>Ga0206118_100004_pt1 | contig 967705 bp, 950 predicted proteins | sample 3A20Ametagenome_FD_177999 | JGI IMG/M metagenome (GOLD analysis project Ga0206118, IMG submission 177999) | Enriched microbial communities from leaf-cutter ant dump, University of Wisconsin, Madison, United States - 3A20A | ecosystem: Environmental > Terrestrial > Nest > Insects nest > Nest... | reverse complement strand
GTGTTCGGCGTAGCGGTCTTTCGGCTCGTTGCCGGTGCCGAAAATTTTGCCAAAGAGGGCGCGGCCGATTTTCTGCATCAGGTTGCCGCCCAGTTCTTTGGCGGTTTCGCGCAGCAGGAAGCCGCCCGCGGTCACGGCCGCTGCCGCCACCGCGCCATTCAAAAGAACCGTGCCCAGCAAGCCCGGCGCGACCAGCGCCCCGCCCGACAAAGCCCCGAGCAGCATGCCGCCGCCGAGCAGGGCCGCGCCTGCGCCCAGCGTGACGCCCGCCCAGAAATTGCCTTTGGCACCCAGCGCCTGCGCCACGTCATCGGGCAGGCCGGTTTTTTTCAGGGCATAAGGAATGATATTGGCCAGAAGACCGAGGGTTTTCTTTGCGATACTTCCCGAAGCAGCAGGTCCAAATGCCATGATTCTTACCCTTTCTTGAACAGTTGACTAACCATAACATCGAGAAGGTAAACAATTTGTTAATCCGGCGCCGAAAGACATAAACAATCGCATCAAAGCCCGCCAAACCTTCCCGCAACGATTGACCGCGCCGCCGCCCCATGCGAATTTGACAATCATGACTCTGCGCCACACAGCCCCCTTTCACGCCCATATCGTCACCCTGTTCCCCGAGATGTTTCCCGGGTTTCTGGGGCAAAGCCTGTCGGGCAAAGCGCTCGATCGGGGGATATGGTCTTTCGATACCGTCAATCCGCGCGCCTATGCGACGGACCTGCATAAAACGGTCGACGACGCCCCCTTTGGCGGCGGCGCGGGCATGGTGATGAAGCCGGACGTGCTGTCGAAAACGCTGGAGGCGCACAAGCCCCTCGGCCGCTTTATATACATGAGCCCGCGCGGCAAACCCCTGACCCAGCCGCTGGTGCAGGAACTGACGCGCGAGCCGCGCCTGACCATCCTCTGCGGCCGCTACGAGGGGGTCGACCAGCGCCTGCTGGACGCCTACGGGGCGGAGGAAATCTCCCTCGGTGATTACGTGCTGTCGGGCGGGGAGCAGGCGGCGATGATTCTGCTGGATGCCGTGATCCGGCTCCTGCCCGATGTTGTCGGAAATATGGAAACCCATAGCGAGGAAAGCTTCACCCGCCATTTGCTGGAATACCCCCACTACACCCGCCCCGCCGAATGGCAGGACCCTGAGGGGATTATTCGTAAGGTTCCTGAGGTACTTACCTCCGGCCACCATGCCAAGGTCGAGGCCTGGCGCCGCGCGGAATCGGAACGCCTGACGGCGGAACGCCGACCCGACCTGTTTGCCAAATACCTCGAAATTTCAAAGAAATCCGAATAAAATATTGAAATAGGCCGAGGTTTTCTGTATGAATCACGCCCATCACTGCAGACTCGCGGGTTTGCAGGCCTATCGGTAATAACAAAAGGTGAACCGCCGGCACGCGCCGTTTAGAAAAAATGCGTGACCGAACTTGACGGGTTCCGACAAAAGAAAAAGGCTAGAGACCATGAACGACCTTCAGAAATTCGAGCAGGCACAGCTGGAAAAACAGCAAGCAACTGCGAAAAAAATCCCCGAATTCCAACCCGGCGACACGGTTCGCGTCAACGTGAAAATCGTTGAAGGCAGCGGCAAAGATCTGCGCCACCGCATTCAGGCTTTCGAAGGCGTGTGCATCGGCCGCGCCGGCAAAGGCATTCAGGCGACCTTCACCGTCCGTAAAATCAGCTACGGCGAAGGCGTCGAGCGCGTATTCCCCCTCTACAGCCCCAGCGTTGACAGCATCGAGCTGGTCCGCCGTGGTTCTGTCCGCCGTGGCAAGCTGTACTACCTGCGCAGCCGCAGCGGTAAATCTGCCCGCATCGCCGAGCGTGAGCGCGACCTGCGCGATACCGAATCCGCTGCTGATGCACCGGCAGAAAAAGCCGTCGAGAAAAAAGCCGCCAACGCTTAATTCTCCGGCAAGACCGACTTCAAAAAAACCCCGCAGCGATGCGGGGTTTTTTATGCCCGAAACCGCCCGAAGACCGCGAGGAACAGAGATGAACACCCACAATCCTGCCGCAGACAGCTTCGCCCCCGTCGCGCTTGAAAAAGCCTCACGGCTTCTCAATCACGGGCCGACGGTATTGGTTTCCGCATCGCACGCAGGCATCGACAATGTCATGGCGGCGGCATGGTGCTGCGCATTGGATTTTTCACCGCCCAAGCTGACGGTCGTCATCGACAAAGCGACGCGCACCCGCGGGCTGATTGAAAACAGCGGGCGTTTCGCCATTCAGGTGCCGACGGCGGCGCAGCTGCAACTGACAAACGATGTCGGCAGCATGAGCCTTGCCGATACGCCGGACAAACTGGCGCGCTGTGGCGTCATGCTGTTTCGCGCAGGCGGTGATGCGTTGCCGCTGGTTGCCGGATGCGCGGCGTGGCTGCTGTGCGACGTCATCCCCGAACCACATAACCAGAACGCCTATGACCTTTTCATCGGCGAGGTCACGGCCGCCTATGCCGATACGCGCATTTTCAAGGACGGGCATTGGCTGTATGAACAGGCAGACCCCGCATGGCGCAGCCTGCACCATGTCGCAGGCGGACATTTTTATGCGATTGGCGAGGCGATGCAGGCGCAGAAGCCGCAAAAACCCTGACATCCGGCGGCTTTGTGCCGCTGTATTGACGCGCGCCGCCGCGCGGGCTTATGCTGTGAGGTGCAAAAGCACCACAGCCATTCCCCTGCCGCGCAGGATGAAAGCATCATGTCAGACGCCCTTGGCACATACGCGAAAATTTTGCGCGCCCATCTGGTTCATCAGGACAGCGGTGGCGCGGCGATGGTTTATATCGACCGCCATATCGTGCATGCCGATACCAGCGCACAGGCGTTTGACGGCCTGCGTCTGGCCCACCGTGATGTGCGCAGGCCCGAAGCGACCTTCGCCCCGCATACGGACGCGCCGGCAGGCAACCCCGTGCGCGCGAAGCTTCTAGATATGCTCGATGCGAATGCCCATGAATATCACCTCGCGCGTTTTGAAACGGGGGAGCTGGCGGACGGTATCGTGCAGCCCGGTATGACCCTCTGCGGCGCGCGGGAGGATATTTCTGCCTTCGGCGCTATCGGCGCGGTTTGTTTTATCAGCGATGCCGGAGACTGCGAACACGCGCTTGCCACGCAAACACTGCGCCGGATACCCGCGCCTGTCATGTATATCGATATCCCGCCCGCCTTCGCCGCGCAAACACCGGAAACCCTGCTGGCCGCACTGGTGCAGCAAGCGGGGCTGCCCGCGCTGCGCGCCCATATGCTGGAGCTGGGCGGCGGCATTACCGATATGGACATGAAGACGCGCCTGCGCCTGTCGTCACTGCTGTTTGGTATCGCCCCTTTCGGCGCCGTGATTGCGCCAGATGACAAAACAATCGACTGGCTGAAGGGCAAACCGCATGCGCCGTCGGGCCGTGACTGGGGTTTTGCTTGCGCCTATTGGGAAAGCCTGCATGCGGATGAAAACGCCGTGTATGACACCAAAATCACCCTTGGCGATACCGCCGCACGGAGCGCCTGAGCATGGAAAAATTCACCGCCATCAAAGGTATCGCCGCGCCCCTGCCCGACGCGCAGGTAGCCGCCAGCAGCATATTGCCCGCCGAGGCGCATCTGACGCTGCGCCGCGCGGGGCTGGGCAAATTCCTGTTCGCTGCGCAGCGTTATGCGGCGGATGGTCGCGAAAACCCCGCCTTTATTCTCAACCAGCCCGCATGGCGCAAATCCGCCATTCTGGTGACGGGCGATTTTTTCGGCCATGACGCCACGGGCGATCATCTGTTTTGGGCGCTGGCCGATTTTGGTATTCGCGTTATCATCGCCGCGCGCTTTGACAGCACCTTTCGCGCCGGATGCTATCGCCACGGCATCCTGCCGCTGGAGCTGCCGCAGGAACAGACCGCGCCGCTGATGCAGGCGGCTGCGGATAAAAAGCTGTTCACCATCGACCTTGAAAAACAAATCCTCGGTATCGAAGGCGGCGAAACGCTGCGCTTCGGCGTGCCGGATTTCGAACGCCATTGCCTGCTCTGCGGCCTTGATACCGTGGGCCTGACGCTGGAGCACGCAGACGCCATCGACGATTTTGAAAAACAGCAAAGAAAGGAGTTGTTCTGGCTCTACGCCTGATAAAGACGCATTCCGGACCATATCATGCCCCACCGCCCTTCGACCGCCACCGCCGCAAAGCCGCGCCCGTTTCCGCTGGCCACGGCCCTTCTCTCCACGCTCCGCACTTATACCCTGCAAACGTTGCGCGCGGATTTAATCGCAGGTCTTATCGTTTCGCTGATTGCCCTGCCGCTTGCTATGGCGCTGTCCATCGCCGTCGGCCTGCCGCCCGAACACGGGCTTTATACCGCCATCGTCGCCGGTATCGTCGCCGCGGTTTTTGGCGGCTCGACCACGCAGGTCAGCGGCCCGACCGCCGCCTTTGTGGTCATCGTCGCGCCCATCGTGGCCAAATACGGCCTGCACGGCCTCATCTGGTGCCAGATCATGGCGGGTGCCGCGCTGATTGCGCTCGGCATGCTGCGGCTGGGCAAATTCGTGAATTACGTGCCCTATCCGGTTGTCACCGGATTTACCGCAGGGATTGCCGTCACCATTGCCACGCTGGCGTTGAATGATTTCTTCGGCCTCGGCCTCGGCCAGCTGGAGGGGCATTACATCGACAAACTCGCCGCCATTACCGCGCAGCTGCCGCATTTCCGCTGGCCGGATCTTGCCGTCGGGGTTGTGACGCTGGCGGGGCTGACCTTCACGCCGCGTTTGCTGCCGCGCCTGCCGGCGGCGGTGGTCGGCATCTCGCTCGGCGTGGGCTGCGCATGGGTGTTGCAGCAATCGGGGTTTGCGGTGGACACGCTGCTGTCGCGTTTCAGCTATACCGATGCCGCAGGGCAGACGCAGGCGGGCATCCCGCCCTATGCCCCGTCGCTGCACCTGCCGGGCGACGGCAAACTGTTTGCCATTCCCGATTACGCGGAATTCAAAAGCCTGCTGATGCCCGCGCTGGTGATTGCGGCGCTGGCAGCACTTGAATCGCTGCTGTCTGCCACGGTTGCCGATGGCATCGCCCGCACGCGCCACGACCCGAATGCGGAGCTGAACGGCATCGGCCTTGCGAATATTTTCTCCGGCCTTGCCGCAGGTATTCCCGCAACCGGCGCGATTGCGCGCACCGCCGCCAATATTCAGGCGGGCGCGAAATCGCCGCTGTCGAGCGTGTTTCACGCGCTTTTCCTGCTGCTGTATGTTCTGACGCTGGCGCCTTATATCAGCCATATTCCAATGGCAGCGCTGGCGGCGCTTTTGCTGGGCGTTGCGTGGCGCATGTCGCACGCGCCGCAGTTCATGATGATTTTGCGCCTCGCCCCGCGCAGCGACAGCGTGGTTTTGATGACCTGCTTCCTGCTGACGGTTTTCATCGACATGGTGGCGGGCATCACGGTGGGCATGGTGATGGCGTCGCTTTTGTTCATGCGGCGTGTCGCCGTGCTAACGGATATCAGCGTGCATACGTCGGACAGTGACGACAATCTGCCGCCGCATGTGCTGGTGTACCGCATCGACGGCCCGCTGTTTTTCGGCACCATCGGCAAAACGCTCGAAAGCAGCCTTGCCGCGCCGCAAACGACGGAGCGGAAAATCGTGGTCGACCTCACGCATGTTCCCATGATCGACATGACGGGCATGATGGCGATGACGGTCTTCCTGAGCAGCCTTGCAGCGGACGGGCGCGACATCACCGTCTGCGGCAAAACGCATGTGACGGATAAAATCCTGCTGAAGCTGCGCGGATCACCCGCCGAAGGGCGCGTGCATATCGTGCATCGCCTCAAGGAAGCCTACCGCTGACAGATTTACAGAATCCTGCATCCATTACCTTGGTCTTGGCGCGGCAGTTTGCTAATCTTGGGCGCATACACAAAAGCCGGAGAATCGCATGACCACCCACAAGCCCTATGACGTGGTGGCGCTCAGCGCGCTGTGCGTCGATATTCAATCCGCCGTGCCTGAATCCGAAATCACCCGCCACGGGCTTAAAAAAGGGCTCACCAATCAGGTATCGCCGGAAACCGTGCGCGCCATCACGCTGGGCGATGATGCGATAAAAACCCCCGGCAGCCCCGGCGGCAACGTCGCGGGCGGCATTGCGCTGCGCGGCGGCAAGGTTGCGCTCATCGGCAAAATCGCGAATGACGAGGCTGGCGTATTCATCACCCGGCGCCTGCAATCGCACGATGTCGATTTCACCCCCGTGGTCAGCAGCAACCCGCAAAGCGCCACCAATGCCGTGATGGTGCTGACAACGCCCGACCGCGAACGCAGCTTCGCCTTTGCGAGCGGTGCAGCCTATGAACTGGCGCCCGAAGACATCGACCCTGCGCTGATTTCACAGACGAAAATCACCTATCTGGATTCATATCTATGGCTGAGCGGCAGCGGGCAGGACGCCGTTGCCCACGCGGCCGCCCTTGCCAAACAATCGGGCGGTAAAGTCGCCATGGCGCTGAACGACGCGGCGCTGGTCGCGCGCAACCGCGATAAATATCTGGCGCTGGCGGTATCGCATGCCGATATTCTGGTCGGCGACCGCAAGGAGTTTATGGCGCTGTTCGGCACGGCCACCATCGAGGAAACTTTTGAAAAAATCGCCGCCCACGGCTTCACCGCCGCCGTCACCGCCGGCGCCAAAGGGGCCGATGTGATTGAAAACGGGCTGCGCACCCATGTGCCCGCCCGCAAAATCGACAACGTGGTCGATACCAACGGCGCGGGCGACCAGTTCGCCGCAGGCTTCATCTATGGCCTCGCCGCCGGTAAATCCGCCGCCGACAGCGCGGCGCAGGGCGCGAGCTGGGCATCCGACGTCATCCAGCACCGTGGCGCGGAGCCGCAGATCGGCAAGAACGCCAGATCAAATATCAAGATCGCCCCGCCTTACCTGCCGCCGGCTGCCTAAATAACGCGATTTCAGATGATTATGGCCAAGGGAGGGGCGCCGCCCCCGTCCCATTAACCGGATTTTATAGGTTTCATGGTTAAATTTTGTTAGGATTTCAATCATATCGCTTTCAAAACGAGGGGGTCGTTTTGCCTGTTCTTCATCTGAACGTTTTCAAAAAATTCTTCTACGCGCTCTGCCTTTTCGCAGGGCTCATGCTGTTCATGGCGCCGCTGCATGCGGAAAGCACCAAGGAGGAGGAAGCCAAGCCCCTCGCCTACGTGCTGGAAGTCAAAGGCGTCGTCAGCCCCGCCATGCGCGACCTCATCGGCCGTCACCTCAGATACGCGGCAGAGCGCAATGCGAGTGTGCTGATTATCCAGCTACATACGCCCGGCGGGCTTTACAACAGCATGCAGGAAATCATTCAGGATATTCTCGACTCTCCCGTACCTGTTGCGACCTACGTCGCCCCTGCAGGTTCGCATGCGGCGAGTGCCGGCACCTATATGCTCTACGCCAGCCATATCGCCGCGATGGCGCCCAGCACCAATATCGGCGCGGCCACGCCCGTGCAAATGAATGACGGCGGTGGCGGCGGCCAGCAAAAATCGCCCGACGTGCCCAATCAAGGCAGCGCGATGGAACATAAAATGGTCAATGATGCCTCCGCCTATATCCGCGGCCTTGCCGAGATGCGCGGACGCAACGCCGAATGGGCGGAGCGCGCGGTGCGCAACGCCGAAAGCCTGACTGCCAGCGAGGCGCTGAGCAAAAAGGTCATCGACATCATTGCCGAAGACATCCCCACCCTGCTCGACAAAATGGACGGCAAGGTTGTGAAGATGAAAGAGGGCAAGACCATGACCCTCAAAACCCGCGGCGCGCGCACGGAAACCGTGGTGCCCGACTGGCGCCACAAATTGCTGGAGGTGATTACCCACCCCAACGTCGCGCTTTTGCTGATGTCGCTCGGTTTCTATGGCCTTGTGTATGAATTCGCAAACCCCGGCGCGCTGCTGCCCGGCATTGTGGGCGCGATCTGCCTTCTGCTCGGCCTGTTCGCGCTGAACATCCTGCCGATTAACTATGCCGGCCTTGCGCTGATTTTCATCGGCCTTGCCCTGATGGCGGGGGAGGCCATCACACCGTCCTTCGGGATTATGGGGATAGGCGGCGCCGTCGCGTTTTTCGCGGGGGCGATGATGCTGATTGAAAGCGACACGCCCGACTATGGCGTCGACGTTCTTGTCGCGGGCAGCATTACGTTTGTCAGCGTCGCCTTCCTGTCGGTCGTCCTTGCCTTCGTTCTGAAAGCGCAGCGCCGCCCGAAAGTCACGGGTGTGGAGGAACTGACCTCCGCCGTCGGTGAAATCCTCTCGTGGTCGCAAGGCCGCGGCGAAGTGCGCGTCACCGGCGAGATTTGGAAAGCCGTTTCCAGCGGCGATGCGATCTTCCAAAAAGGCGACAAGGTGCGCATCCTCGCCATCGACGGTCTCACCCTGACGGTCGAAGAAGACAAATCGTAACCCTATCCATTCCAGCCAGCCGCCCCGCGCGGCTGGCGTAATCTTCCGCTACCTCCCGTTTATCAAGAAAGGATTTATCCATGGTTGGCCTTAGTTTCTTCGGGTTCATGCTGCTGATGGGCCTTGTGTTCCTCGGCTATGCGTTCCGCGTCCTGCGCGAATACGAACGCGGCGTCATCTACACCCTCGGCCGCTTTACCGGCGTCAAGGGCCCCGGTCTGATCATCCTGATCCCCGGCGTGCAGACCATGGTGCGCGTCGATATGCGCGTACGCACCATCGACGTCCCCAGCCAGGACGTGATTTCCAAAGACAACATTTCGGTCAAGGTGAACGCGGTTGTTTATTTCCGCGTCGTCTCGCCCGACAACGCAATCAACAAAGTCACCGACTTCATGCGCGCAACGTCGGAGCTGGCGCAGACCACGCTGCGCTCCGTCCTCGGCAAGCACGAGCTGGACGAGATGCTGTCGGAGCGTGACAAGCTGAGCGCGGATATCCGCGAGATCCTCGACGGCCTGACCGACCAGTGGGGCATCAAGGTCGCCAACGTCGAGCTGAAGCACATCGACATCGCCGAGAGCATGATCCGCGCCATCGCCCGTCAGGCCGAAGCGGAACGTGAACGCCGAGCGAAAATCATCAGCGCGGAGGGTGAATTGCAGGCCGCCGGCAAACTGGTTGAAGCGTCCCGCCTGCTCGCGACCGAACCGGGCGCGATGCAGCTGCGTTATCTCTCCGCCTTCCAGGACATCGCCAACGACAAGACGAATACCATCGTCCTGCCGCTGCCGCTGGATATGCTCAAAAAGCTGGGCAACTAACGCCCGCCACCCCTATTGCGGCTCGCCGCGGGGGAAATAGAGCTAAAGCATTGTTTTGAATAAACTAAATTACCCTTGATACGGAAACGTATTAAGGGTAATTTGTTGCTCCGTATCCGTTCACCATGGGTACGAAGGCGCCGCGATTCAGCTGTTTCCCGCTGTTTTCTGGTTCAATTCCCGCCGCGCCCGGATTCAGAAGCATGCTTCATGCGGAGAGGTGGCCGAGTGGTTGAAGGCGCTCGCCTGGAAAGCGGGTAAACTGTAACAGGTTTCGTGAGTTCGAATCTCATCCTCTCCGCCATATGCAGTTGTAATTATTGTGTTTTTTAAATCGTTTTAATGTCTTACCATCATCTGCACCATCAAAAAGCTCCAACCCTAAATACTTATTAGTTCTCCCTAGCAGGGCACTGGGAAAAACCATTCATGAGCTCTGAAATTAAGTCGGGCGCTTTGCCGCCCACAAAGCAAATGCCCTCGTATTTAAATCCGGACCAACAAAGGCTGGTAAGCGATCTTATTGATCGCCGATTAGGGTTAATTGCAAAAGCATATGAAGCAGTTCGAAAGATTAAATTTCTATACGACAATCAAAAGTTCTATGAGCTTGAAATCCTAAGCGATGAAATGACCACTTGTATTGTGGCTCACCTTTCACGTGAAATGCTTAACCTTTTAGGACGAGACATAGTCCGAGGAAAAAAGGTGGATTACCCCGCGCTTGTAGAAGATTTGAAAACGGGTTGGCTGAAATATGGCCTATCAATAAATGGGGACATTCCGCCGTACAAAATTGAACTCCCTCAAGCGCCTGGCGATATTCTATTTCCTCGGGAACCAGTAGCGAAAGTGGCTGAATTGATCGATGTACACAATCAAAGCTACTTAGCAGGAGACAAAAAGAACACAATTCTGCTTGAGCGCATTTACGGTTATCGCAGCACTGAAACATTTGAATTTGATAAAAAGCTTAACTGGTTAAAGTCAACGCGTTTCAACAAATTTGCCCATCTTGCAGAGGAGACTCATGATAACGGGCAATCATATTTAGAGGATGTCTGGAAAAAATTTGAAGTTTTAGAGGAATTTCTCATGGCCTACACACGGCCATTCATAGACAAGGTGAGTGAACTCGATGACATCCTGCGGCAAGCCAACAATTGACTTCGTTAAAGAAGCTCTCTCAAAGCTCACGAACATTTCACTAAGAGAGCACTTCTATCTCAATTTAAAAAACCCAAATTGGGTGGAACCTCTTTTCCAGCTTGGGGTGTATTCGAATCCTCCTGCGCCTGTCATTGATGGTAAGTACACGCAATTTCCACACTGGCCAGAGCTAGAATTTGTTTCCCGAGTAGCCAATGATGCACCTGAAATCGCATTCAAGTGCGTGCAGCAATTAAAAACCGATAATATTTTTATTCAGCGTACCGCTTTGGATATTGCATCGAAACTGCCAAATACGCTGCTATCGGAGTTCGTCAATAATACACTTTTGAAATGGTATAGTGGTAATTCGCCAATTCCGTCACTTACCGCTTCGCAAATTACAAAGATTTGTAAAAGACTGGCAGAAGAAGGGCACCCTACGGCGATTGAAATCGTCGATAAACTCATATTAACATTCAGACATGTCCCAAACGAATTTTTTGAAGGCGTCCAATCCAAATTTTCAGAGAAATGGGACTTTGAGCAAGCATTAAAAGCAATTAACAACCCTATGGTGGAAGCCTTTGGTGAAAAATACTTTGAAATTTTATGTCAGAAACTGAATCAAATTGTTCGTATAGACCAAGGTAACAACACTGAGCGATCCATCATTTGGCGTAGCGCTATAGAAGATCATGATCAGGATGAGTTTAAAGATGAAACGAAGAACTTGATTGTAAGCGCTGTTAGAGATGCTGCGACTAGACTTATCTCTGAAGGCAACATGAAAGTGATACCAATTCTTGCGAAGTTTAACCCTTCGATTTTCACTCGAATTAAAATTTATCTATCATCAAGATATGGCCAGCTCAGCAATTCTGTCTTGGGGATCATTCTAGACCCGAGTAACTTTTGGGGATTAGAGCTTCATAGAGAAATCTATCAGTTCTTGGAATCACAGTTTCAACAATTAGAAATATCAACGCAAACTCATATCGTTAATCTTATTAAAGCAGGACCCGATGATGAAAAATATGCAGATAGCGAGAAAGCAAGGAAACTAGCATCGATTAAGCATTTTCTAGATCCGGATACGCTGAAAGAGTTCGAGAATCTTCCTTCAATCCAGTATCCAGATTTCCATTTTTACAGTGAGGGCGCAAATTGGGTTGGGCCCACGAGCCCATATTCACTTGATGAAATCCAAAAATTATCAGTATCTGAAATCATAAAATTGATAGCAGACTGGTCTCCAACAGATAACTGGCGAAAGCCCACCCCACGGGGGTTCGCTCGTGAAATAGAGAATGATGTAAAAGCGTCACCTGAAAAATATTTATCTGAAATTGAAAGATTTTCTGAAGTTGGTCCGACTTACTGCTCACAAATTTTAATGGGTTTGAGATCCTTAGAAAAAGATCAATTTCCCAATATGTATTGGGATAGACTTCTTAAATTCATGGAAGCTATTGTTGCGAAGCCTATTCAACTTGATCAGCAAATTGTTCGTTTTGACAATTTTGATGAAGATCAAGATTGGAAATGGGCACGACAGTGCATTGTTACATTTTTATCATCTAAAATGCGGAGCTGTCCCACCTCTTTTAAATTAAGAATTTTTACCCTCATCTGCACCATTTATAAAGACGATCAAAATCTAGCGGTTAGAGAACAAGGTGTATCTGATCAAGGTTCAATCTATGGCCTTGCCATTAACTCAGCTAAGGGTGAAGCGTTAGGAGCAGCCATAGAGTATGGCCTTTGGCAATGGGAAGTTAATAATGAGCAGACCTCGTCTGAGCTTTTCCATTTCTTAGATCAAGTCGTAAATGAAAATTTTGATGACTTACTTATACCCAGAGCTGTCTTAGGTAGATACTACCCATGGCTACATTTACTCTCTCCGTCTTGGGCTGGATCAAACGTTGACAGCGTGTTTCCTGAAACAGAATTGGATTGTTTCAGTGCATCATGGCTGTCCTACATTAACCATTGTGATCCTTATAATGAAATGCTTTCTCTGCTACGTAATAAGTACAAATTTGCACTGGTAAGGTACGAAGACATCATTACTGAACGCGGCTATTATGCGGACAGGTTAGCCTCACACATTGTAACATATTACCTGCGATCTGAAATACCGATCGATGATGAGCTAATTGAACTTCTGCTATCCAAGAGAACAAATAAGCACGTCTTTACATTTATAGGCCGCTGCTTAGACGGCAAAGATGTTTCAGATAATATTTTGTCAAGATCCGTGGCTCTGTGGGAGAAGTACTTAAACAGATTCAATTCTAACAATGTGGAATTATCCGATGAAGACAAGGAGAGCCTTTCAGGCTTCACATACTGCGCTGAGAATCTCCAATTAGACACGAATTGGAAGCTATCTAACCTTCATAGAATCTTTGAAATGGGGGTGCAGGCCAAAGATGGTATTGGGGTCATCAGGTGCATGCAAAGCTCCTCCGTTACGCACATTAGTGAAACACTCTCACTTCTTAAAACCTGCATTGTTAATAATTCCATCCACCATGTTTATTTGATGCATCAGAATGAACTTCGAGAAATCCTCACTAAAGGCAAAAATAGCGGGATTAAAACAGCAATTAAATTAACAAATGATATTGTTAACTTACTAGGCGAACGTGGCTACCGTGGATTTTTTGACCTTCACTCTTAAACATCATTAGACGAAATCACATGAAATTCTCTGTTCTTCCATACGGCAAAGCGGCTCCGTCACAAGGTAAGCGACAAGCTTATCTTCTCGCAGACAATTGGGATGACTGGTTTGAGTTTGAAACAACTTACTCATTAGTTATCTTTGATAGGAGCGGCGAAAAACATAAAATAGGGGGAGTCAAAATTGGTCAGTTTGGGATGAAGAAAGATCAACGACAGCCTGAACTACCTGATAACTTCACCCTATTGGATGACATGTTCTTTTCACTGGGTCAGGATGAAAGCTATTACGAACGGCTTAATGATCTTGGTGACCGCACAAGAGACGTAATATTAGACGCTTTGAATGACGTAGCAAAAAATCCAGAATTATTCGAAGCCGCATTAAAAGAAAAAGTAACAGGTATTTCGTTACTTCGCTCTGTCTCCAAAACCACTGTTGAAGGACAGTTCAGAAGAATTACACAGGGAGGTGCTACACTGTCCCCTTATAATTTCTCCTACACAAGAAGCTCCGGCTCCAAATCTCATGAGCCCATCACCTTAGATTTCAGGGTGATTCCAGACTCATTCCCCCCCACTAATGTTCAAGTACTTATTGGCAGAAATGGCGTAGGTAAGACGCACATGCTAAATGCTATGTCGCGAGCATTAATTATGCCCGACACTAATGCAGATGATTTCGGGAATTTTTCAACTGACAATAACGATCAACAAGCGCTTTTTGCCAACTTGGTATCAGTTTCTTTCAGCGCATTTGATCATTTTGATCCTCTCCCAGAAAAGCGGGACCGCTCTTCTGGCATAAGGTATTCATACATTGGCCTTAAAAAGAAAAATGAATTGAAAGGTACATACGCTCCAAAAAACGTGGCCGCTCTAGCAAGAGAGTTTCACCAAAGTTTAGCTGCTTGCAATCATGGCCCTCGCCTTGATAGATGGAAGAGAGCTTTAAGCATTTTGGAATCTGATCCCGTTTTTAAATATGCGTCGATTTCCAATCTGGCTGAACAGGGTGATGAGGACGAGCTCAAGAAAGAAGCCGCTTCAATTTTTTCTAATCTTAGCTCAGGTCATAAAATTGTTTTACTGACACTCACTAGATTAGTTGAAGCTGTTGAGGAGAGAACGCTTGTATTGATTGACGAGCCAGAAGCACATTTACATCCTCCGTTACTCTCAGCTTTCACACGAGCGCTTTCCGATCTCCTCATTAACAGAAACGGAGTAGCAATCATCGCCACTCATTCACCTGTTATCCTTCAAGAGGTCCCTAAAAAATGTGTTTGGATTATCAGCCGCAGCGGTAAAAAGATCAAATTTGATCGACCGGAAGCTGAAACGTTTGGCGAGAATGTTGGAGTTTTAACGCGGCAGGTCTTTGGACTAGAAGTTACAGATTCAGGCTTTCACAAATTATTGAAGATTAAAGTTGAAGATGCCAACACCTACGAGGAAATTATTGAACTATGTAACGGAGAAATCGGGGAAGAAGCTAAAGCCATTGCATTTTCGATGATGCTGCTAAAAAAGGGGCAACATTGATTCATGTGGCCATTAGATAGACCCGCCCACACCGCCGAGGACACTCTTGAAAGATCCATCCGCAAGGTTCGCAATCGCGCATTAAAAACGCGACTCTGGCTCACGCGCTTTACAGTTAATACTGCTGAGACAGAGTATATCAACGCTGGTAATCATGCGGAGTTACACACAGTTTTAGAACGCACCGATGTGGATGGAACGGTCACCAATAAGGAGATGGTTGCCGTCTACACAAGAATGGTAGACAGCAGTACCTTTGGCCGTGTGATTTATGATGATATTTATTCCATTGCTGTAAATGGGCGTTGCCCGTTTTGTGGACACTCACCTGTTAAAACCCTAGACCACTTCTTACCTAAATCTATTTATTCAGCGTTAGTAGTCACACCCACTAATCTTGTTCCATCTTGCGGAGCTTGTAATAAGCTCAAAGACACCAAAGCGCCCGCCTCACCTCAAGACGTTATACTGCATCCCTATTTTGACAATATAGAAGATGAAAGATGGCTTTACGCAGAAGTAGTAGAAGCTAAACCCGCTACACTACGCTTCTTTGTTGTACCGTCTGCCACACTTGCAGCTGATAAAATACTTAGTGCGCGTGTTCATACCCATTTTGATACTCTCGAACTCGATGCTTTATACCGCTCAATTTCTTCAGAGGAATTGAGCGGCCTCCGTTTTGCGCTTTCTAAAATTTTAGATGCTGGCTCCCCCAATGATGTAAGAACTCACTTAAAAAGCGTAGCTGAATCATGGCGAGCAGCTCGCGTCAATTCTTGGCAAACTGCCATGTATGAAGCCTTGTCTGATAACGTATGGTACTATTCAGGCGGCTTTAGGCCTTAACATCATAAATTAAACTTCAAGTGTTGATTAAATCAACCTGCCTAGTTTACTATTTGGGCGACCTATCACTACCGTTAGGTCGGGGCCTTGTAACCCCTTTATTCCAATGCGGCCCACTTTGCGTCAGGCCGTTACCCATGACGCTGCCTTCTCGACTTACGTCGGGGTGGCGGCGGAATACAATAGCGCTTGCGTGAATACGCTGCGCCGTTCATTGGACGGTTACAAGCACCCCGGCACCAGAGGCTTCTCTGGTGCCGTTTGTTTTGGTTAAGCAACGAGGTGTATTGATGAACCGTCTACTTTTGATTTCCTGCCTATTACTCTCTGCTTGCGGGCCTCGTGTGGAGGTCCTCAACCTCGATAAAGTACCGCCGACCGAAAAGGCGCAGGCCGCTTCTATCGAGATTTATCAAACGGGCCACAACGTGCGCTCTAAGATCATTGCCCCTGTTGAGGCGACATCTTGTAAGCACCTACTCACCGATCCACCACCATCCAAGGCAGATGCAACCAATCAACTGCGTATCAAGACGCTCCGCATGGGCGGTAACGTCATTACTGATTACAGCTGCGATGACTTTGGCACAGACACGTGGGGCACAAATTGTTGGGCTTCAGTGACTTGCGCCGGAAACGCGGGCAAGAAGTAACTACTCAATTCAGGTTGCCCCACAATGGACCCAGTCGCATTCTCAATTGGCTTAGCTCTATTCGCACTTCTTGGCGTATTGCTATATTGCCAATCAATATACCATGATCATATGAGCAAACATCGTGATCTAATTCGATATCAACATCGTATGCACGTATACCAGATACTACTCAACTCACTCCTTGAACGGCCTCTTGAGACTCTGCCCCACTGGTTAACCTATGCAGTAAAACGTCTTAGGTTTGAAGTTTTGTATAAACAAGCACCTGAACAAGCGATAGAAGAACTTGTTCTCATACTTGAAGATGTTGTTGCTGCTCGACAGCCCCCTAAGCCGAAACACCAAGACTTTATATTACCGTCTCCTCAAGCCATGGGTCTTATTCATTTTCTTCACACTAAGCGGCATAGACTAAAGTTAATTAGTGGATACACCCGCGACGAGAGTGGTGTGCACCTGCGCGACTACGAGGCTGATTTCAACGATCTCATGCCCCGATCGCCAATTGGCGAACTTCCCCCACGCCTGCACGCCAAACATAGGAAGGGTTATGACGGCCAGCGCATAGTTGATGTTGTCATTTGGGCGGACACCTTTGGTGGCATTGACCACATAGAACAGTTCTTAAAAGATGACCGCAAATGGTGTCTTGCTTGAACACACCGCACGACGACAAATGGCTTTTGAATTTGTTGCGTAGATCAGAGCAGCAAGACTGGTGTACCAAGATATTCTGCTCTACCTGTGCGGCGGCCTATTTTAGAAATGCGCTAAAGGAACATCTGTCCTCTGATCCAGTCCAATCCATTATCTCTGGTATCCTCTCAGTGACGAACGATGAAGCCTCTTCTCTGGATCGTGAGAAGACCTTCTGGGCGCTTGGCCTTATTTTCTACGAAGTCGGCTTGTTCTCTCCCTACAATAAAGCCTATGCTAATATGCCCGATGAAATAGCAACGACTTGGGCTGAGATCTTCTTTACACGCATTCATCCACAAATTAAGGTCCACAACCTCAGAAAAGGTTTCCTTTAGCATGCTACGCATCAGCCAGTTCTGCATTTTGTTTGTGGCTGCCATGCCTCTCTTTACGATCCCTGCCAGTGCCGATAATGAACCGCACAACTCGGTTACTTGCCACAGCCCTTACATCATCGATGGCGATACTTTCCAGTGCGACGACACTAGGATCAGGTTAGCAGGAATTGATGCACCCGAGACTGACGGGCATTGCCGCCAAGGACGCCGTTGCGTTCAAGGCGACGCAGAAGCTGCCAAAAATCATCTCAATGAATTGACACGCACAAAAGTCGAATGTACCGCAATCGACACTGACCACTATGGCCGCTCAATTGCGCTTTGCAAGGCGAGCGGCGTGGACCTGTCTTGCGCTATGATCGGTAGCGGTCACGCAATTCCCCGTTACCGCCAGATCAACTGTCCATCGAGCCAGACCGTCAATCCTTGACGACAGGAAGACTGCGCCAGTCCGTCGTGAAGTGTTGAGACTTCTTATTGAACAGCCCCGCCCACGGGCGCTTGATACCAGAGCCTGCATAGAAGACAGTTCGGCTACCCATCTTGCTGTTAATTTTATCCAATGCAGCCATTAGGCTATTCTCTGATGTCATGTCACGCTGATCAAACAGATCGAGGTTATCACCGCCCTCTCCAACGATATCGCTGAGTATGACGCCGCTTTTCATGTAGCGATGGCCTGACTTGAACATTTTTCGCACAGCAGTCGTGGCATAGTGGATTAGCGCTGGCGAATAGGACGTATGATACGGCAGCTCAAATGACATGCTTGGGGCGTGATAAGGGTCTTTGACTTTATCTACCGCATGTGGACTGGTGTTCATGAACACATACATATGCTTGGCCAGCAGCTTATCGCGACGCAGCTTTTCACCAGCGCGTGCCGCATAAAATGATGTAGCTTCGCAAAGCTGATCAACCTTAGTGATCCGCTGCCCAAAACAGCGAGAAACCGTGATCCCCTTCTTGACTGATGGTACCAGCTCCAAAGCAATACAGCTTTCCCCTCTTAGTTCTTGCGCAGTCCTCAGGCCCACCACGGACATCTCTCGGCGAAGCCAGCTATCAGGAAGAGCGCTAAACTTCAGAGCAGTATCCACACCTATCGCTCGCAATTTAGCAGCATACTGGCGACCAATACCCCAAACGTCGTCGATTGGCATTTCTGCCAGAACTGGCTGCCATGTAGCCTTATCGGCCAACCCGCAGACTCCACCGAAACGAGCGATCTTTTTTGCAGCCCTATTAGCCGCCTTAGCGAGGGTTTTTGTCGGACCTATGCCAACCCCCCACCGGAATACCCGTCCATTGCCGTACGGTGCTAAAAATAGCCTTACCGCTGCCATGTAGATCGGCAACACCGCGAAGATCAAGGAACGCTTCATCAATAGAGTAAATTTCCAGATGCGGCGTGAACTGTTCCAAGGTCTCCATCACCCTGCGAGACATGTCACCATAGAGGGTGTAATTCGATGAAAAGACCGCAACATTGTTACTTTCGAGGATATGACGGATTTTGAAATACGGCCCACCCATTTCAATGCCCAGCGCTTTGGCCTCGGCAGATCGGGCAATCACACATCCATCGTTATTTGATAAAACCACGATGGGGTGATTGTGCAAGGCAGGCGCAAAGACCCGCTCGCAAGACGCATAAAAGCTATTGCAATCGACCAGCGCGTACATGGCAAAGACTAACGCGTTTTGTGGATAACATGCGTTACCACCCCAAAGACTTCGAAACACATTTCTTCGGTGATTTGGATTGGCGGGAACGATGGGTTCTCAGCCTTCAAATATGCGCCACTTTGGGTCTTGATCAGGCGCTTGACGGTGAATGAGCCCTCTAGTCTCGCGACAACGATATCCTTGCTCTTGGGCGTCAGGGCCTTATCGACGAGCAGGATGTCACCATCTTGCAGGCCTGCATCTATCATTGACGTACCTTTTACCACGACAAAGAAGGTCGCGGCTGGGTGTTTGACCAGATGCTCATTTAGGTCGAGCGTATTTTGAAGATAGTCACCAGCTGGCGATGGAAAGCCCGCTGGCACCTCATCAAAAAATGGCAAGGGCATAGCTCTTGCGGGCTGGCCTACGAAGTAAAAGTGCAGATTTTGGGTGAGAACGGGGTTAGGGGGCAACATGGTCGAATCCTGTCATTTTTTTGAAAGGATGTACCAAAAATAGAGAACAAACAATGAACAAATATTTTATCTATATTATTCAACCGATTAGATATAAGCCCAAGCCATGGGCTGCGTTTAAGGGCCAAGAATATCGACTATACGCTGCATCGCCCTAAGATTGCCGTCCAGAGCAGCCACCCACAATTCAACAGCGGCAACCTGTGCCCCCGTCAGCTTCGACCCGCGTCTATTCAAGACCCGCCGAAATTGAGAACGAGATGGCCAGCCAGCAGACACGTCAAACTCATGGGCTGCCAGCATCCTAATTGCGCGGGAGATAGCCCACGGAGGCGATGCCAGCCCCCGCGCAAGTTCAGGTGAATTACGACTAGAACCAAAACGGGTCAGCCTGCCGTACTCGGCAATTTTTGGATTACCTGCTTCATTTGCCATGCTTGATCAACAGCACACTACGGTTAAGTCGTTGTTGTCGTACGAGCGACATGTCAAACCCCAAGGGCGTGGCGGCCATACGCTCTTACAAAAACCGCTTCCCATGACGTCCAGACAGATTGCGGCTTTCGTGCAATTCGCATGAGCGTTCCTACCCGTCGGGTTTGCCGGAATGTACGCTTAGGTTTTGGCTCGACATCAGAGTTAGTTGGAGCAGAAGCCGCTTGCTGTACCGATTGTATGGCTTGGAGCTTGCGCAGTTCAAAGTCGATACTCTTGGCGTGGCATATCAATTTCGCAGTATCTGGAAAAAACTGCATGTCAGGCTTCTGACGGAAGTGCTGACACGATTTATACACAGCAAAGGCGCTGACACCCAGTAGGTCTCCGGCAACATCTTTGATCAGCACAGGCCATGCTTCAGCACCACGTGTCCACGGTTTGTGGACTGAAAGCTCAAACAAACACTTGGCCAGCACTTCGAAGCTGCAAGGACGCAGCAACTCCGTCCACAGCGGCGCGGGCACTTCATCGCATCGCAGGAGGGGGGAAAGCGCCGATCCGCAGGCTACGCGCACCTGAACTTTATCGCCATGCTCGTCGTCTCTCCATTCGAGACGATGCACCTGCCTCTCAGCCATGGTAATAAACTTGCCGACCTCTGCTTCAAGCTGATCTAGAGGAGCGATATCGGTTGATACTTGGCGATACTGGATGATGTTTGTCATTGGGGTTTTCCTTCTTTAGTTTGTAAATTGATGACGGCCTGAACCGAAGCCTCCATCATGCGTTGAGAGTAAGATTTTTTCTCAGCATGCTGATGGTTGTAGGTTGCAGCCTTCCTCTCCGGCGTTAGCGGAAATAGCCCCTGCCAGCCGTTGAGAATGCTTTGGTTCAAAACCGCATCCGGTGAATGACCCTCGCGCTTCAGCAATGCGAGTTTATCGATGACAAGCTCTAAAGCTCGCGCAGTTTTGACAGGCTTTTTGATTGCCTGCCTAAACTCGATGAAAGCCTTGAGCTCATTAACGGGCACCCATTGCGGCAAAACCACTTGGTCGATGAGAGATTGTTTGGTTTCTTTCCTTTCTTTAGGTTCATTACTATTTGTCTCGTTGACCGACACGTTACTGTCACGGGCTTGTAGCGCTGGTTGACACATACCCGTCTCGCTCGCCCCTTGAGGCGACTGATACTTGTCGTAGGAACAAAGGGTTATTAGATTCTGCTTAGCCACGATCTGGCACTTAATCATGCCCCACGTTTCTAGATGCTTCAGATAACGCCTGACACGCTCATGTGAATCCCACATCCACGCCACCGATAGATAGCGCACGCTGTATGAAAGACTTCCGCGCTCGATCTGAACGGGAAAGCTTTTGATGTTGATGAACTTGGTGTTGTACGCGGCGTTCTCAATCAGCCATATCCAAGCCTCTTTCTCGCTGAGAGGAGCAGGTTTGAAGGCTTCGGACGACATCCATCCACGATGCATCAGATACCAGCTCATACGGGCGTCACGATGGGGTGTACTGGCACTAAAGCAGATGATGCCTGCTGTTCTTGGCGCTTATTAAGCACAGCACGAAGCTCGCCCACGTTCCAGACAGTTACGCGAGGGGCAAGTTTGCGTGGCGCTGGAATAGTGCCGTCCTTAGACCAGCGCCAAACTGTGGCGCTTGAGCAGGCAAAAAGCCCCTCAACAACTGGCTGACGTACATTTGCACTGTCCGGCAGGGAATCAAATAGGCTGAGTTGTAAAGGTAGATCTTGTTCTGACTTGTTATGCATTGGGATGTCCTTTCATGCGTTCACATGAAAGATCGAATGATTCCTCCAAATAGTCATGGACAGCAGGGTAACCCTGCTGTCTTGAGCAATGGACATCGCAGTTGATGTTCGTGTTTAATACAGCACTGCTTTGGAAAAACCTATTGACATAAGAGGTGCACGATGACTGAAGATGAAAGATTACTTCGAAATTGTTTTGCGGCGGGTGATTTTGAATTTGCCTTACATCAAAGCGACCAAATAGCTGCGCTTGAATATTTGAAACATTGTATCGAAAGCAATACGAGCTGGAATGAAGTAGAAATAAGACTTCGTGAGCATTTAGATAGAGTAGCCCCAAATCAACATACGAATATGGAAGTAAAAAAAATAGTTGAGACTCAGATGTTCAGAGCACAGGCACTGTTTGCCCCATGGCTCGACGACATTGAGCAAGGCGAAAATGAAAACAGCAACGTAAAAAACTTACACGACTAGATAAGCGCGCTTTTATAAAAAGGCTTACTTAATCTTTTCAAATTTCCTCTCGAATGCGTTGATAAGTCTTTATGATTTTATCAGTGCTTAAGCCTGCGTCTTCACCTGAACCCAATAAGCCAGTTTGTTCAAAAGCTGCGGCTACAAGATCTGCACATTCTTCATTGGGACGGCCTGCAACCCCCGTATGATACTTTGCATCGTCAAAAGCTTGATAGATTACGTGATCACGCACACGTATGTGAGCATCTCGCTTTGTAACAAGCCCCATTGCTTTAGGTAGATCTCCTTTGCGGTTTGACTTCTCGGTCATATCCACAGCCAATACACGCTTCAGCATTTTTTCCATTGCATGGAAGCATTTCAGGGCTTCATCTGAACCATCATGGTTAATCTTACCCTCCTCGTAGAAATCGAGAAATGTTGTAATCAACGCACGGGCGGCGGCCTCATCTCCAAGTTCACCCGCATAGAAAGAAGCAGTGCTCTTTGTCTCTTCCTGCCATAGCTTAGTGATTATTTCAGCTAGGACCCCGATCGTATTTTCACGCTCTTGAAGATTCATATTACATAGCCTTTTTACTATAAATCGCGACTACATCAGTTTGAAACTGAGTCGACTGGTTTAGAAAATCCGTCCACGACTTCATCAGGCCAATTCGCTTTGTAAACAAATCGCCACGAGCATAAGCCGCCTCAGCTTTATCCTTAAGCTGGTGAGCGAGAGCATGTTCAATGACCTCACGAGGATAAGAAGTCGTTTCCCCTGCCCAATCGCGAAAAGTTGATCGGAAGCCATGAACTGTGAATTCTTTATTCATACGGCGGAGGATCATGGTTAAGGCCATATCGCTGTATGCACAGCCTTTGTCATTTTTGAAGACAAAGCCTTCGCCCTGTGGAAGTGACTTGAGTATGCTCAAAGCTGACGACGACAATGGCACACGATGTTCCTTGCCTGCCTTCATACGCGAAGCAGGGATTGTCCAGATGGCCTGACTTAGGTTCATCTCATCCCATGTAGCCTCCCGCACCTCGCCTGAGCGAACCCCTGTCAGGATCAGAAACTCAAGTGCACGAGCCCCTTTGCCATTAAGTTTCCTAAGCTCAGCAATAAAGGTGGGGCATTGTTGCCACTCAATTGCTTTGTGATGCTTTACTTTAGAGACCTTGGCAGGCGCAGGTAGCAATGCATCAAGGTTGCCTTTCCACGCGGCGGGGTTGTCACCTGAGCGCAACCCCCGAGCCTTGGCCCAGTCAAGCACGCTTTCAATTCTGCCGCGCAGACGGCTGGCGGTTTCGGTCTTGGTAGACCAAATCGGTTCTAAAATCTTTAAGACATGGCCTAACGCCACATCCCGCACATGAAGGCGACCAATTACAGGGCTTGCATAGGTTTTGATGGTAGAGCGCCATTGTGCAACGTGTTTAGCGTTTTTCCATCCTTTTTCATGGGCATCCATGTAGTGACGGACCGCTGTCTCGAAATCCATAAATGAGGCCTGTTCTGCTTTCATCGCAGCCTTCGCTGATCTTCGCGCAGCAAGCGGGTCAATACCTGCCCTAACTTGTTCTCGGGCTGCTTTGGCGGCCTCTTTTGCGGCTGCCAGCGACACCTCAGGAAAAGACCCCAAGCCGATATCACGGCGCTTTGAACCAATCATGATCCTCAATATCCAGCTTCTGGCCCCTGTTTCAGAAATTCGCAGGGCGAGCCCAGCTACGTGCCCGACAAAGTGCATACCTGATACTGTCAGCTTTGCCACCGCCAAGGGTGAAAGCTCTTTGGCCTTACGTCCCATCATCTATCCCATCATTGATTGTGAGATTCGATGATGATTCCTGAGACCGTATAATTCAAGCAAATTCGAATTAACCAATTAAATTAATGAGTTTTGATATGTGTTGATATTAAGTGAGACAACCTTAAAGCGGACATCCTCTCCGCCATTATCTTTTGCAAACCAGCTCTGAAATGAAAATACGGCGTATGTGACGAGCTGCGTCACAAGTGTTGATTTGCAATTATTCCTGAACCGAAACTGCGGCTTATCTGCGTACTCTGCGCCGCACTACCGCAACTTGAAAAACAACCCGCCGCTTGCTTCTCGCTGCAGAAGAAACGCACAGTGCCACAGTTGCCGAAGCGGCAAGGCGTCTCGATAAGCAGATAGGGCTGATAAGGCTTCTTTATAAAAGCGCACGGCCGCCCACCTAAGGCATTGTATTTTAAACGAAATAAATACCCGCCCTGTCGCCCGGGTTTATTTTTTACAAAAACGATGCGCTTCAATGTGCCGCTTCAGCTTGGCTTCAGATTCGCGGGCGATAGTGAAAACAGGATCGAACACAAGGACCTGTTGTCATGCACGCCATCGAATTTATGCCCGCCCGCGACACCCACGCCTGTCTGCTTCTGGATGGGCGCGCGCTGCGGCGCTTCACCCCGCTGCTGCCCTCGGTCATCGATATCACGTCGCGCTTCGCGCCGGAGCGTGAACGGGTCGAAGCCTTCATCCGCGACATTTACCGCAAAAGCTATAACGCAGACATCGCCGTGCGCTACCCGACGCTGATGAGTGTGCGCAGCGCGGATGGCGAGATTCTTGCCGCTGCCGGTTTCCGCCTTGCGCATGAAGAGCCGCTGTTTCTGGAGCAATACACCCGCGAGCCGATCGAAGCCGTCCTGACCCGCAGCCTGTCGCAAGACATCGCCCGCAGCGATGTGGCGGAAATCGGCAATCTGGCCTCGCAGGGCAAGGGCGCTTCGGTTTTTCTGTTTGCGGCCATTGCGTCTTATCTGCTGGCGCAGGGGGCGCGGTTTGCCGCCGTCACCGGCACCGACCAGTTGCACCGCCGTTTTGAAATGATGGGCCTGAAGCCCGCCGTCATCTGCGATGCGCAGCGCAGTCTTCTGAATTGCGAACAAAAAAGCTGGGGCACCTATTACGACACGCAGCCGCGCGTTTTGGCAGGATCGCTGGAGTCAAGCATGTCGCAGCTGAATAAACTTCTTGGCGCAACCTATCAGGAAAACGGCGTTACCCTTTTCCCGCGCCTTCACAAAAAAACCTGGCTGAAGGATTTTTTCACATGCAAATAATCCGCGCCATAGAAGAAAAATCCCGCCTGATGCCGCAGCGCGCCGCCCTGAGCGATGGCGGACGCGTCATAACCTATGCGGAACTGCCGTCCGCCATCAAACAGATGACCGAAAAACTTATAGCAGCCGATTGCAAACGTCTGGCGATTGCGGGCGATAACAGCATTGAGTGGATTATCAGCGATCTCGCTGCGCTGTCATGCGGCATTCCGGTTATTCCGCTGCCGCCGTTTTTTACCGCCGCGCAGCGGCAGGGCGTGCTGGAATCTTCAGGGGCAACCCATATCGCCCTCGGCACTACACTGGTACCGACGGGCATCCATCTGCAACCGGCACTCCCCGATGGCACGGACAAGATTACCTACACCTCCGGCTCCACGGGTACGCCCAAAGGCGTTTGCCTGCCGCAGGACGGGCTTGAAGCCGTTGCGACCAGCATTGGTGGCGTACTGGGTGCGCAGCATGTCGGCAAACACCTCTGCGTGCTGCCGCTCGGCGTGCTGCTCGAAAACGTCGCGGGGGTTTATACCTCCCTGATGACGGGGGTGACGGTATGCGTGCCGGCGCTGGCGGTGATCGGATTTCAAAACCCGTTCCGGCCTGATTTTGCGGCGCTGCTACGCGCGATTGTCGATCGCAAGGCGACGTCGATTATTCTGGTGCCGGAACTTCTGCGCGGCTTGATGGCCGAAATCCAGAAATTCGGCCTATCGCCCAAGGGCCTCACGTTTGCGGCCGTCGGCGGCGCCAAGGTTGCACCCGAACTGCTGGCGCAGGCGCAGCGCCTCGGCCTGCCCGTTTATGAAGGCTACGGCCTCAGCGAATGCGGATCTGTCGTTTCGCTTAATACCCCGACGATGGCGCGCACGGGTAGCGCAGGACGTCTGTTGCCCCATGTGCGCGCCTATGTCGATGACGGGGAGATTGTTATCGATAACGCCTGCTTCCTCGGTTATCTGGGTGACGCGCCGCGCCAAAACGGCAGCTTCGCCACGGGCGATATCGGCCAGATTGATGACGAAGGTTTCGTCAGTCTGCAGGGCCGCCGCAAAAACCTGATTATTACAGGCTTTGGCCGCAACGTATCGCCGGAATGGGTGGAAAGCGTTTTGCTGTCGCAGCCGCAAATCCGTCAGGCGGTTGTGTATGGCGATGGCGCGGCGGCGCTCAAGGCCCTCGTCGTTCCCGCGGCACCAGGAGCCGATATCCGTGGCGCCATTGCGCAAGCCAATAACCAGTTGCCCGCCTACGCACATATCGCCGGCATCCGCGAAGTACCGCCGCTGACCGCAGAAAATGGTTTTCTGACGGGCAACGGACGCCTCAAACGCAATACCGTTCTCAACCACTTTTGCCAAGGAGATCACCATGACGTTCTATGAAAGACTGCAAAAAGAAACTGCCGCCGAACGCGCACAGCTTTATACCGTGCCGCAGCTGACTGACGGCCTGCGCGGCGATATTTCGCGTGAAACCTATATCGCGTACCTGACGGAGGCATTCCATCACGTCAAGCACACGGTGCGTTTCATGATGGCGATGGGCGCACGTCTGCCGGAAAACAAAAAATGGCTGCACGACGCCATTGCCGAATATATCGAGGAAGAAAAAGGCCACGAGGAGTGGATCCTCAACGACATCGCCGCCGCCGGTGGCGACAAGAAAGTGGCGCGAAACGCCACGCCCAACCTCGAAACGCAGGTGCTGGTTGCTTATAACTACGATTATATCGCCCGCAAAAATCCGGTCGGGTTTCTGGGCATGGTTTTCATGCTGGAAAGCACATCAACCCAAATCGCCAGCACGGGCGCCGATGCGATTATGGCGGGGCTCAAGCTGCCGAAAAGCGCCTTTACCTATCTTTATTCCCATGGTGCGCTTGATATCGAACACCTGAAGTTCTTTGAAAATCTGGTCAATCAAATCGATGATCCGGAAGATCAGGCGGCAATTATCGAGGTCGCACAGAATACGTTCCGCCTTTTCGCGGGTGTTCTGTCGGCCATTCCCCACCAGAAGGCGAAAAAACATGCGGCTTAAGGGCAAAAAAATATTCGTGACCGGCGGCACGGGCGGCATTGGTGTGCCGCTCGTCGCCCGCCTGCGCGATGCGGGCGCGGAAGTATCGGTGCACAGCCGGACGCATCACGGCGATCTGACCGGCGATATCGCGCCGCTCTGCGCGCGGCTCGCAGCCGATACGCCGGATATTCTGATCAATCTGGCCGGATATAACGTGTTTAGTTACTGCGAAGACCAGGACATGGAAAGCCTTATCCGCCTGAACCTGGCCGTACCGATGCAACTGACGCAGGCGGTGCTGCCGGCGATGAAACGCCGCGGGCATGGCAAAATCGTGAATATCGGCTCCATGACCGCGCTCATCCCGCTGCCGCATATGACGGGATATGTGGCGGCGAAGGCCGGACTGAAAGGTTTTTCCGACTCCCTGCGGCGCGAGCTGCAGGGCAGCGGCGTCAGCGTTTGTCACATCACACCGCGCGCCGTCAAAACCGCTGCGAACAAGGGCCTCAAGGCGCTTTTGAACGAACAAACCGGCGTCAGATACGATAGCGCCGAAAAAGTAGCGGCAATGATCGTCGGCGCTATCGAAAACGAAAAAAACGATGTGCGTATCGGCTGGCCGGAGCGTTTCTTTGCCATCCTCAACGCCCTGATCCCCGGCGCCGTCGATAACGGCCTGCAGGAAAACCGCCGCATCGGCGAAAAAATTCTTGAGCATCACCAAAAACCTTCACACACACATACGGAGAAAAAAACCGCCATGAAAACCGCTCTTATCGTTTCCTTGCTTATGCTGTCGCTGACGGGCGCAGCGCAGGCGCAAAGCCAGCCCGCCGCCATGCCCCAAGCGGGCAGCCCCATACAAATGCAATCCCCCGCCCGCGCGCCGCTGATGATATCGGAAGAGCCTGCGGATAACGTCATGGCCAAAGTGGCCGATTTGCAAACCCGCTGGGCAGAAATCAAATACAAATCGACCGACAACGACAAAAAAATCGCCGCCATGGCCGCGCTTGAAAAAGAAGCCGAGGCATTTGTTATCGCCGCGCCCGACCGCGCCGAGGCCAAAATATGGGATGCGATTATTCTCTCGACCGAGGCGGGGTTCATCAAGGGATTGTCCGCACTGCCGAAGGTAAAAAAGGCCAAGGCATTGCTTGAAACCGCCATCAAGACTAATCCGGATGCGCTTGAAGGTTCGGCCTATACCTCGCTCGGCTCGCTTTACTATCAGGTGCCGGGCTGGCCCATTGCTTTCGGGGATAAGGAAAAGGCGGAGAAATACCTGAAAGCCGCCCTGATCCTCAACCCCGACGGCATCGACCCTAATTATTTCTACGGCGATTTTCTGATCCATCAGGGCAAACATGCCGATGCCATTCCGGTACTGGAAAAGGCACTGGCTGCCCCTGACCGCGCCGGACGCACCCTTGCCGACGAAGGCCGCCGTCAGGAAATCCGCGCCGCCCTCGCCGCCGCCCGCGAAAAGGCGGACAAGGATAGCCGCAAGAAAAGCTATAACTGATAGAGATACTGACCGTTTTCCTCTATAATCACAGGGCCTGCCGGTTTGTGCAGGCCCTCTTTTTTTAAAGGTGTTTTTATATGCGCGTATTGCTGGTGGAAGATGACCAGATGCTGGGCAAGGCGACACTGGCAGGCCTGCGCACCGCTTTTGCCGTTGATTGGCTGACGAATGCGGAGGATGCGGAGGCCGCCATCCGCGCCCAGCCCTACGCGCTATTGGTGCTGGATATCAACCTGCCGGGCGAGTCGGGACTTGACCTGCTCAAACGCCTGCGCCGCGCGAATGATGCGACCCCCTGCCTGTTTCTGACCGCGCGCGATGCGGTTTATCACAGAATTGAAGGATTGAATGCAGGCGCCGATGATTATCTGGTGAAGCCCTTTGACCTGCATGAACTGCTGGCCCGCTGCGCCGCGCTGATACGCCGCGCCCACGGGCGCGCCACACCCGTCATACGCCATGGCGAATTGACGCTCGACCCGCTGGCGAAAACCGTGCATATGGGCGCGCAGCCCGTCATGCTGTCGGCGCGGGAATTTGCGATAGCCGAATGTTTGCTCAGCAATATCGGCCATGTCATGAGCAAGCAGCAGATTGAATCCAGCATCTACGACTGGGGCAGCGACGATATCGGCAGCAATACCGTCGAAGTTCATATCTCTGCCCTGCGCCGCAAGCTGGGCAAGGATTTTATCAAAACCATCCGCAACATCGGGTACGTGATCGAACCATGAAACCGCTTTCCCTGCGCCTTCGGCTTATCAAAAACCTGCTGCTGCAAATGACGGCGGCGATTATCCTGTCGGGCGCGCTGGCGCTGGCGTTTATTTATCACGAAGTCGACGAGGTTTATGACGCGACGCTGGTGCAGTTCTCCCGCTCGCTCGCATCAATGCCGGTCGCCGATGCCGACCCGCAAAACTATGCGGGCATGGAGCGGGCAAAAAATACCCAGCTGGCGCATAGGTACGAACGGAAAATCTCCTACCGTATTCTCAAAAACGGGCAGGTCATTACAGGCTCTGCCGAAGGGCCGGATATGGACGGTATTTTTCTGCCGCCCGGCTTTTCCGACCTGCACCACGATAAAAAAGGCCGCCATGAATGGCGGGTCTATACGTTACTGGATGAAAAATCCGGCATGACGATCGAGGTTGCCGAAAAATACGACATCCGGCGCGAACTGACGTTCCAGCTGCTGAGCAGCCTTTTGCTGCCGGCCATTCTTTTTATCATCGGTGCGGTGATTGCCATCTGGTGGGGTACCAGCGCCAGCCTGCAAATACTGGGGCGCGTATCGGGCGAGGTTAAATCGCGCGCAGCGGATGATCTGTCGCCCATCGACGACCGTGACATCCCCGTCGAGATCAAGGCCCTGACCGCCGCACTGAACGAGCTGTTCGCGCGCATCGAAACCAGCTTCGCGCGGGAGCGTGAATTCACCGACAACGCCGCGCATGAATTGCGCACGCCCCTGGCTGCCATTAAAACACAGGCGCAGGCGCTGATGCGCGCCGAAAACCTGACGGAGGCGGGGCAGGAAGGCCTCGAAAACCTGATTGCCGCGATTGACCGCGCGGCGGAAATGACCGACGCCCTGCTCTCCTTCGCCCGTTTGCAGGGGGACCGCAGCGAAGCGGCGCCGGTCGATTTATCCGCGCTTATCCGCGAAGAAGCGCAGGCACTCTCCAGCTTTGCGCAAAGCAGGCAGGTCAGCATCCAGTTGCTGCTGGAAGATACGGCGGCGCCGGTGCGTGGCGTCCGCCACGCCCTCGCGCTCATGGTACGCAACGTGCTTCACAATGCCGTTAAATTTTCACCCGTCGGCGGTACCGTCACGGCCACGCTGCGCGTGAACGATGGTCATATCCGCTTTGGCGTTGCGGACAGCGGCCCCGGCATTCCCGAAAAACATCTGGCGCATGTGTTCGAGCGTTTTTACCGCATCGATAAATCCCAGAGCGGCTCCGGCCTTGGCCTGAGCATCGTCAAATGGGTGGCGGACAACCATCAGGCAAAAATAGATCTGCACGCCGCACCAGAAGGCGGACTTGTTTTCGATATCGAATTCCCGCGCCTGCAGGCCTAGTTTTTATCTATTAGCCGCGCTGCTGCAGGGACAGTTTCATTTTCTGCCCCAGCGCCGTGCGTGTTTCGCGCCATGACGCCGCCAGATCCTGCAGCATATTGCCGATGCCGATATAGCGGAACATCGCATAAAGCAGCAGCGTCAGGTTGATGCCCGCATAGGCAACCGGCGTCCATTCCTGTTCCAGTGCATTGGTCACCGCCATATAGATACAATAGCCGATCATGCCCAGTTCCATGAAGTAATAAAGCGCAGGCGCGCCGGTGCGGTTTTTGACCTTGGGCGTGCGGGCGAAGGGGACTTTGCGGCCCGTAATCATCTGCTGCAGCTGCTTGAGAACCCCTGCCGTGATAATCGGCAGCAGCATCAGGTTCAGCGATACCACGCGGAAGACGTCGGTATAACGATACCCGCATACCTTGAGGTCACGCGCATAGAGCAGCAGCAAGGGAATATTCGCATAAATCAGCAGCGGCGTGCTGAGACGCGGGCTGAAGCTGTAAAACGCGAACAGATACATCACCGCCACGCTGAGCGTGGTCATGGCCAGATAGTTGAAGCGCATGAACAGCTCTTTGAGCAGGCGCAGGTTTTTCGGCGCATGGATGGCATAGCGCAGCAGCTTGGGCAGGATAATCAACCCGCCATTCGCCCAGCGGCGACGCTGGATCAGCAGCGAGCCGAAATCCGCCGGCGTCGCGCTGAAAGTCATGCGCGCGGGGTAATTATAAAGCAGCCAGCCTTTTTGCACGAGGTCGATGGTCGATTCCGTATCCTCGATCACCGTGCGGTCTTGAATATAGACCGTGACCGTCTTGCCCTCGACCATCGAGACTTCCTTGATAGCGTTGAGCGCCGTCATGCGCAGCATCGCATTCGCCCCCACCCAGAAGCTGGCGTACCAGTACGTATAGCCCTGATGGGTGTGATACTGCACGTCAATCACCGCGCCCGCGATGCGTTCAATCGCGACGGGACTGCCGGGGATAGACGAACACGGCGCCTGCGCCACCGCCACTTTGGCGTGTTCAGGCTGTTCGAGGAAATAGACCAGTCGCGACACATAGTCGTGTGTCATCAGACTGTCGGCATCGATGGTATTGATGTAATCGGTATAGGGAACACTCAGCGTTGCCTCTTCGGGGTCGCACAGTTGCAGAACGAGGCCTTGCGGTGTTTCAACCTCTTTCCACGAATGACCGATGAGCTGGATATAGCTGTTGAGGTTCATCGCCTTGTTCGCGTCATGCGACAGGTTGATATAGCGTTTGCGCTCGAAGCTGGAGAATTCCACCTCGAACAAGGCAGCGAGCAGGCCGTAGTGATGCGCCAGACGCTCTGCCGTCATATCTTCGGACAAGGCTTCGGCCGCGCGGGCACGATGGCGCTTTGCCGGCGTCACCAAAATCGTTTCAACGAAAAATTTGACGTCAAAAGCCAGCTGGTCGAGGGGCGTGCCGGCCATGACGACCTGCGCCTGCGCATCGAACCACGCGGCCGCACGTTCATAAAGCGCCGCGATGTGCGCCCGTTCTTCGGCGGGATTGACGCTGCCATCGGCTGCGCGTTTCAGGTAATCGGCGCGGGCGGCGCGGTAAATCGCGGCTTCCTTGTCAAATTCCGCCTGCAATTCGGACGGCAGCGCGCGCGTGACGGACAGCTGGACGCGGTCTTCTTCCTGCGACGGATTGGGCGGGTTGTCGATCAGCAGCACCACGCGTTTGGCCGGATATTCCGACACGGCGGCAGAGAACATGGTCTGCCAGATCACAAAGCGTTCTTCTTTATAGGACGGAATAAGAACCGTCAGGCTGGGCGCGGGTTTGTCGAAAATGGTTTCGACCTCTTTTGCTTCGGGGATACGCTCGCGCAGCTGGCGCAGGTAATTCCCGACAAGGCAAACGTTATAGAGAAGCGCCGCATAGAGCACCAGCGCCAGCGCCACCAGAAACACCAGACCGCCGTAAAAAGGCGTCAGATTGGGAAAGAAAAAGCTGTCGTAGACCTTATGCACCGAACGGTCGAACAGCATCGCATAGAGCGTCAGCGTGACAATCAGGCAAAGGATGGCCAGAACGGCTTCGCGTTTGGCATGGGGGGAAGACATGGCGGACGGGACGGACATTTTGGGGATGATTCTCGGATTTGAGGGTAAACGCCTATAAAACAAGGAAGTTTTAAATTTCCCTAATATCTACAGTGCTATAGTTATACATAGACTAAAGAACGCTTTCAAGGCTCATCCTTAGCCGATAGCACCGTTTGCGGGACGCACAGCGCCATCGGCGCTTCAAACGGCGAGGCAGTCCAAATAGTTCCATCAAACCCAAGCCATCCACCTTAAAGTTATCTTAACCCCTGCTCCATAGACTGGGCATAGTCGTTTTTTTGACCTCATAATCTTTTAAGGTGCCTTTATTTATGTCCCTTTTTAAATCTTTTGCACTATCGGTGCTTTTGCTTGTACTGCTGACCCCCGATATCTTCCTGCGGCCCGCCGCTGCGCAGGTGACACGATCACAGCCGTCTTGCCGTGTCCCCGACCCGCCGGAGAATGCAAAGATTGTTGACTTGTCCAGTAGCGGATATTCCAGCACGCTATCAAACGTAACAATAGCAGGCCAAACCGCGCAAACCGGCGCCCTGCGCATCGAAATACTTCCGCAGGCCAAACCGCTTTACCTCGTCCTGTCGAGCAAAAATATTACGATATGGGATATTCAGGGGGCGACAAACGATATCGCACAGGTCGTCATCGGCGGGCCGCCGGATACCGCGGGAAAAATTCAGGCGGGCATCACAGGCATCCCCGCCGAGAAAGTCGTCTTCATCAGCACGCACCACTGCTTGGGCGGCATGATTGCCGCGATACCCAAAACGCAGCGGCCGCAACCGGGCTATACCAAGGAACTCGAAGGCCGCTACAGATGGGAAAATATAGACAGCGAAGGCGTTTTATCACCTAACAGAGACAGACGCATCACACTGCCCGTCATGCAGGCACCACGCCGTCTCTCCGAACGCTCTCCGTTGCGTATTACCATCGGCGATCAAGTCATTTTTGAAAAAGCCCAGAACCTGCCCTACATGCCGCCCCCGGCCGGTTTCGACAGCCGTATCTGGGACGCCTTTCTTAAAGATACGCCGGGCGGTTTTCTTGACATGAAAGGGAAAACAATTGTCACGCCCATGACAGCCGAAAATTACCGCACACTCCCCGGATGGGCGGGCTTTGGCCAGTTATTGATGGAAAAAAAACTTGAAATTGATGAGGCACGCACCGCCCGCGCCAGCTTCGGCCGCCCGCACTTCAGGATCATTCAGGAAATCAAAGAACTCCCCGCCATATCCAAAGGACAGCGCCTCACCATCAGCCTTGCGCTGGGCGTTCCTCCCCCTCAAAGTATCAACGGAGATGTCTGTATTGAATCCGAGGAAACCGGCGCCCCCATCAAAGGCCTTTGCCAGAGAATCGACAACGAAGAAAAACATCAGGCGCTGCTCGGAAATACTCTTTTACCGCCCGCATCCGCACCGGCAACGACGCCTGAACGCCCGGTTAATCATCAGCCCCTGATGGTGCCTGAACCGTATATCAGCCATATTCAGACCGCCTACGCCCAGCAAAAAGACAGTAAAATCCGCATCACACCGCCGCCGCCGCGATACCTTCGCGCCGCTGCAGGGGAGGATATTGCTTTTGCGGCTTGGGGCGATAACGGCAACGGCAGCATTGGCCGTTTTTCATTAGCAGCAGGCTCATACCAGTGGACTGTATGGTCTGATGAATTTAACAGGTTTTTTGCGCAAGGCCGCACGCCTATCCAGTTCAATGACTCCCCGTCTTGCTTCCTGCTCGAAAGTGGCGCGGTCTGGTGCGTGCAAGGCTTCCTGCGAGAGGGTTCCGCCGCTCGACAGACCAATACACTCGCGCTCAAACAGGTTGAAGGTTTGCCGGCCATGAAATCCATCGACAGCCACGGCCTGCACGGCACATGCGGGCTTGATGGCAATAACAGATACTGGTGCTGGAATATCCCCAAAGCCCGCACTGCACATCCATATTATCCATCGTGGTGGCGCGATAACTTTACCAGCGACAGCCCCTTTCCTTTTATTTTTCAAAGCATGATAAAGCTGGAAGCCAACGCGAGCCAGAGCTGCCTGCTGAACGACAGGGGTGCCGTCTGGTGCTGGGGGGAGAAATACAGGAATAACGGCGAATATAGCCCTAAAAATTCTATTGCCGCAGATTTTCCGATTCCCGTTCCCCTGACGAAAACAGCGATAGATATCAGCTCTTCAGACTTCGTTTCCTGCGCCCATCTCGCAGATAAAACGGCACAATGCTGGAAACCGCAACTGGTGCCCAAACCCTTTACATTCTTCGAGGGAGATGCGAACAACAACCAAGGCGATATAACGGTGCGCGAAGTAAAAGCAGGGTGGCAAGAAGCCTGCGCCATCAAAAACGCAGATGGAAGCGTGTGGTGCGTTGATCTGAGCAGCGTGCTTGGCAGCAGTTTCGTCTATGAACAGATAAAAGACATTAATGGCGCACCACTGCTGAACATCACCGCGCTGACGGCGGGTACCAATATTTGCGCCCTCGACGCGAGCAGAAGACTTTGGTGCTGGAAGGGAGACAAAGCCAATGATAGCGATACGAGCCGCGGTGGCATTTTCGCCAGCCTCATGCTGGCGCCGGAAAGCCGCGAGCCCCTCAAGAATGTTCTGTTCACCTCTACAGGTTATTCGAATGTCGTCGCACTTTCGCGTCCCAAAAACCAGCAGGCATCCATAGACGCAGCGGCCGCGTTTATGAACGCGGTCATAGAAAACAGACTTCAGGATGCGCAGCAGATCCTTGCCAATCATCCCGATATGGGTTTGAGCGCCAGAATGGCCGAAGCAGGCGCCCTGACAAGTATAAATCGTAACGACCCCGTACTTCTGAAGACGGTATTCCGGGCCTACCGTGGCAACTGGGAGAAAAGCAAACTTGCTGATTACCTAACAGAAAAAGTTCTAAAGCAGGAACGGCTGAACAATTCCATGCTTTACGACAGGGAAGAGCCCCCGCATCCGGATATTCTTTTGATATTACTTGAGGGAGGCCTTGTCTTTGGCAGAACCCCCGGAGAGAACACGCGCGTCCTGAATATCCTTGAAAAAACATATAGTGGCCGCCCGGATGCGGCTTCGCTTTTGGAGAAAATTCAACAGCTCAAGACCAGCCCCTGAAAAGCACAACCCGCTGACATACATGGGTATGCGTATGTTTTATAGTCATACGCCTAAATTGTGTGCTATAATCAAATATTGATTATTTTATGCGCGTCATACGGGCCAGGGTGGGGACAGAGCCTGCATGCTTTCTATTGAAACCTTTATCGAACAATCGCACAGGGCCGCGACGGTCGAGGAGCTGTTCGACTACTACAAAAAAGCGATGATGATGCTGGGCTTTGACCAGATCATCTTCAGCCTGATGACCGAACACAAAAACATTGAACGTCCCGCCGGCCACGGAATTATCGCGAATTATTCCGAAAGCTGGATGAAATATTACAGCGAAAAAAGCTATGAGGATTTCGACCCCGTGCGCAGGCATATGTTTGCCGCCCCGGGGCTTTTCGTCTGGGACCAGTTGCTGGAAAGCGTGCCCACCACCAAAACCCAAAAAGTGCTGATGCATGAAGGCCGCGATGCGGGGCTGAAAGACGGCATCGGTATTCCCCTGCACGGCCCGCGCGGCGCGCTGGCCGGGGTCGGCGCGGCCAGCAGCAGCGGCGGTGTCGACCTTGGCGATAAGTTTGTGCTGTCCAAAGCGCATCTTCTGGCGCAGCAGTTCTACACGTCCTTCCTTGAGCTGGAAGCAAAGCGGCTGCAAAATTATGACCCCGCCCCCATCAACCTCACCGACCGTGAGCAGGAAGTGCTGAAATGGTGCGCCCGCGGCAAAACCAAGGCGGAAATCGCCATGATTCTGGGGCTGTCGGAAAACACCGTGCATGCCTATGTGAAGGAAGCGCTCAAAAAACTGGGCGCCAATAACATGACTCTAGGCGTATTGCGCGCGCTTCAGCTGGGCCTGATCCAGATTTAATCATTTAAAATCAAATAATTAATCCATACCCCCACGAACGTGGGTATTCTCATGCCGCCTGCCTTGCCGTTATCCTGAATAAAGAACTGTTATTTGGGACAATGAAGGCACAAAGACGGTTATGATTTACTGCATTAATCACAAAACAATTCATCACTTCGGCAAAGCTTTTGTTGAACAGTTTTACCTGCGCTACGACCTTCTGGTCGACGGGCAGTACTGGGACCTGTCGCGTTTTCAGGGCATGGAATACGACCAGTACGACACCCCCGCCACAACCTATCTGGTGCATATCGGCAAAAACGGACAGGTCAACGGCAGCGTCCGCGCCCTGCCCACCGACCGCCCGTATATGATCAAGGATATCTGGCCGGAAATCGTGCAAACGCGGCCTTTGCCGCAATCATTGTCGGTATGGGAAGCGTCACGCTTTTGCGTCAGCAAACATTTGCCGCGCGAGGAGCGCACGCGCATCAAGAACGAACTGGTGCTGGCCTTCCTTGAATTCGGCTTGCTCAACGACATCCGCGAAATGGTCGGCATCATGCCCCCGAAACTTTGGCAGAGCGTGTTTATCAACGCGGGCTGGGATATCGAATTCCTCGGCCCTGAAAAAGACCTTGGCAAGGATGGCATCATCGTTGCAGGCGGCATGCCGATCACATTGGCAACGCTGGAGCGTGTGCGCGCCGCAACCGGCATCCAGCATGCCGTTCTGCGCCTGACGCCCGATAACGCCGCCGCGCCGACACCCGAAGAAGTCGCCAACCAGAACCTCATCGTCAAAAGAGGGGCCGCATGATGGGATCAACCGCAAAACCTGTCCGCCACGACACACCCGACGACAGCAGCCCGCTTTGCGAAAAGGTCGGCAACCTGATCGTCTGCCTGCATTACCTGTCCACGCAGGCGCGCAACGACGGGCTTTCGCAGATTGCCGCGGAAATTGACCGTGCCATCGCATCCACCGCGCATGCGGGCCGCGATATTTACATGGATTATCTGCAATCCGTGGTCGCCAGCAAGGCGCTGGGACCCGCAGATTTCGTCGAGGATTTTTGCCACGTGACCGATGAAACGGTCAAAGGCGCATTGATGCAAATTGTACGTGAGACAGGCCGGCACGTTCCCGAACTTTAAAAAGACCGGCTGCAAGGGTGGGGTCAACATGACAAACGAAAAGGTATCCAGACTGATCCAGCAAATCGAAATCCAGCACGATGCGCTTTGCACGGATTACAAGCACATGCGCGATCTGCTCAATGGCATGGGCGGCAGCGAGGAAACGAAGCTGGAAAAAATTGCCTATATGTACTGGCAACTGCGCAGCCAGATGTCGGATATCGCCAATGCCGCGCATATCGAAATCGATTTTAGATAGACACAACAAAGGTTTTTAACGGCACTTCCCTTTTGACTAGGTACTTTTTACATCCGCAATTGTGTGACAATCGGCCTTCGGGCCGGCTGTGTCACAGATTGATTTAAGCACCTAACCCTAAGGAAATCCCCGGCCGCAAGGCAGGGGATTTTCTTTTATCGCGTAAACATCATTATTTCGGCGCCGGATGGTTATAGGCCTTTTTCGCAAGCGCCTGCACAGCGCAGCGGTGTCGGCATCCTGTTTTAAAACGAACTCCTCGAAACTGCGGCGTACAAAGCCCTCGGCATCCAGCGGCCATCCGGTACGCACCAGCACGCCGCGGTTTTCATCGAGCAGTTTTTGCAGCATCGGCAAATGCGCCACGGCCAGACTCGCCATATCCGCAGATACGGTATCACCCCACATTTTATCGCCCGCACGGAAATGCAGCACCATATAGCCCGCCGTGCGATTAAACGCATCGGCAAGATTTTGACCATCGTGGCCGAGCTGCGCAATCTCGCGCAGCGTCAAAAGCCCCATGGCTTTATCGATGCCCACGTTTCGAATATGGCCGATATCCGGCCCGCGCGGCGCGGCAGATAGGGCATCTGACCTTGCCGAGAGGCTATGAATGATTTTTTTGAACCAGGACATTTTGAGAGACGACTTTTTAACCGGATTTGCTGACCGTAGGCGGTTCAGACTACATAGCCGGAATGACTATGTAAATATGAAAAACTTGATATTGCCCCCGCCGCCCCTTGAAAAGCCGCAAAAGCGGCTTAAAATCAAAACCAAGGCGGGCCGGGCCCCTCTGGCGCAGAGGCAACCTATGACAAGCCTCTGCGTGATGTCGGACCGCATCGGGAGAGATTCCGGTGTCGGTCTTTTTTTGTGCCGGCGCCATATCCTCCCAGTTCATGTTCATAACCGCGGGAGGATTTTTTGTTTCCATCGACGACGAGAGCAAAAATTCCGCACGCTTGCCGCAAACAAACGGCCAGCGCAGGCCGCATTTTAACATCAGGAGAATAAACATGCCCCTTCTCGTATCCCCGATTGACGGTTCGCCCATGCGGCAAATCCACCGCTACGGCATCGAAATCGATGTCTGCCCCACCTCCGGCGGCATCTGGCTGGACCGCGGCGAGCTGGAAAAAATCCTGTCGATTTTGCAAGAAGACCTGCAGGCCGCCGCGCAAAGCCGCATGCAGCAAGCCGCTGCCCCGCGCCACAGCCATGACGATGACGCACACGGCCATCATCACCGCAGCCACAAACCCCACGACAAACACGAATACCGTAAATACGACGACGACAAGGACGAGCGTAAGTACTACGGCAAGCCTTATAAAAAAGATAAAATGTCACGCCTGTTCGACATTTTCGACCTTTAACAACCGCCGCATAACGGACGGAGAGAGCACATGAACGATTTTCTGATGATTGCGGCAGGTCTTGTCCTGCTGTTTATCGGTGGCGAGGCCCTGCTGCGCGGCAGCGTATCGATTGCCTACCGCATGGGGCTGTCAAAACTGCTGGTCGGTGCGGTTATTATCGGCTTCGGCACATCGATGCCGGAGATGATGGTTTCCGTCGGCGCCGCGCTCAAGGGATCGCCGGAAATCGCGCTTGGCAACGTGGTCGGCAGCAATATCGCGAATATATTGCTGATCATCGGCCTTGCGGCCGTTCTCTCGCCGCTGCTGGTATCCCCAGGCGCGGTGCGGCGCGACGTGATGGCGATGATGGCGGCGAGCGGGGCACTCTGTATCATTGCTGTTTTTGACATCATGCATGCACTTACAGGGGCGCTGATTGCCCTCGCGCTTTTGGGGTATGTAATTTACTGCTACCGCGCCGACAGGCAGGCTACCGCAGGCGCGTCAGACGCGGGCGGGCAACCCGAAGAAAAGCCGCTCAACCCCATGCTGGCCGCGGCGGGCTGTATTGTCGGCCTTGCGGGTTTGATGGGCGGGGCGCATCTGCTGGTCACGGGCGCGGTATCGCTGGCACGCGGTTTCGGCATTTCCGAAGCTGTCATTGGCCTGACCATCGTCGCCGTCGGCACCTCGCTGCCGGAGCTGGCGACAGCCGTGGTGTCATCCCTGCGTAAACAGAACGAACTTGTGATCGGCAATATCCTTGGCAGCAACGTGTTCAATATTCTCTGCATTCTGGGCATCACCATGATGGTCAAGCCGATTGCGGCAGAGGGGCGGATCATCCACACGGATATCTGGATTATGCTGGCTGTTGCCGCGTTCCTGTCCGTCTTCCTGTGGCGCGGCATCCGCATGGGCAAAGCGGTCGGCTTTGCCATGCTGGCGGCTTATGCGGTCTATACGGGATGGCTGTATCTATCCGCCAGCGCGGCATGAAGGACCAGCGGCGGCGGCGCTGTTACCCGGCGTCGTCCGCCGCGGCCTTCGCAGCGTCTTTTTTGGCCTGCAGCGCCTTGCGCTGTTTGTAGATGAAAGCCAGAAAATCACGCGTGATATCCGCACGCACGCTGGCTGCGGCCTGCGTCGGCACGAAAACCCGTACGGAAAAATGGTAGTTCCCGACATCGCTGGTGGAAAGGTCGTATGATGGCTCCGCCAGACCAATCGCGATACCCGCGCGGCGGCGGATTTTGCGGTTGAACGCCTGCGCTTCGGTGCGGAAGGGCATGAAATATTTTTCGGTGATTTTCGCCAGCGCGGCGGATGCCGCTTCGGGGTCGACATCGGCATATTGCACGGAAATCTTGATATCTTCGAAAATAAACGATTTGAAGAAATTCGCGTTTTCGACGTTTGACGAAAAGATTTTACCGTTCGGTATCACCACCGTACGGCCCGTGAACTGGTAGCTTTTCCCCTTCATGTCGACTTCCTGCAGACGGAAGGAAAACGCGTCGAGGTCCACAACCTCCCCCGTGACACCATCGATGCTGATCCAGTCGCCTGTTTTAAAGGGCTGGCTGGTCACGCGCATGATGGCGCCCATCAGGCACAAAATCATTTCCTTGGTCGCCACGACCACGGCAACGGCAAAGGCTGCGATGGACAGCGCAAAAGTGTGCAGCTGCGGCGCCCAGATAAGCACCAGCCCCACGACCAGCAAAATCGCGCTGCCGTTTTTAATGCGGATGATCCAGCTGCGCTGTTCTTTCGCCAGCACCTCGCTATCGCGCCAGACGCGGCGGATGAGCAAACGCCGCCCGAACATCACCGCCGCGATGAACATCAGCGAGGTCAGCATGCTGCTCGCGGTGAAAAAACCGCGCACCGACGCCCAGTCGATGTCGAGGGCGACGATGTCTTTCCAAAGCTGCGAGAGGTATTCCATGTTTATAAGCCTGTTTTTTCTTGTTATTTTCTAATGAATATACATATCCACGGCGCCGGAAGCAACCGCAGCGGCAAGAAAATCGCCTGTGCAAGAATAATTGAAATCGGCTGCTTTTGCAGCTAGGTTATGGCGCTTATAACACCCCCAGCGACAGAAAGTTCCAACGCATCATGCCCCGTACCGCCGCCAAGCCCCGTCTGCTCACCCGCAAAGAAGGCCTTTATCTCAAGCATACCGGCGGCATCAAGGGCCGCGGCGTTTTTTGCAGCAAGCCGATTAAAAAAGGCGAAGTGCTGGAAGTCACCCCTGCCCTGCTGCTGAACGAAATGGAAACCGATACCGTCGACGATACCCATCTGGTGAATTACACCTTCGTGACCGGCGATATCTCCGCCAAGCTGCGTAAAAAGGCGGGCATCAAGGATACCGGCAGCGCCAGCAGCGTGCTTCTGGGCGTTATGACCTTCTGCAACCACGATGAACACCCGAATGCGGAAATCCATTGGGAAGAAGAAGACGGCACCGTTTACTACACGCTGATCGCCACGCGCAGCATCCCCAAACATACCGAAATCTGCACAACCTACGGCGACGGCTGGTTCGAAGACCGCGCGTAATCCTGCGCCAGCGCGGCCAGTTCACGGCCAACGCGTGCAAACAGACCGTCCCAGTCACCGGGCGTTTCCTGACGCATCAGGCGCATGGAGGGATACCACGGGCTGTCTTCGCGTTCGTGCAGGTACAGCCAGTAGGGAAAATAACACAAAAGGTTCCAGACCGGACGCCCCAGCGAGGCGGCCAGATGCGCGACCGAACTGTCGGTCATGATAATCAGATCCAGTGATTGCAGCGCCGCCGCCGTTTGCGCGAAATCGTTCATCAGCGGGCCGAGCGGCAGGATCAGCCCCTCTGCGCCGCTCTCGGGCAGATCGCCCTCGCACGGGCCTTTTTGCAAACTATACAGCTGCACGCCCGGAATGGCCGCAAAGGGCAAAAACCGCTCGATGCCCACGGCGCGCTTGCGGTTGCGCGCGAACGTCACGCTGCCCGACCAGACGATGCCGACGCGCAGCTTCCCCTCGCCCTGTTTAAGCATCGCGGCAGCCGCAGGCGGCAAATCCGGTGCAAGCCCCAGCGGCGGCGGCGCAGGAATGTTTTCAAGCGTGGTTTTGAAAATACCCGGCAGGCTCATCATCGGCACCTGAAAATCATAACTGCCCGCAGCCGGTGTTGTTTCAGCCAGAACGTCAATCGCGCCGATACCCGCGAAGAGGCGATGCAGCGGCTTTTTACACTCCACAATCACCCGCGCCCCGCGCGCCTTGACGAGCGGCAGGTAACGGCTGCACAGAATGCTGTCGCCAAACCCTTGCTCTTCGTAAACCAGAATGGTTTTACCTTTCAAATCCTCTCCGCGCCACGGCGGGGCGGTTTCAGGGCGCGGCTTCATGCCTTTTTGAAGCCAGCGAATTTCAAACGCATCCCAGCCCTTGTCGTATTGCCCCAGATGCAGCGCGGTAATCGCGCGGTCCCACAGCAGCGACGGATCATTCGGCTTCAACGCCAACGCCGCGTCGAATTCCGCGAGCGCCTTTTCAAAACAGCCGAATTCCCGCAGGCCAATCGCATAGTTGTTGCGGATCAGAACATCGTCGGGCTTGAGCGCGGCGGCTTTGGCATGCGCGGCCAGCGCATCGTCTTTGCAATCCAGATCGCCATAACAGTTGCCGAGGTTGGTGAGATAGGCCGCATTATCCGGCGACAGCGCCACAGCGCGCGCGGCGCAGCCAGCGGCGGGCCAGTATTTCCCCTCCGCCCGCAAAAGCGTGCCGAGGTTAATCCACGACGGCGCATGCGATGGCGCCGCGGCAAGAATGGCGCGGTAAATCAGCCCCGCTTCTTTTTTCCTGCCCTTTTCATGCAACGTAACGGCCTGCCGAAACGCCATTTCACGTTCCTGCGCGTTCGTAACATCAAGGCGGCGGGGTTCTGACGCCGCACCAGCGGCGGCTTTGTCGGATGCGGTCATACGGAGCCTGCTTTATCATTAAATCATGAAAACAGGCTTATTAAAGCCGAGCCGCGCGGGCTTGTAAACCGCCCTGTAGAGGCGCGGTTTTCTTAATACCCAACTGTAAAGCGCGCACGGATATGCCGCGGCTGTTCAATCTCGTCCAGCATCGCCACGGCATAATCTTCTTCGGAAATATGGCTTTTGCCGTCGGCATCGACCAGCAGGGCGTCCTTGCCCAGACGGAACACCCCCGTACGCTTGCCGGGCGCAATCAGGGCGGAGGGGGAGAGGAATGTCCAGTCCAGTTCCGTCTCTTCGCGCAGTACGCCGAGGAAGGCGACGCCCTTTTGCGCTTCGGGGCGCCACGCCTCGGGAAAATCGGGGCTATCGACCACGCGGCTGCCATCCGGCAGCTCCAGACTGCCTGCGCCGCCCACGGCCAGAAACCGATTCACCCCCGCCGCCTTCACCGCCGCCAGCAGCGCGGCTGAATCGAACGACGAAAAACGCAGCGCGCTGACCACGGCATCATGGCCGCGCAGCAGGCCCGCCAGCTCTTTCGGGTTTTGCGCATCGCCCGCCGTCGCCGTGACATGCGCCGCATGGGCGATTTTTTCAGGATGGCGCGCGATGGCGGTGACGTGATGGCCGCGCGTAGCGGCTTCGGCCAGAATTTTGCTGCCGATATTGCCGCTGGCGCCGATCAGGGCGATTTTCATGATGGTTTCCTTTTCGTCTACCGCCGCGGCGGTGCATGAATGGATATATTTCAATATGGATATGACCCGCGCACGGTAAATGTCAAGTTGCAAGGCCGTCTGCGGATGATAGACTAATTCAAACGAACCACCTACCGGAAGAACGCCATGGCCCGCAGCCGTCTTTTGCCCCTGTACGAATTTTTCTGGCATCTGGCGGAGGCGCAAAAGGCCGGCCTGCCGCTGCGCACCACCCTTCATGATATTGCCGCCAACGCGCCGAGCCGCACCCTCGCGCGGGTTTATGGGGATATCGAACTGTTTTTGCAAAGCGGCCGCACGCTGGCCGATGCACTGGATGCACACCCGCGTATTTTCGACGACACCCTGCGCGCGCTGGTGCGCAGCGGGGAGGAATCGGGCCGCATGGCCGCCGCCTTCGCCCGCTGCGCCGAAATTGTGCGCACGCGCGACAACCGCGCGCGCGACATGCGCCGCGTCACGCGGGAGCCGAAAATCACCGCCTTCATCGTTGTCTGTCTGGGCGTTGTCAGCCATGCCGATACGATGGTCAATGGCGCCATCACATTGGCACTGCTGGGAACGGCGGCGCTTTTGGCGTGGCGTTTTTCACCCGCGCTGCGCCGCGCGCTGATGTCGGTTTTGCTGCATATCCCCGTTATCGGCAGTATTTTACGCCGCGACGGCTGGGCGCGGTTTTTGGAAAGCCTGTGTTTTCTGTATCAAAGCGGTATCCCGCTGCGCGCCGCCGCCGAAACCGCCGCGCAGTTGCAACCCGCCGCCGGTTTGAAAAGCACGTTTTTGCGCATTGCCGAAAAACTGTCGCAGAAATCGGGGCTGGAATCCGCCTTCGCCGCTGAAAAAGCCCTCGACCCGCTGGTGCTCAGCATGGTGCGCGCGGGTGAGCGCAGCGGTAATCTGGCGCAAAGCCTGAACGAAGCCGTTTTGCGCCTCGACGAAGAAAACGACCGCGCCATCACGGCGCTGCGCCAATATACGGGGCCGATGCTAGCGATCGGTCTTGGTTTTGTCATCTGGCGGTTTTTATAAATCAGCGGCGGCGCGCGACGACGAACATCACATCTTCGGTGAACAGCATGCCTTCGGGGTTTTTATCCGACGGGAAGGCGCGGTTCATCATCCAGATCAAATCCGAATGCGCCCAGGGCGACAGTTCGATCAGATGCCGCCCATAGAGGAATTTGGCGGTGGAAGCGGTAAACCAGTGTTCCAGATATTTTTGCGTATCGGGCACTTCGTGGCCGACGGTATAGGCCTTGTGCGCGCAGATATCCCAGCCATGTTCATCCAGCAGCGCGCGCCATTCATCCAGCGTCAGGTAATGAAACGGGCTTTGCACCTTTTCAATCCGGAATTCGCCGCGCACGTAGGCATCGACCATTTGCAGCAGCGTCGGCAGCGCCTGACAAGTGCTGAAGACCATATAGCTGCCGCTTTGCGTCAGCGCGGCGATATCGCGCATCAGCTGCGCCTTGTTCGATACCCAGTGCAGCGCCCAGTTCGACATGACGGCGCCCAGCGGCGTGCCGTCGATTTTGAGCTTGCCCATCTCCTCCGCCGTTGACTGGATATAGGTAATGCGCGGGTCTGCGTATTTTTCGCGCGCCACGGTCATCATGTCGCGGTCGGGTTCGATGGCGGTCATGCGCTGCACGCTTTGGAACACGCGGAACGACTGCACCGTGCGCGCCCCCGTGCCTGCGCCGATATCGACCATGCTGCGGATGCTCGCCAGATCACGGTCGGAGATCGCCTCGCGCACCAGCGCCATCAGGACATTGAACTGTTCCTGCTGGAAATCACTGGTCTGGTCATAGCAAATGCCGAGGTGCTGTTTCATGGCCGCGATTCTAGGCCGTGGCGCAGCCTTTGTCAAAAGCGCGGCGGAACACACCTTCCTGAAAAAAGGTTTCGCCCAGATAGGGATGCACAATCGACAGGTGGAAGGTAAAACGGCCATCGCCATGATCCAGATGCGCAACATCGGTCTGCCCCGGCGTCAGCAGATGCGGCAAGGGTATCTGCCAGAATAAAAAGTTGCAAAAATAACGATAGCTGCGGAAATACAGCTGTCCGTTTTCGGTAAAGACCGCGAGTTTCATGCCAAAGCCGCCGCCCACAACTTCCAGCATCTCTCCCGCCGCGCTTTCGCGCTTGACGGAGGAGACGATGACCGGCGCGCGGCCGGCGTATTGATAATGCCGCTCCCAGCAGACGCCGCCGTTTTTGGCGTAAAGCCGCACCTGCATCGGCACATTCTGTCCGGCATAGGGGGTCAGCGGGTTGCCGATGATACGCGTCAGCTGCGCGAACAGCCAGCCCGCACGGCTGCGGCGGATGGTCTGCATCACACCGTCATATACGAAGACTTCACCCGCCGCGGGTTCATGCGCAAAACGCGCCTGAATACCGGGCCGCAGCCGCGCCCATGACGCCCCCAGTTGATGGCGCAGCGCGTTATCCGGCTTCAGGTTGCCGATTTTGGGCACGCCCAGCGCGCGCAGCAAAAGATTGCGCAGCGCCTTGCCCATCGGATAGGTCAGCCGCGCCGCACGGCGGGAGAAAAAAAGCAGCCGGTCGATCACCCCCGTCAGCCCCTGCCGCCGCGTAAAGGCAGTCAGCCGCCAGACGGCTTCGCTGCCGTAGTAAAGGTCGTCACCAACCTTCAGCACCATGCCCTCGTCGATATCAAGACCCGCCGCCGTGATATCCGGCATCAAATCCTGATCCCTGCGGGCATTGACGAGCGCGATTTCCACCCTATCATCACGTGGAGCAAGTCGGGTGCAGTAACCGCGGCACACAGGGCAATCATGGTCGTATACCAGAAATACCTTTTGTTTTTCAGCTACTTGCATGTCACCCCCTTGCCGCACGCGGCACCGGATGTTATATTTAACTAAGTAGCTAAATAAAGTGTCTCACGAAAACGCCCGCACCGTCAACCACTCTGCGCGCCCGAAAACGGCACAAGACTAAAAAGGACAGAAAAGAACCGACATGCTGACCGGCAAGATTTTTGATGCGCTGTCATCCCCCGTCAGGCGAAAGATTCTGGCGTATCTTTCCGCAACCTCGCTGACGGCGGGGGAGATTGCGGCGCGTTTTGATATCTCCAAACCCTCGCTGTCCAAACATTTGTCGATTCTGGAGAACGCAGGCCTTGTCCGCAGCGAGAAGAAGGGCCAGTTCATTCACTACTCCCTCGTGCGTGACAATCTGGTGAATACGCTGAACGGTTTTGTGCAGGAGGTATGCCCCGTCGCAAGACCCATCAAGAACGAAAGCCGCAGCGTCGCGCAGGCCAAACAAAAAGGCGCCGCAAAAACGACAACCCCACAGGAAAAAGAGTGAGAAAACACCCATGAAACAGTTTTTTTCGTTCATGACCGCCTTGTTTGTTCTGGCCGCGTTCATTCTGCCCGCCGCCGCACAAGACCCCGCCCCCGCGCAAACCCAAAGCGCCGCGCCGCAGGATGCTTTCGGTTTCAGTTTCTTCGGCATTGATGGCAAGGAAATGCCGCTGGAGGGGTATCGCGGCAAAGTGCTGCTGGTCGTGAACACGGCGACCGGCTGCGGCTTTGCCGGACACTTCCGCGATTTGCAAAAACTGCAGGATACCTACGGCGCGCAAGGGCTTGCGGTGATAGGCGTGCCGTCGAACGATTTTGGCGGGCAGGAACCGCTGGATGGGGATGTGCTCAAAAAAACGGTCGAGAGCACCTATGGCGTGACTTTCCCGCTGACCCAAAAAACGGCCGTGAGCGGCGCGGCGGCGCATCCGTTTTATCAATGGGCGGGCAAGCAGAATGCGGGCGGGCTGCTCTCCAGCAAGCCCCGCTGGAATTTTCACAAATACCTGATTGGCCGCGACGGGCGCATCCTCGCCTCCGCCGGGCCGACCACGGGGCCGCTGGATAAGGACTTCGAAGATAAAATAAAGTCCGCGCTGGCACAAAAAACCGAATAAAAACAGAATACTAACCAAAGCCATCGGTTATTGACATAAAGAGGGGCGTTCTTTATGCTGCGGCTGTCGATTCACCGCACATATCCAAGGACGTTTCCATGGCCCACAAGCCGCCACGCCCCATGCCCGCCTACGCCGACGCGCTGAGCAACAGCATCGCGCAAGGCGATATCGCGGCCGTGCGTGCGCATTTCGACAAAATCCTCTGGGGCGTCAACGAACAGCGCCCGACCTGGGCACATCTGAAAATCGCCGTGCAAAAAGACGATGTGGCGATGGCGCGCCTGTTGGTGACCTGGGGCGCGCGGGCGGGCGTTGAGGATCTCGCCGCCTTGCAAAAATCCGCCCCGAAAAAATATCCGGAATATCTGCAAACCCTGCGCCGCGCGGGGCATGGCATTTCGCCCAAGGCGCTGCGCGAAGGCATTGCCGCCGCCGCTGCCCTGCCCGAAGCCGCCGCGAATGAAAGTCTGCGCCCTTATGACGGCCGCCGCCTGATTGACGGCGTATTCATGGACCCCCGCGCCGAAAAACTGCCGCGCGAATGGCGCCAGCTGCTGCAAAACATGCAGGCGAACGGCGCGCCCGAAGCCATTATCGGTGGCGGCGCGCTGCGTGATCTTTTCAACGAACGCGCCATCAAGGATGTGGATATTTTCCTGCAGAACCGCGGCAGCGAAAAGAAAAACCGCAAATTCCTTGAAAAAGTCTTCGCCGCCGCATCGCTGCCGGTACACAAACAGATTATCAGCGGCGGATACGACAGCATCGCCACGGCCTTCCCCGATCCCAGCCATGGCACCTTCGTGCAGCGTGTCAGCCGCGGCTATGCCACCATCCGTGCGGCCAGCAACAGCGAGGCATGGACCGTCATCGCCGGCCCGCAAAAAACCGAATACAACGTCATTTTTATCGACGGCCCGCTGGGCGAGAGCATGAAAAAAGCCGGCATGCTGCACGAAATCCCCGATAAGGTGCATGAAAGCCCCGCGCAAACCATGATCCGCCATTTCGATTTCGGCCTGTGCCAGATCGGCTTTGACGGCGCCGATCTGCATATGACCGATGCCTATCAAAAAGACATCGAGAACAAAACTATCACCCTGCAAAAACAAAACGGCACATCGGCGCAGCATTTGCAGCGTATCGTCAAGAAATATCCGGATTTCAAACTCTGCGATGAATCGCAAAAAGTGCTGAACCCGCCCAAACCCGCTCGCCACAGCAGCAGCGGATACGGCAGCAGCCGTTCGCGCAGCAGCTACGGCTGGTCTTCGTATTAAGGCCCTGCGGGGATATCAGTAATCTATGGTGATGTTGTCTGCGTCGAGGAATACCTCGTCGCAGTTTTTTTCGCTGCCGCCGCGGTCGATGACCAGAAAATCCGATGGCGCGTCCAGCGCCAGCGAAAAATGGTGCCACACGCCGGCATGGTAATTGACGCCCTGCCGCGGCGCGGCGACGAAGGCGCGCAGATGCGCGATGTCAAAATCCCCCTTGTCCGCGACCACCACCAGATAGGGCCGGTCATCCAGCGGGAAAAACGCCTGCGATGACAGCGGATGACGTTCCATCACCTTCACCGCCACAGGCCGCGCCAGCGGCGTGGAGCGGAAAATACTGACCAGCGGCGTGCCCGCCGCGCCCGTCACATCCAGCCGCGCGAGATCGTGGAAACGCTGCGTATAGCCGTAGTTGATTTCGCGCCGCTCGCGCGCCTGCGCGGTTTCGATGACATCGCCGAAGGGGGCGAAGGCCGCCGCGGTCAGCGGCGCAGGTTTCAGGATGATGCCCATGCGCCGCCGCCCCGTTCTTAACCGACCGTGCCGAACAGACGCAGACGGCTGATGCCACCATCGGGAATCATGTTCACGCGCACATGCGTGACCACGCCCAGTTTCTGCACTTCTTTCACGTATTTGTGCACATGGTGCGCCTGCATTTTGGTTTCTTCCAGCAGATACGGCCAGTAAATCGCCTGCGAGGCGATGGTATCTTCGTGAAACGCCGGCAGATTGAACGCCTGTATCGAACAGCTGTCGGGGTAATTGCCCTTGTGAAAAGCCGTATCGATATGGATTTCCTTGATGATGCCCGGATGGCCGAGCTGGAAAATCGCCCAGTCGAAACCGGGTTCGCGGCGGCGGCGGGTTTCCCAGGCATCGCCCATGTTGATACCCTTGCCGGGTTTGGTGATGTTGACGGGCGATCCGTAATGCGCATCCGTCATCGACAGGCAGCGTCCGCCGTTTTCCATCGCCAGCAAATCGACGGTTTCGCCTTTTTTAATCTTGCTCCAGTCTTTCGACACGCGGCCATAGACCCGCAGGCGCGCGACGCCACCATCGGGATAGATATTCAGGCGCAGGTGCGTCCACGCGCCGGTATCTTCGATGGGCAGGAAATTGGGGCTGTGCCCCGTCAGCTTGACGACCGGCAAAATCGTATGCCATTTGGCGTTTTTGTCCGGCACTTTTTTGTCGGACACGCAGGCGTCGATGGACGCGGCCGGCGCGTAGTTGCCGGTAAAATGGCGGGTATCGATGTTGAAGCCGGAAATGACGCCCTTGGCGCCCAGCTTGACGATGCAATGGTCATAGCCGGTGCCGCGTTTGCGGCGGCTTTCCCAGCCGTCCATCCACTTGCCGTGGTCGTCGTAAAGGTCGGGAATGAAAACGGGCTCTTCCGGTTTGATCAACCGCGACTTGTCGGCGAAAAAATCATCGGTTGCATAAACGACTTCGGCGCCCAAAGCGGGATGGGCAAGGTCGATAGACACGCGCGCGAAGTCAGGCAAGGCCACGATATGTGACATGGTATCAAATACTCCTTCAGGGGGTTTCAGGTAAGTTTTTCCAGCCGGAAACGCGCGATTTTGTGAATTTGCTGAAGCGCGTTCTGGAATTCTGTTTCGTAGTCGTTTTGCAGGCGCTGGTTGAATACCTGCAAAATTTCCCCGCGCGTCATGCCCTTCACCGCGACAATGAAGGGAAAGCCGAATTTTTCGCGGTATTCGTGATTGAGGCGTTTGAAAGCGGCCAGCTCCTCGCTGCTGCACTGATCGAGGCCCGCCGATGATTGTTCCGATACCGACGCCGCCGCCATGTCGGGCGTTTTGACGGCAAGTTCTGGGTGCGCGCGCATCAGCGACAGCTGCATGCCGCGGTCGGCCATATCGACGGCCATGCGCATGGCCGCATACAGCGTCCAGACCGTATCGACATTGCCGACATCGCGGTCGTCATACACCGTTTCAGCCACCCAAGGGGAGTGTTCATAGACGCTGCCATAAACGCGCAGGAAATTGTCGCGCGACATGGCGCTCGGTTTCTCGGCGAGCATTTTATCTTCCATCACACCCCTCCCTTATACGGATGGCGGTCATGCCAGTGCCGTGCGATATCGACGCGGCGGCAGATCCAGACATCTTTGTGGCTGCGGACATATTCAAAAAACTTTTTAAGACCGGCAATGCGGCCCGGCCGCCCGACGATACGGCAATGCAGGCCGACCGACATCATTTTCGGCGCCTCGGCCCCTTCGGCATAGAGCGTATCGAAAGCGTCTTTAAGGTAGGTAAAGAAATGATCGCCCGTATTGAACCCCTGCGCGCTCGCAAAACGCATGTCGTTGGCATCAAGGGTATAGGGAATGACCAGCTGCGGCTTTCCCTCCTGCACCGACCAGAACGGCAGATCGTCGCTGTAATCGTCGGCGTCGTATAAAAAACCGCCCTCTTCGACAACCAGTTTGCGCGTATGCGGGCTGGTGCGGCCGGTGTACCAGCCGAGCGGACGTTCGCCCGTCAGGTTTTTAATCACCTCGATCGCGCGTTTCATATGCGCGCGTTCGGTATCGATATCCACATCCTGATAATTGATCCAGCGGTAACCGTGGGAGCAAATCTCGTGCCCCTCGTCCATAAATACCTTCGCCATCTCGGGATATTTTTCAAGCGCGCTGGCGACGGCGAAAATCGTGACGGGTATATCGAACTGGCGGAACAGGCGCAGCAAACGCCACACGCCCGCACGGCTGCCGTATTCGTAAATCGACTCCATGCTCATATGACGCTTGCCGGTAATCACGGGGGCGTTGATGATTTCGGACAGGAAAGTTTCCGCGCCCGCATCACCGCTGAGGATGCAGTTCTCTCCGCCTTCTTCGTAATTGAGCACGACCTGCAGCGCCACGCGCGCGCCATTCGGCCACTGCGGATGCAACGGCGTTTTGCCGTAGCCTTTATAGTCGCGCGTATCTGTCGTCGTCGGTGCGGACGGAGCGGTCATCGGCAAGCATCCCTGTTATACCCGCCTTAAATAAGGCCATATTTCGGGGCTTTTTTCCACGGCAATATCGGTCATAATGATATTCGTCATTATACCATGAAACAGATTTTACATAGGTGAATCATGTCCGGAAAGCTGACCACGCATGTGCTGGATACCACACACGGCCGCCCCGCCGCGGGCATGTCGCTGCGATTGTACCGCATGGGCGATGTGGCCGAGCTTATCTGCGCCAAAACCACCAATGACGACGGACGCGTCGACGGCCCTATGCTTGACGGCGGCAATTTTACCCCCGGCAAATACCGCCTGTGTTTTGATGTCGCGGCCTATTTCCGCGCGCAGGGCATGACATTGCCCGACCCGCCGTTTCTGGATACCGTGACGATTGATTTCGGCATTACCGATGCTGCGGCGCACTATCACGTGCCGCTGCTGGTCTCGCCCTACGGTTATTCCACCTATCGCGGCAGCTGATTATTTTTGCTGTTGCTGCTCTATCCAGAGCCCCAGCAGCGCCCGCTCCTCCGCCGTCATGCCGGTTTCGTTGCCCAGCGGCATGGTATCGGCATCCACGGCCTGCGCCTTGACGCGCGGCGCGTGCTGGCGCAGATCGGCCAGCGTTTCAAGGGCGACATCCAGCGGCGCGGCATCGACCGATTCATGCGTGGGCACCTTGGCGTGGCAGGCGGTGCAATGGGTTTTGATGACCTGCATCACCGTCTTGTCATCGACCTTGCCCGCATTGGCGGCACGCTCCAGCTTCGCCTGCGTTTGCATCCATGATGCGGCCAGCATCACAAACACAAAACCCGCTGCCCCCGCCATCAGGTAACGCGCATCGGTATGGCCTTTGTGCTTCTGGTTGAAATATTCGCGGATAGGCCATGCCGCCGCGCAAAGCCCCGCCAGCACCAGCCAGTTATGCGGCACGGCATACAGCATCGGATAGTGGTTGCTGACCATCACCAGCAAAACCGGCAGCGTCATGTAATTGTTATGAAGCGAGCGCTGCTTTGCGGTTTTGCCCAGCGCCGGATCGGGCTTTTCACCCCTCAGCATCGCGGCGACGGCTTTTTTCTGGTTGGGGATAATCACCATGAACACATTGGCCGACATCACCGTGCCCAGCATCGCGCCGACATGAATAAACGCGCCGCGGCCACTGAAAATCTGGCAAAGCGCATAGGCGGCCGCCGTCATCAGCACAAACCAGACCACCCCGAATACGCGGTTGTCTTTGCCAAGCGGCGATTTGCACAGATTGTGATAAACCAGCCAGCCGCCGACAATAAACGACAGCCCCATCAGTACCGCATCGACGGGGTGCAAATCCATCTTGGCGCGGTCGATCAGAAACAGGCTGGCGCCGTAGTAATAAACAAGGCACAGCAGCAAAAACCCGCTAATCCACGTTGCGTAGGATTCCCATTTGAACCAGTGCAGATCATCCGGCATATGGGGCGGTGCGATCTGATATTTTTTCTTGTGATAAAAGCCGCCGCCATGCACAGCCCAAAGCTCGCCGCCGACGCCTTCTTTTTTGTCCTTGTCATCCGCAGGGGGCTTCAGGCTGTTATCCAGCCAGATGAAATAAAACGACGAGCCGATCCACGCAATCCCCGTGATCAGGTGAAACCAGCGCAGCGCAAGCCCCAGCCAGGAAGACCAGTCGATATCCATCTTACGCCGCCTTTTCGTAGGTCAAAACCATGTCATAGGCAGGCGTGGTCAGGAAATCCTCCAGCTTCGGCGCCATCACAAGTTTTTCAAACAGCGCCGCCGCGTCTTCCAGGTATTTATCGCTGCCGGCGGCGCGCAGTTTGGCGGCTTCATCGCTCAGCATGGATTGCATCAGCGCATCGTCAATCACGCGGCCATCGGCCATGACGGCGCGGTGCATGCGCCATTGCCACAGCTGCGTGCGGGAAATTTCCGCCGTCGCGGCATCTTCCATCAAATTATGGATGGGCACGCAACCATTGCCCGACAGCCATGCGCGCAGGTATTGCAAACCGACGTGGATATTGGCGCGCAATCCCGCCTCCGTAATCTCGCCGGCCGGAACGGCCAGCAAATCCTCCGCGGTGACGGCGACATCCTCGCGCATCAGCCCCGTCTGGTTCGGCTGCGGCATCAGGCGGTCAAAAATCTCGCGCCCTTTGGCGACAAGCCCCGGATGCGCGACCCATGTGCCGTCATGGCCGTCGCTGGCCTCGCGCTCTTTGTCGGCGATGAACTTGGCCAAGGCCTTCGCATTTGCTTCGTCGTCGTTTTTAATCGGGATTTGCGCGGCCATACCGCCCATCGCATGCGCGCCGCGGCGGTGGCAGGTTTTGATGAGCAGCAGGCTATAGGCACGCAAAAACGGACAGGTCATGGTCACGCTGCCGCGGTCGGGCAGTACAAAAGCCGGATCGCGCGCGAATTTTTTGATAAAGCTGAAAATATAATCCCAGCGCCCGCAGTTCAGCCCCGCGATATGGTCGCGCAGGGTATGCAGGATTTCATCCATCTGGAATGCTGCCGTGATGGTTTCAATCAAAACCGTCACGCGCACCGTGCCGCGGGCCAGACCCAGCGCATCTTCGGCATGGCTGATGACATCGCTCCACAGCGCCGCTTCCTGCCAGTTTTCAAGCTTGGGCAGATAAAAATACGGCCCCGTCTTGCGCGCGGCCAGCTGCACATGGTTGTGAAACAGATACAAACCGAAATCGAAAAACGACGCCGACACGGGCGCGCCGTCCAGCAGCACATGCTTTTCTTCCATATGCAGCCCGCGCGGGCGCACCAGCAGCACGGCGGTTTTTTCATTCAGCTGATAGGCTTTGCCGGTTTTGGCATCGGTAAAAGCAATCGTACGCGCATTGGCATCGCGCAGGTTGATTTGCCCCGCCATCTGGTTTGCCCATGTCGGGGTGTTGGAATCTTCAAAATCCGCCATAAAACAATTCGCGCCGGAATTGAGCGCGTTGATGACCATTTTGCGGTCAACCGGCCCCGTGATTTCGACGCGGCGGTCCTGCAAATCGGCGGGCACGGGGCGGACGTGCCAGTCCCCCGCACGGATTTTCGCGGTTTCGGGCAAAAAATCGGGACGGAAGCCCAGATCAAACGCCAGCTGCAACGCCGCGCGGTCTTCCATCAGGCTGCGGCGGCGCGCGCCGAAACGGGTTTCGAGGTCCTGAATAAACGACAGCGCCGCGGGCGTCAGGATACTGTCCTGCCCTTCGGCGGCGGGGGCGTGAATGGCCAAAGACGATGTCATGCGCGGACGTAACCTTTCGCTATCTGAAATTTACGTCAGTCTAGCACCGCCGCCGCCGCAGCAAAACCGCTAAACAGCACCGCGCCGCGCAGAATATGCAAAAAAACTACCGCGCCGGTTTTGCCCGCGCCGCAGCATTGCCATTGGCGGGCGCCTGTTTCCGGCGCCACGCCGCCGCCTTGTCGAAAACATCGGATACCGCCGTCGGTTTCAACATATCGCCGAAGCCGTCCTTGCGTACGGCATCATAAAGCGTGGCAAGTTTCAGGCTGCGGCCATCGGTTGCGCCTTTGGTCCACATTTTCGCGGTCAGCGCGGCGGCGAAATCGGCATCCAGCAGCGCGCGTTTTTGCAGCACGGCCAGGGTATGCCCGCCGCTCAGCTGTTCGAAGCTGCCGCCGTCGCGCGCGGCGGCGAGCGCCAGCGCGTGCAGTGCCATCTGCGCCAGTTCCGGTTTGTGGAAGGCGGAAATATTCGGCGTGCGCAGCGACGATTGATGGTCGACGTTGCGGCCGTAGGTGGCGGCAATCGGGCTGCCGTGGATTTTAAACTGCGCATGCGCCCATTTGTCGTAGGACAGGCGAATGCGGTCATGCAAAAGCTCGATGCTGTCGCCATCGAAAGCCGCATGGCTGCGGCATTTGTCAAAGACTTCGATGGGGCTGTTCTTGCGGTCGCTTTGCGCCTGCGGACGGTCGTTGAGCATCAGGTTCGAAATCACGTCCATCTGTACAAAGCTGCGGCCCAGCTGGTCTTCGTCGAACTGCGTTACCTTGCCGTCTTTGGCCTTGGGCTGAAGCTCCGCCGAGGGTTTGTTTTTCAAAACCCAGAAAAACGCCTTCACGGGCGAAATCCCATCGAGGCCGTGCTCGAACAGCATCTGCATATGTTCCAGCTGGCGCGCCTTGTTTTTATGCGCGTTGCCGCTAATCATCCCGCCGTGCAAATCGCCGCCCCAGGTGGCGTAGGAATTGCGCCCTTCATCCAGGTTCGGGTTCGAAATCGCGATTTTGTTTTCGACGTTCGAAAACAGCATGATCAAAACCTGCCGCAGCCGCGCCTGAATATTTTCGTAGGCCAGCTGGTGTTCGTCTTTGGCGACCGTCACGACGTCATAGGCCACTTCTTCGAAGCGGTCTTTGAGCGCGGTGATTTGCGCGTCAATCTGCTCGCGCGTCGCGTCGTCTTTGCGGGTTTGCAGGATTTTGGCGATTTCGCGGCGAATCTCCGCCTCGCGCGTATCGTCGATTTTGCCCGGGTTTACGCCCGCGAAAATTTCGGCGTAGACCTCGACCAGTCTTTGCACGTTGCGGTATTCGAACTTGCCGCCGATACCTTTATACGATGCGCCGTCCGGCGTCACGCCCCCCTCGACCAGCGTGCGCGCGGCGCGCAGCGTCTCGTCGGAGCTGTTATCGGTGCCCATGTAAACGCAGGTGAGCATGTGTTTCATGCATTCATCCAGCGCCGCATCCTTGCCGCCGGCGACATAGGCCGCCTGCACGTCTTTTTTGTAAGACAGATGCGGCATGGCGGCGAGGAACCCCTCGACGCCCAGCTCCTTGAAGCCCAGTTCCAACATCAAACGCACCTTGGCGGCGTTATAGGCGCTATCCGCCCCGCCCGACAGCGCCTGCGTGATGCCCTGCAATTTGTTTTTGCGCATGTAATCGAACAGCCACAAAAGCTCGTTGCGCATTTCTTCTTCGAAGCTGCGGCGGGGGGATTTTTCCCACGGCGCGGGGCCGTCCTGCACCGGCTCGCTCGCCGCGCCTTTGAACACATGGGGCACCACGGCATGCGGCGCATGGCCTTTGTCGGCGGGGGGCGTCACGGTGACGATCTGGCTGGTATAGGCCATATCGGCGAAGCTGCTGCGCAGACCTTCGGAAATAATTTCTCCGCCCTGCGCCATCAGGCGGCTGCCGAATTGCGCGAAGGTGGAGCCGGACGTGCCCAGCCCATCCGTATGCACAATCACGCCGCAATGTTTCGACGCCAGTTTGCAAAGCTCTTTATGCTTGTCGATTTTATCTTCGACCGGCGGGCTGGCATTGGGGTTGAGCGCGATGGTGATATCGAAGCGCTTTGCCTTGTCGGCCAGCGGGTTGTCGCGGTCGTAATCGGCGTTGTCGGGGCTGCTGTCAAAACGCGAGCCGACCCAGTATTCTTCGCAAATCACATGCGTCAGGTTGGCGCGTTTATCGCCGCTGCCGATTTGCACCACGGGACTGCCGAAGGGGATAGGTTTTTCCGGCAAGACCGTGCCGTCTGCCAGCGTCAAGGCAGGCAGGTCAATCATGATCGTGCCGTCGCGCCCTTGTCCGTGACGGTTGCTGTATTGATTGGCGAGGGTATCGCTCCACTCCTCGAAATGGCGTTTTTCGTAGCCGCGTTCGTAGTTGAACAAATAGCGTTTGGCCGACATCGTCACAATTTCGCCGCCCGTGACAATCGTCTGGACGTTGAAATTGTTGTTGATGCGGTTGTAAATCGGGCTTTTGCGGCGCTCCGGCTGGTCGGGCAGGTTTTTATCGGCGAAATACCACGGGTGGCCCACGGAAATCACCAGATGCGGGTCGAGGCTGGCCGCGTAATCGGCAATCACCTGCAGCATTTCGCGGGTTTTTTGGTTGTCGGAGTAATAAAAATCGTCGCCGCGTTCGTATCCGCTCAGCCCCAGTTCCTCCAGCGCCAGAATATCGGCACCGTCGGCGACCGCGCGGTCGATGGCTTTGCAGATATTCGCCACGTTGCGCGGCCAGTCGCCCCCCGTCTGATTGCAGCTTGCCGATGCGATCTTGAGTTCAAACGGGACGGGGCGGTTTTTATCGGTCATGGTGCGAATTTCCGTGCTTTCGGTTTCACGTTGTTGTTCTGCGCGGGGTTGTTCTGCGCGAGCAGCAGGTCGGACGACTGCGCGATGCGGATGCCCGCGGCGCGCATCTCGTCTTTTGCCGCAGTGACCTCTGCCGCCGACAGGCCACGGCTGGCGTCTTCAACGAATACGACTTTAACCCCTGCCAGCATCGCCGCCGCATCCAGCGCCGAGAATTTGACGCAGAATTCGGTAGCAAGGCCGCAGACATGCAGTTCGGTGACGCCCTGCTTTTTGAGATGTTCGGCAAGGCCGGTCACGGCGGCACGGTCATTGTCGCGGAAAGCGGAATAACTGTCCACCGCCGGATTTTGCCCTTTTTGCTGGATAAAGTTTACTTTGTCCATTTTCAAATCGGGATGGAATTCGGCGTCTTTGGTGCCCTGTACGCAATGGTCGGGCCACAGGCGCTGCGGTTTGCCCGACAACTCGCCCATGTCGAACACGTTTTTGCCGGGGTGCTGGCTGGCGAAACTGCCGTGGTTTGCGGGGTGCCAGTCCTGCGAAGCGACGATGTAATCATACCCGCCGCGCTCCATCAGGCGGTTGATGACGGGGACGGTTTTGTCCCCCTCCGGCACCGCAAGATTGCCGCCGGGGCAGAAACCGTTTTGTACATCCACAATCAACAGAACCTTGGTCATGACTTTCTTCCTTTAATCTTTTATTTGCCGCCGATGCGGGGTTGTTTTTGTTTCACTTTTGCCGCAGGCGCGGGGGAGCCTTCGCCTTCGAAACGCTCGGTATAGCTCGCGACGCCCGATTGATTGGCGCTGCGGCCATGGCCGAGGTGTTTTTGTTCGCAGCCCATACGCTGCGCGAACAGCTTGGCATCCAGATAGACGGGGATGCGTTTGGGCTGCGCGGGCAGACCTTCGGACAGGGCTTTCATATCGACATTCATGACATCTTCGCCCGCGGCCTGCGCCTTGTTGAACAGCGCCAGCAGGCGGTCTTTCAGCACGTCTTCGGGTTTGCGGCTGACGCGGCGCACGTCTTCGGGCAGCGTTTCCAGCTCGCTGCGCACGAAGCGCGCCATCGCGGCCAGATCCGTTGTCAACACGCCGCTGCCGGCGAAGGTTTCTTTTTGCGCGGGCGCTTTGTAGACGTATTTGCCGTCCGCATCGAATACCGGCACCAGCAGGTCTTTTTGCACCATATTCGCGGGGGCGTTTTTGACATCCGCAAAATCGCGCAGGTTGACCTGTTTGCCGTCTTCGGCAAGGCCGAGGCGTTCGTCGTAAATCACCACCTGCGCCAGTTTGCCGTTATCATCATAAAAACGGCGGGAATTGATGCGGCCGGGGTTGGACGATTTGACGGGCGCATGCGCGGCGACTTTCATGACGGGGGTCATATCCGCCCCCTCCGGCGCGTCCTTGCCGTCGAGCACGTCCATGTAAACCGCGGCGGCTTTGTAAACCAGCCCCAGCGGCGGCACGTGCGATCCGGCGGTGCCGATGCCCCATGCGCTGAAAAACGCGCCGTCTTCGCGCATTTTCTGCGCCGTATACTCGTCGATGCCGTCGGCAGCGGCGCAGAATACGCTGCATTTATCCGCGTGTTTCAGCAAATCCGCATCGGACATTTTTTTGACGGCCGCGGTATCAAGACCCTCGATGAAGCCCTCTTCGGCAAAGCGGCGCAGAGCGAGTTTGGAGTATTTCACGATATCGCCGCTGTCGAAACGCACGCCGTAATGTGCGCCAAGACCTTGCGCGCGCAGCTCTTTAATCACCGTAATCGCGTTTTCGAGGCCCTGCACGGGGTCGTAGGTATCGACCAGCAGAATACCGCTTTCGGGATGGGCGAAGGCGAAACTGCGGAAGGCATCGCCCTTAAGCGCGTCTTTCAGCTCTGCCGTCTTGCCTTGTTTTTTCAAATCCAGCAGGTCGGCATAAGTCAGCTCTCCAATTTCCGCGCCATGGGTCATGACCCAGGCATGGTCCATCGTACCCGCAAAAGCCTGCGCAAAAGATTTCGCCGCCGTCCCTGTCGATGTGGTCGTATAGCCGCCGATGCCGAGGCTGCGCGAGGCCTCGATGGCCGCGCCAAGGCCAGGGCCGCGGCGCAGACCCTGCACGCTGGCGCTGCCGGTCGGGGAGCCGTTATCCATGTCGTGCGTCAGCACATCGGTCTGGCGCGCGCCCTGCGTTGCGTAGGCGCTGTGGCCGTTCAGCAGGCACAGCGCGACGGATTCCAGCATTTTCACCTGCGCAATCGGCCCTTCGACGCGCAGCACGGGTTCTTGCGGGAAAAAGACGCTGCCTTCGGGCGCGGCGTCGATTTTGAGTTTGAATTCCATTTTTTGCAGATAATCGATGAACGCATCGGGAAACTGGCGCTCCCCCTTCGGCGTTTTCAGCGTGCGCAGATAGTCGGTGTCCTGTTTGGTCAGGCCATGTTCCTGCCAGCGCTTCACGATATCAATCACCCCCTCGAGCCCGGCGGCGACGGTATAGCCGCTGCCGCCCGCTTCCTTGCGGCCGAACATATAAAAGACGGACGGGTTATCCGCGCGGCCTTCGAGCCAATAGGCATAGGCCGTGGTGAAATGGTATTTGTCGGTCATCAGCGGGCTGGTTTGTTCGATGCCGTAGTTTTGTTCTATGAAGCCCATCGCCGTTTCCTTTTTTGTCCCGTCCGCCCCAAAGGGGGTTGCTTTTGAATCGGTATATATCTACAATTTGAGTATATATATCTATTATATGAGCATAACGGTGTCAAGTCCATGAAAAAAGAAAACAACAATAACGCTAAACCCTTGATTTTAATTATGCCATCGGCGCCGCCATCGACGGCAGAGGCCGCAAAGGCCGCCGGAATCGAATCCCTGCCCGTCAGCGTGGGGGTTTTTGCCAGCGGCGAGCCGTTTGTGGAGCTGTTCCCCAAATCCGGCGACGATGCCGACAAACACGCCGCCATGATCAAAGGCCGCGATGTGATGGTGGTGCAATCCGGCGGCGAGCCCGTGGGGGAAACCACCGCGCATCTGCTCATGGCCGTGCATACGCTCAAGGCCTATGGCGCCGCGCATGTCACCGCCGTCATGCCCTTTGCCCCCTATATGCGGCAGGACAGGACATTTGATAAACGCTTCGTATCCCTCGGCGCGGCATTTTTCGCACACCAACTGAAAGCCGCCGGCGCCGATGCCGCCGTGACGCTGACACCCCATTCGCAGGCCGGCATCGACGTATATAAAAAAGTATTCGGCGATAATTTTACAGCCCAAAGCGCCACCGGACTTTTTGCCGCCTATATCCAAAAACAGCTTGGCAGCGATGCCGCCAGCCTTGCGATAGGCGCGCCCGATGGCGCAGATAAGGCCGCAGACGAAGGACAAATTCGCGCCCGCGCCTTGGCCGACGCCGTTTTCGGCGGCCATGATGGCGACAAACTATTCCTGATCGCCAAAACCCATACCGGCGTGAATGACACCAAAATCACCGCCTTCACCGGAGATGTCGCGGGCAAGCACTGCGTGATTGTCGATGACATGATCGATGGCGGATCGACGATGATCAATGCGGCGAAGCTGCTGAAATCGCGCGGCGCGCTCAGCGTCACCGCCTGCGCGGCACATGGTATTCTGTCGGGCGCGGCGCTTGAAAAAATCCTCGCCGCGGCGGCAGATGATGGCCGCCCCGCGATTGACAAACTGGCGCTGACCGACAGCCTGCCGCAAGCCGCGGTCAAAGCCGCCGCGCTGATAGAAAAAACGCCCGCGCTGGCATCGCGCATCGACATCCTGCCCGCGGCGGACATTCTTTTGCAGGCGGCGCAGGATTTGCGGCAGGCACCTGCAGTCGCGCGCGGCCTGCAAAAGCCGCTGCGCAAACATGCCCCTTGAGATGCGGCAAGACTTGACAAGACTCGCCGCCGCGTGTTTCGATGGGGATATGGCAACCAATGTGACCCATAGCGGCGTTTTCGCTGCGTCTTTCGTCCGCACCCTGCGCTGGTGGCGGAACTGACCGCCATTTTTCTGTCTTTTTACCCCCAAAACCCCTATTGTTGACACCTGCGCCGGATGCATCCGGTTTGCGGCTTACCTGCGGTTCCGGCATCATGAAAATATCTTCGCAAGACACCACGCTTGATTATGCGCACGGCCTCGATTTCCTTGTCGGCGCGCTCGATACCGCGCGCGGGCTTTATATGGCCTCCGACACGGATTATCCGGGGCGTTATTCGCGCTGGGATATCGGCTTTGCGAACCCGCCGATCGAAGTGCGCGGCTATCAGGACCGCACGGTATTCAGCGCGCTGAATGCGCGGGGGGAGAAAATCCTTTCGCTGCTCGCGGCCTTTTTCGCGGCCGCGCCCGACGAGGCCTTCACGGCCGTGCAGGCGGATGCGCAAACCCTTGTCTGCACCCTGAACGCGGCAAGCAAGGTTTTCAGCGAAGAAGAACGCTCCCGCCAGTCTTCCCCCCTTTCGCCGCTGCGGCATATCATCCGTGCGCAAGGGGGCGCGGACAGTTTCGCCGGTTTTTACGGCGCCTTTGCCTATGACCTTTTGTTTTGCTTCAATCCCATCGCGCTCAAACATCCGCGCGCGGCGGATGACGCACTGTTTCATCTCTACCTGCCCGACAGCATCTATCTGCTCGACCGCCGCAAGGAAACGCTGGTGCGCCGCGATTTTGAATTTCATGCGGACAGCGGCAGCACAGCGGGCATCGCGCGCGAGGCCCTGCCCGCCGGCAACCCCGCCGCACCGCCCGATACCGCCGATATTCGCAGCAACATGGACGATGACGCCTATGCCGCCATGGTCACGCGCGCCAAAGAACACATCCGCAAAGGCGATGTGTTCGAAGTGGTGCTGAGCCGTATTTTCACCGCCCCCTGCGCGCAGCCGCCCTCGCAGCTGTTTCGGAATATCCGCCGCATCAATCCGTCGCCTTACGAATTTTTGATGCAAATGGGCAGCGAACAGCTGGTCGGCGCCTCGCCCGAAATGTTCGTGCGCGTCGAAGGCACGCGCGTCGAAAGCTGCCCGATTTCCGGCACCGCCCGCCGCAGCCGCACCCCCGGCGATGCCGCCGTAATTGAAGATGCCGAAATCCTGCGCGGACTTCTCAACTCCGCCAAGGACGCGGCGGAGCTGACCATGTGCACCGACGTCGACCGCAACGACAAGGCGCGGATTTGCGCCCCCGGCTCCATCCGCCTGCTCGCCCGCCGGCAGATTGAAACCTATGCAGGGCTATTCCACACCGTCGACCATGTCGAAGGGCAGCTGCGCGCGGGATTTGACGGGATCGACGCGTTTTTATCACATATGTGGGCGGTGACGCTGACGGGTGCGCCCAAAACCGAAGCCGCCAAGATTATCGAACAGCAGGAACCCTGCGCCCGCCGTTTTTATGGCGCGGCCGTGGGTGCGCTGCACCTCAACGGCGATGTGAATACCGGCATCACCATCCGCACGCTGCATATCAAAAACGGCATGGCGTCCTATCAATCCGGCGCCAGCATTGTGTATGATTCCACCCCCGCCGAAGAAGCGGCGGAGACGCATACCAAGGCGCAATCTTTCCGCCGCATCCTTTGCGGCGACGTGCCGAAGCCGAGCCTGCGCCCCGCCGCGCGCACGGGCGAGGGGAAAACCGTTATTCTGATTGATAACGAGGATTCATTCGTCCATACCCTCGCCGATTATATTCGCCAGACGGGTGCGGCGGCCATCACGTATCGTCATGGCACGCCGCTTGAAACGCTGCTTGCGCATAAGCCGCATCTGATTTTGCACTCCCCCGGCCCCGGTTTGCCGTCGCAGTTCAAAGTGCCCGAAACCGTGCGTGCCGTAGCCGCCGCAGGCGTGCCGCAATTCGGCGTTTGCCTTGGGCTGCAGGGGATGTTCGAAGCCTTCGGCGGCACGCTGGGTTATCTCGATACACCGCGCCATGGCAAGACATGGACCATCAAACCCGCGCAGCACGCGCTGTTCGGCGATATGCCCGCGACCTGTGTGGTGGGCGCGTATCATTCCATTTATGGCCGCAAGGAAACCCTGCCCGCCGCGCTTGATATCATCGCCGAAAACGAAAACGGGATTGTCATGGCGATTGCGCACAAAACCCTGCCCGCCTGGGCCGTGCAGTTCCACCCTGAATCCGTGCTGTCGATGCAGGGGTATGCCGGACACAAGATGATTGAAAACGTGATGCAATATCTGGCGGCACCGGCATGACGCAGGATATTACCCTTCTTGCCCGCCACCTGACGCAAACACCCGCCCCCGCCGCTGAAGACTGGGCGGCGCTGATGCGCGCCTTTTGCGCGGCGGATATCGACGATACCGCCAAAACCGAAGCCCTCGGCATCCTCGCCGCCCGCCCGATAGACGGCGAGATGCTGGCCGCCTGCGCCGCGTTTTTGCTCACGCAGGCCGCCCCGCTGCCGCTGGGCACGCCTGATGCCATCGACGTTTGCGGCACGGGCGGCGATAAAAGCCGCAGCGGCATCAAAACGTTCAATATCTCGACCGCGGCCGCCTTCGTCGCCGCCGCGGCGGGACAGCGGGTTATCAAACACGGCAACCGCGCCGTATCCAGTCAGGCGGGCAGCAGCGATGTGCTTTCCGCCCTTGGCGTGCGGATTGCCGAAAACGCCGCCGATGCCGCCGAAGACCTTGACGCCTTCGGTCTTTGTTTTGTTGCTGCGCCCGCCTTTCACCCCGTTTTGAAACATGCCGCCGCGGCGCGGCGCGCGCATGGCCAGCCGACGTTTTTCAACCTGCTCGGCCCGCTGTGCAATCCGGCGCGCGTGACGCGTCAGGTCATGGGCGTTTTTTCCGCCGAATATCTGACGCCCGTCGCGGAAGCCGCCGCCGCGCTGGGTAAAACCGATATGCTGGTGCTGCACAGCGACGACGGGCTGGATGAAATCAGCCTTGCCGCGCCCACATCCGCGCGGCTCTTGCGCGGCGGGCGCGTCGAACATCTGACCTTGACGCCCGAAGATGCGGGGATTGCCGCGCAATCTCTGGACGCCCTTGCCGGCGGCGATGCCGCGGAAAACGCGCGTATTATCCGCACCGTTTTTGAAAATCCGGAAGGCGCGGCAGCGGATATGGTCGCCCTCAATGCCGGCGCGGCACTGTGGGTGGCGGGCCGCGCGCAGAATCTTGAAGATGGTTATCATCAGGCCATCGACACCCTGAAAAACGCGCGCGCGCAAGATATTCTGTCGCGCATGCGCCAGCAGCACTGAGGCACACATGAGCGGCTTTCTTGAAAAAATTCATGACATGACCAAAGACCGCGTGGATGCCGCGCGGCGCGTGAAGCCGCTGGCTGCGCTCAAAGATGCACCGTTTTATGCCCGCACCCCCGCCGCCGTGATGTCCGCCTTCGCCGCGCCCGGCTGGCATGTGATTGCGGAGGTGAAATTCGCCAGCCCCTCCGAAGGGGATATTCGCCAGCCGGCCGAGCCGGTCGCGGTTGCCGATGGATATCTGAAAGCCGGCGCGCGCATGCTGTCGGTCCTGACGGAGCCGCGCTATTTCAAAGGCAGCCTTGATTATCTGGCCGCCATCCGCACCGCCGCGCCCGATGCGCTTTTGCTGCGCAAGGATTTTATTTGCGATGCCTACCAACTGCACGAAGCGCGCGCGCATGGCGCGGATGCGGTTTTATTGATTGTCGCCATGACCGAAGATAGCCTGACGAGCGATTTGCTGCAGCAGGCCGAAGCCCTCTGCCTCACCGCGCTTGTCGAAGTGCATGACGCCGATGAAATGGAACGCGCGCAAAAAATGGGCGCGCGCATGGTTGGCGTTAATAACCGCAATCTCAAAACCCTTAAAACCACGCTGGATACCAGCCGCCATCTGGCGCGGCGCAAAACGCCGGACAGCCTGCTGATTTGCGAAAGCGGGCTCAGCACCGCCGCGCAGCTGCAAGAAATGCGCGGCATCGGCTATGACGGGTTTTTGATGGGTACCCATTTCATGAAAAGGCCCGCGCCCGGCGAGGCGCTGGCCGAATTGCTGGGGGAATGCGCCGCATGACCCCGCGCATCAAAATCTGCGGCCTGACACGGGCGGAGGATGCGGCGCTGGCACGCGATGCGGGCGCATGGGCGCTCGGCTTTATTTTCTATCCCAAATCCAAACGCTATATCACGCCCGCGGCCGCTGCAGGCATCGCCCCGCCCGATGCCCAATGCGCGGGCGTTTTCGTGAACCAGATGGCCGATATCGATGCCGCGCTGAAACACCTGCCGCTTTTTGCCGTGCAGCTGCATGGCGATGAAACGCCGGAGGATGCCAAAGCCCTGCGCAGCCGATTTGGCGGCGCGATTATCAAAGCCTTCCGCCTGCAAAGCGCCGCAGATTTGGCGCAGATCGACGACTGGCAGGACGCCGCCGATTACATCCTGCTGGATGCCGCCGTGGCGGGGCAGTATGGCGGCACAGGACACACCGCCGATTGGGCGCTCGCCGCCGCCGCGAAAAAGGCCGGATTGCCACTGGTTTTATCGGGCGGCATCGATGCGGCGAATATTATCGCGGCGCAAGATGCCGTTGCCCCTTTTGCTTTCGACCTTGCGAGCGGCGTGGAAAGCGCGCCCGGCATCAAGGACGCCGCCAAAATCAAAACCCTGTTCGAGACCAGCCGGAGGATTTCCGCATGACCGCGCAAACCGCACCCACCCCCTCGTCCCTGCCCGATGCTGCCGGATTTTACGGCGATTTCGGCGGACGTTTTGTGCCCGATACCCTCGTCGCGCCGCTGGAAGAGCTTGAAAAAGCCTATGCCGCCGCCGCGGCCGATGCCTCGTTCTGGGCTGAATTCCATCGCCTGCTGGCCGATTTCGTCGGGCGCGAAACGCCGCTACAACATGCCGCACGGCTCAGCGCGCAGCTGGGCGGCGCGAAGATTTATCTTAAACGCGAAGACCTTGCGCATACGGGCGCGCATAAAATCAATAATGCGATCGGCCAGATTTTGCTCGCCCGCCGCATGGGCAAAAAACGCATCATCGCGGAAACCGGCGCGGGACAGCACGGCGTTGCGACCGCGACGGCCGCAGCGGCCTTCGGGCTGGAATGCATTGTGTACATGGGCGCCGACGATATGGCGCGGCAGGAGCCGAACGTCTACCGCATGCGCCTTTTGGGGGCGGAAGTGCGCCCTGTCACCTCCGGCTCGCGCACACTCAAGGACGCGGTGAGCGAGGCGATGCGCGACTGGGTCAGCCATGTGCATGATACGTATTACCTGCTTGGCTCCGCCCTGGGACCGCATCCCTATCCGCGCATGGTGCGCGATTTTCAATCCGTCATCGGCACCGAAGCGCGCGCGCAGATCATCGCCGCCGAAGGACGCTTGCCCGATAGCGTCGTCGCCTGCGTCGGCGGCGGCAGCAACGCGATTGGCATTTTCTCCGGCTTCATCGACGATAAAACCGTGAAGCTGACCGGCGTCGAGGCCGGGGGCACCGCGATTGCCAAAGGCCAGCATGCGGCGCGGTTTTCCGGCGGCTCCACGGGTATTTTTCAGGGTATGAAAACGATTATCCTGCAAGACGGCGACGGACAGGCCGAACCCACGCACAGCGTTTCCGCCGGACTTGATTATACCGGCGTCGGGCCGGAACATGCGCAGCTGCAATATACGGGCCGCGCGGATTACACATATGCGGGTGACGACGACGCCGTTGCCGCACTGCATTTGCTGGCGCGCACCGAAGGCATCATCTGCGCCCTTGAAAGCGCCCATGCCGTCGCCTACGCCGTCAAGGCCGCGCCGCAGCTGCCAAAGAACCACATCATGATCATCAACCTGTCAGGCCGCGGCGACAAAGATATCGGCATTCTGCGCGCTTATGAGGAGAATAAAAACCATGGCCGTTAAATCCCTGCGCGAAACCCTGCTGGCGGCACGCGCCGCAAAAACATCGGCCTTCGTGCCCTTCGTCATGGCGGGCGACCCCGACATGGCGACCAGCGCCGATATTTTGCTCGCGCTGCAGGAAAGCGGCGCGGCGGCGATCGAGCTCGGCGTGCCGTTTTCCGACCCCGTCGCCGATGGCGAAACCGTGCAGCGCGCGGCGGAGCGGGCACTGGCGGGCGGCGCGACGCTTGGCCGTGTCATGGACATGCTGCGCACCGCGCGCGGGCGCGGGCTTTCGATACCCGTATGCCTGTTTTCCTATCTGAACCCCGTATTCCATATGGGCTACGCCACCTTTGCCAAGGCCGCACAGGCGGCAGGGGCGCAGGGCGCATTGATTGTCGATTTGCCGCCCGAAGCCGCTGGAGATTACCTGACTGCCATGAAGGCAGCGGGCATGGAAACCGTCTTTTTATGTTCCCCCACCACAACGCCAGAGCGGCTGGCGCGGATTGATGCGGCCTCGAGCGGTTTTGTTTATTATGTATCGCGCGAAGGGGTGACGGGGGCGCAGGCCAGCCTGCCCGAAAGTCTGGATAGCAAACTGGCGGCGCTGCGCGCCCAGCTGCAATCGCCGCTGGCGGTCGGCTTCGGGATTTCTACCCCCGCCCATGTTGCCGCCCTCAGCGGCAAGGCCGATGCCGTGATTGTCGGCAGCGCCCTTGTCAAAACAATTGCCGAACATGGCAAAACCGCCCCCGCCGCGATTGCACGGCAGGTCAAGGATTTGCACGCCGCTTGAAAACCGCGGCAAAGCGCCTAGAATAACGCCAAACGACGAACAGGTGCCGCCATTAAAACGTTTTTCACGATATTCGGGATGCTCTTGGGTCTCGGCCTGGCCGCGGCATGGTATTTCAGCTATGGCCCCGCCAGCATGCCGCACGTCGAAACCGTGCAGATGCGCAAGGGCATGGCCGTCGAAGCGGTCTACGCGACAGGCACGGTCGAGGCGACTGTGATGCTGCCGATTTCCGCGCGCATGACAGCGCGGCTGATGCAGCTCAATACAGACGAAGGGCACGACGTTAAAAAAGGCGACGTGCTGGCGCAGCTGGAAGATGCCGATTTGCAAAAAACGCTCGACGAGTTCAAAGCCCGCGAAGTTTTCCTGAAAAAAGATTACGACCGCAAGGCCGCGCTCGCCAAAAGCGGGTATGAAACCCGCGCCTCGCTCGATCAGGCACGGGCGGAACTGGATGCCATCCGCGCCAGCATCGCGCGCGTGACCGCCGAAGCGGATTATACCAAGCTTGTCGCCCCGGCCGATGGCCGCGTCATCCAGCGCGATGGCGAGATCGGGCAGATGATACCCGCCAACCAGCCGGTTTTCTGGCTCAGCTGCTGCGCGCCGCTGCGCATCAGCGCGGAGGTTGACGAAGAGGATATTTCACGCGTCGTACCGGGGCAAAAAGTGCTGATCCGCGCCGATGCCTTCGACGGACAGACATTCGAAGGCGACGTGCTGGCGATTACGCCGAAGGGCGACCCCGTCGCGCGCAGCTACCGCGTGCGCATCTCGCTGCCCGAAACCACGCCGATGCATATCGGCATGACGGCGGAGAACAATATCATCATCCGCGAAAAACCGGACGCCTTGCTTGTCCCCACCGCCGCGCTGCGCGGGGATGCGGTTTATGTGCTGACAGGCGACAAAGTCCGGCGCACGGAAATCAAAACGGGCATCAAGGGTATCGAAGAAGCCGAAGTGACCGATGGGCTCACCGGCAACGAAACGCTGGTCCTCAACCCGCCCGCCGACCTTGCCGATGGCACACGCGTCCGCATCAGGAAAACACCGTAAACAAGGGGGCGTTACATCATGCGCCTACTGCTTTCCATGGCGATGCGCCACCTGCTGGCCCGCAAGAGGCAAAGCATTGTGTCGCTACTGGGGATTATTCTCGGGGTGGCGTTTTTTCTGTCCATCGCCTCGCTGATGCAGGGGTCGGAGCGGGACTTCATCCGGCGCCTTGTCGACAATGCGCCGCATATTACCGTGTCCGACGATTTCAGAAACCCCCGTGCCCAGCCGGTTTTCACCGCCTATCCCGAGGCGATGGTCGAGCTGCGCGGCAGCCGCCCGCTGACCGAAACGCGCGGCATTCGCGGGTTTGAACAGATTCTATCCCTGCTCTCCAAGGAAAAAGACGTCGATGCCTCGCCCGCGCTGACGGGGCAGGCGCTGATCAGCTTCGCGGGGCGCGATGTTGCCGTGACGCTGAACGGCATGGTGCCGTCGGATATCACGCGCGTCACCACGATTGCGCAGTACATGATAGAGGGGCGCATCGAAGACCTCGACGCCAATCCGGGCGGGATTATTATCGGCGGGGAACTCGCGCGTAAAATGTCCCTGCGCAGGGGCCGCACCATCACCATGGCCGCGCCCAACGGACAGGTGCGCAGCTTTAAAATCGTGGGCATTTTCCGCACCGGCCGCGCCGCTTATGACGAAACGCAGGTTTTTATGACGCTGAAACGCGCGCAGGCGCTGCTGGACCGCGCCAACCGCGCCAACAGCATCATCATCAAACTGGCTGATCCTTATGACGCGCGCAATTTCGCCGAAAAGCTGGAATCGCGCATCGGTTATAAATGCGTTTCATGGCAGGAATCATCCGAAGACCTCTTGGGCACACTGGTCGTGCGCAATGTCATCATGTATACGGTCGTGAGCGCCGTTTTGATTGTCGCGGCCTTCGGCATTTACAACGTGATTTCAACCGTGGTCATGGAAAAACAGCGCGATATCGCGATTTTGAAATCCATGGGCTTTCATGCCGCCGACATCAAAAAAATATTCGTGGTGCAGGGTTTCCTGCTGGGCATCGCGGGGAATATGGCGGGCCTGCCGCTCGGCATGGGCATGATGGCCGCGCTGATGCAGGTTAAAATCCAGCCGCCGGGCAGTCTGGAGCCGGTTTCCATGCCGCTGGATTGGTCATGGCCGCAGTTTGCGATTGCTGGTACCTTTGCACTGACGGCATCGGTTTTCGCGGCCCTGCTGCCCGCGCGCAAGGCCGCCGATGTGCAGCCCGTTGATATCCTGCGGGGGACGGCATGACCGCATCAAATCCCACCCCCGCCATTCGCAGCGAAAAACTGATGCGCCGGCTGGACGGCGAAGTGCCCGTGACGCTGGTCAAAGGCGCCGATGTTGCGATTTACGGCGGCGAATTCGTCGCCATCACCGGCCCGTCGGGGTCGGGCAAATCGTCGCTGATGTATCTGCTGGGGCTTCTCGACCGGCCGACCGACGGCAAACTGTGGATTGCAGGACACGAAACCACGCGCCTGAACGCCGATGCGCTGGCCGATATCCGGCTGGCGCATATCGGTTTTGTGTTCCAGTCGCATTTTCTGCTGCCGGAATTCACCGCGCTTGAAAACGTGATGCTGCCGATGCAAAAACTGGGGCGGCTGGGTGCGGCGGACATGAAAAAACGTGCCGCGGCGCTGCTCGACACCCTCGGCCTTGGGGCGCACATAAACAAACTGCCCAAGCAGCTGTCGGGCGGACAAAGCCAGCGCGTTGCGATTGCACGCGCGCTTGCCAACGACCCGCCCATCATTCTGGCGGATGAACCGACGGGAAACCTCGATACCGCCTCCAGCCAGAATGTGCAGGGTATTCTTAAAAATCTGGCACACGAACATAACCGCGCCGTTGTCGTGGTCACGCATGATGCCGCCTTTGCCGCCACGGCAGGGCGCATCATTCATATTGTCGACGGTCATATCGTCCCCGCGCCCGCCGCCGCATAAAAAAAGCCGCCGGAAAACGGCGGCCTTTTTCACAAGAAACGTCAGATATCAAATATCAGATCGCCTTGCCGTTCAGGCTCAGTGCCATGTCGATATTGCCGCGCGTCGCTTTGGAATAGGGGCAGAAATCATGCGTGGCGCGCACCAGATCGGCGGCGACAGCATCATCCAGACCGCTGAGCGCGACGTTGATCGCGCCGCTGAGGTGGAAACCCGTTTCAGTTTTATGCAGATGGATATCGACATGCACCGTGGGCACTTCGGGCAGGGTGATTTTCTTTTGTCCCGCGATAAACGCCAGCGCGCCGCCAAAGCAGGCGCCATAGCCGCAGGCAAACAGCTGTTCGGGGTTGGTGCCGGGGCCGTTGCTGCCGGGCGGCGAGAGGTCAAGCACGACTTTCTTGTCGTCGGTTTCGGTGTGACCGCCGCGGCCGCCCTTGGCGGCGGCATGGGCGCTGTAAATAATGGTCATGGGTGAACCCTCCGTTTGGGATTGAAGCGGTACTATTTCTAGCATGCCCGCCGCGGCCAATCCATGCCCTTGACGCGCAGGGGTTACTGCGCACTGACAGTTACGGTAATCACATCGCGGTAATTCCCCGGCATTTCAATGCCGCTCATGGCGCCAATGGTGATTTTTGTATCCAGCCTGTCGCCTGCCGCGGGCGTGACCGCGCCGCTGGCCAGCGCCGGCACCGCCGCGCCGGAGGTTAAATCGACCGCGACACCGCCGATGGTCAAGCTATAAGGTATCTGCTGCGCAGGATTGACGAGATGCCGCAGCCGCTGCGCATTTTGCGATTGCAGCGTGATCCGGTAGCCGTCGTTGGAGCGCACCATGGTGTCATAGCTGCGCACCTGCCCCGCAGATAGCGCGCCGAAATCCACCGTCTGCGCCGTATCGGCAAGGGCGAAGGCACCGCCGCTATCCACCAGCGACAAATCGACACTGCTTTCCGCGCGCGTCTGAAAGGTAATTGTTTTGCTGTCCACCTGCTGATAAAGCCCCAGCAAAAGACCCGCATACAGCGTCACCGTCAGCGACGTATCCTGAAAACGCAGCGTACCTGCGCGCACGACCTGCTGGGGATCGATGCTCCAGTAAAAACTTTTGGTTTGTGTCTGGCCCAGACCGATGAGCGCAGGAAACAGCCCCGTTATGACCTCCCCCGCAGCGGCACTGCCGAGCGGTTTGATCACCGCCGTTTTCGCGGCCGTTGTATAGGCGTTGTAATTGAGCGTATCGCCCCCGCGCGCCATCCGCCGCTGCGACGGATTGCCACTGCCGCCTGCCGACAGGGTGATGAAATAATCGCAGGTCACCAGCGTAATCGGGGATGTCACCTGAAACGTTACCGTTTGGATGTATTCCGCCGCATCGTAAACGGCATATTCACCGCTGCCCCCCTGAAATGTCGCAGTAGAGGGCACGTTTTGCAGCCGAAGCCCCAGACATAGCGCCATCGCCGGAGAGCTTTGCGACAGCACCGCCACACAAAACGCGCCCAGCGCCGCATAAAACCGCAGATGCATATTACCCTCCCCCGTTGTCTTGCGGCGCTGGCAGATATAAATCGCCCGCCGCATAAAGCCCCACAGGCGCACCCGCAGGAATATCCAGATAAACCGCACGGCGCGGCAAGCGATGCAGCGTCAACACATAGCGGCCGGGGGCCAGCCCTGTAATATTAAAAACCCCCTCCGCATTCGTAAAAAATTCCTGCGGCGCACCGCCCGCCAGCGGCCTGATTTCACCGCCCATCAAGGCGGCGGGGACGCCGCTGCCATCAATAATACGCCCCTCGGCGTAAATATTGCCCGCATGGCCGACCGTCAGCACCGCACCACTGCGATAAGACGGGAATACGGTATAAAGATCACGCCCGATATCATATCCCACAGGTAAAAACCGCGTATCAATGCGCACCGGATAATACATATACGGCGTCGCATCCGGCAGAACGGCGGGGCCGAAGGCATCAATCCGCGCACGAAACGCGTCTTTTTCATGCCGGTTTTGCGACACCGACGGGTTGATGCCGATCGCGCCCGCATCCAGCGTTTCATGCCGCCGCAACATCACAAAACTGCCGCTGACAGGCCGCGAGAGCGCCATCTGCCCCTCCGCATAGGCCAGCGCCGCACCGGCCAGCAGCTGGCTGCGCTCTTCGCTGCGCCCATCCATATCGCGGTAGATATCATGCCGCAGCGACGCCTCCCCGCGATAACCGCGATAGGCGATGCCGCCCGTTGCCTGCGCCCCGCCGCCGTCCTGACGCAGCAGCGCCGCATAGGCTTGCGGCGCGCCGATATCCTGCGGCGGGCGATAATCCCAGCGCGCTTCCTGCGTCTGCGCAAACGTATCGCTGACCGCCTGAAAACTATGCGGAGAAGAAGGAGGTGACCATGTCAGAGTCACGAAGGCGCCGATGCCTTCCTGCCGCCGGTGCTCCGCGTTCAGCGACACGGTCAGGCCTTTTTGAAAACTGCGCCCCGCAGTGAATGCATAAGACCAGTCGTCTTCGCTGGCACCGCGCCCGAAGCGGTAACGCCCGCCAATCCCCGCCGTCACAGCCTCCCCCAGCATGAAATTATAACGCGCCGCCGCCTCCGCTGCCGAAGGATTGACGGGGTTCGGCTGCCCTAGCGCCGCAAAATCATCGCCCCGCCAGCGCAGCTGGGCCGAAAAATCGCGCCGCGCCGTAACATCCGCCAGACGGTATGACAGCTGCACGGCAGCATCCGCCCCCGCGCGGCGCGTGCGGCTGGCCGCGGCATCCAGCCCGAAGGTCCCCAGCGCCGTCGCCTTGAGCGCGGAGAGGCCGGCCTGCTGCACATCCTGATCCCCCTGCGCCTGCGCGCCCAGCGTCAATGTTTCACTGACGCCATAACGGTGAAAGCCGGAAAAAACGGGTGCGCCTGCATCGTATTCAATATCGCGGCCGCCTTTATCGGCACGAATGCCAGCGCTATAGGCATAGGCATGCAGTCCCTGTTTGAGCAGTTGACGGTCGCCCAGCAGCGGGAAGCGTTTGACCTCTACATTCCCCGTCGCATCGGTGATGACAAGCGATACATCATTCGCCCCGTCGGCCACGGGAAAGTCGCTGATATCGTAGCTGCCGGGGTCAAGGCGCAAACTGCGGATACGCTGGCCGTTGACAAGGATATCCACCCGCGATGGCGATTGAACCACAAAAGACGTATCGCCCGTCGGTGTGGTCACGCGGTAAGGCTGGAGAGTGAAATTGCGCGCAAGACTGACCCCCAGCATCGGCTGGAACGACTGGAACGACGTCACCGGATACGACAGATCGCCCGCCGCCGCCCGCAGCATCTGCGCCGGAAAATCGCGTACAAGACGGACATCGCCGCGGCGGAAGGCATCGGAGTCGTTTTCAAGATAATCCGCCTGCGCTTCCAGAACCGTGCCGCGCCAGTGAATGGCGCCATCGATATCGACACGCGCGGGCTGGCGGCCATCGCCTGCGGCATCCGTGCCTGACACATATTCAACCCCGCCGCGCAGATTCACATAGGCCGAAAGGGCTGCGGGCATGACCACGCTGTCATCCGGCGTCACTTGCGGCGATTTCACGGAAATTTCCATGCGCCGCAGCTGCGCGGGGTCAGGCGTCAGACGCAAAACAGCATCGAAGTCATCATAAACAATCGAAAGCCCCGCAGATGCAAAATCATCCGGCGGCACAAAACCGCCGCGGGCGGAAAGGGCCGCGAAGGCGGCGGCAGCGGTTTCATTCATGCGGCTGTTTACCCACGCTGACAGACCCTCCGCCTTGATATGCACATGCCCTTCCGGCGTTTGCACGGCATCGACGAAACCGGCAAGACGCCCCTCCGCCACCACGGGGATTTGGGCTGTGGCCTCTTCGGCATGGCAAGGCGCTGTCAGAGCGCAGAGAAAATAAAGAGCGCAAAGCGCCCCGTAAAAAACCCTAGAACATGCCGTCATACGCAAACTCGGCGCGCGCAACCGCCGCGCCCTGCGGCAAGGACGCAAACCCGGCAAGCGTGAACAGACGCTGCGCGCCTGCATGGATGTTTTCCCCCTCAAGCGGTTTCAAGGCAGTTTCCGGCAACGTCACCTCTTGGCCCGTCGCCAGCACCAGCGTCAGACGCGGGCGGCGCAGCAGCGCATGCGCATTGCCGCGGTTATGCAGCATGATGCGCAGACGTCCGCCTGGCAATACCTCCGCCGTTTCAGCGCGGATATCGCTTTTGACCTCCTGCGCGGGGCGGATATAAAGTGCCGCTTTGAAGCGCAGCAAAAAACGCACGGCCGCGCCGTCCGCCGCCGCGTCTTTCAAATCAACCGGCAGCTGCGCCGCGACAAGGCGGAAAGCTTTTTCGCGCGCGGGCGCCTCGCCCAGCCAGACCACACGCACCGCGCGGCTTTCACGCGGCGGCACGACCAGCTGCGCCGGAAAAATGCTGAACAGGGCTTTTGCGGACTGGTTGGTTTCAACGCCCGCGGCATCGACATCCCAGGTTTCGGCATAAACTTCGACCGCGACGGCGCCGTTGGTGTTGTTTTCAAGCCGGAAGACCTGCACCGCACCGCCCTTGGCGGCAGCAGCGGGCGTGACCGCAATCGCCGCCTTGAACGGCAAGAGCTTGAGCGCGGCGGCGGGGGCGACCGCCGACAATATCAATGCCAGCGCAGCGCCAAAGACGGCAAGGCCATAAAAACAGCGCATATCCCGCCCTACTTCGCCGCAATCGTAAACGTCAGGGTTTCGGCATAAGTGAATCCCACCGTCGGCGTCAGCAGTGGCGCGGAGCCGTAAGTGATGCGCACATCGCGGCTGAGATTGTTTTGCGGCGCGTTCGAATCCGTCACCAGCCCGCCCGCCGGCACCGGCACGCCATTGTAGGCAACGGTGAAGGGATGATTGTCGCTGCTGACCGAATCAACGAACAGTCCCGTGTGGTCGCCCGAATTGGTGCCGACAAGGCTGACGGTATAGCCGTCAGGATCGTTACAGCTTTCGGTGACGGTGGCGATCAGACGGTCGGTATCGCCCGCCGAAATATCGGCGATGTTGCTCGCCCCCGCTTCTGCCGTCACGACAATATCACAGGCCAGCGGCACCGCGCCGTTCACGGTGACCGTGCCCACCTGCGCCGCCTGCACCAGCGCGGCCGCGCCGCCAAACGCATATAAAAAAACCGCCGCTGCAAAGGTGTTTTTGAGAATCTGCTGCATGATATCCCCCCGAAATCAATAAACCCCAATCCACAACTAAAGATTGTATCATAAAATACTTAATGATTTCAATAACATACAAACGTATGCGGCATAAGCGCACCGCTTAACCAAAAATTTCATACTGGGTGTTAAAATTAAAGGAACTGGGATTGGGTGTGGAACGTAGGATACGACGAAGCCCAGTTATCGAACGGTTTTCACATTCGTACGCAAACATACAGGAGTCTAAAATGACTAAACGTGAACTGCTGAGCGCTGCAACTGTCCTCATGCTGCTGGCTGGTACGCCGGTACTGGCGATGGCTGAAGAAGCTGCTCCCGCCGCTGAAGCCACCACGGAAGAAGCTGCCCCCGCTGCTGATGATGCTGCGACCACCACGACGGGCGAAGAAGCTCCGGCACAAGACGGCGCGACCGAAGAAGCACCTGCTGAATAATCAGCGGTCGGAAGAACTCCTTCCGCTTCTGCAAAAACACCCGATGGCGACATCGGGTGTTTTTCTTTTTATTTCAATGAATTAGAAACAAACCCCCGCTACGGCGCATTTTTTTGAATATTTCGGCTTGTTTTATACTCTGTTTGAGTATAAATATCTTCTTATAGAGTATATTTTTGCTCAAAACGAAGATAAGCGGCACAAAGCCGCATAGCCGAGGTTACAGATGCGCGCCCTTTTGAAAAACCAGACCGGTATCTGCGTCGATACCATTCCCGCCCCCGCCGTCACCCGCGATGATGACGTCATCATCGATATCGCACTCGCGGGCCTCTGCCGCACCGATGTGTTTGTGGCCGAAGGCCGCATTCCGGCCAAAGGGCCGCAGCTGGTGCTCGGCCATGAATTTTCCGGCACCGTCTCGGCCGCGGGCGACCGCGCCGCTGCCGATATCAAAAACGGCGCCCGCGTCACGGTGATGCCCGTGCTGCCCTGCGGCAGCTGCGCGCTCTGCCTTGCAGGCCGCGCCATCAGCTGCCAGCACACGACCATGCTGGGCATCGAACACGACGGCGCCTTCGGCGAAAAAATCCGCGTACCGCAGAGCGCCGTTTATACCATCCCCGACACGCTGCCCTTCCGTCACGCCGCCTATAGCGAGCCTGTCGCGGCGGCGCTGTCGGTGCTGAAATCCGGCATCCGCCCTGAAGAAAAAGGCGTGATCTACGGCAACAACCGTTTCGGCCAGCTGATCGACCGCATTCTGCGCGCGCACGGCTTCAACGATGTCACCATCATCGATGCCGCCGATGCGCAGGATGCCGAAGACGGCCGCTATGATTTCGCCGTTGAAACGCTTGCCACCACCGGCATGCTGCGCAGCCTGATGCGCATGGTGCGCGTGCAGGGCCGCATCGTTCTCAAAAGCCGCAAGCATGAACCTGTCGAACTTGTACTGGCGGAGGCGGTACGGCGCGAAATCACCCTCTCCGCCGTCAACTACGGCGATTTCCGCGAATCCATCGACCTGATGGCCAGCGGACGCATCGTGGTCGACGATTTGCTGGGCGAAGAATACGCGCTTGAAGATTACGCCGGCGTGTTTGAACGCTCCAAAACGCACGAAACCCGCAAGGTCTTTTTCGACCCGCGCAAATAACCTTTTATAACGGACTTTCCCCATGTGCGGCATCATCGCTATCCATGACAGCAAACGCCCCATAGAACGGCCCGCACTGGCCGCAGCGGCAAGCAGCCTTTTGCACCGCGGGCCGGATGGCGCGGGATATTATATCGATGCGCAAAAACGTCATGCGCTGGCGCACCGCCGCCTGTCGATTATCGACCTTGCCACGGGGGCGCAGCCGCTGAAAAACGAAACCGGCGATATTATCGCCGTGGTGAATGGCGAATTTTACGGGCACGCAGACATTCGCGCCGCGCTTATCGCGCGCGGTCACACCTTCGCAACCCGATCCGACAGTGAGATTCTTATTCACCTCTACGAGGAATATGGCGTCGATTGCCTGTCGCAGCTGCGCGGAGAATTCGCCTTTGTGCTGCGCGATGAAAAGCGCGGATTGACCTTTGCCGCCCGCGACCGTTTCGGCATCAAGCCGCTGTTCTATACCCGCCTTGCCGATGGCACGCTGCTGCTGGCGTCGGAAGCGAAGGCGCTGTTTGCACTGGGCGCCCCTGCGCGCTGGGACGCGGATTCGTTTTATACGGCCGCGAGCATGCAATATACCCTGCCCGGGCGCACATTGTTTGATGGTATTTTCCAGCTGAAACCCGGCGAGATGATGCTGGCCCGCGGCGAGGATATCCAGACACGCGCTTACTGGGATATGACGTTTCTGCCCGAAGCGGAAACCGCGCAGGACGAAGCGGCCAGCGCCGAAGCCGTCGAAGCTGCGCTGAAAGACGCCCTCTCCGTTCGTCTTGGCGCCGATGTGCCGGTTTGTTTCCACCTGAGCGGCGGACTTGATTCGAGCGGCCTTCTCGGCCTTGCTACCGCCATAACAGGCCGCGCGCAAGATGCCTTCACCGTGCGTTTCCAGCACGAGGGATATGACGAATACGCCATCGCGCGAGAAACCGCAGAGCTGCACGGCGCGCGTCTGCATACCGTCGATGTATCGCAGGATGATCTTGTTACCCATCTGCCCGACGCCGTGCGCGCAGGCGAAGGACTGGCCATCAACGGCCATCTGGCGGGCAAATATCTGCTCAACCGCGCTATCCGCGGTGCGGGGTTCAAAGTCGCCCTGTCGGGCGAGGGTTCGGACGAGATTTTCGCGGGCTATCCCCACTTGCGTCAGGATCTCTGGGCGCAGGACAGCGCCAATGACGCCGCCGCGCTTGCGCAGCAGGCGCAGCTTTATGCCACCAACGGCGCCTCTGCCGGTGTGCAAATCGCGCTGGGCGAAGGGCTCGACACCTCTGCCGTACGCGCCGCGCTGGGCTATGTGCCCGCGTTTTTGTCGGCGAAAGCCACGCTCGGTCACCGTCTGCAGGGTGTGCTCGCGCCCGCTTTCCGCCGCCGCTACGCCGGTCACGATAGCTACGCGCAGCTGATGAACGTCACAGGCGCAGGGGATATCACGCGCGGCTGGCACAATGTCAACCGCTCCGCCTGGATCTGGAGCAAGACCGCGCTCGCCGGATATATCCTGCGCACCCTCGGCGATGGCATGGACATGGCGCATAGCGTGGAGGGCCGCCTGCCCTTTCTCGATCATCACCTGTTCGATACCGTGCGCCGCCTGCCGGTATCGATGAAAATCAAAAACGGCTGCGAAAAATATATTCTGCGCCGCGCGCTGAAGCCTTATCTGACGCAGACGGTTTTCGAACGCCAGAAGCATCCTTTCATGGCGCCGCCGGTCAGTCTGTTTGCCAACAGCCGCCTGCGTGAAATGCTCGACGACCATTTCGCATCCAAAAGCTTTGCCGATATGCCGTTTTTCGACACCGCCGCCGCCCGTGCGCTGCCCGCGCGTCTCGACACCATGGATGCCCGTGAAAGGGCGGCGCAGGAGCCTGTGCTCATGACCCTGCTGACCGCGCAGGTGCTGGGGCAATCCTTCGGCCTTGGCGTATAGGGGGAGGCATGCAGCAGGATTTCATTCACCGCTTTATCGATACCGCCCGCCGTTTCGGTCCCCATGCCGCGATCGAGGATAAAACCGGTATCACCACCTATGACCTGCTGCTGCGCCGCGCCGCCGCGACGGGCGCGATGCTGCAGGCAAGGAAACTGCCGCCCGAAACCGTGATTGGCCTCTGTTTTGAAAAATCGGCAGATTATATCACGGCGCTGCTGGGCGTGTGGTATGCGGGACTTGCCTTCGCGCCGCTGCCGCCGTCGCTGCCCGCCGCGCGCCGTGATTTTATTGTGCGCGATGCTGATATCCGCGTGTTTCTGGATACAGACAGCCTGCCGCCCCCGCTACGGGCAGATGCTGCCTTGACGCCCGCGCCGCAAGATGACGCGCGTCTTGCCTATGTGATGCACACATCGGGATCGACCGGCACGCCGAAGGGCGTTGCCGTCGAACAGCGCGGCATTGTCAATGTTATCGAACAGCAAATCAAAGCCTTCGGACTGACGCCGCAAAGCCGGAGCCTGTTTTATCTTTCCATCAGTTTTGACGCTTCGCTGTCGGATATCGGCACGGCGCTGCTGTCGGGCGCGGCGCTGGTGATGGCGGATGACGATATTCTGCGCGACGGCGAAAAGCTTTTGCATTTCATCCGGAGCCGCCATATTACCCACAGCGACCTGCCGCCCTCGCTTTTGCGTCATATCGACCCGCAGCAAGTGCCCGATTGCCTGAAAACCATTATTATCGGCGGCGAAGCCTGCCCGCCCGATACGGTGCGCGCATGGGCAAAGCGCCTGAACGTTATCAATGTCTATGGCCCGACCGAGGCCACAATCTGCACCAGCCTTTGCCGCTGCGACGCCGGTACATGGCAAAAACCGCTGCTGGGTGATGCGCTGCCGGGCGTTGAATACCGCATTGTAGCGGGGGAGCTGTATATCGGCGGTATCCAGCTGGCGCGGGGCTACCTGAATCTCCCTGATTTGAACGCCAGCAAATTCGTCACCATCGACGGCGCGCGTTTTTACCGCACAGGCGACAGCGTCTCGCAACTGGCAAACGGCGATATCGAATTTCATGGCCGCATCGACCGTCAGTTCAAACTACGCGGCCAGCTGGTGGAGCCGGACGAAATTGAAACGCAGCTTTGCGCCTGCGCGGGTATCCGCAAGGCGGCGGTCATTAAAACGGCGGCCCCCGTGCAAATCATTGCCTATGTCACCAGCGCGGGCGCGATAGATGCCGCCGCGCAGCAGGCGCAACTGGCCGCCAAACTGCCCGCATGGATGGTACCTGCGCGTATTTTACGCCTTGCGGCTTTTCCGCTGACCGCGACAGGCAAAACAGATTACGCCGCGCTGGCCGCGCTGCCGCTGCCGGAAGACGGCGGCACCGCGCCGCCGCAAAGCCCCGCCGAAAAAGCGCTCTGGGATTTGTGGCGCGGGGTGATCGGCCATGACCGTTTCGGTATTGATCAAAGTTTTTACAGCGCGGGCGGCGATTCGCTGGGCATTATCCGCCTGACGCTGGATGCGGCGCGTGCGGGCATCGACGCCTTCCCCGCGCAAACGGCGGAGGGCAAGACCATCCGCACGCTCGCGGCGCAAACACACAAAGCAGAGCCCTTCGCCATGAGCGCCGATGATGTGCGCGCGCGCATCGCCTTTGATGCACAGATGCAAAACCGTATCGCTGCCGCCGCGCAAAGACCGGCGGAGACGGAGACGGCGGCAGCGCCCATACTGCTGACAGGCGCCACAGGTTGCCTTGGGTCGCGGGTGCTGGCCGAACTGCTGACAGGCACAGCCGCGGATATTTACTGTCTCGTGCGCGCCGGCGATGATGCCGCGGCATTTGCGCGGATTGAAAAAACTTTTACCAAATACGGCCTGCCCTTGCCGCCCGAACAGGCCGCGCGCCTGCATGCGCTCGCTGGCGATGCCGCGCAGCCCCGCCTTGGCTTGCCCGCTGCAACATACGATATGCTGGCCGCGCGGATTGGCGCCATTTATCACTGCGCCGCCACCGTCAACATGCTGGCGGATTTCGATACGCTCGCCCCCGCCAATTTGGATGCGACGCGCCATGTGCTCGACCTCGCGCTTTCGGGGCGCCGCAAGGATATTCACGCGGCATCGACCCTGTCGGTTTTTGTCAGCACCGACCAGAATACCGGCACGCTCTATGAAGACGACAGATTGCAAAACGTGCGCCGCGTGTATGGCGGTTATGCGCAAACCAAATTTGCCGCGGAATGCCTGCTGCTGAACGTGCCCGAAGCGGTCTGCCGCATCTGGCATTACCGCTTCGGCCTGTTGACGGGCGATACGCGCAGCGGCGCCGCGCCGGAACGCGATTTTCTGGCCCTGTTCGGCCAAGGGCTGGCCGCGCTGGGCGTGATGCCCGAAGGCTTTGACGGCAAGCTGCACGTCGATATCACCCCCGTCGATTACGCCGCGCGCGCGATGGCGCACCTGTCGCGCCATGCCCCCGCCCAAATCTATCACATCGCAGGCAAAGAGCCGCTACCCCTCGGGCGATTGACCGCAGCGATGGCGCGCGCAGGGCAGACAATCGCACCCGTTTCCCTGCGCGGCTGGCAGGACATGCTGCAAACGCGGCCGATGAATACGGCAGAAAGCGCCGCTGCGCTGGGGCTTTGCCGCGTTTTGCCGCAAGACGCCTATGCACGCCACCGCATCATGGATTTGTTTCAGGCCACCGGTGTTGTTTTTGATACCCGAAAAGCCGATGCGTTTTTGCACCCCGCGGGTATCCTGTGGCCCAAGGCGGACGATGCGCTGCTTGATCTTTATATGGCCGATGTTTTCAAAGGATATCAAAAACCGCTGAAAATTTGCCTGTTTGGACCTGAATCAACGGGTAAATCGACGCTGGCTGCCAAACTGGCCGCGCATTACGGCGCGCCGTTTTGCGCAGAATACGCCAAAGAATATATCGACGCGCAAGGACGGCAGCTGGCACTGGCCGATATGCACGCAATCGCCGCCGGACAGCGCCGTGCCGAGGCGGCGGCGCAAGGCACGGCAAAAAACGGCCTGCTGATATGCGATACCGATGCGCTGACCACAAAAATCTGGAGCGAATGGTTGTTCGGCAGCTGCCCCGAATGGGTCGCCGCCGCCGCCAAAACCGGGGATTACGATCTTTATTTGCTCATGGATATTGATGTGCCATGGGTGGATGACATCCACCGCTACCTGCCCGATAACCGCGCCGATTTTCTGGCGCGCTGCGAAAGCGAACTCGCGGCACAGAACCGCCGGTATCAAAAACTTTCCGGCAGCTGGGATGCAAAATTCGCCGCTGCCTGCCGCGCGATTGAAACGCTGCGCGGTGCAGCAAAGGATATAGCCGCATGAACCGCATCGATATCACCCCCGCCATCACAAAGGCGATAGAAAGCCCGCTGGCCGAACACGGGCTGGTTTTTGGCAAATTCATGCCCCCCACCAACGGGCATGTGTACTTGCTGGATGTCGCGCGCCGTTCCTGCCGCCGCCTGACGATTGTGGTGCTGACACTGGTGGGGGAGCCGATACCGGGCCATCTGCGTTATGAATGGATACGCGAAATGTATCCGGATTGCACTGTCGTGCATCACGACCACGACATGCCGCAGGAACCGCAAAACCCGCATGATATCGCTTTTTATCACGCGTGGCGCGATACGCTGCGTAAACACTGCCCGCAGGATGATTTTGATGCCCTCTTCGCCTCGGAAAGCTACGGGTATCAGGTCGCGTGGGCGCTGGGTATCCGCTTTATTCCGGTCGATACGGGCCGCGGCGCGGTGCAGATTTCCGGCACGGCGATGCGCAGCGACCCGTGGCAGCACTGGCAACATTTGCACCCCGTGGTGCGTCCGTATTTCCTGAAACGCGTAGCGCTGCAAGGCGGCGATGCCGCCACGCGCGCGGCGCTGGCGCAGGAACTGGCCGCCGTTTACGGCACCTGCTGCGTGCCCGATTATGCGGCCACGTTTGCCGCAGACCTCGCGCGGAATATTCCCGGCTGGCGCGAAGCCGATATATCGGCAGATGATATTCACACCATCGCGCGCGGGCAAATGGCATCGGCGGCGGCACTGGCGCGGCAGGCGACGCGCGTGATATTCAGCACCACCACCCTGCAGGAATTGCAAAACCTGTCGCGCGCCCGCCACGGTCATAGCCCCGCGTGGCTGGCGCAGGCGGTAGCGGATGAAAAATTCGATGTGGTTTTGTCGCTGGACGGCAAAACGGGCGGGCACCATACCGTGGCGCTGGCCGCCCCCACGCTGGCGGCGGCGCTTGAGGCACTGTGCGGGCACTTGCCGCCCCCGCCAAAGGCCGTGTAGAATTTCCCCCTATAAGGGAGATTGACACCATGGCCCACCAGCGCGGATTTTTTAAAAAGATTTTTGCCTTTGTCATGGCCGTGGCGCTGATCGCCCCGCTGATGATGGGCAGCCTTGCCAAACTGGACCCCAAAGACCCGCTGGGCGTCAGCGCGCTCATCAACCCGCCAACGCAAACAGCGGCCCAAAAAGACGCGGCCGAAACCCCGCAGCCCCCTGTCATCACGGGCCTGCGCCGCACGCATATTCTTTATGGCGACCGTAGCGGCGGCGGGCATTTATACGGGCAGGGCAAACCCTGCAAATCTGAATTTCCGGCCGACTGGAGCGCCGATAAAATCATCACCACCGTCGAGCGTGCCGCTGCCAACGACAACCTGCCGTGGAAAGAGCAGCAAAACGGCTATCACGTCGCCGATATCATGTCAGGTAATTTGCGTGTGCGCATTGTCGTGAACGAAGACAAGAGCGAGGTCGTGACCGCCTATCCGCTCAACACCCCGCGCAACCCCTGCCCGGCCAACGACAATAGCAGATATTAATCTTCGGATTTTTTGATTGTTTCGTAGGCGTGCGTGCCGCCGCGGTAATCGCGCACGGCATATCCGTTGCCGTCTGCGGCGGGTTCTATCCAGCGCGGTTCTACCGGAACTTTGCCATGGCCGCCCGGTATGTCCAGCACATAGCGCGGGAGGGCAATCCCCGATACGCACCCCTGCAGGCCGCGCATCAGGCTTTGCCCCTGTTCAATCGTCAGGCGGAAATGCGACGTGCCGGGGGCGAGGTCGGGATGATGCAGGTAATAAGGCTTTACCTTCATCGCGGTCAAGGCGCGGAACAGGTTTTCCAGCACCTCCGGCTTGTCATTCACGCCGCGCAGCAGGGCAGATTGCGACAGCAGCGGAATACCGGCGGCAACGAATTTTTTGACGCAGGCGCGCACGGCATCCGTCAATTCCTGCGCATGATTGGCATGCAGCACGACATAAACGGCTTTATCGCTTTGGAGCGCCGCGATCACATCATCGGTGATGCGCGCGGGGTCGGCGACCGGCACGCGGGTATGAAAACGAATGACCTGCACATGCGGAATATCGTTCAGCGCCGCCATGATCCCCTGCAAGCGCCGCGGGGACAGCACGAAGGGATCGCCGCCCGTCAAAATCACTTCCCAGACCTGCGGCGCGTTTTTGATGTAGTCGATAGCGGCGGCAAGTTCATCGGCGCTGAGGGCTTCGCTGCCCGGGCCGACCTTTTCGCGGCGGAAACAAAAACGGCAATAAACCGCACAGACATGCACGGGTTTGAGCAGCACGCGGTCGGGATAGCGATGCACAATTCCCTTCACGGGGCTATGCGCGTCGTCGCCGATGGGGTCGTCAAGCTCTTCGGGCGTGTTCACCAGTTCATCCGCCGCGGGCAGGTATTGGCGCGCCACGGGGTCTGCCGCCGTATCCGGGCTTTGCATGGCCGAGAGCACATGATCGGTCAGCGACACGGCATAGCGCTCCATCACCGCCGCGATGGCGGGGTCTTGGGCGGGATTCGCGATATCGGTTTTTTGCCGGTTTTTGACCTGCATGATGGCTCCTTATCCGGCATTATGTATAGAATATGCGAAGTTTTTTCAAAGACTTTCAGCAAAATCTTTACATAACCTTATGGCTTTGATATATAAGCAGGCGCAAAAAACCGAGGAAATTCATGACCGCCGCCCAAAACAAACCCGCCGCCAAAACCGCCAAAAAGAAAAACACCAAGGACGAGGAAGCCCCGACCGTCGGTGTGGTCAGCCTTGGCTGCCCCAAGGCGCTGGTGGATACCGAACGCATCCTGACGCAGCTGCGCAGCGAGGGCTATCAGCTGTCGCCGAATTACGAAGATGCGAATGTGGTGATTGTGAACACCTGCGGCTTCCTTGACAGCGCGAAGGAAGAGTCGCTGGAGGCGATTGGCGAGGCGATGGACGCCAACGGCAAAGTCATCGTTACCGGCTGCATGGGCGCGGAGCCGGAACAGATCACCAAGAAATACCCCAAGGTCCTCGCCGTTACCGGCCCGCAGCAATACGAAGAAGTCGTCGGCGCCGTGCACAAAGTCGCGCCCGCGCCGCATGACCCGTTTGTGGATCTGGTACCGCCGCAGGGCATCAAGCTGACGCCGCGCCATTACGCCTATCTGAAAATTTCGGAAGGCTGCAACAACCGCTGTTCTTTTTGCATCATTCCGTCGCTGCGCGGTGACCTTGTGTCGCGCCCCATCATTCAGGTGCTGGCGGAGGCCGAACGTCTGGTCAAAGCGGGCGTCAAGGAACTGCTGGTGATTTCGCAGGATACGTCGGCCTATGGCATCGATAACCGCTATCAGGCTTACCCGTATAAAAACCGCACCGTGCGCACAAAATTTATCGACCTCTGCCGCGAGCTGGGCGATATGGGCGTCTGGACGCGTTTGCACTACGTCTATCCCTATCCGCATGTGGATGAAGTTTTCCCGCTGATGAACGAGGGGAAAATCCTGCCCTATATCGATATCCCGTTCCAGCACGCCTCGCCGGCGGTACTCAAAAACATGCGCCGCCCCGCGCATCAGGAAAAAACGCTGGACCGCATTCACAGCTGGCGCAAGGCATGTCCCGACCTTGCCATCCGCTCCACCTTCATCGTCGGCTTCCCCGGCGAGACGGATGCCGATTTCGAATTCCTGCTGGAGTGGATGCAGGAAGCGCAGCTGGACCGTGTCGGCTGTTTCAAATACGAGCCCGTATCGGGCGCGAAAGCGAACGAACTGGAAGGCGCCGTACCGCCCGAAGTGCAGGAAGAACGCTGGCACCGCTTCATGGCCCTGCAGCAGGGCATCAGCGCAGAGCGCCTCGCCAAAAAAGTCGGCAAAACCATCGATGTCATCATCGACGAAACCGGCAAAGGCGGCGCGACAGGCCGATCCAGCGCCGATGCGCCGGAAATCGACGGCGTGGTGCGCGTATCCGGCGCCGGCATGAACCCGGGCGATATCGTGAAGGTGAAAATCACGGCGTCGGACGAATACGACCTCGAAGGCGAATTGGTCGCCGCCTAAATCATCCGTTTATTGCGGCGGCCGCCGCAGCTTTGCCGATTTGGCCAGCGCCTGCGGAAACACATCCTGTTCGCGGCGTGTGCCACCGCGCGCGCGGTGCTGCTCGAAAGCCTTGCGAAGGGCGGGCAGGTTTTCGATGTGCGTGAAGCTTTCGCGGTAAAGCGCTTCGACCGGCTGGCCCGGCGCTTTGCGCACCAGTGAAATACGCTCAAGCGTGCGGAAATTGAAAACTTCCTCCAGCACGCGATCGCCGAGGGGGCTTTGGTGAATAACCTCGTCGGGGTCTTGCGACAGCATATTGATGGCATCGGCGGCGCCGCGCGTTTTGGCGAAGCTCAGGGCATCGGTGCCTTCTTTGTTGCGCAGACTGCGGTCGGCACCGGCATCCAGCAGTACCGCCAGCGCCTTCATATTCGCATTGAACGCGGCGACCATCAGCGCGGTGGAGCCTTTGCTATTGCGGGCATTGATATCCGCCCCCGCATTCAAAAGACGGCGGATACATTCGGCATGGTTTCCGGCGGCGGCGATAAAAATCGCGGGGGCCTCGCCCGCGCCGGCATCGGCATCGGCGCCCTGACGCAGCAACATCGTGACCATCTCCGCACGGCCTTGACCGGCAGCTTTGAGCAAAGCCTTATCGAGTGCGTCTTGCGAAATACGCGTCATGTGTCCTGCTTGGGTTGATGGTACCCGTATATAAAGAGGCCGCCGGTGCGAGTCAACCGGCGGCCCCTGACCTGCTGTCACTGTCCTGAAATTACTTGTTTTTCAGGAGATCGCGGATTTCTTCGAGCAGCTGTTCGTTGCGCGGGGGCTTCGGCGGTTCGGCCGCGGCCTTTTCTTCTTCTTTCTTTTTCAGGTTGTTAATCGGCTTGACGATAAAAAAGAAAATCGCAAAAGCGACCAGCAGGAAGCTGAACATCGCATTGGCGAACATACCGACATTCCAGGTCACAACGCCCGCCGCCTTGGCTTCGGCAATCGTTTTAAAACTCTGGTCGGTAAAAGACAGGGGGATGAAGTAGTTGCTGAAATCGACCTTGCCGACGATCAGACCCAGCGGCGGCATGATGATATCGTCCACCAGCGAGGAGACGATTTTGCCAAAAGCCGCGCCGATAATCACACCGACCGCGAGGTCGATGACGTTGCCGCGCATAATGAATTTTTTAAAGTCCTGAAGCATGTCTGTGGTCTCCCAGCGTCATAAAAAGTAGAAAGGTTTCCCCTGCCGAATCCCTTGGGCGGCGGCGGGGAAAGGATTTTTGCATGCTAGTGCCTTGACCTGCAAAGTAAAGCTAAAACCATGAAATTATTGAAAATTTTTACAGGCTTTATTTTCCGGAAAAAAATTTGCATAAAGAAAATACGGGTGCTATAGTGCCTCCGGTTCACAATAAATATCTATTCCAAGGATTGCAGGCACGATGGCTGACCAACCCCCATCGACGACACCCTTCCAACTGCCCGATGACGTGCACGTCCTCGCGCATTTGCGCGACCAGCTGGGCGATTACCTCTCGACGCTGGAGCGCAATACGGATTCCATCCGCGACTGGCTGTCCGAACAGCAAAACAACATCATCGTCGGCCATCACCGCCTTGTGCGCGCCATTGAAATGGACCGCGACGAGAAAAAAGCCCTCGACGTTCTTAAAAACCTTGGCGATACCGCCGGTTTTATCCTGAACCTGCAAGATTTCGGCGCACTGGCGCGTGCGCGTTTTGGCGACAATTCCGCGCTTGAAAAAGCGCTGGCCGCCGTGCCGCGCGGCGTGCCTGCCGACATTCTCGAAGACCTGCCCGCCGTGCGCGTACCCAAAGCAAGCGACACGGTCGAGGCGATTGGCCTGCAAACCCGTATCGAGATCCCGCCCCTGCCGGATGACGGACAGAAAAAAGGCTTCTGGTCGTCGCTGGGCGGCATATTCAAGGGCCAAGACCCCGAAGAAGAAGCCCGCCGCAAGGAAGAAGCCGTCAAGCGCCACTGGCGCCAGCTGCGCGGCGAGCTGATCAGCCTGCAAAGCGACCGCCATTACTACATCGACAGCTTTATGGACTGGGTCGGCGAAAATCTGGAACCTGCAGACATCGACGCGCCCACCGCGAGCCTGATGCAGCAATACGAAAGCCCGCAATACGTCATCAATCTGGCCCAGCGCGATTACGATGAAGTTAATACGGAGCGTACGCGCCGCCTGAATGCGCAGGCGCTTGAATATTCCAGCCTTGCCCACAAACTGGACACGCAGGATATCAAAGGCTTTATTGCGCAGATGCCCGCGCTGTTTCCGCGCCACGAAACGCCGGAAAGCAAGCGCAGCAAGGAACTGCTACTGACCGATTTCGGCGTGGCGAGCTTTGCCGAACTGGCGCTGACGCATGTCAAAAAAGACGCCGACCGCATCGCGCTCTTGTCTGCCGCGCTCAGCTATGAACCCAGCTTTAAAATCGCCGGCCTGCAATCGGGCGCGCAAATTTTCGAGCGCGTACTGGGCGAAGTGCTGAAACCCGAGCCGCTGAACCCCGAAGCGCTCGAGATAACGCTCAAAAAACTGCGTGGCCGTGAAGATGGCACGAACCTGCTGCCGCTCACCAATACCACGCAAACACCGTTTTACCGCATCGCCGCGCGTTTTGACGGTGATCATGCGCGCATCGGCCAGACCAGCGAGAAAGTCCTGACCGGCCTTGGCATGCAAGACGCCGTCGTCAGCAAGCATGTTGCCGCTTTCGCCGCCGCTGCCGATAACGGCGATGCGCAGGCCATGTTGAATACGCTGCGCGAGATCAGCGCGCGCCACACCGGCCATGCCTTCATGGCGCTCTGGGCGCTCACCTATCCGCAAGAATCGATCATGGACAAGCTGCCCGCCAGCGGCGCGGCACCGAAAATGCTGTCCCTGCTGACCAGCGCCGCCATCGAAGCCGGCGTTCATGACGAATGGAATGTAGGCGGCAGCGCCGTCAAATCCAACGCGCCGGCCCGCAGCGAATATGGCGCGGCTATCCGCTTTATTGACGAACATATCATGCCCAGCCTCTCGGGCCCCGAACAATTCGATGTGCAGACGGCACGCCTTGTGCTCGCAACGGCTTTCCTCAATGGCGGTCTGGATGCGCTGCGCCCGCAGCTGACGGCACCCGGCGGCTGGCTGGAACAAATCGCCGCGTCGGACAGCCTCAAAGACAAAGACAAACTCGCGTGGCTGGCCGCGCTGGTCGAGCCTTATAACAGCGATATCGTGCGGGCCAATATTCTGCACGCGGCGGCGGATCAGGCCGAAGACAAACAGGCGGCCCGCCTGCTGTCGGCGATCGAATCCATCTTCGTCAGCGACAATGTGCGCCTTGATTCAGAACGCATGCTGACAAACCTCGGCCGTATCGCCAACATCTGGTACAACCCCGAGCCGAAAACGCTGCGCTTCACCATCAGCGGTGTCGGCCAGCTTTTGCAGGAAAACGTCAGCCAGCACATGGCCGACGAAACGCTGGCACTGCTTCAGCGCAAAGGCGGGTTCGAGGCCGAATACGACGGCCTGATCAATGCGGCAAACATCGACCGCATCGTCACCACCCAGAGCGGCACCAAAATCGCCTGGCACCGCCATACCGCCGATTTCAACGGGACCGAAGCGCAGGCCGCCGCGCTGCACCGCCGCGCCGATTTTATGCACGAAGACGACCCGAAAACGGGCGAGACCTTCAGCATCAATCAAAAATCCATTCTTCTGCTGCAACCGCTGGAAGACGGCACCCATTTGCTGATCGACCGTTATGGCGCGGCGCATGTGCTGGAGGGGAATATCCGCCTCGAAGCGCAGCCGCCGCTGCTCAATCTCGGCGGCGTGTGGTTCAACCCTCATGCGGCGTCTATCATCTCCCTCAGCAGCGATAAAAAATCGCTGGAATTCCGTGCCGAAAGCCGCGAATTCGACGATTTCCTCGAAGTCGCCGCCGGTGAAGACGAGCACGGAAATCCGCAAGAAGCAAAATATCTTTACAGCGTCCCCCTGCCCGGCAGCAACGCGGGCAAGGCCGTCGCGGATGTGATCGCAAACGATACGGGCTTTGCCGCGCCTGTCGGCGGCGCGGATACGCTGGTGCTGAACCTGCGCGCGCTCGGCTATCTGAAATACGAAGACGACGACGTCAAAGGCGATGCCGGTTTCTACTGCCATAAATACGGTCCGACGCGCAGACCCGGATTTGTGCACCCCGAAGACGCCGAATTCGCAGAGGCGCTGTATAAGGGACTCAAAACCGCGCCCGATGTGATTAACGTCGGCAAGCATTTCGCGCACAAGAGCATGATTGAAGACGCCTATTTCAACGCCGAAAACAACACCTTCTATATGGTTATCGGTCAGGAAGTGCACAGCACCCCCGCGAAGCCCGAAGAAGCCTATGCCGCGCTGAAAAAACTTTCGGGCGAAAAAGGGTTCGAGGTTGTCGGCACGAACCTTGTCGATAATCCCGTCAAGGGCGGCATCGGGCAGGAAGAAGTGCCCGCAGACGTCATCAACCTGTCGCGCGCATCGCTGATTGCCTATAGCGCCGCGCAGGATCATACCTATATCCATACGGATCAGGATAAATATCATATCAACCTGAACCGCAGCTGGGCGCAGGATCTTTTCAAGCGACTTGAAAAAGAAGGCCGTGCACCGGCGCTGAAAAACGCGCAAAAAATTCAGGGCGCTGCCGATTTTGAAAGCGTCTTGTCTTTGTCATCGTCGTTCGATGTCGTCGCAAAACCCGCGCTGGGCAGCGATGCGCCCGCTTACCTGCTGGCACAGGCGATGGGCGAGGGCAAGGAAGTCCGCCGTATCGGCACCATCGACAAGGATTTCAGCGTCGCGAGCGCGGCCGTCAACAGCGGCCAGAAAATCAAATATCCGCGCCAGCGACAACCGCAGGCCGCCGCGAACACGGAAATGCCCGCAAGCCGCCTGAGCGAATCCAGATATCGCCCGAAACTCTAAAGGCAAGCCATAAAAAAACGCCCGCAGATGTTGCGGGCGTTTTTTGTTTTGTCTTGATAGGCGATCAATAACCTTTGTTGTCGCGCGCGGCACCCGTCAGGGCATCGCCCGCCGCTTTGGTATCACGGCCAAGGCCTTCCATCGTGTTGCAAGCGCTGAGCGGCGCCACAAGAACAGCCGCCAAAGCCAGAACCTGAATCCATTTTTTCACTTTTTTCACGGCAGGGTACTCCCTTGTTTTGGGGTTATTTTTCAACATGATAGCAATAATCGCCGCAGGAAGGCAAGCCCTGCCCTATGCTCAAGGCGCCTCCGGCTGCGGCAGGGCGGGTAATTGCAGCTCTTCGCGCACATCGGGCGGCATATCCGGAACCTCGGGCGCGGCCCCTGCATCAGGCGCAGGCCCGTCTTGCGGGGGCATATCCCCTCTTTCCGTCTCGTGCGGGGGCGGCGGGCGGCGGCCTTCCGGCGGACGCGGACGGTCTTCCCCGCGGCCAAAACCGCGGCGGGCGGGCATCATTTCACGCAAAAGCTTGCGGCCTTCGGGGGACAGCTGTTCCAGCGTCTGGATACGCGCGGCCGTCATTTCCTGCAAAATGCGGGATTTGATCGCCGCCTCTGCCGCGATCGCATCGTCCAGCACGGCGTCGTCCACCGGCTCGGCTTCCATCGCGGCGGCAACGGCCGCACGCGCCTTGTCCAGATCCGCGCGCAGTTCGTTGAACAACGGGTCGTATTTCTGTTTGACCGCCAGCATGATTGCACGGTCAGCGTCATTCAGCGCCGCATGCAGCTCCTGTTCACGCTTTTGCCATTCGGCGCGGCGGCTATCACGGCTGTCGGCGCTGCGAGCGGTTTCCTTACCCCCAGACGACGCCGCGGGCGTCACGGCATCGCCAATCATCAGTCCGGCCAGAAAGAAGTTGACCGATAACGACAGAAACAGCCCTGCGGCCAGTACAATCGTCAGTTTTTGCTGTTTCATTTAGAAAATTCTCCCGTCATAAAGCGCGCTGTCGTCCGCCAAAATTTGTTCGGTCTGGTAATAGACAGGGTTCATCAGATGTTCCTGCTTTACCGTAGGCTGCATGCCGATAATAAACCCGAAGACAGCCGCCGCCAACAAGCAGCCGGAGGGGGCGAAAATATAAGCCGGACGCCAGCGAAAAAACCCGCCTTCAGACGCCTGTTTGTCAGCGATTGCCTCCGCAGCGGGCAGGTTCGCCACGGCGGCAAGGATACGCGCCTCAAGCGCATCCAGCCTTGTCTGCGCGGGCGTATAACCGCGCAGGGTTTGCTCCAGCACCAATGCGGCATCAAAATCGGCACGCGCGGCAGCATCCTTTTCGGTGAGGGCCAGAACATCTTTCAGCTTGTCCTGCGGCCAGCGCGACAAATCGGCGCCGTATATGTCCAGCAGTTCATTCATGTCGTCACGTGTCATCATGGCCTATCCCCCGATGTTTTGTTCGCTGTCATCCCGCTCGCCCTGCAAAAGGTCGCGCAGGGTTTTGCGGGCCCGCACCAGCAGGGATTCCAGCGCCTTGACGCTGATACCCAGCATGTCCGCGGCTTCGCGGTTTGAAAAATCTTCGTAAAAGCACAAAACGAAAGCGGTGCGCTGACGCTCCGGCAGTTCGGCCAGCGCAGCCTGTACGCGCGCGGATTGTTCACGCCGCTGCATCTGGCGTTCTGCATCCGGCGTGCTGTCAGCCTGTTCGGGAACATCGTCGATATTGCCGAATGTTTTCTTTCGCTTCTCGTCAATGCACAGGTTGAGCACGATGCGGTAAAGCCAGGTTGAAAACTTGGCGCCCGCTTCGTCCGGGTCCTGCCAGCGGTCGGCGTGTTTCCAGACGCGGATGAAAGCGTCCTGCGCCACGTCTTCCGCGGCGGCTGTACTGCCGAGCACGCGCGCGGCCAAACGGACGGTGCGTCCCAGATGGCGCTGCATGAGCGCCTGCAGGGCACGCTGGTCACCAGCGGCGATACGGGACATGAGCTGGGCGTCATCACGGGCCTCGTCCATGCTTTGGGTTATGTTCAAAGGCTCCTGCATCCGCCTGTCCGAAGGTCTGAGCTGCAACACTGATATGCCCCCTGGGGTTTTGCGGCGTTCGGGCCTATACCACTTATGGCACGGAGATCCCCGCAAAACCCTGCGCGGGCGCTGGTTTTTATGTATGATATAGGCACGTTTTTTTAAACCTTTTTCGCGCATGGTTTGTTCCGCAGCCCCGTGACATAGGGGAAGGCGCACAACAGCCGCCGAAAGAATTTCTATATAAATCAAAGGAGTACTAAATATGTTCTTCAAAGCCCCCCTGATGATCGCCTCGCTGCCGGCGCTGGCGCTGACTTTCGGCCTCGCCTTCGCCTCCGTCGCCGCCGCTGAAAGCGCCGAACCTGCCGCTCCGCAGGAACAGGCCAAAGGTGCCGATAAAGCCGAAGGCTCCACATCCGGCGAGACCAAAAAGTGGAAAAAAGAACGCAAAGCCAAAGGTGAAAAAGGCGCCAAAGGCGGCCGCGGCTTCGCCATCCCGAGCGAAGAGGAACTCTCCAAACTCGAAGGCATGAACGCGGAACAGCGTCAGGCCTATATGGAAGAAAAACGCAAATCATGGGAAAGCATGAGCGATGCGGACAAACAGGCCGCCCGTGAAAAAGCCCGCGCGTCCTATGAATCCCTCAGCGACGAGCAAAAAGCCGCGCTGAAAGAGCGCCATAAAAAACTGCGCGAGCAGTGGCATCAGGAACAAAAAGCCAAATTCGACAGCATGAGCCCCGAAGAGCAGGAAGCCTTCAAAAAGAAAATGCGCGCCCGTATGGAAGAGCGCGGCGGCAAATGGGGCGAACATAAAGGCAAAGACGGTGAGTTCAAAAAGCGCGGTGAATTCCGCAAAGGCGGAAAAGCAGAAGGCGGCAGCGCAGACACCGCCCCCGCCAAAACCGAAGAAGCCGTCCCCGCCGCCCAATAAAACCGGTACGGATTGACACACGAAAGCCGCAAGCATTTTTATTGCTTGCGGCTTTTCGTTTTCTTTATAATCGCGCCATGACACGCACAAGCACAAAAATCACCTTTCCCAACGGACGCGGGCAGATGCTGTCGGGCATTCTGGACGCGCCGGCCGCGCCGCCGCTGTTCTACGGTATTTTCGGCCCCTGTTTCACCTGCCCCAAGGAAACCCATGCCGCCGCCAAAGTCTGCCGCGCACTGGCAGAAGACGGCGTCGCCATGCTGCGTTTCGATGTCACGGGCGTCGGCGGTAGCGAAGGCAAGGCCATCGACACCAATTTCACCACCCGCCTTGGCGATATGCGCGCCGCCTATGATTTTCTGGCCGCAGAATACGCCGCCCCGAAAATACTCATCGGCCACAGCATCAGCGGCACGGCGGCCTTATCCGCTGTCCGGCAGATGCCTGCGGTTGGTTTGGTGGGGACGATCGGCTCCCCTTCCGACCCTGCCGCGATTATCGCCAAATTCCGCCGCAACGGCGATATCGAGGAAACGCCAGAGGGGGCGACCATCAACGTGCTCGGCACGCCGCACCGTTTCGGCGCGCATTTCGTGCCCGACATGCTGTCGCAGCGCGTGGCGGAGGATACGGCGGAACTCACGCAAAAACTGATGGTCTTCCACGCCCCGCACGACCGCATCGTCAGCTACGACAATGCAGAGACCATCGTGGCGCGCGCGGCGAAAACGGCGGAGGCGGAACTGATCCGCCTCGATGACGAGGCAACACATTTATTTGAAAACCGGGCCGACGATGCGCTGCTGGTTGCCGAAACCATCATGCTCTGGTGCCGGCAACATCTGGTTTAACCGCAATCTTCGCCGGTTTAGCGCGGCGGCTTCGGCGGTTTGGGCGGCTGCTTGCGGTTATCGTTCGGTGGCGGGCGGTGGGCACCGGACTGCGCATCGATCATCGCATCGCGAAAAATACGACCAAGCCCCGTCTCTACAGGTTCTTTTTCAAGGGTGCGCGTGAACATGGCTTTTGCCTGCTCCGCCATGGCTCGCAACGCCTCCGGCGTTTTGGTTTGCGGCAGCTGGGGCGGTGCGTAATGGCCGATACGCTGGATGTAAAGCTTGCAAATTTCCAGCACCGCGGGCGATTGCGTTTCGGCGCCGATACGCGCGGCAGATTCAATCAAGGTCATCACACGGTCGCCTTCGGGCAATTTCCTCGCGGCCAGTCCGATCACCAGCGGCTTGAAGGCCTTGCCGATATTGCTTTCGGCATCGGTGGAAAGATGCGTTTGTTCGGCGATTTTAACGGCGAGGTCGCGCGCCTGCTGCGGCGTCAGGTTTTGCAGCTGCCCCTGTTTGTTCAGGTCAATCACCTGCTGCACGGCGCGTGACGTCCAATGCGTGACATCCATTTTATGCACGGCATTCATGTTGCGCAAATCGCGCACATATTCGGGGAACGTGCTCTGGCTGCCGTAGCGCTGGTAGTGGCGGATCATCGCGTAGGCATCGGCCTCGCATTCGGCTTTGTTGCCGAAGCTGCTGGTTTTCATGCTCTGTTTGTTGATTTTGAGCATGGTCACCGCATGACCGAGTTCGTGGTCAAGCACATAGCGCTGCCACATTTCGGTATTGTTATATTCCGCGGCCATGGTCGGGAAACGGCTGTTGGACTGGTGGTCGCCCGCGACGAAAATAGATTTCAGCAGCGTCGCGCTGAACTGGTCGCCCGCCGGAATGACGATGCGGCCATAAATGGCGCTTTCGGCTTTCTGGTTGAACATGGATTCAGAAATATTCACGCTCATCGGCAGCTTGCCTTCGAACCCGCCCAGCGCCATCGACTTCGCCATGGAGGTTTTCGCCTCCGGATGGCGCTGCTGGAGCGCGGCGATCTGCGGCGCGATGCTGTCAACGGCGTCGCGGCCGCGCGCATGCGCCTGATGGTTCAGGATGAACACATCGTTCTGATGTTCGGGGAAGTCCGTATAGAATTCGGCAATCGCCGCGGCAAGGTTCAGCGGCGGGCCGCCGGCATCGTCTTCGGGCGTGCGGGGAATGCGCAAATCCATCGCGGGGTAACTCCTGATTCTTTTTTGCAAGAATTAGATATTAGGAAAAGACCCCGCGCATGACCAGCCGTTATCGCACAAAAAATGCGCCCGATGCGGCATGTTTATCCCGATAATTACAGTGTTATGTATATTTATGCGAGCTTCGCCAGCACTTCGCGGAAACGGGCGCGGCTTTGCGCCTCGCGTTTGTGATGGCCGTTTTGCACCACCCAGCGCCCGCCGGCCATGACGTCTTTGACAGGGTTGCGGCTGGCCGCAAAAATCGCGGTATCGAGAATATGATCGCGCAGCTTGCCCGTCATCACCCCCATGTCGGGGTCGAGCACGACGAAATCGGCACGGTGGCCGATTTCGATGCGTCCGCATTTGCGGCCCAGCGCCTGCGCCCCGCCCTGCGTCGCTTTTTCAAACAGCATCGCACCGACGGACGGCAGTTCGTGGTCTTTGATAATCGTGCGCTCGCGGCGCAAAAGCCGCTGCACATACTCCAGCCAGCGCAGCTCTTCGACCATGTTCACGCTGATATGACTGTCGGAGCCGATGGCGAAACGTCCGCCTGCCTGAAAATAATCCACCAGCGGAAAAACGCCGTCACCCAAATTCGCTTCGGTGGTCGGGCACAAACCGGCCACAACCCCCGATGCCGCCAGCGCGGCGGTTTCTTCCGCCGTCATATGCGTGCAGTGGATAAAGCACCATTTTTCATCCGGCGCGGCATTTTCGAGCAGCCATTCGACAGGCCGCTTGCCCGCCCATTCAAGGCAGCCCTCCACCTCCGCCGTTTGTTCGGCGGCATGGATGTGAATGGGCGCATCGGGCAGCAGTTTTCGCACCGCCGCCGTACCTTCGCGCAGCATCGCGGGCGATACCGCGCGCAGGGAGTGATGGGCGAAACCGATGGTGACCTGCGGTACGCCGCCGAATTCACCATACAGATTTTCAACAATCCGCATCACGCCGCCAACATCGCTGATAAAACGCTTTTGCCCCTCCGCCGGCGGTTTTTCGCCAAAACCGCCATGCGCATACAGCACCGGCATATGCGTGATGCCGATGCCGGTTTCCAGCGCCGCGCGGATTATCTGGCGCGACATCGCCGCGGGATCGGCATAGGGTTTTCCGGCAGCATCGTGGTGGATGTAGTGGAATTCACCCACGCTGGTATATCCGGCCTTGAGCATTTCGATATAGACATGGGCGGCCAGCGCCTCCATATCCTCCGGCGTCAGGAAGGCGAGGAAACGGTACATGGTTTCGCGCCAGCTCCAGAAGTTGTCTTTCTTGCCGCTCGCGCGCTCCGTTAGGCCTGCCATCGCCCGCTGGAAGGCATGGGAATGCACGTTCGGCATGCCCGGCACCAGCGGCCCCGCCGCAATATCCACATCACCGCCCGAAGGGGCGGCCGATTTGAAACTGTCCACGCCGACAATCCAGCCGTCCTTGTCACATTCAATAAGAACGTTATCGGCCCAGCCATCGGGCAACAGCGCTTGCGGGGCGAAAATCGTGGTCATGCGGGTATTCCATGTTCCTTGGCCAAAAAATCTTTTATAAATGTATATCCGACCCCACAAAAGGCCAAGCCATGTTTGATACGCTCTGGAAAAACCTGCACATCGCCACCATGGCAGAGAACGGATACGGGATTATCAATAACGCCGCGATAGGCATCAAGGATGGCCGCATCGCATGGATCGGCCCCGTGGAAGAACTGGCGCTGCCGCATGAAAACCTGTCCGAATACGTGCTGGACGGCGAAGGCAAATGGGTCACGCCGGGGCTTATCGACTGCCACACCCATCTGGCCTATGCCGGCAGCCGCGCCCATGAATTCGAACAGCGCCTGCAGGGCGTTTCCTACGAAGATATCGCCCGCGCGGGCGGCGGCATCGCCTCGACAGTCAAAAGCGTGCGTGAGACGTCCGAAGATAAAATATTCGACCAAACCCTCTTCCGGCTGCTGACGCTGTTCCGGCAGGGGGTGACGTCGTTTGAAATCAAATCCGGCTACGGCCTCGACCTCGACAGCGAGCGTAAATTGCTGCGCGTGGCGACGCGGCTGCGCGATGATTACGGCTTTCGCGTGCAGCGCACGTTTCTGGGCGCCCATGCGCTGCCGCCGGAATATAAAGACCGCGCGGATGATTATATCGATCTTGTGTGCGAAACCATGCTGCCCGCGCTCGCGGCCGAGGGGCTGGTCGATACCGTCGATGCCTTTTGCGAACATATCGCGTTTTCCGCCGGACAGGTGCAGCGCGTTTTCGATGCCGCGCGCCGCCTGAACCTGCCCGTCAAACTGCATGCGGAACAGCTTTCGAACCTGCACGGCGCGCGGCTGGCCGCGCAGTATCAGGCGCTATCCGCAGACCATCTGGAATATCTGGACGAAGATGGCGTGAAGGCGATGAAAGCCACCGGCACCGTCGCCGTGCTGCTGCCGGGGGCGTTTTATTTTCTGCGCGAAAAGCAGCTGCCGCCTGTGGATCTGCTGCGCGCGCATGGCGTGCCCATGGCGATTGCCACCGACCACAACCCCGGCACTTCGCCGTGCTTGTCGCTGCCGTTGATGCTGAATATGGCCTGCACACTGTTCCGCCTGACGCCCGAAGAAGCGCTGGCAGGGGCGACCCGCCACGCCGCGCGCGCCCTCGGCTGGCAGGACACCCTCGGCACGCTGGAGGTCGGCAAGGCCGCCGATTTCGTGCTGTGGGATATCACGCATCCGCGCGATTTGTGTTATGTTTTCGGCAACAACCCGGCCATCGGCGTCGTCAAAGACGGTGAATGGCACGGATTTGCGGGCTAGGCTTGATTGCCGTAGCGGGCATGGCCCCAATCGAGCAGCGATTGCAAAACGGATGTCAGAACAGGCTTCAGCTTGTCCGCTTTTTCTTCGCGGTAGTGATAGGGCGCGCCGCTGTCCATGTATAAATCCCAGATGAGTTCCATCTGGATGGCATGCACGTTTTCGGCAGGGCGGCCATAGCCGCGCGTGATATACCCGCCGACAAAGCGTTTGTTCAGCACCGCCGAATAGCCGCCCGATGCCGCCGCCGCCAGCGCCGCCTGCGACATAGCCGCATCGCAGCTGGTATCATGCGCCGTGCCGAGGTTCAAATCCCACAGCCGCCCGTCGAACAGGCGCGGCACTTCGGCGCGGATGGAATGGGCGTCGTATAAAATCGCATAGCCGTATTCGGATTTCAGACGCGCAAGCTCTGCCGCCAGCGTTTCGTGATAGGGCAGCCAATAGGCGGCGACGCGGTTCAGTTTTTCGATCCCGTCCGGCGCTTCGCCTTCGGTATAGATATCATCGCCATCAAAGGTTTGCAGCGGACAGAGCCCCGTTTTCACCTGCCCGGGATACAAATCCGTATCTTCCTGCGCGCGGTTTAAATCGACCACATAGCGCGAATGGGTGGACATCAGGACGCTCGCCCCCATATCCACCGCAAAATCATACAAACGGTCGAGATGCCAGTCGGTATCCGGCAGCGCGCGCCCCGTATCGTTCAGCCGCGCGCGGATATCGGGCGGCAGATAGGTGCCCATATGCGGAATACTGACCAGCAGCGGCGTGCGGCCCTGTATCAAGCGGCGAACCTGCATAATTCCCCCCGTTACAGCGCGAAAGACGGCAGCGTTTTACGGCCGAGGAAGGGCAGGAACGTCCCCGCCTCCACAATCCGCGTGGCGATGCGGATATCGGGCGCGAAATAATGGTCTTCGCTGTAATGGCTGACCTGCGCGCGCAGGATATGCATCACATCCTGCAGCGGTTTGGACGTTTGCAGCGGCAGATGGAAATCAATCCCCTGCGCCGCAGCCAGCAGTTCGATGCCCACGATATTCGCGGTATTGGTGGCCATATCGTTCAGACGGCGCGCGCCGTGCGTGGCCATGCTGACATGGTCTTCCTGATTGGCCGACGTCGGAATGCTGTCCACGCAGGCCGGATGCGCCAAAAGCTTGTTTTCGGAGGCCAGCGCCGCCGCCGTCACATGCGCAATCATAAAGCCGGAATTGACGCCCGCATCGCGCACCAGAAACGGCGGCAGGCCGCTCATGCGGCTGTCAATCAGCATGGCGATGCGGCGCTCGCTCATATTGCCGATTTCGGCGACAGCGAGGGCGAGGCTGTCCGCCGCCATGGCGATAGGCTCCGCATGGAAATTGCCGCCCGATTTGACTTCACCCGTTTCAAGGAAAATCAGCGGATTGTCGGTCACGGCATTCGCTTCGTTCAAAAACACATCGGCGGCGAAGCGGATATGATCCAGACATGCGCCCATCACCTGCGGCATGCAGCGGATGCAATAAGGGTCCTGCACCTTCGGGTCATCGGGGTTGTCGTGCGATTTGCGAATGGCGCTGCCCTTGAGCAAATTGACGTAGACTTTGGCAACGTCAATCTGGCCTTTCTGGCGGCGGACCCGCTGGATATCGGGATCAAACGGCGTGGTGGAGCCCTTGGCGGCATCGACCGTCAAGGCCCCCGCGACAACCGCGCCCGCGAAACAATCTTCGGCACGGAAAAGCCCGCGCAGCGCCAGCGCCGTCGAAACCTGCGTGCCGTTGATGAGCGCGAGGCCTTCCTTGGGCGCCAGCTGCAAGGGCTTGAGCCCCTGTTTTTTCATTTCGTTGCGCGCATCCTTGAGGATACCGCCCACACGCACCTGCCCCGCGCCGATCAAGGGCAGCGACAAATGCGCGAGCGGCGCCAGATCACCCGACGCGCCGACCGAGCCTTTTTCAGGAATGCAGGGATAAATTTCGCGGTTATACAGCTCTATCAGGAAATCAATCACCTCGCGGCGCACACCGGAATAACCCTGCGCCAGTGCGTTGATTTTCAAAAGCAGAATCAGCCGCACGATATCATCATCAAGAAAACGCCCCACACCCGTCGCATGCGACAGGATCAGGTTGCGCTGCAGGGTTTCGAAATCTTCGGGCGCGATGCGGACTTTGGCCAGCGCGCCGAAACCTGTATTGATGCTGTAAACCGTCTGCCCGTCATCGATAATATTCTGGATATGACGCTGCGACAGGTCGATGTTTTTATATGCCGCGGGGCTGAGCGCGATGGGGAAGTGATGCTTGGCCACCATCCGCAGAATGGGCAGACTCAGTTCACCCGGCTGGATCACAATTTTTTTCATTTTACATTTCCTTTCGCACCGCTGATCATGGGCAGGTGCAGGCCTTTTTCACGCGCGCAATCAATCGCGATATCGTATCCCGCATCGGCATGGCGCATCACGCCGGTGGCGGGGTCGTTGGTCAGCACGTTTTTCAGGCGGCGGGCGGCATCATCCGTGCCGTCGGCCACGACAACCATGCCGCTATGCTGCGAAAAACCCATGCCGACGCCGCCGCCATGATGCAGCGACACCCACGTCGCGCCCGATGCGGTATTCAAAAGGGCGTTGAGCAGCGGCCAGTCGGATACGGCATCACTGCCATCCTGCATGCCTTCGGTTTCGCGGTTAGGGCTGGCGACGGAGCCGCTGTCCAGATGGTCGCGGCCGATGACGACGGGCGCTTTCAGTTCGCCATTCTTCACCATGTCGTTAAACGCAAGGCCGAGGCGCGCGCGGTCGCCCAGCCCCACCCAGCAAATCCGCGCGGGCAGGCCCTGAAACTGGATGCGCTCTTTCGCCATATCCAGCCAGTTGTGGAGAGGTTTGTTATCCGGCAGCAGCTCTTTGACTTTCGCATCGGTTTTATAAATATCTTCGGGGTCGCCCGACAGCGCGGCCCAGCGGAAGGGCCCCACGCCGCGGCAGAACAGCGGACGGATATAGGCAGGCACGAACCCCGGGAAAGCGAAGGCTTTTTCAAGCCCCTCTTCCTCCGCCATCGCGCGAATGTTGTTGCCGTAGTCGAGGGTCGGGATACCCATGGCATAAAAATCGAGCATCGCCTGCACATGCGCCTTCATGGATGTTTTGGCGGCATGAATAACCTCGTCGGGCGCGGTGCGGCGTTTTTGTTCCGCCTCCGCCCATGTCCAGCCCGCGGGCAGATAGCCGTTCAGCGGGTCATGCGCGGATGTCTGATCGGTCACGGCATCGGGACGATATTTCGCATCCGCTTTGGCGCGTTTGACCAGTTCGGGGAATACCTCCGCCGCATTGCCGAGAAGGCCGACGGAAATCGCCTTGCCCTCCGCATGCGCGGCATGGATCATCGCCACCGCTTCGTCCAGCGAGGTTGCTTTTTTATCCAGATAACGCGTTGCAAGGCGGCGTTCGATACGGCTCATCTGGCATTCGACCGCCAGCATCGATGCGCCCGCCATGGTCGCGGCCAGCGGCTGCGCGCCGCCCATGCCGCCCAGACCGCCCGTCAAAATCCATTTGCCTTTCAGATCGCCGTTATAATGACGGCGACCCACTTCGACGAAGGTTTCATAGGTGCCCTGCACGATGCCCTGCGTGCCGATATAAATCCACGAACCCGCCGTCATCTGCCCGTACATCATCAGACCTTTGGCATCCAGCTCGCGGAAATGCGCCCAGTCCGCCCAGTTCGGCACCAGATTGGAATTCGCGAGCAGCACGCGCGGCGCGTCTTTGTGGGTTTTGAAAACACCGACAGGCTTGCCCGATTGCACCAGCAGCGTTTCGTCGGTCTCGAGGCCCTTCAGCGTTTCGACGATTTTGTCGAAGCATTCCCAGTTGCGCGCGGCCTTGCCGATGCCGCCATACACAACCAGTTCGTCGGGGTTTTCCGCGACATCGGGATCGAGGTTGTTCATCAGCATGCGCAGCGGCGCTTCGGTCAGCCATGATTTGGCGTTCAGCACCGCGCCGCGCGGCGCCTTGATGATGCGTTTGTTGACACGGGCGGGTTCTGCTGCCATGGCTCACCTTAACTGTTTGAAAATGCGATACAAAAACATACACCATCCTGAATTTTTACAACAGGGTGTTGACAGTTCCATAAAACAGGCAGATAGTGCACCGCTTCGGCCATGCGGCGGCGCCGCAATTTTTGAAATCAAGCTCTGCCGTATTTTTGGATAGCCGAACCATAACAATAAAAAGACTGAATAAAGAAGGTGATACCATGACTACCCCCCACAGCTGGACAGACCGCGACCTCGATAGCATTTTCAACCGCGTCGCCCAGCAGATCGAAAGCATCGCACGCGATTTCGCGTCCGACCTGATTGACGTCAACATGGCGCGCGACATCGACAGCCGCGAGCCTGTGATCCGCTTTGTCTTCGCAGACAACAGCGCCCCCGCGCTCGAGCGTATGCCGCATAACATCGGCGGCACCAAAGTCGTCTCGACGTTCAAAACCTGATATCAGGTGACGCAAACAAAAAGGCCGGCATGGATGTGCCGGCCTTTTTTGTTTTGCCCAAGGAGGAGGATTTACTCAGGCCATTTTTCCGGCACGATGCCCATCTGTCTTGCGACCTGCGCGGGCAGCGCCTTGAAAATAGCGCCCGGCGCACCTTCGGGTGAAATTGTTGCAATCACAATCATGTTTTTTTGATAACCGGTCACCGCATCTTTTTTCACGACAGCGTATACCTGCTGGTACTGGCCATCGACGGTACCTTCCGTCACCAGAATCCTGCGCGGACCTGCGGCAAAGATCTGAAGCGCCGAAACGCCGTTTGCCTCCGGCGCGGCAATCACGCAGGCGGGCTGCACCGTCAAGCCCAGCATATAAAGGCTGCCCTTGCCTTCAATCGCCAAGCCGACGCTGCGGTATTCAGAACCGAGAAACTGCTGCACAAAAAACGGCGGAATGGCCGTCGCACCAATGCTCTGCGCCTGTTCGACCATCTTGTCACCCTGCCCCAGATAGGCGAGGCACAAGGCATCGAACAGGGTCGTCGCCTCCTGCGCCTTCAAATCAGGCTGGGCAGGTACCTGCAATGTCTGGGCCCCCGCTTGCCGGCAGGGGACTGCCAAAAGCCACAGCGCCAGCGCTGCATACATAAAACCGCGGAAAACCATCAGATGTGGATCGGGCGGCCGTCGACAGCCAGCGCCGCTTCCTTGACGACTTCGTTCAACGTCGGGTGCGCATGGCAGATGCGCGCAATGTCTTCGGCGCTGCCGCCGAATTCCATCACCGCGACAACCTCGGCAATCAGCGTGCCCGCTTCGGGCCCGACGATGTGACAGCCGAGCACGCGGTCGGTTTCCGCATGGGCAAGGATTTTCACAAAACCATCCGTCGCCGCCATGGCGCGCGCGCGGCCGTTCGCCATGAAGGGGAACTTGCCCGTTTTGTAGGGAACGCCCGCTTCTTTCAGCTGCTCTTCGGTTTTGCCAACGCTGGCCGCTTCGGGGGCCGTGTAAACAACACCGGGGATGCAATCGTAATTGATATGACCCGACTGGCCCGCGATGATTTCGGCCAGCACCACGCCCTCGTCTTCGGCTTTATGCGCCAGCATGGGGCCGCGCACCACATCGCCGATGGCATAGATGCCGGGGACATTGGTCTGGAAATGATCGTCGATCTGCACCATGCCGCGGTTGTCGACATTCACGCCGACTTTTTCAAGGCCAAGGCCCGCCGTATAAGGGCGGCGGCCAATCGCCAGCAGGACGGTTTCCACTTCCAGCTTTTCCGCCGCCCCGCCGTTGGCGGGCTCCAGCGTCAGGGTGACTTTGCCTTTTTTGGTTTCCGCGCCGGTGACTTTCGTGCCCAGCTTGAATTCCATGCCCTGTTTGGCGAGGATTTTTTTCATCTCTTTGGACACTTCACCGTCCATGCCCGGCAGGACGCGGTCGAGGAATTCGATCACCGTGACTTTGGCGCCCAGACGCTGCCAGACCGTGCCCATTTCAAGACCGATGACGCCACCGCCAATCACGGCAAGGCTGGCCGGCACTTTGTCGAGCGTCAGCGCGCCGGTCGAGGTGACAATATTCTTTTCATCAACCTCAATCCCGCGCAGCGGCGTCGATTCAGAACCCGTCGCAATCACGATGTTTTTGGCGCTGATGGTTTTCTTGCCGTCCTTGCCGTTTACTTCGACCGTGCCGGGGGCTGTGATGCTGCCCGTGCCGACGATATGGGTGACCTTGTTTTTCTTGAACAGGAAGCTGATGCCCTGCGTATTGGCGGCAACCACCTTGTCTTTGTGGGTCATCATTTTCTTGAGATCGAGCTTCGGCTTGCCCACATCGATGCCAAGACCGGCGAAGTCATGCTCCGCATGCGCAAATTTCTCGGATACGCTCAGAAGCGCCTTGGAAGGGATACAGCCGACGTTAAGGCAGGTGCCCCCCAGCGTGTTGTCTTTTTCGATGCAGGCGGTTTTGAGGCCCAGCTGCGCCGCGCGGATCGCGCAGACATAGCCGCCAGGGCCGGAGCCAATCACCACAACGTCGAAAGTTTCAGAAGACATGTTTCCCTCTTTGTTTTTTTGAGCGGTTTTTCTGTGCCGACTGTACGCCAAACAGCGCCCGTTTTCGAGTCAAATGGCCTGCCGTGCGCCGCGCCCGCCGCTTGTTATTATTATGAAAATATTGATTTTTTTTGAGAAAGTATCTTGACCAGAATCGGCGTTTTTTGATATTCGGGAATCTTCGATTCAAGCGATCTCCTTTGCTATCGAAGAAGTTTCTTGATAGAGGGTGTCTTCAAGAAGAAAGGGCCGGTCCGTAACACCGGCCCTTTTACTTTTTTTAGAGATATTTCAATCATTTCCGGCAGCTGGCCGCGATACGCGGGACAAAACCTTGCCAAAAACCGGAATTTTTGTTATGTTAAATGCGCATTTGCGGGGGCATCTGACATGAAAAAAGCACGCTTGCCGGACGGACAGGTCCTTCTGGCGCACCAGTATAAAAAAGAAGAGCACGGCAGCGACCTTCTCTGTGCCGACCCCGATTGCAATGCCCATATGGGGTTCCGCCGCGAAGCGCTGACACATGGCAGCCTCGCCCTCAAAAGCGCGCATTTCTTTTCCAAGAACGTTAAAGACCACATCACCGATTGCAACGCGCACGAAGAGCTGGCCATTCAGGCCAAGCACCGCAAGTCGCTGGAACAGGCGATCCGCGAAGGCAAGAATATCGTTATCAACCTCAATGTACGCCTGATGGAAAATTTTAATGGCGTCGCGGGCGCACTGGTCTGCCAGTCCAGCACCAACGAGGTGCGCGACTACGTCGCCGTCGGCGCACGCAATGTCGAGGATATGCTCAGCTACATCGAAACCATCACCGACAAGGGCGGCGATGCCGCACGCGCGAAAACCCGCGTCAACTATCAGGGCAAGACCCTGCCGCTCGAAGATTTTATCATCGACAGCAAAGACAAATTCAGAACCCTGCTGAACAATATGTACCTGACCCTGCAATCGACGCCGCGCCAGCACAAACCGCACGGGCCCGATGCTATTCACAGCGTGCAGGAAATCACCGATTTCCCGCGCCTTATCCGCTTTAACGCCACCGAAGGCAGCCGCGAAGGCCGCACCAAAGCCCTGCGCGGCACCCCCGTCAATATTGTCAAAAAACCCGGACAACGCATCGTGATGCTGCAGCGCGCCGATACGGACGATAAATTCCGCCAGACCCTGCGCGGCGAGGTTGTGCATCTGATCGCCCGCCCGTCCCTGCACTGGCACGAAGCGCAGCGCGCGCGGCGCGAACTGGATGAAAACAATCCGGTTGTGTTTCTGGACATGCACTGGAAAGTCGTCAGCGCCACGCAGTTCACGCCGGATGAAAAACCCGCGCCCAAAAACGCGCCCGACAAGCCGAAGCAAGGCTCGCTCGGTATCTAAAAATCCGGTGAAATTTGATTATTTAAAGCGGTGATACGTCACGCCGCCCTGCCGGTTTTCACCCGCGGGCGCGGCTGCGCGCCAATCAGTCGCTGCCGTAAAATCCATTACCGTGAACGTACCCGGCGCGAGATTTTTGAGCGAGTGGCAGACTTGCGGCACAATCCCCTCGACCGTTTGCAGGCGGTTGGCAGGCAACGCAAGTACGGCAAGGGCGCGGTGTTCGAAGCGGTGCTGGTCTTTCATATTAGCATCGGCTGTCAGAAGCACGGTAAATCCTTCACGCTCCGCCAGCGTCAGAATATCGGCATCCTTGCGGCCGCTCCAGCCCATATGCGCGACACTGCGCGCTTCGAAACCGGCAGCGCGCAGCCATTCGACCATTTTCACGGGCAGGCATTCATCGACCAGAATTTTTGTCATGGCTGCTGTTCGCCCGTTTGCTCTAGGATCACGCGCAGCGCATAGGACAGTACCGCCGCCGCCGCATCGGCGGGGATGGACGGATAGGCTTCGAGGATTTCCTCCATCCGCATGCCGTCCTGCAGGTTATCGAACAGCACCGCCACCGGCACGCGCGTGCCGCGAAAAACCGTCTGGCCGCTCATGACGTCATCGTCGCGGCTGATCCATTGTTCAAGGTGCATGGTTTTCTTTTTTCACCCCGTCGCGTTTGAAAAACCCGTATTGGAGGAAATGGGCGGTTTCAATCACCACCGCCGCGTTCGACGGCATGGTGGCATGGTTCGCATGCAGCACGATATGGTCTTTTTCACCGGCGATATGCGTGCTGGCAATCGACACTTTGCCGTCGTCATCACCGGGGATGATGATGGATGAAATCGGGTCGATGGTGCGGTCACCCGCAATCACGCCGATATCGTAAAACGGCTTGCCGAAGGTTTTATACACTTCGTAGGACGTGCGCAGCTGCTGGCCCGCGGGGCCATAGATTTTTTCAAAAAGCCCTGTTTTATTGAGGAAATCAGCCACTTCGCTGCCGCCATTGGGGCTGCCGACCGCAACCACGCGGCCCAGATTTTCCGGTTTGTATTTCTGCACATAGGTGCGGATGACCAGTGCGCCCATGGAATGCCCGACGAAATGCAGCTTGCGGCTTTTATCGGCGGCAAAGGCCTCGATATCCGGCTGCATGCGCGCCGCGAGCGTATCGAGGTCATATTTGCGCGAGTCATACCCGAGGTTCAAAACCGCATAACCGCGGCGGCGCAAATCCTTTTCCATCTTGCGCATGGCGGCGGGGCTGCGCCCGATGCCATGCAGCAGGACAACGTAATCCCCTGCCGCAGTCTGCGCCGCCGCTGCGGGCGCAGCGGGTTCGGCAGCCACTTTTTTCGCCGCTGCCGGAGAAACCGCGGCAATAGACAAAATCATCAAACAGATGGCAAACAACTGTTTCATCAAAAAAGCGGGGCGCCACAAGCGGGCGCCCCTCCCTTATCAAACGTCGAGCAGCAGACGCTGCGGATCTTCGATGGCATCCTTGATGCGCACAAGGAAGGAAACCGCTTCCTTGCCGTCAATGATGCGGTGGTCATAGCTGAGCGCGATATACATCATCGGGCGGGCGACGACCTGGCCGTTCACCACGACCGCGCGTTCTTTGGTCGCGTGCATGCCGAGGATGGCCGATTGCGGCGGGTTGATGATGGGCGTTGACAGCAGGGAGCCGAAAACGCCGCCGTTGGTAATGGTAAACGTGCCGCCCGACAGCTCGTCGAGGCCCAGTTTGCCATCGCGTGCGCGCAGGCCGAGATCGCCGATTTCTTTTTCAATCGACGCGAAACCTTTCACGTCCGCATCGCGCACCACCGGCACGACAAGACCCGTCGGGGTCGATACCGCAACGCCGATATCGTAGTAGTTTTTGTAAACGATATCGGTGCCGTCGATTTCCGCGTTGACCGCAGGGAAATCTTTCAGCGCCTGAATGGCGGCCTTGACGAAGAAGGACATGAAGCCGAGCTTGATGCCGTGTTTCTTTTCAAAGCTGTCCTTGTATTGGTTGCGCAGCGCGATGATATGGCTCATATCGACTTCGTTGAAGGTCGTGAGCATCGCGGCGGTGTTTTGCGCTTCTTTCAGACGCTCGGCGATACGCTGGCGCAGGCGGGTCATCTTGACGCGCTCTTCGCGGTCGGCCTTCGCGCGCGGGCCGGACGGCTGCGCGGGCGCCTTGGCGGCGGGTGCGGCTGCCGGCGTTTTCAGCGCTTCGAGCACATCGCCCTTGGTGATGCGGCCGTCTTTGCCGCTGCCTTGCAGGCCCGATACATCGAGACCGTTATCATCGGCGATTTTGCGCGGCGCAGGCGACAGGAAGGTGTCGTTGTTCGACGCCTTGGCGGCGGCCTGCTGCGCCTTGGGCGCTTCGGCCTTGGCGGGGGCGGCTTTTTTGTCCGCCTTGGGGGCTGCGGCGCCGCCTTCGGTGATGAAACCGAGGATCGCGCCAACCTCGACGTTGCCGCCGGTCTGGACTTTGATTTCCTTCAGAACGCCCGCGGATTTGGCGTTGACTTCCAGCGTCACCTTGTCGGTTTCCAGCTCGACCAGCGGCTCGTCAACGGCGATGCTGTCGCCGACGTTTTTGAGCCATTTCGCAACAGTCGCTTCCTTGACGGATTCGCCGAGGGCGGGAACGATGATTTCAGTGGCCATGATGATTTACCTTCTTTTCTCTGTGCTTAAGCTTAACGTATATCAAACCGTCAGCGCGGCCGTGACCAGCGCTTCCTGTTCCTTGTTGTGGGTTTTGAGCGAACCCGTGGCAGGCGCCGCCGCCGCGGGGCGTCCGACATAAACGGGTCGGCCCGCCTTGTGCTTGATGCTGGCGAGCGCCTTTTCGATACGGCGGTCGACGAAGTTCCAGCCGCCCTGGTTTTCCGGCTCTTCCTGGCACCAGATCACATCGGCGTTCGGATATTTGGCAAGCTCTTCCGCCAGCGGTTTTTCGGGGAAGGGATAGAACTGCTCCAGACGCACCAGCGCAACGTTGGTGATGCCCGCCTTTTCGCGCGCTTCGAGCAGGTCGTAGTAAACCTTGCCGCTGCAGATAACCACGCGCTTGATGCCTTTGGCGGGCAGCGGGTTGTCTTCGTGCAGGACGCGGTGGAAGGTTTCCTTGCCCGTGAACATGCTGGCCGGCGATACGCACAGTTTATGGCGCAGCAGCGATTTCGGCGTCATGATGACCAGCGGCTTGCGGAAGTCGCGGCGCATCTGACGGCGCAGCGCATGGAAATAGTTGGCGGGCGTCGAGCAGTTGAGCACCTGCCAGTTGTCTTCGGCGCAGAGCTGGAGGAAACGCTCCAGACGGCCCGAGGAGTGTTCCGGCCCCTGCCCTTCGAAACCGTGAGGCAGCAGCATGACAAGACCCGACATGCGCAGCCATTTGGTTTCGGCCGACGCGATGAACTGGTCGATGATGACCTGCGCACCGTTGACGAAATCGCCGAACTGGCCTTCCCACAGCACCAGCGATTTCGGGTTCGCGGTGGAATAGCCGTATTCAAAGCCCAGAACCGCCGCTTCGCTGAGCGGGCTGTCATGCACTTCGAACGTCGCCTGTGCGGGGTCGATATTATTGAGCGGGATATAACGCTGTTCGGTCGTCTGGTCGGTCAGCGCCGCATGACGCTGAGAGAACGTGCCGCGGCCGCAATCCTGACCGGACAGGCGCACGGGGTGCCCCTCCAGCGCCAGCGAGCCGTAGGCCAGCGCCTCGGCCGTTGCCCAGTCGAAACCTTCGCCGGTTTCGAACATTTTCTTTTTCGCATCCAGCTGGCGCGCGATTTTGCTGTTGAGGTCGAAACCGTCGGGCACGGACGTAATCGCCTTGCCGATTTTCTGCATGACCTCTTCGCTGATCGCGGTTTCGCCGCGGCGCTCGTCGCCATGCGCCTGCTTGAGACCCGTCCAGTGACCTTCGAGCATATCGGCGCGGTTGGGTTTATAACTGGTCGCCGCGATGAATTCCTTCTCCAGATACGCGTTCCAGTCGGCGTACATCTGGTCGGTTTCTTCGGCGGTCAGGACGCCTTCGGCATTCAGCTGCTCGGCATAAAGGGTGCGGGTGGTTTTCTTGCCCTTGATGACCTTGTACATCTGCGGCTGGGTGAAGGCAGGCTCGTCAGATTCGTTGTGGCCATGACGGCGGTAGCACACGATGTCGATGAACACGTCTTTTTTGAAGGTCTGGCGGAATTCGACAGCCAGACGCGCCGCATGCATCACGGCATCCACATCGTCGCCGTTGACGTGGAAAATCGGCGATTGCACCATTTTCGCAACGTCCGTGCAGTAGTTGCCGGAGCGCGAATAGGACGGCGCGGTCGTAAAGCCGATCTGGTTGTTGATCACAACGTGCATGGTGCCGCCGACGCGGTAGCCCGGCAGGTCGGACATCATCAGCGTTTCGGGCACGATGCCCTGACCGGATACGGCGGCGTCGCCATGGATCAGCAGCGCCATGGCCGACAGGCGTTCATCGTCGCGGCTCATGTCCTGTTTCGCGCGGACTTTGCCGACGGCGACAGGGTCGACGAATTCAAGATGCGACGGGTTCGGCGTCAGCGACAGATGCACAATCTGCCCGCCGAAATCGCGGTCGGACGAGGTGCCGAGGTGATATTTGACGTCGCCGGAGCCCTGAACATCATCCGGCTTCGCGGGCGTGCCCTGAAATTCGGAGAACATGGCCGTGAACGTCTTGCCCATCACGTTGGTCAGCACGTTGAGGCGGCCGCGGTGCGCCATGGCGACCACAACTTCGCGCACGCCCATGCGCGCGCCGGTGGCGATGACCTCTTCGATGGCGGGGATGCTGGCCTCACCGCCCTCGACGCCGAAGCGCTTGGTGCCGGTGTATTTCATGTCGAGGAATTTCTCGAAACCTTCCGCAGCCGTCAGGCGCTGCAGGAAATGTTTTTTCTCCGCAGGCGTGAAGTTGATGCCGGCATGCGGCTGTTCGAAACGCTCCTGCAGCCACAGGCGCTGGCCGAGGTCCTGAATGTGCATATATTCAAGACCGATCGACTGGCAGTAGGACGCCTGCAGTTTTTCGATGATCTGCGCGAGGGTCAGTTTTTGCGCGCCGAACGTGCCGTCGACAAAAATCTCGCGGCCGAGGTCGGCTTCGGTAAAGCCATAGGTACGGATATCCAGATCCGCATGGTGGTGTTTTTGCGACAGGCCCAGCGGGTCGAGGTTCGCGAGGAAATGCCCGCGCACGCGGTAACCGCGGATGAGCATCTGTGCGCGGATGGCATCCTGCACGGCGCGCGCATCCACAGCGGCAGCGGCGGCGGCAGGCGCAGCGGCTTTGTCGCCTTTTTTAGCGGCGGGTTTCGCGGCGTCTTCGTTATTCGCGGCGGTCGACAGCACGGCGGAGAGTTTCTCCGGCGACGGCGTCCAGCTGGCGCCTTTCAGCTCGGCAATCAGCTCCTTGCCTTCCGCGCCCATATCCTTGAACAAATCCGCCCAGCTGGCGTCAACCGCCGCGGGGTTTTGCAGGAATTTCTCGTAAAGCCCCGCGATGTAATCACCATCGACGGCGGAGAGGAAACTGAGGGCGCTGCGTTGAGACATGATGTCGGTCTTTCGGGTATCGGTCTTGTATTGAATACGGGTTTCGGTCACGGGCAGAGAAGCGCGGGGCGGCACGAAGCCGCCCCGTCACATCTTATGCCGCCTTGATGGCTTTCATCACGGCGTCGCCAAGGCCTGCGGGGCTGTCGGAAACGACAAAGCCGGCCGCTTTCATCGCCGCGATTTTGTCTTTCGCGGCGCCCTTGCCGCCGGCGATGATCGCGCCGGCATGGCCCATGCGGCGGCCCGGCGGGGCCGTCACACCGGCGATGAAACCGGCAATGGGTTTTTTCTTTTTGCTGTTTTTGATGAACTCGGCTGCGTCTTCTTCGCCGCTACCGCCGATTTCGCCAATCATCAGGATGGCTTCGGTTTCATCGTCATCGAGGAACATCTGGAGGGCATCAATGAAGTTGGTGCCGTTCACGGGGTCGCCGCCGATGCCGATGCAGGTCGTCTGGCCAAGGCCGTTGGCCGTGGTCTGCGCTACCGCTTCGTAGGTCAGCGTGCCAGAGCGCGAGACGATGCCCACCTTGCCGCGTTTGTGGATGTGGCCGGGCATGATGCCGATTTTGCACTCGCCGGGCGTAATCACGCCGGGGCAGTTGGGGCCGATGAGACGGGTTTTGGAGCCTTGCAGCTTGCGCTTCACCTTCACCATGTCCAGAACCGGGATGCCTTCGGTGATGCAGATGACCAGATCCAGTTCGGCGTCAATCGCCTCGAGGATGGCATCGGCCGCAAACGGCGGCGGTACGTAAATGACGGATGCATTCGCGCCCGTATCGTTCACCGCGTCTTTCACCGTGTTAAAAACCGGCAGGTCGAGGTGCTTGGTGCCGCCTTTGCCGGGCGTCACGCCGCCGACCATCTTGGTGCCGTAGGCAATGGCCTGTTCGGAGTGGAAGGTGCCCTGCGCGCCGGTGAAACCCTGGCAGATGACTTTGGTGTCTTTGTTAATAAGTACGGCCATGATTATGCAGCCTCCGCTTTGACAGTGTTGACGACTTTCTGCGCGGCATCGGCAAGATTGTCGGCAGCGATGATGTTAAGGCCCGATTCTTTCAAAAGCTTTTTGCCCTTGTCGACGTTGGTGCCCTCGAGACGCACGACCAGCGGCATGGTGAGCCCCAGTTCGCGCGCGGCGGTGATAACACCTTCGGCAATAACGTCGCAGCGCATGATGCCGCCGAAGATGTTGACGAGGATGCCCTCGACGTTCGGATCGGACAGAATGATGCGGAAGGCTTCGGCCACGCGCTCTTTGGTCGCGCCGCCTCCCACGTCAAGGAAGTTTGCGGGCTGGCCGCCGTAGAGCTTGATGATGTCCATGGTCGCCATGGCAAGGCCGGCGCCGTTGACCATGCAACCGATGTTGCCTTCGAGCTTCACGTAGTTCAGTTCGTGGTCCTTGGCGCGTTTTTCAGCCGGATCTTCTTCGGTGACGTCGCGCAGCTCTTCGACTTCTTTCTGGCGGAACATCGCGTTGTCGTCGAAGTTCATTTTCGCATCAAGCGGCAGGATGTCGCCGCCCTTGGTCACGACCAGCGGGTTAATCTCGACGATGGATGCGTCCAGCTCGACGAAGGTGTCGTAGAGTTTGGACAGCAGGTCGACGCATTTGCCGACCTGTTTGCCTTCAAGGCCGAGGCTGAAGGCGATCTGGCGGCCATGGAACGGCTGGAAGCCGGTCGCGGGGTCGACATGCACCTTGGTGATTTTTTCGGGGTGCTTTTCGGCGACTTCCTCGATGTCCATCCCGCCTTCGGTCGAGGCCATGATGGTGATGCCCGACGTCGCGCGGTCGGTCAGCATGCCGAGATACAGTTCGCGGCCGATATCGCAGCCGTCTTCGATGTAAAGACGGCGCACTTCCTGACCCTGCGGGCCCGTCTGGTGCGTGACCAGCTGCATGCCGAGGATTTTCGCAGAAGCCTCTTTCACTTCGTCAATCGATTTGACGACCTTGACGCCGCCGCCCTTGCCGCGGCCGCCGGCATGGATCTGCGCCTTGACGACGTAGACGGGGCCCGGAAGGGTCTTGGCAACCTCGACGGCCTCTTCGACCGTATAGGCCACGCCGCCGTTCAGCACGGGCACGCCGCGCGCTTTCAAAAGCTGCTTGGCCTGATACTCATGAATATTCATCTGTAGCTATCCTCTGATGGTTGGAATGTCAAACTCAGGCCGCGGCGGGCTTGAGGTTCTTGGCGACTTCGCACAGCGTTTTGACGGCTTCGACGGATTTGTCGAACATCGCCTTTTCCTCTGCGGTGAAAGTAACCTCGATAATCTTCTCGACGCCTTTGGCGCCGATGACCACCGGCACGCCGATGTAAAGACCGTTCACGCCGTACTGGCCGGTCAGCATCGCCGCGCAGGGCAGAACGCGTTTTTTGTCGAGCAGGTAGCTTTCCGCCATCGCAATCGCCGCGGATGCGGGGGCGTAGAAAGCAGAACCGGTTTTGAGCAGCGCGACGATTTCAGCGCCGCCGTCGCGGGTACGCTGCACGATTTTGTCCAGCTTCTCCTGCGTGGTCCAGCCCATCTTGACGAGGTCAGGGAGCGGAATGCCGGCAACGGTGGAGTAACGCACGAGCGGCACCATGGTGTCGCCATGGCCACCAAGAACGAAAGCGGTGACGTCTTCGACCGATACCTTGAATTCATCGGCGAGGAAGTGGCGGAAACGCGCGCTATCCAGCACGCCGGCCATGCCGACGACTTTTTCAGGCTTGAAGCCCGTGACTTCCTGCATGATGCCGACCATGACGTCGAGCGGGTTGGTGATGACGATGACAAAAGCATCCGGCGCGTGTTTTTTGATGTTTTCGCCCACGGCCTTGATCACGCCCGTGTTGATGCCGATGAGGTCGTCACGGCTCATCCCCGGTTTGCGCGGCACGCCGGCGGTGACGATGACAACATCCGCGCCCGCAATGGCGGCGTAATCGTTGCTGCCCGCGAAAGCGGCATCGAAACCCTCGACCGGTGCGGCTTCGGCGATATCCAGCGCCTTGCCCTGCGGCACGCCTTCGGCGATATCCACCAGCACGATGTCACCCAGCTGCTTCAGCCCCGCGAGAAGCGCGAGCGTGCCGCCGATTTGACCTGCGCCGACCAGCGCGATTTTTTTACGGGCCATGTCTGAATTCCTTTTTTGCTTTCTGAAGCGGGGCTGCCGGGGCAGTTTCCCGAATGTTGCCGTCATAATCCTTGATTGTGCCAATCTTTAAGGACTCGAACCGGTGTAAAAACTAGCACAAATCCCCTGCGTTGGTAGGTCATATTTCTTCAAAAAACAATGGTTTTCCGCAACATACCCCCTTGATTTCCGCTTTGCACAAAACGGGGGTGCGGAACATCACTTTTTGTTCGTTTTTATGTTAAGTTTTCTGCGCTTTTCTCCCCCGCCTCGGCTGGTATGATGGGGATATGAACGCAGCCCCCGCAAAACATACCCCGCTTGACGGCACGGCGCTGGGCGCCTTGTTTTTGCGCCAGCGGGATGAATTTTCCTGCGGCCCCGCCTGCCTTGCCAGCGCGGCGGCGCTCTACGGCGCGGCGCATACGGACTATGACAAACTGCGTGCCCTGCTCTCCCCCAACCCTGTCACGGGTTCGGACAATTTCGACATGGCGCGGGTTGCCGAAGCTCACCTGCCCTTCGTCTCATCAGGGGAGGATTGCTATGCGGGCGGCATCGCGGTTGCGAATATCATTCAGGAAGAAGGGCACTATGTGCTGTTCCTGCGCCGCGAGGGGGCGCGCGTGCTCTACTACGACCCCTATCATCACGAACTGGTCGAAAACGACATCGACGCCATCGAATGGGTATCGGAAAGCGGCCATTTGAAAAAATGGTGCATCAATCTGGCGCCCGTCGCGGACAATACGATGCAGAAATGGTATGACATGGCGGCCGCAGCGCCCGCCAGCCCCGCCACAGGCAAACCCAGACCCGAAAAGCCGCCGCAGCCCTGAAGGGCGTTATTTCAATCGGTAATGCCGAAAAATTCCATCTGCCATTTGATTTCATCCACCGACATCGGATATTCGGTGCCGCCCTTGGCGTACATCACGTCCTTGAGCGGGATTTTGGCCAGGCGCTGTTGCAGCTCGATGCAAAAACGCATCGGCAGCTTGGCGCGCCAGCATAGCGCCACCAGCGGCTTGGGCGTGACGGTTTCGACAATCCGCTTCACGATTTGCGGATGCACTTTCGCAAAATGCGCAAGGCCGAACATGACAAAATCATTTTCGTTCCACGCCAGCGCGTCGGCCAGCACGTCATGCGTCATTTTGCCTGTTTTGATATAACGGATGGCGCGCTGTTCCGGCGTTTCGCCCTCCGGCATGTCATGCAAATAGCTGAGACGGCGGCCGACCATATCGGATATCTGCTTGCGCGCGGCGGCGTCGAAATCGCTGCGTTTTTCGAGCACCTCCAGCACCGCCTTGTCAACGAAGCCGATCATCTGGCGCGCCAGTTCGGTCGAAAGCTCTTTGCGCATCGCGACGGGCTGGTGCCATTCGGGGTGGTCTTTGGCGCGGTCGACGATGGTCTGCAAAGCCTCCGTCGACAGGCGCGCACCGGGGTTTTTGACCAGTGCGGTCGTCGCCTCCGTCTCGCCCGTGCCGACGACGGCATCGGCGACGCGGGGGGATACGCTCTCGCGGTTGGCCACCGCCACGACAACCCACGGCGCGGAGTATCCGGAGATAATATCCAGCAAATCTTCGTCTTTCAGCGCGACGCAAAAACGCAAAATCGGCTCCGCCACCTCACGCGCGAGGTCATTGGCCAGACGCACCGCCAGCTGCGGCGGCGCATAGGCGTAATCGCTGAGCGCGGTCGTGAGCGCGCGGCGGATTTGCAGCATTTCGTCCTGCGCCAGCATGCCCAGCGCCTGCACGGTGAAGGCGTATATCTGACTATGACGCTCCGGCGTCAGCGTGGGCAGCAGTTTCAGCAGACGCTCCGCCAGCACGAGGCGCACATCGCCATCGCGGTCCTGCGCCAGCAGGCTGGAGGCCTGCAGCGGCGTTGCGCGGTTATTGGCGACGGCGCGGCGCACATCGGCATCGCCCTTGTCGGCGAGGTAGTACAAAATTTCCGGGTTGGTATCCTCGCTTTGCGCCAGAACCAGCCAGTTTTTAGGCTCGCCCGTCGCCAGCTGGCGCTTTTGTTCGTCGTACATTTTGCGGCGGCGGTTTTCGCTGAACTTCTTGAAAAAAGAAAACATTTCTAGGCAGCTTCCCTGTAGGTGCGCGATTGCATTTCCATGATACGGCTGATGGTGCGGTCAAAAATCCCTGCATGAACCGTGCCACGGTAAAGTTTTTCCGGCGGCGCGGCGGCGGACAGGGCCAATACAATATGGTGCTCGTACAGCGCATCGACAAGCGTCACAAACCGCAGCGCCGCATCGCGGCGGGTATCGTCCATTTGCGGCACGTTTTCAAGGACGATGACGCGATATCGCTTGGTCAGCTCCAGAAAATCCAGCGCGCTTTTAGGCTTTTCGCACAAATCCGCAAAGGTGAAATAGGCGATTTCCTTGGCGGCGCGCGGCACCTGTATCACGCGGCCCTTGATGTGGATATCGTCGGGCGCGCCCGCATCGCCATCGGCGACGGCCATAAAAATATTTTCCAGCGACTGGCGGGCATCGGCGTCATGCGGCCAGAAATAAATCTTTTGCCCCGCAATGCGGCCCAGACGGTAATCGGTCAGCCCCGAAAAGGCAATCACGCGCAGGCGTTCTTTCAAAAGCGCGATAAACGGCAAAAAGCGGTCACGCTGCAGCCCGTCTTTGTAAAGGTCATCGGGCGGAATATTCGATGTCGCCACGACCACGACACCGCGGTCGAGCAGCGCCGTGAACAGCCGGCCCAAAATCATCGCATCGGCGACATCGCGCACCTGAAATTCGTCAAAACACAACAGCGTCGCGCGCGCCGCGATGTCGTCGGCGCAGGCAATCAGGTCGCCATCGATGCGGGCGCTGGCGTTTTTATGGCGGGCTGTGCGCTGCGCGTGCAAAAAATCATGCACTTCAAGCATGAAGGCATGGAAATGCACGCGGCGTTTTTTGGGCACAGGGGCATGGGCGAAAAAAAGATCCATGACCATGGATTTGCCGCGTCCGACACCGCCGTGGAAATAATATCCCTTCGGCGCGGGCATGACCTTGCGGAACAACCCGCGGCGGCCCGGTTGATACCCCGCCAGCGCGCGCGCCAGATCGTCAAGCGCCGCCACGGCGGCCGCCTGCACGGCATCGGGCCGGATGGTGCCCGCCGCAAGCTTTTGTTCATATGCCTCTAAAACAGTCGTCATAGGGTTCTTTTTACATTATTATGGGCGGCAAGGCACGTGTTTCGCCCGCCCTTTTTCTTTTGGGATTGTTATACATGAACCCGCCCTCCCCCAAAACCCCGTCCGAAGCGTTTTTGATTGCGGCCAACCTGCTGCCACTGGCGGGTGCCCTGTTTTGGGGCTGGAAGGTTTTCGACATCATGTTCCTCTACTGGATGGAGAACGTGATTATCGGCCTTTTCCACGCCGCAAAAATGACCCTGCTGCTGGCGCGTAAAAAACTCTACGCCGGTTTTCCCATAGTCATTTTCTTCATTTTCCACTACGGCATGTTTTGCATGGGACATGGCATTTTTCTGATCGTGCTGTTCGGCCTGCAGCTGAAAACCGGACAAACGGCGCAGTGGTCGGAAGTGGACGCCTTGCTGACCAACCTCACCGCAGACCCGCTGTTCCTGCTGGCGGCGGCAGGGCTTGTCGCCAGCCACGGGTTTTCGTTTTTTGACAATTTCATCCGCAAGCGTGAAATCGACAAGGTTAATCCCGCCATGATGCTGATGGGCCCCTATGGCCGCATTATTGTGCTGCACGTTGTGATTCTTCTCGGCGGCGGCGCGGCCATGGCGCTGGGCCAGCCGGTCTGGGCACTGGCGATGCTGACAGTGCTCAAGACCTTCGGCGATCTACAGGCACACCGCCGCACCCATCAAAAACTGGCAGAAAAGCAATAAAAATACCCGAAACAGTCTATGGCCATGCCCCTGCGGCGGGCGTATGATGTTTTTACACCCTCTGTCACCCTTTTTGTTCAAGGAGATGAATATGTGCAAAGATAAATGCAGCGGCAAAGGCAAATGCTGCCACGCTTTCGACAAAGCCAATAACCCGCCGCCGGCCACGCCGCCCGCCACGCCCGCAAACGATCAGAAACCCGCGGACGCGCCGAAGAAAAAATGCTGCGGCGGTTCCTGCCATCCGAAGAAATAATTTTTGCTTCGGCCAAGAAAAAGCCCCGGTCATCGCCGGGGCTTTTTCTTTTGTAGGCTGGCGGGCGATTACGGCCCTTTGGGCTTGCCCAGTTTGCGCCGCAGAAAATCCATCGCGGGCGTGAACGAATTTTTATTGATGGTATGGCCAAGACCGGGGATAACTTTATCCTCAACCGGCAGCTTGGCGTTTTTAAGACGCTTGAGGCTGTCGTCAAAATGCAGGCTGACCTGCGATACCGCATCGTTGACCGCATTATCAAAGGCTTTCTTGAGCTTGCCCTTGGGCGGCTTGGCCTGCGCGGGGTCGACGTTCATTTTGCCTGCGTAGAAAAAATCATCCTTCTCGCCCATGACGAACAGGGTTTCGGGCCGCGATTTCGGTTTGATAATCGGAAATACGGGGCCGGAGTGGTTGATCACCGCCGCCACCTGCGCCGGACGGCGCGTACCCATCTGCACGGCAATCGCCCCGCCAAGGGAAAAGCCGAACAGCGCCAGACCGTCATCACCGAGGCCGCGTTTTTGCAGCTGCGCATCGGCAAAGGCGTTGAGCTGGTCAACCACGGGCACGCGGTTGAAAAAATGGCTCAACACCAGTTTGGCATTTTCGCCCGCGTTCTTGCTGATCTTGTGCCATGTATAAAGATCATCGGCGCCGCGCGCGCCGTTTTTGCGGATATGTTCCTTGGTCGCGCCGAGCGGCACGGGCGCTTTCACAATCAGAATATCTGTATTGGGGCGTTCATCGCGGATTTGCCGCGCCAGCTTGTCGAACATCACGGGGTGATTGGCATGACCGGGCAGAATAATCACAAGGGCATCGGCCTTGCCCGACGCGCAAGGATATTCGACAAAATCAAAGCCGTTTTCGTGCTTCATCGGGCGCCTGCTGTTGTGAACATGCGCCCCCTATCCCGCCAAGGATAAGACATGCTAGGCGAGGCACCGCCCCTTGTAAACCGTGAAAATGAACAGCGGTTCAGATGTGCAAAATTATCAGAACTGGTCGTTGGCGATTTGACACGCCGCAGCATTGCCGCCCATGACCGGCGCGCTGAGGCCATAAACCTGCGGCAGCAGCGCATCGGCAAAAAACCGTGCCGTGACCAGACGCGTGTTCAGAAACAGCGCATCCTCGCCGCCCTCGAACAGCGCGTTATGCGCCGCAAGGGCAAGCCGCGCCATCATATACCCGCCCGCCACCAGCGCGAATTGCCGCTGATAGCTGACCGCGCCCGCCGCGACGGCTTCGGTATTCGCCTTCACGTTGGCAAGCATCCAGTCGGTGGTTTTGCGCAGCTCTTCGAGCGCGCGGCCAAGGCCGCCGCGCAGCGCATCAAGGTCATCGCTAGGCTTTTCCGCCAGCGTGGGCAGGAAGGCCGCGATTTCATCCATGAATTTTTTCGCCTCTGCCCCGCCATCGCGCAGCAGTTTGCGGAACACAAGGTCGTTGGCCTGAATGCCGTTGGTGCCTTCGTAAATCGGCAGGATACGCGCATCGCGGTAATATTGCGCGGCGCCGGTTTCTTCGATGAACCCCATGCCGCCGTGAATTTGCACCCCCGCCGATGTGGTTTCGAGGGCAAGGTCGGTCGACCACGCCTTGACCAGCGGGGTCATCAGGTCGGCGCGCAGCTCCGCCGCCGTCCGTGCTTCGGGCGTTTCGGCATGGCGCATGCGGTCGAGCTGCCCGCCCGCGTAATAGGCGAGGGCGCGCGACGCTTCGGTATTCGCTTTCATGGTCAGCAGCATCCGGCGCACATCGGCATGTTCGATAATCGCCACGCGTTTGCCCGATTTGTCGCCCATACGCGCGCATTGCACGCGGTCGCGGGCGTAGGCCAGCGCATGTTGATACGCACGCTCCGACAGCGCGACGCCCTGCAGGCCGACGGAGATGCGGGCGTTGTTCATCATCGTGAACATATTGCGCAGGCCCTTGCCTTCTTCGCCGACCAGATAGGCGATAGCGCCCTCTTTTTCGCCATATTGCATGACGCAGGTGGGGGAGCCGTGAATGCCCAGTTTATGTTCCAGCGATACCGCCTTCACGTCATTGCGCGCGCCGATGCTGCCATCGGCATTGAGCAGGAATTTCGGCACGATGAAAAGGCCGAGGCCGTCATTGCCCTCCGGCAGGCCGTCGATACGCGCCAGCACCAGATGGATGATATTATCGGTGAAATCATGTTCGCCGAAGGTGATGAAGATTTTCTGTCCCTTCATCAAATAATGGTCGCCGGTTTTTTTGGCCGTGGTGCGGATGGCGGCAAGGTCGGTGCCGGCCTGCGGTTCGGTCAGGTTCATCGTGCCTGTCCATTCGCCGGAAATCAGTTTGGGCAGATAGGTTTCTTTTTGCGCGGGCGTGCCGTGTTTTTCAATCGCTTCGATGGCCGCTGACGTCAACAGCGGGCACAGGCTGAGCGCCAGATTGGCCGATTGCCACATTTCATTGACCGCCATGCCCAGCGACCACGGCAAGCCCTGCCCGCCATGCGCGGGCGGGCAGACGAACGCGTTCCAGCCGCCTTCGGCGAATTGTTTATAGGCATCCTTGAACCCGTCGGGCGTTTTCACCTTGTCCCCGTCCAGACGCGCGGTCTGGCGGTCGCCGTTTTTGTTGGTCGGGGCCCAGACATCGCGCGCGACGCGGGCGGCCTCTTCCAAAATCGCCTCCACCATATCGGGCGTCGCATGGGCATAGGCCGGCATCGCCGAAATCTCGCCCAGTCCGGCGATATGTTCGAGCACGAAACGCATTTCCTTGACGGGGGCCTGATAGGACATTTGCTTTCTCCTGAAACTTTGCTGCGCATAAGTATAAGGATTTGCGCGGCCGATGAAAGCCGCCCGTCTTATTCAGAATCCGGTCCTGCCGCGCCGCCCGCCGCGCTTTGGCACGGCGTTTGCAACGATATATTCCAGAAGAGGGCAGAAAGCCCCGTCAAGGTTAAGGAGTTTGGATATGACAGCCGCATTTGGCGCCGCAAAGGCGAATATTATCCAGAAATATCAAAAGCTTGCATCGCAAGACGTGATACAGGCCGTCCAGAGCGCATCCAAACGCACGGGGGCAGATTTTGCCTTCCTAATGCACAAAGCGAATGCCGAGAGCAGTTTTAACCCCACCGCCAAAGCCAAAACGTCCAGCGCCACCGGTCTTTACCAGTTTATCGAAAGCACCTGGCTGAACATGGTCAAGAAGCATGGCGACAAATTCGGCCTTGGCGATTATGCCGATAAAATCGATATCAAAAACGGCAAGGCCGTCTGCGCGAGCGATTGTGACCGCCGCGATATCCTCGCCCTCAGAAACGACCCTGAAATTTCCGCCCTGATGGCGGGGGTTTTCACCGCCGAGAACAAGGCGCATCTGCAAAAAAACACCAAAGGCGACGTCGGCGCGACGGAGCTTTATTTCGCCCATTTCATGGGTGCGGGCGGCGCGGCCAAATTCCTCAACAGCCGCGCGGTGAACGGCGATGCCATCGCCGCCGATATTTTCCCCGCCGCCGCCAAAGCGAACAAGAATGTTTTCTACGACAGCAAAACGGGTGAAGCCCGCACGCTGAATGAAGTTTATAGCTTTTTCGACAAGAAACTCGGCGCCGGTGCGCCGTCCGGCGCGAGCGCAGGCACCGAAGTGGCCAAGGCCGCTACGAAGAACAACGTTGCGGAGACGACTGCCAAAGCAGCGGCCAAACCCGCGGCCGCACCCGCCCCCCGCAATTCAATCCCCGCCGAAGTTCTTGCGAAGCTGCCGATGTTCGACGATGCGAACGAGGCCGATGATATCATCTGGAACGATGACCCGCGCTTTTTCGCCAAAAGCGGCTATAGCGCAGGCACGAACCCCTTTGGCTTTCAAAAAGTATCGCCCGTCAGCATCCTGATGCTGGCAGAGATACAGCAAAGCCTGATCGCCGATAACAGCAAGCCGCGCTACAACACCTAAAAATCAGCGCATATCCGCATAAGGCGCCCGCAGCTGGATACCCTGCTGCGGCAAAGCGTTTTGCAGCATGCCCGCCATATCGGCGGCATTCACGTTGATGGTCGGCTGGAACAGCGCGCCTTCGGTCGCGAGGGAGATAAACATCTCGATCGTCGATTTACGCGGCGGGAAGCGCACCAGCGGTACGTCATCACCGTCTTCGACCTTGGCCAGCGCACGCGCATGTTTGACGGCGACCTCAAGGCCGCCCAGATCGTCGACAAGACCGACATCTTTCGCCTGGCGGCCGGTATAGACGCGGCCTTCGGCGATTTCGCGGACTTTTTCAACCGGCATTTTGCGGCCCTCGGCGACACGATCAATGAAGGCGTCGTAAACCTCGGCCATCAGCGCATCGAATTTCTGCAACTGCACCGGCGTGAAGGGTTTGTTCGCCGACCACATGCCGGCGTTCCCGCCCTCGCTGACGGTATCCCAGTTGATGCCCAGTTTTTGCCACAGACCCGCCAGTACGAACTTGCCGCCGAAAACACCGATAGAGCCCGTCAGCGTACCCGGCTGCGCGATGATTTTATCGGCAGGCGCCGCAATCCAGTAGCCGCCCGATGCGGCGGTGCTGGCCATGGACACCACCACGGGCTTGCCCTTGCGGCGCGTTTCCATGATGGCGCGGCGGATGGTTTCCGATGCCTCAGGCGAGCCGCCGGGGCTGTCGATGCGGAAAATAACCGCGGCAACGCCGTCATCATTCTGCGCGCTGCGGAACGCCTGTACGATTTTGTCGGCGGCCATGCTGGACGACATGAACGGCGATGCCTGCGCACGCTGCACAAAGGGCACAATCTCGCCACTGCCGTAAATCAGGGCAATCTTGTCTTTCTTGCGCAGTTCGGACGCCGGCGCCTCGCGGCGCGTCAGTTTCGAGGTAAAGCCGCGCACCCCTTTGCCCAGCGCCTGCGTTTCGGCAACGAAGGAATACCCCATCAGCGACACGGTATCGACGCTTGGTTTTTCTTCTTCGGCGGCAGCCGTCTCTTTTTTATCTTTCACAGCCGGAGCCTGCGATGCCGTATCCGCCGCACCGTCCGTCTTCTCGGGCGCAGGTTTGCCGGTATCCGCACGATCGGCCGGTGCGTCTTTTGCAGGTTCTTCTTTTTTGGCAGATGCCACACGGCGCGCATGCGCGACCAGCTCGTCATAGTATCCGACGCGGTCGACAAGTTTCAGACGCAGGGAGTCTTTTTCCCCATAGGGCGATTCATCGACCAGGCGGCGCACGTCATCGGATGAAAGACCGCGCCCTTCGGCGATGCCATCCATCATCTGGCGGGCAAGGTCACTGACGATAGATTGCATCATTTCGCGGTGGGGCGGCGTCATACCGCGCTCCGTCAGACTTTCGGGGGCGGATTTGTAAATACCCTGATGCACAAACTGCGTTTCGACCCCGACTTTATCCAGCAAATCCTTCACAAACGGCACTTCGGACGCAACGCCGACAGCAGACACGCTGCCCACTGGCTGCAGCCAGATTTCGTCGAAGGCGGAGGCGAGGAAGTAATCGGATATGCCACTGCCAAAACCACCATAGCTGTCCGCATAAATATATGTGCGTTTGCCCGAAGCGCGGAAACGCACCAGCGCATCGCGCAGTTCCTGCGCCTGCGCGGCGGAAAGGCTCAGGTCTTCCAGCTTGACGACCAGCGCCTTCACGCGCGCATCCTTCGCGGCGAGGTCGATGGCGGAGACGACATCCTGCAAAATCGTCGCCGGACGCAAAAGCGGTTGCGAGAGGGACGGCGCGCCCTCCACCTCTGCGAGGTCGGATTTGACGGCGAAGGTCAGCACCATCGCATCGGGCAGCGACGACGGCGCGTAATTCATCATGCGCGACATCGTCACACTGAGCATGACGATGGAGATGAAAGCCGATATACCCACCATGAAAAAGAAGCGGTAGAAAAAGCGCCAGACCTTGGCGATGAATTTGTCGTCTTTGCGTCGTTGGGGCGTGTCGCTCATGTCAATACCTTTTGGATATGGCGCTGAAAATTTTTATGAGACTAACCCAAGATTGCGTGTTGAACGACAGCAAAATTGCAGATATATTCCAATCCATCAGCACATCAAAAAAAAGCCCCACATGCCGAAGCACATGGGGCCAAATCATCGAAGCGAAGTATTAAGGGAGACACCGTAGCCAAAATATTGGGCGGTGTTTTTCCTCGAGTCAGAGTGTCGTGTCTCTGTGGATAAGAGTCGAGTCTTTTTTACAAGGCGCGCGAGCTCTTAAAATTATCATTTATATTCAATGATTTAGAAACATACCCCCGCGGTTTCCGGCGGGCGGTTATGCCGCTTTGTCTCTGAAAAGCTTGGGCTTTCGCCGGAAAAAGCGGCGCCGATTCGCCGCTGCTTCAACAAGCCGCGTCAAGATTCTGATATATAAGGACTTGCGCAAAAAGACGCTGGCGCGGCGCTTACGCCTCTATCACCGGCATACACTGCGCCTTGTGCCGCAGCCAATGGTCGCACAGCGTCAGGGCCATCATCGCCTCCGCCACTGGCACGCCGCGAATACCGACGCAGGGGTCATGGCGGCCCTTGGTGGCAATCTCGGTTTCATTTCCTTCGTCATCGATGGTTTGCAGCGGTTGCGGCAGCGACGATGTCGGTTTGAACGCGATGCGCACGACAATATCCTGCCCCGTCGAAATACCGCCCAGAATACCGCCCGCATGATTGCTGAGGAAATACGGCGCGCCGTCTTTCATGCGAATCTGGTCGGCGTTTTGCTCGCCGCGCAGGCGCGCGGATTCGAAACCCGCGCCAATCTCCACGCCCTTCACGGCATTGATGCTCATCATCGCCTTGGCAAGGTCGGCATCCAGCTTGTCAATCAGCGGTGCGCCCAGCCCGGCGGGAAATCCGCTGGCCACAACCTCGACAATCGCGCCAAGGCTTGAAAGATCTTTGCGCGCGCCGTCAATCGCGGCTTCCCATTTGGCAACAGCGGCGGCATCGGGGCTGAAAAACGGGTTTTCATCCACCTGCGCCCAATCCCAGTTTTTCCGGTTGACGGAAATACCGCCAATTTCAACCACGGCGGCGCGGATATCGATGCCCCCGCCCAGCTCGCTTTGCAGCACTTTGCGCGCCACAGCCCCCGCCGCGACACGGGCCGCCGTTTCACGCGCGGAAGACCGCCCGCCGCCGAAATAATCACGGATGCCGTATTTCTGGTCATAGGTGAAATCGGCGTGGCCGGGGCGGTATTTGTGGCGGATGTTTTCGTAGTCTTTGGACCGCGCGTCGGTATTTTCGATGTAAAGAGAAAGGGGCGTACCGGTCGTCATGCCATCGAAAACGCCGGAGAGGATGCGCACTTCATCCGCTTCCTTGCGCTGGGTGGTGAAGCGGTTCTTGCCCGGCTTGCGGCGGTCGAGGTGATACTGGATATCCGCCTCGCACAACGGCACCATCGGCGGCGCGCCATCGACGACGCAGCCGATCGCGGGCCCGTGGCTTTCGCCCCAGGTGATATAGCGGAATAACGTTCCGAAAAGATTGGCGGACACAGCGCGTCCTCCCGCTGTTAGCCGGAAATGCCCTGCAGCAATTCAGCCGTTTGCTTGGCGCTGTCGACCTGAACCATGCCGATGGTGTTATAGCCGCTGTCGACATACATGATTTCGCCCGTCACGCCCGCACCAAGGTCGCTGAGCAGGAACAGGCCGGCGCCGCCGACATCCTGCGTGGTGACGTTGCGGCGCAGCGGCGCGTTCAGTTCGTTCCATTTCAGGATATAGCGGAAATCGCCGATGCCGCTGGCAGCCAACGTTTTGATGGGCCCTGCGGAAATCGCGTTGACGCGGATGCCTTTCGGGCCGACGTCGCTGGCGAGATAGCGGACGGATGCTTCCAGCGCCGCCTTGGCCACGCCCATGACGTTGTAGTGGGGCATCACACGCTCCGCACCGTAATAGGTCATGGTCAGCAGGCTGCCGCCGTTTTTCATCAGCGGCACGGCGCGCTGCGCCACCGCCGTGAAGGAATAGACGGAAATGTCCATGGTCTTGAGGAAGTTGTCGCGCGTGGTATCGAGGTAAAGCCCGTCCAGCTCGTTTTTGTCAGAATACGCGATCGCATGGACCACGAAATCCAGCCCGCCCCATTCTTTTTCAATCTGGTTGAACGTGGCATCGATGCTCTCGGCATTGGTCACATCGCACGGCAGGATGATGTTGGAGCCGATGCCCTCCGCCAGCGGACGCACGCGTTTTTCCAACGCATCGCCCTGAAAGGTGAACGCCAGTTCGGCGCCGTGCTGATGCGCGGTTTCGGCAATACCCCAGGCGATCGAGCGGTCGTTGGCGACGCCCATAATCAATCCGCGTTTGCCCTTCATCAGCGTGCTGGCATGTGTCATTTGTTCACCTTTGTGTTCAGGCTGTCCGTTCATGGCTGTTGTCCTGCGTGATGCATGATTCCGCGCATCCTACACAATTTAATAAAGTCACGTCCAGTTTGATGTAAGCATGAAAATGGTCCTTTTATTTTTCATATGCGCGAAGAAAAAATTCCGGAACATCGCAGGAACTGTTTGTGCTAAACAAGCTTTACTCTTTGTTAACAGAGTGATTTGTTATAGATTATGTATTCGAGGCGCGGGGTTCTTCCCCAAAGTCAAGTCTTGAATTCGTATCCATACTGTTGTTCACTTCCCACACCTTCGCAACAACTCAAAGGTCTGAACCTTGCTGCAGTATTATTCACCGCGCACAAGAATGTTCCGCAAGCGCCGTTTCCGTTTGCGTCACGCCCTTCTTCCCGTCGCCGCGATTGCCTCCGTCTACGCCATGCTGTCATGGCTGTCGGCGCCGGCGACCGATGTTTCCGCGCCCGCTGTCACGATGGCCGCCGCAGATGTTATCTCTCCCGCGCAGTTTGACGGCATCGATAATGTTCCCGGCAACGTTCCCGGCAACATGAAGGCCGCTTTCGAATACGTGCCCCCGCCCGCAACCCATGAATTCAGCGATTTCGCGCGCGGCGACACCGCTGTGCCCAAGCCGCAAAAGCCCGTGCAGGTCGCAACGCCGCCCGTGAAAATCACGCCCGCGCAAGTGCCGCCTGCCGTTGCGGAAACGCTGGCGCAAATCCAGTCACGCCTGCAAAACCTGCTGCAAGCCGGCAACGACCTTTTCGTCGCCGAAAAAAAACTGGCCGTCGGCCGTGGCGATACGCTGATGGAACTGCTGGTGCGCAACGACGTACCACGCAGCGATGCCTACAACGCCATTCAGGCGCTGAGCAAAGTATATAACCCGCGCGACCTCAACCCCGGCCACGCCATTACGGTTTTCTTCCACAAGGATCCGGCTGTTGCCGACCCGCAGTTCAGCGGCCTGCAAATCCAGAAGGATAAAATCAGCACCGTCATGGTGAACCTTGCGCAGGACGGCAGCTATCAGGTTGACGAACAGGAAAAGCCGATTTACCGCAGCCTGAAAGCCGCCGGCGGACAGATCGATAACTCGCTGTATGTTTCCGCCAAAAACAGCGGCGTGCCGGATGCCGTTATTCTCGACCTCATCAAAATGTATTCGTGGAACGTCGACTTCCAGCGCGATATCCAGCCCGGCGACAAATTCGAAGTCATGTATGACGAATTCGCCACCGATGGCGGCGACGTTGTCAGCGGCCGCAACACCATCGTCTATGCCAAGCTGACGCTGGGCGGGCGCGAGATGCCGTTCTATCTCTACACCTCCCCCTCGGGTGATACCGATTACTTCGACAACAAAGGCCAGTCGGCGAAAAAATCGCTGATGAAAACCCCGATTGACGGCGCGCGTCTCAGCTCCGGTTTCGGCATGCGCCGCCACCCCATTCTGGGCTACGGCAAAATGCACAAGGGTATCGACTTCGCAGCCCCGCGCGGTACGCCGATTTACGCGGCGGGCGACGGCACCATCGACAAGATCGGCACCGTCAACGGCTACGGCAAATACATCCGTATCCGCCACCGCAAGGATCTGCAAACGGCTTATGCGCACATGAACGGCTTCCGCGCCGGCCTGTCGAGCGGCAGCCGCGTCAAGCAGGGCCAGATTATCGGCTACGTTGGTACGACCGGCCGCTCCACTGGCCCGCACCTGCACTACGAAATCCTGATCAACGGTGCGCAGGTCAATCCGGCGTCGCTGCGCTTGCCGACCGGCAAAATGCTGGAAGGTAAAGACCTCGGCCGCTTCAAGGATATGGTCGCTGAACGTAACCAGCAGTTCGACCAGTTGATGAACGGCATGGTCATCGCCGACAGCCAGCCCGTCAAAACCGGCGGCAAGACGCGTCAGGCCTCCCGCTAAATCTTGAAGGCTTCAAAAAGCGGCCCCTTCAAACGGAGGGGCCGCTTTTTTTTGCCCTGCCGCCATGATAGAAGGGGATATTCCACCCCCACCTCCAGAGGGAGTTTTTTATATGCCGCGCGCGCTGATGACCCCTGTCCTTGCCGCCTGCCTTTGGGCAGCGACCGCCACCACACCAGCCGCCGCCAGCGTCAGCAGCGAAGGCTTGAGCGGCAACGAACTGCTCGGCATGTGCAACAGCAAATACGACACCGATTACGGGTTTTGCGCCGGATATGTCAGCGCGATTGCGAATGCGATGTTGGTCGGCCCCGTGAGCGGCGAGCGTGCCTGCAGCCACGGCCCCATCCGCAGCCAGCAACTGATAGATCTTTACCGCAGCTATGCCGAAGTCTTCCCCGAAAACCTTCGCGGCGCGGCGGCGAAAAACGTCGCCGTCGCGATTGCCCGCGGCTTTCCCTGCAACGACTGATATATATTCGGCTTATTTTTTAACCCAGCGGCCCTGTTCGTCCTGCTGGAAATAGGTCAGTTCGTGACCCTCGACCTTATAGGTGCTCCAGCGGGCGCGCGCGGCCTTGACGGCGTCTTCGTCATTGCCGTCAAACAACTCGCAGCACAGCGCGTAATCTTTGACATGCGGCGATGTCGCGCCATCGGCCAGCACCAGCATTTGCGCGCCGTTGGGGTTGTCGTCCTCGGTCGTCAGCCATATCGGCTGCTCGGCTTCGTTGCCATCGCGGATATAACCATGCGGCAGGAAACTGCCCGCATCGTAGGTCCACAAAAGGCTATCAAGCGTTTCAATCCGCTCGCGGCTGCCGGCCTTGACCACAATGCGCGGCTGCACGGTGATGGCCTTGGCCAATAGCTCCGGCAGGGCCTGTTCCAGCCGCTTGGTGATCATGTGATAAAAACGAATATCCGTCATGGCTCCGTCCGCCTGCGCGGGATTGTTTGGATGAGAAAGAGCATGTTATTATCGGCCATCGTCCCCAAAAGGCAAGAGGCACCGCATGTCTGACGGCTGGCAAACGCCCTCCATCGCGCAAAGCGCCGAAATTCTGCACCGAATCAATGCGGCAGAGCCCGTGACACGCTACGGCAGCGACACCGCGCTTGCGCTGATGGCGCTGCCTTTTTATGGCAGCGATGCCTATCTGGCGCGCGCGGTAAAACCGCAAGCCGCAAGCCCCGCGCAATATTACATTCTGCTGCCCGAAGACGTGATCCCGCTGGATGGCAGTACCGCGAATATCCACAGTGCCAATGCCGCCGCGCCGCTCGCGCTCGATGAACAGAATATCGAATTCTATCTGGCGTTCCGGCTTTATTTCGGCAGCGCCAGCCTGCTGCTGCGCGCCCGCGCCACGCGCAACGACGACGGCTGGCAGGCAACCGCCCGCGCCAGCGACAAAACCGGCACGCATGAGCTGACGCTGCATATCTCCCCTCGCGGCGAAGTCAGCGAAAGCCACAAGGAATTCCGCAGCGACGACAAGATTGAAAACCTGCCGCCCTTCGTCCGCGCCGGATAAGCTGCGTTAAAGCGCCGCCGCCTGTTTTTGCAGGGTCACGTAATCCGTCTTGCCCGTGCCCAGCAGCGGGATTTCCGCCACCTGCTGTATCTGGCGCGGGATAGACAGTTCGTTGATGCCCAGACTGCGGAAATGCCGCGTGATGTCTTCGGACGCCGCCTGCGGCTGCGTCGTGAACAAAATCAGCTTTTCGCCTTTTTTGTCATCCTTGACGCTGACAACCGCATGGTGCGTGTCGGGCCACAGTTTTTGCAGCGCCGCCTCGACTGCGGTCAGCGAAACCATTTCACCGCCGATTTTGGCGAAACGTTTCATGCGCCCCTGAATGGTGATATAGCCCGCTTCATCCTCCGCCACGATATCGCCGGTATCGTACCAGCCGCCTTCGGGCGGTTGCAGCACGCCGGGGGCATCTGATTTCAGATATCCCTTCATGATATTCGGCCCGTGGATGACCAGCTTGCCGGTATTGGGCGTATCGATGCCGTCGACCTTTTCCAGCTTCGACTTGATGCCGGGCAGCAGGCGCCCGACACTGCCCGGTTTATTGTGCATGGGCGTGTTGATGCTGATGACGGGCGCGGTTTCGGTGGCGCCGTAGCCTTCGAAAATACGCACGCCGTATTTTTCGGCATAGACTTTACGGGTTTCTTCTTTGAGTTTTTCCGCGCCCGCGAAAATATAGCGAATGGCGTGGAAATCATACGGATGCGCAAAACGCGCATAACCGCCCAGGAACGTGTCCGTGCCGAACAGAATAGTCGCGTTGGTGTCGTAAATCAGCTCCGGCACGATGCGGTAATGCAGCGGCGAGGGGTAATAAAACGCCCGCAACCCCGACAGGATGGGCAAAAGCGTCCCGCCCGTCAGGCCGAAAGAGTGGAACATCGGCAGACAGTTGAACACAATATCCGTCGGGCCGAAATCAACGCGGCTGCCGATCTGGTGGCAATTCGCGCGGATATTCCGGTGCGACAGCACCACGCCCTTCGGCGTGCCTTCGGAGCCTGACGTGAACAGCACCACCGCCGCGTCATCGGGGCTGGCGGCGGGTTTGGATAGGCACTCCATCATCTCCGGCCAAATCCGTGCGGCAAGACCATAGAGCTTGTCGCCAAGGCCGATGCGCGCGCGCACGTCTTCGAGATAAATCATCGACACGCCCGCGCCCTCGATAGCCTCGACCACGGGGGCGAGCTTGCCCATCTCGACAAAGCGGCGCGATGAAATAACATGCGTCAGCTCCGCCGTCTGGCAGGCACTGACAATATTCGCCGCCCCGGCCGAGAAATTCAGCATGGCCGGCGCGCGGCGCATGATATGCAGCGCAAAGAACGTGAGCACCGTACCCGTCATATTCGGCAGCAGCACGCCGACAGCGGGAACAGATGCATCAACACGCGCGGCGGGTATCTGGCGTTTCAGCACGCGCGCGAAAGCAAAGGCCGCGCTGATCAGGCGCTGGTAATCCATCGGCTGGCGCTGCGGGTCTTCGCAAACCACATGCTTGCCGCCGTGCAAACGGCGCGCACGCATCAGGGCGCGGATCAGGGTTTCGTTGGAATCGCTCGCCTCGAACATCATGCCGGACATCAAATCATACAGCTTCGATGCAGCCAGCTGGCGGCGGCGGCGGCCGCGGGCGTCTTCGGGCAGCTGGAAATCGCACGGCGGCAACACCGTCAGCGTGATTTTGGGGAACCAGCGGATATTCACCTTGCCGCGCAGACGTGAAAACGGCGTATATTGTGCCCCGTCGATACGGATCGGCAGCAGCCGCGCCTGCGCCTTGTCGGCAATCAGGCCGGGGCCTTCGTATACCTTCATGAGCGAGCCGGTGACCGTGATGCGCCCTTCGGGAAAAATCATCGCGATTTTATCTTGCCGCACTTCTTCGACCAGCGATTTGATCGCCATCGGATTTGTCGGGTCGAGCGGGAAGGCATCCACCAGCGTCAAAAACGGTTTGATCCACCATTTGTTCGCCACATGCGTATTGACGGCAAAAGTGATTTTTACCGGCAAATAAGCCGCAATCAGCGCCGCATCCAGAAACGAGGTATGGTTCGCGACGATCAAAACGCGTTTGCCCGCCGCCTCGAAATTCTCCATGCCCTTGATTTCGACGCCATAGGCCCAGCCCAGCACCGCGCGCGCAACGGAGCGCATGAGGTCTTCGGGCAGCAGGTGTACGATATAAATGGCGACCAGAATATTGCACAGCGCCATCACCAGAAAAATCGCCGGAATGGTAAAGGCCATCTGGATAAGAATGACACAAACCACGGCAGATACGACCATGAACAGGCTGTTCATGACGTTCAGCCCCGCAATCGTGCGTGCCAGCATCGCACCCTTGGCGCGCTGCTGCACCATGGCATAAAGCGGCACGACGAACATCCCGCCGCACACGGCGATGAGGAACAAATCCGCCATCACGCGCAAACCGCCCGCCGTGGCGGCAAATGTCGCCGCGGTCACCAGTTCACCTGCACCGGCGACATGCGACGCCGCATGGCCAGTTGCGAAATACAAATCCACGCCAAAAATGGCCATGCCAATCGCCGCCAGCGGCACATAGGTCAGCTGCACGCGGCCCTTCAGCAGTTTTTCGCACAGCACGGAGCCGACGCCGATCCCGATGGAAAACAGCGTCAAAAGCAGCGTGACCACGGTTTCGTTGCTATGCAGGTAATCCTTGGCATAGCTGGGGAATTGCGTCAGATAGGTCGCGCCCACCAGCCAGAACCACGAAATCGCCAGAATGCAGCGGTAAACGGCGACATCCGTCTGGGTATCGCGCATCATGCGTCCCGTCTCGCTCCAGAATTTCGGATTGACCTGCAAATCGGGCGACGGGCCGGGCGCTTCGGGTATCTGGCGGCTGGCGAAATAGCCGGCGACGGCGACGCTGATGATGGCAATGGAAATTACCCACTCCCCGCCCTCGGCCATCACCAGAAGTCCGCCCGCGATGGTGCCGAGAAGAATGGAAAGGAAGGTCGCCGCCTCCACATAGGCATTACCGGCCAGAAGCTCGTCGGCTTTCAGATGCTGCGGCAAAATCGCGTATTTCACAGGGCCGAAAAACGCCGAATGCGTGCCCATGCCGAACAGCAGGAACATCAGAACCCAGATATTGCCGGTGACGAAACCGATGCTGGCCAGCGCCATCAGCGCGATTTCGGCCAGCTTGACCATGCGGGCAATGCGCGCGCGGTCATATTTATCGGCCAGCTGCCCCGCGGTGGCGGAAAACAGGAAAAAGGGCAGAATAAAAACCCCCGCCGCCACCGTCACCAGCAGTTGCGGCGACATATGCGCCTGTTCGGCCAAACGGAAAGTGATGAGCATCACCATTGCGTTCTTGAACAGGTTGTCGTTGAACGCGCCCAGAAACTGGGTGACGAACAGCGGCAGGAACCGCCGCGATTTCAGGATGCTCATGTTATCTCCCTCTTGGCTGCGGCGGTTTTATGCTGTCCGCGGGTTTGTTCCCACACACGCTGCGCGTGTTATTCCCAATTATCGGCGACGTATTTATCCAGAAGACGCACACCGAAAGACGACGCGCCCTTGGGCACGCCCGTACGGTCTTTGTTCGACCACGCCACACCGGCGATATCCAGATGCGCCCATTTCACGCCATCCTGAATAAAACGCTTCAGGAAATGCGCGCCGATGGCGGAGCCCGCATCGCGGCCGCCACTGATATTTTTCATGTCAGCGGCGGGGCTGTCGATGGCTTTGTCCCATGCATCGCACATCGGCATGTACCACAGCTGTTCGCCCGTCGCGCGGCCCGCGCTGACCAGATCCCACGCCAGCGCGTCGTCGTTGCTGAATACGCCCGCGTATTCGTGGCCAAGGGCGATAATCATCGCGCCCGTCAGCGTCGCGAGGTCGACGATATGCGTGGGTTTGAATTTCTGCTGCACGTACCAAAGCGCATCGCACAGCACAAGGCGGCCTTCGGCATCGGTATTGTGGACTTCAATCGTCTGGCCGGACATCGACGTCACGATATCGCCGGGGCGATAGGCATCACCCGACGGCATGTTTTCGGCAAGGCCGACGATACCGACCGCGTTGACTTTCGCACCGCGCGACGCAAGCGCCTTCATCAGGCCCGTCACCGTGCCCGCGCCCGCCATATCCCATTTCATTTCTTCCATGCCGGGGCCGGGCTTCAGCGAAATACCGCCGGTATCAAACGTCACGCCCTTGCCGACGAAGGCAACGGGGCGCTGGCCTTTTTTGCCGCCCTTATATTCCATGCTGACCAGACGCGGCAAACGCGCGCTGCCCTGACCGACCGCCAGAATGGCGCCCATGCCGAGTTTTTTCATGTCCTTGTCCGTCAGCACCTTGACCTCGATCCCCAGCGGGGCGAGTTCTTTTTTGATGATGGCGGCGAAGCTTTCGGGATAAAGAACGTTCGGCACTTCGGATACGAGATCGCGCGTGAGGAACGCGCCTTCGGCCACTTTCTGCTGCGCGCCGAACGCCTTGCGGGCCTTGGCGGCGTCTTTGACGGTCAGATGAATGGTTTTCAGGGTCGGCTTTTTATCCTTCGGCTCGCGCGTCAGGTATTTATCAAAACGGTAGGTGTTCAAAAGCGCGCCGAGGGCGAAATGTGCCGCCGCCACATCGGGGGACAGCTTGGATTGTTTGGCTTCTTCTTCGGGGAAGCTGACATCGGCCAGAACAGATTTCCGGCTGTTGAGCTGCGCGGCAAGACCGCTGCCGATTTTTTCAAAGCAAAGCGCGCCGAGGTCTTCGGCTTTACCAAGGCCCGCAACGACCACATAGCGGGCACCCGCGCCCTCCAGCCCCGGCAGGGCGAGGAACTGGGCTTTCTTGCCCGTGAATTCGGCAGCCGCCAACGCACGTTTCAGCGCGCCCTTGGTCTTGGCGTCCAGATCGCGGGCGGCGGCGGAGAGCTTGGCGCCGTGTTTGCCGTCCTCGGCAACGAAAATCACCCGGGTATCGGCGTTTTTGGCCGGTTTCTGGTCGAACTGGATCTTGGCGGGGCTGCTGGTCATGGCGGCTATTTTTCTTTCTTTTTAGGGCGGGAAAAGGTAAAAACGGTGGCAAGGCCCCATGCCCGCAGCGCGGACAGCAGAGCCATCAAGATAATAATAGGGCGGCGCGCGTTTCGCCACCCCGGATGCAGCGCTGATGCTCACCACACGGTATCTATTTAAAAATCTTTTTTCCGTAACGGTATTTGTTGCCGTTACGCTGTCGTTGGTTATCTGGCTGACGCAGTCGCTGAAGCTGCTGGAGCTGGTTGCCAGCTCCGACGCGCCGCCGTCTTTGTTCCTGAAACTTGTCGCCCTGACCTTGCCGCGGTTCTTAGAGGTTGTCCTGCCCCTCGCCCTCGTCACCGGTATCCTCTTCACCTACAATAAAATGATTATGGATAACGAATTGGTTGTCATGCGCGCCTGCGGCTTTGACCAGTTCACGCTCGCGCGGCCGGCGCTGACGCTGTGCGCGGGTTTCATGGTGATTATTGTCGCGACGACCTGTTTCCTCTCCCCCCTCAGCCACGGAGAGATGAAAAAGCTGCGCCGCGAGATCAAGGCGGAATATTCGGCCTTTTTGCTGCGCGAAGGGGTTTTCAACACGTTCAGCAACGACCTGACCGTTTACGTGCGCCAGCGCGACGCCAGCGGCGATTTGCTGGGCCTGATGATCCACGACCGCCGCGACGAAAGCAAACCGCCCGTCACCATCACCGCCAAGCGCGGCCGTATTTTCATGAACGGCGATGTCCCCAACATTCTGGTCTATGACGGGATGCGCCAGCAGATGGATACACAGAACGACATGGCATCGCGCCTGTTTTTCTCGCGCTACACCATCGAGATAAAAGGGCTGGAAGGCACAGCGCAGGAACGCTGGCGCGAAGCAAGCGAGCGCACATTGCCGGAGCTGTTCAACCCCGACATGAACGACAAACGCGACCGCAAATACAAAGACGCCTTTATCGTCGATGCGCATCTGCGTCTGCTGGCGCCGTTCAATACCCTTGGCTTCGCGCTGGTGGCGCTGAGCTGTATCCTGCTCGGCCCGTTCAACCGGCGCGGACAATCCCGCAAGATATTGCTGGCCGTGGCCATTGTGATTGCGCTGCAGGCCGCCGAAATGGCGCTCGGCAACGCGGCAAAAAAACAGCCTGTGCTGCTTCTGGCGCTTTATGTGCTGGCCTTTGCGCCTGTGATGATTTGCGGATTTTTGATGCACCTGCGCGGTGAACAGTGGCTGATCGGCCGCCTGCGCCGCTGGCGCGGCAACCCGCCCCGCCTGACGGAGGAGCCCGCATGATTACCGGCGCCACCACCCTGTTCCGCTATATCCTGCGTCATTTTGTGATGAACTTCATGGGCGTGGTCGTCATCTTGCTCGGCCTCGTTTTTATTTTTGACGTGATTGAACTCATGCGCCGCGCCGCGGGCGTGCAGGGCGTGTCGCTGGACGTGATTTTGCTGATGGCGATTTTGAAGCTGCCGGAGGTGGGGCAGAAAGTCGTGCCCTTCGCCGTTTTGTTCGGCGCGATTTACACCTGCTGGAAGCTGAATAAAACATCGGAACTGGTCGTCATCCGCGCGGCGGGTATTTCGGCATGGCAATTCCTGAGCCCGATGTTCATGGGGGCGTTTCTGATTGGCGTTGTGACAACAACGGTGGTGAACCCGACCGGCGCCGTCATGATCGGCAAGTTCGAGCAGATGGAATCGCAACATTTCAACACCACATCCAATCTGGTCACCGTATCGCGCACCGGCATCTGGCTGCGCCAGCCCGCCGAGGGGGGCTACGCCCTGTTCCACGCCAGCAGTTTCGACCAGCAGCACTGGCGTATGCAGGATGTGGTTATTTTCTTTTTCGACCGTGACGATACGTTCCAAAAGCGCATCGACAGCCCGCTCGCGCGGCTCGGCGACGGATTCTGGGAACTGGAAAAACCCATCGTCAACGACGCGCAAGGCGTCAGCCGCATGGACAGTTTCGAGCTGCCGACCAACCTGACATCCCGCCAGATTGAAGAGTCTTTTGCCGACCCCGAGACGATTTCGTTCTGGATGATCCCCGAACACCTCCGGATTATGACAGAAGCCGGGTTTTCGGGCACCCGCCTTGCCATCCATTTTCAGGCGCTGCTGGCCCAGCCCTTCCTTCTGGCTGCCATGATCCTGCTGGCTGCGACATTTTCGCTACGCCCGCAAAGATTCGGGGGCACAGGGGTCATGATAGGCCTTGGCGTTGGCATTGGTTTCTTTATATTCTTCATGGAATCAATCCTTCAGGCTTTCGGCATATCACAGAAAATTCCTGTATATCTGGCGGCTTGGACCCCGGCTCTGGTCAGCTTGCTCATGGGGGCGACCGCCCTTTTGCATATGGAAGACGGCTAGAGTTAAGAATTGAGTAATTATATACGGTTAGAGTAATTAAAACGGCCCCCCCTCAGAGAGACATTCATGCCCCTCATCTCCCGCTCCAAGACCACCTTCGCCGCAAAAACCTTTGCGATGCTGATGTGCGCCTTTCTTCTTACCGCCACCAGCGGCTGCACCAGCGCGAAAAACGAAATGCAAACCACGGCCGTCAATGACCCGCTGGAGCCGTTGAACCGCGGTGTGTTCGCCTTCAACAACGCGCTCGACCGCGCGCTGATCGAACCGGTGGCGAAAGTTTACAACTTCCTGACCCCCGACTTTTTCCGCGCGGGCGTGCAGAACTTCATGCGGAACCTTCGCTCTCCGCTGATCGTTGCTAATAACGTGTTGCAAGGCGACCTGAAGGGTGCTGGCGTTGCCACGGCCCGTTTCGTCGTCAACACCGTCGGCGGTATCGGCGGCCTGTTCGACCTCGCGGGTGCGCAGGGCATGCCGTACGAACCGGAAGATTTCGGCCAGACGCTGGCCGTCTGGGGTCTGGGCGAGGGGTTCTACCTTGTCCTTCCCGTGATCGGCCCGTCTTCGCTGCGTGATACGGCCGGTATGGCCGTCGACACCATCGCGGATCCCGTGCGTCTTTACGCATTCAACCGCGACGAAGAATGGATTTACTACACGCGCGGCCTCGTCGAAGGTCTCGACACCCGCGCAAGACTGGTCTCGGCCGTGCGTGACATGCGTCGCAACAGCCTTGACTACTACGCCGCTGTCCGCAGCGCGTACACGCAAAAGCGCCGTTCGCTGGTGCGTGACGTCAACCCCGACGCCCCCAAGGCGCAGGCCGTACAGTACTATGACGAGGGCTGGGAATAACCCGCTGCCCCGAGGACCGAAAGGATACACTTGATGACTGTCTCTCTCTCCCGCCGCCTGATGATTGTCGGTATGGCGCTGGCGCTGTTGCTGCCTGCGGGTGCTGCGTTTGCACAAAAACGCGATGAAGCGGCTGTCGGCTTCGTTCAGAAAATGGGCGATGTCGCCCTGACCGAACTGACCGGCAAGAACATCAGCGCAAAAGAACGCGAAGCGCGCGTGCGCGAACTGCTGCGTAAAAATTTCGACGTGAACGCCATCGGCCGTTTTGCCCTTGGCAAGCACTGGAACACCGCAAACGAAGCCCAGCGCAAGGAATACCTGTCGCTGTTCGAAGACATGATCGTGCGCACCTATGCCCAGCGTTTCGGCGAATATGCCGGCCAGCAGTTCAAGGTCAGCAGCGCGAAAGCCATTTCGGACCGCGACAGCATCGTCAACAGCCAGGTCGTGCAAAAAGACGGCCCGCCCGTCGCGGTTGACTGGCGTGTGCGCAACAACGGCGGCAATCTGAAGGTCATCGATGTTTTCATCGAAAACGTCAGTATGGCCATCACGCAGCGCAGCGATTTCGATGCCGTCATCCAGCGCGGCGGCGGCAAGGTCGAAGCCCTGCTGGAAAGCCTGCGCCAGCGCAAAAAATAAGGGCTATCGCCCGCACAATAAAAAACCCGCCCATAACAGGGCGGGTTTTTTATTGGCACCATAACCGTTAGCGAATTTCGGGCGGCGCCGCTTCGACGAACAGGGCGACCAGACGCCGCACCGCAGGCAGAACAATCAGCAAAATCGGGAATGCCGTCACCCACGATATCGCCCAGCTTTTCATCCAGTCCGCGACGAAACCTTCGGCCAGCCCCATATGCACCAAGGTGCTGACGCCGGAAACAAGACAGGTCATCATAATCGACAGCGTAAAGGGGAAAGCCAGCCCCATGTATTTATGCGGCAGTTTGCGCAGGCGAAGGCCCGCGCATTCGCCCGAAACGTCTTTGTGCGTGCAATGGCTCATGACGCGCGGCGCAGCGGCTTGTACTTGATACGGTGCGGCTGGTCGGCATCTTCGCCGAAGCGTTTCTTGCGGTCTTTTTCGTAGTCTTCGTAGTTGCCTTCGAAGAAGACGACCTGACTGTCGCCCTCGAACGCCAGAATATGCGTGGCCAGACGGTCAAGGAACCAGCGGTCGTGCGAGATAACGACCGCGCAGCCCGCATAGTTTTCCAGCGCATCTTCAAGCGCACCCAGCGTTTCGGTATCAAGGTCGTTGGTCGGCTCGTCGAGCAGCAAAAGGTTGGCCGGCGTTTTCATCATCTTCGCCAGATGCACGCGGTTGCGCTCGCCGCCCGACAGCACGCCGACTTTTTTCTGCTGGTCAGGGCCGCGGAAACCGAAGGAGCCGACATAGGCGCGGCTGGGCATTTCGCGTTTGCCGAGGACAAGAATATCGTTCTTGTCCGAAATTTCTTCCCAAACGGTCTTGTTGCCATCCAGCGCGTCGCGGCTCTGGTTCACGTAGCCCATGATGACGCTGTCGCCCACGGTGACCTTGCCGGCATCCGGCGCCTCTTCGCCCGTCATCATGCGGAACAGCGTGGTTTTACCCGCGCCGTTCGGGCCGATGACACCGACGATGCCGCCCGGCGGCAGTTTGAAGCTGAGATTTTCAATCAGCAGGCGGTCGTCATACCCTTTGGACACGTTTTCAAATTCGACCACGTTCTGGCCCAGACGCGGCGGCACAGGGATAACGATCTGCGCCGTGCGGGTTTTTTCGAATTTCTGGCTTTCTGCCAACAAATCTTCGTAAGCGGTGATACGCGCTTTGGATTTCGCCTGACGCGCCTTGGGGGACTGGCGCACCCATTCCAGTTCGCGCGACAGGGTTTTTTCGCGGGCTTCCTGCTCGCGGCCTTCCTGTGCGAGGCGCTTGGATTTGTTGTCGAGGTATTCGGTATAGTTGCCTTCGTAGGGGATGCCGCGGCCGCGGTCCAGCTCCAAAATCCAGCCTGTCACGTTGTCCAGGAAGTAGCGGTCGTGCGTGACCATGACGACGGTGCCTTTGTAATCGAGCAGGTGACGCTGCAGCCATGCGACGGATTCCGCATCCAGGTGGTTGGTCGGCTCGTCGAGCAGCAGCAGATCGGGTTTTTCCAGCAGCAGACGGCACAGCGCCACGCGGCGCTTCTCGCCGCCCGACAGATTGGTGACCGCGGAATCGCCGGGCGGGCAGCGCAGCGCATCCATAGCGATTTCAACCGTACGCTCGATATTCCAGCCATCGGCGGCGTCGATGATTTCCTGCAATTCCGCCTGACGCGCCATCAGGGCGTCGAAATCGGCATCTTCTTCGGCGAATTTCGCGCTGATGGCGTCGAATTCGTCACGGGCCGCCTTCACTTCACCGAGCGCTTCCAGCACGTTTTCCATGACGGTTTTGCTGGCATCCAGCTGCGGCTCCTGCGGCAGGTAGCCCACGCGGGCACCTTCGGCGGACCACGCCTCGCCCTGAAAATCCTTTTCGATACCCGCCATGATTTTGAGCAGGGTCGATTTACCCGAACCGTTCGGGCCCAGAACGCCGATTTTAACGCCGGGCAGGAAGCTCAGATAAATATCCTCCAGCACCTTTTTGCCCCCCTGATAGGTTTTGGAGAGGCCTTTCATCACATAAACGTACTGGTAAGATGCCATGATATTGATTTCCTTTAGTTTTATTCTCCCCTGTCACAAGGGGATTCCCGGATGTTTTCGGGCCAGACCATAGCATATTGCGCAAGGATACGCAAAACAGCGGCCTTTACATCCGCCGCCGTCGGTTTTATGAATATAAACACCCTTCCCAATACAAGAGATATGGAATCATGGCCAAGGAAAGAAACGGCTCCGCCCTTTATGCCCTCGAAGGCCGCGCACTGGACGCGGCGAAGCGCCTTGACGAGGAGCTGCGCAAAGAGCTGGAACGCGTCCCCGTTTTGCGCGCCGGCAACATGAAAGATATCGGCGACAGCTGGGATGCCATGTACAAAGGCTTCCTCGCGCGCATGGAAAAGGAAGCGCCGGAGATACTGGCGCTCACGGGGCTCACATCCCCCGCCATTCAGGTCTTCAAGGGCGTACAGACGCTGCCGCGCGCCTATATCGAATATCCGCAGATTTTCACCTCGCCGGAAAAAGAGCCACGCTATTTCATGTACGCGCCGATTGACTACAAAGGCGAGCATTTCAGCCCCGTCGATTGCAAACGCATTCGCGGAAAAGAAGCTGGCAAAATAGATAACCTTCTTTTTGCCGGTGGCTGGCTTGGCAACGCGCCGATCGTATCGGTCAAGAAAGAAGGCGTCGCAACGCCTGCGGACTATGTCGCCCCGACGGAAAGCGCGCTGCGCAAATCCTTTTCCTATGTGCAAAACGACCGCGTCTGTTTTTTGCCGGGCGGGCGCAGCCTTGAGGCTGTCAACGATTACCGCGCCCGCACCAAGGAATGGGAACGCATCATCAAAGAAGCCTGCCGCGGCATCGAAGAAGAAGTTGCGAAGAAAAAAGACATCCTCCTGCAAAACCTGCCCGCTGGCGAAGATGTACGTATCAGCTGCACCTACAGCTACAGCATGGGCGGCGGCGACAAGGCACGGCTGTTGCTGTCCATCCGCCGCGAAGGCAAAGACAATATCTGGAACGCGGGCAAAACCGTCGATGTGCCCGAATCCGCCGCCTATCATATTGAACGCCGTGAAGGTGGCGAATATACCGTGACGCCGCGGCGCGACACCGAAGAAGGCAAGAAAATCGCCGCCCTCATAGACGCCATTCCGCTGACGCCGGGGCTTTGCGATTACCCCGAACTTCATGCCGATTTCAAAATCAAAAAAGACCAGATCGGCCAGATGCTCGGCGTTAATGGCCGCATACCGCAGGTCACCGATGCCGGCGGCTATACGGTTTTGCTGTATAATGCCGCACCATCGTCAAAGAAAAAACCGTTCTGCCCACCGGGCGCGATTCCGCTGCCGACGGAAGCTTATGAATGGCTGCGTTCGGATGATGGCGACCGGAATATGGGCCAGAAGCCGCCGCCGCTGCCCAAAGAAATCGCCGATGTGCTGGCCGCAACCCACGCCAGCGAAGTCGGCAAGGATGTCGGCGTGCCGCGCATCGGCCGCATCAAGCCCCGCAAGACAGGAAAAGATTTCTACTAAATCCGCGCCATAAAAAAAGCCGCTGTTCAACAGCGGCTTTTTTATCAGGCGTCTGCACTTATCTGAACACGAAAGCAAAAACCAGTACCGCCAGTATCACACCGGCGCCGCCGACGATTTTGTCGTTTTTACGGATCCATTCAATGCTGCCGGAAATTTCTTCGATCACGGCACCGTTGACCTTGTCGCGATATTTTTCAACCAGCTTGTCGAAACAAAACGGCAGCGCCATCACAACAATCAGGATATCCGCCAGCATCCGCACGACCATGTAATCGACCTGATACACCTGAATGGGTGTAATGACCGCATCGACCAAGCCATAAATCGCGCCGCCGACACCCAGATATTTCATGTTGTCGAACAGGAACGCGACAGCTTTTTCAAGAAACGGCGGTTTTTTGGGGATGGATTTGCTGATGTAAATCAGCGTGAAGGCGCCCAGCAGCAAAAGCGTGATAATACCCATGACAACTATCCTCTGACTGATAAGACCGCAAAGCGGCTGGGTTCAAGCATAATCCAACGCCATACAAAGGCAAGGACTACGCGGCAGTCTCTCCGGCGCGGCCTGCGTTCAAAAAACGTCAGTCCTGCATCAGGCGTATTTGCTGAAGGATACCCTGCGCCTGCTGGCGGTCGCGGGCGTCGGGGGCGCGGGTGATATAATCTTCGATAGCTTTGATAGCCTGCCCTTTTTGCCCTAATTTGGCATAAAGAATACCCTTGTCGAACAAGGCGCGGTACTCATCGGGCGCCAGCGCTTCCATCGCCTCGACCACGATCACGGCCTGCGCGTAGTCTTCCTGTTCGATCAGGCGTTTTTTAAGATTGTTTTGCAGACGTATCAGAATATCGCGGTTCGACACGGGCAGGTAAAACTGGTGCGACAGCTCCGCTTTCTCCCCTGCAATCGATTTCAAAAGTCCGCGCAGGGCGGCGGCATCCATTTCCGCGCCGGCGCGAAACGGGTCGGCAATCAGACGCTCGCCGTCCATCTCGAGGCGCACCAGGAAATGACCGGGGAAGTTAAGCCCCTCGACCTGCCAGCCGCAGTGACGGCCCGCCACGATATACAAAAGCCCCAGCGCCACGGGCAGCCCGCGCCGCCGTTCAATCACGCGGATCAGGTTCGCGTTCTGGATATCATCATAACTCTGGTTATCACCTGCATATCCCTGCTGTTCATGCAGCACGCGGCGCAGGCACGACAGGCGCAGTTCCGCACTGTCCTGCTCCCCCGCTTTCAGGCGCAGCGCGTGCTCTTCGCCCGTCAACTCGCCAAGCTTGCGCAGGTGGTGGCGGTAACGCTCCGGCCGGACGCCGGGCAAAAACAGCAGTGCCAGTGCCAGCGCGGCGGCACCAAGGTCGATCTCGGCATCGGGAAGCGTGCCCGCATATCTGACGTATTGAAACGCTTCGTCGGGCGTTTCAAAAACGTGCAGGTCGTCTGCGGTGTCGTCCTCTCTCAAAAGCCACCCGGGGGCGCATCATCAATCGGCGCGCTTTCGACGGCCTGCGGCGTCAGGGGAACAGGGTCCTGATACACAGGCGCCGGCGGGGCGGGGCTGACAGCGGGGCCGGATGCAGCCGATACCGCCGATGGTTCGCCGCGCAGGCGCACATAGCTGACGACGTTTTTCACGCCGCGCGTGTTGCGCGCGTGGTTGATAACGCGGTTCAGCTCGCCCTGACTTTGGCCGATACCCATCAGATAGACGGTGCCCGCGACAGTTTCGACGGTGTAGTTGATCGACTGCACCTGTTTATCGAAGACCATCAGGGTTTTTACCTGTCCGGTAATCCAGGCATCGTTGGCATAGGTGCCGACGGTCGCGCCTTTGTCATCGACACGGATTTCGTTGATGACCTGCTGCACGCCGTCGACCTGCCAGACAAGGCGGATCGCTTCGACACGGTCATCGGGCAGCGGCAGCGTCCCTGTCACCAGCACGCGGCCTTCTTTGACCGTGACGCCGAGGCGGCGGTACATTTCAACGTCATGGCGGAACCATGCGTCAGCAATCTGCACCTTGATCGAGGCATCGCTGGCCGCGCCCTGAATGCCGCCTTCCTGCGCGGCGGCAACGCCCAGCGTCGCCCCCGCGCCCAGCGCCAGACCAGCGCAGCCCGACAACAGCGGCACAGCCCCCATCGCCAGCGCGAGAACGGCCATGCGGCCCGTCATAACATATGTCGAAATTTTCCGGCTTTGCATCGCCACTCTCCCCTGATGTTACGCCATCTGCACGGCGCGATTTAAAACGCGTTTCTGATATGCAGCGGCCAGCGTCCGGGCGCCCATACAAGCGCATCGAAGCGGACGTCAAGCCCAGTGTAGCGCGGATGATTCTGCAGGTAAAGTTCCGCCGCCTGCCGTACCCGCGCCTGATTGCCCGCGTGGATGACAGCCTTGGCGTCGTCCTGCGTGCCGCGCCATTTGACCTCGGCAAAGACCAGCACGCCGCCGCGCCGCGCGACAATATCGATTTCACCCACGCGGGTTTTATAACGCATGGACAAAATCCGGTAACCCTTGAGCCGCAAATACCACGCCGACAGCGTTTCCGCCCACAGGCCGCGGCGGTAGCCCGTCATGGCCGGCATCAATCCGCGCCGCCCTTGCCGGTATCCCTGCTGCCGTCTTTAACCGCAAGCGCGCGGGCATAAACGTCGTTTTTACGCCAGCCGCTTTCGGCGGCGACCAGCGCGGCGGCTTCCTTGACGCGCAGGCCCTGATGCTGCATCACCTCGGCAAGGCGGGCGTCGACGCGGGCGTCGTCCCACGCCGCCGCTGCATCGCCCTGCCCGACAATAACGACAATCTCGCCGCGCGGTTCCCCCGCCTCGGCATAATGGGCGGCCAGTTCGGCCAGACTGCCCGTGCGCACTTCCTCGAATTTCTTGGTCAGTTCACGCGCGACCGCCGCCGGACGCGCACCCAGCATGGCCTGCATATCCGCAAGGCTTTCAGCCAGCCGCGGCGCAGTTTCGTAAAAAACCAGCGTGGCGGGCACGGCAGCAATATCCGCAAGGGCGGTGCGCCGCGCCGCCGATTTCGGGGGCAAAAATCCGCCGAAAAAGAACCTGTCCGCCGGCAAGCCCGACAGCACCAGCCCCGCCAGCGACGCCGAGGCGCCGGGCACGCAGGTGACAGGCAGGCCTTCGTCGCGGCAGGCGCGCACCAGTTTGTATCCGGGGTCGGAAATCAGCGGCATGCCCGCATCCGACACCAGCGCCACCACCTGCCCCTGTTTCAGCTTTTCGATGATTTTGGGACGCATCTCGGCAGCGTTATGGTCGTGATACGGCAGGCGCGGCGCCGATATGCCATAAACCTGCGCCAGTTTGCCGGTTTCGCGCGTATCTTCGCAGGCGATCACATCGGCGGCCTTGAGCGTTTCCAGCGCGCGCAGGGTCATGTCGCCAAGATTGCCAATCGGCGTAGCGACAATATATAAACCCGGTGTAAGATGGACCTTGGGCGCGGACATTGGGTTCGGATGCTCCCGTTTTTGTTTATTTGTCCTGAAGAGTTTTGGAGTTTTTCCCTTGAAACAAGCATACACAAAAATTCCCGCGTTCCTGCAATCTTTCTTGCTTGCCGTCATGCTGTCTGTGGCGGTTTTCGGCCTGTCGGCCTGCCAGACCTCCGGCAGCGGCCAGCCGAATACGGCGCAGGGCGTCGTCACCAATGACCCGAACAGCCTGCCCGATGTCGGCTGGCAAACATGGCACCAGCGCCAGACGCTGAGCCGCGAGGACCAGGCCATCGCCGCGCAGCAGGGCCGCCCCGGCCTGCAAACCAGCGCGGGCGATGTGCGCGCTACGCCCGTCAAGGTCGCCCTGCTGGTGCCGATGTCCGGTCGCAGCGCGGATCTGGGACAGGCAATGCTGAAATCGGCGCAGCTGGCGCTGTTTGATGTCGGCAGCGCCACGTTTGAACTTCTGCCGCTGGATACGCAATCGACGCCCGAAGGCGCCGCCGCCGCCGCGCGTCAGGCCGTCGCTGCGGGCAGCAACCTGATCCTCGGCCCGATTTTCGCCGATGACGTCCGCGCCGCCAAACCTGTCGCCGCGCAGGCGGGCATTCCCATGGTGGCCTTCACCACCGACTGGAAACTCGCGGGTAATGATACCTATGTTCTGGGCTTCCTGCCCTTCGCGCAGGTGTCGCGCGTCGCGCAATACGCCCAATCGACGGGCCTGAGCCCGCTGGCCGTCTATGCCCCGCAAACCGAATACTGTGATGTCGTCATCAGCACCCTGCAGCGCAGCGGCGCCCCGATGCTGCGCGTCGGGCGTTATGCGGCGGGCGAGACCGCGCTGCAAACCATGGTGCAGGATTTTGCCGTTCAATCCGGCATCACGCCCGCCAACCCCGCAGACCCGACGACCAGCCCCACGGGCACGCCGGATTTCCGCGCCCTGATGCTGCCCGTCGGCGGGGAAAGCCTGCGCTCGCTGGTATCGCTGCTGGATCTTGCGGGCATCGACAACAAAAACACCCGCTTTATCGGCACGGGCCTGTGGGATGACGAAAGCCTGACGCGCAATCCCGCGGTTTATGGCGGCTGGTTCGCCGCGCCCGATCCGGCGCTGCGCCGCGATTTTGAAAAGCGTTACATGGACAGCTACGGCAGCGCCCCGCCGCGCCTTGCCACACTGGCCTATGACGCCACGGCACTGGCCGCCGTACTGTCGCGCACGACCGATGCACAGCCCTTCACGCGGTCGCGCCTGACAAACCCGCGCGGCTTTGCGGGCATTGACGGTTTGTTCCGTCTGCGCCCCGACGGCCTCAACGACCGCGGCCTTGCGGTGCTGGAAGTACAAAGCGGCCGCGCCCGCGTGATTGACCCTGCACCGACGGCCTTTGTCGGCTCCGGCAGCTAAACACCATGTGCCTGACGGATATCCGCGCGCGCATGCAGCGCGCCTGCAAGGAAGCGGGGCGTGACACGCAGAGCGTGACGCTGGTCGCCGTTTGCAAAAATCAGGGCGCGGATAAAATCCTGCCCCTGCTGCAAGCGGGCCAGCGCGTTTTCGGTGAAAACCGCGTGCAGGAAGCGGCCGAAAAATGGCCCGCGCTGCGCGCCGCCTATCCCGATATCGAACTGCACCTGATCGGCCAGCTGCAAACCAACAAAGCAAAAGACGCCGTCAAACTTTTTGATGTCATCGAAAGCCTCGACCGCCCCGCGCTGGCGGATGCGCTGGCGAAGGAGATGAAAAAGCAAAACCGTTTCCTGCCCTGCTTCATTCAGGTCAACACGGGCGAAGAGCCGCAAAAGGGCGGCATCGCGCCGCGCGATGTGGCGGATTTCCACGGGTACTGTCTTGACCTTGATATTCCGGTTGCGGGGCTGATGTGCATTCCGCCCGCCGAAGATGTGGCGGCGCTGCACTTTGCGCTGCTGCATAAACTTGGCGGGGCACTCGACACCGCAAAACCCCTTATGCTCAGCATGGGCATGAGCGCCGATTTTGAATCCGCGATTCGATGCGGAGCCACCCATATCCGCGTCGGCAGCGCGCTTTTTGAGATTATGAAAAAAGATTAAATTCAATAATTTCAAAAACTTAGCTTTTTTTCTATTTTTTTGCCCCCTATGCTTGCATTTTCAACATCACGTTGACATAATGCACATCGTTCACTTATAAGTTACATAATTTGCATGCACCGCTGATGCCCGCCTGACAATAATAATTGCAGCGCAGGCGCGATTTGGAAACATCTCGCAAGTTTTGCATGACGTTCAGGCAAGAAAACAGAATAACCGCAGGCTTTAAACCACACACAATATAAATACACACCCCGATATCAAGAGAGGCAAAAGACCATGGGTAAAATTATCGGTATCGACCTTGGCACGACGAACTCTGCCGTCGCCATCTACGAAAACGATCAGGCGAAAATTTACGAGAACCAACTCGGCAAGCGCACGACCCCCTCGGTCATCGCCCTCAAAAAAACCCGCGACAAGCAAAGCGGCGACGTCAGTTCCGAATGGATTGTCGGTGAAAACGCCAAGCGCGGTTCGGTTGCGAACCCGCTGAACACCATTTATGGCGTCAAGCGTCTTATCGGCCGCAAATTCGCGGATCCGGAAGTCCAGAAAATGCAGGCGCTGTCGTCTTATAAAATCGTACCCGCGCCGAACGGCGACGCATGGGTTGAAGTCGATGGCAAAGCCATGGCTCCGGCTGAAATCAGCGCCAAGATCCTGCGCGAACTGAAAGAAGCCGTCGAAAAACAAATCGGCGAGCCGGTGACCGAAGCGGTCATTACCGTTCCCGCCTATTTCAACGACGACCAGCGCCGCGCGACACGCGATGCGGGCACCATTGCCGGCCTTGATGTCAAACGCATCATCAACGAGCCGACGGCAGCGGCCCTTGCCTATGGTATGGACAAAAAAGAAGGCGGCAAAATCGCCGTATTCGACCTTGGCGGCGGCACGTTCGACGTTTCCATCCTCGAAGTCATGGCCGACAAAGACATGGGCACGATGGTGCAGGTGCTGTCGACCAACGGCGACACGTTCCTCGGCGGTGAAAACTTCGACGAGCGCATCACCGAATTCCTGGTCAAGGAAATCAACAAAGAACACGGCACGGATATCGACCTGACCAGCGCAGCATCGCGCGGCCAGTTCGCCCAGCAAATCGCCCGCGTCCGCGAAGCGGCTGAAAAAGCGAAAATCGAACTGTCGCTGCAAGAAGTCACCACGGTCAGCCTGCCCTTCCTGATGCCCGATGCCGAAGGCCAGATGATCAACTTCGAGATGAACTTCACGCGCAAGCAACTCGAAAGCCTGGTCAAGGACCTCGTGGAAAAAACGCTGGAGCCTTGCAAAAAGGCGCTTGGCGATGCGGGCCTGAAAATTTCTGATCTTGACGAAGTTATCCTCGTCGGTGGCCAGACCCGTATGCCCATGGTCGTCAATACCGTGAAGAACTTCTTCGGCAAAGAACCCCGCCGCGATGTCAACCCCGACGAAATCGTGGCCATGGGCGCCTCCGTTCAGGGTGCGATCCTGCAGGGTAAAGTCGAAAACGTAATCCTGCTGGACGTTATCCCGCTCAGCATCGGTATCAAAACCAAAGGCGGCGTCATGACCCCGCTGATCGAGCGCAACACGCCGATTCCGACGGAATTCAAAGACGTGTTCTCGACCGCGGAAGACGGCCAGCGTCAGGTGGACATTTTCGTTCACCAGGGCGAACGCCCGATGGCGGCAGACAACAAACTGCTCGGCCACTTCGCCCTGACCGGTATCGCCCCCGCGAAAGCCGGCGACCCGCAGATCGAAGTCGCGCTCAGCATTGATGCCGACGGCGTTCTGAAGGTTGAAGCGAAAGACCTGAAAACCGGCCGCGCGCAGAAAATCACCGTCAAAGCGAACGGCGGCCTGACCGAACAGGAAGTCGAGCGTATGCTGAAAGACGCCGAAGCCAACGCGGAAAAAGACCGTGTCCAGCGCGAAACCCTGACCGCAATGGCGAATGCCGATGCGGAACTGAAAGAAGCGCAGCAAGATATGGAAGAGGACTATTACAAGCAGGCGCCGGACGATCTGAAAAAACAGTTCGCCGACACCATGAAAGAGCTGACCGAAGCACGCGCCACCAAGGACGTTGCGAAGGTTCTGGAGAAAACCCAGGCTCTGAAAGAAGTCCGCTTCGCGTTCAACAGCGCAACGCCGGCCAACGACGATGCACAGCCCGCGGCGGAAACGCCCGCACCGGCTGCCGCAGATGCGCCCAAGCCGCCGAAACCGCCGAAAAACAACGCGATGTAAGCAAGCGGCCGCGAGCCCTTAGAAAAAAGCCCCTCCAACCGGAGGGGCTTTTTTTATGGCGTGGATAAGCACTCAACAAAAACCCCCGCAGTATGTCTGCGGGGGTTTTTGTTTCAGGCGTTTGATTTATTTATCGCGGCGGAAACCCTTGAAGAGTTTCTTGGGTTTATCGAGCGGCGCGGTGTTGCCCTCAACCTGCTGGCGCAGCTCCTCGACGGTTTCGGCGAGTTCGCTCACACGGTCGGGGCCGCTGTTGGTGTTTGCCGTCTGGAAGCCGGCTTTGAGCCCCGCCTCGGGCGACAGGCCTGCGGCAGGCTCGTTGCCTTTACGCGCGGCTTCCTGCGCAATCATCAGGGTCGCCTGCGTCTGGTATTTGCTGTCCAGACGGTCTTCGCATTTGCTGCGCATCCAGCTGGTCACGGCATAGCCCGTACCCGCCGCCGCCGCGCCCAAGAGGAAAATCGGCGCTTTCACCAGCACAACACCCGCGACGCAAATGCCGCCGATGATGGCGAAGGTTTTGGCCACTTTGCCCAGTTCCTGCTTTTTCTGCAGGTCTTCCTGAATGGACTGCTCGATTTGCTCCAGCTTGCTTTCAATCGAAGAAGACATATCGCTATCCTTTGTCTGAAAAGGAAATCAGGGATTTCAATTATTAAACTTATGGGAATGGTTTATACGCGGGTTTTTCCGCAAAATCAATGAAAACCGTACCCTTTTCGGGTTCGGGCCGCATCCGCAGGCACGGTGCAAAAGCTTAAAATGGTTGCGATTGTATGTTTTTTATGGCAATCATGACTCTCTTTTTAAGAATCTATCCCTTTTTACTCGGTACTGGTCATTTTCGCAAAAATCGTAAGCCCGCAGGAATTTTCACCCATGCGTTTGCAACCTCGTTTTTTTAAGTCCCGCGCCCTGCTTCTGGGCACCCTTTCCCCCCTGATCGCCGCGCGAATCGCCTGTGCGGAGCCCGCCGCAGATGCCCTGCCGACAGGATTTTCGACCAGCGGCCCTGCCGCCGTGACGACCAGCGGCAACACCATGACCGTGACGCAAACGGACTGCCGCGTGATTATCGACTGGGAAAGTTTTGATATCGGCCGCGACGCGCGTGTGGATTTCGTGCAGCCCCGCGGCCGCAGTATCGCCATCAACCGCGTGACCAACAGCAGCGGCGACCCCAGCCGGATTTACGGCCAGCTGAACGCCAATGGCACGGTTGTCATTCTTGACCGCAACGGGATTGTTTTCGGCGCGGGCGCCAAGGTCGATACCAGCGGGATTATCGCCGCCACAGGCACGCTGGCCAATCCGGCGGGTTTTTTATCCGGCAGCCATCCGGTCTTCAACGATATCGCCACGCAAAGTGGCGCGCGCATTGATAACCACGGCGAGATTACCGTGCGCGATGCAGGCCTTGCCGCGTTTGTCGCGCCAGAGGTGCATAACAGCGGCATCATCCGCGCCCGCCTTGGCAGCGTTACACTCGCCAGCGGCGATGCTGCAACACTGGATATGTATGGCGATGGTCTGTGGTCGATAGAAGTCACGGGCGCGCTGGCCGGAAATATCACCAGACTCCGCAACAGCGGCGTCATTGAAGCCGATGGTGGCCGCATATTCCTCACCACACGCACCGCACAGGCCGCCGCAGACAACATCATCAACAACACAGGCGTCATCTCCGCACAGCGCTACGCGCAAAAAGACGGTAAAATTATCCTTAGCCATACAGGCGTCCCCGCGGTGGAGCGGCGCAATGTCGTCATGGCCGGCACAGACAGCCCGCTGCAAAATGTGTTTGATGGTGTCGCCGCCGATGGAAGCACAACGGTTTATCTGGGCAGCGGCACCTATCACGGCGCGTTCACCCTTTCGCGCCCGATGCGGGTTATCAACGAAAATTTCAACAATATCGCACATCTTGTATCACCGGACAGCGGCCCGGCACTGCGTATCGCGGCGAACAATGTAGAGATACAGAACCTTAAAATCACCGGCGGGGTTTATGCAGAAGCTGTCAAAGGCCTCAAACTCATGCTCAACAATTTCGCGCAGGCTGTTATTGGCGCCGGAAACCTGCTGACGCTCAAGCGCACCTCGGGCACGGAACTGACGGGCAATTACTTCACGCATTTCGGCAGCGGCGGGCCCGTTATACTGGATGCGGCGGCGAATACCACGTTTGATGGAAACTATTTTCTGGGCAGCGGGGATTACGCGGTGTCCAGTCAGGGCGGCAGCGGTCTTCGCATCCTGGATAATAACTTGTTTATCGGCGCATTCGGCATTCCTGTCCTTGCTACTCCCGCCGTATCCGGCATTGATGACAGCCGCATCCAGACACGTCCGGCGCCGGTCACGCTGCCCAAAAGCGATGCGGAGATTGTGATTGTCGACAGTGCCTCAATCGATATCGCCGGTCTCGCCGCCCTGTCCCCCGCGGCGGGTGGCGAAGAAGCGGGATGCGGCGCAGCGCAAGACGCCTGCCGTTAGCACGCGTCAGGGAATGCCTGGCGCATCCGCCGCAGGTTTTTTCTTGGCAAACATCCAGCGCCATATGGACGGGCCATAAAGCTCCGGCGCGGGGCAGTTATGCGACATCGCCGGAAATTCGATGTATTCCAACGGCGCCCCCAGCTGGCGCGCCCGCTGGGAAACATTTCGGCTGTGCCCCACGGGAATGACCGTATCCTGTGCCCCATGTATGACCAGCATGGGCGCTTTTTTGAAATAAGCCGCCTGCTCGGGCGCCCATCCGCCGCTGATGGCGACCGACGCCGCGAATGTATCGCCGTATTCCTTGATGGCGCCAAAGGCACCCGTGCCGCCTTCGGAACAGCCAATCACATAAATACGGCGCGTATCGACGGGATAGTCGCGGATGATTTGTTCAAGCGCCATCATGGCGCCGGGCAAACCTTTTGGCCTTTTGCGGTCGTAATCGTTGCCTTTTGGATTTGACGACGGTTCATACCACGTCATACCCCACGGCAGGACAGGAACGAAAATAAAAGCCGGATAGTTGATCTGCATATCCCGCTGTATCAAGTATTGCGCGGCATAGGCATTACCGGGCGCGCCGTGCAATACCATCACCAGCGGAAAGCGAATGCCCTCCGGCCACGGTTTGGACGGCGCAAACCAGTAATAGGAAAGGTCAAGGTCAACAACGCCCGACGTCACGGGTACCGTTTTCTTTTCGAAAAAGCGGGTATAGGGCCCCGCAGGCTCTGCCGTACGCGGCGGCCCGTCGACTTGCGGCCGGCCCGAAAGTCCCCGCTCCATACCCATATGCAGCACGCCGCCGACGGCCCCCACAATCACAACAACCATCAACCAGAAAAAAATCTGCGACTTCGCGTTGGCTGGCATTGTGTGTCCTTTCTGCGTTTTCAAAAATTCTACGCATCGCGCGCCCGCTGTAAAGAAAAAGGCGCATAAGCGGAGAGATTATGGCATTTCCCGCTTAGGGTTTTTAAACCTTTGATTGCTAGGGTAAGCAGGGAAATTTTTATAAGCTTTTATTTCAAAGGAAGGCAGCCCATGGCGAGCGAACAGCCCAAACCGCGCCAAGAGTCCATCGTCTACCGCGTCATGCACAGCCCGATTTTCGTGGCCGCCAGCGGTATCGGCGTTATCATGATGGCCTTTACCTTCGATGCACTGCGCGCGTATCTGAGCCTCGAGGGCGTTATCATCGGCACCGCCGTGTTCCTGTTCATCGTGCTGATGAATCTTGTGGTCGGCAATTTGCTGGCGAAGTTGCAGAATCAGGATTTTTTCGACAGCCGCCTCGAAGTGCTCAACAACATCATCCTCAGCAACAACCTCAACTGGCTTGTGAACCAGAAATACGTGCAGATGATCGAAATGCAGGCCGACGAGGTCTGGGCCTTCGCGCCGGAGCTGACCTACGCCATTCAGCCCGACAGCGATATTTTCAAGGCCATTCAGGTCAACCTTGCGCGCGGCAGCCGTTATAAAATCTTCATGCCCAATACACCGGAAACCCACCGCATCATCGCGGATTACCGCCGGTTGCATACCTTCCAGCCCGGACAGGTGCAGTTCGTGCTGGTGCCGCACGAAGAGTATGTGTTCCATACCATCATCGTGATTTACGACCCGCTGTCGAACAACCCGCACGCCATTGAATGGCTGCCCATCGACAATCTGGTGGCGTGGCTGGAGATGGATAAAAAACATACCGGCAGCATGGTCGGCATCGGCGAGGTTCTGATCAAACGCTATCTGGGCGACCGCGCCGAAGACACCGCCTTTGTGCGCGAAATTCCGCGTGGCACGGGCAAGGCCGTCGTCATCCAGCAAGACGAATAGCACACCTTATCACGGCGCAAACAAAAACCCCGGCGAGGGTGCCCGCCGGGGTTTTGCGTGTGTGTAAGTACAGGGAAGTAACGTTTTAGTCTGCGTATTTCACGCCGCAGCCATAGGGCTTGGTGGAAGCGGTTTCAACCGGCTTGCCGTCCAGCACGGCATTGACGGCTTCGCGCACATAGTTCTTGGCGCCCGGAATGTCTTCCTGTTTGAAAGACGCGCGGTCGTCGATGGCACCGGCATAGACCAGCGTGCCTTCTTGGTTCACCACGAACATATGCGGGGTGGTTTTCGCTTCGTAGGCTTTGGAAATCACGTTATTGGAATCGATCAGGATATGCGTCGGGGCTGCGCCGCCATCGGCAGCGGTTTTCAGCGCCTGTTCGCCGGTTTCATAGCCCTGCTTGCCTTCGGCAGAACCGTTGACCGTCAGCCAGACAACGTCTTTCGCCGTCAGCTCTTTTTGCAGGGCCTGCATGTTGCCGCTTTCGTAGTGCTTCACGACGAAGGGGCATTCCTTGTTATGCCATTCCAGCACCACAACCTTGCCCGCGAAATCGGACAGGGACACCGTTTTGCCGTCCGCCGTGGTTGCGGTGAAAGCCGGCGCCTTTTCGCCGACAGTCGCAGACAGGGCATCCGACGCGCTAAACGCGAGCCAGCCGACAACAGCCGCCGCCGTCAAGGCCATGAAACCGATTCCTTTGCGCATCATGCATGCGGGATTATTTTGCGCTGCACAAATTTCTTTTGCCATATCCGAAACTCTCCTTGAGTGGGTTGGTTATGTATCTGTTCAAACGGCACGAAAAAGCTCCGCGACTGCGGAAGGCTTTGTTTGATGTAGTGCGCCGCACAAAATTGACAACCTTTTTTGAAGAAAGAAAGTTCCAAATATCGCCGCCTTTTTACGGAAGAATCCGGCATGTGTTTACGCCCGCCCCGCCGCATGGCATAACAGGCACAGCAAACAATATTAAAGACTCAACCAAAGAATACAGAGGTGCGCCATGAGCCAGTCTGCAATGCCCAAAACCCACTCCGCAACGGCCCCGACCGTCAAGCTGCTGATTGGCGGACAATTCGTTGAATCCAAAACGACGGAATGGCGCGACATCATCAACCCCGCCACGCAGGAAGTTCTGGCGCGCGTTCCCTTCGCCACCAAAGACGAAGTCAACGCCGCCGTCGCCGCCGCGAAAGACGCCTTCAAAACGTGGCGCTTCACGCCCATCGGCACGCGCGCGCGCATTTTTTTGAAATACCAGCAGCTGATCCGCGAAAACATGAAACAGATTGCCGCCGTGCTGACGTCGGAACAGGGCAAGACCCTGCCCGATGCCGAGGGCGATATTTTCCGCGGGCTTGAAGTCGTCGAACATGCCGCCAACATCGGCAACCTGCAAATGGGCGAACTGGCCAACAATGTCGCGGGCGGCGTCGATACCTATACTGTTTTGCAGCCGCTGGGCGTTTGCGCGGGCATCACCCCGTTCAACTTCCCCGCGATGATTCCGCTGTGGATGTTCCCGATGGCGCTTGCCTGCGGCAATACCTTCGTACTGAAACCGTCGGAGCAAGACCCGCTTTCCACCATGAAACTCGTCGAGCTGGCGATCGAGGCGGGCATCCCCGCCGGCGTGCTCAACGTCGTGCATGGCGGCCCCGATGTGGTCAACGCGATTTGCGACCATCAGGACATCAAGGCCGTGTCTTTCGTCGGCTCGACCGCTGTGGGCACGCATGTCTATAACCGCGCGACGCTGGCGGGCAAACGCGTGCAGTGCATGATGGGCGCGAAAAATCACGCCATCGTCCTGCCCGATGCGGCGAAAGAACAATCCATCAACGCGCTGGTCGGTTCTTCCTTCGGCGCGGCGGGCCAGCGCTGCATGGCGACATCGGTCGTTGTGCTGGTGGGCGAGGCGCGCAAGTGGATTCCCGAATTCGTCGAAAAAGCGAAAAAGCTCAGCGTCAACGCGGGCCATGAACCGAATACCGATGTCGGCCCCGTCATTTCCTGCGCCGCCAAGGACCGCATCTGCGGCCTGATCGAACAGGGCGTGAAAGAAGGCGCGAAGCTGGAGCTGGACGGCCGCAGCACCGCGCCCAAAGGCTACGAAAAGGGCAACTTCGTCGGCCCGACCATTTTCTCCGGCGTGACCGCGAAAATGGATATCTATAACAAAGAAATCTTCGGCCCCGTTCTTTGCATCGCGGAGGCGGAAACGCTGGATGAAGCCATCGCCTTCATCAACAGCAACCCCAACGGCAACGGCACGGCGATTTTCACCCAGTCCGGCGCCGCCGCGCGCAAGTTCCAGGAAGAAATCGACGTCGGCCAGGTCGGCATCAACGTGCCGATTCCGGTGCCGGTGCCGCTGTTTTCTTTCAGCGGTTCGCGCGCCTCGAAACTGGGCGACCTCGGCCCCTATGGCAAGCAGGTCATCCTGTTCTACACCCAGACCAAGACCGTGACCGCGCGCTGGTTTGACGATGCGGCCACCGCCGGCGGCGTCAACACCACCATCAGCCTGAAGTAACACCCAAGAGAGATAAGCCGAGATGGATTTCGATTTCAGCGAAGACCAGCGTGCGTTCCAACAGGCCGCGCGCGATTTTGCCCATGCGGAAATGAAACCGCATGCCGCCGAATGGGATGCGACCGCGCATTTCCCCATCGACGTCATCCAAAAATCGGGCGAGATGGGATTTTGCGCCATGTACTGCCCGCCTGACGACGGCGGCATGGGGCTGTCGCGTCTGGATGCCGCGATCATCCTTGAGGAACTCGCCGCCGCCTGCCCCTCCACCGCCGCCTATATCTCCATTCACAACATGGTGGCGTGGATGACCTGCAACTGGGGCACGGCGCAGCTGAAATCCGAATGGGCGGCGGCGCTGACCTCGGGCCAGAAACTCGCATCCTATTGCCTGACGGAACCGGGCAACGGCTCCGACGCGGGCAATCTCAAGACGCGGGCGGAAAAGGTCGATGGCGGCTGGCGCCTGACAGGCGCGAAGGCGTTTATTTCCGGTGCGGGTGCGACCGATTTTCTGGTCGTCATGGCGCGCAGCGGCGGCCCCGGCCCCAAAGGCATTTCCGCCTTTGCCGTCGATGCCAAGGCAGACGGCATCCATTACGGCCGCAAGGAAGAAAAAATGGGCTGGAACAGCCAGCCCACGCGCGGCATCACGTTTGAAAACGTTTTCGTGCCCGACCATCATCTGCTGGGCAAGGAGGGCGAAGGCTTCACCATCGCCATGAAGGGTCTGAACGGCGGGCGCATCAATATCGCGGCCTGCTCGCTCGGCGGGGCGCAGGCGGCTTATGATGCGGCGCGCGGCTATGTGCATACGCGCCAGCAATTCGGCCAGCCGCTGGCCGGTTTCCAGTCGGTGCAGTTCAAAGTCGCCGATATGGCCACCCGCCTGATAGCCGCGCGCACCATGGTGCACCGCGCCGCCGCGAAACTGGATGCGGGCGCGCCCGATGCGATTACCGCCTGCGCGATGGCCAAGCAATTCGCCTCCGACCTCTGCTTTGATATCGTCAACGATGCGCTGCAGCTGCATGGCGGCTATGGCTATACCCGCGATTATCCGGTCGAGCGTTTGCTGCGCGATTTGCGCGTGCATCAAATCCTCGAAGGCACGAATGAAATCATGCGCCTGATTATCTCGCGCAGCGTGCTGGACGAAGCCAAACCCTGATTTTCTTTTTAAACCCGAAAGGATTTTATCATGACGCAGCATATCGCCTTCATCGGCCTTGGCAACATGGGCGGCCCGATGGCGCTCAACCTCTGCAAAGCCGGTTATAAACTGACCGTTTTCGACGTCATGGCAGACGCCGTTAAAAAACTGACCGATGCAGGCGCCAGCGCCGCGCCCGATGTCGCGAGCGCCGTCAAGGACGCCGATATCGTCATCACCATGCTGCCCGGCAACGACCATGTCAAAAAAGTCTATCTGGACGCCAGCGGCGTGGTCGCCCATGCCAAATCCGGCGCGCTGTTGATTGACTCCAGCACCATCAATGCCGATATCGCGCGCGATGTCGCCAAAGTGGCGGCGCAAAAAGGCTTTCGCATGATTGATGCGCCCGTATCGGGCGGCACGGCCGGCGCGGCCGCGGGTACGCTGACGTTTATCGTCGGCGGCGCGGCGGCGGATCTTGAATCCGCCCGCCCCATTCTTGAAAAAATGGGCAAGAATATTTTCCACGCCGGCGCGAGCGGCGCGGGACAGCTGGCCAAGATTTGCAACAACATGCTGCTGGCCATCCAGATGATCGGCACCAGCGAGGCGCTGAACCTTGGCGTTTCCGGCGGGCTCGACCCCAAGGTGCTGTCGGAAATCATGTCCAAAAGTTCGGGCCGCAACTGGACGCTCGAAGTCTACAACCCCATGCCGGGCGTGATGGAGAATGTTCCGGCATCGCGCGGCTACACAGGCGGGTTTGGCACGGATCTGATGCTCAAAGACCTCGGCCTTGCGATGGAAATTGCGGCAACGGCGGATGCGGCAACGCCGCTTGGCACGCATGCGCGCGACCTTTACAAGGCGCATAGCGAAGCGGGCAGCGGCAAGCTGGATTTTTCCAGCATCCTGAATTTTGTGCAAAACCAGAAACTGGCAAAATCCGCGTAACAAAGCGGCAACAAGCCAGAAACAATCCGGCACGATGAACAAGGGCGAAGAAAAATTTCTTCGCCTTTTTTCATGCGCTTAGCCCTGCGCTTGTCATAGCGTGAATCTTTTTCGGAACGGCCATTTTGCACCGCGCGTAAGCGATGGTGACGAAACGAGACAGTCACACAGAAAAAGGAGACTTATCATGAAAATCAAGAAAACCCTGATGGCGCTGGGCGCGAGTGCGCTTTTCCTGATGCCGGCCGCAGCCGCGCAGGCGGCAGATACGGCAGCAGGCACAGAAATTCAGGCCCCTGTCACGGCAGCCGATGTTAGCGATGAAAAACTCGAAGAGTTTGCCGCGGTTCATCAGGAAGTCGAAACCGTGAATGCCGAATATCAGGCAAAAATTGCGGCAACCGCCGATGTGAAGGAAAAAAATGCGCTGAGCGCCGAAGCCAACAAAGAGATGATGAAAGTCGTCGAGGCATCGGACCTGAACATCCGCGAATACAACCGCATTGCCGAGCTGGTGCAGCAGGACATCGGCCTGCAAAGCAAGTACAAGGAAATCCTGAAAGACTAAACGTTTCTTCCCCCGAAGAAGAGCAACCCGCCGCAAGGACGCCTTCCCTTGCGGCGGGTTTTTCTTGTGCGCGTTCCAGCGGGACTTAGGCCGCTTTTTCCTGCGTCGCGTCGAGGCCGTAGAAAATATTGCAATAGGCCATGTAGTCCCCCGCCAGATCGGGACGCACGCCGAGCGTATTGACAAGACGTGCGAGACGGCGGGCATTTTCTTCGACTTTCGCCATCGTCATGTTTTTGGCAGCCGTGACATTGGCGCGGGTTTTCGCATTTTCTTCGGCGCTGATTTCGGATGTCATCTCGACGAAGGCCGCGATGATGCCCCCCGAATTGGCGATGACATCGGGAACAAGCTTGACGCCTTTTTTGAAAAGAATTTCATGCGCCTCATCCGTCGTCGGGTTATTCGCCCCCTCGGCAACAAAAGCGGCTTTGACCTTATCGGCGTTGTCTTTGCGCAGCACGTCTTCCATCGCGCAGGGGAAAACAACATCGACGGCGGCATACAGCGCCTCGTCACTGGCATCGGATATTTTATCGGCCTCCGCTTCCAGCAGCTTTTGCGCCTCTTCGCGCTTTTGATGCGACAGGGCGTCTATCAGCGCGGGCGACGGCGCGGCGCGCAGCGACCACGTGCCGCCGAATTTCGGGTCAGACACGCAGGCGAGCTTGCCGCCAAACTCGCTGAAATAGCGGATCACCGCCGCGCCCATCGCCCCTGTGCCCTGCACGGAAAATGTTTTGCCCGCCGCGTCGCTGCCATTTTCAGCAATCAGCGTGCGCGCCGCGACGGCCACGCCGAGCCCTGCGATGCCTTCCTTATCGTAATCGGTGCCGCCCATATCGACCGGTTTGCCGGTGAAGCTGCGACGGCTGCCCAGCTGTTCGCAGGCCCATATCGCATTTTTAGGCGGGATGCAGCCAACGTCATAGCCAAAGCCGCCGAAGACGCCGCCGTTTTCATGCAGCACGGGGCGGCACAGTTCGACAAATCTTTTGTATTTGCGTTCATAGGCGGGGTCTGCGCTGTCGATTTTCAGGCCGGATTTCGCACCGCCCAGCGGCAGACCTGCCGCCGCATTTTTTTCGGCCATCGCGCGGGCAAGACGTTTCACATCTTCCAGCGTCAGGGTTTTCAACACGCGCGTACCGCCCTTGCCGCAAGCATGCAGCGGGCCGCCGAGGCTAATGCCCGTATTCCAGACCACGACATACCCCTCGACCCCTTCGGCGGGGTCACGCACGGTCAGCTCCAGCTCCGGCTCCATGGCGCGGAAACGCGCGCGCAGGGTCTCAAGCTCTTTGTGAAAATCATCGGCCGTCTGGGGGAAGGAAACGGGGGCGGGGGCGGTCATGGCGGAACTCCTTTTACAAGCGCCTGCGGAAAGAAAACACTCTCTAGAACCACAAAGAATCTAGCATGCCCGCATTCCCCGTTGCAGTAAAAACATAGCGGCTGAAAAACGCGGGAACAGCCGTTCACAAACAAAAACGCCGCCCATATCAGGCGGCGTTTTTAGATTATTGCGGTTTTACATCTGGCCGATCAAATCCTGCATGGTGGCCACAGGGTCGATGGTCGGCACGCCCGGCCAACTGGGCATAGCCCCGGGCCCGCTCAGCACGCCGCCGGGAAGCAAGTCATCCAGCGCATTCTGAATAACCGTCGCGTTGCTGTCGGAGAAAATCTCGGTCAGCAGGCGCGCCCCGGGTTCGCCAAAGTTCATGGGGATGTTGCCGCTGACCATTTGCATCATCGAGAAGTACGGCGTACCGCGCTCAACCGCGCTGCCGATCAGGCTGCGGAAGTCTGGCGGGAAATCGTTGCCCCAGAGCTGGGAGATGCGCGAGCATTCGCCCTCCGGCGTTGCCGCCGATACAAGGCTTGTCAGCGCGCTGTTGATCTGGTCCATGACAGACTGCACGATGCTGTTAATGGCATTGGTGATCGCAGATACGGCGGAGCTGATGAAGTTGTTGATGGTCTGCCACGCCGAGTTGATCGCAGTGACAGCGGCCTGAATAACTGCCGGCGTTGATACGCCCAGCAGGGTCATCGCCGTATTAAGAATGCTGTAGTAGCTGTTGAGGTCGGCGACATAGCCGTTCAGCGTGGCCAGCGGGCCTGCGATACTGTCGAGGATAGGCTGGATGGTATCGTTCACAAAGGCGTTGACGTACCCCATGACGGTGGCACCCAGCGCCTGCGAAAGAGAGTCCGTAAAGTTGATGGCGTGTTCCTGTACCGTTGGCGTCACGACGGCATCAAGCCCTTTAATAAGCTTGGTGCCCGCACCAAAGTCGGGGAAAGAGCTGGTGCCGAAAACAGATTGAACAGCCGCAGGCACGTTTGTCGGCGTCACGTCGGAGAAAATGCCCCCCAGACGCGCCGTCAGACCAATCGCATGGTCAAAGCAGGTCATACCGGGCGAGTTGTCGTTCTGGGGCGTGTTTTGTTTGGTATGGGCATTGCCCTCGATACGCTTGGCCTCCGCATGGTTTTCGGCGGCCTGCTCGGCCTCCGGCGGGCAGCCGGGATTGCTTTGCGCATGCGCGAAATTGGCGGTGAGCCCGAGCCCGAGCCCGATGAACAACACCACCGCAAAAGACAGAAGATTGTTTTTTGTCATTGGACCGACCCACATAAACAAACGGGAGCTTAAACCCGACTCACCCGCGCAAGTATAGTTTTGAAGCCTATTCCCCTAGTTTACCAAAAATTTGAATAAAATGTAATCTAATTCACCTTTTTAAAGGGTATCTCGTTGATTTTAAATAATTTATGCGCAGCCCGACCCACCTGCTGGACCGCGATGCGGTGCGCGGACATCATCACCCTCTATTATATCCGAAAAAATATGTAAAAAGGCGCGACCTAGTTAAAGTTCTGCGGGTTCTTCTGAAGATTGCTGCGGATACTCTCGACCGTGCCCGGCGACATATCTTTCATCTGCTCGGCCAGTGCCTTGAGCCGCTTGAAAGATGTCGGCAAGCAATTATCGGGCACATCCGCCGCCTGCTCCACAATCAGCGCGGCCAGTTCGCCGAACATCAATACGGGCAGATGGGTTTTGCGCATCATGTCGTCATGCAGGGCGCCGGTGATCAGCTCCTGCCCTTTATGGGTCACAATTTCGGCACCGATGTTTTCGAACAATGCGCAAACGGCCGCCGTTTCGTCGCAGCGCTGCGTGACAATACAGGTGCGGTTGGTGCGCGGACTTTGCGGCCCGAACATCGGATGGATGCCGGTCACACGGGCACTATGGCGCAGGCAGTCCGCATTCGCCGCCGCCTGTACGGAGCACAAATTGACAAGATGCTTGCCCGCATATTGTGCCGCCACTGCGGGCACAGCAGAAACCGGCACAGCCAAAAGAACCGTATCCGCATCTTCGCCAAACGTGGCATAAGGCGCGAGCTCCGACATCAGAAAAGCACCAAAAACGCCCCGTCCGACAATATTGATTTTCATTGTTCCCTCTTTTAGCTGCCCGTGCCGGGGCATGGATTCATAGCCGCAGATTACAGCCGAAGGGCAGGACTTGTCCATGCAGAGGAAAGATACGGCAACAAACCTTTTAACCGCAGCGTATGGTGACGATTTTTACGCCGCCCGCCTTGACTTCGGATTGCGCGGAGCATCCGGACGCCTGCGCTTCTGGCTTGTCCGGTATCTCGGCTATTTTCGGCTGCGGCTGCGACGGCGTTGGCAGGACACCGTTCTTTTCAAAATAGGCGCGGGTCTTTGCGGCTTCGGGGAAACGCGTTTCCACCAGATAGCGTACCAGTTCGCGGTTATGACGGCTGTCCGCATAGGTACCGGGCAGCCACTTCGATGTACTTTCTTTATGCAGATAGGCACGCGCGTAATCGTCGATAATCGCGGCCTGCTGTTCAACACCGTAATCTTCGAAACGCCATTTTTTCAAATCGATCGGATAGTGGTACATTTTCCACGCGTTCGGCTGACGCCAGTTGGTATGGCGGTAGTCGTTTTGTTTTTGCCAGATATGCGTCGCTTCGTGAAGAAAGTTTCCGAGGCTGTCGGATCTTTCATCTTTGGCAAAGTCATTTGAATGATACGCAGCAGACCAGAAGAACATATCGCGCGGGCTGTTGACGGAGGCGATTTGACTCCAGCCGCAGCTGCGCGGCGATGCGTGCACGCGCATATCGCCAACGTCGATTTCCTTGCCGAAAATGCCATATATGACGGCGGTCTCTGCGGCCGTTGGGCCGCGCATGTATGTGGCTTCGAGCGCTTCGCGCGATTGCCGCGCCGCGGGAAACTTGTTTTCCACCACACGCATCAGAAAATCGTCGGCGCTGCAGTTATTCGGCCCATATTGACGCGCCATCCAGTTGGATTGGTGGGTTTCATGAAAAAAACGCCGCGCGTAATCTTCCATGATGGCCGCCTGCTGATAGGGGCCGTAATGACCGAAAGACAATTCGCTGTGAAGGACATAGGCATAGTCGGTGTTTTTTGCGTGCTGCCAGTTTTTTCCCGCCTGGTTTTGCCACAGCCGCGTAAATTCATGGACGATCGCGCCGAATAAAAAGGCATTGTCCGTACGGCTGTAATCAGGGGCCGCGTAGCGCTCGCCATGCACGCGGATATTGCTGCGCTCGCCCGGCATGACATAGGTCGGCGCATTGTCGTTCTGCGTTGCGAAAACCTGTATGTTGATAGAAGAAACATCGAGAGCTTCGCCGAAGAATTTTTTGGCCAGCGCTTTTTCGCCATCGGTCAGCGCGCGAACGTAAAGCGGCTGCTCCTGCGGAATGTTATTTTGTACGGGCGGTGTCGGTGCAGCGGTCTCGCCCTCCTGAGACAGCCCATACCACAAAGCGCCGGCACCGCCGCCCAGTATGAGCGCCGCGGCCGCCACCTGCGCTAAAAGTACGCGGCGGGCGCGGCGCTGGAATTCACTTTTGAGGGTGCTGGATCGTTGTTGCGGCATGAAGCTTCTTCACCTGATTTTTGATCGAATGGGAAGAATTATAACCCTTTATTTTTCATAAATCAAAAAATACCCTGTTTTAAATGTAAAATTCATTAAAAACAGTCGCTTGCCGATGAGCTATTCATCGCAGCGCCGATAATGTCGTCATGTTCCGAGGAGAGTGGCGCGCCCGAAGAGATTCGAACTCCTAACCTTCTGATCCGTAGTCAGATGCTCTATCCAGTTGAGCTACGGGCGCATGCCTGCGGTAAACCGCATTTGGAGCGGCGCGGGGCAAAGCCACTCACGCCGGTTTCTGGTTTCTATAAGATTCTGCCGCGAAGGGCAAGTGTCTTTTGAAGGATTCTTGCCGGCAGCCCGCTGGCCTGCCCGTGCCGTACCGTCCAAACCCGTAGCGCTACCCCGGATTTAAAGTCCGCATTTTCATGTTATTTCATTATGTTAACAAAAACACCCACTCAAGCGTGTCCTATCGGCACTGTTTGGGTAAAAAAGCAGGCATCGGCCCCATTCTGCGGATTCAATATTGAATAGATTCAAGAATCTGGTTTAAAAAGGACAGTAATCCCGCGCCCCTCCGGCCTTCCGGATACGCCCCATTTTTAAAACGAGGTGACAACCTTGCCGACCGTGACATTCCGCACCCTTCTTCCCGCCTGCGCGCTTGCGATGATGCTGAGCGCCTGCCACGCCGATGGCCACAGCAGCAGCACCCAGACGTCGTCCGGCAACCGCATGCCCGGTCTTGTTGTCAGCAGCGAACCGCCGCCGGAAGTCATCTACCGCCGCGGTTCCCGCGATACGGTGCTGGCGGGTCAGGACTCCTCCGCACTGCGCGGCTATAGCGCACAAAACATTGAAACGCTGGTCACGCGCAAAGTCGGCGAACTTCGCCGCGATCTCGACAGCCTGAAGCGCAGCACGAACAGCTATGGCGATCGCCTGAAAACCTTGCAAGTGAAGAGCGACGCTGCGGCGGCGCAATACTACGAGCAGGTTGCAACCATCAATACCGAACTGCAAGCGGGCTCCACCCCCGGCAACCCGGTTCTGGTCGAGCGCTGGAACACCGCGCAGGAGCGTCTTGAAGCCCTGTCGCAAAACGCCGCGCATCTGAACGGCCTTGCCACCGACCTTGCCAACGAAGCGTCCAAAGCATCGTATCTGCAGGAAAACGTTCGCGCGGCCTATGGCCTGTCGGGCGCGGTGAAAGAAGACCACGTCAAGCTGCGCGCGCTTGAAGACGAAGTGAACCAGACCATCGTCACACTCAACCGCCTGCTGACTTCGACCAGCGATGAAATCAACCGTCGCCAGGCATATCTGCGCACGGAAAAGCTGAACCTGCAAACGCTGTCGCTGGCAGTCGCCAATGGCGAGCTGTATGGCCAGAACCTGTCCAACAGCCTGTTCAAACGCGCAACGCAGGAAGCGACCACCTTCTCCGCCCCTGCCGCGCAGAACCCCGCCACACGCCGCCCGCTGGTCATCGTCCGCTTTGACCGCAGCAACGTGAACTACGAACAGGCGCTGTATACCGCCGTCGGTCAGGCACTGGAAAAATATCCGGCTGCCAAATTTGACCTCGTGGCTGTAAGCCCCGCACAGGGCAACGCCGCCGAACTGGCACTGGCGTCGACCGAAGCGCGCAAAAACGGCGAAGCCGTGCTGCGTTCGCTGACGCAAATGGGCCTGCCGCTGGAGCGTGTGCGCCTGAACGCCGCCAACAGCAGCAGCGTGCGCAACAGCGAAGTGCACCTCTATCTGCAATAACCCGCACGGCGGCTGTTACAGACGGAAATTTATTTCTACACAAGGACAGGCGCCTGACGATATGATGGTCAGGCGCCTGTTTTTTTTACCGCCCCTGAAGGATCTACATGGAACATTATCTCGACCAGCTGACCGCCATCGCCATGGTAACCACCGTGGCACTGATGTGCGGGCTGGCCCTGATACGTATCCGTCAGCCGGCGATTGTCGGTTATATTCTGGCCGGTCTGGTTCTTGGCCCCACGGGCCTCGGCTTTGTTTCCAACACGGAAACCGTCAAGCTGCTCGCGGAGCTGGGCGTCATCATGCTGCTGTTCATCATCGGCATGGAGCTGAACATGCGCAGTTTCCGCGCCGTATATAAAACGGCGCTGGCCACTGTCGCGATGCAGGTCTCCGCCGCGATTGGCATTTTCGCGCTGCTGGGTTTTTTCCTCGACTGGTCGATACAGAAAATCCTGCTCTTCAGCTTTGCAACGGCGCTGTCATCGACGGCGGTTTCGATTAAAATTCTCGAAGAAACAGACGACCTGAAAACCCCCGTCGGGCGTACGACGATTTCGGTGCTGATCGCGCAGGACCTTGCCGTTATCCCGATGATGCTGATTGTCGGCGCCTTTGCCGCGACGGGCGATGCGGAATCGGCGGGGCGCGCCATTCTGGTCAAGCTGGGCATGGCCGTCGGCCTGATGCTGGTGGTGATGTGGTTTCTTTCGCGCCGCGAACAGATTGAAATGCCCGGGTCCAAATGGGTTATTTCGCGCCCTGAAATCGTACCGCTGGCGGCGATGGCGTTTTGCTTCAGCTGGGCCACACTGTCGGGCGCGGCGGGGCTATCCGCTGCTTACGGCGCGTTTATCGCGGGCATGATTATCGGCAACTCCAGCATCCGCGAGGTAATGCACCACGCGGCGGAGCCGATACAAACCATTTTGCTGATGGTGTTTTTCCTCTCCGTCGGGCTGCTCATCGACCTCAACTTCATCCGTGAAAACTGGGTGCATGTGCTGATCGTGCTGACCATCGTGACGGTTTTGAAAACCGCCGCGAACATCCTCATCCTGCACTGGCTGGGCGAGCCGTGGGAGCGTTCGTTCCACAGCGGCGTGGTCATGGGGCAGGTCGGGGAGTTTTCGTTCATCCTCGCCGCGATGGGGCTGTCGGTGCATGTTATTACCGCCGACGGTTATCGCCTGATGATTGCCGTCATCGCGCTGAGCCTGCTGATCAGCCCGATGTGGCTGATGATTGCCCGCCGTTTGCATGACATGGCCATCCAGCGTCTGACCGGTCACCTGCCACAGCCCGCGCCCGACGACCTTTAAGCCAAAGCCCCCGCATCCGCGGCGTTGTTATTTTTCGCTGAAGAATTTGCCGACCGCATGGGCGATGACCTGCGGCTCGACTTCCTCGACCGCGCCGACGGGCATTTTGCCCAGATGGAACGGGCCGTAGGATTCGCGGATGAGGCGGTTCACCTCCACCCCGAAATGCGACAGCACGCGGCGGATTTCGCGGTTCTTGCCTTCATGCAGCGTCATGTGGAGCCAGACGTTGGCGCCCTGCTGTTTATCCAGCTCCACCTTGATGGGGCCATAATGCACGCCATCAACCGTGACACCTTTGGCAAGGGCGCGGATCATCCCGTCCCCGACGCGTCCAAAGGCGCGCACGCGGTATTGCCGCGACCAGCCCGTGGCCGGCAGCTCCAGATGCCGCGACAACGCGCCATCATTAGTCAGCAGCAAAAGCCCTTCGCTGTTCAAATCCAACCGCCCGACGGAAATCACCCGCGGCATGTCGGCAGGCAAATGCTGGAAAATCGTATCGCGCCCCTGCTCGTCGCGGTGGCTGGTCACCAGCCCTGCAGGCTTATGGTAACGCCACAGACGCGTCGCGGGCGCATCGCCAATACGGCGGCCATCGACCACAATTTTATCCGCCGCCGTCACCAGCACGGCGGGCGTTTCGAGAATCTTGCCGTTCAGCATCACGCGGCCCTCGGCGATCCAACGCTCCGCATCGCGGCGCGAACACACGCCCGCGCGCGCCAGACGCTTGGCGATACGCTCGCCCTTGCTGCCGGTATCGCCGGTATCTTCGATTTCGCTGTTTTGCTCTTCGCCGTTCATTCTGCTAATTTATAGGAATGCAGGCAGAAAACAAATACATGATGCGCGCGCAGGCGCTGGCGGCACAGGCGGCGGCGCTGGGGGAAATCCCCGTCGGCGCCGTGCTGGTCGATAGCGCCAGCGGCGAGGTTATTGCCGAAGCCCATAACCTGACCGAACGCGACAGCGATGCGACCGCCCATGCCGAAATAATCGCCCTGCGCAGCGGCGGCGCCAAAAAAGGCAGTCCCAGACTGGCCGATTGCGACCTTTACGTGACGCTGGAGCCCTGCGCGATGTGTGCGGCGGCGATTTCCTTCGCCCGTATCCGCCGGCTTTATTTCGGCGCCTATGACCCCAAGGGCGGCGGCGTCGAGCATGGCGGCACGTTTTACAGCCAGCCCACCTGCCACCACCGCCCCGAAGTCTATGGCGGTATCCACGAGCAGGACTGCGCGCAGCTGCTCAAAGATTTTTTCAAGGATAAACGCACATGAGCGCGAGCGGACTTTTCGACAACGACGACCCGTTTGGCTTGCCGCCCTCGCCGGACGATGCCGCGCCGCTTAAAAACGCGCCGCCGGAATATAGCGTCAGCGAAATCAGCCACAAGCTGAAGCGTATGGTGGAGGATGAATTTTCATTCGTGCGCGTGCGCGGTGAAATATCCAAAGTCACCATCGCCAAATCCGGCCACCTGTATACGGCGCTGAAAGACGACAGTTCGGTGCTGGATGCCGTGTGCTGGAAGGCGACCGTCGCGCGTCTCGGCATTCGCCCCGAAGAGGGGATGGAAGTTGTGGTCACGGGCCGCCTGACCACCTATCCCGGACGCTCGAACTATCAGATTATCATCGAAACGATGGAGCTGGCGGGCCAAGGCGCGCTTTTGAAAATGCTGGAGGAGCGCAAAAAGAAACTCGCCGCCGAAGGCCTGTTCGACCCTGCGCGCAAACAGCTGATCCCGTTTTTGCCCGACGTCATCGGCGTTGTCACGTCGCCCACAGGCGCGGTTATCCGCGACATCATGCACCGCCTCAGCGAGCGTTTCCCGCGCCGCGTGCTGCTGTGGCCCGTCATGGTGCAGGGCGCGGGCGCCGCGCAGCAGGTCGCCGCGGCCATTCGCGGGTTTAACGCGATTTCACCGGATTCGCCCCTGCGCCCCGATGTGCTGATTGTCGCGCGCGGCGGCGGTTCGTTTGAAGATCTGATGCCGTTCAACGACGAAGCCGTGGTGCGCGCGGCGGCGGAAAGCGATATTCCGCTGATTTCCGCGGTCGGCCATGAAACCGACACCACCCTCATCGACTTCGCCGCCGATTTGCGCGCCCCCACACCGACCGCCGCCGCGGAAAAAGCCGTGCCGGTGCGCGCGGAGCTGCTGGCCGCCGTGCTGGATGACGAAAAGCGCCTGCATCTGACGATGCAGCGGCGGTTGCAACATTACCGCACGCATCTGACGGGGCTGGGACGCGGACTGGGCGATCCGAAACGTTTGCTGGAAAACACCATGCAGCGCCTCGATTATCTGGGCGGCAAGCTGGATAGCGGCCTGTCGGCCTGGCTGCAAAAACGCCGCGCGGTACTGGGCGAGCTTGCCGCGCGCGTATCGGACAGACCGCTGCGCCAGCGCATCGATGCCAGCGTGCGGCTTTTGGCGCAGCAGGGCGAGCGCCTGAAAAACAGCGAGCGAAAAATCATGGAAGAGCGCCAGCGCAAGCTGCAAAACCTCGACGCCCTTTTGCAAAGCCTGTCGTTTGAACGTGTGCTGGAGCGCGGCTATAGCGTGACGTTCGACGCCAAGGGCAATATCGTTTCCTCCGCCAAAGACATCCAAAGCGGGGACGAGCTGCGCCTGCGCCTGCGGAATGGCGAAGCCGCGGTCAAAGCGAAATAAACAAGATTATTTTTCGTCAGCAGACGCAGACGATTCTGCGGGGGGCGCCGTATCAGCCACAGGCTCGGGCTTGATGAACAGCTTTTCATACAGCGCCTGCAGCCCCACCATCACGCCAAGCGCCAGCCAGTAAATCCAGAACACCAGAAACAGATCCAGCATATAAACAAGCGACAGCGGGAAAAGAACAACCGCCACCAGCGCGGCCATGTAGACAAGCCCGGTAAAAAAGACCGTCTCGCGGTCACGCGTGGCGAAAAGCGCCCACGGCGTCAGACCTGCGGCAATGCCCCAAACCACGCCGGGCACAAGCACTTCCGCATCGCCCCTGATATAGGGCATGACCATGCCGAAGGACCACGTGGTATATCCCGCCAGCAGCGTCACGAACCACATGAAGCTGAGCGCCGCAAAAAAACGCGAGACATAAGGATATTTTTTTTCCGTCACCATCATGACGCCCGCGCAGAATCCGGCGGGTATCATCATGATCGGAAACAGGATCGCAGAGGCGACAAACGCCATCGCCGCGGGCCAGAGCGCATACCAATGTCCAGCGCCGATCAGCCAGAAACCGCTGCATACAACAGCGACAATCCCCGCCGCGATGAACGGGTTAAGGCCTTGCTTGACAAGTTTTTTGATACGTCCCGACATGCGGCATCACCCCGCCGCAGATTTAGAACGGGATCTCGTCGTCCATGTCGTTTTTGGAAGAAGACGCGAAAGAGCCGCCGCCCGAAGAAGGCGCACCGCCGCCGAAATCATCGCCGCCGCCCATAGAGTCGGAACCGCCGCCGCTGCGGCCGTCGAGCATCGTCAGCTCGCCGCGGTAGGGGCGCAGCACGACTTCGGTCGTATAGACTTCACGGCCGTCTTTTTCGTACTTGCGGGTTTCCAGCTGGCCTTCGATATAGACCTTGGAGCCTTTTTTGAGAAAGCGTTCGACCACGCCGACCAGCGCGTCGTTGGTCACGGAAATGCGGTGCCATTCGGTGCGCTCTTTGCGCTCGCCGCTTGCCTTGTCTTTCCAGCTTTCGGAAGTGGCGATGGAGAAGTTGGCCACGCGGCCGCCGTTCGGGAAAGAGCGGATTTCAGGGTCACGACCCAGATTACCGACGAGAATGACCTTGTTAACGCTACCTGCCACGACTGCACCTTTCGAATAATTCTGAAACCTTGCCTTTGACAATTACCCTAGGAAAAAACCGGTGGCTGGATTAAGATAAATCCACACCGCGAGAATCTGCCCGAATGCGCAAAAGCCTTGATAGGCTTATGTTTATCATGTGCATGGGAGCGAAACAAGCGGCTTCAAAACCGCCCGAAAGGCACAATATTTACAGGCTGATACGGCGCCCGCCGCCCAGCCGGCACACGGAAGGAGATACGGATATGCGCGCATGGCAAAGAATGCTCAGCGGCCGCCGCCTTGACCTGATTAATCCTTCCGCCATGGATATCGAGATTGAAGATATCGCCCACGGACTTTCCAGAGTCGCCCGCTGGAACGGCCAGACAACCGGCGACCATGCCTTTTCCGTGGCGCAGCATTCGGTGATTGTCGAGAAAATCTGCCGCACGCTGGAGCCGGAAGCCGACCGCGTCTGGCTCATGGCCGCGCTGCTGCACGATGCGTCCGAATATGTGGTGGGCGATATGATTTCACCCTTCAAAAACGCGCTCGGCGTCGATTACCGCGCCTTCGAAGACAAACTGATGCAGGCCATCCATATCCGCTTTGGCCTGCCGGCCGTCATCACGCCGCAGCTGAAAAAATTCGTGAAGCGCGCGGATAAGATTTCCGCCTATCTGGAGGCGACGCAAATCGCGGGCTTCAGCGATCTTGAAAGCCGCAAATTCTTCGGCCCGCCGCCGCTGACCATTCAGGACTGGAAAATCGAACCCCTCTCCGCCAATGAAGCCAAAGCGCAATATATCGCCCGCTTCAGCGAACTTCTGGCCGAGATGCAGGAACAAAACGCGGCATAAGCGGATGCGCGCTGTAAAAGCTTTTATTCTGGCGGCCTGCCTGTTGTTTGCCGCGCCCGCTTTGGCTGAATACACCTATTATGACGGGGAGCCGTATAACGGCACGCTGATTTTTTCCAGCGCGCGCTTTGCCAAGCCCGTTGCTTTCAATGCCCTGCCCCGTTTCGAAGACTATCCTGCCGCCGCCGCAGCGGGGACAGCCCAAGACATCGACTGGAAAAGCCACCCGCGCGCATGGGAATATCGCACACGCTTGCGAAACGGCCTACACGCACCAGCCAACTTCGGCGGCGCTTATTCTGTTGTGATGCATGGCTGCGGCAGCGGTTGCCAATCCGTGTGGGTCATCGAGCGTCACAGCGGCCGCGTCATCGGACAGTTTTACACCACAGCTGGGGCCGTTTTTGACAACAAAAGCCGTCTCATCATTGCAAACCTGCCGGATCGCCATGCGGATTTAAGCGAGAACTGGGGGCTGCTGGATGACGTTGTTTTTTATGTCGCCGATGGCGCAGCATTGAAAACAATAAAACGCATTGATATCGAAGATATACTCAGCGGCGAAGAAACCGGCGATTAAGCCGCGCGCCGCGCCGCGCGTTTGACGGCGGAAAACGGCTTGATGGTATTTTCGTTGGCGGCTTCGTCCTGAAGGCCTTCCTGATGATAGGCTTCCATATGCATGCAGCCTTCGTATTTGCCGGTGAAAAACGCGGCGACCATTTTGCGCGTGCGGCTTTCGGCGCCTTTGGTGTCAACCTCGGGGTCGCGCAGCGTGGCAAAGGTAATCATATCGTCACGCGTATACAGCACATCGTGTTCGATTTTGTGGTCGCGCAGATAGGCGGCAAAAGCAGCCACAATCCCCTTGGGCGATTCCGGCGCGAAGGCGACCGTAGCGACCATCGCGTCGCGGGCATATTCCTTGCCGAGGGCGACGGCGCGGTTGAAATCGTTTTGTTCTTTTTTCATGTCCCTGTCCTTGGGTTGCGCCCGCCCGTTTGCGGGGTTTGTGCTTGGCCGCCGCCATACCGTCAACGCGGCACAGCGGGAGCATGAAAACGTCAGCATGTGATAGAGTTCAAGACTACTATGGGAAACATGAGACACTGGGGCACTTAAGCACCCCCCCTTTGCTTTTTTGGGCCGCGGCCCATTTTATCGTAGTATTTCGGCAGATATGTTCTATATTTGTTCCGAATAAATGTCTAAAAACGGCGGACACCATGACCAAGACGGGCAAAACAGGCAAAAACGGCGGCGAAAAATACAACGACGCAATCCGCGTACGGGGTGCACGCGAACATAACCTCAAAAACGTGGACATCAATATTCCGCGCGACCAGCTGGTGGTCATCACGGGGCTGTCGGGGTCGGGCAAATCGTCCCTCGCATTCGATACGATTTATGCCGAAGGCCAGCGCCGCTATGTCGAAAGCCTGTCCGCCTATGCCCGCCAGTTTCTGGAGCTGATGCAAAAACCCGACGTCGACAGCATCGAAGGCCTGTCGCCCGCGATTTCGATTGAACAAAAAACCACATCGAAAAACCCGCGCTCCACCGTCGGCACGGTCACGGAAATTCATGACTACATGCGTCTTTTGTGGGCGCGCGTAGGCGTGCCCTATTCCCCCGCGACGGGCAAGCCGATTACCAGCCAGACCGTCTCGCAAATGGCGGACCAGATACTGGCGATGCCGGAGGGCACGAAGCTTTATCTCCTCGCCCCCATCGTGCGCGGGCGCAAGGGCGAATACCGCAAGGAAATGCAGGAGCTGAAAAAGAAAGGCTTCCAGCGCATCAAAATCGACGGCATTTTTTATGAACTGGACGATGTACCGACGCTGGACAAGCAGCTGAAACATGACCTTGCCGTTGTGGTCGACCGTATCGTGGTCAAAAAAGACATCGGCAACCGTCTGGCCGATTCCATTGAAACGGCGCTGAAACTGGCCGACGGGCTGTTGATTGCCGAAGACGCGGGTACGCAGGAAGAACATATTTTCTCGGCCAAATTCGCCTGCCCCGTTTCCGGCTTTACGATCGAAGAAATCGAGCCGCGGCTGTTTTCCTTCAACAACCCCTTCGGCGCCTGCCCGGCCTGCGACGGCATCGGCAGCAAAATGCATTTCGACCCCGACATGGTCGTGCCCGATCCGACGCTGACACTGGCTGAAGGCGCCGTCGCCCCATGGGCGAATTCGTCGTCGGGGTATTACGAGCAAACGCTGGAAAGCCTCGCCGCCCATTTCAAAGTCTCCATGAATACCCGCTGGGACAAGCTGCCGCAAAAACTGCGCGATGTTATCCTGCATGGCGGTGGCAAGGAAAAATTCGCTTTCAAATACTGGGACGGCAACAAGCATTTCACCAGCACCAATACCTTCGAGGGCGTCATTCCCAATATGCACCGCCGGTATCTGGAGACGGAAAGTTTTCACATCCGCGAAGACCTCGACCAGTACAAGACCGAACAAATCTGCACCGCCTGCAGCGGTTTCCGCCTGAAGCCGGAGGCGCTGGCCGTCAAAATCGCGGGCCAGCACATCGGCGAAGCATCGGCGCTGTCGATTGAAAAAGCGCAAAGCTGGTTCGCGGGACTTGATAAAACGCTTGGCAAAAAAGACATGGAAATCGCCGCGCGTATCCTCAAGGAAATCAATGAACGTTTAAGCTTCCTGATGAACGTCGGCCTTGATTACCTGTCGCTCAACCGGATGTCCGGCACGCTGTCGGGAGGGGAGAGCCAGCGCATCCGCCTGGCCTCGCAAATCGGCTCTGGCCTGACGGGGGTTCTTTATGTGCTGGACGAGCCGTCCATCGGCCTGCACCAGCGCGACAACAACCGCCTGCTCGATACGCTGAAACGCCTGCGCGATCTTGGCAATACGGTTCTGGTCGTGGAGCATGACGAAGACGCCATCCGCACCGCCGATTACCTGATCGATATGGGCCCCGGCGCAGGCCTGCACGGCGGCACGGTCGTTGCCGAAGGCACGCCCGATGCCGTGATGAAAAACAAACAAAGCCTGACCGCGCAGTATCTGTCCGGCGCCAAAACCATCCCCGTGCCTGCCCTGCGCCGCAGCGGCAAAACGGTGGAAGGCAAAAAAGGCACGCAAACCCAATATATCGAGGTGATCGGCGCGCGCGAAAACAACCTTAAAAACGTGGATGCCAAAATCCCTGTCGGCACCTTTACCTGCGTGACGGGTGTTTCGGGTTCGGGCAAATCGTCACTGGTGATTGATACGCTCTATGCGGGTGCGGCGCGGCGGCTGATGAAGGCGCGCACGCAGCCGGGCGCACATGACGATATTCGCGGGCTTGAATATATCGACAAAATCATCGACATCGACCAATCGCCCATCGGCCGCACACCGCGATCAAACCCCGCCACCTATACGGGCGCTTTCACCCCCATTCGCGACTGGTTCGCCGGATTGCCGGAGGCAAAGGCGCGCGGCTACGGCCCCGGACGTTTTTCGTTCAACGTCAAGGGCGGGCGCTGCGAAGCCTGCGAAGGCGATGGCGTCATCAAAATCGAAATGCACTTCCTGCCCGATGTGCATGTGACCTGCGATGCCTGCAAGGGCGCGCGCTACAACCGCGAAACGCTGGAAATCAAATACAAGGACAAATCCATCGCCGAAGTCCTCGACATGACCGTCGAGGAAGGGGCGGAGTTTTTCAAAGCCGTCCCCTCCATCCGCGATAAAATGGAAACGCTGAAGGAAGTCGGCCTTGGCTATATCCACATCGGCCAGCGCGCCACCACCTTGTCGGGCGGCGAAGCGCAGCGGGTAAAACTCGCCAAGGAACTTGCCAAGCGCTCTACCGGCCGCACGCTCTATATCCTTGACGAGCCGACGACCGGCCTGCATTTCGAAGATGTGCGCAAATTGCTGGAGGTTCTGCACCGCCTTGTCGATCAGGGCAATACCGTTGTGGTTATCGAACATAACCTCGAGGTTATCAAAACCGCCGACTGGCTGATTGACATCGGGCCGGAGGGCGGCACCAAGGGCGGCGAGATTATTATTCAGGACACGCCCGAAAAGGTCGCGCGCGAAAAACGCAGCCATACCGGCCATTTCCTGCGTCCGCTGCTAGATAAAAAAACCCGCGCCGCATGATATTTTCAGGTGCAGATGCAAAAGGCCGCCGTATCAAAACGGCGGCTTTTTTGTTGTCTGTCTATATGTTTCTAAAACGATGGCGGCGGCGGGGGCGGCGGCGTGTTATCGGGGTCGCGGCGGCGCGTCCATTCGCGGATATCCAGCTTTTCATAGCCGTTCATTTTGGCGAGATTATACAGCTCCATAAACTTCGGGCGCGGCATGTCGAACATCACTTCTTTGCCGCCGAAGGGGCCCTGCCCGTAGAGCAGGCTAAATTTTGTATAGGGGCCGTTCTTGCCGTCGGTATGCCCCTCGACGCTTTTCCAGTCGATATCGACTTCCTTGACGACGCACATCTTGAAATTCTGCTGCTGCGGCTGGCGCGCGAAAAAGGCAATCTGCAGCGGCACATCGGCAAAGTCCCGCTCGGCGGCTGCAGGCTGCTGCGCGGCAAAATCCTGCCGCAGCTGCGGGAACGCCACCTCAGCCGCCGCTTGCCCCGTCACGCGGCGCAAATCCAATACGGGCGTTTCCTGCGCATCGGTCAGGAAAACCGCCTGCTCCAGCGCTTCATATGCCATTTTGACGGCAATTTTTGCGCCGGTTTTAAGAACGATGCCCGATACCTCCGGCCCCAGGTCGACCAGATAATCAATGCGCTCGCGCAGAAAACTCGCGGCGACAAAACCGCCGCCTTCTTGCGGCACCTGCGCGCGGATAAGCATATCCGCCGCATCATGGCGGGTGAGCGTTTTCTTGAATTTGCCGGACAGAGGTTCTGTCATGGTCAGGGATTTTTCTGTTCATGGCGGCGACGCGCTTCGGCGGGCGTCACGTCCTTGAACTTTTTCATGGAATAATCGGTCATATCCACAAAATTCTCGCCCCGCGCGACGGCTTCGCGGCACAGGCGGCGGAATTCGCTGACTTTGCCTTCGATAATCACTTCGTCGCTGCCAAATGGCGATTTCTGCGGCGCATGCAGCGACATATTGATGGTCGGGCCGCCGTGGATGCTGCTGCCTTCCTTGATGTCGGACAGCTTGATATCACCGCCCGCGAAAGTGAACGCCTCGAAGGTGCTTTTTTGCGACGCACGCACAAACGCCTTGATGGTCACGGCGGCGATGTCGGGTTCGTCCTCGCGCTCTTTGGCGCGGCGGAATTCTTCGCGCAGCTTTTTGACCAGCGCCTCTTTTCCCTCGATCATGGTCTCGGCCGTGAGGTCAATTTTATTCCCGTTCGGCTGATCGAGGCGCTCGGTCAGCGTTTGCAGCGGCAAGGCAACCAGAACCTCCTGACCGTCCTGATGCTTGATAAGGCTATGGCCGGCACCGAAGCTGCGCAGGGTTTTGATCTGGCTGGCGCGAAAAGCCTGCACATCTTCCTTGGACACGTTTTCCGTGCCCGCGACGCGGACATAAATCCACGGGTCGTCTGAAAGGGAGGTGAGGTTTTTCTTGAAAGCACTCATCGCGCTGCCGCCAAGCTTCTGGTTAAAAGGAATAAAGCCACAATCTAGCAACCGCGCGCGATTATGTCAACCGACGATTGTCTGATTTTATTCTTTTAAATCAATACCTAAGATGCCTTGGCCCAGCGCTTGTGCAGCCATAGCCATTCGGCGGGGCGGGCGCGAATCCACGTCTCAAGATAACGATTCACTTCGGTCAGGATACGGCGGATATCGGCATCACGGTCATCCGTTGGCGCGATATCCAACGGCGGGAAAAAAGTGATGCGAAACCGCGCCCCCGGCAAACGCTGCGCAACCGCAGGCACCACAGGGCAGTTAAATTTCAGCGCGAACTGCGCAAGCGCCGTGGCCGTCAGCGCATCATGCCCGAAAAAGGGCATGGGAATGCCTTCGGTCAATTTTTGGTCCATCAATATCGCGACGGATTCACCACGGCGCAGCAGGGTAAAAATTTCGCGCGCGCCCTTATCGCTTTTGGTGATATGGCCAAGGCTGTCGCCGCCGCGCGCATGGCGCAGCAGGTTATCCACCCACGGATTATTCGGCTTGCGGTACAAAAGACTCAGGCGAAGCCCCCGCCGCACCGCCATCAACCCGTAAATTTCCCAATTCGCGATATGGCCGCCAAAAAAAATGCCGCCCTTTTCCTTCACCAGATTGAAATGCTCGATGCCCTCAATCTCGAGACGGTCTTCCATATCGCGCAGATGCGGATATTCGGCGATCACACGGCCAAGATTGTCCCACATGCCGCGCACGATATCCTTGCGCTCCGCTTCGGTTTTTTCAGGGAAAGCCAGCTGCAGGTTTGCATGGGCGGTGCGCGAAGCCCCCATGCGCGGGCCGATGCGCGATAAAACAAATCCGCCAACGGCGGAGGCCGCTGCGACAGGCAGTACCGCAAAAATGCCGTAAACCAGATAAGCCAGCGGCGTTTCCAGCGCATAACGCAAACGCCGTTTCCAATCCAGCGGGCGCGGCCCGCGTTTGCGGCGCGGCGCCTGCGCCTCTTCCGTCATTCGGGTATCATCGTTCATAGAAGGTTGCCGTGCGTCTGGTAAACGGCTTCGTCGATCAGCGCGACCAGCTGCGCCGCATCTTCCCATTCGACGTGAATGCCGAAAATATGCACTTTGTCGCGCAGCGCAGGCGGCAGGCGCACATGATCTTTTGCCGTCGTCACCACCATGGCGTCTTGCGCGGCGGCAGCTGTCATCAGTTCCTGCAAATCTTCTTCGGTATAGGCACAGTGGTCGGGATAGCTGCCCCAGCCTTCCAGCACCGCGCCGGCAGCGGCAAGGCTGGCGCGGAATTTTTCCGGCCGGCCGATGCCTGCAAAGGCAAATACTTTTTTGCCGAACAAATCAGGGTTGGTCTCGTCCGGCACCAGACGCGCGTTCAGCACAGGCGTATCCGGCGCATGCACGCGCAGCGCATCCATTACGCCTGCCTTATCGTCACCCAGCAGCACCACCGCATGTGCGCGCGACAGGCTGAAATCCAGCGGTTCACGCAGCGGCCCTGCGGGCAGCATGCGGCCATTGCCAAAACCCGACGCGCCGTCAATTACCAGCAGCGAGAAGTCTTTGTAAATGGAGGGGTTTTGATAACCGTCATCCATGATGATAATATTCGCGCCCGTATCAATCGCCGCCTGTGCGCCGAGGGGGCGGTTTTTCGATACCCATGTCGGCGCCTTGGTGACCAGCAGCAGCGCTTCGTCACCGACATCGTCGGCAGTATCGCGGTCGGGGCTGACCTGAATGGGGCCGATCTCGCTGCCGCCATAGCCGCGCGTCAGCAGATGCGGGTTATACCCCCGCGCCTGCAGCAGATCGACCAGCGAAAGCACGACGGGTGTTTTTCCCGCGCCGCCCGCCACCAGATTGCCCACGCACACCACAGGCCGCGCCATCGGCACCGGATAATAAAGATCAAAACGCTGGCGCACGGCAAAACCGTAAAGCGCCGCGAGCGGCGAGAGCAGCGCCGCTTTCTGCTTTGCAAAAGGCGCGGCGGCGTCATACCAGAATGCAGGGGTTTTCCATTTGCCCATCATGACGCTTTCCTTTCGGGCGCCTTGCTGCCTGCTGCCATCGCCGCCTCCAGCACCGGGGCGATGTCTTGCATGATGCCGCCGAGAACGCCGGCTTTTTCCGCCGTCATGCGCGCGGCGTTATCGCCGAAAATTTTATATTCCTGCGGCGCGGCCAGCGCGGCGGATACCTGTGCGGCCAGTGCGGCTTCGTCCGCAACCTCGACAATCGCGGCGGCGCTGCGGAAATCTTCAAGCACGGTCAGGAAATTATATCCGACAGGTCCCCAGAAAACCGTGCAGCCGTATTGCCCCGGTTCAATCGGGTTATGCCCGCCGATATCGGCGAAGGTGCCGCCCATCACCACCAGCGGACACAGTCTGTAGAACAGCCCCAGTTCGCCCATAGTATCGGCAAGATAAATGCCTTTGTCGGGCAATTTGTCGCCGCGGCTGCGGCGCGCCAGCGGAATGCCTGCAGCTTCTGCCGCCGCCGCGATTTCAGCCGCACGCGCCGGATGGCGCGGCACCACGACTGTCAACAAATCCGGATGGTCCGCGGCGAGTTTTTGATGAAGGACGAAAGCACGCGCCTCTTCGCCCGCATGCGTGCTGGCCCAGAGCAGCAAGGGGCGCGTCCCCGCCTCCGCCCGCAGCGCGGCGAGCGCCGCATCATCGCAGGGCAGCGGCAGCGCTGCATATTTCAGGTTCGCCGAAACGCGCACCGATGCCGCGCCCAGCGCCGTCAGACGTTCCGCTTCGGCAGCGTTTTGCGCAAGGCACAAACCGAAAGCCGACAGCATGCGGCCAATGGTGCCGCGCGCATAACGCCAACGCTGGAAAGATTCCTGCGACATGCGCGCATTCAGCAAAACGGCCGGAATATGCCGCGCGCGCAGCGCCATCAGCATATTGGGCCAGAGTTCGGATTCCGCCCAGAACACCGCATCCGGCCGCCAATGGTCGAGGAACGAGGCCACCCAGCGCGGGTGATCGACGGGGATATATTGATGAAACGCCCCTTCGGGCAGACGGTCGGCCATGAGCGCGGCGGAAGTCACGGTGCCTGTTGTCACCATCACAGCAGCCTGCGGATAGTCACGGCGCACGCGCACGACCAGCGCCAGCAGCGACAAAGATTCCCCCACGCTGGCCGCGTGAAACCACAATAGCGTGCCCGCAGGACGCGGACGCGCCGGATTGCCGCGGCGTTCATGCGTACGCGCGGGGTCTTCCTTGCCGGCACGCAGGCGCTTTTGCAAATAAGCGCCCAGAAGCGGCGTGGATGCCTGCATCATCAGCCTGTAAAGCGTGAGCAACATGCGACCTTTCGTTTCCTGCGGGCCACGGTTCGCACAAGACATCAAACCGCTGGCCAAGTCCCTGTAAGATTGGGTTTTTTAGCCATAAATGCAAGCATTTCTTGCAGTTTTTACCCGCCGCACCCTAGAATAACCCAAGCCCGCCGCCCAAAGGAGCCGCCGCGTGACCCAACCGCCGACCGACAGCCGGAATGCCGCCATCGCCGCACTGAAAAAGCAAATCGCCGAACAGCGCGCACGGCTGGACCCCGATGTCTTGAAACGCGCGGCGCAGGCCGCCGAACTGTCGCAAAAAACGCCGGAGGAGCGCGCGGCAGGGCTTGTCCCCTATGACCGCGCCGCAGCAGCCGAAGCTATACGGATTTTCCTGCACAACCACCCGGATGCCGCGCATTTCGAAGAAGAGCTCCTCAGCCTGCTGAGGCAACAAGAGCAATAAAAAAACCGGCCCACATGAGGCCGGTTTTTTGTTGATCTGTGTTTGAGTTACATCTGCCCGATGACATCATCGACCGTATCTGAAATGGGGATGACACTAAAGGTTTTCCAGCTGGGCATACCCCCGGGGCCGTTCAGGCCGCCCGTCAGGTCGCTCAGCGCATTCGAGATAAATGTGGAGTTGGTCGCGTTGGTGATTTCCTGTATCAGGTCGTTGCCGGGAGAACCTGAAATCGAGTTATTCAGCATTTCATAAAGGGTGAAATAAGGCATGCCTTTTTCAATCGCGGCGCCCATCAGGCTCTGGAATTCATCCAGAAAACCGGGGGGCGTGTAGTCGTTACCCCACAGCTGGGCAATACGGGAGCATTCGCCATCCGGCGTTGCCGCCGCCATCAGGCTGCTGACCGCGCTGTTGATCATGGTGACGATAGAGTTCACCAGACTATTGATGGCACTGGTCACCGCGGCGACCGCACCGCTGATCATCGAATTGATAAGCGACCATGCCGCGTTGATGGTGGCCACCGCTGTAATGACCGCCGTCGGCATCGCAAGACCCAAGAGATCCATCGCGGAAACAAGCGTGTTATAGTAGCTGTTGATATCGGATACATATCCCGCCAGATCGCCCATCGGGCCGGCAATCGACGACAGGAAGCTGTTGATGGCGCTGTTCACAAAACCGTTCAGATAACCGGCAACCGTAGCGCCCAGCATATGCGAAATGGAATCTGCGAAGTTGGTAACGTGCCCCTGCATGACAGGAGAAACCACGGCATCAAGACCGCGCACCAATTTGGTAGACGCACCAAAGTCCGGGAAGGAACTGGTGCCAAAAACGGAAGTATTGCTGATGGGCAAAGACGGCATGGAGCTGACGTCCGAGAAAATACCGCCAAGACGCGCGGTCAGCATCAAGGCGCGGTCAAAGCAGGTCATACCGACAGAGTTGTCGTTCTGCTTGATAAGTTCACGGGCTTCGGCTTTGGCTTCAACGCGTTTGGATTCAGCGCGGTTCTGCATGATCGGCAGGACGTTGTCACAGTCGCAGCCGGGCTGGCAGGCATTGGCCGCCGTGACCGACAAGGACATCATCAGCACAAGGAAAAGTCCTAAAAATCCGTATTTTCTCATGCTTCAGACCTCAATCCGTCACAAAATGCGGCCGCACAATCTTACGGGCACGTCACCGATGCACCTGCCGCCGCAATCACCGCGCACAAGGAGTTCGCGCCCGAAAAATCGGGAATAGAGGGTACAGGCAACTGCGTGATGGCCGTTTGCAAATCCGCAAAGATACCGTCGGTATCGCCCGCTTCCCAGTTTTTGGTGAAGCGGTCACCCGCGGCACCCGGCGCCGTACCGGACATCAGTTCAGCCATGGTCAGATAGGGCACGCCCGTGGCGATACCTTTATCCTTGATGCGTTCCCACAGGTTTTCGATACCGGGGCAATCGACGTTATCATCGGGTGTCGTTTGGTCGTAAACGACCGTGGTGGATTCTTTACCTTCCGCATCTGCGAACTGTTCGAAGAAGGCAGACAGGGCGTCCGTAATGACGGAGGCGAAGTTGGTATTGCCAATAAAGCTGCCCGAAAACAGGTTACCACCGCGTTCTGCAGAAACACCGGCGGCCTGGTTAAAGCAGGTCATGGCAAGCACACTGTCGGGCTTGACCACAATCTGTTCGGTCACGGCCACATCGTACAAAACTTTGGCCTGCGCTTTTTTCTGCGCGGCTTCCATCACAGCAGGGCTACAGCCTTCTACGGCCTGCGCATGGGCGCCCGTGCTGATAAGCACCGCACAAGCGGCTGACAAAACTGACAAAAATAGCTTTTTTGTCGGAAATGTGGCAAAAACGGGGAGAATCTTCTTCATGGCGATACCCTAATCTGCAGATGGATGACGCATATATCTTTAATTTTAGCAAAATTCTCGGCATGTGTCTGCATCAAAGTAGGGAGATGCAGGTTAACTAATTAAAATAAAAAGGAAAATCGGCAATTTATGCGTATCGTCAGCGGCCAGTTCAGGGGTAAAAAGCTCGAAAGCCCACAGGGACTCACCACCCGCCCTACCAGCGACCGGGCCAGACAGGCCGTGTTCAATATATTGGAACACGCCAGCTGGCGTCCCTTCATTTTACCAGAAAACGCCTTTGTTTTGGATGTTTTTGCAGGCACGGGGGCGCTGGGCCTTGAGGCGCTGTCACGCGGCGCCGCCGATGCCGTATTTATTGAGCAGGCACCCGAAACCCTGAAAGCGCTGCGCGCCAATATCGATTCGATGCGTGTCGGGGGGCAAAGCCATATCCTGCGCGCCGACGCCCTGCACCCGCCCGCCCGCCCGCCCGCGCTGGCACCGCGCACGCTGGTCTTCCTTGACCCGCCCTATGGCAAGAATTTCGGCTATGCGGCGCTGAACGCCTTGGCGGCCAAAGACTGGCTGGCCGCCGATTGCGTCTGCGTCATGGAAATGGCCAAAAAACAGCCCGAGCCCCTGCCCGCCGGTTTCACCCTTGCCGATACCCGCCATTATGGCGTGGCCGAAGTGCGGTTTTTGCTGCGCGGTCAGCACGCATAAAAAAACGGGGCGCCGCATATGCAGCGCCCCGTTTCTTGTTTATACCCGCGCCAGTTAGAACGACAGCTCGGCAATCAGCTTATTCAAATCGCTTTCCAGCTTCTGGCGTTTTGCTGCCATTTCATCGCGCTGCGCGTCGATTTTGGAGATCAGGTCTTCCTGTTCGTTCAGTTTGCTCAGATATCGCTGCTGCACATCCGACGTCCCCGTCAGGCTGCGCAGGTTTTCACGCACGCGCTGCTGGTCTTGAAAGATGGTGCTGCGCTGGCGCTCCAGCTCCGCCGATTTGCGGTCGATGTCGTCCATGTTACGGCGAACCTCTGCCATACGGGCGAAGGCTTTGCGCGTCGATGCATCCAGCTGCCCGCGGTCGGTCGCATAGGCCGCCAGCTGCGGCGTGGAAAAACTGGCGATGGTATAAGACTGCCAACCCTGATGTTCCAGCACCACATTCAGCGTTTTTTTCTCGCCCGCCTTCACGGGGACGCGAATGCGGTAATGGGTATCGGTGACCTCGACCTCTTTCGGGTCAGGGGAAACGATCTGGTAATCGCCCATACGCGGATGTTCGATAACGACGGTGCGCTCTTCCTTCTCCGGTGCCTTGATGGTGTAGATGGTTTCATAGCGCGTGGTCATGGCCGTGCGCATCATACCTTGCGATACGCTGATGCGGCCCTCTGTCGATTGGCTTTTCTGTTCGCGGTCGATGGCGGTTTTGGAATCGAGCGCATAGGACACCATGCGCTTGTCACCGCGCGCGACCACCGGCATGTTGGCGTCACCGACGAAGCTGGTGCCTTTCAGCAGGGCGCTTTCTTCGTACAGCGTCAGAACGCCCGGAGGCAGGCCAGTATCGCCATCGTTTTTCAGCTCCACCGCCGCCAGCGGATGGCGCGGATGGGTATCGGGCTGATAAAGCGCGACGCGTTCCATCGGCACTTCGCGGCTGACAAATGGCAGCATCATCGACTGGCCGGATTTCAGGCTAAAACGGTCGGGGAAACGGAACAGCACCTGCGTCGTCGCCTCCGCGCTTTGCGCCGCACTCGCCGCCTGCGCCACGTTGCGCATGCCGCCATAGCCGCCGGAATCCATAGCTACAGATTCGGCAGACATCGGGCGCTCGATTCTTGAGCGCTCGGCTGCGGCTTGCCTCCATTGAGAAAGAGGGTCTCCGCTTGCCGATTTCATCATAGCGGGGGCCGGCGCGGCCGGCGCACCACCCACAACATTGCCGTAGTCGCGGCGCTCCATATCGCTGGCGGTGCTGACAGCGCCGCTATCGGTGCGCGGCATCACGCGGCCGAAAACCTGCACCGGAATTTCGGGGCGCTGCACGTAGTAGGATTCATACAATGACTGGCGGAAGGTAACAGGATTGCCCGACACCAGCGTCATATCGACGTTGTTCCAGTCGCTGGCCGTCATGTTTTCAACCACAGCCCAGCCTTGCAGCAGGCCTTTTTTATCCTTGCCTTCGCCTTCGGGCAGCACAAGACGGTAAGCCGTTTTCCACAGCGGCGCATCGACGACATAGGACAGCGTCACCGGACGCGCCCCTTCGCCGGGCAGCGACACGGTGAGCATCCGGCGCTCCGACGTGCCGTTTTCGCGGATGCTGTCGAGGGCGCGGGCAATCTCCCCGCGGATTTTCGCATCGTCAAAGCGCATGGATTGCAAATCTTCGAGCAGCGCCTGACGCATGCCCTCCGCCGTCATCACGCTGATGCGGTGTTTGGTGACGGTTTTGCCGTCTTCAAGCTCCACCTGCTCGGGCGTGACCTGAATGACTTTGCCGGAAATCTCCGCATTGCCGCCGCCCTTGAGGGTAATCGCCGCACCCTGATAGGCGTTGATGAGCAGCATGGGGTTCGACAGCTGTTCCTGCGTAAAAGGAAGGTCTTTGAAAACCTGTTCCAGCGGCTGTTTACCCGGCAGCGTCACGCCGCCCAGGCGCCCCTGACGGTCGAAGATGACAAGACTTTTCAGGATGTCATCCACCTGTTCGAAGCGCACGGGGAATTCGACCGTGGCGTTATCTTTCACCTGCATCTTGTGCACGAAATTCGCAAGGCCGCTGGTGGAAAGGATCACGCGGTCAACGGGGATTTCACCGCTCGGCCCTTCGGCGCGGGCGAAGCTGAGGGCGGTTGACGACAAAAGCGCGGCGGCGAAAAGCGTGACGGCAAATTTTTTCATGTTCAAACTCCTGAAGGTGTGCGGCCTGAAGGTGGGACGATGCGGCCGCCGCTTTCCTTGGCAAGGAAAGCAAAAATTTAATAACCCCTTCGCATTCAAGCAAAAAAGGGTGAATAAAGCCTAAACCGGAGCACCCGCAAAAGGCTAGATGACGAAATAAACCAGCAGGAAGCCACCCAGGAACAGGCGATAAAAAACAAACGGCAGCAATCCGGCCCGTTTCAGCCAGACCATCATGAAATGGATGGCGCAAAGCCCCGCCAGAAACGACATGCCCACGGCCAGCCCCGCCTGATGCCAGAGACCGGGGTTGTCCATCTGCATCAGCTCACGCAGGCCCATCGCCCCCGCGCCCATCGTCGCAGGAATGCCGAGCAGGAACGACAGCCGCGCCGCATCCACCCGCTCATAGCCCAGAAAACGCGCCGCCGTCATGGTCACGCCGCTGCGGCTGGTGCCGGGTATGAGGGCCAGCGCCTGCGCAAAACCAATAATCAGCACGCGCGTGAGGGTGCTGTCGGTGACTTTAAGCTCCCGTTTGCCGAACATATCGGCAAGACCCATGAGAAGCCCGAAAAACAGCGTCGTTGCGGTAATGACCGCCACACTGCGGATGCCGTCCGGGAAGGCGACGTGAATATAGGCGCCAAAAGCGAAAGCAGGAAGGCTGCCCAGCGCGATATACCAGCCGAGATTGCGCGCCTGTTTATCCTTCGCCTTGGGCCCGCACAGCACGTTCCAGCCGATGTTCCAGACATCGCGGCGGTAATAAAGCAAAACCGCCAGCAAGGTGCCGACATGCAGCGCGACGTCAATGAGGATGCCCTGATCCACCTCGCCCAAAAGGCGCGGCGCAAGCACCAAATGCCCGCTGGAGCTGACCGGCAGGAATTCTGTGAGGCCCTGAAGGGCGGCAAGGACAAAAAGCTGAAAAAACGTCATAGTATGAGCGATTTAGCACTATAGCCGCCCCAGTGTCATGCACTTTCTTTGTAAAGCTTTTGTTAAAACTTTATTGCGAATTTATTAACCATAATACTTTTCGCTTAGCTTTTTGCCGAGAATCCTGTATGTTCTTAATCCAAGGGGATGCCGTCGCAATGGAAATAATCCGGCAAACGGCAAGGGGAATGCGGATGTACACCATGACTTTCATGAAAAAATTCGACCAAAGCTTCGCCGAGCTGAAAGCCTTCGCCGAGCCGCATCTGCGCCGCCTTTATAAAGAGGCCGTCGACGGTTACATCAATTTCCGCAAACGCGGCACGATCCTGTTCAAAGCCTTCTGCCACAATACCGTCAATTTTTGCATGGGCCTGAGCCTCAAAAGCTTCGCTGCCCTGACGCTGGTTCCCGCGATCGTTCTTCTGGTGTCCATCGACGTTTCATCCAAGGGCGAGCGCGATGCCAAACAACTGCGCGCCTCCATCGCGGCGCAGCTGGCGCATTCACGCACCAACACACAGGCCACCGCTGCCGCAGCCGCGCAGGCAGCAGCAGCCGCCAGAGGTACACAACTGCCCGGACAATCGGGCGCTGCCGCGTCACTGATTCAGAATACCGCTGACAATAAAAAGATTGTTCCGCCGATGATCTCCGCCGATGCCTTCATGTCGTTTGTCGATAACGAGAAAACACCGCGCGATGCCGAAGCCTATCTGAGAGAAGGCATGAAAGCGGCGCAAAAAATCGAACCCGCCGCAGGCCGCTAATCCCGCCTCTTTCGCTTGTATCGAATGCGGACGCCCGCCTGCTTTCCGCGTCATCCCATTGAAAACCATAACTTTCACCCCGCCAGATACGGGATGCCTTTGTGCGCAAACTGTGCTATAACCTTGGCAGGATCCACTAATCAGAGACATATGATGGTTTTCCTGAAAAAGATCTGCCAGAGCCTTGCGCTGAAATGTTTTGGCGCGCTGGCCTTGGGAATTGTCGCCGTAACGCTCATCACCCTTGAACTTGCCCAGATAGGTCTGGAAGAGGAAGTGCGCACGGAGCTGTCGGATGCCGATATCCTCCGCTTCCCCGAAAACGAGGAAAGCCTGCGCAGCATGAGCGCACGATTGATGGACAGCATCACCCCGCAAAATATCGAACCTGCTGCCGGCGAATAAAGCGCTACGCATCAACAAAAAACGCCCGCTGCGACAGCGGGCGTTTTTGTTGTTAAAGGTCTCAGCCGTTAGAGATATTTTTCGGCCAGTACTTCGGCGATTTGCACGGCATTGGTCGCCGCGCCCTTGCGCAGGTTGTCCGCGACCACCCACATGGCAAGACCGTTTTTCAAAGACGGATCCTTGCGGATGCGGCTGACGTAAACCGGATCCTCGCCCGCGATTTCCGCAGGTGTCACGAAACCGTCTTCGGGATCGGGTCGGTCAACAACAACAATCCCCGGGGCCTTTTGCAAAGCTTTGCGTGCCGCAGCCACGGTGACAGGCTTTTTAAACTCCACATGCACAGCTTCGCTATGGCCAACGAAAACAGGCACGCGCACGCAGGATGCGACAACCTCGATATCCTTACCGAGGATTTTTTTCGTCTCCACGCGCATTTTCCATTCTTCCTTCGTCTGCCCATCGTCGAGGAACTTGTCGATCTGCGGAATGACGTTAAAAGAAATCTGTTTGGCAAAAACCTCGCGCGAGGGCACATCATTGGAATAAAGGCCGCGCGTCTGATGGAACAGCTCGTCCATCGCTTCCTTGCCCGCGCCCGATACGGACTGGTAGGTCGCCACGACAACGCGCTGGATAACGCCGAGGTCATGCAGCGGCTTCAGCGCCACCACCATCTGGATGGTCGAGCAGTTGGGGTTGGCGATAATGCCTTTCTTTTTATACTTCTTGATGTCTTCTGGGTTGACTTCGGGCACGACCAGCGGCACGTCCTTGTCCATGCGGAAGAACGACGAGTTGTCGATGACAACCGCGCCGGCCTTCGCGGCCTTGGGCGCGAATTTTTCGGACACGTCGGAGCCAGCCGATGCGAGCACGATATCGATGCCTTTGAAATTGAATTTATCGAGCGCCTCGACCTTCAGCACGTTGTCTTCGCCAAAGGACACTTCCTTGCCTGCGCTGCGGGCGGACGCCACGGCATGCACTTCGGCCACCGGAAAATTGCGTTCCGCCAGTACGTTCAACATTTCGCGCCCGACGTTACCGGTGGCGCCGACGACGGCGATTTTATAAGCCATTTTTATACCCTCTTATTTTTCTAGCGCCCCGACAGCGGGGCTGGCCGATTATAAGGGGATTCCGGTAAAAAGGGGAAGGGTGTTATTGCGCGGCCAGCACGTGATAAAACACATAGGCGCCGTCATCTCCGTTCCTGACGCAAGCGGCGGAAGGCGTTGAACTTTCTCCGTCCGTCCCGGCCGGACGGCCATGCGCGGCAAAGGTCCAGGCATTCAGTCCCGCCGTACCGTTGACCGGCCCCGGCGTCGCAAGGTCGACGGCCACAGATTCGACCTTTGGCGCAGCGGGCAAGCCTAGAGTGCGGTTCACCATCTCGCAAAACTCGCGCGGAAGCCCCTGAAGGTAGGCGAAAACATCCTTGCCCGCCTCCTCGTCACTGCCGAGGCCTGCGATAAACCAGCCCTCGCCCGCAGGCGTCACGGTCTTGAACCGCCAGCGCCCCTGATCCGGCAAAAGCCCCTGTGGCGGCATCTGGTAGCGGACGGCGCCGCCTTTGCTATGAAACACGGCCCGCTCTCCCTTGGAGTCGGGAGAGAAATCGATTTTAGCAAGCGGTACGCCCGCCGCCTGCAAACGCATAACCCCCGCCCGCACAACGGCGGGAAACTGCGTCACCTGCGTGACAACCAGCATGCGGTTTTCTTCCTGCACAGCCTGCGTTTGAGAACGGTCATAGAAAAAATAAAATCCGCCCGCGATCATGGCAAACATCAGCAAGGTCAGAAAAGCTGTCGCGGTTGGCTGGCTTGAGCCTATATCATCCACTGCGTTGTCATGCTGGCCTGTCGGCATGACTTATTCGCCTTTCGGCGGGGCGGCGTCCGCTGCAGGTTTGTTGCCCGCCGGCACGGCAGGGCGGCGCAGGCTCTCGTGCGGGTTCTGCTCGTCGAGATAATCCGGCGCAGACGCGGCAGGCGCAGCATCCAGCCCCTCGGCGCCCGTCTCTTCCGGCGCGGCATCGGACCAACCGTCTTCATCGGCGGCCATGTTTTCCATCAAGCGGCGCTCCACCTCGGCTTTTTCAGCGGCATAGACGGCAGGCGCAGCTGACAGCAACGCAAAGAGAATAGCAATCAGTACGTGACGGTTCATGAAAAATCCGGGCCCGGGCCCGCCCCTCTGACAGGAAATATGAACTCAAAAAATGCTGCCATAAGATTAGCGCGAAGTGCGCAAACTGCACAACCGCGATTAAAATTACATAACCCCCTTCATGCCGCGCTTTTATTTGCAAACCCATCTTGGGCAGCGCAGCAAAGGCCGCTATAGTGGCTGTCGCCGATTTAACCGGAATCGCAAAGACCGAGATTCCCAAACAGGCGGGGCGCATGACGACGCAAGGCAGTCAGAAACCAGGGGCACTCGAGGGCGTACGCGTCCTAGACCTCACCCGTATTCTGGCAGGCCCCAGCGCCACACAAATCCTCGGCGATTACGGCGCGGACATCATCAAAATCGAAAAACCCGGACAGGGCGACGACACGCGCAGCTGGGGCCCGCCGTTTGTGCAGGATGCCGCGGGGCACGATACGTCCGAAAGCTCCTATTATCTTTCCGCCAACCGCAACAAACGATCCCTCGCGCTTGATTTCACCAAGCCGGAGGGGCTGGCGGTTTTGAAAAAACTGCTCGCCTCCTGCGATGTGCTGTTTGAAAACTTCAAGGCGGGCACGCTGGAAAAATACGGCCTCGGCTACGAACAGCTGCGCGCGGAATTTCCGCGCCTGATTTACTGCTCGCTCACCGGCTTTGGCCACACGGGCCCCTACCGCGACCGCGCCGGATACGATTTCCTGATACAGGGCATGGGCGGCATCATGAGCCTGACCGGCCCCATCGACGGCCCGCCGTATAAAATCGGCGTCGCCAAATCCGACCTTATATGCGGGCTTTATGCGCTGTCGGCCATTCTGGCCGCGCTTTACAGCCGCGAAAAAACCGGACAGGGCCAACACATCGATGTCGCCCTGCTGGATACGCAAATCGCCGCGCTGTCGAATGCGGGGCAATATTACCTGACATCCGGCAAGGTGACGCCGCGCATGGGCAATGCGCACCCGACCATCGTGCCGTATGAAGTTTTCGAAGCCGCGGACGGATACATCATCCTCGCCGTCGGCAACGACCGCCAGTTCCGCGATTTTTGCGATGCCGCCGGACGGATTGACCTTGCCGATGACCCGCGCTTTACCGCGAATAAATCGCGCGTGAAAAACCGCGATATCCTGCTGCCGGTGATCCGCGATATCATCGCGCAAAAACCGCAGGCCTTCTGGATGGACACGCTGGAAAAACGCGCCGTGCCTTGCGGCCCCGTCAATACGCTGGATCAGGTTTTCGCAGACCCGCAGGCGCAGGCCCGCGGCATGGTCACCGACATGACCCATGCCCTGTCGGCGGAGCCGGTGCGGCTGATTGCCAACCCCGTCAAATTTTCGGAAACGCCCGTCAGTTACCGGCGCGCGCCGCCGCCGCTGGGCGCGGATACGGATGATGTGCTGAAGGCCGAACTCGGCCTCGGCGACGATGAGATTTCAACCCTGCGTCAACAAGGAGTAGTGTCATGACGATCCTGCAAGCCGGACTGAACAGCGAGAAGAAACCCGTATCCAAGCTGCGCATTCCGCAGCATGACCTTTTGGGCATTGACGCGCTGGATGCCAGCGACATTACCTCCATCCTCGACCTTGCCGAATATTATGTGGTGCAAAACCGCCGCCGCTCGCTCACGGGCGCGCTTTTGAAAGGCATGGTCATCGTCAACCTGTTCCTTGAAAATTCCACCCGCACGCGCCTGTCGTTCGACATGGCGGCGAAGCGTCTGGGCGCGGATGTCATCAACATGACGACGGACGGCTCGTCCATCCTCAAAGGCGAAAGCCTGACCGATACGCTCAAGACCATCAACGCGATGCGCCCCGATGTTGTGATTATCCGCGGGCGCGCCGAAGGTTCCGCCGAAGATGCGGCAAAACTGATTGACGCCCCCGTCATCAACGCGGGCGACGGCACGCGCGAACACCCGACGCAGGCGCTTTTGGATGCGCTGACCCTGCGCCGCCATTTCGGCCGCCTTGAAGGTCTGCATGTCTCTATCGTCGGCGACATTCTGCACAGCCGCGTCGCGCATTCGAACCTGCATCTGTTCAAAAAAATGGGCGTCAGCCACAGCTGCGTCGGGCCGAAGGAGCTGCTGCCCCTCGGCGTGGATGGTACGCAAGACCTCAGCGCCGGCATCCAGAACGCCGATGCTGTCATGGTGCTGCGCATCCAGAAAGAACGCCTGACGGAGAAACTTTCTTTCACCGAAGAAGATTACTTCAAAACCTACGGCCTGACGGCGGAGCGCCTTGCGCTGGCGAAGCCCAATACCGTCGTGCTGCACCCGGGCCCGATGAACCGCGGCGTAGAAATCGACGCCGCGCTGGCAGACGACCCCGCGCGCAGCCTGATTACCACACAGGTGGAAATGGGCGTCGCCGTGCGTATGGCCTGCCTCGATCTGCTCACCCGCGGCCTGCGTAACGCCTGCTGATGCCGCGCGCGCAGCTGGCAGAACGTTTTTCCGCCCTGTGGCAACGCCTTGGCGCCGATGATGGCGCAGGCGTTGCCGCGGCGGGTGAGCGCCTGCTTGACCTCTATGCGCAGCCCCACCGCGCGTATCACAACCTCACGCACCTTGAAGACGTGCTGGCCAAGCTGGATTGGGCGCAGAGCGAGCTGTCATTCAGAGGCCATTTTGCTGGCCTTGCTCCGATTACTATAGCGAAAATGTTCGATACAATAGAATTGGCACTATTTTATCACGATGTCATTTATGACGCCGCTTCAAAGGACAATGAAAAGAAAAGCCGCGACATGATGCTGAGCGATGCAGCGTTTTTTGGGATTGCAAAAGCTATAGCTGACGACGCCGCGCGCCTGATAAATATGACCGCACATCATAATCTTTCCAAGAGCCCCAATGAGAAAATTAAGATGGATGAACGAATTATGGCTGACTGTGACCTGGCCATACTTGGAGCATCCCCAGCTAATTTTAAAAAGTATGACGCGGGAATCCGGCTCGAATATGCGCATGTACCCGACCCCATTTATGCTGTTGAACGGGCTAAAATCCTACGCAAATTTCTAGAAATGCCTCGACTATTTAAGACCACCTCCTTCGAGCTTACGTATGGTAAGGCAGCGCGCCGCAACCTGGCCGCCGCCCTGACGCCGCAATCGCCGCCGATACTGGGACGGATTAAAAAATTCCTGTTTGGCGGCTGATTTACCCCCTGCGGATAGTGTCTCCATCATAAATAGGTGCTCCGCGCCGCCGGATGCCCGCATAAAGCGGGTATGACAGATTCATTTTCAAGCGGAGACACGACTCCCCTGCGCGCATGGTTGAAATCAGCGGTGGAATAAGCGATAGTGGCGCATCCTGAAAGGAATGCACCATGTCGTTTTTATTGACCCAGACACCCGCCGCCCTTGACTACAGCCTTGTTCTTGTCGCCCTTATCGGCGGCTATCTGTCGGGCAGCGTGCCTTATGGCCTTATCCTTGGCAAACTCGCGGGGCTGGGCGATATCCGCACGGCCGGTTCGGGCAACATCGGCGCGACCAACGTTTTGCGCCTCGGCGGAAAAAAACTGGGCGCGGCAACGCTGCTGCTGGATGCGCTGAAGGGTGCCATTCCGGTTCTGGTCGCCAAGCAGTTCCATATGGATTACGCGGTGCTGACCGCCCTTGCGGCCTTTGCCGGTCATCTTTTTCCTGTGTGGCTGAAATTCAAAGGCGGCAAGGGGGTTGCGACCGCCCTTGGTATTTGCTGGGCTTTGATGCCGCTGCTGGGGCTGTGCCTGTGCCTCATCTGGCTGGGCACGGCAATGATGTTCCGCTATTCATCCCTCGCGGCGCTGACAGCCTTTGGCGTTGCGCCCGTGGTCACGCTGCTGATTGGCGGTGATTACCAGATGACGCTGACCGTTCTTATTCTGGCCGTCGTGGTCTGGATACGCCATCACCAGAATATCCGCCGTCTGTGGCGCGGCGAGGAAGGCAAAATCAACCTCGGCGGCAGCAAGAAAAAAGAGGCGGCGTGAGCAGCGGCGGCATCACCCCCGCCGAAAAACTGGCCCGCCTGCGCCTGATCCGCAGTGAAAACGTCGGCCCCATCACCTATGCACGGCTGCTGCAGCGTTTTGGCAGCGCAATCAAGGCAATTGACGCCCTGCCCGAACTGGCCCGCCGTGGCGGCAGTCAGAAAGAACTTAAAATCTGCAGCGCCAGCAGCGCCGAAGACGAAATCGCCAAAATCGAAAAATTCGGCGCGCGGCTGGTTGTCGCGGGCGAAGCGGAATATCCGCCGCTGCTTGCGGAGACCGAAGATGCGCCGCCCGTGCTGACCGTTCTGGGCAATCCGGCCTTGCTGTCGCGCCCCACGCTGGGGGTTGTCGGTGCGCGCAACGCATCGCTGAGCGGCCGCAAAATCGCCGAAAGCTTTAGCGCGCGCGTTGGCGCGGCGGGCTATGTGATTATCTCCGGCCTTGCGCGCGGCATTGATGGCGCGGCACATGCGGCGACGCTGCAAAGCGGCACCGTCGCCGTTGTCGCGGGCGGCATTGATGTGGTGTATCCGCGCGAGAATGAAGCCCTTTACCGCGATATCGCCGCGCGCGGCGCGATTGTCGCCGAAAGCCCGTTTGGCACAGAACCGCTTGCGCGCCACTTCCCGCGCCGCAACCGCATTATATCGGGCCTGTCGCTGGGCGTATTGGTCGTAGAGGCGGCGGAGAAATCAGGATCCCTGATTACCGCGCGCATGGCGCTTGAACAAAACCGCGAAGTTTTCGCCGTGCCCGGCTCTCCGCTTGATCCGCGTGCGGGCGGCACCAACAGTCTTTTGAAAGACGGCGCGCATGTCACAACCAGCGCCGAGGATATCCTCAACGTGCTGGGCAGCCTGCGCCTGCGTCCGCTGCGCGAGCCGCCGCAGCGCCCCTTCGACAGCGGCGGCGCAGATGATTCGCAAGCCCACGCCACAATGCCCGACGCGCTGCGGGTACAAATTCTGGAAAACCTGAGTCCGACGCCGATTTCCATAGACGAACTCATTCGTGAACTAAATGCGCCGGTTAGCTATATTCTGACAATTCTTTTAGAGCTGGAGCTTGCAGGACGTATTGAACGGCAGGCAGGAAATAAGGTAAACCTGATTTAAGGTGCCTTAAGCCACACTATTTATAATGTGTCGGCACCCCATAGCCGCCACCCTGCCACACGGCCACCGGCGCGGCTCTATTGAACGACCGGACACAGGAACGCATGTCTGCACAAAATCTCGTCATCGTCGAATCCCCCGCCAAGGCCAAGACCATCAACAAATACCTTGGCCCTGATTACACCGTCGTGGCCAGCTTTGGCCATGTGCGCGATTTGCCCGCGAAAAACGGTTCGGTCGACCCCGACAAGGATTTCGCCATGCAATGGGAAATCGGCGAGCGTTCGCACAAGCCGCTGGGCGAAATCATTTCGCGCGCGAAAAAAGTGCAAAACGTTTTTCTCGCGACTGACCCGGACAGGGAAGGCGAAGCGATTTCCTGGCACGTCAGCGAATACCTGAAAGAAAAATATCTGGCGGATAAAGTCAAAATCCGCCGCGTCACCTTCAACGAGATTACCAAAAGCGCCGTGCAGGAAGCCTTCAAGCATGCGCGCGATATCGACCATCATTTAGTTGACGCCTATATGGCGCGCCGCGCGCTCGACTATCTGGTCGGCTTTACGCTGTCGCCGGTTTTGTGGCGCAAACTGCCGGGTTCGCGCTCGGCGGGCCGCGTGCAATCGGTCGCCCTGCGCCTGATTTGCGAACGCGAAGCAGAAATCGAAGTTTTCAAAGCCGAAGAATACTGGTCGATCGAAGCGCTTCTGACCACCAAAGACGGCAAAGGCTTCACCGCCCGCCTGTCGCAACTGGATGGCGAGAAGATCGAGAAAATGACTCTCGGCAACCAAGGCAGCGCCGAGGCAGCGGTTGCGCGCATCAACGGACAGAATTTCAGCGTCGCCGCCATCGAGCGCAAACAGGTGCGCCGCAACCCCTACCCGCCTTTCATCACCTCGACATTGCAGCAGGAAGCGTCGCGCAAGCTGCGTTTTTCCGCGACCAAGACCATGCGCACCGCGCAAAAGCTGTACGAGGGCGTGGATATCGGCGGCGAAACCGTCGGCCTTATCACCTATATGCGTACCGACGGCGTGACCCTGAGCGGCGAGGCGATTGCCGCCGCGCGCAAGCTGATTAAAAACAAATTCGGCGATAATTACCTGCCGGACAGCCCGCGCGCCTATAAATCCAAAGTCAAAAACGCGCAGGAAGCGCACGAAGCCATCCGCCCGACCGATATCCACCGCACGCCCGACAGCGTGTCGGAATATCTGGGGGAGGACGAGGCGAAACTCTACGACCTTATCTGGAAGCGCACCGTCGCCTGCCAGATGGAAAGCGCCGTGCTGGATCAGGTCTCTGTCGATATCGCCAATCCCGACGGCAAGGTCGTGCTGCGCGCAACGGGTTCCATCGTTGCGTTTGACGGTTTCCTGAAAGTCTACCGCGAAGAGCAGGAAGACGAAGACAAGGACACCAGCGAAGAAGAACGCCGCCTGCCGCCGCTGAAAGAAGGTGACGCCCTGAAACTGGGCGACGTCACGCCGAGCCAGCATTTCACCCAGCCCCCGCCCCGCTATACGGAGGCGAGCCTTGTGAAGAAAATGGAAGAACTGGGCATCGGCCGCCCGTCGACCTATGCGTCGATCCTGCAGGTGCTGCAAGACCGCGACTACGTGAAGCTCGACCAGCGCCGTTTCATCCCCGAAAGCCGCGGCCGGATTGTCACCGCGTTCTTGATGAACTTCTTCGGCCAGTATGTGGAGTATAACTTCACCGCCGACCTCGAAGAGCAGCTGGATGAAATTTCCGCGGGCGACATCGAATGGAAACGCGTGCTGCGCGATTTCTGGAAGGCGTTTTCGGAAGCGGTCGAAAAAACTTCCGACCTCAAAATCACCGATGTGATTAACGCGCTTGAACATGACCTCTCGCCCATCCTGTTCCCTGACCAAGGGCCAGAAGGCCGCGTCTGCCCGACCTGCAAAACCGGCACGCTGAGCCTCAAGCTCGGCAAATACGGCGCTTTCGTCGGCTGTTCCAACTATCCGGATTGCCGCTATACGCGCCCCGTACTGTCGGGCGGCGGCGATGGCGAGGGCACTGCAGGCGAAAGCGGCAACATCGCGCCGAAACTGCTGGGCAAACACCCGAAAACAGGCACCGACGTCTCGCTGCGTTTCGGTCCTTACGGTCCCTATGTGCAGATGGACGCACCGGAAGGCATCGCCGCCGCAGCTGTGGCGGAGGAGCCCGCCGACGACGGCAAGAAAAAGAAAAAGGCCAAAAAACCCGCCGCGCCCAAACCCAAACGCGCGCCCGTGCCGAAAAACATGGATGCGCATGATATGGATCTGGAGCGTGCCGTGGCCCTGCTGGCCCTGCCGCGCGATGTCGGCCTGCACCCCGAAAGCGGGGAGATGATCAAGGCGGGTATTGGCCGCTTTGGCCCCTTCCTTGTGCATCAGGGTAAATTCAAATCCATTCCCGCCGACGATCCCGACGGCGTATTGACCATCGGCCTGAACCGCGCTGTCGACTTGCTCGCACAGCAGGGCAAGGGCCGCGGCGGCTTTGGCGCTCTCAAAGAGCTGGGGCCGCACCCCGAAGACGGCAAACCCGTCACTATCAACCGTGGCCGTTATGGCCCCTACGTCAAACATGGCAGCGTCAACGCCACCATCCCCAAGGATGTGGAGGCCGAGGCCGTCACCATGGCACAAGCCGTAGAGTGGCTGAACGCCCGCAAATCCGCCGCGCCCAAATCGGGCGGTGCGAAGGCGCCCGCCCGCAAAACCGCGCAGAAAAAACCCGCCGCCAAGAAAACGGCCGCGAAAAAATCTGCCGGGACGCGGAAAACCTAAAATCAGAAAGAAGCCTATCTCTTGAAAAATTCAAAACCACCGTCCCGCAACAAACATTCCAAAGCAGGACGCGCCGCTTCCGGCCCCAAGGGCCGCGAAGGCGGCTTTGTGCACCCGCACCGTTCCCCCCAATCCCGCCGCCGCGATGAACAGGCCGAAAGCGCCCTGCCCACGCGCGAAGAGCTGAAAGAATTCCTGCTCAGCCATCCCGATGCGCTCGACAAGCGTGAAATCGCCCGCGCTTTCGGCATCACGGGCCAGGACCGCACGCAGCTGCGCCGTCTTTTGCGTGAAATGACCGAAGAGGGCATGCTGGAGAAAAACGAGCGCCGCGGCTATCAGGCGCCTGACAGCCTGCCGGAGCGCGCGCTGCTTGAAATCACCGGCCTCAGCGACGATGGCGAACTGCTGGCCCGCCCGCTGGACTGGCACGGACGCGGCAAGCCGCCCGTGATCTATGTCATGCCCGACCGCAAACGCGGCGCGGCACTGAAAGACGGTGACCGCGTGCTGGCCCGCCTGCGCAAGGTATCCGCAAGCGAATACGAAGCGCAAATGCTGAAACCGCTCGAAGAAAACGGCGAGACGCGCGCCGTCGGCTTTTTCAAATCCTACCGCGGCGGCGGTTTTGTCACGCCGACGGACAAGAAAAACAAGCTGGAGTACATGATTCCCGCCGAATTCACCAACGGGGCACAGGATGGCGATCTGGTATCCGCCGAAACCCTGCCGCCGTCGCGCCAATATCCGCGCAGCAAAAACGCCGCGCGCGTGGCGGAGGTCATCGGCCAGAAGGACGACCCCAGACTCATCAGCCTGATCGCCATTCACACGCAGGGTATTCCCGTTGAATTTCCGCCCGCCGTGATTGAAGAGTCCGAAAAGCTGAAAGAGCCGGACCTGTCGGGCGGGCGCATCGATATGCGCGATATCCCGCTGGTGACCATCGACGGCGCCGATGCGCGCGATTTCGACGACGCCGTTTTCGCCATGCCCGACGACGACCCTAAAAACCCCGGCGGCTGGAAACTGATTGTCGCGATTGCGGATGTGTCTTACTACGTGCGTTCATCGACGCCGCTGGATATCGAAGCGTTCAAGCGCGGCAATTCAACCTATTTCGCCGACCGCGTGGTGCCGATGTTGCCGGAGCGTTTGTCGAACGATCTCTGTTCGCTGCGCCCGCACGTGCCGCGCGCCTGCCTTGCCGCCCTGATGACCATCGACAAGAATGCCCGGCTGATAGATTACCGTTTCCAGCGCGGATTGATGCGTTCTGCCGCCCGCCTGACCTATGAACAGGTGGAAGAAGCCCACCGCGGCAACCCCGATGACACCACGGGGCCGCTGATGGATGCCGTCATCCGTCCGCTCTATAAGGCCTACAGCCTGCTCAAGCACGCGCGGCAAAAACGCGGCGCACTGGAAATTGACCTGCCCGAACGCAAGGCGATCATCAATGAAAAAGGCCAAGTCACCGCCATCGTGCCGCGCGCGCGTCTCGACAGTCACCAGCTCATCGAAGAGTTCATGATTTTGGCCAACGTCGCCGCCGCGCATGTGCTGGAAGATAAAAACGCCCCCTGCGTCTACCGCGTGCACGACCAGCCGTCGGCGGAACGTATCGAGGCGGCGCGCAGTCTTCTCAAGGATATGGGCTATTCCCTGCCGGAAACCGACAATATCCACCCGCGCAATATCAACCAGCTTTTGAAAATATCCAGCGAGCGCGGCGATGCCGACCTTGTGCATACGCTTTTGCTGCGCACGCAGTCGCAGGCGATTTATCACCCTGACAATATCGGCCACTTTGGCCTCGCGCTTGAAAAATACGCGCATTTCACCTCGCCCATCCGCCGTTATGCGGATTTGATCGTGCACCGCTCGCTTGTGCGCGCGTGCAAACTCGGCGATGGCGGGTTGACGCCGTATGAAGAAGACAATATTTTCGACATCTCCGAACATATTTCGCAGACTGAACGCCGCTCCATGCTGGCGGAGCGCGATGTGATGGACCGTTTCACCGCGCAGTATCTGCAATCGCAGGTCGGGCAAGTCTTCAAGGGTAAAATATCCAGCGTGGCCTCCTTCGGGCTTTTTGTGACGCTGGATGAATCAGGCGCGGATGGCATCGTGCCCATGCGCCAGCTGCCCCGTGATTACTATATCCACGATGAAAAACGCCACATGCTGGTCGGCAAGGAAACGCGCCGCACGTTCCGCATGGCGGATGCCGTTTATGTGCGCCTGCTCGAAGCGGACCCGCAGCGCGGCAGCACGGTGTTTGAAATGGTCGAGGGTACGGACGACGGCGACGGTTTCACCGAACGCTCCAAACGTCCGCACCGCGGGCAAAACGACCGCCGCGACAAAAAGCAGGGCCGCCCGCAAGAAAACGGCCGCGGCGGCAAGAACAAACGTTTTTCAAAGGATAAGAAGCGCCGACGCTAAATAAGCGCGCTTATGCCTTGCGCACAGCCGGCGCAGCCTCGACCACGCGGTTGCGGCCGGCACGCTTGGCATCGTAAAGCGCCTTGTCGGCACGCTCGATCAGCGCGGCGATTTCTTCGCCGGGTGTATATTCGGCGATACCGATGGACAGCGTGATGCGGCCCATGTTTTCGTTGCTGGCCTTGTTGATGACTTCCTTGCTCTCGACGGATTTGCGCAGCACTTCGGCAACGCGCAGGCCCGCGGACATGGGCGTGTCGGGCAGGATAATCGCGAATTCCTCGCCGCCGTAGCGCGCGGCAAAGTCGCGGCCCTTGACGTTATCGGTCAGCGTGCGGGCAACAAGGCGCAAGACCTGATCACCGACCTGATGGCCGTAGGTATCGTTGAATTTTTTGAAAAAGTCGATATCGAGCAGCATCAGCACCAGCGGCGTTTTGCTGGCCTCGCACTCGCCGATGCAATTCAGCATCTGCTTGTCAAAAGCCTTGCGGTTGAGAAGGCCGGTCAGGCCGTCGGTCATCGCCTCTTTTTTGACGGTGTCGAGGTTGTTGCGCAGCTCCGTCACCTGTTTGGAGGAATTGACCAGCTGCACTTCCAGTTCCTGGTTTTTCTCGACCATCTTGCGCGTATCGGCCACGATAGACGTGACGATTTTGCCAAGGTCTTCGATGGAATTCGCATGCGTCAGCTGCGTCGATACATCGCTGAGGTTTTCGCCGTACTCGGTCGCCGCGGATTTGGCGCCGCTGACCATCGACGCTAGCTCGACAATCGCGCTTTGCATCTGGTCGCTGATTTTCTTGACTGCTTCGTCGCGCACCGCTTCGTTCATGTAGCGGCGGTAAATCTGGTGGCAGGCGACCTCGTCAATCTTGCCCTGATAGGCTTCGATCGCGCGCATGATTTCAACATCACCGAGGAAATAGCGGTACCACAGTTCGTACATTTCCGGCACGGCGCGCAGCCCCAGTACATCAATACGCTCCAGCGCATTGACGGCGATTTCCTGAACCTTCTCCAGCGACTCGCTATACATGAACGGCGTCGAAATTTCGGTCGCCGCCGTCTTGGCATTGGGTTCTTTTTTATCGGTCGGTTTATTCATGAAAGAGCGGTGCCTGCGTGAAAGCTTTGGTCATCTGCAATATTAGTAAACTAAAGAAAAAACCGCAGGATTTCCAGTGCTGTAAGCATTTTCAGAACATTACAAATGCTTAATATCCGGACGCATGTGTTCGGTCTGCGCGGAAAGCGCCACAATCGCGTCTTCCGGCGTTTCGACAACCTGATACAGGCTGCGGTGCCAGAACGGCGTGAAACCCACATCAACCATATGATCGACCATTTTGAGCAGCGGGTCATAAAATCCCTCCACGTTCAGCAGAACGATGGGCTTGTCATGCAGGCCGAGGTATTTCCATGTCAGGATTTCGAACGTCTCGTCGAGGGTGCCGAATCCGCCGGGCAGCACAATGAAGCCCTCGGATTTATCCACCATCATTTTCTTGCGCGTGTGCATGCTGTCGACGATATGCAATTCGGTGACATCGTCGTTCATGACCTCTTTGTCCTGAATATGTTCAGGGATGATGCCCACGACCTCGCCGCCCGCGGCGAAGCAGGCCTGCGATACGATGCCCATCAGCCCGACGCGGCCGCCACCGTAGACCAGACGCACCTTGGATTCCGCCATCACCTGCCCGAGGCGCGCCGCCGCGTCTTTGTATACCTGGCTGACTTTATGGCCCGTGCCGCAATAGACACAGGCGGATGCGATTTTGGACATGGTGCTGAATTTCTCCTTTATATCCGCGGTTTTTGCCGCGAACGGTGGATAATCTGTATAGGGAAATTAGCCATCCCTGTCCAGTTTTTTAGATTTTTATGTAAAAATATTGCCTGTTAAAGCCTGTTTTTGCTTGTCTTGCGCCGCAATAAGCGACAAAACTACTGTCTGATTTACAGCAAACGCAGGGATCCCCGCCATGGACGACATTATCAATCTTATCCGCAAAACCCTTTTCGTACCGGTTCACCCGGCGGGCTGGCCGTTCATTGCCGGTTTTGCGGTGCTGGCGCTCGTGCTTGCGATGATTGCCGATGCGCTGGGCTTTGCCGGTCTGGTACTGACGCTGTGGTGCGTTTATTTCTTCCGCAATCCGGCGCGCATCACCCCCGTGCGCGAAGGCCTGATCATCAGCCCCGCCGATGGCATGGTCTCGCTGATCGCCGAAGTGCCGCTGCCGCCCGAACTGGACGATTGCCGCGGCAAGGATGACGACACCCTATGCAACGCCGCGACCGTCACGCGCGTGAGCATTTTCCTCAACGTTTTCGACGTGCACGTCAACCGCGTGCCGGTTGATGGCGACATCACCAAGGTTGTTTACCATCCGGGTAAATTCCTGAGCGCGAACCTCGACAAGGCCAGCCTTGAAAATGAACGCTCGACCGTTTTGATGAAAGTCAAAGGTCAGAACACCAGCGTTGCCTTTGTGCAGATCGCCGGTCTGGTCGCGCGCCGCATCATTTGCAAACTGAGCGCCGGCCAGCAGGTCAAAGCGGGCGAGCTGTACGGTCTTATCCGCTTCGGCAGCCGCGTGGATATCTATCTGCCGCCGGGCGTAGAACCGCTGGTTTGCGTCGGCCAGCGCGCGATTGGCGGCGAAACGGTGATTGCGGACATGCAGTCGAAAGAAGCCCGCCGCAGCGGCGAAAACCGCAACCCGGCTTAAGCGCTGACAGGCATCCGCAGGGATTAACGCCATGCAAAAACAAGTCCAGCCCAAACCGCCGCGCAAGCTGCCGCTGCACAAGATGATCCCGAACATGATCACGCTGACGGCCATGGCCGCCGGCATGACGTCGATCAAATTTGCCATCGCGGGCAAATGGGAACATGCAGTCATCGCCATCGTTGTTGCCGCCTTTATGGATGCCTTCGACGGCGCCGCCGCGCGTTTATTGAAAGCGCAAAGCAAACTGGGCGCCGAGCTGGACAGCTTTTCCGACTTCGTCTGCTTTGGGGTGGCGCCTGCGCTGGTGGTTTATCTCTGGGCGCTCGAAGGGGCGGGCCGCTGGGCCTGGCCGGTGGCGCTGGTTTTTGCGATGGCGGTGACGCTGCGTCTGGCCCGCTTCAACATCGCCAGCGAAGAAAACGACCCGAACGACCCGCTGAGCAAATATTTCACCGGCGTTCCCTCGCCCATCGGCGCGGGTCTTTGCCTGCTGCCGATGATTGTCAGTTTCCAGACAGCAGACCATGTAAAAGCGCTGGTCAGTTCTCCCGCTGTTGTCGGTATCTGGGCGATGGTGGTGGCGGCGATGATGGTGAGCAATATCCCGACGTTTTCCAGCAAACAGCTGCGCATTCCCTACAAACTCAAAGTGCCTGTGCTGGGCTTTTTCGCTATCGTGCTCGCAGGGCTGATCAACGACACCTGGCCGACGCTGACGCTTCTGGGCGTTGTTTACCTGCTGGCGATGCCCTTTGGCGTACGCCACTATCAAAAACGCGCCGCGGCCTACCAGACCGGCCAGAAAGATGCGGAAGCGGAAAGCGAAGATAACGAAGAGTAAGCACTGAAGGCCACGGCCTTGCGCTACCCACAAAAAAGCCGCCTGTTGTCAGGCGGCTTTTTTGTTGGAACAGTGCTGCTTCGCTTATTTCCTCTCGCCGGGCGGCTTGGGTGCACTCGGTCCACGCACCGCAGAGAAATCATGCTGTTCTTCGGAAATCATCTGACGATAAGACTGCGATGACTGGCCGAGACGCATACGCTGCTGTTCCGGCGTTTCCTGGTTGATAAGTTGTTCCGCATCCGCATGGCCCAAGGCCGCGCCCTGATTGATACGGGCCCAGGTGGGTTTATCCATGTTCTGTTTGGCCGTGTTGATATTTTCAAGATGCTTGTGCACGGATTCGGCCAAAATACCGGGCGTTGCGCTCAGCGCCGCAATGCTGGAGCCGGACACTTTACCGCCCGAAACCATCACAACACTATTGCCATGCGCATATGAATGACCGGCCGCCGAAGAGGTCATACCGGTGATTTTATCGGCAAGCTTGCGGTCCGCCTGTTCTTTCTTGTTGCCACCGCCGCCGCGTCTGATGTCTTTTGCAATGGCCAAACGCTCGCCATACCCGCCGGAGGGCATGAAGCCGTCGGAACCCGCATACTTGCTTTTAGGAGAGCGTTTCGCGCCGTCGGAAAGATCTGTCAGCGCGGTCATGAAAATGCTGCCCACGGGGCCGGCCTTCGCCGTCACACTTTTCATCGCCGTGCTTTCAAGCACGTCTGCCACGTCAGAGCGCGAACCACCGGCCGCCGCTGCTGCCACGCCCGCACCGCCCTGAACGCCCGCCTGGGAAAGCGCCTGCTCGATCGCGATGGAGCTTTTTTGAATCGCCAGCTGGTTGTCAACCAGTTGACCACCTGACTGCTCGCTTTGAACGGTATCGACCATAGGGCTCTCCTCGTTATGTTTGCCGCGCAGTGTCACGGCCCGCGTGTTTGCACACCGGTATTTACGGTATTAAGTAATGTTAACATAGAAGCCGTATTATCGACAATCAAAACCGCGCGCGCATAGACTATGCGCATGAAATAAAAGGATAAATAAAAATCCACACTGGCGAATCCCCCGGGGGCCGCGCCCGAAGGTCAGGCCGCCAGCGCCAATGGCCCGCGCATACGCCGGTAAGACAGCGCCTCGGCGACATCGGGCACGTCTATCACCTCGCGCCCCGCAAGATCGGCGATGGTGCGCGCCACCCTCAGCACACGGTGCCAGCCGCGCGCTGATAATTTCATTTTTTCCGCCGCATCGGTCAGCAGTTTCAGCGCGGCGGGCTGCAGGGGGGCGATCTGCGTCAAGAGATCGCCGTCCGCCTCCGCATTTGTCAGCAGATGGCCCGCGCCTTGCGCCGCGAAGCGTTCCTGCTGGCGGGCGCGCGCCGCCTCCACGCGCAGCGCGACATGGGCGGAACTTTCCCGCGCAGGCGGCAGCGCCAGATCCGCCGCACTGACGGCGGGCACGTCGATATGTATGTCGATACGATCAAAAACAGGGCCGGAGATTTTGGCCTGATAATCCGCCATGCATTTCGGCACGCGCCCGCAGACCAGCGCCGCATCGCCCGCATGGCCGCAGCGGCACGGGTTCATGGCCGCGACCAGCTGGAAATGCGCCGGAAAAGTCACATGGTAATTCGCGCGGCTGACCAGCGCGCGGCGGGTTTCAAGGGGCTGGCGCAGTGCCTCCAGCGTCTGGCGGTTAAACTCGGGCAGCTCGTCCAGAAACAGCACCCCATGATGCGCCAGCGATATCTCGCCCGGCTTCGCGCGCAGGCCGCCGCCGATAATCGCGGGCGTGGAAGCCGAATGATGCGGATCGCGGAAGGGGCGCGTCATCACCAGCTTGCCGCCTTCGAGCGCACCGGCAATCGAGTGTATCATCGACAGCTCCAGCGCCTCGCGCGGGCTGAGGGGCGGCAGAATGCCCGGCAAGCGCGCCGCCAACATCGATTTGCCAGAGCCGGGCGGGCCGACCATCAACATGTTGTGTCCGCCCGCCGCGGCGACTTCCAGCGCACGCTTGGCGCTTTCCTGTCCCTTCACATCGGCAAGGTCGAGACGGATGGGGTTTTGCTCCGCCATCACCGCCTGCGGCCTTGTCAGCACCTGCGTGCCTTTCATGTGATTGAGCAGCGCGACCAGATTATCCGGCGCCAGCACATCCAGATCCCCCGCCCAGACGGCTTCGCCGCCGCAATCTTTGGGGCAGATGATGCCGCGCCCCTGCGCAGAGGCGGAAATCGCGGCGGGCAGCACGCCCGATACACCACGCAAACTGCCATCAAGCGACAATTCACCCAGCACGCTGTAGTGCGATAATTCTTCGCCCGGAAAAACCCCCATCGCCGCCAGAACGCCCAGCGCGATGGGCAAATCGAAATGACTGCCTTCTTTCACCACGTCAGCGGGGGCAAGGTTCACGGTCACGCGTTTTGCCGGCAGCGCCAGACCGATGGCATGCAGCGCGGCGCGCACCCGCTCGCGGCTTTCGCCGACCGCTTTGTCAGGCAGACCGACAATCCCGAAGGCCGGCAGGCCCTGCGTGATTTGCACTTCGACATCGATATCCAGAACATCGACACCCTGAAACGCAACGGTTTTGACGCGGTGGACCATACTTTATCTATACCTTCTGCGGTCAGTAGGCCGCGTAAAAAGTCGTCGTTGATATCCAAAAGATATCTGACGAAAGCACACTCAAAAAACTGTTTCGTATAAATCGCCTATTTTTGTACCCCAAATGTTCTCCTGCGTAAAGTAATATTATTACAATATAAGCTTATAACTTGACAGAAAGCAGATGGAATGTAGGCTGTCTGCGCAATGTCCAAACCTGAACACATAGAATCAACTGCATGGCAAAAATTGCGTGGCGGCCTTGGCAAGGCTGTGTCGCGCAAGGCGCCCGTGTGGGTCAAAGCCTGCCGCACGCTGGTGCTCAGCGCGGCGGCGCTTGTGGGGATTGATCAGGCCCTGCTGCCCAACCTGCCGGGCCGCGCCCTGACCGACGGCGAGACGACGATGCTGCGGGAGGTTTTCAAGGACTCCGTCGATTACAGCAAAATCCGCGTGCATCAGTCCGGCGCCGCGCATCGCTGGCTGGATATGCAGGGGGCGGAGGGCGTCACGCATAAAAACGTGATCATCATCCGCAACAATCCGTGTAAAAACGATTACAGCGCCTGCAACGATGACTATTACAAATACGTCTTCATGCATGAATCCGCCCATGTCTGGCAAAGCCAGAACAACCTGATGCCGGGCGCGCTGACGCTGGCGTTTGAAAACTACCGCCGTCTTTTGCCCGGGGACAAGTACCACACGCATTACGAATATAAACTGTCGCCGGATAAACCGCTGACGGCCTATAACGTCGAACAGCAGGCCAGCATCATCACCGATTATCACATGCATATCAAAACCGGCGCCAGCAACCGGGCGTTTCTCAATCTGGATACCCATGACAGCCTCTTGGCAGAGAGAGCCGCCTACGAGCGCACACTCGCCCCGTTTCATCAAAACCCGTCTTATCCGCGCCACCGTTAAGCGCATGAAAAAAAACGGCATTTCCGGCGATTTTGCGCCCTGTTCGCCCCGCCGCTTCTGTGGTACATAAAAGCATGGCAAACAAAGAAAAACTGCAAACCTACGTGGCCTTCATTGTGCCCGACAGCAGCGAACCGCAAAAAGGCATTGCGGTGCCCTTTGCCGTGGAAAGCCGGAGCCTTGGCGATCTCGACATCCCACGTGCCGCATGCGCGTTTTATTTTTATGACGCACCGGCAGGATTGTCCCCGCAGGAAAGCCTGCTGCATAAACGCAGCACGTCCAAAGAATATTTGCTGGCGCATGAAACCCTGACGCGCCATGACGTCAAAACCCTGCTGGCCGGCCCGGATTACAAAAGCCTTGAAGGCCGCATGCAATGGGACCCGCGCGTCGAAGAGCATGACCTGTTCATCGTCACGCGCAACAACAGCATCCAGCCCGTGACGGAAAACCATGTGGTTATCAATGCGCGGATGGAACAAATACACCCCAAAACTCCGCAGCATGGCCGCACCATCGCACCGGAAAAACTGGCCGGGCTTTATAACCCCGTTTTGCAAAAAGATATCCTGGTGCCGCAAATGCCAAGCCCGCGCCGCCGCGGCCCGCGGCCCGATGCGCCGCCCGCCCGTTAACGCAGGCGCCCTGTCATGACCAGAATGCGTACCTTCGTCGAATATATCGTGCCGAATAAAAAAATCCCCGCTGGCAGCGCGATTGTGCACGAGGTGCAGGACCGCGATATCAAAAAGCTCGATATCCCGCCAAACGCGAGCGAGTTTTATTTTTTCGACAGCCCCACCGATAGCGCCGATCCTTACGATGCGCAGAACGACCAGCATAACTGCTCGGCTTTTTATCTGGTCGGCGTGCGCGTGGTCAGCGCGGCGGAAGCCAAGCGCCTGCGCCGCCGGCCACGCCCCGCGCGCGGCAAGAATGCGCATAAACCCGTCGCGCTTGGCCTGACGCAATCACAGCTGCGCGAAGCGTTTTGGCAAACCGATCTGAAACTGCACAGCCATTTCGCCGTCATGCGCAGCGGCAAACTGCGCGGCATCCGCGATAACAATATTGTGGTGAATGAACGCGCAGAACAGCTTTACCCCAAACCGCCCGCGCAGGCGACGGAGCAGGATATCACCCTGCTTACCCTGCCCGCCGTGCGCCGCCGCCCCAAAAACGGCTAGGGCGAGAGAACACGGCGCAAGACGTCATAAAGCACATAGAGCGCCGCCGCCGCAAAAGCGGAAAATACAAAAAACAGAAACCAGAAAAACAGCGGCTGCTTGCGCCGGTCGGCAAAACGGCGGGTGTCGCTATGGGGCATTTTGCCCGATGCCAGACCCCGCAGGATATTCGCGAGCATGAGAAAGGCAAACCCGCCGCAAACCAACACTGCGAACAGCGCGCGCAGCCATTCGCCCATGGGATTTAGGCTGCCTTGCGCAACGACAGACCCGCCCAGACATCCAGCATCGCATCGCGCAGGGCATGCATATCCTGATCGCTATGGAAGGGCGTCGGCGTCAAGCGCAGACGTTCGGTGCCGCGCGGCACGGTCGGGTAATTGATGGGCTGCACGTAAATGTTGTGACGGGCCATCAGCTCGTCGCTGGCTTTTTTACACAAACGCGCATCGCCGACCATCACGGGCACGATATGGCTGACGGACGGCAGCACGGGCAGGCCCGCTTCGGTCAAAATGGTTTTCAGGGTTGCGGCGCGTTCCTGATGGCGCGCGCGTTCGGCTTTGGACGACTTCAGGTGGCGCACGCTCGCCAGCGCACCAGCCAGCAGCGCAGGCGGCAGCGCCGTCGTGAAAATGAAGCTGGAGGCATAGGAGCGCACGCAATCCACAATCGCGCGGCTGGCGGCGATATAACCGCCCATGACGCCGAAGGCCTTGCCGAGCGTACCCTCGATGATATCCACGCGCGACATGACACCGTCACGCTCCGCCACGCCCGCACCGCGATCGCCGTACATGCCGACGGCATGCACTTCGTCAAGATACGTCAGCGCGCCATATTTTTCAGCCAGATCGCAAATCGCGCCGATGGGGGCGATATCGCCATCCATCGAATAAACGGATTCAAAGGCGATGATTTTCGGGCGGCAACGCTCCACCGATTGCAACAGCTGTTCGAGGTGCGCAAGGTCATTGTGGCGGAAAATGTATTTTTCACAGCCCGCGCCGCGGATGCCCTGGATCATCGACGCATGGTTGAGCGCGTCGGAGAAAATCACGCAATCCGGCAAAAGCTTGGCGATGGTCGACAGCGCCGCCTCGTTCGAGATATAGCCGGAGGTGAACAAAAGCCCCGCTTCTTTGCCATGCAAATCGGCAAGCTCGCTTTCCAGCAAAACGTGGTAATGCGTGTTGCCGGAAATATTGCGCGTACCGCCCGCACCGGCGCCTGCCGCCTTCGCGGCGTCGCACATGGCAGCGATGACATCGGGATGCTGCCCCATGCCCAGATAATCGTTGCTGCACCAGATGGTAATTTCACGCTCCCCGCCCGCTTCGTCGCGGTAGATGGCTTTGGGGAAACGGCCGACCTGACGTTCCAGATCCGCAAATACGCGATAGCGACCTTCTTTGTGAAGATCGTCGAGACGGTGCTGGAAAAAGCTGTTGTAGAATTCCAGCGCGGTCGTGCGGGGGCGGTTTTTAAGGTCCGGAAGTTTCGTGAGCGTCATGGCGGCCCTGCCTTGTTGTTTTTAGGTTTTTCAGGCTTCCATAGATGTACACGTCACACCCGCCGCATGCAATATAATTACATAAGGGACTTGTTTAGTACCTGTTTACATTCATAAGTCGCACTTATCATTCGCAGGGGCACCGCATGAGCACAGGGGCAAGCGCCGCCGCGCAAACGGAATTTGTATAGACCACACGGGCACTTAGGCATAAGCTGGAAGGAAGGGTATTTCAGGGCTTTCCGGCCCGCGGGAGTTATTGAGAATGATTATTGTTTTCGGTTCATTGAACGTCGATATCGTCATGCCCGTCGGCCATTTTCCGCAGCCCGGCGAAACCGTGCTGTGCAGCGCCGATTATATGAGCCGCGCAGGCGGCAAAGGCTCCAATCAGGCCGTCGCCGCGGCGCAAGCGGGGGCCAAGGTCGCCTTCGTCGGCAAGGTCGGGGATGATTCCTTTGGCCGCCGCAGCATCAACAATCTTAAAAATCACGGCATCTGGGCCGCCGGTATCGGCGTGTCGGAACGCCCGACGGGCTGCGCGACCATCGCCGTCGATGCGCAGGGCGCGAATATCGTCATGGTCGCCCCCGGCGCCAATCTGGACGCCACCGCCGATCAGGTCCCCGACGAGGTGCTGGGCGAAAAGAACATCATCCTTGCCCAAATGGAAGTCACCCCCGCAGAAACCCTGAGCGTGCTGGCGCGCGCACAAAAACTGGGCGCAACCACGATTTTGAATGCATCGCCCGCCGCACACCTGCCGGAAGAGGCACTGGCGCATATCGATTACCTCATCGTCAACGAAATCGAAGCGCTGCAACTGGCGCAAGGTTTCGGCAGCAGCGAAACCGATCCGCATAAAATCGCAGCGCTGGTTGCGGACAAGGGCAAAATGACCTGCATCGTCACGCTGGAGGCCAAAGGCTCCGTCGCCGCGCGCGAGGGCGCGCTTTATGCAGTAGACGCCCTGCGCGTCGATGCCATCGACACGACCGGCGCAGGCGATACGTTCTGCGGCGTCTTTGCGGCATGTTTGCAAAAAAATATGACCTGGCTGCAAGCCCTGCACCGCGCCAGCATCGGCGCCAGCCTGTCGTGCCTCGCCATGGGCGCACAAACCCAGCCGCCGACACTCGAAGATATCGAGGCGCAAATCGACAATCTGCCCGCGCCGCAGAAAATTGCCTGATATCTATTTTTTCGCGTAAATCAGGTTCATGCGCGTCGTGGCCTGCAGCGCATAGCCCGCAGCCGCGAAAACGGCGGGCAGATCCTGCTGCCAGTCCTTTTGCGAATTTTCAATGATAACAACGCGAGGGTGCAACGTTGCGGGCGCATGACGCAGGAAGGGGATAAGCGCGCGGTCTTCCGCGCCTTCGATATCGATTTTAAGCGCGTCAATACGCGTAACGCCCTGCGCATCCAGAATGTTTTGCAAAAGATCGCAGCGCACCTGAATAGATTTTTCGGAGCGGTGGAGCGCAAGGCTGGAGCCGCCAAGATTGCTTTCGTCCAGCACCAGATCGAAATGACCCGCGCTATCGGATACGCCCGCCTGTTCGATATGGACGCGCCCCTCAAACCCGTTGAGCGACAGATTAAACCGCAAGCGCGCGGCAACCGCAGGGTTCGGCTCGATACTGACGACGCGCCCCCCGTCACCGACGGCAGACGCGCCGCAGAGCGAGTAGATACCCGCATTCGCGCCAATATCCACAAAAACGCCGCCGCCACGCAAAACTTCGCGCAGGAGCGCACGCTCTTCGGCGTCGAAAAATTGCGGCAGAAAAAGATATTTACGCTCTGATACGTTATCGCGCATGTAAAGGCGGAAACGCAAACCCTCGACTTCCGCATCGATAATATCCGGCCCGCCTTTCAAGACGGCCTTGCGCATGACAAGCGCACCACGGCGGCCCAGCCAGTTAGCGGGCATCGCCTGCGCGATACGCAGCGCCTTCTGACGCCAGCCGCGCAGCGCATAGGTGCCGAAGGGGGAGGTGATATCAGCCTGTGCCATGCCCTTATTTCCTTGCGCTGTCAGACGCCGTTTTTTTGTTGTCCTCCGCAGCGGCGGGCGGCGGCATGTTGGCGCGCCAGACGACGGCTTCGGGCAGCGCAACACCGCGCGGCAGCAGCAGCCACGCATGGCCGCGGCTTTTCATCAGACCCGCCTGATGGGCGGCATCATCGCCCGCGCCCCAGAAAAAATCACCCCGCACGGCGCCGCGGATGGCGCCGCCCGTATCCTGCGCAATCATCAGCTGCGTGATGCGCGGCGGCGCGGTTGGCGCGGCGGCATCGGCGGCAGGCTCCTGCGGCGCTTCCGCATCGATAAACACGGGCGCGCCATAAGGAATACGGCGGCGGTCAACCGCAAGGCTGCGGCGCGGCGTCAGCACCACCCCTTCCGCCCCCAGAGGGCCGTCGGTGCCCAGACGCTGGAAGAAAATATAAGACGGGTTCTGGTTCATCAAATCCTGCGCCTCGGCAGGGTTTTGCTCCAGCCAGTTGCGTATGGATTGCATCGATACGTTTTCTTTGGTCATGATGCCGCGGGCAATCAATTCACGCCCGATGGCCACATATTTATGCCCGTTCTGCGCGGCATAGCCGATACGCTCGATACTGCCATCCTGCCGTATGACCTGACCGGAGCCCTGAATGTGCAGGAAAAACGCGTCAATCGCGCTATCGACTTTCGTCAGAATTTCCGCGCGCCCTGTCAGCGCGCCCGCTTCGATTTCCGCGCGCGTCAGATAGGGCACCAGCTGCGCGCCCTTGACGCGGCCCGTGATGCTCTCGCCTTTCCATTCGGGACGGAAATCGCCGAGGTTGACGGTAATCATGTCATCCGGTCTGCCGTAAAGCGGCACGGCGTTTTCATCTTCGGCTGCCGCTTCGCGCAGTTGCGGTTCGTAATAACCCGTGAACAAGCCTTCGCGTGTTTGCGGATGGCGCGGGTCAGCCCAGATTTCGTATGGGGTGAACTGGCTTTCGAAAAACGCGCGCGCGTCTTCGGGTGCCGCCGGCATGGTCTGGCATACGGCCTGCCAATCCGACATACGTCCCGCATAATCCATCAGCGCGAAAAACGGCGCATCGGCGGGCCTTTTTTCGATACGGGCGCAGGATATACGCAGCGCCGCCAAAGCGGCCGCATGATCATCGGCAGCAAAACCGGGCAGCGTGTCAAAACTTGTCGCGCGCAGATAAAAACCGTCTTCGGGCGGCGGCAGTTCGGCCGGTTTCTTTTCGCCTTCGCAGGCGGCAAGCATCAACAGCGCCAGTATCGGCGCGGCCCAGAAACAGCGGCGCAGTGGATAGAGCATGGATTATTTTTCGGCAGCGCGGGTTTCGATGAGCGTCCAGTTCGGATCGGACGCGCGGGTGTCGCGGGTGAAGGTCCAGATATCCTCGACACTGAAAACGCGGTCGGGGTTGCCGTCAATCACGTTGCCGCTGGCATCGCGGGTGACCGATGTTTCCTCCACATCGAAATCAACCGTCACATAGGCCATGGTGCCGCCCAGATGCGCTTCGAGGATACGGGCGGATTTGATGCGGTGGATGGTCAGCTCATGCGTCTGGCCGAGCGCTTCGCGGTTTTTGACACCCGCGGCAAAATCGGCAAACAGTTTGGGGCTCAGCAGCGGGCGCAGCGTATCCAGATCGCCGCGGCTATAGGCCATCACAATCATTTCAAACGCGGCGCGCGCACCTTGCATGAAGCTGTTGATTTCGAAATATCCGTCGGCAGCGGCGATTTCGCGCAGGCCCGTTTCGATACGGCCATCCGTATTGGCGCCGGCGTCGATATGCCCCTCCGCCCCTGCAAGGGCGACCACGTTATCTTGTATCGGGCGGGCATCGAGGGTGATGCCTTCACGCTCCACCGGCGATTCCGGCTGTGCGGCGGGGTCATAGGGGTTGCGGCGTTCACGCTCTTCGCCGTGGCGGGTGCCCAGAACGGCATTCAGGCGGTAAATCAGAAAGGCCGCAATCAGCGCGAAAATGAGAATGTCGATATACACGTCGGCAATGTCCTGTCTGGTCGAGGTTTCCGGCGGCAGGCCCGCGGGGCTTGCATGGGTGCAGTCTATATTATAAGAATACGGCTATCCAGCGTCAGAGGCTAGAAATCCGCCGGTTTAGACATAGTCCGGCCCTGCGCGATGCGCAAGCCCTGTCACCGTCATAACAAAAACAAAGCGCTGAAATGAATATCTTTTTTAAACTCTTCCTGCTGCTGCCGCTCATCGAAATCATCGGTTTTATCGCCATTGGCGGCAAAATCGGTCTTGGCTGGTCGCTGCTGTGGCTCATCGGCGCGGCGGTTTTGGGCACCTACGTGCTGCGCGGACAGGGCGGCGTGTGGTCGCGGGTGCAAACAGCCGACGACGACCTTTTCGTGGTCGAGGGGATGTTTGACGCGGTTTGCCTGCTGCTGGCGGGACTTTTGCTGATTTTCCCCGGTTTTATCAGCGATTTTATGGCACTGGCCTTGCTGGCGCCCCAGTTGCGGCATCTGTTTTTCCAGCGCCTGCAAAAAAATCCCGATGGTTTTATCCGCCGTCATGCCCGTTTCAACCAGACAACCCGCCACGGCGGCATGACGCAGGAAACCACGATCATCGAGGCGGAATATACCGAAATCGACCCCGCCCAGCGCCCGTCCGAACCACCGCAAAGCCTGCCACCGCAAAACGGCAAGCAGTGATTTTATGAAAAGGGATTCGCGCTTGCGCCTGTGGCGGCAGGGTGCTACCCCTGAAACACATATTTTAAACCGGCAGGCGGCACCTTTCGCCGCGATGATGACGCCCTTACAAGGATTCACAGCATGACCAATACACCGCAAGCCCCGCAAGCGAACGACACCGCCCCCGGCATCCAGATCGTCGCGCAGTACATCAAGGACCTGTCGTTCGAAAACCCGAACGCCCCTGAAAGTCTGGTGAGCGGCTGGCCGCAGCCCGATACGAACGTGCAAATCTCGCTGCGCCACCAGCAGGTGCGCGAAGATGCCTATGAGTGCAACGTGCATTTCCGCATCGAAGCGAAGAAAAAGGACGACGGCAAGGTCTGCTTTATCATCGACCTCGCCTATGGCGCGCTTGCGATCCTCAAAAATATTCCCAAAGAAAACCACCAGCCCGTGGTGATGGTCGAAGTGCCCAAGCTGCTCTTCCCCTTCGTGCGCGAAATCGTGGCCAGCATGACGTCGAAAGGCGGCTATCCGCCGCTGTACCTGACGCCGATCAGCTTCGAGACGATCTACGTCAACGAAGTCAAACGCCTGCAGGCGGAAAAAGACAAAAAATCCGCCGCGAACTAAGCCGCGCCGGATAACAACAAAAAGCCGCCCGTTGACGGGCGGCTTTTTTGTCGGGGAAAGGGCCCTAGCCTTCCGCTTTTTTCGCGGCAGACCAAAGGTTATCTTTCACCTTTTCGATAAATTTTTCGTGGGCGGCGATTTCGGCCTCGCTGGGCGGGAAGCTGCGCTGCGGGCGGTCTTGCCGTTTGATGCTGGCATTCAGCTGCGCCGAGGTTGCGGCGGCTTCCGCCGCAAGCCCAAGGCCATGCTGGCGGCCGCCAAGAAGCTCCAGATACACCTCTGCCAGCAGCTGCGCGTCAAGAAGCGCGCCGTGCAGTTTGCGCTCCGTATTGTCAATTTTAAAGCGGCGGCACAGCGCATCGAGGTTGGCGGGCTGACCCGGAAATTTTTTACGCGCCATCAACAGCGTATCCACCACGCGCGTCATGGACAGCGGCTTGGGGAAGCCCGCCATCTTCAGTTCCGCATTGATGAATTTCATATCGAATTCGGCGTTGTGAATGACCAGCGTCGCATCACCGATGAAATCGAGGAAGTCGCCAACCTTTTCCGTGAACAGCGGCTTGTCTTGCAAAAATTCGGTCGTCAGCCCGTGAATGCGCACGGCATCCGACGGCACGTCGCGCTGCGGGTTCAGATAAACGTGGAAGTGATTGCCCGTCGGCAAGTGGTTCAAAAGCTCGACGCAGCCGATTTCAATCAGGCGGTGGCCTTCCGACGGCTCGAAGCCCGTGGTTTCGGTATCGAAGACGATTTCGCGGATATCGGCCATATTAATGCCTCCCGTTCGTCGGCGGCGCGGCGCGCGGCTTTTGCGGCGGCACAATCGTATCCACGATTTTTTTCAGCTGTTCGCGCGTATCGTCCAGACTGATATCGGTGGTCACGATATAATCGGCGCGGGCGCGTTTTTCGGCATCCGGTATCTGCTGCGCAAGAACATGGACGAAACGCTCTTCGGTCATGCCCGGGCGCGCCATCACGCGCGCTTTTTGCACATCGGCAGGGGCGGTCACGACCAGCACGGCATCCACCCGCTTCTCCCCGCCCGTTTCAAAAAGCAGCGGGATATCGAACACGACCAGTTTATGGCCTTTTTGTTCCATCTCGGCGCGAAAAGCGGCGCTGTCCTGCTGCACCATCGGGTGCAATATCTGCTCCAGCGCTTTTTTCTTTGCCGCATCGCCAAACACAATCTGGCCCAGGGTTTTGCGGTCGATAAAATCCTGCCCCTGCGCATCCTGCAGCACGCTTTCGGGGAACAGTTTGCCGACGGGGCCAACGCCCGCACCGCCTGCGGCCAGCAGTTTATGCACCGTCGCATCGGCGTCATGCACGGGAATGCCCATATCCTTGAGCATATTCGACACCGTCGATTTGCCCATGCCGATGGAACCTGTGACGCCGAGGACAATCATGCCGCTGCCTTTCGCATATCTTCATACAGCTCCAGCGTGACTTCGGGGTCTTGCCCGAACCATTCGCGGAAACCAAGGCGCGCCTGATTGAGCAGCATGCCGAGCCCCTCCACCGTCGGGTTGCCGCGCGCGCGCGCCGACATCAAAAGCGGCGTCATCAGCGGGCGATAGACAAGGTCACATACCGCCGCATCGACCGGCAGCGTCGAGAGATCCAGCTCCAGCGGCGGCTGGCCGATCATGCCGAGCGACGAGCCGTTCACCAGCATCGTTGCGCCCGTGAGGGCCTGCTGGCGGTCTTCCCATTTATAAACTTCTGCGTTGAGCTCAAGGCCGCTGACGATTTTCTCCGCCCGCTCCGGTGTACGGTTGACGAGGGCGAAATGCTTCGCGCCTGCATCCTTCAGGGCGGAAATGACGCCGCGCGCGGCACCGCCGGTACCCACGACCACGACCTTGTCGCCGCGCCATTCGGGGAATTGCGCCTTGAGGCTTTCCATGAAGCCGAAGCCATCGCTGTTATAGCCCTTGAGCTTGCCGTCTTTGACCACAACGGTATTGATGGCGCCGGACACCAGCGCGCTGTCATCGTGGCTGTCCATCAGCGCCATCGCCTCTTCTTTGAGGGGGATGGTGAGGTTGCAGCCGGCATAGTCGTTGTCGATGAGCATTTGCATCGCGTCTTTGAGCTGGTCCAGCGTGACCGGCATGGCGTTATACGTCGCATTGACGCCGTGGCGCGCAATCCAATACCCCATGATACGGGGGGAGAGCGAATGTTCAATCGGCCAGCCCATGACGCAGGCCTGTTTCAGTTTCGCTTCTGGCATTGGGTTTCCTTTTCTTTTTGTTTATCACTGCCGTTTTGGTTGGCAAGGCTTTCACGGTGCAGGTCAAGCAGCGAGAGTATTTCCGCCGCCGTTTCCTCGACCGAGCGGCGGGTGACGTCAATCACCGGCCAGCCCATGCGGTTGTAAAATTTGCGTGCCTCGGCCACTTCGGCCTCGACATGCGCGGGCTCCAGATAATCCGTTTCGCGCCGCTCGCCCAGCTGTTTCAGACGGTTGCGGCGAATGTCAATCAGCCTGTCCGGCGATGCCGTGAGCGCGACGAACAGCGGCGTTTTCAAATCCAGCACGCGTTCGGGGAACGGGACGCCCGGTACATAGGGCACGTTCGCCGCCTTGACGCCGCGGTTGGCCAGATAAATGCAGGTCGGGGTTTTCGATGTGCGCGACACGCCGACCAGAATGACATCGGCCTTGCCGAGGTCGCGGTCGCTTTTCTGCCCGTCATCGTGATGCAGTGCGTAATCAACAGCATCCATGCGGGCGAAATATTCTTCGTTGAGCTGGTGTTGCAGCCCCGGCTCCGCGCGGCTTTGCATGCCGAAAGAAACGCTCATCAAATCCAGCACCGGATGCAGGATGGACAGCGTGCGCACGCCGAGCGCCTGACAATGTTTTTCGAGCGTCTTGGCGAGGCCTTCGTCCACCAGCGTATAGAGCACCAGCCCCGGATTTTGCCGGATCCCCTCCAGCACGGCGGGCAGCTGGCGCTGCGCGCGGATCAGGGGCCAGAAATGCTGTTCGGTTTCCACGCCTTCAAACTGCGCAAGGCAGGCCTTCACCACGCTGTTGAGCGTGCCGCCGGTCGAATCCGAAATCAGATGCAGATGGAATTTGGTCATGCCTTCCGCGGGCGTTTTGTGGTGGATACCTGTTGTGCCAATCCCCGCAGTTTATTGCAAGGCAGCGCGTGCGCAAAGTCATGAAGTTATTTACATAACCATATTGACAAAGGCTGGGCCGCCCTTTAGGCTCGGGGACATCCTTTATGATATGAATAATACAAATTTCACGCGCAGGAACAGACGCCATGACGGATCCGCTTTCAGACCTTTTTTCCTACTACGGCCGCCGCCCCAACCAGTTCTTTTTGCATGAACTGCAGGAAATGCTCTGCCCCGCGCCGGACAGCACATCGCAAGCCCGCTCCAGCACGCTGGATTTCAACACATCCCGCGGCGTGACCAGCAGCGACGGCACGCAGCGCGCGAGCTACAGCCTGCAAAAAAGCAAGGACGGTAACAGCATCAGCTTGCAAGTCAGCATCCGCAGCGAGGGGCGCGTGTATGAAACCAGCCTCAGCGCCGTGCGCGTGCGCAAGGACGACCTTTTCGAAATTCAAAGCCTGACGTTCGACAACAAAAAAGAAAAACTCGGCCACCGCTGGGAAATCACCTCGGTGCTCGGCTTCATCGGCAAAAACCATTTGCAAAAAATCTGCGAAGGCCGCGTCCCGCCGCCGCATGAAGAACGCGGGAAATTCGGCAAACTGGGCCGGTTCTGGAGCCGCTGCATTTTCGACAACCCGCACCAGATGATGATGCCGCCCTATTAAATACGCCTATTTTTAAAGGACATTTTGCATGTCACGCCCCGTCGTCGCCCTTTTCGCCGGCTCGTCCACGCCCAAAGATCCCGCCATCATGGCGGCGGCGGAAAAGCTTGGCACCACGCTCGGCCAGCTGGGGTTTGATTTGATTTACGGCGCGGGCACGCAGGGCGTGATGGGCGCGGTCGCCAAGGCCGCCGCCGCGGCAGGTAGCCATATCACCGCCGTGGTGCTGGAAAAATATGCCCACGAGGAGCAAATCGCGGGCGCCACCCTGATACAGGTGAAAACCGAACAGGAACGCTTCGCGCTGCTCTCGTCGCACGGCAACCCCGTCGCCAGTCTGGTCATGCCGGGCGGGCCCGGCGCCCTGCGCGAGGCCTTGCAAGGACTGGAAAAAGCCATCTACGACAACGGCGCGCCCGTGGTGCTGATCGAGGCAGGCCCCTATCTGGACGGTATCCGCCAGTATTTTTCGCTGGCGGTGGCGGGCGGGTTGATACGCGAAGACCGCGCGGGCAAGCTGCTGTCCATGCCGCCCGACGGGGATTTGAAAGCCCTGCTGTCGCCGCAGCAGAATCTTGCGCCGCGCCCTGCCCCGCCGCAACAAAAATTCTGACATTTCCCGTCCCGATAAAATGACGAAAAACCCTTGAATTTCATAAGATTTTCTCTTATTTCAGGGGCATGGAAACGACGCATCACACAGACGCCATTATCATCGGCGCGGGCCCTGTCGGCCTTTTCGCGGTGTTCGAGCTGGGACTGCTCGACATCAAGGCGCATCTTATCGACATCCTCGACCGCCCGGGCGGCCAGTGCGCGGAGCTGTATCCCGAAAAACCTATCTATGACATTCCCGCGCTGCCCATCGTCACCGGCCAGCAGCTGACCGATCAGTTGATGGAACAAATCAAACCGTTTGGCCCGACCTTGCACCTCGGCCAGATGGCGACGCAGATTGAAAAAACCGATACCGGCTGGCGCGTGATCACCGATGCCGATACCGTCATCGAAGGCAAAGTCATCATCATCGCCGCGGGCGGCGGCAGCTTTACGCCCAAGAAACCGCCGATTGCCGGTATCGAACATTTCGAAGGCACGTCGGTTTTTTATGCCGTGCGCAAGCGCGAACAGTTTCAGGGCAAGCATCTGGTGATTGCGGGCGGCGGCGATTCCGCGCTCGACTGGACGCTGAATTTGCAGCCGATTGCGGCCTCCGTCACGCTTTTGCATCGCCGCGACGATTTCCGCGCCGCGCCCCACAGCGTCGCCAAAATGCGCGAACTGGTTGCGAACGGTAACATGAAGCTGGTGATCGCGAACCTGACGGGCCTGAACGGCACGGACGGTAAAATCGACAGCCTCGCCCTCACCTATGCCGACAAATCGGCGGGCAGCCTGCCCTGCGATACGCTGCTGGCGTTTTATGGCCTGACCATGAAACTCGGCCCCGTGGGCGCGCTATGCGAAAAGCTGGGCATCGCGCTCAAAGACGGACTCATCCCCGTTGATACCGAAAAATTCGAAACCAGCGTCAGCGGCATTTTCTCGATTGGCGACATCAACTGGTATCCGGGCAAGCTGAAGCTCATCCTCTCGGGCTTCCACGAAGGGGCGCTGATGGCGCAGCAGGCTTTCCGTTATGTCCATCCGGAGCGCAAGCTGCGGTTTGAATACACGACTTCAAGCTCGAATTTGCAGGAAAAACTTGGCGTTAAGTGATTCCGGTGGTGTAATATGCCGCAACTTTCGCGGCAAAACAGACAGCCAGAATATGAATAATCAGCGTTTCGACATCCTTCTTTGCGCCATTCAGGGCATCCGTTCGGTTTTTGCCGAATGGCGTTACCTGTCCTCGGCCGCTTTGATGCCTGTCGCGCTGACCGCACTGATTGAAGTCGTGAAACTGTATGGCGTCGAAAAACAATCCATCATCACGGAGTTGCTGACGCTTCTGCCGGCGGGCGCCGCCGCCGCGTGGTTCATGTTTTTGCAAACGCGCCTGCTGGTTTTCGGGGAGCGCAGCGGGAAGCCTTCCGTCCATAGCGGCGAAGAACGCCGCCGCGCGTTCGAAGCATCCATGCTGCTCTGGCTGCTCGTCAACATGGCAGGTCTCGCCTTTATCGCGTTCCTTCTTTACTGGAGCAAAAGTTCGCAAACGGATGGCAGCGCGATTATCACGGCGGTCGGCTATTTGCTGCTGGGCGCGGTTTTCTGGGGGCTGCGGTTTTCGGTTGTGCATATCCTCGGCGCGATTGGCTATCCGCTGCGCGATTACATGTACCGCGTCAATGGCGCGATGGTATCGCTGCGCATCTTCGCCATGATGCTGATTGTACTGCTGCCGGTGAGCCTTGTCGCAGGCCCTGTCGAACAGGCACTCTTCGGCGCCATCAAGGAAGAGGCGCCCATGCTGCAGGTATCGGGCCTGTTGCTAATGGTGGTGACGCTGAAATTCGTGTTTCTGTCTTTTTTTAACGCAGCCGGCGTTTTCGCGCTGCGCCAGATGCTCAAACTCGATATGGCGACAGCGCGCGGGGTAAAGCCGTGAAAATCATCGTCAACGACCGCGAAGGCACACGTCACGAACTGGAAGGCATCGAAGGCTGGCGCGTGATGGAAATCATCCGCGATTACGGCATGAACGATGCGCGCCTTGGCATCAAGGCCGAATGTGGCGGCGCGCTGGCCTGCGGCACCTGCCACGTTTATGTCGCCAAAGAATGGCAGAATAAAATTCCGCCTGCGAGCGAGGACGAGATTTATATGCTGGATGAAGCCTTCGAAGTGACCGAGGATTCCCGCCTCTGCTGCCAGATTATCATGAACGATGATATCGACGGCATCGAGGTCACGCTCGCCCCCGGCTCCGAACCCTAACGAAAATTGACGCAACCGAAAGTAGATGGATATGAGCAATCTGGAAGCCCTGAAAAAGGAAATCGTCGATACGGTCAAGGCCGCGAACGACATCCAATCCCTTGAAGAAGTCCGCGTGACGGCGCTGGGTAAAAAAGGCCGCGTGACCGACCTTATGAAGACCCTCGGCACCCTGTCGCCGGACGAGCGCAAGGAAATGGGGCAGGCCCTCAACCGCCTGAAAGACGAAATCAGCGCGGAGATTGACGCGCGCGCCAGCATCCTCAAGACCGCCGCGCTGAATGCGCGTCTGGTGGCTGAAAAAATCGACGTCACCCTGACGCAGCGCCCCGAAAACAAGGGCAGCATCCACCCTATCAGCCAGACCATCGAGGAGATGATCACCATCTTCGCCGATATGGGCTTCAGCGTTGCGGAGGGGCCGGAGATTGAAGACGATTTCCACAACTTTACCGCCCTCAACTTTCCGCCCGAACACCCCGCGCGCCAGATGCACGACACGTTCTATCTGCCCGATGTCGCCGGCAAAACGGGCGATGCGGCCAAGCGTCTGCTACGCACGCATACATCGACCGTGCAGGTGCATGTGATGCAAACGCAAAAACCGCCCATCCGCGTGATTATTCCGGGCCGCACCTTCCGCTCCGACTACGACATGACCCACACGCCGATGTTCCACCAGATGGAAGGCCTTCTCATCGACAAGGCGGCGCATATGGGCCACCTGAAGGGCTGCCTGATCGAATTCTGCAAACGCTTTTTCGAGGTCGACGATCTGCCGACGCGTTTCCGCCCGAGCTTCTTCCCCTTCACCGAGCCGTCCGCCGAAATGGATATCGGCTGCAGCCGCGACAAGGGCGAGCTGAAAATCGGCGCGGGTTCCAGCTGGCTGGAAATTCTCGGCTGCGGCATGGTGCATCCGAATGTGCTCAAAAACTGCGGCATCGACCCCGACGAATATCAGGGCTTCGCCTTCGGCATGGGTATCGAGCGTGTGGCGATGCTGAAATACGGCATTCCCGACCTGCGCACCTTTTTCGAATCCGACCTGCGCTGGCTCAAACATTACGGCTTCGGCCCGCTGGAGCAGCCCAACAAGGCGCTTGGTTAAGAACACAGAACACACGACAAGAGTTCACACACATGAAATTCACGCTCTCCTGGCTCAAAGATTTTCTTGATACGCCCGCGACGCTGTCGGAAATCACCGACAAGCTGACCGCCATCGGTCTTGAGGTCGAAGGCATCGATAACCCCGCCGAAACGCTGAAAGGTTTCGTTGTCGGGCATGTCGTCTCCGCCGCCAAACACCCCGATGCCGACAAGCTGCAATGTCTCGTGGTCGACACCGGCAAGGAAAAACTGAACGTCGTCTGCGGCGCGCCCAATGCGCGCGCGGGGCTGAAAGGCGTTTTCGCCCCTGTCGGCAGCTATATCCCCGGCAGCGATCTGACGCTGAAAAAAGGCATGATCCGCGGGCAGGAATCGAACGGCATGATGTGTTCGGAGCGTGAACTGCTGCTGTCCGAAGAACATAACGGCATCATCGAGCTGCCCGAAACCGCCGTGGCGGGCAGCGATGCCGCCGCCGCGCTGGGGCTTGACGACCCTGTGATTGAAATCAACCTGACGCCGAACCGCGGCGATTGCGCGGGCATTTACGGCATCGCGCGCGACCTTGCCGCCGCAGGCCTTGGCACTCTGCGCCCGCTGGCGCTGCCCAAACTGACGCCGACGTTCGAAAGCCCCGTCAAAGTATCGATTGCCGATACCAAAGCCTGCCCGCTGTTCATCGGGCGTTATATCCGCGGCGTGAAAAACGGCCCCTCGCCGGAATGGCTGCAAAAACGCCTGAAATCCATCGGCCAAAATCCGATTTCCGCGCTGGTCGACATCACCAATTACCTGACCATCGCCATGAACCGCCCGCTGCACGTATTCGATGCGGACAAGCTGAAAGGTAATATTCACGTCCGCCCCGCAAAATCCGGCGAAACGCTGGCCGCGCTGAACGATAAAACCTATACCCTCGAAGACGGCATGACCGCCGTTTGCGACGACAGCGGCGTTCTGGGGCTTGGCGGCATCATCGGCGGCGTTCCGTCGTCCGTCACCGAAACGACCGTGAACGTGTATCTGGAAGTCGCGCTGTTTGATACCACCCGCACCGCCATGACAGGCCAGAAACTGCAAATCGACAGCGATGCGCGGTATCGTTTCGAGCGCGGTATCGACCCCGCCTTCGCCCATGATGGCGCGGCGATTGCCACGCAAATGATTTTGGATATCTGCGGCGGGGAGATCAGCGATATCGCCGTGGCCGGCAGCGCCCCCGATGCGCGCCGCGTGATTGCCTATGCCCCCGAACGCCTGAAGCTGCTGGGCGGCATGGATTTGCCGGAGAGCCGCCAGAAAACCATCCTCGCCGCCCTCGGCTTCGAGGTGGCGGAAGCCGGCAAAGTCTGGAACATCAAAACGCCCAGCTGGCGCAGCGATGTCGAAGGCGCCGCCGATATCGTCGAGGAGATTCTGCGTATCGAAGGCTACGACAATATCCCCGCCACGACGGTGCGCCCCGGCGCAGATGAAAAAATCGAACCGCTGTCGCCGCTGGCCAAACGCGGGACGGTGGCGCGCCGCGTGCTGGCGACGCGCGGTCTTTGCGAAACGATTACATGGTCGTTTCTTGACGAAGCGTCCGCCGACCTGTTCGGCGTCAACCGCCGCCAGAACAAGGCGGCCCTGACCCTGACCAACCCCATCAGCGTTGATTTGTCGGTCATGCGCCCGTCTATCCTGCCGAACCTGATTGCCGCCGCCGGACGCAATGCAGACCGCGGCATCGGTAGCGCCGCGCTGTTCGAAATCGGCAACTGCTATTGGTCGGTCGAAGCCGAAGGGCAAGTCCTGAGCGCCACCGGCCTGCGCAGCGGCGATGCCCGCCCGCGTCACTGGTCGGGCCCCGCGCGCAGCGTCGATGTGTACGATGCCAAAGCCGACGCTCTGGCCGTGCTGGAAGCCTGCGGCGTCAATACCGCCAACCTGCAAATCACCACGGATGCGCCGGAATGGTACCATCCGGGACGCTCCGGCGCGCTGCGCCTCGGCCCCACGGTTCTCGCGTGGTTCGGGGAAATTCACCCCGCCGTGCTGGCCGCGATGAAACGCGACGAGGCCTATGCCGGTTTCGAGATTTTCCTGCCGAGCCTGCCGCAGCCGAAGAAAAAGGGCCCGCAAAAAGAACTGCTGCGCCCCTCGCCCTTCCAGCCGGTTGGTCGCGACTTTGCCTTCATCCTGGATGAAGCCGTCGAGGGCGACAAGCTGCTGCGCGCCATTCGCGGGGCGGAGAAAAAACTCATCAGCCATGCCGAAATCTTCGACGTGTATCAGGGCAAAGGGGTCGAGCCGGGCAAGAAATCCGTCGCCGTGGCCGTGAGCCTCCAGCCCGCCGAAAAAACCCTGACCGACGAGGAAATCACCGCCGTCTGCCAGAAAATCGTCGAAGCCGTCACGGCACAGACAGGCGGCACGCTGCGCGGATAATTTCGCAGCGACATCAAAAAAAAGGGCGACCCGAACAAGGCCGCCCTTTTTTGTATCCGCCGCCAGATCTGCGGCAGCGGGCAGGATTTATCGGGACTTCGTATGGTCGTCGATTTCATCCTTGATCTCTTCGGCGGCTTCTTCGGCCGCATCCTTGACGTCATCCGCGGTACGCTCGATGGTGGCCTGCATGCGCTCCATCGGGGTTTGCGGTTTTTGCATACGCTCGTAGGTCAGCATGCCGACGACAACCGCCAGCACCAGAATAACCACATAAAGAACTGCGCTCTTTTTCATTTTTATCTCCTTTTTACAAGAACCGGACCATCAACGCGGCGGGAATGCGAAAGGTTCCTCAGCCGCGCACGATGCCTTCTTCGGCCAGCAAATCCTTTTTCGACAGCTTGCCGACCGCCGTTTTGGGCAGCGGCAGGTCGCGAATAACGATTTTCTTGGGCATTTCGCTGGGCGAGAGCTTGTCTTTGAGGAAAGCCTTCAGCGTATCAACGCTGACAGATTCGCCCGCGCGCAGCTTCACCCATGCCTGCACCGCTTCGCCGCGCAGTTTGTCGGGCACGCCCGCGACGATACACTCCTCGACGGCGGGGTGGGTATAAATCACCTCTTCGATATGCCGCGGATAGACGTTATACCCGCCCACCAGCACGAGGTCTTTGACACGGTCGACCAGATACACAAAACCGTCGGCATCCATATACCCGACATCGCCCGTATGCAGGCGGCCGTTTTTAATGACGGCGGCGGTTTCGGTGTCGCGTTTGTAATAGCCCTTCATCATTTGCGGACCGCTGACAACGACCTCGCCTTTTTCCTTGGACGGCAGCACGGTTTTTCCGTCTTCGAGGCTGACAATCTCCACCATCGTCCCCGGAATGGGCAGGCCGATGGAGCCGGCGCGCGCTTTTTTGCTGTGCGGGTTGCAGGTGGCGACGGGCGAAAATTCTGTCAGGCCGTAACCTTCGGCGATCAGGCGCACGCGTGTGCGCTCTTCGAATACGCGTTTGACATCGGCCGGCAGCGGCGCACCGCCGGAGAGGCAGAATTTCAAACAGCTGAAATCATGCTCCGCCACGCGGCTATCGTTGGCAAGGGCGATATACATCGTCGGCACGCCCGCCATATAGGCCGGACGGTGATCGCGGATAAGCCCCAGCACTTCGGCAACGCCGAATTGCGGCTGCAGCAGCATTTGCATGCCTTTCATCAGCGGCATATTCATCGCGACCGTCATCGCAAACACATGAAACAGCGGCAGCACGACGACCATGCTGTCCTCGCCCTCGGCGGCGGTGTGATACCAATGGCTCATTTGCAGTGCGTTGGCGTAGAGGTTTTTATGCGTGAGCATCGCGCCCTTGGGCACGCCCGTGGTGCCGCCGGTATATTGCAAAACCGCGATATCCTCGTCGGCATCGATGCTGACGGATTTCGGACGCTCGCCCACCTGCAAAAGATTGGCAAAGCAGGTGATGCCCGAGGCTTCTTCGGCGATCGTCGGGGCGCGCAGATCTTCGGCGGCGGGGCAGACCACCAGACGTTTCAGGCGGGTTTTTTGCATGATGCCCGCCGCCTTGTCTTTCAGCGCGGGGATATCCAGCGTCACCATGACATCGGTTTCGCTGTCTTCGACCTGCGCGATCAAATCACGCTCGACATAGACGGGGTTATAATTCACCACCGTCGCGCCGGCTTTGAGGATGGCGAAGTACATCACCACGCCCGCGGCGCTGTTGGGCATGAAAAGCCCGACCTTGACGCCTTTGCCCACGCCGAGCGCCTGCAGCCCCGCTGCGGCGCGGTTGGCCAGCGCGGCCAGCGATGCGTAATCATACACAGCCGACGGTGTGCGCAGCGCAGGGCGCGCAGGCCATTTGGCGGCGCTGTCATCCAGCAGGCTGAACAGCGGCACGGCAGGCACATCCAGCGCGGCAGATACGCCATCGGCATAATTACGGGCCCAGGGAAAATCCTGACTTTGTTCAGATAGGCTGGCGGCGGCATCCATACGCAGGGCGTTCGACATATTTTCGTCCTTCGTGTTGTCTATAGGTTGGCGTTTATCTGTGGCTCGGGTTTATTTCCGCTCGATGCCTTCTTCGGCAAGAAGATCCTTGCGTGAAAGCTTGCCCACCGCCGTTTTCGGCAGCGGCTTATCCCGCACAATGATTTTGCGCGGCATTTCGATGGGGGAAATCTTGTCGTGCAGGAACTGGAGCAGCATCTCTTCGCTCACCTGCGCGCCTGCGGCGGGTTTGACCCAGGCCCAGACGGTTTCTCCGCGTTCGGGGTCGGGCACACCGGCGACGATGCACTCCTCGACGTCTTTGTGCAGATAGATGGCTTCTTCGACGATGCGCGGATAGACGTTATAGCCGCGCACGATAATCAAATCCTTGATGCGATCGACTAGGAACAGATACCCCTCGTGATCCAGATAGCCGACATCGCCCGTATGCAGGCGGCCATTTTTGATGATATCGGCGGTGGCTTCGGGTTTTTTGTAATATCCCTTCATCACCTGCGGGCCGCTGATGCAGACCTCGCCCTTCTCGCCGACGGGCAGAACGGCGCCGGTGTCGCGGCAGATGATTTCAATGATGGTGCCCGGCACCGGCATACCGACGGAGCCCGCCTTGCGCTTGCCGATGGCAGGGTTAAAGCTGGCGCCCGGCGAGGTTTCGGTCAGACCGTAGCCTTCGGCCAGCGCCTGCGAATGGGTTTTTTCCTCAAACAGGCGTTTGACGTCCAGCGGCAGCGGCGCACCGCCGGAGATGCAGAATTTCAGGCAGGAAAAATCGTATTTGCCGACATCCGCCGCATTGGCGATGGCATTGAAAATCGCCGGCACGGCGGGGAACATCGTCGGGCGGTGCTTTTTAATGGTTTTCAGCACCTCTTCCAGCTCGAATTTCGGATGCAGAATGATTTTAGTGCCTGCCTGTACGGAGCAGTTCATGACCACCGTCATCGCAAACACGTGAAACAGCGGCAGAACGCCGACGATCGTTTCCTTGCCGGGTTCGATGGTTTTCACCCATTTCAAAATCTGTTCCATGTTGGCATAGAGATTGGCATGGGTCAGCATCGCGCCCTTGGGCACGCCCGTGGTGCCGCCGGTATATTGCAGCACGGCGACATCTTCTTCGGGATCAATAACGGGCATGTCGACCTTGCCGTCGTTATTGATGATATCGCTATAGGCAATGCGGCGGTCATCCCAGACGACCTTGGCGATGTCCTTGCGCTTGGCCAGCGGGAACAGGAAATTTTTCGGGAAGGGCAGCGCCGCGCCAAAGGGACAGATGATGACCTTTTTCAGCTTCGAATAGTGCAGCGCGTGATTCATTTTATCGCAGAGCATTTTCAGGTCGACCGTCACCATGATGTCGGTGTCGCTGTCGTCAATCTGGCTGACCAGTTCGCGGTCCACATACAGCGGATTATAATTCACCACCGTGCCGCCCGCCTTGAGAACGCCGTAGTAAAACATAATCGAATACGGCGTATTAGGCAGGAACAAACCAACCTTGACGCCCTTGCCGACGCCGATTTTTTGCAAACCTGCGGCGACGCGGTCGACCATTGCGCCCATTTCGGCGTAAGTCCAGCTGCGCCCCAGAAAATCGCACAACGGTTTATCGGCAAAAGTTTTCGCCGCCTGATCCATGACATGGAACAGCGGTTTTTTATTCAGCGGTGTTTTCCACGAAATGCCTTGCGGATAAAACTTTTCCCAAATCCATTGCTGGCCGTCGAACAGCGGCACCGGCGCGGGAGAGGAAGAAACAGGGGAAGAAGGAGTCTGGGTCATTGCTTGTGCTGCCTTGGCCATGGGGAGAAGCTCCGGTAAAACATCAATGAATAAACTTGTGCATATAGCCAGATACTATAAAGGCTTTCGCCGCCAAGCTAAAGCGCCGATAGGGCTAATATTCTTTTGGGGTTATGGCATGATGCGGCGCAGAACGAAAAACCGCGCATATCAAGGCAATGTTCAGCGGCGCGGTGCGGGCGTTTTTTGTTTTTTCTGAAACGCCGTGATATTCGCGCGGCGGTAATCGGCCAGTGTTTGCGCCCCCAGCGCCGCCGTCACGCGGTCGATGACAATCTGTGCGCGCTTGGACGGTTTTTGCTGGGGCTGCATGAAACCGGTATTGTGCCCGTTTTCATACGGGAAGGGCGCGTCATACTGCGCAGCCGTGACATCGAATACAGCGCCTGCACCGCGTTTCCCGTCTTTGGGCCCGCGTATCCACCAGTGCGTCTCGCGCACAAAACCATTACCAGTCTCACGCGCAAAATGAGAATCTGCTGCCCGCTCCGCCTTTGCACGGTCGGCGCCAAAATGCATACGGTCATCGGACGTGACGGTATAGCCGCAGACAACGGGTATGAAGCCCGCCGCCTTGCCGCCCGCGATATGATAGAAGGCTTCGGAGGCCACGGCGCAATGCCCCGTTTCGACCGGATCGCCGGGTTTCAATCCGGCGCGGTACTGCGCGCTCAAGAGGTCAGGCGTCAGCGCGGCGATAATCGCACGCTTGATCTCGGCAAATCCGGTCATATCCGGTCACGGGCCTTCGCGTTTTCATTCAAAAATATGGATGCCTTATCCATAACGGCGCAGGATGCGTGAGTCAAGGCCGGACGGGCGCAGCCGGCGCCGCGCTGAAAACAAACATTTTTTTGGCGCCTAATCCGGCGCCGCCAAGGCGGCATCAGCTGTCGATAAGCAAAATATCCTGCGGGTAGCGGCCTTCGGCGATATCCACGATATGCTTTGGCAGGATAACCGGAAAAATGAAATCCGGCGTGACGGCCGCATCGGCCGGTTTCCACCAGCGCATGTCGGATACGAATTTGCGTTCGATCTGCGTGTGGCCTGCCGTTGAAATATCGCTGCGCGCCGTATGCGCCACGAAATATTTTTCATCGATATGCAGGATGTCGCCATAGAACATCAAATCCACCTTGCGGTGCCAGACCTGCGGACCGGTTGTGATATCGGTATGTCCGGTTTCTTCGAAAATTTCGCGGCGCAGGGCGTCCATGATGTCTTCGCCCTCGTCGATACCGCCGCCGACGGTGCCCCAGTAATCACCCGCCAGCGGCTGGCCGCCGACAGGATGAATATTCGGATCGTTTTTGTATTTGAACAACAAAAACTCACCCGCCGGATTAAACAGGAGGGCACGAACGGTATGGCGCGTTTTTTTGGTCATGGGGGAAGCCTTTCTAGCTTGATTATATCAAGCTAGCCTTGCGGCCAAATAAAAAAGAAAAGACCGGCAGCGGATTTCTTCCGCATGCCAGCCTTGAAGTTGGGTTAGTACAGGTTAAGAGTAGGGTGGTCAAACGTAAGGCGTGGAGGAAAATACCGTCCGGCGGGCCCTTTCGAACAAAGCCCTCAAGGCAGGGTTAGAAAGGAAAGACGGCATCGATGAATTGCTGCCCGTAGCGCGGCTGCTGGATTTCGCTGACCTGACCACGGCCCCCGTAGGAAATGCGCGCTTCGGCGATTTTTTCATACGAGATGGAGTTGTTGTTGATGATATCTTCGGGACGGATAACGCCATCCAGCGTCAGTTCGCGCAGTTCATAGTTCACGCGCACTTCCTGCTGGCCGCGGATGATGAAATTGCCGTTCGGCAGCACCTGCGTAATCATGGCGGCGATTTTGAGGCGGATTTCCTCCTCGCGCTTGATTTTGCCGTCGCCCGTGCTGGTCGAATTCGTGCTCAACCCCACAAGGTTGCTGGGATCGACACCGCCCGGCAACACCTTGCCCAGATATCCTTCGAAACCGGCAAGGTTGGGCAGGCCGGTTTTTTCGGTACCGTTGCGCTGGCGCTCTGTTTTGTTTTTAATATCGGCTTCGTCCGCGATATCGATGTTGACGGTCAGGATATCACCGACCTTGTGCGCGCGCTGGTCCTTGAAAAAGGTCTGGCGGCTGGGCTGCCACAGGGAATTGGCGTTGGTATTGGCGGCAGGCTCGCTGGGCATCGGCAGCTTGATAAGCTCGGGGTTGTTGGCGGTGTTTTGCGCGGTCTGGATGCCGCTCATGGCGGGTGCCTTGCCGATATTGGAAACACGGTCGGGAATGCCGCAGGCGGAGAGCATCAGTACCGAAGCCAGCGACATCGCAAGCGTGAGGGATCGTGCGGGTTTAAAAACCTTTTTCATGGGAATTACTCCTAACTAACCTGTACTTTTTTTGTTTTTGTAGTGCCGGAAAGAGCCTTGCAAGAGCCGTGCCTGTTTTCAGGCTTGCGGCATTTTGCGGCGATTTAGCTGCCCGCAACGCGGACAGAAACCGCCTGCATACCCGTCACGACGGCATCCAGCACCTGACGGGATGACATATTCATGACCTTGACCAGCGCACCGGAGGCCCCATTTTCCAGAGCGCGCGCCTGCGTGGTCAGGTGGATCGGCCCGCTTTGCAGGGTCACGGTCACGATATCGCCTTTTTTGACCAGCGTGGGCTGGACGATATCGCCGGCGGCAACCGCGCGCAGGGCAGGCAGGTTACGGCGCGGCGACAGGCCGATCAGCTGGGCCTCGTCAATCACGGTATTCGCGGCGACTTCGCCAGCGCGCACATCCACGCGGGTGATATCGGATGCGGTGATGATATCGCCCATGCGCTTGGGCTGGCTCAAAACCGGCAGCGACGTCAGCAGATACAGCTGCCCGCTGACATCGCGGCGCACGCCTGCCGCCGACAGTGTGGCGCGGAACATCCCGCGCGAAAGGTCATAGCGCAGATCTTCGATTTCCAGCGCAGCAACCGCCTGCGGGGGGATATAGAAAACACTGCTGCGGCTGTCGAACACCGTTTCGAAACGCTGGCCTGGCAGCGCCTCGGCCAGTTTGGCCTGCAGCGCGGCTTCGATCTGGAAGCGGTCGATTTCCTGCGCATCGCGGCGGATAACCGTTTTTTCCATGCCGTTCTGCGCGCGCCAGCCGAAACCGAAAGCATTGGAAATGCGCGTCAGGTCATGTGCCGAAAGCACCATTTCCGCGCCCAGCGCCGGCGCAGGGGCCAGCTCATGGCCCGCATAGCGGCCCGCGCCGTCAAAAACATCACCGACCGTAATCACATCGGCGGCAACGGTCACTTCGCTGCGCGGCATGACGACTTCGCCTGCCCAGGCCTTGCCGACGATGACAACGGTCATCACCAGCGCGACGAAAAGACTTTTGCCGGTATCCGCGCCCGCGGCGATAAGCGTTTTTGCAGTGTTTTCTGTGTGTTTCATATCCGGTCTCCCAACCTTTATGACTGTTTCCCATCCAGCGCTGCGGCAACCCTTCCCGGGGTGGCCGCACGCGCCGCCGTTATCTCAGGTTCGAAATCGTCGACAGCATTTCATCGCCCGTCTGGATGATTTTCGAGTTCATTTCATACGCGCGCTGCGCCTGAATGAGCGAGGTGATTTCCTGCACGATGTTCACGTTCGAGGTTTCAAGCGCGCCCTGTTCCAGCTGGCCATAGCCCGGCTCGCCCGGGTTGCTGACAACGGCGGTGCCGGACGCTTCGGTTTCCATCAGGATGTTGTTACCGATGGCTTCAAGGCCCGCATCGTTGGCGAAAGTTGCCAGCTGGATCTGGCCGACGTTGGTCAGCGCCGTCTGGTTTTGCAGCTTGACCAGCACCTCGCCCGACGCGTTCACCGTCACGTCAACCGCATCCGGCGGAATGGTGATGCCGGGCTGCACGTCATAACCTTCGGAGGTCACCAGCTGACCGTTCTGATCCAGCTGGAAAGAGCCATCACGGGTATATCCCGTCTCGCCGCTCGGCAGGGTGATCATGAAATAGCCTTCGCCCTTGATGGCGACGTCAAACGGGTTGCCGGTCATTTGCAGCGCGCCCTGTTCGTTGATGCGGTAAACGGAGCCTGCTTTGACACCCAGACCCTGCTGGATACCGGCCGGAACCGTCGTACCCTGATCCGAAGACGACGCGCCGGGGCGAACTTTGGTCTGATAGAGCAGATCCTGAAATTCCGCACGCTGGCGTTTGTAGCCGGTGGTGGTCATGTTGGCGATGTTGTTGGAAATCACGTCGACGTTCAGCTGCTGTGCGAGCATCCCGGTGGCGCCGATATCGAGGGTCAATGACATGTGGTTTCTCCTTGTCTGTGCTCAGACGTTAAACTTGGGTCAATTTCTGGATGGCGCTGCGGATGCGTTCATGGTCGTTTTGCAGCATGCGCTGTGCGGACTGGTACGACCGCAGGATTTCAATCATGCGGTTCATTTCGATGACGGGGTTGACGTTGGCATTCTCGGTAAAGCCCTGCACGATGCGCACATTGGCGACGGGCTGTTCCTGCTGTCCTTCGGCGCTGAAAAGGTTTTCGCCCGTGCGGATCATCGCCTGTTCGTTATCGACATTCGCAACCTTGATGCGGCCGATGGTGCCGAATTCGCTGGTAATCTCGCCGTCTTCGGTGATGCGGATCTGCGTGGCGTCGGCCTGCACCAGAATGGGCTCGTTGTTTTCGTTCATGACGGCATAGCCGTTTTTATTGACCAGCTGGCCGTTGGCGTCGAGGGTGAAGCCGCCGTCGCGGGTATAGCGCAGGCCGCCCGGCGTTTGCAGAACAAAATAGCCGCGGTCTTGCAGCGCGACGTCAAAGGGGTTGTGCGTTTGGGTGAGCGAGCCCACGGAAAGATCGCGGTAGCTGCCGCTGTTCGTCGATTGGCGAATGACATCGCCGCCGCGCGGCTGGGTCATATATTCACTGAACAAGGTTTGCTGCGCGCGGTAGCCCGGCGTGCTCATGTTGGCAAGGTTGTTCGCCGTCATGTTCATCTGCTGCTGCAGCGAGAGCTGCTGTGATAGTCCGATGTAGGATACGTTCTCCATAGCCATCCACCTTTACTTGCTGTGCCTGCCCGCATTTTTATGTTTATCGGTATGCTGGACAGACGTCTTAACCTGCGGAAGACTTTGCAGAAACTGTGCCAAGTATATTTTTTCATTAAAATCATATACTTATGTGCATCCCGTGGTGCCTCAAATTCCGGCTGTACCGCCTCCGTCCGTCATCCTCACAGCCAAAGAGGCATTTTTTGCCGTGCCGGCGCGGCGCGGGCGGGTTTTCTGCAATTTTAGAAAAACTGATTATTTAGGAAGCCGCTTGTTTTGCTGATAAAATGAACTGACAGGGGCCTTTAATCTGTGGCACGATATGTGCAGGGTTTTGAGGAGTTTATGCGCGGTCTTTCACTTCGAAAGCGGCGCTTTTCATAAAAGCAGGGGATCATGGCAAGCGATAGCAAGGAAGAAGTCCCGCTTTCCGCCGATGGCGCGGAGGCTTTGGGCGCGGCAGAAGAAAGCCGCTTCAGCGCGAAGAAAATCGTGCTTTTCGTTTTATTGCCTTTGATGGTCATCGGCGGCGCGCTCGCCGGTGCCTACAAAATGGGTTATCTCGACAAAGTTCTGCCAGGCCACGAAGTCGATTGCGCCACCGTCAAGGAAGGCGACGATGCCTATGCAGGCTGCATCGAAAAACTCGCCAAAGCCTCCGAAGGGCCCGGCACCTTCATCGATGTTCCGCCGATTGTGGTCAACCTCAGCACCACCGGCCGCCAGCCGCGCTTTTTGCAAATCAAGCTGAAGGTGGAGCTGGAAAGTCCCGCAGACCAGAAACCGTTTGAAGCCGTGATGCCCCGCGTTGTCGACCAGTTCCAGACTTTTTTGCGTGAGCTGCGCGTCGATGACCTCAACGGCTCCGCCGGTCTTTACCGTATGAAAATCGAACTGCTGAACCGCGTGCGCGCCGCCACGCCCGATGTGAAGGTGCGCGACGTTCTTTTTCAGGAGATGCTGGTACAATGACGGAAACAACCGAAAAAACCCGCACAATCAAGCCCGAGGATATGGCCGAACAGGAAGGGCGCATCCTCGATCAGGATGAAATCGACAGCCTGCTCGGCTTTGGCGACGATACCGGCAATACAAGCAAGACCGGCATCATGGAGCTTATCAACTCCGCGCTCGTCAACTACGAACGCCTGCCGATGCTGGACGTCGTGTTCGACCGTCTGGTGCGCCTGATGTCGACCAGCCTGCGCAACCTGACCTCCGACAACGTCGAGGTCAGCCTCGATCATATCTCCTCGGTCCGCTTCGGCGATTACCTCAATTCCATCCCCCTGCCCGCGATGCTGAGCATTTTCAAGGCGGAGGAATGGGACGACCGCGGCATGATGGTCGTCGACAGCGCTCTGATTTATTCCATCGTCGACGTCCTGCTGGGCGGGCGGCGCGGCACCTCCGCCCTGCGCGTCGAGGGGCGTCCTTATACCACCATCGAAACCAAGCTGATCGAACGTCTGGTGCAGGTCGTGCTCAACGATTTGTCGGCTGCTTTCGACCCGCTGTCGCCGGTGTCGTTCCGTATGGAGCGTATCGAGACCAACCCTCGCTTCGCCACCATCACCCAAAGCAATAACGCCGGCGTGCTCGCGCGTTTGCGTATCGACATGGGCGATCGCAGCGGGCGTATCGAAATCATGATTCCCTATGCGACACTGGAGCCTATCCGCGAAATCCTTCTGCAGATGTTCATGGGCGAAAAATTCGGCCGCGACAGCATCTGGGAAAGCCACCTGACGCGCGAGCTGTTTCAGACCGACATCCATCTATCCGCCATTCTGGGTGAAACCAGCGTCTCGCTGAACGATATCCTGAACTGGAAAGTCGGCTCGACCGTTGTTCTCAACACGCGCCCCGATGATCTGATTGAAATGCGCGTCGGGCAACACCCGATGTTCATGGCGAAAATCGGCCAGAAACAGGGGCAGATCGCCGCCAGCATCGAGGAATACATCGAACCCAAGCAAGAAGAGGAATAAACCATGCCCTCTCTCGGCCTTGTGCTTGACATCGTGCTTCTGGGCGCCATTGGCGCAGCCATGCACCGCGCATGGATTTTATCGCGCCAGTTCGAACAGGCGAGAGCCGACCGCGCTGCCTTCGAACAGCTGATATCCGCCCTGAATATCGCGGCTGGCCGCGCCGAAGAGGCCATTGACGGCCTGAAAGCCGCCGTCAGCGATGCGGGCGACAGTCTGCAATCCAAAGTCAACGCCGCCCGCGCACTTGAAAGCGAGCTGGAAATCATGCTGCAAGCCGGCGACAGTCTGGCCGAGCGCCTGCAAAGCGCCGCCGAAAAATCACGCACCGCCACACAAGCCGAGGCTGCCGCGAAAGCCGAACCCGCACGGGCAGCACCCCCAAAAACGGCAGAGCCGCGCACGCGCGCCGAAAAAGAACTGCTGGATGCGCTGCGCGCAAAGCAGGAAGGATAAGGGGCGCGCATGAAAAATTTTCTTAAAAAGCTCCCGCTCAATATCTTCACCCTGCTGGTAGGGGCACTCGCGCTGGCTTTCGCTTTTCGCGTTGTCGATGTCGTCATTTATGGCGGCAAAGCCCCCGCCACCGTTTCCAGCGCACAGGCGCAAAAGCAGGTAAACGAAGAGCCCCCGCCGATTTCAGCCGAAGACATCCAGAAAGCCGTGCGCGACACCGCCAAGGCCGCCGAAGAACTGCCGGATTTGCCGCAGCAGCCGAAAACGGATAAAACCCCCGCGCCCAGTCTGGCCGCGGACCCGTCGCTCGACCCCGAGCAGCGCATTTTCAGCGCGGCGGAAATCGAGGTCTTGCAATCCCTCGCCCGTCGCCGCGAAGAAATCGAGAAGCGCGAACAGAAACTGGCCGAACAGGAAGCCCTGCTGAAAGCCGCCGAACAGGAAGTCGACCGTAAAATCGCCGAGCTGAACAAGCTGCGCGGAGATATCGAAGGCCTTTTGGGCAAACAGGCGGAGATGGAAGACGAGCGTATCCTGTCCCTCGTCAAAATCTACGAAAACATGAAACCCAAAGAAGCCGCCGCGATTTTCAACACGCTGGATATGGACGTCCTGCTGGCTGTCATCAGCCGCATGGCGGAGCGCCGCAGCTCGCCCATCATCGCGAATATGGAACCGGAGCGCGCACGCCTTGTCACCATCCGCCTCGCCGAGCAGCGCAAGCTGCCCGAAGCAAAACCCGCCAAACCCGCAGGCACACGCTAAATGACGCAGCGCCCGCCGCATAGCCGCCAGAAAATCCGCCGCCGCCTGATGTCCGGCGCGGCGCTGGCCGCTTTGCTGTGGCTGGCGATACCTGCGCAGGCACTCGCGGAAAAAGTCGGCGTACGGCTGGGCGCGCATGACAGCTATACCCGCGTGGTTGTCGATTTCGACCGCCTTGTCGGCTATAACGTCAAATCGGCGGACGGTAAGGTCAGCGTGACTTTTGATGCGGATGCAGACCTTGCGGCACCAGATGCGCAGGCAGGGCTGGTCAAAAACCTCTCGACAGGAAAATCAGGACAAGGCGCGACGATGGATATCGTCATCCCCGCGGGGGCGACCATCAAGCATTACCGCCTGATGCGCAAAGTCGTGATTGACGTCTACCCGCCCGCAGCAGCCAAGGAAGCCGCTAAAAAACCCGCGCCGGAAAAAGCGCCCGCCGCGGCGCAAGCCAAGGCCGCGACACCGCCCGCCGCCGCGAACCCTGCAGACAAAACAGTGGCGGCGCCCGCCGTCACCGAAACACCCGTCACCACGCCCGCCCCACCCGAGGCCGCAGCAGCCCCCGCACCGCCAAACCCGTTAGCGATAGCCGAAACACCCGCCGCCGCGCCCGCACAAACGGCCGAGGTTACCGCACAGCTTCCAAAAGAAGTGCTGGTGGATGAAGCACCCAATCCGCAGCCCCTGCTGACCCCGCCGCAGGAAGAGCAAAAGCCGACTGTTTTGCGTTTTTCCAGCATCGCGCCGCTGCAAATGGCCGTGTTTACGCGCGGAGATCACCTGTGGATCGTCACCGAAGGCAGCACGGGCAGCGCGCAAAATCCGGATGCCGAAGGGCCGCTGAGCAAACTGATGGGCGCGCCGCAGGTGATGCGCTTCACGGGCGGCGTCGCCTATCGCTACCGCCTGCCGCCGCAGACGTTTGTGTCGGTTGAAAAAAGCAACATGGTCTGGGAGGTCAGTCTTGGCAACCTGCCGATGCAGGCGCCCGGGCAGCAAATCGTGCATGTCGAATTTGACAATACCAGCGGCAAGGCAAAGCTTCTCGCCACGCTGAAGGGCAACAGCAAGCCGCTGTCGATCGAAGACCCCGATGCGGGTGATACGCTGCAAATTATTCCCGTCGCACTGCCCGAAGAGCGTATCGACAAAGGCCGCCGTTTCAGCGATGTCGAGGTCATGCCCGCACTTGCGGGTATGGTTGTGCGCACGCTGGCAGACGGCGTGAACGTCACGCGTATCAACGATTACGTCATCGTCAGCGCGCCGGGCGGCGTGATGGCGACGCCGGATGCCGGCCCCGTTCTGCTCTCCGATGACGCATCGCGCGCGATGGGCACGCACCCGCGCCTGTTCGACTTCCCCAACTGGCGGCAGGGCGGCATACCATACCTGTCGCGCAACCGCCGCGCGCTTGAACAGCGCGCCGCCACCGCCCCCAATGACGAGCTGCGCAACGAAGCGCTCATGAATATGGCGCTGCTGTTTTTCGCGAATAATTTCGGCCATGAAACGCTGGGCGTCCTGCGCCTTTTGGAATCGCGCAATCCCGCGCTGGTACGCAATCCGAATTTCATCGCCCTGCGCGGCGCGGCGGCTGCCATGGCGGGACATTATCAGGACGCGCTGCAGGATTTGTCGAACCCCGCCATCCAGCAGCACCCGGAGGTCAATCTCTGGATTGGCTACGCCGCCGCAGCGACCGAACAATGGCGCATGGCGAACCGCGCCTTTCCCGCCGATAACGCGCTTTTGATTGAATACCCGCCCAATATCGCAACACCGTTTACGATTTACATGGCCGAAAGCGCGCTGCGTCTGGGCCGCACCGATACCGCCGTCAAACTGCTCAATACCCTCGATACATGGGCGAATTCGACCGACAACCATCACCGTGCCGCCATCGCCTATCTCAAAGGCGAAGCCGCGCGGCAGGAAGGCCGCAAATCCGAAGCGATGCGCATCTGGCGTCCCGTGGCCAACGGCCTTGACCGGCTTTATCACACCAAGGCAAGTCTTGCGCTCACCAACCTTGAACTGGCCGAAGGCATCATCCAGCTCAAAGAAGCCATCGACCGTCTGGACAGCCTGCGCTTCGCGTGGCGCGGCGATGGGCTGGAGGTGCAGATCCTGCACAACCTCGGCCAGCTGAAAGTGCAAAACGGGCAATATCTGGACGGCCTCAGCGATATGCGCAAGGCCATGACGCTGGCTGATACGCTGCTGGGCGATACCGACGTCATCCGCGCGGATATGACCCGCGTGATTGCGGATATTTTCATCGGCGGACAGGCAAAGAACATCGCTCCGCTTGAAGCCATCGCCATCTTCTCCGCCTACGGCAACCTGCTGCCGACGGGGACGGAAGGTTCTGTCGCAACCCTCAATTTCGCGGATTTCCTGATCCGCGTTGACCTGCTGGAAAAAGCGGCGGAGCTGATCGACAGCCAGCTGCGCACCGGCGCCGCCGCACCGGAAAAAGTTTCCGCCCTTGGTGCGAAACTCGCGGCGGTCTATTTGCTCGACGGGCGTCCGTCGGAGGCGATTTCTGCCCTGCAGCGCAGCCAGCGCAGCGACACACCCGCCCCGCTTGAACAGGAACGCCAGATGCTGCGCGCGCGCGCGCTGTCGCAGCTCAACCGCACCAGCGATGCCATCGCCGCTCTGGGCGCCTTCGATACACCGGAAACCAAACGCCTGCGCGCCGATATTTTGTGGCGCGCGCGTCAGTGGGTTCCCGCGGCGCAAGCTATCGAAAGCCTGCTGCCCGCGGAGGTGCCCGCGGCACTGGATGCCGAAACCGCCGATATGGTCGTCAATGCCGCCGTCGCCTATAAACTGGGCGGCAGCAGCGAGGGGATTGAAAACCTGCGCCGCCGTTTTGGCGCGGCGATCAGCCAGACGCCGAAAGCCAATGCCTTTGGCGTGGTCACGCGCGGCGGCGGCAACGCGGCGCTGGGCGATCGCGACACCATCCTGAAAATCGCGGGGGAAGTCGATATGTTCAAAGGCTTCCTCAAAGGCTATCAATCGCCGCAGGGTTCGGGCGGCTAAGCCCCCCCTGCTTGCGGGCATCTTTCGCAATAAAATCAAAACTCCGGCCCGCTTTCTTGACATAATTTGAAAGCAGGCGTAGACTTTTTGGATATTTAACGAGTCTGACCCGCCCCGCCGTACAGCACCGCCTTTGACAGGTTTGCAGCTGTTTTTGCAAACGGGAAGACATCCAGATGCCGCCCGTGCCCAGCGCCCCCGCAGCATCCGTTTCACTGACAACCGAAAAAAGAACAAGAGGGTATATCCGATGTCCAGCACCGATTCCGCTATCCAGCCGCCGTCCGACTCGCTGCGTCAGGGCTTTGACACCGCCGCCGCACCGTCGTTGGCGCAGGTGAAAGCGGCACTGGACTCAAATCCGCCCTTCAACGAACGCTGGCGTTTGTACCGCACGGCCGCGCAGATCGGCGGCAATGAAGCGGCGGATGTGCTGGCCGCTGCCCTGCCCACAGAAAAAGATGCCGGTATCCGCTACATGACGGCAGGTCTGCTGCGCGACATCGCCAAGGCCGCGCCCGAAACCGCAGATGTGGCCGCGAAAGCCGTCGCGCAGGCCGCGACCAAAGAGGTAGATGCCTATGCCCGCCGCAGCATGGAGCTGTCGCTGGCCGATATCGCCGCCGCCGCGCCCGCCACCACCGCCATCGCCGCGCAGGCGCTGGCCGCGAACCTGTCGAAACCATCCGATACGCTGACGCGCAGCCTGCAGGCTGGGCAGCTTAGCGATTTTGTTGCCGCCGCCCCGCAAACAGGCGCGCAGATTTTGCCTGCTGTTATCGATGCCTTCGCACAGGAAAAAGACAAACTGGCCGCACATCATCTGGCGCGCACGCTGACCACCATCGCACATGCGGATGCAAGCCTGCGCCCCGCCGTTATCACCGCGGTGATGGATGCGCTGACTACGCCGCCGTCGCAAGCACACCCGATTGAAAAAACCTTCGCCGCTGCCAGCGCCCTGCACAGCATCGGCAGCCAGGCACCCGCGGACGTGACGCAAGCGCTCGCGCAGCATCTGACCCAAGGCGCGGCGGGCGACAACGCGCGCCGCCTGTGCATCCTTGGCCTTGGCGCGTTTGCCGAAGCGGACAAAGATTGTGCAAAAACCGCCGCGAAAGCACTTTTGAAGGCGCTGACAACCGAAAGCGATGCGCTGCACCGCCGTCACATCGTCGATGGCGTCATGAAAGCGGTTTACAACGGATTTAACAGCCAGTCCGCGGGCGGCGCATTCTATGCGCATCTGAACGCGCGTGAACGTGACCGTGAAACCCGCGAGAAAATCAGCCGCAGCCTGCGCCAGCTGGGCCATAAAACGCCCGCCACGCCGATGAGCATTCCGGCGCCCAAGGCCTGATCGCATTTATACAGGAATAGACGTTTGCAAAGGCCCTAGCCCTGCGCCGTGATTTGCGCGGCGGGCGGCAAAGCCGCTGGCGCGTCGGCAGGTGCCGTGCGGCTGGCAGCGGCCTGAGCATCCTTGCGCGCGGTTTCTTCGGCATGGAGTTTTTCCAGCTCTTTTTCAAGCCGCGCGGTTTTGCGGCTTTCCTGCCAATAACGGAAACGCGCCTTTTGGTGCAAGACCCAGACGAACAGCGCCCCCAGAAAAAACCCGCCGCCCAAAAGGCCGAGCGCGAGTTGCCACAGCGGCAGCGTCGCGGAGAACACCTTGTCATCCGGCAGCAGATAAAACGTGACATCCGCGCCGTTCGACAAAACGACCAGCACGGCAAAAACCGTCAGCGGCAGGGTGATGAGAAGCGTGAGATATTGCATGGAGAAAACTCCCCGCGCCGAAGCGCGCATCGGCATGCCAGTGGCAAAAGCACCTGTGCGTTTGCGGACGGCGGCTTAAGCAGCGCGCGCCGCAGATGAATTAGTTGAGATCGTCGTCGCCCGAGCCGTCGGATTCAATACCGTTCAGGCGCTCGTGCATTTTCTTGCCGATTTTGAAGAAGGGCACGCGCTTGTTGTCCACCTGTACGGTTTCACCCGTGCGCGGGTTGCGGCCCACGCGGGCCTTGCGCTGCTTGACGGAGAAAGCACCGAAGCCGCGCAATTCAACGCGCGCACCGGAGGCCAGCGCCTTGGTGATTTCTTCGAAAATCGTATCCACGATTTGCTCCGCATGGCTTTGGTACAGATGCGGATTCAATTCGGCGAGTTTGAGAATCAATTCTGACTTTGTCATGGCGGCTTTAAATTCCCTACAGGCGGCCGGGCAAGGTTTTCCGGGTTGTTTCAGGTTTTTCAGTATTTCAATAGCTTACAGTTTCAGGTTGCCAAGTTTCCCCCGCAGCGTCAAGGAAAAAACCTTTGAAATCAAATGAATAAAAGGTTAACGCGCCAAGGCGGCGCAAAACCGCGTCAAAAAGCCTTTAAAACCGCCATTTTTTGATTTTTGAACACGCGTCGCAGAACGGCTAAATCCCGAAAAAACAACCTCTTGCCGACCCTGAGCGTAGTAAAATTTATACATAAAATGCCGGCGCATTTGAAAAAAGCGCGCGAATCTCCCCCGCGGCGGTAAAAGTCAGAGACCAAAACGGCGGTGATTCTTGGGGGTAGCGCGCGTATCGGCGGCAGGTTCTTGGGCGGGTTGTTGTTGCCGCGCCTGCATCGCTTTTTCGATGAAATGCAAACGAAGTTCAGGATACAGCCGGAAAAGTTCATGCCGTGCAGGCGTATCTGCAATCGCGGCGGCATGTTTTTGTTCGATCTCGGCGCGTCTGTCTAACAGTCGCATGCGCGCGATATGAAGGGTTTCAAGATCGAGCTCGACTGATTTCAGCGCCGCCTTGTTGCCAAGTCCCGCATCATCCAGCATGCGTTTGATCAGCACCGTCGGCGCGTATCCCGTCAGCACGGAGACGACCAGCGCCGTTGTGCCGGTAAACGGTTCAAGCAGCAAAAGGCCTGCGACCAGCGGCGTATTGATACCGAAAGCCGTCCAGAATCTTTTTTCATCCGCCCCGCGGCGCGCCGCGGTAAAAATATCCGCCGACAGCTGCGCGGTTTCTTTATCAAGATCCTTGAGCGCGAGATAATCATCCGCGGCGGTTTTTGCCGACGGTGCCGTCGACATCAGCGCATCATCGATACGCGCCAGCAGGTCTTGCCGCCGCGCCGCGAATATCTGTTCTGGTGTCGGTTTTTTAGGTTTGCCGCCGGGCATGTCGCGTTTCCGGTTGAAGAATAAACGAGGGTTCATACCTTGTAGGGATGCATTTTTGTTATGTCAATGCTTCTGCCGCGATGTTGCGGCGCGGGAAATATAAAAACGTAAAGCGGGTTGATGGCGATATTTTATTTCTGTAGAGTGGGTAAAATTCTTATTTTATGTACGCGAAGGGATTCAGCCATGACTGTCCTCGCACTCGCCCGCCAAATGTCAGATGTGCCGCACGCTGCGGCGCAGGTGCCGAAGGCGGGCCCGCGTACAGCCAAACCGCCACGCGGCTCGCTCATCAAACGTTTTGCCAAAGCCGCCACGCGGATTGTCGTCACCGCCCTCGCCGCCGCCGCGCTGGTCTATGGCGGGTATCTGGCGACGCATTACGCAGGCAAAGGCGCGCCGCTGACTGCGGGCGAGGCCGCGATGGTCGAAAGCGTATTCGGCGATGAAATCGATGCATCGAAAATGCGCAAGCATTTCCGCGAAACCTCTTTCGCCTACCGCCTGGCGCCCAAGACGGTGACGGGGATGGTTCTGCCGCCGCTGAGCCATATCGATTTTTACGGCGAGGCGGGCCGCAGCGATGATTTTTCCAAAGACAATCCGCGCATGGCGAGCCTGTTCATGCATGAAGCGACGCATGTCTGGCAAAACCAGAACTGGCGATGGAGTTTGCATCACCTCGACAAGGTGCGCCTCTATGACTACACGCTGGTTGAAGGCGCGCGTTTTGATTCCTTCGCGCTTGAACAAAAAGCCGAGATGGTCGGCGATTACATGCGCATCTGGCTGCACCCGAAAGGCAAAATACAAAGCGGCCATGCGGCAAGCGCAGACGATATCCTGCTGCGCGATGTGGTCGAGGCACGTTTTCCGCGCGCGAAAGAATCCCGCCTTGCCCTGCCCGCCCCTGCGAAACTGCCGCCCGCAAAACCCAGAATGCCGAACAGCTGACAGGTTATCGTTTTATCTGCATAAAAAAACCGCCGCCTGCATCATGTCAGGCGGCGGTTTTCATTTATCGCGCGATTAGTAGTTCGGCTTGATTTTTTTGACCGGCAGATCGGCGGCGATGGGTTCATCGTCGATCATTTCGATCATGCCGTTTTCGGTCATCGAAAAACGCGCGGCGAACAGCGCATTGCCGTAGAGAACCATGGCGCTGGCTTCCAGCGCGCCTTCGGACGTGCGGCCTTCGAACGCGGTCGGGCGCACGGCGTCCTGAATGACTTTGCGCATACCTTCTTCAAGGCGGCTCTGGTCGATGGCGGGATGATTAACGTCTTCGACAATCAGGAAGGGACCTTCGTCGCCATGCACGAAGTAGCAGAAGAAGCGCAGGTAATCGAGCACGTTGGCTTCGGTGACCTTGATCGGATCTGCTTCGTTCGCGTCATGAATGGGCGCCGAAGAACCGTCGAGCAGGAACATGCGGCCCTGTTTCGCCAGAAACCAGAACGGCCCCGTACCCGGTGCCCAGGCGGTATCATCGACGCGCACAAGACCGATGGTCGTATAAAACGGCAGCTGGCACCAGCCGACAGAAGCCGTCGCGGCAGACGCGTTATGCGTGCCCTGAATAGGGTTTACAAGCTTGAGAAAGGGCTCAAGCGGCGCGCCTTCGACTTTTTGCCAGTTGTACTCTTCGAACATGTTCTTCTGCCTTTCCAGAAACAATCCTTCAGAATCCGACCCGATGTTGTCACGTCTCGGCGCGGAATGCAAGTATCTAAGATTCCAAGGCTTTGATAACAAAGCCGGATATAGAGGGCGACGACAGCGTCACGCCGCCGCCTTGAGCCCGCCGAACAGGCGGTCGAGGAAGTGTTCGCATTTCAGCAGCTGTTCCTGCGCAATAAACTCGTTCGGTTTATGCGCCTGTGCGATGGAACCCGGGCCGCAGACCACGGTCGGCACGCCCTTGTGCTGGAAAATGCCCGCTTCGGTCGCGAAGCTGACCTTGGCCGCTTCGTTCGCGCCGGTCAGCTGCAGCACCAGATCGACCATCGGGTGGTCGTTGGCGATATCGAAGGCCTGCACCTTGGCGGCGGCGCGGAATTCGAAACCGGTTTTGGGGTCGATGTCCTTCATGCGCGGCTCCAGCGTCTTGAAGGCGTACTGGCGGATTTCTTCGGCCAGCGCTTCGGGGTCGACCTCGGGAATATTGCGGATTTCGAAAGAGAAATCGCAGCGGTTGGGCACGATGTTCAGCGCCGTGCCGCCATGCATGATACCCGTATGCAGCGTCGTGAACGGCGGGTCGAAGGCCTTGTTGAACGGCCCCTCGCTTTGCATGCGGCGGGCGATGGATTTGACATGCGCAATCAGCTCGGCCGCGGCCTCGACCGCGTTGACGGCATAGGGCGCCAGCGATGAATGCGCTTCTTTGCCATGCACGGTGCAATCGTAATCGCAGATGCCTTTGTGGCCGGTAATCGGCTTCATCAGCGTGGGTTCACCCACGATGCACAGCTGCGGCTTGACCGGCAACGCGGCAATCGTATCGGCAAGACTGTGCGCGCCAAGGCAGCCAAGTTCTTCATCGTACGAAAACGCAAAATGCACCGGCGCGGAAAGCTTGCCCGCTTTATGCCGCGCAACGATATCCGGCAGTTTGGCCAGCGCGACGGCAATGAAGCCTTTCATGTCGCAGGTGCCGCGCGCATACAAAAGCCCGTCATGTTCGCGCAGCGCGAAGGGGTCGCTGTCCCACGCCTGCCCTTCAACGGGGACAACGTCGGTATGACCCGACAGCACCACGCCCGGTTTGTCTTCGGGCCCGATGACGGCATGCAGGTTGGCTTTGTTTTTGGTGTCGTCGTGAATAAGCGTGGAGGCGATGCCGTAGCTGTCCAGATAATCGCGCACCCAGTGGATCAGCTCGAGGTTGGATTTGGTGCTGATGGTGTCAAAACCGACCAGCCGTGCGAGCATTTGCTGGCTGGTGAAGGTGGTTTTCGTCATGACGGCGGCCCCTTTCGGATAAACGGTGAGAGCACTCTAGCACAATTAAGGCATTAACACATTGTTTTTATACACGTTTTAGGTCCGGCTGGCTGGCCATTACTTCACATAACACGGTTGACATAGAACAGCAGGGGTGCTACAAAGAATCCCAACAAAAAACTTTTAAAAACAAAGCATAAGATTCCCCGCGACGAGGAGCTGTGACACCATGACCGAATTCCGCGATTCCGGCCTGCCGAACAACCCCGAAATGTTCAAGGCCTATCTGACCTATCGCCAGAATATCGAAAACCTGCCCGAAGAAATCCGGCAGGAAGAAGCGCCGCTGAAAGTCGCGCGCGTGCTCAGCGAACATACCAACGACAACAAACCCGTGATCCTCGCCCTGCTCGGCCTGATGCCGGAAAGCACATGGGGCCTGATGGGCAAACGATTTGGCACCGATATCGCCGAAAGCCTGCAGGAAAGCCGCCTGCATGTCGCGACGGGTTATGCCTATCTGCGCGACGCCAGCCCGCTGGTCAAGCAAATCACCCTTGCCGGCGCGATCAAGGCGTTTGAGAAAGTCGAGCAAGGCGCCGAGGAAATGGCCGAAAACCTGAGCGTCATCCGCATGTCCGGACAGGCGCCGGTGAATTTCAAAACCCCGACGGTTCTGGTCACCGACACTTACGCCAAAATCCGCAATGCCTGCGATGGCACGTCCGGCATGCCCGCGCTCGAGGCCACCTACGCCGAAAAATTCGAGCGTATGAAATACGCCCAGAGCGAGATGATCGCGCAGATGGCAGAGCTTGGCATTTTCATCGCCGGCATGCCGCCGGGTGCCGCGCCCGCGGAAATCCGCTATCCGACGTTTGAAGAAACCGGTTTGATGGATACGCCGAAAGTGCGTGCCGCCTATGACCTGTTGACCACGCATACGCGTGTGCGCCCCGAAGATTTCGAAGGCGCTATTTACGCGGCGCAGTTGCTCAGCACCGTCTCGGCCACCAAAAACCCGACGGCTATCGCCGCGGCGCTGGTTGATATCGGCCTGCGCGAGATCAGCCCCTACGACGGCATGTTCATGCAAAAGAAACTGGACTGGGACGTGCTCGAAGTTCTGAACACGGCGACGGTTTATCAAATCAGCCACCCGCAGCAGGTACTGGGCGCGCCGATTGAATTCCGTCAGGTCGCCATCGCCAATGCGATTGCCGTGATGGATGATGCCCGCGAAGGCGGCAAGGAATTCATGCGCGTTGTCGCGGAAAACCCCGAATACCCGAAAAATTCCGTGCTGCAAAACATGCTGGCGCTGAAACGCGTGAGCGTGATGTCACAGCAGTATTTCGCCCCCGCCCTCGGCCGTACCGACATGCCGGAGCTGGACCGTTTGTTCGTCGAAAAACTGAAAGCGCTGAACGAATTCATCACCCAGAATATGCCGGAGCAAAAAGCCCCGGCACCGAAGCCGAGCGAGCGTAAGCCGAAGCCAGAGAATGACGGCCCTTCCGGCCCGTAAAGCGCGGCGGCGGGTTTCTTCCGGTTTTATTCGGTGCGTCAGATTTTGGGCATTTTTGCGCGGTCAACGGCGCAGCTGATTGTTGCGCCGCGCACCCCGTCGGGAATGTCGAAGGTACGCTTCACGCCGGCCTGCAAATCATCCTCAAGCATATAAAGGCTGGCGCAGACAATACGCGCGCCGGGCGGGCCGCTGCGGATGGGGCAGAACAGCATTTTTTGTCCGGCCGTATCGAATACCGCCTGAAAGGCCATCGTATCCTGCGCCCCGCGGCGGCGCAGCGTCACATTCACCCGCTGCCCGTCGCGCAGCGGGAAATAAGCTTCGTCAAAGTCATACCAGCCGCGCGCGAAACGCGCCGCCCCCTTGCCGACCATGCAATTCACGGCACCCGGGCCTGATTGGGCGGCAGGCGCAGCCTGCGCCGCCACGGGGTCATCGACCATATGATAATCCGGCGCGCGCGAAGACGATGTCCATGACGGCAGGGATAGCCCCGTCGTCTCGCAGCCCGTCAGCAGCATGCATACAAGAAAAGGCACCGCCAGAAACCGCGCACGCGCCAAGCCGAAATGAAAAGCGGAAGGTTTCATATTGTCATTTTCCCCTGGCCTGTATTTTAGTAGTATAGAAGTTGCGATGCCAAGCCCTTATCCGGCATCTGCGCGCAAATCCGGCCTTTCGTAAAAGACGGCGGTGTTTGTTGCGCGGCAGCGCACGGCGGAAAACAAAAATAAAACAAAGAAAGACAGCGCGTGTTTTTTAAACGGGCCACACTTTTCACCTGCTTCGGCTTCAAGGTCAGGGCGGATCTCAGCTGGGTGTTTCTGTCCATCCTGATTTACTGGATGCTGGCGACCAATACCTTTCCGCGCCTGATGCCGGGGCATCACGCGGATGTGTACCAGTTGATGTCCCTGTCGGCGCTGGGGCTTTTGATGGTGTCCATCATCGCGCATGAAGTCGCGCACGCGATTATCGCCGAACATTACCAGATGCCGATCGAAAGCATCACGCTGTTCATCTTCGGTGGTGTCGCCGAGATGAAGGGGGAGCCCAGCCATCCCAAAGGCGAATTCCTGATGGCGCTGGCTGGCCCCGCGATGAGTGCGCTGCTCGGCGGTATTTTCTACGGCGCCTACCAGACATATCTCATTTACATGGACTACGATCCCGTGGCGGAGGTGCTGCGCTTCCTCGGCCTGCTCAATATTCTGATTGCCGGATTCAACATCATTCCCGCCTTCCCGCTCGACGGCGGTCGTGCGCTGCGGGCTGTTATCTGGCAGGTGAAGGGCAATCTTGTTCTGGCGACGCGCATCGCCTCCAGCCTTGGCGCGGCGTTTGCCTATGCGCTTCTGGGTTATGCTGTCTGGTTGATTTTGAAATACAGCGATGTGATGTCGGGCATGTGGACAGGTATCATGGGCCTGTTCCTGCATGCTGCGGGCGGATACAACGTGCGCCAGACCGAAAACCGCACCCTGCTGGCGGCGGAAAAAGTCGCGCGGTTCATGCACAACAGCATCGTCACCGTCACCCCTGACCTGACCATCAACGAAATGGTCGACCAGTACGTCTATAAGCACTATCAAAAAGCCTTTCCGGTACTGGAAAAAGGAAAGCTGGTCGGCGTCGTCACGCTGCAGGCGCTTTTGTCGCTCGACCGTCACAAATGGCACTGGCTGCATGTCGGCAGCGTGATGGAAAGACCGTCCGCCGACAATACGATTGCCATGGATGCCGGCGCTTATGACGCGCTTGACCTCATGCAATCGCACGGGCGGGAAATGCTGATGGTCACGGGTGAAAACAACCAGTTCATGGGTGTTATCAGTTTCCGCGACCTGGCCACGTTTTTGTCGGTAACGATGAAGATTGACCACGACAAACCCGTCGCGGAAAGCCGCAAGGCCTGATAGCGCAGCAATCGCGCTTAACCTTTTTTGGAAGTACGCATCGCGGCGGGACGCTTCAGCCCCGGCTTCGGCGCCGCGTCGTTCGGATACATTTCCGCGCGCATCTGCTGCACTTCGCGCGCCATGCGGTTGAAGGCATCCAAAAGCTGGCGGTTCACCTGCAACAGCTGGCGCTGCTCGTCGCGCAGGGATTTCACCTCGTCACGCAGCGCCTTGATGTCGCGCTGGTTGTCCGCCACCCCTTTGGCAGAGGTTTTAGCATTGTCGATGATCTCGCGCTTGTCGTAGTAGCTCCACTCGCTCATGGCGCACTCTTGCTGCGGGCCGGTTTCTGCGGGCGCAGGCTGGCAGGCTTTTGCATGGAGGGCTTCAGGTCTTCGCGCAGGCCGCGAATTTCGCGGGTCATCCCCTCAAGCGCATCCGCGACGCGGTTGAAAGCACGCGCCATCTCGGCATCGTTTTTTATACCTTGGTCGGACTGCTCTTTGAGCAGGCGGAGGAGTTTATGCGTAACCTCGTCGCCACTGCGTACCGCCGCGAGAATCTCGCGCACAACCTTCAGGTCTGTACTGTCCATCGGCATGACGAATCTGCTTTCGGCGGTGAATAATGAAAGGGTCTATTTACCTAACATTTCAATATTAATATGTCAATAAACGATGCCGTTGAAAATCTGTATGATTTATAACGAAAAAACCGCAATGGTGCTCAAACGCGGCCCTCGCGCCGCCATGCCGCGCCTGCCGCGCAGAGCCAGCCCAGCATCAAACTGACACCGCCATAGGGCACCAGTCCGCGCAGGCTTTCCGTTACGCCCAGCGTGCGCAGATATATAAATCCCGAAAACACGAGAATACCAATCGTGAAAAAGAGGGCGGAGAGTATCAGCGGCATATTCCGCCCCGCGCCGCGTGCCCAGATGCCCAGCGCCAACAGGACAGCCGCATGCAGCATCTGGTATTGCACGGCCATTTGCATGCTCGCGCGCGCGGCCTCATCTGCAAAGACATGGCCGTGGCTGGCATAAGCGCCGAGCGCAACGCCCGATGCCCCGAAAATACCTGCGAGGGTGATGAAAAGCTTATGCATGCACAGCTGCATCCGGCGTCAGGCCGAGGCGCTGCGCGTCGATGCCCCGCCGTGCGCCGCAGACCAGCCCGCGGGATCGCCCAGAAACTTTTCCACCTCCGCCAGCACATCGGGGGCGAAGCTGCCGCGGCGGCGTGCTTCGGCCAGCACGTCGCGCCAAGTGCAGAGCGCATGCAGCGCGAGGCCCGCATCGCCGAGGATTTTCGCACTCTCCGGATAGATGCCGTAGAAGAACACGGAAAAAACATCGCTGACCTCCGCGCCCGCTTCGCGCAGGGCATCGGCGAAAGACACCTTGCTGGCGCCATCGGTGGCGAGGTCTTCGACCAGGAGCACGCGCGCGCCTTCGGGGAATTGTCCTTCGATACGCGCATTGCGGCCAAAGCCCTTGGGCTTTTTACGCACATACAGCATCGGCTTGCCCAGCGTTTCCGAGAGCCACGCGGCGTAGGAAATGCCCGCCGTCTCGCCGCCGGCGATATAATCTATTTTTGCGACATCCAGCACCGACGACAACTGCGCCGCGCCGAGGGAAATAATCTCCCGCCGCGCCTCCAGAAAGGAAATCACCTTGCGGCAATCGATATACACGGGGCTGGCCCAGCCGGAGGTGAAGATATAAGGCGTGGCCGCATTGAAATGCACCGCGCCGATATCCAGCAAAAGAGAAGCGACCCGTGCGGCAGCAGCATCACGGTTGAACGAAGTGGACGTCATGGAAAACTCCCTGTCTTAGTCGAAAATTCCGCGGCCGCGGCGGCTGGGCGGGGCGAAAATCCAGAAATTGCGCAGAAGAAGGCCGATAGTGAAAAACACAATCTCGACCGCAAGGCAGGCGCCAAGGGCGAAGACGAAGAAATATTCCTGGCGGCCCTGCGGCGACAGGTCGCTGTAAATATAAGCGCAAAGCCCGACGCAGAACATCGCGCACATGCCGACAATCGTCCAGTTAAAGGCCTTGAGCAGGCGTTCGTTCACATAGCGCGGCTGGAAAGAGAAAAACGCCCAAAGAGCGAAAGCGCCGAGAATGCCGAGCAAAAAGATGAAAGTGCCGATCATGCGAAGATCCTCTACAAAGCGGGCGCGGATGACATCCTGCGCCTGTCTGTTTTAGCTCTTTTGGCCACACGTGGCAACCGCCGCCGCAAAAACCGGCAACCCGCCACAGCAACAACAAGACCGGATATCGATATCAGGCGACCTGCGATTCAACGAATTGCAGGGCGTGAATACCGTCGAGCACTTTCCGGAAACGGCGCTGCATATCCGGCGTGGTTTGCACGAATTCGGTGGCAATCCGCGTTTTCATGGCGCGAACGACCCGGCCCGTCTGGCGGATGGTGATGGTTTCATGCGGCAGGCGGAAACGGATATTCATGTCGATATCCTGACCGGGGGCCGGGTTGCCGTCCGCTTCAAAGCAAAGGCCGCCCATGCTCCAGTCCCGCAGGCTGTAGGTGCGGCCGTTCACTTCCACTTCCGCTTCCACACCTGATTGACGGATATCGTGCCGGACGTGCCGGCGGCGCCATTCGGAGGCTCCGTTCAGGGAACCATCGCCGAGGCCGAGTATGTTAAGGAGACGATCGATCATCGGGCTCCTCCTTTCTCTCTTGATTCATTTTCTAGGCCGCAACGGCAGAAAGTCAAGCTTTTCAATACCATAATCTTGAACAATCGTTAAAAACTCAGAATGTTTTATAATTATGTAATTCTAAATTGTCAAGCTCTGCCTTGTTGCCATATTTTTGACGACGCAATATGGCTTTTCCTTGACTCAAGACAAGGCTTTCCCCTATAAAAACCCACCAAAAGCAGCCTTTACGGAGGTTGCGGCGGTACGCTGGCTCGTATTTGGCTGCCTCGCGTGCCGCTGAACGTTTAATTGAAAGGAAAAGAAAATGCCAAAGATGAAGACCCACTCGGGCGCGAAAAAGCGTTTCAGTGTGACCCGCCGCGGTAAAGTACAAGCCCGCGCTGCACACAAACGCCACCGCCTGGTCAGCAAATCCAAGAAAATGAAACGTGACAGCCGTGCGACGCTGATTATGGCGGACATGGACGCGAAGATCATTCTCGACAACTTCCTGCCCTACGAGCGCAGCAAAAAGCGCAAAACGCGCCAGCAGCTGAAAAAGCAAATGCAGCTCAATGCAAAAAATAAAGCGAAGAAGGAGGCTGCATAATGGCCCGCGTTAAAGGTGGTACCGCCTCGATCAATCGTCACAAAAAAGTCCTGCGTCTGGCAAAAGGCTATCGTGGCCGCAGCAGCAAATGCTTCCGCATTGCGCTCGAGCGTCTCGAAAAAGCCCTGCGCTATGCATACCGCGACCGCCGCGCCAAGAAAGCGGAATTCCGTGGTCTGTGGATCCAGCGTATCAACGCCGGCGCACGCCTGAACGGCCTGACCTACTCCAAACTGATGGGCGGCCTGAAACTGGCCGGCATCACGCTGGACCGCAAAGTCCTGTCGGACATCGCCCTGCGCGATCCCGCCGGCTTTGCCAGCATCGCCGAACAGGCGAAAGCCGCTCTGGCCAAAAAAGCCGCTTAACCGCGCTTTGAGGCAAAGAACAAAAACCGCGAATGGCCCCGCCATTCGCGGTTTTCTTTTGCGGCCGGAAAATGCTAAACAGGAAGCAGCCAAAACAACCGGTTTTGCTGCACCCATAACGGAATAACCCATGGCCAAAGCCCAACGCCTATACGTCTGCCAGACCTGCGGCGCGACCCATAACAAATGGGCCGGCAAGTGCGAGGCCTGCGGCGAGTGGAACAGCATTGTCGAGGAAATATCCGAAGCGCGCCCGCCGCAAGGGCTCAGCCGCGGCCGTGGCAAGGTGATTGAATTCGCCGCGCTGTCCGGCGCGTCCGAAGCATCGCCGCGCCGTAAAAGCGGTATCGAGGAATTCGACCGCGTCACGGGCGGCGGGCTTGTGCCCGGTTCCGCCGTGCTGATCGGCGGCGATCCCGGCATCGGCAAATCGACCCTGCTGCTGCAGGTCATGGCGAAACTCTCCGCGCAGGGCCGCTGCGCCTATGTTTCGGGCGAGGAAGCGATTGATCAGGTCCGCATGCGCGCGCGCCGCCTTGGTTGCGACAAAACGCCCGTCGCGCTCGCCGCGGCTACCAACGTGCGTGATATCATCGAAACGCTGGAGCGTGAAAAAATCGACGTTATCGTCATCGATTCCATCCAGACCATGTATCTCGATAACCTCGATTCCGCCCCCGGCACGGTGGCGCAGGTCCGCGCCAGCGCGCAGGAGTTGATCCGCACCGCCAAAAAACGCGGCACCTCGGTCCTTCTGGTCGGCCATGTCACCAAGGAAGGCCAGATCGCGGGCCCGCGCGTGCTCGAACACATGGTCGATACCGTTCTTTATTTCGAAGGCGACCGCGGCCATACCTTCCGCATTCTGCGCGCGGTCAAAAACCGTTTTGGCGCGACGGATGAAATCGGCGTTTTCGAAATGGCCGAACAGGGACTAGCGGAAGTTGAAAACCCCTCCGCCCTGTTCCTCGCGCAAAGGCAGGAGCAGATTTCCGGCAGCGCCGTTTTCGCCGGCATGGAAGGCACGCGCCCCGTATTGGTCGAAGCGCAGGCGCTGGTCGCGCCCTCGCCGCTTGGCACGCCGCGCCGCGCCGTCATCGGCTGGGACAGCAGCCGCCTGTCGATGGTGCTGGCGGTGCTGGAGGCACGCTGCGGCGTGCAAATCGGCCCGAATGACGTATACCTGAACATCGCGGGCGGCCTGCGCGTGACGGAACCTGCCGCCGACCTTGCGGTTGCGGTCGCGCTGGTCAGTTCGATGTCGGGCGTGCCCGTGCCTGCCGATATGGTGATTTTCGGCGAGATTGGCCTGTCGGGCGAAGTGCGCAACGTCGGCCAGGCCGACCACAGATTGAAAGAAGCGGCGAAGCTCGGCTTTCGCCATGCCCTTATCCCCGCCACAGGCGGCAAGCCGCCGCTGAAGCCCGAGGGCATGAAACTGACACAAATCCGGCACCTGAAAGACATGCTGCCGCTGTTTACGGAGGAATAAAACCCCATGACCCCCATCATTCTCGATACCGCGGTCATTATCGTCATTCTGCTTTCGGTCATTGTCGCGTTTTTCCGCGGCTTTGTGAAAGAAGTGCTGACCATCGTCAACCTCATCGGCGCGGCGGCCGCGTCGTGGTATCTGGGCGGACAGTTCGGCCCCGCCTTCCAGAAATGGATGGGCGCCGGCAAGCAACTGGCCGCAGGGGAAAAGCCGCATAAGGTCCTCGGCCTTGTGCCGCCGGAAGTCGCAGGCACGTTCCTGTCTTACTTCGCCGTGTTTTTCGTCACGCTGATTATCCTCGCCCTTGCCGGCATGGCGATTTCGGGCAGTGTGAAGGCGATGGGCCTTGGCCCGCTCGATAAATTCCTCGGCATGGTCTTCGGCGCGCTGCGCGGGTTTTTACTGGTGCTGCTGATGTACGCGCCCTTCGCCCATTTCATGCCGCCGGATAAGGAAAAATATCCGCAGTGGGCCGAAGAATCGCTGAGCTTCGGCATTCTCGATTCCAGTTACCGCTGGGTGAAAGATACCTTCGGCGATAAAGAACCCGCCGCAGGCGAACCGCAGGAAGAGGAAGGCCCGCTCGGCCGCCGTCTCAAGAAAATGGGCGACGATATTATGCGCGAGCAGGAAAAGAAATCCGCCGCCCCGCAAGAAGGCGCGATCGAAACCTATCATGACGTCACCGAAGATATCCGCGGCGAGATTCTGTCCGATGAAGAAAGCCACGCCCGCCCATGAGCCAGAAAAAGAACAAAAAGCACGCCAAATCTTCCGGCGGCGGCCTGCGCCGCTTCGCGCTCTGCGTTTTGCTGGTTTGCGCGGCGCTGGTCGCGGCGCTGAGTTTTAGCGAACGCAAACACTGGCCGGAAAAGCTGCGCAACGAAGACGCCGTGATTGCCCTTTATAAAACGCGGGACGAGATTATCGAACGCGTCTGGTCGCGCGGCGATGCCACCATCGACGTCCTGCCCGCACAAACCAAGGCGAAAGAGCCCATCAACATCCGCCCCGCCAAGGCCAAACCCGAACAGGGCTATGCCCCCAAGGACCGCGCCAAGCTGGACGCGCTGATTGAAAAAGAAGGAGAGGTCAAATGACACCCGCAACCGCACAGGGAAACACCGGCGGGCGCCTTGAAGGTCGCCTTGCCCTCGTCACCGGCGCATCGCGCGGACTGGGCGCGGCGGTCGCCGAAGCCTATGCGCGTGAAGGCGCGCATGTCATCCTGCTCGCCCGTACGCAAGGCGCGCTTGAAGAAGTGGACGACCGCATTCAGGCGGCGGGCGGCACGGCCACGCTGCTGCCGTTTGATCTGATGGAACATAAAAAAATCCCCGCCCTCGGCGCCGCGATTGCGGAGCGTTTCGGCAAGCTGGATATTCTGGCCGCCTGCGCCGCCACGCTGGGCGCGCTGTCGCCCGTGGCCCTGTCCGACGCCAAAGTCTATGACGAGGTTATGCGCGTCAATTTCATGGCGAATGTGCATTTGCTGCGCAGCCTCGACGGGCTTTTGCGCGGCAGCATCGCGGGCCGCGCGATTTTCGTGACCGACCACACGCTGGGCGAGACAAGCCCGTTCTGGAGCGCCTACCGCGCGAGCAAAGCGGCGCTCGAGGTCATGGCCGCGACCTATGCGCAGGAAGTATCGTTCAGCCCGCTGCGCGTCAATGTGGTCAATCCGGGCCGCCTGCGCACCGAACTGCGCGCGGCGGCTTTCCCCGGCGAAAACGCCGCCCTGCTGACGCCGCCTGAAAAGGTGACAGATATTTTCGTGCGCCTTGCCGCGGAAGAATGCAGCGATACAGGCCGTATCGTCGCCGCCGCATGAATACGCCGAACCCCCATCTGCACGGGTCGAACCCGAAGCTGCAGCTGGAGCTGAAGCTGAAACGCATGGCGACCACCGCCAGCATCACGGTCGCCACGATTTTGATCATCACCAAGGTCACCGCCTTTCTGATGACGAATTCGGTGAGCCTGCTGTCGTCGCTGATGGATTCGTTTTTCGATTTGCTGGCGTCGCTTGTGACCATGCTGGGCGTCATGCATGCCGCGACGCCCGCCGATGAAGACCACCGCTACGGTCACGGCAAGCTGGAGGCGCTGGCCGCGCTGGCGCAGTCGATTTTCGTTTTCGGCTCGTCGATGTTTTTGATGGTCGAATCGGCACGCCGCATCCTGAACCCCGAACCTTTGAAAGACGCAGATATCGGCATTCTGGTCATGCTGCTGTCGATTATTCTGACGGCGAGCCTGATCAGCTTCCAGCGCTATGTGGTCAAGAAAACCAAATCCGTCGCGATATCGGCCGACCGCCTGCACTATACGGGCGATTTGATGATGAACACGACGGTCATCGCCGCGCTGCTGTTGGCCAAATACACCGAATGGCCGTATTTCGACCCGCTGTTCGCGGTCATCATTGCCGTTTTGCTGCTGCGCGGCGCCTGGGGCATCCTGATATCGTCGGCAGATATTCTGATGGACAAGGAACTGCCCGACGAGGAGCGCCGCAAAATCGAAGACATCGCGACGTCCCACCCGCATGTCGTGTCCATCCACGACTTGCGCACCCGCAGCACCGGCAACCACGTATTCATCGAATTCCATGTGGAGATGGACGGCGAGATGTCGCTGAACCGCGCGCATGACATCACGGAGGAGCTGGAGAAAAAACTCTACGCCGCCTTCCCCAAAGCGGAAATCCTGATGCATCAGGAACCGGCGGGCATTGACGACCACCGCCTCGACCACCGCATTCAATCGGCGCCGGCGGGCGGCAAATAACCCATAAATAAAGATTAATCGGCGTAGGGGTTGCGGCTGGTCTTGATAATCAGACGCACCGGCGTTGCGGGCATATTGAAATCGCGGCGCAGACCGTTAATCAGATAACGCTGGTGCGTCTCCGGATAATCGTCGGGGCGCGACACCCAGATCGCGAAGGTCGGCGGGCGCGCCTTGATCTGCGTCATGTAACGCAGGCGGTTCTGGCGGCCGTTCACCAGCGGCGCGGGGTTTTGCGATTCCATCATACGCAGCCAGCGGTTGAGCTTGCCGGTGCCGATGCGGTGGTTCCACAGATCATACACATCCAGCACGGCCTGCATCACCTTCTCGACGCGCTGGCCCTTGATGGCCGATACGGTCACGATGGGAATATCGCGCACCTGCGCCAGCTGGGTGGACAGCTGATGCTTCAGTTCCTCCAGCGTCGCTTCTTTTTCTTTGACCAGATCCCATTTGTTGACGACGACGACCATGGCGCGGCCCTCGTCGATGATATGGCCGGCAATGGTCAGATCCTGTTTTTCAAACAGGGTTTCACCGTCAATCACCATCACCACAACCTGCGCCAGACGAATGGCGCGCAGCGTGTCTTCGACTGCCATGCGTTCGATGTAGTTCACCACCTTGGCCTTGCGCCGCAGCCCCGCCGTATCGACAAGACGCAGCTGGCGCCCGCCGAATTCCCAATCCACATGGATGGCGTCGCGGGTGATGCCGGCTTCGGGGCCGGTCATGGCGCGCTCCTCGCCCAGAATGGCGTTGAGCAGCGTCGATTTGCCGACGTTGGGGCGGCCCGCAATCGCGATTTTAATCGGCTTGCTGAGGTCTTCGGCGGGGACTTCTTCGTCACCAAAACCGGTTTCGTCGCCTTCGTGATATTTCTGGAACAGAACCTCGATGTCTTCTTCGGGCTCTTCGGCGCTCAGCGCGGCAAAGCGCGCGGCCTTGGCTTCGGCTTCTTCGACTTTAGGTTTCAGAATCTCGTAAAGCTCTTCCATGCCAAGGCCGTGTTCGGCGGAAATGGCAATCGGCTCGCCAAGACCGAGTTCGTAGGCCTCGTACAAACCCTCCGCGCCGCTGCGGCTTTCGCATTTATTGACCACAAGGGCGCTCGGGATATTCTGGCGGCGCAGCCAGTCGGCGAAGTGCCTGTCCATCGGCGTGATGCCGGTGCGCGCATCGACCACCAGCAGCGCCATATCCGCCCGCGCAAGCGCGCGTTCCGTCTGCTGGCGCATGCGCCCCTGAATGGAGCTGTCAAAACTTTCTTCGAGACCTGCCGTGTCGATAACGCGGAAGTTAAGCCCCATCAGATGGGCCTCCGCCTCGCGCCAGTCGCGCGTCAGGCCGGGGGTATCGTGCACCAGCGCCAGCTTTTTGCCCGCCAGCCGGTTGAACAGCGTCGATTTGCCGACGTTGGGGCGGCCGATGATGGCAAGGGAAAAAGTCATGGTGCGGGTATATCCGTTTCTTTTGTTATCAGCGCGGCGCGCTTTTTATTGTCAGCGCCACGCGCTGAGGGTGCCGTTTTGCGAGAGCACAATCATCGTGCCGCTGGCGACAACCGGCGCCATCAGCGTTTCGCCGGGCAAACGGTGCGTGGTCAGCACACTGCCGTCCAGCGGGTTCAGCACCAGCATGTCGCGGTTGCTGCCCGTCACGATCAGATGATCGCTGGCCAGGATCGGGCCGGCCCAGACCACGGGTTCGCTATGTTTCTTGTCGGCCCAGCGCGGCAAATCGGCGACCCAGCGCACTTCGCCGGTCGCGCGTTTGAGCGCGACGACCTGCTGTTCGGCACTGATGGTGAAAACCGTATCACCCGCAACCCACGGCATTTCGGAGCTGCCAAGTTCACGCTGCCAGCGGCGCTGGCCGGTGACCTGATCGAGCGCCACCATACGGCCGCTGTAGCTGACGGCGAAAACCATGCCGCGGTCGATGACCGGCAGGCCGCGCACATCGGCAATCGCAGACAGCGCGCCGCCACGGCGCACCGCAGACAGGTTGTCCTGCCACACGACCTGTCCGTTTTCAGGACGCAGGCCAAACAATTCACCCGACGACAGCGGCAGCACGACCAGCGTTTCATCCGCCGCGACAGACGCGGAGCCGAGCAGGTTCGTCGCCTCGCTGACGCCGGCATATTGCCAAATCAGCTTGCCGTCGGCGGCGCCATAAACCATCAGACGGTTATCAAGGGTGACCAGATACACGCGGCCATCCATGACCGTCGGGGCGCTGCGCGCCGGGGCGGGCAAAACCGCGCGCCAGATATCGCCGCCTGTTGCGGGGTCAACCGCCATCAGGTGTTTGTATCCGGCCGTCACATAAAGCTTGCCTTCGTGCCACGCAAGACCGCCGCCGACAGCGCCGCTTTTGCCCTCGCCGCGCGGCACCACGGACTGGCGCCACTGGCGCTTGCCGTTTTCAAGCGCGAAGGCGCTGAGGTTGCCTTCGGTATCCAGCGTATAAACGCGGTCTTCCGCGACAACCGGAATGGCCGTCAGGGGCGTGCGTTTATCGCCGCCGGCGCCGATTGACTCGCTCCAGACTTTTTTGAACGTCGGTGCCAGCGCGACGTGCGTCATTGCGTGGTTGGGATAGCCGCCCGCTTGCGGCCAGAATTTATTGTCCCAGATTTCGGGCAGGGCGATGTCTTCCGCCTCCAGCGCCGGATTGGGCACGAGGTCTTTTTGCAGCTGCAAAATCGACAGGCGTTCGCCGGGCAGCGGCGGGTCTTTGTCGCTGCCGAAGATTTTCTCCGCGCTTTCGCAGCCGCTCAGCAGCAGCGCGCAAGCCAGCACACAGGCCAGCCCCGCAGGGGAAGAAGCGCCGCGCCGTTTCATCCGCGCCCCGCTTCGCCGGTCGATTGCATGTAAAGGCCGCGCAGCGTGGTGGCGCGCGCGCGCACTTCGTCGGGCACATCGGTGCTGCCGGTAATCACGCCGAGGGTATCGACGGCTTCTTTCATCTTGTTTTCACGCGCGAACAGCAGCGCCTGCAGCTCCAGCGCGGAGTAGCGCCAGACGCTTTTCGGACTCGTCAGCGGTTTCAACGCGGCATGCAGTTTTTGCGCATCGCCCGTATCAAGGCGGTGGCTGACGGCCAGCAGTGTGGCCAGATCGCGGTAAACGCTATCCAGACCGCGCGTCGCGGCGATGCCGTCGTAAAGCGCGGCGGCCTGTTCGCCTTCGCCCTTTTGCGCGTGAATGGCGGCGGTCACAAAACCTGCCAGCGCGCTATGCGTGCCGCGGCCTTCGCCCGCCAGTTTTTTAAGCGCCGCTTCGTCCGCCGCATCCATGGCGTTGAACAGTTCATACGTCGCCTGCGCATCGCGGTTGAGCGTATGCTGGCGCCAGTAGCTGAGCGCGGCGGTCATAACAATCGCCAGAATGATGCCGCCGACGATCCAGGCGCGGTTTTCAATCCAGAACGCCTTGAGGCGTTCTTCGCGCATATCATCCTGAATTTGTCTCATTACATCGTCGGACATCGGGGCTTCCTGTCTGTTTGTTCTCATATCTTTGAAATGCCGCCCTAAAATTGGCCCAAAGGCCCCGCCGGGTCAAGGAAAACCCCGCCCCCGCGACGCTTAAAACCGCCTTTATAGTTGCCATAACACGGGGTTGACGCCCCCGAGGGCGGATGATATGACGGAAAGCATTCTTTCAACAGCTTTGAACACCCCGCGCGGCGCCCGCAGGCGGCGCGTCCCGTACAGGAGCGATATTCATGCCCTCTTTCCGCGACATTTTCCGCCGCGCCAGCGAATCCGAAAAAGCGCAAAAGCGCATGGAGGCTGCGAACAAGACCAACCTGCGCGGCACCAACGAGCTTTTCCGCGCGATTGAACGCGGTGCGCATAGCGAAGTCGTCAAGCTGATCGAGGACGGCGCGGATATCCACGCGCGTAGCAAATCGCAAAGCATCGTGTCCAACATGATGTTTCGCGTGCCCTATGCCGCGGGCTCGACACCGCTGCATGCGGCGGCGTTGCTGGGGCATTTCAATATCGCCGATACGCTGCTGCGCCACGGCGCAGACCCGAATGTGCGCAACAACGAGGGCCACACCGCGCTTGATTATGCGCTGATGAGCCATGCGTGGTTCGAGGACAGCCTTGCCAAAAAACAGCAATCCAGCGTCACGCTGGCGCGTTTCGTCACGGCGGCGGCTGACAAGGTCAATATCTACCAGCGCACCATCACCCTGCTGCTTGCGCGCAGCGGCAAACCGGGCCTGCTGGAGCTGCCGGAGCGTTTCAAGGACATGATCCCCGCCAAACGCCGCAAGGGCCCGCAGGAAGACACCCCCGGACTTTAAACCTTTTCAACAAAGAATATCAGGAACGGCCCAGCCCGCGCGGCGGACGGGGACGCAGGCGAAACGCCTCTGCGCCGCCCGCAGCGTCTATCTGCGCCTCGAGCGCTGCGCGCGTGGCGGCATCAAAAGCGCTCTGCGCGGCTGTTTTTTGCGCGTCCGCCTCTTCTTCGGCGGCGGATACCGGCGCGTCCGGCGTCAGGTCGTCTTCGTCATGACGCCGCGCGCCGTAGCTGCGCAGGTATTCGGCAATTTGCGGATGGTCTTCGGCAATCGCGGTATCCAGCGGGAAATCACCGACACGGTCGGCGACGTTGAGCTTAGCCCCGCCGCCCACCAGCACCTTGACCATCAAAAGATCGCCCTGAATGACCGCTTCGTGCAGCGGGGTGATATCGGGGCGGTCTGCCGCGACATTCGGGCTTTCCCCCGCCGACAGCCGCGCGCGTACGGCGCTGACGCTGCCCGATTGCACGGACTTGAGAAAGGCCTGTTCCTGCGCGCTGAGGCGTGACATGAGGCTTACGGCTGCGGCGGTTTTTTGCCGCCGGTTTTGGGCGGACGTGTGCCGAGACGGAAATCCGGCTGCACATAGGATTCCAGCTGTGCGCGGTGCGCAGCGGCCATGAAGGCATCGGCGTCATGCGCGGCGGCGTAATCTTTTGGCACGGCATCCCACAGTTTGCGGAATTCATCGGGCGCGTCTTTCCAGACGTCGACATCCATCAAAATCGGCAGCTGGCCCTGCTGACAAATCTTCAAAATCGTGCTGTCGCCATCGGCGCCGCGCGCGGTCAAATCGCCTGCGGTAAGTTTATCGGGCGTACCCGCCGCCGCGCGCGCCAGCGTCATGACGGCGGCAAGCCCGCCGCGGCTGACCGCATGGTTGAACTGGTCGCTGAGGTTTTCAAAACTGGCGCGGCGCATTTCCGCCAGCGAGGCAAAGGGCAGCGTCACCGCCGCCGCCGGCGCGGATGCGGCCCGCGCGGCAAGGCGGTAGGCGGCACCATCATGGCCCATCGCGCGGGCCAGCTGTTCGGGCGTGCGTCCATCGGCATCGTAAGACACCGCAGGCACACCGCGCGCGACAAAAGCGGCAATCGTTTCCGTCTCGCCCCACAGCGCGGCGAAATGGGCAAGGCTGCGGCCCGCTTCATCCGTCCAGCGCGGGTCAAGGCCGGCCTCCAGCGCCGCCAGCAGATCCGCGCTGCGGCGCGCATCAATCATGTCGGCGATATTCTCGTCGCTGAAACGCGGCGCGGGCGGCGTTGTTTTCGGGGGCTGTTTGCGGGCCATGTGATTTCATCCTGTTGCGCGCGCGTTTTATGGCGCACCGGTTGTTCTTTTTAAGGCGTGCCGGGGCCGCGCGGTTTGCGCGGGCGGGGCTTCAGGCGGATATCATCCGCCTGTTCGTCGGCGCGGCGGCTCAGTTCCTCGCGCTGGTATTTGTAAATATCGCGCACGGCGGCATCGAAATCGACCTGCACCCTGGCGCGCGGGTCCGCATCGATATAGGGACGCAGCGCCAGCATTTCATCCAGCCGGTCGCGCCAGACCGCCGCGGTAAACAGCGACGACAAACGGCGGCTGGCGATGAAGGCTTCGAGCAGCGTTTCACCGCCGTAATAATCACTGCGTTTCAGCAAATCGGCGCGGGTGAGACCGCCCTTGCTGCGCGCAATCGCATCCATCACGAAATCCATCTTGCCCATGCGCACAAGGAAATGCAGCGCCGTCGTCTTGCCATCAAGACCGATGGGCACATAGGCGCGCAGGTCGGTAATCGTGAGCTCTTCGGGGCGGCGGCTGAACAGGGTACGTCCCCCCTTGGCATCCAGCGTTTTATAAATCTCGTGCCAGGCGGTGCCGAGCAAATCCTTCGCCCCCACCCACCACAGCATATCCAGCGACGTTTCGCCGCGTCCGCTGACGGCATGCACATCCGCGCCCGCCGCCAGAAGCGCGTTGACCTTGCCCGTATCACAGCGCGCAATCGCCAGATGCAGCGCGGAGTAGCGCGCGCGTCCTTCGGCATTTTCAATCGCATTGGCATCCGCGCCAAGGCGCAGGGCGCGCTCCACCTCTTCGGTCGTGCCTTTGTGGATGGCGCGCATCAGAACCTTGTCGATGCGCGTCTGGTAATTGCTGACCAGCACTTCGTCGGGCAGATAGCGCGGGTCGTTGCCGATCAGCTGGAAACTCGCCCCCGCATCCGACAGCAGCCGGATACCCAGCGTGAAATGGTTGCGATAGGCGGCATCGAGGGCGCTCGCGCCGTCGTTGTCGGTATCCGACAGTTCGGCATCGTATTCGATCAGCAGCTTCAAAAGCGCGGCATCGCCCCGCTCCACCGCCGCATGCACGGGCGGCAAACCGCCCGGCAGAACGCGGTCGGGGCAGGCGCCGGCTTTCAGTGCCGCTTCAATTTCCGCATGGTTGATCACGCTGCGTTTCATCGCGGCAAGGAAACGGTTATCCGCCGCTTCCTGCGCTGCCGTTTTCACGGCATCCGCCGCCGTACTGCAAAGAAGCTTTTGCAGCGGCTGGTCGTCATCGATGTCGCGCGGCTGACGGGGGGACACGCGGCCTATCCTTTCGCGGAATTATGTATTCATGGAAGGTTGTTTTTTACCATAGGCGCAGGGGGCGGGTAAACCCGAAATCACCGGAAAAACAGCCTTGAAACCCCCGCAGCGCAGCATCGGCGGTTTGGCGTTTGTGATGGCGGTTTTGCTTGACGAATCGCGCATTTCCGTATTATTTTTATTTATACTCAAAAAGAGCATAAATAAAAAGGAGACACCCCATGTCCAAACCCGCCCGCGATTTCAGCAAAACCGCCTGCGTTCGGGAAACCCGCGCGCTTTGCAAAGTCATGGAGGCGCTGGCCGCCCTCGATGCCGACGGCCGCGCCTTTGTCCTTGGGGCGGCGGCCGCGCGGCTGGGCGTGAACATCACCGCACCCCGCCCCGAAAAGCCTGCGGAAAAAGCCGTTGATAAAACCCACTGGTTCAGCGACACGCAGCCCTTCGGCCCGCGCAACCTTGATTGCTGAAGCCGCGCGGAAATAAGGCCGCAATTTGCTTTATTTCCGCGCCGCCGCGCCCTAAAATGCCCCCGAGTTCAAAAAGACGCGCCAAATACGGGGGATGCTCCGCGCCGATATGCTGCTTTATTTCAGGAACAAATTCGCGGGCAAGCCGACATTCAGCCAGGGGGAGCTCAGCCTCATCCTCGGCGTATATGGCGAGCGCGTGAAGCGGGGCGAGTGGCGCGATTACGCCATCGACTGCCTGCCGGATATGGCGGTGTTTTCGATTTTCCGCTCCTCGCGTGAAAACCCCATTTATGCCATCGCCAAAATTCCGCCGCGCAGTTTCCTGAAGCAGGCGGAATATGTGGTCTATGAAGGGGGCAAGACCCTTCGTCAAAGCGCATCGCTGCGCGAAGTTCTGGAAGTATTCGAGGATAAACAGGCATGACGTTTTTTTCTTTGCGCCGCACATACCCGTTTCTGGCCGTATCGGTACTGGCGCTGGGTTTGAACCTGCCCGCCGCCGCGTCCGCGGAGCAAATCAAATACCTGTCCGACCCCGTCTACGAAAAAATGGCGCCGGAAGATCCGCACCCGATGGAAGACCTTGTGCTGATGGGCGAGGAAGGCGATGCGCGCGCGCAGTTCATCCTTGGCGATCTCTATGGCAAGGGCAAGGGCGGCCTGCCGCGTAATATCAAAAAATCCCGCGAGTGGTTTGAAAAAAGCGCGCGTGGCGGCTATGCGCAAAGCTTCATTCGTCTGGCCGCTCTCGAAAAGCGCGTCAAAAAGCCGGAAGATGCCTATAAATGGTACACGCTGGCCATAGACGCCCTGCCATCAGGCGAGCGTAAATGGGCGCAAACCGCGCGCGATGCGCTGGCCAAGGAACACAGCCTGACCGCCGCGCAAATCAAATCGGCAAAAGCCGCCGCGAACGCATGGAAAAAGGCCGCCGCCGAAGCCGCCGAAGAGGCCAAGAAAAAAGCTGCCGAAGAAAAAAAGCAGGACAAGAAAACCGACGCCGACATCATGACAGATGCGCTGAAGGTCGAGCCTGCCGCCGGTGAAAGCAGCGAAGCGGCAGCCCCTGCCGCCGCCACAGATGCCCCGTCAGCCGCGTCCGCGGAGGCAAGCGCCGCAGCAGCAGACGCCAGCCCCGCAGCCGATAATTCAGCAGCGACGACTGCGCCAGCCGCCGAAGCCGCGCCCGCCGCCGCGCCTGCCGCTGCTGCGGAAACACCGGCCCCCTGATTTTAACTTTCCGATTTCACCAAGACACCATCTGCAAACCCAAGGAGAGATGACATGAGCAAGATTAAAGTCAAAACCCCCGTCGTCGAGATGAACGGCGATGAAATGACCCGCATCATCTGGGATATGATTATCGACCGGATGATCAAGCCGTATCTCGATATCGATCTCAAATCCTATGACCTGTCGATTCAATCGCGCGACGCCACCAATGACCAGATCACGGTTGACGCCGCCAATGCCATCAAACAATACGGCGTCGGCATCAAATGCGCGACCATCACCCCCGACGAAGCGCGCGTCGAGGAATTCAAGCTCAAGAAAATGTGGAAATCGCCGAACGGCACCATCCGCAATATCCTGAACGGCACCGTGTTCCGCGAGCCGATCATCTGCAAAAACATTCCGCGTCTGGTCACCACCTGGACCAAGCCGATTGTTGTCGGCCGTCATGCCTTTGGCGACCAGTACAAGGCGACGGATGTCAAAATCCTCGGCCGCGGCAAGCTGACCATGACCTTCACGCCCGATAACGACGGCACGCCCGAAACCTGGGAAGTCTATGATTTCGCCAAGGGCGGCGGCGTCGCCATGGGCATGTACAACACCGATGAATCCATCGCGGGTTTCGCGCGCAGCTGCTTCAACTACGGCCTGCAGCGCGGCTATCCGGTGTATTTGTCGACCAAGAACACCATCCTCAAGGCCTATGACGGCCGCTTCAAGGATATTTTCCAGGAAATCTTCGATGCGGAATTCAAGGCGAAATTCGACGCCGCAGGCCTTGTCTACGAACACCGCCTGATCGACGATATGGTCGCCTCCGCCCTGAAATGGGAAGGCGGTTTCCTCTGGGCTTGCAAAAACTACGACGGTGACGTGCAGTCCGACAGCGTCGCGCAGGGTTTCGGCTCGCTCGGCCTTATGACGTCGGTGCTGCTGACGCCCGATGGCAAAACGGTTGAAACCGAAGCCGCGCACGGCACCGTCACGCGCCACTACCGCATGCACCAGCAGGGCAAACCGACATCGACCAACCCCATCGCGTCGATTTTCGCATGGACGCAGGGCCTGAAATACCGCGGCCAGTTCGACGGCACGCCGGATGTCATCGCCTTCGCCGAAACGCTGGAGCGCGTGTGCATCGACACCGTCGAGAGCGGCGACATGACCAAGGACCTCGCGCTGCTGGTCGGGCCGGAGCAAAAGCACCTGACCACCGAGCAGTTCCTCGACAAGCTCATCGCCAACCTTGACCATGCAATGCAGAAAAAAGCGGCATAAAGCCAAGAACCGCACAGGTTGATTGCTTTATTGCCTGTATAAAAACCCGATGCTACGCTGGCATCGGGTTTTTTATTGGATTTGAATGGGGTCACGTCATGCGCCTGCCGCTTTTTTTGATTTCTTGTGCACTCTTGCTATCCTTCGCGCCCGCCGTTTTTGCAGGCGAGGCACCGGCCAAGCCCTCCGTCGATATGGCCGCGTTTTACAAACCGGGTATGGGGCCCTATAAAGATATTTCCAGGTTCGACGGGCAGCTGAGCATGCCCGGACGCCGCACCGCGCTGCAATACCGCGCGACCTTCAGCCGCAGCGCGCAGAACATGCCCGTGATTGTCTGGTCGCACGGCGCGTTCGGCAGCCATACCGCCTATGTGCCGCTGGTGGAATATTGGGCGAGCCACGGCTATCTGGTCTTGCAGCCGACCCACAGCGATTCCATGCGCGAAGGCACAAAGCCGAATGTCAAAAACCCGCTGGTGTTCAAGGATTGGGACGACCGCCCGCGCGAGGTGTCTTATATGATTGACCAGCTGCAAAACCTGCAAACGCTGATACCTGCCATCAAGGGCCGCGTGGATGGCACGAAAATCGGCATCGGCGGCCATTCATTTGGCGCGCATACAACCCAGCTGCTGGCGGGCATGCAAGTCAAACGCTTCATGGGCGGCGGGGAGCGTTACGATTTCCTTGAAAAACGCGCGCAGGCTTTTGTCATCGTTTCGCCGCAGGGCACCAGTAACCAGATTGATACCGCCGCGCTGGCCAAAATCGATACGCCGTTTTTGATGATCACTGGTACCAACGACAACGCCGCCAATAACGGTAAAGATTACAAATGGCGGCTGGAGGCATGGAACCACACCCCCGCGGGGCCGAGCCGCTATCTGCTGCTGATGCAGGGCGCGCATCATGGCTTTGGCGGCATTTCGGGTGCGGTGCGTTTTTCGGGCGCAGGCCCCGCCGACGCGGCGGAGGTCGAGGCTGTGCGCAGCAGCGCCCTTGCCCTGTTCGATGCGAAACTGCGCGGCGATGCGGCCGCTGAAACATGGCTGCTGAACGGCGAGATCAGCCGCGCCACAAAAGACGACATGCGTTTTACATGGCTGAGCAAGCAATAAAGCCCCGCAAGGGCGTTTTCTCTTATCTGCGCCCGCTTGTATATCTGGGCGCTGTGGCCGCGCTGCTGGGCAGTCTTGCGCCTTATGCACATATATCTGTTCTGCTGACAGACCTGCCCAGCCATTTCGTTGTTTATTACCTGCTGGGCAGTTTTGTACTGATGGCCTGCACCGCCGTGCTGAGGGTGCACAAATCTGTCTGGCTGATACTGGTCGCGGTGATGGCGCTGAATATCTCTGCGCTAGTGCCCTATCTGCCGGCGCATCAACGCGAGGCTTCTGCTGCAGAATTCACAATCCTGCAGGCGAACGTACTGTTCCTGAACCAGAATAGCGGCGCGCTGCATCAACTGATTGAAGCGGAAAACCCCGACATTATTGTGCTATCAGAGGTCAACCCGCATTTCGCACAAAGCCTCGCGAAGCTTAAAGCCGCCTATCCCTATCATTTGATAGAGCCGCATCAGAACGATGCGCGCGGCCTCGCCTTCCTGTCGCGCATCCCCGCAACGGCCATCACGCGCGTCACCTTCGGGGATGACACCGTGCCTGCGCATCTTGCCGCACTGGAAACAGCGCAAGGGCCGCTGACGCTTGTTTCCGTCCATCCGCGCACGCCGCTGCACGGGCTGGCGCTGCGCGATGCGGATTTTGCGGCGCTGGCTGAAAAATTCCGCGGCCGCGCCGATATGCCGCTGGTTATCACGGGCGATTTCAACGCAACGCCGTGGTGCCCCGCGCTCAAGGGGATGAAACGCAGCCTCGCCCTGCACGATGCGCGCGACGGTTTCGGCCTGCACGGCACATGGCCGGTCTGGCTGCCCGCGCCGCTGCGATTGCCGATTGACCATACGATGGTGAGCGGTCACCTGCAGGTCACCAGCCACCGTCTGGGTGCGGGGATAGGCTCTGATCACCTTCCCAGCTTGATAACCCTGACCTTGCGTCCAATAAACCGTTGATTTTGAGATGAATTCGCGCCCTTTCTTTTGCGCGTGACTTTATGTCAAAAACGGATATGGTAATCGAATATCGAAAGCACCGATTCAATATCCAAGGAAAACCGCTATGGCGAGCAACTACCCTTACGGCAAAAAAACTGAAAAAAAGCCGAGTAAATTCAGAAGCGCTTTTCTGAAAGTCACACTGGCGGGTGTTCTGCTGAACGGCAGCTATCAATACTACGTGCCGGAATCCGCCAAGGAAACACTGAGCGGCGCCGTCAACAGCGTGCTGCATGTAGATCAAGCCAAGGCCGCGATGGGCGGCGCGCCCGAGGCGGGTAAAATGAATTTCGTATTCGAAAACCAGAACCAGCCCGCCATTCTGGGCGAGGCGACGAAGGGGGTTTTCTTTTCCCACACCAACATCATGGATGAATGGTACGCCGCGCAGGGTCGCCATAACCAGCTTTTGCAAAATAGCGATAACCGCGCATCGCTGCAGCTGTGGCTGATGCAGCTGGACGGCCTGAAAGGAAAATCACTGGAAGAAAAAGCGCGCGGCGTCGATGCGCTGATCGACAAGCAAATCAAATACAGCCTCGATCCGCAAACCTACGGCAAGGAAGAATACTGGGCATCGCCGATGGAAACGCTGCAGGCGGGCCGCGGCGATTGCGAAGATTTCGCCATTTTGAAATACCATGCCCTGCGTTATCTGGGCGTGCCAGCCGATAAAATGTTCGTCGTCGCCGTCAGCAACAAGGGCGCAGGCCAGCTGGACCACGCGACATTGATGGTCGATGTGCGCGAACCCGGCATCCTGACCCAAGTCTGGGAAGCCGCAAAAACCAAAGTCACCGGAAAACCGGCCGCAGCGCAATTCGTGATCCTTGATAACGACGGCAGCGAAGCGGGCAAGCTGGTGGAATCGCGCAGCAGCGATTACAAACCCTATTACGCCATGAATGAAAAAGGCATCTGGGCGGTACCCGGCAACAGCGGCCTGCGCTGGTAAAACCTAGGACGCAGACGGCGCGTCGGGCTTTTTATCCATCGACGGCCAGCGCGCATAGGCGAAGGCCCATATCATGACCGGCGCCAGAAACGGCACGATGACAAACAGCGCCCAATAAGGATTGCGCCCCGCGCGCGCGGCAATCACCGCCGCGCTGGCCATCATCACAAAAATCGTCAGACCGCCGACAAGATACGACAGCCATTCGGGAATAGAGGGGAACAGCGCGCTCATGCCGCACCGCCCGTTTCGTGGCGCGCGCGCTTGACGCGCGGCGGCTGCGGCGGCAGATGCGGCCATTTGCGCAGCGCCATCAGAAGCATCATAAACGCGAAGCCCATCAACGGCACAAACAGCAGCAGCGCGCACAGTGCCGGCAGCCCCATGCGTTTCAGCGCCCGCAAAACGGGCCAGAGGCACAGCACGGCGGCAAGGTAGTATTGCGCCAGCGCCGATTGCTGCAAAAGCGCGATGAATTCCATCATGAACGGCTCCGGATATCGGGGATTTCAAACAACAGCCAGACCAGTACGCTGAGGACCACCAGCGCCCCGCCCTGATGAACAGCGCCCAGCGCGACAGGCACGCCATGCAAAAGCGTGGCGATGCCAAGCCCCGCCTGCGCCAGCAGCACCCACGGCAAAGCCCTGAATAGCACGCCCGCGCGGCCCTGCACGTTAAACCCGCGCGCGCGTTTATAAAGCCAGAGCCCCGAAAGCACCGTCAGCACTGCGAGCACGCGGTGCGTGAACTGCACGGTCGCGGGCTCTTCGATAAAAGCTTTCCAAAGCGGTTTATGTGCCCACAGCTCGGGCGGCAGCCAATGCGCATCCATCATCGGGAAGGTGTTATAAACAAGACCCGCACGCAGCCCCGCGACAAACGCGCCCCAGATCATGGTCAAAACCGCCAGCCCCAGCACGATTTTAATGCCGCCGCGCAAGACCGTGGCGCGCCCCGCATCGGGTTCGGGCCGGCAGCTGAAGGCTAGCGCCATGCGCAGCATGCAGGCATAAATCAGAAAGGCCAGCATCAAATGCGCGGCCAGACGGTAATGGCTGACCGCAGGCTGATCGACCAGACCGCTTTTGACCATCAGCCAGCCCATCAGCCCCTGCGCAAAGCCGAGCGCGAGAATACCCAGCAGCGCCGGTTTCGCCTCCGCCGGAATGCGGCCGCGCAGCCAGAAAAACGCCAGCGGCAGCGCGTAGATAAGGCCGATCATGCGGCCCCACAGGCGGTGGAGCCATTCCCAGAAATAAATTTCCTTGAATTCCGCAAGGCTCATGCCGCGGTTGACCTTCAGGTACTGCGGGGTTTGTTTATAAAGGTCAAACTCGCGCTGCCAGTCGGCGGCATTCAGCGGCGGCAGCGCCCCTTTGATCGGGGCCCATTCCACAATCGACAGGCCGGACTCGGTCAGGCGCGTGATGGCCCCGATCAGCGCCATCAAAAACACCGACGCCGCACAAATGAAAAGCCATGTGGCAATCGCGCGGCTGGAATCTTTCTGGGGCGTGGAAACGGCGGCTGTCATATCAAAGGCTCATAAACATACGGACGGAAACGATAACCAGGACCACCGCAAACACACGGCGCAGCATCGCGCGCGGCATGTTATGCGACAGGCGGACGCCCACCGGCGCCAGCAGCATGGAAGATGGGATGATCATGCCCACGGTCAAGAGGTTGACATAGCCAATCGACCACGGCGGCAGCGTATCGCTGACCAGCATGCCCGATACCATATAGCTGATAACCCCCGGCACGGCCACAGCCACGCCCAGCGCCGCCCCCGTCCCCACCGCGCGCGGCATGGGCAGGCCGATGCAGGTCATCAGCGGCACCGTCAAAATCGCCCCGCCGACACCCAGCATGGCGGAAATCACGCCAATCAATCCGGCCACGCCCTTTTGCACCTTTTCGGTCAGAAAACGGAGCGGCTTGGGCTCCGCCTTGTCCTTGGAAAAGGCCATATAGGCGGCAATCAGCAAGGTCATACAGGCGAAGATTTCTTTGAGAACAATGCTTTTGACGCTGGAGGCGAGCATCGCGCCCAGAATAACCCCGACCACAATCGCCGGGCCCCAGCCGCGCACAATACCGATATCCACCCCGCCGCGTTTGTAGTGACTGAAGGCGGACATGCTGCCCGTGGCCATCACCACCGCAAGCGAGGAGCCGATGGCAATATGCATCGCATGGTCTTCGCTGAAACCGAGGGAGGAGAGCGAGAAAAACAGCGCTGGCACAAAAATAATACCGCCGCCCACGCCCAAAAGCCCCGACAGAAAACCGCCCACGCAACCGATTGCCAAAAGCAGCATAATCAGTTCAGCGGGGATCATCGAAGTGTCGGCCATGATGCTTTCTGCAGCGGGAAGGTTAGTTTTCGTAACTCGGTTATGAGTCGTTTAAACTATACGCTTTCCGCGCCGGCGAAACAACACGCGAAGCCTGTTTATTTTTGCCGTTCAGGCCAATTATGCGGCGGCTTTGTAATCCAGCCCGACATCGAAATTGGGGGCGCTGTGGGTGATCGCGCCGGAGGAAATCAAATCCACGCCCGTCGCGGCAATTTCGGGGATGCGCGCGAGGGTAACACCGCCCGATGCCTCCACAACCGCGCGGCCGCCGACCATGGCCACGGCCTGTTTCATCTGCTCGCCCGTCATGTTGTCGAGCATCACGATATCCACGCCTTCGTCCAGCACGTCGGCCAGCTGTTCGAGCGTATCGACTTCAACCTCGATTTTGACGGTATGGCCGATATGCGCCTTGGCATTGCGGATGGCATTGCGCACACCGCCCGACATCGCGATGTGGTTGTCCTTGATCAGCACGGCATCATCCAGGCCGTAGCGGTGCGGGATGCCGCCGCCGACCATCACGGCGTATTTCTGCACGGCGCGCAGGCCCGGCAGGGTTTTGCGCGTCGCGGCGATTTTGGCTTTGTGGTTGCCGACGGCGCGCACCATTTTGAGCGTCAGCGTCGCCACGCCCGACATATGGCCCATGAAATTGAGCGCCACACGCTCCGCCGTCAAAATAGACCGCGCGCGGCCTTCGACTTTCATCACCTCGTCGCCTTTTTTGACATCCGCGCCTTCGCGGATCAGGCGCGTGATTTTAAGGTTGGCATCGACCATGCGAAACGCCGCTTCGGCGATATCAAGACCGGCGATGCGGCCTTCTTCGCGCGCGGCAATCACCACGCAGGCCCGCGCCGATTCAGGCACCGTGCTATCGGATGTGATATCCCCCGCGCGGCCCAGATCTTCGGCCAGCGCCATACGCACAAGGGGTTCGATGATAAAGGGGGACAGGGGGGCGACGCCGGTCATGCGACTTTCTCCGTTTGGGTGTTTTGCAGCGCGGCGGGCACAGCGACAAGGCTGGCGGCAACCGCTTCGGTTTCCTTGAGCGTGACGAAGCTGCGTTTTTGCAGCGCGCGCACGGCCTGCGGGTAATCGCTGCGGCAATGGCCGCCGCGGCTTTCGCGGCGCATCAGCGCGGATACCGCAATCATACGGCAGAGCAGCGCCATATCGGCCGTGCGGGCATCGCGCGTTTCCGCCGCCGCGCCAAGGCGCATGAAATCGCGGATAGCCGCCGTCAGGCCCGCTTCGCTGCGGATGACGCCGACCAGCTCGCTCATGATATGGCGCAGGATATCACGCTCGACCACCGGCTCTTTGGCGACGGGCAGCAGACGCACGCCGGTCAAATCCGCTTTGGGCACGGCGGTTTTGCCTGCAATCACCACAGCGATATCCTCGGCGGCGCGCGCGCCCATCACGACGGCTTCCATCAGGGAATTGCTGGCGAGGCGGTTCGCGCCGTGCAGCCCCGTGGCCGCGCATTCACCCGCCGCCCACAAGCCCGTGAGGCTGCTGCGGCCGTTCAGGTCGGTGGCGATACCGCCCATGTGGTAATGCACCGCCGGCATGACGGGGATAAGATCGCGCTGCGGGTTCAGACCCGCACGGCCCGCCGCGGAAATCAGCGCGGGGAAATGCGCGGTATCGATGTGGCGGCAATCCAGATAAACTTTCTGGCCTTTTTGCATTTGCGCGAAAATGCCGCGGCTGACCACGTCGCGCGGCGCAAGCTCGCCCGCTTCGTGATAATCCAGCATGAAACGCTCGCCGCGGCTATTCAGCAAATAAGCGCCCTCGCCGCGCAGCGCTTCGGTGGCCAGCGGCGCAGGATCTTCGCCGATATCCAGCGCCGTCGGGTGGAATTGCACGAATTCAAGGTCGGACAACACCGCACCCGCACGCGCCGCCATAGCGACACCGCGGCCAATCGCATGCAGCGGGTTGGTGGTTGCGGCAAACAAACCGCCAACGCCGCCCGTGGCCAGCAAAACTGCTTTGCCCAGAAACACAACAGGCGCGTTATCATCCAGACGGCGGGTCAGCACGCCGCTGACAGCGCCCGTGCGCTCGCCGCCTTCGCGCAGCAAACGTTCCGCCGATACGCCCGCGACGAATTCGATATCCGGCGTCTGGCGCACGGCCTCGCTGAGCGCGCGCATCAATTCTGCGCCGAAGCCATCGGCCGCGGCGGCTTTGAGCACGCGGCGGCAGGCGTGGCAGGCTTCGCGGTTGAGGCGGTAGGCGCCGTCTTCGTCACGCTCGAAACGCACGCCGTATCTGGCCAGGATTTCGATATATTGCGGCGCCGCCTCGACCAGCGTTTTGACTGCCGTGATATCCGCCGTGCCCGCCGCCGCTTTCAGCGTATCGGCGATGTGGCTGTCGGTGGTGTCTTCGGGCGCGACCACCGCGGCGATGCCGCCCTGCGCCCAGGCGCTGGCGCAGACACCGCCGAGGGGTTTTTCGCTCAGAACCATGATGCGCGTTTTCTTGCCGCCCGCCTGTTTATCGGCGGCCAGCGTCAGCGCCGCGAAAAGCCCCGCTGCGCCGGAGCCGACGATGACAACATCCGACATTCTGGTTTCGATGTTTGCGGTTTTCTGGGTGGTCATGGTTCACATCCTCCGGCCTTTGCCGGTTTTTCAGTGGTTAGATTTTTACGGCCAGCATGCGTTCAACGGCGGCGCGGGCGCGGTCGGCGACGGCGGCATCGACGTGGACTTCGGTCGTGCGCGTTTGCAGGCTTTTCAAAATCGCCGGCAGGGTGATGCGCTGCATATGCGGGCAGAGGTTGCAGGGGCGCACGAATTTCACATCCGGGTTCGCAGCCTGCAGGTTGTCGGACATGGAACATTCGGTAATCAGCACCACGCGGCGCGGGCGTTTGTCGGTGACGTAATCAGCCATGGCTTTGGTCGAACCTGCAAAATCGCATTCGGCGACGACTTCGGGCGGGCATTCGGGGTGGCCCAGCACCACCGCATCCGGCCATGCCTTGCGCATTTTTTTGATGTCGGCGGGGGTGAATTTTTCATGCACCTCGCAGGCGCCTTCCCAGGTCAGAATTTTCTTTTTGGTTTGTTTGGCGATGTTGCGCGCCAGATATTTGTCGGGGATCATCAGAACCTGATCTTGCGGCAGGCTTTCGACGATTTTCAGCGCGTTGGACGACGTGCAGCAGATATCGGACTCCGCCTTCACATCCGCCGAGGTATTGACGTAGGTCACAATCGGCGTATTGGGATATTTTTCGCGCAGCAGGCGCACATCCGCCCCCGTGATCGAAGAGGCGAGCGAGCAGCCCGCGCGCATATCGGGGATAAGCACGGTTTTTTGCGGGCTCAGGATTTTCGAGGTTTCGGCCATGAAGTGAACACCCGCCTGCACAATCAGGTCGGCTTCGGTCTTGGCCGCCTGCTGCGCCAGCTGCAGGCTGTCGCCCGCGAAATCGGACACGCAATGGAAAATTTCCGGCGTCATATAGTTATGCGCCAGAATGACCGCGCCCATTTCACGCTTCAGGCGATTGATTTCGAGGATGTAGGGGGCGTGCACGCTCCAGTCCAGTTCGTTCACCACGTTTTTCACGCGCTCGTACAGCGGCGCGGTTTCGCGCGCGACGGCGGGCGTGAATTTCAAATCGGCTTCGGGACGGATGACGGTATCGAACATTCTTTTTCTCCTTGGCGCCGCGGTATGTGTTGTTTGACGGCGTTTTGCTCTGTATGAGCATTTTATATACTCTATTAGAGCATAAGTAAAGGTCTTTATCAACAAAATGAGTATAAGTATTTTATCTTTAGATTACAGATAGATAAATCACGCCCGCGGTGGCAAAACCACCGCCAGAACGTGCCCCCTGCCCCCTTATGGGCGCGAATCATACAGACGGCGGGCGGGCTTCCGCGCCTTTGACCTATGAAAAACGCTTTGCTAGAGTGCGCCCATGCGTTTCACTGACCATTTCAAAAAAGCCGTCGGCCTGTGGCCGCCGAAGGGCCCCTATATCGCGCTGAGACAGATGCTGTCCGGCGGCGGTGATGTCACGCATCTGCCCGCGCTGCTGCGCGACTACCCCGATGCCGTGCGCTGGGAGAAAAAAGGCGACATGCAGCCGCTGCATTACGCACTGTGGCAACGCAACTATGCCGCCGCCGAAATTTTGCTGGAACATGACCATAACCTGCTGCGCGATGCGGGGGATGATGGCGTGACGATTGTGCACCGCTATGCCGCGCGCGGCGAAACCCCTGCGCTGCAATTTCTGGTTCATCAGGGTGCCGATTTGAATTTGCAGGACCGCAGCGGGCGCACCGCGCTGCATCACGCGGCGATGAACCGTTATAACGGGGATAATATCGCGCTATTGCTGCGCTATGGCGCGCAAACGGATATACGCGATTCAGACCGCCGCACGCCGCTGATGATTGCCCTGATGACGGGCAACAAAGCGGGCGCGGAGGCGCTGATCAAAAAACCGTTCGACGCGCGGCAAACCGATGCTTTCCGCCGTACGCTGCTGATGGCGGCGGCGGAAACAGGTATGGATGCTGTGGTTATGCCGCTGCTGCGCGCGGGGGCGGATATTCATGCCGTCAATCCGCTGGGCGAAACCGCGCTTGATCTGGCTATCAAGAAAAAACACGCGCGCAGCGCGCTTTTGCTGGTCGAGGCGGGCATCCCCGCGACATTCGACAATAAATGGCGCAAGAAGCTGGGCAATCTTATCCGCCCGCTGGAGGGGAGCGAACCTGCGCTGCGCAGCCTTGGCCTGCGTCCATCGCCGAAGAAAAAGGCGACCTTTCCGCAAGGACCCAAGCCTTATTAAACCTGATACCGCCGGCGGCGTTTAACGCTGCGGGCCTTTGTTGTCTTTTTTCGGCGCGGCGGCAGGCGGCGTATAGGCCATTCTTTGTTCATGAATGGTTTGACCGGGAATGCCGTATTTATCACGGAACGGACGCGACAGACCGCCCGCCGGATCCCAGCCGCCATGCGTGAGGGCGCTATCGAGTTCGCGCGTCAACTGCGCGAAAGCTTCGGGGATATTATGCCGGTGGTCGGCCAGCTGGTTCATGCTCGCCTCTACGCTGATGCTGCAGCGGTAACCCGCAAGCCCTGCCTGGTTGAACATCGACGACAGCTGCTGCTGGCTGAGCACCAGCGCGGTGATATCGGTTTTTTGTTCGTTCATGAACTTCATGTAGTCCATGAACTTGAAATAATGCTGATGCCCCTCGACCACGAATTCACGCGCGATATCGACTTTGAGCGCATCGACTTTGCCGTCCGCGCCAAAGCTGCAGGCAGGTACGTATTGCTTACCGTTAAACTCGATGAGCAGCGCTTCGCCGCGGTCGGCCATGGCGATGAAGTCTTGCGCGCTCACGCCTTGTTTTTTCGCGGCTTCATCCACGCTCAGGGTCGGCTGGCTTTGCAAAAACGCATCGGCCTCGGCATAGAGCCTGCGGTAGGTATCCGGCCCTGCCATGACGCGCGCTTGGGTGCCTGTGTATTTCGGCAAGGCGGCAATCAGCTCATCGAGCGGACGGGCGGGTTTGAAAATGCGTGTGCCGTCATAGGGGTTTTTGTCGGTCATGGGGCAAGCTCCTGCTGGGGCGCTGGGCGCGGTTTGCGCGCGGGCCTTTGTAAATAAATATGTATTATGACATGCCTGTTATGGCACGTTTTCAAAAGACCTTCAATACTTTGGAAAATATATCAACCGCCGAGGCTGGCCGACAGCTTCACGCCGGGGGCCGGACGCTCCAAAAGCACATCGCGGCGGAAACGGAACAGCGCGGCAGGACGCCCGCCCGCTTCGGCGGATTTCTTGCCCGCCACTTCCTCGACCATGCCGGAGCCTTCGACCAGGCGGCGGAAATTTTGTTTGTGCAGACGGTGGCCGACAATCGCCTCGACCGTTTTTTGCAAATTCAGCAGCGTGAATTCGGCGGGCATCAGCTCGAACACAACGGGGCGGTATTTGAGTTTACCGCGCAGGCGGCCCATTGCCGTCGCCAGAATACGGCGGTGGTCGTAAAGCATCGAGCGGCCGGGCACCAGCACATAATCGACCTTCATGCCTTTGTCGCGGATGGCTTCGTACACAAGGTTCGCGCCATAAAGAAGTTCATAGCGCTCGAGCACTTTTTCTTCGTCCCACGCGGCGGCGCCTTTGGTATCGGAAAGACCGAAGCAGACTTGCGCGCGCACGCGGCGGTGTTCTTTTTCTTCGGCGGTATCGGCGGCGGATATCCAGCGCTTGAGGCCCGGTTCAATCGCGTCCTGCAAAATGCGCGGCTTGCCGTCGCGCCAGTCTTCCCACGGGAAATAGTCATACCAGCTGCCGAAGAAAACACGCTCGGACTTCTCCGCGCTCGCTTTTTCGTGCGTCAGCGCCAGATAGCCCACCGACACCACGCGTTTGGTTTCATCACGCTGCCCTGCGTAACGTCCGCGGTTGCCGAAGGTATAAAGCTGTTCGAAATAACCGGGGCTGAGCGGCGTCTGGTCGCGCACCCATGTGCGCAGGCCTTCTTCAAGCGTTTTATGCTGGAGCGGGTCGAACGGGCCGAAGGGCAGCGCATCCCCGTCTTCGTTGGGCGATGTCACGCCCGCCGCAAGCGCATGTTCGGCGCCGCGCACGATGAAAACTTTGGGTTCATGCCCCTGCACGGCGACAACCACGGCAGACAGGCCGATGACAACGGCAGGCATCTGTTTTTGGGAGAAATCTGATTCGGCTGTCATTGTCGGGGCTCGCTTCATCGAAAAGGCGCGGGGCGGCGCAGACAAATCATTCGTATTTGAACGCAGGCGTTTGCGGACGCGGCGCGCCCGGCGACGTGCCGGCACCCGTGCTTTGACGCGCCAGCCAGATTTCGATTTCGCGTTCCGCCTTCACGCGCTCTTCGGTGGTCATTTCCGCCGCCAGCTGCGTCAGGTTGCGCACAGCCGTTGCGCGCAGCTCGTTATCCGAACCGCCGAGTTTTTCCAGCGCGATTTTGTACCACTTGTACGCGCCGATTATATCCTTGTCGCCGCCAACGCCGTAGCGCGATGCGCGCGCGAATTCGAGGAAGCCAAGGCCGTAATCCGCATTCATCGCCTTCTGATACCATTCGCGTGCCGCGATGGGATCCTTGCGCAGACCGACGCCGCCTTCATACATCTGGCCGAGCGCGACCATCGAGGGCGGATAGTTCCCTTCTTCAGCCGCTTTGCGGTACCAGCTGGCGGCAGATGCGGGATCTGCGGGCAGTCCGCGGCCCGTTTCATACATCAGGCCGAGACGGTGCTGCGCCTGCGTATTGCCGGTCTTGGCGGCATGCATATACCAGATCGCGGCGTCTTCGACGCCTTTGCTGCCACCCGCTTCACCCGTTTCATAAAGATGGGCGATAATAAGCTGGGACGGCATATGTCCCTGCTCCGCCGCGCGGCGATACCAGTCCAGCGCAACGGGAATATTCTTCTCGACGCCGATGCCGTTGCGGTACATATAGCCCAGCGCGTTTTGCGAATACACATCGCCCTGATTGGCGGCAAAGGTATACCAGCGCAGCGCTTCGGGATAATTCGTTTTCACGCCTTCGCCCAGACGGTACATCGTCGCAAGGTTATATTGCGCGCGCATGTTGCCCTGCGTGGCGGATTGCAAAAACCACTGCGCCGCCAGCGGCAAATTCTTTTTGTAAGGACGGCCGAGACGCAGCATGGTCGCCAGATTGTTTTGCGCCACCGCATCGCCCAGCTGGGCTGCGCGGGCATACCACTTGAAAGCCTGTTCATCGTCGCGGCGTACACCGTGGCCGGTCGAATAGACGTAGCCCATGTAGGAAACGGCGGGCAGATAATCCTGATCGGCCGATTTGCGGTACCAGCTGGCCGCCTGCGCGATGTCCTTGCGCATGCCAAGACCGGTATCCAGCATATAGGCGAGGTAATATTGCGCTGTCGCATCGCCCTGCCCGGCCAGACGCCAGAAATGGCGCTGCGCGAGTTCGTTGTCGCCGTAGTTGAATGCGGAAAGGCCTTCCTCCAGCGAGGGCTGGAATGCCTGTGCCATGACGCGCTCGGCCGGCAAGCCGCTCAGCATCATGGCGATCACAAATGCCGGAACATAACGGGGCAGGGTCATCGGAAGGAATATCCTGAACGGAGCGTGTGAACTTTTTTGCAAGCTCCAAGATAATACGTCCGCGCAAAAGTTAAAAGCCTTTGCGTGGAAGGCAAAGGCTTTTACTGATCGTTTTTTGTGTTATTTCAACGTCTTTCCGCGTTTCGTAAATGCCACGGGGCGCGGGAGCCTTATTCGGCCATGCCGATGGCGGCCATATAAAGCTCGAGCAGTTCCTGCTCTTCGCGGCGTTTTTCCAGATTCGCTTTGCGCAGGGAAACGATTTTGCGCATGATTTTCGGCTCGAAGCCTGTCGCCTTCGCTTCGCTGTAAACGTCGCGGATATCTTCGGCGAGGGCTTTTTTCTCCTCCTCCAGACGCTCCACGCGCTCGATGAAGGATTTCAGGCGGGCGCCGGAAACTTCGCCGCTGTTATCGGGGGTTTCTTTGGTTTTGAGATTTGCGCTTGTCATAAAAATTCTCCCGATAAGCCGTGTCCGCGCCAAAAGGGCTCCAACACGAAAAATGATTCATGGTGACCAGAGGGGCGCATGATACCCCCTTCCCGTCCAAGGTCAATATGGAGAATCAGCGCCAAAACCGCATCAGGCGGGCGGCGGCAGGATGGTGATATGGCTGTCAGGCGTGAGATGTTTCAGCACTGCCAGTAAATCGTCATGCTTGAGCCCGACGCAGCCCGCCGTCGGCGTCCATTCTTCGCGCGCAAGATGCATGAAAATCGCGCTGCCCTTGCCGGGCGTGACGGGGTCGTCGTTGTAGCCGATCACCACCGTCATGTCATAGAGATGGTCGTCGCGCGTCATGCGGTCGCAGACGGCCGGATGCGGCAGCACGACTTTTTTATTGTAATCCGCATGCGATACATCTTCGCACCAGCCGGTATCGGGCGTGAGGATTTCAACCGGCAGCGCCGTTTCGGGCTGCGCCATGCGGTCGGCGCGGTAGATCAGCTGGCGCAGCGGATAGGTGCCCACAGGCGTTTTGCCGTCGCCTTCGGTTTTATCCAGCGTCACGCCCGTGCGGCCCAGCGTGCAGTCATAGCGCGCGCCGCCGATAAACAGCACGCCCGTCGTCGCATCCCACGATGATGTCTGTACGATAATATTCATGGCCAAATGATGACAGATTGCGCATGCGCGTCAAGCGTGATGACGGCGCGTATCGCCCGCGCCGCAACATCAATGCAGCGACGGCACCAGCTGCCCCGTAGCGGCGGCGGCGTTTTGCGCTTTTTTCAGCGCGGCGTATTTATCAAGCGCGGCCATCATCTGCTGCGGCACGGCGGCGCGGCCCGCCATGGGGGAGACCAGTCCCGCGCTATCGCCCTGCGCCTCAAGCGCGGCGGGCATGAAAGAAGAAGATGCAATTTGCTCCGGCGAGGATGCCCTTCTGGCAGCCTCGGCCGGAGCATTTTGCGATTGAAGAACAGGGGTGGCCTTCGCCTGATGCGTGGCAGGATTTCTATCGCCCACATCTGGTGCCGTTGATCGCCCGGCACCCGACGTCTGGCCGGTGTGCGTCCGGTCAGCCGTTTGCGTGGGCGCGAGCATCCCTCTCTTCGCTTGGATGGCCGGCGACACGGAGGGTAGGGAACCTCCGTCCGGCCCGATATTCCCGCCCGTCTGCGTGCGTAGGGTTGTAGGAGTGACAGACGGTGGGAAGCCTTTGGAATCCAGCGCGGCCAGTTGCGCGGCGCGCGATTCACGAATTTGTTTTTCAATCTCGCCGCCGGATTTATGCGCGGCAGATGCAGGGGCGGTATTTGCCTGCGCCAGCTGCGTTGCCGCTGCGGCGTTCTGTGCGGGGGCGTCGTTCCAGATAATATCGGCTGCGGCCAGCATGGTGGCGGGCGCTTCCTTGGCGGGTTTATGCGGCGAGGTCTTGTCATCGCCGGTGACCATCGCCAGCATCGTCTCGCCGATATCTTTGCCTGTCGCATCTTCGACGGCGGCATTGGCCACGCCCGCGGCCAGACCGATAGGCCCGCCGTAAAGCGCGCCGCCCGCAATGCGCGCCACAGGGCTGATCTCGTCGCCTGTTATATGGCGGTACATGGTGCTGATCACCGGAATGTGCTGCAGCGGATTGATGATATCGATGACCGTTTTGATAAAACCGATGAAACCGCCGCCGTCGTTGTCTGCGCCGGAAGCCGCATCGGATGCGGCGGAAGATTGACGTACCATCTGGCTGAAGCTCTCGCTTTTGCCTGCTGCGCCGGCTGTATTGGTTTTGGCCGCTGCGCCGGCCGTATTGATTTTGGCCGCTGCGCCGGCCATACGCCCGTCACCGCGCAGCTCCGCACGGAAGGCGTTTTGATAGACGCCTTGCGTTTGTGCTGTTGTGCTGGTCTGCGGCGTGGCCATACGAATCCCTCTCCCTCTCGGGAAATCAGCCTTGCAAGCGTCATGCCATTTTTGATCGGGCGCATCACATCGCCCGGGGCACATATATCCTGGGCACATATATGAAGTGCGCGCGAAACGCCCCGCACCCTCTGCCCGCACATATTATGGCCAATCATCGGGTTTGGCACGGGGCTTGCTTATATATCAGCGGGAAGTCTTGTCCGCCTTGGGTGGGCAGGATCTAGGGAAAAAGATAAGATATTGTAAAACAAGGCAAAAACGATGACGACTGTATCCTTAAATTCGGCCCTGAGTGGCCTGAAGGCAGCGCAGCAGGCGCTGAATACCGTCTCGACCAACATCGCGAACGCCAGTACCCCCGGCTACACCCGGAAAATTTTGCCGCAGCAGACCCTGATTGTCGGCGGCACGGGCGCAGGCGTGACCACAGGCGCGCTGGTGCGCAACGTCGACAAGACCTTGATGAAAAGCCTGTTCGGGCAAGTCAGCGCGACGCAATCGGCGCTGGTCAAAAGTACCTACCTTGACCGCGTGCAGGATTTCCACGGCGCAAGCGAAGCGGAAGCCGCCCTGTCGAACCGCATCGGCAAGCTGTCGGATGCCTTCTCCGCGCTTTCCAGTGCGCCGGACAATACCATTTACCTGAACCAGACCGTACAGTCCGCGCAAAGTCTGGCGAAATCGTTCAATGATTATACGACGCTGATTACCGACCTGCGCCGCCAGACGGAATCGGAAATTTCCGCCTATGTGGGCGAAGTCAACAACAGCCTGAAACAGATTGCCGAACTGAACGTGCAAATCGCGCAGCTGACCGCGGGCGGGCAAGCAAGCGCCGATCTGGAAGACCAGCGCGACACCGCCATTCGCAACGTATCGCAATATATCCAGATTTCGACCTTCACCGACCAGAACAACGTCGTCGTCGTCTCGACCAAACAAGGTCAGGCGCTGGCGGATACGAAGGCGCAGAAACTGGTTTTCAATGCATCGGAAACACTGTCCACGACGTCCTATTATCCGGGCGGCGGGCTGGGCGGTCTTTATATCAATTCGACGGGCGGCATCGAAGTGGCGCAAAGCTCCATCGGCGGCGCCATCGGCGGTTTGTTCGAGGTGCGCGATCAGGTGCTGCCGCAATATCAGGCGCAGGTTGACGAACTGGCGCAGAAAATGGCCGAGCGTTTCGATAAACTGGGCCTGCGTCTTTTCACCGACGCCAGCGGCAACGTGCCCGCCAGCGTCGCGCCCCCCGCGCCCGTCACCTATAGCGGGTTTGCCGGCGAGATCCGCGTCAATACCAATATCGTGAATGACCCGACGCTGCTGCGCAACGGCACGAATGGCGCCGCGGTGCAGACGGGCTCCAACAGCGTTGTGAACCGCATTACCGCTTTCGCCTTTGGCAACGTTGCCGCGCAGAATGCAAACGGCACGGTGGATATCACCGGCAATATTTTCACAGCCGCCAGCCTGACGCAGACCAACAAGCTTTCGGGTAACGTCAACCTCAACAACTATAATCCCGACCTGTCGGATGCGACCAACCTGACGCTGCCTGCCGCGTTCGACCTGACCATCGGCGGCACGACGCAAACCATCAACATCGGCGCGACCGATACGCCGGTCGACCTTGTGAATACCATCAACGCGGCCTTTGGCCCCGGCACGGCGGCGCTAAACGCACTGGGCCAGCTGTCGTTCACCACGACCGATGATATCACCCTTGCCGATAACACCATCGGCGCGGCGGGCATGGCCGATCTTGGCTTCACTTTTGGCACTTACCCCGCCAGCAATCCGGCCTTTACCGTCAGCGTCAACGGTCAGCCTGCCGTGACCATCACCATTTTGCCGACGGATACCGAAACGGATCTTTTGAACAAACTCAACGCCATCCCCGGCCTGACGGCGACGCAAGGCACCGGCGGCGTGTTGCAGCTGGTCCCCGACGAAGGCGGCAGCCTCACCCTGCAAAATACCAGCGGCAATCCGCTGGGCGGACTGGGGCTCGCGATTACCAATATCAACCATACTTCGTTCCGCCAGAATAATCTGGGCCCTGCGGGCAATCTGTCGACGGGCCTTGCGGCGAACAGCAGCATCGGCGATTACGCCAAGAACCTCGTCAGCCAGCAGTCCGCCACCTATAACGCGGCGCAAAGCACCTATAACAGTGAACAAAGCTATCTGGAGACCCTCGACAGCCGCAACAGCAGCATCAGCGGCGTCGACCTCGACCAGGAAATCGCGGAGCTGATCCGCGTCCAAACCGCCTACACCGCCGCCGCGCGCATGATTACCGCGACCGAAGAGCTGTTCGATACGCTTTTCGCGGCGATACGCTAATTGAATAAGGAGACCACGTCATGGTTTACACACCCGGCATTTCCTTCCTCGGCACGACGAATACACAGATTTCGCGCCTGAAGCAGCTCAATACCACACTGACCGATTTGCAGCGCCAGCTGACCACGCAAAAAAAATTCGACAACATCAGCGGTTTCGGCGCGCAGGCCTACAGCGTGCAAAAACTGCGTACCGACAAGGCGCAGCTCGATACCTTCCTGACCAATATCTCGACGGTTGAAACGCGGATACAGGTGATGTCGAGCTCGCTGCAGCAGGCATCGGATGCCGGACGCATGATGACCGACGCCGTGAGCAATTTTTACAAATACGGCGCCACCGATATCGAAACCGTCAGCCTTGTCGCCCGCCAGCAGCTGGATTTGATGCGCGACGTCGCCAACCTTGAAATCGACGGGCGCTATATGTTTGCCGGCAGCGCGACGGATGCGGAGCCGTTTTCGAACTACGGTCAGCTTGACCTCAACATGCAAAACCTTGTCACCGACTGGCAGGCGGGCACTATTACCACGGCGCAGCTGATTACTGCCGTCAACAGCCTTTCGGATACCGATGTCGGTTTCAACCCCGCCCTGTCATCGACGGGCAAGGTCACCACGCAAATCGACAAGAACCTGAACCTTGATTATACCTCCGTCGCCACGAATAACGGCATGAAGGAGCTGATGCGCATGATGGCGCTGGCGGCGAACCTGCAGCCGCTGGATCTGTCGGCATCGCCGCCGGGCCCGACGCAGGCGGACATGGACCAGCTGGTCAAACATATCGTCGACAGCATCAATACCGCGACACAAAAAACCGATCAGGGAAACGGCCAGCTGGGCGTGCATCTGGCGACGATTGAATCGGTGCAAAGCCAGCACCTGACCGACACTTCCGTCTACGACAAAATCCTGATCCAAAAAGAAAACGCCGATACGACGGAGGTTGTGGCGAAAATCCAGTCGCTGCAAACGCAAATCACGTCGTCATACGAAATCACCAGCCTGGTCAGCCAGCTGTCGCTGGTGAACTATCTGCGTTAAGCCACGCGGACGCGCTTTCGGCCTAAAGATTACTTCGGATTGACGTTGAAGATTTTGGGGCGGCGGCGGTTGGCGTTGGCCGCATCCTGCGTTTGTTCGGGCGGCTTGGGCTGCGGCGCGGTTTTCATCAAATAATGACGGTCAGACCATGTCGCGCCCTGCAGGGTTTTGAAGCCGACCAGTTTCGGCGCGCCCTTGGTTTCAGGATCGACCGAGCGGCAACCGTCGCGCGTGACGCGAATGGCATCGCCGTTGTCGGCCTTGATCACGCGCTGGCCCATTTTTTCCATCGCATCGGCGCAGGATTCGCGCAGCTTGCTGTCGCCGTGAATAGGCATGACGGTTTTCGGTTTGGCCATTTTCGCCATTTCAATCAGCTCCGGCAGGCGGGCATGCGCCTGCGCATACAGCGGCGCATCGGCGCGGGTCAAAACCTTGATGCCTTTGTTTTTCAGCGTCGCCATCAGGCGCGCATGCTGGCCTTCCTGCCCCGGAATCACGGGCGCGCAGAACAAAACGATGTCGCGCTGCGGGTCCAGCGTCAGGCCCGGATGATGTCCGTCGGCCGCGCGCGTCAGCGCCGCACCGGGGGATCCTTGCGCACCCGTCACAATAACCACGCTGTCGCGCGGACGGCTTTCTTCGAGGTCGCGGATGGAGCGCGGGGTCGACAGCACGCGCACATCGACTTTTTCGCCAATCGAGTCCGACAGCGTCAAACCGGTTTGCTGAAGCGCGGAGAGAGATTGTTCATGCGACCAGCCCGAGACCCAGACCGTACGTCCCTTTTCCGCCGCCACTTTGGCGACGGAGGCGACGTTTTCCTCAAACCCGCTCATGACCGCAATCACAAAACGCTTGCCCGGATATTTTTCCATGAGATCGCGCAGCGCATCGCGCACGTCTTCTTCGGTCGTCGGCACCACGTCGCGGTCGGCGCCGGTGGAATCGAGCAAAAGAAGGTCGACCGGTTTGTTGACGATACGCTGGAATTGCTGTTCATCAAATGCGGGGCCCCAGACCACGGACTGGTCGAGCTTGAAATCGCCGGGGTTGAGCATGTTGCCTTCGGGCGTTTCGATGAAAAATCCGACTGATTGCGGCGTCGAGTGACTGACCCAAAACGCGGACACTTTCACAGGGCCTTCCTGCACCGGTTTGCCGGGGGCGATGGTGATGATTTGCGGCCATTCCGACGGGTCGAGTCCAGCGTTGGAGAGTTCCTGCTCCAGCCGCTTCGCCGTGTAGGGCGTGGCGTAGATTTTCGGCAGTTCATACCCCATCAGCAGCAGCATCGGCAGCGCGTTCATGTGGTCGGAGTGGTTATGCGTCAGGAAAATCGCATCCACCGGCTGCCCCGGCTGGTGGCTGGCATCGTCGCGGCGGCGGAAATGGTTGGCGTAATCGGGGATGACCGTATCGCAATCGGTGAGCGCGGGGTCTTCGAGGTGGCGCGGGTCGGACGACATCACCCCCGCATCGAACAGGATATTCCATGTGCGCTTATCGCCATTTGCATCGGTTTCGCTGTAGCTGCAAAGACCGCTGTTCATGCCGATGCGGTGTTTGTTATTGCCGCCCAGAATATGCCAGTGGAGCGACCTGCCCGAATGTCCGTCGCGATCGCCGTTGTCGCCAGATGGGGGTACGGGGGGCAGAGACGTCATGGCGCTTAACTCCCGCTATCCGATTTTTTACCGCCGCTGCCGCGCAGCACGGCCCCGTCCGCATAACAAACGGGGGAAGAAACCTCGACCGCTTCGGCCGCGGCATCCGAAAACGCGGCGCTGCGCGGCGTCATGCCGCAGCGCGCATCGGCGATGCGCATCCAGGTCCAGAGAATTTTATCGAGAGTGCGTGCATCCGCCGGGTTGGGCGCATCGCAAAAGCCGGGGAGCGCCACAATCAGGCGGCGCAGGGATTCGCCATCGAGCGCGAGCCTGTCCTGTTCGGGATAGGCCGCCCAGAGGGCTTCTGCAAGACGATCCTGTTCTGACCAGGACAGTTGCATCCGAAAGACTCCGGTGTTTTTTGAAACTAGGCGATGATACCAAAGCCCCGCCCCCTTGTCGATGCAACATCGAACAAATGTTCAAGTAATTGATATCCGGAAGAAAAACACAAAAACGCACCGCAGCAAGTGCAGGCGCCCACAAAAAAACCCGCCGATGAACGGCGGGCTTTTTGTTTCGTAAAAGAAAATCCGGTTACGGCGGCGGTGCTACGCGGTTGGTCGGGCGTACACGCGGGTCCGGCTTCGGAATATTGATATCCAGATCGGATGCATAGGCCGCAGCTTCCATGAACACCATTTCTTCCATGCGCTTATAAAGCTCGTTCATCTGCTGCAGGCGCACGGCGTTGACCGTCCCCTGCTCGCGGATGACCTGTTCGGGACTTTCGATCAGGCGAACGATATATTGCGGGTTGTGGAAACGGTCCTTGCTGACGGCATGCACGATCTCGGCATAGCTGGCGTCGGTCGACGCATCTGCCGCGGGCAGGCCGGAGGCCGTACGTATTTCCTGCGTGTTCACGTTACTGCCGCTCAGACGCTGGCCAATCATCAGCGCCACGGAGTTATAAATCGTGTTCTGGCGTGCCGCGAGAGAGCGGCGGCGCAGCAGGGTCTGCTGACCTGCGGGCGATGATACGACCTGTTCCGGCACGGGCGGCAGGGATTTCGGCGCCAACATAAATTTCAGCACCGAGTCCACCACCAGCTGGTTATCAGCGGATGTCGCGTCAATCGTCTGACGGTCACCCCAGAGCAGCGCAGGCAGGTCGACGTGACGGCCGGCAAGGTCGCCCGGTGCGCCGTCACAACCCTGACCACCTTTGTCAGGATCGCAGAAACGCGCCACATATTGCTGCCAGCGTTCGTTCTGTTCGGCGGAAACGCTGCGGCCTGCGGCCGTGCCCTGCGCGTTCAGACGGCTCGGCTCGGATTGTTTTGCAAGCGCACGGGCACTCGCGCGGGCCATACGTGCGGCCTTACCGATACCGCCGGTACTGGCGGCACCGCCACCACCACCGCCCCCGCCACCACCGCTGGCGTTACCGGTCGCGATAGCGTCGAGCTGGCAGGTCATTTCGCTGGGTTGATAGCGGCGCACCGCCTCGACTTCGCGTTTTTGCATGTCCTGCATATATTCGTTCTGGTTTTGCGCATCCATCATGGAGCCGTAGACACGGCTCTGGTCAATCTGCGATGCGTGAAGCTGGGTGGTCATTTCTTTCAGCGCGGGTTCGAAGTGTTCGCGCCACCAGACGGACAAACCCTCGCGGATGTTCTGGTCGAACTCCTCAAGGCGGGTAATCACCTCGTTCTTGGCGGTATTGGTGATTTTGTCTTCGATAAAGTTTTCTTCCTGCTCGATAAAATCGTTCAGGTCGTCCGCGATATCCTGCGCCATCTGGTTGAAGGTCGAAGTTGCGGTGAAGGAGTTTTCGCACTGCGCGCGCGCAGCAGAAGGCGCGAACAGCACCGGCAGCGCCAGCGTGAGCGCCAGCGCAGGCACAAGCCCCGCAGCTTTGCGTTTACCTGTTGGTCGGCAAATCATTGCGCCTTCCTCCTCTCAGAGATTCAGCTTTTTTATCGAGAATGTTACCCGCCTCGATCGCCTGTGCGTTGGCGATTTTTTCGGCCTTTTCAAACATGCGGTAGAGCAGCATCAGGTTATAGGCCTGCAGGAACACTTCTTTCTGGCTCACGCTGGTCGCGCCATCGGTCAGGCCGACGTAGTAGCCGGGATCCCACAGCTGCTCCATGACGGACTGGCGGATTTCACGCTCCGACGCGTTGCCGGAGGCGTCATTGACGCCAACGCGCTGGCGGATTTCCTGCACTTCGGTAGAAGCGCGGCCCGGTGCGCGTTCAGCGACGATAGAGAAGCCCAATGCGTTGACCGCATCCATCTGCGCCAGATATTTGCGGTTGTCCTGACGCTGTTCTTTACCGCTGGAGCCGTTCAGAACGCGGGTATCAATAACCTCCGGCGGTACAAAGCCGGTGATGTTGTAAATCAGTTCCTTGACGGCGGTTTCGGTATCGGCGTTGGTCATATCCAGCGTCTCGCGGCCGAACAGCGTCACGCTGGGCATAATATGCGCGTTCGGTGCGGTGCCTGACGTACCGCCGCAAGCGGTGTTGCCGCCGTTCGACAGGTGGTCGCAAAAACGGTTGCGGTATTCTTCAAAACGGCTGCGCACAACACCTTGCGGGCCATTGGCCGCGGGCGTGCCTGCGTTGTTGTTGGCGATGCTGCTCGTTTGCTGCGACATCAGGTTGGTCGCCGCGCGCGTCACACCGGACGCTTCGCTCATATAACGGGCGGTGGTGTCGAAACGGCAACCTTCTTCTGTCGGGCGGAAATTCTGACGGGCTTCAAACTCGCGGCGCTGGAAACCGCGCGCGGTTTCCGTGAGGTTGCTGCTGTCGAAAAGGCTGGACATCTGGCGCGCCTGGTCAGAGACACCCGCGTTAAGCTGCGTGGTCATCGCCTTCAGCGCTTCGTCCCAATCGCGCCAGAACTGGCGCATGCGCTGGTTCAGCGCGGTTTCCATGGCTTCGAGGGACGCAATCAGCGCCGCGCTCGACGCCGTGGTGGTGGCCGTATAAAGCGCGCTCAGGGTCGCTTGCATCGCGGTAATCGCTGCCGCCTGCGCCGGAATAACCGTCGAGGTTGCCGTGGTCATCGTGGAGCCGGGCGTTTCACACTGCGCGAAAGCATCCGTCGGACGCGCCGCGGAAATCGTTACCGCCAGCGCAGCGAGCGCCCAGACCGGCAGGGATTTTCTGCTATGATTACGTTTCGTCTTCATAAAGAAACCCTTTCTTACTGTCTCGTGCTGCGGGTCGTGTCAAGGCTGGGCAGCTGGACGTCGTCCGCCATCATGCCCACCTGCACCGCCAGCGACAACGCCTGACGTTCCAGCAAATCATGATAGTCGCGCAGCAGCATCAGATAGAACGTGCTGATGGCAAGCTTTTCCATCTCGACGCCGGCGCGTTCCATTTGCAGTCCGTTCGCGAATTTACCCGAGTTGAAACGGTCGACCGTCAGCGCATTGAGCACTTCGCGGTAGCTGGGGTTCTCGGAAATGTCGGAAATCGGGATACCGGCTTCCTGACGCAGTTCCTGAATCCACTGGCCCAGCTGCGAGCCCGGCATGCGCTGGCTGAACACATATTGCGGCACCGCGCGGATGGCGTTGTATTTCGCCAGATAGTCGCGGCGCTTCATGATGGTTTCAATACCGGACGGGCCGATCATGACGGCTTCCGGCACCGGGTCGGCAGCAGGGCTGCCAATCAGGTTTTCCATGTTTTCGCGGATGGCGCGTTCATACACCTGACCGGTCGTCATCGGGTTGCCATCGGGGCCGACAACCGTCGTGGCCGTTGCATCGTCGATATTGATGGTCAGCTTGTTATAGACGAATTTGGTGATTTCGGTATCCGCGTTATAAAACTCGGGCGGGGACGGGGTGGTGCCGCAAACGTTGCCGCCGCCGTTGGCGTTCGGATCGCAGAAGGCCGTTTCATAGCCCGTGGTACGGTAGCGCAGATAGGCGCTCTGGCCGCCCGCGCCCTCTTCGCCCATGACGTTCGCGCCGGTGTTGCTGGCTTTGCGCTGCCATGCACCGCGGGTCGCACGGGAGAAGGTTTTGGCGCGGCCTGCACCGCCCGTCAGACCGGCAGGCGGGCACACATTTTCACGCACAACGCGGGCCGTCTGCACTTCGGAGCGCATGACCGTGCTGTTTGTCTGGGTTTCGTGTTCGGCGTCCATCGAAGCCTGATAGCTTTTGTTCAGGTCCGTATTGGCCGTGTTCATCTGCACCGTCATCGAACGCAGACCGGGGCTGAGGTTGTAGTACCACATGGTGGACCACCAATCGATCATCTTCTTCTCGATGTCGTTCACCTTTTCGAGCAGGTTCTGCACCATCCCGTCGACGTGCTGCGCCAACCAGTTTTCAAGAAAGACAGAGGTTGCGACCAGCTGGGTATAAAACGCGTTATAAATCGCCTGACGCACCAGACTTGCGGTACCGGATACTTCGCAAGGGGTCACGCATCCTTTACAGCAGGCGCAAAGACCGCCCACCACCGTCACCGGCGCGGCCGTAACCTGCGCCTGACACGCGTTGTTATAAGATGTCATCGAGTTGTAGCCCGAGGCAAACCCCAGCGCCACCACTACGACCATAGCCAGTGTGGCGGAAAACAGCTTCTTGGGCAAAAGCCGCTGGGCAAGAGCGTTCAGGCGATCCTTGAGCGATGTCGTCATCTGTTCACCGGCTTGTCGTTAATCTTGTCTTCGATTTTGGAATGGTCATTCACGTTCTTGCCGACGCGCGCCGCAATCAGCAGCGCGTATCTGTCGAGAAGATCTATCTGGTCGGACATCTGCATCGCCTGCAGCGCCTGTTGCATGACGAGTTCGCGGCTGTTGTTTTCCGGCTCGTCGACCTGATTGACCGCGGTCTGGCCGCTGCGGTAACGGTCGACCATCAGCGCATCGAGCACTTCGTTATGGCTGGGGTTATCGCTGGAGTTGGGCAAGCCCGCGGCATTGCGGATCGGTTCGATAAATTCAGCCATGTCGCTACCCGGCACGCGGCGCGCAACGATATAGTAAACGGCGTCGAAAAGAACCTGACGGCGCGATTTATAGGATTCCGCCTTGAGCCACAGTTCCTGCCCTTCGGCGCCCGACAATGTTTCCGTCGGGATGGGCTGCATGGTCACAGGCTCGACGATGTTGGTCAGCAGGTCGTCAACCACCTTGCGGGTATTCGCATCGCGCACGTCGATAGTATCTTTTTCAAAAATCTCGCCGGTCACGTCAAGATCGCGGCCCGGACCAATCGCACCCGCTGCCGTACAACCGGCCGCACCGCCGTTGATGGTCGGGTCGCAGTAGTTGGCGACGTAATCATCCCAGCGCGCGCGCTGATCGGCACCCGTGCCGTTCGCAGCGGGCGTGCCCTGACGTCCGCCACTGCGGTTCAAACGTTCGCGCGGTGCGGATGCGCCGTACGCGCGGCGAATGTTGGCAGCACGCGCCATACCACCCGCCGTCGTGGCGCCGACGCACACCGTTTCACTCGGACGCATCGCGCGGTGGGTTTCGATTTCCGTCCCCATCAAGGCCATGTTGGTGCGGTTCGCATCCATGGAGTCGGTGTATTGACCGATCAGGTTAGACTGGTCGGCGTCTGCGGTGTTCAGCTGCACGGTCATCGCCTGCATCGCGGGGCGCAGGTTGTAAAGCCAGAAGGTGTCGAACCAGTCGTTGAGGTTTTTGCCGACTTCGAGAATTTTTGCGGCAACAGCCATATCAAAAGCAATCATAGCTTCGGCGAATTTCGCCGTAATCATGGTGGTTGCGATGGTGATACCGGGGATCGTTGTCGTTGTGTTGACAAGGTTGATGGCGACGCTCATACCGCCCGCGGCATAGGTGCAAAGACTGCACACGCACTGCGCTTGCGATTTACATGACGTCGCCACGTTAAGGGAGAGATATCCCGCCAGCATGAAGGCGCAAATGCCGACAACCGCGAGAGCTTTCTTGATAGAGCCGAAGAGAGACATATCCCGAAATACCCCCGTCAGACGCGCCCCGATCGTCACCGGAATCGCTGGTTGACACTAAACTTATTCTTTCATTCTATCACATTTATCTAAAATGTGATATATTTCAAAAATAAGTTTGTATTTCAGGTATTTACGAAACGATTACGGCGTCAGGTCGTAGGATTTGACCACCAAAACGCTCGGACCGTCCTTGCCTTTGTGCAGTTGACCGTAAGGTTGGGGACGCACAGCGGCGAACTGGTCGAGCAGCTTGCCGACGGCTTCGTCGTAAGAACCGCTGTATTTGACATCGCCTTTCAGCTTATAGTCATAATCAATCGACCAGAACAGCTCCACGTTGGCTGCATCAGACCAGCTTTTCAGCGTATCGCGCAGGGTGGCACCTTTGGTGCCGGCCCAGGGCTCGCCCGCTTTTTGCGGCGCGGCGGTGGATGCCTCTGCGGGCGCAACCAGCGATGTCGGCGCAGCGACTTCAGCAGCCGGTGCGGCTTCCGTAGCGGCGGGTGCGGGTGCGGGTGCGGCTTCCGCTTTCACTTCAGCAGCCGGCGCTTCGGCGGCAGCTTCGGGTGCGGGACTCATTTGTTCCATCGGCGGCGGCACGGCGAGATCGGCCGGCGCTTCGCTGACGGGCGACTTCGTCGCAGCGGGCGGCAGCGAGGTTACCGCCACAGGACGCGAGCCCGCGGTTTCCGGCGGGTAGGACATGACAGGTTCTTTGGCATTCGGCGCCGCCATAACGGACAGCGTTTCAGACTGCGCACCTGCGGTGCGGCTGTCCGCAGCAGGACGTGCACGGCGGATGGTCACCGGCTCTGCGGCAACATCAGCGGCCGGCGCTGCGCTGGCAGCAGCCGGGGCAGCAGACGTGTCTTCAGCGGGCGCGCTGGTCAGCGGCGTCGGCGCATCGGCCGGCGCTGCGGTGCTGTCGGACGGCATCACGGACATACCCTGCGCCGCGTCTGCGGGCACGGCGGCATCGCCGGAATTGAAAAAGCCGACAACAACAACGTTGCCTTGCAGCTGATAGCCAAGGCCTTGCGGTGCCAGCATGTCATTGATGACCTGCTGCCACGGTTTGCCGCCTTCCCACGATACCATGACGCCGGGGTTGACGCCGGGCGCGAAAGAAAACTGATGGCCAGCCGGCGCTACTTGCTGAAGCGCAATCACCAGCGGCAGATCGCGGCCAAAGCCTGCGACGACATCGCTCGGCGCGGCAGCGGGTGCAGGCGCGGCAGGCGTGAAGGGCGCAAGCGCCGGACTGACGGGTTCAGCATGAACCGGTGTCGTCGGCACTGCCGCAGCAACAGGTGCGGGCGCCGCAGCCGGTGCCGCTTTGCCATCCCAGCCGACGACAGGCTCGAGACCCGACATATCATCTTGCACAGGCGCAGGGGCAGCCTGACGCACCGGCGGCTCCAGCGGACCACGCCATTCAAAACCGGCATGTGCCGGAGAGCTGAAGCAAAGAAGCGCAACGCCCGAAACCATAAGGGCGCGGCCGAAAAACTGCTTGAACGAAGGCGTGTGTGTCATCGTAATGTCCCGCTGTGTGTGCCTGTGGTGTGTGCCTGTGGCGTGTGAAATCGGATGTATCGTTTATAGTCCTAAAATCCGGTGAAAACAACAGTCTGTCGGACGCTATCGCCGCGCTTGCGATAACATCCCCGCCGCCGTCAGGAACCGGTATCCTGCAGCTTGCGGCGGCGTGTCCAGATCCAGCCCGGACGCTTGGTGCCGATAAACCAGACGCGCAGCGAGCGCAGCGCCGCCGGGAAAGACAGGCCCTTGCGCTCCAGCACATAGAAAACCAGCAGCATGAGGATCAAAAGACACAGCGTCCAGATGCGGAAATGCACCAAAAGCAGGGCGACGAAAATACCCGCGCGCGCATCAAAGTTGAAAAAGCGCACCGTTTTCATCGTGTTGCGCCAATGCCACGAGCGGCCTTCGTCCTGAGATTGCTTTTTGTCCGCCATGGATTAGTGCCCCCCCGCCGTTTCTGCCTCGTCGCCCGCTTCCTGCTTCGTTCCCTGCTTGTAAATCAGGTAGTGGCGTTTTTCGATCAGGCCGGCTTCATAGGCGTCGCGGGCAGCCTTTTCCATGGTTTTTCCGTATTTCGGCACCATCTGCATCAGCTCGAGCGGCCATTGGTCGAAGGTCAGGCTGAGCAGACGTTCGCGGATTTCCTCGTTAAAGGGCATATACTCGCGCAGCGCCACACGGCCGCCGCCGATTTTCGGCACCAGCGTTTGCGTGACCACCATGCGGATGGTTTCCATGAGCGCGAAGGCGCGCTCGGTACGCTCCGACGGCTCGAAGGTCGAGACCATGCGTCGGATCGTCGCCGCCACACCGGTCGTGTGAACCGTGGCGTAAACGGTGTGACCCGTCTGCCCCGCTTCGATGGCGGCGGAAATGGTTTCACGGTCGCGGGCCTCGCCCACCAGAATGATTTCAGGCTTGCGGCGCAGCGCGTTTCGCACACCGGCGGCGAAGGACGGCAGGTGGCGCGGAATTTCCGACTGCGCCACCAGCGAGCGTTTCGCCAGAATAGTATCGTAGGTAAATTCGATCGGCGCTTCGTAGGTCAGCATCTTGCCGCAGCCGTGCAGACTTTCGATGAGCATGCGGTTGCCCGCCGCCAGCAGCGTCGATTTGCCCGAACCCGTCGGCCCCGTGACCAGCACAAGTCCCTGACGCGGTTTCCAGTTGGCGATGATTTCCGGCTCGATATTGAGCTGCTTCATCGTCGGCGGCGCCGAAGGCAGCGTACGCATCGTGACCTGCACACCGTCGCGGCCGTCGGCCAGAATGGCGGTCATGTTCACGCGGAAACGCGTGCGGGTGAAACGGTCGGTCATGACCTCGTAGGACAAGTCGATGTCGGCACCGCCCGCCAGAATGGCGAGCGCTTCGGTACCGTAGAGCTTGACGAGAACCGCCGCCAAATCCGCAGCGTCGAGAGAGCGATAGGTAGACGGATAGAGCGTACCGTAAATCTCGCTGTACACGGGACGGTTGGATTGAAAGGTGATATCCGACGCGCCCTTCTTCACGCACCACAGCAGGAAGGGGTCGATATGATGCTCCAGAAAACGGTCGGGTTCAGCCGGCCATGTCTCCTTGAGGTCGTCGACGCCCTTCTTGAGGAGACTTACCGGTCTGCCGGCTTCCATAGTTCTGCACCTGTCAGGAATTGCGAGGGGCCGGTGATGCGCAGGGCGCGGTCGCCGACACGCATTTCGTTGCCGCCGCCCGTCACGCCGCGGTCTTCATGCAGCGCATAGGGTTGCGAAATTTTGCCTTCGGCCAGCAGCAGGCGATAACGCACCATGCCGTTGTAATCCGCGGTCAGCTGGTTAAGGCCCGTTTCGAAAGCCTCTTCCGCCTGAATGAAACCGGCATCCCAGCCGTCTTTCACCCAGCCGTTCCACTCGCCTTGTTCTTTGGGGTTTTTCGGCCACAGAACGCGCGGCGGCGGCGCAATTTCGGATTCATAGTTCATGACCAGATACTGGCGCCAGTTGCGCGCGGTCGGCACGATTTTCGCCTGCTGGTTGATTTTGAGAACCTGATCGGCAACGGCCGCTTCGACGCCGCCTTCGGTAATCACCATCGCACCGACGGATTCTTTGACAATCGGCGGCTCGATCAGCATGCCCGAGGGCGCTTTCACGAGCAGCGGACGGAAATCGAATACCTTGTCGAGTACGCGCTCGTAACCGCCGAGACGCTCGAGGATCTGGTAGTTGCGCTTGGCAAGGCCGCCGCGCGCGCCGTAAGACAGCGCCGCTTCGCGCTGCGCATCGCGGCGCATGTCGAGGGCGATTTCTTTGGAGATCAGATCTTCCACAAGCTCCGGCGTGGTGCCGTGGGTTTTGTGTACCTGCTGGAGGCTCACAAGCTCCGGCGGCGTTTTGATTTTATCGAGGGGGTTGATCACCTCGGGTTCGGGCTTGATGCCGAAAAGCGCGATGCTTTCTTTTGCCTTGTCGGCAAGCTTGCCCGCTTTGTAGGCAGGGCTTTCGGGATCAAGAACATCACCGGTATAGTTGCCGCCGCCAAAGCCTGCATCCGCCTGAATGCCGGGAACACCCTGCATCGGGGCCTGACCGTAGGGCGTGCTGGGCACTTGTTGCATCGGGAACGGCGCAGCGCCGGCGCTGGCCGCAGCGGCTTGCTGGTCAGCAAGCGCCTGTGCGAGCGCATCCGGCGTCAGCTGCTGGCCTTGTGCATAAGCACCTGCCGAAAAAGCCGTCAGCAACGCAGCGGCGCAAAGACCGATAAAAACACGGGACAAGGCCGGGCGATTAACCACCGGAAACGGGCGCATAGTTCAACTCCACAATACGTTGATCGGGATCGACGACGATATTGGCACGCAGGCCAGCCTGCAAACCGAGATCGCGCAGAACCTCGACGACAGATTTCTGCTTGGCCTGTACGTTGACGACAAGCGGCGCAGGCGGCTGGTCGCCGTTGACCTGGAATTCATAGCCCGCACGGTCGGCGAGGCGTTTGGCGATCGGCTCGATCGGGCCTGCCCAGTCAACCGAAACGGTGCGGCGCAGTTCCTGCGGTGCATACGGTGCGGCTTGCACCGATACGCCGGGGTTGCGCGCCTGTTCGACCGATGCAAGCGTTTGCAGTGCGGAGGACGCTTTGTCGACGGCGGCTGCAAGGCGCAGGCTCACCGGATCGGGAGAAGCGACCATCTGATGGTCAATCTTCGCTGCCGGTGCGCATGCCGAAAGAGCGAGCAGAGCCGCGCCACCGATAAAAGAAATTTTTTTGTTCATGAGAGTTGTTCCATCACTGCCCGAAAAAAGGGAAACACGTTTGCGTTGGATGATTTTAACCATTTTCAGTCGCAATGCAAACGGCATGCGACTGTTTTCAACATTTTCTCATCGCTATCTGGAAAAGACCGCTTTGGCGGGCGCGGCTTGCATCAGCCGGGGTTGCGGCGGGTCTGCTGGCGCTGGGCAGCGGTGACGAGATCGGCGGGGCTGCGCACCAGACGGTAACGCTGCATGGCGTCCATCACCTTGCTGCGGTACTTGCCGCCCAGATGCGGCGTGGCGGAGTGATAATAGGCAATACCCTGATAGAGACTGCCGGTCTGGTTAATCTTTTTGCGTAAAATCCATGTGCCGACCCCGATATTGACGCAAGCATCGTCGCGCACCAGACGGTGCGCGGTTTCGCGCGGCACGCCCCAGTGGCGCGACAATTCGGGCAACCAGATCGTATTGATCTGCATCGGGCCGAGGTCATAGGTATTGTTGGTGTTTTTGGACGCCATGCCGATACGCCCGCCCTCGACGTGCAAAATGCCGAGAATCAGCGCGGGCGGCACCGAATAGGTCTGTGCCGCCGTAAAAATGCAAACTGCCAGCGCATGCGCCGTCATCATGGCCCGTGGGGTCCTACTTGTTTTTTGCGTCTATCTTGTCCTGCGCGCGGATGGCCGTCAATTCTGGGCCAGTTCCGATTCGAGCAGCATCATATTCGACGGCTTGCCGGAAATCACCGTCAGTTTACCGTTGTCGGGACGACGGTAAATCGTGAACGGCGTTTTCGACAGACCGAAAGTCTTCACCATCTGTGTGTTGGCATCAATCGCCGCAAGAGAGCCATCGACGGCTTTTTCCTTCGACAATACATTCTGCTTGCCCGCGATGTAATCAGACCACGCCGCACCCGGATCGGCACTGGACAGCAGCGCGGCCCCGCCCTCGCGGTTCGCGGGGGCCTGACCGAAAGGCACCAGGCGCACTTGCAGGCGGCCCGCTTTCACTGCGGGTTCCAGCGCTTTCCAGTATTCTTTGCAATGGTCGCAGTTCACGTTCATGAACATATAAAGATACGGCACATCGGCCTTGCCGGCCTGCACCCAGGCGGCTTTTTTCTCGACCGTGGCATAGAAACGCTCGGATTTGGAAACATTGCTGGAGGGCTCTTCCGCGCCCGGAATGGCTTCTTGCGAGCCTTCCATTTTGGCCTTGAGCGCATGCAGCTGGCTCATGGTCTCGACTTCGCCCTGCGGATTGACGAGGTTACCGAGCACAAGCCCGCCCTGCGGCGTGGTATAGGCCGTGCGGGGCGGGATGTCCTTGCGCGTCAGCAGCCAGCCGTCGAGGCCATAGGCATGGCCGATGAATTCGACATCGCCGCCTTCGCTTTTGAATTTTTCCAGCTCCGGATGGCGCAGCTCGTTGCCCGGCGTGACGGTGGCGGGTACAGGCTGCTGCGCGGTCGGCGCCTTTTGCGCGGCCGCCGTCAGCGGCAACGCAAGTGCGGCGCATACAACAGCAGCGGCAGCCGTTTTTTTGAAACCGTGAGCGTTTTTCATCATCCCGTCTTCTCCTTTGCGGAGCCCCTGTTTTTGACGCGGTCAAGGCCGGACGTCCGGCCTGGCGCACCCACAAGAGACTAGAGCATTCACTGCGGCGCGACAATATTTTCCGCGTTTTGATTTTCCGCGTTTTGCGGGCAGACGGCACAGGCCCGCCCACAAACGGCAGACCATACCCTGTCCGAAGCCAAGGCCCATCCCTAATATTGTAAACGATGATTAGATATTTTCTATAATATAAAAAGAGTGTCCTAAAGCCAAGATATAGCCCCTGAACCCCTTCTTAGAGCCTGAAGCCACCGGGCCCTTTGCCTTTTTTAACAGGGGCTGGCGGGACATCCAGCGCGCTGCCTGTCTCGGCCACAGGGGCGCTGACGGCAGGGCTGGCGCTGCTATCCGGCATCGCGCTCAGCAGCATGCGGGTGATTTCCGCGCGCGACGACGCGTTGCGCGTATCCTTGTTCAAATCAAAAACGGTGCGGTTGCGGTGGTCTTTGATGAGAAGGTCAGGGCCATAGCGCAATAAAAAGCGCACGCGGGCAGTCGACTCTTTCCAGACCGACTGCATCAGAACCGTCTGACCATCTGCGTTGCGCGCATTGATATCGGCGCCTTTTTTAAAACACAGGGTCAGGCGTTCATCGAAATTCGACTCATTAAGCGCCATGAACATTTCTTCGTTCACGATGCGCTGCTGTTCGCGGTTGAGGGTGTTGTTCTTGTCGCTCATAGGGTGAAGCCTCCGCCGCCGCGCGGTTTTTGCGGACGGCGCGCAATAACGGCAGCGGGCTTCATGACCTCGATATCCGCCTGTGCAGATGCGGCGGGCGCTGCGGGCGCTTTGCTGCTTGCGCTGTTTTGTGCCTGCTGGTCAGGCATTTTTGCCATCACGGCGTTGATGATGTTCTGGCGTACGTTGCTGTCGCGGTCGATGCGGCTGGCCAGCGTAATCGCGATATCGCCTTTTTTATCGGCGACCATGGTATCGGCGCCGCGCGACAGCCAGTAATTCACCATGCGTTCGGAATAGGTTTTGATGCCGATCATCAGCACCGTGTCGCCCGCATCATTTTTATCGTCGATGCGCGCGCCGGCGCTCAGCAGAAAATCGGTCATATCGGCGGAAAAGCCGCCGCTGTTCTGGCCGACCGTCGCCGCCAGATGCAAAACAGGGCCCCAAACATTTTGTGATGTGCTGCTGGCCATGCTCTGGCGCACGGAATAAAAAATGCCGTTTGCCGAACAGTTGGGGTCCGCGCCCTTTTGCACATACAGCTTCGCCTGCGCCACGTCACGGTTGCGCACGGCTTCGATGAGCAAATTATTGAGGGTGTCCTGCTGCTGGCTCATGGTTTTTGATGGGGCCTGTTACGGGTTGCACGGTCAGCGCCCGCGGATGAATCACGCAGGCAGCGGCAGCAGACTACCAAGACCTTCTTTTTATGTCAATTCATATGACAAACGGGGGCTTGCGCCTTATTAATTTACATAAATGCATATCTTGACAGCGGACAGTACGCCCCCTAAACAGCTGGTCAGTGCTTTTACATTAGACATTTCTGGAAGGAATATCATGAAGGGACGCAAACCTGGCATCTCGCGCTTTCGCCGTGCGTTTTTGGTCGCGGCAGCCGCCATTGGCCTCACCACCGGCAGCGTCGGTATCGACAACCTGCCCAAAGATCCGGTGACCGATACGCATATCACCTTCCAGACCGGCAGCGCCGATCAATACGGCTATAACATTTCCCCCATCGACCAGATGTGGAAACACACGCTGGTGATGAAAAGTGAGGCGCAGCGCGACCTCGACCTCCTCGCCGCCGCGCAGGATGGGGACAGCTGGCGCATCCGCGCGCTGGTTGAACACGGCATCAATACCGAAACCGCCGGCGCCAGCGCGCTGGCCGCGGGTGCCGGTGCGGGCCATGCCGATGTGGTCGATGCGCTGCTGAAAGCCGGCGTGAAGGCCGATGCGCAAGTGAACGCCGCGCTGATTGCAGCGGCGAAAAACAATCATTCGATGATTGCGCTGACGCTTTTGGAAAACGGCGCCTATGCGGGCGCGCGCGGCAGCGATGCGCTGATTTCCGCCGCCGAAAACGGCAACGATGTTCTGGTGCGCGCGCTGCTGGCGCGCGGCGCCGATGCGAACGCGCAGGACGGCATGCCGCTGCAAGCAGCCATTCAGGGCGGTCATGCGGATGTGGCCGATGCGCTGCTGTCCGCAACGCGCACGGCGGCGGTATCTATCCCCACCGCGCCCGATTACAGCATCTGGACGGGCGCACAGCCGTTCGACCATCACATCAGCCCCAACCGTTTCGGCCCGCCGCCGTTTTTCTCGCCCCTCGATGACCCGTTCAGCATGAACTTCACGCTGGTCGAGCGTCCGGTCATCGATGTCAACGCGAACAACGGTCAGGCGCTTTATGATGCCGTTTATAAAAACGATATCGACATGGTGCGCACGCTGCTGAAACACGGCGCCGATGCGAATGCCAAAGACGGCGCCATCAAGCAGCTGGCCAACGAAAGCCGCAGCACCGAAATGGCGAACCTGCTGAACGGCAAAACGCCTGCCGCGCCCGCGTTCATCATCCCGCCCGGCATTTAAGCCGCGCCTGACACGTATAATGTGTTTATTCCTGCCCCCGTGCTGTGATATACACGGGGGCAGAAACAACACGCCGGATAGCAACATGGATGCCGCGCCCGCCTTCGACGAGGAGAGCCTGTATAAATGCACGCCCAGACCCCGCCCATGATGAAACCGAACCTGCCCCCCGAAGCCCTGATTACGATTGATATCGTCGAGCAGCTGACGCCCGCCGATCTCAACGACCTGTGCGACGCGACCGACGCCGCCATCGAGGCAGGCGGCGGTTTCGGCTGGGTCGCCCCGCCCGCGCGCGAGGTGATGGAGCGTTACTGGCGCGGCGTCATGGTGGTGCCGGAGCGTCATTTGCTGCTGGCCCGCATCGACGGCATCGTCTGCGGCGCCGTGCAGCTGGTGGAGCCGAGCCGCCATAACGAGGCGCAGGCCTTCAGCGCCGCCCTGCTGGCCGCCTTTATCGCCCCGTGGGCCCGTGGCCGCGGCGCCGGCCGTAAACTGACGGAAACGGCGGAAAAGCTGGCCCTTGAAATGGGCTACAAGGTTTTGCAGCTGGATGTGCGCGACACGCAGGACGCCGCCATTCATATGTATGAGAAAATGGGTTATCAGCGCTGGGGCGTGAACCCGGCCTATGCCCATATCGATGGCAAGATGATTGCGGGTTACTACTACGCCAAGACCATCAGCCCCGTGATCGCCCCTGCCCCCAAAGGTTAACGCGGCCAAACAGGCCCTGCGGGCGATTTGCAGCGCTGATTATTCAAACTCCCCTGATTTTAAAGGAAATTAACCTTTCGGGCAGCAGGTACCCGGCAAGGATGCGCCACGCGCCGTGCGGAAATTTATATTACAATTCAAAAGCTTATTAAAAAACGGCCAGAATCAAACCGCCGAGTCTGGGCAAATTTCGGGGCTGTTTTGGTTGTAAAATGGTTAATAAAAATATTATGGAAATATTTTAGAAACAATATTACATTCATGCGAAATATTTCATAATAAAATATGCCAGTTTGCTGCTTTTCTGTAATTTTACCTTGATTATCGGGCCATCCGGATTTAACCTTATGTTTACTTACGTAAACGATTATCCAAAATAAAAACAGAACCCCTGCTCTCAAGGAGGCCTAAATCATGGCGTATGATAACGAAGACAACTACCACGGCATGCGATTTTTGCTGGATGCCCAGAACTCCCGCCAGTTTGGCGTGCGTTACGACCATGGCAAAGTATCGAAGCCGATCCATGTCTTCGCCGAGGACGACCGTGAAGCCGGGTTCAAGCCGAACGAAACCGTTTTCGCCTTCGATGACGAAGCCAAAGTCACCACCGACAACGGCAAGGCCCGCCTGTCGACGGTTGCCTATCAGATCATCACCAATGAATCCGGCGAGCCGAAAAAGCTGAAAGAGCTGAGCGTCGATTACGACGTCACCTTCCGCGGCGATGCAGCCGGCAACTTCAAAGTTGTCTATAAACTGTCCCCGACGTCGCGCGATGCGCTGGCGGAGCGTGGTTTTGATGCCAGCTTCCCGCAGGAATTCAGCGAAGCCATCGACCCGCGCGGCCTGAGCCGTAACGGCGTGACCAATCAGGTCGTTGTTGACCGTTCGACCCTGAGCAATCTGTCGTTCCCGCCGCAGCACACGACCAACAAGGCACATCTGGCGCGCTACGCGCTCGAAGGCAACGATCTCGACAGCGCTGTTATGCCGCGCCCCGAAGATATCGTCAGCCAGCGTCCGGACAATGCACCGCAAAAGCCCGTGCAGCAGCCGACCACGGCGCCCGCCAACCAGAACCCGAGCGAACCCGCGCCGCAAAAACCTGCGCCGCAGTTCAACCGCCAGACCACGTTCCGTCCGCCGGTTGTCGACAAGCCGAAAATCTCTGACAGCGCGATCGAAGCTGTTATCAAGATGTTCTGCGAAGACCTCAGCGAAAAGGCCGCCCGCGGCCAGCTGGACCCTGTTGTCGGCCGTAACAACGAAACCCAGGCCGCCATCAAGGTCATGTCCCAGCGCAAACAGTCCAGCCTGTGCTTCACGGGTGAGGCCGGCGTTGGTAAAACCGCGATGTTCTCCGCTATTGCACAATATATCCACGATGGCGAGCAGGTTCCCGACTCTATGCGCGGTGCGCGCGTTCTGCAGCTCGACCTGCAGGCGATGAACGCCGGTGCAAAATACCGCGGCGAATTCGAAGCCAAGCTGAAACCGCTGATCGAAGGCCTGAAAGAGCGTCAGGGTTACCTGAACGGCCGCAAGGTCATTCTGGCCATCGACGAAATCCACTCGCAGCTGACGTCCGGTAAAGCCGAAGGCGGCACCGATGCCGGTAACATGATGAAACCCTTCCTGACCTCCAAGGGCATTTCCGTCATGGGCGCGACCACGGATGACGAATACAAAAAACACATCGAGAAAGACCCCGCGCTAGCCCGCCGCTTCGAAGCGATGCGCCTCGAGGAGCCGAAAAAAGACGATACCCTGCACATCGTGCAGAAACTGTGGCCGCTGATCCGCGACCACCACGGTATCGCCAAAGACCCCAGCGCCGAGGAATTCCAGTATCTGGTCAACATGACCAACCGCTACGCGCCGAACGAAAGCCAGCCGTCCAAGGCCGAAAAAGCCCTCGACATGGCCGCCGCTTCCGCCAAGTTCCGCGGTTCGGATGCGATCGAGCGCGAGGATTACCTGTCGGCTATCGCGAAAATGTCCAAACTGTCCGCGGACTTCCTCGGCCAGAACGACCGCGACCGTTTCCTGAAACTGGAAGCATCGCTGAGCGAACAAGTCATGGGCCAGCCGGGCATCGGCAAGGTCGCCAGCGGCCTGATCGGTTCGCGCGTCGGCCTGAACGACCCGAACAAGCCCATGGGCTGCTTCGTTCTGCAAGGTCCGAGCGGTACGGGTAAAACCGAGCTTTGCAAAGCCCTCGCCCGCACGCTGTTCGGCGATGAAAAAGCGCTGATCAAGCTCGATATGTCGGAGTACATGGAAAAGCACAGCGTTTCCCGCCTGATCGGTGCCCCTCCGGGTTACGTCGGCCACGACAGCTCTCAGCCGGCCCTGACCGAAGAAATCCGCCAGCGTCCCTATTCCATTCTGCTGCTGGATGAAATCGAAAAGGCGCACCCCGATGTGTTCAACGTCCTGCTGCCCGTGCTGAACGACGGCGAGATGACGGACAACCAGGGCAAAACCGTCAAGTTCAACAACGTTATCGTTGTCATGACGACCAACCTCGGTGCGAAAGAAGCGATGGCGGCCCTGCAAGGCGGCGGCAGCAGCAACGGCCTCGCCCTGGGTGGCGGCGCTTTGGAAAAAACGCCGGAAGAGCAACAGGAAATCCTCGCCAAGATCTACGAGCGCGAGCGCAAATCCTTCTTCCGTCCGGAGATGGTCAACCGCATCGAGATGCTGGGCGGCTTCGTCACCTTCATCCCGCTGGCACAGGAAGTCATCACCAAGCTGGTCAACCGCGAGCTGAAAAACGTCAACAGCCGTCTGTCCGACCCGACCGGCGCAAACTTCGGCGGCGTCACGCTGGAAGTCTCGCAGGACGTCAAGGATCAGCTGGCCAAAGAAGGCTACAAGCCGGATATGGGCGCGCGTCCGCTGGAAAAAGTGGTCCGCGAGAAACTCGGCAACCCGCTGGCCTTCTGGCTGCTGGAAAACGAAGACAAGCTGAAGACCTTCGCTGCGGCGAATGGCGGCGCGAAACTCTACGTCGAAAAACTCGGCGCGGATTTCAACCCCGTCATGAAAGCACCGAAAGAAGAACTGGTGGCCCTGCCTGCTGCAAAAGCAGACAAGAAAACCGCCGCGGACTTCAACGCTTCGGCTGATGCCGCTGCGCCGGCCAAAAAGGCCCGCAAGCCCCGCAATCCCGCCAACGACACGGCTGGCAAAACGCCTGCCCCGCGCAAGCGCAAGTCGGGTGGCAATGATTTCAACGCCTGATCATTAAGGCTTCGGCCTTGATGTGAAACTGACAGGGGCTCCGCAAGGAGCCCCTTCTTTTTTGTAGCGACGGCAGCGGGCGCAAGTCCAAAAACCTCGCCCCTCCGCGCATGCCAAAACATCGCCCCGCACAGATAGTGCGTGACAGCCGATAGACAGGATTGAGAAGAAAACGGCGCCCTAGCGCGGGCCGCCGGGGCCGCTGTTTTTGCGGCCAGGTTTTTGCGGCGGATTTTTATCTGCCGCTGCATCCGGCGGCGGCGTATCTGTTGCGGACGGCGGCGTATCTGCGGGCGGCGGCAACGCGGGTTTATTATCCGGCGGCGGCAGCAGGTTCTGGTTGGCGCTGGTTTTGTCTTTGAATTGCTTCAGGCGATAGGCGCTCCAGCCGAACATGCCGCCCGGTACAATCATCGCCACGACCAGAATGCCGATTTCCTTGGGCTTGCGCAGGTCGCGCACCGTATGCGCCGCCGTGCCGCCCAGATCGCGCAGCGTGATGCCGCGCATACCGCGCACGGCATCGTCGAAATTCTGCCGCAGGCCTTTTTTCGGGCGGGCAGGTTTGTTGTTTTTGTCCTGCTTGGGCGCGTCCTTCGGCCCTGCGTTATCGTTATCCGCCTTGGGCTGCGGATTGTTTTTATTTTTGTTATTGCGGAAGAAGAACATGATGTGTGGTGATCGCCTTTTTTCAATTACATAACATAAAGACATCACGGCATGCAACAACATCCTGCACCGCGGCAGGCGCGGCAGCGGCAAGGTCTTGAATAGATTTAATATCCCGGTTTGGGCCCGCGCGGGCCTTTGGGCGGCCAGTCGCCCGTCACCCACGGCGGGCGCGGCGCATGCGGACGTTTCGGCGGATAGCTGCCGTAGGGGTTACTTTTTTTCGGCAGCGCCATTCTCGGCGGCGGAAACGACGGCAGTTTCGGCCGCGGCGGATTTTGCAGGCTTTTGATTTTGCCCATCTGGTCACGCAAGCGCATCAGGGTATAGGCCTGCTGGTATCCGGCGTTTTTCTTTGCGCGCATGGCTTCGGTATGCGCGGGGTAATCACGCTCGAACATCACCTGATACAAAAATTCGCGCCGCGCGTAATCCGCGTCTCCGGATGCGGCGAACATGCCGCCCACACCGCTGTGCGGCGGGATTTTCGACGCCAGTCTTTGCAGCTTGATATCGCGCGCTGTGACGATATCCATATCCAGCAGGGTTTTCGCCAGCAGCGGATGTTTCGCGCCGACAAGATCAATCACATTCACCTGCGCAAAATCCGCGCCGCTGTCCTTCAGTTCACGCACGGCAGCCAGCACATCTTCGGGCACTTCGCGGCGGTGGCAGCGGCCGTTGAGGTAGCGCATGATATGCGCCGTTTCGCTCGCATCCGGCACATGGGCTTTGCTGCGGATGGCGGCGCGCAGCGTATCAAACCGTTTGGGGCTGAGGAAATGCGCCACGCCCTTGTCTTCGATATGGCGGCGCTGCGATTGCAGATTAAAGGCAGCGCGCAGCGTTTCGTCCGGCGCGGCCGCCGCCAGCGTATCCAGAAGCGCGGGGGTAAACGCCGCCAATGTAAAAAATCCGTTTTCCAGCAGCGTTGCATCCATATGCGCCACAGCCGCACTGTGCCGCGAGGCCTGACGCGTGTGCAAATCGGTAAAGCGCCGCGCTTCCTCCGGCGTTACATTGCTCTTCGCGTTGCATATGACCTTGGCGGCCGCGCTGAAAGCGATGCGGTGGCGGCTCACCGTTTCGGCGGCCTGACGTATTTCAAAATCATCCTGCTTGAGTGTTTCCTGCGCAAAACACCAGCTATGCAGCATCTTTTCACGCAGCGCCGCAATATCGCCGCCCAAAAGGCCGCGCTCCTGCAGCGCAGGCACAAGGCTGTAAATATCGACCGTGTGATCAGACAGTCTGTCGAGGGCAAGCGGACGCACAGACACGCCCGCCGCGCGCACATCATCAATCACCGCGAGCACCGCCGCTGTATCCGGCCCCTGCGGTGTATGACGCGCCATGTCGCGCAAAAGCGGTATCAAATCGACGCCATAATCGCCCGCGCCGGCAGCGTGAGCGAAAATTTCCTGCGCCTCCGCCATGTTTTTGAGCCGCACCGCGCGCAGCCCGAATTTGACAATCGCCAGATCCAGCGCCGCATTTTCTTCGGGCCTGACATGGCCCAGCTTGGCGTTTTCCTCCATCAGACGCTTATCCATCGCAATCGCCACGCGCGGGTCGATGGCTTGCGCATCCGCAGCCCTGTCGATACGCATGCCGCCTTCGGCAAGAACAGACGTAAAAGGTTTTATCGTGTCTTTGAGCGCGTGCACGGCAATAGCGGTTTGCGCCTCGCTCCAGCGCGCGCCATGCGTAACCAGCAGCTGCGCCATCGCGCGGTCCTGCTGCTGCACGGCCAGATAAAGATGAAACCAGTCCGGTTTGAAATCGGTGCTGTGCCAGAACGTATGGTCGAACAGCTGGCGCGCCGCTTCGCCGTCTTTGCGCAGAATGGCGCGCGTCAGCGCATCCGACCATTCGCGCGCGTCCATCGCGCGGTCGGTGCCGGTATAAAACCCGAAATCATACGGCCACATATAATGCATCGCGGTCGTTTTCCGGCGCTTTTGGCGCATGCGGCGTCGGGGCAGGGCCCTGAATCGCCTTGGTTGTTTAAGGAAATTCACTATACCCCGCGCAGTGCCGCAGGGTCAACGCCGGATGCAGGCGAGGGGCGCATTAAATGCGCATGCAGGTCAAGGACTTAAGATGAAAAAAGCAGCCTGCGGTTTACGCGTAGGCCTGCAGCATGCTGCGCAGCTGGCGGGTGGTCGTTTCCACGCGGTCGGCTTCGCGCCCGATGGTTTCGACGCGGCGGCTGAGATCGCCGTCGCTGCCCGCTTCCTGTCCGGCCAGCACGGCCGCCTGATAAAGATAAACCTCGGCCTGCTGTTCCAGATTGGTCAGCAGCTTTTCGCCGGATTTGATGGTCGCGGGGTTGGGCTTGGCGCCCGTTTCGGTCATGTCGCGGATGGTAGAGATGAAGGCCTCGGCCGCGGCGAGCTGCTTGTTCGGCTTGGCAGCCGCGAAAGCTGTTCTCAGTTTGCTGTCGGCAGACATCACTGAATCGGTCATCCTGCGCACCTCCGGCATGAACACGTCAAAATCCTGAAAACCCTACACTTAACAAGCTATCAGGACTTGGTTAACGGAAAGTGAACAAACACCCCGTTTTGCCAATGTTTTCGCGGGTTTTTGAGGTTTTTTGCCGATACGCCGCGGCGCTCAGCGGTTGCCGGGCGGTTTGGGCGGCGGCGGGCTGTTTTTGTTCTGGGTATTTTGCTGGTGGCGGCGCATCTCCGCGTCCTCCCGCTCCTTCCTGAGCATCCATTCACGGATGCGCAATTCCACGAAATATTCGGCGGAATCCTTGGGCGGGCTGGGCAAAATCATCGAATGCAAAGCGCGGCGCTGGCGCTCTTCGCGAAACGCGGCGGTCAGGTCGCGCGCGGGCCCCTCCCCCTTCGGCGTCACGGCACGGATAAAATCGCGCATCGCCGGCGGCAGAGGCTGCGGCGGTGTCGGGTCATCAGGGCCGGCGGCATTCGGTTTCATAGGCCCATTCTAGCGGGGCGTCGGCCAGCCCTGCAACAGGCAATAGAGCGTCAGGCCGTCCATAAGGTTTTTGCGGGCGCTGCCGCGGCGCAGGCGGCGGTCGCTGTCCTGCTGGCGACAGCTGAAGCCGAAAACCAGAATATCGATGATCATCGCATGGCTGATTTTTTCGCGGTGGCACTGTTTTGTCCACTCCACATACCCGTGCACCAGACGTCCGTGCGCCGCCCCCGCATTGCCCGCGCCCGTCGCGCCCGGAATGCGCTGCCAGTCGGACGAGACATAGCCAAGCCCGCGGCCCATGGTTTCAAACGCCATGGCGATTTGCAGGGCGGCATCCTGCTGCGCGCCGCTCATGGCGTCCCACAGGCGGGCATCGACGATACGTCTGCGCGTCACATCCTCCCCGCCTGCCGCGCCGCGCAGGCGCACGGGCGTTGTCGGCGCCAGCAGTTCCTGCCGCGCGTGCACATCGGCGGTTTGCGGTGCTGCGGCCTGTGCCGCTGTAGACGGCGGCGATTTGCGTCGCGGGCGCGCGGGCCATTCGGGGCGCCAGTCGCGCCAGATATCGCCGTGGTTTGCGCCGTTTTTGTCGTCTGCTGACATCATGTGTTTCTCCTTAAAAAATAGCGTCCGGTAAAATAGGGGCAGGTAAAAAAAAGGATTGAGATAAAGCTTCGGAAAATATCATGCGGGATGTTCGCTGCGGCTGCGCGCGCGGTGGGCGCGCACGCGTTCGGTCGACAGGCGCTGCACCTGCGTCCATTCGGCGATGTGGTTGTCGGTCGTGATCATGCCGCGGGTATAAAGCGTATCCAGCGCGGCGGCGATGCAGGTGGCGTCCATATCCGTCAGCGCCGCGATATCATCGGCATCCAGCCCGGCAAGACTGCCGCGCGGGCGGTTGCGGCTGGCGTGGTCGTAAAGCACCGCCCACAGCGCCAGCATTTCCCCCCGCTTGAGCCCCGCGCGCCGCGCCACTGTCCACAGACGCGGGTCGAGCGAAACACCGTTTTGCATTTTGAACCATTCCATGTGCCGCCCCCTGTTTCAGGCTGTTGTTTCCGGCATACCTCCGGCGGTGCGGCAGGGGTGTTTTTTGCGGCCCTGCCGGTCATGCAAACCGGACGAATCTTGTACGGGGAAATATTGCGTTATTCGCAACTTTTAGTCCAGAAAAATCTTTGTTCTATATTTTAATTATAAATATCAATGATTTTATATTATATTACCGCTGTTTGTATATTGCGCTTTTCACAAAAATATAAATGCGCTAATCTCAATCATGTCCCGTTTGCATGAAAAGATTCGCGATATCCTCGATAACAACCCGCAGCTGACGCAGCGCGGGCTGGCGGCCGTGATGGGGCTCGACCCTGCGGCGGTGAACCGCATGCTGCATGGCCGCCGCGGTATCATGGCGGAGGAAATTCCGATTATCGAAGCCTACCTCGGCCAGAAGCTCGGCTTCGCGGCCAGCGCCGCATCCACGAGCGTAACCTCTGCCGTGCCCGCGCTGCCCGACAGCATAGCCCCCGTTCCCGTGCGCAGCCTGCAGGGCGATGCCGCCGCAATCGACTGGACACCCCGCCACCCCGCGCAGGCGGGCATTGCGGATGCTTTCGCAATCTATGTCAGCGACGACAGCATGGCGCCGCGATATTTGCGCGGCGAAACCGTTTATGTGCACCCGCACCGCCCCGCACGCGCGCCGCAGGATGTGGTGTTACAATCGGCATCCGGCGCGATGACGCTGTGCCGCCTTGCCGCGCAAAACGGCGACCATCTGCATCTGCAATTTTTCAACCCGCCGCGCGAAGAAATCCTTTCGCAGGGCAGCCTGCGCGCGGTTTATGCCGTCGTCGGGCGCGGATAGGCCGCGCGTTTATTTCCGCACAGATTTTTAGATAAACAAAAACCCCGCGGCCGAAGCTGCGGGGTTTTCGCGATCTCCTTTGATCGAACAGTTTTAACTTTAACGGCGCTGCTGGCGCGCGCGGCGGCGCGCCTCGGCGGCGGCCTTGCGCATGGGGTCGAGGTCTTCCTGCTTTTTCGGCTCAGCATTCGCGGCAGGGGCAGCGGGTTTTTCCGCAGCCGGTGCCGCGTCTTTTTTCGCGCCCGTGTTGAAATCGCCCGCCGCGGGTTTTTCAGCCAGCTTTTGCGCCGGCTGCGCGGTTTGGCGTACATCGGCGCTATAACTGTCATCAAGCGGTTTATAGAAGGGTTTGCGGTTTTTGTTGCCGCCGTTGTCGTTGGCCGCCGCGCCTTCGCGCAGTTTATTCCGGCAGACCAGACCCGCCGCGATACCGGCGGGAATAGCGAGGGCGACAACCGCCGCCGCGCCATAAACAGCCGCCACCGCGCCGATGCCGACTGTCGCCGCCGCCGCCGTGAGCGTGCCCATGACAGACGAGACGATACCCGCCGGAACAACCGCCGCGCCCGCCGCCTGTGCCGCAGCAAGACCGCCGACAGCCGCGCCCGCGCCGGCGACGCCAAAGCCCGTCCATTTCACGGTATGCAGCAGCGCCTTTTTCACGCCGGCGAAAGCACGGCCCAGACGTTTTTTGAGGGTGCCGTTTTTCTGGTGATCCAGCCATTCCGCTTCGCGCTCGCGCATGAAATTGCGCACGGGCATGGACTCCGCGCCCGCTTTCCAGCTGCGCCAGCTGCGCAAACCGAAATAACCCGTCGCCGCGATGGCGCCGATGGAAACCCATGTCGTCATGACGGGCGTCAGCACAAATACAGCCGCCGCCGCCGCGCCGTATTTCGCCGCCGATACCCAGCGGTCTTGCGGGGAGACGCGGTGTTTGCGGTCGCTCTCGCTCGGACGCATGGCGCGGAAAGCATTATAGCCCGCCATGCCGACCAGACCCGCCGTCGCAATCGGCAGATAGGTCAGCACAAGGCCGATTTGCTGCGTAATCAGATACGTCGCGCCGCCCGACACGCCCGTACCCGCGGCCGAAGACACCAGCGGCTTTTGCTGCTTGGTTTCGAAAATGCCTTTGGTCTTCTGCCAGAAATACCAGAGCTTGCCGGGGGATTTGCCTTCGTAGCTGACGCTCATGTTCTTGCCTTTTCTTATCTGGTTGGATGCCCGGCGCGGCCTTGATACGGCGGCGGCTGGCGCATCGAATCTTGCGAATGAAAACAGGCCCAGTATATTGCCATAATAGGTAAAGTCAAAGTATTTTTACCCTAAAAATACTTAACAATAACATATATTTAGCATCACTTCGGGCGGCGCGGATGCAGCTGCACAACCTTCAGGGGCGCAATGTCGCGCTGAAGCACGCAATTCTGTTCAAACAGCCGCGCCCGCGCGGCGGCGGCTTCGGCATCGCGGCGCTGCGCGATGACCGCCGTGAAACTGGCAAATTCCTTGGGCGGCAAATGTTCGCGCGCGAGAGCTTCGGCATCCTCGCCTTTTTTGTTCACGGCATCGATCATCGCCCCTGCCGCCGCCAGACGGCAGACCGCCCAGCCATGACCGGCGCGCGCCGCTTTCATCAAAGCCGTATCGCCGTGGATATCATCCTGCGCATCCAGCGCGGCGCCGGATATCAAAAGTTTTTCAACCGCGCCGCTGAGCATTTTTGCGCAGGCGATCATCAGCGGCGTTTCGCCCGCTGCCGTGGCCACATCATGGCGTGCGCCATGATGCAGCAGCAGCGCCGCATGTTCTTCGTGCCCGTTTTCAAGCGCGTAAAGCAGTGCGTTCTTGCCTGCAATATCTGCGGCATCGATCTGTTTTTTGTGTCTGGCGATTTCTTTATGCAGCGCGGCAAGGTCGCCATAGGCCGCCGCGGTCAGCAGTGCTTGCGGCGGTTCGGTCGCCCGCATTTTGAACGCGCCGCGCAGCATCAGGGCGCCCGTTTGCGCACAGCGAGCGGCGAGAGCAGCGCCACCGCCTGCTGCACAACACTGTGCCGCGCCGCCGTCGTTTCGCGCACAAAGGCGAGCAAATCCGAAGCCCCCTGCGCGCGCAGGATATCGAGGGTGTTTTCACCGCTCTGGCGCGTCAGGGCCGTATCCGCCCCCGCATCGAGCAGCACCGCAAGGGCGTTTTTGCGGCGGCTTTCGGCGGCGATCATCAGCGGCGTTTCGCCGGTGTTGGATACCGCATCGACTTGCGCGCCATGGGCCAGAAGAAACCCCGCACATTCAGCATGGCCATACAGCGCCGCCCAGTGCAGCGGTGTCCAGCCTTCATCATCACGCGCCGCAATGCGCGTGCGCACATCGGGAAAAGCCATCAGGCCCGCCAGATCGCCCTGCGCGATCAGATTGGTGAATCTGTCATCCGCGCTGAGCGGCGCGTCGTTATCGTTATTAGGGGGCGCGGCGGGCGCCATTTACGCGCCGCCTTCGAGACGCGAGAGCAGGCGCGGGTTATTGCCCAGCGTTTTATGCACGGGGCATTTGTTGGCGATTTCCAAAAGCCGCGCGCGCTGTTCGGCATCCAGATTTCCCTCGAGCGTGATATCGCGGGTAATCACATCAATCACGGCATTGCCCATGTCGTCTTCGCGGTGGTGCGTCAGGCGCACGGAAACTTTGTCCAGCGCCCAGCCCTTGCGCTCCGCATACATGCGGATGGTGATGCTGGTGCAACTGCCCAGCGCGGCGAGCAGCAATTCATAAGGCGTCGGGCCCTTGTCCTGCCCGCCTTTTTCGACGGAGGCGTCGGAGAGGAAATGATGCGTTTTGCCCGTGACGTTTTGCACGAAATTGCCATCGCCGCTATCCGCGACCGTGACTTCTGTCAGACCGTCTGCCATGTGAAACCCCTTTTATTTCTGAAATGTGTGAACGGCGCGAAAGCCGGGCATCAACCGTTTTTCGGGCCGGCGTTTTTGCGCGGCGCGTTTTTTTCCGATGCGTCCTTGGCGGGCGCATCGCCCTTTGGTTTGTCATCCAGCGCGTCGTGGATTTTATCCTCGATCGCATGCGCGCCTTCTTTGGCCTTCAGCGCGGCCCAGCGGCCAAAGGTTTTGAATACCGATGCGCGGGATTTTTCCGGCGCGGCCGCCGTATCGGCTGCAGGCGCGGCATCCGCGGGTTTTTGTTTTTCAACCGCGGCGCTGGCCTGCGCCTGCGCTTCGGCGGCTTTGCGTTCGGCTTCCTGCGCGCGTTTGGCTTCGCGTTCGCGCTTCACCTGCGCGGCGCGTTCCTGCCAGGCGCGTTTAAGCTCGTTCGCCTTCATCTCCAGATATTTGTTTTTGACGATGTCCTGCACATCGCCCATGTAATCGGTCTTGATTTTCATGACCTGCGCGCGCGCGAAATAGCCGGATGCGGCCGCCGCGCCCACAGACGCCACGCCCACCGCGCCCGCCACCAGCAAGGTCGGTGCCATGACCACACCTGCAATCCCTGCGCCAATCGCCGCAAGACCGCCCAGCGCAAAACCCGCCGCGCGTTTCAAACAGCCGCGAATACCGGCATGGGTTTTCACCATGTCCTTCAGGGTATTGATAATCCATTTATTGGTGGGCAGCAGGGCGGAATGCGGATCGATTTCCGGCAGCATCATGCGCGCAAGGCGCGTTTCGGGGTTCAGCGGCTTTTGCACATCTGCGGTCGGCACGGGCGTTCTCCCTTCCGGACATCAAGAATCAATTTTTGGAACACAAAATTCAGGCGTCAGACTAGCACTTTTTCATAGCGCGGGAAAGCTTTTATGGTCCTGATAAATCAAGGATTTACGATTTCGGACCCGCAATATTCTTGCGTGCAGGCGCCGCTGTGGCGGCAGGCGGCGTTTCGCGTGCGCCCGCGTCCTGTTTTTGCGCGCCGGAGTCCGTGCGCGCGGCGGCATTGAAACCGTCATTCGCCGCCGGCATCGTGCCCGCCGCGGGCGGTGCATTCTCCGCTGTCAGGTCGGCGGTGGGAGTCTCCGCGGTCTGCTGGGCTTCCGCCGCTGCCAGCGCCGCTGCCTTTGCGCGTTTTTTCTCGCGCATATGCCGGATACCCGTGATGCCGAAATAAAGCCCGCTGATACCCGACACCAGATAGCTGGTCGCCGTGACCGCCGCGACCGTGATAAGACCGCCGAGCGCCACGACCGGCAAAACCAGAATTTGCGTGGCCAGCGCCGCCGCACCCAGCACCAGCGAAATCGCCGCGCCGCCGACGGCAATGCCGCCCAGCACGTTGTCTTGCTGACCTGTTGTCATTTTCTTGGTCATCTTCCATGCGCGGCTGTTCAGAAACCCCTTAACAACGGGGGTTTCCAGCACCTTGCGCACTGCGGGTTTTTCGCACTGGCGCTGCCACCAGTTGGGCCCTTTGCTCTCCGGCTTCGGCGGCAGCGGCTTGCCCGTGACATTCGAATAGATTTTGCGCAGGCGATACCACGACCGCGCACCGCCCGCGACAATCCCGTAGGCACCGATACCGACCACCGCACCGCACGCCGCTATCCCCGCCGCTGCCAGCATAAACGGCGCGGCCACGACATAGGAAACCGTGAGCACGCTGGCGATCACAATCGCGCTCGCCCCGCCCTTGACGGCCAGCGCATGCACCCAGAATTCGTGTTCGTGCATCAATTCCTTGGCGAAGGATTTGGTCATGCGCCAGCGGCGGCCCAAGCCGCTGCCTGCAGGGGCGTTATCCGCAGACACAGGCGCGCCTGCCCCCGCCGATACGGCGGGGTCTGCAAGGGCGTTTTTCTGTTCGCTTTCCGTGGACATATGGCGGTTATACATTTTTATAAACGGACGACAGCTGCCGACACCCGAAAACGAATACCGGCAGCCCCCTTAAAAGGGCAGGGCATGATTCAACATATTCACGGCGATGGCAAGAATCGTTTTGCCCCCTTTGGCGCGATTTTGTTCAAAAACGCCTAAAATCCGGCGTAAAAAACTCCGCCGGACACGGGCATTAACGGTTTGAAAATGATAAACAAAATGACCTGTTTTAAAAGCCGTCCAAAAACCCCGCAGTCTTCACCAATCGTTAACTTTATTTGCATAAAGTCTATGTATACACGAAACGCCGCAGCATCCGAAAAAGCGGCGATATCGTAGAAAAACCGGGAGGATACAACAATGAGCGACATCAAAGGATATATCTACGTCGGCAAAGGTCACGACGATGCGGCCCACAACGGCCTCGGCGCGGATGTGGCGCGTTTCGTCATCGTACATAAAGGCCGCGAGGCGGAGGCCGAAAGCCTCGCCAATGCGTTCAAGAGCGCGAAGGATCACCTGCGCGTGCGCACGGGCGTTGTGCAGTGGCGCGCCGAACAGGTCGACGAGCAAATCGAGAAATTGAAATCACGGCCGGAGCTGGCCGATACGCTTGGGCAGCTGATGCGCGCCAAAGCGGATCTGAGCGGCGTCAGCGCGGCAGCCAGCAGCGAGTTCGGCAAAAAGGCCGTCAAGGCGGTCAAGCCGGTACCGGCCACGCCGCAGCACCGCGCGCGTCCCGCAGGCCTTCACGCGTAACGCGCGGCGGTTTGCAGCACGCTTCGGCAACGGCTGAAGCGCGGGGCATAAGCTGACTTTACTTTCAGACTGATGGGGTCTCGTCCGCCGGGACGTAAATACCGGGTTTCGTGTCCTCCCGGACATGATGGGGAAAAACTGAAGGGCCGTCCGCATGGGACGGCCCTTTTTTTATGCGCGTGCTTTATGCGCGCGAGGACAAGCTTAGCGCCCTTCTGCCGCCGCGCGCCGCGTACGCCACATCGAAAACCCGCCCGCCAGCATCGCCAGCCCCGCAAGACCCAAAAGCCCCGGCCACAGCGCGTTCATGATCGGCCCGCGGTCTATTATCGCCTTGTCCGCCGGTGCGGCGGGGTCGTAAAGAACGGTGACCTGCTCGCCTTCCTGCAGCAGCGGGTGGCTGCTGCCCTGACGTTCGGTGAACGTATGGTTTTCGCTGCGCGCATCGCTGAAGGATACCCGCGCGCGGTATGTCACCGTATCGCTGCCGCGCGACGTTTCAAAGCCGACAATCACGCCCTGCGCGCGTGCGCCTGTCATCGACAAACGGTAGACCTCGCCGCCCAGATACCACGCGCCCCATAGCGCGCCGAGGCCGAGCAAAAACAAAAGCGGCATCGCCGCGCGCTGCGCCTGTTCGGTTTCGGCGGCAAGGCGGCGGCCTGCGGGGCTTTGCAAATAATCCTCGGCGGTGGTCAGGTTCATCTTGGCGAATTTTTCTTCGCGGCGGCGCTGCATTTCAGCGCGAAAGGCGCTTTTGGTTTTGCGCACGTCCTTTGGCAGCAGAATTTTGTGAAACCGCCGCAGCCCCGCAAAAATAAACACCGCCAGCACCAGCCAGCTCATCGGCGTGAAGGGATAGGCGAAAAGCCCCATGCCCAACAGCACAAGGCCGGGGATGAAGAAAATAAAACCGATCAGAAAAATGCCGCGCAAATCGCTGCGGATGGATTTCGGATCATCGGGGAAAACATAAATTGTTACTTCGCGCCCCGTCTCCTTGCCTTTGATGATGCTGGAGCCGGTATCGGATACCGTTTCATAAACCTCCCCCGTCGGCATCATGTAGCGGTAGACCGCATAAAACATGCGCCCGCTCTGGCGCACGCCCGTGATAATCGCAGGCACCCGCAGCGCGCGCAGATAGGTATGCAGGCCGAAAAGCACAATCGCGCCGCCCAGCAGTGACGTGACCAACCCCACCGACAGATACACCGCCTGATGAAAAGCCGTCATGGCGTCAAAAGTCATTTCGAACATTTTTGCTCCTGCGCTGCGGCGCGTGTGGCCGGTCTGGTCATCGCGCGCGCGGGGTGTTAGACTGCGCGTAACGCAAACAGGCGTATTGATAACACCAGAATACAAAACACCCGAGGTAAAGGACAAGCCATGACCGCCGCCGCAAAACCTTACGACCCCAATAATATCTTCGCCCGTATCCTGCGCGGCGACATTCCGTGCAACAAGGTTTTCGAAAACGAACACGTGCTGGCTTTCCGCGATATCCACCCGCAGGCGCCGGTGCATGTGCTGGTCATCCCCAAGGGGGCCTATGTCGATATGGATGATTTCACCGCGCGCGCCAGCGCCGATGAAATCGCCGCCCTGATGCGCGCCACGGGGGAGATTGCCCGCGCCGAGGGAATCGCCCAAAGCGGATACCGCGTTTTGTCGAACTGCGGCGCGAACGGCGGGCAGGAAGTGCCGCATTTGCACCTGCATCTGGTCGGCGGACGCACGCTGGGCCGCATGCTGCAAAGCGCCTGAACGGCCGGCGCACCGGCAGATGACATAATGTTTATCTAAACGCCTGTTTTTATAATCATTTTAAAATGTCGCGCCGCAAAATAAGAAAATATCCAAACATCGTATAGAACCTTGTCAAAAGTTGCCCCTCTGCTAGACTAACCGCGGTTTTCCTGCAACAACAGCCAGCCTGCGGGCGGGCGAGGACGCATGGCAGACAAACGCCGATTGCAAGAGTCGTTCAGGCGTGCCGCGACAAAAACGCGCCGCACGCTGGGCGGTGTTTTTCTGGGCGCCGCGCTTCTGAGCGGATGCAGCAGTACGCCTGCGCGCATGGAGGGCGATGTTGAAAACGCCATCCTCGGCCACAAGCCCGTTGCGGTGACCGCGTTTCAGCAAAATCTCGAAGGCCGCAGCCTGACGGCCGATACCGAAGCGATTTTCAAACGCAACGTCAAAACCCCGGTCAACGAAAACCTGCCCGAAGACAAACGCATCCGCGCCTATATCGACCAGCTGTGTTTCACGCCGCAAAGCACGCCGAAGCCCGAACAGGAAGCCGTGCGCGAGGCGCTGCAGGAACTCGCCAAGCTGCCGCTGACAGGCAGGCCGCTGGTGGAACTGGCGATGCGCGAAAACATGCAGTTCTGCAATATCCCGACCATGCCGCTGGGCACCGGCGCGCAGTATGTGCCGTCGCTGGTAGCCGTACTGGCGCCGCCCGATGGGGAGAAACTGCAACTGCGCCAGACCATCGCGCATGAAATCCTGCACGGCGCGCAGGACAAGCACGGGCTTTTGAATTACCAATACACTTGGGATATCGAAAGCCGCCTGACGCGAAATCTGTCGATTGAAGCGGCGGCGCTGTCGATGGAAATCCTGATCGCCTTCGAAGCCAAGCAGATGGGCAATCCCGCGCATTGGGATCACATGCAAAAAAGATACGGTCCGCAAAGCGTCTATGGCGATCCTGCGGTTTACAAAAGCGCCGATGAAACCTGGGCCAAAGCCAAGGCGGAGGGCAAGGACGATGCCGCCGCGCTGCGCGCTGTTGGCGGCGTGATCTGGAATAAAATGTTCGATAACCGTGCATGGCTGGATTTCTATCTGAATTTCGAGCTGCAAACATATCTGCGCGACATCACCAACGGCGCGCTCGATAACCAGACCGAAATTCACGGCAAAGCCTATGCGCAGGCCCTGACCGACAAGGCGGGGAAAACCGGCAGCGACAACAGCTTCACCGAAGGCGCGCGCGTGCCCGCGCTCGACAAATTGCTGGAGGGCAATACGGCGATGCGTCAGGCCTATGCCGCCGCGGATCTGGAACGCCACCGCCGCTCGCTCGGCGCGGATCATCCGAAAACGCAGGCGCTGAAACGCGCGGCGGAGGCGGATAACAACCCCTACATCGCCCTCGACCTTGCGAAGATTGTCGAGAAAAGCCGCGCCCATACCTTTGCCGATGAAAACGGCAAGCGTAAATTTTCTTTCCTGCACGAATACATGGATGCGGCGGCTGGCCGTCCGCGCGTGCAAACGGCGACCTCCGCCCCGTCGATCGCGCCCGCAGCGCATCCGCCCGCCCCGCCCGAGGCCAAAGGCACCGAAGTCGCCGCGCCCGGAAAACCCGCCGCGCCCAGCGAACAGGCCGCGCCTGACAAGCAAACCGATACGCCCGATACCGCGCAGCCCGTACCGCCGCGCGATACGCTCGCCGTCACCAGACCGGCGCCGCAACCCGCCCGCCGCGCCGCCTGAAATCCGGTTTTATTAAAAACAGTATAAAAACAAGGGCTTTTCCTTGGCACCGGCGCATCTGAACACTGTTAAAAAAATAGTCAAAATCATAGCTTTACATATTTTTAAGCCCTGCCCCCTATAATAAGGGAAAAGGAAACGCGGCGAATCCTGCCTGCGGCCCCCGAGGCCCCACAAGGACACACGCCGCCCGAAAAAGGGTATGTAGAGATATGGTTGCTATCGTCGCGGCCTTCGGGCCAGAGGATCTGGACAAGCAGCAGGACAGACTGAACGCCGCCCTGCTGGAGGCCGCCGCCACCGATGACATCCCCGCTTTTCGCCGCGCCTTTGCCGAGGGCGCGCATATCAACGCCCGCGGCGAGATAAACGAAACCGCCCTCATCCGCGCCGCACGCGAAGGGCGGTTGATCATGACCGAGATTTTGCTGGGCGCGGGCGCCAGTCTGGATTTGCAGGACCGCGACGGCCGCACGGCCTTGTCGTATGCGACGCAGGGCGGATTTACCGAGATTGTATCCATGCTGGTGCGCAGCGGCGCTGACATCACACTGGATGATAAAAACGGCGACAAGCCGCTGGATATCGCGCTTCGCAGCGGCAATCCCGCGATGGTCGCGCTGTTTGAACAACCGCTGAAAGATTTGCTGGCGCGTATTCCATCCGCCGATTCAGGGCCGCGGTTGCAACACCGCCGCGCCCCCGCCTGCCCGCCCGACCCGCACGGCGATACGATGCTGACCTGGGCCGCACGCGAAGGACAGGAAAACGTGGTGCGCGCCATGGTGCAATCGGGCGCCGATGTTTTTGTGCGCAACCGCGCCGGCCGCACGCCGCGCGAAGTTGCGGAAGCCGCCGGTCACCGGCTGGTGGCCTGCATGCTGGAAGACGCCGAAGCGCGCCAGATGTCCGCGCACGGCGTGCAGGCGGAAACATCTGCCGACATACCGGCGCGGCCTGTCTGAATATTTGATTTTTGCATCACAGTAACGCCGCCCGCCGCATAAGGCGGGCGGTGTTTTTTCAAGGACGCGGGCCGCCGGATTTACGCTGCGGCGCGGCGGGTTTCGCATCGTTCGCAGGCGTGCGTCCAAAACGCGCCACGACATCATCGACAGCTGCCGTGATGCTGGGGGCGGCGCTGGCGCCTTCGGGCAGGGTCTGGCCCGCCATTTCGCGGCCATGCCAGTTGAGGGCCGCCACATGAATGGCTTCCATGCCGTTTTTGCGCGCGGGGATAATATCGGATTTCAGACTGTCGCCGATCATCACCGCGTCTTCACCCTTCAGACCCGTTTTGGCCAGCGCGGCGGCATAGACGCCTGCGTTTTTATCCTCGACCACAAAAACGTCGCGGAAAAGATGGCGGAACGGCAGCGCGGCCACGCGCGCGTTTTGCACATCGGGATCGCCCACGGTAATCAGATAGGCATCAAGGCCTGCGGCAACGACTTTGGCCAGCGCCTCGGGTGCGCCGGGTTTGATTTTCGCTTCGGTCGCATAAACGCTATAGGCCATATCGCGCGCATGTTTGATCTCGCCGGTATCGGCATCGGGTACATATTCCTTGAGCACGTCTTCGTAAGCCTGCGGCAGAAGTTCTTTGCCGTAGCCGAAGCGGTCGAAAATTTCGATCTGGCGGGCGCGCAGGCGCTCGATGATATCCTGCGGATTGTCATGCACGCCGCAGCTGAGCATGAAATCGGCGAAACGGTTTTCGGCATCAATATAGATTTGCTGGGTTTCGATCAGCGTATTATCCATGTCGAAAAAAACGGCTTTGACCACGCGCGGTGTCTCCTGCTTGTCGTTGTTCGGGCATTGATGTCGTATGCCGCGAGTCTATCGGTTTTTACGCGTCATGCAAGGGGGACTAACGCCGTCTAGATTAAGCAATTTCAGATGTTTATTTTTGCTGCATTGCCATATTGTTGCAAGCCGCGCCCAATCCCGCTAGTCTGGCGGGCGAAAGGATGCACGGATATGAGCTGGATGAGACACCGCTTCGCCGCACGCGGCAAACCGACGCCGCCGCCAGAGCGTGAAAACGGCATCGTCATGGCCATTTCAAATGGCGACCGTCACTGGCTTGGCAGCCTGCTGCAAAGCGGGGCCGACGTGAATGCGCCGCATCGCGGCACGCTGCCGCTGCATTTCGCCGCGCGGCGCGGGGAATTCGATATTGTGGATATGCTGATCGCGCGCGGCGCCGACATCGACGTGCGTGACGAGCGGGGACGCACCGCGCTGATGGATGCCGCGCTGAAAAAAGACGCCGCTATGCTGGCGGGACTGCTGGCGCGCGGCGCGGATGTGCATCAAAAAGATTATAACGGCCAGACCGCGCTGCATCATGCGGCGCAAACCGGTGCCTTTGATATCACCGCCGCGCTGGTTGTTGCGGGCGCGGATGCCGATGCGGAAGATTACAGCGGCCAGACGCCCCGCGCGCTGATAAAAGCCGCAGGCCGCCATGCCGAAACAACGCTGGAAAACGCTGAAAAACAGCACGAACAACAGATATCGCAAAAAACGGCAGAACTGGGGCGCAGCCTCAGCGTCATGAAACCTGCCGCTGTGCGTTCACGCATTGCACCGCGCGGATAACGCGGCCATCACGCATAAAAAATCCGGCAAGCGCCGGCGGGATATCAGGAAGCGGAACGCGCAGCCGCGCGGTCATTTGCATTGGCCGCTTTGGCGCGGGTTTGCTGTTTGCGCGCCTGCCATGCCGCGAAGGTCATGAGCGCGTGTTCTTCGCCAAAGCGCAGTGCCTGCATTTCAAGCCATACGCGCAGATACGGGTTGGTCGGCGCCGGGTCGATTTTATAAATCGGATACACACCGCCGAGGTTGATCTCGGCCAGAAACGGCAGCTGTTCTTCGATGCAGGCTTTCACGGTTTCGACATTCGCGCGGGTTTGCGCGGCGTCGGCATCGCTGCCCATCACAAAAGCGACAAGGCGGTGCAGCGCGGCGGAGCCTTCCTGCGCGAGCATCAAACCCGTGGTCAGCGAAATGATATCGTTGAGATGAAAAAATTTCTGCGCGGCATCGTCGCTGCTGCTTTGCAGCATGTCGTGGTCGTTTTGCAGCGCGGCGGCAGCATCGGCCGCTTCATAAGTATCATAGGTCATGACAGCACCCATTCACTTGGCCACCGTGGCGGCCTGTTGCGGCGACAGGGATGTGACGCCGTTCAGATCTTTCAGGTGCATGATTTAAAACATTTTTTGCACAAAGCGTCGAGCAAAATTGCCTGAAAGAGTGGGTTGATATTGCCGTCCGTTTTGCCTTATGTCAATTAAATTGTCGCAGCGCGCAAAAAACAAAAGATTTATCAAATGCTTCGCCCGCCGCGCCTGTACGGCGCAGGGTAACAAGATATCGGAAAGCGGAAAATAAAACCGCCGCCTGAGTCGGCAATCAGGGGTTCGGGCCGCCGCGCTTGGGCGGTTTGGCCTTGGCGTCGGCGCCGTTTTCTTCGGCCCCGCGATCGGCATCATTCGCGGGCGGCTTCAGCGTACCGCCCGGCTGGGACGGTTTGGCGAAATCACGCGCGGAGGGCAGGCGCAGCACTTTGCCGCGCGGCTTGTCGAGCATGCCGGTGTCGTCTTTTTCTTTGGCCGCCGCATCGCGCACGCGCATCAGTTCGGGGTTCAGCGGCAACTGTTTTTGATAGCGGCCACCGGCCACAATCAAACGCTGCACCACGGGGCTTTCGCGGTCGCCCTTTTCAGCAAGACGGTCCAGCACCGTCCAGCCGCGTTCGTCGGTGAGGTCGGGATTGGCGCCGCGGTCGAGCAAAAGGTCGAGCACGTCCATATCTTTTTTCTCGATCGCAAGATGCAGCGGCGCGTTGCCCTTGGCATCCCGGATATCGGGATTCGCCTTGCGATCAAGCAAGGTCTTGAGCATATCGGTGCGTCCGGTTGCGGCAGCGAAATGCAGCAGCGTGCGGCCCGCGCGGTCCTGCGCATCCGGATCGGCGCCACGAATGAGCATGATGCGCACCACGCTATCGAGGCTATTGGATTGCATGACCCAGTGGCGGCCATGCACGCAATCGCACAGCTCGCCCAGCGGCGTGACGCCGGCATTGTTTTTTTCCTGCAACAGTTCCGGCGCGCGGTCGAGCACGCGCGCGAGCATGAACACGCTTTGGGTGCGCGCCAGCACGTGCAGAACGTTATTGCCGTTATTGTCTTTTTGCATCAGATCGGCGCGGTCGATCACCGACGCGAAGGCGTCGTGCTTGTCAAGACGCGCGGCGAGATGCAGCAGGTTTTCACCCTTGTCGTTGACGGCGCAGACATCGGCCGCGGCGCTGAGCATTTGCTGCACGACCTGCGGATATTTCTGCAGCTTTTCATCGTCGATCATATACATGAAAGGCGATTTGCCCGCGTCGTCGCGGATATTCGGATCCGCGTTGTTGCGCAGCAGACGCTCGACCATCAGCGGCTTGTCGAGGAAATGATGCAGCGGCGTTTTGCCGTCATCATCGCGGATATTGGGATTGGCGCCGTGGCTGACGAAAACGTCAATCAATGTCGGGCGGGCGGTGCCCAGTTTATGCAGCGGCGTCTTGCCGTCTTCGTCGCGCAGGTTGGGGTCGGCCCCAAGCTTCAGCAGCATCTGCACGAAATTGTCCTGATTTTGCGCGGCGGCATGGTGCAGCGGCGTGCGGCCCATGGCATCCTTGAGATTGATATCCGCCCCCGCCTGCACCAGCGCGAGCGCGATACCGTGGCGGTCTTTATCGAGGGCGAGATGCAGCGGCGGGTAAATCATCGCGCCGCGGAAATTGACATCGGCACCCGCCTTGATGAGGGCAACCACCCCCGCCAGATCGCCGCGCATGACGGCGCGCTGAAGACGCGTGAATCCGTTTTCGTCGACCTTGTTAGGGTCTCCCTTGAAAAAACCGGCCATCGCGTTAAAAAAGTTTTTCAATTCGGCTGTCCCGTGTCGACCGTCCCACCCCCTGTCGGGCGGGCTGGCGGATGATGCAAAATTGCTTACGGTGAAAAAAATTAGCATGATGTGGAAAGCGAGTCCATGCCGCATCGTAAGGCTGAATTAAAAATACCCCCAAAAACGAAATAATATTACAATTAACAGCGTTCAGTTAAAACATCCCGCCGCAAAATGTTGTCAGAAGATTGTTATTAAATGATTTTTTGACTTGCGCCGCCCCGCCCCCCTCGGTGACAATGGCTTGTAGACGGGCTGGGGAAATAAACATTGTCATGTTTACTCAGGTGCCGCCGCCCCGCGCGGCTGGCCTTGGTCCCTATCCGTCCTGCTGCCGCCCGTTCCCGTTTTTATCCTTTGCCACTTTATGTCTATGTTCCCCATGCGCACCACACCAGCCCTGACCTCCGCCCTCTGTGCCGCCGCGGCCATCGCGATGGGCCTTGGCTGGGCGTTTCCGGCCGCCATCGCGCGGGCCAATCCGGCAGAGATGGCCCTGCCGCTGGAAGAGCACGGCGGCGCGTCCGGCGAAGAACATCACAACAATACCCCCGCCCGCCCCGCGATGGATGACGAGGCGCAGCGGATCTATAAAAAATACGGCGGCGCGCTGTACCAGATTCAGGTCATCGATATCGTGACCGAGAAAAAAACCTCTATCGGCTCCGGTTTTCAATTCACCGCCGATGGCAAGGTCGCGACGAATTACCACGTCGTCGCCGATGCGCTGCAGCGCCCCGATGCCAACCGCCTTGAATTCGTGCATGACCATTACGGCACGGGCAAACTGAAACTGCTGATTGCCGATGTGCGCCACGACCTTGCGATTTTGCAGCTGGAACAGCCGCATGCGGAATATGTCGAGCTGGGCAAATCCGACCTGCCGAAGGGCGTGCGGCTTTATTCGCTCGGCAACCCGCATGATATCGGCTTCACGATTGTCGAGGGTACGTATAACGGCGTGTCGCGCGACAGTTTCATCGATAAAATCCATTTCTCCGGCGCGGTCAACCCGGGCATGAGCGGCGGGCCGGTGCTGGGCCATGACGGCAAAGTGGCGGGCATCAACGTCATGACGGCGGGCAACCAGATCGGCTTTCTGGTGCCGGTGGAACCGCTGAAGGCGCTGGCCGATGAATACGCCGCGCAAGACGCCGGTTTCAATTTCACCAAAGACGCTGCAACTCTGGTCGAGGCGCAACTGGTCGCCGCACAGGAGGCCGCGCAAAAACGCCTGATGAACGGGGACTGGAGCGCCGCGCCCTTTGGCCGCGTCAGCGTGCCGGGCCGTATCGATACCGCGTTCAAATGCTGGGCCGCGCAGCGCCACACCGAAAAAAGCCCCTATACGCATTACCGCACCACCTGTTCGACCGAGGACAGCCTTTATCTGGACGAAGGGTTCACTACGGGCAGCTATGTCTATAGCTACGACCTCATCCGTGCGCGCAAGGGCTTTGGCAGCCTGCGGTTCTATAGCCTCTATGAACAGCTGTATGCGACGCCCGAAAGCAGCTTTTTCAGCATGAACGTGCAGGAAAAAGACGCCGAGAATTTCGCCTGCCAGAACCGTTTCGTCACCCACGGCGGACAGCGGTGGAAGGCGTCGTTCTGCGCGCGGCAATATAAACGCTATCCCGCGCTCTATGACACCATGCTTTATATGGCGCAGCTGGGGCAAAGCCGCGAAGGGCTGATCGTTTCCCTCGGCGCGCAGGGCATCACCAAGGACAACGCGCTGCAACTGACGCAGCGTTTCATGCAAAGCCTGACGCCCGTGCCCGTGCCGGAAGAGACACCCGCGCTGCCCATCGGCATCGAAGACACCGAAGCACAGACATCAAAAGACGATATGCCGAAGGGGGATGCGCCATGAAACTGGTCATTCGCATCGGCGATTACGGCGGCGATGATATCGTCACCTATCACACCGCGGAAAAATTCCCGCTGACGCTGGGGCGCGGCTATGCCAACGATATTATTTTGCCCGACCCGCATGTTTCGGCGCGCCATGCCGAAATCGTGCATGACGGCACGGGCTGGGTGCTGTTCGACATCGGGCAGGAAAACGCCATCCATCACAACGGCGCGCCGCTGCATAACCGCCAGATGCGTCTGAAATCGGGCGACGAGTTTATGCTGGGGCTGACGCCCGTCGCGGTTTTCGACCCGCACCACCCCGTTACCACGACGGAAAAGGTCGAGCATACGCATCCCGTCATCGCGCATCTGTCGTCGGGTATCATGCCGTGGGTGTATTTCCTGCTGGCGGTTCTTTTTACGGTGCTGAGCGATTACATCGAATACTGGTCAGAAAATACCGCCGCGCAAATGACCAAGGCCGCCGGCGGCGCGGCGCTCTGCCTGCTGCTGTGGGCCGTGCCGTGGGCCGTGACGGGGCGGCTGTCGCGCCACCGTTCCGCCTATGTCGCGCATATCGCGCTCGCGAGTGTTTTTCTGCTCATCTCGTTGCCCGTCTGGGCGCTTTTGGACCTGACGGCGTTTCTGACCAGTGAAAATCTGTTTTCGGATGCGCTGTTCATCATCGGCAATGCCGCCATTCTGGGCGGGCTTGTCTATGCCAGCCTTGGCGTGGCAACGCATATGACGGCGCGGCGCCGCGCCTTTGCCTCCGGCTTTTTCACGGCGGGGCTGATGGCGGTGATTGTCGGCTTCTCGTATCTCGATCAGATGAATTTCTATCCGCAGCCCGTCTATGGCACGATTATCGAGCCGTATTTGCAAAACCTGCCGCCCGCGCGAGATATCGACGGTTTCATGGCAGAAGCGGAAACTCTCTTCGCGGGCAATAAAAAGTAATTGTTTCATACGCTTGAGCTCTTGCCCCGCTCTGCCGCAGGATGCGGGCGCGCTTGACTCTGCCCGCTGATTATGGAACGCTGCGTGTCATACCCGACAGGACACGCTTTATATGCAACCACCGCGCCCATGGCCGAACCCGCCGCCGCCCAACCATCCGGAGTTTTATCCGGCGGGGCTTTTGAGCGCGTATGAACCCGCGCGTAGTGGCCACGACCGTTTTTTCTGTCACGGCCTTGCGCCGAAATCGCCGCAGGTGCGCATTATGTCGGCCGCCGTGCGCGGCGATGCGGCGGATTTGCGCGCGGCGCTGGCGCAGCATGCGGATATCACCCCTGATTTCATGAACGGCAACGGCGTCACGCCGCTGATGGTGGCGGCCGCGCGCGGCCATATCGAGGTTCTGAATATTCTGGCCGACCATCCGCTAACCCCTCTGTCGCAGCAAAACCGCAGCGGCTGGAGCGCGCTGCACTACGCCGCCTATTTCGGCGAAGCAGAGGCCGTCACGACACTGCTGCGCCGTCAGGCCGATATCGGCATCCGGAACGCAGCGGGCGAAGACGCCTTCAGCCTCGCCAAGGATGACAAAACCGCGGAGGCGTTCTGGAGCTTCAAGCCCTTCGTGCGCTATTTGAAAAAACAAAACCCCGCGCATCCGCGCCTGTCGCCGCCGCAAGCGGTACAAGCCCCAAGCGCGGAAGCCCCGCCCGCCGCGCCGACGCCCGCGCAGGAAACGCCGCGGGTGATCGAACCGCTGTCGGCCGTATTTTTGCGCGCCGCGCTGAATGTCGGGCTCAGCACCGCCGCCGCCGAGGGTGTGTGGCGCGAAATGGAAAAAAATATTCGGGCCCACAACAACGCACCGCTCTTCGAAGCCTATGACCGCATCGAACATGCGGCGCAGGCGGCGGACAAACGCGGCACCGCCATCCGCTTTGACTGGGACGGACTTTTGGCCACGGCAGCCGTGGCAGGCAATATTCCCGCGCTGGTATTCATCGCCAAAAAACGCGATTACCTCGACAGCAAACCGCTGACAAACGCGCTGGCCGCCGTCATCCAGGCGGGCGACGACACGCCGCAAACGGCGGAGGCGGTGCGCTGGCTGCTGCGCTGGGGCGCGGATGCGAATGCCAACGCCAAAATGCTGAAAACCGGACAGACATCGGGCACGCTGGCCTATCAGGCTTTCGCGCGCAAACTGCCCCATGTGTTCGAGGCGATCTGCACGCAGGCGGGCGATTTGAAATCATGGCATGTCACGCCCGAACAGCTGAAATGGGAACAGGAAATCGATAAAATCTACAGCGATTACCCGCCCGAACCGCCGCGCGATGCCGATGCCCGCCGCCGCATCAAGGCGCTGTCGGAAAGCATCGCGATTTTAAAAATACGCAGCACCCTGCATCATGCCGGCCACGAAAAACTGACCCGTCATCTGACCGAGGCACTGGACGACGGCGACCTGCGCCGCGTTTGCGCGGTCTATACGGAGGCGCGCACCGACCGCCTGCTGCGCGGCGCGTTCAACGTGCCGAGGCCGCTCGGCGCGGCCGCGATGTTGCTGGCGCTGGAACACGGCAAGCTGGGCTTTGCCAAAAATCTGGCCGCCGACGGGCACAGCCTCCTGCATCTGGACGGCAGCGCCGCCGTGCGTCTGGCGCGGCTGTCGGAAAAGGCGGACGCGTCGCTTCAGGATTTCCTGCGCGCGCAAAAAAACGGCGAACGCTGCGCCCCCGACCTGCTGTCGGTGGACGACAAATATAAAATGCTGCGCGGACAAATCTCGCGCTACCCCGTATCAGGCCGCGGTTTCGGGTTTTGACCCTGCACGGCATTACGTCAAGCGCCCCGCGACAAAGCGCTGATTTTCAAAAAAAGACCGATTATGGACGCGCGGCCCGTTTTATTTGATGCGGCGGCGCATCCACGCGATGTGGGGGGATACCGCGCCAAAAGCCACGAGATATTGTGGCCATTAACCGGATATTAAACCCCTGCGGCCTAGGCTGGTGCCGCACAGCGCCCCCGCCTATTTGCGCCGTTGATATTTGTACGTTAGTCTTTTCATGGGGGTGTCGGATCGGGGTTTCGTATGCGTCTGAATGACTTGTTCAATACCATCACCGGCAACAATATCGACAAACGCAACGACGCGGGGGAAACAAAACTCTACCGCGCCGCGCGCGAAGGCAACGTGGGCGAAGTCAAACGGCTTCTGCGCGCGGGGGCTGATCCCGATATTGCCGACAGCCACGGGCTGACCCCGCTGCATCAGGCAGCCTATTGGGGTGAAACGGAAATCGTGAACCTGCTGCTGAAGGCAGGCGCCGCGCCCAATCTGGATAACGGTCAAGGCTGGACGCCGCTGCACAGCGCCGCGCTGGCGGGCGGCATGAAAAGCCGCAAAGAGATTATCGCGCAGCTGAAATCCGCCGGCGGCAAAGACGATATCACCGACAAACACGGCTGGAGTGCGCGCGACTATATGTCGCTGTGGGAAGAAAACGCCGACGCCGCGCAAAAACTGAAACACATCACCGGCCACGGCTGCATGCAGGGCGCGGATGACAAGAACCGCCCGCCGAATACACCCGCGCTACCGCCGCAAAACGGCGCGAAGCCCTGCGGCCCGCCCGCCCCGCGCCACTGACAACCTGCCGCAGACGCCCGCGCCCCGAAACCGGACAGACCGGTTCCGATTATTATTGCGCCGCAGGGCGTTTTGCCTGACACTATAAGTATGTAAGGGATTCTTCCGCACGCAAAGCCGCGCGGATTTCAGGCAAGAAGGAGCCGCACACATGGAAAGCTGGATGATCTGGGCAGGACTTGGCGTTATCGCGCTTTTTCTGGTCATTCTTTACAACCGCATCGTCGCGCTGGTCCAGCGCCGCAAAAACGCGTTTTCCGATATCGACGTGCAGCTGAAACTGCGCCATGACCTCATCCCCAATCTGGTGAACACGGTGAAGGGCTACGCCTCGCACGAAAGCGGTCTTTTCACCCGCGTGACCGAAGCGCGCGCGGCCGCCATGCGCGGCGGCAGCATCGCCGACCGTGCGCAGGCCGAAGGCATGCTGGGCGCGGCCATGATGAACCTGATGGCGGTGGCCGAAAACTATCCGCAGCTGAAAGCGGATTCGAATTTCCAGCAGCTGCAGGCGGAACTGTCCGACATCGAAAATAAAATCGCCGCGGCGCGCCGTTTTTTCAACAACGCCACCGGCGAATACAACACCGTTATCCAGCAGTTTCCGGCTGTGCTGATCGCGCGCATGTTCGGCTTCCGCGAAGAAGTGTTCTTCGAGCTGGACGCGGCGGAAAAAGACGCCGTGAAAACGGCACCCAACGTCAATTTCGGTACCTGAGGCGCAGCGACGCACATCTGCGCGCCAAAAGCCAAGGGCACGAAAAGTTGAGGGCGTGATATGTTTCTCCGCTCGGCGGGTCTTGCGACCCATATCATGAACAACCAGATAAAGTCCGTGATTTTGCTCATGGGCTTTCCCTTCCTGCTGCTGTTGATGCTCGGGGGGTTTTTCGCATCGATGAGCGCGCTTCAGCAGGCGAGCGGCGTTTACCGCCCCGTGATCGAAGGGGCGAATACCGCGATGAACACGCAGCGCATAGCGCTTGAAAATTTCATCCGCGCGGACGAGGTCATTTCCGATACCGCCGCCGACCGTCCGATACGCCCCGATACGCGCCAATATTCGTCATCGGCGCCGTCTTCGTACTATGGCTATGGTGCGGGCGGGCAAAAAAATATCAACTGGCAGCTGGCGCTGCGCGACGGCGCCTATGGCATGATACGCCACAGCCCGATTGCGATTGGCGTGACGGCCATCTGGTTCACCATCGCGTGGTTTTTCCACGGCGCGATGATCAGCGCGGCCGCGGGCGCAAAGCCGGTGACGCGCGCGCAGATGCCGAAGATCTACAACATGCTGGAGAACCTCTGCATCGCGCGCGGCATACCCATGCCGCGTTTCGAGGTTGTGGACAGCCCCGCCCTCAACGCCTTCGCCGCGGGTATCAACGACAAGACGTATAAAATCGTGCTCACGCGCGGCATCATCGAAGCGCTGCGCGACGACGAGCTGGAAGCCGTCATTGCGCATGAACTGTCGCATATCCTCAACCGCGATGTGCGGCTGCTGATTATTTCGGTGATTTTCGTGGGCATGATCAGCTTTTTTGCCGAAATGGCATGGCGTTCGCTGCGTTATGGCGTGCGCCCCGCGTTTTATACCGGCAGCAACAACAAAGAGCGCGGCGGCATCGCCCTTGTCCTGCTGGTCGCCGCCGTTATTCTGGGCATTGGCTATCTGTTTGCACTGGTCATCCGCTTCGCGCTGTCGCGCAAGCGTGAATTTCTGGCGGATGCGGGCGCGGTCGAGCTGACGCGCAACCCCGAAGCCATGATGCGCGCGCTGATGCGCATTTCCGGTCAAGACAAGGTGCGCGGCATGCCCGACGAAGTGCAGCAGATGTGCATCGAAAACAGCCAGCGTTTCATGGGCATGTTCACAACCCACCCGCCGATTGCCGCGCGCATTCAGGCGATTTCGGCCATGACCAATACGCCCGTGCCCGAACTGCCCGTCACCCTGCGCCGCCCGCCGCGCCGCCCGTGGGACGGCGGCACCCCGCGCGAGGAACGCCCCATCCCCCCCGGCCGCCTGTTTGCCGATGGTTCGCACACCACCGCCGGCCTGCAGCCAGACGGCCATACCGCACCGCCCGCCGGCGGCCCGCAGGGCGCCCCCGCCGCACCCAAAACACCGCCAGGCGGCGATATTTCGCCCGGCAACCCCTGGGCCCGCTAAGGCCGCAAGCACGGTTCAAAAATAAAACCCATTTCCATCATGCACTTAGGTAAAAGGGCGGTCGATTTTGGGTTGTGGCCCGCGCCACATTTTCATATAATGTATTCATCTGTTCACCCCCAGCGCACGGCCTGATTCATGAGCGACCCGAAAAACCGCCCTCAGCCGCACCAGCCTGCCGCCGCCACCGGCGATGCGGCACAGCGTGCGGCGGTGGAACGTCTGCGGGCCGCACTCACGGGGGCGCTGAAAGACGGCGACCTTGACCGTTCGCGCAGTTATCTGCGCATGACCCCGCCGCATATCGCGCGGGGCGCGGTGATGGCCCTCGGCGCGCCGTATCTGAAGGCTGTACAGGGCGCAAGCCATGTCACGCTGGACGGCAAACAAGGGCCTGCCGCCGCCAAACAATTCATTGATGAAGAGCTGAAACCGCTGGTCGCGCGCGAAGGCCGCCGCGCCTTGCCGCAAAAAACGCCCGCCGGTCAAAAACCCGGCCATAAACCACCCAAACCGCCGCAGAATAAAAACAGCCTGATGCGCCGCCTTGCGCGCGGCACCGCCATGGTCGCGCTGACGCTGGGTCTTTCAACATCGATGGTCATGGAAAGTACCATCCCCGCCAGCAGCAGCGAACCCACCACAGATACGGTGCAGGTGGTGGAATCTTTGCGTACCGACGTATCCCAGCTGCGCGGCGAGTTCAGCAAAACATCGCTGGGCCGCGACATGCTCGCGCTCGCCGATGCCAACGGCATTTCGATTGTCTATGACGATGCGCTGAGCGGTACCACGCTGCTGGGGTCTTATAACGCAGGCACCAAATCGCTGCGCATGAATCCGTCGCAGTCGATGGCAGAGCAGGTGATGATCATGGCGCACGAACTGCGCCATGCGTGGCAGGACGTCGTGCTGGGCTACGGCGAGATGGAAAACCGCCTTTTGACGCCGCAGCAGCAATGGACGCTGCGCCGTTATCTGGAGGCGGACGCCTTCGCCTTCAGCGCCTATTTCATGGCGGAGCGCATGCTGGAGCTGCCGGAGGCGGAACGCCCCGACGGCCTGCGCGAAATGGCCGCCGCACATCTGCTGCATGCCGAATTTGCCTCGGACGACGGGCTTACGAATGACGAGTACCGCCGATATGCGCTCGACCGCATGTTCGAAACGCTGGGCGCGAGTTATAACGAAACGCATCTGCGCCTTGCCAACGAACAGAACAGGCCGTTCGATGACGACACCAAATTTGCCCAGCAGCTTCTGAAGCGCGGCGATATTGATGGCGCGCTTGTCACCATGCGCAGCCTGCAAGAGCGGATGAACACCACGCCATCCGCACAGGCATTCGACGAATATCTGCGCCGCTTTGGCGGTATGTCGCTGGACCCCGCGCAGCAAACGGCTTTGCAGCCGCCTGCCGTAGCGCCAGGCACGCCGAACCCCGCCGCCACAACCACCGCCGCCCATACGGTACCCGCCGACGCCCCCGAAGCCCCGAGCGGCAACAGCAGCGACAGTGCGGTGAATGCGCAGGTCGCCGCCGCAGAAGCGCTTAACCAGACCTTCCGCGCGCTGGCGCAGGAAATGACGCGGTATGTGGAGCTGGAGCGTCAAATGGCGATCCGCGCCGGCAAGCCGACCACGAATTCGCGTTTTATCCCGATCGCCCCCCAAAACGGGCAGACGGGCGAAACCCGCGCCGAACACACCCCGCCGCCTGCCGCCGGCAGCGCCCGCACGGCTTCGGGCCCGAAAGCCCCCTGAGACTTTATACGCGCACCGCCGCAGCGCGCACAAAGCCCCTCCCTTTACTTTTATGCCGCTGCGCCGCATGCTGGCAGTGAAAAGACTTTTGGGGAATTTTCCGCATGAAAATGTTTTTGATCTGCCTCGCGCTGGCCGCCGTGATGTGTCTGCCCGTCATCGGACAGGCAGCGGACGTGCACATCCCTGCGGCAGGTATTTTGGGCATTCCCGCGACAGGGCTTGGCTATATGCTGGTCTTTTTTCACGAACTGGGCCATACCGCCGCGTTCTGGCTGTTCGGGTATCCGGCAGTGCCGACGTTCGATTTCACGCATGGCGGCGGCTATACGCATGCGCAGACGCAGTCTTGGTTTATTCTGGGGTGCATCTGGACGGCGGCGGTTCTTCTGGGGGCGCGGCTGTGGCAGGACATGCATTACCGCGCCTTGATGTGGCTGGGCGGCGGCGTACTGCTACACGGCGCCCTGATGCTGTGCGGCGGGGACATGATTGTCATCGGTTTTGCCGGCCATGCGGGCGAAGTGCTGGTCGCCGCGTTCTGTTTGCTGCGCGCCTTTTTGAACACAACAGACAAAGCCCGCGGCGCGGCGGAGCGCTGGCTGAATATGCTGTTCGGCTGTTTCGTTCTGGTCTATGACACGATTTTCACGGCCGCGCTGATGTTTGATGATGCCAGCCGTGATGTCTATGCCGCGCAAAAAGGCGGACATCTGGAGGGCGATCTTGACCGCGTCGCCCTTGCGCTGCATGTGCCGATGCCGGCGGTTGCCGGGTTTTTGCTTTTGCTGACCTGGGCTGTTTTCGCCTTTGCGATTATGTACGGGCGCAGGCATGCGCCCCATACGGAGTATCCAGCCTAGATAGAGATAACCCGTGGCGCAAGCTACGCCGTGGTGCCGCCTGCTGGCGATGCGTTGCGGCGGCGCAGTTTTGTGGCGATAGGCTTGACCGCGATATCCTCGTCGAGCGCGCCCGCTTCGGCGGCACGTTTGCTGGCGACGGCATCAAAGGCGCTGCCAAGCTTGGTTTCAAGCGCTTCCGCCAGCGCAATACGCTGGGTCTCATCCATGGCATCAATCGCCCTGAAAACCCTGTCCTGCACGCCGCGCGGATATCCGGCGGTTTTTTCAAGCCGCTCGAGCAGCGCCTGCTGCATGTGCTGCGGCAACGTCCAGAAGTCACGCTGGATACGCGCGGTAGCTTCGTCATGCAGCTGCTGCGCCGTGGGGGTAGGTGCGGCGGGGGCGGCGGCCGCGGGTGCGGGCGGCGGATTTTTAAGCTGTTTGTGATGCTTGATGGCCTGCGCCGTACCGCCGATAACACCCGGCACGACACCAATGACCGTACCGACGACCAGCGCCACAGAGGCAATCGTCGTTGCCAATACGATAGGCGCAGCCAGAGCACCCACTGTACCGACCGCGACACCGGCGGCACCGGCGGCGGCAACTTTTGCCACCACACCTGCGCCCGCAAGGCCCGACCATGTACTGACGCCTGCTGTAATGCCTGCGCCTGCCGCTGCAATCACAGCGCTTACACCATTCAAGAAGTTAAAGCCTTCGGAATCGCTGTCAAAAATATTGCCGTAGATGCGCGAGATGCGGGAGCGCTCGAGCTCGCTTTGCGTGAGGTACTTATCGTCGAAAGCTGCCATGACCGCATCGACATAGCCGCCTGTCGCGGTCAGCACCGTCATCGCGATATTTTCAAGCGGCTTGATCAGCGGCGCCGCGTAGGGGTTGGCCCAGAAATCTTTGAGTTTTTGCAGCATCTGCGCCCCGAATATGCCGTTAAAATAATGACATCATTATACTTTATTTTTTACATAAAATCAAAAACGGGCGGTAAAAAAAGGGGCCGCCGCTGAAGGCCTTCCCCCTTTTTTTCGTTTTTATTCAGTGCCTTGGCCGGATCAGCCGCCAAAGCGGTCGGTCACGACGATCTCGCCGAGGGGCAGGAAGCCGCCCTTGTCCCGCGCGGGGGCGATTCCCTTGCCGATCGCGAGCAACATGCCGACGGCATGGTCTTGCGGCAGATTGATGATTTTGCCGACCGCATCGATATCGCAGCCGATCATGGGGCAGCTGTCATAGCCCATATCCTTCGCGGCGAGCATGAGAGTCTGCGCGACCAGCCCGACGGAGCGCATGGCTTCGTCACGCGCCAGCCATTCGCGGCCGCGGTAAAAATCGCCGATGGCTTTGACAAGGAAATTGCGCACATCGTCGGGCGCATTTTGCCAATAGCGTTCGGGCTGTTTTTCCCATGCCTTCAGGTCGGCGCAAATCACCAGCATCAGGCTGGCATCGGTCACCTGCGCCTGCCCCCATGCCGCGTCGCGCAGCTTCTGGCGCTGCGCGGGATCTTCGACCTTGACGAAGCGCCAATGCTGGATGTTGAACGACGACGGCGCCTGCTGCGCCAGTTCGAAAAGTTTTTGCTCTTCCGCTGCCGTCATTTTGTGGGCGGGGTCGAACGATTTAACGGCGCGGCGCGCGCGGATGGCGTCTTGTGTGGCAAGGCTGGTCATATGTCTTCTCCTGATGGCGTAAAATATTTGCTGCGCAGAACATATGCCGCCGCGCGGTGAAAACAAGACCGAAAACAAAAATCCCGGCCGCGCGGGCCGGGATTTTGACGGTATCCAAAAAGATACAAGACGGCACGGAAGTATCCTGTCACTAGCCCCCGAAACAGTTATCACGGACAAAACCGGAAAGGCTCATCACCTCATCTTCTTCAGCCTTTAGCGGAACCATTTTGAAATGCCCCACTAATACGTCATTACAAATCAAAACTTTCTGTGAAGCAGCTGGCGGGTTTTCATACATGCAGAGACCGCCATAACTATGGTTGCCGCGCGCTGTTCCTACAGGGATATCTATCACTCTTCTGCAATAGCTAATGTTTCCATCAACCTTTTTGTCTTTGAGAGACTGATTAAAAGCTTCGATGGTTAATTGGGCATCCCCCCCGTCAAGCAGAATGACCCTATGTTCGTTGCCCGCAATATCAATAAAAGCGATAGTTTCCGTCGGGTTTGGCCAGTTCCGGTTATCTTCTGCCTGTGCATTACCACTTGCCAAAAGAAGAAGTAAAAATACTAAAAGCCCGGCTTTTTTCATTTTATTCCTTCTTGCCCAACGACTATGCCGCTTTCAGCGTTTTGTGGTTGGTGATAATCGTTTCCACCACCGACGGGTCGGCCAGCGTCGAGGTATCGCCGAGCTGGTCGAATGCATCTTCGGCCACCTTGCGCAGGATGCGGCGCATGATTTTGCCGCTGCGGGTTTTGGGCAGACCCGGCGCGAACAAAATTACATCGGGCGTCGCAATCGGGCCGATGACCTTGCGCACATGCGCCACGATATCCTTGCGCAGCGCATCGTCGGCGCTAACGCCGTCCATCAGGATGACATAGGCATAGATGCCCTGCCCCTTGATATCGTGCGGATAGCCGACAACCGCGCTTTCGGCGATTTTGTCGTGGCTGTTGAGCGCGTCTTCCAGCTCCGCCGTGCCGATGCGGTGGCCGGAGACGTTGATAACGTCATCCACGCGCCCCGTGATGCGGTAATAGCCTTTGGCATCGCGGCGGCAGCCGTCGCCGGTGAAATACATGCCTTTGTAGGCGGAAAAATACGTTTGCACAAAACGCGCGTGGTCTTTGTAAACCGTGCGCATTTGCCCCGGCCAGCTGTCAGTGAGCACAAGGTTGCCCTCCGCCTCGCCTTCCAGAAATTTTCCTTCCGCATCCACCAAGGCGGGCTTGACGCCAAAGAAAGGCTTCGACGCATAGGACGGCTTCAGTTCATGCGCGCCCGGCAGCGGCGTAATCAGTACGCCGCCGGTTTCGGTTTGCCACCACGTATCGACCACGGGGCAGCGTTTGTCGCCCACGACGTCGTAGTACCACATCCAGGCTTCTTCGTTGATGGGCTCGCCGACCGATCCCAGAATGCGCAGGCTGCTGCGGTCGTATTTTTTAACCCAGCTGTCGCCCTCGCGCAAAAGCGCGCGGATGGCGGTCGGGGCGGTATAGAAAATATTGACCTTGTGACGCTGCACGGTTTCCCAGAAGCGGCCGTAGTCAGGGAAGCTCGGCACCCCCTCGAATACCAGCGATGTCGCGCCGTTGGCGAGCGGGCCATACACGATATAGCTATGCCCCGTCACCCAGCCCACGTCGGCGGTGCACCAGTACACTTCACCGTCGCGGTAATCGAATACGTATTCATGCGTCATCGCGGCATAAACCAGATAGCCGCCGGTGGTGTGCAAAACGCCCTTCGGCTTGCCGGTGGAGCCCGATGTATAAAGAATAAACAGCGGATCTTCGGCATTCATTTCCGTGCAGGGGCAATCGGTCGATTGCGCCGCGCAGATATCATGATACCAGACATCGCGGCCCGGTTTCATATCGACCGCACCGCCGGTGCGCTTCAGCACAATCACCGTCGATACGGCGGGGCATTCCGCCAGCGCCGCATCTGTATTGGCCTTGAGCGGGATGTGTTTGCCGCCGCGCAGGCCTTCGTCGGCGGTAATCACCACGTTTGAATCGCAATCGAGAATGCGGTCGCGCAGCGAGGACGGCGAAAAGCCGCCAAACACCACCGAATGCACCGCACCGATGCGCGCGCAGGCCAGCATGGCGTAAACCGCTTCGGGCACCATGGGCATATAAATCGTGACGCGGTCGCCTTTTTTCACGCCGCGAGATTTGAGGGCGTTGGCAAGCTTGCACACTTCGTCTTTCAGCTGCGCGTAAGTAATCGCGCTGCTGTCACCGGCCTGATCGCCTTCGCGCAGAAGCGCGGTCTGGTTTGCGCGTTTGGGCAGGTGACGGTCAACGCAGTTGTAGCAGGCATTGAGCGTGCCGTCGTAAAACCAGCGGATACGCGCGTTATCGGCGAAATCCACATCCTTCACCTGCGTGTAGGGTTTCATCCAGTCGATGCGTTTGCCGTGTTCGCGCCAGAAGCCTTCGGGATCGTCCAAAGACTGCTGATACATCGCCGTGTATTTTTCCGGCGTGATTTTCGCGTTTTTCATGCTGGCGGGGATAGGAAAATATTCGGGATGCTGTGTGTAATCGGTCACGGCGCGGCCTCCTTCATCAAAATGACATGCACAGGCATCGGCGGGGCGTGCTTGTGCGCATAAAGCTTTGTGCTGAACAAACCGCCAACAGCATAGCAAGGATGACGACGAGGTCTATCCCAAAACCCATATTGCAACGCAGCAAATCTATGTCATAACAATGACATAGGACATAAATACAAATAAACAAGCCGCCGCGCGGTATCCGGTGGCATGGCACGGCCCGTCTGGCGGCGCTTTGGGTGCGGTTTTTCTTGCAGCGGCCTGCGCGCGCGCCTAACATCCGGCGCCGGAGGCGGCCCGCACATTGCGCCGCCATGCTTTTCAACAAGGACACAAACACTGCCATGACCGAAGACGACAAACAGCGCCTGAGAGATGCGTTCCTGAGCGCGATTGAACAATCCCCCGCCGCGGACGAACCCATTGACGGCATGACCGACGGCAAGGGCGGGCGCATGACCCTGCGCACGCTGTTCATGGCGACGATGGAGCAGGATTCTTTTTACGCCGACATCGACCGCGATGTCCAAAAAGGCCTGACAAGCGTCGAGCGCGTGGCCGAACAAATCCGCAATACCCGCCGCATTTCGCTGCAGCCCTGAGATCTAGTCTCGCAACAAAACAAAAGCGGCCCGAATAACAGGGCCGCTTTTTTGTTATCTTCATGCCGTTTTAAAGGCCTCTCTCAAAGCCCGCCCAGCTTGCAAATGACTTTCCATTCCGCCGCCGTCACGGGGGAAACCGACAGGCGCGACTGGCGCACGAAGGCCATGTCTTTCAGTTTTTCATGCACCTTGATATCGGCGAGGGTCACGGGCGTTTTGAAAGCCGGCCCTGCGCTCACTTCGACCATGCCGAATTTGCCTGTCTCGTCCGTCGGGTCGGGATGATAGAGCTTGCTGATCTTCACGATGCCGACGATTTCCTTGCCTTCGTTGGAGTGATAGAAAAAGGCTTCGTCGCCGATTTTCATCGCCTTCATGTTGTTGCTGGCCTGATAATTACGCACACCCGTCCAGCCGGTTTTCTTGTCCTTGCACATCTGTTGCCAGCTGTACGCATCGGGTTCGGATTTCATGAGCCAGTAAGCCATTGCCTGTTTCTCCATCACGGGGGGTTGATTTTTATCTAGGGCAGCGCGGGGCGAATGTCCAGCGCAATAAAAATTAAGCCGTTGTTTTTTATTGTTTTTTACGTATCCTATTGACAGAATATACCATGGGTATACAACAGCTTACAGCGCGCGCCACGGTTGCGCCCCACAACCCGAAAGATTCTCCGATGAAAAATCCCGGCACAAACGACGATACATCCCCCCTCAAACAAGCAGCCGCGGCGCTGAACGCCCACGACGGCAACGTGCAAAAAACACTGGCACGGCTTGCGGATGCTGTCCTTGTCCCCCTGCAACAGGAACGCGCCGAAGGTACGCTTGCGCAGAAAACCGCGGATATCCCCGCCATGGCCACGTTCATTCTGGATCAGCTGGACTTTGAAGATATGACGTTCGCCCTGCACGCCGCGCTTGACCGCAAAAACCTGTCGCAGCATTTCAAAAGCGCGGTTGCAGACGCGCCCGAAAAAAATGCCCTGATGCTGAAGCGCGCACGCGAGCTGAAAACACAAGTCGAAAGCGTGAGCGAGGAAAAGCATATTGCCCTTTCAAGCGCGATCGAAAGCATTTTGCCGCCCGGCGTGACGGCCTCCTTCAACGCGCTGCGCGGTGACAAGTCACTGGCGGATGAGGTGCGCGAAGTGCGCGCGCTCCTGACGCATCTGACGCCGGAACATATTGCGCAAGCGATGCTGGCGCGCGACAGCCGCACCAATAATCAGGACGTCATTGCCGCCATCGCAGACACCGCCGCATCTGTCACGCCTGAAAAACTGCACAGTTTTCTGACTTATTGCCTTGAAAATTTCGATGGCAACGATATCGCCACGCTTTACAAGCGTGCCTGGGAAGCGACAGAGGAAATATTGGGCGCGGCGCAAAAGGGCGACTTCACATCACCGAAAAACCCGCGCAAGGTAAAAGCCTTCGGCCAGTCGCTGCAGCAGGCGCTCAGCGTGATCGAAGAAGGGCTTGACCACGCAGGCATCACCCTGCCGCAAAACCTTAAAGAGGCTATTGCCGATTACGTCGACAGCAACCGTATGCTGCGTCAGGCCGAAGCCATCCGTCAGGCGGAACTGGCCAAAAACGGCACGCAAAACGATGTCGCCGTCAGCGCGCCCATGAACGTACGCCGCCGCACCAAGGGCGGGCCTGCCAACGGATAATCTTATACGCTGTCTGTTTTACGGCTTGGGCGGAAAGAATTTTTCCGGATGCATTTTCTGCAAAAGCTCCGGCTTTTCTTTCAGCAAATCCTGACGGTTCTTTTCCGTCTGCTGGCGCTGCGCATCGATGATGGGGTGGTCGAGCACGGCCTGCAGCAACCGCCCTTCGCGGCCCGTCAGCGCATCCAGCATTTCAACCATGATAATATTCGGCGCCGCAATCGGGCGGATGTCGAGCAGCATGTCGAGCAGTTCTTTTTCCGGCTTTTCCGGATGCATCAGCGACAAGGCGCCCAGCGCCAGCGCGACGCTGCGCGATTTGCCGGCATGGCAATGAATCAGCACCGCGCCGTCTTCGGTTTTCTCCAGATGTTCCATGACGAAGGCAAGGCCGGCCTCCACCTGTTCCAGATCCGGCCCTTGGTGCACTTTTTGTTCGGCATCCCAGAAGCTGAGGATTTTTTGCGGTACATGCGCATGCGGCGTTTCGTCAAGGCGCGGGGCGGCGCCCTTCGCCCCCGGCGCGACGCCCGGATGTTCAATCGACAAAACGGCGGTGATTTTGACGGACGTATTGTCATTCGCCGCATGGTGGTCGAGGGTTTTCACAAGCTCGTCCGCGCGGGTGATGATGATGCGGTGGGGTTTTCGGGGTTCGGTCATGGCATTCCCTTCTTTCAATTCTTTTAATCGTCTTCGGTGCGGATGGCGCGCGCGAGCAGGTCGTGGATCACATCCGCGACTTTCGCGCTCTGGTGCAGGATATGGTCAACCGCGCCGCAAATCGGCATGTCGATACCCGCCTTGTGCGCGGCCAGCGCCAGCGCGCGGGCGGTGGCGACACCTTCGGCGACGGTGCGGCGCGCGGCCGTAATCTCGGCAAGGCTTTGCCCCTGCCCCAGCGCATGACCCAGCGAAAAATTGCGCGAGGTCATCGAATTGCACGTCAGCATCAAATCGCCCACGCCCGACAGCCCCAGAAAAGTTTCCGCCTTTGCCCCGCGCGCAAGGCCGAAGCGTTTAATTTCCGCCATGCCGCGCGTCATCACGGCGGCGCGCGCGTTCTGGCCAAGGTTTTGCCCCTCGACAATCCCGCAGGCGATGGCAATCACGTTTTTAATCGCGCCCGCGATATCCACGCCCACCACATCCTGCCCCAGATAGGGGCGGAAGGTCGGGCTTTTCACCGCCTGCGCCCAGACGGCTGCCGCATCGCGCGGGGCAGTGGTGGCGAAGGTTGCGGCGGCAGGCAGACCGCGGATCACCTCGCTCGCAAACGTCGGGCCGGACAGGGCGGCATAAGGCGTTTCGGGCAAAACCTCGGCCACGATATCGGCGGGCAGCAGGCCCGTGGCAATCTCGATGCCCTTGGCGCAATTCACCAGCGGCACGCCCGCGCGCAAATGCGGTTTTATTTTGGCGCACATATCGCGCATGAACTGCACCGGCGTCACCGCCAGCACCATATCGGCCCGATCCAGCGCCACGGCGATGTCGGATGTGGCGCGCAGCGCTTCGTGCAGCTTCAGCCCCGGCAGATACACGGGGTTTTCATGCCGCGTGTTGATGGTATCGGCAAGCCCCGTATCGCGCGCATACAAAATCACACTATGGCCGGCGCGGCGCACGATATCGCCGAGCGCCGTGCCCCATGAACCCGCGCCAATCACGGCGATATGTCTTACGCCGTCAACGGCGATACGTTTTACCTGTGTGTCAGCTTGCGTCATCTTGTCAGACCTTTTGCGATTTGGCGGCGACAATACCGGCGGCAGGGTCGAGCGGCCAGCGCGCGCGCACGGGGAAATCAATATCATCCGTCATGCCGCGCGTGAATCTTTCCATGCCCGCCCAGGCAATCATGGCGGCATTGTCGGTGCAAAGCTTCAGCGGCGGCGCGATAAAACGCAGCCCCCGCGCGGCAGCGGCGTCTTCGAGTACGGCGCGCAGGCGTTTGTTCGCGGCAACCCCGCCCGCCACCACCAGCGACGGCTGCGCAGGCGCCAGCGCCAGATATGCATCCATCGCGCGGCCAATGCGGTCGCGCAGAATATCGGCCACGGTTTCCTGAAAACTCGCGCAAAGCGCGGCGGCTTCGCTGCGCGGGATATCGCCCGCCGGAAAACCGTCAATGATTTTGCGCACGGCCGTTTTCAGGCCGGAAAAAGAAAAATCGCAGCCCGGCTTGCCCAGCATCGGCTTCGGCAGCGGGTATGCGGCGCGCGCGGATTTGATATCGGTACATTCCGCCGCCAGTTTTTCAATCGCCGGCCCGCCCGGCCAGCCAAGGCCCAGCAGCTTGGCGGTTTTATCAAAAGCTTCGCCCACCGCATCGTCAATGGTGGTGCCAAGGCGCGTGTATGCGCCAATGTCCTTGGCAATCAAAATCTGGCAATGCCCGCCGGAGACCAGCAGCAGCAAATAGGGAAAGGCCACATCGCCATCGGTCAGCCGCACGGTAAGCGCGTGCCCCTCCAGATGATTGACCGCGACCAGCGGCAGGCCGCGCACCTGCGCAATCGCCTTGGCCGTCATGACCCCGACTAGCACGCCGCCAATCAACCCCGGCCCGGCCGTCACGGCGACGGCGGAAATATCATCGAGGGTGATCTGCGCTTCTTGCAGAGCCTCTTCGACCAGATGGTCCATGTGTTCGAGATGCGCGCGTGCGGCGACTTCGGGCACCACGCCGCCAAAGGCCAGATGTTCGCGCTGGCTCAGGACGCGGTGCGCGAGAATCCGGCGGTCTTCGCCGACGATGGCGACGGCGGTTTCATCGCAGCTGCTTTCGATGCCAAGCACAAGGCGGCTGTGGGGACGCGGGTTTGTCATGCGCTTGTTATATCAGGCTTCCCGCGTAAATTCACGCGGAAACATCTGTCATAATACTTATGAACGACCCGTTGGCGGGTTTGCCGCCTTGGTTTTATTTGACATATCGTATATGCGTTGTTAAGTTCGTTTCCGAAACATTAAGCCCACGCGCGTTTCGCGCCGCCAGCCGCAGGAGCCTGCCATGGAATTCCCCAAAAATATCGCCGCGCAAACCCGTGGCCAGTTCAGCGAGGCCTTTAACCGCATGATGCACAAACCGCTGGATGCCGCCGGATTTTACGCCGCCGCGCAGGATGCGGGCTGGCATGAAGCGCGGATTTTCCCGCCCGGCACCGCGCTGATGTTCGACAACAGCAAAACCGATACCCGCATCACCGTCGATACCGACCGTTTCGGCAAGGTCTGCCGTTTCCGTCAGGGCTGAGAACACTTTACATTTTGCACCCGAACGCCGGCAGATGCTGCCGGCGTTTTTGTTATGCCGGCATCGCGTAAAACAGGCGCGGCGCATCGTTCTTGGCTTTCTGCGCCAAAAGGCCTAATAACTAATAAAAGAGTGACACACGACAAAAAACGGATTCGGACATGAAAACAAAAATCAACATCGGTACGCGCGGCAGCCCGCTGGCCCTCGCGCAGGCGGAATTGCTGGCAAGCGCGCTTAAACGCGCGCATCCGCATCTGGCCGCGCCGGGCGCGATTGAATTTGTGATCATCACCACCAGCGGCGACCGCATTCAGGACCGCCCGCTGTCGGAAGTAGGCGGCAAAGGCCTGTTCACCAAGGAAATCGAAGACGCGCTGCTGGACGGCACCATCGATGCCGCCGTGCATTCGATGAAAGACATGCCCACGGAATTGCCCGCCGGGCTTGTCATTCCCTGCCTGCTGCCGCGCGAAGATGTGCGCGATGCGTTTTTCAGCCGCAGCGGGGAGACGCTGGACAGCCTGCCGCACGGCGCCGTCGTCGGCACATCGAGCCTGCGCCGTCAGGCGATTATTCTGGCGCGCCGCCCCGATTTGAAAGTCGTGATGTTCCGCGGCAACGTCGGCACGCGTTTGCAAAAATTGCAGGACGGCGTTGTCGATGCGACGCTGCTGGCCGTGGCGGGGCTCAACCGCCTTGGCAAAGCGGATATCATCCAGCATGTGCTGGAAACCGATGTGATGCTGCCCGCCGTTGCGCAGGGCGCCGTCGGTATCGAAATCCGCGAAAACGACAAAGACATGCATGCGCTGCTGGCGCCCGCGCATTGCCCCGTGACCGCGCTGCGCGTGACGGCGGAGCGTGCGTTTCTGGCCGCGATGGACGGGTCGTGCAAAACGCCGCTGGGCGCGCTGATGTCCGTGCCCGACCCCGACGGCCGCGCGCGGTTTGACGCGCTGTCGGCCAACCCCGACGGCACGAACCTGCACAAGGTCAGCTATGTGATGCACGTGGCGCATGCGGGCGATGCGGAGCGTCTGGGCCGTCAGGCCGCCGCCGATATCCGCGCGAAGCTCAAAGCGGCGTAAAAACCGCCATCTGAACAGCGCCAAGATACCCGCCGCAGGGCAAAAAACGGCAGTTCCGTCTTAACGGGATGTTCACCTGCGGTATATATTATTAAGGAGTTGTCCTTTTGGCGGCGACCGCTGCCCTGAATAGTCCGGCCCCGCGCCGCACATGTATTTGAAAAGGTGGAAAAGCCCATGCGCTCCATTCTCGTCACACGGCCAGAGCCGGCTGGCAGCGAGCTTGCGGAAAAACTCCGCCGCGAGGGGTTCGAGACGTATCTCGCCCCGCTGAGCCGCTATGTGTCCGTCCCCGCCGATTTTGACATGATGGCGGCCTGTCAGGCGCTGGTCTTTACCAGTGCGCAGGGCGTGACGCAATTTCCCGCCGCGCCCGAGGGACGCGACAAAACCGTTTTCGCCGTCGGCACCGCCACGGCGGAGGCGGCGACGCAAAACGGTTTTGCCCATGTCATCGCGGGCGCGGGCGATGTGCGCGATCTGGCGCAAACCCTGATTGCCCGCAAGGACGAGCTGGGCCTGCAGGAAATTCTGCACGTCTCGGGCGAGGATACCGCCGAGGACCTGTCGCAACTGCTGGCCGACAGCGGCATCACCGTGCACCGCCGCGTCGTATACCGCACCGAATTCATCGACCAGCTGCCGCCGGAAATCGAACGCGCGCTGATCGAGGATAAAATCAACACCGTGCTTTTGTTTTCCGCGCGTGCGGCGCAGCACTGGCTGCGGATTTTGTCGCGCGAGGATTTGCGCGCCGCCAGCGCAAAGCTGGAAGCCGTCTGCCTGAGCGAGCGCGTCGCCAATGAACTGCGCGGCACGCCGTGGCGCGCCGTGAAGGTTGCGCGCACCCCACAGGTGGAGGCCGTATTCGACATTCTGCGCGGTGCGGACACCGCCCCGCCGCTGCCCATGGCGCTGCCGGCCGACCCTATTATCGACGCCTTTGGCGGTTTGCGCCCGCTGGCGAACCGGCTGGGCATCACCGCCTCGACGGTGCAGGGTTGGAAAAAGCGCGGGATTATTCCCGATACGCGGGTGGAGGCGATTTACACCGCCGCCGAAGAAGACAATATCGATATCAACGCCATACTTGCAAAAGGACAATACAAGATGACCATGGACGACGTGGACGGACGCCACCCGCATGCGCAGGCGAGCGAACGCCGGCGCAGCAGCGACCGCCGCCAGCAAAGACCGGCCTACGACGCCTATGGCAATGTCCGCTCCGCCACCTATACCGGCCCTGACCGCCGCAGCGGCATCGACCGCCGCGAACATGCCGCGCGCCAGCAGGCACGCGTCCGCGCGGAAAAAATACGCTTTGTTAGCCGCACCATCATCATGTCGGCGTTTTTCATCGGCGCGCTGGCGCTGCTGGGCACGTTTGTGATGGCGCCCGAATTCTTCTCCTTCGCCGAACGCCGCGACCGCGAAAAAGAATACGAACACCGCCTGCAGGAATACGACCGCCAGATCAAAGAACTGCAACAGCGCCAGAACGAACTGCGCCGCCAGCAGGGTCTCGCCCCGCTGCCGCAGGAAGAAACCCACAAGGCCATGGCGCCCGGCATGGGCCAGCGCATGAACCAAGGGCTGCAAAAAGCGCAGGGCGCCGTCGATACCGTCAAGGACGCTGTCGGCAGCCGTGTCGAGGGCGTGCAGAAAAGCGCAACCTATCAGGGTTTTCAAAGCCTGATGCGCATGCTGGCGACGCTGAACACCCTGACGCGCACCAAGGAAGGCGCGGCGGAAGCCGACGGCATGATGGGCCGCCTGCGCAGCGTGATGTCCGGCGCCCCGCAAGATCCTGCGGGCCTCAGCAAAGCGATCGAAGGCGCGACGAAAACAGACCCGATGCTGGCGCAGGTGATGAATGGCGTTGCGCCCAAGGACCTCGGCGCCGCGGCCATGCTGCTGACCATGAACGAGCTGCGCGGCAATATCGGCGGCGGACAGTCGTTTGAAGGCGATCTGCAGATCATCCAGAAATACGCCAAGGACGACCCCGAAATGCAGGCCGCGCTGAAACGCGTCGCCCCCTATGCCCGCAGCGGCGTTCTGAGCCGCCAGAACCTGCAAAAAGAATTCCGCAACATCGCCGCCGATATTGTGATGGCGAAACTGCAAGGCGAAGATGCGTCGGTGCGCGAACGCGTGCTGCTGCGCCTGTCGAAATACGCCAAGATGCGCAAGATTGACGACATCGAGGGCAATACCGTTGACGCCAGCGTCGCGCGCGCCGAACTGCTGATCGATCAGGGTGACATCAAAGGAGCCATCAAAGAGCTGCAGGCGCTCGAAGGTTCGCCCGCCGAAACGGCCGCGCCCTGGATGGAACAGGCGCAAGGCCACGTTGTCGCCGATGAATCGTCGCAAGTGCTTTTGCAAACGGTGCTGGGTATGCTGGGTAATGGCAGCGGGCCGTTTACCGGCTTTGGCGGCATGGGCGGCGGGGCCAGTCTTGAACTGGGCGGCGTCGACATCAACAGCGCCGTCGGCGATTTGCTGAACCAGTTGCCGATGACGGGCGACGGCAGCTTCGGCGATGGCGGTTTTGGCGGCGGCACCACGGTGCCCTATCTGTCGCCCTCGCTGCAACAAAACAGCGCGCCCGCTATTGAAATTCCGATGCCATAAGACATTCGCGCGGGTTTCCCCGCGGGATTTTTTTGTTTATTCTGTTTTTGGTTTTATCACGCTCTTCAAGGCTGGCCCTTCACGCGCCGCTTTTTGCACGAAAGGACACCCCCATGACCCGGAGTAACAAAACATGATCCGCGCCATGTGGTTTCTGGCCAAACTCGGCCTTCTGGTTTACGCCATCGGCTGGCTGGCCGCCCGCCCGGGCTGGATGACGGTGGACTGGCTGGGTTACCGCTTTGAACTGGCGGTTGGCTTCGTCGCCGCCGTGCTGCTCGTTTTCATGCTCGCCGTCATTTTCATCGACCGCATCTGGCGCGGCTTTACGGCACTGCCCGCGACACTGCGCCGCTACCGCTACACCGTGCGCCGTGAAAAAGGCTACCGCGCCCTGACGTCGGGGCTTGTTGCCGTCGCCGCGGGCGACCCCGCGGGGGCGGAGCGCAGCGCGCGTAAGGCAGAGGCCCTGATCCCCAAAACCCCGCTGACAAAATTGCTGGTCGCGCAAACCGCACTGCTCAGCGGCAACGTGCCCAAGGCGCGGCGGGAATTCACCGACCTTCTGGATGATGGCGAGGCCGCGTTTTTCGGCCTGCGCGGACTTTTGTCGCAAACCCTGAAAGAAGGCAGCTATGCCGAAGCGCAGGACCTGATCCGCAAAGCGGAAAAGCTGCAACCCAAACGCAGCTGGGTCGTACGCACGCGTTTTGAAATCGAAACCCGCAACAAAAGCTGGCCCGAAGCGGCCGAGGTTCTTAAAAAAGCCGAAAAGATGCGCATTTATGACGCGCGCACCGCACGGCATCACCGTCAGGCTATTTTGACGGCGCAGGCGATGGAAAATGAAAAGCAGGGTTTCCTGACCATTGCGGCGAAACAGGCCGCACGCGCGGCCGCGCTGGATTACAGCTTTGCGCCCGCCGCGCTGCTGCTGGCCGATGTTTACAGCCGCCTTGGCAAAGCCCGCGCCGCACAAAAAACGCTGGAGCGCGCATGGAAAGCGCAGCCCCACCCCGATATCGCCGCGCTGTGGATGCGCCTGATGCCGCCTCCGCGCAAGGAAGCCTCCGTTTATGATACCGGCCGCGATGCGTACCAATGGGCGCGCCGCCTGTCGGATCTGAACCCGCAGCATACCGCCAGCCAGCGTCTGGCGGGGCATTACGCGCTTGAAGCAAGTTTGTGGAAAGAAGCGCGCGAGCGTCTTGTTGCCGCGAATGATTTCCGCGCCCTTGCGCGGCTGGAGCGTGCGGAAACCGGCAACGAAGCCAAAGCCCGCGAATGGCTGGAACATGCCGAAGATTATCCGCCGGACGCCCGCTGGATCTGCACCAGCTGCGGGCATATAGCCGCGGCATGGTCGGCGCTGTGCCCGCACTGCATGGCGTTTGACGCCTTTGGCTGGAGCATTCCGCAAAGCGATGCGCATGCGCCGCGCCTTGCCCCTGCGCTGCCCGATAACGATATCATCGCGCCGCCCGCCGCCGCACTGGCTACACGCCAGAGCCGCACGTGATGAAGAAACCGCCGCCCAAAGATTTAAAAGGCAAAATTGCCGGACAGATTCTGCTGCTGGCATCGCTGGCTTTTTTCATGGGCGGCGGGTTTGTGATGGCGGCGCGTGTGGTGCCGCCGCTTTTGAATGTGGATATGGACCAGAAGGTTTCCGGCCTTGGCACGGTGATGGTTATTCTGTTTGCTTGCTGTGTGCTGGGTATTTTTCTGGTGTATCTTTCCGTGACGGTCTGGATGCTGCTGGCGCGACTGTTTCTGCCGCGCGACACGATTTATGCGATCATGACCAGCGGCCCCACCTGGCGTTTCGACCACTGGCTGTTCAATTTTATCTGTCCGGATGACAAACCGCGATGACCCGCGCGCGCGTTTATCTGATGCACGGTTTTCCCGCATCCGGCAAAACGACTTTCGCGCATAAACTGGCCACCGAAAAAAATGCCCTGCGCCTGAACGGCGATGAATACGTCGCCGCGCATTTCACCGCCGAACAGCAAGAGACCGACTGGGACGGCTGTTTCGGCACCGCCATAGAGGCACTGTGGCAGCAAACGGCCAAGAGCATCGCCGAAGGACGCGATGTCATTCTTGATTTCGGTTTCTGGACGCGTGCAAACCGCAATGATGCCCGCGCCCGCATCGTCGGGATGGGGGCTGAGACCGTGCATTATTTCATGGATACGCCGGAGAATATGCTGCGCGCCCGTCTCGGGCAACGCGGGGGCGAGATTGCCCGCCGGAATGTCGAGAATTTTGAACGCCTGAGAAAAATATTCGAGCCGCCGGACGAAGACGAAGGGGCTATTTATATATACCCCGATACCGGCCGTCTTTAGACGCAAAGAGTGATATCAGTTTTTGCCTTTGGGCAGCGTGATGCGCGTAAAGCCGCGCTCCGTCGTCACTTTGTAGAATTCGTCGTACTGCGCGCCGGCGGCGGGCTGGCATACGTCGAACATCTGCTGCTGGATTTCGGCAAGGCGTTCTGCCGCCGCGGCACTTTGCATGGTAGCTGGTTTCATGGTGGTTTCTCCCTTTTCCCGCGCGCACTCTATATCGGGCGCGAATCGGGCTCAACCCCCTGAATGTGTTTTTTTATTGCGAAGTTGCGGAACTTTTTTACGCAGGTGGCGATGCGCCACTACATCTTGTATGCGCCGCGCGCCAAGGCCCGAGATTATTGAAGCCGCAGGTTTTTATCGCGCACGATCAGCGGATACAGCAAAAGCCCCGCGATGAAACCGCCGACATGCGATGTCCAGGCCACCTTGCCCTCCGCCCCCGGCATGCCGGTATAGCCGAACAGCAGCGAAATCCCGATCCAGAGCGCGATAAGAAACGCGAGGCGCTTATACCCCTCCCCGCCCAGAAGACCGGAGCGGAACATCAAAATCAGCATACCGCCAAACAGGCCGCTGATGCCGCCCGACGCGCCGATCAGGGGGGCCGGATCCTGCGGCATCACCGCGAAATGCACAGCCGCGCCAATCATGCCGGAGAGAAAATAGATCACCGCCGCACGCTTGAGCCCGATGGTTTTTTCAAGCGCGCTGCCAAAGGCCATGAGCATGCCGATATTGACGCCGATATGCAGCCAGCCGCCGTGCAGGAACATATGCGTCACAGGGGCGACCGCCGCGCGCCAGTCCGCCTCCAGCGCGCCGGAATAATAGGCGGGCACGAAACCGAAATGCATATAAACACTGAACATGGTTTCATCCGCGAGCACATAGCGCAAGCCCATCAGCGCCAGCAGCACCAGCGACAGATATTTGATGCCGGGCGGCAGATTGAGAATCGGTTCGGATTTTTTGTGCGCTGCAACGCCATCATTCGCCGGCGACGCCGATGGCCGCGCTGCGCGTTCGGACGGCGATGGAAAACGCGCGACATTGTCATTGCCGCCGCGGGATTCCTGTTCGTTGCCGTTATTGTTGTCTTTATCGTTTGCCATATTGACGCGGGGGTTGATATTCCAAGCTGCTAGCGAGTATGCTCTTGGCACTTGCGGAATGCAAATGCCATCGCAGCAGACGGCCTCGCAGCGCAAGCGCAAAACCGGTCTTCGCGCGCCCCACACGGCCGCGCCAGACAGCGGATAAACCAACAACCCACGAACGCCGCGCCGCCGGATTACGCGCCGCGTCATGACGTCAAAGGATACCTGACATGCCCAACAGCCTGAAGCCCAACGATCTCGACGCCCATTTCATGCCCTTCACGGCGCAAAAATCGTTCAAGAAAAAGCCGCGCATGATCACGGGCGCGAAGGGCATGTATTACTATTCCGACGACGGGCGCGAACTGCTGGATGCGTCGGCGGGTCTTTGGTGCGTGAATGCGGGCCACAGCCATCCGAAAATCGTCGAGGCGATCCAGAAACAGGCTGCCTCGCTCGACTACGCGCCGAATTTTTCGTTTGGCCATCCGCTGGGTTTTCAGGCGGCATCGCGTCTGGTGGCGGAAATGCCCGGCGATATCGACCATGTGTTTTTCAGCAACTCCGGCTCCGAGGCTGTCGATACGGCTGTCAAAATCGCCCTCGCCTACTGGCGCGCGCGCGGCAAGGCGGCCAAGACCAAAATCATCAGCCGCGAACGCGCCTATCACGGCGTGAACATCTGCGGCGTGTCGCTGGGCGGCATTCCGTGGAACCGCAAGGTTTTCGCCGGCGCCATGATGCCCAACGTCGATTACCTGCCCCATACGTTCAACCTGAAAGAACAGGCCTTTTCGAAACATCAGCCTGAATGGGGCGCCCATCTGGCCGACAATCTTGAAAACATCGTCGCGCTGCATGATGCCGAAAACATCGCCGCTGTGATCGTCGAGCCGGTTGCGGGGTCGACCGGCGTACTGGTGCCGCCCAAGGGCTACCTTGAAAAGCTGCGCGAGATTTGCAACAAGCACGACATTCTGCTGATTTTCGACGAAGTCATCACCGGCTTTGGCCGTCTGGGCAAGGCCACCGCTGCGGAATATTTCAACATCGTGCCCGACATCATCACGACTGCCAAGGGCATCAACAGCGGCACCGTGCCCATGGGCGCGACGTTTGTGCGCAAGGGCATCTATGACGCGTTCATGGACAGCTCCGGTGAATACAGCATCAACTTCTTCCACGGCTATACCTACAGCGGCCACCCGCTGGCCTGCGCCGCCGCGCTCGCCACGCAGGAGGTTTATAAAACCGAAGGCCTGTTCGAAAACGCGGCCAAGCTGGAAAAAACCTGGTCCGACGCACTGCACACGCTGAAAGGCAAGCCGCATGTCATCGACATCCGCACCATCGGCCTGATGGGCGCGGTAGAGCTCGACCCCGGCACCGACCGCAAATATCCCGACGAAATGTCGCGCGCGATGGAAGCCTTCGACCGCATGTATTTCGAATACGATACCGTCATGCGTTTCACCGGCAATACGCTGGCGATGTCGCCGCCGCTGATTTTGAACGAAAGCCATATCAGCCTGCTGGTCGAACGTCTGGGCAAAATGCTGTCCACCCTGCGCTAAAACGCACGGCCAGCCCTGCAAAACCCCCGCCCGCAACGGCGGGGGTTTTTGTTTGTTTATAATGGCTTGCGCATGGGCGGCACGGTTTGCGGTGACAAAACCGGCCTGCTTTGGTAATATGGCAATATCTTTTCACCACCAAGGCAGGCCATGCCGGAAATGTCCGACAAACCCGTGATTCTTGTGAACCTGCCGCGCGATCTGGGCGACGGGCTATTCTGTGCGCCCGCGCTGCGGCATATCCTGCGCACCGCCGAAGAGCGCGGGGCGGAGGTCATCACCATCGGCGCGAAGCACCGTCACGGCTGGGCCGAAACCATGACCGGCATGACGCTGCCGTGGCATGACACCGCCGCCGCGCCGCTGCCGCCCGCGACGCTGGCGCGCACGACGATCGGATTCAATTTCGATTTTTATGAACACACGCTGTGCGACAGCTATCCGTCCGTGCCGGTGTACCAGCCGGAGAAAATGGAAGTCGTCGCCAAAGACACGCCGCAATTCGGCGCGGGTGCCGTCGTCGGCAAAAAACATATTTTCGAATTGCTGAACGATTGCCTGCGCGATGCCGGATTTTTAAAAGCAGACCAGAAACTGCCGCAGCCCGCCATGCCCGCCGCGCTGGTCAGCGATGACGCCGTGCGCGCGGCGCAGGAAAAATTCGGCCTGCACAAAAATGAATCCTACGCGATTTTCGTGCCCGTCTGCGCGGCGAACCGACCGTTCAAACGGTGGCAAATCGAAAAATTCGCAGAAGTCGCGCAGCATTACGCCGCCGCGGGCATCACCCCCGTTATCATCGGCGGCCCTGCGGATGCGGAAAAACAAACCTGCGCCGAACTGGCATCGCATATCGGCGGGCGGGCGAAAAATATTTGCGGGCAGACATCGCTGGGCGATATTGCGGCGCTGGCGCGCGGCGCGGTCTTCACGCTGGGCAATGATACCGGCCCCACGCATATCGCGGCGGCGGGCGGCACCCCCGTGTTCACGCTCTACGGGTATTACAACGACCCGGCGACATGGCAATCGCTGACGCCGCACAATACGGCAAAACCGCTTGTCGGGCCGACCATTCAGGATATTCCCGCCGCGCAGGCGATAAACGCCATCGACGCCGCGCGCAAACCCGCGCCGCAAACCGCGCCCGCCATAGCTGCGCCCCGATAAACAGGCGCGCACACGTCAGGCCGTTTTGCGAATATCACGGTTAAACCCGAATTTAAACATAAAGGGCTTTGCCTTGGCATCCGGCGTCAGCTGGATATAAAGCCCCTGCTTCGCCAGAATATCATCCACGCAGGTCATCTGCTCCACGTCATAGCTGTAATCTTCGTGATGCGATTTCCAGTGCAGCACCTGTTTAAGGGCGCGCACCTTCGCCTTGGATTTGGTCGGCGCGACCACAAATACGTTTTTATGCTGTTCGGCGAAATCATCGGGGTCATAACCGCCGAGGTTGACGAACCAGAGCTTGTCCGCACCCGCCGGTTTTTCCGCCGAAAGGCTGATGCGGTGGCCATCCGCCGCCGTCAATTCGCCCCAGCAGTCCAGATGCAAACTTTCCGGTGTGCCCCACCATGTGCGGCGGATATCGTCATAAGTCGCCTCCATGGTCTCGGCGGCGCAGATACGCACATCATGCAGTTCGATCAGCGAGGTGTCGGTCGAACCGCCGATATAAAAAACAAAAAGCTTCATGACTGTTCCTTTCCTGCCGTTTTATGCCGCTTGTATCAGGCCGCCGCATCCCACGGCGTGAAGGCGATTTTTGTTTCCAGCGCCGCCGCCGCGCGCAGCGCCAGCGTATCTTTCAGATACCCCGCCATGATTTGCATGCCGACCGGCAGGCCGTTTTGAGACAACCCCGCCGGAATACTCGCCGCCGCCAGCCGCGCCAGATTGGCGCCGTAAGTAAAAGGCGTCCAGTCATCCCACAATTTGCCGTTTTTGCCGCGCGGCATGTTGCTGCCGGCATCAAACGCCGTCATCGCCGTGGTTGGCGTGACCAGAATATCGTATTCATCCAGCAGCGATTTGAAATACTCCCCAATCGCCATGCGCGCGCGCTCGGCGGCCAGATAATCATGCAGCGGCAGCTTTTCGCCGCGCGCCGCCCAATGCACCAGCCGCGGATCGGTCTTTTTTTTCTGCGCGGCTGTATAGCCTTTCAGCATATGCGCGGCGACGGCCATCCAGTGTTTGTTGAACACATCCACAATATCCGGCACGTCCAGCCGGATGATCTCCACGCGGCCGAGCGTGCGCAGATGCGGCAGCATTTTTTTCATCACCGCCGCCACATCGGCATTCATACCCACATCATTGATAAACGGCGCGTAGGCGATTTTCAGTTTCGGCAGCGGCGCGTCCAGCGCATCGCTAAAACAGGGTTTATCGAGCGGCAGGGCATGCCAGTCGGGCGTATGGCCGTTTTTGTCAAACCGCGCCATGACATCGAGCATCAAAGCGCAATCCCGCACCGTGCGCGCGATGGGCCCGACGGCGGAGAGGGTTGAAAACAAACTCGGCGGCCATGACGGCACCACGCCGGGGCTGGGTTTGAACGCGGCAACACCGCAAAAACTGGCGGGGATACGCACCGACCCGCCCGCATCGCTGCCCAGATGCAAAACGCCCATGCCCGCCGCCGCACAGACCGCCGCCCCGCCCGAAGAGCCGCCGCAGGTTTTGCTGTCGTCCCACGGGTTGCGCGTAACGCCATAAAGGGGGCTATCGGTCACCCCTTTGTGCCCGTATTCGGGCAGCGTGGTTTTACCCAGAAACACCGCGCCCGCTTCGCGCAGGCGCGCCACGGCGGGGGAGTCTTCTTTTTGCGGCGCGGTTGATGAGAGGCGGGAGCCGTAACGCGTTGGCCAGCCTTTGACATGAAACCAGTCTTTGATGGTCACGGGAATACCGTCGAGCGCCCCGAGCGGCTTCCCTGCCCGCCAGCGGCGCGCCGATGCGCGCGCGGCGGCAATCGCCCCCTTTTCATCGACAAGGCACAGGGCATTGAGCCGCGAGTTCACATCGCGGATGCGGTCCAGCGCCGCCACCGTGACATCCAGCGGCGACAGCGCGCCCGTGCGGTACAGATTCACAAGGGCGGCCGCATCCAGACTGCACAAATCGCCGCGCGCGGGTGACGTCATTTTTTCTCGCCCTTTCAAATAGTTATGTTTAATTGCCGCAGGCTTTTCACCGGATTTTTTGCAAGTATGATAGAATAGAGAGAATTCACAAAAGGGTTTTGACTCTTTTGCGTCCGCCTATCAAGCACGCCGCGCCGCATTGGCGGCCGCGACAGCAAAAGGCAACGGCGCGCGTGAAAAAGAATATTCAGGAATACCCAAGCAGGGAGAAAGCCGACGTGAAACCCGCCGTTTATTTTGCCGCCGCACTCGGTCTTGCCGTTTTTTGCGCACCCGCCGCGCCCAAACCGGCGCTGGCCTATGACGGTTTGATGTCCGGATCATCGACCAGCGAAGGCTACGACGGTCTTCTGGCCCCCGCGCAACCGGGTAACCGCGGCAACAGCCGCGGCGCACAAGAACCGCCCGGCTATGAGGGCCTTGTCCCCGGCAGCGTACAGCAGCGCCCCGTAGAGCCTGAAGCTGATAACGACACCGCCCCGAAACGTCCGTCAACGGCGGCAACCCCGCCCGCGGGCCAGTCGCCCGCCGTGCGTCCGGCGGCAAACACGCGCGCGGCGGCGCAAACCGCGCGCCCCGAATTGCCGATGACGCCGCGCCCCGGCCGTTTGAAAACCGGCCCGATTTCCAGCGCGGAGCAGCTGCTGATGCTCGCCTCGCTCAACGGCAAGCGTCTGGATCTCAGCAAAATCGCCGACAACGTGAAGCCGAGCCCCGAAATGTTCGGCCTGAAAAACCCGACCCTGCCGCGCATCAACGGCATGGCGTCGATGGAATTTCTGGCGAAAAGCCAGATTGATAAAATCATGGGCGCACTGAATAACCCCGCCCTGAACGCTGAACAGCGCCAGAAGGTCGCGCAGCAAGGTTATCAGCAGCTGCTGGTCTTCGCCGATGGCGTGATGACCCGCCGCACCGTCCCCGATGAAGTCTTTTTGAAAATGGGCATGCCTGAATCGCTGCTGGCCGAAGAAAAAGACGCCAACGAGCGCGCGCTGGCCCGCTATGAGGAAGCTTTCAAAGTACTGCGCCCGATGCAGTAAACACCGATTGATTTGAACATCACGCCGAAAGGACGCTGTCATGATCCGCCGCCCCGTTTTTATCGCTGCTGCCTTCGCCTGCCTGATTTTTGCGGCGCCCGCTTTTGCGTACGAGGGGCTTATTGTTGACGAAGCCGGCAGCGCAAGCCGCCCCAGCGGTAACGGCGGCGGGTATGACGGGCTTGTCGACTGGCCGTCAACACCAAGCGCCAGCAACCCTTATGGCGCAGCCCCTGCCGATGATATTTACGGTCTGGTCAAAGGCAGCGGCGCAACGGCGCAGGAGCGCGCGGACAACGCCCGCAAAGCCCGCGAAGAGCAAAAACTGCGCCGCCAGCAGGAAATGACCGAGCGCAACATCCAGCGCACGCAGGAACTGCAATCCAAGCTGGATGCACAAAGCGAGCTTCAGCAGCGCCGCATTCTGGAACACCAGAATGAAATCATGCGCCGCATGCAACAACAGCAGCAGCAGCGCCGTTAAGCGCCCGCGTTTTTAAAACTGTCATGAATATCAGGATGCGTAACTGCAGGGTGTGCAGCGCACGATTTCGTCGTCTTTCAGCTCGTAGAACATGATGACGCCGCGCTCGATGGCTTCATCAAGATAATCCTTGCGCAATCCTTTTAGCACCGCGGATTTTTCGGCGGCTGTAATCAGCACATCGCGCGGATTGTCGGGGCTGACGCGAAAACGCGCGGGTACTTCTATCCCGCCATCAAAAACGCCCAGACGCGGCATCAGGATGGTGACCCCTGTGCGCGTGGCGAAAACAACTTCGTATTCGCTAATGATTTCAGCCATTTCGTTTTCTCCCCCTCTTACTCTAGCTGAGTCTGTCTTAAGAAAAGGTTTTCATGTAGCATAGGGGCATGAAAACACGGGATAAAATTCTTTGCAGCGATTTGCCGCCCCCCCTGACCCGCGCGCTCGGCGAGGGTTTTGGCGCACAAGCCGAGATACTGACAACCCCCGCGGCGGGCGATGCGGATCTTCTGCTCTACCCGTCGGGCGGGGCGCTGCCCGCCGCGCTGTCGCCCGCGCTGCCGCGCCTTGGCATCGACATTTCCCGTCCGCAGCGCCTTGGCAGCCTGCTGCGTCGCTGCCGCCAGATGCTGGATAGTCCCGCTTTTTATATCGACGATCTGCATATCGGCGATGCGCTGTTCCAGCCGCAGGAAAAAAACATCGCCGCGCCCGGTGGGGCCGCCGCGACACTGACCGACAAGGAAGTCGATATTCTGGTGCGCCTGGCCCGCCACGCGGGCCGCACGCTACGGCGCGAAGATCTTTTGCACCGCGTCTGGCGTTATCAAAGCGGCGTCGACACGCACACGCTGGAAACCCATGTTTACCGTCTGCGGCAAAAACTGGCGGCGCTGGGCGGGCTTGAAAATCTGCTGGAAACGGACGAAGACGGCGGCTACAGAATCTCCGCGCCGGTGGTCGCCGCTGCACCTGCCGCCGAGGCGGAAGACTGAGGTTTTTGCGCAGCGGCGCGGTAGGCGTCGATCACCTGCATGATTTTTTCCTGCGCCTTGCGCGCGGCGCGGACGTCGGTGATGACATGCGCGGCCCCCGCCATATCTTCGAAGCCGACGGGTTTTGTTTCAATCACGATATCCGCAAGCCGCAGACGTCGCTGCAGCATGTTTTGCCGGACATGCACGCGGCTGACGCTGCGGTAGGGAACGCGTATTTTATCGCGCAGCAGCGCATTTTCGATGAAGCAGACATGGTCTGCGTAAAATTCGTACACGACCGCGCGCGTATTGATAAACGCGGCGCAGAACTGCGGCAAAATCACGATGCAAAAAATCAGGCAGCACGACAGCGCATAGGACGCAAAAACAGGCAAACCCGCCAGCCGCGTGCCGAGCGCGGCGGCTTCGGGCAGCAAAAAGACCATCAGCAAAAGACTGACCGTCAGCCGGATGGGATGATGATAAAGCTCCATGAAAGGATGAAAGCGGCTGCGCAGGCGCAAAACCGGCGGCGCCGCGGGCGGTTTACCCCTGCTGGGCATCGGCCGCAGGCGTGGTCAGCGCACCCGCCGCGCGCGCCATCGCGCGGTATTCGCTTTTCTCGATGATATCGAGGATACGCGGCATCAGATCCAGACGCTGGGGAATGTCTTCGATACGCACACCGCTGAAGGCGCGCGGATGCGGGTTCATGCCGGGCACGGCAATCAGAATGGTTGTCAGCATGCGCTGGCTTTGCAGCGCGCCGCCCGCCTGCGTCACATTCGACACATCGCGGTAGCGCACGCGTTCACGGCGCGGGCTGATCATGAACTGGAAATACTGGCAATCGAAGTAATCTTCATAAAAGCGGAAGACGGTGCGGCTATAGGCTTTTTTCTTAAGCTCGAAAAAAAGCGGCGGCAGCACGACAAGACTGCCGACAAGGAAAAAGCCGTAGACATAGCCCGCCGCGACAAAACGGCCGAGACCGATGAGATGAAGCAGGATATAAAACAGCGTACCGCCGATGATCGTCACCAGCAAAAAACCGACGCCGGTGAAAAGCATCGCCTGCAAGGTCACAAGACCTTGGTCGAAATGCGGTCGGATGGTGAGCAGCGGCTGCTTTTTTTCCATAGGAAATACCTTTGTCGAATGCGCTTCATTATCCTATGACGGTTTGGTTTTCTCAACCACATCTTTGATTCGCGCAAAGGGGTTTTCGTCGGTTTTCAGGCCGCGCAGCAAAAAGCGCGGCGGATTCCCCCTGTCATAATACGGCATACGCGCGAGCGACGGCTGCGGCGCGCGCAAATGGAACCTGACGGCGGTAAAACCGGCCGCGCGGTCCTTGTCGGAAAGGCCGTCGCCCGCATCTTCGACCTGTGACACATTCGAAAAGGGCAGCGTCGCCAGCACACGCACGCCCTGCTGTTCGGGCTGTCCCTGCACGATATCGAGCCTGTCGGCATAAAACGCATACCGCGTCAGCACAGGCGCGCGCGCCAGAATGCCCGGCAGCGCGACCGCCATGCCAAGGTCAAACACAGCCACCGCCAGAAACACGCCGGAAATCAGCGGGTCTTTATCCCCCGTCAGCAGCGGATAAATAAACGCCATCGCGGCGACAAACAGCGCGCCGACAATCATCGCCATGCGCAGCTTTGCCGTCAGCGACGGCATCATGCGGGCATCCAGCGTGTAAAGGGGTTGGGTCGTCATATGCGTGCTCTCTCCTGCTGCGTGATGGATGGGCGGCGGTTGTCAGATGGACGGATTATCCGGCCTTTGCACGGGGGCGGCAAGGGCGATGTTCCGGCGCAGGCATTCGCGCCGCAGCGCATCGTATATCGTCCCCCCGCCTTCGACATGAACGGCGGCCACGCCTGCGGTTTCGAGCGCGGCCAGCATGTAAAAAATATCCGCGCCCGCGGCGCTGCCCGCCAGACCCGCCGGGGCGGTGCGGGCGCGTTCGGACAATTCGGTGCGCATGCCTTCACCCACAGGCCCCGCCGGCGACGGGGCCGCCGCCGCCGCGCGCTGATACGCCAGCAAAGCCGCCGGCACCGGCGTTTCTGCCGCAGAGGCAGACGGTTCGGGCGCACGGCCCGTCAGCAGCGCATGCAGGGCAGCGATGGTCAGCTCCAGACTGTCCGGCGGGGTATCCGCCGCTGCGGGCGGCATATCGCTTTCCACCGGCAGCGGGTGCGGCGCGGGATAGAAAAAGGAAGGTTTGCCCTGCTCTTCGCCGCTGCGTGCGGCAGCGGGAACGCCCGCGGCAGGCGAGATATCGCGGCGCAGGGTGACGGGTCTGAAAAAATCACCGGCCCCTGCGAACATGGCCGTATTAGTTCTTGCCCTGAAGGTTGATCAGGCTGTTGCGGTTCTTTTCGGCACGGCCCGCGCCGTTGCGCGACCACAGCACACGGTCGGACGCCTGACCGTAGAGCGAGATGCTCGCAACCTCGCCCGCCAGCAGGCGGAACTGTTTGCCTTGCAGCTCGATCGGGTTTTTATCCGCGAACTTGGGTTCGAACTCGATCACGACATTCAGATTTTTGCTGTTCGAATTGCGTGCGGCAATAAGGGCCCCGGCAGCTTCTTTTTCAACCCCGATCCACTGGTAATCCATCAGCTTGGGAATAACCACGGCATAATTCTGCCCGGCAAATTTATAGGCAAAGAACGTCTGGTCGCTGAAACTTTCGATGATAAAACCCTTGTTGGTTTCGCTATAGGGCGAAAGCTGCACGCGCGCCCCCACAACCAGAACATCGGGGCGTGAATAGAGTTTGAATTTTTGAATATAGTCGCGCTTTTTTTCTTCGAGCACGGTCATGCGGTCGAACTCGTTCGACTCCTGATATTCCTTGCTGTGGCGGGCCCATTCTTCGGCGCTTGGCGGATCGACCGCCAGCACGTGCTGCGCCATCGCGATTTCTTCGGACGTCGACAGGCGCGGGCGGTATTCCATGCCCGTGGTGCCGGTTCCCCACTGCGCCTGCGCCGGTACGGCGGAGATCACGGCAGCCCCCGTCAGCAGCACCGCCAGTGCAGCGGCGCCGAAAAGAGCTTTGCAAGAAAATCGAGAATCCGTTGTCACGTCTGTTGTCCCCTTGATCGCGATGACAGGCGGCGCGCTTTATTGCGCGGCCACGGCTTTCGCCTTTAACAGGCTTAGTATAACATAGCAGCGGTTAAGATTTTTGAACAGCGCAAGGCGATGAAAAAAGACCGTAAATCAGGAACTTCGGATGAGGACCGCGCGTTATGGCAGCACGTGACCAAATCCGTGCGCGCCTATGAAAAACCGAAAGCGGAGGCCGCACGCGGCGCGAAACCCGCCGCGAAAAAAACCGCCGCCAAGCAAGCCCCGCCGAAAGAGCCGCCAACCCCCGCGCCCGCCATCAAGCGCGGCGCCGCGACCACCGTGACCCCTGCCCCGCGCCAGCCGCTGGCGGATGACGGCACGGCCAAAAGCCTGCGGCGCAAAAAATGGGCGATTGAAAAGACCCTCGACCTGCACGGCATGACGCAGGCGGCGGCGCATCAGGCGCTGCTGCGTTTTATCGCGGCGGCGGAGCGTAAAGACGCGCGCACGCTGCTGGTCATTACCGGAAAAGGCAGCCGCCTTGCAGGGGGCGGGGTTTTGCGGCGTCTGCTGCCGCTGTGGCTGGAAGAGCCGCCGCTGCGCGCCAAGGTGCTGGCCGTCACCCCCGCACGTATCGAAGACGGCGGGGAGGGCGCGTTTTACATCCGCCTGCGCAAAAAGAAATAAACGCGAAAACGTGTCAGGGACGCGGCGGTTTACGCGCCGGTTTTGGCGCCAGACGGAAACTGTCGGCGGTTTCCTGTAGCATCAGATGGTCAATCGCATTCAGCATGCTGTCGATATCCACATCCGCGCGGTGCGCCGCGGGCAGATGCTGCGCATGCAGCGCCGCCGCTTCGTCACGGCGCCCGCGCCACAGGCGGGCATCAAATACCCGCTCCAGCTGCTGCGTCTGGGCGAGCAGCAGCAAAACCGTCTGCCCTGCGGGGGTTTTCTGCATCAGCTCTTCGGTTGTGATTTTCTCGCCCGCGTTTAGAAACGCATCGCGCACGATGTCGAAATGTCCGGCCTTGGCCGCCAGATGCAGCCCCGTCTGCCCGCCATAAAGCGGCTGCGGCGCGCGCAGGGCCGCCACATTCATGCCGTCGAAGAATTCACGTTTTTGCACCGCGCCGCTGTCGCCGCTGCGAATGGCATCGGCCACGGTTTTCATGCCAAGGCTGATCGCCCAATCAAGCGCGTTCATATCGCGGTGATACACCGCAGGATCGGCGCCGTATTGCAGCATCATGAGCGCCGGTTCGGCATGGCCATGCGCGATGGTAATGCACAGGTAGTTTCCAATCCCCGCACGCGGGTTTGCGCCCGCCGCCAGCAGTTCGCGCATCACATCGGCATCGCCGCGCGGAATGGCATTGAGCAGGCACACGGAATCGTCATGTGCCGCATTCGCCCCGCGTGCCAGAAAATCGCGCATCAGTTTGATATCGCCCTTGGCGGCGGCTTCGGACAGGCTGTCATCCAGCACCGCCCGCGTCACCGTGATGCCGCGCGCAAGCAACAAGTCGATGACGGCATGCTGGCTTTGCGATACCGCGTTCAGCAGCACACGGCCCTCCCTGAAATTGATATCGACACCCATATCGAGCAGGGTTTCGACCCGCCAGATCTCGCCCGTGCGCGCGGCCTTGCACAGCGCATCGCCGAGCTGACCGGCATTCTGCGAACGCACGTGCATCAGCCACTTTTCATCATCGTCATCGATATCGGTCACGGACATCGGGATTTCCCTCGCGCCTTTGCGGGTGATTCTGCCGCCGATACCCCCGCTGCGTGCAAAATACCCCCGAAAACGGGTGTACGCCTGTGCGCGCGGCGAAAAGGCGGCAAAGTCAAAGGTTAACGGCGCGTACGCCGCATGTTTTACGAAACATTGCCTTTATAAGGGGTTAGACGCGCGGGGTCAATCCATAGGGGATTTTTGCGGGCGGGAAAATTAAGTCAATCTTAACACATCCCTGATAACAAAGAAGAAAATGGCCCGCGCCGCATGGTTTTTGTTGAATACCGCTAAAGTTTTATGTAATATAAAAATATGGAGAGAGATATGACGCATAAAGAGCACTTCGACTCCAAAGCCAGCCGCCCCGCCGCATCCGATGCGGCCCTTCCGCAGGCTGCCGTCCAGATACAGGAGAATGGCATCAAGGTCGTCCACCATGGCGGCCCCGGCGTTATGCGTCCGCAGTAATTCTGCGACATCTTCAGCGAGTTTATTGTTGTGAGCCCCTTCCTTCCAAACCCGGCTTTTACCAGCCGGGTTCATTTTTTCCGGCTCATGTATTCTGTATATTTGTGGATAATTCTTGGCGCGACGCCCCGCTTTGTGGTTTGATAGGAACTGCAAACGGCGGCCCTCGGGGTGTGTTCGCTCAGGGTTTCAGGGAGTTCTTCCATGTCTCGTTTGCCGGCACGCCTCACGCCGTTCTTTTTTGACTCAAGCCAACCGCCTGTACCGCCGGATAATACGCCGCCCGCACCTCCTATAAACAATCGCGGCGACTGGACGGAATCCCACCCCGAAGGCTGGGCCCGTAAAACGGTAGCGGTGAATTTTATCGGAACGGTCGTTCACGAACGGCCGGACCCTTTCGCGACCGAAGAACAAAAACAAAAGCGCAAAGACAAGCTCGACAAAACCGCCGCGCGCAACGAACGCGTGCTGAACGAGGCGCTGTTCATCCTGTCGCAAAGCCCGACCGGCCGCGACGTGCTGGAACAAATGACCAAGGAAGGCTACCGCATCGTGTTCGATGACAAGCGCACGGGCGACCGTGGCGCGGGCGGGCTTTGCGATCCGTCTGACAAAACCATCATTCTGCGCGGACATGACAATCCGGCGTACCTCGCGCTGCTCATCGGGCACGAAGCGGTGCATGCGGTGCAAAACACGCGGCATGATTTGTTCCCCTCCACGCGGCACAAGCCGGAGGCGGGTATCAAACTTTCCTTTGCCATCGAAGCCGACGCCTATGCGCAGCAATCGCAAATCGCGTTGGAGCTGGCCTATGGCGACCCCGACGGCCCCGCCGACCAGATTAAATTCGAAGAGCCGCTGAAGCAGATGCGCCAGCGTTTTCCCGACATCATGCGCGCGGCGGAGCGTGTGATGACGCATGCCGAGAACATGAAAAACGGCGCCAGCGTCGCGGCAGCATTCGAAGCCTTCTACGCCAATTTCCATCTGCGCACCTTCTACGAAGATGCGCATACCGAATGGGCGGAAACCTACGCGCCGCATCTGAAGGGCGGTTTTTCGTGGATGCAGCGGCATTTCAGCAAAGATGTCGACAGCCAGTGGATCAAGGACCGCATCCAGCACCGCGGCAAGGCGTATCTGAACCAGCATGCGCCGCATCTGGATTTCAACGACGCGCGCCACAGCGGTTTGACCGATGTGACCATCCAGAAAATCGAAAAATTCTACGCCGCGCATTTACCCTCCGCACCCAAGCCGAAGCTGAAAAATTTCGGCGTGCACATGAAAGACGCCGTGCGCTGGGTGCTGGGGTTGAGCGGGGAGACGCATGTCGTTTTCAAAAAGAACGACGACCCGACCAAGCCGCCGCTGAAAGCGCCGCCGCGCCGCGACCGCTGGGGTATGTGGAAGTAGTATAATTTCTTGTTAAATATCAGTGCGTTAATGCTTTAATCGGGTATTGACAGCGGCAGCGTTTTTGCATAATCTTTGGCTCTGTTTCAAAGCATCCAGAATCAAAGTCCAGAACGCAAACGCCGAGAATTCGAACGCATGCCTGACAATACACAGACCATCCATCCCTGGCGTCCGGTGCACGCCCATGTGCGCAAGCTTTTCGCACAGCTGAGCGAAGACGAACACGGCCATGTCGTCGTGCCCGAGGCCGTGAAAAAAGCGATGGCCGAACTGGGCGAAAGCGGCTGGGACAACGACCGCCGCGTTTATACCTTCGGCACGGGCGAGACCAAACAAAACGTGCTGGCCGCGCGCGCGGGACTTATCCCGTGGTGGCCGGTTTTCACGGGCGCGGCGTTTTTCGGGGCACTGGATGATTTGCGCTATATCAAAAACGCCGCCGATAAATACGCATCGCCCGACCGGCAGCCGTCGCTGAACAGCGCGCTGACGTGGATTTCCTTTCCGAACAAACTGTTCGAAGATGTGCGCAACAAAATAGATCACAAAGTCATCAAACAGCTGATGGAATGGGGCGCGAACCCCAATCACGATGACGGCAAATGGTTTACCAAGGCGCTGTGGAACCTCGATGCCGATTGCATCAAGGTTTATCTGGATCACGGCGGCAGCTATGACACCGTATCCGCCGTTATGACCGCTGCGGATAAAAACAGCGACGTGCGCAAAAAAATCCTGCCGCTTTTGTATGGCCGCAGTTTCATGACCAAAACCGGCGATGACACGCTGGTGCAAAGCCAGTTTATTCCCGATATCTATGGCGTGAGCCTGTTTCGCACCGTTTTCAATTTTCAGGCCCAGCGCGTGCATGAAATTTACGAAGCCGCCAATATGACGCCGGTCATGCATTCCTATGATTTCAGCGATTACAACACCGGCATGCTGGGCAGCGCGCATGAAGAGCTGAAAAAACTCGGCGGCAGCGCCCCCGATATCCTGCGCGCGACGGGCAAGCCGCTGTCCGTACCGGGCGGGCTGAAACGCAGAACCGCCGAAGGACCGCAGTCATGAGCCATTCGCTTTCCCGCATTCCGCACGCCGATGATATGGACGACGCGCTGTTCGAAAACACCGAAGGCACCGAGGTATGGACAAACGCCGCGCGCGCGATTGGCGAGAATTTCGTGCGCTTTGGCGCAGCCCTGCAAGCCCTGCCCGTCTATGACGACGCCGAAGACGACGCCGTTACCACCCTGCGCGACGATTTGCAGGAACTGGTGCAATCCTATGGCGAGCGTCTGGATAACGAAGGCTGGGAAAACGCCGGCAAATATTACATTTTCGGGCAGATCGACACCGCCACGCTGGTTGCCGCCGCGCGTCAGGAAATGATGAGCTGGGATGATATTCTTTACGCCAAGGCGCTGATGGGCACGGGCGAGGATATAAAAACCATCACGGCCGCGATGCATAACGCAGAAGAGGGGATCGACTTCGACGCCGCCCTGCGCTGGGCGGCAGAGCCCGGCGAGCTGACCGACGGCCTGCATCATAGCGGCAATCTGGAGACCAGCGCGGCGCTCCTCGCCGCCGGTGCGAAGCCGTCGTCCAATAACGGCGATCTGTTTTTCGATGTCCTGCGCGAAGGGCGCGAAGATATCGCCCGCGTTTTCTGCCTTGCCGGACGCGACGATGAGAATTTTCACCTGCATTACTGGAGCGAAAACGCGCGCAGCTGGCTGGACGAAAGCGCGCCGCGCGACCTGTTGCGCAAAATGTACTGGGAATACGGCAGATATGAAGCCGTCGATACCGCCACGCTGCTGGAGCGCAAGCCCATGAGCGACGGCGGCAGCCTGCGCATCATTTTCGATTTCGCCGCGCGACGTGTGAGCGAGATTTACATGCGTGAACAGCACGCTTTTAAAACCGAGGTTTCTTTTGACGATTACGGCGCCGCCGCGCTGGATACGGCGCGCAGCAAGCTGCGCGAACTCGGCGGCGAGCCGCCCGAAGATATTCCCGGGCCCAGCCGCAGCCTCGGCAAGCCGAAACTGGCCGCGCCCGCACGCTAAGACCTGTTAAACAGCAGCCACCGCGCATAAACAAAAAGCGCGGCGCTGCTTTCCGGCCTTTATGACACGGTGCCCGTCATGACCTTCAACAAAAAACGCCGCATATGACTGCGGCGTTTTTTGTTTGCGTAGGTCTGCTGTTATCAGGCCGGTTTGGAATCGTTGCCTGCGATGTCGTCCAGCTTGACTTTTGTGCTGCCGACCAGCTCTTCGACGATTTTGTCGATGACCGCGCCGAGCGAGGCGTTATCCACGTCGCCTTTTTCAGAGAGCGCGGCAATCCGGCGGCGGATTTCGCTGCGGGCAGAGCCGCCGGGGAAGTTGACCCCGAGCAGTTTACGCGCCTGCGCCGCGCCGATGCGGGCATAAAGACGGTTGCGGATGGCCGCATCCTCCGCCGTGGTCGAAAACGCCCACAGTTCGATGGGGCCGAGCGTGTTGATCAGGTGCTGTTCGTAACGGCCGTCGGTGGTACCCAGAACCAGCAGTGCCGGCGCACCGCCCGCTTTCGGACCCGTCAGCTTGTTACGCATGACCCAGCGCGCCGTATCGGTCAGACCGAAGCGTTTCTGCGTGGCATCGACCGCGGCATCGGAAATCGCCGCACCGAGAACCCAGACGCCCGTCGCCAAGTCGACCATGTCGTCGTCGAAGTCGTCCAGCATCTGCGAGGCGAGGATGATCTGAATCCCGCGCTTACGGCCCTCGCGCACGTCACGCACAATCTGCGCACGCACGGATTTGGTTTTCGACGTACGGTGGAACTCGTCATAGCAAAGACGCTTGGGCGTTTCGGCCAGATCCTGCAGGCGGCTTTCGTGATAGGCACGGTATTTCGGCGACATTTGCGCCAGTGCCTCTTCGTTAATCCACCACGGGGTGACCAGCGCCTGACGGGCCAGCATGTACATGACGGCGGTCTGGCGGTCGGATGTCGCGTCGCCCGAGGGGCATACGTCGGCAAGGTCGAGCGCGCAAACGCGGGTTTCCGCGAGCGAGAATTTCGTCACCGACGACAAAATCGGGAATTCGCGTACGCCGGAGGTAATCATACGCTCGAAAGCGTGGATCACACCCTCGGACGAGGCGCCGATGGAGGTTTCTTCGAGCAGGTTTCTGATCTGCGGGCGGCGGGCGGCGGCAATCGCGTCACCCAGCGTCGGCATGGCATAGCGTTGCGCCAGAGATGCTTCGTAGGTCAGGCCCTTTTCGAACAGGGCATCCACCATATCCCACCAGTAAGCACCCGGCGGCACCTTGATATCGTGCTGGCGGATGGCTTCGTCGACCACGCTGTCGATACGCGGCAGATAGGGGCGCGGTTCCGCGTTGGCGGAAGTATCGTCACGCCAGCGGTACATTTCATCGACCACCATCCCGCAAAGCTGCGAGATACCGTCGTAGGGGTCGGGCTGGCCCGGCGGCGTACAGATCAGGGTCAGAAGCTCGATGAGGAAGCTTCGTTCCGACACCTGCGGGGTACGCATACCCAGTTTGGTATCGAAGGGGTTGATGGCGAATTGCGCCGTCATCTGCAGACGGTACGACGTCACTTCGTGACGGCGGTTCGGCGGCAGGGCGTCCTTGAGCAGCGAAACCAGACCCGCCGACGACGGGCCGATGTCGATAACGGCAATGAACGGCAGGCTGGCCACACCGGCAGAAAGACAGGTACCAAGGTTCAGCGTGTTCATCAAAACGGATTTACCGCCACCGGGCTGCGCGAACACAAGGTCGAACCATGTCGTCGTCACGTTGGAGCCGGTCTGGTAAGGCCAGACGCGGCCATCGGGCGTACGGAACAGGATGGAGCCTTGCTCGAACGGGCTCGATGCGCGCTGCCACGGCACCAGCTTCATGACTTCATAGAGCGGCGCGACGGCCGGCGGGGCTGTCGATGCGCAGTGAATACCCAGCGCCGAGGACATGACCTGATCCAGCGGGTCGCCGGAAATCATCGATACCTGCGCATAGCCCCACGATTCCGCGGACTGCGTCAGGGTAGAGAGGCGGTCTTCGAGAAGTTCGATATTGTCTTTCGGCGCCCAGGTCGCAAAAGACAGGCGGAATTTCACCACCGGTTCGCTGCGGGCGATTTCGCTCAGCGCCTCGAGCGCTTCCTTGACCATCTTGTTCTCGGCATTGGTCACCGCGAAAATCGACGACAGGAACTGCTGCATCGCCATACCCTGAATGCCGCCGCCTTCAAGCAGGAAGGACATGCGGAACGGCACGCGCGCTTCGGACATACGCTCGAGGAACGCGGGGAAGGGAATGGGCTCCGTCGGGCCCAGCACCATATCGCAGCCGCCCCAAACGTATTTGCCCATTTCAACAACGTGGTCGTTGATAACGCGGGCATTCGACATCGTCAGCTGCTGGCGCAGGGACGGCCAGAGAATGTCGGACATATCGTTTTTCTTTTGCGGCGCGCGCGGGGCGATTTTATCGCCCGGCAAAACCGCGCGCCATTTGCTGTCGATACTGACCTGCAAAAGGTTGGCGCGGATGGTGGCCAGCGCGTCGTGCACTTCCATCGTCGCGGCCTGAATGCCCATTTCCTTCAGCGCCGTCACCGTCGCGGTCGAGAAACTGTTGTGACGCGTACGCAGACCTTCAATCGCGGCGAAGGGATATTGCGCATCGTCTGCCTTGACCCATTTTTTGCCGCGGGCGCGTTCCGCCTCGCGCGACATATCGGATTTGCTGAGAACCGACGGGCGCGTCCACAGCACGAAATAGATTTCTTCCCATGCCAGATAATGGCTGAGGTTCTTGGCGCGTTCTTCGAAAATATCGTCGATTTCAAGGCCGGTGTTTTTCGCGGCCATATAGTTGGGGCGCAGAAGTTTTTTCAGCTCGCCATAGCTGCGTTCCGGGTTGCGGCTGAAATAAATCTGCATCGCATGGCCCGGACGGTCGAAACGCGTACCGATTTTTACAACGGAGTCCGACAGAATCTTTTTGTATTCAGCATCCCCGATGATCTGGCGCGCGCCGTCGACGCGCACAACCGTCAGAAGAGATCCGTCTTCGGCGACCAATGTCGTGTCGTCATCGGCTGTTTCCAGACGAATGAACGATTCAATCGGCTGGCGCAGCAGCCGGACAAAGGGCTTCAAAAGAGCGTCGAACATACCCATTAAACTAGCATCCCTGATTATGCTTGCCGAGATTCCGGCCGGAGGCACCCTACCGCCTGCCGCGCGCGGTTGATGGCGCAGCGTTCATTAATATATCAGATAAACCTTTTAAAAACAGGTAAAAACGCCGCAGATTTCGTGCAGCTTCGGTGAGATTTCGCGCGTGTTATGTCAGGCTTGCGGCACACGCGGGAATGCGCGCGGGTTTTTTACCGTAATGTAAAAAGCGGTGCATGCGAAGGCGCGGACGCTGCGCGTGTTTTTGCGTGGTGTTCGGCAGATGTGTGGGGGCGCTATTCGGTGACGGGCGGCGATTTTTTGCCGTCGGCGCGCGCGCGCAGGTCGTAAAACAGATTGACCCAGCGGCGCGGCGGTACATCGCCGAAGGGACCATCTTTGGAACGCCAATAGGCGAGAATTTGCGGGAACTGGTTAAATTCCAGATCGCCTTCCTTGATGATGCGGCGGTCAAGCGGGAGGATGCGGAAGCCTTTCAAGCGGCTGGCGCGTTCGCGGTATTCCTTGGCTTCGAAAAAGTCCTGCAAAATCGTCGCGAGAATACGCGGGCTGTCGGTGCCAAGGCGGCGCTGCGCTTCTTCTTTACGCTGCAAAAGGGATTCCAGTGCGTCACGCGCGGCGTCGGCCATGGGGCCTTGCGAAATGCGCGCCACATAAATCGCGCGGCAGATGTGATGAAGCGCGGCCTGGCCGATTTCGGGCAGCCAGATGACGGCGCCGGATTGCATGCGCTCGACACGCTCCAGATGAAAACATTGATGGCAAAACGTGCAGGCGCAGGCGTAATCATCCGCGCTGCCGCTCTGGCCGTTCTTGCCGGTGTAGTTGACTTCCTGATATTTGCGCGACTGGAAACCGCAGTAGCGGCAGGTGTGCTGATCGCGCTCCAGCACTTTTTGGCGTATGTCTTCCGGCGGGTGATGGATATCGCCGGAAAGAATACGCCCGGCATCGGACAAACCGCTGATGCCGGGCGATATCCTTAAGTAGGCCATATCAATATCCTCGAACAGGTTCTTGAGTGGCCCACATTTAGCTTACGGCAGCGTGCTGAACTGCGTAGAGTTTTCCAGCACCATACCCGAAACGTCGATCTTGGTGGTTTCACCGTTGGAGATGGAACCTTGCATGATACGCATGATGAACGGCAGGGACAGGAACATACCGCCGCAAGCCAGACGAATGAGCGCGTCTTTCATCGGAGCCTGAGCCGGGTTGTCCACGTGCTGTTTCAGTTTGAAAATACCGGCGAGAGCGAGACCTGCACCAGCGATGTACGCGAGGGTGGAGATCAGGGCAACCGTACCGGAAACTGCGGTGACGACGTTTTTGCTGGCCGTGGTCAGGTCGGTAGCGCTAGCGTTGTTCGCGAAAGCGCTCGAGCTTTCGGTTGCGAGCATACCAACAGTAGCAGCGGCAGCGAGTTTGTGAGAGAGTTTTGACCGTTTCATTTGTAGTTCCTCCTTGTTACTTACACACAGTTTATTAACGTAGCACGCTTTTATCGTGTCTACTAGGTAAATGAGAGTCCCGTGACGTTCGCGGTCCGCATGATCACGTTGATCAGCTCGCCGAGGTTAATCGCCAAAGTACCCCCGAACAGGAACGTCAGACCTTGTGCAACAGTGGCCCCTTGCTGGCCATCGGCAAAAGCTCTTAAGACGAACCATCCTCTGATAAAAGCGATGTAGCCCACAAGCATGACAAACATCATCACCGCTTCTATAACCGTTTGAATCCGCTCGCGGTCGTCGTTATCGGCGATAACCGTCGTCGCGACGAGAGAATTCGTTTTAAGCTGGTTGCCGCCTGCGCCGAAAACGCTGTTGGCAAAACTACCCATAGAGTCACCGAAAGAAAACAGTGCGCCAGAGGCAATAAAGGTCGTAATGGTACCGGCGCCGCCGGGGCCGCGCGGGCCTTCTTCCATGCGCTTGGTCAGACGGGAAATACCGACCAGCAGCAGGCCAATCGCTGACAGATAGCAAAACGCCGTCAGCATCCCCTCCGCCGGGCCGGCGATGTTGGACATGACGTCGACAACCATTTTGTCGAGACCGCCCGCGGACAGGTTGGCATTGGTCCAGCCGGTGTTGGACAGTTTGTTGTCGCCCATGCCGCTGCCGCCAAACAGCGAACCGCGGATCGCACGCAGCGCGAACGGCAGGGACAGGAACATACCGCCCGCCAGCATACGCTTGATCCCCTCCGCAAGTTTGGTTTGCGCGGGGTTGTCTACGTGGTCTTTAAATTTGAAAATGCCCGTGATGGCCAGAATACAGCCAAAGATATAGGCAATGGTCGAGAGGATGCCCGTAAACCCGGCCCAAGAGCTAATCACGTTATTGAATACATCGCCGAGCTTCTGGCCCCCTGCAAAAGCGGCATCGGCGGAAGCAACTGTAAACAGTGCAACCAGCAACGCAGTCTTGCAGAAATGTTTATTCAACATGCGATACACCCTCAGTCGTGTTTAGAGGTCATACTTTAATTACATCACCTTTTGTAAATCTGTGCAAACAGACTGTTACCGAACGTGTGTTGTACATCACTTAAGCCTTTGTTTCTTAAAAAGAAAGTTAGGTTTTTGAGACGTACAAAAAAGGGAGAAAAAAGTACAGGAGGAGAGGCTTTTTGTTCAAAAAACCAGATCGACAGGCCTAAAACCACTGAGAATGATTCGCAGAAGTTACTTATTGGTTAATCGATCCACGCGTACCGTTAACGACCCAGCGGCCCTGTGCATCGGCAGCAATAGAGGTCACTTTGCCGATGCCGGACAGAGTATCGCCGACACTGACCGTACGCATTTCATTTGAACCTTTTTCAGATACCCATGCCATGCCGGGCTTGGCCGAACGCAGGACCCAGGTCACGCGCTTGGCGGCCGGCGCGGCGGCGGCTTTGGGGGCCGCTTTGGGTGTGGCGGCAGGCTTGGCTTCCGACGTCGCCGTTTCCTTTGCTGCCGCTTTCGGCGCGGCTTTCACAGCGGCCGCGGCATCTTGGGCGTCTTTTTGTGCGGTTTTCAGGTCGGACTGGGCCTTGGCAAGATCCGCGGATTTTTTCGCCAGTTCGTCCTGCGCGGATTTGAGCGCCTTTTGGCTATCGGCCAGCTGCTTTTCAAGATCGGCAATGCGGGCTTTATCCGCCGGATTTTCGCTCGGCGCCGCGATGGCTACCGCTGCTGCGGGCGTTTCCACGGCAGGAGCAGCGACCTCGGTCGTTTGAGGCGCAGGTTGTTCCGGCACGGTCGCTGCGAAAGGATCGACGATATTGGTTTCGGCCGCCGTTTCGGCGGGGGCCGCAGGCGTAGTGGCCGGCGTTTCTGCGGGCGTCGCCGCAGCAGCAGTCGTTTCGGCAAACGGGTCGACGATGTTCGACGTATCGACAGCGGCAGGCGCAGCTGTTTCGACAGGCTGGGTACCGGCATCGGCCATGGCATCCCACGGCGCGTTGATGCTGGCGTCATCCTGGCTGGCTGTTTCGTCGGGGGTAATCGCGCCCGCATCGGGCAGCGCGCCCACAACTTCGGTGGAGGATTCTCCCGGTACTGCCGGCTGCGGCGGCAGACTGTCTGCGGGCAGATCCGCAGATGCGGTCATGGCAGGCTGCTGCGCGGGCTGCGCCGGCGCCTGAGCCGTCTGCTGGGCCAGACCCGGAATATCAAAGGGCAACTGTACGCCGAGGAATTTCACCGCCGCGAAGGCACCGCCGCCCAGAACGACCAGAAGGCCGAGCACAGCAACAAGACCACCGCCGCCGGATTTTTTCTTGGCCGGCTTTTCTTCAGCCGCCGTCTCGTCCAGAGACACCTCGTCAAATTCCTCTTCGGAGGTTTCTTCTTCGAGTTCGAGATCAAATCCGTCTTTGTTGGTCATCTTGACAGTACCTTTTTGATATACGTTAGCGTGTGGTTCGCAAACTGCGGCCGGTTTAGTTGCCCTTGATGCCGACCTTCAGGCCGACTTCATCGGTGGTGACCGTTTTGAGCATCAGGATACCAAAGGTGGTGCCTCTCGCCAGTTTGACGGTAATCGGACGCTTGGCTTGTTCGCTCATCGCGCCGGAAATTTCACCCGCCGCTTCCTCGACACCTTTCATGAGTTCTTTTTTGGTGTCCAGCGGCTCTTCCTGCTGCACCACACCGCCACCCGACGTCGTCGTCGTCGAGGTCACGCTCTTGGATGCCGCAGAGGCATAGCCTTCAAGGAATTTGGCAGCGGCCGGCAAAATCACGCGGCGGAAATAATGGCGGTCGATATCGGTCGCCATACCTGCCAGCGTGGTTTTTTCGTCCAGCGCGATACCATCAATGGAATACCCGACGCCGTCTTTTACAACGACACTGAATTCCAGCACCAGATATTCCTCTTCGACCTTGTAGCCGCCGAGTGCGCGACCACCGGCGAAGGGACCGGAAAGCACATGCGCCAGCACAGGGCCGGGAATGTCGGAGTTCAGCTCGTTAAGAAGCTGCGCATAGGCAATCGAACCTGCGGTCATGATGACACGCGGCTGCGGTTTGCTGCTTGCGGAAGCGTTCATCGCCGCCGGTGCCGCCGCAGTGGCCGCGCCGCCCGCCATGCCCGGAATAGCGCCGCCCGGCATCGACATGCCGGAAGTGCCGCCAATGCGGGATACCTCTTCCTGCTCCTTGAGCATCAGTTCATATTCGGAATCTTTTTTGGTTACCGACTTGGTTTTCGACATCTGCGGTGCCTGCGCGGCAATAATCACGCGCATTTGCTCGGCCAGCGCCTTCGCCACGTTCGGGTCCATTTTCATGGCCGCTTGCTGCGGTCGCACGGGCTGTACCATCGGAACGGTTTCCGGCTCTTTTTCAATCGGCGCGTCCTGCGACGGCGCACTCGACATATCTATGTTTGCACGCTGCGCAGCGGCCTGGCGCCAGGCCGCCAGCGGGTCTTCTTCGGACTGTTTCGGCGGCTGCGGAATGTTGATGGCATCGTCCGCGGCGCTGTCGATCGGCACAGGAATAAAGCTGCCGCCAGTCTCTGCGCTTTTTTGAACCTGCTGTTTGTTGCTGTCCTCGATACGCTTGACCATATCTTCGTCAATGTTCGAAACCTGACCGGGCGTCGTTTTGATATTGCCGGTACCGGCGATCTGCGTGCTCGCTTTCCCTTCGGGGCCCTCTTCTTTCGGCGCAAAAATCATGTAACCGCCAAAAAGAATGGCCGCGCCGAGAACGACCGCGCCGATTTTCATCAGCGGGTTATTGTCCCACGACTCTTTAAACGACGACTTGGGCCCGCCGCTATCCTGCTCGAAATCGTCTTCGGGCGTATCGATATCGATATCGTTGTCGTTATTGGTCATGGCGTGGTTACCTCGTCAGCAACGATTTGAGCGCGCACCATCCGGCCCTCGTCAGAGAGCAGGATGACAGGCGCGTTGTTAAGGGCGTAGACATTCATGCCGTCGGCGGACGACACGCTGGAATCCCAGCCCGGCGACAGCAGCGTGAGCGGCGTACGCAGGTACATTTGTTCGGCGACTTTCCATGCCGTCGTGCGGCCATCCGCGCCGGACACTTTCAGGCGCACGGCTTCTTTCGGCGGGGTTCCGTCAAGGAAGCCCGTCATGTTGTCGTCACGTCCAGCAACGGCTTTCAGACCGCCATACTGAATAAGCGGCGTTTTGGCGAGCGGGCCCGGACGCGGGATGCGCGCATCAAAACGGTAATGCACTTCGTCAATCCCCGTGGTCAGGCGCACCGTCACCGGAGTGATAAGATCGACAAGGCGGATGGAAATGTTACCAACACCATGCGCGGTCATCGGCGTGATGCGCACGACGTGGCCACCCGATTCCGGCGTGGTGATTTCGAACTTGCCCGCCCAGCTCATATCCTGAATGGGCCAGGGCGCGCCGGTAGAATCCAGAATGGTCAGCGTGGTCACGTGACCGGGCGCGGTTTTGATCAGGCCCGGTGCGTCGCTGGGATCGAGCGACAGGGTTTCAACAACCTGCCGCGGTTCGGGAACGGTAATCGGCGTTTCGGCCGCTTCGCGTTTCACCTTGAAAACTTCCAGCGTTTTGCGGATTTGTTCCGGCTCCAGCGGCAGCAGCTGTTTCAGGGCCGTATCGAATGCCTGCTGTTCAAGCTTGGCGCGCTGCTCTTCGGCTTCGCGCTCCATATCGATTTGCATCTTCGCGGGAGAAATATTCGTCATCGGGTCGACCGGCAGGTTGGCCGCAGGGCCCAGCGGATTGGACATCATCGGATCGTTGTTCATCGCGGCCATCGGATTGATGGGCTCTTCGGCTGCGGGATTTGCCGCAGGCGCAGCGGCAGGGGCAGCAGCGGGCGCGGCATTTTTGCCCTGTTCTACCTGCTGGCGCCATTGTTCGATTTCATTCAAATCCGTCGACTGCGAAAAGGCGGGCGCGGGCACAAATGCGGCGGCGGCGCCGATAAATGTCAGGCATACGATCGTCGAAACCAAGGGCCTCATCGCAGTTCTCTCCTTAAAAATCCGCTCTCTATCGGGGCTGGCCGTACGCGACCTTTGTTTTACCTGACGGCAGAGAAACATCATATTTATACCCTACGCGCCGTATGGCGCACAATGCCAAAACCTTAAGCCGACCATGTAAAAATGCCCAGCCCGGCGGGATTGACCGACGTGGGCAGCCTTACGACAAACATTCGCACCGTCGCATTCACGCGGCTTTCTTTGCCGGGCACGCGCACAGCCAGCACCAGCGGCACTTCGATCATCCAGCCCATCTTGCCGAGGTTCATCCCCTGACCGATAATGGTCGGCGGCGAACGCGGGATTGCCGTAATCACCTGCTGAAACTTCTGCGAGTTTTTGAAGATTTCCGAGTTGGGAAAGTTTTCGCGGAAACTCTTGAGACCTTCCGGCGAGAAATATTTGGCAGAGCTGGCGAAACGCTGGTTCACATCGTCAAAACCGAACGTAAGGATTTCCGTCGCCGCCTGCGCCGCCCAATCCAGCAGAAGCGCGTTGTTGATGTAAGGCTCGGGCAAGGCCACCAGCGGCATGCGCTGGCCGCCCGTCAGCTCGGCGTAGTAACGGTCTTGCGGAATGACGTAGGCGACGCGATAAAATACGGCTACCAGCAGACCGAGGATAACCAGCACAAGGCCAAGCGCGATACGGAACATATTCTTGTACCCGTCGCGATACACCATCAGCTTTTCAAAATCGGCTGTGACGCTTCTTTCTTCGCTTGTCGTCAAGGCTTTTCCCCCGCCCCTTTATACGTGCGCTGCGTTTATTGCTGGCGGTTCTGGATAGCAAGCCACTGCTGGATACCGACACCCGCCGGGTTTTCCAGCGCGGAGACGCGTTCGACAACAATGCGCAAAACCAGATTGTCCGTCCGCGACTGCGCCGCGGCGCGGTATTCGACCATCAACGGCATTTCAAGCACCCAGCGGTATTTGCCGCCCGCCACGCCATGCTGGCGGATGACCGGCGCGCTGCGCGGCGAGGCCACGACGACCTGCCGCTGTTCTGTCACCGCTTCGATGACACGCGCCTTTTCCATCGCGGCGGAGAAGCTTTCCCAGCCCGTTTTGGTGAAGTGGCGCGAGGCCGCCTGCAGGCGGCGCTGATAGTCGTGGAAGCCGAAGGTCATGACCTCGGTCGCGGCCTGTGCCACCCACGACACAAGCGCAGAGTCGGTCAGGAAGCGTTCGTTCAGCGGCGAGAGCTGCATAATGCGGCCATCCGCCGTCGTCGCAAAATAGCGGTCATAGGCGACGGAGTTATTGATATGCACGATCAGCGTCAGAATGAGGCCGATGATGATGATGCCTTCAAGAATGACGATCTTGATGAGGTTGCGGAAACCGTCGCGGTAGAATTCATTGCGCGTGACCACGCTGACCAGCGGGCCGCCCGGCAGTGGCGCCGGTTTCGCAGGCGCCGCACCGGTGCCGGAACCTTTCTGGCCGGCTGCCGTTTTCGGCACGGCGGGTGCATCCGTCTCTGCCGCAGGGGCAGCAGCGGGCGCAGGCTTGCCGCCCAACACTTTGCCTAGCATCGACAACGGATTGTTGTCGGCCTTGGGCGCATCAGTTGCCGCAGGATCGATGTGGTTGTCCGCATCGGTTTGCGTTTCGTTCGTGTCGCGTCCGGCTTCGGCCATACTATATATATCCCCTTGAGCTGTCCCCTGTGTGTCCGTCCGTTTTGCGCCGCGCCGCGGGGCGCGGCAAAGCGTAAAGCGGATAAGCCGCCTGACGGCAGCTTTTCGACCCCAGAGTGAAATACTATTTTATTCAGCGGCTTACCGCAACAGACTTTGTTTCAACCCGAAAGCCCGTGCGGCCTTGACCCGGCGGCACCAAAAACCCCTCCGGCCTGTGGGCCGCGCCATTCCCGCGCCGGCACCGTCTTTTATTATAAACGACAAAACCCTCTGCGCCGGACATGCCGGCGGCACACGGCCAAAAAATCAAACTTAAGTATTTGTTTTAAAACAAAAATATAAAAAGATTGTTTTCGGCGCGGCCAGCGGCAAAGGCTTTACACTTCTTTTCATATTGTGTATTTTTGAAACGACTCAAGACCTTATCCCCTTTTTTCACGCGCAGGTGCCGGACTTTTTTGATGACGTCCTCCCCATCCCCCAAATCCGGTTTTGACACCGCCGCGCGCAAGAATCTCTCCGGTCATGCCGCGGATGCTTATCTGCGCCCGCAGGGCACGGCCGCGGCGGTGCCTGATATGACCGTCTATGACACCCCGTCCCTGCACGGATTCGAACACACCGCCGAAGAAGCGCTGTTCATCCTCGCCCAGAGCGCGACGGGCCGCCGCCTGATGCAAAACGCCATCGCGGCCGATGTCGGCATCGTGTTTCTGGATGAGAATGAAAGCGATGGCGCGACGCGCGGCTATGTCGATTGGGAACAGAAAATCGTGTTTCTGGCGCGCGAGCCGGACCCGCGGCTGCTCGCGCTCACGCTCGGCCATGAACTGGCGCATGTGAGCCAGTTTGCAAACGGTGGCGTTTCATTGAACGTGATTGAAGACCATCCGCTGCATGCGCTGAAAAAATTTCTGGCGATCGAGGCCGATGCGCGCGCCTATGAAATCAAAATCGCGCTGGAACTTGAATATCCGGCGCCCGCCGAAGGAAATACCCGTATCCGTTTTGGCGGCATGGCGCAGCGGGCCGCGCATAAAACCGAAATTTCCACCCTGCCGGATCTGGCCGCGCGCATTGCGCCGCGCCTGCATGACGGCAGCCTGTCCGATGACCGCATCATGGCCGCGTGTTTCCGCGCGTTTTACTATGACATCAACCTGCGCGCGACCTACGAAAACATTCTGATGACGCGTATCGAAAAACTGGATGACAGCATCCTGCGCGCGCCGCAAAGCTTTGGGCGCGAAACGGATAGCGCGGCCTTTCTGGCGCGGCTGGACGGGCATGACACGCCCTACATGCTCAAAAACCGCGACGTCACGGATATCGCCGACCCGCGCCTTGCCGCCGTATCCGAAAAAACGCTGGCGCGCGTGCAGCATCTGGCCGCACGGCGCAAAGAAGCCGGCATCGCGGTAGATGACGCGCCGTGGCGCGCCCCTGTCTATGCACCGGCTACGTCCGCCGCGCCCGCCCCCGCACCGAAAGGCCCCAGCGCATGAGCCGCCGCGCGTTTAACAACACCGCCGCCTCCCTGCTGGCCGCGCTGCGCCGCGATGATGATACATCGGCGCGGCGTCTGGTTGCCGATGGCGCGCCGCTTGCAACGCCCGACAGCGCGGGCGACAGTGCATGGCATCTGGTCGCACAGCTGGGCAAGCATGACCTTCTCGCTTTGATGGCGCAGATGGACGGCGGCATTGTGAACAGTATCGGCGCGGACGGCACCGCCATGGGCGCCGCCGCCGCACGCGGCGATGTGGCGACGATGCGCACGCTGGCCGCGCTCGGCGCGTCGCTGGATGCGGTGGATGGCAGCGGACACACACCGATGATGCGCGCGCTGGCAGCGCAGGAATATGGCGCGCTCAGCGTGCTGATGCGCATGGGCGCGCGCGTGGAGGCGGTGAATGGCGATCACAAAAACATTCTGCATCTCGCCGCGGAAATGAACGATACCGCCGCGCTGCGCGTTTTGCTGGCGGAGGGGGCGGCGCTGCATGTGCAAACACGCATGCCCGATGCGGCGAAGCTGACGCCGCTGCATGCCGCCGTGAAGGCCGGCGCCGAAGAAGCGGCGCAGTTGCTGCTGCGCGCGGGCGCGAACCCGAATATTCCCGATGCGCTGAATATGTCGCCGCTGCACAGCGCGGCGGAGCGCAATGACGCGGGCATGATTTACACCCTGGTCTGCGAAGGCCATGCCGATATCGACGCCGCCGTGAATGCCGCAAGCTATACCGCGCTGCATACCGCCGTCATCCACAAATGCGCGGAGGCGATGCGCGCCCTGTGCGATCTGGGCGCGGATGCGCACCGCATGGACAGCGACAAACGCACGCCGCTGCATATCGCGGGCTGGAACGGGTTTTTGAGCGGCGTCAGATATTTCATGGAAAACGTCGCCGCCGAAACCGACGATGACGCCGCGCTGCAATCGCGCACGCAGGCCCTCTACGACGCGATTTTTTACGACCACGCGGCAGTTGCGGATTATCTGATTGCCAGCGGCAAGGTCGACATGAACCGCCCGACGCGCAGCGGCGAATATGTGCTGCAGGCCGCGCTGCAAAACGGCAAAAGCGATATGGCCGAACACATCATCGCCGCCGGCGCGGATGTGAATGTGAAGAACACGGCAGGTATGAGCCCCCTGCTGCTCTGTGCGATGCGCAATCTGGTGGTGCCGGCAACGCTGCTGCTGCAAAAAGGCGCGAATCCCAATTTGCATCCGGCGGGGGAGCCGCCGCTGCATGCCGCCATCACCGGCGATTATCCGTTCATGGTCAGCCTGCTGCTGGCGCATGGGGCGAATCCCCTGCAAACCGACAGCTTCGGCCGCGCCGCCATCGACGTCGCCCGCCAGAAAGGCCGCGGCGCAACCATGGTCGGCGATATCGAACAGGCGCAGAGCCGCTTTATTAATATGACAAAAGAAGAGCCGCGCAAATCCGCGCCCGCCCCCAAATCCGGCCCGTAAAGTACAGACAAGCCGTGCTGCGGCGCAGCGCAAGCGCGGCAGGCATCCGCTGTAAATCTTTTCATAAGCGGTTGATGCCCCCGCCCCTGCGTGCTATACCGCAAAGACCCAATACAAACGATATCCCGCAACCGGAGAGGCGCCACGGCGACAAAGCCACGGCGCGGCAGGCATGACGAACGACAACCAGCCCAACCGCCCGGACGACAGCGACCCGATAGATAAAATCTTCGGCCGCGTATCGGATATGTTTGGCAAAATGGCGAACATCGACCCCACGCGCAAACCCACCGATGCGGATAAATTTTTCCGCGCGGTAAAAAACCGCAAGCTGGACGAAGTGCGCGCCGCGCTCGAAGAGGGCTTCGACCCCAACCAGTATAACAAGGACGGCGATACCGCCCTGCACCTGTGCGCGCGCGGCAACCTGACGGACGTCGCCGAAATATTGCTGGCGCACAAGGCCAACCCGCGCATCGCCAAAAAAGACGACCCCGCCGCCCTGCCGCTCAACGACGCCGTCAATTTCGGCAAGGCGGAGATGACGGAACTGCTGGCGCGCCACGGCGGCTATCTGCCCGGCAATGCGCCCGACGGCTGGAACCTGCTGCACCGCGCCTGTGAAAAGGGCAAGCCGCAGCTGGTCGATGCCCTGCTGAAGGCCGGCGCGGGTGCGAACGACACCACGAACAACGGTTCGACCCCGCTGCTGATTTCGGTCATGCGCGCGCAAACCGCCGTCGCCGATGTGCTGCTGGATGACCCGCAGGTCATCGCCAAAATGAACGACCTTTACGCACAAAGCGACGAAAAACGCCGCAATGCCTTCCAGCTGGCGATCGACCGCGGCCAAAGCGCGATTGCGCGCAAGATGATCGCGCGCGGCACCCGCCTCAATACCGAAGACGCCGACGGCATCACCCCGCTGCAATCCGCCATTCGCCGCGGCGATGTCGAACTGGTCGATATGCTGACCAAAAGCGGCGCCGATATCAATCATCTGAACGCGCAGGGCACGCCGCTTTATTTCGCCGTCGCCACGCCGGAGCTGCGCGACGACGCCGCGCGGGAAAAAATCATTTCCCTGCTGCTCGCGCGCGGCGCGGATGCCGATATCGCGCTGCCTGCCAGCGGCCGCACGCCGCTGATCGAAGCGGCCGCCAACCCCGACCGCCTCGGCGCGCTCAAGGCGCTGCTGGCCTATCCGGTCGGCAAGGATATTTGCGACAACGACGGCATGAACGCGGTTTTCCACGCCCTGAAAAATCCGCGCGCGCTGGATGCGCTTTTGCAGGCGGGCGCGGGCGCGAATGCGCGCCATATGAAAGACGCCTCGACCCCGCTGATCGCGGCGGCGAAGGACGATAACCCGCATACCGTGCGCCGCCTTCTGGACGCGGGGGCGAACCCCATGCTGTTCGATGCGCGCGGCAAATCGGCGCTGTCCTATGCGCGCGATAATGTGGTCAATGAATACGCGGGCGCGGCGAACGCGCATACGATTGTCGCGATGATCGAAGAAAAACTCGCCCCGCAAACCCGCGCGCGGCGCAAACAAAAACCGCGCGGCGCGGAGCATGACCTGTGAGCGGCGCCTATCTGCGCAGCCTGATCGCCGCGGGCGACAAAGCCGCGCTGATGGATGCGCTTGATAACCCCGTTCTTTCGACTTTCGCAGATGATATCGACGACAAGGGCCGCAGCCTGTTGCATGCGGCGCTGGCGGCAGACATGCCCGAGGCCGTGCCCGCCCTGATGGCGGCAGGCGCGCGCGCAAAGGCCGCCGATACGCAAGGGCGCACCGCGCTGCATCTGGCCGCCGAAAAAGGATACGCGGATATCTGCCGTCTGCTGCTGGATGCCGGATTGGATATCAACGCCCGCGCGGGCGGCGGCCGATCCGACGGCCCCGCGGCCGGCATGGGCGATACCGCCCTGCATTTGGCGATCGAAGGCGGACACGTCGATACCGCTGGCCTGCTGCTGGCGCGCGGCGCGAACCCCGCGCTGAAAAACCCCGACAACAAAGACGGCCTGAACGCCTGGCACGCGGCGGCCAAATGCGACAATCCGGCGATGATTGACCTGCTGCTCGCCCACCCCGAACATGCCCGCATGAATGATTTTTGCGCGGTCGGCCGCACGCATGCCGATGCGTTCCGCCTTGCCCTGCGCGAGGGGCACGGCGCGGTCGTCCAGCGCTTTATCGACCATGGCATCGACGTCAACCGCCGCGACAGCGAGGGGCACACACCCCTGCACTGGCTGATTTTGCACCGCAAGACCCGCGCCGAAGCGCTGCCGATGCTCAAGCTTTTGCTGAAAAACGGCGCCGACGGCGACAAGGCCGCGAACCTGTGGGGCGAAACGCCGCTGATGGTCGCGGCGAAAGCCGATTTTCCGGAGGCGATGCAATTACTGCTCGACAAAGGCGCGGATGTGACGCGCCTTAGCAATTTCCGCGAAACGGCGCTGCATTTCGCCGCGCGGCATTATACGGTGGAGACGATACATATCCTTCTCGACCACGGCGCGGATATCAACGCGCCCGACCGCATCGGCCAGACCGCGCTGCATATCGCAGCGCACCATAACCGCCGCGATGTTGTGAAAACGCTGGTCGCGCATGGCGCCAATCCGCTTTTGAAAGACCAGCGCGGGCGCACGCCCGATTTACTGTGTCAGGCGCCGGTGCAGGAAACCACCCGCGCGATTGTTGTGCAGGCGCAGGACGTCTGGCGCAAAGGCGGCCGCCCTGTATTGGAAAATGGACGCCTGCGCCGCCGTTTCAATCTGCAAACGCGCAGCGCCCGCCGCGCAGGGCCGCCGCGTTTTGACAAAAAACCGCCTTCAAACGGCGGCGGATATCAGCCATAATGTTTGCCTGAACCCGCGCCGCGCCGATATCGCGCTGCAGGCGCGGCTTTCTGTGCAACCCATGACCGCCCAAGGAAAGGACAAGCCCGTTGCTGCCGCCGAGCGTTGAACGCCTTGACCCTCCTTCGCGCGCGACCGTCAACCAGCCGGTTGATACGTCGGGCAACCGCTATCTGCATGCCGTTTGCCGCACCAGCGGCTATAGCGCCCGCGCCATCCAGACCATCCATCTGGGCGCGGATGTCAACGCGGTGAATGCGGACGGCTATTCGCCGCTGCGCTATGCCATCGAATACGGCGATGCCGATACCGTCGCGGCGCTGCTGAAACGCGGCGCACGCGCAAGCTATAACGCGAATGGCAAACCTTATAACGCTGTCACCGCCGCCGTCTTGCGCGGCCGCGCCGATATGCTGGAGGCCGTCTTGCGCCACGGCGGCGGCGCGCTGGTCAACAGCCCCGGCATCGATACGCGCGGGGAGATTGAAAAATCCCCCCTGATGGTGCTGGCGGTGCAGAAATATCATTACGACCTGTTGCCGCTGCTGGCGCGCGCGGGGGCGGATTTGAACCGCGTATCGGATGCAAGCGGCGCCACGCCCATCATGCAGGCCGCGCAGAACGATGCGGCGGGCGTGATACAAACACTCGTGCGCCTCGGCGCGGATATCAACGCGCGCGGCCGCGACGGGCAGAGCGCGCTGCATTTCGCCGCCGGCCACAACGACCACCGCACAGCGGTCATGGACATGCTGCTGGCGCTGGGCGCGGATATCAACGCGCGCGACGCCAAGGGGCGCACGCCGCTGATGGCGGCGATTGACGCGAACAACACGCGCATGGCGGCAAAGCTGATTGCCGCGGGCGCGCAGCTGGATATTCAAAACCCGCAGGACAACAACGAAACCGCGCTGATGATTGCCGCGCGCAAAGGCAACGGCGATGCCGCCGCGCTTTTGCTGAAGGCGGGGGCGGATGTTTTGCTGTGCGACCGTTTCAACCGCACCGCCGCGAAAGTCGCCGAAGACCATCCGGCCACCAACCGCAGCATGTACGACCCCATGATGGGTTTTTCCGCACCGCAGCCCAAAACCATGCTGCAGGAGGCGGAGAAAAAAGCCCTCGCCAAACGGTTCGAAGGACAATACAGGGACGCGCGCAACAAACGCCACGGCCCCTGACGAAGACGCAGATTATTTTTCACGCCGGCGGTACATAAAGGGTGTCCACAATAAAAAGGACGACGACGTGAAAAAGAAAAAACTGACCGGCGCGGCGAAACCCGCCGCCAAATCCCGCGGCGATATCAAGGCGCCCGCTGCCGCGTTCAATGGCCGTTTCCTCAAGGAGCCGGATAAAATCACCGACGCCGCGACCGGCCGCACCAAACTGATGGATGCCGTGCTGTCGGGCGATACGGCGCAGGCGGAGCGTCTGTTGCAATCGGGCGCGAGCATCAACAAAACCAACAAAGAAGGCAAAACCGCGCTGCATTACGCCGCGCGCCTTGGCCATATCGAGATGATCCAGCTGCTGGCCGGATATAACGCGCAAATGAACCCGCGCGACAAAAACCTGCGCACGCCGCTGCAGGATGCGCTGGATGCGCCGCAGGCGCTGCGCGTCATCAGTGCACTGGTCAAACTGGGCGCGGATGCGAATATCCCCGACAACACGGGCCGCCTGCCGCTGCATCACGCCGCCGTGTCCGCGCAAAACGGCGTTGTCAAAAAGCTGCTGAAGCATACCGACAACCCCAATACGCCCGACAAAAAATACGCGCAGCCCCTGCATCTGGCGGCGGAAAGCAACAGCGTCGATGTCGTGCAATCGATTATGTTCGAACGCGTCGCGGTACTGAGCGCCAACCAGAACGGCGATACCGCGCTGCATCTGGCCGCCATGCGCGGCGATCCGGAAGTCGCGCTGTTTCTTTTGAAAACCGAAGCCGCGCAAATGGTCAATGCCGTCAATCTGGATGGCCGCACGCCGCTGCATGCCGCGCTGAAAGCGGGCAGCGAAAAACTGGCGCGCGCGATGATCGATGCGGGCGCGGATGTCAACGTCATCGACCGCGCCGGATTGTCGCCGCTGTGCGAAGCGGTCATGAGTGGCAATCCCAAACTGGCGCGCCTGCTGATCGATGCGGGCGCCGACGTCGGCAAAAACGGGGCCGGCGCGAAAACGACTCCGCTGGTGCTGGCCATCCAGAACAAGCGCGGGGAGCGTATTTTGCAGCATCTGATGGATGCAGGCGCCGATGTGAATGCACCCAATGACGACGGGCAAACCCCGTTGATGGCGGCGGCGACGCGCGGCGATATCGCGCTTGTGAACCAGCTGCTGGAAGGCGGCGCGAACCCCGCGCTGACCGACAAGCACGGGCAGAACGTGCTGCATTACTGCACCGCCGCCACGCCCGTAAAAATCATCGAGGCGATGATCGACGGCGGCGCGGATGTGAACGCGAAAAGCGCCTGGGGCCGCAGCGCCCTGATGGCGGCGCTGCAGGAGCGTAACGTGCCGCTGGCCGAAACGCTGCTGAAGCGCGGCGCCGACCCCAAGGTACATGACAATCAGGGCATGACACCGCTGCACGCCGCGCTGCAAATGCGCCAGATGTCGCTGGTGAATACGCTTTTGGAAAAAGGCGCGGATGTGAATGCGGCGGGCAGCTATTCGAAAGTCACGCCGCTGCATCTGGCCTGCAGCATGGGGCTGGAGCGCGAGGCGCAGAAGCTTTTGGAAAAAGGCGCGAATCCGAACGCGCAGGACAACATGGGGCGCACGCCGCTGTGGCATTTGCTGCAATCGCATTACGTGAGTGCGGATCTGGTGCGCAAGATGCTGGAAAAAGGCGCCGACCCGCTGGCCGAAGACCATTACGGCACCAACCCTTACGACATGGCGCACAACCAGCGCAAAACCGCGGTGGTCGAACTGTTCCGCCAGCACCAGCTGAAAAAATCGCCCAAGCCCTATAGCCCCAAACCGCCGCGCCCGCCGTGGGGATTTTACTAAGCCTAAGCGACTGGAATTAAAGAAAACACAAACTTATCATAGACATAATCCGGAATCGCCTGTAGTATGGCGCAACACCGGACAGAGCGATTGAGGACGACGCCCATGGCGAAAAAACAGCCCCCTTCCGTGCATTCCAATTTTCTCAAAGCAGCACGCGATGGGGATTTTGACGGCGTCCGCTATTACTTCGAAGAAGGCGCCTCGCTGAGCGCGCGTGACGAGCAGGGCCGCACCGCCATGCATATCGCCGCCGAACGCGGTTTCACCAAAACCATCGAACTTCTGGTTGAACTGGGCGCGGATATCAACGCGCGCGACAACAACATGGAAACGCCGCTGCACCGCGCCGTGCGCCAGAACAGTTTTTCATCCGACATCAGCGCGCTGTTGATTTTGCATGGCGCGGATATCACCCTGCGCAACCGTTTCAACGAAACGCCGTTCAATCTGGTGAAGCAGGAAAATCAGGTCAAGCAGGTACTGCGCGGCGCATGGCTGGCGGCGCTGCAAAAAAATCCCATCAACGTCGAAACGGCGCTCGACCACGATGTCAATCTGCCGCCTGTGATGGTGGTCAAACGCCGCAATTCATCCGGCACGCCGCCCGCCGCGCCGTAATAAGGCTCTCCTCCTCAGCACCCTCATTACGCCTTCGCCTGCGCGCTGCGGGGGGATGTAAAAAACACATGCCGCGATGCTGTTACCCATCCCTGCGCGCTGCAACTTTCTTTACTTGCGCAGCGCAGTAGTTTCATAATCCTGTTGCATTCTTTCGCTGCGCGAAAAGGCCTGTGCCGCTTGCGCGGCGTGCGGTTTCAGGCGGTCAAAAAACCGTGCCGGCGCGGCATCCGGCATTGACCCGCTGATAATGATATGTCAAAAATCTATACGTTCTGGACATTTTCATGCCGCCCGCTGTCGCCGCGCAAAACCGCGCGTGCGGCCCTGCGGCAGGCAAGACGTAAAAGACACGACAAACGATAGGCGAACAAGGCATGGAACAGCATCCCGTTTCCGACGGCTTTAACGACAGCGCAAAGGATACCCCGCGCCCGCAAACTGCCGCCGCCGAGGCTGCCGCCGTCGACATCAAACAGGACGCCCTGCTGGTCGCGGCCAAGGACGGCAAGCATGACGATGCGCTGTCGCTGCTGCGTGCCGGCGCGCGCGTGAATGCGCTGAACGAACAGCAGGATTCGCCGCTGACGCTGGCGCTCGGCAATTACGATGTGCGCATGGCGCGGATTTTCCTGCGTGCCGGCGCCGACGTCGCGAAATACGAAGAAACCACCGGCAAATCGCTGCTGTCCGTGCTGCGCCATGCGGGCACGAATTTCCGCCCCGAAGAAGAAACGCTGGCCTGCCTGCTGCTGGACCACGGCGCGGCAGCCAATGTGCGTGACAACCACGGCATGCCGCTGGTTTCGCGTTATGCCTCGCTGGGCATGCTGCAGGCGGTCGAGCGTATTCTGGAGGCGGGCGCCGACCCGAACGCCGCCAATAGCACAAGCAATTATTCGGCGCTTTATTTCGCCATTTCCGGCGACAGCAAATCGCTGCCGGTTATCCGCGCGCTGCTGGCGGGCGGTGCCGACCCGAACGGGGCGGAGGGGGAAACCACCCTGCCGCTGCTGACCGCCGTGCGCCAGAAAAACGTCGCCGCGGCCGAAGCGCTGCTGCAAGCGGGCGCCGATGCCAACCGCATCAGCACCGCGAATGCCACGACGCCGCTGGTCGCCGCGCTCAAAAACGGTGACATGGCCATGGTCGATTTGCTGCTAAAACACGGCGCAACCCCCGATGCGCCGGTCGACAAGGGCCTGCGTGCGCTGGATATTCTGGTGCGCGATAACAATGATTTTGCCGCGGTTGAAAAAATCATCGCCGCGGGCGCCAAGGCAGACACCAACCGTCTGGATGAAAACGGCGCCCCCGTTGAAACCGCGCTGCATCTGGCCGTGCGTCACAAACGCCTCGATATGCTGAACCTGATGCTGAAAAACGGCGCTGACCCGCTGGTCGTGGACGGTTTCGGCTATACGCCGCTGCAACTGGCGCACAGCCTGCTGGGTAGCGACGATGCGATTGTCGACCGCCTGCGTCTGGCCGATGGCGCCGCGCGCATCACGCGCGAACAGGCGATCCGCGCCGCTGCCGTCGATACGCCGCCGCCCAATGCGCCCAAACCGCCGTCGCATCAGCCGCCGTCGCCCTGATTTTCCGCCACAGAGGTACAAAAAAATGCACCCTGCCTTCAACCGTTCGTCGCAAAAACCGCCGCAAGGCGTCAATGCCCCCCTCGATGACCGCGGCCGCACCGCGCTGCATCTGGCCATCGAAAACAACGACGAAGTTGCCGTGCAGCGTCTCATCCGCCTTGGCGCGAATGTGAATCAGGCCGACAAGCAGGGCCAGACCCCGCTGTTCGAAGCCGCCGCGCATAAACGCGAAAACATGCTGGAAATCCTGACCGCCCGCGGCGCGAAGGTGGAGCATCGCGACAACCAAGGCCGCGGCCTTGCCGAATGGGCGATTGAACAAGGCGCCGATGCCGTGTTTCTGGAGATACTGGCGTCCTACGGCGCGCCGTTCGACACCACCAAAAACACCCGCCGCACCCCGCTGCACATCGCCGCCGCCGAAGGCCGCGCGGATCTGATCGAAACCCTGCTGATGCAGGGCATCAACATCAATGCGCGCGACAACGACGGCAAAACGCCGCTGCATATCGCAACCGAAGCGGGCAACGTCGCCATGATGCGCGCGCTGGTCGAAAAGGGCGCGAATGCCGTGCAGCGCGACAACGATATCGTGACCCCGCTGCACATCGCCGCCGACCGCGGCCATGTCGCCGCCGTCGATTACCTGCTGACCCTGCCGGAAGTGCGCGTCAGCATCAACCAGCATGCGGCCTATACCAACGGCTTCACGCCCGTGATGGTCGCCGCATCGAAAAACCATGTCGCGGTTATCGAACGTCTGGCAGCGCATGGCGCGGATTTGAACCAGACCGACAACCAGAACCGCCACAGCCTGTTCATCGCCGCCGAAACCGGCCATGTCGATGCCGTGCGCAAGCTGATTGCACTGGGCGCGGATGCGGGCAAGGATGTTTTGTCGAACAGCAATAAATCATCCGCCGTACACTGGATTGACGAAAAGCATTACAAGGAAATCCTCGGCCTGCTGGTCACGGCGGGCGCGAATATCAATGCGGTTGATTCAAACGGCCAGACGGCGCTGCACCGCGCCTGTGATTATACGCGCAAGGAAAAAATCCTCGCCCTCGTGCAGCTGGGGGCGGATGTCAACGGCATCAACAATTTCGGCCAGCGCCCGATTGACGAGCTGGTCGACAATTACAGCTATCGCAACGAAGACATGCCCGAAGTCATCGACGCGCTTTTGCGCGCGGGGGCGGATGCGGGCATTTCCCCCTCCCCGCTGGTGCAGCGCGCGCCGCTGCACGTCGCGGTCGATGCGGGCCATGTGCAATCGACCACGCTGCTGTTGAAAAAGGGCGCGCCCGTCGATGTGCGCGAACGCAGTTCGCAGCAAATGACGCCGCTGCTGATTGCCGCCGAAAATGGCAATTTGTCGATGGCGGATATTTTGCTGTCTTATGGCGCCAATGTCGCCAAGACGGACGCCGATCAGCGCTGCGCCCTGCATCTGGCCGCGCGCAGCGACAATGCGGGTTTCTGCGAGTTCTTGCTGGATAAAAGCGATATCGACATCAACGTGCGCGACAAACAAAACTGGACGCCGCTGCACCATGCCTGCGCGCGCGAAAAAACCCATGTGGTCAAAACTCTGATTGAACGCGGCGCCGACCTGACGGCGGTTGACGACGAAGGCTACACACCGCTGCACCGCGCGATGGCGGAGCGCAGCGATGATATCATCGATATCTATGTCCAGGCGCTGGGCAATCAGGCGGATTTCGACGTGCTGTCGCAGCAGGGCGATACGCCGCTGATGGTTGCGGTGCGCACGGGCTTTGTGCGGTCGGTCGATAAGCTGGTCGCGGCGGGCGCCGATGTCACCACGCAAAACCCCGCCGGTGCGAGCGCGCTGCACGTCGCGCTGGAGCAAAGCGAGAATAATATGTCCATGACGCTTGCAACCGCGCTGCAAACCCGCGGCATCAACCCCGACACGCTGGCGGACAAGGATGGCAATACGCCCCTGCATATCGCCGCGCGCATGGATGGAACGGCCGTTATCGAAAAGCTGCTGGACATGGGCGCCGATATCGACCGCCCGAACGCTGCGGGCGAAACGCCGCTGCATCTGGCCGTGCGCAACACCCATTTTTCCGCGATTTCGACACTGGTCGAGCGCGGCGCGAAGGTGCTGACCGCCGATAAAAACGGACAAACCCCCGTGGATATTGTCATGCAGGCCGAACAGGGCTATCTTTTCGATGTCCTGCTGCCCGCCGCCATCAAGGAAGAGCAGGAACAGGCGGAGAAAAAACCGGCCCCGCCCGCAAACACGCCCAAGCCGCCGAAACCGCCCGCGCCCTGACATTTCTGGCATCGGCGTCCGAACAGCCGGCGGCAGACAAGGAGCTTTTGATGACAGACATCCGTAAATCTTTTGGCGTTAAACCGCCGGGCATACGGCATTTGGGCATCGGCGCGGCGCTGCTTGTTCTTGGCTTTATGCTGCCGCTGTCCGCGCCCGCACGGGCGATGGACGATATTTTCGCCGCCCAGCAAGATGCCGTGGAAAACCCGGGCGGCGGCAACAAAGTTGTCACCCCCCTCAAAGATTGCGTCGACAAGCTGCCCCCCGAAGAGGCGGCGGCGGTGCGCAGCAATTACCTGAAACCCTATCAGGAATGCATCACCCGCCTGCGCGCGCTGCAGGCCCGCGGGGGTTTGAAAAAAGAGCCCGCCGCAGGGTCAGGCCATGCGGAGACGGATAAAACCGAAACCAAAACCGGCAGCAAGGACGACAACAAACCCGCCGAAAATGCCCGCAATTTTGTGCGTGTACGTCCCGATGACGGTCCGCGCCTCCCCGCCCAAAGCTATGGCGAGGCCGCCGAACCCGCCGCAGCCCCCAGCAGGCCCGCATGGGACAGCGGCTATAACCGTTAACCTATCTGTGTTATAATATTATCAACTGCCGGATCTGTCCGGCGAGAAGCCTTGTCGAGGGAATGCCATCATGCGCCTGCTGCCCGCCGCCCGCCGTCTTGCTGCCGCCACGATTTTTTGCGCCTTGCTTGGCGCCGCGCCCGCCTTCGCGCAGGAGACGGCCGATCCCGCCCCCTATGAAAAGCCCGCAGATTATAGCGGCACCGCTTTGCAAGGCGGCTACATCGGACAAGACGGCCCGCCCGTGGCGCCTGCTGGCAGCGTAACCTCGGCACAGCCCGTGACCTCCAGCGAAGAGCCGCCGAGCCTGCCGCCCGTTTTCGGCACCGTGAAGCAAGCCGATGCGCCGAAAGAAGACGTACCGCCCGTTGCGGATCCTTGCGCGGAATATGCGGATTCTTATGACGGCTACAATATGTGTCAGGACCGCATCAAAAAAATAGAGCGCATGCGCGAAGCCAAAGAGCGCCGTATGGGCATCACACCTGCACCGGCGCCCGCACCCGCCCCTGCGGCAACGCCTGAAGACACCGCCAAGCAGGCCGTTGAAAAAGTCGAAGAGCTCGAAAAGAAAATGAAAGAGCAGGAAGAAGCGGCCGCCGCCAAAAAGGCCGCGCCGACCACCAAAAAAGGCATCGGCGATTTCAAACGCAATCCTGAAAAAGGCGAATCTGTTTTCGGGAAGTAATCAGCCGCGTCTGCGCACGACCGGCCCGATGGGCTTCATGAGCGAAATATCCTGACGCGTGCCTTCCTTGATTTGCGGCATATCGTAGCGGCTAAAGGCTTCGCGCACTTCGTCTTCCAATCCCCATTGACGGGCATAGAACATCATATCGCGTCCGCGTTTATCGGATACATCGACGCGCGCGCCCGCTTTCAGCAGTAAAACCGCCGCGCCGCGATAACCGCCCAGACACGCGAGCATCAGGGCCGTATGGCCTTCGTCGTCGCGCTTTTCAAGTTGAATGCCATTTCGCGCCAGCAAATCGGCCAGCGTACGTTCGGCACCTGCCGCGGCGGCAATCATCAGGGGTGTGCGGCCCTTGGCGTCCGGATGGTTGATGTCGGCGCCCTGCGCGATCATGGTATCGAACAGCGACGTCAGGCTGCGCCCCGCCGCCATCGCGAAAGCCGTTTCGCCGTCGTTATTGACCGCCGCCATATTGAAAGCATGTTTGAGACAAAAGGCGGAGGCTTCTTCGTGATGCGCGGCGATCGCCTGCATCAGCGCGTTATTGCCCGCCGCGTTCACGGCGTGATTTTCCGCGCCATGGGCAAACAGGAACGATAAAACCGGAATGCTGCCGCGCGCCCCGCCCCATATCAGCGCCGTATTGCCCATTTTGTCGGAACGGTTCACGGCAACGCCCTTGGCAAAGGCAGCCTCGAGCGCGGGCAAATCAGCTTTGCTGGCGGCGTCGATAAATTCGGCTGTAGCGGCTTCGTGGGCGCGCGCAATCATGAACCGGAACCTTTGGCGGGTGAATAAAATGTCCTTTATCGTAGATTCTATATATGTAAATGTCAAATTCGGGGGCAATTTTGGTATTAACCCCTTGAGGATATTCAAATACCCCGCCAGCCGCCGCCCGCGCCGCGCGTTTCTGAAACCGCGGGAAACCGCCTGTAACCCGCTGCGTTTTTTGATTCGCGGCGGCTGGGCGGCGGGGGTTTGGCGGTGGCCGTTGATACCGCCAAACCCTTGTGCGGCCTTGTGAAAAGGTGCCGCCTCACGAGGGGAATTTCGGGCGGCTGAAAAAAACTTTTGCCAGGCGGGATCATTTTTGGCCAAATCCAACCATGCTCCCGAATTGCGGGCGACACACTCCGCAAACACAAACACCCGAACAACCCCCGCATGACCCGCCGCCGATCACGCTGCGGGTTTTTGCATGGAGGGGTTTGGAAACATCCGCATGACCCGCCGCAAAAAAACCGCCGCGCCGAAAAAGCCGCGCAAATCCGCCGCGCGCCGCAGCGACCCGCGCCGCGCGATTGACGCGCGCGCCATTATCGATGCGCTGGAACAACACGTGCTGGGCGCGAAAAAAATGACGGCGACGCAGGTGAACGCCGCGCTGGCGCTGCTCAAGAAAATTCTGCCGGATTTGCCCGCGCAGGCGGCAGCGGCGGACAGCGCCGACAAAAAAGCCGCGCCGCCGCACGAAGACGCCCTGCGCGCGCTTGAATAACCCATGACAGAGATGACAGAGCGTGAACGCCGCATCCGCGCGCGGCTGATGACGGATTTTGCGCATTACGCCGCCAAATGCCTGAAAGTCCGCGCCAAGGGCGGGCGCATCGTGCCGCTGAAATTAAATGGCGCGCAGAAATATATTCATGAACGGCTGGAAGAACAGCTGATAACCACCGGCCGCGTGCGCGCCCTGATTTTAAAAGGCCGCCAGCAGGGCTGTTCGACCTATGTGCAGGCGCGGTTTTACTGGAAGGTGACGCACCGCCGCGGCGTGCGCGCGTTTATTCTGACGCATCTTGAAGATGCCTCGCGCGCAATACACGCCATGGTGCAGCGATTTTACGAGAACTGCCCCGAAGCCGTGCGCCCGCTGGCGACGCGGCGATCATCGCGCGAGATGGTTTTCGGCAGGCTCGATTCCGGTTATGCCGTCGGCACGGCGAAATCGTCGGGCGTGGGGCGCGCGCATACGCTGCAATATTTTCACGGCTCCGAAGTTGCTTACTGGGCGCAGGCGGAACAGCACGTCGCAGGCGCGCTGCAGGCGGTGCCGGACGAAAAAGGCACCGAGATTATTCTTGAAAGCACATCGGCGGGCGCCGCCGGACTTTTTTACCAGATGTGCATGGATGCGCAAAAAGGGCGCGGCGGATATACGTTCATTTTCGTGCCCTGGTTCTGGCAGGACGAATACCGCAAAGACCCGCCGCCCGGCTTCACGCTGAGCGCCGAAGAGGCCAGCTATCAAGCCGCCTACGGCCTTGATGACGCGCAGATGTACTGGCGGCAGGTGAAAATGGAAGAACTCGGCGGTATCTGGACATTTCGCCGCGAATACCCGTCAAGCGCCGAGGAGGCTTTTCACAGCGACCGCCCGAATGCCCTGTGGGACCGCGCGGGCATCGACCGCTGCCGCCGCCACCCGCAGGACGCGCCCGATATGAAACGCATCGTCATCGCCGTCGACCCCGCCGTGACATCGGGCCGCCACAGCGATGAAACGGGGATTATTGTCGCGGGCCTCGGCACCGACAACCGCGGATATATCATCGCCGATTTGTCGGGCCGGATGAGCCCCGCCGAATGGGCGTCCTGTGTCATCAGCGCCTATTACAAATATCAGGCCGACCGCGTGGTTGCCGAAGTCAATCAGGGCGGCGATCTGGTCGAACATACGCTGCGCAGTTTTGACAGCGCCATCGCCTATAAATCGGTGCATGCCAGCCGCGGCAAAATGGCGCGGGCGGAGCCGGTTGCGGCGCTGGATGCGCGCGGGATGGTGCATCACCTCGGCACGTTTCCGGCGCTCGAAGACCAGATGTGCCGGTTCGACCCGCTGCAGGACGCCAAAAGCCCCGACCGCGTGGATGCACGCGTCTGGGCGCTCAGCGAGCTGATGCTGGCGCCGCGCAAAGACCCGCGCCCGATGATCTGGCAGCCGGATTGAAGAAAATTTGACAACCGCCGACATATTTACACAAGCCGGAGTATCCGCATGGGCTGGAAAAATCTGTTCTTATCCAAAAAAGCCGTGAAGGCGAGCGCGAGTGCGCCGTTGATGGTGCAATCGGGCGCGCTGCAGCCGAGGTTCACGCCGCGCCAGTACGACCAGCTGGCGAAGGAAGGCTACCAGAAAAACGTCATCGCCTATCGCTGCGTCAAACTGATCAGCCAGAGCGCGGCGGCGGTGCCGTGGGTGGTGATGCAGGGCGCGGGCGCGCATAAAACGCGGCTGGAGGATCACCCCCTCGCCCGTTTGCTCACGCAGCCAAACCCGATGCAGGGCGGGGCGGAGCTGTTCGAGGCGGTTTATGCCTTTTACCTGATTGCGGGCAATAGTTATATCGAGGCCGTCAGCGGCGAGGATACGCCGCCGCGCGAACTGTGGACGCTGCGCCCCGACCGCCTGCGGGTTATACCGGGCAGCCACGGTTTGCCCGCCGCCTACCGCTACAGCGTCGGGGGCAAAAGCGTTGATTACCCCGTGGATGTTTTCAGCGGCCACAGCCGTCTTTTGCACCTGAAGGCCTTTCACCCGCTGGATGACTGGTACGGCATGAGCGCGCTTGAGGCCGCCGCCGCGAGCATCGACCAGCACAACGACGCCGGCCGCTGGAACGCGGCGCTGCTGCAATCATCGGGCAGACCGTCGGGCGCGCTGGTCTATAAACCGCCGCATGCCGATACCGCCGCGACGCTGACCGATGAACAGCGCGAGGGGCTGAAGGCCGAGCTGGAAAACTTTTTCAGCGGCGCGGGCAATGCCGGACGCCCGCTGGTGCTGGAGGGGGGGCTCGACTGGCGCGAAATGTCGCTGAGCCCCAAGGATATGGACTGGCTGGCCGGAAAAGACGTTTCGGCGCGCGAAATCGCGCTGGCGTTTCATGTGCCGCCGCAGCTGGTGGGGATTGACGGGTCGCTGACCTTTGCCAATTTCGAACAGGCGCGGCTGGCGCTGTTTGACGATGCGGTGCTGCCGCTGATCGACCATGTCAAGGACGAGCTGAACCACTGGCTGGCTCCGCGTTTCGGCAGCGATGTTCATATCGATTACGACATCGACAAAATCGAGGCCTTCGCCCTGCGGCGCGAAAAAATCTGGCAACGCGTGAATGCCGCCGATTTCATGACCGTGAACGAAAAGCGCGCCGCGCTGGGCCTGCCGCCGCTGGATGGCGGCGATACGCTGGGAATACGCGCATGACGGCGCAGATAAAATCCGCCGCCGCGCTGCCGGCGTTCAATTTCCGCTGCGCGGGGAAACTCTACAGGCTGGAAATTACCGCGCGGCTTGTTTGCAATATCGAAGACGAACTGGGGCCGCTATCGGCCCTTGCCCGCCAATTCAGCGGCGGCAGCTGGCGCATGGGCGATGTCGTCACATTGATGCAGATGTTTTTGCAGGCCTGCGGCGACAGCGTTGATTTTTATGACCTTGGCGATGCGCTGCTGCGCGAGGGATTTGCCCAGCCGCTGGCCACGGTGCAACGTTTTATAGCCGCCGCAGGTCTGGATATACCGCCGCAGCAAAGGATACAGGCATGAGCGCGATTGACAATCTGGTGCAGCAAAAAACCCTGTCATCGGGCAGCGGGCCGCTGCTGCTGGCGCCACTGTCCGGATGCCGCCGTTTTGCCGATGCTTTCGGCACGGGGGAGGACGCCGCGTTTTTCTATTTCATCCGCCATGCGGCCGCGCCGGAATGGGAAGTCGGCACCGGCCATATGGCGGATAGCCAGACACTGGTGCGGGAAAGCGTTATCGCCTCCAGCCACGGCGGGGCGAAGGTTTCTTTTTCAGCGGGGGAGAAATATATCATCAACGATATCCCCGCATCGCGCCAGATGGTGCTGCCCGAAGCGATCGATGCGGGCGATATGCTGATCTATGACGGCGCGGCATGGCAAGCGGCCAAACCCGCGATGGGCAGCATCAGCGGGCTTGCCGCCGCGCTGGCCGCCAAAGCACCCGCCGTGCATAGCCATGCGCCCGAAGATATCAGCGGCCTGACGGCGGCACTGGCGGCGAAGGCCGCGCTGGCGCATGGTCACGCCCCCGCAGATATCACAGGGCTTGAGGCGCTGCTGGCGGCCAAAGCGGCGGCGGAGCATAGCCATGCCACGGATGATATCGACGGATTTGATACCGCGCTGGCTGCGAAGGCCGATAGCGCACATAGCCACAGCGCCGCGGATATCACGGATTTAACGGCGCTGCTGGGCGACATTCCGCCCGCCGCGCACGCGCATGCAGCCGAAGATATCGATGGATTGGCCGCGGCGCTGGCAGGCAAGGCCGCCGCCAGCCACGGACATGCCATCGCGGATATTGACGGGCTGGGCAGTGCCCTCGACAGCCGCGCGGCGGCGGCGCATGGCCACAGCACCGGCGATATCAGCGGTCTGGAGGCGGCACTGGCCGCCAAGGCGCCCGCCGCGCGCAGCATCGCCACCACAGGCAGCCTGACGGGCGGCGGGGATTTGAGCGCGAATCGCAGCCTGAGCCTGAGCGGCGATGAAACCAGCCCCGGCAATGGCAAATACTACGGCACCAACGCGGGCGGCGTGAAAGGCTTCCACCCCCTGCCCACCGTGCCCGACATACCGGAAACGCCGGATGCGGCAGGTATTGATTTTGATGACAGCAGCCGCGTGCTGGTCACGGGCGCAACCGTCGCCGCTGCACTGGCCGCCGCCGATAGCGCGCTGCTGCGCGCGGGGTTTCATCCCCGCCATACCGCGATGTGGAACCATTTCAACGGCGGCGAAGCGGGCGGGTTTATCGCCGCCACATCCGGCACCAACGCCAATGCCGCCACGCTGGAGGGGGATTATACCGTCAATACCGACGCGATTGGCGTTTGCCGCCTGACAACCGGCACCACCGCCAGCGGCGCGGCGCTGCGCGGCCTGGGCACGGCGGCGATGATGCTGCACACACCCGGCAAAAAATTGCGGCTGCTGAGCCGTATCCGCCTTGCAAACCTGACGGCGGCGGGGTCGCAGGAAATCCGTGTCTGGGGCGGCGTCAGTATCGGCACGGCGGCGACCACCGCGCCCGCCACCGCCATCGGGTTTTACTGGTACTACGACAAGGACAACCCCAACTGGGTGCTGCGCCGCCGGAACAGTGGTGCCGTCAATGATATTGATACCGGCGTCGCTGTCGAAGCGGGCGTCTGGTACGACATGGAATTGACGGTCACAGGCGCCGCCGCGGATGTGGATGTGACGGCCGCATTGTCTATCAACGGCACGCACCGCGCAGCCCATAGCCAGCTGGTAAGCCCCATGCTGTACAATCCCGTTTCCGCTGCCATTCAAAAGGCCGTCGGCACCACCGCACGGCTTTTATATCTGGATTACGAAGCCCTGTTTGTGGAGCGTGCGTGATGAGCGGGTTTTGCAGCATTGGCCGCAACGCTATCGGCGCGGCACCCGCCACATACAGCGCGCAAGCCGCCGGATATGCCGCTTTTTTTGCACGGCAGCGCGCATATGCGGGCCGCTGGCAGCCGGGCCGTTACCTTTATGCGCACGGGCAAAACACGCACGATCTGCCCGCCCGCGCCATGCTGCACGTCCATCACACCGCCTGCTGGCATCCGGCACGCCATCTTCATATCCGGCTGGTTTTGCCGGAAGAAAGGTAACCCATGCATACCGCAATTCACCCGCTGATCGAAACGCACAGCGGCACGCGCATCACGATTGTGTTCAACGTCCGCGATGCCGCCGGAAATCTGCTGGTTCTGGACGAGGCGAGCGCCGAATACCGCCTCGCCCGCCGCGCGGGGGAGCGTGCCCTCCTGAGCCTCGGCAGCGGCGGGGGAGGTGCCATCCTGATCGAGGGAAGCGCGGTACATATCACCCTCGATACGACAGATTTGCCCGGCGGCGCCCTTGGCGATTTCTTCGGCCAGCTGCGCCTGACCATCGGCGGGCAAACCCTGGTTGCAGCCGAAGGCCCGCTGTGCGTCCACCCCGTCATCCTGCCCGCCGAGGAGAGCGCCTGATGAACCATCCCTTGTCCTTTACGCCGTCCGCTGCCGCTGCTGTGCTGGATACGCGCACGGAATTGAAATTCGCCCCCTCCGGCATCTTCGAAGGTTACGCCGCCGTTTTTGGCAATATCGACAGCGCAAACGACCGCATCGCCCCCGGCGCCTTTACGCGCAGTTTACAAAAATGCCGCGACGAAAGCCGCTTTCCGCCCATGCTGTGGCAACACGATGTGCAAAAACCCATCGGCATGTGGCAGGCCATGCACGAAGACAGCCACGGGCTTTATGTCAGCGGACGTTTGTTCATGGACGATATCGCGCAGGCGCGCGAAGCCTACGCGCTTTTGAAGGAAAACGTGGTCAGCGGCCTTTCGATCGGCTATCGCACCGTACAATCGACGCGGGACGCCAAGACCGGTGTGCGGCTTTTGACGGAGCTCGATTTGCTGGAGGTGTCTATCGTCACCTTTCCGGCGAACGAGCGGGCGCGCATTCGCGCCGTGAAATCGCAATTCGCGGCGGGGCATATCCCCGCCGAAAAAGATGTGGAAGCTGTCCTGCGCGATGCAGGGTTCAGCCGCAAACAGGCCAAGGCGCTGATGGCGCATGGCTACAAAGCCCTCGCCGCGCGCGACGCGACGGAGGGGGATGAGGCAGAGGACGACGACATCGCCGACCTGATTGGCGGCCTTGCCGCGCGCCTGCGCCGACTGACGTAATACCCAATCCCCCTCACCCGAACACAAAGGATAACACCATGACACAGGATGTCCGATCCGCCGTCTATGACCTTGGCCGCGCTTTTGAAGCGTTCAAGGACGCCAACGACCAACGCCTGCGGGAAATCGAACGCCGCGGCGCCGCCGACCCGCTGACCGATATGAAAGTCAACCGCCTGAACGGCGAGATCAGCCGCGCGCTTGACGCCGCCGATGCCGCCAAACGCCGCGTGGATCAAATCGAAACCGCCATCAGCCGCAGCCCCGTGCACGGCGGCGGCGACGAATGGAAAGAAGCCGAAATGTTCATGCTGGAGCGCAAGGGCCGCATCGAACACGACCTCGGCATCGACGGATACCGCCAGTACAAATCCGCCCTGCGCAGCTACCTGCGTAAAAACAACGCGGGCGGCGGCGTGGATGAAATCAAAGCGCTGTCGGCGGGGTCCGACCCCGACGGCGGCTATACCGTCACGCCCGACCTGTCGGGACGTATTGCGCAGCTGGTGCGCGATACATCGCCCATGCGTCAGGTCGCGAGCGTCATCACCATCGGCACCGACGCGCTCGAAGGTATCCATGACCTCAACGAGGCGACGTCGGGCTGGGTGGGCGAAACCGAATCCCGCCCCGAAACCGCCGCGCCCAAAATTGGCGAATACCGCATCCCCGTGCATGAACAGTATGCGGAGCCGCGCGCGACGCAAAAGCTGCTCGACGACAGCCTGTTCAATGTCGAGGAATGGCTGGCCGCGAAAATCGCCGAACGTCTGGCGCGCATGGAAAACGAATCTTTTGTCACCGGCAACGGCGTCAAAAAACCGCGCGGTTTCCTGACCTATGCGGCCGGCACGCCGAGCGCCTCGGGATTTTCCGTCATCGAACAGGTATTGTCGGGCGGCAGCGGCGATTTTGCCGATGAAAACCCCGGCGATGCGCTGATCAGCCTTGTCTATGCGCTGAAATCGGCTTACCGCGAAAAAGCGGTTTTCATGATGAAACGCTCCACGCTGGCCGAGGTGCGCAAACTCAAGGACGGCAACGACAATTATATCTGGCAGCCCGATTTTCAAATGAAGCAGGGCGGCACGCTGCTCGGCTTCAATGTGGTCGAGGCGGAAGACATGCCCGATATCACCGCCGGCAGCCTGTCGATCGCCTTCGGCGATTTCAGCGCCGGATACCAGATTGTCGACCGTCAGGGTATCCGCATCCTGCGCGACAGCTTCACCGCCAAACCCTACGTCAAATTCTATACGACCAAGCGTGTGGGCGGCGATGTGGTGAATTTCGAAGCCATCAAGCTGATGAAATTCGCCGCCAGCTAACCGCGCGAATACACCTCCCCCGCATGCGCCTTTGGTGAAAACCGCTGCGCCGCATGCACCGGAAGGCTGCGCCCCCGCGCCGCCCCCCCTGCGCGTCTGCCGGATATATGCCGGCAGAGCGGCGCGCCTTCCGGTTTTCTTTTTATACGAAAGGACGACTTTTATGCACGACATCATCCACAATATCGGCGTATCGCAAATCGCCGCGCCGCAAACCGTGACCAGCGGGCCGATTGTCAGCGAAACCATCGACATGCAGGGCATCGGCGCGCTGGCCGTTGCCGTCATGCTGGGCGATACGGCGGATACGCTGGGCCCTTCGGTGTATCTGGATCTTAAAATCGAACATGCCGATGACAACGGCGCGGGGGCACCCGCAGCCTTCGCCGCCTGCCAAAACAGCGATGTGAAGCCTGACATGGCCCTGTCCAACGGCGTTTTCAAACGCGTGGACAGCAACGCGGAGGCGGATATGCGTTATGCCGTCGAATACAGCGGCGGCAAAAGATTTGTGCGCATCACCGCCGCACCGCACGGCCTGACCGAGGGTATTCAAGTCGCCATGCTGGCGCTGGCCGCCAATGCCGCGCAAAAGCCTGTTGATAATGCCTAAGCCGCATCCCGACTGACCGCCTCCTGCCTCCCCTCCGCGGGCGGGGCCGCCACGTGCCGCCCCGCCCGTTCTTTTTTGCCCGCTGCGTATCAACGGAGAAACCCATGACCACACCCGCCTATCATCTGGTGGAAACGCTGCCCGCAGGGGCGGAGCCGCTGACGCTGGAGGAAACGCGCCTGCACCTGCGCATCAGCCACGATGCCGAAGATGCCCTGATTGCCGGATTGATCGCCACCGCGCGCATGGCCTGCGAACAGGCGACAGGCCTGTCGCTGATCAACCGCGGGTACAGTTTATGGCTGGACTGCTGGCCCGGACAGGAAAGCCGCGGCTGGTGGGACGGCGTGCGCGAAGGAGTGCGCAGCGTGGTGCCGCAGGCGGTATTGCTGCCGCGCCCGCCACTGTGCAGCGTCGAAGGTATTTATATTTACGATGCCGCCGGCACGCCGGCTGTTTTTCCGCCCGCGCATTATTACACCGATACGCTGCGCCGCCCGGGCAGGGTTTTGCTGCAAACGGGCATTGCCGCGCCGCAGCCCGCGCGCATCGCAAACGGCATTGAAATCCGCTATACCGCCGGTTTTGGCGCCGCGCCGCAGGCCGTGCCCGCCATGCTGCGGCAGGGCATGAAACAGCTGGTCGCCTATTTGTACGAAAACCGCGGCGATGCGCCGGAGCGCGCGCTCGAGCTGTCGGGCGCGGGTATTCTTTTTCGTCCCTTTCGCATGATGAGGCTGGCATGACAACCCCTATTGGCGCGCTGCGCCATGCCCTGCGTCTGCAAGAAGCGCATAAAGTCCCCGATGGCGGGGGCGGCTGGCATACGGTCTGGCAGGATATGACCATGCATCCGCTGGTCTATGCCGCGATTGAAGAGCTGGGCAGCGGAGAAACCCTGCGCCAGCGCCGCCGCGACAGCGATATCAGCCACCGCCTGCGCATTCGCACGCGCGGTAATGTTGTGGCAGGCATGCGGCTGGTTCATGCGGCAGCATCCTGCGTCTATGACATCGTATCTGTGCGGCGGATAGGACCTGAAGAAAACTGGATGGAGCTGACGGCCCTGCGCCGCGCGCTGTAGCACCGTTGCAGATTGCCGCGCAGACGGGCAGAATGACCGGATGATGTTCATCGTTTTCATTGCCCTGATGTATGCGATAGGCTTTTTTCACCGCTTTGAACACCGCGAGATGATAAAAGACCTGCGTGCGCTGCTGCCGCTGCTGCCGCTTGGCACAGATATCCCGCCGCCCCACGACTGGCGGCGCACAGGCGGCACGGCGGAGAAACCGCAGCTGAAGCGGGCCTTTAACCCCGCAACAGCGCGCGCGGCGATGCGCTATGCGCTGCCTGTCTTGTTTACCGTGGTTTTGATTATCGTTTTGCAGGCGTATGTTTTTGCGGCGGCCTATGCCGCCGTCTGCATGGTCAAATGGTTTTATCTGCATGCCGAATTGACGCGCCAGCCGCAAACAGGCAAGGGCAGCTACGCCCTGTTTATCGGCAACTGGCAGATACTGGGCGAAGATCTTTAGACGGCGGGCGCCGTTTGTTTATGGGGTCTTGCCGTCTTGCGCAGGGGTATCGGCGGGCGCTTTTTCGGCAGGTTTTTCTTCTGCCGCAGGGGCTGTGCCTTCTTGCGCGGGCTTCGGTGTATCGGCGCTGACGATTTCTTCGGGCAGCGGGCCGAGGTTGCGGGGATCTACAGGCACCCATTCGGCGATTTCGCGGTCGGCGACTTCGACGTCGTTATGGTCGAGCTTGGCGCGCAACTGTTCGGCCATTTTGTCGGCCGCTTTGGCCAGGCGCGGATTACCGCGGCCACGCGCTGCAATGCGGAACCATTTATAGGCGGCGATATGGTCGGGCTTGATGTCGAACGTTTCGCCCTTGCTGCCCTGATACATATGGCCTGCGTAGAAAAACTGGCTGGCCTGATGGCCCAGCTTGGCGCCGCGTTCAAACCACAAAATCGCCAGACGCGTATTCACGGGCACGCCATCGCCAACCTGATACAGGGCAGCGGTTGCCAGCATCGCATCGGCGTTATTGCGCACGGCGGCGCGGTGATAAAGCGTGAAAGCCTCGGTCGTGTCTTTGCCGACGCCATGACCCTCGGCATACATATTGCCCAAAAGAACCATCGCGCGCGCATCGCCCTGTTCGGCGAGCGGACGCAGCTGCACGATGGCGCGGCGCCAGTTTTTGTTGTCGTAGGATTTCTTGCCTTCAAGAAAATCTGCCATGGCCGCAACCGGCAGCGCGATGACAAAAGCCATGACCAGCATCAATACCTTGAAACGCATAGGAACCCCCGTCCGGACGCATGCAGGGCGGCGCGCCGGAGAAATGTGTGAGACGAAGAATCTGAAAAGCGCCCTTTTTTAAGAATAAGCCTTTTGGGCTTTTTTTTCAAATCCCGTCCCGTGTCCATCTGCAGCAGGGCGGCGACAAACCCATACCCCGCGAGAGGAACTTTATGTCGAGCGAAACGTTCTGGCACCTGCAATCGGCGATTTACAGCAAATTAACCGGGAATAGTGCCCTCTGCGGCCTGCTGGCCGCGGGCAGCGGCGGCGTTTACGACGACGTGCCGCGCGATGCAGCTTTTCCCTATATCGTCATCGGCGATATGTCATCCCTGCCCGAAGATACGCAAGACAGCCGCGCGGAAGATGTGCGCATGACCCTGCACATCTATAGCCGCAGCGCCGGACAGCGCGAATGTAAACAGGTGATAGATGCTGCCGCCGCCGCGCTTGAAGATGGCGCGCTGAATATCGCGGGGCATGTCGCGGTTCTGTGCCGCAGGGTATCCGCCAGCTGCCTGTTGATGGCCGACGGTGAAACCCGTCAGGGCCTGCTGGAATACCGGCTTCTCGTCGAGCCCGTGATTTAACCCCCACACCACAAATAAAACGGAGGAGCCCATGCCCAGCCAGAAAGGCCGCGACCTGCTTTTGAAAATCGGCGACGGCGCGGAGGATGAAATCTTCACCGCCATCGGCGCCGCGCGCAGCGTCGCCATGACCGTCAACAACCAGCCCGTCGATGCGACCAGCATGGCCGACGGCGGCGTGCAAAACCTGAATGCTGCCGCAGGGGTGCAAAGCCTGAGCCTGCGGCTGGAAGGCATTTTCAAGGACAGCGCCGCCGAAGAAACCCTGCGCACCCTTGCGTTCGAACGCGCGGCGCGGCACTTCCTTTTGCAGTTTCCGAACGGGGACAGCTACGTTGCGCCCTTTGTGGTTGAAAGCTATATGCGCGGCGGCAGTTACGACGGCCTTGAAACCTTTGGCGTCACGCTGGCGCGCGCAGGGGCCGGCACATTTACGCCGGAGGGCGCGCCATGAGCCACCTCCCGCCCCTGACGTTGCCGCTACCGGATGGATGTCTTCCCCTGATGCCGACGCTGGCACTGGTCGAAGTCATGGAAGCGGAAACAGGGAGTCTTTATACACTGGCCGCCGATGTGCTGGCCGCGCGCGCGGCGCATGGACAGCTGCTGCGATTGCTCGCGGCTGTTTACCGCCATGCGGGATGCCCTCTTGCGCCCGCCCTGCTGGAAGATTTTCTGATGACCCTGAATGCCGCGAAAATTGTCACGGAAATTCTGGCCGCGGTTTTGACGCCGCTGTCGCGCATGGATATCGCGCAGGAGTTTCCGCCCGCGGGGGAGCCGCCCGCCGCGCGGAGCGGCAGCTGACCCTGCCGCGCCTGCGCGGTTTTTTTATGGGGGTGCTGGGCTGGACGCCCGATACCCTGCGCCGCGGCGCAAGCCTGCAAGACCTTGCCGAAGCCTATGGCGCATGGCGCCGCCATCACGGCGCCGCGCCGCCCGATGTGCCTGCCGCCGCCTTTATGCAGGAAATGCTGGCGCGGTTTCCCGATAAACACCAACCCCCGACAGAAGGCCCGACAGCATGGACAGCACCCGCGACACCGAAAACCTGACCCGCGCCATGGACGACATGCAAAAACGCAGCCGCCTGTTGAACGACAGCCTGCGCGCGCTGGCCGACGAAGGTTTCGACAGGCTCGGCCGCGCCGTGCAGCAGCAGGCGCGTGGCGCATCCGGTGCGCGCGGCAGCAGCGATGCAAGCAATATCGCCGCGCAGGAACTGGCGCGGGTGCTGCGCGCTGAAATGGCCGAAGCCCTGCGGCAGGTTCTGACGCCGCAGGTGACGCGCGAGGGCGGCGGCATCAGTGTCGTCGTGCATAACAATACATCGGCACAAATCGGCGTGCGCGAAAGCACTGACGGTTTTGACCGCCGCACGCTGGAAATCACCATCGACCAGATGGTCGCGCAGTCGCTGGCGCAGGGGCGGCAAACGACGTCAGTGCTGCAAAGCCTGTTCGGACTGATGCCCTCGCTGGTCGGACGTTAAGTATAAGGATACGCTATATGACCATCATTCCCGATATCGTCTGGCCTGAAGCATTGCCGCAATCGCCGCTGCTGGACGGCTGGCAGGAAACGCTGGCCGACAATGTGCTGCGCACCGCCATGGAGCAAGGCCCGCCCAAACTGCGCCGCCGCAGCAGCGCGGCCAGCGGCAAAATGACCGTTCACTTTTTGCTGAGCGGCACCGATTGCGCGCTGCTGGATGATTTTTATCAAACGGCGCTGGCGGGCGGTATCAAACCGTTTGGCTTCACGCATCCCCGCCGCGCCGTTGTGGTCGCCTGCCGTTTTGCCGCGCCGCCGGATTACAGCGCCAGCGGAAACGGTTTTTTTCGCGCGCGCCTGTCGCTTGAAATACTTGCGGGGGAAAGCGCATGAGCCGCACCCTGACCGGCGAAACCCGCGCCGCCCTGCATGCGCCGCAAACGGATGAAGTTTTTACCGTGCTGCTGACCATCGCCCATCCGGATATGCCGGAGGCGATCCGCGTGTGCAGCGGCGGGCAGGGTGTGACCAGCCGCGGCGATGATTTCATCGCCTATCCTTTTTCGCTGCACCTGCCCGAAGACGAGGAAGGCCGCAGCCCGCGCGCGCGTCTGAGCATCGACAACGTGGAGCGGCACATCGTACAGGCCGTGCGCAACCTGACATCGTCGCCGTTTGTGACGATTGAAATCATCCGCCACGCCGCGCCCGATGTGGTGGAGGCGCGGTTCGACGATTTTCGCTTCACCAACATCACCTATGATTCGCAGGCCGTGGAGGGGGATTTGACCGTCGAAGACTTCACCGCGGAGCCTTATCCGGCGGCCTGTTTTTCACCCAGCCTGTTTCCGGGGCTGTTTTAGGCAGGCTTAAATCACTGGAATCGCAATTTGAATCCCCGAACTTAACCCTTCGTTCAATTTTCTTATGGTAAGATGAGAAAAATAGGGTTAAGCTGTTAAAAATCAGTTAAGAATCTCGGTTCTCGTTGATGCTTTAACACTTGCCCATGGGCAGGCTTAGGGGGCTATACAATGAAATCACAGTTCGTCGGCGGTGGGCAAACCACAGGTTTTGATGATTACCTTTGCACCTCTTTGGGGTGCGTGGCGATCGACAGCCGCCATGGCGTCAGCGGCCAGGAGCGCAAGAGCATTCAGGCCATGCAGGATTTCGCGGCGGCCAACCCCGACAAAGTCAACACCGCGCGATTGAACGCCTGGGCAGACAAAGTTTTGTCGTCGGATACGGGCGGCAGACCCGCAACCACCGCCCGCAGCAAGCCCGGCATGGGCGGCGGCATGTAAAACAAGACAGCCGCGTAAATTAAAGTTTCAAAAAACCCGCCCGATAACGGCGGGTTTTTTCATGCGCGTTTCGCGCCCCGCCACCCGCAAGGAGAACGCTCCCATGCCCGTCCCGATATGGGCGGGGCGGTATATCGGACTGCCTTTTCGTGACCACGGACGCGACCGCAGCGGGCTGGACTGCTGGGGTCTTGTGCGGCTGGTGCTGGGGGAACAGTTCGGTATCGCCCTGCCGTCGCTTGCCGCGGAATACGAACATACGCTTGCCCTTGACGATATCAGCGGCGTCATCCGCCGCCAGATCCCCGGCTGGCAAACCGTGAGTCAGGGCGAAGAGCGCTGCGGCGATGTCGTGGTGCTGCGGCTGCACGGCCTGCCGCTGCATGTCGGTGTGGTGCTGGGCGATGGATACATGCTGCACGTCGAAGCCCGTATCGACAGCGCCATCGAAAAATACGACCAGACCCGCTGGAAAGACCGCATTTACGGATTTTACCGCCACCGCGGCATCGCCGCCGCCACAGGACACCGCACATCACCATGACATCAAACCCGTTAGAAAAAGCGCACGGCGATAACGATATCGCGGTGCGCCTGAGCGCGCACCCTTTCGCGCCGGAACGCACGAACGCGCGTATCCGCGCCGGCGAAAGCGTGGCGCACATCATCGCCGCCTGCGGCATCGCGCCCGACGTCACGCCCTATGTGCATGCCTTTATCGACGGGCATCATATCGCGCGTGAAAACTGGCCGCGCGTACGCCCGCGCGCGGGCACGACGCTGACCCTGCGCATGGTGCCGATGGGCGGCGGGGGCGGCAAAAACCCGCTGCGCACCGTTTTGTCGCTGGCGCTGGTCGCGGCCAGCCCCGTGATTGCGGGCGCGATCGCGGGCGCGCTGGGCGTGGGGGCGCAGGCGGCGTTTATGGGCATCAGCGCCGCGCGGTTGATTACGGCGGGGGTGAATATCGCGGGGCGTCTGGCGCTGAATGCGCTGGCCCCGCCCGGCAAGCCGCGTTTCGGCCTTGGCCAGAAAGAAAGCCCGACGCTGTTCTTGCAGGGCGCGCGCAATCAGGCCTATCCGTTTGGCCGCGTGCCGCGCCCGTTGGGCCGCCACCGTTTTATGCCGCCGCTGGGGGCGATGCCCTATACCGAAACCGCGGGCAATGACCAGTATCTGCGCATGATTTTCATCTGGGGGTATGGCCCGCTGGAAATCACGGACTTGCGCATTGGTGAAACCCCGCTTTCGGAATTTGACGGCGTGGAAATTGAAACCCGCCACGGCTGGCCGGACGACGCCCCGCTGACGCTGTATAGCAGCAGCGTGATGCAAAACGATATGGAGGCCGTGCTGCGCGAAGAAAGCGGTTATATCGTGCGCACGACGGAAACCGAAGCGGACGAAATATCCGTCGACCTGACCTTGCCGCGCGGGCTGGTTGCCTTTAACGGCAACGGCAAAAAAATTGCCGCCGACGTCGAGGTCGAGGTACAATACAGCCCCGCCGGCGAAAATAACTGGAGCGCCGCGAGCGGCAGCTATACACCGCTCGAAGCGCGCTATGTCACGCTGCCCGCCGCACCTGCGGCGTATAAAAAAAGCGGCGTCACCTATGTTGCCACACGCACCGACCGTATCGTGATGGACGCGGCGAGTGGCGCGCTGAAGGTTTTGCAGGGCAGCGTTTACCGCATCGGTTTTGATGCACAGGCGCCGGATCTGCCCAAAGTGCCGGAAGGGTATGTGCGCATTGCGCTGGCGGAGCGCCGGTCGGATGACGGCAGCATCATTCCCGAAGAGCGCCTCCGCGATGACCGCCAGCCGGACGAAGGCCGGTTTGCGGCTGATACCGATTTTGCGGCCAGCGCCTCCTTCACCGCGAACCGCGTGAACATCGCGGCGGGCAGTTTGCGTTATCCGGGTTTCAACCTCAGCGCCAAACAAAGCAGCGCCGTGCGCCAGAGCCTGAGTTTCCGCGTGCCGCGCGGACGATATGACGTGCGCCTGCGCCGTCTGACGCCCGACAGCGACGATGACCGCACGTTCAACGATACCGTGTGGACGGCGCTGCGCACCGTGCGATATGCCTATCCCGTGCGCATGACAGGGCTGGCGATGACCGCGCTGCGCATCAAGGCAACCGACCAGCTGAACGGGATTCTGGACAGGTTCAACGGCATCGTCGAATCCATCCTGCCCGACTGGAACGGCAGCGCGTGGGTGTTGCAGCCGACATCCAACCCCGCATCGCTATACCGCCATGTTTTGCAAGGCAGCGGCAATGCCCGCCCGCTGGCCGACAACCGCATCGATATCGCGCGCCTGCAGGAATGGCACGATACCTGTGCCGCCGCGGGACGCGAATTCAATGCCGTTATCGATTACGATACCTCCCTGCGCGAGGTCTTGCAGGACATCGCCGCCGCCGGCCGCGCATCGCCATCGCTGACCGACGGCAAATGGAGCATTGTCGAAGACCGTCCGCAAAGCGTGCCCGTGCAGCATTTCAGCCCGCGCAATACATGGGGGTTTCAGGGCCGTAAGGCATTTGACGATGTGCCCGATGGCCTGCGCGTGCGGTTCATCAACCGCGCCAAGGACTGGCGGCAGGACGAACGTCTGGTGTTCCGTGACGGCATCACGGCGGAAACCGCGCAGCGCTATGAAACCATCACCCTGCCCGGCGTTACCGATGCGCAGCAGGCCTGGCGTGACGGCAGGTATCATCTGGCCAGCGCTATTCTGCGGCCTGAAACCTATACGTTCTGCTGCGATATCGAACATATCGTTTGCACGCGCGGCGATCTGGTGCGCTTCAGCCATGATGTGCCGATGTTCGGCCTTGCCAGTGCGCGGATTGTTGCCGCTGTGCCATCAGGTGACAACCCCGCGCAGATTGACCGACTGACGCTGGATAGCGCCGCCGCGATGGAAGCCGACAAGAACTACAGCCTGCGCGTGCGGCGGCAGGATGGCAGCGCCGTGGTCCTTGCGCTTGAAACCGAGGAAGGCCTGCAGACCACCCTGCGCCTGTCCACGCCGCAAACGCCCGAGGCACTGGGGATTGCCGCGGGCGATCTGGCGCTGTTTGGCGAAAGCGGGCAGGAAAGCGTGGCGCTGGTCGTACGCGGGATTGAACCCATGGGCGATCTGGCGGCGCGCCTCACCTGCGTGGATGCAGCCCCTGCGATTCACAGCGCGGATAAGGGCGCCATTCCCGCCTTTGCAAGCCAGATAACCGTGCCGCCCGAACTGCGCAGACCGCCCGCGCCGCAGGTCAGCAGTCTGAAAGCGGATATCAGCGGCGCGGCAGATACGGCGGGCGCGGCCTTCAGCCGGCTTGTGCTGACGCTGGCCGCGCATGATTTTCCGCGCCCGCTCAGCCTGCGCGCCGATATCCGCGCAAAGGATGAAAGTTTTTTCAGCCCCGCCGATATCATGCGCACCCATGACGGCCGCGCCGTGATTGAACGCCTGAGCGAGGGGGAAACCTATGACCTGCGCCTGCGGTATATCACCGACAGCGGCGTTTTTTCCGCCCCCTTGCTGATTGCCGGATACCGCATCGATGCGCTGGGGTCCGATGCGCCGGCGGTTGGCGGATTGTCGCTGAATATCATCGGCAGCACGGCCTATATCAGCTGGCCCGCCGCCGCGTCCGCGGGGCTCAGCCATTATATCCTGCGTTTCAGCCCGCTGCTGGCAGGCGCGGCATGGAACAGCGCGATTGATGTGGCGCCGCATATCCCTGCGGGCACAACGGCGCTCAGCGTGCCTGCGGCGGTCGGCAGTTTCCTTTTAAAGGCTGTAGACATCCGCGGCCGCGAAAGCGATGCACCCGCCATTGCAATATCCGGCGTGGCAGGACTTGCCGGATATAACGCCATCGAATCCGCCGTTGAAACGCCCGCCTTCACGGGCACGCACGCGGGCACGGCTATATCCGGCGGCATGTTGCAGCTGGCGGAAGGCCAGACAGAAGGCGTTTATACCTTTGATAATATCATCGACCTTGGCGCGGTTTATACATCGCTGGTGAGCGCGGATATTCTGGCGGGCGGCATCGACCGCGCCGAAAGCTGCGATGACTGGCCCGACCACGACAGCGTCGAAAACCGCGACGGCAGCACAGACCCCGCGCGCTGGCGTTTGCGTTTGCAAATCCGCACCACGGCGGACGACCCCGCCGCCAGCCCCGCGTGGTCGGCATGGCAGGATGCGGCGCTGGGCGAATATACGGCGCGGGGCTTTGCCGCGCGTTTGCTGCTGGAATCGGATAGCCCGACAGTGACGCCGGTTGTGAGCCAGCTGGGCTTGCGCGTCGATATGCCCGACAGGCGCATTGCCCTGCGCGGGCTGATATCCGATGCGGCGGGCAGCGCGGTCAGCTTCACGCCTGCTTTTCGCACCGCCCCCGCCATCGCCATCACCGCGCAAAACATGCAAAGCGGGGATTATTACACGCTCACCGATATCACCCCCGCCGGATTTTTGATCCGGTTTTTTAATGCGGGCGGCAGCGGCATCGTGCGCGATTTCGATTACATCGCCCAAGGATATGGCGAAGAGCTTTCAACCTAAGGAGTATGAATATGTCACAGGCAAGCCCGACCATCGGCGCGGGGAAAAGCGGCCTTGTTTACAGGCAGGAAGACAACGACGGTAAAAAAGCCCTGCTGACGCAGCACAAGGGCGCCGCTGCCCCCGCCTATGCCGAAGCCGGCACGATATGGCTGGATGACAGCGCGACGCCGTGGCGTTTGAAAATATTCGACGGCAGCGACTGGATTGTCATGGGCGCGCTGCATGCAGGGAATAATTCGTTTTTGCCGTATCACGGTACATCAGCGCTGCGGCTTTGCGCCTTTGCTCCCGATACGGGCACGGCCAATGCCTGCGCCGTCAGCCCCGTTCCCGCCCCGCCGCAGCATCAAAGCGGGCAGATGGTCGTTCTGATACCCGCCTATGACAACACGGGCGCGGCGACACTGGCGCTGGGCGGGCTTGAGGTTAAAAACATCGTCGCGGACGACGGCGGCGCGCTTGCGGCCGGAAATTTGCGGGCGGGGCGCGCGTATGTGCTGATATACGACGGCGCGCAGTTTGTGGTGACAAACCCTACGCGTGCGGCGGGCCTGCCCGCGGGCAGCATCATTGCCTGCCAATACGCATCGTATAACACCTATACAAGCCTGACGGCGATCATCCCGCACGACAATACGGTGCCGCAGGCGGGCGAAGGCACGGAGATTCTGAGCGTCACCTTAACCCCGCAAAACGCGGCCAACCGCGTGCGCCTGCGGTTTTCGGGGTTTTGCACGGCATCAGGGAAATTTCCGGCAACGGCGTTTTTGTCCATCGACGGCGGTGCGGCCGTGCAGGCCGTAACAGCGCTGGGCGACGATGCATCGCAAACGCTGCATCTGGGGTTTGAATTCGAACATAGCCCCGGCGATACCGCCCCCCATACCTATAGCGTGCGCGTCGGGCCGGGCGGCAGCGGCAGTTTGCGCATGAACGGCAGCGCCAGTGCGCGGTTGTTCGGCGGCGCGGCGGCGGCAACGCTTTGCGCCGAAGAAATCAAAGGGTGAGGAGCAGGCACACATGAGCATCGAAACACTGCCGCTGCTGACCCTGCCGGTGACGCTGATCGCGCATCTGGTCGGCACGGTCTGGTGGGCGGCGTCGCTGAGCCGACGCGTCGATTACATCGAAAAATGGATCGCCCACCACGAACATACCGCCGAGCGTCTGGCGGCACTGGAACAGCGCATCGACCATCTGCACGACGGCATCCAGCGCATCGAGCTTTTTTTGCATCAGCGCAGCTAAGCGCCACATCACAAGGACATCACCATGAATAATTTTTTCATGCCGCGGGGCATTCGCAACAATAACCCCGGCAATATCCGCCTGTCGCCCACGCGCTGGCAGGGGCAAAAGGATGTACAGCTGGATACGTCCTTTGTCGAATTTACGGCGCCCGTCTGGGGCCTGCGCGCGATGATGCGGCTGCTGCTGACGTATCACGTCAAATACGGGCTGGATACGGTCGAAAGCATCATCAACCGCTGGGCGCCGCCGCATGAAAACGCGACGGACCATTATATTTACAGCGTCGCGCGGCATATCAAAAAATCACGCCGCGACCGGCTGGATATGTTCGACCCCGCCTTGATGATTGCGCTGTGCGAGGCCATCACGCGGCATGAAAACGGCGCCCCGCCCGCAGGCGAGCCGCCGTTCTGGTACGCGCCCGCGCTATATGCCGAGGCGGCGGCGATGCTGCCACAAATATCAACACCCACCCCTGACCGAAAGGCGAGAACATGAAAAAATTTCTGGATTTCCTGCTGGCGCGCGCGCGCGAAAGATCGACCTGGCTGGGGCTGGTATCTGTGGCCACGGCGCTTGGGATTGTACTGAGCGAATTTCAGGTCGAAGCGGTGATTGCCGCAGGCATGTCGCTGGCCGGCGTCATTACCGCCTTCACCGGCGACGGTAAAAGCGGCGGCAATGGCGGCGGCGGGGCGGCGGCATGAGCGGCTGGATAGCGGCTGGCGCCATCGCATTGCTGGTCGGGGCGCTTGTCGCCGCCGCATGGCGCGGCGGGGCGGCATCCGAACGACAAAAACAGGCGGAGGAGAACAGCCATGACAGTTTCAAAGCGCATACTGTGCGCGACCGTCTGCGGCATGATGATGATTTTGCAAAGCGGGTGCGCGCGCGTTTCACCCGCTAGTTTTTGCGCGCTATACATCCCCGTCTATACAAGTGCGGAGGACAGCACGGAGACGCGGGCGCAGGCAGATAGCAACAATGCCGTCTGGCTTGCGCTTTGCACGCGCGAGGGGGCGGATTAAATCCCGCCGTAGATGGCGTGGTGCTGCATGACTTTGAGCAGCGTGCGCTCCAGCGTTTTGTGGTTACCGCGCGCGGCGTGGTCGCGGGCGGTCTGGCCGCGGCCATCTTCGGTCAGCACATCAATACCGGCGGCAATCAGGATGCCCGCCATCTGCATGTCGCCGCGTGCCGCCGCGATATGCAGCAGACCCTGACCCGTCAGACGGTCGGTGACGTCGATATTCGCGCCCTGTGCAATCAGATAGGCGACCATATCGGCATGCCCCTGCTGCACGGCGCAGAAAAGCGCGGTATAGCCGAAGGGATGAATGGGTGCATCGAGCAGCGCGCCCGCCGAAAGCAGAAACTGCGCCATGTCGATTTTGCCAGCGGCGGCGGCTTCGTGCAGCGGGCGGCGGCCTTCGTCATCGGCGCGGTCGATATCAAGACCGGCGTCGAACAAAGCTTCGACACTGAGCGTATCGCCTTCGCGGGCGAGGTCATGCATGAGGCTTTGGCCGAGAAGCCCCGCGGGGCGGGTGCGGCCCAGCAGCGCGGCCAGATCCGGCGTATCCAGATTGAAGTTATGGGCCAGAATGTCGGTGGTGACAGTGGGAGGCGTCATCGCAAGCTCCTTTCGTCTTCACGGGCGAAACACTATATCTGGTAGATGGCTTTATTATACACCACAACATCGTGAATAAAAAGTTAACGACGCCTATATTTCCCCCGTTGAATCAAGGCTTTAGCTTTTCATATTTCGCCCTGTTGTGCGCGGCCAAAGGGGTGTTTCGTTATCGAATGATAAAAAATATCCGCGCCAAAGATTCCGGATTTGAATCACTTACCGCGCTTTGTTGATGTAGCACTTCGGGTGGCCTGCAAATGCGGTCAGGCCGCACAAAAGAGCGGGTTCCGTTTTTAAAAAATATTTTTTTGAAACGCTTTTTTTGCGTGATCAACCGGGGCCGCGGCTGGCTGTGCCGCCTTTGGGCTTGCGGTTTTTAGGCGCGGCGGCATCATCCGCGCCTTTCACATGGTCGCGCAAAACGACGTCGCGCATCGGTGCGGGCGTCATCACGGCAATCGCCATGCCGCCCATGGGCATCGCGCTTGCGGCGGCGATCATGGCTTCCTGTTTTTTGGCTTCGAGTTCGCGCAGGCTGCGCGCAAGCGCTTTGTAGCCGAGCTTTTCCGCATGTTCGCGCAGCGTCAACCCCGCCTGTTTTGCGAAAATATCCGCGCCGGTTTCCAGCAGGGTTTGCAGCACTTTCATGTTCTGCGCCTGAAGCGCGATGTGCAGCGGCAGCTCGCCCGATTTGTTTTTGACATTCGGATCGGCGCCGATATCCAGAAATTCGCGCACGGTATCCGCATCGCCCGTTTTGACGGCGCGCGTCAGATAGGTTTCCCCTTCAAGCCCCGGTTTGTCGACGGCGCTGCCGACACGGGCGCGGTTGAAAAAACGTTTCAGCGACATGGTGCGCTCCAGTTTTATGGACGGGTCAAAATTAAAATCACGAATGGGGGTATCTTGGTCAATCGCGCCGCGTTTCGCAACAAAAAGCATGTTTGAAGCGCCCGAAAGACGCATCATGAAATTTTATTGCCCATACTTTTGAAATATTGTTTCGAAATGGGCGGGTTTTTCGTATTGACTCCCCTGCCCCTGCGCGTAAGCTGCTTGCATTCAAGAAACGACAAGGCCCGCCAGAGGCCGTTTTGCAAGGAGACACACCGTGAATTTCGGATTCAATCCCCCCGATCCCGATGCCGTCAAAGAGGCGATGAACCGCCTGAAAGATATTTTCGCAAAAGCCGCCGCCGCCGATACGGGCAGCGCGCAGCCGCTGTTCCAGAAACTGAGCGACAGCTTCAACAACGCCGTCGATGCGGCGCTTGACCTGCAGGACAAAAACCCCGGCATGGATCCGCGTCAGGCGATGATGCAGCTGATGCCGACCCTGATGCAGGTACAATCATCCATGAACCGTCTGCAGCAAGCCGCCCGCACCAATCCGCAGGCTGCTGACGCGCTGCAAGAACTGATGACCGATATGCGCAGCGAAATGAGCGCGCTTCTCGGCGGCATGCCCGGTTTCCCCGGTCAGGGCCCCGCGACGCCGCCCAAGCCGCCGGCACCGCCGAAAGGCCCCGCGCCGCGCAAGCCCGGCCGTGACGGTTCGCACGACTTGTAATCACGCTGCCGCAGCGTGATAAAAGAAAAAGCCCCTGTCCCCATTGCGGGCAGGGGCTTTTTTCATTGATAAACCGCGATGATACGCACTTGACCCCGCAAGGCCGCAGCGGGTATATGCAGCGCAGGAGAAAACGGACATGGTGCAAATTCGCAAACAAGGCAACAAGACCACGTGGGTTTTGGAAGAAGACAGCCTGTCCGGCCGTCTGGGCGAGCTTGGCAAAATTTTCAATTACCACAGCCGCGAAGAAGGCGACCGCATGGACGTCCGCTTCATGGCGGAAACACTGGCCATGCAGACGGAAACGCTCGCGCACATGGCGCGCCAGCAGGAAGAGGAAATCGAACGCCTGCGCCGCGTCGAGCGTGCCCTCGAAGAGCTGCGCGCGGAATTCAAAGCCTATGTCCAGAAAATGGATACGCCCGGCGGCACGCTCGATAAACCGGCGATACGTCCGCCTTCGGCGAAAAAATAAACGTCTTTACGGCCTAGGCCTGCAAATGACGCTGCAAATGCAGCGGGCGCAGCGCGGGTTTTTTCTGCAAGTCGCGCTCTTCGATATTCGCCAGAGACAAGGCGCGGCGCAGGTCGGCCGCGTTTTCTAAAAAGAATCGCACACGCCCCTGATCGGGGTGCGGCTGCTGAAGTTCCCATGCCAGTTCGCGGGTTTCGTAAGATTCTTCGTTAAAGGTCTTATCCAGCTGTCCCATGCCGTTTGCATCTCCTTGACGTTATCAAACAATTTTACCGCCGGCGGCAGGAACACGCGGCGGGATGGTCTCTTAAATATCTGCGATTAAATCGTTTTCCGGCGATATCATGTCGCACGTCAGTTCGTCCTGCATCTTCAAACCCGCCCAGCGGGCGGCCATTCTTCTCGTATCCTTTGAGTGTATGCTTAATTTATGAAAAGAATCTTAAACCCCGAAAATGCCGGAAACCCTACGAAACATTGCATTTATACGCACTTCCGTCTATATACGCCCATGGCCCTCTTGATGGCGCGCGCGCATATCGCGCGGCTGGCGCAGGTGTTCGGGGGTATATTTTAAAATATTCATTTCAGCACGGAGGAGATTAAAACACATGGGGCGCAAACTGGAATTCTGCCGTGACAAAGCCCTCCACACTGCCATGGAAAGTTTTTGGGCGCAGGGATATGAACATACATCCATGCGCGACCTTGCGGCCAAGCTCGGCCTGCATCTCGGTTCTGTTTACAACGCGCTCGGCGACAAGGAAAAAGTTTTTGAATCCGCGCTGAAGCTGCATTTCGACGAATACGTCCGCCCTGAAATGGAACGTCTGGCCAATGCCGAAAACCCGATCGGCGCGATGGATGCGCTGATGTCGCGCGTGATTGACGAATGCGACGAAGTAAACGGCCCGCGCTGCTTTATCATCAATTCGCTGCTGGAAATCACCTCCATCAACGACAGCATCAGCCAGTTGCTCAAAGACTACATGGTGATGATGGAACAAAATTATGTGCTGTGCCTGACGCGCGCGCGCGATATGGGCCAAATCCCTGCCAGCGCCGATGTAAACGCCTTGTCGCATTTTTTCATGGGTGTGCTGTTTTCGCTGCGCACCATGGGCAAGCTGAAAGTGCCGCGCGCGCATCTGAAGGATGTGCAGGCCTGCACGCTGCGCGCCCTCGCCGCCTGACAACAACAAGCGAAGTGAAAAGCCCCGCCGGTTTCTGGCGGGGCTTTTTCTTTTTGTGCGGCATTTGAAATAAAATCCGCAATCATGGCCGCGGCGGCGCGCCTTTCGCACGCGCGGCGGGCGGCGGCGGACGGTCGAGATAGTTTTGATAAAGATGCGCCATGGCCTTGTTCGGTGTTTCCTCGGCCTGCACGGCAGCCAGAAGCTCGCTCACCACCGCTGCGGCGTCTTTCGCGTGGGCAAGGATCATGGCGATCATCGGCTCGTCTTTTTTATCATGCGCGGTGCGCAGCGCCTTGTAGTCCTGCCGCGCCGGATCGGCCCCGTGTTCCAATAGCAAGGCAGCGGCGGCATGATGGCCAGCCGTTGCGGCGCGTATCAAGGCTTCGCCATCCTTGGCATTAACATCGACGCCACCATGGCGGAACAACAGCTGCAGCATCTCGGTATGCCCGCCGTTGGCCGCCCAGCGCAGCGCGAAATTATCGCGCGAGGCGATATCGACTTTCTTTTCGCTCAACAGGAATTCGGCGCGCCAAAGCTTGCCGACAAGCGCGGCATAGTGGAAATCTTCTTCCAGCTCTTTTTTCTCCCGCCCGGGCAGCCAGACGCTGCGCCAGAAGCGGTCGCCCAATGTCGGTTTATAGGGGTTGCGCGGGGCGGGCTTCATGCGGCGCCCCCGGGGCCTTTCGGGCCTTGCTTGTCCTGCGGGTTTTTGGGACGCGGCGGCAGGCGCACATCGGGCAGGCCCGCGTGGAAAGATTCAAGTTCGGCACTGAGGTCGCGCCCCATCATCAGGCGGCCATAGGCATGGGACGCGGCGCGGCGATCTTCGGGGGAGAGGGAATCGTATACCTTGTCCGCCTCGTCATAACGGCCCAGCCAGATGCGTTCGTCAAACAGCGTATCAAATTGCCCCAGAGCGGCCATCACCCCCGCCGCCGTCGCGCCGGTTGACGACGGCTTCAGGAAATCGTCAGCGCAAAGGCCGGACAGGATATCCTGCCGCAGGAGCAGCGGCATCATCCCCGCTTTGGCGGCCAGATGCAGGCCTGTTTCATCATCGCCGGTGCGCAAATCGGCAAGACGGATACCTTGCGGCGTGCGCAGCATCAGTTTTTTCTGGCTGAACTTTTGCGCATCGCGCGCAGCGCCATGCAGCGCCGTATACACGTCAAAGCTGCTTTGCGCCCGCGCGAGGCGGAAGGCTTCGTTGTTATTGGCAAAGAGGTCAGCACCGCTTTCGGCAAGCAGCGGCAGCAATTCCGCCTTACCCAGCACGACGGCCAGCGTCACCGGCCTGTCGTTGCGGGTATTCAGATTAACCTCGCCCAGATCTATCAGATACGGCACCATGGACGCTGCATGGTCGGAAACCATCGCTGCCTTGATAATAAATCCGTCATCGCGGTCGCGCGGGGTCATGCGGGTATTTTCGAACCATCTCTCGCCGCCGCTGGCTGTGCCGTCAAAAAGCGGACGCACGAAATCATGGTCATACCAGAAATCCAGCCACGGAAAGCGCGCGCGCATGCGCGCCGTGGTATCGCCGTCCGGCGCCTGCGCATCGCGGGCAATCGCCATAAGCATCGGCAGCTGGCTGCCTGCTTCGGCGGCATCCGCCGCGGCAAAAGCGGCACCGTCGTCACCTGCCCGCACCATATCGCCAAGACGCGCGGCATCCAGCCGTGCATCACGGTTTTTCGCGGACTGTCCGGCAGGGCCGGCAGCATTAAAACTTGTGCGTTTGCCGGTCATGATTATCGCCCCGGCGCAAAGCCGCCGGCCCGCGGCGGGGGCGGCGGTACGTTGCCGGCAGGGCTATCGGCGGCAGGGCCGGAAGGTGCATCTGTGCGCGCGGCTTTTTGCGCGGCGATATGTTTTTCAAGCACGGCGGCGGTTTCTTCCTGCCCGTTCTGGCGCGCCCATTTGAGGGCAAGGCCGCCATCATCCGGCACTGTCATGCCTTTTTGCAGCAGGAATTCAAGCACGCGCACATGGCCAAAGGCCGCCGCGACATCCAGCATCAAACCGTTGCGGGCGTTCATGTCGCTGCCCGCGGCAAGAAGCGCTTCGACTGCGTTTTTATGGCCGTTGCGGCAGGCCCAGTAAAGCGCGGCATGGTCGTCCTGCGTCACATCGGCGCCCGACATCGCCAGCAGGCGCACGATATGTTCGTGTCCTTTGGACGCGGCAATACGCAGCGGTTCGCCATTGCGGGCATTGAGGTCGGCCTTGGCACGGATAAGATCTTCCATCATGCGCATGTTGTTAAGGCCCGCAGCGATGCGCACGGCTTTATCGTCCTGCGCATGCACATCGGCACCGTGCGCAATCAACAAACGCATGGCTTCGCGCTGGCCCGCGACAATCGCGGCGTGCAGAGCGGTGCTGCCATCGTCATCGGCTTTGGCCCCATAGCGCATCAAAAGTTTCATGGTGGAGGTCTGGCCCGCCGTGGCCGCCGCGCGCATCGGCGCCGAAGACTGGCAGCGCGCATTGGCGCCGGAGGCCAGCAAAAACGCGGCAGACGTATCATGGCCGTGCGTGCAGGCGAAAATCAGCGCCTTTTCAACGCTGCCTGCCTGAATAACCATACCGGTTTTGCGCAAGCCATCGCGCGCGCTGTTGAAACTGCGCGTGAGGAAATTCTTGCTTTTTTTGCCGTCATGCGACGGATCTTTACCGGACATGATCTTTTCAATGATTGGATTTTGCTTATTCACCCTAGACATAACAGGCGGGAGCGTCAATAGCCGCCACAGCAGACAATCCGCTGTTTATAAAGAGTTTTTGAATTTTCAGGCACGCGGCGGCGTCTGGCCGCCTTTGCGGCGCTGCGGCAAACGGAAATCATGCGCATCCGCTTTTTGTTGCAGCGCGTCTTGCTGGCACGCGACATCGAGGGTGCGCATCAGCGCATCGTGATGCGCCGCCTGCGCGTGTTTCCACTCTTCGGGCAGACCCTGCCACAGCTGCAAATATTCATCCTGCCGCGCGCGCCACAAAAGCGGCGAAAACAGCCAGCTTTCCGCTTTTTGATCCGACAGGCGGTCGAGCACGCTATAGCCGTGTTTATCGGCGGCCAAAAAATCCGCCGCGGTAAAGGCCAGCGGTGTTTTATGAAGCAGCGCGGCCAGCTGCTCGGCTTTTCCCGACGCAATCACGCACATGAGCCCGCTTGAATCCTGCTGCCCCGCGCGTGCGCGCAGATGCACCAGCATATCCGCCGGATCTGCCGCCGACAGGGCGGCCCCTGCCCTTTTTTCATCCAGCACGCTTTGCGCGGCAATCGATAGTTGTACGTCCTGCAAAATCAACCGTTCGGTCTGGCGCGGGTTTTGAAGCGCGCGGGTTTCCGCACGCTTGAGCGCCCGGGCACGGTCGCGGCGGGCATCGGCGCCTGCGCGGATAGCCAGCACGACCGTTTCAGCCTCGCCATTGTTTATCGCCTCTTCCAGCACGCTTTGTGCACCGCCTGCGGCCAGCAAAACTTCCACCGTGCGCGGCGCGTCGGCATGGGACATCTTGCGAAGGCCGCTATATAAAACCGGCGTCAGCACATCGAAAAAGTCGCGCTTGTTTTCGGCGGGCATCTCGGTAAAGCGCGGATGGCGGGCGATAACCTCGACCAGCGCCCCCGCCCCTTCGCGGGCGGCGGTGAAGGCAAACCACGTCAGCAGATGCGGCATGTCATCGCCGCGCGCCTCAGCAAGGGCCAGCAGCATATCGGCAGCCGATTGCACATCCAGCACCCGAAGGCCGTCGGGCAGCGCGCGTTTGTCGGACAGCGTATGGCATATTTTTTCAAGCGCGGGCCGGACATCATCGCCGCGATCCAGCAGCAGCGCCGCCATAACGATATGCCCGCGCGATGCGGCGTAGGAAAGCCCCTCCGCCTTGGGCGCACCACGTGCGAGCAGCATGCGCGCCATATCTTCGCTGCCCGCATCAATCGCGGCGCGCAGCGGCAGGCCGTTTTTAAATGCGGCATCCGCGCCCGCATCCAGCAGCTTTTCGGCCAGCGCCTGATGCCCCGCCCGCACCGCAGCGAAAAGCGCCACGTTGAGCGTAAGCGGGTCATGCGCGGATTTTTGCAGGAAATGGTCGACGATGCTGTCAAAACCGTTATAGGCCGCCAGATACATCGCGGCGTTGATACGCCCGTGCTGCTGGTGCAGGACCAGTGTTTCAAGAAGCCCCTTGCGCAGCGCGGCATGCGGCGATTGTTCGTTTTCGGCGCGGCGCAGAACTTCGGCGGTTTCCTGACTGTCGGCTTCGGGCGTGACACCCGCGGCGAGAAGACGGCGCACCTGCGCGATATCCCCCTCCAGCGCGGCACGCAAAAGATTTTGCGGCGGAGTGCCGCCGTTTTTATTCTGCGCGTCGGTCATGGCTTGCGGCGCCTTGTGAGGCGGAAAGAATCTGCGGACGGTGTCAAATCGGCGATTTCATGGCGGTGCATATCGGCGACCAGCGCCGCAAAATCGCAGGCACCTTTGGCGCGGAAATCTTCTGTTACGGCATAAAGCTTTTCGGCTTCTTGCGGTGCGCGGTACCAAAGCGTGCTATCGAACAGCGCGGCCAGTTTGCCCTGCGCGGCCAGAATATCAAATGCACGCTGCCCGCCCGCATCCACAGACAGAAAATCATCTGCGCGCAGGGTATTGTTTTTATCCGCCTTCACCGCCGACAGGACATCGCCCCACTGCCCCGCACGCACAGCCAGTTGCAAACGGGTATAGACGCCGCCCGCATCGGCGGCTACGTTTTCGCGCAAATCGCTGATATTGGCAGGCGGCGCGCCGGAAGCGGCGTAAAGAAACGCGGCGCTTTCGTTATCCGCCGCCAGCAGATCATGATAAACCGCAATCGCGATAGCGGATTTTTCGGCGGGCAGTTCGCCGCGGCGGCCATATTGCGCCGCAATCATGGCGGGGTGATAAAGTCCCGCCCCCTTTTCATGCAAATAATGCATGGCGGCCGGCTGGCCAGCATAAAGCGCCACAAAAAACGCGCTGTCGCCTGCGCGCACATCGGCCCCCGCATCGGCAAGCGCGCGCAGCGCATCGAGCCGCCCCTTGGCGGCGGCGGCAATCGCCGCATCGTCCGTCGGCGCATCGGGTTTATGCGTGCGGATGGCGCGCACAACACTGGCAGCATGGTCGGCATAAAACAAAGCTGCGCGTTTGATGGTTTCGCCAAGGGTTTCGGCATCCAGCGAAAACCCGCGTTCGAAAAGCGTTTCAAGAATATCGCTTTGCCCCGCGTTCACGGCGGCATGGAAAACTTCGATGGTAAAGGGATGCGCCGGTAAAGGTTTTTCCGGCTCGTAGGCAAGCTGATGGCGCAGAATTTCCCACTGCCCCGTCCGTGCCGATGATTTCAGGTCGAACCAATATTTCCAAAGCGCGTCTGGATTTTGCGGTTGGTTGTCATTTCCTGCCGTCATCGTCCGCCACCATTACCCGAAGCGCGGACGCAGGCGAAACTGCGCGCCTACATCGTCCGCCACGTTTTGCAGGCGGAAATGTTCGACCTGCGCGGCGATGGCGTCCATGTCTATCCATTTTTTGCGGTCATCGCTGAGGCGGCTTTCGAGACAGGAAAGAATATCCGTGTTTTTCTTCGCCCAGTAATCCGGCGCCAGCAGGATAGCAGCGTCTTCGCGGTCGATGGCCATGTGAATAACGCTGTCGCTGTGGCGGGTTTCGGCAAAAATATCGTCCATCGCAATCTGGCCGCCGCGCGTCAGGGCACGCATGACGTCAGGCAAGCGGCGCGCTTTGGTGGCCAGCTGCAGGCCGCTATCGCCTTTTTCGGTTGCCGTTTGCAAAAGATCCTGCGCGCGGAAATCCTGCCCGAACAGCGTATCGAAAATATGACGGTGTTTTTCGGTATAGGCCTGCTGCCAAGTATCAAAGCGCTGACGCCACGTATCAGCGCGTGCGGTATCATCCAGCTCGGTGAACTTCGCGGTGAGGAAGCGTTTGGCCTCCCCCTTCAGCGCGAAGGGGTCGGCGCCGGCGTCGATGAATTTTTCAAGAAGTTCGGGGTATTCCTTTCCCTCCGGCAGCTTATAAGCCACCAGCATCATCAGCATCGAGAGGGATTTTTCTTCATTCTCCGCGCAAAGATCGATCAGGCGAGACATCATCGCGATATAGTCCTGCTTGCGGTCGGCGAATTCTTCGTCGCGGGAGTTCATCAGCATCATAATCATGATGCTGCCATGCTGGTTTTGTCCCGCGGGCAGCGGCATATCCAGAAGCGCATTCACCGCGTCATATTTCTTTTCCGTGGCCGCCATCAGCATCATATTCGGCACAATGCCCTTGTCCGGATATTCCTGCTGCAGGGTAGCGGCCAGCGCGGCGATTTTATCATCGGGCGCGTTTTTGGCGATCCGCGCAAGGCCTTCGGATTCCGCAATGCCTGCCGCCGTGCATTTTTCCAGCATCAGGATAGTTGTGGCGGGATGCCCCTGCTCCGCCGCTTTGGCAAGGTAGTTGACATAGGCCGTCGGCGTGACGTCATCGCCCGCATCGTCCAGCAGGCGTTTGACCAGCGGCGCGGCATCGGCGGCGGCGATAATGCCGCCAATCAGTTCAAAACGGAAATCGTCGCTGAGGGGCGCGCTGAAGGCCTGCATTTCGACGCGCGCCATGTCCCCGTCGAGCACGGCCTGTCGCAGCTCGTTTTCGAGCGCGGCTTTGGAAGAATTCGGATCTGAAGGCGCTGCCGTCATGTCCTGGCGTCCGTTCCTGTCGGGGCTGTACCCATTTATTTGATTCTACAAAGAAAAGATGGTTTATCGTAAAGACGCATCTTCTTTATGTCAATCAATCATTCTTTGTTTTTAATCAAGGACTTGGGCGGCGCTTGAGCTTGAATCCGCCCAGCGGAATGATGTCATCGAGGGTGGCCTGTTCGGCTTTGCGCTGAATATCTTCGCACCTCTCGGCGGCCATAGCCCCCGCCGGCAGCAGCGCCAGCACCGCCGCGAGTTTTTCGGTCTGGCCTTTCCATGCGGCGGGCGCGAAGAAAGCGGCCACGTCATCGCGGCGCGCCAGCACATCGATCACGGTTTCGCCGCGCGCATTTTTTTGGGCAAAATCTGCGGCGGCAGGAATGGCCCTGTCCATCATCGCAAGGATGCGGTGTTCGGCGGCGTAGTGCAGGGCGGTCATGCCGGAAACGGGGCCGCGCCCGCACAGTTTTTGCGCATCGGGCGGCTGACCGCAATGCCGGTGCAAAACGGCCAGATGATGCGCAGTGGTTTCGGCAGCGGCATCGGCAATCCGCGCGGCAAGCGGCGCATCATCTGCAACCGCCGCAATCGCCTTGCGCGGATGAAGACCTGCGCGCACCAGAAGTTCCAGCATCTCGCCGCCGTCTTGCGCAACCTGCTGCGCGGCCGGATGCACCATCGCATCGGCAAAAGCGCCCGCATCGGCACCTGCCCCCAAAAGCCAGCTAACCATCGGCATTTTTGCGCGCTCAACTGAAAGCCGCAGCGCTTTGTCGAGCGCCTCCTGACCGAGGATGCCTTTTTCGCGGCAGGTGTCTGTGATCCAGGCGAGGGCGGGCATATTGCCGCCCAGCACTGGCACATACATAAAACCAGACAGCGCCACCGTTACATGCGGATAGATTTTCTGAATGACCTGCAGCGGGGCGGATTCAAGGGCGGGGCGAAACAATTCGGCATACACAGACGGGCCGGCAGGCAGCGTGTCCAGAAGCCCCGTCAAATAATCCCACACCGGCATCTGTGCATCTGCGATGGCTTTGCGCCCTGCATCCTTGAGCGTTTTGGCGTCGATATGCTGCGGATATTGCTGCTGTACCCACTGCGCCAGCATCACGTCGCCACGCGCGCAGGCCCCCGTGAACAGCGTGCGCACGGCAGCGGCGCGCGCCTGTTCCGGCCGCTTATGATCTTGCCAGAGCGTTTCAAACGCCGCGGCATCGCTGCGCGCCGCAGCCGCCGAGAGCGCGGCCCAGGGCAGGGCGGCGGCATCAAAAACGGGTTTGTGGCTGGCGGGCTGCATGGGTGTTCCGTCGGTTTTGATGATTTGAAACGCATTAAAGCGGATTTCATATTTATGTCAACGGTATTTAGGCTATACCTTTGACACATTTAGGATTTAAAACCGCAGACGGGCAGGGTACAATCATCCCGACATTTAACACCGCGGAGACATATCATGCAAAAATCGGAAATCAGCCGCCTTCAGCAATACCTGCAGGAGAAATTCGGCAACCGCAACATTCGCCTGTCCCCGCGCAAGGAAGCCGGCGATTCCGTCGAGGTCATGCTGAACGACGAGTTCATCGGCGTGATTTACCGCGACGAAGACGAGGGCGATGTTTCCTACGATTTCAACATGGCCATCCTTGACATGGATTTGCCCCCCGCAGCCTGAGGGACGAGCAGAACATGAGCGTACAAGAAAACGAAAAGCGGACAGCGCGGGAAATCTTTGATGATATTCCGTTTCCCCTGAAAATCGTTGTCATCGTCGGTACGCTGTTTATCGCCTATACGGTTTACTATCTCGTCTACATCAGCATGTATGTCGAGAAAAAAGACCCCAAGCCTGCACTGCTGCGGGTTATTCCAAACGTGGCATCAAAGGGCGTTTTTGACCCTGCGATTGCAACTGACGGCAAAATCAGTCTCATGACGCTGACCAATGCCTATGAAGCAAGCGAAGGGTTCTTCGGTACAAACGTGGCGCTTGCCGTGAGCTACAAGGATTGCGAAGGCTGGGGGCCGCTCGGCATTCTGTTCGAATCGCGCGAAGATACGCTCATGGGGCCCGATCTGAAAACCCCCGTTGCAAAAGGCATCTGGCGCGCGGAAACCGCGGGCATCGTTTATGACCCCGCAGATACGGGCCGTGAATGGAAAGCCTACGGGTATCGTTATTTCTGGAGCGGCTCCGCACCGCTGGCGCGGCTTTATAGCGTTATCGTTATGCGCACGGCCAGCAGCCCGCTGGATTTGAAAGATTGGTCGCGCGAAGAGTGGGTTTTCTCTTCCAAACCCGGCACACCGCCGGAGCCTTTCGCCAGCATGGTCAAAGGAACGCACCTCAATACGCTGCATCCTTCGCTGGCAGATGTTTATTTCTATGCACGGCCCAGCGTTACCCTTGTCGACGGTGTTCTGGTGATGTCGCTTTCGGCTTTCGTACAGGGCAAAGAAACCGTGGACCGCGTTATCATGATCGCCTCCACCGATCACGGGCGCAGCTGGCGCTATCTTGGCACCGCCCTTACAGACAAAGACCTGCCGCGTATCGGCGAGGGCCTGAACCGCATTAACGGCGCATCGCTTTTTGTTCAGGATGATGTGCTTTACATTTCCTTCACGCTGGGCAACGCCGAAAGCGACTCTACGGGTGCCTATGTCTTTGCGTTTGACGACGCCGGCACGGCCAAGCTGTCTGCTCAGGAGAAAACCGGCGCGCTGGTGCCGGTATCGCACGTCAAAACCCTGCGCCAGCCGCCTTCAAGACTGGGCGGCGGCAATATGGCTTATGCCCAGAGCTGCGGCAAAGGGACGGTTTTTTCGGAGTCCGTCAACAACCAGCGTTTTGATCTGTTTTTCCTGCCGCGCGCGCCTGTAAGATAGACCTCAATAATCTTATACAATAATTGCGTTTTTCGTTTTGGCGGCGATAGCCGCTTTGCGCGGAAGGTGTGGTTTGTTAGGATACGGCATCACATTCACACCGTATCCGCGCAGGGGAGAAAACGCCGATGGCATCGCTGTATTTCAAATTCGCCGCCATGAATTCGGGCAAGTCGACGCAGCTTTTGCAGGCGCATTACAATTACTTTGAACGCGGCATGAACCCCATGGCACTGACCGCCAAAATCGACGACCGTTTCGGCAACGGCAAAATCACCGCGCGCATCGGCCTTGATTTGCATGCGGAAACTTTCGCCGCCGATACCGATGTATATAGCCTTGTGCAAAAAGCGCACGAAGACAAAAAAGTCGATGCCGTCCTGATTGACGAAGCGCAATTCCTGACGCCGGAGCAGGTCATGCAATGCGCGCGTATTGTCGATGATCTGGACATTCCCGTCATGTGCTATGGCCTGAAAACCGATTTCATGGGCAAGCTTTTCCCGGGGTCGGAGGCGTTGCTGCGCTTTGCGGACAACCTTGAAGAAATCAAAACCATCTGCTGGTGCGGCCGCAAGGCGACGCATACGGCGCGCGTCACCAGCAAAGGCGACGTCGTGCGCGAAGGCGCGCAAATCGCGATTGGCGGCAACGATATGTATGTATCGCTGTGCCGCAAGCATTTCATGCGCGGCGAGCCGGCGGCACAAAAATCCGCTGAAAACAGCAAAGACAAAGCGGCCGCCTGAAATTATGGCTGTTGAAATCGAGCGTAAATTTCTGGTCATCGGCGACAGCTGGCGCGAAAACGCCGAAGACTGCACGCGCTATGTGCAGGGTTATCTGTCGCGCGAGCCGGAACGCACCGTGCGCGTACGCATCGCAGGGGAAAAAGCGTTCCTGACCATCAAGGGCCAGCCGCCCGCAGACGCGCCGCTGGAAACGCCCGAATTCGAATACGCGATACCCACGGCAGACGCCGAGGCTTTGCTGAAAATCTGCCTGCCCGGCGCGATTGATAAAACCAGATACCGCGTGCCGCACGGCGGGAAGGTTTTCGAGGTTGATGTTTTCGCAGGCGAGAACGAAGGGTTGGTCGTCGCGGAAATTGAATTGAGCCATAGCGCCGAAAATTTCAGCCGCCCCGCGTGGCTGGGGGCGGAGGTTACCGAAGACCTGCGCTATAAAAACGCCAGCCTGTCGGTGACGCCGTACAGCCGCTGGCCGAAACCCTGATATTTCATTTTTAACATATTATTCACCAAGCCCCGTTATACTGTGGTCATAACGATGGGCTGCGGGATGGTATGGAACAGATAAATACCGTTATAGAACAATGGCATGAGCGAATCGGCCCGCTGCAACAAAAGGCGGTCGAAACGCGCGGTGCCTATATGGCGGCCAGCCGCAAAATCGAAGATTTAAAAACCCCCGTGCCCGAAGGCGGCATCGCCGCGCGCACCGGCGGGTATTTGCGCAAGGCTTTCGGCTATGCCTTTCGCGTGCCGGTTCTGCTTTATAAGCAGGAACTGGCGAAACTGGATATGCAGCGCGAACAATTCACGCTCGACAGTTTCATCACCGACACCACATCGCGCCTTTGTGCCGAAATAACGCCCGCGCTGGCCAAAACGGCGCCGCAGGAAGCGGAAAAAATAACCGCCTTGCAAGATGCGCTCGGCGCCGGACTGACTGCGCGTAAAAAATCCGACTACGCCATCATTTCCTGCGAACAGGCCGCGAATAATATCCAGTGGGCGAACAACAAATACTATTTCAACGCGCTGCAGCGCTGCCAGAACAGCGCGCGCAGCCTGCGCGATACCAGCGAAGCGATTAAAGAGTTCAATATCCGGCTGGAAAAATCGGATTTTGCATCAACGTCACCGCTGCAGCGAAAAAGTTTCGATGACATCGGCGATGTGGAGTTTGGCAAATTCGGCCCTGAATTCAGCGGCGCCAATAACGCAAAATTCAACGCCGCACGCCACAGACTGTCTGACCAACGCGCGGAGATGTCGCTGGCTATAGACAATTTAAGAACCGATCTGCTCGACAGCCTGAGCGCCGCGGCAGATAAACTGGGCATTCGAACAAAAGCCTTCGACAGCCTGATTACGGCTGCGCACCAGCGTATCAAACCTGTTTCGGCGACCATCGGTGGCGCGGCGCCGCGGGCAGACTTCTAGAGCTGCACATACCTTAACCGTCAAAGGCATCTTCATGAAAATAATACTGCCCCTTGCCACGCTGTTGGGTGTTTTTCTTTTTTCGCAAAACCTGCAGGCGCAGGAAGTATCACCACAACCCCCAGCGCAGCAGGCCCAGCCGCAGGAGCGCGAAGACCTGAAGGCCGTTATCAAGCAAGTTAGGCGTCTTTCCGCCGCAATCCCGAGCTTTCGCGACGCGTTTGGTGCCTATCCGGGTGATTTGGCGAACGCAGGCGCACGTTTGCCCGCCTGCCCTGGCACGGCTGGCGCAGCGTGCAATCCGCCCGCCAGCAGTGCAGGGGACGGCATTGTCGGCGACCCGTTTTTCGCATCTTCTTTGCAAAAGTCCGTACCGCGTCAGGTGAGCATTCCTGCCCTTGCCGCCAGTGACGAAAGTATTTTGTTCTGGACGCACCTGCTGCTCGCCGACCTGTTTGATGGCGTGGGCTACGCCGGGCTGCAAGCGCAAAGCCCCATCGGTTTTGGCACCACACATCCAGCTACGGCAGACGGCAGTGGCGCAGGGTTTATCGTCGGCTACGTGAATAATGCAACCCTGCCCACGCATATTTCAGGTGGCAAGCAACCTCTTTACGGCCATTACGCTTTCGCTGTCAGCAAAGAAGTTTTGATGGGTGCGGAGATGAACATAAGTGGTATGCAGGCCTTCTCGCCGCAAGACGCCGCTTATATCGACAAAAAGCTGGATGACGGTAAACCCCATACCGGGTTTGTCATCGGCTACGGCTCACCGCTTTGCTTCGATGGCGGTAAAAACGCTTATGCGCCGTATACCCAAACGCGCGAGTGCGGCATGGCCTTCAGAATTGAATAGAGGCGCACAGAAATCCCGACGCAGCTTCGCGCGCTGCGCGCTGATAAAAGGTTGCGAGCCGCGACTCTCGGCGGTTGTTAGGCGTCGAGATTCTGCACTTCGAGCGCGTGTTCCTGAATGAAGTCCCGACGCGGCCCGCGCGCGCTGCGCGCTAATAAAAGGTTGCGAGCCGCGGCTCTCGGCGGTTGTTAGGCGTCGAGATTCTGCACTTCGAGCGCATGTTCCTGAATGAAGTCCCGACGCGGCTCGACGATATCGCCCATCAGGGTCGAGAAAATTTCCGACGCCATATCGTCCTTGTCGATTTTTACCTGCAGGAGCGAGCGGGTATCGGGGTCAAGCGTGGTTTCCCACAGCTGATCCGGGTTCATCTCACCAAGACCTTTGTAGCGCTGGATGCTGAGGCCTTTTTTCGCGGCTTCGATCACTTTGGTATAAAGGTCATAGGGGCCGTGAACGGCGATATCCTTGCCCTCGGCGGCAATCAACGCGCCGGAGGCCGGGAAGAATTCAGCGAAAAATTCTTGCGTTTTGGCAAGGCGCTGGCCGTCATGACCGTTCAGATGGTCAACGCCGACTTCGATACGGGTTTCAACGCCGCGCACCGTTTTGCTGAACACAAAACCGCCGCTTTCCAGCGCTTCGCCTTTCCAGCCGCGTTCATAGAACGGGGATACGGCATCCAGACGCTGCGCGGCGCGCGTGGCGGTTTCCTGCGTGCGTTTTTCAGGGTCAAAACCGCCCGCCGCCGCCAGCTGTTCCACCACATGCTGGTGACCGATGCGGTCAATCAGCGGTTCCAGATTCTGGCGGATGGTGCGTGCGATGCCGAGGGTGCGTTTAAGATCATTCCCCGCGACAACTTCGCCGGACGACACACGGAAACGCAAATCTTCGATCGCGCTGTCGATAAGATATTCTTCAAGATCGGCATCGTTTTTGACGTAGCGTTCGTTCCCTTTGCCGCGTTTGACTTTGTACAGCGGCGGCTGGGCGATATACAAATGCCCGCGATGGATAATCTCCGACATCTGGCGGTAAAAGAACGTCAGCAGCAGCGTACGAATGTGGGACCCGTCGACGTCCGCGTCAGTCATGATGATGATTTTGTGGTAACGCAAATCATCGGCCTTAAATTCATCGCGGCCAATGCCGGTGCCAAGGGCGGTGATGAGCGTGCCAATTTCGGCGGAACCGAGCATACGGTCGAACCGCGCGCGCTCCACGTTCAGAATTTTGCCGCGCAGGGGCAGGATGGCCTGATTTTTACGGTTACGCGCCTGTTTGGCGGAGCCACCGGCGGAGTCCCCTTCGACGATGAACAGTTCGCTGAGCGCAGGGTCTTTTTCCGAACAATCCGCCAGCTTGCCGGGCAGGGAGGATACATCGAGAATACCCTTGCGGCGCGTCAGTTCACGCGCCTTGCGGGCGGCTTCGCGGGCCGTTGCGGCCTCCACGATTTTGCCGACGACTTTTTTGGCTTCGCCCGGGTTTTCTTCGAACCAGTCGGTCAACTGCTGGCCGAGAACGCTTTCGACCACCGGTTTCACTTCGCTGGAAACCAGTTTGTCTTTCGTCTGGCTGGAGAATTTCGGGTCCGGCACCTTCACGGAAACAACGCAGGTCAGACCTTCGCGCATGTCTTCGCCCGTCAGGTCGACTTTTTCTTTTTTAAGAAGCCCCGTGCGCTCCGCATAGGTATTGATGGTACGTGTCAGCGCCGCGCGGAAACCGGAGAGGTGCGTACCACCGTCGCGCTGCGGGATGTTGTTGGTAAAGCAGACGGTATCTTCGTGATAGGCGTCCGTCCATTCCATGGCGACTTCGACGGTGATGCCGTCCTGTTCGCCTTTCACGTAGATGGGCGGTTTGTGCAGCACGTTTTTGGAGCGGTCGAGGAAGCCGACGAAAGCGATCAAACCGCCTTCGTAGATGAATTCGGTTTTCTTGGCTTCTTTTTTGCGGTTGTCGATCAGCGTCAGGCGCACGCCGGAGTTCAGAAACGCCAGTTCGCGCAGGCGGTGTTCCAGCGTGGTGAAGTTGAATTCGACCATCGTGAAGGTTTCTTCGGACGGCAGGAACGTGACTTCGGTACCCGTCTTGTCTTTGGGACATTCGCCCACGGCCTTCAGCGGCGCTTCGGCCACGCCATGGATGAAACGCATGTGCCATTCTTTGCCGTCGCGCCAGATGCGCAGGTCGAGGGTTTTCGACAGCGCGTTCACAACCGACACACCGACGCCGTGCAGACCGCCGGAAACTTTGTAGGAATTCTGGTCGAATTTACCGCCCGCGTGCAGCTGGGTCATGATAACCTCGGCCGCGCTGACGCCTTCTTCTTTGTGAATTTCGACGGGGATACCGCGGCCGTTGTCGCGCACCGTGCAGGAGCCGTCGGCGTTCAGCGTGACATCCACGCCATCGCAATAGCCGGCGAGGGCTTCGTCGATGGCGTTGTCGACGACTTCGTAGACCATGTGGTGCAGGCCGGTGCCGTCATCGGTATCGCCGATGTACATGCCGGGGCGCTTGCGCACCGCGTCGAGGCCTTTCAGAACCTTGATTGAATCCGCGCCGTAATCATCGACAGCAGCCTGCTTGTCGGGCTTTTTGGCCGTCTCGGTCATGTGTTTATCCTCTGTCATGCGTGCATGATTTTCTATTCATAACCCTAGCAAATTTTGCCGGAAAAATCGATGTCTAATATGCGCCTAATTTTTAAAAAAATCAAAGTTTTAGATTGTTTTTAGGCCTATCTTTCCGTGGTTTATCAAGGGGGCTTTTCGGGCGGGTTTTATTTTCTATAGCGTCCGTAAAATTCCGGTATTTTTATTTTCATATTCAAGACAAGGTGCCGCGTTTAAACCGCCCGTGGTCCGCGCGGAAGGAGGGGGCGGGAGGCACGCCCCCCCGAAGCCCTATTTGAAGGCTGTCACAAAAACCAGCAGCAGCGCGGCGGCAACAATGCCCATGCCCGCGCGCACGTCGGTTTCTTCGCGGTGGCCGACGATACGATAAACGATGGCGATCATCACCGGCGCTGTCAGGTTAATCGCGGCCTGATACGACGGGCTTTCGGAATAAGCCATGGCGTAGTTTTTAAAAACCATGTGCGAAATCCACACAACCGCCGCGGCGAAAGATGCCGCCAGCAGTGGTTTCATCTGCAGCGCGGGCGCTGCGGGCACGGTGGGGACGGTCTGCACCAGCGGCGCAGGTTTGCCGCGGCGTTTCCACAGGATATAAGGCCCGACCAGCGCCAGCGCAATCAGTGACTGCACGTACATATAGCCGAGCACAACGCCCGAAAAATCATCCGCACCCACGCCAAAGTCCATGGCGTATTTATTGAGAACGGTGGTGATTGTATAGCCCGTCAGGGCGGGGGCCATATAGACCATGGCGCTGCGCGATACTTCGCAGCGGTTGAGGCGCATGGCGAAATAAACACAGGCACCGAGCGACACCAATACCCCCAGTGTCAGCCATGGCCGCGCCAGATATTCGAATAGCAGCGCAGGCCGCACCGCGAACCACAAAAAGAACGCAATCAATACGGTGACAGGCATCAGGCGCGACACCATACCTGCGCCGAATTTCGCGCTGGCGTTGAAAGTGCGCACGTCGGAGCTTGTCCCCACCATCACCGTCACCGCGACAGCCGCATAGAACATCGGGTTTTGCGGCCAGGCCAATGTATGCACAAAGGGCGTCATCAGCGCCACAATCATGATACGCATGGTAAAAACCAGAAAATCGCCCGGCATGCGCCAGTATTGGTTCACCAGATAGAAACCGGCCGAAAAGACCGCAGAGACAAGCGAAAACCACGCCCAGCCGCTGCCGAGCATAAAGCTATCAAACACGCTGCCGGAAAAAATATTCACGGTAGCCCCGCTTCACGCAGAGAAGAATGTGCAGAAAGAACATGGCCGCCATCGACCATAAAAACCGCCGCATCCTTGAGCGTGCCAAACAGCGCGGCATCGGTGCCCGTTAGCCAGACCTGCCCGCCCAGCGCCTGCAAATGCGCGAAGAGCTGCGCGCGGCGGTCGTCATCAAGATGCGCGGCAACTTCGTCGAGAAGCAGGAGCGGCACGAAGCCCTTTTCCGCCCGCATCATGAGCGCGTGCGCAAGAACAATCGAAAGCAAAAGACCTTTCTGCTCGCCGGTCGAACACTGGTCTGCCGGCATATCTTTTGCGGCGTAGCGCACGGCAAAATCGGCACGGTGCGTGCCCGTTGCGGTGCGGCCTGCAGCAGCGTCCGTCATGCGGGATGCGCACAGCATTTCGGCTGTGGACTGCTCCACGGCCAGCGCGGGATGCTTTTCAAGCGCGGCGGCAACATTGCACACCAGACGCACAGACGGCGCGGGGAAAAGCGTTTGCAGTTGCGATAGTTCATACAAATGGTGCGATAAGCGCGCCAGAAGATGTGCGCGCGCCGCCGCAATCGATACGGCGTCTGCCGCTATTTGCGATTCAAGCGTATCCAGCCAGCGCGGATCGGGTGTGCGCATATCGGTCAGCAGACGCAGCCTTTCGCGCAGGTTCTTGTCGTAGCGGTTGAGATGCGTGACATGGTCGGGCGCATAGGCAAATACCAGCCGGTCGAGGAATTTGCGCCGCGCCGCCGCGCCTTCGGTGAAAATCCTGTCCATCTGCGGCGTGAGCCAGACGGCGGCCACATGTTCGGACAGGTGGCGCTGGCCTTTGACTTCCTTGCCATTGAGGCGGATCACCCGCCGCGCCGCGCCGCCCGCCTTGCGTTCAAGACCTGTGCCGAGGCGCAGGGAAAAACCGGCCGTGCTTTCCAGCTCCGCCGCGACGGCCCAGCGGGCATCCGTACCCGCATCGCGGGACGTCAGTTCATCCAGTTCGGCCCCGCGCAGGCCCTTGCCGGGGGCCAGAAGGCTGACAGCTTCAAGGATATTGGTTTTGCCCGCCCCATTGGGACCAGCCATGACGATTTGCAAGGCACCGCCGGTTTCGAGTCGCAGCGCCTCATAGTTACGGAAACTTGTTAAACTGATTTTGGACAGGCGCAACGGCACGTTTTTCTTCCCTTTACCGTTTATAATGTTTTCAAAGGGAAAAGCCAATTTCAAACCTGATTTTGAAATAAAATTTCATGTAATAGGCGGGAAATAAAATTAACAATTTATTAAAAATATGAAAACGTATATACTGCATAAATCAAGAAATTCAGGCCAAGCCTTACAAGACCAACAATAAAGATTTGCCGGGAGCAAGCTATGTCCGATGAACAAAAGAAACCCGTTGGTGACCGTATCCGCGCTCTGATCGAGCCCGCACTCGATGACCCGCGCCGTCCGGAACTCCAGCTCAAAAAACTGGACGAGATCTTTAATATGGTTTCCGCCAGCATGCCCCGCATGCTGGAGCAGGACTTTGCCCAATTCGAACACCATGTCGAGCGTGAAACCGGCCGCAAGCCTGAAAACCGCAACCCGCTGATTATCGACTCCCTGACGCAGGTCGGCCGTGATGGCGAAGCGCTTTATACCCCTATCAAAAAACTCGGCCTGCCGATTTCGACGACGTTTACGTCCTTCGCCGCTGCCGACATCAATGAATTGCCCGGTTACATCAAGCTGCACGAAACCGCACGCGAGATGAACGTTGCGTTGAAACTCGTCGGCGTTGTCGCCGAAGAAACCAAAGGCAGCGCCCTTGGCGGATTGCCGCCTGTGCTTATCGTGGATGGCACGAGAAGCTATGAGGAAGGCGCGCTTGAAAGCTCCAACCTTTACCCGAACCTGCCGCCCCGCAAGGTCGACTTCGGTCGCCGCGGCGGTGACTTCGAGCTTTGATTTTACCAGAGCGAAAAACTAAAGGGCGGCTGTAATGGCCGCCCTTTTTTGTTTAGAATACACATATGAATTTAACGCTGCGCGATAGTCTTTTGATTGTTTTTAACCTGTTCCCGCTTGTGCTGGTGCTCGGCGGCAGCTGGCAGCCTTTCGATATGCTGGCTTTTTACTGGCTGGAGCTGATTGTCATCGGCTACTTTGCCGTGCTCTCACTGCTGATGTCATGTTTTTATAAATTCACGCAGGGAAAAATCGGCGAAGGAGCCGCAGATGCCGTCGCCTGTGTTTTCTTTCCGCTGCATTTCGGATTTTTTATTGTCATGACAGCTTTTCTGGTCGGCTCTTACCTGCCGGAGGGAACAGAAACGCGCCCGCTGACAGACCCGCTGGTGCCGACCTTTATGGTACTCGAACATATGCCGTTTCTGACCATGTTGCCGATGGTCGTTAGCTGGCAGCTTTTCGTTTTTGTGACCACATATGTTTTTCCCCGTCAATACGCCGAAGATCATCCGCCCATTCTTCTGCATGCCTACAAAAATCTTTTTGTTCTGTTCATCAGCGGTTTTGCCGGTATCGGTGCCGCCATGGCGACAAACAGTCTTTTGTGGGGCGCGTTTTTTCTGGCCGCTGTTAAAACGCTTGTCGCTTATACGGCAGCCGTGTCCAAGGCCGCTGCCGATGATGCGCAAAAAGAAACGGCCCCCTGAGGGGCCGTTTCAAATTATCGCTGCGGTATATGATTTATACGCGCATCGGCATCAGCACGTACAGCGACGAGGCATCGCTGGAATCCTGAATAATCGTCGGCGATGCAGGGTCGGACAGCGACATGCGGCAGCCGTCGCCTTCAATCTGCTTCGTGACGTCCATCAGGTATGCGGAGTTGAAGCCGATTTCCATCGGGCCCGCGTTGAACAGGATTTCGATTTCTTCGGATGCCGAACCGCTGTCGGGTGAGTTCGCCGACAAAGTCATCGTTTTGCCGCCGAGGGTGAGTTTGACGGCGCGCGATTTCTCGCTCGAAATCGTCGACACGCGGTCAACCGCACTGCCGAGCAGCGCCGGATTAACTTCGAGCACCTTGTCGTTATTTTTCGGGATAACGCGTTCGTAGTCGGGGAAGGTACCGTCGATCAGCTTGGTCGTCAGCGTGATGTGATCGAAGCTGAATTTCAGCTTGTTGTCGGTCAGGCTGATTTCAATGCTGTCGCCGGCTTCGTCGATCAACTTGCGGATTTCGTTGATGGCCTTGCGCGGGATAATCACGCCGGGCATGTCGCGCGCGCCTTCCGGCAGGGGCATTTCAAATCGCGCCAGACGGTGACCATCGGTCGCAACCGCGCGCAGCACCGCCACGCCTTCGTTTTCTGTTGCGTGCAGGTAAATGCCGTTCAGGTAATAGCGGGTTTCTTCGTTGGAAATCGCAAAACGCGTGCGGTCGATCAGCGTGCGCAGATCCGCGGCAGGCAGTTTAAAGCTATAGGCAAATTTATCGGCGCTGCCCATGCGGGGGAAATCTTCGGTCGGCAGGCAGCCGAGGCGGAAGGTCGATTTGCCCGCCTTCACTTGCAGCGTGGTATCGCCCGCACCGCTGGCGAGTTCGATGCTGGAGCCGTCGGGCAGTTTGCGCACGATGTCATAGAGTGTATGCGCGGGAACCGTGGTTGCGCCACCCTGTGCCGCTTTGGCGGCGGTCGATTCAACGATTTCGAGGTCCATGTCGGTCGTGGTCAGGGACAGCGCATCGCCTTCGGCCTGCAAGAGCACGTTGGCCAGAATTGGAATAGTGTTGCGGCGTTCCACCACGCTATGCACGTGGTTGAGCGAGCGAAGCAAATCGGCGCGATCAATGGTGAATTTCATGGCGTCCCGTCCATCGAAAAAAGCTGTTTTATGATGTGCGGATTATATCAACCGCCCCTGCAAAACCCAAGCGAAAGTTAGGTTTTGCAGGGCTTTGCGGTGATAGGTCCGCCGCAGGGCAGCGGGCCGGATTATGGTTACTTGGCAGCTTTGCGCAGCGGCTTTTTCTTTGCCGTTTTCGCGCGCACCGGTTTGCGGGCAGCCGGTTTTTTGGAAACCGTTCTTTCGCGTTCGCGGCGGGGGCGGTAAATGCCTTCGTCCATCAAAATCGGCGCTAGCGCTTCGAGGAAAATGCGGCCCCATTTCTGCGCATCGCGTTTGGTCGCCACCAGATCCTGACGGAATTCGACGATGACGTAGGGAAGACCGGTATCTTCGGCGTGAGTTTTGATGGTGTTTTTGCTGAGGTTCGCCTGCTTGAGGGTATAGGGCTCGTTCTCGCCCACCACCATGCCGGGGTTTTGCGCGCGCAGGTTTTCAACCAGACGCATCGCAATCGCTTCTTCTTTGTTCCAAAGAACGCCGATATGCCACGGACGTTTGAAGCCATCCATTTCCGGCGTGAAGCTGTGCAGGGATACAATCACCGGCACGATGCCTTTTTTAAGATAGGCTTTGATCTGCGTCGACAGCGCGCGGTGATAGGGCCAGAAAATTTCATCCAGACGCTGGCGTTTTTCGGCCGCGCTGAGGTTTTTATTGCCCGGCACATGGATATGGTCGGAAACCTCGCGCATGCATTCGGGGCTGCGCTCGCCGCGGTTGACGTCGACGACAATCCGCGAATAACTTGCAAAAAACGCTGTGGCGTCGAGCTTTTCGGACATATAGCGGCCGATATTTTCGGTGCCCGGATCCCAGGCGATATGCTTTTCAAGATCAGCCTTGCTGAGCCCCACATCATTCAAAACCTTCGGCACGCGGTTGCTAGCGTGATCGCATACGATCAAAACCGGTGCGCTGCCCTTGGGGTTTTCGATGCGGTAGGCGGCGGGTTCGCCCGGCTGCAGCAGGCGCGCCGGCAGCTTGCCGCGCGCCGCGGTTTTTGCCGCAGCGGCGGGTTTGATGGTGCTCAGCGCCTTGACCGGTGCTTTTTTGATTTTCTGGGCGGGCTTTTTGGAGGCGGTTTTCGCGGCGGTTTTGCGGAATTTCATGATTGTTTTGTCACGTCTCTATCACGTTTGTTACGTCCCGTCGGCGGAACGCTATACCATGTCCATGCCGCGGCGGGTGAATTTGACATGCCGGTGGACATGCGCCGACATCAAAAGGCCGAAACCGAACAATACCGACAGCATCGAAGAGCCGCCGTAGGAAATCATCGGCAAGGGCACGCCCACCACGGGCAGCAAGCCCATGACCATACCGATATTGATGAAAATATAAAGTGAAAAGTTGATCACAATCCCCATCACCAGCAGCCTGCCGAACTGGCTTTGGCAGTTGAACGCGATGAAATAGGCATAGACGATAATCGCAATCAAAAGCCCAAGCAGCCCGAGCCCGCCGATAAGCCCCCATTCCTCGGTGAATAGGGTGAAAATGAAGTCGGTCTGCTTTTCGGGCAGGAAGTTGAGGCTGCCCTGCGTGCCCTTGAGGAAGCCCTTGCCGGATATCCCGCCGGAGCCAAGGGCGATTTTGGACTGGATAATGTTATACCCCGCGCCGAGCGGATCGCTTTCGGGGTTCAAAAAGGTCATGACCCGCCGTTTTTGATAGTCGTGCATAAAGCTCCACAGCACCGGCACGGCGGAAACCACCCCGCCCCCGACAATCAGGAAAAACCAGTAGCTGACCCCCGCCACAAACATCATGGCGCCGACAATCATCAGGATAATCGCCGCGGTGCCAAGGTTAGGCTGCAGGAAAACCAGTCCGACGGGCAAGAGGGCAAGCCCGATGGGCGGCAGCAGAAACAGGGGGTTGCGGATTTCGTCGGGCGTGCGTCCGTGGTAATAGCGCGCAAGGGCCAGCACCACCGCGATTTTCATGATTTCGGACGGTTGCAGCCGCAAAAGGCCGAGGTCAATCCAGCGCTGCGCGCCCATACCGATATGCCCCTTGATTTCGACGAAGACCAGCAGCGCGACACAAAGCCCGTAAAAAGCATAGGCAAAGCGCATCCAGAGCCGGATATCGATCATCGCCGTAATAATCAGCCCGACCAGCCCGACAATAAAACGCAGCCCGTGCGGCGTCGCCCATTTGTCGGCATTGCCCCCGTCGGCGGAATATAGCGACATAAAGCCGATACCCCCGACCATGACCAGCAACGCCACAAACGGCCAGCTGATGGAAAAGAATTTTTCGGGGAGCGTGAGGTTATCGCGGTTAAACATGCCTGCTATCCCCCGGACGTGCGTTTGTTGGTTTTAACGGGCGGGCGCGCAGGGCCGGGGGCGGTTTTTTCTATGCGTTGTTTTTCCTTCATCGCCGCCTCTATCGCCTCGTCAACCGTGTGGATTTTCTGCGGGTCGCGTTTTTGGGTCGCGAGAAGAATATCGCGCGCGAGCGGCGCTGCCGCCTTGCTGCCACCCACACCGTGTTCGACCACCACAGATACGACATAGCGCGGATTTTCCACAGGCCCGTAGCCGACAAACAGCGCATGGTGACGCTGGCGCCATGGTAAATCTTCGTTTTTGACGCCGGCCGCGCGCTGGGCAGCGGTAATGGCGCGCACCTGTGCGGTACCGGTTTTACCGGCCATCGAATACCCTTCTTCGCGGATGCGCGCACCGGCGGCGGTGCCGCGCCCCTCGTTCACCACGGCATTCATGCCGCGCATGACAATCGCCAGATGTTCGGGCGGAAGGCCCAGTGACGGCCAGTTTTTGAGCTGGCTGCCCTCTTCTTCAATCGTGCGCACGAGAATGGGCTTCACGGCCAGTCCGCCATTCACAAGCCGCGCCGTCATGGTCGCCAGCTGCAGCGGCGTCGCCAGAACATGACCCTGACCGATTGCGGTATTGAGCGTTTCGCCCTGCTGCCAGGCTTCGCGGTGGCGGCGCTGTTTCCATGCGCGGTCGGGCATAAGCCCGGGCCCTTCGTTCGGAATTTCAAACCCGAGCCTGTCGCCAAAACCAAGACGGCGCGCCATTTTTGCAATCGCATCCACACCGATGCGCTTGCCCATTTCGTAGTAATAGCAGTCGCAGGATTGCGCCAATGCCTGCACGGCATCGACATAGCCATGCCCGCCCTGTTTCCAGCAGTGGAATTTGTGGTTGCCGAGCATATAAAAACCGGGGCAGAAAACTTTGACACCGGGGCTGATGCCTGCTTCCAGCGCGGCCAGCGATGTGACCATCTTGAATGTCGAGCCGGGCGGATATTGCCCCGACACCGCCTTGTTCGTCAGCGGATGCGTGTCATCGGCCAGAAGCTCTTCCCACACGTCGGCGGGAATGCCGCGGCTGAACAGGTTCGGGTCAAATCCGGGGTGGGAGCAAAGCGCATAAACCTCGCCGTTATGCGCATCCATGACAACGGCGGAGGCGCTACGTTCACGCGCCAGCATTTCCTGACATTGCATTTGCAGGTCGGCGTCCAGCGTCAATGTCAGGCGGTGGCCTTTTTTGGGGTCGGTGCGTTTCAACTCGCGGATTTCGCGGCCAACAACGTTGACCTCCGCCTGTACCTGCCCTGCGGTGCCGCGCAGGGTTTCATCAAAACTTTTTTCAACACCGTTTTTGCCGATGCGAAAACCGGGCAGGGTCATGACGGGATCGTCCGTCAATTCCGATTGGCTGACGCGTCCGACATAACCGATGATATGCGACGTGGCGGCGCCGAAGGGATAGGATCTGATTTCACCCTCGTCAATCGACACGCCCGGCAAATCGGGCAGGTTCATTTCAACCCGCGCCATATCGTCCCATGTCAGGTTTTCCTTGACCAGCAGCGGCGTGAAGCGGCGGTGGCGCGTCATTTGCACCAGCACTTCCTGCTTGTCCTCTTCGGTCACGGGAATAAAATGCGCGAGTTTATCGAGTGTTTTTTCGACATCGTCCGTCTGTTCGGGCACGATGAAGGCGCGGAAGTTCTGGGTGTTAATCGCGAGCGGTACGCCGAAACGGTCCATGATTTCACCGCGGCCTGCCGCGACCAGCCGCATGCTGATGCGGTTGCGGTCGGACAGCATCTGGAATTTTTCCTGCTCCACGACCTGCAAAAAACCGAGACGCCCCGCCAGAATGGCGAAAATAGCCGCCTGCCCCGCGCCGACCATCAGCGCGCGGCGGGAAAACTCTTTATAGCGTTCCATATCGCGGTTCATGCCCGATATACTATATTTGTGCGGAATACTTTGAAAGACAAACTAGGGCTAAAATCCAGCACGTTATTTCCCGCTGAGCGAGGAGCGGGCTGCAACCCAGCGGCCAAAAGCCGACAGCGCGGGGGCCGCGACCGGAAACAGCGCACAGGTCAGCACAACGCTGACCACCTGCGGCCGCACCGCGATGGCGTGACCGGTGAACAGCGAATACATCAGCCACTGCAGCGCCCCCGTACATATGGCCACCAGCGCCAGCCCTGCCCAGACCACACGGAAAGGCTGGCCCAAAAGGAATTTACGCTGGCGGAACGTAACCCACTGCACCAGCACCAGCGGCAAAGCGTTCAAGCCCGGCGGAAAGCCCGCCAGCAAATCCAGCGCAATGCCCAGACAGAACGTCAGAAAATAGGTGAAAACACCGGGCCACAATATGGTCCAGTAAAAAACGGCCATCAAAACGAAGGCGGGCCTGACTTCGGAGAAATGCGCCCCCGGCAACGGAAACGTGCTGACAATCAGCAAAACGAAAATGACCAGAAACATCAGGCCGAAGCGTCCGGCCATGCCAAGAAGAATGCCCTTCCAGCTGTCTTGCACCCTCAATGCCATGAAAAGAATTCCTGCCGGTATTACGGCACAGGTATCGACAAATCGCCGCTGATGAGCGCCGGGTCGACCGCCGTGTTGATCACCTGTACGTAGGTGACTTTTTCAATCGCCGTCAGGGGGCGCACCAAAACGCCTTCGGGGCCGATATCGACAATCGTGCCAATCGGAATATCCGCAGGCAACTGTCCGCCGTCGCCGGATGTCACGACGCGCTGGCCGATGCTGAGGCCGCTGTCGATCGGCAGGCGTTCAAGACGCAGCAAATCACTGTTGCGGCCCGCCAAAATAGCGCGCGTACGCGTATTTTGCACCATCACGGGAATGCGGGAGTTAAGGTCGGTGATGAGCAGCACGCGCGAGGATTGCAGGCCAGCCTCGACAACGCGCCCGATAAGCCCGTGGCCCGACATAACGGCGTTACCCTTGGTCACATTGTGTGTGCTGCCGACAGGCAGCAGCACGCTCTTGACGAAGGCGCCGCCCGGGTCCGAAATGATACGCGCGGTAACAAACTCCAGCGCAGGATCGGCCTTGACGTTCAGAAGTTCACGGAAGGATTGGTTTTCGGCCTGCAGCTTCAGCGCGGCTTCGTACCACTGTTGCAGCTTGGCGTTATCTTCGCGCAGGCGGATGTTTTCGGCTTTCATCTCACGCATGGTGCGGATGCCGTCGAAAGAGTCGCCCGCCGCCGCAAAAGGTTTCGATACCCCCGCCATGACAGGCGCGACAATATCGGTCACCGTCACGCGCAGGCGTTCAACAGGCAGGCTGTCAATTTTGTAAAAAACCATCAGGGTCAGGGACAACAGAATTAACGCCGCCGGTGTCAGGCGGATTGCCAGACTACGCAGCGTCATGGCCTGAAAGGTATCTTTGCGGCTTCTCCGGGTCACCGGACAGCATCTCCCTGAGGTAAAACGAGAGACATCCGAGGCTTTTCAGGCCTTTTAGGTCTCTTGGTACCCTCATTATAGCAGCGATTTATTAATAAAGGCAAAAGGACTTTTGCCCAAACCCCTGAAAACTATGCGGATTAGCGAGGTGTCCCCCGCACAGCACACAAAACAGGTCTCGGCTGCCTACGCCTGTAGGCCGCATGAGTTCCGCCCCTCCAAGAGGTGGGCAGCGAATTAATACATTTTGCTGAGAACGCCGTTGAGCTTCTTGCCCGTTTCAAGCGCCTGACCGGAGCCGAGCGCAACGCAGGACAGCGGGTCATCCGCCACCGTGACCGCAAGGCCGGTTGCATAGCGCAGCACGTAATCAAGGTTGGACAGCAAAGAGCCGCCGCCCGTCATGACAATACCGCGGTCAACGATATCCGCCGCCAGTTCGGGGGCGGTGTGTTCAAGCGCGCCTTTGACCGCATCGATAATCGCACCGACGGGTTCGGCCAGCGCTTCGGCAATCTGGCGTTCGGAAATGACGAGTTCTTTCGGCACGCCGTTCATCAGGTCGCGGCCTTTGATTTCCATCATGCGGCCTTCGCCTTCTTCGGGCGGGCAGGCGGAGCCGATTTCTTTTTTGATACGCTCGGCGGTGGCTTCGCCGATCAGCAGGTTATGCGTGCGGCGGATGTAGCTGATGATCGCATCATCCATCTTGTCGCCGCCGACGCGTACGGATTTCGCATAGACGATACCGCCGAGGGAAATCACGGCGACTTCCGTCGTGCCGCCGCCGATATCAACGACCATCGAACCCGTGGGTTCGGTCACAGGAAGGCCCGCGCCAATGGCTGCTGCCATCGGCTCTTCAATCAGGCTGACGTCACGCGCACCGGCGCTTTCGGCGGATTCCTGAATGGCGCGGCGCTCGACGGCGGTGGAGCCGGAGGGCACGCAGATAACCATGCGCGGAGACGCGAAGCTGCGGCGGTTGTGCACTTTGCTGATGAAGTACTTGATCATGAATTCAGCCGCTTCGAAATCGGCGATGACGCCGTCGCGCAGCGGACGAATGGCCATGATGTTGCCGGGCGTGCGGCCAAGCATGAGCTTGGCATCTTCACCGACTGCTTTGGGCAGTTTGCGGCCATCGATGAATTCCATCGCGACCACGGAAGGTTCGTTGAGCACGATGCCCTGACCGCGCACGTAAACCAGCGTATTGGCCGTACCCAGGTCAATCGCCATATCGGTGGACATCAGTCCCAGCAGTTTTGAAAACATCGCGCGCCCCGTTCCCCTGAATTTTTTCCCGCGTTTGCATTCATATCAAACACAGGAATTGCGGCTTGAGCAGTAGGCCTTGCGGCGGATTACTGCTTTGCCTTCATGCGCGGGTTTTCTTTGTTGATGACGTAAAGGCGCATTTTGCCTTTGCCATCACGGCGACGCACAACCTTGTTGTTTTTGTCGCGGCTTTTCAGCGATTTAAGAGAAGAAGTCTTTTTCATGATGCGAATCCAATCAAATCTCGAATGTGGTTGCCTTTCAATAAGGCAACGCAACCTACTGATATTTTTAACTTTGGTCAACCATTATCTGACAAACAATCTGGCAAATTTCCCCGCCCATACGGGGGCGTGCCAAGCGCGGAGGCCAGCTTCATGCCGTGGCTCACGCAGGAGCTGATTCTCGGAAAATGTGGGGCATAAAACATCGGAATTTCAGCACCCGATTTACTTGACAAATTATTGTAATTTTATTGCTGTGATACATTGTTGCCGTGAATTAAAATGATGTTTTAACCGTTTCAAACATAATTTTAAATTTATGAAAAAATATTTGCTTTTTTGCACTGCCGCATGATACAACGTGCTTGCTTAGATGCAGGGAGCCGGGGGGTTTCTATCCGCACACAAAAACAAACAATAATAATCAAGTAGTCCCACCATAAGCACAAAAAATCCGGCTCTGCATCACACCTTCCCTTGAGAAGGTCTCAAACTGAAAAAACAAAAACAACCCCGCCGACGGTTCCCGGAAGCGGGGTTTTTATTTGCCCCCTTGTGACCGCGGCTGGCTTTGGGGCGCAGGGCTGTGGTCAAGGCGGGCCTTGATATCCAGAAACGGCTTTTCAACAGCATAATAAAGCGCGGTTGCCGCGGCGAGGCTGATGAGCAGATATACCCCGCCATAAATCCAAAACCCGTAAACCCCAAACACCGCCGGTCCGGCGGATGAACCCAGCGCCTGCCACAGGAAAAAGGCGGCGTAGACCAGCGGGAAATGCACCAGATAAAAGCTATAGGATATCCGCGAAAGAAAGCGCGCAACGCCGCCCTGCAAAACCATACCGCTATATCCGCCCACAACAGAAAGCACCAGCCCCGCCATGCATCCGGCGATTAAAAGCGGCTGCACCAAAACATCAAACCAGCCGATAGAGCGCATCATTTCATGCGACGCCATCAGCGCCGCGAGCGCGCCGAGCGAGAGCCAGAAAATTCCCTGCGCCGCTTTCGGGGATAGTTTTCCCGCATGTACCGTTCGCCAGAAGGCGATAGCCACACCCAGCAGCAACGTTTCCAAATTGGTGTGGAACGGCGCACGGGTTGTTTCAAAAAACGCGCCGTAATCCTGTGGTGCAGCCAGATAGAATGACAGAAGCCTCAAGACATAACCGCCGGCAATCACTGCCAGCAACCACGAAGCGACATGCTGCCGCTTCGCCAGCCAGAAGATCAGAAACGGGGCGACGATATAAAACTTTTCTTCAACCCCGAGCGACCAGAAAACCACATTGATATTTGCGGGCAGGTAATCCTGCAAAAAAAGCAGATGGTAGAAAATGCGCCAGAGCATATCGCCTTGCGGCATCTGGTAAAGCGGGAAGGCGCCAAGCACGCATAAAAAAAGCACCGCCACATAGGCTGGCACAATGCGCAAAACCCGCTTTTGGACATAGCGTTTCCAGTCATGCTGCCCCGTTTTCAGGAGCGAGCTGGTAATCAAATATCCAGAGAGTACGAAAAAGAGGTCGACGCCTATCCAGCCGTTCATCATCACCGTCAAAACGGCCCCCGCATCAGGCAGCGGCGCCGCGCTTTCAAGCGTGAACAGGTAGACAGCATGCCGCAAAAAAACCAGAAGAATAGCCAGCGCACGCAAGCCATCCAATGCAGGAATTCTTTGTTCGGCAGGGGACGATGATATCATGCGCCGCGGACGTTCATGACCGCACGGTTTTTCGAGCTGCGCGCCTTCCATATCTTTGCATCGACGATGTAGTGATGAAAGTTCACGGCCTGAAAGGACATGATATACATCAGTGCGAGCAGCTCTTTGTTTTCAGTGCCGAAGGCTGCGTGATACGTATAAATCATCGTAGCATAGACAGAAGAGGCCACCACCAGAGAGAACCCGAAATAGGCGACGACACGCCTGATCGTACGCTGGCTGAGATAGGCCATAACCGTCCCCTTGTTCTGTTCGGGGTTCTTGAAGCGGTTGGTGTTGTAGAGCCATACGAACAGCACATACTGCGCGTTATGCCAGATATTCGCCGTCAGCCAGCCGATATTGATACTGTCGATAGCGATATAGCCAAGGTAAAAAACGCAAATATGCGACGCCATGAAATACGTATGCGCCAGCGACAGACGCGACTGCCGCCAAGCAACGAAGCATGTGGCCAGCCACAAAACAACCGACACGACGGCAACAGCCGCCGAAACCTGTACCAGCGCCAGCGGCACCGGCGGCATCCAGATTTCATTAAACAGAAATTCTTTCCAACCCTGATGGCAACGGTAAAGAACCCCGCATATCGGCACCGACCAGACAACCAGCGTGTTTATCCATTTTTCTTTCTGAAGGTAGGGGGACGGTTTTTCCTGTTTACGGATGTAGAATGTGGCAATCCCGTAGGACTGGCGCACATAGTGATACCACTGCCAAAAGAAGTAGATGGTGATGATCGACCATACCCCGACGGAAAATCCCAGCGCCAGAACCGCGGCCAGAACAATGACGGGCAGGTAGTATATGAGGAAGCGGTTTTCCGCGCGGTCTTCTTTAGTCCCCGCAAGTTTGGTGAAGGTCGAAATCACATGGTGATAGCCGAGCAGCCAGATATCGGCCAACATCACATACAAAAAAAGATCCGGCCGCGCGATGACAACAAGGGAGGAGAAGAGCGCGAGCGCCAATACACCGAAAATGAGCGTCAGGTCATAAGACGGGGCCAGAAGCCACCCCCCCTGATAGCGCGCGGATGCGGCGGCGGTCATATCGGACATTCTACGGCTTCCCTTTGAATCTTATACAGATTTTATCAAAAACGCGGCGGTGCAAGCCGTCATCGCGGCACAGAACCTCTCCCGTTATTCTTCAATTATACAACAGAGCCGGATACGCATGTGGATAAAATAAGAAACAAGGGGGCCGCCGGAATGACAGCCCCCTTGTTTCTTAGATTGTATCAGGCCCGTCTTGAGGACGCGCTTATCGCGAGTTCTTTATGACAAAAGTGGCGCGCTTGGAGAACTCCTTCAGACGCGCGGCGCCGACATAGGTGCAGGCACTGCGCACACCGCCCAGAATCTCCTGCACGGTATGGGCAACGTCGCCTTTGTAGTCGATGCGCACCACGCGGCCTTCGGACGCGCGATGTTTCGCCATCCCGCCTGCGTATTTGTTCATCGCGACTTCGGACGACATGCCGTAGTACTCGACCTGATTGTCGTTGTTAGCCAATTCGGCCAGCTGTTCTTCGGTGAGGGTTTCGGTGTGGCCGGCGAACATGCCGCCGAGCATGACGAAATCCGCACCTGCGGCAAAAGCCTTGGAGACGTCGCCCGGCATTTTGCAGCCGCCATCCGCGCAGATAAAGCCGGAGAGGCCATGCGCCGCATCGGCACATTCAATCACCGCCGACACTTGCGGATAACCGATACCTGTCATCGCGCGGGTCATGCAGGCGCTGCCGGGGCCGATGCCGACCTTGACGATATCGGCACCCGCCAGAATAAGTGCTTCGGTCATATCGGGCGTGGCGACGTTGCCCGCCATGATGACCTTGCCCGGATGGTGTTCGCGCACGCGTTTGATGAAATCGAGGAAGTATTCGGTATAGCCATTCGCGACATCGAGGCAGATTTTGTTGATCGAATTGCTGCCCAGCGTGTTCATGACGTTGTCGATTTTGGTGATATCGTCAATGCCGAAAGTCACGAAAGAAAACGCGCCGGAGATATTGGCGGCCTTGAGGTCATCCAGCGGGATATGCTTGTGAAGCGCGGTAAAAATGTCATGTTCGGCCAGTGCTGCCGCCATTTTGACGGTACCCACCGTATCCATGTTCGCCGCGATGATGGGCACGCCCGTCACCTCGATACCGGCATGCGGCATTTTGAAGGTGCGGCGGACATCCACCTCGGCCCGCGATTTCAGGCGGGAGCGTTTGGGGCGGATCAGGACATCGTCAAAATCAAGTTTCGGTTCGGCTTCAATTCTCATGTAGGGCACTCCGTTTCAGGGCACGCGAACAACCCGTGGGCTTTCGGGGCCGACGGGACAAGGTGAAACCGCAATGGTGGGGGGTTTCGTCTATCCATAGGCCGTTTCAGCGCATGAAACAAGCAGATTAAATTACTCTGCGGTGAATTGTTCGCCTTGACATAACGGCGCTGTTTTTATATTTATTTGTGTTTATATACGCTGCTTTTGCGCGATTCCCCCGAACACCGTTATTTCTCACCGTGCAGTTAATTCAACGGCTGCGGCACGCTCTGTGTTTGCGATTTATTCGGGGCGGGCTTTATTTACCGATGCAGAAATCACGGAAGATTTTATCAAGCAACTCTTCGACATGCACGCGGCCGGTGATGCGGCCCAGCGCGCGCAGCGCCATGCGCAAATCTTCGGCCGCCAGTTCCGGCAAAGCGGCAGAGACCGCGCGCGTCAGATGTTCGGAAGCTTCGGTCAAGGCCGCGCGGTGACGCTCCCGCGTGAGCGCAGGCATGCCGCTACCAGCGCCCAAAAGCCCTGCGATGCGCGCCGTTAATGCCTTGAGGAAATCGTCCATCCCTTCTCCTGTGCGTACGGAGAGAGGAAAACCCTCAAGCGCTAACGCCACACCGAGGTCTGCTTTCGAAAGAGCGACGATTGTCCTGTCGTCAATCAGCGCCGCTGTCGCGGCGTCGGGCGCGGACAATGTCGCATCGAAAAGGGCGATTTTCAAATCGGCTTCCTGCGCGCGGATATGCGCGCGGCGGATGCCTTCGGCTTCTACCTGCTGCGCCGTGTCGCGCAGCCCTGCGGTATCGGCCAGAATGGCGGGATAGCCGCCAAGATCCAGATGCACCTCGATCACGTCGCGCGTCGTGCCCGCTTCGTCCGACACAATCGCCGCATCGCGGCGGGCGAGCGCATTGAGAAGCGAAGACTTACCCGCGTTCGGCGCGCCGATAATCGCGACCATGACGCCGCTGCGCAAACGCTCCCCGCGGCGGTTATCGTCGAGATGCAGGGCGATTTCCGCACGCAGTTTTTCGATTTGCGGCAGAAGCGTCCCCGACAGCCCTTGTGGCAAATCGTCTTCGGGGAATTCGATATCCGCTTCCTGATGCGCAAGAATACCGGAAAGACGCGATGTCCAGCCCTGATAAACCGCCGCCAGATCACCGCCCAGCTGCGACAGCGCTTGCAGGCGCTGCGCCTCTGTTTCTGCGTCAATCAAATCGGCAATCGCCTCCGCTTCGGTCAGGTCAAGCTTGCCGTTTTCAAAAGCGCGGCGGGTAAATTCGCCCGGTGCCGCATGGTCAAAACCATCCATACGGCCCAATGCCGCCACAAGCGATTCAATAACCGAGCGGCCGCCGTGCACGTGATATTCAACGGTATCTTCGCCCGTAAAACTGGCAGGGCCTTTGAAGTAAATCGCGAGGGCGCGGTCAATCGATTTATGTGACTTCGGTTCGCGCAGCGTCACGTAATAGGCATGACGCGGGCGCGGGTTTTGTGTGTCGCCGAGGGTTTGCAGCGATAACAGCGCCTGCGGGCCGGACACACGAATGACCGCAACCCCCGCGCGCATACTGCCGGAGGCCAGCGCGAAAATCGTTTTATGCGCGGCGTTTTCTGTCATTTAGCAACAAGCCGTGCCGTCCGCACCCCAGCCCGTAGGCTTTTGTTCGGCGCGCAGTTCTTTCTGGTCATTGGTCAGACGCAGACGCTCGACGATTGTGCCGCCTTTGATATGGCTGTCGATGATTTCATCAATGTCGTCTTTGGTGGCGTAGGTGTACCAGACACCTTCGGGATAAATCACCATGACCGCGCCCAGTTCACAGCGGTCGAGGCACCCCGCCATGTTCACGCGGGTATTTTCGATTTTCAGCTCGCTGATGCGTGCTTTCATATAATTGCGCAGCTCGACGCCGCCTTTTTCCTTGCAGCAGCCGCGCGGATGGCCGGCCGGGCGTTCGTTGCCACAGCAGAAAATATGCTGCTCGAAATAGGGTTTTTGGGCATCGCTTGGGTTGTTCATGGCGTAATCCTTTTACTTTCGCTAAGGTAGGTCAGGAAAACCAAGGCGACAAGATGAATCTCTCCGGCAAAAACCTTTTGGGCGACGAAACCAGCCCCTATCTGCGCCAGCACAAGGACAACCCCGTGCACTGGGTGCCGTGGGGGGAGGCCGCCTTCGCCCGCGCCCGCGCGGAAAACAAGCCGGTTTTGCTGTCGATCGGTTATGCGGCCTGTCACTGGTGCCATGTCATGGCGCATGAAAGTTTTGAAGATCCTGCCACCGCAGACGTCATGAACAGTCTTTATGTTTGCATCAAGGTCGACCGCGAAGAGTTGCCGGATGTCGACAGCCTTTACCAGACGGCGCTGGCGCTGATGGGACAGCAGGGCGGATGGCCGCTGACGGTTTTCCTGACGCCGCAGGGCGAAGCCTTCTGGGGCGGCACGTATTTCCCGCCGCATCCGCGCCATGGCCTGCCGTCGTTTCGCGAAGTATTGCGCGGCGTTGCGGGTTCATGGTTGCATGAGCCGGATAAAGTGACCCACAACAGCGCGAGCCTGCGCCGCGCGCTGGGTGCGCTTTATACGCAGGGCGCAGGCCCCTTGCCGCTGCCCGCGCAGGCAGGGCAGATTGCCGAAAATCTTTTGCAGCGGTTTGACCCGGTCAGCGGCGGTTTTGGCGATGCGGAATCGCCGAAGTTTCCGTGCCTGCCTGCCCTGTCACTCCTCTGGGCGTGTCATTTGCGCACGGGGTTGGATAAATACAAATCGGCGGTTGTACAGGCGCTGACATCGATGTGTCAGGGCGGGCTTTACGACCATGTCGGCGGCGGTTTTTTTCGCTATACCGTCGATAGCGGTTGGGAAATTCCACATTTTGAAAAAATGCTGGCCGATAATGCGCTATTCATTGATTTGCTGACGGATGTTTTCCGCGAAACGCAAAACCCGCTGTTCGCCGCGCGCATTGAACAGACCATCGACTGGCTTGTGCGTGAAATGACCGTCTGGGAAGACGGCTATAGCGCTTTTGCCAGTAGCTTGGATGCCGACAGTGTGTCGGACACGGGCGCAGCGGCAGAGGGGGCGTTTTACGTCTGGCGCGCGGGGGATGTTGATGAAGCGCTCGGTGCCGATGCCGGCGATTTCCGCGCGGCCTTTGATATTTCAAAATTCGGCAACTGGCCGGGGCAACCCGGATACAGTATCCCGAACCGCCTGTCGCAACCGGAATGGCAGGGCGACAAGGAACAGCGGCTGCATGCCCTGTGCCGCAAGCTGCGTTTCGCCCGTGAAAGCCGCCCCAAACCGGCGCGCGATGACAAAATTATCTGCGACGTCAATGCGCTTTTGGCAGCGGCGCTGTGCCGTGCGGCCTTCGTCTTCGCGCGGCCCGAGTGGCAAGACATTGCGCTGTCGTGTTTTGAATATCTGCGCCATCATCTGCGCGATGAAAACGGCCATCTGGCGCGTAGCCGCTGCGCGCAAAAAAATGGTGCAGCGGCGCGGCTGGATGATTATGCGCATTTCGGGGTAGCGGCACTGGCGCTTTACGAAGCGACTGGCCGTGTGGAGTTTCTTTCTGATGCCGAAACGGCTGCGAAAACAGTGCAGGACCGCTTTGCCGCACCCGGCGGCGGTTATTACATGACGCTGCCCGATAGTCTGTTGCCGCTACGGCCGCTGCACGCGGATGATAACAGCCTGCCGTCAGGCAATGCGGTTGTGGTGAAGCTGTTTTCAAGGCTGGCCGCCGTGACAGGCGATATGCACTGGCAGGACGCGGCGGAAAAAGGTGCCGCCAGTTTTGCGGATACCATGGCCAGCCATGTCTTCCCGCATGCCGCGATGATCGAGGCCGCACTGGAAGCACAAACCAGCCTGAGCATCGTTATCGCAGGCGGCAGTCTGGAGGCGCGCGCCGCCCTGCACGGCGTTTTACGCAGCCTGTCTGTCCCCGCGCAGGTTCTGCGGCTGGAGGCGGGTCTGGATATCCCGCAAGGACACCCTGCTTACGGTAAAAAGACGGATAGCATGGCCGCAGCATGGATATGCGCGGCGGGGCGCTGCCTGTCGCCTGTCACCTCGGCGCAGACGTTTCGGGAAATACTGCGGGCGGAGCGTCAGGGCACGCAGCGCCCGCCCGCCAACGACGGCTAGGCGCGCCCGACGCTCAACTCTTGCGATTTAACGCTTGCGCGGCTTGACGCTCCGCCCTAAACGGGTAGTCTGTAGGGCGGCATAAATACGCAAGCGAAAGGAAAATCATCATGGCAGAGACGATCACGGTAACGGCGCATGACGGCGGTTCTTTTTCGGCTTACGTTGCGCGCCCGCAAGGCAGCGGTGCGCATCCGGCCATTGTGGTCATTCAGGAAATTTTTGGCGTGAACGCGGTGATGCGCGGGATTTGCGACAATCTGGCAAAAGAAGGCTATATCGCCATCTGCCCCGACCTTTTCTGGCGGCAGGAACCCGGTATCCAGCTGACCGACCGCAGCGAAGCGGAATGGAAACGCGCGTTCGAGCTTTTTAACGGGTTTGACGTCGACCTTGGCGTTGAAGACCTCAAATCCACGCTGGCTGCCGCACGCGGCATCAGCGGCGGCAACGGCAAGGCGGGTACCATCGGCTACTGCCTCGGCGGCAAGCTGGCATTTTTGATGGCGGCACGGTCCGATGCGGATGCGAATGTCAGCTATTACGGTGTGGGACTGGATGCGCTGCTGGGCGAGGCCGGCGGCATCACCAAGCCGCTGTTGATGCATATCGCGGAAAAAGACAAATTCGTCCCGCCGGAGGCGCAAAAGAAAATTCTCGACGCGCTTTTGAACAAACCCGGCATCACGCTGCATGTATATCAGGGCGTTGATCATGCCTTCGCCCGTGTCGGCGGCGAACATTACGATGCGGCCATGGCGGAAACCGCCAACGACCGCACGCGCCGCCATCTCAAGGCGCATCTTGCCTAACAAAACAGCCCCACCCCGACGCTGACGGTTTTTTCATGTCCAGACTAGAACAACTTCCCGCACAGCCCGCCGAAGAACATTTCCAAATCCCGCAAAAGGGGGCCAAGGATCTGGCGAATATGCTGGACGGGAATGGCGTGAAGGTTGATCAGGTACGGCTTGCCAAGCACGATACGCAGGTGCATCTGGTGCATGCGCAGATGCTGGTAGAGCTGAAGCCGGACATGACCGTCAGCCAGCGCAGCGGCAGCCAGCCCAGCGGCAAAACCATGCCCAGCAAAGAAGCTGTCATGACCGATGCCGCCGCACAGTCGAAAACACTGGTCAGCGACGATAACGTTCAGCGGGAAATCGGCGAATTCATCGACAAAAAACCGGGAAAATCTTTTGGTGAAAAGCCGTTCCGCTTCAAGCTTGCCGCCGCGCATCAGGAATATTCGGTTGTCGATAAATGCCTGAAGTGCAATGGCGCCACGACAAACCCTTGCGGCACCTGCAACGCCAGCGGACAGGCGCCGTGCACGGGCTGTGCGGGTCAGGGCGCGACGCAATGCCCTGTTTGCTATGGCACCGGCCAGCAGCAGCGCGGCGACGGGTCGCGTGTGCCCTGCGTGAAATGCAGCGGCAGCGGCCGCAGTGTGTGCATGACGTGTCAAGGCATGAAAAGCCAGCGCTGCGTCGTTTGCAACGGCAATGGCCGCACCGCGTGCACGGAATGCGACCGCAGCGGTCACTGGACGTATATTTACGACGCACACTGGCACTGCGAAGCGCAGTTCGAACTGGATAGAAAACAAACCCTGCCCGAGGTTATCGAAGTTGTCGAGCATCTGGGCATCCAGAAAACAGCGACGGAAGGTCACGCCGAAATTCTGCGGCTGGTATCGGAAGTCGAAGGCGATAAACTTATTCTCCCCTACATCGGTCTTTTGCCCGTGGCGCAGGTGGAATTTTCGATTATCGGCAAAACGCACCCCGCTGTTATCGCGGGCCTGCACGGGCGTATCATCGAAATTGAACCGCTGATTGACACCCTGACAAAACCGGGCGTCAGCGCGATGGTGAAATTATCCAAAGGACCCATGGCCGCGGCCGCGCTGGTGGCCAGTGCCTGCCGCTTTAAAATGATACGGCAGGTTCTGGCTGGGCTTGCGCACCATAGCAAAAGCCACGTGTATCAAAAGCTGCGCCGCGAGTATCAAATTCTGATTACCGAGAAATACGCCAAAGCGACCGTCCGCTATGCAGACCTTGCGCTGCTGGCATTGGCAGAGGGGCCGCGCTGGAAAGGGCTTATCGTTGGTGTTGTGGCGGCAGGCGGTATTTTTGCTGGATATTTCATGAGCCCCCTGCGCGAAGCCGTGCGCGGCGTCATGGTGCAGCAGCAGCTGGAACAGCATATTCTGGCCGCTGACTTTTCGTTGTGGTTGTTGGGATGGGGCGCTGCTGTGCTTAGCATCAAAATCTTCGCTGCGAACGCGCTGAAAAAGATTTTGCCGCAGAATGTACAAACCGACGACAGGGGTTTACCCGCGGCAGGAAAACAAGGCTGGATCGCGCTGGGCGTGACGGGTGTCGTATGGCTTGCTGTCGCGTTTTTCTCCTCGCCCAAGCCTGAATGGATTGTCAACATTCTTCAAAAGGCCGGAATTTCACTGTGATAAAACCTTTTCTGACCGCAGCCGTGCTATGCAGCCTTGTTCTGGTGTCCGGTTGCACGGGTATTTCGCGCGGTATTGCCGAGGCCGTGCTTGACCGCAAAGTCGAAGATACGCGCCAGTGCCAGATGCAGGGGCCGAAGTTCGGCGGTTTGCAACAAAGCCTCGATAAACATGCCAGCGATGCGAACGGTACGACCAAGGTTTTGATGGTGCATGGTATCAGCCATCACACGGCAGGCTATTCCAACCGTTTCCGCGACAGGCTGGCGGCATCGCTGGGGCTTGATATTGTCGATCCGGAAGTGAAAACCATCCAGCTGTCCGCGCCCGATATCATGGCCGCGCCGGACGGCACACCGCCGGAGCTGGGCACACTGCGCATCACCCGTCACAGCAGCCGTAACGACAAACGCAGCCTGCTGTTTTATGAACTGACATGGTCACCGATTACGGAGGAAGAGAAAAAACTCATCCTCTACGATACCGCGAACACCGAGGGACTGGCGCGCAGCGGCATCAACCACACGATGAAAGGGTTTTTGAACGCCACCGTGCCTGACCTGCTGATTTACATGGGTGATGGCCACGATAGAATTACCGCCTCGGTGCGCGAATCCGTTTGCTGGATGTTTTCCAGCGACTGGTTCGGGCTGCCCGCAGGCGGCGGGCGTTATGCCTGCCACCAATGGCAGGGCACGGCGATGGAGCAGGTCGCGGATGACGATTATTTCTTTATCACCCACAGCCTTGGCAGCCGCATCACGCTGGATACCATCCAGTCTTTTGTGACGGATAGCAAAAGCGCCTTGCCCGGCAGCCGTCTTGAGAGCATCCGCGGACTGGTACGCGATAAAGACTTCACCGTTTTCATGCTGGCGAACCAGTTGCCGCTGCTTCAGCTGGGGCGGGAGGCGCCCGCCGTCACCGGAAAATTCCGCGAATATTGCACGGCGAACGGGGAGCTGAGATCGCAGCGCATCCTGCACCGCCTGAACATCGTCGCCTTCAGTGATCCGAACGATATTTTGTCCTATCCGGTGCAGGATGACTTCGCGCAGCAACATATCGACAGCCGCATCTGTCCGCGTCTTGCGAATGTCAGTATCAACGTCGCGCAGCAGCGCGACATTTTCGGCGCGGCCAGTTTTGCCGACCCCTTGACCGCGCACAACGGTTATCTGGAAGATGCGCGCGTGATTTCGCTGATCACAAACGGCACGGGCGACGGCGAGAAGGCGGAGCCCGCGGACGGTAAATGCAGCTGGCAGGAAATGCGCCGCACGCCGAAGCCTGAAAGCCCCGCCGCGCAGCCATAAAAAAACGCCCCGTTTGAAGCGGGGCGTTTTTTTTCGAGCGGGCTCTTTTACTGGTTCATCAGTTTGAAGAACTCGTCGTTGTTTTTGGTGTCTTTCATTTTATCAATCAGGAATTCAACCGCATCGACCGTGCCCATGGAGGACATGAGTTTGCGGAGAATCCACATCTTGCTGAGCATGCCGTCTTCGACCAGAAGCTCTTCCTTGCGGGTGCCGGATTTCTGGATGTCGATGGCGGGGAAAACGCGCTTGTCGGAAATTTTACGGTCGAGCACGATTTCGGCGTTACCCGTACCTTTGAATTCCTCGAAAATCACCTCGTCCATGCGCGAACCGGTATCAATCAGCGCCGTCGCGATAATGGTGAGCGAGCCGCCCTGTTCGATATTACGCGCGGCACCAAAGAAACGCTTGGGACGCTGCAGGGCGTTAGCATCGACACCGCCCGTCAGGACTTTACCGGACGATGGCACAACCGTGTTATACGCGCGGCCAAGGCGGGTGATGGAGTCGAGAAGAATAACCACGTCGCGCTTGTGTTCGACAAGGCGCTTGGCTTTTTCAAGCACCATCTCGGCCACCTGCACGTGACGCGCGGCAGGCTCGTCGAAGGTGGAGGAAATGACCTCACCCTTCACGGAGCGCGCCATGTCGGTCACTTCCTCGGGACGCTCGTCAATCAGAAGAACGATGAGATAGGCGTTCGGATGGTTGGTTTCGATGGAATTGGCGATGTTTTGCATCATCACCGTTTTACCTGTACGCGGCGGCGCGACAATCAGCGCGCGCTGGCCGAAGCCAAGGGGCGATACCAGTTCGATCACGCGCTGCAGCTGCACCTGAACGGGGCCTTTGCCCTTGCGCGGCGCGCCGATGGTGCCGGCGGTCGGGTCGTCCAGTTCCAGCTTGATTTTGCGGTCGGGATAAAGCGGGGTGAGGTTGTCGAAGTTGATGCGGTGGCGAATTTGTTCGGGATGTTCGAAGTTGATCTGGTTCACACGCAGCAGGGCGAAGTAGCGTTCGTTATCTTTGGGGGCGCGGATTTCGCCTTCGACCGTGTCGCCGGTGCGCAGGCCAAAACGTTTGATCTGGCTGGGCGAGACGTAAATATCATCGGGGCCGGGCAGGTAGTTTTCTTCGGGGCTGCGCAAAAAACCGAAACCGTCCTGCAAAACCTCGAGAACGCCGGAGCCGGAAATCGGAATATCCTGTTCGGCCAGCTGCTTGAGGATCGCAAACATCATTTCCTGTTTGCGCAGGGTGGAGGCGTTTTCGATGCCCACTTCCTCGGCATAGGTCAAAAGCTCGGCGGGGGATTTGGTTTTCAGTTCCTGCAAATCCATCGGCTTCACGTTGGGGTCGCGGCGGGCCATCGCTTCTTCTTCGGCCGCAAGTTCTTCCGGCGTCGGTTCATAGGGCTGGTTGCCGTGGCCGCCATGGCCATGATGATTGCCGTTTCCATTGCCGCCGTGGCGGGAGCCGGAATGACGTGAGCGTTTTACCACTGGAATACTCTTTCGTTGGTCTTGTCTGGTTGTTGGGTCGTTATCTGAAAGCCCGGGAAGTTTTTTGAGAAGGGGGTGACAGAAAAGTTGTGCGGAAGGCACAAAAGTCACGCCGGAAAGTGTCCGATATGCATTTGGAGAATATCAAAAGGACGGAAATGCCTTTTTCGGCGGATAGTTTCAGACTATCAAAATTCCATATCATTGTCAATTGGTTGTCGCGCTCTCTTTTTATTTAACATAAATGTGTTTACAGGAAGAGGGCGTTCTGATAGTCCCTTTACCTAAAAGCGGAAATCGGCAGCTTCTGCTCATGGCGCCATTCGCGGCAGAGTAAGGGTAGTCAAATATGATAGCCAGCATATTCAAAAGGTTTGCAGACAACGATACCTTTTACAATCCTGTCGCCACGCCGGGTAGCAGGCTGTTGTCCGTAAAGGAGCGCATCAAGGGCAAAGCTTTCCCGTTTCTAGCCAGCGTCTCGCTGACCGCGCTGTCGCTGGGGCTTTCAGCGGCGGCCGTGGGGACCGCCGCTACTGTAGGCGTTGCCGCCGGTCTGACGGCACTATCGCTGGTTTTTACCGCACGCAGCTTTGGAAAGATTGAAAAGCGGCTGGAGGAGGTGGCCAGCTATGATTTTACCCAGCTTGACGATGCGCTTCGCTTCGCGAGACGCTTTCCGGAGCAGGCGACCTTGCCTGCCAAGTTTTTGCGCGTCGCGGCCGCCGCCGGTGTACCGGAAGAAAAAATACCACGTATTTATGTGACATCGTCGTCAGATGATTTCTGGGTCACCCGCTTGAAGCCGTTTAGCCGCGAAGAGCATTATGCGATGGTTGTCGGAGGCAAGCGGTTCCAAAATGACAGCACTGAATCGCTGCTTTCGGGCATGGCGCATGAAATGGGTCATGCGGCGCTTGGCCATAGTGGTACGGCAAGCTTGGTTTTTCATGTTAAAACCTTGCCCCTGCTTAACTTGCAGGCTGGCGTGGCTCTGGCGTTGACGGGAAATATTCTGGCAGGTGCGGCCTATACCGTTGCGGCTTATGCGCTTAACGCCGTCACGCTTGCGAAAAGTTCCCAATATAGCGAGCGCGAAGCCGACCGCTTTTCCCTTAAAACCACAGGCATTATTGATGCCGCGGCAGAGGAATTCGATTGGGACTACGATTTTGAAAAGCTGTCGAAAGTAAACTCGACAACGCGAAAGCTTTTATCCACGCACCCGCCAAGCGGACAACGCGCGGACTATATCCGCGATTTCGGCAAGGCCAATCCTGAATATTGCAGCAAGCGCCGCGCCGCGCTCGGGCTTGCGCGTTGAACCTTTTAAAACGGTTTAACAACTGCCAGAATAACGATGGCCATCATGAGCAGTGTCGGGACTTCATTTATTTTGCGATAGAACTTGTGCGTTTTTTTGTTTTCATCACGCAGGAAAACCTTGCGCGTATAGGCCAGATAGCCGTGAAAACCGCTCATCGCCAGAACCAGCGTGAGCTTCGCATGCATCCAACCCTGCCCCGTCATGATGCCCGCATTCGCATGCAGCATCAGAAGCCCGAAAACCCACGCGGCAATCATTGCGGGGTTCATGATAATCTTGAGCAGTTTGCGCTCCATGATTTTCAGGGTTTCGGATAGTTCAGACCCTTTTTCGGCTTCTGCGTGATAGACGTACAAACGCGGCAAATAGAAAATGCCCGCCATCCACGATATCACCGCCATCAGGTGCAATGCTTTGAACCAGAGATAATGTGTGGCAATGAAATCGTGCATGATGTTTCCGTTTTCGGGTTAAAGGGCGCAGCCGCAGCGCTTGAAGGTTTCGGGGCAAACACGCTGCCATGCCTTGCCCGCGAGTTTATCTTCGACCAGCGCGGCAAGGCCGGCGATAAAATCGGGATGGACAGACACGGTCGGCACGCGCGCGAAATAGGGAATGCCTTTTTCATGCGCGTATTCGCGGTATTCTTCTTCGATTTCGACCAGGGTTTCGACATGCTCGTTCACAAAGGCATGCGGGTAAACAATCACGCCCACGCCATCGGCGGCGGCTTTGTCGAGCGCCTGTTCGGTCGAGGGGCCGATCCATTTCAGTGGACCGACGCGGCTTTGGTAGCAGACCTGCCAGTCGAGGTTTTCGACATTCATGGCCGCCGCGATTTTTTGCGCTGTCTGTTCGCACTGGAATTGATAGGGATCGCCGCCTGCAATCGTTTTTTCCGGCAGACCGTGCGCAGAAAACAGCACGCGGGTTTTGGCGGGTGCCTTCGCGAGTTCGGCGCGCACCAGCGCGGCAGAGGCATTGATAAAACCCGATTGATACGGATAGCAGCAGATTTTTTGCGTCGGGATATCAAGTCCGGCCTTTTTTGCTTCGCGCTGCCAGTTTTGAATGGATGAAAAACTGGTCGTGGTCGAAAACTGCGGGTACAGCGGCAGCAGGATGATCTGGTCGGGATTGAACGCTTTCACCTGACGCACAACATCGGGCGACAGCGGATGCCAATAACGCATGGTGACGAAAGTTTTCAGCTGCGGCCATTTTTGCTGAAGCACGGCTTCGAGCGCGCGCGCCTGCGCTTCGGTGTTTTCAAGCAGCGGGGATTTGCCGCCCAGCGCGGCATAAGATGTTTTGGCAGCGCCGCGCCCGCGGCTGAAGGAAATCCATTTCGCCAGCATCCAGCGGATCGGCAGCGGCGCGCCGATAATATTCTTGTCCATGAAAAAATTGAACAGGAAGGGTTTGATATCGCCTTCCTTGAGCGGCCCGCCGAGGTTCATCACAACAACGGCGATTTTGGGATTCTGGCTGGTGGTATGCGGGCTGGTCATGGGGTTTCCTTTTTTGCCCTTTATGTAGCGCGCCGCCAGCTGCGGACAATCCCCACTAGCTCCGCCACATGCTCGGGCGGCGTTTCCTTGATAACGCCATGACCAAGGTTGAAAACGAAAGGCCGGCCTTCGGCGGCGGCCAAAATGTCCAGCGCCGCGCGGCGCATGGTATCGCCGCCTGCCAGAAGCTTTTCAGGATCCAGATTGCCCTGCAGGCATCCATGGCGCGGCATGGATGCGATATCCGCCTGCGGATCAAGACCAAGTGCGGCAATGCCCGTTTTGGCGGCATAGGCGGCGTAATGCGCACCCGCCTGACGCGGAAAGCCGATGACCGGCACATCGGGATAGGCTGCATGAACCTGATCGATAATGCGTTTTGTCGGGGTAATCACCCAGTCTTGGAAATAGGCATCGGGCACAAGGCCTGCCCAGCTGTCGAAAAGCTGCACGGTATGGGCGCCATGACGGATTTGCGATATCAGATAGCGTGCGGTGACATCGGAAAGCTTTAACAAAAATTCCTGAAAGCCTTTGCTATCTGCCAGCGCCATTTCTTTTGCGCGGGCAAAACTGCCACCGCCGCGGCCGTGCAGCATATAACAGGCAACCGTCCATGGCGCGCCTGCAAAACCGATAAGGGTTTTATCGGCAGGTAATTCACGCTTGAGGATATCAATCGTTTGGTAAACGGGGGCCAGTCTGGATTCAAAACCGGCTGCGTCCAGTCTGTCGATATCGGACAATTTTTCAAGCGGCGGCAGCTGCGGGCCTTCGCCTTCGACAAAGGTCAAATCTTGGCCGAGCGCATGCGGAATAACCAGAATATCTGAAAACAAGATAGCGGCATCGAAGTCATAACGCCGCAGCGGCTGGAGCGTGATTTCCGCCGCCATAGAGGGGTTGTAGCAAAGATTGAGGAAAGACCCTGCCTCCGCCCGCAAAGCGCGGTATTCGGGCAGATAACGGCCTGCCTGACGCATCAGCCACAAGGGTACGCGGGGCGTGATACGGCCCTTCAGCGTTTCCAGCATGGGTTTTTCTATAACAGTCGATATCATGGCGGCCTTGGTTTGCATGGTTCTTTATAAGCCATGCCCTTCGCCCATCCAATATAAAGAAAATATATATAAGAGAATTGTAGGAGTCGTAGGCGCGTGGATGAGGGGGATAACTTTAAACAAGGCCATTTTTCCACAGCGCCCGCCGCTGGCTATGGGCAGTATTTTTAAAAACTCTGTGTAAAAGCCAATTAAAATCAATAAATTCAAGACGAAAATGATTTGTGAATAATGGGGATAAATGAATATTCCGGTAAATAGACTTATCCCCGCTTTTCTATTCCGGAGTCCATGCGTGGATGGGCGGACTCATAATTCCGCAGCTTATCCCCCAAAGGCATCGCGGATGAGAAAGCCCCGCGGTTATGCACGCAGTTGTCCACACAGCTATACACAAACCATATTCTAGACGTTGGATATCCGTATATCGCGCTAAATCTTGAGCGGTCGTTACGGCTTTTCTTCGCGCACGAATGCCGATAGGATAAACGCTGAGCAAACGTCATCCTGAATTGGGGTAAGGGTAGATGAGCGAAGACTGGCAAAAAATGGATGTGGAGCGCACGGCGCGTATTCTGTCGGAAGTAAACCCGCATCTGGAACCTGTGCCGTTCAGCATGGAAAGCACCACTATCCGCAGCCAGCGGCTTTCGTTTTACCGTGACTATGAATTTCTGGAACTGACGGATCTTTCCGCTGTGCCGGCTGTGCGCAAATACGCGATTTACAAGCCGGGCGATGTGAACGTCATCAACTGGACCAACCAGACGATATACGAAACCAACGAAAAAGCACCGATCAATATCAATGCGCGCAACGTGGTCGAATACGTGAAGTTTTTCTTTGGGTATGTGCGCGGCCGTCATGGCCGTTTCATGATTATCGAGACGATCGATGATATCCGCTGGCAGGTGGAACCGCCGCTGCAGGGGCGCAAGGTCATGCAGCAGATGCTGGAGCCCGTGACGTTGCTGAGCGAGGATGATGACGGTACATTCAATCTCGAAGCTTTCATGGTTTTCAAAGACTCGCTTTTCAAAACCCGCGTGCATGTGAAACCTGACGGTCTTGTCAGTATGTCCGAAGAAGAATTGAAAATCGAAGGCATGCCCATTCTTCAGGACTCCGCGCTTCAGCAATATGCCTGAACACATCCATAGATAGTTACATCTTCACGCCCCTTTCGCGGTACCTGCCATGCGCTGCCCTGCCCCTTTTTTCGAACCGCCGCAAGCGCTGGAACATAAACCATCTTTTGCGGAGCTGCCGCTGCGCTTGCGCGAAAAAATAGCCACCCTGTGTGGCAGCGCGATTGTTGATGGCGCTGTTTTGCATGGCAGCCTTTCTGCGACAGCAGGTTTTGTACTGACGCTGCAGGACGGCCGAAAAATATTTGCCAAGGGCAGCCACCCGCAGGAAATGTCGCACGGCACGCTGCATATCCGCAGCGAGGCACAGGCCTATCAGCTGTTGCCTGCGCTTAAATCCGCCGCGCCGCGTTTTATCGGGATTGTCAGCGACGATAACGAAGACGGATGGACGCTCGGTCTTTGGGATTATATCGCGCGCGATACAGCGGACGCTGCCGATGTTGATATTGCAGCGGCGATGCGGAAGCTTGCCGCCGTGCATAACAGCGCCATACCCGCCGCGTTTACGGCGGATGCCGCAGCGCATAACTATTTATCGCTTTTTTTGCGTGACGAAAAAAAATGGCGGCGCGTACGCGGTGAGGCGAAAATAAAAGACAAGCTGTTATCGGTTTTCGATGACGAACAGGCGCGCCCGTGGCTGGAGCGGCAGCTGGATATTTTATGTGCGATGCAGGCCGCAGTGCCGGCGTTCGATTTTCAAACCGGATTGATACACGGCGATTTGCGTCTGGATAATATTCTGGCGATGCCTGCGCATACATATATTGTCGACTGGCCGAATGCCTGCCGCGGCCCTGTGGTTTTTGATGTGCTGATGTTTTCGGTGCATCTGGAATCTCTGGGCTATGGCCGCGCGGAGGATTTTATTTCTTTATATGACGCCGCTGCGGGCACGGCTTTTGCACAAAAGAATAACCAAGAGCTGATGATCATGGCCGCCAGCATGGCCGGATTTTTTGCCGATCAGGTCTACAGGGCGGTGCCTGAAAAGATGCCGCGGCTGCGCTGGATGCAAAAATCCTTATTTTTCGGGCTGTTAAGCCTGATGAATCGCCATGGGCGAATCGAATCACCCCCGCGTATGTCGGGGCTTTTGCGTATTTGACACGCGATTATTTGAACCGTTGTTCATTGCAGCATGGCAAAAAATGCCGATTTAATTACATAACTATAATATTTTGCTGCTTTTTTGGCTGAAAACACCGGATGTTAACCACCGCTGCCGCATGATGAAGGTGCTAGGGGAAAAGCTGCCTGCTTCGGATAACAAAGATCGGACTGAACAGGATACCGGCGCGAGAGGACTACAAAGGTATCTAGGGCCACAAGGCTGACACGACCGCGAACTTTGACTTCGGCACAGGCAAGGGAAAAAGGTGTGTAAATGGCAAACGACGTTGATAAAGACAGCGACTTCAAACTGCCCAAGCCGGACAAGCAGCGTTTTCGCAGCAGTGCGGGCCGCCTGCGCGAGGGCAAACATCTGTCGCACCGCGCCAGCATGGATTGGCGTTTGGACCAGCGCACCGTTTGCGACAAGCCGGATGTTGCCGCCACCATCGTCCCCGTTGAAGAGCTGAAAGAAATCCTGCTGCAAAGCCGTACCGCGGAGCAGCTGATGACGGGCGAAGCCGCCGCAAATCTGCATATCGTATATGATGCGCAAGTGCCTGCATCGCAATTTTATCCGCCGCGCGAAGGCCGCGGCGCGACCATCACCCTGAACCCGTTCCGCCCGCGCGGCGATTTGCTCAACATGCTGGCGCGTGAACTGCGCCGCAGCTGGCAACATTTCCACGGCGCGCTGGTCAACCCGATGGATTATGAGCCCGACGAGGCTATTCTGGTCAACCGCGCGCAGCAGGCCGATGTTTTGATGGTCTCTATCAAAGTGGCGTGGGAGCTGAAACTGGGCGGCAATAGCGAAGCCTGGGATTATCTGGTCGGATCGCCGATGTCCGATGTCAGCCGTACGTTTGAAATCAAGGCGCAAACCGATTTCCGCAGCCTGAACAATGGCGAAGCCGCGCGCGCGGCCTATGATAAATTCTTCGAAGACAGCCGCACCAAAATTCACGACAAGCGCATCATTCACCAGATGCTGCTGGATGAAGCGGGCTACATGAAATCGCAAAAAGAACGCAGCCGCGTATCCATGGACTTGTTCAAGCGTCTGGGCGAATTGCCGTCGGGCCGTAACTATCTGTCGATGAGCACAACCCGCACGCCGATGGATACCTGCTATGCGACGGTCGAAGACCGCTCCAACGCAAACTTCCTGTGGTTCATCAAGTTTGAACGCAGCTTTCAGGAAAAAGAGCGTCAGATGATCGAAGAGTCGGTCAAGCTGTCTGCTGAGGTCGTCGACTTCGCACGTTTTGCCAGCGCGGCCCGCCGCCCGGGCAATGCGGAGCAGGCCTGAGAGGACGCGCGATGACGGCGGATATCCCACAGCCGCCGCGTATCGTTTTCCCGCTGTCGTATTTCACGCAGAATGATGCGCTGGAAATAAAAACCCCCGCACACGTGCAGCCGCAGGCAAAAATATTTGCCGACGCCATGCAATGTGTTTGCGGATTTTTGTCGCAATCGCCCTCGGGCCGTGCGTTGATACGCGCGGCGCTTTTGCGCGGGGTCCATATCGGCCTCGATCCGCTTTTGGAGCCGCAAACCAGTTTTTATTATCCGCTGCAAAAACGTCTGGATCTGGGCTATCAGCCGGCGGCGCTGCAAACATCGCAAAAGGGTATCAGTCTTTATCTGGCGGGCATGACGGGCGGCTTGCGCCGGATATGGCAGCAAGGTCGCGCGCTGGCGCCCGATACAGCATTACGACCTGAAGATTTTTTGCGCTATTGCCGCGCATTCGAAGCAGATGTTTGCGCGGTCACGCATCTTGTCGCGTGGGAGCTGCGCGCGGCAGGGCCGTGTTTTTTCTGGCGTCACCTGCTGGCGGGCGTGGATGGCGATGTCGCGACATCTTTTGCGCGCGCGGCAAGTGCACACCCGCGTCACCAGTTCGACGGCACCGCGCTGCGTGCGGCGTTTCTGGAGTGGTTTCAGGTGGCGGAGCGTGTGGATGCCTGCGACCATCTGGCGCTGGAAATGATGGATATGGCGCTGCTGGGCCTGCGGGGCGGGGCGGGCGAGATTGGCCGCGCCAAGCTGGATGGCCAGCGCATGAATATGCTGGGCGCTTTGCCGCAGGGCGGGAATTATCTGACGGGCATGCGTTTCCGTGCGGCGCCGATGCGCCGTGGCTGCGATCCGTTCAATCGCACGCACATGAAACATATCCAGCGCGATATCGCGTATCTATCTGAAAATCAAAAAAGTTTTTGATACTTTTTGACATATCGCCGGAATCGCCGTAGTGTTAACGCATCGTTAACAATTCAAATTTTTGGGGTTCGTCATGGCGAATGAGAACACGTTTAAAGAGTCCAAGCTGAAATCTGCCTTTCAAGGCGTTGCCGGCGGACTTTATGCCGCGATTGGCGAAGACCCGAACATGGGCATGCAAACGGCGGGTTATATTTATGACCGCGCGAAGCTGGCGAAAGATCAGGTTGTCCAGAGTTTCAAAACCAAATTTGCCTGATAATAGGCGCCGCAAAAAAGTTTCTTTGTAAAGTTGAAGCCTGCTTACTGCATATCCAGTAAGTGGGCTTCACCTCTTTTGGTGAGCCATTCGCGCGTCATCAGCATCGCGTTTTCACGGTCGCGGCGGTTGAGACGGGAATACACAGAATCGCGGTCACGCCGTGCGGCGTCCTTTTCCGAACCATCGGGATAGTTGATGAGCGCAAGCTGCAACCACATCAGAGCCTTGATGCTGTCCTGCGGCGTGCCGGCGCCTGAAAACGTCATCACGCCGATGTGATGCTGCGCCAGTGCGCGGCCCTGTTCTGCGGCAGGAAGCAGCAATTCATAAGCCTTTTTCGGATCTTTTTCGACGCCCTGCCCGAGGTTGTACATGATGCCCAGAATTTCTCTGGCGCCCGTATGGCCGCCATTGGCGAGGAGTTCGAGATGCGGCAGCGCGCGTTCATACTGGCCATCTTTATAGAGCTTCAGCACCGCTTCGTATGTCAGCGCGACGGGTTTTCCGTCATCGTCGGTCGGATCTTCTTCGAGCACGGCGTCTTCCTTGCCGTCTTCTTTCAGAAGAAGTCCTTTGCGCACGTTTTGATATTCGGAAACGTCAGGCATCGTATCGCTGCGGTTACCGAGCTCGAAAACGGATTCCTGTGCCTGTGCGGTTTGCGCTACAGCAGTAGCCATCAGCGCGAGAGCGGAAACAGTCAGGAGCGGCATCAGAAGGCGGGTCATGACGGGAAAATCCTTGTTCAAATCGCTCTTACTATTATAAGGCCTTTTGCGCGAAAGGCAAAAGCCCCTGCCATCAGGCCGGTTTTTGCAAAACCAGCGCGCGCCAATCCCCGAGTTCGATTTTATCCACCAGTTGAAGGCCGAGGGCGGTATGCGCCGCGGTGACGTCCGCTTCCTGACGCGCGAGAAGTCCGGACAGCACCGCAAACCCGCCCGGCAGCAAAACAGCGTTCAGATCGCCCGCCATGTCAATCAACGGCTGCGCAAGGATATTGGCGGCAATCAGGTCATACGGGCCATGCGCGCGCGCCATGGGGGCGGCGTAGCCATCGCCCGCCTGCATGGAAATCAGGTCGGCGGCGCCGTTCATGGCGGCGTGGCGTTCGGTCACCACGATGGATTCCGGGTCGATGTCCACGGCGGTGGCGCGGATATCGGGCCAGATTTTAACCATGCCAATCGCCAGAATGCCGCTGCCGCAGCCCATATCGAGGCCGTTTTTGAAGCTATGCTTTTCGGAAAGACGGTCGAGCGCCATCAGGCAGCCTTTGGTGGTTTCATGCTCCCCGCTGCCGAAAGCGGTGGCGGCATCAATGCACAGCGGCACCAGCCCCGCGGGCTTTTCGCCGGTATAGTGCGAACCATAGATGAAAAAGCGGCCTGCCGTGACAGGCGGAAAATTGTCATGCACATGGCGCAGCCAGTCTTTTTCCGGCAGTTTTTCGGCGCTCAGGGTCAGACCTGCGGTGATGTTTTCGAAACCGCCTTCGCTGGCGGCCATATCGACCTGCGCTTTAATCATGTCAAGGTCAGGCTCGCCATAGGTGGTCAGTGAAATCGTCCAGCGGTCGCCGTCGCTGGCTTCCTCGTTGCGAAGGAATACGGAAAGACCGAGCTCTTCGAGTGCTGCGCCGATGTGTTCGGCGATGTGCCCCGAAACTTTTTGCCGGAAATCAAAACTGACCTTGTAGAGCAGGTGCGGAATGATGTTGTCGTAGTCGAAGAGCGGCTGGTTCGGCATGTGTTTTCCTTAGGCGCGGTAGATGATGCGGCAATCATTCTTGATATTGGGCGCTTTGTCCATCATATTATTCATACAATGTATCTGATTTAACGGGGTTTTTATGCAGCACAACGTGGTTATCGCCGGATATGTCCGCACGCCGTTTCACTTTGCCGGCAAGGGCGATCTCGCCTCTGTCCGTCCCGACGATATGGCGGCGATTGCCGTGCGCGCGCTTGTGCAAAAAACCGGCGTGAACACGCGGGAGATTGAAGACCTTATTCTCGGCTGCGCCTTCCCCGAAGGCGAACAGGGTTTCAACGTCGCGCGTCTGGTGGCGAATATCGCCGATCTGCCGCTGACAGTGGCGGGCACGACGGTCAACCGTTTTTGCGGGTCGTCCATGCAGTCCATTCATATGGCCGCGGGGGCGATACAGATGGGTGCGGGTCATGCGTTTATTTGCGGCGGCGTTGAAAGCATGTCGCGCATCCCCATGGGCGGGTTCAACCCGCTGCCCAATCCGGCTTTGGCCGAAACATTCCCGCAGGCCTATATCGGCATGGGGGAGACGGCGGAGAACCTTGCGCGTAAATATTCCATCAGCCGCCAGCGTCAGGAAGCTTTCGCCCTGTCGTCGCAGCAAAAAGCCGCTGCCGCGCGCGCGGCCGGAAAACTGCAAGATGAAATCACCTCCGTGACCGCCGCAGACGGCAGCATCGTCAGCGAAGATGGCTGCATCCGCGGCGATACGACGCTGGAGGCGCTGGCCGGTCTGAAGCCTGCGTTTGATGCGGAAGGCAGCGTGACGGCGGGCACATCGTCGCCGCTGACAGACGGCGCTGTGGCAACACTGGTTACCACCGAAGAATTCGCCAAGGTGAACGGGCTTCATATCATGGCGCGCGTGCGCAGCATCGCGGTATCAGGCTGCGCGCCGGAAATCATGGGCATCGGTCCCGTCGATGCATCCCGCAAGGCGCTGAAGCGTGCAGGATTGAGCATCGAGGATATCGATATCATCGAGCTGAACGAAGCCTTCGCCGCGCAGGCATTGTCTGTTTTGCAGGAACTGGGCGCGGATGAAGCGAAAGTGAATCTGGATGGCGGCGCGATTGCGCTCGGCCACCCGCTGGGTGCATCGGGCGGACGCATCACAGGCAAGGCCGCGAGCCTTTTGAAACGCGAGGGTAAAAAACTCGCATTGGCGACCATGTGCATCGGCGGCGGTCAGGGGATTGCGACCATTCTGGAAGCGGTCTGATAGCGATGGCCGATATTTCAAAACTGCCGAAGGTTGATTTGCACATTCACCTCGAAGGCTCCATCACGCCGGCGATGGTGCGCAAACTTGCGGACAAAAACGGACTTGAAATACCGGATGGATTGTTTGACCCGAGCGGTGAAAATTTCCACTGGCCCGATGACGGCACGGCAGCGGGTGCGCTGAAAGGTTTCGTCGAAGCCTACGACAAGGCGACATCGGTGATGCGCGGGGCGGAAGATTTCGAAGCCGTCACCTATGATTATTTCGTGCGCAGCGCCGCCGAGGGCTGCATTTACGCCGAGCCGATTATTTCCGCCGAACATGGCGCGATGGCGGGCCTGACATACCCCGACATGATGGCGGCGATTACCGCTGGCTATGAACGCGCCAAGGCGGAAACGGGCATCGAAGCGCGTTTTATCGCGACCTGCGTGCGTCATTACGGGCCTGCTGCCGCGATACACGTCGCGGAAATCACGCGCGACAATCCGCATCCGCTGGTCACGGCCTTTGGCATGGCGGGGGATGAAAACGCGCATAGCGTGGCGGATTTCAAACCGGCCTATGACATCGCCGCGCTGCCGTACCGCAATGCCCATGCGGGCGAAGCCGCCGGCCCCCAAAGCATCCGCGCCGCGCGCGAGCTTTTGAATGTGCGCCGTTTCGGCCATATGGTGCGCGCGATTGAAGATTCCGCGCTGATGCAGGAGCAACTGAAAATCAACGCCGTGCCGGAGGTTTGCGTGTCCAGCAACCTCTGCCTCAAAGTCTATCCGGATTACGCATCGCACCCGCTGCGCAAGTTTTTCGATGCAGGGCTGAAGGTCACCCTCGGCAGCGATGACCCGACATTCTTTGGCACGTCCATCGGCCGCGAATACCAGATTGCGCATGAACACTTCGGATTTACGGTGGCCGAGCTTTTGCACATCAGCCGCAACGCGATCGAAGAAGCTTTCTGCGACAGCGAAACCCGCACGCGCCTTTTGCGCCGCATTGACGGGTATTCGGTTTAGCTTGTTTCGAATTTAAGAGATTACATCCCGCCTTTATGCGCGTGCGTTTGTGGCGTGAGGGCTTTTTCGACGGCCTTCACCAGCGCACCGCCGAGGGCGGGGTCGAGGGCGACGATGTCGGCGCCTGCGCCTTTGAAAGCGCGCAGCGCGGCGAAATGCTCGGGACTGCGGAGGTTGATTTTAAGATCAGGCGTGGTATCAGCCGTTTCAGGCGCGCGGCTGCGCTGCGCGAATTCGGCTTCGCGGGATTTCAGATTTTCCGCGGCGGCGTAAAAAGCGGTGAGTGCGGCACCCGCTGCGGGCCGCGCGGTATCGTTCTGGCGATCGAGGATTTGGCGGTGCAGGCGCGCGACGTCGGATGCGGCGGCAAAGCTGCCCGCCAGCTTCCCGCCGAGGGCGGCGAGGGGGGATATCGTCTGCGGCTCTTTTTCCTGCATCTCTGCCATGGTATAAGGCCCCTTCGGAAGGACTTGTCCTTTTTGCGGATTTCCGCTATCTATTTTCCCTAAAAGCTAAGCCTTTTGTTCTTAAGCCCAGTATAGCGCATCTTTGCCGGTTTATGAGCAATCGTTTGGCTTACAATCTTGCCGATTTGCGAAAGATTGTAATAACCATATCAAGTGATTGAAATGTCTAATAAATTCGATGTTATTGTGGTGGGTGGCGGCCATGCCGGCTGTGAAGCGGCGGCGGCATCCGCGCGTATGGGCGCGAAAACCCTGCTGCTGACGCATCGAATCGATACGATTGGCGCGATGTCGTGCAATCCGGCCATCGGCGGCCTCGGTAAAGGGCATCTGGTGCGCGAAATTGACGCGCTGGACGGCGTCATGGGCCGTGTGATTGACCAGGCCGGTATCCAGTTCCGCATGCTGAACGCGAGCAAAGGCCCCGCCGTGCGCGGCCCGCGCGCGCAGGCCGACCGTAAACTCTACCGTCAGGCGATGCAGGCTTTGCTGCTGGATTATCCGAACCTGACCGTCGTCGGTGAAGGGGCGGAGGATATTCTGCGCGATAGCGCGGGCAATATCAGCGGCGTGATATCTTCAGCGGGTACGCAGTACGATTGCGCGGCGCTGGTGATTACCACGGGTACGTTTTTGCGCGGGGTTATTCACCGCGGCACGCACCAGCACGAAGCGGGCCGGATTGGCGAAAAGCCGTCAGTCGGTCTTGCGCTCGCGCTTGAAAAATTGAACTTGCCGCTCGGCCGTTTGAAAACCGGCACGCCCGCGCGCCTCGATGGCCGGACGATTAACTGGAGCGTGTGTGAAGAGCAGCCGGGCGATACACCGCCGCAGCCGTTTTCTTTTATGTCAAAAGAAGTCACGGTGCCGCAAATCAGCTGCTATATTACATATACCAACGAAAACACGCATCAGGTGATCCGCGATAATCTGCATGTGGCGCCGATGTATTCTGGCCAGATCAAATCCTCCGGCCCGCGTTACTGCCCGTCTATCGAAGATAAAATCGTGCGCTTCGCCGATAAAGAGCGTCACCAGATTTTCCTTGAGCCCGAAGGGCTGGATGACCACACGGTTTATCCCAACGGTATTTCAACCTCGCTGCCCGCTGAAGTGCAGGCGGCGCTGATCCGCACCATTCCCGGGCTCGAAAACGTGACGATTATCGAGCCAGGCTACGCGATTGAATACGATTACGTAGATCCGCGCGCGCTCAAACGCACGCTCGAAGTCAATGCCGCGCCCGGTCTGTTTCTGGCGGGGCAAATCAACGGCACCACGGGTTACGAAGAAGCCGGCGCGCAGGGTTTGATGGCCGGTATCAATGCCGCGCTGGTCGCGGCGGGCCGCCATGAAGAATTCACCCTCGACCGCGCCGATGGTTATATCGGCGTGATGATTGACGACCTTGTGACGCAAGGCGTGACGGAGCCTTACCGCATGTTCACCAGCCGCGCGGAATATCGCCTGCTGCTGCGCGCGGATAACGCGGACCAGCGCCTGACGCCGCTCGGCCTGTCGATTGGCTGCGTCGGGCATGACCGAGCGGCGGCCTTCACCGAAAAGCAGCAAAAGCTCGAAGCCGCCCGTGCGCGGGTTCATAGTCTGCAAGCCCTGCCGATCGAGCTGGAGCGCCGCGGGTTCAAGGTCAATCAGGACGGCATCAAACGCTCCGCCCATGACCTGATGCGCTATCCCGATATCAGTTTTGACAATCTGGCCAGCATCTGGCCGGAGCTGGCGGATATCGAGCGTGATATCGCCGAGCAAGTTGAAATCGACGCCCGCTATGCCGGATACATCCAGCGGCAGGAGGCGGATATTCAGGCCTTCCGCCGTGATGAAAACCTCAAGCTGCCCAAAGACCTCGATTACAGCCGCGTGGGCAGCCTGTCGAATGAAATGCAGTTGAAGCTGCGCCAGCACGCGCCCGATACGCTGGGCGCGGCCTCGCGTATCCCCGGCGTCACACCGGCGGCGCTGGTGGCCCTGCTGCGCCATGTGAAACGCCGTGACCGCGAGGAGCGAGACGTTGCCTGAAGAATCCCTCGATAAAGTATTCCTGCGCTACGGTTTCAGTGTTTCACGTGAAACACTGGAGGCGCTGGGCGTTTATGAGGCCCTGCTGCTGAAATGGCAAAAAGCCATCAATCTGGTGGGCCCTTCGACACTGGATGCGGTGGCGGAGCGCCACTTTTTCGACTCTGCCCAGCTGTTCCGTTTCATTCCCGATATCAATGTGCGTCTGGTCGATATGGGCTCCGGCGCGGGGTTTCCGGGGCTGGTGCTGTCGCTTCTGGGGGTCAAGGAAGTCCACCTGATCGAATCCGACGTGCGCAAGGCGACGTTTCTGCGCGAAGTTTCACGTGAAACAAAAGCCGTCGCCCATATCCACGATACCCGCGTTGAAGATGTCAAAATCGATAAAATCGACGTTTTCACCGCTCGCGCCCTTGCGCCGCTCAAGGACCTGCTGTCTTTCATGCACCGCCTGTCCACCCCCGGGCATCCGTCCTATGGCCTGTTCATGAAGGGCATGCAGTATCAGGAAGAGCTGGATAAAGCCGCCAAACAGTGGTCTTTTGATGTCGAGATGTACCCCAGCATGACCGACTTGGCCAGCAAAGTTATTAAAATCAGCAGCTTATCCAAAAAATAAGGCATTTTCCGCGTCTGTTTCACGTGAAACACAGGCGCGGCAGGTTTCACGTGAAACATAATTTGCCTTGCCCGCAGCGGCAGATTCGCGCTATTTACTGGGCATGACCCAGCCCTCAGATACATACGAACAAACTGCGGCACCTGCCGCCGACAAACCCGCGGACGGCGCTGCGGCCTCCCCCCGTTTGTCCGGCCCGCGTTATATCAGCATTTCGAACCAGAAAGGCGGCGTGGGTAAAACCACCACGGCGGTCAATCTGGCGACCGCCCTTGCCGCTGTCGGCAAACAGGTTTTGCTGGTCGATCTCGACCCGCAGGGCAATGCCTCGACCGGTCTTGGCATCGACCGCGCCGACCGCGACCGCGGTTCTTACGAATTGTTGTTCAATGAAACCACGGCAGACGAAGCCGCGGCGGCGACCAAGGTGCCGGGGCTGTATTGCATTCCGTCCTCCATGCATCTCTCGGGTGCGGAGATCGAGCTGATTGACGCCGATAACCGCGAATTTCGCCTGCGCGACGGCCTTGCCGCCGCCACGCGCCGCTATGACTATGTGATTTTCGACTGCCCGCCCGCGCTGAACCTGCTGACGCTGAACGCGCTGGCCGCGTCGGATGGCGTGCTGGTGCCGTTGCAATGCGAATTTTATGCGCTGGAGGGGCTCAGCCACCTTGTGAATACCATCGAGCGGGTGCGCGATGCGTTTAATGACAAGCTGGAGCTGCTGGGCATTGTCCTGACGATGTATGACAAACGGAACAATCTGTCAAATCAGGTCGCCGATAACGTGCGTGAATTTTTCGGCGACAAGGTTTACGACACCGTCATCCCGCGTAACGTGCGGATATCCGAAGCGCCGTCATTCGGCCTGCCCGCGATTGTCTATGACATGGCGTGCAGCGGATCGCAGGCGTATATTCACCTTGCGCGCGAAATGCTGAAACGTGAAAAAGCCCTTCGCGATGCCGCGCAAAAAATGGCGCGCGACGCTGCGCTGAAGGCGATGGCCGAAGCCGAAGGAGTCCCCGCATGAATACCGATCCCAAAAAACGCGGTCTGGGCCGCGGCCTCGACGCGCTGTTCCGCGATGTAAAAAAAGAAGAAGCGACCCTGCAGCAGAAAAAAGCAGCCGCGCCTGCGCCCGCAGCACCCGCCGCTGCGGCGACCACTGCAGCTCCTGCCGCCGCTCCGGCGGCGGCTACCGCTGCCGTGAACACCGCGCCTGTGCGCCGCGCGGAGGAAATGCTGAAATCATCCGAAGCCAATGCGCCGCTGCAGCCGCCGCGCCGTTTGCCGGTGGACCGTCTCAAGCCCGGCAAATATCAGCCGCGCACGCATTTCGATGATGATGCGCTCGCGCAGCTGGCAGATTCCATCGGCGCGCATGGCGTCTTGCAGCCGCTGCTGGTGCGCCCGATTGAAGGCATGATGTATGAAATCATTGCCGGTGAACGCCGCTGGCGCGCCGCGCAAAAAGCGCGCGTGCATGACGTGCCTGTCGTCATCCGCGACCTGACCGATAAAGAAGCGATGGAAATCGCGCTGATTGAAAACCTGCAGCGCGAAGATCTTTCCGCCATCGAAGAGGCCGAAGGCTACGAACGCCTGATGCAGGAATTCGGCCATACGCAGGACATGCTGTCGCAGCAGCTGGGCAAAAGCCGCAGCCATGTTGCCAACACCATGCGTCTTTTGAAACTGCCCGCCAGCGTGCGCAAGATGGTGCAAACGGGCGCGCTCAGCGCCGGACATGCCCGCAACCTTGTCGGCCACAAAGAGGCCGAGCAAATGGCCGCTGTGATCGTCAAGCGCGGCCTCAGCGTGCGCCAGACCGAAAAAATGGTGCAGCAGCTCGAAGCGGGCGACAAGAAAAAACCCGCCGCGCTGAAAACCAAAGGCTTCGCGCAAAAGGATGTGGATATTCTGGCGCTGGAGCAAAAAATGTCCACGCTGCTCGGCATGAAATTCGTGATTGATGGCGAAGGCAGCTCGGGCAAGCTCAGTATCGAGTATAAAAACCTAGACCAGCTCGACGATATCATCGCCCGCCTGTCGCGTACGCCGCAGCGTCATTGACCCGCGCGCCTGTTCAAAACACCGTCACCGTATTCTTCGGGGTACGGTGACATCTTTTTACAACGATAGAAAACAAAACCATGACAACCTTGCCCGCCTGCCCGCAGTGCTCATCTTCCTACACGTATCTTGATCGCGGCCTTTATATCTGCCCCGAATGCGCGCATGAATGGGCTGAACAGGCCGCCGCCGCACCGGACGCGGTCACAGAAAAAATCGTGCGCGATGTGAACGGCGCGGTGCTCAAGGATGGCGACACCGTCAGCATCATCAAGGATCTGAAGGTCAAAGGTTCCTCAACCGTGGTCAAGGTCGGCACGAAAGTGAAAAACATCCGCCTTGTCGATGGCGATCATGACATCGACTGCAAAGTCCCCGGTATCGGCCCGATGGGCCTGAAATCCGAATTCGTGAAAAAAGTCGCGGAATAATCAAGCGCGAATAACCACCTTAGCTGCGGACTGCAGTAAAAGTCGCTTGCTTCTTATTTGATAGCCGAAGAATAAAGAACATTCTTGTTGCCGCGCACATTGCACATTTGCAGCCCTTGACGATTATCCTCGTGCAATAAAGCGCGGGTATAAAGAGTTTGCGTATTTGTTTCTCCCGTTACTTCCGCGCCGCGTTCTTCCAGTCTTGCTTCTGCGTGCCCTTTGCAGTCGTCCATAGTTTCAAATAGCTTGCTTTCGTCAACAACGAAGCCGCCCGGAAGCTTTGTGCCCACAGGAATGAGGTGATTGCTTTCAGCTTCACAGGCGGAAAGACAAAGGACTACGAATAGGACGCTAAAAATATTTTTCATTATTGACGCGGCTCTTCTTGAAATTAAGCGCGGCGGCGCAGGGAGCGGGCGCCGGTTTGCGCCAGCGACAAAATGGCGCGGCCGCAGATGATGTTGGGGTCGGCGCCGGTTTGTTTGCATTTCGCCTCGACTGACATCAGCAGCGCCAGCGCCTGTTGCAGCTGCTCCATGCCCCAGCTGGTGACCTGCGCTTCGAAGGCGGCCTTGTGCTTCCAGAAGACTTCGGGGCGCAGTTTTTTCATCGCGACTTCGATATTTTCGCCGCGGTCAACGCGCGCGCGCGTCACCGACAGGCGCGTGAAATAGTTTTGCAGCGTGCGCAGCACTGTCACGGCGGGCACGCCTTCGGACAGCACGAAACTCAGGATACGGTCAGCTTCCGCATACATGCCGCTGGCGACATGTTTCGACAGATCATCCAGCGACAGCGCCGCACTGGCGCCCACGCAGGCCATCACATCGTCGATGGTGATATTGCGGTTGCCGCCCATATAAGTAATGAGTTTCTGAATTTCGGAGCGTGCAACGCCACGGTCGCCCACCACATTCGCCGCCATATAAACCAGCGCATCGGACGGCATGTTGTATCCGGCGTCCTTCAGGCCGTCTTTCAGCACGCGGGCGATATCGCGTTCATCTTCGACATAGCAGGGCAGCGCGGCGGCGTTGGGCGCGGATTCAAACAACTGGCGCAGACCAGAGCGGGGCGGCAATTCCCCCGCCGATACAAGCACAAGGTTATCGCCGGCGCGCAAAGCCTCCAGCGCCGCGCGAATGGCGTTCACGGCCTTGTCATCGGCATCGCGCAGGCGCACCACACGGCGGCCGCCGAGCATCGAAATCGATTGCGCTTCATCCAAAAGCCGCGAGGGATTATCGCCCAGATCATCCGCTGCAAACTCGACCACGCTAAAGGGGTCGTTCGCATCCGGCACGACGTGACGGGTCAGGAGGTTCATGCGCTCGCGGATCAGGCCTTCGTCGGGGCCATAAACCAGCACCGCCAACATATCGGGCGGCGGGTTTTTGGCAAAACCGTCGATGGCCTTGAAGGCAAGCTTGACCACGCAGCCCCCTTTTTAAGGTTTATTCTGGTTGTGGAAATGCAGCGCAAGCGCGGTCTGGACGCTGTCGGCCAGCTCGTCGAGCAGGTGGTCGTTCAGGCTTTCCTTGGACGACAGGGTCGCGAACTGGTTGTCCAGCAGGTTATAGCTGCCGAGGGCGCGCTGTTTGCGCTCCAGCACCACCGCGCCGGATTTACGGTCACGCAGACGCATCACGGTCGAAATTTCCATCAGCGCGCGGGTATAGGTGGCATCCTTGCGCACGGCCTGATTGGTCAGCGTTTTATCGAGCGGTTCGAATTCCAGCACGAACGCCGCATCGGCCGGACGTCCCGCCAGATACAGGCGGTCAATCAGGGCGTTGCGCAAATACTGGCCGTCGCGGTCGGGAATATTCGCAATTTCGACATTGCTATAGGCGGCGGCAACGCTTTTTTGCGCCTCCGCCGACGGGCGGGCGTACATGGGTTCGAACCCGCAGCCTGCGGGCAGCAGCAAAAGCGCTGCCAATGCCAGCGCGCGCGGTGTTTTACCCGACCACATTGATGATCCTGTTCGGCACGACGATGATTTTCTTGGGCGCTTTGCCCTCCAGTGCTTTTTGCACGGCGGGGTCGTTCATCGCGGCTTTTTCGGCGGCGCTTTGTTCGATGTCGCGCGGCAGCTGCACGGTGGCGCGCAGTTTGCCGTTGACCTGAATGGCGATGGTGACGGTGTCGTTGGCCAGCAGCGATTCATCTGCCTGCGGCCAGTGTTCATCGACCACCAGCGTCGCATGACCCAGATGCGCCCACAGCTCTTCTGCGAGGTGCGGCATCATCGGGGCCATCAGCTTGATCATCGCGACGATACCTTCGCGGCGCACGTCGGCGTCGCCGCCCTGTGTGGTGAAGTCTTCGAGCGCGTTCGAAAGCTCGCGCAGGCGCGCAACCGACTTGTTGAAATGGAAACGCTCGAGGTCTTGCGTCATTTCATGAATGGTTTTGTGGATCTTGCGGCGCATTGCATCGCTGTCGGCCTTGCCGGTGGCGGCGGGCGCGTCATCCTGCATCATAATCAGGCGCCAGACGCGGTTGACGTATTTCCACGCGCCTTCGATACCGCTTTCCGTCCATTCCAGATCGCGCTCCGGCGGGCTGTCGGACAGAATGAACAAACGCGCGGCATCGGCGCCGTAGGTCTCCAGAATTTCCACGGGGTCGACCGTGTTTTTCTTGGACTTCGACATTTTTTCGATGCGGCCGACAGTCACGGGGCACTGGTCGGCTTTTTTGTAAACGGCGTTGCCGCTAAACTCGATTTCGGCGGGGTACAGCCATTTGCCGTTCTGGTCTTTGTAGGTTTCATGCGTGACCATGCCCTGCGTGAACAGCGCGGTGAACGGCTCGTCAAAATTCAGATAGCCGCATTTTTTGAGCGCACGGGTAAAGAACCGCGCGTACAAAAGATGCATCACCGCATGTTCGACACCGCCGATATACTGGTCGACCGGCGCCCAATAGGCGACTTTGTCTTTGTCAAACCCGCGTTCTTCGTTTTTCGGGTCGCAATAGCGGAACTGGTACCACGAACTTTCAAAGAAGGTATCGAAGGTATCGGTTTCACGCTCCGCCTTGCCGCCGCATTCGGGGCAGGTGGTGTGTTTCCACGTCGGGTGATGGGCAATCGGGTTGCCGGGCTGGCCAAAGCTGACATCTTCGGGCAGCGTGACGGGCAGGTCTTTTTCCGGCACCGGCACAATGCCGCAGGACGGGCAATGCACGATGGGCACGGGGCAGCCCCAGTAACGCTGGCGGCTGATGCCCCAGTCGCGCAGGCGGTATTGCGTGGTGCCTTTGCCCTTGCCGAGTTTTTCCATGCGGGCGATGGCTTCGCGCTTGGCGTCTTCGGACGTCAGACCGTTCAGGAAATCCGAATGGTACAGCTTGCCCGGGCCGGTATAGGGTTCGTCGCCAATGGCGAAGGATTTCGGATCTTCGCCATCGGGAATGACCACGGGGATGATATTGAGCGCATATTTGCGCGCGAATTCGAAATCGCGCTGGTCATGCGCGGGGCAGCCGAAAATCGCGCCGGTGCCGTAATCCATCAAAACGAAGTTCGCGATGAACACGCGCAGCTTTTTATCGGTCATGAAGGGGTGAATGACTTCAAGCCCCGTATCGAAACCGATTTTCTCCGCCGTTTCCAAAACCGCTTCGGACGTGCCAAGGCGGCGGCATTCGGCGATGAAATCGCGCACGCCCGCATGTTTGTCGGCCAGCGCCGCGGCAATCGGGTGGTCGGGCGACAGCGCAACAAACGACGCGCCGAACAGTGTATCGGGGCGCGTGGTGAACACTTCGATGTCTTTGGCCTTCGCATCCGCGCTGGTGGCGTTCGGTGCGATGTCAAAGCGGAAATTCAGACCCTGCGATTTGCCGATCCAGTTTTCCTGCATGATGCGGACTTTTTCCGGCCAGCCGGGCAGGGTATCCAGCCCCGACAGCAAATCATCCGCGAAATCGGTGATTTTCAGGAACCACTGTTTCAGCTTGCGGCGCTCCACGGGTGCGCCCGAACGCCAGCCGCAACCATCCACCACCTGTTCGTTGGCCAGAACCGTGTTTTCGACCGGATCCCAGTTCACGAAGCTTTCTTTCTGGTACGCCAGCCCCGCCTTCAGGAAATCGAGGAAGAATTTCTGTTCATGCCTGTAGTATTCCGGCGTGCAGGTCGCAACCTCGCGGTCCCAGTCGATGGCAAGGCCCATCATGTCCATCTGGCCCTTCATGACCGAAATGTTCTGGTGCGTCCAGGCGGCGGGGTGGGTTTTGTTTTCAATCGCGGCGTTTTCCGCGGGCAAGCCAAAGGCGTCCCAGCCCATGGGGTTCAGGACGTTAAAGCCCTGCGCGCGTTTGAAACGGGCGACGACGTCCGACAGCGTATAGTTGCGCACATGCCCCATATGCAGGCGTCCCGACGGATAGGGGAACATTGCAAGGGTATAAAACTTGCGTTTGCCCGCATCTTCGGTAACGGCAAAGCTGCCGCGGTCACGCCAGACCTTTTGCCAATGGGCTTCGGCGCGCTTGATATTATATCTGTCTTGCATCGGAATATGTCCTTCAGGTCGGAAACCTGCCGGCGGCGGCGCCTGTATGCCGCGCCGCGCGGCGGGCGGGGAAAAGGCTTAGTTCATACGGCCCATTTGTGCGACGCGCAGTTCGCGCGCACGGGTCAGAATGGCGTTTTCAATGCCAAGGCCCATTTCGGGGGTCACCGCCGCATCGCGCCAGTTGCCGCCCTGCTTGGCCTGTTTGAATACGGCCACGCGTACGCCGTCAGAACGCAGCTGGCGGTCGAGGATGAACACGTTGAGCTTGAAACGCTCCCCCGGCACATCGGGGTTTTCGTACCAGTCGGTCAGGATAACGCCGCCAAACGGGTCGGCGGATGCCAGCGGCATGAACGACACCGTATCCAGCGACGCGCGCCACAGGAAACTGTTGACGCCAATACCCGCGCCGCCGTCAGACGGCTCGTCATTGCTGCCGAACAGTTTATCGCCCAGCGATTTGCCTTCGCCGAAAATCGTTTCGCGTTTCTGGTCGCTGTAGACGATTTTATCCGCACCCTTGGGGCGGGTGGGGTAGCTGGCTTCGCGTTTGATGCCTTCGCCGCAGCCCGCCAAAAGCAAAAGCGCCGCCAGCGCCGGTAAAAAGCGGCGCAGGAAAAAAACGGGGCGCGAAGTCGGGCGGGCGGTCTGTGTCATATCGGTTGTCCTGTTTGCTTATATATAGAGAGAATTAAATACCACGAACCCGACCGCGCATACAATAAGAAGGCAGCAACAAGCCCGCACACGGTGCGCACCCGCCGAAGCCGCGCGGCACAAAGCCCCGCAGCAGCCCCGCCTGCAAAAACAAACCGCCGCGCCGGATGTTCCCCCGCGCGCGGGCGGATTCCGGCGCCGTGCGGCGGGTGGAATCGCTGCCAAACCCCCTTAAAAAGCGGCCACTGCGCCGCGCCGCCGGCCGGATATCGGGGTGTCTTGCAATATGAAAACAGAGCAGAAATCACACCGCAAAATCCGGCGAATCCGCGGAATTCCACAAAAAAATCAATATCATTTTACCTAAAGTAGCAAACCATGATGTTGCGCGGATGTCACACAGACCCCCGTATGTGGATTTGGGCGTGTTGTTCAGGTTGACCGTGCGCCGTGCCCTCGGATATTTCTTTTGTAACGGTGAAGAAGACATTCATTGTCTTCATCTCACTCAAGTCAAAAACGCTCACGAAATTCTTCGGGGCACTTTGGAGGAAAACACAATGAAAAAGGTACTTCTCGCAGGTACGGCACTTGTGGCTGCAGCGCTCGTCGCTTCGCCCGCTCAAGCCGAACTGAAACTTGGCCTCGGCGGCCATTTCAAAGGCTACGGCGTCTACGTTGATGAAGACAACCAGGCTCCCGGCCAGCGCGACTTCGAATTCCGCAAAAACACCGAAATCCACTTCACCGGCGAAACCACGCTGGACAACGGCCTGACCGTTGGTGTTCACGTTGAACAGTCCGTCGAAAACATCGACGACCAAGACAACGAAAACTATGCATACTTCTCCGGCGGCTGGGGCCGCGTTAACTTCGGTAACGAAGATGGCGCCGCTTACCTGCTGCAAATCGCTGCTCCGTCTGCTGACAGCAACGTTGACGGTCTGCGTACCTACATCCGTGGCTTCCAATCTGACGTTGAGCTGGATTACGATCACGCTCACTTCGGCAACGGCCCGGTCGAATCCGCTAGCGGCGCAACCCGTACGGATCGCATCACCTACCTGACGCCGAAATTCAACGGCTTCCAGGCTGGCGTTTCCTACGCTCCCGAAGCTTCGACCAACGATGGTCTGGCAGCTATGGGCGCGAACGGTTTCGAAGATGCTTGGGAACTCGCTGCACGCTGGGATGGCCAGTTTGAAGGCGTAGGCATCAGCGTTGGCGCGGGCTACAGCACCGTTGACAACGACGCTGGTCTGGCTGAGCCGGAAGGCTGGAACGTTGGTTTCAACCTCGCTTGGAACGCATTCTCCTTCGGCGCAGTCTACCTCGATGAGGAAGATGTAGTCGGTCTGAACATCGACACCAAAACCTGGGTTGTCGGCGCTGCTTGGGACAACGGTCCTTGGCACGTTGGTGCTTCCTACCTGTCTCGTGAAGACGATGCAGGCGCAGCTGATACGGATGCTTACAAAGCAACCCTCGGCGGCGGCTACACCTTCGGCCCCGGCATGACCTTCCGTGGCGCTCTGGCGTTCGGCGAAGCTCCGCGCGCTGGTGTTGAAGAAGACTTCACCCAAGTTACGCTGGGTACCGACATCAGCTTCTAATGTTGTGCAGGTGTAAACCTGCCTACATCTGAAACTTGATAAAGAGGGGCGGCCCCATAAAGGCCGCCCTTTCTTTATGCTTTTTGCGTGGCCTTCCTTTTTATCTGTTTTGTTTCCCCGCCGCTGTGGCGGGTTTTTGTTTTGCGGGGCTGGTTTTTGTGCCCGCCGCATTTTCCTTTCCCCCGCTTCTGCCGGTTGCCAGCCCTGCAACTTTCGGGCAGTCTTGAAACACGGTGCGCGCGAAAGGTGGCCTTGTGATGATCCTGCTGGGACTCATTTTTATTGTGGTGGTGGCGCTGGCCGTGGTTGCGGCGGCGCGTCCGTGGGCGGCGTCGAAAATGGATATCTGCACCGCCAACAACCCGATGCCCGCCGGCGGTACCGAAGCGCGCTGGTATCATCCCGATACCGAAAAAATCGCCGACGACGGTTTGCATGTGCAGCTGCGCTGCCGTCATTGCGGGTTTGAGATTGACCACGTCCCCGATTGACGGAATCTGCTTGAAATCCTGCCCCTGCGGGCTAGATTGGCGGGGAGATAAAACAGGAGAGCGCTTTGCATAAACAATCCGGTTACCGATACCAAAACCCCGCCGCTGTTGCCATGGCAGCCTTCATGTCGTTCTTTGCCGAAGGTGCTTCGGCCAACAGCAACTCCGCCGTTGGCGGTGCGACGGTCGATGCGGGAAAGACCGCGATTGAATGGCGTCTTGCCATGTCCGAAGACGACGATAACGCCGGACAAGACCAGCGCGTACGTACGCGCGTACATATAGATCACGCTTTTTCAGACCTTTACGCAGCCCGTCTGGTTTACAGCATGGATAGACGCAAGGGCGACAACCTTGAATTCGACGGCCTCAGCCTGCAAAACCGGTTTCATATTCTGAAAAAAGAAGACTACGGTTTTGATGGCGGCATCCGCCTCAACTACACCTTTGCCGATGGCGACAAAAAACCCGATGTGCTGTCGCTGCGCTTTTATCAGCAAATCCCCTACAAGGCATGGGAAGTCCGTTTCAACCAGATCATCGAAACCGAAATCGGCGAAGACCGCGATGGCGGCATGCTGGCGGAATGGCGCTCGCAGGTGACCTATGCGGTGAATGACAATCTGCGCGTGGGCCTCGATGCCTTTCACGATTTCGGCAATCTGGATGAACAATCCGGCTACAGCGATCAGGAACACGCCGTCGGCCCCGTGGTCAAGGCGAAGCTGGGCGGCGGCTACAGCCTCGAAGCGGCGTATCGCGTCGGTATCTCTGATGCCTCCGCCGACCAGTCGGGCACCTTCATCCTGACCAAAAGCTGGTAAGCCGCCGCGCCCCTGCGGCGGTGCGGGGCGTTCGGGTTCGGGCATTCTGGCGTTTTGACTTTCACGCGGCGGCGTCCCTATAATGGCGGACGTTTCAGCGGGGGGCTTCATGCATCTTAAGTACATTTCCATCACCGGCGCCGATGATGCCGTCGATCCGTCGCATCTGGTCGCGCTGTCGCGTGAATTTCCGGCCGCGGAATGGGCGATTTTGCTGCTGCCGCCGCGCGCGGGCACGCCGCGTTTTCCCAAGCTGGAGTGGATAAAATCCTTCGCGCACAAAGCCGCCGGCTGCCATACCGCCATGCATCTGTGCGGCGAGGCGCTGCTGGGTTTTGTTGCGGGCGATGCCGCCATTCTGGATGCCATGCAGGGCTTTTCGCGCATCCAGCTGAACCTGAAATTCGGCGATGTGGAGGGCAAATATGACGCGGGCACGCTGCTCAAGCGCGTGGCCGACAACCCGCGCTGGCAATTCATCATTCAATACGCCAAGGACAAACAGGGCTTGCTGCCGCTGCTCAAGGACATTCCCAATCATGCCGTGCTGTTCGACGAATCCGCCGGACGCGGCATTTCCCCCGATACGTGGGATGCGCCGCTGGCGGGGCATTTCTGCGGGTATGCGGGCGGGCTGCGCCCCGACAACGTCGCGCAAAATCTGGATGTGATCGCCAAGGTCGCGGCCGGACATGAAACATGGATTGATATGGAAACCGGCGTGCGCACCGACGATGTTTTCGACCTCGCCAAAGTCCGCCGCGTGCTTGAAATCGCCAGCCCTTACGCCAAAAAAGCCGCCTGATACGAAGGGGCTGCGGCGGCGGGCGCGGCAAAGTGGTTGATTTAAATGCCCCGCGTGGTTAAATCATGCTCATATTGTGCGCTGCGATACGGCGGAGTGTTCCGCGCGCCCGCGCGCCCATCCCGAACGGCTTTCGGCCTTTCACCCTCTTTGCAAAAGGAATGATGTTCATGTCTCAAGCACAGGATCCCGTCGTCATCGTTGGCATGGCCCGCACGCCCATCGGCGCGTTTCAGGGTGATTTTTCGGCGCTCAGCGCCTCCGACCTCGGCAAAATCGCGGTCGAAGCCGCCGTCAGCCGCGCGGGTCTGAAGCCTGCGGACATCGAAGAAGTTCTCATGGGCTGCGTTTTGCAGGCCGGTCAGGGTCAGGCGCCCGCGCGTCAGGCCGCACGCAAGGCGGGACTGCCCGACAGCGTGCCTGCGACGACCATCAATAAAATGTGCGGCTCCGGCATGAAAGCGGCGATGCTGGCGCATGACAACCTGCTTGCCGGTGCGGCCAGCATCATGGTTGCGGGCGGGATGGAAAGCATGACCAACGCGCCCTACCTGCTCGACAAGGCGCGCGGCGGTTTGCGCATGGGGCATGGCAAGGTCATGGACCATATGTTCCTCGATGGTCTCGAAGATGCCTACGACAAGGGCCAGCTGATGGGCGTATTCGCCGACGAAACGGCGCGCAACTGCCAGATCACCCGCGAAGATCAGGATAACTTCGCGCTGCTGTCGCTGACGCGCGCGCAGGAAGCGACCAAGGGCGGTGCCTTTGCTTCCGAAATTGTGCCCGTGGTCATGAAATCCAAAACCGGCGATGTCACCGTGACCGAAGACGAAAGCCCCAAGCGCGCGAAGCCGGAGAAAATTCCGTCCCTCAAGCCCGCCTTCGGTGCGGATGGTACGGTGACGGCGGCGACCTCCAGCTCTATTTCCGACGGCGCGGCGGCGCTGGTCATGATGCGCAAATCTGAAGCGGACAAGCGCGGTCTTAAAATCATCGCCACCATCCGCGGCCATGCCAGCCATGCGCAAAAACCGTCCGAATTCACCATCGCCCCCATCGGCGCGATGCAAAAACTGTTCGACAAAACGGGCTGGAGCGCCAAGGACGTCGATCTGTTTGAAATCAACGAAGCCTTCGCCGTGGTGACCCTCGCCGCGATGAAGGAAATGGGCCTGCCTGCCGACAAGGTCAACGTGAACGGCGGCGCCTGCGCCCTCGGCCACCCCATCGGCGCCACGGGCGCGCGCATCATGGTGACGCTGCTGGCGGCCATGGAAAAACGCGGCGCGAAACGCGGCGTTGCGGCGCTGTGCATCGGCGGCGGCGAAGGCACGGCAATCGCACTGGAGCGCGCGGCCTGATCCAAAAGGCGCGCTGACATCTCCACGTGACACGTCAACCATCCAAAAAGAAAAAAGGGCTGCGGGCAACGCCCCGCAGCTCTTCTTCTTCCCGCAGCACGCCGCGCCGCAAGCGCAGCGGTGGCGGCGGGTTTTCGTGGTGGCGTTTGTTTTTCACCCTCGGCCTGTTCGGCTTTGCGGGGTTTATGCTGGTGCTGGCCTGGTTCGCCTATGACCTGCCCGACACGCGGGAGGTTCAGCCCGTCGACCAGCGCCCCAGTATCACCGTGCTCGCCCATGACGGCACCATGATTGCGCGCTACGGCGGGCTTACGGGCGATATTGTCCGGGTGCGCGACTTGCCGCCCTATGTCGCGGGCGCGGTCATGGCCATCGAAGACCGCCGTTTTTACAGCCATTTCGGCGTCGACCCCCTCGGCCTTGCGCGCGCGATGTGGGTGAATGTCCGCGCCGGACGCTTCGCGCAGGGCGGCTCCACCATCACCCAGCAGCTGGCGAAAAACCTTTTCCTCACCCCCGACAAAACCATCCGCCGCAAGGTGCAGGAGGCGATGCTCGCTCTTGTCATCGAATGGCGGCATGACAAGGATGAAATTCTTTCGGCATACTTGAACCGCGTTTATTACGGCTCCGGCGCTTATGGCATCGACAGTGCGGCGCGCACCTATTTCGGCAAGCGGGCGAAAGATTTGACACTGTGGGAAAGCGCCGTGCTGGCAGGGCTTTTGAAAGCGCCGTCGCGCTATTCCCCCGCGACCAATCCCAAACTGGCACGTGACCGCGCGCGCGTTGTCGTCAATGCCATGGCCGAAGCCGGATTTATCGGCAAGCAGCAGCGCGATCAGGAAATCAAAAACGGCAAAATCGAACTGGCCGGCAGCCGCGAGGCGGGCGATCTCAACCGCTACTACGCCGACTGGATCATCAACCAGATCGACAGCTTTGTCGCCAATAACGACCGCGATATCGTGGTGCGTACGACACTTGATGTGGGCTTGCAAAAACTGGCCGAACAGAAAGTCGACGCCCATATCGCCAGCCTGAAGCCGGAAGATAAGGGCATGCAAACCGCCGTCGTTACCCTCGCCAAAGATGGCGCGGTGCTGGCGATGATTGGCGGTACGGACTATACCGAAAGCCAGTTCAACCGTGCGACACAGGCCTTCCGCCAGCCGGGGTCTTCGTTCAAACCGTTTGTTTTTCTGGCCGCGCTTGAAGCCGGATATGAAACCGATACGCTGGTAGAAGACGCCCCCATCACCACCGGCAAATACCGTCCCAAAAACCATGACGGCAAATACTACGGCATGGTGACGATGACGGATGCGCTGGCGCTGTCCCTGAACACCGCGACCATCCGCATTCTGGAGCAGGTCGGTGTATCGAAACTAATTGACGTCGCGCGCCGTCTCGGCTTCACGCAGCGCGTTGCGCCGGAGCTGGCCTCCGGCCTTGGCGCGAGCGAGGCGACGCTGATTGAAATGACCAATGCCTATGCGGTCATCGCCAACGGCGGCTATGCCATCTGGCCCTATTCCGTACTGTCGGTCGAAGATACGGCGGGCAATATTCTTTATCGCCACACGCCGGTCAGTCCGGCGCGGCTGTTTGCGACGCGCGATATCAACAGCCTTGATTCCATGCTGGTGCAGGTTGTTGCGCGCGGCACGGGTCAGGCGGCGCAGCTGAGCCACGGGCATGTCGCCGGTAAAACCGGCACCTCGCAGAATTACCGTGATGCATGGTTTGTCGGTTATACCGACCGCATGGTTACGGGCGTCTGGATGGGCCATGACAATAACACAGCCATGCAGCGCGTATCGGGCGGCGGTGCGCCCGCGCGCCTGTGGCGGGCCTATATGGAAGACGCGATTGGTCAAAGCGTGCCGGTATTTTCGCCGGAGCTTCAGCGCAGCGGCCCGTCATCGCAGGGCGGCGATAGTTTTTCAGAGATGCTGGGGCGTCTTTTCGGTGGCGGCAGCGCCCCGACGCCATCGGGCGCGGGTGGCGCCCTGCGTGACCGTTTCAAAGGCGATAATTCCGCGCCCGTTTACAACAGATAAAAATATCAGCTGGATATGCGTTTGCGTCTGTTCGCGGGCGCATGGCCAATCATCGGCTTGCGCCAGAACCCCAGCAGATCGCGGTGGTTTTCGCGGCTGACGGGCGCGGCCCAGTGCGGCAATCGCGCGCAGCTTTCAATGGCGCTGATAAACCCCTCCGGAAAAGACTCGCGCGCGGCGCGCAATCCCTGTTCGACAAGAATTTTCGCGACGGCTTCCGGTGCGTGACCGGATAGCGCGGCCGTTTTTTCAATCGCCATATAGATACGATGACTATCATCGCGCCCCCGCAGGGTGCTGAACTGGTGCAGGAATGTTTTGCAAAAGTGCAGCTCCAGCGCCGAGCCTTTTTCGGGAACGGCGGGCAGGTTATAGCTGCGCGGCTGTATAGAAAACGTCATGCGGCGATCCTTCCTGCTGAAAGCAAAGACCAGTCTCACTGATTCCAGCATGCGCCGAAACAGGCTAATAAATGGTTAAATATCAGCTGTTTAAGAATCTGCGCCGTCGTTTGTGGCGTCTATGTCATATCCGTCCGCGCTGCTGGCGGCGGGGCGCGGAATATGGGCGCGGGCGATCGCGTCCACGCGTTCGTTTTCAACGTGCCCCGCATGGCCTTTGACCCAGACCCATTTGACATCGTGGTTTTGCAAAAGCGTGTCGATACGCTCCCACAGGTCGCGGTTTTTAACTTCTTTTTTATCCGCCGTGCGCCAGCCGTTGCGTTTCCAGTTGTGCATGTATTTAGTCACGCCTTCCATCACATACTTGCTGTCGGTATGCAGGGTGACGCGGCAGGCGCTGTTGAGCGCGGAGAGGCCTTCAATGACCGCCATCATTTCCATGCGGTTGTTGGTGGTGTTTTCTTCGCCGCCGCCCAGTTCTTTTTCATGCGCGCCATATCGCAGCAGTGCGCCCCAGCCGCCCGGGCCGGGGTTGCCGCTGCACGCGCCGTCGGTAAACAGATCGATGTGTTTGCCTTTGCCCGTCATGGCGAAAACCCATAGTCGGCGGCGCTGTGCGCGGATTGGTGAAACCGCAGGATTCGTACATGCTCCATCGGGTCTTTGGGCGTCACGACGGCGTCTTTGGCGGGGTTGAACCAGTCGTACATGCGCGTGGCGACGATGCGCAGCGCGGCGGCGCGGCCCAAAAACGGCAAAGCCTTGATTTCGTCGGCTGATAAAGGCCGCACGGCGTGGTAGGCCGTCAGCAGTGCTGCCGATGTTGCGCGATCTAGCGTGCCTGCCTTGTCAAAACACCACGGGTTCAGCGTCAGCATCAAGTCATAGGCAAAGGTTTCGGTGCAGGCGAAATAAAAATCGATCACACCGCTCAGCGCACCGTCTTTGAAAAACACGTTATCGGGGAAAAGATCGGCATGCACAGCGCCCTGCGGCAAATGGCGCGGCCAGTTTTTTTCAATATCGTCGAGCGCGCTTGACAGCTGGCCGGACAATCCGGCTTCCAGCGTGTCTGCTTCGCGCAGGCAGGCGCTGATCAGACTGCGCCAGGCGGCAGGGCCCATGCCGTTTTTGCGCTTCGGGCTGAAATCTTTCGCGGCCAGATGCATGCGGGCGAGCGTTTCGCCGACGGCGGCGCCATGCGCGGGGGTAATCTCCCGCGGCCATGCCCCGTCAAGAAACGTGGTGATGATGGCCGGTTTGCCCGCGAGGGTGAAAATCTCCGCGCCGCTGCGGTTTTTCTCGGCGGCGGGGCAATCGATGCCGCGCGCGCGCAGATGGCGCATGTAGCCGAGATAAAACGGCAGTTCTTCCGCATTCACGCGTTTTTCGAACAGCGTCAGGATATAACGCCGCGATTCCCCGTTTTTGTTTGTGAATAGATGATAGTTGCTGTTTTCAACGCCGTCGGCAATCCCCTCGAACCGCGCAAGGGTGCCGATATCAAAAGCGTCCAGCGCTTTTTGCAATTCCTGTTCGGTGATGCGGGTATAAACAGCCATGCACGGCAGATTAATGCCCGGAAAAGCGAAAGGGAATCATTTTCTGATTCCCTTTCGTGTTTTTGCTGTGTGCAAGAAGCCCGTTGATATCAGGGGCGCCAGTGCATGCCGAAATCGCGTTTCGGCGCGGGCGGCGCCATGCCGCCGCTTTGTGCGGGCTGGAAGGGGAAAACGGTTTCCTTGCCATCCAGCACGGTCACGCGGCCATCCTCGCCGATGCGGCCGGGTATATACTGGCGGCTGCGTTTTTCGACCACTTCGAACTGGCCGTCTTCGCCGGTGAAATTGACAACCACGCGTTTATCATGCGGATTGCTGGAATGTACCTCGACCGCCGGCCGCGTTGCCGTACCTTCGATCACGAAGGGGTGCGCGCTGTTGATTTTTTCGATTTCATACATCAGCTCGGCAATCGCGACCTTGCGGGTATAGGGGTCGGGGTTGAACGGCTGGTCGCCGGCATCCAGCACGGCGGCGCGGACAGCCGCGGCCCATGCGTCGAAACCGTCGGTATTTTCGGGGGATGTTTTCGAATCCTTCGCGTGGAACGTCAGCATATAGCCAAGGCCGCCATCAATGTGCGGGCTTTTGACGTCAATCGCCAGACAATAGGTCTTCGCCATAACAGTCCTTTCGTTATTTTGTGTCGATACCCTCTATCAGCACACGTTTTTTGTAAACGTACAAACGAATAGGCAGTCAGTGTCTGCAATGCTTCCTTTGAAAACGAAAACAACTATAGGGATGGGCGACTCAAAATCAAGGCGAAATTTTTTGCCGCCCGATTTCAACGTTTTAAGGAACGCCTGCGCGATGCTGCGATGCGCAAGTCCTGAGCGCGGGCGCGCGGATGTTCCGTAATCAGGTCGCGAGCACGCGCGGAATTTTGAATTGAATATTCTCTTCGGCGACAATCGCGGTTTGCACGGTGACGTTAAACCGCGCGCGCGCGGCCTCAATCACGCCCTGCACCAGCACTTCAGGTGCGCTGGCGCCGGCGGTCAGCCCCAGCGTGCGGATATCGCCCAGCGCTTCCCAGTCGATGTCTTCGGCTTTGTCGGCCAGAACCGCATGCTTCGCGCCATAAGCGCGCGCAACCTCGACAAGGCGGTTGGAATTCGATGAATTGCGCGAACCGATCACAATCACCGCATCCGCGCGCGGCGCGATATCCTTGACCGCCAGCTGGCGGTTGGTGGTGGCGTAGCAAATATCTTCTTTTTTAGGCGGCGCGATGTCCGGATAGCGCGTTTGCAGCGCCGCCACGATATCCGCCGTATCATCGACCGATAGTGTGGTTTGCGTGACATAGGATAATTTCACATTGCTGCCGAACGATAGTTTTTCAACATCCGCCGCGCTTTCAATCAGCGTGACGGCGCCATCGGGCAGCTGTCCCATGGTGCCGACGACTTCGGGGTGTCCGTCATGGCCAATCAGAATGATGTGGCAGCCGTTGCGGTGGTGCAATTCCGCCTCGCGGTGTACTTTGCTGACCAGCGGACAGGTTGCATCGACGTAAATCATGTTCCGCCGTGCCGCTTCGTCCGGCACACGTTTGGGCACGCCATGGGCGGAGAAAATGACAGGCGCGCCTTCGGGGACCTCGTCCAGCTCCTTGACGAAGATGGCGCCTTTGGCGCGCAAATCGTCCAATACGTGTTTGTTGTGTACGATTTCGTGGCGCACATAAACAGGCGCACCGAATTTTTGCAGCGACTTTTCGACGATTTCAATCGCGCGCTCCACGCCTGCGCAAAAACCGCGCGGCTGTGCCAGCAGGATTGTCAGGGCGGGTTTTTCCGTATGGGGCGTCTTGACTGTCATAGCCGGAAATATAGGCGCGGCGGTGCGGCCTGTCGAGTCCGCATCCGGCTTGCCGCGCGGCGGCGGGAAGGCTATGCTGGCGCACGTGAATAAACGGAGGCTCGAGATGATTTTTTCCCCGCAGCGCAAGCAAACCGCACCTGCCGTATCCCGCCGCGCGGGGCCTGCCGCTATGCTGCTGGCGGGGCTTTTGCTGCTGGCAGGTTGCGCGGGCAAGCCGCCAGCCGCTTTGCCGCCCTGCCCCGATACGGGGCTGATGCTGGGCGCGGCGCAGCTGTATGATTTCAAGGCGGGCGCCGAACAGACGGAGCCCAACCGCATTATCGCAGCCAGTATCGAGAACTACCGCGGCGCCTGCCGCTACGAAAACGGCCAGATGGATTTCGAGCTGGAACTGGATTTTTCCGCATGGCGCGGTGCGCAGGGCACAACGCTGGAGCGTGGACAGTTTCCATATTTTATCGCCGTTCTGGATGCAGATGAGAGCGTCTTGCAGCGTCAGGGCTTTTCCACTACCGTTCCCTTCGATAAGACGGGGGCTGGCCTCAGGACGGAAAAACATCGCCTGCGTTTGCCGCTGGCTGAACCGAAAGACGCCGCGGGATACAAGGTCGTTATCGGTTTTCAGCTGACACCGGAACAGCTGGCCTATAACCGCGGCGGGGAAAAACCTGCACCTGCTCCGGAAAAAGCAGCCAAGCCGCAAAAGAAAAAGAAGAAATAAACACTCCCTTGAAATAACGCAGCGCCGATGCGCTACATGAACGCACACATTATACAAGGACAACGCATATGACTTTCGATACCGCTGCCTTCTGGCAATCCGAATGCGCCGAACATGCGGCCTGCTTCGAAGCCACACAAAAAAAACTCGCGCCCGCTTTCACCGCGCTTTTGGATGCGGCCGCAAAAACCATCGAAAACGGCGGCAAAATCCTGTTTTTCGGCAATGGCGGTTCGGCGGCGGATGCGCAGCACCTCGCGACTGAATTGACGGTGCGCTACAAAAAAGACCGCGCACCGATTGCGGCGATTGCGCTGACGACCGATACCTCGGCGCTGTCCGCGATTGGTAATGATTTTGGTTTTGAATTTCTTTTCTCCCGCCAGGTCGAAGCGCTCGGCCGCAAAGGCGATCTTGCCATCGGCATTTCTACATCCGGCAACAGCGGCAACGTCATCAAGGCGCTGGAAAGCTGCCGCGCCATCGGCATCACCACCGTCGGCTTCACCGGCGAGACGGGCGGCAAGATGCCGCCGCTCTGCGATATTCTTTTGAACGTGCCTTGCAAAACCACCGCGCGCATTCAGGAAATGCATATCATGCTCGGCCAGATGCTGTGCGGCGGGCTTGAAATGAAACTGGGTCTGGTGCCTGTCGAAACGGCGCAAAAACTGGCTGTATAAAGCGGAGGGCACGATGTCCAAAGACAAAGAACTCGATAAACTCAGTTTCGAAGACGCGCTGGGCGAGCTGGAAAAAATCGTGCGCCAGCTGGAATCCGGCACGGGCGATTTGAAAACCTCCATCGATTCCTATGAACGCGGCATGACGCTGAAAAACTTTTGCGAGGCGAAGCTCAAGGAAGCGCAGGGGCGTATCGAAAAAATCACACTCGCCGCGGACGGCACGGCCAAGGCCGAGGCGTTTTCTCTTTCTGAATAAATCTGATGATGGCGCGTTGCGCCGTTTAGAAATTGCGGCGCGTGAAGATATGCACGCTGGCCTGCAATATACGCGGGCTGCCCGCATCGCGCAGTATTTTCGCAACGCTGTCGTGGCCTGCGCTTTCGGCCCAGTCGGCGGGGCTTTTGCCCATCAAACAGCAATTCGCTGAAACACCTTTTTCAAGCAGCAGGCGGACGGTTTCGGTATCGCCTTGACGCGCGGCGATGCAAAGCCCCATCGCGGGCACCATGTCGTTGGTCGGGATGTGATAGGTCTGCATCATGCCGGCGGCTTTGTGGCCGTCGCGCTTTTCGACCGCGCTTAAAAACTGGTGATTGATATCGACGGCGGATGGCGGCGCGACGTCTTCCTTGTCTTCTCCGAAGCGGTTGAATTCATCGACGATGGGCTTGAGCATGGTAACCCCGCTGGCGCACGGCTTTTTGATTTTCATATTGTTACCAGATTCCTTTGCTGGCGTCAATAATATGGATAATTCAGATTTTTAACGAATCGAAAAAAGATGACTTTTTTCTGTGGCTTGCGGTATAAAAAGAAACCCTTTTAACACTCTGCTCAGGAAACGTAAGACAATGGCGCCATCCCTTAGAGAGGCCTCCCCCAAGCTGAAAGACGCGATGGAGGATTGCCGCGAGAAGATGCAAAAAACCATCTCGAGTCTCCTGCCGCAGACCGACCTTGCCGAAGCCCCGCTGTTCGAAGCCATGCGCTATGCCGCGCTTAATGGCGGTAAACGCCTGCGTCCTTTCATGGTGCTTGAAGGCGCACGTGTGTTCGGCGTCGATCAGGGCCGCGCGCGCCGCGTCGCCGCCGCTGCCGAATTCGTGCATTGCTATTCGCTGGTCCACGACGACCTTCCGGCGATGGACGATTCCGATACCCGCCGCGGCAAACCCGCGCTCCACCGCGCCTTTGACGAAGCCACCGCCATTCTGGCCGGTGACGCGCTTTTGACGCTGGCCTTTGAAATTCTCGCCGATCCCGAAACCCACGAAGATCCGCGCGTACGCGTGGAGCTGATTGCGCTGCTTGCCGGCGCGATCGGCATGCACGGCATGGTTGGCGGCCAGATGCTCGACCTTATCGGTGAAAAACAGGAATTCGACGTTGGTACCATCAGCCGTCTGCAGCGCCTGAAAACCGGCAAGCTGATTGCGTTCTGCTGCGAAGCGGGCGCCATCCTCGGCAAAGCCAATCCGGCGCACCGCCAGTCGCTGCGCAACTATGCGCATGACCTCGGCCTCGCGTTTCAGGTAACGGACGACCTGCTTGACCTCGAAGGCAAAGCCGAAGAGCTGGGCAAACCCGTTGGTCAGGATGCGAAAAAAGCGACCTTCGTATCGACCATGGGTGTCGAACAGGCCCGCGCCCGTGCGCAGATGCTGGTCGACCAGTCGGTCTCCCACCTCCGCGTGTTTGACGGCGGCCGTGTCGACCTGCTCAAAGACCTCGCCTATTACGTGCTGGAACGCCGCGTTTAATTTCCACCGGACAGCTTTACAAACCGGCCCTGCTTGCCTACCTTAATAACGGGTTTTGCAACAGGGGGTTTCCTATGCGTTTTTTTGCCGTTTTGACAACTGCTTTCGCTCTTTTCACCGCCGCGCCCGCCATGGCGGAAATGGCAATCGCCACCACGCCGCAGTCTGCGGTTGAAACGCCCGCCGCGGCGGATGACGTTTTCGCCTGGCATGAACGCAGCATCGGCAACGTCGATGCACCCGTGACGATTGTCGAATACGCGTCGCTGACCTGCGGACATTGCGCGGCGTTTCATGAACTTGTGCTGCCGCATGTGAAAACCGAACTGATCGATACCGGCAAGGCGCGTCTGGTCTACCGTGATTTCCCGCTGAACGGCGGCGCGGTCAAGGCCGCGAAGCTGGCGCGCTGCATGCCGGAGCAAAAATATTTCCCCTTCGTCGCCAGCCTGTTCAAGACGCAGCAAACATGGGCGCAAAGCGAAGACCTTGATACGGCTTTGGTCAAGCTCTCTACGCTCGCCGGACTGGAAGAGCAGAAAGCGCGCGACTGCCTCGCCCACCGTCCGCTTGAAGATAAAATCCTTCAGGTGATGCAAGAAGGCCAGATGAAATACCGCGTCAATTCGACGCCGTCTTTCGTCTTTTACGATAACAAGGGCGAACAGCTGCAAGAATACAAACCCTTCACCGATCTGATGGAAAAACATTTCAAGGACGCGCATAAACACTAATCGCGCCTGTTTTCTCTCGGCTACTTTTTCTCTCAGGCACTGCGCAGGTCGGCGAAAAACTTTTCGGCGCGCAGCTTCAGGCTTTCCGATTCCCGTGACAGTTCCCGCGCGGCGGCCAGTACCTGCCCCGCCGCGCTATCGGTGCGCAGCACGCCGGCGCTGACCTGCATAATATTTTCCGCAGCGCCGCCTGCCCCGCCCGCCGCATGCGCAACGCTGCGGGCGATTTCGGCGGTGGCGGTGTTTTGCTCCTCCACAGCTGCGGAAATATTGCTGGCGGCGGCGTTAATGGCCCCGATGGTGCCCAAGATGCCGCGAATGGCCTGCGCGGTTTCCTGCGCGCTATGCTGGATGCCGCCGATTTGCGCGGCGATATCGCCCGCCTGCGTTGCGGTCTGACCGGCCAGCGATTTGACTTCGGCGGCGACAACCGCAAAGCCGCGGCCTGCCTCACCGGCGCGCGCGGCTTCAATGGCGGCGTTGAGGGCGAGCAGATTGGTTTGCTCCGCGATGTCGGTAATCACCTTCACGATATCGCCGATTTTCTGGGCGGATTCTTCTAAAACCCTGACGGTGCCGTCGGTTTCCTGCGCCTGTTTGACGGCGGATGCCGTGATGCCTGTCGCTGTCGTGACCTGACGCGATATCTCGGCAAGGGAAACATTAATCTCCTCCGTCGCCGCCGATGCGGCAGCGATATTGCCGGATGCGCCGCGCGCCGCGCTTTCCGCCATTTGCGCCTGCCGTCCGGTTTCGCGTGCGGCGCTGTTCATTTCGGCGGCCGTGCTTTCAAGTTCGGTTGCCGCGGCGGCGACGGTTTTCAGCAGGCCTGAAAATGAAACATCAAAACCTGCCAGCAGTTTTTCCAGCGTTTCGCTGCGGCGGGCCTTCTCTTCTCCAAGCCGCCGCGCCTCCAGACTGTTGCGGCGAAAAACGTCGAGCGCTGCCGCCATACGGCCGATTTCATCACGGCGGCTTTGTTCGGGGATGGCGATATCCAGCTTCCCCGAAGACATATCGCTCATGATACGCGTCAATTCCTGCACGGGCCGTGAAATGCTGCGGGCAATCGCAATGCATCCGGCAATGCCCACCGCCAGCAGCACGATCTGCGCCGCGAAAACGGAATGACGCATGGACACAAGCGCGGCGCCCGCGGCCTTGCCTGCGCTATTCAGCGCGGCCAGTTGCTGCGCCTCCAGCGCTTCTGCCGCACGGCGGTAATGATGTATCGCCTCTTCATCGTCTCCGTGATAGAGGTCCAGCGCAGCCCGCCGTTCGGCGGGTGTCTCCGCGCGCGCATGCAATGTACTGTAATGCCTTGTAAGCGTACGCCAGAGTGCGGCGACTTCCGCATGTGCGCGCCGCATCGGGCCTTCGGGCGTGACGGCCAGCAGCGTTTTTTCAAGCGCCGCGTATTCTTCGAAAATATTCTCGGCCTCTTTGTTGGCGGATATTTTATCGGCGGCTTCTTCTGCCAGCAGGTTGTGGCCTTTGATGGCGTATAAACGTTCCGCCAGCGCGCTCATGTCGGCCAGCGCATGGATGGCGATATACTGGCGGCTTTCAAGGTCGTCGGAAATCACCTCCAGCCGGTGGGCATGATGCGCGACCAAGCCCGTCATGACGGCGGCCAGAATCACAATTAGCCCGAAAACCGATACGACCCGCGCGGTCACCGGCATATCCTGCATAAAACGGCCCATGATTCCCCCGTGTGCTGTCTATATGCAATCCTAAGCTGTATCCGGTTAATATTCGTTGAAATAAATACACCTCAGGTTGTAATCATGCACGGGTATGCAGCCCATATTCAAACCAGCCGCCAAATCTGGCGTATCCGGAAAATAAAGATTTCTTCGCCCGCGCTGCGGGTTTATAACAAATGACTTTCGCTAAAAAATAGCGGCCAGAAAGACAAAAACATGACCAAGACCCCGCTTCTCGATACCGTTCATCTGCCTGCCGATTTGCGCAAGCTGGATAAAAAACAGCTGCCCCAGCTGGCCGATGAACTGCGCGCCGAAACCATCGATGCCGTGTCGGTGACGGGCGGGCATCTGGGCGCGGGGCTGGGCGTGGTCGAACTGACCACCGCCATTCACTATATCTTCAACACGCCCGACGACCGCCTTATCTGGGATGTCGGGCATCAGGCCTATCCGCATAAAATTCTGACCGGCCGCCGCGACCGTATCCGCACCCTGCGTCAGGGCGGCGGGCTGTCGGGCTTCACCAAACGCAGCGAAAGCGAATACGACCCCTTCGGCGCCGCGCACAGCTCGACATCCATTTCCGCAGGCCTTGGCATGGCGGTTGCCAGCAATCTCGATGGCCGCGACAACCGCGTGATCTGCGTGATTGGCGATGGCTCCATGAGTGCGGGCATGGCCTACGAAGCCATGAACAACGCCGGCAGCATGAAAAGCAAACTGGTGGTCATTCTCAACGACAACGATATGTCGATTGCCCCGCCCGTTGGCGCCATGAGCGCCTATCTCTCGCGTCTGATTTCATCCAAACCCTATCTGGGCATGCGCGAACTGGGCAAGAAAATCACCGGCAAATTGCCGGGCCCCTTGAAACGCGCCGCCGCCCGCGCCGAAGAATACGCGCGCGGCATGGTCACCGGCGGCACGCTGTTTGAAGAGCTGGGCTTTTACTACGTCGGCCCCATCGACGGGCATAATTTCGACCATCTGCTGCCCGTGCTGGAAAACGTGCGCGATTCGATTTACGAAGGCCCCATTCTGGTGCATGTCGTCACGCAAAAAGGCCGCGGCTATGCGCCCGCCGAAAACGCGGCGGATAAAATGCACGGCGTGGCCAAATTCGACGTGCTGACAGGCGCACAGGCGAAATCGCAAACCAATGCGCCGTCCTATACGCGCGTTTTTGCCGATAGTCTTATCGACGCTGCGCGCAAGGACGACAAAATCGTCGCCATCACCGCCGCCATGCCGTCGGGCACGGGGCTTGATTTGTTCGCCAAGGAATTTCCCGCGCGCACGTTTGACGTGGGCATTGCCGAACAGCACGCGGTTACTTTCGCCGCAGGCCTTGCGACCGAGGGCTACAAGCCGTTTTGCGCCATTTACTCCACGTTCTTGCAGCGCGGTTACGACCAGCTGGTGCATGACGTTGCCCTGCAAAACCTGCCGGTGCGCTTTGCGCTCGACCGCGCGGGTCTGGTCGGTGCCGATGGCGCGACGCATGCGGGCGCGTTTGACACCGCCTATCTGGCCTGCCTGCCCAATATGGTTTTGATGGCCGCGGGTGACGAAGCCGATTTGAAACACATGGTCGCGACCATGGCGGCGCATGACAGCGGGCCGATTGCCCTGCGCTACCCGCGCGGCGAAGGCATCGGCGTTGAGCTGCCGTCCGAAGGCGAAGTCCTTCCCATCGGCCGCGGCCGCGTGCTGCGCGAAGGGACCACGATTGCGCTGCTCAGCTATGGCACGCGTCTTGGCGAATGTCTCAAAGCCGCCGACCAGCTGGCGGCGATGGGTCTTTCCGCGACTGTCGCGGATGCGCGTTTCGCCAAGCCGCTCGACCGCGAACTGATTTTGCGCCTTGCCGCCACGCACGATGTTTTGCTGACGGTCGAAGAGGGCAGCGTCGGCGGGTTCGGCGCCATGGTGCTGCATTTGCTGTCTGCCGAAGGCATGCTCGACAAGGGGCTTAAAATCCGCACCCTCGTGCTGCCGGATACCTATATCGATCACGACGCGCCGGCCAAGCAATACGACTTGGCAGGCCTGAATGCACCGCAGATTGCCGCGCAGGCGCTGGCCGCGCTGGGCAAAGAGGCGGATATCAGCCTTGTCAAACCGGCCTGATCAAAACACAGACGCTGAAAAGCCGTCGTTGGCGCGCGCGCTGGAATGTTTTCGCGTGTCGCTGCTGCTGGGCCTGACGTCCTTCGGCGGGCCGGTGGCGCATATCGGCTATTTCGAAAAAAACTATGTGCAGCGGCGCGGCTGGGTTTCCGCCGCGCAATTCGCGCAGCTGACGGCGCTGTGCCAGCTTTTGCCTGGCCCGGCCAGCAGCCAGATGAATTTTCTGATCGGCTGGATGCGCGCTGGCGCGGCGGGCGCCTGTTTGTCTTTTCTGGGCTTCACGCTGCCGTCCGTTCTGCTGATGCTGGCCGTAGCTGTTTTTGCGCACCAGCTGGCCGGATTTGCCGCTGTCGTCACCACGATGAAACTGGTGGCTGCCGTGATTGTGGCGCAGGCTGTCTGGTCGATGGCGCGGCGGCTGTGCCCCGATGCGCGCAGGCGTATCGTTGCCGCGCTTTCCACCGTCGCCTGCGCGCTGGCGGGTGGTATTTATGTGCAAATGGCCGTGATGGCGCTGGGTGCCATCGCGGGCAGCTGGCGGACAAAACCCGCGCCCGATACAACGTCGGCAGATGCCGCGCTGCCGTCTGTGATATCCGGCGCGGCCGCATGGCGGGCGCTGCGGGTCTTTGCCCTTTTGCTTGTCGCCTTGCCCGTTCTTGCCTTTGCCCTTGGCGCGGGACAGGGTGATGCCATATCCCCCGCGGCGATGGCCGATGTGTTTTACCGCAGCGGCGCGCTGGTTTTCGGCGGCGGGCATGTGGTTTTGCCGCTGCTGCATGACGCGCTGCCGCCCCTGCGGCAGGATATCATGATGTACTACGGCTTTGCGCAGGGTCTGCCGGGCCCGCTGTTTGCGATTGCGGCGGCGCTGGGCTATGCGCTGCTGCCGTCATCACCGCTGATGGGCGCGGCGCTCGCCGTGACCTTCATTTTCCTGCCCGGGTTTCTGGTGGCGATATCGGGATATTATTTCTGGCAGCGTCTTTTGGCCATGCCGCGATTGATGGCGGCGCTATCGGGGCTTTCGGCGGCGGTTGTGGGTATCCTCGCGGGGACGCTGATAGACCCTGTGCTGACAGGCGCTATTCATCATGTGCAGGATGCGGTTTTTATTGCGGCCTGCTTCGCACTTGCGCAGTGGAAAAATATCCCTGCGCCCGCTGTGATGGCGCTTTGTGCGCTATATGTCTGGGCCGGAGGGGTGCTTGCATGACGCGCCAGCGGCTGGATCAGGCATTGGTTGAACGCGGCCTTGCCCCCAGCCGCGCGCGGGCGCAGGCCATGATACGCGCAGGCCATGTGACGGTCAGCGGCAAAGTGCAAACCAAACCAGCGGCAGAGGTTACGGCGGCAGAAGATATCGCCATCAGCGGCGATGTGCATCCGTGGGTATCGCGCGGAGGTATCAAGCTCTCCCATGCGCTGGATGTTTTCGCGCTGGATGTTGCGGGGGCGGTGTGTCTGGATCTCGGCGCGTCTACCGGCGGGTTTTGCGATGTGCTGCTGTCGCGCGGCGCGGCGAAAATTTATGCCGTGGATGTCGGGCAGGGACAGTTGCATGAAAAACTGCGCGGCGATGCGCGTATTATCAATCTTGAATCCACCCACGCCAAAGACCTGACGCGCGCGCGGGTGCCCGATGCGCCCGATGTACTGGTCGCGGATGTCAGTTTTATCAGCCTGACCAAGGTGCTGCCGTTTGTGCTGCCGCTGCTGGCGGCGTCGGCGCGGGCGGTGCTGCTGGTCAAACCGCAATTCGAATCATCCCCTGCCGATATCGGCAAGGGCGGCATTGTGCGCGATGAAGCCGTGCAGGCCGCCGCCGTGGCCAGCGTGAGCGCTTTCCTGCGCGCGGCGGGCTGGCAGGTCAGCCCCGCCATCGACAGCCCCGTCACCGGTGGCGACGGTAACCGCGAATATTTAATTTATGCATATAAATCATAGGCATAAATAATATTTTGACATAAAACATAAGGACGTTTACTGTTTTTCATGCTCCCCGTGTTAGGCTAAAGCCATGGCAGATAACGATTCACCCCCGCATTCGGACAAAACGGCCGCCCTGCGCAAGGCCGTGCTGGCCGAGGTGCGCCTGACGCCGCTGGGCCGTGCGCTTTTGCGCGAACTGGGCCGTTTGCGGGTGAATATCGTATTCACCGACAACGTGCCGGGCGGCGAAAACGGCAACAAACTTTTCGGTCTGTTCGACCCGCGCATCAATACATTATTCGTCGATGCAAACGCGCCGCGCGCGGCGCAGCTGCATTTCTTCGCGCATGAAGCGCGCCACGCCCTGCAAATGGAACAGGGCCGCAAGCTGACGGATGCAGGCAAAAATACATCCGTGGATTATTTCTCCCCCGCCGCGCAGCTATATCTGATGCGTCTGCGCGAACTGGACGCCGATACCTTCGCCGTCTATTTCGTCGCGCAGCATGATATGCACACGCGCAGCAATCATTTCGCGCATATGGCGAAACGCGGCTTTCTGTTCGGCAAGGACCCGTATGACCGCGCCGGCCTCTATGAGGCGTTTCAGAAAAAATGGGAAGACCTTGGCAAGCCGCGCGATCTGACGGCGCCCACGCGCACCGCAGCCGATGCGTTTTTGCAAAATACCGCGCTTTTGAATACCTACAATAACTTCGCCCTGCATGTGTGGGAAAATACGCTGTTGCAGGGCCTCAAAGACAACGCGCAAAAACCCGAAAGCAGTTTTTCGCGCGGCTTTTCTGCGATTGTGCGTAGCGCCCAAAACGCACAGGCGAAGAAAAAAACAAAAACCGGCGGCGTACGCGATATTTTCGCGCAGCATGCGGCCGCTTACAAAAAGATTTTGCCGCGCAGCCGTGTGCCGGATTATACGGGCGGTCAAAGCGCGGCGGCCTTTACCCGCCATGTCTGCGACAAACCCAAAGACGCCAATCCGTGGCATACCACGAATTTCCGCTATGAACGCGCCATGGACAGTTTTAACCGCGCCCTCGCCCATTACGCCGCCGTGCCCGCCGCTGCAAATAACAACGCGCAGCCCGCCGCCGCGCAAAAAAAACGGGGGCCGCGCGCATGAGCAGCCCCGTAAACACATCGGTTTCCCTGCGCGCGCGTATGCGTGAAACCATCGTGCAGTTTTGCCACGAACGTTTGCATGGTCGCGACAGCGACCGCCGTCAGCAGGCGATGGATATGCTCTATACAACGCCGGAGGGCAAGGCGCTTCTGGATACCGCCGCGCAATACAATGTACCGATCCGCTTTATGCGGGCGGGTAAAGTGGGCGCACTGGGTTCCCTTTCCAAAAACCCCGAAGACGCCACCGTCGGTGTATCTGTGGCGAATACTGGCAATCTGCCGCAGATGGTGCTGACGCTGTATCATGAACTGCGGCATCTCAAACAGCAGGAAGAACAGGGCGATATCAAAAACGGTGTCTTTACAGGATTGAAGAATACGCGGCGCTCGCACGTGCTGGCGCTGATGCAGGAGGCGGATGCCTTTACAAGCGAGGCGATGTTTGCGCTCGACCGCCACGCCGCCGGCGATAAAACCTATTTGGACAGCATCATGAGCCGCCGCGACGACCTGGCGCAGGTGAGCGCGCGTTATATCAAAACGGCGCCTGTGGCATATGACCAGGATAGAGACGCCTTCCGACGCGGGCTTTTCACGCATATTATGCTCGAAGGTCTCGCGGGTTATTCGGCGTCTTATTTCCTTGGTTATGCCGCCGCTTTCCGCAAGGCGGCCACCAAAGACGCATTCACGGCGCTCGTCGGCGATTTGCGTGAACTGCGCAAGCCGGATAGCGGCGGCGAACTGGCTTCTGCTTACGGCGCATCTTATGTGCAGAAAACGTCTATGACAGCGCTGGCGCGCGTGTTCTTTAAAACGCTGCCGCAGGCCGAACAAGAGGCGCTGGATCTGGTTGAGAAAACCGTACGCGGCGTTGGCAAAATGAGCGAGGAGCAATACCAGAAAACACGAGAAGCCGCGACCTCCGCTCTGCTGTCATTCTATCAAACCGACCCGCGTGATGTTGTTTATTCAATCGAAGCCGATACCTTGCGGCGTACCATATCTGCGGCGGCTGTCGCCAGCGCGCCCGATTTGCGCCAGGCCTTCGCAAAGGTGGCCACGCGCAAAATGCAAGCTCCTGCCGGGTTCGCCCAGCGTCCGCCGCGTCCTTTTTGAGTTAATGCTTGTCCCCAAAAGGGTTTTTGGCACTATCGCGGCTTTCGATGCTGCTATCGATGGGGATGGTCTGGTCGGTTTCTGCTTGCAGGAACAGTCCGTCATCTCCGCGCCAGTCAATCTCAAGCGGCATGTGGAATACAAAACCGATCCCCTCGCGCGGGCCGAAACTCAGGCTTTTGCAGCGCACCGGCACCGGCGTTTCCTGCGCTTTATACCCGATCAGCTCTGCCGCTTGACATGCCGCGCCATCATCGGTGATGGACAGGGCAAGTTTCGCGCCTTCTATACGTTGTCCATCTTGCTTGCGGTAGGAAAAAACGACATCGCGTGCGGCGTCGGCGGCGCCCTCCTTATACCGCAACGTGAGCTGCCTGAACGTCAATGTCTGCGTGCAAGCGCTTTCAACCCATAGCGTTTGTGTGCCTCTGAAATAGCGGCCGCCTTCAAGGATTTCCCCGCCGGGTCCCGGCGTGGCTGATGTGGATATCTGCAGGCAAGGCGCCGAGATATCCAGAGACTTAAACCCGTATATATAGGGGTGCGGCATTTCCGCGCGTGCGGCGGCGGAAAACAGCATTGCGAAAATCAGAGCTGCGGCAGCGAAGCGCATCAAGCCGTTTCTTTGAAAAGCTCGCGGCCGATGAGCATGCGGCGGATTTCAGATGTGCCTGCGCCGATTTCATACAGTTTTGCATCGCGCAGCAAACGGCCGGTCGGATAATCGTTGATATACCCGTTACCGCCGAGGCATTGAATAGCCTCCAGCGCCATCCAGGTTGCTTTTTCGGCGGCGTACAAAATGGCGCCCGCCGCGTCCTTGCGCGTGATTTCCTTGCGGTCGCAGGCCTTGCCGACGGCATAGACATAGGCGCGCGCGGTATTCAGCGCGACGTACATATCGGCGATTTTGCCCTGCATCAGCTGAAACTCGCCGATGCTCTGGCCGAACTGTTTGCGCTCATGCACATAGGGCAGCACAATATCCATGCAGGCCTGCATGATGCCGATGGGGCCTGCGGCCAGCACAGCGCGTTCGTAATCAAGGCCGCTCATCAGAACGTTCACGCCCTTGCCCGTCATGCCGAGGATGTTTTCTTCCGGCACTTCGCAATCTTCGAAAACCAGCTCGCAGGTGTTCGACCCGCGCATGCCTAGTTTGTCCAGTTTTTGCGCCGTCGAAAAACCCTTGAATGTTTTTTCGATGATAAAGGCGGTCATGCCCTTGGCGCCCGCGGCAGGGTCGGTTTTGGCATAGACGACCAGCGTGTCGGCATCGGGGCCGTTGGTGATCCACATCTTGTTGCCGTTCAGCACATAGCGGTCGCCTTTTTTCTCGGCGCGTAGTTTCATCGACACAACGTCAGATCCTGCGCCCGGCTCGCTCATGGCCAATGCGCCGATTTTGCGGCCCGCGCAAAGGTCCGGCAGGTATTTCTTTTTCTGCTCGATGCTGCCGTTGAGGCGGATCTGGTTCACGCAGAGGTTCGAAAACGCCCCATACGACAGCCCGATCGAGGCCGAAGCGCGGGAGATTTCTTCCATCGCGATAATATGTTCGCAATAGCCAAGGCCGGAGCCGCCGTATTCTTCCTCGACCGTGATGCCGAGCAGACCCAGCTTGCCGAATTCCGGCCACAGGCCGTTCGGAAATTCGTTGCTGCGGTCAACCGCGGCGGCGATGGGGGCGATATTGTCCTGCGCGAAGGCGCGCACGGTTTCGCGGATCATGTCGGCATTTTCGCCCATATCGAACTTCAGCGACGGGTAATCAAGAGCCTTGGGCACATAGCTTTCGACGTGAAGGGTATCGGCGGTATGGGCGTCAACAGAAGACATGCTTTGCGCTTTCATCGTTTGAAACTCCGGTTGTGGTCGGCCACAGCATAGCGAAAATGCCGCGCTTTGGCGACCCTGCAAAGCCGGATGCGGCGCAGCATAAAAGCCTGCGTATTATGACATAAATCAGTTCGGGCGGCGGATGTTGGCGCGCATCGGGCAGCAGGTGATGGTGATGGTTCGGGGCAGCCCCTGGGTGATGGTATCGATTTCCAGCCGCAGCTGCGCTTTTTGCGCATCGTGCCGTGCGGTTTCCGCCGCGCCCTGTACCGGCACAATTTGCACCGCAAGGCTGTCATAGCCCAGCTGCACGGCTAGTTCACGCACGCTTTGCCCCTGATTGTTGGTCAGGTCCGGATTGGCGCCGCGTTTCAGCAGCAGCGATACGCATTCGACCGCGCACCAGCCAACGGCCACGTGCAGCGCCGTCCAGCCGCTGTCGTCGCGCGCATTTACAATATCGGGCAGCAGGGTGATATGGCTTTCCAGCGCGGTGCGCAGCGCCTCCGCATCGCCGCAGCTGCAGGCCTCCAGCACTTCGGTGCAGGCACTGGCCAGCTCGCTCTTGCGCAGGCCGCCAACGCCCTTGGCGGGGGCCTTGGGGGCGCGGCGGGGGCTGAATGATTCGCGGGCGTGCGGGGTTAATCGGGGCATGGCGATAATACGGCTTCTTTCAAAAACCCTATAAGCCTAGCACCGGCCTGTATTATGTCCAGAAAATTTTGCGGCAGCGCGCAAAAACGCCTGTTTCACGGGCAGATTCGTCTACAGCAGGAAAACGGTGGCCAGACCCAGAAAGGCCAAAAACCCGATAACATCCGTCATCATGGTGAGGAAGATTCCCGCCGCCGGCGCGGGGTCGATATTCATACGCGTGAGCGTAACGGGCACGAACGCGCCGAAAAATCCGGCGACCAGCAGGTTGATAACAAGGGCGGAGGCAATCACCAGCCCCAGTTTCAAATCATGAAACCACCACCACACCGCCGTGCCCAGCAGCAGCGCGAAAAACGCGCCGTTCAGCATGCCGACCAGACATTCCTTGCCAATCACGCGCCAGGCGTTGGCGGCAGACAGCTCTTTGGTCGCGAGCGCGCGCACGGCAACCGTCAGCGTTTGCGTGCCCGCGTTGCCGCCCATCGAGGCGACAATCGGCATCAAAACAGCCAGCGCGACGATTTTTTCAATCGACCCTTCGAACAGGCTGATGACGCTGGCCGCGATAAAGGCGGTGAACAGATTGACAATAAGCCACGTCGAGCGTGACCGCGCCGTCGCGAGTGTGGAGCTGTAAATATCTGAATCGCTCACACCGCCCATGCTCAGCAGGTCTTCTTCCGCCTCCGCATCGATAACGTCAACGACGTCGTCAACGGTGATGACGCCGACAAGACGCCCGACATCGTCCACAACCGGCGCGGACAAAAGGTCTTTGCGGCGGAAAATCTGCGCCACCTGTTCCTGGTCCATGGTGATGGGGACTTTGACATGGTTTTCATCGACGATGGATTCCATTTTCACGCTGCGCTGCGTGCATAGAACATCGCTGAGCGTGACGGAGCCGATATATTTATGCATCGGGTCGACAATGAAAATGTCATAGAATTTATCGGGCAGCGATTCAGATGCCGCGCGCAGATAATCCGCCGTTTTGCCGACCGTCCAGAACTGCGGGATGGCGACGAATTCGCGCTGCATCAGACGGCCCGCGGATTCTTCGGGGAAGTTGAGGCCTTCCTCGACCACGGCGCGTACGCGGCGCGACAGGTGGCGCATAATCTCGCTGCGGCGGGTTTCGTCCAGCTCGTCAATCAGGTGGATGGCGTCGTCGGATTCCAGCTCGTTCACAATCGCCGCAATATGCGGGCCGGACATATTGGCCAGAAGCTCGTTGAGGATTTCGTAGCTGAGGTACGAAAAAACCTCCGGCGCCAGATCGTCTTCGAGAATATCGACAAGCCGGTGGCGCAGCGGGCCGACTTTGGTCAGCAGTTCCGCCGCGTCAGGCGGGGGCAGGCCCGCGCATTTATCGCGGATGTCGGCGGTCTGGTCGTCTTCAAGCAGGGTGACGACATCGCGGATAAAATCATCCGACAGGCCGAGCTGCTGCTCCGCCGCCATTTCATCGGCGGCGGCGCTATCGGGGGCTTCTGCGCCCTGCAGCTCGTCGTCTTTATGCTCCATCGGCCCTCTTCAAGCGGGGTCAGGCGCGTTTGCGCGCCGCACCTTTGCCAGCCTTGCCAGCGGGTTTTTTGCCGCCGGCGGCCTTGCCGGGCTTGGCGGTCGATTTTGCCTTGGCCGCTTTTACCGCTTTGGTGGCCTTGGCTGCTTTCGCGGTTTTGGCTGCTTTGCTGGCGGCGGTTTTTTTGGCGGCGGGCTTCGCGGCTTTTTGCGGCTGCTTTTCACGCTCCAGCAACTGCGCGCAGACCGAAGCATAGGCTGCCGCGTTCACAATCCCGCGCGACGTGACAGACGGCACCATGATATGTACCGGCTGCGCCGCGCCCAGCAGCAGCGGGCCGACGGTGATGCCATCGCCCAGCGCACGCATGATGTGGAAGGTGATATTCGCCGCATCGATGTTCGGCATGATGAGAAGGTTTGCCTCCCCCTTCAGGCGCGAATTGGGGAACATCATCTGGCGCACTTCTTCGGACAGGGCCGCGGCGGCGGTCATTTCGCCTTCCACCTCCAGATCCGGCGCGCGTTCGCGGATCAGCTCCACGGCGCGGCGCATTTTGACGGTGCTGTCGCGGTCGATGCTGCCAAAATCGGAATGTGACAGCAGGGCGATTTTCGGCTCTACACCGAAACGGCGCACTTCGGTTGCGGCCATGATGGTCATGTCGCAAATCTGCTCCGCCGTCGGGTTCGGATTGACGTAGGCGTCGCAGATGAAATACGTGCCCTTGGACAAAATCATCACGTTCATGGCGGCATAGGTATCGTTGCCTTCCGTATGGCCGATGATGTCGGTCACGTATTTGAAATGGCGGTCATAGCGGCCAATGGTGCCGCAAATCAGCGCATCGGCGTCGCCTTTGTAAACCATCAGCGCGGCGATGACCGAATTGCGCGTGCGCACGGCCTGCTTGGCGATGGCGGGCGTGACGCCCTTGCGCTCCAAAAGCGCGTGATAGGTTTGCCAGTAGTCGTTATAGCGGCTGTCGCCTTCGGGGTTGACGAGATCGAAATCGACACCCTTTTTCATACGCAGGCCCATGCGCTTCAGACGCGTCATGATGACTTCTTCGCGGCCAATCAGGATGGGGCGGGCGATTTCATCGTCGATGATGGTTTGCGCGGCGTGCAGCACGCGGGTTTCTTCACCTTCGGCGAAGGCGATGCGTTTCGGGCTGCTCGATGCGCGCTCGAAAATCGGACGCATCAGCTGGCCGGATTTGAACACGTATTTTTCCAGCGAAGCGCGATAGGCGTCGAAATCTTCGATGGGGCGCGTCGCCACGCCGCTGTCCATCGCGGCCTTCGCAACGGCGGGCGGCAGCTCGAGGATCAGGCGGGTATCGAAAGGCTTCGGAATCAGATAATCCGCGCCGAAGCTCATCGGCTCTTCGCCATAAACGGCGGCCATTTCGGCACTGGTTTCCTGCATGGTCAGCTCCGCGAGGGCGCGGACGCAAGCCAGTTTCATTTCTTCGTTGATGGTGGTCGCACCGACGTCCAGCGCACCGCGGAAAATGAATGGGAAACAAAGAACGTTGTTCACCTGGTTCGGGTAATCGCTGCGGCCCGTGCAGATAACGGCATCGGGTTTCGCCGCGCGCGCTTCTTCGGGCATGATTTCAGGCGTGGGGTTCGCAAGCGCCATAATCAGCGGCGCATCCGCCATGGTTTTCACCATATCGCCCTTGAGAACGCCCGGGCCGGACAGGCCGAGGAATACGTTCGCGCCCTTGATGGCATCGGCCAGCGAACGTGCGCTGGTTTTTTGCGCGAATTGTTCCTTTTCGGGGTCCATGCTTTCGTTGCGGCCTTTATACACAACGCCCGCGCGGTCGGTCAGGGTGATGTTTTCCTTGGGCAGGCCAAGGGCGACCAGCAGGTTCACGCAGGCCATCGCCGACGCACCGGCGCCGGAGGTGACCAGCTTCACGTCTTTCAGTTTGCGGCCGGAATATTTCATCCAGTTGGTGAAAGCGGCGCCGACGATGATGGCGGTGCCGTGCTGATCGTCATGGAACACGGGAATGTTCATACGCGCTTTCAGGCGGCGTTCGATTTCGAAACATTCGGGCGCCTTGATGTCTTCAAGGTTGATGCCGCCGAAGCTCGGCTCCAGCGCGGCGACGATATCGACGATTTTGTCGATGTCTTTTTCATCAAGCTCGAGATCGAGCGCATCGATGCCCGCGAATTTTTTGAAAAGAACCGCTTTGCCTTCCATCACCGGCTTTGCGGCCAGCGGGCCGATGTCGCCAAGACCCAGCACGGCGGTACCGTTGGTGATAACGGCCACCAGATTGCCGCGCGCGGTGTACAGCGATGCGGTTTTGGGGTCTGCCGCGATTTCTTCACAGGGCGCCGCAACACCAGGGGAATAGGCGAGCGCGAGGTCGCGCTGCGTGCCAAGCGCCTTGGTCGGCGTGATGGCGATCTTGCCCGGGCCGCCCGGATTTTTGTGATATTCGAGGGCGGCTTGGTAAAGTGCGTCTTTTTTGAGTGCCATGTGCGAAAAAACTCCTGGAGGGTCGGCAGGCAGCGGGCCGCAGGCGCGGCGCGTCGGCCTTTGCGCGTGAGACTAACACGAAACGCAAAACTTTTGAAAATCAAAAGGAAAGGGAGAGAGATGGTGCGGTCAAGAAGACTCGAACTTCCACGGGTTGCCCCACAACGACCTCAACGTTGCGCGTCTACCAATTCCGCCATGACCGCACAAAAGGTAGGACAGTTTAAAACTGCCGTATGGAAATATCAGATTGCATCCGGAGTCGCAAGGATATTCGCGGCATATTATATTCCATAATATAAAATACGGGACAAAGCCTGTCCGTAAGGCCTGTTTACAGCCGCGCGGCTTGCGCTACACTTGGTATGCGGCCTTTTCATGCAAACATCTCCCGCCGCTAGAAAGCAGAACTATCATGGATATCTCGACTTCCCAGCTTCTGGTCGCCTTTGGCGCGACCGCAGCCGCGGGGCTGGCGACGGCGTTTGGCAGTTTTCTGGTTTTTGTGTCCAAGGCGCCGAGCCCGCGTCTTCTCGCCTTCGGTCTTGCCTTTGCAGGCGGCGCGATGGTTTTTGTGTCGCTGTCGGAAATTCTCAATAAATCCGTCGCGTCCTTCACAATCGCCTATGGCGACAAGATGGGTTTTACCTACGGCACGCTCGCGTTCCTTGCGGGGGTATTTTTGATTGCGGCGATCGACCGTCTGGTGCCGAACCCGCATGAAACCCTCGAAGCGGAAGATCCGCATTTCAAGGAACAGAACCGCGCCTATATCAAACGTGTCGGCCTTTTGACGGCGGTGGCGATTACCGCGCATAACTTCCCCGAAGGTCTTGCGACATTTTTCGCGATGCTGAATGACCCCGTCGTCGGCCTGCCGCTCGCCCTTGCGATTGCCATTCACAATATCCCCGAAGGCATCGCGATTGCCGTGCCGGTCTATTACGCAACGGGCAGCAAGAAATATGCTTTTGCCGCAAGTCTGCTGTCCGGCCTTGCCGAACCTGTCGGCGCGGCAATAGGTTATTTGCTGCTGGCGCCGTTTTTGTCGGATGCCGTGTTCGGCGCGGTTTTCGGGATTATCGCGGGCGTGATGGTGTTTCTGGCGCTGGATGAACTGCTGCCCGCCGCCAAGCGCTACGCCAAATCGCATGAAACCGTCTATGGCCTGATTACCGGCATGGCCGCGCTCGCCATCAGTCTGGTGCTGTTCAAGTGGTGATATAAAAAGGCAGCGCCCTGAGCTTAGCGTCCCGGCGCGTTGTTCCGGTGGTTCACGCGGGCAATGCCGCCGTTTGCGCTGCAGCCGCGTTCATGCGTCAGCGATTCAACATTATCGTCGGCAAGGATTTTATCGAATTTATCCTTGTGCATGTTGTAGCAGACGTTGCCTTCGGCGAAACGCGCAAGGCTTTCTTCCGCCGCGTTCAGCGGGCCGTTGGTGCTTTTGACATACGATGTGCCTGCAACATGGTCGGCGACGGTCATGGTGTCGGATTTGAAATCGAAAACCACAGTGCGGCGCCCGTCTTTCATGGTGTGGGTCAGGCCGTCGGTTTCAAATGAAAAGGTGCTGGGGAAAATCGGCGCGTCCGCCGCCGCGCCATCGGCGGGCTTGGGGTCGCTGCAGCCGGCAACGGTAATAAACGCGGAGAGCAGCGCGGCCTTGGCCATAGCGAATGTAGACATCGAATCCCCCTTCGTGCCATGTGCGAACATTCGCCTATGGTAACAAAAGGGCGTTAAGATTCGATTGCCGCGCGGTGCGCGCGACGGCCTTAGTTCGGTTTGAAACCGCCGCCGTTTTTCGGCGGTTCGATTTTGGCAGCGGGGGCGGGCTTCGCCTTGGGCGGCAGGATACCGCCGTTCTGGCCGTGCTTTTCAAAAAACAGCTCGTCCATCTGTTCGCGAAACGATTGGGGCAGCAGGCGGTAGGCGGCCATATAATGGAAATCAGGCTCCGCCGACGGGGTGGTATCCTTGTAGCGCATCAAGGATTCTTCCATGTCGCGCAGGATCAGGAACGCGGCATCGAAATTCATGCGGAATTCATCGCTGTCGCTGCCGATGCGGCGGCCGGTGTATTTGGTGATGGCTTCGCGGTAGGCGCGGCTGACGTCCTGCACCCCTGCGGTAACAGTCTTGATGTTGTTCTGGATGGAAATCGTCCAGTAGCCTTCTTTGGTGCGCTTGGCGGTCAGCTGCACAAATTTGTCGGTGCCTTCAAGCCCCGGTACCGGCAGTTGGCGCGTGGTCATCTGTTTGACTTCGTCGAAGGAGTTTGCCGCTTTGTTGAACCAGCCTTTAAACATCGAAAAGCCTCCTTCTTTTTACAGAATGGTATAATTTTCTGAAATATTGTCGGTTTATCCGGAATTTTTTCTAAAGACGGTGGCCGGATATGTCAAGGGGGGCTTTTCAACAGGCGGGGGAGGGATTATGTTCAGAACATTCGACATATTTGATTTTTATATACAAACGAAAGCGATTTTTTAATGGCGATTGCCCAAAAAAAGCCTGCCGCGTCCAAACCTGCTGCCCGGAAAGCATCTGTGCAAAAAATCCCTGTCCATTGGCAAACCGAAGAACGCCCCGTGCCCTATGACCGCGCCCTTGCCTTCATGGAAGCGAAGGTCGCGATGATCCGCGAAAAGGGCGAGCGGGATATGGTCTGGCTGCTCGAACATCCGCCCGTTTATACTGCCGGCACCAGCGCCGACCCCAAAGATCTTCTCAATCCGCGCTTTCCTGTCTATAGCGCGGGCCGCGGCGGACAATATACCTATCACGGCCCCGGCCAGCGCGTGGCCTATGTCATGACCGACCTCCAGCGCCGCAGCAAGGCGGCAGGGCCTGACCTGCGCGTTTATATCCACGACCTTGAGGAGTGGATTATCCAAACGCTGACAAGTTTTAATATCAAAGGTGAACGCCGTTCAGATCGCGTGGGCATCTGGGTTGATATGAAACCCTTCGGCAAGCCCAAGGGCACCGAGGCGAAAATCGCCGCCATCGGCGTGCGCGTGCGCAAGTGGGTCGCTTTTCATGGCGTCTCGCTCAACGTCAATCCCGACCTGTCGCATTTCGACGGCATCGTGCCCTGCGGCATTTCGCAGCATGGGGTGACGTCGCTTGCCGATCTGGGCGTCAAGGTGACGATGCAGGACATCGACCGCGCCCTGCAGGACGCCTGGCCGAAAGTTTTCGGCTAACCCCCAAGCCCTTCAAAGGTGCGCGACATGAGCCTTATCCCTGCTTTCCGCGCGGTCTTGAACCATGACGTCACCGACGAACAGGTCGCGGCGCTGGAAAAGAATATCCGCGCGCTCAAAGGGGTGGTCAGCGTGGCCTTCAACCAAAACGCCCCGGCCAAGAATACTTGCGAAAAATATCTGCTTGTCAGTCACATGCCCGGACAGAATGTCGAGCAGACCGTGGCGCGCATGGACGGTATCCAGCGCACGCAAGCCGCGCGATTCTAAAAAGATTTGCAGAGCCTTTCCGGCTACCGGCGGCCTGTTGGCGGCGGCGAAAAATCGTTTTTTAACACATGATTCGTTTGTGCTGCAATGCGGGAGGTGCATAAACACCGCAAAATGCTCAATTTAGTAATTATATAACAATATTGTATTCATTTAATAAATTTTATTTCGATAAAATCGCCTTGCCTTTAATAATATTTTCGAATAACAATATTTGACCTAAGCAAGATACCGGCACCAAAGACTGCAACCGCATACAAAACGGAGGCACTATTGGCACAAAGGGTTTCGGCCACGACGATTACCGAGATCACGACCTCCCCGGGGTTTGTCCCGCCGGGCAAGGTGCCGACCCCGCCGTCCCGCGAAGAGCTGATCAGCAGCATCCAGAAGTCCATCGACGCCCGCATTGAAAAATTCACCCGCCTGCTGTCCGGCCCGCTGAACGAAGAAGACCAGCGCCGCGCCACCGAGTCTCTCGAGCGCGCGCAGGCAAACCAGAAATGGTTCGCGCAGGCCGTGACGGAAATTCCCGAAGGCTTCCAGCTGACGCCGGTTCTCTACAGCAAGATTACACAAGACCAGAACGGCGCCGTTCACGATGAATATCTGTCGAATGTGCGCGCGCGTTTTTTGAAATTCATCGGTGAAAATCACGCTGATGCGGCGCGGGCGCTCGGCATTTGCGAATTCGGTATCGAGCGCATGAAAAACGGCCTCGACCCTTCCGACAAGGAAGGCCGCCCATATGATATGAACATCGATCATATCATCGAGCGCGCGGGCAGCGGCCTTTGGGCGAACAGCAAAGAAAAAGATCCCGACCAAAAGCCCGAAGTCGAAGATAAATTCCGCCAGAACCATTTCGGCAACCTGATCCTTATTCCGACCAAAATCCACGATTTCAAAAACACGCTGAACGGTCTTCAGCGCATCGGCGATATGCAGCCGGGCGAAAGCAAATGGATTTTGATGCTGACCCCCGAGCGCAACGAGAAAAACCCCGGTTTTATTTGCCCGCCGCAAACGCCGGGCAGCCGCTGGGATGTGCTGGCGGTTCGCCCCAAAGACCCCTTCAACGACATTCACCATGCCGATTTCATCGCCAAACAGGCGATGGACCGCCTGCGCGAATTCCACACCAACCCTGTGGTTGACAAGGGCCTGATGGCCGTCGAGGAAATTGCCCGCCGTTACCAGCGCGACGCGGCGCTGATGGCGAATGATAACATCAAGGGTCGCCGCAGCCTGGCCAAGATTTTCAACGACGTCATCGAACATGACGAAGCCGCACGCGACATGGAAAAATTGTTGCGCCCGATTATCAAGGAAGTGGCGGACAATCTGGGTACGGCTTTCGATCATGTGGCCGAAAACCTCGGTGGCCCCAAGGGGCAAAAACTGCTGCATAACTTCAATGCGTTCTACCGCGGCGGTGCGATGCGCCAGCTGCGCGAGCAGACCCGAAAACTCCCGATGGACGAAGCCAAGCAGCTGTTTGATATTTGCAGCGTGATTGATGCGGATATGAATGTGCTGATGCCGCAAAAACCGCGTGAAGAATCTGCGGCAGTGCCGACGCGCTCCCCCGCCCGCCCCGAAAGCGGCGTTGCACGCCAGTCTTTCAACCGCAGCGGCAAACGTCAGGGCCGCAATGACAACGGCCTGTCCAAACCCGGCGAAGGCTGGCAAAAGAACAAACGCAAAAAGCGCAACGGTTCGCGCCACCGCGACTGGCGCGAATAAATCCTCCGCCTAAAAAATGAAATAAATTCAGGCAGATAACGTGTATCTGGCTGTCGCCATGCGTCCGTTTGATACGGCTTGCGGGTCTGCCAAAACCTTTGCAATTCAAGGCCGATATGTTAAAAATCCTGCAAAATGAATATTTTGCGGCGGTTTGCCGCGCCGGAGGCCTTTGCCATGTCCACTCCCTCGCCCAGTTTCAAGCAACCTGTCCCCGCTGCGGCGCTGGATGTTGATGCGCTTTGCAACCGCTTCCTGAACCGCGAAGCGGTCATCGGCGTCATCGGTCTTGGCTATGTCGGTCTGCCGCTGGTCTGCGCGATTTGCGCGCAAGGGTTCAAATCCGTGGGCTTTGATATCGACACCGATAAAATCGACCGCCTGAGCAAAGGCGAGTCCTACATCGGCAACATCCACAACGACAAAATCGCATCGCTGGTCAGCGGCGGCAGTTTTCTGCCGACGGGTGATTTCAGCCGCCTGTCGGGTGTGGATGCGATTTTGATGTGCGTGCCGACGCCGCTCAACAAAAACCGCGAACCCGACATGACCTATGTCGAGGAAACCGCCAAAACCATCGCCAAGCATCTGCGCCGCGGCCAGCTGGTGGTGCTGGAATCGACGACATGGCCGGGCACGACGCGCGAACTTCTGAAGCCGATCCTCGAAGCGGGCAGCGGGCTCAAGGCGGGCGAAGATTTCTTCCTCGCCTTCTCGCCGGAGCGAGAAGATCCGGGCAATCCGCAGTTCCATACCGCAATTATCCCGAAAGTCGTCGGCGGCGACGGCCCTGCCGCGCTGCGCCTTGCACAAACCATGTACGACCAGTTCCTGACCAAAACTGTTGCGGTATCGACGGCGGACACGGCCGAAGCCGTCAAGCTGACCGAAAACATTTTCCGCGCGGTTAACATCGCCCTCGTGAACGAGCTCAAGGTGATTTACGATTCCATGGGCATCGACATCTGGGAAGTCATCGAGGCGGCGAAAACCAAGCCCTTCGGCTACATGCCGTTTTATCCCGGCCCCGGCCTCGGTGGTCACTGCATTCCCATCGACCCCTTCTATCTGACGTGGAAAGCGCGCGAACATGGCGTTTCGACCAAGTTCATCGAGCTTGCGGGCGAAATCAACGTTTTCATGCCGCGTTTTGTCGTGGGCCGTTTGACCGAAGCGCTGGACCTGCGCTTTTCGAAATCGCTGAACGGCGCGAAAATCCTGCTGCTCGGCATGGCGTATAAAAAGAACGTCGCGGATATCCGCGAAAGCCCTGCCTTCGGTATCATGGAGCTGTTGCAAAAACGGCAGTCGGTGATTTCCTATCACGACCCGTTTGTCGATGTTGTGCCGCATACGCGCGAACATGCGGCCTTTGGCGGTATGGTATCGTCGCCGCTGACGCCCGAAGTTATCGCGGCAGCGGATGCGGTGGTGATTGTCACTGACCACAGCGGCGTGAATTATGACATCGTGGCGCAGCATGCCCGCCTTGTCGTCGATACCCGCAACGTCTTTGCCGCCCGCACAGATCGCCATAATATCGTCAAGGCCTAGGCCGCCGAAAGGCGCGCCGCGCTTGATTAAATCCGGCCAAGCCCATAGACTTAAACAAATTCACGGGAGGGGATTTCTGACATGTTCGGTTTCGGTAAAAAAGAGGAGCCCAAGCTCGTCGGCGCCAAGCGCAAACTGGAACAGGCGAAGAAATACGGTACGGGTTTTCAGGTTAAATCCAAGCGCGAGGGTAAAGAGCCCAATCCGCAGCTGGCCGCAGCAATCGTCTGGGCGATGGCCGTGGGCGCCGCCGCACTTCTGAGCGAGGCCGTCAAGAAAGGCGAGACCTACAGCACGGGTAATCCCGGCTTTGACAGCCTGATGTTCGGCTCTTCCGTGCCGACGTTTCTGGGCACGCCTGAAATCGACTACCTGTTGCTGCTGGTGATCCGCGGCACGATTATCTTCGCGATCGCCGGTGTTATTCCCGGGTTGACGCTTTTCTGGCAGCGTCTTTTCGACAAGGCGCATATGAATGTCTATATCGGCTTTTGGGGCGTCACGGTTGGCATCAGTCTGATCTATCTGCTGTCCAAAGGATTTCTTGCCGATATCGCCAAGCAATTCTCCCAAGCTTTCATGTAATGCGCGGCCTTGCCGCGTCCCAACCTTTCTTTTTGCCTTTCGGCAGGAGCATTTAAATGGATAAACCGTGGTGGATGTGGGCGATCTTTTTCGGGGTCGTCGCGTTTCTGCTGTTCCTCGATCTCGGTGTTTTTCAAAAGAAAAGCCACGAGATTGGCATGCGCGAAAGCCTGAAGATGAGCGCTTTCTATATCAGCATGGGCCTTCTCTACGGCGCATGGCTGTGGTTTGAACTGGGCGCGGCGCAGGGCAGTTTGTACCTGACGGGCTTTCTGGTCGAAAAATCGCTGTCGCTCGATAACATTTTTGTCATCTCGCTGGTTTTTGCCTATTTCAAAATCCCGCGCATGTACCAGCACCGGGTGTTGTTCTGGGGCATTCTCGGCGTGATTGTGCTGCGCGGCGCGACGATTCTTCTGGGCGCCACCATCATCCATAAATTCGAATGGGTGCTTTATATCTTTGCGGCCTTCCTGATTTTCAGCGGCGTCAAAATGCTGTTCATGAAGCATGACGACGAGGATGAGGACATCGGCAATAACCCCGTGCTCAAGTTTTTCAAAAAACGGATGCGCGTTACCCATGAAATCCATGGCGATAAATTCTGGGTACGCCAGCCCGATCCGAAAACCGGCAAGCTGGCGCTGTTTGCAACGCCGCTGTTCCTCGCGCTGCTGGTCATCGAATTCGTGGATCTGATTTTCGCCGTCGACAGTATCCCCGCGATTTTCGCGCTGACGACCGACCCCTATATCGTGTTCACCAGCAACGTTTTCGCCATCCTTGGCCTGCGCGCGCTGTATTTTGCGCTGGCGGTCATTCTGGTGCGCTTCAAATACCTGAAATACGCGCTGGCGCTGGTGCTGGTGTTTATCGGCTCCAAGGTTTTCGTCGCCGACATGCTGGATTTGGAAAAAATTCCGGCCGTGGTGTCGCTGGGTGTAACCTTGTCGCTGCTGGCGGGCGGGGTCTTGTATTCGCTTTACAAAACTCGGCAGGAACAGCGCACGCCCGCGCTCTAGGGCGCTCACCATAAAGCGTGAAACTTGTGATTAATTCTATGGCAAATAAACCCGCTATGCCCTTGGCATCGCGGGTCTTTGCTGCGCCAAGTTTTTTCATTTTCCGACTTTACGTAGCGGGCGGGGTGCTTCATACTCCTTGCAAACAAAACAGCGCGCAACTTGCATAAGAACGCGACTCAAGGCTTTGCGGAAACCTTCCGCATCGACCGGTAACCAGGGTGTGGCCGATATCAACGTTATTCTAAAACGAGAGGCCCCATTATGTCCGAACCCAAAAAAGTCGTCATCGCCGGCTATGTCCGCTCACCCTTTACCCCGGCCGGGAAAGGCGACCTCAAGGATATGCGCGCCGACGACATCACCGCGCAAACCGTTCAGGGCCTGATCCAGAAAACCGGCGTTGATCCCAAACTTATCGAAGATCTCAAACTCGGCTGCGCCATGCCCGAAGGCGAGCAGGGGTTGAACCTTGGCCGCCTCGTCGCGCTGCGCGCCGGTCTTCCCGAAGAAGTCGCGGGCGTGACCATCAACCGTTTCTGCGGCTCTTCTATGCAGGCTATTCATGACGCGGCGGGCGCCATCACCATGGGTATGATGGATGCCGTGATTTGTGCCGGTGTCGAAAGCATGACGCGCGTGCCGATGGGCGGCTTCAACGTCTCGCCGAACCCCGCGCTTTACGAACAAAGCCCCGGCGCTTACATGAGCATGGGCGAAACCGCCGAAAACGTGGCGGAACGCAAAGGCATCAGCCGCGCGGAGCAGGAAGAATTCTCCCTCAAATCCCAATTCAAAACCGCCGCGGCGAAAAAAGCCGGCAAATACGATGCGGAAATCGTGCCCATCGTGAAGCCCGACGGTACGGTTGTGAAAGACGATGGCTGCCCGCGTCCCGACTCGACGCCCGAAGGCCTCGCCAAACTGAAACCCGCATTCAAAGCGGACGGCACGGTGACGGCGGCGACGTCCTCGCCCGTGACGGACGGCGCGGCGGCGGTGCTGGTTTGCTCCGAAGAATTCGCGCTCAAACATGGCCTCGAAATTCTCGCCGAAGTGAAATCCTTCGCGGTGATGGGTGTTGATCCGACCGTGATGGGCATGGGCCCTGTTCCGGCGACGGAAAAGGCCATGGCCAAAGCGGGTATTACGATGGACAATGTGAAATTCGTTGAAATGAACGAAGCCTTCGCCTCGCAGGCGGCGGCATGCCAGAAAGACCTGAAAATCGCGGATGAAAAGCTGAACGTGCATGGCGGCGCTATCGCCCTCGGCCACCCGATGGGCGCCACGGGCGCGCGCATCACGGGCAAGGCCGCGCAGCTGCTGCACGATGAAGGCAAGGATGGCGATTACGCCATCTCCACCCAGTGCATCGGCGCAGGCCAAGGCATCACCACGGTTCTTAAAAAATACTCGCCCAAGCCGTAAGCGCGGCGCTCTCTCAGCAAACGGGCACAGTAAAAGACGCAAGGAGACTTGAAACATGGCCATTAAAAAAGCGGCAGTGATCGGCGCGGGCGTGATGGGGGCGGGCATTGCCGCCCAGCTCGCCAACGCGGGGATCGAGGTTGAACTTCTCGACATCGTGCCGAAATCGGCGCAGCAGCCGGGCGCGGACCGCGATGTCATCGCCAAGGGCGCGATCGAGAAAATGCTCAAAACCAACCCCGCGCCGCTGATGCACAAACGCAACGCGAAGAAAATTCGCGCGGGCAATACCGAAGACAACATGGACCGTCTGAAAGATTGCGACCTGATTATCGAGGCCGTGCTGGAAGACCCCGTCATCAAGTCCAACCTGTTCAAAAAAATCGACGCCAACCGCAAAGAAGGCTCGACCGTTGCCTCCAACACCTCGACCATTCCGCTGGCGACGCTGATGGATGGCCAGTCCGAACAGTTCAAAAAAGATTTCGTCATCACCCACTTCTTCAACCCGCCGCGCTACATGCCGCTTCTGGAGCTGGTGACGTCGCAGCATAACGCCCCCGAAAAAGTCGCCGAAATTTCGCGCTTCATGGACGAAAAAATGGGCAAGGGCGTTGTGGTGTGCAAAGACACACCGGGCTTTATCGCCAACCGCATCGGTACCTTCTGGATTCAATGCGCCATCAACGAAGCGATGGACCGCAAGCTGAAAGTCGAAGAAGCCGATGCCATCGTCGGCCGCCCGATGGGTATCCCGAAAACGGGTATTTTCGGTCTGGTCGACCTCGTCGGTCTCGACCTCATGCCGCATATCAGTAAAAGCCTGACCGAAAAACTGCCCGCCGATGACGGCTACGTCAAAATCGCGCGCACGTCCGATGTCATCGATAACATGATCAAAACCGGCTACACGGGCCGCAAGGGCAAGGGCGGCTTTTATCGCCTGAACGACAAGCGCGAGAAAATGGCGGTCGATCTTCATACGGGCGCGGAGCGTCCGGTTGAAAAAGTCAAAATGAAAGCCGCCGACAATGCGCGCAAAGGCGGGCTCAAAGGCCTCGTCGAAACCAAGGACAAGGGCGGCGATTACGCCTGGGCCGTGCTCAAACAAACGCTGTGCTATGCGGCGGAACATGTGCATGACATTTCCGGCAATATCACCGACGTCGATCAGGCCATGAAACTGGGCTATAACTGGAAACAGGGCCCGTTTGAAATGCTCGATAAACTCGGCGTGGATTATTTCATCAACCGCCTGAAGGCGGAGGGTGAAAAAGTCCCCGCCTTCATCGAACAGGCCGCCGGCAAAACCTTCTATAAAACCGAAAACGGCAAACTGCATTTCATGCAAAAAGACGGCAGCTATGCCGAAGTTGTGCGCCCCGACGGCGTGCTGCTGCTCTCCGACATCAAACGCGCTTCCAAACCGGTTCTGGACAATACCAAAAACATCCCGGGCATCGGCAAAATGGGCGCGGCGCTGTGGGATGCGGGCGATGGCGTTCTGTGCCTTGAATTCACCTCCAAAATGAATGCGCTGGATTTCTTCAGCCTCAAAACCATCAACGATGCCATCGACATCATTGAAAAAGGCAGCAAGAAAGACAAAAACGGTCAGCCCTTCAAGGCGCTGGTCATTCATAACGAAGGCGAAGATTTCTCCGTCGGCGCGAATATCGGCGTTGCGCTTTATGCCGCCAAGGCCAAGCAATACTGGATCGTCGACAAGATGGTCAAAATGGGGCAGGACACGCTGAAGCGTATGAAATACGCCACGTTCCCCATCGTCTCGGCACCGGCGGGCAAGGCGCTCGGTGGCGGCTGCGAAGTTCTGCTGCACAGCCATCACGTGCAGGCGCATGCGGAAACCTATCCGGGGCTGGTCGAGGTTGGCGTTGGTCTGCTGCCCGCATGGGGCGGCTCGACCGAGCTGATGACCCGCGCGCAGAAAAACAAAAAACTGCCCAAGGGCCCGATGCCCCCCGTGGCGATGGTGTTTGAAACCATTTCGACGGCGAAGGTCGGCCTGTCCGCTTTCGAAGCCAAAGACCTGATGTACCTGCGCGATACCGACGGCGTGACGATGAACAAATCGCGCCTGCTGGCGGATGCGAAGAAAAAGGCGCTCGAGATGGTGCCCGACTTCAAACCCGAACTGCCGCAGGATTTGAAACTTCCCGGTAAATCGGGCGCCACCGCGCTTAATATGGCTGTGGATGGTTTCTACCTCAAAGGTCAGGCAACGCCTTACGACGTCGTCGTATCGTCCAAAGTCGGCGATGTGCTGACGGGCGGCGACAAGGCGGGCCCCGGCGTGAATGTGTCGCAGGATTACCTGCGCGAGCTCGAGCGTAAAAAGTTCATGGAGTTGGTCCACGACCCGCGCACCGTGGCACGTATCGAAAGCATTCTCAAAACCGGCAAACCGCTGCGTGAAAAACCCATCGCGGGCAAACGCGCGCACGACCTGCGCAAAGAAGCCGATGCGCAAAACCCCGGCCTGTTCGCGCGTTTTGTCAAAAACCCCCTGCGCAAGGTTTTTGGCAAGGCGGCGGGCAAACCGGCAGCCAACGACAACCCCGGCATCACGCCCGATAAAAAGCCGCAAGTGAACTGGCCGAACATCGGCAAGCGGAAATAACCCCGGGAATCTCTATCCTTGCACACAGTAGAAAACGCCCGCTTGCCCCACCGGCAGGTGGGCGTTTCTCTTATCTATTTGAAAAATAATGATTTTATGAGCCGGCTCACAGGCTGATTTGGTTTCTTGACAAACCCCGCCGTCTGTCATATTTCTATCCACCTGTGGGAAACAGATTCTTCCCACCGCCTGTAAAAAGGCCAAGCGGATGTAGCTCAGGGGTAGAGCGTTACCTTGCCAAGGTAAATGTCGAGGGTTCAAATCCCTTCATCCGCTCCATTTTTCTTCCCCCGTTGCCGCCCTCAGGGCGGTTTTTTTGTGCCCGCAGCGCAGGGCTTGGCCCGCGTGCGGGGTATTTATCAAAACCAGCTTGCCAAAAGACGTGCCGCGCGTGCGAGGAGTATTCGCACTTCGCGGGTCAATGGGGTAGCCTGAAAGCAGGGCCCGCCACGGCGGCGGGGGCTGCGGTTCGTTTGCGCGGGGGATGCATGAAAAACACATGGCGCGTTTTGGTCTGTCTGGTCTGTCTGTGGGTGCCGCCCGCCCTTGCGCAGGAAACGCCGCCGCCGTCTGCTGCGGCTGCGGCAACAGGCCCTGACCCCAAGCTGCTGGAAAAGGCGCTCAAGGGTGACGCCGCCGCGCAATATGCGCTCGCTACGGCTTACGGCAAGGGCGAAGACGGCGCGCCGCGCGACCACAAAGCGGCCCTGACATGGTTTTTGAAAGCCGCCAACCAGAACCATACCGAAGCGCAATATGATCTGGGCATGTTTTATATGTTCAGCGAAGAAACCGGCGCGCGCAGTGCCAGCGAAGGCGTGAAATGGTTCCGCCGCGCGGCGGAGCGCGGGCATGTCGGTGCGCAAAATGCGGTGGCTGCCGCTTATGCTTCCGGTGAAGGCGTCGATAAAAATTATCAGGAAGCGATGAAATGGTGGCGCAAGGCCGCAGACAAAAAAAGTGCCGAGGCCGAATTCAACATCGGCTATTCCTATCTGATGGGCGAGGGCGTGGATGAAAACGACGCCGAAGCTTTCAAATGGATAACAATGTCCGCACAGCAAAACTTTACCGAAGCGCAGTATATGCTCGGTCGCCTGTATCTGGAAGGTATCGGCACGGCTGCCGACATGGCGCAGTCGGTCAAATGGTTTCACGAAGCCGCGAAAAAACGCCATGCGGGCGCAACGATGATGATTGGCGACGCCTATATCGAAGGCCGTGGCGTGCCGAAAAATAGAACGGAGGCTTTGTACTGGTACAGCCTTGCGGCAGAAATTGACGATGCCTACAAAGCGGAAAAAGACGAACTGCGCGAAACAATTTCGCCGCGCGACCAGGTCGAAGTGCAAAAACGCCTGATGAAGCGATAGGTTTTGTATAGTGGGAGGGAAGAATGAAACCGCGCCATATTTACGCCGCCTTTCTTGCTACCCTGATGTGTCTGTCGATTGCCGCCCAAAGCGTGGCAGCGGAGGGGGGACTGCGCGAAAAACTGCGTGCGCGCATCCAGAAAAAAGTCGAAGACGGTGAGGGTGCGCTGGGCGAAGATGCCGGCGGCAGCTGCGCAGAACATTACGCCAAAATAGACCGCCGTATTTCCGCGCTGGGGCCGAAGGCTTTCGGCCCGCCGCCGGATATCAAGGATGTTTCCTACGGCTCCCACGAACGCCAGCGCATGGATGTATATTTACCCAAAATGCAGGCAGCCAGCGGCGCGCCCGTTATTTTGATGGTGCATGGCGGCGGCTGGTGCGTGGGCGACAAGGCGCTCAAATCAACCGTCGAAAACAAATCCAAACGCTGGACCAAAAAAGGCTTCGTTTTTGTCAGCACGAATTACCCCATGATGACGCATGGCCGAAATGCGCTGGCGCAGGCGCATGAAATCGCCCGCGCGGCCGCCTATGTGCAGCAGCATGCCGCCGAATGGGGCGGGGATGGCAGCAAACTGATATTAATGGGCCATTCCGCCGGTGCGCATCTGGTGTCGCTGGTCGGCGCATCGCAGGCGATCCGCGATGCCGGAGGGGTGCAAAAAATTCTGGGGGTTGTGTCGATTGATGCCGGTGCAACGGATCTTGAGATGCAGATGCCGAAAGTCGTGCCGTTCCTCAAAACCCGCTATGCGGAGGCCTTCGGTACCGACCCCGCAGAATGGCCCGCCGCATCGCCGCTGCATCAGCTGGGAAAAACATCGGCGCCGTGGCTGGGCATTTGTTCGACCACGCGCCCCGATAAACCGTGCGAGCAGTCGGATGCCTACGTGAAAAAAAGCCTCGCCCTCGGCGTGCCTGCGCAAACCCTGCCGCTGCCAAAAGGCCATGGCAAGCTCAATAGCGAACTGGGCAAATCCGGCAGCTATACCGATGCCGTGGAAAAATTCATGGCGTCGCTGGATGCCGCTGTTGCCGCGCGGCTGCGCTGATTTTAGATACAGTCAACACCCAGAGCGCAGGTAGCCATTAACGAAAACAGCAGAAATGCTGGTGGAACCGCAAGCATGTAGAGTGCAGCGACGAACAAAGCTGCCGCCCACTTGGTGCGCATCTTTATAGCCGAAACCGTCAGCAGAAGGCCGGGAATAATGTGAATAACTATCCCCCACCAAAGCTTATCTGTGCCATGAACCAATTCTTCCGGCAGGTCATGCCAAAACACAAGCTTCAAATAGACTGTTATAAATGGATAGAGTAGCCCACAGACCAATAAGACATAAGCAGCTTTACGGCTATGTTTTGCCGTTTCATCCGCGAAGACATCTTTCATGTCAGATTATTTTTCTTCTTTAACGCGCAGCACGTCGCCGGTCACGGCGTCAAGCCGGACTTCGTGTTCGCGCTCCGCCTTGATGACGCTGACGTCATAAACGGCTTTGCCGTGTTCGCGGTCAAGGTCGGCCTCGATGGCTTTGCCGCCCACATGCTTTTCGGCGATCTGGATGGCTTCGGTCAGGGAAATTTTGGCTTCTTCAAGCAAACGCAGGTCTTTGGTAACCTCGGATGCCTGCGCGCTGCGGCTGTCCATCAGGCTGCTGGTCGTGGCACCGGCCAGAAGCAGGGCAACGCCGAGGGTCATGATATTCATTTTATTGTTTTTGGCGGGCATGACGGGCTCCTTTCAGCACAATGAAGTCTCTTTCTAATGTTAGGCCGAAATGGCTGGAAAAAAAGAGATTAATCCGACATTTTCTGTTTTTTTTATGCTGCGTTGCGGTGGGTTGACAGAAGCCGCCAAAGCCCCCACTATGGCCTGCCTGCCATAAATAAACGTTTCAATAACGACTCGCGCCCGGCGCGATGCGGCGATGCAGGCGGGCCTGAAAAGGCTCCGGCAAAGAGGGTGGATGACCTGGTGCAAACACAAGGATATCCGCCATGAGCATTATTAAAAAAATCAAGGAAATGTCGCTCGAAATGACGCGCTGGCGCCACCGCCTGCACGCGGAGCCGGAACTGGCTTTTGACGAGCGCAAGACCGCGCGTTTCCTGACCCGCCAGCTGCAAAGCTTCCGCGTCGATGACGTGCAGAGCCTTGCCAAAACCGGCGTTGTCGGTGTGCTGCACGGCAAATCCGGCCCCGGCGGCCCCGCCATCATGCTGCGCGCGGATATGGATGCGCTGCCCATTCAGGAAAAAACCGGCGCGCTGCACCAATCGCGCAGCCCCGGCGTACATCATGCCTGCGGCCATGACGGCCATATGGCGATGCTGCTGGGCGCGGCGAAATATCTGGCCGAAACCCGCAATTTCGAAGGCACCGTCTATTTCGTGTTCCAGCCCGCCGAAGAACATATCGGCGGCGCGCAGGAAATGATCAAGGACGGGCTGTTCAGCCGCTTCCCCGCCGATGCGATTTATGGCCTGCATAATTTCCCCGATCTGCCGCTTGGTACCATGGCGACGGGCGCGGGGCCGATGCTGGCGGCCAATGACGACTTCCACGTCACGTTCAAAGGCGTCGGCGGCCACAGCGCCCGCCCCGAAAACACAACGGATGTGGTTGCGGCCGCGGCGGAGGCGATTTTGGCCATCAAAGCCATGGCCAAGGCCGAAATTCCGGCCGGCGAGCCCGCGGCGGTTACCGTTTGCGGCCTGTTCACCGACGGAGAAGCCAATAACGTTATTCCCGATGCGGCGACATTCAACGGCAGCATCCGCAGTTTCGATGACACCCTGCACCAGACCCTGAAAACCAAAATGCAGCAAATCGTCGAAGATACCGCGCAAAAATACGGCGTCACGCTGGATCTGGAATTTGAAAATGGCTATCCCGTGCTGGTCAACAGCAGCGATGAAACCGATTTCGCGGTGAAAGTCGCCAAGGAAACTGTGGGCGACAATGCCGTTATTTCCCCCGTGCCGCGCACGCTGGGCGTTGAAGATTTCGCGTTTTATCTGCAAAAAAAGCCGGGAAATTTTATGGCGATCGGCACCGGCCCGACGGACGGCAGCAAGGGGCCGGACATTCACAGCGCCAAATATGACTTCAATGATGCGGCCCTGCCTGTCGGGGCGAGTTATTGGGCGCGTCTGGTCGAAAAAGCCCTGCCGCTGGGCGGCCACAGCGCCAACGGCAATGCGCCGCAGGCCCCCAAACCGCCGAAGCCCTGATCGGTCTTTTAAAAACGCGCGCTGTTGCCGAATGGGCACGCGCGCGTTTTTTTCCCGAAACGGCTTGAGTTTGCAAGAGTCTTGCCTTTATCTTGAAAGGCAGGGATTCGCCGCATTTTTACAGCGCGGCGGTATGTTGTTATGCAAGTCATCGAACAGTTCACCCAGGGAAAAACGGGGGATGAAGCGCTCAACGAAGACAAGATTGTCGTCGACGAGCATTTTATCGCTGTGATTGACGGCGTGACGTCGCGCCGCGGCCAGATGCTGCAGGGCATGACAATCGGCCGTTTTGCCGCCGAAACCATCGCCGCCGAAATCATCCGCCTGCCACGCCAAATAGAAGCGCGTCAGGCGATTGACCATCTGACCGAACGCCTCAAAAGCATTTCCGAAATGGTGGCCGCCTCCGAAAACAAGGTTTTCGGCGATATGCTGCGCCGTCCGGCCTGTGCGCTGGTGATTTATTCGCGTCACCGCCGCGAAATCTGGCGCGTGGCGGACCCGACGTTCATGATCAATGGCCTTGCGAATACCAAAAGCTTTTTGCAGGAAGAAAACTGGGCGCAGCTGCGGCGCGCCTATATCTGTTCACGCCTTGCCAAGGGGGACAGCGAGGATTCGCTGCGTGACGGCGACCCGACGTGGGAATTGCTGGCGCCCATGATGGCGGAATTCAAGGTGTTCACCAATTACGACGGGCCTTTCGGTTATGGCGTCATCAACGGCACTCATGTGCCCGACGCGCATGTCGAGGTATTCAGCGCCAGCCACGCGAATGAAATCGTGCTGGCGAGCGATGGGTATCCTTACGTCGCCTCGACCCTCGAAGAGACCGAAAAGACCCTGCAATACGTGGTGACGCAGGACCCGCTGATGTACAAACTCTACCCGCAGGTCAAAGGCGTGAAGCCCGGTTATGTTTCATTTGACGACCGCAGCTATATCCGCTTTATTCCCTGACCTATGACGCCAGAACAAGCCGCCGCCGATATCCAGATAGACATAATACCGACGCCCGAGCCTTTCGGCGCGCTGTTTGCGCAGCTGGGCATCACGGCGGTGACCTACGCCCATCCCGCGGTTTTTACCGTGGCGGAGGGGGAGGGGTTCAAACACCGCATCCCCGGCGGGCATACCAAAAACCTGTTCCTGAAGGATAAAAAAGACCAGCTGTGGCTGGTCACGGCGGGCGCCCATACGCCTGTCGACCTCAAGGGGTTGCCGGAACTGATTGGGGCGGGGCGGCTGTCTTTCGGCTCGCCCGAACGTCTCATGGACAATCTGGGGGTGACCCCCGGCTCGGTCACGCCGCTGGCGCTGATCAACGACACGGCGCGGCGGGTGCGCTTTGTGCTGGATGAAAAATTGACGCAGTGCAACACCGTGAATTGCCATCCGCTGCGCAATGACATGACCACCTGCCTTGCGCCCGACGCCTTGCTGCGGCTGCTGCGTCACTGGGGCTATGACCCCGTGGTCGCCAGACTTGAAAAACAAGGCGAATAGCGCGCGCAGGCCTGATTTTACGTTGATTTTACAGCCTTCGGGCTTATTTCTATGAAACAGGCTGCTATAATGCGGGCCTGTCATTCAGAAAATATGGAACAATCATGCTCGACCTGACCCAACTTGGCAAAAAACCGGCAGATAGCGCCGCCAGCGCCTATATCCGCGAAACGCGCACCGACACGTTCGAAACGGATGTGCTGGCGCAATCGCTGCGCACGCCGGTCATCGTCGATTTCTGGGCGACGTGGTGCGGCCCGTGCAAACAGCTGATGCCCGTGCTTGAAAAAGTCGTCACCGAAGCCGGCGGCAAGGTGCAGATGGTCAAGGTCGATATCGATAAAAGTCCCGAGCTTGCGCAAATCTTCCGCGTGCAGTCGGTACCGACGGTCTATGCTTTCTGGCAGGGCCAGCCCGTCGATGGTTTCATGGGCGGCCGCCCCGAAAGCGAACTGCGCGCCTTTGTGCAAAAACTCGCAGCCCTCGCGGGCAGTGGCGCCAACAATAACGAGGCGGAGGGCGATGATATCCCCGCCGCGCCCGTCGATGTCAGCGCGGAAATGAAACGCGCCGATGATTTTTTTGCCGCTGGTCAATATACCGACGCGATGGCGGCCTATAGCACGGTTCTGGATATCGCCCCCGAAAATATGGATGCGATGGCAGGTATCGGCTGGTGCTTCGTTGCGGAAAAATCGCCCGAAGGCGTCGCCGAAATCCTGTCGCAGCTGACGGATGAACAGCGCGCGCATCCGCGCATCAAGGGACTGTCTTTTCTGATGGGCGCGATGGAAGCGGTGGCGGATGTCGCCGATGCCGCCACGCTCGAAGCGACGCTTGAAAAAGACCCCCAAAAACACGCCGCGCGTTTTGATCTGGCGCGCCTGCGCCTTGCCGCCTGCGATATCGAGGGTGCGATCGACGCGCTGGTCGAACTCACGCGCCGCGACCGCGAATGGCAGGATCAAAAAGCGCGTAAACTGCTGCTGGATATTTTCGATGCGCTCGGCAATGCGCATCCTTTGACGGCGCAGGGCCGCCGCAGGCTCTCCGCCGTGCTGTTTTCCTGAGGAATGGGAATGGCTGACGCGTTCGATATATCTTTTGACGAGCTACCCGCGGAAATGCCCGTATTTCCGCTGCCGCGCGTGATTTTGCTGCCGCGCGTGCAGTTGCCGCTGAATATTTTCGAACCGCGTTATCTGGCGATGACCCGCGCGGCGCTATCGTCGCACCGCCTGATCGGCATGATACAGCCGCAGGACGATACCGGCCTTGGCAAACTGTGCAGAACCGGCTGTGCGGGGCGCATCGTGTCGTTCAGCGAAACCGATGATGGCCGCTACCTGATTACGCTCAAGGGCGTTGCGCGTTTTAATATCCATGAACCTCCCGCACTCACCGCGGGCGGCTATTTACAGGCAAAACCTGACTGGGCGCCATTCAAATCCGACTTGCAGCCCGATACTGTCACCGATATCTGCCGCGAAACCATGGTGGGCACGCTGCATGCCTATTTCAAAAAAATGGGCATGTCCTGCGACCAGTGGGAACAGATTCGCCAGATTGGCTGCGAAAAACTTGTCGCAACGCTCAGCGTCGTCTGCCCCTTTGGCGCGGGTGAAAAACAGGCCCTTCTCGAAGCGCCGACACTTTCTGAACGCGCGCAGCTTCTGCATGCGCTTCTCGAAGCGGCCGTGCGCGAAAATTGCGGCGGCGGCTGCAACGATACCTGCCACTGATGTCAACCGAAAGAATATCAATGCCGAGCGAAGCCAAAAAAGCCGACCCCAGATTGCTGGAAATCCTCGTCTGCCCGCTGACCAAGGCGCCGCTCGATTACGATGCGGAGAAACAGGAGCTTGTCAGCCGTCAGGCGGGTCTCGCTTTTCCCATCCGCGACGGCATTCCGGTGATGCTGCTGTCCGCTGCGCGCAAGCTGGACTAACCGCGCATGTCCGACCGTATCTGGATTTACGACAGCACGCTTTTCGCGGGTGACCATGCGCCCGGCCACAGCATGCGCCCCGAAGACAAGCCGCGCATGGCCGCCATGCTTGATCGCATGGGCGTCGATATCATCGAAGCCGGCATGCCCGCCGGTGATGAGGATATCGACACCATCCACCGCGTCGCGCAGGTTTTGCACGGCGCCAAACTGTCGATTATCTGCCGCACAAGACCCGAAGACATCATGGCCGCCGCGCAAATCGCCCGCCGCGTACAGCGCGTGCGCCTGAATGTGTTCACGGCGGTATCGCCGCAGCATATGAAACACCGTCTTCACATGGATATGCCCGAAACGCTGGATGTGATTAAAAACGGCATCACCGCCGCCCGCGCCCATGCGCAGGATGTGCAATGGACAGCCGAAGACGCGACGCGGGCGGAGCCTGATTTCCTGTGCCGTGCCATTGAAACCGCCATCCGCGCCGGTGCCAGCACCATCAACCTTGCCGACAGCGTCGGCTATGGCGTGCCCGCCGAAATGGCGCAAATGATCCAGATGGTCAAAAACCGCGTGCCAGACATCGACCGCGCCGTGCTGTCGGTTGATTGCCCGAATGATCTGGGCCTGGCGCTGGCCAACAGCCTTGCGGCGCTGGATGCGGGCGCGCGGCAGGTGACGGTCACGCTCGGCGGCCTTGGCGCACGCGCCGGACATGCCGCGCTCGAAGAAGTCGTCATGGCTATCCGCACGCGGCAGGACAGGCTCGCCTATGAAACCGCCGTGATGTCTGAACATCTGGTGCCCGCCGCCAAACTGCTGGGGGAGCTGACGGGCTTCACCCCGCAGCCTAGCAAGCCCGTGATTGGCCTCAGCGTGTTTTCGCAGGAATCCGGTATTCACCTCGATGGCCGCGCTTATGACGTCATGACGCCGGAATCGGTCGGGCGCGATAAAACCGAACTGGTGCTGGGCAAATATTCGGGCCGCAGTTTTTTCCGCGCCAAGCTGCGCACGCTGGGGTTTGAGCTGGACGATGCCGCGCTGGATGCCGCCTATGCCCGTTTTCAGGATTTTGCCGAACGCCGCCGCAAGGTCAGCGATGACGATTTGCGCGTGATTGTGACCGCAACCGAAGGCCTGCCGCCGGAACGCGTGACGTTTGTGTCGATGGGGGTTAAATCCGGCTCCTTCGGTCCGCAAGAGGCGGAGCTGGAAATCGACATCGACGGCCAGCGTCACAAGGCGCGCGCCATGGGCAAAGGCCCCGTCGATGCGTGTTTCAAGGCGATGCGTATTCTGGTGCCGCACGATGATGTGATTTTAACGCATTACGAGCTTAAGGCGCTGACCCAAGGCTCGGATGCCAAGGGGGAGGTCAACGTGCGCCTGTCGGGCGGCGGGCACAGTTATAACGGCATCGGCATCGACCCTGACGTGATTGTCGCTTCGGTGCGTGCCTATATCGACGCCCTCAACCGCATGCTGGCTGGCCGCGATGCTGAAAACCCTCATCAGAATGCGTGAAACGCCGCCGCCGCCCGCCGCGATCGACGGCGTGCGCGTGGTGCCGAACAGCCGCGCGCGGCGTCTGTCGCTGCGCGTCGATGCCAAGCTGGGCGATGTGGTGCTGACATGGCCCAAACGCACATCCCTGAAGGCGGCAGAAAAATTCGTGCGCGACAACCGCGCATGGATCGAAAAACACCGCGCGCGTCTGACCCCCGCCCGCGCCTTTGCGGCGGGTGAACAGCTGACGCTCGGCGGGGTGGTCTATACCATTCGCCATGCCGAAGGGCGCGGCCTGACCCGCATCGAAGGCGATGATATCGTAGTGCATGGCGATGCCGCGCATGTGCATCGCCGTGTGCGCGATTTCATCAAGGCCGAGGCGCTGCGCCAGCTCACGCAGCTTTCGCATGAAAAATCGGCATCGCTGGGGCTGAAGCCTTCCGGCGTGCGCGTGCTGGACCCCAAATCGCGCTGGGGCAGCTGCGGGCCGGACGGCAGGCTGATGTATTCATGGCGTATTATCCTCGCCCCGCGCGCGGTCATGGACTATCTGGTCGCGCACGAGGTTGCGCACCGTGTACATATGAACCACGGCCCCGCGTTCTGGCGTCTCTGCGCCAGCCTCACAACCGACGCCAAATCCTCCCGCCGCTGGTTGAGTGAACACGGTAAAACGCTGATGGCGTGGCAATAGACGTAAACAAAAAACCCCGAAGTATTTTCGGGGGTTTTTGTTTGGTAGTGCCGTTTAGGCGGCAGGGCCTTTGGGTTTGCGCGTCAGGCCTTGTGCGCGCAGGCTCTCGCTCAGGGTGCTGCGCGCGGCGTCCACGGCATCCAGCTTTTCGCTGACAATGTCGCGCAGGGCCGCGCGGGCAGCGGCGATATTGTTAAAGACCAGCATGTTTTTGCCTGCAGCGGCCAGGCCGGGACGTTCATTCTCGCGGCCTGCGGCGGCAAAAATCCGCGCGTCATCCTTCGCGGCGGCGGCAGGCGCCTGACCGTCGGTGGTAACGGCATAGCTGAACTGTGCTGACAGCCCGCCAAAAAAGGCCGGAACGACATCGCGCGAAATGATTTGTTCTTGTTTCAAATTCGGCGTGCTGTCGGTATCGCGCAGCACATAAACGGTTTGGCCGACGTTCAGGATTTGCGCGGGCAGGGTCAGGGAATCTTTAAGCGTGCGCAGCTCGAAACTGAAACCGGCATCCAGTGCAGCATCGATGGCTTTGGCGGTCGCGGCGGCTTTGGCGGCGGCGGCGGTCACGGGCTTCGGCGCGTCCTTGCCGGCGGCCTGTTCCTGAGCCAATGCAGCCTGCGTGGTGTCGTCCATCAGCAGGGTGGTGATGGCGCTGCGGTGCTGCTGGTAATGATCGCGGCGGCTGGCGGAGAGTTTTTCCTGTGCGTCTTCGATGGTTTTGAACTGATAGCTTTCGCGTGCCGCGCCCAGTTCTTCGGTGATGCCGATAACGGTGCTGGCGTCAAAGCGGGCGAGGCGCAGCAGCTTGCCTTCCGTCGTCTGCGGCTTGGGGGCCAGCAGGTCGGACGTGTCCAGATGGCCAAGGGTCGGCGCGTAATGGATATCGAGGGCGGCAACCGCCTGTTCGCGCGTCATCGTTTGGGTATTGTTGTTTTGCATGGTTCTGGCTCCTGTTGCCCACCGGGGCGCGTGAAGGGGAAATGGTGCGCTCTCAATCCGGTGGATTTGATACGCAAAGAATGGGTGTGTCTGGAATTATGGCACTCTCCAGTTCTATGTCAATAGTAATATGAATAAACCTATGTTCAAGAAAACAAAAACCCCCGAAGTTGCCTTCGGGGGTTTTGTTCGGTTGAAAGGGCTGACGATTATTCAGCGTCTTTCTTGCCTTTCTTCTGCAGAGCAGCGCCGAGGATGTCGCCGAGCGAAGCGCCCGAGTCGGACGAGCCGTATTCGGCCATCGCCTGTTTGTCCTCGTCGATTTCGCGCTGCTTGATCGACAGTTCGAGCTTGCGGCCCGAGCGGTCGACTTTCAGCACTTTCGCATCGACTTTTTCGCCAACGGCGAAACGGTCGGGGCGCTGTTCGGAGCGTTCGCGGCTCAGGTCACCCTTCTTGATGAAGCCCGAGAGCTTCTCGTTCACGGAAACCTCGATACCCTTGTCGGAAATCGCGGTAACCGTGCAGGTAACCGTGGTGCCTTTGGCAACGCCGCCGAGGGCGTCAGCAAACGGATCGCTGTCCAGTTGCTTGATGCCGAGCGAAACGCGCTCTTTCTCTGCGTCAACTTCAAGGATCTTGACCTTGACGCTGTCACCTTTCTTGAAGTTCTTGATGGCTTCTTCGCCAGCTTCGCTCCAGGACAGGTCGGACAGGTGCACCATACCGTCGATCTGGTCGCCAATGCCGACGAACAGGCCGAATTCGGTGATGTTGCGGATTTCGCCTTCCAGCACGTCGCCCGCTTTGCGGTCAGCCGCGAATTTCAGCCACGGGTTTTCCGTGCACTGTTTCAGGCCGAGGCTGATGCGGCGCTTGGTGAGGTCGACGTCCAGAACCTGAACTTCGACTTCCTGCGACGTAGAGACGATTTTGCCCGGGTGGACGTTTTTCTTGGTCCAGGACATTTCGGAGACGTGCACGAGGCCTTCGATGCCATCGCCCAGTTCAACGAATGCACCGTAGTCGGCAATGTTCGTGACGCGGCCTTTGTAGCGCTCGCCCACTTTGAACTTGCCGGCAACATCACCCCACGGATCGCCTTCCAGCTGCTTCATGCCGAGGCTGATGCGCTGGGACTCTTCGTTGAAGCGGATGATCTTGACGTTGACGGTCTGGCCAACGGACAGGACTTCCGACGGGTGGTTGATGCGTTTCCAGGAAATGTCGGTGACGTGCAGCAGGCCGTCGACACCGCCGAGGTCGATGAACGCACCGTAATCGGTGATGTTCTTGACCACGCCTTGCAGTTCCTGGCCTTCCTTGAGGTTGGAAACCAGTTCGCTGCGTGCTTCGGCGCGGGATTCTTCGAGAACCGCACGGCGCGAAACGACGATGTTGCCGCGCTGGCGGTCCATCTTCAGGATCAGGAAAGGCTGCGGCGTGCCGAACAGCGGGGAGATATCACGCACGGGGCGGATATCCACCTGCGAGCCGGGCAGGAACGCAACAGCGCCGTTGAGGTCGACCGTGAAGCCGCCTTTGACGCGGCCGAAGATGATGCCGGTGACGCGTTCGTTCGCTTTGTGCTGCTTTTCCAGCAGGACCCAGCTTTCTTCGCGGCGGGCTTTCTCGCGGCTCAGGACGGCTTCGCCGTCTTTGTTTTCCAGACGCTCGACGTAGACTTCGACTTTGTCGCCTTTTTTGATTTCAGCGCGTACACCTGCGGCGCCAAATTCGCGCAGCGGGATGCGGCCTTCGGATTTCAGGCCGACGTCGAGGGTGACGAATTCGTCATCAACGCCGATGACCGTCCCTTCAACGACGCTGCCTTCGAAGGATTTGACATCCTTCAGGGTTTCGTCGAGCAGAGCCGCGAAGCTCATTTTCTCGCCGGTGATGTCCGCAGCGCTGACACCTTCGATAATTTTAGTGGCTACTTTTGCCATGTGTTTAGTTCTCACTTTTCATATGAAATACAAACCGCGGGCCGCCATGCGGCACCCGAGCCCGCGCCTTGTTCGCGCCGTTTGTAGGGGATTCAGGGGGGCAGAGTCAATGAAAACCCTCGAAAAAACAGGCATAAACCGATGTTTTCTCCATCCGCCTCTCCGCGGAACAGCCTGTGCGGTTTTTCTTGTGTGAAAACGGGATATTTATTAACATAATAATATAACAAAGGAGAAGATGTGGAATCCGTCATTTCCCTCGATACTATCGACCATATCGTCAAATTCCTGCCCTTTTTGTTTTGTCTTCTGCTGCTGAATATTTTCGCCCTTGTGCACATATGGCGCAGCAAATGTGCGTCTGCAGGGGTGAAAACCATTTGGACGTTGATGACGCTGGGGGTGCCCGTGGCCGGTGCGCTTTGTGCATTCGCTTTCGTGCGCATCCTGCCCGCGCATGGAGAATCCATTCCACCTGCCTACAAGCCAAACGGCGGCCGCCTGAGTACGTGGCGCGGCGGCTGGAAGTAATCGCGGCATGTGGTTGCCGCAAGCGGCAGAGCCAAACAAAAAAGGCTTCCCATGGCGGGAAGCCTTTTTGCCAAAGCAAGAACCTATTAAGGCTGCGGCGGCTTGCGCATCGCGGCGGCGTTATCGTTGGTTTCCGACAGGAACTTCGCGCGGATCACGCTGATCGCCTGATCGAGCGCCTGCTGCGCGTTCAGCGTGGTGGTATCAAGCACATACGCATCGCTTGCCGATTTGGTCGGGGCGGTCGCGCGGGTCTGGTCACGCTCGTCGCGGCGTTTGAGATCGGCCAGCACTTGCGATTGGCTCAAAATAGCGCCTTTGTCGGCGCTGGTCGCTTTCAGCTCTTCAAAGCGGCGACGGGCGCGCTCTTCCACCGATGCGGTCACAAAGAATTTCACATCCGCATTCGGACAGATGACGGTGCCGATGTCGCGGCCATCCAGTACCGCGCCGCCGACATTGCCGGGCGGGTTTGCGGCGAAGGCGCGCTGATAATCCAGCAGGGCCTGACGCACTTCGGGGATGGCGGCGACTTTGGATGCGGCTTCGGATACTTCGGGCGCGCGCAGGGCGGGGCTGGCCAGCAGCTCGGGCGTCAGATTGCGGGTGATGATGGCCACGGCGGTTTGCACGTCCTGCCAGCTGTCGGGGTTGCCGCCGCTTTCCAGCGTGGCAAGGCCGACGGCGCGGTACAGCGCGCCGGTATCAAGGTAGGCATAGCCCAGACGTTCCGCCAGCTTGCGCGCCAGCGTTCCCTTGCCGGAGGCAGCGGGGCCATCGACGGCAATCACGATTTTTTTGTTGGCATCGCCGGCGGCTTTGGGCTGCGGGATAAAGTCTGTTTTTCTGAAGTGGGCCTGCATGAAAATCCCCTTGGGCGCTAAGCGCCTGAAAATGTTAATCCTCTTAAATAAAAAGATTAACATATCGTTAACAAACCGGCAACCGGCACGGCTGTCATACCACGAAAAGCCCATGGGATTCAATGTCGTTTTATGGAATTAATTTTCAAGTGCTTGGCGGGTTTTTTCAATCCATGCGCCGCAGCAGACACTGCGGGCGATTCGCGGCAGGCCTATGCCGTGGGGGCGTCCGCCGCACGCGCGACGAAATAATTCGCGACAATCCCCATGGTTTGCGGCGGCAGCGTCACGTCGGGGCCGATACCCTGCACAACGATGGGGCAGGCGATGTCCTTGCCCGATGCCGTGCGTACAATCATGGTGTTGTGGCGAATGGCGCTGACCGTGCCGCCGATATCCCGCGCTAGCTGCGGCAGGAAATCGGGGCCCAGTGTGAAAAAATGCAGCCGTACAGGCTTGCCGACCAGCATGCCGGTTTCGGGGATGGGCTCTGCTGCTTCGCTCTGGTCAAAACGCAGCAAATAGCTGTCAAGCACGGCGGAGAATTGCGCCATGCCCGTGCGCTCCCCCGGCAGGGTGATGGCGTTGCCGTCCGCGTCTGTTATCTCCAGATGATTGCTTTTGACCTGCGCTTTTTTGATGTCGCGAAAACGCAGCGATTTTTCCGCGCCAAAGGGCGCTGCTGTTTTCACCTCTTCGCGGTTGAACCAGAAACGCCGCAGCAGCAGAGAGTATGCGCAATAAACAGCCCCCAGCATCAATGCGCCCGATACGGCAAAACCGATAAAACGGTTTTGCGCATTCTCCGCCGCGGACATATTGAAACAGGCACCGCTTTGCAGGGCGGCATAAATCGCGCAAACGCCGATAAGCAAAAGCCCGAAACACAGCGCCTTGGCGGATCGCAGCGGGCGCATGTGCAGATACCCCTCTCCGTCCGCGCTTTCTGTTGTTTGTGCGCCGTAATTAAAAAAAGGATTGGCAATAATGCAAACAAGGGCCGCAATCAGCAGCACGAAAACGGCAATACCATCTGCGGGCCAGCTGCTCATGCGGCGACCCCGACACTGCGAATGTCCGCGCCCAGCGCGTTCATCAAGGTTGCAAAACCGGGGAAGCTGGTATTGATGGTTTCCGCATCGTCAATCGTGATGGGCGATTGCGCGGCCATGCCGAGCACCAGAAAACTCATCGCGATGCGGTGATCCAGCTGCGTTTCAACCGTGCAGCCGCCCTGCGGCTTCGCACCGGACAGGCCGTCTACCTCCAGCGTGCTATCGCCCATGCGCGCCGTGATGCCGGCGGCCGTCAACCCGCGGTGGATAGCGGCCAGACGGTCGCTTTCTTTCACGCGCAGCTCTTCCAGACCGGACATATAGGTCGTTCCCGCAGCGACACTGGCGGCGACGCCCAGAATGGGGAATTCGTCAATCATCGACGGCACGCGCGCTTCGGGTACGGTAACGCCCTTCAGCTGGCTATGGCGCACGCGGATATCGGCGACGGGTTCGCCCGACAGTTCGCGTTCGTTTTCAAACGTGATATCCGCGCCCATATCGCGCAGCGTGGCATAAAGCCCCGTGCGCAGCGGGTTGACCGATACCTGCGGCAGCAGAATGTCGGAGCCGGGCACGATGAGCGCGGCGACAACTGCAAACGCGGCGGAACTGGGATCTGCCGGCACCATGACGGGTTTGCCGTTCAGGACCGGTTTGCCTTTGACGGTGATGACATTGCTGCCGTCGGCTTTTTTCTCGCTTTTGATATCGGCGCCTAAAAACCGCAGCATGCGCTCGCTGTGGTCGCGTGTTGGCTCCGGCTCTATGACTGTGCTTTCGCCGTTGCAGGCCAGCGCTGCCAGAATAACCGCCGATTTCACCTGCGCCGAGGCGACGGGCAGGGTATAGGCAATTTCACGCAGCGTGGCCGAGCCTTCAACTGTCAGCGGCAGTTTGCCGCCGTCGGTGGCGGTAATTTTAACGCCCATCTGCTCAAGCGGTTTGCTCACGCGCGCCATGGGGCGCTTGCTGAGCGAGGCATCGCCCGTAAACGTCGCGCGCACCGGATACCCGCCGACCAGTCCCATCAAAAGCCGTGTCGAGGTGCCGCTGTTGCCCAGATAGATTTCTTTGGCGGGTGCGCGAAGTCCGCCTGCGCCGACGCCCGTGACATGCCAGACGCCGCCCGCTTGCGCGGGGCGCACGATGTGCGCGCCCATGGCTTCAAGCGCTTCGGCGGTGTGGATGACGTCTTCCCCCTCCAGAAGGCCGGTGATTTCGGTGACCCCCGCCGCCAGCGCGCCGAACATCAACGCGCGGTGCGAAATAGATTTGTCACCCGGCACGCGCAGCGTGCCGGAGAGGGGGGAGGAAAGAGGATGCGATACAAGACCTGTCATGCCCTACAGCATAATGCAGCCGCCGAAAAAAGGAATAGCGCGCGCAAAAATTATCACGCGCTGCCTTTATCCTCGATACTGCGCAGGGGGGTGGTTTTTGCCAGATTGCGGCTGTGGTTGATGACGTATTCGCGCATCTGGTCCTGCGGCAGGGGTTTGGTGTATTTGAAACCCTGCACCTCGTCGCAGCCTTCGGCTTTCAGGAATTCTTCGTGCTCGACGGTTTCGACGCCTTCGGCGATGACTTTCAGGTTCAGGCTGTGGCCAAGGGTGATGATGGTTTTGGCAATCATGCGGTCGTCGTTGTTGACGAGGGCGTTGCGGATGAAGGACTGGTCAATTTTCAAGCGGTCAATCGGGAATTGACGCAGATAGCTCAGTGACGAATAACCGGTACCGAAATCGTCGACCGCCAGCTCGACGCCCAGCTGGTGCAGCTGGCTCAGAATGTCGATGGCGCCCTGCATGTTTTCCATGAACACGCTTTCGGTCACTTCCAGTTCCAGCCATTTGGGGTCAAGCCCGCTTTCTTTCAGCGCCGCCGCCGTCAGCGCGACGATGTCCGAGCGGTGGAACTGCACGCCCGAAATATTCACGGCGATGCGGAACGGCGGCAGACCCTTGTCCTGCCATTGTTTGTTGATTTTGCAGGCGGTTTTCAAAACCCATTCGCCAATCGGCACGATCAGACCGGATTGCTCCGCCACCGGAATGAAATCGGCGGGGGAGATAAAACGTCCGCCTTCTTTACTGTTGTCGGGGCACCACCAGCGCAGCAGCGCCTCCGCACCGATCAGCTGGCCCGTGCGCAGGTCGAACTGCGGGTGGAAATAAAGCCGCAGCTGGTTGTCTTCAAGTGCGGTTCTGAGGTCACGCAGCATCTGGAAACGCTGCTGGACGGCAAGGTCGAAATCTTCGGAATAGTAACGCACCGTATCGCGGCCTTCTTCCTTGGCACGGTTAAGGGCGATGTCGGCGTTTTTGAGAATCTGGCGCGCTTCCATCCCGTCGTCGGGGCAATGCGCGACACCGATGGATACGCGCACCTGAAAGCGTTCGTGGAGAATGCTGACAGGTTCCGCCATGGCGTTGAAAACGCGGTCGATCAGCGTCGCGGTATCGGGGTTGTCTTCTTTCAAGACCACCATGGCGGTGAATTCGTCGGCGCTGGCGCGGGAAATCAGCGATCCGGGCGGCAGCGCTTTCACAAGGCGTTTGCCGATGGCTTCCAGCAGTTTATCGCCGAATTCATGGCCCATCGTGTCGTTGATGTCCTTGAAATGGTCAAGGTCGATGGCGAAAACGGCAAGGCGGCGTTCTTCCTCCGCAACGCGGTGGCGGATGTTGTCATCAAGCTTTTCAAGGAAGAAGGTGCGGTTTGGCAGGCCTGTCAGGTTATCGTAGTAGGCCAGTTTGTGAATGCGGTCTTCGGCCTGCGAACGCAGCTTGCGCAGGTTGTGCGCGTTCTGGCGGATCAGGTCGTTGGCGATACGCAAGGCAATGCCGATTTCATCGCGCGTTTCGCGTCGCGGGCGGCGCACGTCGGGCTTTTCGGGGTTTTGCGCGGCGCTCAGCAGGTTGTTGCGCAGAACCATGACCGGCTCCAGCAGCCATTGGCCCAGCACCAGCATCAGAACCGTTGTGACAAGCCCCGACAGCAGCAGCATAATCAGAAGGGATTGCTGAATGTGGTGGTTCAGCATCGGTGTGATGCCGGCCGTATAAAGTTTGACGACAATATTATAAGGCTTGCGCAGCTCTTGTGCCCGCAGAGAGACTTCATAGAATCTGTTGCTTGCACTCAGTTGCTGCATAGGTGCGTCGCTGTTGCTGCCGGGATGCAGCATGACGGTATCGCCGAAAACCTGAATGAGGTTGTTATCAAGGCCATAGACGGCGATGCCGCTGATCATGGTCTCTGTGAAAAGGCGGTCGGCGGCTTCCTGCGTCAGCGGCGCGCTCAAGGGGTCGCTGGTATCGCTCAGCGACGATAAAATAAAGACGCGGGCCAGTTCGCGCATTTCGAACAGTTTTTGCTGTTTGAAATCGCTCGCGGTGACAAACATCACGACCGCCTGTACGGTCAGGATGGTCAAAAACACGGTGATGGTGATACGCCAGCTGATTTTGCTGCGCCAGATGCGCACGGGGCTGGCCAGATGGTCCCACAGCGAGGCGCTGCGGAATTGCTGCCGGAACGAGCCCGAAAGGGACGTGCCGGTTTTGGCAACCGGTTTTGGTGTGTTATCCCGATCTGTCAATTACGAACCCCTGTGCCCGTCGTTTGCAGCTGTCTGCCGTCTCTGACCGTTCGGATATAGAACAGCGGCAGTTCTCTAAAATTGTAAATAAATTCGCTTAACAAATCATGTAATCCTGTGCGGCGGGGGCATGGGGTGTTTACGGATTTTACGCTAAGTCATTGAATAATGGACATTTTCTTTATTTTATCCGCAGCAGGTATGGGCGGGGGCGGTGACGTTCTCCGCCCCTGTGATGATTGATTCTATCAAGGTTTCTTCAAACCGCACGGGCTGTCCGGTGGGGCGGCGCAGGGTGATTTCATCATCCCACATGGCAATCTGGCCGCGCAGGATGGTGCCCACGCACCAGCCCGTGACCTGCATACCATCGTAGGGCGTCCAGCCGCATTTGCTTTTGATCCAGCGGTCGGTGATTTTACGGCGGGCGTTCACATCCACAATCGCGAAATCGGCGTCGTATCCGGCGGCGATGCGGCCCTTGCCGCAAATGCCGTAAACACGCTGCGGCCCGTGGGCCAGCAGGTCAACAAGACGCATCAGGCTCAGGCGGCCGTCGTGCACATGATTCAGCATCACCGGAAGCAGTGTTTGCACGCCCGGCATGCCGCTCGGCGATGACGGATAGGTTTTGGCTTTTTCATCCAGCGTATGCGGCGCGTGGTCAGACCCTATCGTATCCACAATCCCTGACGCCACGGCGGCCCACAGCGCGTCGCGGTGTGCGCGGCTGCGGATGGGCGGGTTCATCTGCGCGCGCGTGCCCATGCCTTCGTAACAATCCGGCGCAAAAAGCGTCAGGTGCTGCGGTGTAGTTTCAATGGTTGCGATGTCTTTATGCGCGGCTAGATAGGCCATTTCATCGGCGCTGGTGACATGCAGGAAATGCAGCCGGCGGCCGCTTTGACGGCCCAGCGCCACCGCGCGTTTGACGGCGCGCAGGGCGCATTCGGCATCGCGCCATTCGGGGTGGTTTTTGACATCGGCGCTGTCTGTGGCGATGTGTTTGCGCTCGATCAGCCGTGCCTCGTCTTCGGCGTGCAGGCACAGGCGGCGGCGGCCGGATTGCATGATGCGCAAAATGGTTTCATCTTCGGCCGCCAGCAGCGCGCCGGTGGATGAGCCCATAAAAACCTTCACACCGCTGCATCCGGCCAGACGTTCAAGGTCTTGCAGGTAATGCGCATTGCCATCGCACCCGCCCATGTAAAACGCGTAATCGCACCATGCGCGGCCTTGGGCGCGCTGCATTTTATCCTGATGCGCTTCGGCGGTGATGGTCAGGGGTTCGGTATTCGGCATTTCGAATGTGGTCGTGACGCCGCCCGCAATCGCGGCCAGCGTGCCGGTGGACAGGTCTTCTTTATGCGTCAACCCCGGTTCGCGGAAATGGACGTGGCTGTCGATCACACCGGGCAGGATATGCAGATGGGTGCAGTCGATGGTTTCGGCAGCTTTGGCGCCTGCGAGCGCGCCTATGGCAGCAATGCGTCCGCCGATGACGCCGATATCGGCTTTCGTTTCGCCGGCGGGCAGACAAACCGTGCCGCCGGACAGAATCAGGTCAAAATTTTGTGTCATAAAGGGACTCATTTTTGCCAAAAAACCTGCTATCTTGTAGCACGCTTAACAAAGGTTATTCTAATGGAGTTTTTGCAAAACATCGGCAGCAACCACCCGCCCGTCGAAGAGGCGGAGGTCAAGGTCGATCTGCGCGGTATGGAAAAGCCGGACGCGCTCGACAAGCTCGACCATGTGGTCAAGTACTGTAAACGCTCCTCCGCCAAGACGTTGTATGTGACGTTCGAACCCGCGCGCCCCGGTGCCGGCGAAACGCTGTTCCAGCCCGTCGCGCGTTATTTCAAATTCGAAAAATTCAACGGCTATGTCGTGAATGCCGTGCCCGTCATGCGTGATGACAGCGGCGGATTTTTCGTGACCTTTAAGCTCTGAGCGGCCATGACCATCTATATCCACAATACCCTGACGCGGCAAAAAGAAGAATTCCGCCCGATAGACCCGAAAAACGTGCGCGTCTATGCCTGCGGGCCGACGGTGTATAACTACGCCCATATCGGCAATGCGCGTCCTGCGGTGGTGTTTGATTTGCTGGCGCGGCTGCTGCGTCATGTTTACGGCGCGGACCATGTGACCTATACCCGCAACATCACCGACATCGACGATAAAATCATTCAGGCCGCGCAGGAAACGGGGGAGCCGATATCGGCCATCACCGAAAAATACGCCCAGATTTATAACGAGGATATGGGCGCCCTCGGCGTCGGCATCCCCGACCATCAGCCGCGTGCGACGGATTACATCGCCGACATGCTGGACATGATGCAAAAACTCATCACCGCCGGACATGCCTATGCCGCCGAAGGGCACGTGCTGTTCCATGTGCCGTCGTGGCCGGAATATGGCGGGCTGTCACGCCGCAGCCGCGATGATCTGATTGCGGGCGCGCGCGTCGAGGTTGCGCCCTATAAAAAAGATCCCGCCGATTTCGTGCTGTGGAAACCCTCCACTCCCGAACAGCCGGGCTGGGACAGTCCGTGGGGCCGTGGCCGTCCGGGCTGGCATCTGGAATGCTCCGCCATGAATGCGCGCATCAACGGGCCGCATTTCGACATTCACGCCGGCGGGGAGGATTTGATTTTCCCCCACCACGAAAACGAAATCGCCCAGAGCACCTGCGCGCATGGCGGCGAAAAATACGTGAATTACTGGATGCACAATGGCCATCTGATGGTCGAAGGGCAAAAGATGTCCAAATCGCTGGGCAACTTCCTGCTGGTGCATGACCTCATCAAGGAATATCCGCCGGAGGCGCTGCGTCTGGTGCTGCTCTCCGCGCATTACCGCCAGCCGTTCGATTTTACCAAAGCCGGTATCGAACAGGCCAAAAAAACGCTGGACCGTTATTACGGTCTTTTGCGCGACCATGCCGATGTGCCGGATGTGCAGGCGGACGTACCCGAAGATTTTATCGCCGCGCTGTGCGATGACCTCAATACCCCCAAAGCCATGGCGGAGCTGGCGCAGATCGCCAAGGGCTTTGCCGCGGATAAGGCAAAAGCCAAGGCGGAACTGAAAGCGGCGGGCAAAGTGCTGGGTCTGCTGCAGCAAGATCCGCAGGCATGGTTTCAGGGCGCGTCGGCGCAGGGCGGGCTGGATGCCGCCGCGATTGAAAACATGATTGCCGCAAGGCGCGCAGCGCGCGCGCAAAAAAACTTCGCCGAATCCGACCGCATCCGCGATGAACTGGCGGCGGCAGGCATTATTATCGAAGACAGCCCGCAGGGCACGACATGGAGACGTCAATGACCACACAGCATCCCGAAATCCTTCTGGTTCCTGAAAGCGCAGAGCAAATCTGCTGCAATGGCGGCGGTGGCGCGCTCGGCCACCCCAAAGTCTATTACACGTTTCATGGTCAGGACGAAGTTGTCTGCGGTTATTGCGACCGCCTGTTCACCAAGCAGCCGCAAGACGGCGCGAAGCCGTATAAAACGGCAGCCTGAGCGGTTGTCTTGACGGACAAAACCCCCTCCCCCAATGCGATGCTGGACGATGATGCGCTGGCGCTGGTCTATAACCGCCGCTTGCTCGATCTCGCGGCGGGGGCGGAACAGCCGCTGCGGCTGGAAAACCCGCAGCTGAGCGCCCGTGCGGTCAGCCCCATTTGCGGCAGCGATATCACGGTTGATTTGAATCTTGATAGCGCGGGCCGCGTGACGGCTTTCGGCTTTACGGTGAAAGCCTGCGCGCTGACCAAATCCGTGGTTTCCATTATGCGCGGCGCCATCATCGGTAAAACGCGCGAAGACATCGCCGCTGCCGGTGCGGCGCTCGAAGCGATGCTGGACGGCAAGGACACGCGCCCCGCCGGTGACTGGGCGGCGCTGGATATTCTCTCCCCCGTGCGCGACTACCCCGCGCGGCATAATTCGATTTTGCTGCCCTTCGAGGCGGTGGAAAAAGCTTTCACACAAAAATCATAAGGAGCGCGATATGGACGCAGCCTTCAAATCCGCGCGCAAAGCGGCACTGGCCGAGATACAGGCCGCTTTTATGCAGAAAATGGATACGCTGGCCAAAGAAGGCGCGCAGTACAGCGATAACAGCAAATTATCGCTGCCGGAAATCATCGAGGTGCAGGAAAAATTCCGCTGGACGCCCGCTGTTCTGGCGGCCGCTGTTGATTTGCAAGCGGATAAACCCCTCAAGGATATTTTCGCGCGCGTGAGCAAACGCTATGAACCGCCCGCGGGCTTTCCGCGCCGCCCTGCCGCGGGCGGGCCCGCCGAAGACCTGCAAAGACCCGCAGGGCAAAGCGGCCGCGACAGCGCCTTTGCTGATGTGCGCAAAATGCTGGAAATTGCGGAGCGTGATTTTGACCTGACCTACAAACCGCTCGGGCGCGAAGACGTAAAATACTTTCTGGCCAAGCATCCAATTGGCGAAGAAAATATCCGCTTCGCCCATAAAGAAAACCAGCGCCATTTCATGAAACAATATATTGCCGAGGCGCGCGGCATGCTCGACCGTTTGCAAAACCCGCCGCCCGCCGCGCCTAAACCGCCCGCGCCTTAAAATTAGGCACGAAAACAAAAAGGCGGCCCCGCATATGACGGGACCGCCCTTTTGTTTAAGTAGGCCGCGTTAAGGTTGCTGCGGTTTTGCAGGCTTGGCTGCTGTTTGCGGCGCGGCCTGCGATGCGGCGACAATCTCGTTGAACGAGCTTTCGCGCGCGGCGGCGGTGTTGAAATATGCGCGCACGGCTTCGGGGTAGGGGTTGGTTGGAGTCTTGGCACGCTCGAGGCTCATGCCGTATTTATTATCCGATTTTTCGTTGGTGTGAAAACGGATGGAGCTGAAAACATCCGGCGTCACGTAAATCGCGCGGCTGGCGCCCGCAATATGCGTCAGCGTGCCGTTGGCATCGGCAATTTTTGTTGCCAGTGCCAGACGCGCGCTGTCTTCTTCGGCGCGTGTCATCTGGATTTTATATTCGGGGTCGTTGATCTGCACATCCAGCGTGCCAGAGGCTTTGAAAACAACATTCACCTGTCCGCCATCATCGCGGATTTCCTGTACGGAAGCGGGGTCGATGTAAAGCGCGGCAGGACGGCTCCAGCGGGCATGCGCCTCGCTTGGCAGCAACTCCATCAGTTGCTTGCCAGCTTTGCGCACAGCTTCCAGCAGGGTTGTCACTTCGGCGGGGGTGGCTTCGTAGTTTTCTTCCCAGCCTATGCCGCGTACACCGGCGATGATGCCCTGCGTGCCGTCTTTCGTAACGGGCGTGATGGTGACGAAGGTTACCGCATGCGGGGCGATGAAATGCGGATATTCTTTACCATCATGGCGCAGGGGCAGGGCCAGCAGCGGGTTGCCCGCATCGGCCAGTTTTTGCAAAAGGTCATTCGCGTCGATGTTCCAGCTTTTCATTTCAACCGCGTAGAGAAGCCCGTTTTCGCCGAAAATCCCCATCTCCCCCTTGTCAGGAAACACATGAATACCCGTGACGCTGTGCGCGTCGATAAACGTCGGGTTGTCGCTTGAGGTGGTGATATTGATAAGGTTTTTCATGAAAAAGAAATCTCCGGCTGTTGATGGGGATGCACAATAGTTGGTTATGAAAATATGTCAACCCCCGCCGCTTTCGCATGGCGGCCACCAAATTTAAGTATTTGTATAAAATAAGCTTTTCGCCTGTGCTTGCCTTTTGAGGGGTGGCACGTATATGATGGTATATGGATATACGCCGCAGCTGCCGAATGTCGGGGCCGGCGATGCCCGCTCGCTTAAACGCAAGGAGCCTATGGCATGAGCAGACGCCTTTCCCTTTTTGACAGCCCCTTTTTGCTGGGGTTCGACCAGTTCGAACGCGCGCTCGACCGCGCCGCACGCGCCTCCAGCGAAGGCTACCCGCCCTATAACATCGAACAGCTGGGCGAAACCCAGATCCGCATCACGATTGCTGTCGCGGGTTTTTCGATGGAAGACCTCTCCGTGCAGCTGGAGCAAAACCAGTTGGTCATCCGCGGTAAGCGGCAGGGTGATGATGACGAAAACCGCGTGTTCCTGCATCGCGGTATTGCAACGCGCCAGTTCCAGCGTGCCTTTATCCTCAGCGAGGATATCGAGGTGGTCGGCGCGCAGCTGGATAACGGTTTGCTGAACGTGGATTTGCGGCGCATTGTACCCGAAACGACAGTGCAGACCATCCGCATCACCACACCCAAAGATGCGAAAAAAGGCAAAACCATCGACGTGACCGGCGAGGCCTTGCCCGCTGGAAAACCGCAAGACTGAAACGATATAAAATAAAACAAGAAGAATAAAAGCCGCATAAAATCGCGGCGGCAAGAGGAGGCCCCCATGACAAAGATTCCCGCGCAGGATTTCAAAAATCCGCTGATTGCGATGACGCAAAACGATTTGCGCGAGCTGGGCATGGAAGAAGTCGGCTATGTGCGCAAATACAGCGTCAAAGGCAAGCCCGCCTGGGTTTTGCATGCGGCGGATGGCACGGCGCTGGCGGTGCAGGAAAACATGCCCGCATTGCAGGCCAGCCTGCAGCATCACGATCTTGATATCGTGTCTGTCCACTAAATCATTTCAGAAAGATGTGAGGCGAAACGTCAGGCTGCCTGTTCGTTGACCCATTCGGTCAGCACGCCGAGCAGCGTTTCGGTTTCCCGTGCGCCGCGGATGGCGTCGCAGGTTTTTGCGTCTTTCAAAAAACGCGATATTTGCGCCAGCATTTTCAGGTGCTGCGTGGTCTTGCTTTCGGCGGGGGCGAGCAGCATAAAAATGATATCGACGGGCAGGTTGTCGATGGCGTCGTAATCAACCGGCGTTTCAAGACGCACCAATACGCCATACATGCGCTCCGCGCCCGGAATTTTGATATGCGGGATAGCCACGCCCTGGCCGATACCGGTCGTGCCGATACGTTCGCGGTCCAAAAGCGCGGTCAGCAGGTCATCGGCATTGCCGCCGATTTTATCTGCGATTTCCTCCGCGATGGCGCGGAATGCTTTTTTCTTGCTGGTGGCCTCAAGGGCCGGAATGATGAGATCGGCGCTAATCATAAGTTTATCGCGGATGGCAGGACATCGCACCGGCGCCGGATATATCTGTGGCGCGCGATGCGAATGTTTTTATTCCTGCGACCGTGGGTGTGCGTCCTCTTTACCTTTTCGAAAAGCGTTATTGTTTTTATGCGCTTTTCATTTTTCTTGCGGTCTTATTTCTTGATGCCGTCGGGGTCGACCCAGCCGACATGCCCGTCCTTGCGGCGGTATACCATGTTATAGCCGCCGTGCGCGGGGTTTTTGAACAGCAGCGCCGGCATATCACCCAGCTCCAGACGCATCACGGCGTCACTGACGGCCAGCGTCGGGATATGGGTTTGCATTTCGGCGATGATCGCCGGTTCCTGCCCGCCTTCGGCTTCTTCCTCGTTCGACTGGAACGTGGTGTAAGCCGCGCTGAGGATTTCGGCCGTATCTTCGTGGCGGTGATGGTCGCGCAGTTTGTCCTTGTAGCGGCCCAGACGCGTTGCAACGCGCTTCGACGCTTCGTCGAATGCCGGATACGGATCATCCGCTTCGTATTGCGCTTCCAGCGTCATGCCGCGGCCGACGTGGATAGAGATGTCCGCTTTGTAGCGGTGGTTTTTTTCCTTGGTGAAGGTGACCGTCGCTTCTACGGCGCTGTTGAAGTATTTGCCGGTGGTATGGGCGAGGTTGGCGCGAACATGCTCACGCAGCGCGTCCCCCACATCGAGGTGCTTGCCTTTTACTGTCAGTTGCATTCTTGAGAACCTTGCTGTTGCAATTTACGAATCCGGCCCGAACGTAGCGCGGATGAGGATTTTAAGCCATAATTTTATTATAGACACCGATTGGTAAAGTCAAGGTTAAGGGCGCGAAAAATGTCAATTAATCATTTAAAAACAGTATCTTAACCGTTTTTCTGACGGCGTCTTTGCACCGAGGAGGGGATTTTCATCGCCTCGCGGTATTTCGCGACCGTGCGGCGGGCAATATCGATGCCTTCGGCCTTCAGCGCGGCCATCAAATCATCGTCGGACAGAATCGCCGCGGGCTTTTCCGCATCGACCAGCGTTTTGATACGCGCCTTGATGGCTTCGGACGACCACGTCGCGCTGCCATCGGTGGAGGCAACGCCGCTGGTGAAAAAGTATTTCAATTCGAACACGCCGCGCGGCGTGCCGATATATTTGCCGGTGGTCACGCGGCTGACGGTGCTTTCGTGCATGCCGATGGCGCTGGCGACGTCTTTCAGCACCAGCGGCTTCAGGTATTCGACGCCATAAAGGAAAAACGCTTCCTGCTGCACAATAATGTCTGTCGCGACTTTCAGAATGGTTTCGGCGCGCTGTTCAAGCGCGCGTACCAGCCAGTTGGCGGAATTGATTTGCGCGCTCAGGTATTCCTTGTCTTTTTGTCCCGTCGCGTTTTTGGTGATTTCCGCGTAATAGGTGCGGTTGACCAGCACGCGCGGCAAGGTGTCGCTGTTCAGCTCCACCGCCCAGCCGCCGCCGCGCGATTTCGGCAGCGGTTTCATCAGCACATCCGGCACCACCGTCTGGCTGATAAAGCGGTCAAACGCGAGGCCCGGCTTGGGGTTGAGGGTTTTAATCTCCGCAATCATATCGCGCAGGTCTTCCTCGTCGACTTCGCAAACGGCGCGGAGTTTCTTGAGGTCGTGCGCGCCGAGAAGATCGAGGTTTTGCAGCAGTTTTTGCATCGCAGGGTCGAGCCTGTCGCGCTCGCGCAGCTGCAAAGCCAGACATTCGCTGAGGTTGCGTGCGAAAAGCCCCGCAGGGTCAAGGCGCTGCAGCGTATCCAGCACACGCTCCACCCGCGCAAGGTCGGTGCCCAGCCGCTCCGCCAGTGCGGGCAGGTCAGCGCGGATATATCCGGCTTCGTCCAGATAATCACCCAGCACGCGGGCAATCGCGCGGTCGCCCGCGTTTTCAAATTCCAGCTGGATTTGTTCTTCCAGATGGTCGCGCAGCGTTTGTTCTTTCGCCATGGTGTTTTCGAAACTGAAATCCGGATCGTCGAATTTCAGGCTGCCGCCGCTGCCGACACTGGCGAAGCTATCGGTGGCGAAGGCATCATATCCGCCTTCTTGCGGGGCCATGTCGCCGCCGGTGAAAACGTTGTCGAAATCGGTATCCAGCGGCCGTTCGTCCGCGGCGGCGCGGTCGGCGGAGAAGGCATCCTGTCCTTCCGCATTGTGGGACGTCAGGATATCGCCATCGCCGGGGCGGGCGTTTTCTTCGGCATCCACGCTGTCGGATGCGGGCACCTGTGTGCCGTCGTCTTTTTCCAGCAGGGGGTTTTTTTCGATTTCCGCTTCGAGGAATTCCGCCAGCTCGACGTTCGACATCTGCAGCAGCTTGATCGCCTGCTGCAGCTGCGGCGTCATGGTCAGGGTCTGGCCCTGACGTAGATCCAATCGCTGGTTGATAGACATTCCCTACTCCCTGTTTTCAAATATAACAGGTACGCGGCGCGGTGTCACGCGCGCGGCGCGGCGCCGGTGTTCGGTTAAATAGCGGTGCGGACTATTAAAGGCTGAATTTCTCGCCCAGATAGACGCGGCGTACGTCTTTGTGGTTCACGATGTCTTCGGGCTTGCCTTCCATCAGAACCTGCCCGCCGTGCAGAATGTAGGCGCGGTCGACGATATCCAGCGTGTCGCGCACGTTATGGTCGGTGATCAGCACGCCGATGTTGCGGTTTTTGAGGTGTTTCACAAGATCGCGAATTTCCGCAACCGCAATCGGGTCAATACCGGCCAAGGGCTCGTCCAGCAAAATGAACTGCGGGTGCGTGGCGAGCGCGCGGGCAATTTCAACACGGCGGCGCTCCCCACCCGACAGGGCGACGGCGGGGGTGAAGCGTAGATGCGTGACCGAAAATTCGGCCAGCAGCTCTTCCAGCAGGTGTTCGCGGCGGTGGTGGTCTTCCTCGACCGCCTGCAGCACGGCGCGGATGTTATCCTCGACGTTCAGGCCGCGGAAAATCGATGATTCCTGCGGCAGATAGCTGATGCCCAGCCGCGCACGGCGGTACATCGGCAGGCCCGTAATGTCTTTGCCGTCCAGCTTGATGACGCCGCTGTCGGGGTCAATCAAACCGGTGACGATATAAAAACAGGTCGTTTTACCCGCGCCGTTCGGGCCCAGAAGACCGACGGCTTCGCCGCGCTTCACATGCAGCGATACATCGCGCAAAACGGGGCGGCGTTTATAGCGTTTCATCAGGTGTTCGACCGCAAGGCCGCTTTGCACCAGTTTGGGTTCCCGCCGTGCGGATTTCTTTTTTTCTTTATCGTCGGTCATGATCGCTCAGGGCGTTGCCGTGGTTTCTTTTTTCTTGGGATAAAAAACGCCGCGCACGCGCCCGTCGCCCACAGGGGCGGGGGGCGGCGTTGCGACGCCGTTGACAATCAGCGACGGGCGCGCGGCATCGCGCGGCGCATCGCCAAACAATTTGCTGACACCGGTTTTGAGGTCAACCTCGGCGCGGGTGCCTTCCAGCCAGTTTTCGCCCTGCAAAATGCGCACTTTGCCGCGCAGGGTGGCCTTGCCTGCCGCAACATCATAAACCCCGCTGTCACCCGTTACGGTTTCGCGCGCGGTTTTGACGGTGACGGCGCTGTCGGCAACGATGCGCTGCAGGGTCATCGCGTTTTGATCGCCGCCTGCGAAAAAAGCTGACAGATTATCCGACGATACGCTGTCGGTGCCGCGTGTGGCGGTAGCTTTGCCGATGGCGCTCAGGCGGTTTTTGGCGGTGTCGAATTCGATTTTGTCCTGCGCGCTCAGCGATTCCGTCGGGGTTTCGATACGCAGCTTGCCGCCCGTCAGCGTCGCAAGGCCGGAGGCCACGTCGTAAACCGCCTTGTCGCCATAAGCCGTATAGGGTGCCGATGAAATTTCGACATTGCCGCTAGCGGTCATTTTTTCAATGCTGCCGCCCAGCCCGCCGGTATCCGTACCGCTGCCTTTTCCGCCACCGTAATGGGCGGTCAGCGTGTCGCTTTTGACCTGCATATTGCCCTGACGCGCAATCGCATTGCCGCGCGCGGTATAGGTTTTTTGCGTGCGGTTCCACTCCAGCGTGTTATCCGCGAAAATCTCGATCGGGGCGTCGCTATTGCCGTTGCTGAGGGCGGGCTGCGCATCGGCGGCTCCTGCACCGATAAACAGCGCCGTCATGGCGGCGGCGGTTGTCATGATAAAACGGTTCATCCGCCCCTGCCTTCACGGCCAAGGCCATGCAGCGTTACGTGCACGGGGCCGGAAAAAACGATCACATCGCCGCCGTTGGCGATATTCATGCCTGCGGCATTCAAAAGCGCGGCGGGTCCTTGCAGCGCCACGGGTTTTTCCGTCACCCCGCTGCGGGATTTCAGCGCAATGCGCATATCCTGCATTTTCAGTTCATACCCGTCATCGTGAAACAGCGTGACGCCGTCGGACAAATACAGCGATCCGGCATCGTTATCATAGAGGCCTTTTTCGGCATGGGCGGCCAGCCACTTGCCGCCGTCAAGCGCGATATCGGCGCGCGGTTTCTCAAGGGTCAGGCTGTTCGGCGCGCTCATGTCGCGGCGGGCATGGGCGGCGGTGACGGTATACATGCGGCCCTCGGCATCGGCGCCCTGATATTTGACTTCAACCATGTCGATTTCGCCGGGCACGGTTTTTTCTTCGGCGGGCAGTTCGGCGATACTGACGGGCTGCTGCGTATCGCTGCCCGACAGACGCAGGATGACCACGCCGACAATCACCAAGGCGCAGAGCGGCAGGGCAAGCCGCGCGATGCGCACAAACCAGGTATAGCCTGCGCCGATTTTGGCGGCGCGGCTGGCGCGCGCGGGATCATACCCCTGCAGGCGCGGCTTTGGCGGTTGTGGCGCGGGGGTGGTCACGCAAACCCGGCACGCAGGCAGTCATGCAGGTGCAGGACGCCGACAGGTTTTTGCGCCCCATCGACCACGATCAGCGTGGTGATTTTGCGGAAAGTGTTTTTAAGGTCGTTCATCACGGCCATGGCTTCGGCGACCAGCATATCGGGGCCGGCGGTTCTGGGCGTACGGCTCATGATATCTTTCGCGGTTTTTTGCGCGATGTTGTCATCCAGCAGGTGGCGGCGCAGGTCACCGTCGGTAATCAGACCGCTCAGAACGCCGTTCGTATCGACAAGCGCGATACAGCCAAGGCTTTTCTTGCTGATGATCTCGACGGCTTCGCGGATGGAAATATTCTCGCTGGCCACGGGCAGCTTGTCGCCCGTGTGCATGATTTCCGACACGCGCATCAGCCGTTGGCCCAGCTTGCCGCCGGGGTGATAGATTTTGAAATCTTTCGCGGTGAAGCCCTTGCGCTCCAGCAGCGTAATCGCCAGCGCATCGCCCAGCGCCAGCGACATCGTGGTCGAGGTCGTGGGGGCAAGGCCGTTGGGGCAGGCTTCGGGGCAGGCGGGCAGCAGCAGCGTCACGTCGGATTTGCTGCCCAGTGTCGACAGCGCATTGCTGGTGATGCCGATGAGGGGGATGGCGAAGCGGCGCGTGTATTCGATCACGTCCAGCAGTTCTTTGGACTCGCCCGAATTCGATAGCGCCAGCACCACGTCGCCGCGCACGATCATGCCCATGTCGCCATGGCTGGCTTCGGCCGGGTGAACGAAAAACGCCGGCGTACCGGTCGAGGCGAGGGTCGCGGCGATTTTGCTGCCGACATGTCCGCTCTTGCCCATGCCGGTCACGATGACGCGGCCTTCGGCGGCGGAAATCATTTCGATGGCCTGATCGAAACTGTCCCCGAGGCTGGCGGCCAGCTGGCTGAGCGCGGCGGCTTCGGTTTCAAGAACGCGGCGGCCGCTGGCGACGGACGTGCTGGGTGTTTGCGTGCCTTCGGCTACGGGATGCATCGGGATAATCGCCATGGGCTGAACGTCCTGTTGAATGGGGTCTTTGTCTGTTTCTTTTTATAGGCCGAAGCCTTTAATTTTTAAAGGCTGAAGCCTGTGGTTCTTGAAGTCAAAACACGGAATTTTCTACCAAATTTTCAAAATTATGTCAATTTCGGTGTTTTGCTGCGTAAAATTGACATAATACGAAAGATGTGAAAAGATACGGGCCTGATTTTCGCAGCGAATCATAACCTAATTGACGCGCCGTCAAGCGAGCAGCTGGCGCGCCGGATACACCGCCTTTTTGCAAAGATGGATTCTTGAACATGGCCAAAGCTCCCGCAACCCTCAGCGGTACGCCGCAGCAGCAGCGCAAATTCGTGGTCGATTGCTGGAACGGCATGATGGATGACATCGTCGATACCGTGGCGAAATATCCCGATGCGGTGCATTGGCGCCATCCCGATACGGGCGATACAGGTCTCACCTATGCCGCCGCGCATGGCAGCCATAAATATGACGTGGCGACGTTTTTGCTCGGCGCGGGCGCCGATATTGATGCGCAGAACAACGACGGCTTTACGCCGCTGATGTTCGGTGCCAAGGGCGGGTCGGAGTCTTACGTCGAATTGTTTCTTGCGCGCGGCGCCGATGAAACCCTGCGCAACAACGAAGGCAAGACGGCCGAAGACATCGCCATCGGCACAGGCCGCACATCCGTTGTCGAAGAATTTGAAAAAAACCGCCGCCGCATCGTACGCGATGCCGAAGAAGCCGTGCGCCGCGAAACACAGGCGCGTGAAAAAGCGCTGCGCGATGATATCGCGATGATCTGCGAAGGCACGCGCAGCGATATTGTTTTACGGCCCGCGCCCGCCATTCGCCGCCGCGCACCGGGCGCCGGATAATCGCATAAAAAAGCCCCGTCAAACGGGGCTTTTTTATTGTTATGAGGAATGGCTGAAAATGTCTTCTTCGTCCCAGCCCGCAATATCCAGAAGCGCGCGGTGCGGCAGGAAATCGAAACAGGCCTGCGCCAGATGCATGCGCCCTTCGCGCGCCAGCATGCGGTCCAGCTCCGCCTTCATGCGGTGCAGATAGAGAACGTCGGATGCGGCATAGTTCATTTGCTCCGGCGTCAGGGTATCGGCGCCCCAGTCGGTGGTTTGCTGCTGCTTGTCCAGATCGACGCCGATCAAATCCTTGCACAGGGTTTTCAGGCTGTGATGCTGCGTAAACGTGCGCGCCAGACGCGACGCGATTTTGGTGCAATAAATCGGCGCGGTCACGACACCCAGATATTCGTACATGACGCCGACATCAAAACGCGCGAAGTGAAACAGCTTGGTGACGTTTTTGTCGGTCAGCAGTTTTTTCAGGTTCGGCGCGTCGTATTGCCCCGCCTTCAGCTGCACCAGATGCGCCGTGCCGTCGCCGGCGGAGAGTTGCACAAGACACAGACGGTCACGCTTGGGGCGCAGGCCCAGCGTTTCGGTATCAATCGCGACAGAATTGCCAAAAGAAAGCCCGTCGGGCAGGTCGCCGAGGTGCAGGGTGATGGTCATGCTGTGAAATGCCCCTAAAACTAAAATACCGGGCTGATGCCCGGTATAATGGTGCCCAAGAGAAGACTCGAACTTCCACGGGTTGCCCCACAGGTACCTGAAACCTGCGCGTCTACCAATTCCGCCACTTGGGCGCGGATGAAGTATGGAAGGGTATAATGGAAATTCATGCGGCTGTCAAACAGCCTGTAAGACAATCCGACGTATAAACTTAAGTCCTTGGGAATATATAGGGAAAACAGCTTTCCTGACGCAATTTTAACGTTTTTGCCCTAAAGTGGGAAAGGGCGCGCGGGGGCTTTGCGCGGCCCGAACGGGCATGCGGGGGCTTTATTCATGGACATTCTGGTCATCGACCGCGAATCTCTTACCAACCAGCTGATCACCTCCAAACTGGGGGCGAAGGGGCATTCGGTCACGGTGGAGCCGAACAAGAACGCGGCCTTCGAACTTCTGGGCAGCAAGCCGTTTGATTGCATTATGGTCGACCCCGCGCCGCTCAGCGAGGCGCGCCCCGTTATTATCGGCGTGTGGAAAAGCCTGAAATCCGCAGCCAAGCCCTATCTGATGCTGCTGTCGAAATCGGCCACCACCGAAGATGCTATTCTGGCCGGTGCCAACGATGTGCTGATCAAGCCGCTGTCCAGTCAGGAACTCGATGAAAAAATCGGCAACGCCGCGCGGCTGGTAACGGTGGCGCGTATGCTGGCGCGTGAAGACAACGTACACTCCACGGGCGGCATGATCGGCAAGGCGGCATTCAACCAGCTGTTCCTCTCCGCGACCGACCGCGCGTTCCGCTACGGGGAGCGCAGCCTGATTGTCTTCGTGCGGCTGGTGAACCATGAAAAATTGCAAGCCTCCGTCGCACCGGATGTTTTCGAGGGCGTGATGGAAAAACTGGCCAAGCAGATGACCTATATGCGCCGCCAGTCCGACGTCATCGGCCGTCTGGGCGCGGATGATTTCGCCATCCTGCTGCAGCGCCCGCAGTATGAATCGGAGCCGATTGACGCTATCAACCGCTTTTCCGAACAGCTGGAAAAATTCTGCACCGCCTATGACGCAGGTAGCGTGAAGCCGGAGATTCATCTGCGCCTGGTCGAGCTGCCGCAGGGCGCGCAGCATGCCGAAAGGTTTGTGCCGCAGGCGGTTGCGGCGGCTGAAGGTGGACAGGGAAAATAAAAATATCTAATATATTTCAGTCTGTTACGGGTTTTTCATTGACATAAAATATCTACCCTATAGGCTGTTCGGGACATTATCTTTTTATACGCGACAACGACGGGGGAGACCAAGACATGGCATCCGGCACTGAAAAGCTTGCTGACATCATGCGTGATATCGAGCCCCTGCTTGCACGTATGCAAAACCTGACAGAGCTGGAAAAATATAAGGTGACTGCCGCGGCTTTTCTGGGCTCGCATGTAAAAATAGGCGCTTTGGTAGAAGCCAGAAATGAATCCACCCGCCGCGCGCAATCAACCGCCTTCAAGGATATTTTTCAGCGTATTTTCGATCCGGGCTATACGGACATCAGTCCGCAAGACAAGAAAATAATGGGTCGGGTAGCGGAACGGGTCGCGGAAGACTATCACAAACGCGTGAAAGAATTTTCGGCGCTTCTGGAAGAAGAGGCGCGCATGAAGGCGGAAATTGAAAATGCGCCCCGCAAAAAAGCCGAAGCCGAAGCAGCACTGGCGCGCAAACGCGCTGAAATCGAAAAAATGGCTGCTGCTGCGAGTGTACTTGATAAAGACATGCCCGTGTCTAAACCCATGAACGTCGTCAAAAGAAACACGTCGCGCGTGCCTTGAGCGTATTTGCCGGGCTGCTAAACAATATTGCGGCGGGTAGTAGGCGCTGTGCTATCATGGCGGCGGTTTAAATATTCAAAAGGCGCCGCCCATGACGTCCGTCCCCATGGCCACCATCGTTGATGCAAACATGCTCGATACCCTGGAGGGGCTTTTGAAAACCGCTCAGGGTTTTGGCGCGACGGCGGCCGATGCCGTGCTGGCCGATTCAACGTCGGTATCCGTGCAGCGCCGTCTGGGCAAGCCTGAATCCCTCAGCCGCAGCGAAGAGGCCGAAGTGGGCCTGCGCGTTTTTGTGGGCAAAAAACAGGCGATTGTTTCATCGTCCGACAAATCGCCGGATGCGCTGCGCCAGATGGCGGAGCGTGCCGTCGCCATGGCGCGCGCGGTGCCCGAAGACGCTTATGCCGGTATCGCCGATGCGGCGCAGCTGGCGACCCGTTTCCCTGACCTTGATATGTATGACGGCACGGAAATCTCCGTCGATAAAATGGCCGAACTGGCCGATGCCGCCGAAGATGCCGCGCGCGCGGTTGGCGGTGTCACCAATTCGGAAGGGGCCGAGTTTAGCGCGGGCAGCGAAGCGGTCTATTACGCGGCCAGCAACGGTTTTGCGCAAGGTTATGCGGGCAGCGGCTTCAGCCTGTCGGTTTCGGTCATCGCGGGGCGCGATACGGCGATGGAAACCGACTATGAATACGACAGCGTGACGTTTCTGGCCGACCTCAAAGACGCCGCCGCCATCGGCCGTGCGGCGGGGGAGCGTGCCGTGGCCGCGCTGAACCCGCGCAAGGGTAAAACAAAACAGATGCCGGTGGTGTTTGACCGCCGCGTGTCGGGCGGCGTGATCGGCTCGCTCGCCGGGGCGATTTCGGGCGGGGCAGTGGCGCGCGGCACCACGTTCCTGAAGGACAAAATGGGCCAGCAGATTTTTGCGGCGGATATCACGGTGGTGGATGACCCGTTCATGAAACGCGGCATGCGTTCCCACCCCTTCGATGCCGAAGGCGTCGCGCCGCAAAAACGCAACATCATCGAAAACGGCGTTTTGACGGGCTGGCTGCTGGATCTCGCTTCGGCGCGGCAGCTGGGGTTGCAAACCACGGGCAATGCGGCGCGGGGCGCATCTGCCCCGCCATCGCCGCGTGCGGCCAATTTTTATATGCAGCCGGGCAGCCTGTCGGTCGATGCGCTGATTGCCGATATCGACGAAGGTTTTTTTGTCACCCAGATGATGGGCAGCGGCGCCAACCCCGTGACGGGCGATTACAGCCGCGGCGCGCGCGGGTTCTGGATTGAAAACGGCAAAATCGTGTATCCCGTCAGCGAAATGACGATTGCAGGCAACATCAAGGATATGTGGATGCGCCTGACCGCCGCCAACGACCTGATTTTCAAATACGGCATCGACGCCCCGACACTGCGTATCGAAGGCATGACCGTCGCGGGCAGTTAACCCTCTGCTATATCTGTCATGAAAGCGTTGCGCGCTTCGGTAAAGCTGCCGGGCAGTTGTCCGTTCAGCGCGGCCAGCGCGGACGTATAGGAAAAACCGAAAGCTGACGGATGTGTGATGTGCAGGGCGGCGATATGTTCCGCCAGCGCGGGTATATGCCATGACAGCTGTTTGCCCGCGACGAGCAGAATATCGGGCCGTAACTCGCCGAGTATTTCAGCGAAGGGCTGCGCGGCATTCTTCCACATATCGGGGGATGGCCGCCGGCGTGCGGCAGGCAGCAAATCCTGCACATAGTTGTAGAAACAAAGACTTTGCCAGATATGCCCCTGCTGTGCAGGCGTCAGATTTCGCGGGCGTGCAGCCCCTGCAACAAGGGCGGAAAGAATGCTGAAATAACGGTGCGGTTTCGGGCCGAGCGCATAATGCGCCACGATCATGCGCGTAAGCTCCGGATTGTCGCGGTCGTCGGGGGTATCGGAATAATGCGACTCCCCGAGCAGCAGGATTTTATATCCGCCAAATCCGCTTTTGAAATACTGATCGCCGATCCAGGGAAGAAAGCGGATGCCGCTGCTGGCGGTCATAAAATCCTAAAGTCCCGTCAGCACTGCCGTGCGCGGACGGAAGGGAATAACAACGCCGAAGCTTTCCGTGTTTTTCGCGGCGGCATGCAGACGCGGCAGCAGCAGGCGGCTGCCGGTGCTTTCTTCGCGCACATCCAGCATGTCCTGTTTGTTGAAACTTTGCTCGACCATGCGGATGCTGATGTCCAGCGCCTTGGCGTGAAACAGGCTGAGGCCCAGCTCCACAACGCTTTTGGACGGGCGCGTGTAGGTCTCGCCATCAAAACTGATATGCAGCACACGGAAATAATTCGGCCGCGCCGTGCGCTCCGCCAGCAGATAGAATTTATCTTCGCCCGCGTGGTCGGGGCTGTCGTGTTTTTCCTCGTCGCTGCGCATCGCTTCCAGCTCCGCGACCAGACGCTCGCCGCCCGCTTCGAGCCGGATATCGGCGAAGCCTGCGACGGCGCCGGTGTTGGCGTCGCAATAATGCCATTGCAGACGGTTCTTCTCGCGCACTTCCGGTGCGCCCATTTTGGTCAGCAATTCGTGCAGATGATAAATCATGGTCTTTCCCTCATTCCCGTCCCTGATACTCAGCCTAGGGCCAAAAGATTGAAGAAAGGTTACAGCGCTAATTTATGGGATTTTTATAATTCCATAACACATAAATAGGGGGGTGTATTTTCGGTAAACTGTGTTACGGTCGCAACTGCATTTCAAAAAGAATATCAGGAGTGAAACAAATGGCATCTCTTGACCACAAGCCGTCTGCCGATCAACAGCTGGGCGGCTGGTACCAGCGCTTCATCAAAAAACATCAAAAACTGGCGCGGCATGTCAGTACCGCCATGGTGCTCGGCGGTATCGCGGGGATGTTGGCCATCAGCATCGCCACGGGCGGTGCGCCTGCGCTGACGCCGCTGGTCTGGTCGGGTGTCGGCGCTTGCGTCGGCGCGCTGATGGGTGGTTTGCAGGTAAAATATACGCTCAGCAAATTTTATATCGCCGAACAGGCGGAAGCCCGCCGCCCATCTGCGGTGCAGCTGATCGCGCCCGCATTGTCGGGCTTGGCTACGGGTAAAAAAGCGGCATGGTCGTTTTTCCGTGCCGCACGTCCGCCGTTTGGCGGCAAACCGCCCGCAGCGGCGAATAACAATGAACAGCCGCCCCGCGAAGGGGCAAAGCCTGCGCCCGTGCGCAAACGCTGGCTGGGCGGCCCGCGCGGCTGACAGGCGCGGCGTCACAAAAAAGCCCCCGTTTGTGCGGGGGCTTTTTTGTGGCTGTCGCTTTTATTTTTCCACTTCGCGCAGAACTTCGCGGAACTGGTCAAGGCACCAGTCGATTTCCGATTTGGTAATCGTCAGGGGCGGGGCAAAGCGCACCACGGTTTCATGCGTATCCTTGCTGAGGATGCCGCGCGCCATGAGCTTTTCGCAAATTTTGCGGGCGGCGATTTTCGCGGGGTCGAAATCGACGCCGATCCAAAGGCCCTTGCCGCGCACTTCGCGGATCAGCGGGCTGTTGATGCCGCGCAGCTGCTGCATCATGTAATCGCCCAGCTTCGCGCTGTTTTGGACCATGCCTTCTTCTTCCAGCACGGTCAGAGATTCAAGTCCCACGGCCGCCGCCAGCGGGTTACCGCCAAAGGTCGACCCGTGGCTGCCCGGTTTGAACAGGCTGATAACAGCGCGCTTGCCAACAACCGCCGATACCGGCAGCAGGCCACCGCCGAGTGCTTTGCCCAGCACCAGCAAATCCGGCAGAATGTTTTCGTGCTGATAGGCAAACATTTTGCCCGTGCGGCCCAGACCCGATTGTACTTCGTCCAGAATCAAAAGAACGTTGTGCTTGTCGCACAGCGCGCGCAGGTCGCGCAGGAAGCCTGCCGGCGGGGTTTTGATGCCTGCTTCGCCTTGAATAGGTTCTATCAGTACGGCGGCGGTATTGGGCGTAATGCTGGCTTCGATGGCTTTCAAATCGCCAAACGGCACGGCGCGGAAACCCGGCGTGAAGGGGCCGAAATTCTTGCGGTAGTCCGGCTCCGTCGAAAAGCTGATGACAGTCGTGGTGCGGCCATGGAAGTTGCCTTCGGCCACGATAATCTCCGCGCTATTCTCGGGGATACCCTTGACGGTATAGCCCCACAGGCGCGCGGCTTTGACGGCGGTTTCGACGGCTTCGGCCCCCGTATTCATCGGCAGCATCATGTCGAGGCCGGTTAACTGCGCCAGCTTTTCCGCGAACGGCGCCAGCATGTCGCTGTGATAGGCGCGCGAGCAAACGGCCAGCTGCCCCGCCTGATCGCGCAGGCGCGCGACAATGCGCGGGTGGGCATGGCCGCAGCTGACGGCGCTATAGGCGCTCATCATATCCAGATATTTTTTGCCTTCCTGATCCCACAGGTACAAACCTTCGCCGCGGTGCAGCACGACGGGCAAGGGGTGATAGTTCGGCGCCACATATTTGTTTTCATGGGCAATCGTCGCTTCGGAGCGCGTTTGCGGTTTGGATTTTCCCGTCAGTTTTCTCAACAAAGCGTTTAACATATGCCCTCTCTTGAATTGGCTTTGGCCTCAAGTATAGTAGGCCAACAATAAACGAGTCGCCGCGTGTGCACAAACCTGTGTTTAAAACGCGGCTGCTCCGAGAGTATCAAGCCCCCCAAGGAGAAATGCAATGCTCATCGGCTGCCCCAAAGAAATCAAGACCAAGGAATTCCGCGTCGGTCTAACCCCGACGTCCGTGCGCGAATATGTGCGCAACGGCCATCAGGTCGTGATTGAAACCAATGCCGGTGCAGGCATTCAGGCGTCGGATGACGACTACATTCGCGCCGGTGCGAAAATCGTCAAAACCGCGAAAGAAGTTTTCGAACAAGCCGACATGATCGTGAAGGTCAAAGAACCGCAGCCCGCCGAAACCGCGATGCTGCGCAAAGACCAGATTCTTTTCACCTATCTGCATCTTGCCGCCGACCCCGTGCAGGCGAAGGGCCTCATCGACAGCGGCTGCATTGCGATTGCTTATGAAACCGTGACGTCCGACCGCGGCGGTCTGCCGCTGCTCGCCCCCATGAGCGAAGTGGCAGGACGTATGGGCGTGCATGTCGGTGCGTATCATCTGCATGCGGCCATGGGCGGCAGCGGTATTCTTATCGGCGGCGTTCCCGGCGTGAAGGCGGCGGAAGTCGTCATCCTCGGCGGCGGTGTTGCGGGTACGCATGCGGCGAAAATGGCCGTGGGCATGGAAGCGCGCGTGACCATCCTCGAAAAATCGCTCGACCGTATCCGCCAGCTCGAAGATCTGTTCGGCAACCGCGCGAACATCATCTACTCCACGCAGGACAGCGTCGAGCAGTATGTCACGCAGGCCGACCTTGTCGTCGGCGCGGTTCTGATTCCGGGTGCGCTGGCGCCGAAGCTGATTACGCGCGACCTTCTCAAAAAAATGCGTCCGAAATCGGTTATCGTGGATATCGCCATCGATCAGGGCGGCTGTGCCGAAACGTCCAAGGCGACGACACACGACAACCCGACCTATGAAGTCGAAGGCATCGTGCATTACTGCGTGGCCAACATGCCGGGCGCCGTGCCGCGCACGTCCGCCTATGCGCTCAATAACGCCGTTCTGCCCTATGGGCTTGAACTGGCGAACAAGGGCTGGGTCAAGGCGCTGGGCGATAACAAACACCTGCGCAACGGCCTCACCGTTTGCAAAGGCAAAATCACCCATGCCGAGGTTGCCCGCGATCTCAAACTCGACTACGCAAAAGCAGAGGAGCAACTGGCAGCATGACAACCTCTTTCATGAAAAACTTTCTGGACGGTGAAAAATCGCCGGAAGAAAAAAACCTTCTCGCCGCGCAACTGGCGGAAAAAAAGCATGACGTCATGACCATCGACGCCGATGCCTATACCGACGAAGAATGCGACGAAGACGACGCCATGGGCTGCGATGTGCCCACGGGCGGTTGTGGCGGCTGCGGTTGCCGCAGCTAACCAAAGCTTGAGCGGATAAAAAAACGCCGGTGTTTTGCACCGGCGTTTTTTTATGGGGTATTGCAGGCCGTTATGCTGCCAGCGTTTTCATGTCGATAACAAAACGGTATTTCACGTCGCCCTTTAGCATGCGGTCATAGGCGGCGTTGATGTCTTTCATCGCAATCACCTCGACATCCGATGTGATGCCGTGCTGGGCGCAGAAATCCAGCATCTCCTGCGTTTCCGCAATACCGCCAATCAGGGAGCCCGCAATGCTCTTGCGCCCCAGAATAAGGCCGAAAACGGTGGGCGAAGGATGCGGATGATCCGGCGCGCCGACCAGCGTCAGCGTGCCGTCACGCTTGAGTAGATTCACGAAAGCATCAAGGTTATGCGATGCGGCCACGGTATCCAGAATGAAATCAAAGCTGCCGGCATGCGCAGCCATTTCATCGGCATTCTTGGATACCACGACTTCATGTGCGCCGAGGCGCAGCGCGTCGTCTTTTTTGTTGGGGGATGTGGTGAAAACCACCGTATGCGCGCCAAAGGCACGGGCGAATTTCACCCCCATATGCCCAAGACCGCCAAGGCCGACGATGCCGACTTTCTGCCCCGCCTTGACGTTCCAGTGACGCAGCGGCGAATAGGTGGTGATGCCCGCGCACAGCAGGGGGGCCGCGGCGGCAGGGTTCAGGGTTTCGGGTACGCGCAGCACAAATTCCTCGCGCACCACGATATGCGACGAATAGCCGCCCTGCGCGATGGTTGTGCCGTCGCGCTCATAGTTGTTATAGGTCTGGGTCATGCCCTCTTCGCAGAATTGTTCAAGGTCGTCCTTGCAGCTTTGGCAGGTCTGGCAGGAATCGACCATGCAGCCGACGCCGACCAGATCGCCGACCTTGAAATTGCCGACACTGTCGCCAATCGCCGTGACGCGGCCGATGATTTCATGCCCCGGCACCATGGGATAGATGGAATTTTGCCAGTCATTGCGGATCTGGTGCAGGTCCGAATGGCAAACGCCGCAATAAAGAATGTCGATGGCGACATCATTCGCGCGCGGCGCGCGGCGCTCGAAGGTGAAGGGGGCGAGGGGTGTGGTCGCGCTTTGCGCGGCATAGGCGAGTGTCTTGGTCATGGGATTCTCCCTGCTGAAAATGGCCGTTTGCACAAACATGGCCTCTTTGGTGGGTAAGTCAAGACGGCGCGTCTATTTCCTCTCCAGATTGCGCGGATCGAGCCTGTCTTGCAGCGCATCGCCCATAAAATTGAAACACAGTACGGAAATAAAAATCAGCATACCGGGGTAAATCATCAACTGCGCATTTTCCCACATCTGGTCTTCGGCATGCGTCAGCATATTGCCCCAGCTGGGCAGCGGCGGCTGGATACCAAGGCCGAGGAAACTCAGAACCGATTCCATCAAAATAATCGCCCCCACGGCGAGCGTCACGGCGACGCTGACGGTGCTCAGGATATTCGGCAGAATATGGCGCAGCAGAATGCGGCCATGGCTGACACCCAGCGCGCGCGCCGCCCGCACGAAATCCGACTGGCGCAAAACCAGCGTGCGCGCCCGCGCCAGCCGCGCCAGTGTGGTCCAGCTCAGCAGCGCAATCAACAGCGCGATTTTATAAAGGCTCAGGTATTTCGCCTGCGCGATATCGGCAGGAATACCCAGTTTTTCAAGGTCCAGCGCCGCAAGGATAATCAGCAGCGGCAAGGACGGCAGGGCGATCAAAAGATCCGTCATGCGCATCAGCACCGCATCTGTGCGGCCGCCGGCGTAGCCTGCCGTCATGCCGATCAGGGTGCCGATGCTGCCCGCGGCGAGGGCGGCCAGAAACGCCACCCCCAGCGATACCTGCCCGCCATACAAAAGCCGCAAAAACACATCGCGCCCCAGTTCGTCCGTGCCCAGCCAATAGGCACCGGACGGCGGCAAAAAGCGGCTGCCAAGGTCGGCCATGTTGCTGTCGATACCGCGCGCGGATTCAATCAGCGGCGCACAAAAACAAAGAATGGTCAGCAGCAGGATAATACCCAGCGGCAAGGCTTCGCGCAGCTTCATGCCTTGCCCCCCGCCGCGATGCGGGCATCAAGAAGGCTATAGAGCATATCGGCCAGCATATTCGCGGCCAGCACACAGCCTGCCAGTACCAGAAAACCGCACAGCGCCAGATTGTAATCATTGCCCATGACGGCATCGAACATCAGCTTGCCCATGCCGGGCCAGGCGAAAACAGTTTCAACCGTCATGGCGCCGCCCACCAGCGTGCCAAGGTCGAGCATGAAAATCGTCACCAGCGGCGGAAGCGCGGCGCGAAAGGCGTGATGCCAGACGACACGCGCTTCGCTGCATCCCTTGGCGCGCGCGGTGCGGATATGGTCGGCGCGCAGGGCGTCTATCATGGCGCTGCGCAAATGACGGATATAAATCGCCATACCCGCCAGTGTCAGGGTCATGACGGGCATGACCATCGATAGCATGCGGTTTTTGATGTCGGCATCTTCAAGCGCTGCGCCCGCAGGCAGCCATCCGAGTTTGACGGAGAAGAGTGCCATCAGCAAAAGCCCCAGCCAGAAGGCAGGCAGTGAAATACCGCTCAGGCAAAAAACACCGATGATGCGGTCGGCCATTTTGTTCTTGCGGCAGGCGGCATAAACGCCCAAAGGTACGGCGAGCGCAACGGTCAGCAGTAGCGAAATACCCATCAGCAAGACGGTATTGACCAGACGCGGGCCCATAACCTCGAATACCGGCAGGCCGTAAAGACGGCTATAGCCTAAATCCCCGCCCAGCGCCGCCGAGAGCCAGCTGCCATAGCGCAGCAGCAGCGGCCGGTCGAGGCCGTATATTTCCCGCAGCCGCGCGGCATCTTCGGCGGTCATGTTCGGATTGCCTGCAATCATCAGATCGACTGGGTCGCCCGGCATCAGGCCGATCAGAACATAGACCAGAAACGAAAGGACCAGCAGTGTCAGCAGGGCCTGAAACAGGCGGGGCAGTAAAATATCCGGCGTCATTCGGGTTGGGGCGTCTCCCCGTTATCGTGTTTCTCGGTTTCGGACCCGGCAGGGTCTTGCGCGCCCGTGGTTTGTTTGAGGCGTTCGATTTCCTGCTCTGTCGCGCGGCGCAGGGTATGGCGCAATGAATTCCAATGTTTGGGGGCAACCAGCATAAAGCTTTCGCCCTCCAGGTTGTTGATAAAGGTGCACAGACCTGCGGGGTTGTTTTCCGCCGGATAATTGGCATCGAACTCCAGCACGCGCTGCAGATGGTCGACCAGCATTGATTTATCCTGCTTCGCGACGGTGGGTACAATCCGCCCTTCGGGCATCAGTGCCATCAGGCCGTCCATATTCTCGACGGAATCCGGCGCGCCGCAGCGCAGGGCATCATAGCGCATGCGGTAGCGGGCGAGAAAGTTCCAGAAAACCGCTTTGTCGATGTTGTTCGCCTGCCCTTCCCATCGCGCGAAGGTCAGGAAAAACAGGGGGGACAGTTTACCGCTATGGGGGGTCAGCTTTTCAATGATTACGGGACGTTCGGAAACCGGACGCAGCTGTATCCATTTCAGCAGCACTTTCTGCTCGCCCTTCAGCGCCTCGTCGATATGGACTTCCAGCTTGCTCAGCGGCTGCTGGCGGTAATAGGCTTGCCAGCCCCATGACATCGCGTGCGGCATCGCCAGCAGAAGATAGGTCAGGAAAAATAGGGCCGCAACAATACGCAGGATGATTTTTCCTGTTTTGTATTCCCAGCTGTCGCGCAAGTCCGTGCTGTCGCTTGAGGGGGCTTGTTTATTGTTTTTTGCGGCGCTCATTTTTGAATGCTCCAGTTCTCTATCCACAGGGTCGTGGGGTTCAGGTGGCCGGTGGGTTCAATCCCGTGCAGCCAGGCGGGTATGAAAAAAGGCTCCGCGCGGTAATAAAGCGGCAGGGCGGGCAGGTCGTCGGCATAAAGCTTTTGCAGGTCGCGCCAAAGCGCGCTGTTCGCATCAGGCGCGCAGGTCACGTCGAGGTCGTCGATAATCTTGTCCATCGCCGCGCTTCGGTACGCCGGATAATTCTGCCCGGCGTAATTATTGTCTACGCTGGGGATCATGGATGAATGCAGCGTGGTCTTGGGAATATTTGCCGGCGAGGATAGCCAGGCATACATGACGCCGCCTTCGAATTTACGCTCGCGCATCGTGCTGCCGAAAAGCACGCGTGCGGGTTCGTTCTTGATAACGGCATCCACACCGATTTTTTTCCAGTCCGATTGTATCGCCTGCTGGATGACTTCGCGGCTTTTGTTTCCGGCGGTCGTGGCGAAATGAACGCTCAGCTTTTCGCCCTTGGCGTTATAACGGTATCCGTCCTTGCCGGTTTTCCATCCGGCTTCGTCCAGCAGCGCCGCCGCTTTGGCAGGGTCATGCGGGTATAGGGTGACGTCATCGGTGAAGGCTGGATCCAGCGGATTGATGTTGCTGACCGCGGGCGGCTGGCGTCCTTCGAAGACAACATTGTTGATTTGCGTACGGTTCATGCCGTGCATCAGCGCGCGGCGCACGCGGATATCGTCAAACGGGGCGCGGTCCAGCGGCAGATCGATATGTTCGTACGTCAGGCCGGATTTATAAATAACGTTGTATTGGCCGGGGCGCTGCGCCTTCAGCCGCTTTTCAAAAGCCAGCGCCTGATCAAGCGTGAGCCCCAGCTCGCCCGCGATGTAATCTATACCGTTAGACAGCAGGTGCGCCGTCAGTGCGGCGGAGGTTTCAATCGTCTTGAACGTGATGAAGTCGATAGCAGGCGCCTTGCCCGTCCAGTGCGGGTTTTTTTCGAGCGTTATAAAGGCGCCGCTTTGCAGGCGCGATATGCGGTAAGGCCCGAAATAAAGTCCATGGCGTGCGGGGTCTGTGTTGTAGAGCGTGCGGCTTTTGTAATTCGCGGGATCTTCGTCAAAGATCTTCTTTTCCAGATGCGCCGGCAGCGGATGAAAATCGTTGATAAGCGCGAAACTGCATTTTTCTTTGTCAAAATGAATCGTCACGGTATCCGGCGCGCTGGAGGTGATGTCACGGACATCTTTTGCAAAGAATTCACCATTGCTGACGCCGGACTGCGGATGCTTGCCGACCTGCCATGCAAAAATGAAATCCGCGGCCGTAAGCGGTGTGCCGTCATCCCACGCGAGGCCGGGGCGGATTTTATAAGTCGCCGCAATACCCGTCTTTCCCTCGCCGTAGGTTTCACGCACGGCAAGGCCGTTTTCAAAACTCGGCAGTTCCGTACAAATCAGACATTCGCCCGTCCATGCGGCGTTATGTGCGGTCATCGGGCGTTGTGCGGGCCCCAGTACCAGACTTTTGGCAACCATCGCGTCGAACAGCGGGTGCAGTGTCGAGGGGTACTGGCTGATGCCGATATTCAAATGCTGCGGCGTTTGTGTCGCGGCGGGCGCTGTTGCCATCAGGCTAATTGCCAGAATGCCGGACAGAAGATTATGAGGCGGTGCAGGCGTTTTCATCTCTTGTTCAGCTCTCCGGCTTTGGATTAAAGTTGAGGCGCGGTTAAAGTCTAGCTTCGGTTAAAAGGCGGCGAAAATCCATGCTGAATATCATACATATTTTTATTTGCGTTGTGGTGGGCTGTGTACTGCTGACACCGTTCATTCTGCCATTCTGGAAAGTGTGGCGGCGCCTGAAATCGCATCATCCCGATATCTGGGCTGCCAAAGGGCCGTTTGACCCCGTGACGATGATGGCCCACGGCTATGTCGTTAAAAACTTTTTTGAAATCATTACGCTGGCCGAGCATGATGAGGCGCTCAAAGAGCGCGACGGCGAGCTTGTGAAATGGGCGCGCGTATCGCGCGAAATGATGAACCTTTTGCCCCATAGCTTTATCGGGCAGGTCGGCTCTGTCATCCTTTTCTTCGCGCTGACCTATGCGCTGGCGGGCGCCATCATGGAAATCTTCAGCGTTCATCCCTAAACCTTTTCCGGACAGACCATCATGAGCAAGAAAAGCGGCGGACACCTTCTGGTCGAATGCCTGCGCGCCCACGGCGTCAAAAAAATATTCTGCGTTCCGGGTGAAAGCTATCTGGATGCGCTGGATGGTCTGCACGATGCGGATGATATCCGCACCATTACCTGCCGTCAGGAAGGCGGCGCGGCGTTCATGGCCGAAGCCTATGGCAAGCTGACGGGGCATCCCGGCATTTGCTTTGTCACGCGCGGCCCCGGCGCCTGCAACGCCAGTATCGGCGTGCATACCGCGATGCAGGATTCGACCCCGTTTATTCTGCTGGTCGGGCAGGTGGCGCGCGACCAGAAAGGCCGCGAAGCGTTTCAGGAAGTCGAATACCGCGATATGTTCAAACCGCCCTTTTGCAAATGGGCCGTCGAAATCGACCATGCTGCCGATATTCCGCGCGTGATGCGCGAGGCTTTTGATATCGCTACCTCCGGCCGTCCCGGCCCCGTGGTGATTGCGCTGCCCGAAGATATGCTGTGCGAAGAAACCGATGCGCCTGTGCAGATGCCCGCGCTTGCTGCGCATTTCGCGCCGACGCCGCATGATATCCAGTCGCTGCGCGATATTCTGGCGGGGGCGAAAAATCCGCTGGTGATTGTCGGCGGCGGCAGCTGGCATGATGCCGACATCGCCGCGTTTCAGGATTTCGCGCTGCGCAGCCGCTTGCCGGTTGCGGCCGGATTCCGCCGTCAGGATGCCTTTGACAACAACCATGATTGCTATGTCGGCGCGCTCGGCACCACGGTCGACCCGAAGCTGTGCAAAGCGGTTGAAGAGGCAGATGTTATTCTTGCCGTCGGCACGCGCCTTGGCGAGATTCTCACGCAGGGTTATACAATCATCCAGCCCGGCACGCCCAAACAGCGTCTGATACACGTCTACCCCGACGCGGACGAGCTGAACCGCGTGTACCAATCCGAACTGGCCATCCATTCGTCTGTGGGTGAATTCGCAAAAGCCCTTGCAGGTGTTACCATCGACGGCAGCACATGGGCGGGCCGTACGCAGGCGCTGCGTGAACAATATCTGGCGTTTTCGACGGTGCGCAGCCGCAATAAATTTACCCCCGACCTCGACGGGATTATCGAGGATATTATCAACGCCCTGCCCGAAGACGCCATTCTGACGACCGATGCCGGTAATTTCAGCGGTTGGCCGCAGCGTTTTGTGCGTTATGCGCGGCCTATGCGTCTGCTTGCGCCGACGTCGGGTGCGATGGGCTATGGCGTACCTGCGGCGGTTGCGGCGAGCTTGCGCTATCCCGAGCGCGTGGTCGTCGGTTTTATGGGCGATGGCGGGTTTATGATGACCGCGCAGGAAATCGCCACCGCCTGCCACGAAGGCGCACACCCGATATTTCTGGTGTTCAACAACAGCATGTACGGCACCATCCGCATGCATCAGGAAAAACACTATCCCAAACGTATCAGCGCAACCAACCTGACCAACCCCGATTTCGCGGCCTTTGCCGCTTCTTTCGGGGCGGCGTCTTGGGTTGTCAGCAGCAATGACGGGTTTTTACCGGCTTTCCGCGCGGCGATGGATTCGAAAAAACCCGCGCTGATCGAAATCCGCATGGACCCCGAACAAATCACCACCGCGAAAAAACTGGCCGAGCTGTGAGCGATATCATACCCGTCACCGCCGCCGATCTTGTCGCGCTGGAGGATTATCAAACCAGCCATCCGCTGCGTGTCGATCTGGTCTACGCCCAGCCGGACCACCGCGACAATATGTTCGGCGGTGCGATATACCGCCATGATGCGCGCATGTTGTGCCACCGCAAGTTTTTGCCGGTAATTCTGGATGCCGCGCAGCTGTGCCACCGTCAAAGCGGGCTGTGGTTCGAACTTAAAGACTGCCTGCGCACGGTCGAGGCGCAGGAAATGATGCGCCAGACCGATATCGTCAAAGCCAATCCGCACTGGCTGGAGGAGCCGAACCGTCTTCTCTCCCCGCCCGGCAAAGGGGGCCATCCGCGCGGCATGGCGATTGATATTATTTTGCTGGATGCCAACGGCGACGAAGTCGACATGGGCACGCGCTTTGATTATCTGACGCCCGACCCCGCGCGCAATCCGGCCGCGCGCAGTTTCCGCGATTTGCCTGCCGATGTACTGGCGCGCCGCCAGCTGCTGGAAGATTGCATGATGCAGGCGGCGGCCAGCCACAGCCTGCCGCTTTTGCCGCTGCCGCAGGAATGGTGGGATTTCCGCTTTCCCCGCGATCTTTATGACCTCTACGCGCCCGTGCAGGATGCCGATATGCCGCCCGCGCTGCGCATGACGGCGCTGTAATCTAGATTTTCCGCCGCTTCAAATCCCGCAGCAAAAAACGCACCGGCGCCAGCGCGGCGGCCAGTTGCGCAGGCACGGGCAGCGGCTCTTCGCATATCATGGCGGCAATCATTTCACCGCCCAGCGGTGCGCCGGACATGCCGTGTGCGCCATATCCGGTGCTGATATAAAGATGCGGCAGGACAGTTATGGCGCGCCCCTCCGCATCGCCGCCATGGCGTAGGTCGGCAAAATCCGCAATCACTGCCGCGGCATCTGGCCCGGGCCCGATCATCGGCAGTTTATCGGGCGTTGTCGCGCGGTATCCCGTGCGCCCGCCAATAACGTCGTCTTCGGTAATGCCCAGCTGTGGCAAATGCGCGGCCAGCTTTGCGACATTTTCCGCATGGTCTTCACGGCGGATATCGGCGGTCTCAACGGGTTCTTTTTGAAAAGTCGCGCCGATATACTGCACGCCGTCCACAGGCGGGGCGATATATCCGTCATGGCAAATGACTTCATACAGCTGTGCCGATGCGGCAGTGGGCCGGATATAGCTGATCTGCCCGCGCAGGGATTGCAGCGGCAGCCATGCTGTGCCCTCCATATCACGGCTTTGATTGCCAAGGGCGATAACCACGTCATCTGCATCGCAAATACGCGCCCCGTCCGTATCGTCGATATGCCATTTATTGTCCCTATAAGACAACGCGCCGACAGACTGTCCGGCGGCAAGGCGTATATGCGGCGATGCGCTCAGTACCGCGCAAAAATCCGGCGGTGATAAATAGCCCGCCATCGGCTGGCGTAATCCGGCGGTGGCGTCATGAAACGCATAAGCGGCGGGCAGGCCGTTATTCTCCACCTGCTTTTGATGGCGCGCGGCTTCGTCAGCGTTTTTGTCGATGTGCAAAACACCGCTTTCCCGCCATGACGGCACGGGCAGGGCGGTGCATAGCATGCGGGTATAACAAAACCCGTGCGCATGCAGGCTGCCCATGGCGCTCGGCTCCACCGTGATCTTGGGGTAAACAATCCCGACCGGATTGCCCGATGTTTCCTGCGCGACGCCGCTGCGGCGGTCAATCAGCGTGACTTGATGCCCCCGCCGCGCCAGCGCGCAGGCTGCGCTGCACCCCGCAATGCCGCCGCCCAGCACCGCGATATGTTTTTGGGGCGCGGGCGCGGGGCTATCGCCACTTTTTTGCGCGGCGGTCATTGACCATTTGATGCCAAATCCTTTGACTTTTTGCACATCGAAACCCAGCGATTTCAGGGCGCGGCGCATGTGCCCCGTCACTGAAAAGGTTGCCAGTGTGCCGCCGCTGCGCGTGCGCGCGGCGACCATGGGGAATAATTCTTCCCGCCACATATCGGGGTTTTTGGCGGGGGAAAAGCCATCCAGATACCACGCATCAAAATGGCCCGCGATTTGCGGTAGCATATCGGTGACATCGCCGAAGCACAGCATCAGCCGGATACGCCCGCCAAACAGCAGCAGCGTGTGAAAGCCCTCTATCATGGGCGGATACTGCGCCAGAATGTCGCGGCATATCGCGGCAAGTTCGGGCTGCTGCGCGGAAAACTGGGCGTAGATTTGCGCCAGCATGTCTTTTTCAATCGGGTGTTTTTCGATACTGACGTACACCAGCCGCGCATCCGGTGGTGCGTCCGCCGCAAAGCGCGCGGCGGTCAACAAAAAATTCATGCCGGTGCCAAAGCCAAGCTCCCCGATATGAAAGCTTTGCGCACCCAGCGCGGCAAAGCGCGCCGCGATGTTGTTGTGGCGCAGAAAAACATAATCTGATTCAGCGAATCCCGCGCCGCGCTGGAAATACACGTCGCCGTAATCCAGACTTTCAAGGTCGCCGTTCTCAGACCATTGCAAACGGGCGGGTTTCAGTGTCACAATAGTTATCCCGATGTATCGTTCGGCGGCAGCGCCGTCTTGAACATAACATCGCAGCAAAAAATAAAAAGGCAACAGGAAAGGCCGTCGGGATGTCCTCTGCGGGGGTGGTGAAAATTCTTTTTGTATGTACGGGGAATATCTGCCGCTCGCCGACGGCGGAGGGGGTTTTCCGTCATCTGACCAAAACCGCCGGCATCGAAAACCGCTTCAGGATCGATTCGGCCGGTACGGATTCGTACCACGTGGGCGAGGGGCCAGACCGCCGCGCCGTTAAAATCGCCGCACGGCACGGCGTATCGCTGGACGGCCAGCGCGCGCGGGCGCTGCGGCCCGAAGATTTCAATACCTTCGATTATCTCTTTGCCATGGATGGCGGGCATTTGTTTGATATGCAAAGCCGCGCGCCCGAGGGTCATCACGGCAAGGTCGAACTGTTCCTTGCCGCCGCTGGTCACAGCGCGCAGGATGTACCCGACCCGTGGTATGGCAACGAATCCGACTTCGAAAACGTTTACGAACTGGTGCATGGCGCGTCTGTCGCGCTTTTGGCAAAACTGCGCGAGGCACATGGCATATGATTTCTCCGGCGATTTATAGCGAAGTTGAGCAGGCGCTCGGCCTTCACATCACGGCGGTCGCGCCGCTGTCGGCGGCGAATAACGCGCAGATTTACCGTCTGGCCTTCGCAAACGGCGAAGTGCGTGTGGCCAAGGTCGCCGAAAAGGGGCTTGAGACCGAAGCCTGGATGCTGAAATACCTGCGCGAAAAATCCAGCCTGCCGGTGCCTGAGGTGTTCTACAGCAATGAACACGTCATCATCATGGAATTCGTGCAATCCACGGGCATGATCGACTACCGCATCGAAAGTGTCGCCGCTGAACAGATCGCCGCCCTGCATGGCATCACCGCCGAAGCCTATGGCATGGAGCGCGATACGCTCGTCGGCTCCCTCACGCAGCCGGGCGGCTGGGAAAAAGACTGGAGCGCGTTTTTCGCGGAAAAGCGTCTGCTGCATATGGCCCGCCGCGCCATCAGCGAAAATAAAATCGATGCAAAAATGCTGACGCAGATTGAAAAACTGGCGGCGAAACTGCCCGCGATGCTCAAAGGCGCGCAGCCGCCGTCGCTGGTGCATGGCGATATCTGGAGCGGCAATATCATCGCGGGGCGGGGCCGGATTGCGGCCTTCCTCGACCCTGCGATTTATTACGCAGATGCGGAGGTGGAGCTGGCCTTCATCCGCCTGTTCAATACCTTCAGCGATTCATTTTTCGCCAAATACAATGAAATCCGCCCCATCCGCGCCGGTTTTTTCGAAGAGCGCGCGGAGATCTATGCGCTTTATCCGCTATTGGTGCATACACGGCTGTTCGGCGCGTCCTATGCCCGCAAGGCGCAAAAGATTCTTGATAAATTCGTGTAAGACTTAGGCCAGCTGCGGCGCAAGGACGCCAAGCGTGCGCTTGACCAGCGTGTCCAGATCGGCGGCGCCCAGTTGCGCAGGGCTCATTTTTTCCTCGACGATCAGCGTGGTCAGGCCGTGACACAGGCTCCAGACCGCGACGGTCAGGAAACGTGCATCCTCGCCACTCGCTTTCTGGGCGAGGGCTGCGGAAATCAGCGCATAGCTTTTACCTGCGGTCATGGCCAGCGTCGGGAAACGCTTCAGGTTTGCCAGCTCGCGGCCGAACATGATGCCGAACAGCGGTTTGTTTTCCGTCGCAAAGCGCGCATAGGCGCAGGCGAGTTTTTCGATTTTTTCCTGCGTGCCCTTCGCGCCCGTGGCGGCTTCGGCCATCGACAGGGCAAGGCGCTGGAAACCCGTTTCGGCAACCGCGGCCAGCAGTTCATCCTTATCGCGGAAATGGCTGTAGGGTGCGGCCTGCGTCACCCCAGTGGCGCGCGCGAGACTGCGCAGGCTGAGCCCGTCGATCCCGTCGCTGGAGAGGATATCAAGTGCGGCGGCCAGCAGCGCTTCGCGCAGATTGCCGTGGTGATATTTGAATTTTTTCTGGAAATCGACAGCAGTCGCGGTTTCGGCGCTCATCTATAATGTCCCCTGAAATGCGTAAAGCAACCCCTCGCAAAGACTTGCGAACCCTTCGCAAATCAACTTTGCACCGACCAGATGCGGGGGTCAACAGCAATACTGATGACGCGGCGCAAAAAACATAACAGGGGTTGCAATCGCGGGGAGGCTGCCGCATCATCCCCGCATTCAAATATTATGACGTTAAAATATTATGGAGACTGGTGATGACAGGCAAGCACACACCAAACCCCGCGCGCGCGGCGCATCCGGCTTACCCCAAGGAAACGCGCGGCCATAATTTCTACGACATGGATATCAACCTGCAGCGGCTGCTCGCCCGCGCCGCGCCGGATATGCTGGCGCGTAACGAAGACCGCTTGAAAGATTTCGGCGCCTTCGTCGGCGGGCCGCTGGATGAACAGGCCAGCTACAGCGACCGCCATGCGCCGCCCAAACTTGAAACGCATAACAAGGCGGGCGAGAAAAAAACCCGCGTGATTTTCAACCGCGACTACGAAACCTGCCATCAGGAAGCCTATCAAAAGGGCACTATCGGCCTTGCCTTCATGGATCAGGACCCCGAACCGCATCTGCTCAGCTTTGCGATGGGGTATATGCTGTCGCAATCCGATATTTCGGTGCATTGTCCGGTCACGATGACAGGGGCGGTCGCCTATGTGCTGGATAAATTCGCGCCCAAGGATGTGCGCGATGCCTATCTGCACGATATGACCCGCATGGACGGCAAAACCAAAACCGGCGGTACCTGGGCAACCGAATTGCATGGCGGCTCGGACGTTGGCGCGACCACGACGGTGGCCAAAAAAGACGGCCAGAAAGTCACCCTGCATGGCCTTAAATGGTTTACCAGCAATGCCAATTCCGGCCTCGCCCTTGCAACGGCGCGGCCTGAAGGCGCGCCGGCGGGCAGCAAAGGCCTCGGCCTTTATCTGGTGCCCAGCCATTTGCAGGACGGCAGCCAGAACAAATACAACGTGCGCCGCCTGAAAGACAAACTGGGCACCAAGGGTCTTGCAACCGGCGAGATTGACCTTGAAGGCGCCGAGGTGATTGAAATCGCCCCGCCGCCGCACGGGCTGAAAATGATGATGGAGGCGCTGGAATATAGCCGCATCCACAACGCCGTTTCCGGTGCGGGCGTGCAGCGCCGCGCGTTGATGGAGGCCGCCAGCTGGGCGACCCACCGCGAAGCCTTCGGCAAGCCGATTTTCAATTACCCGATGGTGCAGAACGAACTGGTCGATTTGACCGTGCGCGCTGAAGCGTCTGCCGCGCTGGCGTTCGAAGCGGCGGCGACGTTTGATGCCGCGCTCAAGGATGATACGCAGCGCCCGTGGCTGCGCATCGCAACGGCGCTGGCGAAATACCGCACCGCCGAAGACGGTGTGCAATCGGCCAAAAAAGCGCTCGAGCTTGTCGGCGGCAATGGCTATACCGAAGAATTCCCGACGGCGCGTCTGCTGCGCGATGCGATGGTGCTGACGGTCTGGGAAGGTCCGGCAAATATCCAGGCGCTGGAGCTTCTGCGCATGGTGGCAGGCAAGGAGCCGGGGGATAAACTCTTCACGGATAAAATCCGCGCCATATCGGGTGCGCTTCCTGCGGAAATGGCGGCAGAGAAAGGTCTCCTCGATACCGGTCTTCAGCAGGCCGAACGTGCCTTGGCCCATCTGCGCAAACATCCGGAGGATGGCGAGCGTTTCGCGCGCAAGCTGATGGACCATATGGCGGATGTTCTGTCTGGTGCGCTGCTGGCCCAAGAAGCCGCGCATGACCTTGCCGCGCATCATGATGCGCGCAAGGCGCTGGTGGCCAAAACCTATTTGCAAAAAGCGTTCGGCAGCAAGGAATTGTCGCTCAGTCACGACAAAGACCCCGTGCAGGTGCATTTCGATGCGCTGCTGCATTACCGCGCCGTGCCGCCTGAAGCGCTTGGCTATACGCCGCCGCCCGTGACACCCTCTGCCGATAACAAAAAACCCAAACCGCCCGCCCCCGAAGCATAAACCCATGAACCAGATGCAGACGGCGGATGACGTATCGGCGCGGTATCACGCGATCACGGCGCATTGCCGCGCCTTTGCGGGTGCGGATACGCCGCGCAGTTTGCGTATTCTGGCGCTTAATCTCTTTTTATATGCCGGTCTTTTGTGCCTGATGTATGTCTTGCTGCCCGTTTCTTATGGGCTATCCGCGCTGCTTTCTGTGCCTGCGGCGTTCATGCTGGTGCGTATTTTTATTGTGCAGCATGATTGCGGGCATGGTTCTTTTTTCAAAACCCGCCTTGCGAATAAATGGACGGGGCGTGCGCTTAGTCTTCTGACGTGGACGCCCTATACCTACTGGCAGCGCGAACATGATGTGCATCATGCCTTCGTCGGACAAATTGAACGGCAGGACGTTGGGTATATCGATATCCTGACCGCCGATGCCTACCGGGCGCTGCCGCCGCGTAAAAAGTTTTTGTATCGCCTCTACCGCCATCCGCTGGTGCTGCTGCTCGTCGGGGTGCCGCTGCATAATATTGTTCTGATGCGCGTGCCGCCGCTGTCGCCACGCCGCTGGGATGCGCGCCATTTTTTGTCTTTCAAAGGCGCATGGGCAAGCGTGATGACGCATAACCTCTGCCTACTGGGGTTTTATGGCGCTATTTTTTATTTTTTTGACGCGGCGGCTGTTGTTGCCGTTTATTTACCCGTGCTGGCGCTGGCGTGGATCATCGGCGGCTGGATGTTTTATGTGCATCACCATTTTGAAAGCGCCTATTGGCAATCCGGCGATGCATGGCACCCGCACGAAGCGCGTCTGCTGGCAAGTGCGCATTACCGCCTGCCGCCGATCATGCATTGGCTGACGGGTTATATCGGGCTGCATCACATTCATCATTTTTCCAGCGGTATTCCGCATTATAAATTGCAGGCCTGCATGGACGCGCTGCCCGCACTGCAGGAGATGAACCCTGTTACATGGCGTCAGAGCCTATCGTCGGTGTGGCTCGCGATTATCGACCCCGCGCAGCGTAAAATGCTGCGCCTGCGCGATATCGTATCCTAACGCAGGGATTCTGCGGGTACGGCAAAACGCTGGTTCAGCGCGGGTCTGTCCTGCGGGCATTTTTCGGCCTCGCGTTTATAATTTTCAGGCGTGTCAATCGTGCCCTGGCGCTTGCGGCGCGCGTCGCGCAGGCGCTCCGCCATCGGCACGCTGGCCGCGACGATTTCCTTCAGAAGTCTTTGCTGATGCTGCGCCGATTCCCCTTGCGGATAAGGCCCAAAGCCCTGATAACCGAGTGAGCGCAGATATATCATCATATCCAGCTGTATACGCGGCAGATATTCCTGAATTGCCGCCGCATCGATTTTGACGTGTTCGGCTTCATGCGCGCGCGTCACGCCAAGGCTGCAGGGCAAATCCAGTATTTCCTTGGACACAAAAACAGCGGGTTTATAGGTAATCCAGAACACCGCTTTGTCGACATAGATGCACTGATTGCCCTGTTCGTCGGTCAGGGTTCTGAAACTGACATTAAAATTGCTGCTGGTGACGCTGGTGGTGACGCCCATGACAACGGACCGCCTGTCGGTTGCCAGTGTGGATTCTTTATCTTTGGCCATGCTTTTTTTGAGGGCATGCGCGCTATGCTCTTCGCTGTAATACAGCGGCTCGGTTGCAAAATGCACATCCACCTTCGGCGCGTCCCCGACCGGACAGGCGCCCAGTGCGACCTGCGTGAAAAGTTTGAGCGCAAAGGCGGAGCCGATATCGAAAAGCGCCATGATACCGATTATCCCGGCGTACGCGGCCCGCGCGGCGGCGCGTCCGGTAGCTTCGATTTGGCTGCTTTTTTCAACATGCTTTGCTGGTAGGCGGGCTGGACAAGCTTCTCGTTCAAATCGAAAATCGTTTTTTGCAAACCCTTGGGCAATTTGCCAAGATTATTCCAAAGCCAGATATCCTGCTTTCGGTAGCCCAGATATGCCCCCATATCCTTTTCAAGTTGCGCGTCCGGCTTTTCGCGGTTGAACATTTTTTGATTGATGCGCGCCAGCAGCAGCATGTCGGCTTCTTTGCCGATCTGGCAGTAATGCCGCATGATCAGCGGCTTTCCATCGGGATGCTCAGGCCGTATGGTCACATCCACTGAAGAGAGCTGCCCCCGTGCGACAGCGTCATCCATTTTCTTGCGGCCTTCGTGTTCGCGCCGCGCGTCCGGATGGCCTTCAAATGTCAGGCTGTCGTCATAGACGGGCACCCATGTCAGGGGTTTAAGGCCGCCCAGCATCAATTCTGCCTCAATCGTATGATGGGGGCCAATGACCGGTAAGTGCTGTGCAACAGCATTGAAGGCGCTGCGTAAAAACCCCGCCATGAAACCTGCTTTCGACGTAGGCTTATTATATCCGCCGCAGCGTTAAGCCTTGCTTAAACTGACAAATATCTTTGAAATAAAAAGATATTATGCGGTCTTGCGCAGAGCGGCCACGGCCTTTGCCGCATGGGGTTTGATTTTGCCGAATCCTTTACCAAGCACGCCGAAAAACGGCATTGAGAGGCACCCTGCAACAACTCCCGCCAGAATAGCGCCCGTCATGTTAAGCACGCCGCCAATAAAACTGTTGGTTGTTACAACTGCGATGGCAGATTTTAATGCGCCCTCCGCCCCCGGAATACCGTGCACCAGAATACCGCCGCCGACTGCGAACATCGCGGCTGTGCCGACGACCGATAAAACGCGCATAAATGTCGGCGTATGATTGACAAGTCCGGCGCCAAAACCGCGCAGCATTTTTGCGCGCAGATTATTCCCCTTGGTTTTTTGCAGTTGCAGACCCCAGTCGTCAAACTTCACGATACAGGCGACAAGCCCGTAAACGCCGATGGTCATGCCAATACCGATCACGCTCAAGGTCAGCGCCTGCGTCATCAGCGGTGCATGCGCAATCGCGCCAAGACTCACGGCGATAATCTCCGCCGACAAAATCGTATCGGTGCCGATGGCCCCCCAGATTTTTTTGTTCTCCAGCTTTAAAAACGCTTCGGGGCTATCTTGAATGGCTGTAATCATTTTTTGATGATGTTCTTCGTCTTTTTCATCCTTTTTATGAGTCATCTTGTGAAACGCCTCATAGCAAAGAAATGCCCCGCCAAACATCAAAAGCGGCGGTATCGCCGCCGACGGCAAGGTCAGGGCGAGGGGGATGAGAACGGCTTTATTGATCAAGGATCCAAGGGCGATTTTGCCGACAATCGGCAATTCCCGTTTCGGGTCGATGCCGACAACGGCATTTGCGTTAACGGCCAAATCATCGCCGACAATCCCTGCCGTTTTTTTTGCCGCGATTTTCGACATCGCCGCGACATCGTCCAGCAGCACGGTAATATCGTCAAGCAAAGCCAAAAGTCCGGAAGACATTCAAAAATACCCCTTCATGAAACACGCATACGGATAAACCGCCTGCCAAATGCGCCGCGATTATATCGGGTTCCGCCAGATGTGTCGAAGAGGTGTTTTTTGAGAGGGTAGAGATTTGGTGGTGTTTGCAGTCTATCGAGAACCGGTCTTTCGGGCAATTCCCGGTTTATCCGGGAAGATACCGGGAATTTTGGCCCATGTATGTCGACTATTTAGCCAATAATGCCCATTTTGCCGATGTTTTGCACAGCAACACGGGAATTCATAGCCGGGAATTTTTCAAGAAAAGCCCCGAATTTGTTTATTAACTTTTTATTTGCTATAGTTTAACTGGTTGGCCAAGAGGTCAACTCTAAGAAGCAAAGCCCCCTAAGACACAAAGACACGTAGAAAAGCGCTTGGACCGATGGTCTGGGCCAGCGGTAGCCATTGCGGTTACGGCATAGGCATGGGGGTGTCTTACGTCAAGCCTTCCTTCATGTTGATGCTGAAACCAGCGCATGGCGCAGCATCAACTTTAAAACTTTGGAAGGTAAAAAAATGAAACAAGTTCTGTTAAAAAATATCGAAGAACTGAAGCCCTACAAACAAAATGCCCGGAAGCATAGCGAAAAACAGATCAGCAAGATCGCTGACAGCATTCGGCAATTTGATTTTAATAATCCTATCCTTATCGATAGAAGCAACACAATCATCGCGGGTCATGGCCGCTGGGAAGCTGCTAAAAAGCTAAAAATGGCACAGGTTCCCACCCTTTGCCTGGACCATCTTTCACCAGATGAGGTCCGAGCCTATGTCCTGGCAGATAACAAGCTTGCCGAGATGGCCGGCTGGGACCAGGAATTACTGGCTATTGAACTGCAGCACCTGACTTCGATCGATCTCGACTTCAATGTGGAGATTCTTGGTTTCGACGCCGGAGAGATTGATTTCATCATAGGTGGTGATGTTAAAGAAAAACTGGATCCCGCAGACGAGGTGGTCGAGCCGCAAACAGATGTGCCAGCCACAACCAAACGAGGCGATCTCTGGATGTTGGGGCATCACCGCCTTTATTGCGGCGATAGTCTTGAAGAAGCCAGTTATGCCACGCTGATGGGGGACGAAAAGGCTCAGATGGTATTCACCGACCCCCCATACAATGTCCCTATTGACGGGCATGTCTGCGGCAATGGCGCCATCCAGCACGAAGAATTCGAGATGGCGGCGGGTGAGATGTCAGAACAGGAGTTCACCGCTTTTCTGGCCACATACATGCGGCTTTCCCGCGCATATTCAGCCCCCGGATCCATTGCTTTCTGCTGCATGGACTGGCGGCACATGACTGAATTGCTGCATGCGGGTAAGCAGAACGGATATGAACTAAAAAATCTTTGTGTGTGGGTCAAGGATAACGGCGGCATGGGTTCTCTTTATCGTTCCCGGCATGAGCTCGTTTTTGTGTTCAAGCACGGAAAAGAGCCGCACATCAATAACGTTGAGCTGGGTAAACACGGCCGATATCGTACGAACGTCTGGGAATATCCAGGCGTGAACACCATGCGTAAAGATCGTATGGAGGAGCTTGCCATGCATCCTACGGTTAAACCGATCAACCTTGTGGCGGATGCCATCAAGGATTGTTCAAAGCGACGTGGAATTATCCTCGACCCATTCGGCGGCAGTGGTACGACGCTGATCGCTGCAGAGAAGACCGGTCGACAGGCGCGGCTGATCGAGCTTTCGCCACATTACTGCGACGTCATTATCAAAAGATGGGAAAAGCTGACAGGACAAAAAGCGATTCTGGCAGAAGGAGAACAGTCATGAGCGACGAGACCGAAAACTATAAAGTGGGTTATAAAAGTCCGCCGAAAGAGCACCAGTTTAGAAAAGGCAATCCCTCAGCCAATCCAAAAGGGCGACCTAAAAATATAAAGGACCCTGTAGCGCTTTTTTCTCAGCAGCTTTATCGGCGCATGAAAATAACTGAAAACGGAAAAGTCATGTCTGTAAGTGCTCTTCAGGCATTGGTCAAAAGTATGATCCTTAACGACATAAAAAAGGGAAGTGATCGAACGCTAAAGCTTTACCTCGCAACGATCGCAAAGCAGAAAGGACCCGGGAAGATGGGGGTACCGACTCTCGTTAAACAGATAGTGGATGATATTTGGCCGGGTTCTGTTGGAACAAGAGAGGACCTGATAAAGGATAACCAGGACAAGTAAAGCCATTAAATAACAAAGAGTGGACATACGCGCCTTTAGCGTTGATACAACTCGCGAAAAGAGCTAATTTCATAAGTGCATAGGTGTAAATGCACTTGTGTCGGGACTTAATAATCCCGCGTAAACCGGTGACGTGTCCGTCATCACGTCGCTTCTCGACCTTTATGGCCGGGAGGCGACGGCGTATGTCCAGAGCCTCGGCTTAAAGGCCGTCGCGGTCGTGTTTACGCGGCTTATTAACTCCCGGTCGCCAGAGAAATCTGGCGACCGATTGTTTTTAAGGAGCCGGCATGCACACAGATTTTTTAAAAGTTAAACAGGCAAAATATATAAAGCTGGGCCGCGAAGGAAAATGGGATGAGCTTTGTTTCAAGGATGGCACGCTCAGACTCGGGTATAATGAAGTGCCTGCAGATTATAAGATAAGTGACGGCAAACAGCCCATCTTCGACATTTACCGTCCGCGCAGTAAAAATGACCAAACCGCCACCAATCATGCGCGGCAGGTATACGATTTCTATGCAGCCGGGCCTGAAACGCTTTGGGTTACTTTTTCAGGTGGAAGAATGTGGTGGTGCCAGGCAACGCAAGAAGTTGAGTTTTTAGGCTCTGATAAATCAAAACATCCGGATGGCAGCCGCTTGAAGCGCACATTACAGGGCTGGAGCTGCGAAACAAAATCCGGAAAGCCTTTGTTGATTAACGAACTGAGCGGCAGACTTACACGATCGGCAAGCTATCGCCAAACAATTTGCGACATCGGTAAAGAGGCCTTTGGATACCTCATTGGAAAATTACAGGACCGGGATCTGCCGGACGTCAAGGATACAAAAGAAGCCAAATCACGTATGTTGACGGCGGTTGAGAAACTCATTTCTCTTCTGACACCGCAAGATTTTGAACTTTTTGTTGATCTGTTATTTACGAGCAGCGGCTGGCGCAGAATAAGCTCTTTGGGTGGGACGCAGAAGACAATAGATATGGAGCTGGTGTTGCCATTAACCAATGAAAGAGCTTTCGTTCAGGTTAAGTCAAAAACTGACCAAAATGAGCTTGATGATTGCATAGAAGAGCTTTCTGCCATGCCTGCGGACCGTACTTTTTACGTTTATCATACGTCAAGGAAGCCACTTAAAAGCTCAAACAAAGAAATTTCTTTATTAGGGCCTGAGCAATTAGCTGAAAGCGCATTCCGCACCGGCCTTGTCGACTGGCTTGTTGAAAAAGTTGGATAGAATCTTTTAATCGACACTCTGGGGGTAGTATGAACAATAAAAACATCCGCAATCTGAATTCTTCCGATGCCGATCATAGTGTCGGATATCAGAAACCACCCGCGAATACGCGTTTCAAGCCCGGACAGTCCGGGAACCCCAAAGGTCGCCCGAAGCAAAAAGAAGCGGATGTGGTAAAGCTGCTTCTCCGCGAGTTGAAAGAGCGCGTTGTTATAGAAGAAAATGGAAAAATAACGAAAGTCACCAAGCGAGAAGTGCTGGTGAAACAGATCCTTAAAAAAGCACTTATGGGTGACGGCAAGTGTATGGATTTTATTCTCCGCGTCGAAGGGATGCAGGCAAATATTCCTCCTGAGACGGAAAGTGTGCCGGAGTCGTCCGGACGCATAGTGTCTCCAATATGGAAACGCTTTCTACGAGAGCAGAAGGCAAGGAAACGATCATAAACGAAGATGATTTCTAGATTGTGCTTGACCAGACAAGTTCGTAGAAATCTTTGCGCGTAAAACTGCGAGGCATAAGAAAATCTAACTGTTGCGACTTAATAAAAATCTTTGATCTGTGCGCGCACAGCCGACATATCAAGTCCGTTAGCTTCAGAGTATGCGATTAAGTCATCTTCTATGGTACGCTGCAACCTGTGCGCTTCGAGTGCCATAGAATTTAGGCGTTTTACCAGTGCCTCTCTACGCACGGGGATATAAAAATCATCGAGGCTTTTGTGTACAAACCAGTTCCTCTCCTCCACAAGGCTTTCTAGTCCCGCACGAAGAGCATCGGAATATAAACTTTGCTTTGCAGCTACGCCCACAGCTTTACCTAATGTGAAGGATTGGCGTTTCTTGAGAAGCTCGTCTACTTCAGCTCGGGAGACCTTACGTGGATGCCCGACATCTACTTTCAGCGTGATCGATCTGCTCAGGGTGTCTTCTAATACCTGAATGTTCAGCAAGGCTTGCCCCATCAGGGTGAATATGGAGACTTCTTCTTGGTTTGCGGGTCTCATCGTTGTTCTCGTTTGTGTAATTCGCCTTTTGCATTCAAGTTACTTTTAAAAATAAACAGATAATCGGAAATAATGCGTTACTCGTCGCTGCTATTATGCGGCGAGTTTTTTTCCGCGTGAAGCGAAGCCTTGATTGCGCCGGCGGCTTGTTTATAGCGAAGATCAATAAGGGTCATGGTGACTTCGCCGACGTCTTGATATAGGTTATCAGCGATGGTGTGTAGGTTAAGCTTTGGATCGTAACCCTTTCCCCGAACAAACGCCTTTATGCGTCTCTCGCGAGTCTTTCTGACATCGGCCAAGGGGCTTTTTGCTGCGAGAAACTCTTCCCAATCCCGCTGTTGTTTTTCGTTGTTGCACGCGCGACAGCATGGCACGACGTTTCCCCAGGCATGTAGACCAAGATGCTTTTTATTCATGGGGATTAAATGGTCTTGGGAAATAGTCTTAATATCAATGGCTGTTCCACAATAACAGCACTGGTTGTCAAAGCACTTTAGAAGCTCCAGGCATTGGAGTTTGGTTGGAGCGAATACGGGCATGTCGCGGGCTTCATCGTAAAATTTGCCAACATTTTGCAGGAAAATCCGAATAGCGCTATTTGATATATCGGATTTTGTGCGCGCCATTATTAAACCTGCTTGAGTTCCTCGATAAAGCTGGACAGCAGTGTCTCCATTTTTTGGAAGACGGGATGCGCTTTAAAATGTTCGCTTAGTTCAGATTTGATGCGGTCGGGGCTTTTGGAATCTAAGATCTTTTTATCCGCAGCCCATGCGCGGCCGGGGTGTAAAGTGTCCCAGGGTGATCTTTTGTTTGCGCGAGTATCTGATGAATCACCGTGCTTACCCAAGCCGAAGAGTAATTTTGTCTCGCTATTCCAGATGGGATGGAAAAGGTGAATTAGGTAGTCCTCGGCTGCCGTCTCCCAGCCGCTTTGCACAACAAGCGCCCTATATTCAAAATCCTTAATGTCGAGTGACGATGAAGCTTTTTGAATGTTTTTCTGATGTTCCACCAATCGGCTCGATAGCTTATCCCCCTGCTCGGATGGAGTGCGAGCGTTTTTATCGGTTGGAGCCGTTTGTCCCACATAAATGGGAGTTTCGGACTTGGAAAGGGGCGTGTATAGGGGGTGCTTGCCCGTATAATAAATGGCATAGACCCCTGAACCGTAAAAACTCGAGACATCCGACAACGGTTGGCGGGTTTGCGCGACAAGCGCGAGAGATACGAACCTTCCAACCACCTTCGGGTTGCTAGGGTCAAACATGGCGGAGGGCTGCTTGATGGGATCAAGTTCGCTTAGAAAAGCACCAAGGCCGTTCATGACCTCTCTAATTTCGGCTTCAAGCGCGCGCCGAGCTCGCGGAGAGAGAGACTGTTTCCTGGCCTCTTCGCGGAGTGTCTTTAATTTTACACTGAGGTCAGAAATGACAGATGTGGTGTCCGAACCACTTGGGGTTTTTTTGCTCATGCGGCGTCCTTGAGGTGTTGTGCCACATTCTTGCCAACGGTCTTGGCGAGTTGTACTGGAACCGCGTTTCCGAGCTGGCGCATGGTTTCTGTCCAAGAGCCATGGAAGAGATAATTATCGGGGAAGGTTTGAAGGCGCGCGCTTTCACGCACGGTGAAATAGCGAACGCTGCCGTCTGGGAGTGCTAGCATATTTTCGCCACCGGGCACGCCATGTACCCCAGCTTTGAGCGTTTTTGCTGGTTCGTCTAGCGGACTACCTGTATGCCCAGGATACGAACGCGCACCAGGCTGGAGGCGATGGTTCAAGATGCCTCTAGATGTTTCATTTCTATTAGGCGTCGGAAGATCGTGTATGGCGTCGCGAACGGTGAGCCAGGGCAGGGTATTGGGCTTCTCATCTAGCGCATGCGCGCGGTGCTCAATTCTTGAGTGGATGACGCGAGCCTTGCGAGTAACCTTGTGCCTCTCCCAATAGGAGTTGTCTCTAACTTGAGCCCAAGCAAGCGCATCCAGGGAATGAGTTTCCTTGGGGAAATTCCATTCGATACCAAGATCATCACGGAATCCAACAAAGAAGACCCGTTCTCTTTTCTGAGGAACGCCGTAGTTAGCTGCATTAAGGACGCGCGTGACTACATTGTAATGAAGATCCTTGCGAACACCGCTGGTATGATGGCGTTCAAGGCGTGCTAGATGGGCGAGCCAATCCTCGTTCTTCTTTGGAAGGAGATTAGGGTGCTCAAGTTGCAGTCTGATGTATTCGAAGTAGTTCCTAAACGCGGCCCTTGTTAGGCCCTTTACGTTTTCAAACACGAAAGCTCTTGGCTGGGCTTCGCGCACGGCGCGGATAGCCTGAGGGAACATATCACGCGCGTCATCATAGGCGCCATGCTTGCCACCAAGGGAGAAAGGCTGGCAAGGCGGACCGCCAGAAACGAGATCAACCTTGCCTTCAAACGGTTGAAAATCGATTTCTCTTACATCGCCCTCTGATATTGGCCATGCGCTAACGGAAGATACTTTTCGTTTTTTATTCTCGCGGATTGTGTCGCAGCAATAGCTATCCCATTCGACGACTTTCTGGGGATGAAAGCCCGCTTGATGGAGGCCTATTCCAAGCCCGCCGGCGCCAGCAAAAAGCTCAATAGATTTCATTGAGATAGAAAACCCCCGATTTTTCTTTCAAGTGCCTTGGTGTTCTTAAGCTGGCATTCCCAAATAACAAGCACGTTCCAGCCAAGTTTACGCAGTTCTCGTTGTTTATCAACATCACGTTTGCGATTGTCCTCCAGCTTTTTTACCCAGAAACCCTTTCGTGATTTTGGAAGACGGGCAAGCTTGCACCGAGTGCTCGGGTGCCGATGCCAAAAACAGCCATGAACGAAGATAACTTTTTTTCGTTTACGGAACACAAGGTCTGGCTTTCCGGGCAGCTTGGCCGAGTGAAGGCTATAACGATAACCCATGCCATGAATGAGGCGGCGAACGAGCATTTCCGGCTTTGTGTTTTTAGCCCGGATTAGGCTCATTCGGTGACTGCGCTGGGTGCTATTAAGGGTATCCATGGCAACAATTTAGTTCACTATTTGTTCTCATTTTACAATCAGTCAGGAACTATTGCAAGTCATAAAAGCCGAGATTTAAAAAGGTCCAGGCAATCATTCTCGTTTTTTATGCAAAAATGAGAGGGTCAAATATCGTTCAATATCAGCTGCGCGGCGTTTTCCGCGTACGCCTTTGCAACAAAGGCAGTCAGCACGTGGCTTGTCCGTATTAACAACGACTTTAGACTCCCACCCGCGATATTCCTGAAGTCTTGTCGGATTCCTTAGGCCTGTTACAGCCGCCATGAATTCCGTCGCGGCCAAACCCGCGACCACGGCATTGATGGGTGACACGGAGGGCCCCTTTTCTTTAAGGGCGCCTTTGGCGATGCCGTAGATGGCATCTTCGCCATCGCGATGCTCTTCCGTCTCGAAAAAGCGACGGATGGTCTTTCGATCAAGCAAGTTCAGGCAATCGAGGCAGCCGTCGCCGTTAACGGAGACGCAGACCCGGCCGCCGTAGATGCCAGCTTCGGGAACGTCAGATGCCATGTCGATATAGGCTTTGTCATAGGCTGCACAAAGTTCGTTTAAGATAAAACGCGGACCATCGTCATCGAAGCCCCCGATAACCCAATCGCCAGACTTCACGGCGGCAAAGGCCGCTTCCGATACTAATCCGGTCTTTAGAGCCACGCTTTCAACGTCGGGGTTGATTTCATGGATAAGGCGGTGGGCGAGATTTACTTTCGGGCTCCCGGGGACGGGATCCGTGTGTTTCGCGCCGACGAAGCGGTTGCGGTTGGTATCGTCCAGTTCTTCATCGTCAATTGATGTAACGCGTTTTACGCCCAGGAGCGCGAGATGCTGAACTAGTGGACTTCCAAGGCCGCCGACACCGACAACAACTACGCTGGTGTTTCGGAGCTTTTCTTGCCCGGCCGCGCCGAACAAAAGCATGTTTCGATGATAACGTTCAGAAAATTCGGTCATTTCCATCCCTCCAGCGAGTGGTTGGTCGGTTGTATTAGGCGCTCTCCCGCGAGGATGCCGTCCAGCTTGTTCGGTACCTTCGGATTATCGAGCCAAACGAGCGCATCAAAGCCACTGGGCGCGACGACGATGGCGATATAAGGCCGCTTGGGCAGACGCCACCACATGTGCGGCACCGTTTCTCTCAGCCCGACGCGGTCGGCATACGAGAACGCCGCCGGCCAAGGACCAGGATGGGAGTGCATCTCGACCAAAGACGCGCCGAGCTGATGCGCTTTCTTGATTAATCTGCCGCGCGTATCGTCGGCGAGTTCAAGATAATCATCGAGCTGGGCTGCAAAGTCGGCCGGCGTCAATTTTTCGATGTCGACGACTTCGAAAACGACGTTTTCATCTTTAGGTTTGGGGATGACGAAGAGGAAAGCCGCTTCTTCGCGTGAGCTGTTGGGCGGCAACAGGTGCCCCTTCAACTCTCCGAAGAGGCCTTCTTGCATTTTGAGAACGATTTTCATGCACCCTCCTTCAGGCGCTGCGTGAAGCTGCGCACCCACGAAAGCAAGTTTTGGCCTTTCGTCACGTCATTCGTGGGTGTCCACCCTTCCGGCGCCCAAGAAAAATGCTGCCAGGCACCTTTGAATGGAGGGGTGACGGCGGAGCCCGTATTACCCGGCGGACTACCTTTGAAATTGATGCCAGCGGGTGTGGCGAAGCCGTAGGGTTCGCCAGAAGGATACGCCGCGACGATTTTGAAGGTAACTGGGGCAGTTTCAACCGGCTTATCGCCAATTTTCCAACCGGACGGAAAGGGAAAATTGGGAATAAGGAACCAATCTTCGCCTCCGGCTTCGATGTGCTGCACGTCAGGATAATGCTGGCGCAACAAGTTCAGCTCTTTCTGAATGCGTTCGCGCATCAGACCGCGCTTCCAGCGGTGTTTTTTTCCGAAGCCATGGCCGGGTTTGATTTTGATGATTTCGCCGGCCGTAAGCGTTCGTTCGTTGTTGTCTTTATCGACCTCGATAACGCCTTGTGTGACGTCCCAGCCGCCGAGCTTGGCGATTTCTTCGACGGTGATAGTGTCCTGATGCCAGGGAATTTCTTGGCCCTCGATGTTCAGGAAGTATTTTTTAGCTTTTTTGTCTTCGGTATGTGCTTCGCTCATGGCGATTTTCCTTATGTTGACGTGGATTAAATGGGCTTATATGATTGCCCATACTCATAAGGATAGGCTCCATAACCATGTACTCGCGGACAGTAATTTTTTTGTCCGCGCTCCCCAAAAAATGAGCCTATTAGTTTGAATATATTGAAAAATTAATCATTAACATAATAAATTTTCGTTTTTTCAAAAAATCTGAAAAACTTTGTCCGCAGCTCGAAAAGGTTGAGCCTATCTAGTAAGCGAAAGAAAATTGGAGCTATGCAGTGCATGAATTAATTCCCAAAAACGAAGACTACCTATCCGAAGGAGAGGTAAAAGAGGCGCTGGAGGCTTTGTCCCAAGCTGACTTGCTCAGGTTGGGCCAGGTTGCTCGGCGTTTCGAAGGGCGCGGCTGCTCTGGTGATGACCTGCTACAAGAGGCAATTTTGCGCGTTCTCGATGGCACACGTGTATGGAAGCGAGGTATGCGCGCCGCTCCTTTTCTTTACAGTGCCATGAAAAGCATAGCTGACGCGGGGTATAAAAAGAAGACAGTCGAAAATAACGCTGAATCGTCGACGGATGCCGAAGGCAATGAAAAAGTATCTGTTTCGGCGGCGAGGAATGAAGTCACCCCGTCCGCAGAAGAGGCGCTTATTCAGACCGAAAAAGAAGAAGCATGGGAACAAGGCATCAAGGCCAGGCTTAGTGAAGTACAAGCGCTATTCCAGGGACATGAACATGCGAACTGGGTACTCATGGGGCAGATGGACGGTTGCGCCGTGAAAGAAGTATGCGAAATGTCCGGGATGACAAGAACGCAGTATGACTCTGCGAGACGTCACATCCGCCGTACGCTAGATAAAAATTTCCCCAATGGTTGGAGAATACGATGAACAAGAAGTTAAAAGATTCTGAACAGCTATCTCGAGTTACAGAACTGTTAGTAGACGATATCATGGCTGCTTCCGATGAAGAAATACTGGCTGAAGTAGCTGAAGACGGTATTGACGTGCGTGAAGAAACGCGGCGAATTTTTTTACTTGTGCAGGAGGCCATTAATACGCATGGGAAGAAAAAACTACAATTAATGCGCAAGTCATATGATGAATTACAAAATAGGTCTTCAAAGTCAAACGTTCACAATATTCCGCTGGCCAAAAAGAAGTCCATAATCACCTCCTTGAATAGTAATGAAGACCTAAGAAAGAAAATTACTATGGCTGCTCGCGGCGAGAACGATCTTTCTGAGGGCGATCTTGCAATCTATTTGGAGAACTTATACGAGCTCGGCGTCATAGATGAAGAGGGTAATATTTTGTGAGCTTACTAACACCAGCAGAGAAATTGCTCAAATCGTTGGGTATCACAGATCCAAAAGAAATAGATCTTGAAGCGATTGCACTATCAACTGGAGCAATTGTTAAAGAGCGCCCTCTTTCTGGTTGCGAAGCTCAGATTACCGGGAATAAAGACAAGGCGATTATAACAGTCAACAGCGATGCTAGGCTTGAAAGAAAAAGATTTTCTATCGGGCACGAGCTGGGCCATTGGACGCACCATCGCGGTCAAACCTTTATTTGTCGTTCGAGTGATATCGGAAACCAGGAAAAGACCTATTCGTCAGCTCACCCGGAAAGGGTCGCGGACGATTTCGCGGCGGATCTTTTATTACCTGCATATTTATTTGAGCCTCTTGCTCACAAAGACAAGATGCCGAATTTAGATGCAATTAGAAAGCTCTCCTCTACCTTTACGACGAGTTTTACTGCCACAGCTCTGCGGTACATAAAATATAGCCCAAAACCCTCAATGCTTGTCTGTCATGCGCCTGATGGCCGTAAATGGTTTCGCCATGGAAATAAAGTACCAACGACTTTGTTCCCAAAAGATGAACTGGATGCGGAGAGTTACGCAATGGATGTACTTTACCAAGGCAAGGCTCAATCCCAAGCTAAGCTAATCAAAGCTGGTGCTTGGTTCAGTAAAAGTGGCATCAACATGTATGAACTGCATGAAGAGTCGATGAAAATTCATGACGGAAGAATTTTGACTCTTCTTTCGTGGCGAGATAGCAGTATGCTTGAGAGGTATGCTGCGTAATTAAGCGGCAAGAAATGGATTTACCTCTTTCTCTGTTTCTTTAGCTACCCTTTCTTCGTAGTCGTAATAACTATCTAAATACTGCGCATCAACGTGATGTGACTCTGAAGGGTTGCTAAACAAGGCCCTGCCGTCTTTCTTTCTGGTATCGGGCATCATCTTAAAGAATCTAAAGTATCTTTGAGGCGCTACGCCTTCAAACGGAGTAAAGGCAACTTTATTCACTTCTTCCGTAGTCGATATAGAGTCAGCATGTAGTTCCAAAGCGAGGCTTTTTTCATAGGGTTCAATATAGATCACACGTTTAATACCTGCGGCAACGATATGGCGTGCACAACTATGACATGGGTAGGTTGTGCAATATAACGTTGCCCCGATTGTGGATTGCCCCTCGGTGCGCGCTAGTTGAACGAGAGCGTCCATTTCTGCGTGTACAGCTCTTGAATATTCTATAAGGTCCTTGGCGGGACTATTTTTGAAAAGCTCACTTGCGATCTTTTTAGCATCTGAAACAGAGTTTTTCTCGAGAATTTCTTGGAATGCCTTTTCTAGTAATGACTTATGAAAGTCGTTAAAACATTTTTTTCCGCTAAATACGCAGCGGTGATCGTTCTTATCATCTTCCGCTGAGTATAATCCTCCTCCAGATTTAGGAACGTCATTACAGCCAGTAGATAGGATGTCTCCTAGATTATTAACAATCGCAGCGCCAACTTGTCGTGAGAGGCAGGCTGAATTCAGCGCAGCGGAAGAAGCCGTATACATTCCCACCTCGTCTTTTGTGGGAGTGATTCCATTAACGCCATGTATCATATTAATAAATCTCTTTATGGCGCTTCGGAGGTACAAACTGTTTGAATGACCATCTCTGATAAAATAATCCGATAAGTAGATAGTTTTTTCAACTTGCTGCCCATGTTTTTCATTATCACGTCTGTCAATTTCGACTAACTGATCCGCCTCTGCGGTAGACATGGGAATGGATTTAAGGTTCTTTTTTCTATTTATTTCTGGACTAATTAAACCAAGTAAATAGAAATTTCGCGGGTAAACTTTTTGCAAAAGCCCTACTTCGGCGGGATTTTTCAATTGATTAATAATGTAGGCTATTCTCTTGGTTGTTTTATGTTTGTCTTCCGCCTCTGATGATTTATCTAAATGAGGGCTTCTCTTCTTAATGATTTCTTGAATTGCAGCTTGAGCCAAGCGGTGATTCCGCATGGCTGCTCTAATTTTATTCCCGGCGTCCTGATAAGATTTATAACGTTCAAAGCCACGCAGGCTGAGTAGGGCTGGATCATTTTTAAGCGCGGGAATTAAATCACTAATCTTTATTATTTCAACTATATATTTCTCGGCCTCTAAGTAGGTTTTTAGTTCAGACTGGAGATCGTTGATTCCGGCCCCAATTGCTCCGCATAGCCCGATTATGAGCTCTCTCGACCGTCTATCTTGGATTTTTTCTTCTATATCACGAGTATCTTCATTAGCTCCTGGCGATTTAGAGACAATTTTAGGTACAGAAGTATTTGCAGGCGCCTGTGACATGCTCACCTCAAGAGAATATACTAATTTTTATAGTTCGATTATTTTACCAAGAGCGCTTATTGGCTCTTTGAATAGCTTCTAAAATTGCAGGGTGTTTTTCATTACAAATTAAAAATTCCACGTGAGCAGTCCCTGTAGTGGAATTTTCTTCTTCGGTTCTAATTTCAGGAACACTAATTGAAACTTTTGACTTACGGTACAGCTCTAAATCAACAATCATATTTAGCTCCTCCGCATTTTAATTTCGACTCACAAAACAACTCAAAAAGTTGAGTATGTATAGAGCAGAAAGTGGTGATGGCTACAAGATACTTGATAAAGCATCCTCAGGCCGTTTTATCGTAACATGAGTTTTTTTTGCTCAAAAGCTCATTATTATTAACGACTTAGTTACGGAATCCTCTCGGCCCATATTCAAATTATTTTTTTGAATGACTGGACTTTACCCGCGAATAGAGCGTGTATGGGATAAGGAGGATGTAAAAATGAAAAAAATCATTATAAATCAAAAAGTTAGTTTAGGTGTGGCTAAGTTATCCATGCCAGAATTAAGACAAAAATGGGCTGAATACTGGGGTATTCAGCCGCATTGGCGTATTGGGCGACAGATGCTCGAGAAAAGCCTCACTTTTAAACAGCGCGAAGCGCGCGGTGAGGGCATGACGCCGGAGCAGATCAAACGGCTGGATAATTTAGTTGCTCAATATAAGAGAGATCCAAAATCTTTCGATCAAGGCCCAGGCGGTTTGAAGCCCGGTACTAAGCTCGTACGCGCGCATGAGGGGCAAAAGCACGTTGTCACTGTAAAGTCAGGTGGATTTGAATATCGTAATCAAGACTACAGCAGCTTGTCGGAGGTTGCCTTTGTAATTACGGGTACCCACTGGAACGGATGGATATTCTTTGGCGTGAAACGCCGGCCACGGAGTTATCTATGAATCCTGTCGTAAGGAACTGTGCCGTTTACACCCGCAAGTCGACCGAGGAGGGGCTTGAACAGGATTTCAACTCACTTGATGCCCAACGGGAAGCTTGCCTTGCCTACATCACCAGTCAGAAAGCAGAAGGATGGATTGCGGCTAAATCAACTTATGATGATGGAGGGTATTCGGGCGGCAATACCCAGCGCCCCGGATTACAGAAGCTTCTCGAAGACATCAAGGCCGGAAAGGTTGATATTATAGTTGTCTACAAGATTGATCGTCTGACGCGTTCTTTGATGGATTTTGCCAAGCTTGTCGAACTTTTTGACCAGCATCAGGTAACGTTTGTCAGCGTGACGCAATCTTTTAATACGACAACCTCTATGGGGCGTCTAACGCTAAATGTTCTCCTGTCTTTTGCGCAGTTTGAACGGGAAGTTACGGGCGAAAGGATTCGGGATAAGATTGCGGCCAGCAAGAAGAAAGGTATATGGATGGGCGGGCAAGTTCCGCTCGGCTACGACCTGAAAGAAAGACAGCTGCATGTAAATACGGAGCAGGCGGCGCTTGTTAAAAAGATATTCAGCACTTATTTGAAGGTTCGGAGTGTAATAAAACTTATTGAGATTTTGAATCGGGACGGAGACAAGACAAAAGCCGGAAATAATTTCACACGAGGGATGTTATATCTTCTTTTGGCCAATCCCGTTTATATCGGAAAAGTAAAACATAAAACCAATGTCTACGATGGTCACCATCAACCGATTCTTCACCTGAAAGAGTGGACTGCAGTGCAAGAAATGCTAGCGGAAAATGCTGTCGAGCCGAGAGGCTGCAGAAAAATGCAGCACAAGCATCTTTTGCGCGGAGTCCTGTTTGATGCTCAAGGTGTCATTTATAGTCCGGTCTTTACCAACAAGAACGGACAGCGATACAGGTACTACGTTAACTGGGATAAAATCCAGAAGAAGAAAGAGCTAGAATCGGCAATGCTTCGTATTCCGGCGCAGGAGATAGAAACTTTTCTGGAGAAGAAGGTGCGGGCATGGTTTGCGGATACGCACAACCTTGCAAATCTTACAGGTAAAGATTACACGATGGATCACGATATCCTCGTACACCTGTCGAGCAGTATTGGCAAATTATCTGCAGAGCATATTTTCGAGACTTTATCCCGGATAGTAGTCGGTCAGGATATGCTCGAGGTACAGATCAGCGTTTCCCGTCTTAAAACGGTCTTGCATGATGCTCATGGATTAAATCTTAAGACGACTCCTCGACTTGAAGATATGGCTTCATTCGAGGTTCCGTTTGTAGTCGGAAAATCCTGGCACGGATCAACTATCATACGGCCGCCATCCACTGGAACGCCGGAGGATATCTTCGATCTTCCTCCCAATGACTTGCGTGATCTTGTCCGTGGCGTGATCTGGCGGAACGAACATTTCAAGGGCATGACCATCCGCGAGATCGCAAAGCGGGATAAGAGGTCCGATGCATTTGTCGGAACGATGATCCGCAAATCGCTCGAAATCGCCTGAGCCTCTCTCGCGAAAATCCTAAATGTTTGAAAAGGCGCCAAACTGGTTTTTACTGTTCTGAGAGAAATGGCCATTTGTTGGGCCGATTTAAAAGTCTCTGTACTTTGGCGCCTTATCCTTATCGCGAAGTATGCGCCAACAGCGCGCATTTCTGCGCGATAGACATGGGTAGTCTCTGGATAGTGGAATGAATGGTGGACCCGATCGGGATCGAACCGACGACCTCCTGCATGCCATGCAGGCGCTCTCCCAGCTGAGCTACGGGCCCTCATGCGCGGTTGCGCTTTGAAGTGTCGGTATATAACCAGAAACGCGCGGTGGTTTCAATAACTATATTACGCTGGAGCGCGCCGCGCGGGGCGTCATTAATTGCCTGATTTATTTTGGTTTTATGTGGGCGGCGGTAGCTTTGGGGGCTGCGGGCGCGGGCAGGCGCACGGCGGCCAGCGCGGCGGCGAGTTCGGATTCGTCCGCGCATTTGACGAACTGGCGGCTGCCATGCACCGGGCCGCTTTTGGCTCTTCCCTTGTCGTCGCACGCGGCGCCCCAGCCAAAGTTTTCAAGCCCGAGTGTTTCATGGAAGGTGCCGATGAAGTAAACGCCGTGATGTGCCGCATACATGACGGCGACGTCATGCCCTGCGATATACGCGCCCTGCATGCAGCCGTCTTTGTTGCCGAAGGCATGCCCGCGTTTGGTATCGAAGCTGGCGCACATGGCATTCAGCGCAACTTCGGCGGCTGCTTTGCGCGCGGCGGGGTTTTTCTGGAGCGTGTCAAAATCCGCCAGCTGCTGGCGGAAGGCCGCGACATCCACATTGTCGCCATCCTGACAAAGGCAGCAGGCCGCAAGCCACCAGCAGGCCGCACTGTCGGCGCTTTTCAGCTGCCAGCGTCCGTTGTTGTCGCAGGTGATGGCTGCGCGTATTTCCGCCACGGCGGTTGGGGTATAGGCGGCATGCAGCGTGGCTGTCAGAGCTTCCGCCTGTGCGGGCATCAGGCCGAGGGCGCAGGCAATACCCGCGTCAAACCCGCTGGCGGCGCGGTTTTCATGGGGAATACGAGCGGTAAGAGAGGATTCCCTGTCTATCCAGACCGGCCAGCCGCCAAGATCGGCGACAGCCGTCGCGCGCGTGCGGACGGTATTGCACCAGTCATCCGGCGATTGAAGAGAGATAGCGTAGGCAGATTTTTGCATGCCCTGATATTAACGTGCTGCATATGTCGGTGGCAAGGCGTGCGCACGTGAAATCGCAAAACGCGAAGGTGCCGTTTGCGGCAAAGCAGGCGTGGTTGCGGCGGGCGGCTTGCGCTGCCATGCAACGCCAAGCAGTTTGGCAATGGGCTTGCTGAGGTTGCCGGCGTGATCGAAATGCTCCCCGAATACGGGTTTGCCTTCGACGTTGTATACGGGGCTGTAAAAACCTTTTTTGCCGTTGTTGAGGTCGCGCACAATCGCCCGCGCCGCATCGTCAAGGCCGAAGGTTTTTGTTTTCGGTTTGCACCAGCCCACGCGGTGCTTTTTCAAATCTGCGATCACGGCCTCGCGGCGCACGGCGCTCAGGCCCGGCAGCGGGTCGTCTTTTGACGGCGCCACAAAGGCCAGTTTGCTGAGGATCGCGCGGGTGTCGTGGCGGAGCTTGTTGAATTTTTCTTCGAACGCCTTGTAATCGCTGCGCAGCATCGGGGGCGCATCGGGGCGGGCGATACCATCGGCGGGGACGCTTACATAGGCGCCGCCTTCATAAAGTTCGTGGGTGATATTGGGATTGAGGGCCATGTTTTTCGATTCGCCAGAAAAGTTGTGAACTCTTTGCAGGCTCATTATCCCATGGCGGGCGTTAACAAGGGCTGAACTGCCGGCGGGTTTTCCGGCTGCATACAGCCTGTGCGGTGCAGCAAAAAACCCCGCCTTTTCAGGGGCGGGGTTTTTTGTGTCCGGAAATGCCGGCCTTATTCGCGGGCGTTGCCCATGAACGAGAGCATGTACTGGAACAGCATCACGAAGTTGAGGTAGAGGTTCAGCGCACCTTCAACCGCCAGCTTGGCGTTGGCGCCGACCATGCTGCTGCCGTAGGCATAGGTTTCTTTCAGGCGCTGCGTATCCCATGCGGTCAGACCCGTAAAGACGATGACGCCGATGGCCGAGGTGACGAAATACAGCATGCTGGATTTCAGGAAGATGTTCACAATGCTGGCAATCAGCAGACCAAGGACGCCCATGATCATGAAGCTGCCCATGCGGCTCAGGTCACGCTTGGTGGTGTAGCCATAGAGGCTGGTCGCCGCGAACATGCCCGCGGTGATAAAGAACACGCGCGCAATGCTTTCTGCCGTGTAGGCAAGGAAGATCGAGGCCATCGAAAGCCCCATCAGACCGGCGTATACAAAAAACAGCGTTTGCAGCTGTCCCGCAGGCAGGCGGTGCATGCGGCCCGGCGTAAAGCCGAACATCAGGAAGGCGAGGGGGGCAAAAGCCACGACCCATTTCAGCGGTGTTTTGTAGACGAGGTCGTACAGCGCCTCATTCGCGAACATCATTTGCGCGAAACCGAAGGAGACCAGGCCCGTGATGGCAAGGCCGATACCCATCATGTTGTAAACGCCGCGCAGGAAGCTCTGAAGGCCCGCGTCAACGTCGGTACCGTGCGCGGCGACTGTGGCCTGAGGACGGTAGGGATCGTAGGACATTGTGTTTTCCTCTCTAATGAATTCTGATCGTCATGCAGCGCGTATTTCAACAATACCGCCTGCAGCTTATACGTTCTATTATACCGCAAAGATCACCCCTTGCGGCGATTTATAGTAAATATATGAATTATATGGCTATTTTCAAGGGTTGCGTAAATAGGGCGCGGGTTTCTGGCCCATCGCCCGCCACGTCCCCGACATCCCCGCCAGAACGGTGATGCCAAGGCACAAACCTGTTACCCATAATACGGGGACAGAGCTGAAGCTGAACGGCATATTCAGAATAAAATTCATGGCCGCCCAACCGCCGAGGGTACCCAGCCCCGCCGCAATCGATACCGTGATAACCCCCAGCGCCGCGTATTCCAGCAAAAACGTGCGCATGATGCGTCCGCGCGTCGCGCCCAGCACCTTCAGCACCACGGCGTCATACACATGGCGGCGACGCGCGGCGGCAATACCGCCCGACAGGACCAGCGTGCCTGCCACCAATGTCAGCGCCGCACTCACGCGCACGGCATCGGCAATCGCACGCAAAACGCCCTGCGCCAGCTCAAGCGCATCGCGGATGCGCACACTGGTCACATTCGGCAGTTCGCGGGCAAGGCGTGATTGCAGCCCCGTCTCCGCATCGCTATCGACAATGACGGTGGCGATGAAGGGGGCAGGGATATCGTCAACCGCGCCGGGCGCAAAGGTCATGGCAAAGTTCATCGCAAAACTCGCCCATGAAATTTCCCGCACGTTCATCACGGTGGCTTCGGTTTCAACGCCCAGAATTTCGATGACCATCTTGTCGCCAACGCCAATCCCGAATGCGCGCGCGACGTTGGAGGCAATCGACAGTGCGGGCGGGCCTTTATAGTCCTTCGGCCACCATGCACCTTCGGTGATGCGGCTGTGCGGCGGCAGGTCAGAAAGATAGGTAAATCCACGGTCGCTATGCGTGACCCATTCTTCATTGGGGTCTTTAAGCGCCTCAAGCGCGGGCACGCCGTTCACGCTGACCACGCGGCCGCGCAGCGAGGGGTTGATGATAAGATTTCTTGCGCCCTTGGTTTCGGCAAGGATTTGGGTGAAAGCGTCTTTTTGGTCGGCCTGAATGTCCAGCAGGAAAAACGACGGCAGATCCGCCGCCAGATCATCACCCAGCAGGCGGGAAAAATTATGCTCCACCTGCGCAATCGCCACCAGCACGGTCAGGCCAAGGCCCAGCGACAGCACAATGCTGCTGGTCGCATTGCCGGGACGCGTCAGGTTGGCAATCGCCATGCGCGCTTCGGGGTTTTTACGCGGGCGCAGGCGGCGCAGGATATATTGAATGGCCAGCGATGCCGCCTGAAACACGCCGAACGTGACAAAGGCGCTGAATACGAAATACAGCGCAAATCGCGGAATAGGCGCTGTTTGAATAACCAAGACACCCAAAAGCGTGGCCAGCGCGCCAATCCAGATGAGGACGGGCAGCGCAGGGCGTTTATGCGACGGCGCAATCAGGTCGCGGAAAAGATCTGTCGGACGCGTCCGCACCGCACGGCCCAGCGGCCAGAGACTGAAACATAGCGTAATCAGAAACCCGAAAGCCGCCGATTGCGCCCATATAAGGGGGTATATGCCCGTCTGGTCGCTCAGGCTGAATTTCTGGGTCAAAAGCGCGCCGGTGAAAACCGCCGCCGTACTGCCGACCAGAACCCCTGCGGCAATGCCGATAAACGACAAAAACAGAATTTGAACAAGATAGGTGCGGAACACAAACCCTTGCGACGCGCCAAGACATTTCAATGTGGCAATCTCGGCAAGGCGGCTGTCCAGAAAGCTTTTGACCGCATTCGATATACCCACGCCGCCCACCAACAGAGTCGTCAGGCCGATCAGCATCAAAAACAGGGTCAGGCGGTTGATGTACCGCTCGATGCTGGGCGAGGCATTCAGGAAGGTGCGGATGCGAAACGCATCTTCGCCAAAGCTAGCGATGATTTTTTGTTTGGCGGCTTCCAGCTGCGCTTCGCTATCAAGGCCGGGGATGGCGATGCGCGTGCGATATTCCAGCAGATTGCCCGCGCCCGTCAGCCCTGTTGCGTGAAAGGCTTCCATCGACGTGAGCAGGCGCGGGGCGAGGGCAAATCCCGTCGCATTCACGCTATCCGGTTCACGGCCAATGACGGCGCGGATCACAAAAGGAATTTCACCCAGATGCAGCACATCGCCGATCTGCGCATCCAGCCGCGCCAGAATATCCTTTTCAACGGCGGCGCCGTAAAACCCTTTATCGTCCTTGGCAAACAGCGCGGTCTGCGCGGCATCAACGGGGTTGCCCGCACCGTCGACAAAAGTCGCCGCACCGTAAAGTGGCCATGCCGCATCCACGGCTTTAATCTCGACAATCCCCGCCATGTCGGTTTTTTCGTGGCGGGCCATGGCGCGGGTTTCGGTGATGATGCTAAGACGCGCGCCCATATCGGATTCAAGAAAGCGGATAACCTCCGGCGCGGGCGGAGCGTGCGGGGTGCGGATGGCCAGATCACCGCCCAGAATATAGCGCCCGTCATGGCGCAGACTGTCGCTCATGCCTTGGGATACCGAGGCCACTGCGGAAATCATCGCCACGCCCAAAATCAGGCAGGCGATAAATATATAAAATCCGCGCACACCGCTGCGCAGTTCGCGCCGCGCGTAAACAAGACTGAGCCACAAACCGCGCATCAGGCTGCCACCCCTTCGCTTTGTTCGATATGCCCGTCGCGGATGGCGATTTTAATGTCGCAGCGTTTGGCAAGTTCGGGGTCGTGCGTGACCAGCACCAGCGTCGTGCCGTGGCGGCGCGTCAGGTCGAACATCAGGTCGATGACCATTTGCCCCGCGTCGTGGTCAAGGTTCCCTGTCGGCTCGTCGGCCAGAATAAGCCGCGGCGCGGTGACAAAAGCGCGGGCGATGGCGACGCGCTGCTGCTCCCCGCCCGACAGCTGGCCGGGGTAATGCGTCAGCCGGTGGCCGAGCCCGACAGCTTCAAGCGCTTCTTTCGCCTTGGCAAAGGCATCCGGCGCGCCTGCAAATTCCAGCGGCACGGCCACGTTTTCAAGCGCGGTCATCGAGGGGATGAGGTGGAAACTTTGAAAGATAATGCCTATATTATCTCTGCGGAAAGCGGCCAGCGCGTCTTCGTCGAGGCCTGTCAGTTCGCGCTCCGCGATGTGGATGCGGCCGCCTGTCGGTTTTTCCAGCCCGCCCAGCACCATCAAAAGGCTGGTTTTACCGCTGCCCGACGGCCCGACGATACTGACGGTCTTGGCGGCGGGCAGGGCAAGGCTGATATCGCGCAGGATATGGACGTCGCCCGCGCCGCTGGGCATATGTAAATCAACGCGTTCCAGACGAAGCAGGGGCGCAGAAACCGCGCCGGAGGTTGTTGTCATGTGGTTCTCCCTTTTATCCGCGCCCAGTGCAGCGGCATCCGGCAGGATGCAGGCGGTTTTGCGGTCTTCATTAGATAATTCAAGGGGCTATATAGTCAAGCAGGCGCTGGTGCTTGCGGTGGTGCTGCTGGGCTTGCTGGCCGCGCCGCTGGCCGCCGCCGCGCAAACGGATGCTGCCACAGCGCAAAAAGTGGCGGCAGGCGGCAAAACCATTCTGGCCTTTGGCGACAGTCTGACGGCGGGCTACGGGCTCAAGGATAAAAACCTCGCCCTGCCCGCGCAGCTGCAGGGCTTGCTGGTCGCGCAGGGGCTGCCGGTGACGGTCATCAATGCCGGCGTATCGGGCGATACGACGGCGGGGGGGCTGCGCCGCCTTGAATGGACGCTCAAGCGTTATAACCCCGATTACGTGATTCTGGCTCTCGGCGGCAATGACATGCTGCGCGCCGTCGACCCGCGCAGCAGTGCGCAGAATTTGCAGGCGATGCTGGATATCCTCAAGACCTATAAAAAACCCGTGCTGCTCGCAGGTATGAAAGCGCCGCAGAGCATGGGCCCCGCCTTCGCCAAGGGCTATGATATCATGTATAGCGGCCTCGCCCAGCAATACGGGGCCGTATATTATCCCTTCCTGCTCGATGGCGTTGCGGCAAATCCGGCGCTCAACCTGCCCGACGGCGTGCATCCCAACGCCGACGGGGTTGCGGTGATGGCGCGGGGTATCTATCCTTACGTCCTCGAACTTTTGAAAAAATAAAAACACGCGCCCGCGCGGCAAGAAAGACGTCCATGAAATACAGCACCCTCGGCATGACCGATCTCAAGGTCAGCCTGATTTGCCTTGGCACCATGACTTTTGGCGAACAAAACAGCGAAGCCGAAGCCTTCGCGCAGATGGACGCAGCCACGGCGGCGGGCGTCAATTTTTTTGACACGGCCGAACTTTATGCCGTGCCGCCGCGCGCCGAAACCTATGGCGCGACCGAAGACATCATCGGCAACTGGTTTCAAAAAACCGGCAAGCGCAAGGATATCGTGCTCGCGACCAAGGTTGTGGGCGCCGCCGGTCATTTGCCGTGGATACGCGGCGGGCAGGCGCGTCTCAGCCGCGCGCATATCGACGAAGCGCTTTCGGGCAGCCTCAAACGTCTTAAAACCGATTACATCGACCTTTATCAAATCCACTGGCCGCAGCGGCCCGTGAATACCTTCGGCAAGCTGGGCTACGACCAGTACAGCGTATCGGGGCGCGAGGCTGACGTGATACTGGAAACCCTCGAAACGCTGTCGGATGCCGTGAAGGCCGGCAAGATACGCCATATCGGTGTTTCCAACGAAACGCCGTGGGGCGTGATGAAATATCTTGAACTGGCGTCGCGCCATAACCTGCCGCGCATCCAGTCCATCCAGAACCCCTATAGTTTCCTCAACCGCAGTTTTGAAATCGGCCTTGCCGAAATGGCGATGCAGGAAAAAACCGGACTTCTCGCCTATGCGCCGCTGGCGGCGGGGACGCTGACGGGGAAATATCTGGACGGGCAAATGCCCGCCGGTTCCCGCCGCGCCATCGACAGCCGCGCATCGCGCTATGACCGCAAGGGGGTGGATGATATCGTGCGCGGTTATATCGACATTGCCGCGCGCTTTGGCCTGGATGTCGCCGTCATGTCGCATGCCTTTGTGAATACGCGACCGTTTTTGACGGCGAATATCATTGGCGCGACGCGCGTGGCGCATATCGAAACCGCGCTGGCCGCGCTCGATGTGACCCTGCCGCCGGAGCTTCTGGCCGAGGTCGAGGCGCTGCATGCCCGCCACCCCATTCCCTGCCCGTAAAGGATATTTCCATGCCCCGTCTTTTTATCGGTCTTGATATTCCGCCCGATGTTGCCGCGCAAATCCATCTGCTGTCGGGCGGTATCCCCGGCGCGCGCTGGACGAAAGAAGACAACTATCACGTCACCCTGACGTTTATCGGCGAGGTGAGCGAAGCGCAAATAGATGACGTGGACGAGGCCTTGGCCGGCATCGATTGCCCTGCCTTTGATTTGGAAATCGCGGGCACGGGCAGCTTTGCGCAGGGGGATGATCCGAAAGTCCTCTGGCTGGGCGTGACGGAAAATCCGACCCTGCGGCTGTTGAAACAGCGCATCGACAGCGCGCTCGACCGCTACGACATTCCGTTTGAACGCCGCAGCCGTTTTACGCCGCATGTCACCATGGCGCGTTTCCGCCAGATGCCGGACGAACACAAAATCGCCGAATTCATGCAGGCACATAACCTCAAACGCCTGCCACCAATCGCGGTCGAGGATTTCGTTCTCTACGAAAGCTACAGCGGCAGCGAAGGCCCCGTTTACCAGCCGCTTGAATATTATCCGCTGGGGTAAAAATGACGTTTCGTAAGGTTGTCGATGTTATGCGGTGGTGTATCTTAGCCTTTGCGGCATGCCTTATTATTTACACCTTCGGGATGTCCGGCGCGAACTTCTCAGGCGATGATGAGAACATGAAAGCGTTTAAAAGACCACTCGGCGCGTTAAGCGATGCCCGGCCACGTTTCGCGACGGCGCTGGAATTATTTGGCGGTAGCCCCTTTGAGGGGGAGAAGATATGTATCTCCATCCGCAATGAATACGTTGAGGGCGGGGAGCAAGAGCAACGAAACGAACTCGCCCGTCTTTTTCCGGATAGATTAGCTGCGGTTCATAACTTGCATTTATCGGATAGCTTTCCCAAGGTGATGGTGGCTGTGGCGCAGACTGATGGAGGTCTGTTTGTCGCAACCGGCGATACAAAGCTGTTGCGCGGCCCGCGCGTCGATATGGGGATAGAGTTTGTTGCCGTAGATGAAAAGGGAAAAATTTCACGTGCCAGCAAACATCACGGGTACCGCTGCGTGCTGTTTCAAGAGGCGGTGTTTATTTCCTCCTACAACCAGATAAACAAACAGTGGTATATCGTGCTCGCAGATAAGCGTAGCCCGTCTTTGTGGCCCTATGGCGGAGTCATGGCGCAGGATATTGCGTCAGGCAGAGTTACCCGATAGCGCTGCACATTTCCTTGATGACGTCTTCGAGCGTCTTGCCCTCCGCCCGTGCGGCGAAATGAAGCGCCATGCGGTGACGCAGAACGGCAGGGGCGATGTCGATGACATCGTCCAGCGACGGCGTATAGCGGCCATCCAAAAGCGCATAGGCGCGCGCCGCCAGCATGAACGACTGCGCCGCGCGCGGGCCGGGGCCCCAGCTGACGAATCTTTTGACGGTGTCGATTTTGGTCTGTTCGGGGCGACCCGATTGCACCAGCTGCAAAATGCCGTCGACGACTTTCTGGCCGATGGGCAGCTGGCGGATGGTGCGCTGCGCCGCCATGATTTCATCGGCGCTGAATACGGCGGTGGCCTTGTCTTCGCTGACGCCAGTGGTCGCCAGCAGCATGCGGCGTTCATCCGCCGCATCTGGGTAGCCGATATTGATTTGCAGCATGAAACGGTCGAGCTGCGCTTCGGGCAGCGGGTAGGTGCCTTCCTGTTCCAGCGGGTTTTGCGTCGCCATCACATGGAACGGGCGCGGCAGGTCATAGGTCGTGCCGCCAACGGAAACCTGATATTCCTGCATCGCCTGCAACAGCGCGGACTGCGTACGGGGGCTGGCGCGGTTAATCTCGTCCGCCATCAAAAGCTGGCAGAAAATCGGCCCTTTGAGGAAGGTAAAACCGCGGTTGCCGCCCGCATCCGTACCGAGAATTTCGGAGCCGAGAATATCCGCCGGCATCAGGTCGGGCGTACATTGCACGCGGCGGCTGTCGAGGCCGAGAACGGTGCCGAGCGTATCGACCAGCTTGGTCTTGCCAAGGCCAGGCAGGCCCATCAGCAAAAAGTGGCCGCCGGAAAGAATCGAGGTCAGGCAAAGGTCAACCACGCGGTTCTGGCCGAAAATCACGGTGCGGATGGATTCGCGCGCGCCCGACAGCTTGCTTTTCAGTTTGACGGCCTGCTGTTCAAGGTCGGCGGTGATTTCGGTGCGCATCGGCTCGACGGACATGGTTCTTCCTTTATGTCTTGGTTAACCTACGTCTATTATAGTAGTCGATAATGAATAAAGCAGAAAGAAATGTCTGAATTCCGCCCAAATCCCGCCATGCCCGAAGAGGATTTCAGCATCAAAATCCTTCGCGACGGCACATGGCTGCATCAGGGGCGGCCGATGGTGCGCCACAATCTGGTAAAACTTTTCGCAACCGTCCTGAAGCGGGATGAAAACGGCGATTTCTGGCTGCAAACACCCGCCGAACAGGGGCGTATCGCGGTGGAAGACGCCCCCTTTATCGCCGTCGAGATACAGCGCCAGACTTCTGAAAACGGCGAAAATCTGCTATTCAGAACAAATGTGGATGACTGGGTGCCGCTGGATGGCGACCACCCGCTGGTGATGCGCGCGGATGCGGCGGGGGTTTTGTGCCCTTATATCCATATCCGCGGGGCGCGGGGCTGCGGGCTGGAGGCAAAACTGTCGCGCCCTGTGTACTACGAACTGGCGGCGCTGGCCGTAGGCCATCCGGATGATGCCAATCTTTACGGTGTTTACAGTGCGGGGCGGTTTTTTGCCCTCGGCCATGCGGAGACGCTGGCGGTGGCAGATGAAACGGATTAAACAAGAATAAAGAATAAAAAACAGACATGAAACAACTCGCCCACATCACGCAAAGACTTTCCGCCTATCGCTGCCGCAGCGGCAACGATTGCGCGGGCGATCATTTGCTGACGCCCGAATGGCAAACCCCGCCGCCGCCCTACCGCGATGCGGCGGTGCTGATTGCGCTGCTTCCGCGCGGCGATGATTTGTCGGTTGTGTTCACGCAGCGCACATCGCATCTGACGGCGCATGCGGGGCAGGTCAGTTTTCCGGGCGGCGGGGTGGAGCCGCAGGATTTCGACGCCGCCGCCACCGCCCTGCGCGAAGCCGAAGAAGAAATCGGCCTGCCGCAAAGCGCGGTGCAGGTGCTCGGCCAGCTGGATGATTATATTACGGGCACGGGGTTTCTGGTGCGCCCTGTTGTCGGCTTTGTGCCGGAAATTCCGGTCTGGAAGCCCGACGATTTCGAGGTTGCCGAGATATTCGACGTGCCGCTGTCGTATCTGTCCACGCCTGGCCGTATTTTCAAAAGCAGCCGCGAATTTCGCGGCATCATGCGGTCTTTTTATGCCTGCGACTGGGATAAATTCCACATCTGGGGCGCAACGGCGGGGATGCTCAAAAACTTCATCGATGTGATTGGCGACGGGGAGGCGGTGTGACCGTTCTTGTCGGCAAAATCAGCAAACAGGCGTGGATGGTTGCGCCTGAAACGCACAGGGTCATGGAATGCCTGCTGCGCGACGGCGGCGATGCGCGTTTTGTCGGCGGCTGCGTGCGCGATGCACTGGTCAACCGCAAGGTGATCGATATCGATATCGCCACGCCGCTGAAGCCCGAAGAAGTCATCGCCCGTCTGCAAACCGACAAAATCGCCGTGGTGCCGACGGGCCTGAAACACGGCACCGTCACCGCGATTGCCGATGGCCGCCCGTTTGAAATCACCACCCTGCGGCGCGATATCGCGACTTATGGCCGTCATGCCGATGTGGCCTTTACCGACGACTGGCGCGCCGATGCCGCGCGGCGCGATTTTACCTTCAATGCGCTTTACGCGACGCTGGAGGGGGATGTGCACGATTTCTTCGGCGGCATCGAAGATTTGCGTATCGGGCGCGTGGCCTTTATCGGCGATGCCGAAGAGCGCATCCGCGAAGACGTTTTGCGCATTTTGCGCTTTTTCCGTTTTTACGCGCATCTGGGGCGGGGCGATGCCGATGCGGCGGCGCTGGCGGCCTGCGAAAAACTGTCCGACCAGATCCCGCGCCTCTCGGCGGAGCGTATCCGCACCGAGGTCCTGAAGCTGCTCGAAGCGCCGCGCTGCGCCGAGGTCTGGCAGCTGATGATGGAACACCGCATCGTCACCCGTTTTCTGCCCGAAGCGACGAATACGGCGCGTCTCGCGCGGCTGGTGGCGCTTGAAGACAAATACCAAAGCCACGGCTTTATCATGCGCCGGTTGGCGGCGGTGCTGGATGTCACGGTGCAGGGATTGATTAATATCAGCGAAGATCTGCGCCTGTCGCGCGACCAGACGCAGCAGCTGATTGCGCTGTTTGAACCGTCTTTCGATGTGAACCTGCGCATGGATGAAAAAACCACCCGCCGCGCGGTTTATCGTCTGGGGAATGATGTGGTGCGCAGTTTGTTGCTGCTGCTGGCCGCCGGCAAGGGCGAAGAAGGCAACCTGCGCGAAATTTACGGCTGGGCGACCGCGTTTCGCGTACCGCGTTTTCCGGTGGTCGGGAACGATGTGCTGGCGCTGGGTGTCCCCGCAGGACCCGACGTCGGGCGGCTGCTGGCCGATGTCGAAGACTGGTGGGCGGCGCAGGATTTCGCGCCGGGGCGCACAGCTTGTCTGGATAGGCTAAAAGTCATCAGCGGGCGTAAAATATAAACAGCTGCGGACAGCGCCGCGGCTCAGGGCCATTTCACTTCGGGCGGCATCGACATCAAAATCGCTTCGGTATTGCCGCCGGTTTTCAGGCCGAATTGCGTGCCGCGGTCGTGCAGCAGGTTGAACTCCACATATCGTCCGCGCTTGATGAGCTGGTGTTCGCGCATCTCCGGCGTCCACGGGCGGTTCATGTGGCGTGCGACGATTTTGGGATAGATGTCCAGAAAGGCTTCCCCCACATCGCGGGTAAAGCTGAAATCGGCGAGTTTGTCGCCGCTGTCCAGATAATCATAGAAAATGCCGCCGATGCCGCGCGGTTCATTACGGTGCGGCAGAAAAAAATATTCATCGCACCACTGCTTGAACTTGGGGTAATAGGCGGGGTCATGCTTGTCGCAGGCCGATTTGAATGCGCCGTGGAAATCGGCGGTGTCCGCGTCATCGGGATACATCGGCGTCATATCGGCGCCGCCGCCGAACCAGCTTTTGGATGTTTCGATGCGCCGCGTGTTCATATGCACGGCGGGCACCAATGGTGATCGCATATGCGCAACAAGGCTGACGCCGCAGGCCATGAAGGCGCCGCCGCTTTCGGCTGCGCCCGGAATTTGCGCGCGGAAACTGTCGGAAAATTTTCCGTGGACGGATGAAATGTTGACGCCGACTTTTTCAAACACGCGCCCGCGCATGATGGATATTTCACCGCCGCCGCCGCTGCTGCCGTCTTCGTTTTTCCGCTCCCACGTCTTGCGCTCGAACTTTCCGGCGGGCAGGTCGCTGTGGGTGCCGTGCAGCTGCGTCTCCAGCATCTCGAAGGCGGCGCAAATACGGTCGCGCAGCGCCGTGAACCATTGCATGGCTTCGGCATGGGTGACGGTATGCGGCTGTGGCGCGGCCTCGGGCATCGGATTCTCCTGTTTTCACGCATTAAATAGGGGGCGGTGTGAAAAATCAAGCGTGGCGGCGGGGCAGGCGGCGTCTATACGTTTTTTGCGGGAAACCCGCCGGTCTGGCGCAGCGCCTCCGTCAGGGCCATGGCGCCACTGATGGCGACATTGAGCGAGCGCATGCCGGCCGCCATCGGAATGGTGATGCGCGCATCGCAGGCATTGTGAACATCCTCCGGCACGCCCGCGCTTTCACGGCCGAGCATCAGGATATCATCGGCGCGGAAAGAAAAATCCAGAAAAGATTCGCTGCTTTTGGTTGTCAGCAGAACAATGCGGCGCCCTGTATGTGCGCGGCGGAAAGTGTCAAAATCCGTATGCCGCGTGAGGTCGAGGCTCTCCAGATAATCCATGCCCGCGCGCTTCAGGTTTTTATCCGACAAAATAAACCCGCAAGGTTCGATAACATCCATCCCGCAGCCCATGCACACGCAAAGACGCATCAGGGTGCCGGTATTCTGCGGGATATCGGGCTGGTAAAGGGCAAGGCGCATTTTTATCGGCTCTGTGTGCCGCCGCTGCGGCGGACTTCGTCTTCGTCAATCCACGCATGGCCGAGCGCGCCGGGATGTACCGCAAAATCATAAAGGTCGCCACGGTTACCCGCATCGAACAGTTCAGGCCCGGCATCCATTTTAAAAGCTTCGCCGCCTTCGGCGTGCCATGACGGAAAAGACAATTTGAAGCGCAGCTTGGCCGATGCGGCGCAAACGTAGTCGGTGTCACGCAGCGCGTCCATCCTTTGTTCGCGGTTGCCCGGGCGACATTCGAGAGGGCTCAGGTCATAGGTGCGCGTGGTCGAGCCTTTCCGGCGGCGCTTGCTGCAATGAACCGAACATGATTTTTCCAGCAGCGGTTTGCTCTGCATAACCGGCGGCGCTTGTGGCAGGCGGCGGTTGGCTTCCTGTGTCAGCAGCGGTACCGACAGCACAAATCCGGCAAGGCCAATCAGAATAAAATCCCCCAGCGCGACGACCAGCCACATGCTGCGCTTGAGCGCCGCCAGCAGGGTCAGAATCCACAGCCCCGTGGCAAGCGGAACCAGCGCCAGCGCGGCCGTCATGAAGCGCGTCATGTTGAGCATATCGATGTCGCCGCCTGCATAGGCGATAGCGCCGGCAATCCCTGCTGTCAGCAAGGTGGCGTGCAGAACCATGAAAAAGGCGGCGCGCTGCGCATAGCTGATACGTGGCGTGTTCTCCAGCGTCGTTTCCGCGCGTTTGGACGCGATATCGCTGATTTCCCACAGATGTGTCAAAATTTTTGTATCGTTACTGTCAATCCATGTGGGCAGGACGTTGTCTACCTCCAGCCACAGGCGGTGGCCGAAGGCGCGCAGGCGTATTTTTTTGCCTTGCGCCATCAGGGTATCGATGGCGGTGCGGACGCGCGGCGATTGCATCAGGTCCTGAAACAGCGCGGGGTCATCGCTGACGAACAGGAGCGCATCGGTTTTCTTGTCACCCGTTTCAAACTCCTCTGCAACGCCAAGGCCTTTGAGCAACCGTGACATCAGCGTTTCCGGCGCGATCTTGAAAAACAACCGCGCATCTGTGGGCAGGCCGATGCGGACATTCAGATAGGGCGATTTTTTGCTGACGGGCTTCTGCGAAAGATAATAGCTGCGCCCTTTATCGTCGACATGCAACGACATGCCGCCACCGCTGAGCGAGCGGTACCGTATAAAAAACACGACCGCGAAGATAGCGAGATAGATCAGTAAAATCATCGGTGACCCCGAATGGCGCCGGCGGAATTTCTAAAGGCTCAGTCCCAGCACAAACTTTGCGTAAAGCCCAAGCAGCAGCAGATGCAGCGGATAGAATACGTGCAGGAAATATTTAGGCAAGTACCGGCCATCCTGCGGCATCTGCGAAAGGCTGCGGATAATCAGGATAGGCGGTATCGTCGTCGCCAGGGCAACAAGCACAAAAAATGCTGCAATCGGCGCTGTTTCATCTTCGAGCAAATACTGGAAACCGCATAAGTTGACGGTGGCCAGCAGCGCAAGCAGGCAGGGCAAGCCCAGCGCATGCCCGCGCAAGGTGAGAAGAAAAGCCGTCGGCAGCAGAACACCCGCCATTGAAAATTCTATGGGGGGAGCAAAGTAAAGCAGTCCTATGGATAGAACCGTCAGCAGCGCGATCTGCCAGTCTTTCATGCGGTAGCTGAGCCCCGCCATCGCCGCGCCGAGGCCAAGCGTGAAGAGTACATTCCCCACCGGGCCAATATCCCGGCTGAACTGGGCAATCGGTTCGGTCAAGACGGCGAAAAGCAGCAGCCGCGGCGCATAGCGTTTTAGCGCGTATGAGGGGGCTTTCTCCGGCCCCGCCCGCATAAGGCCTGCCGCCAGCGCATAGCAAAACAGCGGAAAGGTGGCGCGGCCGATGAGAAACATCGCGGGATGCGCGTCTTGCAGAAGCATGTGGTTAACGTGGTCAATAACCATAAATATGGCAGCGCAAATTTTTATGGCATCCAGCGCGCGGCCATCCACTTGAGGAATAAAACTTTTACGTAGGGCTATATTATCCATAAAAGCGTATTTTTTTAACGTGGGGTCGTTTATTTTGGTTTTTGATTAGGGTAGTATCTGCGGAAAGCGGGTCGGGCCCATCCTCCGCTCAGTCTTCGTTTATATATCCGGCAAGCCTGCCGGGGATATTGCCCGACAGTTTTTTCAGCATGACCTTACTCAGGATGTAAGTCCAGAAAAAAGGAAGAATAACAATGGACTCGACTAAAAAACAACACGCCGGCCACGCAGAGGGTGAAACCCGCCGCGATTTTCTGTATCTGACAGCGGGCGCGATGGGCGCGGTTGCTGCGGGTACGGCGGTGTGGCCGCTCGTCGACAGCATGAGCCCTGCGGCAGACACGCTCGCGCTCGCATCGACAGAAGTTGACGTCTCCAGCATTGAAGCAGGTCAGACCATTACGGTTGTCTGGCGCGGCAAGCCGGTATTCGTTCACCGCCGCAGCGCCGAAGAAATCGCCGAAGTCCGCGCCGAAGCGTGGCAGGATCTGCGCGATCCGCAAAGCGACCAGTCGCGCGTGAAGTCTGGTCATGATGAATGGCTTGTTCTGATCGGCGTGTGCACGCACCTCGGTTGCATTCCGATGGGCAGCAAGGCGACCGACGTGAAGGGCGATTATCAAGGCTGGTTCTGCCCCTGCCATGGTTCCCACTACGACAAGTCTGGCCGCATCCGCAAAGGCCCTGCGCCGAAAAACCTTGCCGTTCCGCCGTATGAATTCGTTTCCGGTACGCTCATCCGCATCGGTTAATTTCCGGCACCTTCTGGATTCAAGATAGAAAGCATCCGCCATGTCCCGTCCCGCACAGACAGAAAAATTCCAAAACCCCGTCGTCCAGTGGATTGACGAGCGTCTGCCGATTTTCACGATGCTCATCAAGGAATACGGCGTATTTCCGATGCCGAAGAACGCCAACTATCTCTGGAGCTTCGGCGGCATGGCGCTCACCATGCTGATCATCATGATCGTCTCCGGTGTTGTGCTGGCCATGAGCTACACGCCGCATGTCGATATGGCCTTCAATAGCGTCGAGCGTATCATGCGCGACGTCAACTACGGCTGGCTGCTGCGCTACATTCACATGAACGGCGCGTCGTTCTTCTTTATCGCCGTCTATATCCACATCATGCGCGGGCTTTATTTCGGCTCCTACAAAAAGCCGCGCGAGATTCTGTGGATCGTCGGCGTGGTGATTTTCCTTTTGATGATGGCGACGGCGTTCATGGGCTATGCCCTGCCGTGGAGCCAGATGTCCGGCTGGGGCGTGACGGTTATCACCAGCCTCTTCGCCAAATTCCCGCTGATCGGCGATGGTCTGGTGACCTGGCTGTGGGGCGGCTTCTCCGTCGATAACCCGACGCTGAACCGTTTCTTCGCGCTGCATTTCCTGCTGCCCTTCGTTATCCTCGGCGTTGTGTTCATCCACGTCTGGGCGCTGCACATCACGGGCTCCAACAACCCCGCCGGCGTCGAGCCGAAATCGGAAAAGGACACGCTGCCCTTCCATCCGTATTTCACGTCCAAAGACGGCTTCGCGCTGGTTGTGTTCCTGACGGTTTTTCTCGGCACGGTATTTTTCGCGCCGCTGGCCCTGACCGAATTCGACCACTTCAAGGCCTATGATTCGATGGTCACGCCGCCGCACATCGTGCCCGAATGGTATTTCCTGCCGTTCTACGCGATTCTGAAATCCTTCGTGTACGACTTCACGGTTGTGCTGGCGCTGCTCGCCATGGGCGGTTTGCTGCTGGCCTTCCCCGCGGCGTTCGTCTTTTTCAAAAATGACGCGAAAAAACGCAAAATGGCGTTCATGGGTATCGGCGCGCTTTTGGGCGGTCTGGTGCTCATCACCCTGCTTGCGATTGCCACGACGCATCTGGAGCAGCCCTCGGCTGCGGCCTACCTGAAGGTCGTCATCATCCCCGCGGCGCTGCAAGGCGTTCTGGCGATGTTCGGCTCGATCCTGCTGCTGGTTGCGCTGCCGTGGATTGACACCTCGCCCGTCAAGTCGGCGCGCTATCGCCCGATTTACAAAAAATGCCTGCTGGTTCTGCTGATTTCGTTCATTACCCTCGGCTACACCGGCGCGCAACTGCCCGAAGGCTGGCCGGTCATTGCCGGTCAGGTTGCTACGCTTTATTACTTCGCGCACTTCCTCGTCATTCTGCCGTATCTGGCGCGCAAGGAGAAAACCCTGCCCGTGCCCAACAGCATTGACGAAGCCTGCGGCGCATCGAAAGGGAACCAATAATCATGTATAAAAAATCCCTCCCGCTCGTTCTGGCTGCCCTTGTGGCTTTCAGCGTGCCCGCGTCCGCCGCCGAAAGCGTCCAGCCGCCCAAACAGCACTGGAACCATCAGGGCATCTTCGGCACCTATGACAAGGCGGCGCTGCAGCGCGGTTTTCAGGTCTACAAGCAGGTTTGCTCCGCTTGCCACGGCATGAAGCTTTTGTCCTACCGCAACCTTGCGGGCCTTGGATATAACGACGACGAAATCAAGGCGATTGCCGCCGAATACACCGTTGTTGACGGCCCGAATGATGATGGCGAGATGTTCGAACGCGCCGCGCGTCCGGCTGACCGCTTCAAATCGCCCTTCGCGAACGACAAGGCCGCCCGTGCGGCCAACGGCGGCGCGCTGCCGCCCGACCTGTCGCTGGTCGTCAAAGCCCGCCACAATCATGAAGACTACGTTCATGCGTTGCTGACCGGCTACGAAGCGCCGCCCGCCGTCGATGAAAAAGGCGAAAAGGTCGAAGTGCCCGATGGCATGCATTGGAACAAATACTTCCCCGGCCACATGATTGCGATGGCGCCGCCGCTGGTTGAAGGCGCTGTGAGCTATGCCGATGGCACCAATGCCAGCGTCGAGCAGATGTCCAAAGACGTGACCCAGTTTCTGGCCTGGGCGGGCGAGCCGCACATGGAGCAGCGCAAGAAAATGGGCGTCAAGGTCATGCTGTTCATGTTTGTTTTTGCCGGCATCATGCTGGCCGCGAAAAGAAAGGTCTGGGCTGCCGTCCATTAAGGGACTTTGCCTCGCCTGACGCCTTTCGCGCGTAAAACATAGCGGCCTTGCGGCTGCGCAAAAACAAGAACAGCGTTTCAACGCGGAAATAGAGACAAGTGTCGCGCCGGCCCCCGAAAAGGCATGGCGCGTCACGCACATTATTTAACAGGAAGGCCGCAAGCCCACGATATGACACCCGCCGAACTGCCAGACACCGGAATGAATGCCAGCGAAGTGCTTTTGCACATCGTCGGCGGCGTGTGCCTGCTGCTGTGGGGCGTCAGCATGGTCAGCACGGGGCTGAACCGCGCTTTTGGCGCCTCGCTGCGCCGCGTGATTTCGCATTCGACCAGCAACCGCTTCAAGGCCTTTGGCGTCGGCGTTTGCGTGGCGGCGCTTTTGCAATCCTCGACCGCGGCCAGTTTGATTGTCAGCTCTTTCGCGGCGCGTAATATCGTGACCATTTCCGGCGCGCTCGCCGTGATGCTGGGGGCTGACGTCGGCACCACGCTGGCGGCACAGCTGCTGTCGCGCGATCTGGGCTGGCTTTTGCCGGTGCTGCTCGCGGCGGGTTACATCGTCAACAAGACGATGGAGGAAAGCCAGTACAAACACGTCGGCCGCAGCCTTGTCGGTCTGGGGCTTATCCTGATTTCGCTGGGCATGATTAAAACCGTCGCAGGGCCGCTCGGCCAGTCCGAAGCCGTGCATGTCCTGTTGGAGCCGCTGAGCAGCCAGCCCGTGCTGGCCATTTTGCTTGCGGCGCTTTTGACGTGGATTGTGCACTCCAGCCTCGGCATGATTCTGATTTTCATGTCGTTCGTTGCGGTCGGTACGATTCCGCTGCATCTGGGGTTTGCGCTGGTTTTGGGCGCGAACATCGGCGGCGCGATTGCGCCGGTCATCATGACCCTGCGCGATATTCCGGCGGGCCGCCGCGTGCCGCTCGGCAACCTTCTCATCCGCTCGCTCGGCGTGTTGATCTGCCTGCCGCTTTTGTCGCAGGTGGAGCCGCTGATTGCCGAGTTTGATCCCGATCCCGCGCGCCAGCTGGTGAATTTCCACACGGCCTTCAACCTTGCGCTGGCGGTGATTTTTATGCCGTTTATCGGCCCGCTGACGCGCCTGTCGGAAAAAATCCTGCCCGACCGTCCGCGCGAAGAAGACGAAAGCCTGCCGCGCTATCTGGACCCGACGGCGATTTCGACGCCGGCGGCGGCGCTGGCCTGCGTGGCGCGCGAAACCCTGCGCGTGTCCGATATCATTCAGGGCATGATGCGCGACACGCTGGAGGCGCTGCGCGCCAATAACATGCGTCAGGTGCAGGCGATCCGCGATCAGGAAGCGGTTGTCGACAGTCTTTATGAATCGATCAAAACCTATCTGGCGCGGCTCTCGAACCAGCCGCTCGAAAAACGCGACAGCCGCCGCTATATGCAGATTTTGACGTTCTCGACCAATCTGGAACACATCGGCGATATCATCGACAAAAGCCTGATGGAACTGGCGATGAAAAAAATCCGCAATCAGGATAACTTTTCGCGTCAGGGCTTCGGGGAGATTTCGGCCCTGCATGCGCGCGTGATGGACAGCATGGCGCTGGCGCAAAACGTGTTCATGACGGGCGACGTTAAAATGGCGCGCCAGCTGTTCGAAGAAAAAGCCGTGCTGCGCAATCAGGAAATGATGGCCTCCGAAAGCCATTTCAAACGTCTGCGCGAAGGGGTCGCGGAAACGCTGGCAACCTCCAGCCTGCACCTCGACATCCTGCGCGATTTCCGCCGCATCAACAGTTATATCTCCCTCATCGCCTATCCCATTCTGGAAGAAGCGAAGGAGCTGAAGCCGACTCGCCTCAAACCGCAGGGCGAAAAGTCTAAACGCCGCCCGCGCCGCCGCCGCAAACCGGATACCGCGCCCGCTGCAAAAACGCCCGATAGCGAAGAAAAGTCCTGATAAAACAGGGTGATATATAAATCTTAACAATTCATGAATTTGCGACTTAACGCCGTTAATCTTCCTTTAACGGCGCAGGGTGTATTCTGAAACTAGGAACACATTCTTTACCTTTGTGAATATGCTTCCTACGGAATTCTGAAGTTTGACCTTCATCTGTGCCTCCTCGTGATACCTTTCACCCCGCCCTTTCGAGGGCGGTTTTTTTTGGTGCCTGTTTTCATTTGCCCCCGCCTGCTTTAGTCTGAAGACATGACAAAACGCATCCTTATCATTGCCGTTCATGGCGCGGGTCTGCAGGGCAGCTTTTTCGGGGCGCTCGCGCCGCATTTGCTCGATTTCGCGCTCAAGGCCGTGACCTTGCCCGGACATGATGCGCGGCGCGGCGATGCTTTGCTCGCCGATATCCCCGCCATGGCCGCGTGGCTGGGGCATGAAATCGACGCTGTTCCCGCTGAATATGATGTTGTGCTGCTGGGCCATTCGATGGGCGCCCTGGTGGCGCTGGAAGCTGCGGGGCATCCGCGCGTACGCGCCGCCGTGCTGCTGGGGTCGGCAGCGGAAATGCCTGTACATCCCGATTTGCTGCAAACCGCCCGCGACAATCCGGCGGCGGCGGGCGATATGGTCGCCAAATGGGGCATCTACCGCGCACATGCGCAGGCAGATACGCTGCGCACGGTTCTTGGCCATATGATGGCCGCCGTGCCGCCGGCGGCGATTGGCCATGATCTTGCCGCCTGCAATGCCTACAAGGGCGCGGCGGCTGCGGCGGCGCGGGCGCAAAAACCTGTGCTGGTGCTGGCCGCGGACAGTGACAAGATGACGCCGCTTGCAGGGGCGCAGGCCTTGGCCGATATGCTGCCGCAGAGCACGTTTGTGATCGCCGAAGAAGCGGGGCATATGCTGCCGATTGAAAAGCCGCTTGAATGCGCCAATGAAATCAAGGCGTTTTTGCAGGCGTGATTTTGCTGCGCACCGTTAAGATTTTCTCAAACATCTCCTGATATGATGAAAGAACAATCGACGAAACGCTATTTCCTTACATTGAAGGAGAAGACAACTATGGCCACAGCACATCTGTCCGCGCTGCAAAAAAAGCACGAAGACCTCGAACACCGCCTGAAGGTCGAATTGAAACACGCAGCGAAAGACGAGGCGCAAATCCGCCGCCTGAAGGAACAAAAGCTCCATATCAAAGAGCGTATAGAAAGATTGCAGGAAGGCACCGTGCATTAAGCGCCGTTTGCCTTCAACAAAAAAGCCCCCGCGGTGTGCGGGGGCTTTTTTTATCGCGTTTGCGGCGTTTTAGCCGTTGGCGCGGGCATCGTCTTCGTCATCGATGTCCAGATCGTCAAGGTCATCGAGCGCCGGCGTTTTGCCGCTGTCCATCGCGGCGGGCGCCATGGACGGTGCAGGCGCGCTGGCCGCGGTTTCTTCGGCGGCGTCATTGCCGAAGGTCGGGATGGGTTTGCCGGCAGCTTTCGCTTCGCGCTGGACGCGGCGCTGGGCACGGCGCACGGCTTTTTCCAGCTCTTCGCCCGTGCAAAGGCCGATCGACAGCGGGTCGGTCGGTTTCAGCGACGTCATCAGCGGATGCGTTTTGCTGCGAATGGATTCAACCGTCGGCTTGGTCGAGCCGATGAGTTTCGCGATTTGCACATCCGCCAGTTCCGGATAGCGTTTCAGCAGGTACAGAACCGCGTTCGGCTTTTCCGCGCGCTTGACGACGGGCGTATAGCGCGGACCCTTCGCGCGGGCGCGCGGTTTGGGCAGGTCGGTCTTGAGCATTTTCAGCTTCGCGTTGCTGGTTTTTTCGCAGCGCGCAATTTCTTCGGGCGTCAGCTCGCCGTTCAGGATGGGGTTTGCGCCCATGATGCCGGCGTTCACTTCGCCATCGGCGAGGGCTTGAACTTCCAGCGGGTGCAGGCCGCAGAATTCGGCGATTTGGTCAAACGTCAGGGTCGTGTTGTCGACCAGCCACGACGCGGTGGCTTTGGGCATCAGGGGATAGGCCATGTGATAGTCTCCTTGCTTCTAAATTCCGGCCCCAAACGGCGGATATAGTTCACACGCACGCGCCACTTGGGAAAAGCGGCGACGACTGAAACAGGTTCAATCGTTTTGGGAAAACGTCGCCATCATAAGGGAATAGCGCGGAAAGTCCAGAAAATAATCCACAGCCCCGCGGCGGGGGATGTTTTCAAGTGTTTGGATTATAAGAGCTTTATGCGGGTTCGCTGCGGGGCTTGGCAAGGCCGCGGCGCTGGCTTTCTTGCGGCAGGGCCGGTAAAGCCGGGGGTGTACCGCCCAATTCGCAAAGTTTGGCATGCATGAATTCAAGCGATTCGCGGTCCAGCTGGCCGAAGGGGGTGATGTGCGGGCTGCTGCCGGTATGGCCGTTCTGTGTAATCAACGTGCGGCCAAGAAAATCATAGCTTTGATAGATCGTAGACGCGGAGGTGCTGATGCGCACGCCAAGCACCACGTCTGCATGTTTTTCAAATTTGTATTTGTCGCTGGAGGTGTTGAAATCCGGACTCAGCGCCTCGCCGCTCATCGCTTCAGGCCTCTGGGACCGAAGGGCGAGGGGGTGAAGCCTTGCGCCACCGGCGCGGGACCGGGGTGTGCTACCAGCTCGCTGTGACGGATATGCTGGCGCATCATCTGTTTCCACTGACGCGTGTCCTGAATGAAGCGGGTTTCCAGCTTGTACGTCTCGTTTTCAGGCGTGGTTGCTGCCTTTTCACGCACTTTGGGCTGGCCGTTTTTGTTCAGGCCATTGGCGGTAAAATAGCCCATACCGTCCAGAATGTTGCGCAGGGTTTTTTCGGTTTTGATATCCGTCGGAATAACCAGACGCTTTTCCTGACCGAGTTTGGAATCCGGATTGTCCTTGGTGTAAAACACGTGGCCGCCGCTGGTATGGTCGTAGGCGTAGCCGAGTTCACGGGCGGCGCGGACGACTTCGTGGTGCGTGCGTGGAATACCGGTGCTCATTGTCTGACCTCAAAATCAAAAACGACTTCATCCGCTTTGACGTTATCCATCTGCAGGTATTCGAGGGCGAGCGTGCGCGACAGCGCAAAAATCTGCTCCCGATCCTCATGCTCGACGTTAAAGCCGGGCATATCGTCGCTCGTGGCCAGATAAACATTCTCCGGCTGGTGTTCGATGACGATGGTGATATGGCGCATTGCGGTTATCCTGATGCTTAATCAGGAAATTATAATGCCATAAAATGCCTTCGGGTAGAAGAAAATGAATCCCCGCCACCCCCTAAAAGGTAATAAATGGAATGTTTTCAGGGTTTTTCGGCGGTATTGACCCGCAAAATAACCTTGCCGAAGTGCTGTCCGGCCTCCAGATAGTCATGGGCAGCCTGCGCTTCGGACAGGGCATAGATGCGGTCGATGACCGGAGTGATTCGCTTGCGGGCGATAAACGGCCAGACGTTTTTCTTAAGCGCCTTGGCGATTTTGCCCTTGGCCGCGGTGCTTTGCGGCCGCAGGGTCGATCCGGTCATGACCAGACGTTTTGACATGATTTGAAAAATATCAATCTCGGCGCTGCGGCCGCGCTGCATGGCGATGCTGACATGGCGCCCGCCGGGCGCAAGGATTTTCAGGTTGCGCGGAATATAATCCCCGCCCACCATATCCAGTATCACATCAACGCCCTTGCCGTCGGTTTCGCGCAATATCTCTTCGTCGAATGCGGCGGTTTTGTAATTGATGGCGCGGGTTGCGCCCAGCTTCAGGCAGGCGGCGCATTTATCGTCGCTGCCGGCGGTCACATATACTTTGGCGCCAAAGGCGCGCGCCATCTGTATCGCCGTGGTGCCGATGCCGGAGGCGCCGCCGTGCACCAGCACGCGCTCCCCTTTTTGCAGGCCGCCGCGTTCGAACAAATTCGTCCAGACCGTAAAAAATGTTTCAGGGATTCCCGCGGCCGCAATCCAGCCCAGATTTTTCGGCAACGGCAGACATTGCGCGGCGGGCACAACGCAATATTCCGCATAGCCGCCACCAGCCACTAGCGCGCAGATTTTCTGTCCTGTCTTGATGCCGCTGACGCCGCCGCCTGTCATCACCACGTCGCCGGAAATTTCAAGTCCGGGAATATCGGTCACGCCCTCCGGCGGCGGATAAAGTCCGCGGCGCTGCAAAAGATCGGGGCGGTTCACGCCGGCGGCGCGCACGCGCACCAGCACTTCGCCCGCGCGCGGCAGGGGCACGGGCACTTCCGCCGTGACCAGTTTCTGGTCGCGGATAACGGCGGCCGTCATGGTTTGCGGAAGGTCGGGCGTTTTTTTCACGGTATGGATTTCCCCGCAGGCTGTATTTATAGTGAAGGCGGATATCATCGGCAGGCCCTGCCGGCCCCAAAGGAGCATAGCATGATTTTCGACGAGGATTCAGAGCCGAAAAACAAAAAACCCGCCCTGCGCCCGCTCGACAAAATGTCGCTCGACGAGCTGCGGGAATACATGCAGGCGCTGGAGACGGAAAAACAGCGCGTCACCACAGAGATCGAGCGCAAACAAAAACATTTGCAGGCGATGGATGCGCTGTTTGGCGGAAAAACTTAGGGCGCAGGCGCGTCTTTAGCGTGTCCCTGCGCGGACGACCTTCCAGCTGTCGATAACCATACCCTCTGGCGCGCTTTCTTCGGTCGTGCGGATGATCGTCGCCTGAACTTCGAAATTGCCGCCGGCAACGGGTTTATGATCGCCGTTGTCGTCCAGCTTGTAAAAGCTGATGAGCAGCGGCAACGACACGTTCCACGCATAAACGCCGCTGATGGGGCCGCTGGCGGTGAAGGCGGGATCTGCCGTTGCAATCGTGGACATTTCGTTTCCGCGCAGGTTGACCATGTCGAGCACTTTTGCATCGCGCATGTACGTCACAAATTCACGGTATCCCTTGTCGCTGAAAGAGCTTTTCTGATAGCTGCGGATTTTGCTCTCGATTTCCGACGGTTTGTGCGTCATCAGGTCGGCCGCCAGTCCTTTGAACCATGCGCCCACCTCGTCCGCGGTGCGGTGCGGGTTTGAAATAACCCTTTGCGCCTGCAGGTACGGATCGTTGTACTTCATCCAGCTTTTGTCGATCGTGACGGGGACGTTATCATACGCCTCCGGCGGCGGAACCGGCGGGCCGTCCTTTTCCTCGCCCGGCAAGGCTTCCAGAATAGTCTGGGCCTTTGCGTCGGGGCTCAGGAAAACCAGTACAGCCAGCATGCAGCCGGTCCATCTGGATGTTTTCATGCGAAGCCTCCGCTTGTTAAGCCTGATGCCGCGTTATGCCGCACGGGCGATAGCGCGCAGTACGTAGTGCAGGATGCCGCCGTTTTTGAAGTATTCGATTTCATCCAGCGTATCGATGCGGCACAGAACCGTGAAGGTTTCGACCGCGCCGTTTTCGCGTTTCATGGTGACGGTCAGGTCCATGCGGGGTTTGAGGCCGCTTTCGATGCCCGTCACGTCAAAGCTTTCGTTGCCGGTCAGCTTCAGGTCGGCGCGCGTCTGGCCGTCCTTGAATTGCAGCGGCAGTACGCCCATGCCCACAAGGTTGGAGCGGTGGATACGCTCGAAGCTCTCCGCAATCACTGCCTTGACGCCCAGAAGGTTGGTGCCTTTGGCCGCCCAGTCGCGCGATGAACCCGTGCCGTATTCCTTGCCCGCGATGATCAGCAGCGGCGTTTTGGCGCCGACGTATTTCATCGCCGCGTCGTAAATCGGCATGACTTCGCCGGTGGGGACGTGCTTGGTCACGCCGCCTTCGACGCCCGGCACCATTTCGTTTTTGATGCGGATGTTGGCGAAGGTACCGCGCATCATCACTTCGTGGTTGCCGCGGCGCGCGCCGTAGGAGTTGAAGTCCGCCGGTGTGACGCGGTGGCCGATCAGGTATTTCCCGGCCGGGCTGTCTTTTTTGATCGAACCTGCGGGCGAGATATGGTCGGTCGTGATGGAATCGCCAAAGATACCCAGCAGATGCGCGCCCTTGATGTCATGCACGGCGTCGGTCTGTTTGGAGATATTGGTGAAATACGGCGGGTTCTGCACATAGGTGGAGCCGTTATCCCAGTTATAGGTCATGCCGCCCGACGTTTTGACGCCCTGCCATTCGGCGGGGCCTTCGAACACGTTGGCGTAGCGGGATTTGAACATCTCCGACGTCAGCGCCTGCGCAAGTGCCGCCTGCACTTCGGCCTGCGACGGCCAGATGTCTTTGAGGTAAACGGCTTTGCCGTCCTTGTCGATGCCGATCGGGTCGATGGCAAGGTCGATTTTCATCGAACCGGCCAGCGCATAAGCAACAACCAGCGGCGGGGAGGCGAGATAGTTCGCCTTGACGAACGGATGGATGCGGCCTTCGAAGTTGCGGTTGCCCGACAGAACGCCCGCAACCGTCAGGTCGCCTTCCTTGATGGCGTTTTCGATGGCTTCGGGCAGCGGGCCCGAGTTGCCGATGCAGGTCGTGCAGCCATAACCGACAAGGTTGAAGCCGAGCGCATCGAGGTCTTTTTGCAGACCGGCCTTTTCAAGATAATCCGTCACGACCTGCGAGCCGGGCGCGAGGGAGGTTTTGACCCACGGCTTCACCGTCAGGCCGCGTTCGCGTGCTTTGCGCGCGACAAGGCCCGCGCCGATCATGACCGACGGGTTCGAGGTATTGGTGCAGCTGGTGATGGCGGCAATCGCCACATGGCCGTGCTCCATGCTGAAATCGTGGCCTTTGACCGCAACCGATGTTTTGGTCTTGTCGGCGCCGACATCCGCGGCCAGCACTTCGTTGAAATTCGCGGCGGCTTTGGCCAGCGCCACGCGGTCTTGCGGGCGCTTGGGGCCTGCCAGCGACGGCTCGACAGCACCGAGGTCCAGCTCCAGCGTATCGGTGAAAACGGGGTCGGGGCTGTTCGCATCGCGCCACATGCCCTGTGCCTTCGCGTATTCCTCGACCAGTTTGACGCGGTGTTCGTCGCGGCCGGTGAAACGCAGGTAGTTCAGTGTTTCATTGTCGATGGGGAAGAAACCGCAGGTCGCGCCATATTCGGGCGCCATGTTGGCAATCGTCGCGCGGTCGGCCAGCGACAAGGTATTGAGGCCGCTGCCGTAGAATTCGACGAATTTGTTGACCACGCCTTTTTTGCGCAGCATCTGCGTGACCATGAGCACGAGGTCGGTCGCCGTCGTGCCTTCTTTCATCTGGCCCGTCAGTTTGAAGCCGATGACTTCGGGGATCAGCATGGATACGGGCTGGCCCAGCATCGCGGCTTCCGCCTCGATACCGCCGACTCCCCAGCCGAGAACGGCAAGACCGTTCACCATGGTGGTGTGGCTGTCGGTGCCGACCAGCGTGTCGGGATAGGCCACGGTGCGGCCCTGTTTGCTTTCGTCTTCTTCGGTCCAGACAGTCTGCGACAGGTATTCAAGGTTGACCTGATGGCAAATGCCGGTGCCCGGGGGCACGACGCGGAAACGGTTGAAGGCCTTGGAGCCCCAGCGCAGGAACACATAGCGCTCCATGTTGCGTTCAAACTCGCGCTTCACGTTGGCGTCAAAAGCTTTCGCGCTGCCGAAATCGTCGACCATGACCGAATGGTCGATGACAAGGTCAACGTTCGCGAGCGGGTTGATTTTTTTCGGATCGCCACCCAGCGTCACCATCGCATCGCGCATCGCGGCGAGGTCGACCACGGCGGGCACGCCGGTGAAATCCTGCATCAGCACGCGCGCGGGGCGGTAGGCGATCTCGCGGGTGCTTTTTTTATCTTTCAGCCACTCGGCCACAGCCTTCACGTCGTCGGTGCTGACGCTCTGGCCATCTTCGAAGCGCAGCAGGTTTTCCAGCAGCACTTTCAGGGAATAGGGCAGCTTCGTGATATCGCCGATGCTCTTGGCCGCTTCGCTCAGGCTGAAGTAGTCATACTCCTTGCCATCGACGGTGAGGGTTTTGCGGGTCTTGAGCGTATCATGTCCGGTGGTGGTCACGTTTGAAAACTCCCTTGGGTATCCGGTGGATAAGGCCGCCGTGGGGGCGGCCGGAAAGGCCTCTTTTCCGACTATAAAGCAGCTTCCCTAAGATTTTGTAACTCGGGGCTGAATGGTCTATAGTCGGCCCGCGCGCGGGCGCAGGGCGGCAATGCGCCGCGTTAACAGACATTAATATAGGCCAAAGACCGGTCATGGCGAAACGGCTTTTTTCTTCCACCCTGCATCTGTCGGATGTGACCTGCATCCGCGGTAGCCGTTTGCTTTTCCAAAACTTTTCCGCCTCTCTCGCGCCGGGGGCGGTGCTGCGTCTGGCGGGGGACAACGGCACGGGCAAGACCAGCCTTTTACGTATGATGGCGGGGGCCTTGCCGGTGCAAGTCGGACGCATATTGTGGGACGGCGCGGATATTTTGGAAAATGGGCGCGAGGGGCATAATGCCCGCTTCGCCTTCCTGCCTGCCGATGACCGCGATTTAAAACTTCTGGAAACTGCTGCGGAAAACCTGCGGTTCTGGGCACAGCTCTGGCGGCTTGAAAACCCTGCGGCGGCGGTCGCTGCGGCGCTGGCGGCGCTCGGCCTCGCGCCGCTGGCGGATACGCCTGTGCGGGTTTTGTCGGCGGGGCAGAAACGCCGTCTGTCGCTGGCGCGCATGGTGATGAGACAAAGCCCCCTCTGGCTGATGGACGAGCCTTTCAACGCGCTGGATGACAAAGCCATCGCCCTGCTGTCGCAGGCGCTGGCGGCGCATGTCGCGGCGGGCGGCATGATTGTGATGGCGACGCACCACCATCCCGATATCGCGGGTATGCAAACGGCGGTGCTGGGCGCGCCAAGGCAGGCGGCATGATGTCGGCGCTGTTTGCCCTTGTCGCGCGCGATCTGCGCCTCACGCTCGGCCGCGGGTCCGAAGGTCTGGTCACGCTGTTCTTTTTTTTGATGGTGGTCACGGTTTTCGCGCTGGCCATGGGCGGCGATGCGGCGTTGATTGGCCGTGCGGGCGCGGGGATTATCTGGACTGCCGTGGTCCTCTCTGCACTGCTGACGCTTGAATCGGTCTATCACCGCGATTATGCCGACGGCACGCTGGATTTGCTTTTGCTCTCGCCGCTGCCCGCGTGGCAGATTGTCGCGGCGAAAATGCTGTCGCACTGGATTTTGGGCGGGTTTTTGTTGCTGCCCGCGGCGCTTATTGCGGCGCCGATGTTGTTCATGCCCTTTGGCGCTTTGCCTGTTTTGCTCTTGTCTTTGCTGATGGGCACGTTATATCTCAGCCTGCTGGGCGGGCTTGGCGCGGCCCTGACGCTCGGCAGCCGCCGCCCCGGGCTTTTGCTGGTGGTGATCGTGCTGCCGCTTTACACGCCTATGTTGCTTTTGGGCGGTATGGCCGTGTCTGCCGCGATGATGGCCATGCCCGTCAAAGCCTATCTGCTGTTGCAGGCGGCGCTGCTGCTGCTGGCTCTGCCGCTGGTGCCGGTTGCCGCTGCCGCCAGCCTGACGACGAATATGAGGTCATCGTGATCCGCCGCTTTGCCAATCCTACCCGCTTTCTGGCGCTTGCCCGTGTGGTGATGCCGCTGGCGGCGGTGTTGTGCGTGGCGCTTTTGGGGGCGGGGCTGTGGCTTGCGTTGGTGTCCTCTCCGCCCGACTACCAGCAAAAAGAAACCGTGCGCATCATGTACGTGCATGTGCCGGCCGCATGGATGGCGCTGTTCATTTATACCAGCATGGCGATTGCCGCGATTACCGGATTTGTCTGGAAACATTTGGTCGCCGAACTTTACGCCCGTGCCGCCGCGCCCATCGGCGCCGCCTTCACGCTGATATGTCTGGTTACGGGCGCGTTGTGGGGTCAGCCGATGTGGGGCACGTGGTGGGCGTGGGATGCGCGCATGACATCGGTGCTGGTGCTGTTTTTTCTGTATCTTGGCTATATCGTTTTGTCCGATGCGTTTGACGATCCGCAGCGCGGCATCAATGCCGGCGCGATTTTGCTTATCATCGGGCTTGTGAATATTCCGATTATCAAATTCTCCGTCGATTGGTGGAATACGCTGCACCAGCCCGCCAGTCTGACACGGCTGGACGCACCCGCGATTGACGGCAGCATGCTGAAGCCGCTGCTGGTGATGGCGCTGGCCTTTAAAATGTTTTTTATTGCCGTGGTGCTGCTGCGCCTTAATCTTGAAATCCTGCGCCGCCGCATTGCCGCGCGTCAGCAGCAGCTGGCAGGGGGTGGATTGTCATGACCATCGAAAACCTCAGCCATGCGCAATATATCGCCTGTGCCTACATATCTGCCGCGCTGATTTTGCTGGCGGTATTGTTGCACAGCCTGTTTGCCTATGCTGCCGCCCGCCGCGCCGCCCGCGCTGTCGGCATCGACATGCGCCGCGGGGATGATGCCGCATCATGAAAAAACGCCAGCGGCTTTATTTTGTGATTTTTATTCTGCTGTCGCTGTCGGGGGCGGTCGGGCTGTCGCTTTATGCCCTGCGCGATAATATTTCCTATTTCTATAGCCCGCGCGAAATTGCGCACATGCGCACGGCGGGCGATACGCGCGTGGCGGTGGGACAGCGCTTCCGCCTTGGCGGTCTGGTCGAAGAAGGATCCGTCGTCAAAAGCACGCAGGAAGCCAAAACCAGTTTCAGCGTCACCGACGGCGATGCGTGCATCACGGTGCATTACACGGGTATTCTGCCTGACCTCTTCCGTGAAGGGCAGGGCGTGGTCGCAACGGGCGCCATTGCGGATAATGGCGATTTCAAGGCAAGCGAGCTTCTCGCCAAGCATGACGAAAACTATATGCCGCCCGAAGTCGCCAAGGCCCTGAAACAGGGCCACGAAGAAGGCAAGGCGCGGCTGATGCAGCAGGATGCAGGCGCGCCATGATTATCGAGCTTGGTCATTTCGCTCTGATACTCGCCTTCATGCTGGCGCTGCTGCAAGCGGTAGTGCCGATGATGGGCGCGGCGCAAAACCGCCGCAGTTGGATGATTTTCGGGCGTCAGGCGGCATGGTCGTCGCTGGGGCTTTGCACGATTGCCTTTGTCGCGCTGATGCATGCCTATGCGCTGTCGGATTTTTCGGTCAAGAACGTGGTTGAAAACAGCCATACCCTGAAGCCCCTTCTTTATAAACTGGCGGGTACATGGGGCAACCACGAAGGGTCCATGTTGCTATGGGTCTGGATGCTGTCGTTCTGGAGTGCGATGATTGCGCAAAAAGGCGCCCACCTGCCGCCGACGCTGCAGGCGCGCGCGCTGGGTTTTCAGGCGATGATTACGGCGGGGTTTATGCTGTTCGTCCTCACAGCGTCCAATCCCTTTTTGCGTCTGGATCCGGCGCCGCCCGAAGGTCTCGGCCTTAACCCCGTTTTGCAAGACCCTGCGCTCGCCATTCATCCGCCGTTTTTATATGCGGGCTATGTCGGGTTTTCGGTGTCGTTCTGTTTTGCCATGGCGGCGCTGCTGGAAAAGAAAATCGACAGCGCATGGGCGGCTTTCCTGCGTCCGTGGGTGCTGGCTGCATGGGCGGCGCTGACGGTGGGTATCGCGCTGGGCTCTATCTGGGCCTATTACGAACTGGGCTGGGGCGGGTTCTGGTTTTGGGATCCGGTTGAAAACGCGGCTCTGATGCCGTGGCTGGCGGGCACGGCGCTGCTGCATTGCCTGTCGGTTTTGGAAAAACGTGGCGCGATGAAAAACTGGACGATTTTTCTCGCTATTCTGGCCTTCAGCCTGTCGCTGCTGGGCGCGTTTCTGGTGCGCTCCGGCGTTTTGACGTCGGTGCATGCTTTCGCGCTGGATCCGGCGCGCGGGGTGTTCCTTCTGGTGCTGCTGGGGCTGGCGACGGGCGGGGCGCTGTTTTTATATGCCCTGCGCGCGCCGTATATCCGCGGCGCGGCCTTGTTCCGTCCGTTCAGCCGCGAAACGGTTTTGCTGTTCAATAACGTGTTTTTGTTTGCCTGCGTCGCCACGGTTTTCATGGGCACGCTTTATCCGCTTTTTATGTCGGCGCTGGGTTTGGGCAGCGTATCGGTGGGCGCGCCCTATTATGCGGCGGTGTTGCTGCCGATGTTGCTGCCGTTCATGGCCATGATGGGCATCGCCCCCGCCATGCCGTGGCGGGCGGGCAAGCCGCAAACAACCCTGCGCCGTTTTGCCGCGCCGCTGCTGCTGACGGCGGCGGCAGGCGCGGTGATGGTGTTTTCGCCGCTGCCGTCCGGCCCTGTGGTGATGATATCGATGCTGGGCGCGCTGTGGGTTATCCTGACGCTGGGGCAGGATGTGCTGCGGAAGGCGGGCAATCTGCGCGGGTTTTTGTACCTGCCTGCGCGTTATTACGGCATGGTGCTGGCGCATGCGGGGTTTGCGCTGGTGGTTGCGGGTGCGGCGGGCGCCACGCAGGCGCATAGCGAGGATATCCGCTGGATGGCAGCAGGTGACCGCACGCGCATCGCAGGCTACGAAATTGTGATGCTGAATGCCGCGTCCGATATCGGCCCTAATTTCAACCGCGACAAAGCGGTTTTCAGCGTACGGCGTCTGGCCGACAGTGCTGCCGATACAGAATATTTTTTCATGACGCCCGAAAAGCGCTGGTACCCCGAAAGCCAGAAATCGACCAGCGAGGCCGCGTTGTCGCTGCGCGGGCTTGATATGCTGTATATCGTACTGGGCGATGCAGATGAAGAAGCCGCATCCGCGCGTTTCGTTGTGCGTGTTTATTATCATCCGCTGATTGCGCTTTTGTTCACCGGCGCGGGGTTGATTGCGCTTGGCGGCGTCATGTCGATGCTGCCGCCGCGCCGCAAAGGCAAAGGAGGGCGCCCATGAAGTCCCAGCTTCTTGCGCTGATACCGCTGCTGCTTTTTATCGGGCTCGTCGCCCTAGTGGCCGTACCGCTGATGCGCGGCACGGATCCGGCAAAGCCTGAATCGGCCATGATTGGCCGTGCCGCACCTGACGTTTCGCTGCCTGCCGCGCTTGCGGACGGTGCTCCTTTCGCAACGGTGGCGCTGCGCGGCAAGCCGGCCGTGGTCAATTTTTTCGCATCGTGGTGCGTACCGTGTCAGGCCGAACAGCCCTTCCTGGCGAAAATCGCGCGCGATGCGGGCGTCGACGTTTATGGCGTCAATTACAAAGACACACCCGAAGCACTTGCGCCGTGGCTGGAAAAGCATGGCAATCCTTTCACGGCGATTGGCGCCGATGCCGATGGCCGCGCCGCGATTGAATGGGGCGTTTATGGCGTGCCGGAAACGTTTATTATCGACCGCGCGGGTGTGATCCGCTTGCGGCATGTCGGCCCGGTAACCGCGCGCGAGTATGAAAGCATATTCCTGCCGCTGCTGGCGGAGGTCAAAAAGTGAAAACCTTTCTGTTCGCCCTTTTGTTCGCGCTTTTCCTGCCTGTCGCCGCCTTTGCGGTGCAGCCGGATGAAATTCTGCCTGATCCTGTGCTCGAAGCGCGCGCGCGCGCCATCAGCCAACAACTGCGCTGCCTTGTCTGTCAGGGCGAGGATATCGACGAATCCGCCGCCGGGCTGGCGCGTGATTTGCGTCTGCTGGTGCGCGAACGGCTGGTCAAGGGCGACAGCGATGAACAGGTGCTGGAATTTGTGCGCGGCCGTTATGGCGACTATGTATTGATGAAGCCACCGCTGGCGCCGCGCACATGGCTTTTGTGGGTCACTCCGGCGGCGGTGCTACTGGCGGGATTTTTTCTTGTCCTTCGCATGCTGCGTCCGGCGCGTAAATCCCATGGGGGGGCGCCGTCATGACGATGCTTTATATACTTATGGCGTTTCTGACGGCGGGCGTTTGCATCAAGCTGGTGCATATTCTGGCGCATGAGCGCGGCAGCTTGCGCGCAGGCCGCGAAGACCGTTTTCTGGTCGGATTTATTGTGCTGGTGCTGCCTGCGGCGGCGCTTGGGATATACCTGATGCTCGGTCGGCCCGATTTACGTGCACAGCAGGCGATTTTTGACATGACGTCGGATTTGTCCATGCGTCAGGCGGCCTTGCTGGCACAGCGGCCGATGTCGGTATTGCTTGAAAAGAATCCGAACGATATCGGCGCGCATCTGGCGCTGGCGGAAATCAACCGCCGCATCGGCCGTTATGACGAAGAGGTCAAATTCATGGCCCGCGCCGTCGAGCTGGCGCGCGAAGCGGACGACCCGTTCCTGCGGCATTATGCTGCAACGCTGGGGCAGGCGCAAATCCGGCAGAATAACGGGATTGTCGGCGATGATGCGCTGGCGACTTTTGCCTTTGTACGCGAAATTTATGCGCAGGAGCCTTTGTCGCGTCATTACGAGGCGCTGGCAATCGCGCAGCGCGGTGATCCGGCGGCGGCGCTCGCGCTCTGGCAGCAGCTTCTTTCCGAGGGGCCGTCGCGGGCGTACTGGAAAGATATGGTGCGCAAGGAAATGAATGCCGCGCGCAATACGCTGCGTCAAAAAGCGGCGGTGCCGGACGTCCCTACACAAAAAGAAAAAGCCGCCAATGAATAGGCTTCGCCTCTAGCGGCGGCGGTACTGCTGCCCCGGGATGGGAATGGGGTTGGGTTCATGCGCGCAGGCGTTCGACAGGCGCATATATTCTTCGCGGTTGTCGATGCGCTGGTGACGGTTACGGCGCACCTGATCCATTTCGGCAATCGCATTCTGGGCCGCGATCTGCACTTGCTGGCCAATCCATTCCTGCACCTGCGGCAGCTGGTTTTTGCTGACGGGCTGCATCGGCGGAATGCTGTTGACCGCGCGCTGGATAGACGCCTGTATGCGCGGAATAAATTCATTCAGCGTGATGATGTCGAGGTTCACATGCTGCACCTCGTGCTGCATGGTCGTGTTGTAGCGGCAAGTGCCGGGCTTGTATTCCGTGGCGATATAAACATCGGGCTGATAATCGAGTATGACGTTTATCTGGTTGATGGATGCGCAATGCGCATCGACCCCGCGCATCGACAGAATGTTCATTTGTATCTGGCGTGAAATCAGGATTTTTCCTTGCGTGACGCCGCCGACGACATAAATTTCGTTATCATGTTTGGAAAAGGTCGTGTCGATCTGGAAGTTGCCCAGCTGGGCGCTGGGTACATGATAGTAATATTTCGGCGTGCCGTTGCGGGTTTGGATATAAACGGGGCCCGGCTGGGTTTGCGGGCAGCTGTAAACGCTGGCAAGGCTCATCAGGCCGGCGCTGACAATGTGTTCAAGTCCGAAAATCATGCCCGTTTTCCCCCGCGGTTTTTCACGGTTGCAATGCCCTGTTTGACTTTTTCACCAACGGTGCCTGCGGCCTTGCCCGCTTTCAGCACATTGTCGATGCGCCGTGCCAGAAACGCATGCGTATCGGCGTGCCCCTCGCTATCGTCGCCCAGCCAGTAAAGAATGGTCGCGGTGATGACGCCGGACAGCAAAAACCGCTTGGTATAGCGGTTGTAATCGGTCGCGGTATCGCCCGCGGCCTGCCAGATGATGTCGGCGGTGCGCCAGACCTGCCGCGGCAGCAGCAGCCCGCCGGGCGGCGTGCCCAGATAGCAAAGCGCGCTCGAAACCGCCTGTTTCCACGGCGTCAGTATCTCCAGCCGGATTTCAACCCCGCGCGCCACACGTTCGCGCACGCGCAGCTTGTCGAGCGGTTCGCGCGCCAGCCGTGCCTGCATTTCCGCATCGGTCCAGTCGGAAAGATATAACGCCAGATCGCGCGTGCCGCCCGGAAAGGCGCTCTCCGCATCTACGGCCGATATGCCGGTGCGTGCGGCGGCGGCCTCCACCAACCCCTCGTGCCAGCCGTCAAAGGCGACGTCGGGCAGGGCAGAGAGCAGGATCTGCCTGCGCAGAGCATCCTGATCGGTCTGGCGGTGGCGGGTATTTTTGGCAGAGCGGGAGGAGGGGGGCATGTGCAGCCTTTGAATTTGAAGGGCGGATGTGTAGATTACTCCAAACACCCTTTACAAATTCTATCACATTTAGGTGTCAGAGAGTAGTCATGCCCGCAAAAACCCGCCCTACCGTGTCGAAAAAACCCGTGAAAACAAGACGCTCGGCAGGGCAGGGCGCTTTGCCCGTCTGGTCTTTGGATGATTTGGTGCCGCCGCCCGCGCAAAAAAATATTACCGCTACCCTTGCAAAGGCGCAGCGCGACGCCGCGGCCTTTCGCAAGAAATACGAAAACAAGGTGGCACGCCTGAGCGCGGCGGGATTCGGCGCGGCCTTTGCCGCTTACGAAAACATCAGCGAAACGCTGGGGCGTATCGGCAGCTATGTGTCGCTGGACCGCCAGACCAAGCTGGACGATGCGCGGGCGGGGCAGCTGTACCAGTCGACCAGCGAGACGTTGAACGATATTTCCGCGCATCTGGTTTTTTTCCGTCTGGAAATCAACCGCGTGCCCGATAGCGTGTTTGACGCATGGCTCAAACATCCGGCTGTGGCCCGCTATCGCCCTGTGCTGGCGCAAATGCGTGTGTTTCGTCCCTATCAGCTGTCCGACGAAGTCGAGAAAATCCTGCATGACCGCGATGTCACGGGCGCGGGGGCGTGGATGCGCATGTTCGATGAAGCAACGGCGAAGCTGCGCTTTCCCTTCCGCGGCAGAACCCTGACCGAAACGGAAGTTTTCCATCAGCTGCTGTCGGATGATGCGGCGGTGCGCCGTGATGCGCATGCGTCTATCGGCAAGGTGCTCAAGGAACATGCGGGCACCTTCGGGTTTATTCTCAATACCCTTGCCAAGGAAAAAGAAGTCGACGAACGCCAGCGCGGATTCAAAAGCGTGATGGCGTCGCGCAACCTCGACAATCAGGTCGAAGATGCCGTGGTGACGGCGCTGGTCAGCTCTGTGCGCGCCGGCCACAAAAACCTGTCCCACCGTTACTACAAACTCAAAGCCGGATGGATGGGCAAAAAACATCTGGATATCTGGGACCGCAACGCGCCGCTGCCCTTCGCGGCAAAACGCAAACTGGGCTGGGACAAGGCCTGCGACACGGTGCTGCAGGCCTATGGCCATTTTCATCCCGAACTGGCGCGCGTGGCGCAGCAGTTCTTCGATGGCGGCTGGATAGACGCGCAGCCGCGCGCGGGCAAGGACAGCGGCGCGTTTTCCGCATCGACCGTGCCCTCTGCGCATCCCTATATTCTGATGAACTACAAAGGAGGTCTGGAGGATGTCATGACGCTGGCCCATGAAATGGGACATGGCGTGCATCAGGTATTGGCGGGCAAGCAGGGCTATTTCATGGCCGATACGCCCCTGACGCTGGCCGAAACCGCGAGCGTGTTTGGCGAGATGCTGGTGTTTCAATCGCTGCTGGCCTCCGAAGCCGACCCTGTGGCGCGCCGCGCGCTTTTGGCCCGCAAGGTCGAGGATATGCTCAATACCGTCGTGCGTCAGGTGGCGTTTCATGATTTCGAATGGCAATTCCATCAGGCGCGTAAAAAAGGCGAGCTGACGCCCGATGAAATCGGCGATATCTGGATGGACGTCATGCGCCGCAGCCTCGGCCCTGCTTTCAGGTTCGATGAAAACTACCGTTATTTCTGGGCCTATATTTCACATTTTTATCACGCGCCGTTTTACGTCTATGCCTATGCCTTCGGCGATTGTCTGGTGAATGCGCTTTATATGGCCTATGTGGATTCTGAAAAGAAAGGGCAGGGCCGCGCCTTCGCGGATAAATATATCGACCTGCTGGCGGCGGGCGGCACCTTGCATCACCGCGCGCTGTTGAAGCCGTTCGGGCTTGATGCGGGCAATCCGGCATTCTGGCGGCGGGGCTTGTCGCTGATTGAAAGTTTCATAGACCAGTTGGAATCGGACGGGAAGGCTGATAATCTGGCAACGCCGCGCAAAAAAACGCGCCCGCGTCAAAAGAGATAACAGACAGCATGTTCCTTTTCGGTAAAAAAGCCAGAATCGCCGACCTTTGCCGGCAAATCTCCCTTCATGCCGAAGAAGCCGTGGTTATTATCGACCGCAACAGCGAAATCATCTTTTTCAACGAGGGCGCGGAGAAGGTTTTCGGCTACACCGCCAGCGAAATCACAGGCCAGAAACTCGATACCCTGCTGCCGGAGCGGTTTCATATCCAGCACGATATGATGATCCATGAATTCGGCCATTCCGAATCCACAGTTAAACATTCCGAAGACCGCCACCGTCAAATTTACGGCCGCCGCAAAAGCGGCGAGGAATTTGTCGCCAGCGCATCGATTTTCGATCTCAGCCGCGGCGACCAGAAATTCTATGGCGCTGTCGTGCGCGACATCAGCAAAAACCGCAAAACAGAAGAAGAATTGCTGCGTCTGGCCGCAACCGACCCGCTGACCGGCGCGTTCAACCGCCGCGAATTTACCGCGATTGCCGCACGCGAGGCGCTGCGCGCCAACCGTTATCACCACCCGCTGTCGATTTTGATGCTCGACCTCGACCACTTCAAGCGACTGAACGATACCTATGGTCACGGCGCCGGCGACAAGGCCTTGCAGCGCTTTACCATGATTTGCACCAATGCGCTGCGCAACGTCGATGTTTTCGGCCGCTGGGGCGGCGAGGAATTTGTGGCGCTGCTGCCCGAAACGGATATTCAGGGCGCCGCCGTGATTGCGGAGCGTCTGCGCCGCCTGACCGCCGACAATCTGCTGACCTATAACGACCATAAAATCAATTTCACGGTCAGCATCGGCATTGCCGAATTCAAGGACGGCGAAACCTCCATCGACGGCGTACTGGGCCGTGCCGATAACGCGGTTTATGACGCCAAGAAGGCGGGCCGCGACAGAATTTCCGTATTCAGAAATTAATCAAAGATTCTGAAAAACAAAGACGGACATAAGGGCAAAAAAGCCTTTCTGTCATAAAATTCTGTGTTAGGCTTTTGGTCGTTCGTTCAAACAAGAAGCTGTCCACCGCCCCTCGGCGGATATCAAAGACGGCCGGTATGGGCGGTAAACGGGTGTCTGCGTGGCCAAGGCCGCGCCGTGCAAGCTTCGGAGGCCGATGCAAAAGCAACCGGACCAGACACCGGATACCCCGCCGCCGCAGGACAAGCTCCCGCGCTGGGATTTGTCGGCCCTGTTTCCGGGCAAAGATTCCCCTGAATTCAAAAACGCCCTCGCGGATATCGACCGCGATGTCAAATCTTTCGCGCAGGACTGGCGCGGCAAGGTCGCCAAGGCCGATGGCGCGGCGCTGGGTGCGGCGGTGGCGCGGTTCGAAAAAATCACCGAAAACATCGCGCGCGTCGAAACCTATGTGTCGCTGCTGCGTGCCGCGGATAACCGCGAAGATGCTTTCGCCAGCAAAACCGATGACCGCCTGCGGGCTTCGGTGCAGGAACTTTTGTTTTTCACGCTGGAGCTGAACAAAATACCCGAACCTGCGCTGCTGCAAAAAATCGCCGCGCCGGAGCTGTCGGCCTACGCGCCGTGGATCGGCGCACTGCGTGCCAGCCGCCCGCACCAGCTGGAGGATGCGGCTGAAAAATACCGTCACCTCAAAGAAGGCGCAGCCGAAGATGCCTGGCGCCGCCTGTTTGATTTGACTATGCAAGGCCTGCGTTTTGATGTGGACGGCGAAAAGCTGACCGAAGCGGAAACGCTGAATATCATCGACAACGACCGCGATCCGGCCAAGCGCCGCGCCGCATGGGAAGCTTTCACCAAGGGGCTTGGCGACAATATCGGCCCCTTCGCGCTGATCACCAATACGCTTGCCGCGCTCAAAGCGGCCGAAGATACCCAGCGCGGTTTTGAAAAACCCGAAGACAGCCGCCACCTCGAAAACCATATCGAGCGCGATACCGTGGCGGCCCTCAGCACTGCTGTCAAATCGTCGCATGCCAAAACGTCGCACCGCTATTACAGCTGGAAAGCGAAAAAGAACGGCGTCGCCAGACTGCACCCCGCCGACCGCAATGCACCGCTGGCGGATGCGCCGCAAAAATATATCCCGTGGGAAGAGGCGAAAGAAATCGTGCTCGCCGCCTTCGCCCGTTTGTCGCCGGAGATGGAAAAAATCGGCCGCCGCTTTTTCGATGAAGGCTGGATAGATGCCGAACCGCGTGAAGGCAAGGACAGCGGCGCGTTTTCGCATCCCTCCGTTCCGTCGGCGCACCCGTTTATTTTGCTGAATTATTTCGGCACGCCGGGCGATGTGATGACGCTGGCGCATGAACTCGGTCATGGCATCCATCAGGTATTGGCGGCGAAGCAGGGGCAGCTCATGGCCGATACGCCCCTGACAATCGCCGAAACCGCCAGCGTGTTTGGCGAGATGCTGACGTTCCGCAGCTTGCTGGAACGTGAAGAAGACCCCGCCGCGCGCCGCGCGATGCTGGCGGGCAAAATCGAAGACATGCTCAATACTGTCGTGCGCCAGACAGCGTTTTTTAATTTCGAGCAAAAACTGCATGCCGAATACCGCGAAAAGGGCGAACTTTCCGCGCAGCGTATCGGCGCGCTCTGGCGCGAGGTGAACCGCGACAGCCTTGGCCCTGCGGTCAACATGGATACGCCGGGGGCGGAAAACCTCTGGGCCTATATTCCGCATTTCATCCATACGCCGTTTTACGTTTATGCCTATGCCTTCGGCGATTGTCTGGTGAATGCACTCTATGACAGCTACGACAAGGCAGCGGATAAAAAAGATTTCGCGCAGAAATATCAGGCGCTGCTCGCCGCGGGCGGCAGCAAAACGCACGAACAGCTGCTGGAGCCGTTTGGTTTCGACATCAACGACCCCGCGTTCTGGCGCAAGGGCCTTGGCGTCCTCGAGCGTTATATCGACGACCTCATCACCCTCGATAACAAAATAGAACATGCGAAAAAAGCCGAACAGGATTTCAAACAGGCGGGCAAATCCCTGACAGGCGATAAAGCGGGCGCAAACGATAACAAATCCGCCGGCGCCTTCAAAAACGCCGCACGGCGCAAACCGCCGGCGGCGGGACTGGATGAAACGCCCAAACCATCCGCGCCGCCCAAACCCCCGAAAGCGGGAGGAACGCCATGAAACCGATGCGCAGCGGCATGCTGCCGCAAAAACGTTTGCAGGACGATTTCAACCGCGCGCGCAAGGCGGTGAATGATAACCCGTCGCCGCATGACGACGAACTGCCGCGCTGGGATCTGGAATCGCTGTACAAATCCCCTGACGCGCCGGAGCTGAAGGCCGAACTCGCGCAAATCGACAAACTGTGCGACGATTTCGTGGAAGCCTACGAAGGCACGCTGGAATGGCTTTCGGGCAGCGACCTTGGCAAGGCGCTGATGGTCTATGAACAGATCGAAGCCCTGCGCCACAAGGTCAGCTGCTATATCACGCTCATGGAATCCGACGATGTCGCCAATTTCGCGCGTATGGGCGAACTTAACAAATGGTTTCAGGAAAACGGCGGCAAGATAGGCTTTTTCGAAGCCGAACTCGCTGCGTTGAAAGAGCAAACCCTGATGCCCAAACTGGCCGCGCCGGAGCTGGCGGCCTATGCCCCGTGGCTGGCGGTTTTGCGCGCGCGCGACGGGCAGTCGCTGCCGGACGGCCTTGGCGGTCTCTCTGCCGATTTCGCCACGACCAGCCGCGAAGGCTGGAACCGTTTTTACCATGAAACCATCAACGCGCTGCGCGTCGACTGGCGTGGTGAAAAACTGTCGCTGGATGATATGGCCGACCGCCTGTCTTCCACCACACTTGAAGAACGCAAGGAAGGCCGCCGCGCCATGGCCGAGGCGCTGAAAGCGCAAAGCGCGCGCATCGCCCTTTGCTACAACGCGATGATCCGTGATGATCTGATTGACAACGACCTGTCGGGCGTCACGCGGCCCGATGCCCCCGTCAACCGCGCCAACCGTGCCAGCGACGAAGTCGTTGATACGATGTTTGACACGATCAAGGCATCCTACGCGCAGTTGTCGCACCGTTTTTATGAATGGAAAGCGCAGCAGCACGGGCAGGAAGTCATGCCCCGCGCACAGGTCGGCATGAAATTGCCGGGGCTGGAAGAAGCCAGCCATGAATATTCGTTTGGCGAGGCAAAGCGCCTTGTCATGCGCGCCTTTCGCAAATTCTCCCCCAAATTCGCGCGTCTGGCCGAAAAGGTTTTCAGCGCCGGCCATATCGATGCGGAGCCGCGCGAGGGCAAAGACACCGGCGCCTTCGCCCTGCCAGCGGGGCCGGGCAATGTACCCTATGTGATGCTGAGTTTTACCGGCACGGCGGGCGATGTCGCCGCGACGCTGGGCCATGAACTTGGCCATGCCGTGCATCAGCAGCTGGCCGAAAAGGCCTGCGGGTTTTTCATGTCCGACGTGCCGACGCCGGTTGCCGAAACCGCCAGCATTTTTGCCGAAATGCTGGTTTTCGAAGAACTGCTCAAGACCGAAAAAGACGAAGCGGTGCGCAAAAAACTGCTGGTTGACCGTCTTGAAAACATGCTCGGCAACGGGCTGCAGCAGCTGGCCTATTACGATTTTGAAAAGCGCGTGCATGAAGCCCGCCGCGAGGGCGAGCTGGATGCCGAGGCGATTTCCGATATCTGGGTCGAAACCCAGCGCGAATATTACGGCCCCAGCGTCGAGACGGACGATTACGACCGTTATTACTGGATGACGGTGCCGCATTTCTTCGACACGCCGTTCTATGTGTATTCCTATGCCTTCGCGCAGCAGGTGGTCAGCGGCTTGTACCGTTCTTACAAAACCGCCGAAGCCGAAGGGCCGGAGGCGCGGGCGGAATTTATTGAAAACTATATCGGGCTGCTCGAATCCGGCCTCACCAAAAACCTGTATGAAATGTTCCAGCCGTTCGACCTTGACCCTGAAAGCAAGGAATTCTGGGAAAACGGCCTGTCGCTCGCCGCGCAATATATGGACGATCTGGCGGCGCTGGACACCCGCGCCCCCGCTGCGCGGGCCGATAAACCGTCCAAAAAGCAAAAAGGCCCCGGCGCGGGTAAAAAATAACCCTGCCGCAGCCGCTTGGCGGTGCCCTGAAACAGGATTGATGCGGGGCTATTACAGAATCCTCTCGACTTTTTTGCGCCGCGATATCATCTTTGCATCATGAACAAAGATCGCGACGGCAAAAAACCATCCGGCAAATCCCCCGCAGGCGGCAAAAAAACACCCGCCCGCAAATCCGCTGCATCCGCCGGCGCGAAAGAAACCTCTGAAAAATCCGCGCCGAAAGACAGCGAAAAAAGCACCGTCGGCGGACGCATCAAACGCTATGCGCGCGTCTCGACGACCATGACGGGTCTTGCGGCGCGGCTGGCGGGGCAAAAATACCTCGGTCTTGATATCGACAAGCCGCAGCATGCCAAGCAGCTGATGGAAAGCCTCGGCAACCTCAAGGGGCCGCTGCTCAAGGTCGCGCAACTGCTCGCCACCATTCCCAATGCTCTGCCCAAGGAATACGCGGCGGAGCTGCAAAAACTTCAATCGCAGGCGCCGCCCATGGGCTGGCTGTTCGTGCGCCGGCGCATGGCGGCGGAACTGGGCCGCGATTGGGAATCGAAATTCAAAAGCTTTGAAAAAGAAGCGGCGGCGGCCGCCTCCCTCGGGCAGGTGCACCGCGCGGTCACGCATGACGGGCGCAACGTCGCCTGCAAACTGCAATACCCCGACATGGCGGCGGCGGTCGAAGCCGACCTCGGCCAGTTAAAACTGATCATGGGCGTGTTTGAAAAATACGACCAGTCCGTCGTGACGGATGATATTCAAAAAGAAATCGCCGCGCGGCTGCATGAAGAACTCGACTACGCCCTCGAAGCGCGTCACGCGGCGCTTTATGCGCGGATGCTCAAGGACGAACCCGGCGTGCATGTTCCGCAGGTCGTGCCGGAGCTGTCTTCGGCGCGGCTGATTACCACGACATGGCTGGAGGGCGCATCGATACTCGGTTTTGTCGATGCCAAGGCGGATATCCGCAACCGCATCGCGTATAATCTGTTCCGCACATGGTATGTGCCGCTGTATTTCTATGGCGTTATTCACGGCGATCCGCATCTGGGCAACTATACCGTGCAAAAAGACCAGAGCATCAATCTGCTCGATTTCGGCTGTGTGCGTATTTTCCCGCCGCGTTTTGTCGAGGGGGTGATCACCCTTTATCACGCACTGCAGCGCGAAGACCGCGATATGGCCGTCGCCGCCTATGAATGCTGGGGCTTTTCGGGGCTGAACAAGGAAACCATCGACGTTCTCAATATGTGGGCGGGGTTCCTTTATGGTCCTGTGCTGGATGACCGCGTGCGCCCGATCGGCGTTGTCGAAAACGGCGTTTATGGCCGCGATGTCGCATCGAAAGTGCACCGCGAACTGAAACGCATCGGCGGCGTGCGTGTGCCGCGCGAATTCGTTTTCATGGACCGCGCGGCGCTGGGGCTTGGCTCGGTCTTTTTGCATTTGCGGGCGGAGATTAACTGGCACAACCTGTTTCATGAACTGGTGGCCGATTTCAGCGTCGATAAATTGAAAAAACGCCAGGCGGAGATGCTCTCCGGCTTTGACCTTACGGCGCCCGTTTAAGCGGGCGCACATCCGCGCGCGGTGCGGCGGATTGTTCCGGCAGATCGAGACCGAAAAGAATCTGTTCGCGGTTAAACGCAAATTCGCGCTGCGCCAGTTCATGCGCGACGCGCGCCCAGCCGGGGCCTTCCAGTGGCGCGCTGTTTACCCGCACATAGCTTTCGGCGTTTTGCATGTCACTGAGCGTGCCCTGAATATAGCCGCGCAAAACAGGCGCACCCCATTTGAAAACTTCCCAGCTGTTCGTCTCCAAAACGGTCTGCGCCAGAATACGGTATGGCGTGTCATCACCGGGCTGCTGCGCCAGCGCATCCTGAAACGGTTTGAACGCATCGGTGATGTTTTTCACGATCTGGTCGTTCGGCGTATGGGCAATCGCGATACGCGCCGCCAAAGCAGCCATTTGCTGCGCATCCATACGGGCGAGGGGCAGGCTTGGCGCGATCTCGATGACTTTATCAAGAACGAAGCTGGTGAAATGATCCGCATGTCGTGTGCCCTGCAGCGATACCAGACGCTGCGCACGGCGCAGGCGCAGGCCTTCGACGCCTTTGAGACCGTCGTCGCCAAACAGCTGCATCTGCCGGAGGGCGGCATAGGTATCGGCGGTTGATTCATGCAGCGTGCGACTCAGCTTTCCGGGCTGGCCATAGAGCGTGACGATATGGCCGATTTCGTGATCGACCACAAAATTCATCGCCTGTTTGTGGCTGACATCCGCGCCGAGCAGGGCAATCGAATCCGTGCCTGTATAAAGAACAACAAAGAAATCGTTATCCGGCCCCTTGAACACCATCGAATTTTTTTGCGTGCTGTATTTTTCCAGCTGATTGTTCAGCGATGTGCGCAAAGAGGGGTTGGTCTGCATCAGACGTGCGAAACGCGCGTCGGCATCCGCATGGCCGCCGATATATTCCTTGCGAAAGCTGTCGACGAAATAGATCCGCCCCGCCATATGCGGAAATTCCTCGCGGATGCGGGCGGCGGTTTCGGCAAAATCGAAATTGTCGTTGGCGGTTTTCAACAGCGTTTTCCTGACTTTCGCTTCGGGTGCAAGAGCGTTTATTATACATAATAATTAACCGGTCGCTACCTTTTTGTCATAGAAAGCGGCTATTCACCCTAACATACTGATTTACCGTGAAAAATCCACCCAAAAACGGCGGCTGCGGTTGAGTTTATGCGGGTTTTGCGGCATGCTGAAACCGCTTTGGCGATTCACCGCCGCCGTGTTTCATACACGTCCTTGCGGCAGCGCCGACAGCCGGAATAACCCCCGGCCTGTTCTTGCGAACTTCACCGCGGCCAAGCGCCGTACAAACTGAGGGCGGCCTGCCGCCGCATATCTGGGGAAACGTGTCATGAAACTCGCCATCGGCAAAGAAACTGCCACCGCAGAAAAACGCGTCGCCGCGTCGCCCGAAAGCGTGCGCAAGCTCATCGCGCTCGGCTTTGACGTCAGCGTTGAAAGCGGCGCGGGGCTGACGGCGGCTGTCACCGACGATATGTTCGCGCAGGCGGGCGCCAAAATCGTGCAGGGTGCGGATGTCTATAAAGACGCCGATGTGGTGCTGCGCGTGCGTCACCCTGCGGCATCTGAAATCGCTGCGATGAAAAACGGGGCGATATTGCTGGCGCAGCTGTCCCCCTATCAGGAAAAAGAAGCCCTGCAGGCGCTGGCCGCGCAGGGCGTCACCGCCTTTGCCATGGAATTCGTGCCGCGCATCACGCGCGCGCAGACCATGGACGTGCTGTCGTCGCAGGCGAACCTTGCGGGCTACCGCGCGGTGCTGGAAGCGGCGGCGGCTTTTGGCCGTGCCTTCCCGATGATGATGACAGCGGCCGGCACCGTGCCGCCCGCCAAAGTGTTTATCATGGGCGCCGGTGTGGCGGGCCTGCAGGCGATTGCGACGGCGCGCCGCCTTGGCGCTACCGTTTCGGCCACCGACGTGCGCCCCGCCGCGAAGGAACAGGTGCAAAGCCTTGGCGCATCCTTCGTGATGGTTGAAAACGAAGAAACCAAAGCCGCCGAAACATCGGGCGGCTATGCCAAGGAAATGAGCGACGATTACAAACGCCAGCAGGCCGAGCTGATTGCCGAAACCATTAAAAAGCAGGACGTGGTGATTACCACGGCGCTGATCCCCGGCCGTCCCGCGCCGAAGCTGGTCACCGAAGAGATGGTGCGCAGCATGAAACCGGGTGCGGTGATTGTGGATCTGGCCGTCGAACAGGGCGGCAACTGCGCCCTCTCCAAAGCGGGCGAGATTGTCGAGGTTGGCGGCGTGACCATCGTCGGTCATCTCAACCTGCCCAGCCGTATCGCCGTCGATGCCTCCGCGCTTTATGCGCGCAACCTGCTCAACTTCCTGACGCCGCTGGTGGATAAAGAAACCAAGGCGCTGAAGCTGAACCGCGAAGACGAGATCGTCAAGGCATCGATGGTCACCGATGGCGGGCAGATCGTGCACCCGCAGCTCAAAGCCTGACCAGAACAGCATTAACCCCCATACGGGAGAGAGAACATGGACTCACATAAACTTGCCGAACAGGCCGCAGGCGTCGCGACGGGCGCAAGCCAGCTGTCGCAGCAGGCGCAGGACCTCGCGCTCAGCATCAGTCAATATGCCGCGCCCGAAACGGCGGGCATGCCGTTTTTTGTGGTCGGCCTGACGGTATTTGTTCTGGCCTGCTTCGTCGGCTATTACGTGGTCTGGCGCGTCACGCCGGCGCTGCACTCCCCCCTGATGGCGGTAACCAACGCGATTTCGTCGGTGATTATCGTGGGCGCGCTGATCGCGGCGGGGCCGGAAGAGTGGAACTTTTCCAAACTGCTCGGCTTTCTGGCCGTCGTGCTCGCCTCCGTCAATATCTTTGGCGGATTTATCGTGACGCACCGCATGCTGCAAATGTTCTCCAAGAAAAAGAAACAAGGGGCCTGATCCATGCCGATGACCGTATCTCTTCTGGCCTATCTGGTTTCTTCTGTGTGCTGCATCATGGCGCTGCGCGGCCTGTCCGGCCCGAATACGGCCAAGGGCGGCCTGATGTTCGGCGTTGCGGGCATGGCCCTTGCGGTGGTGACCACGCTGATGCTGCCGGGTGTATCGTCCTACGGCATCATCATTCTGGGCGTTGCCCTTGGCGGCGGTATCGGCGCGCTGATTGCCAAAAAAATCGAAATGACGGCGCTGCCGCAGCTGGTCGCGGCCTTTCACAGTCTTGTGGGTCTGGCGGCGGTGTTCATCGCGGCGGCGGCTTTCCACAACCCCGAAGCCTATAACATCGGCACCCGCGGTGAAATTCATATCGGCAGCCTGATTGAAATGGCGCTGGGCGTGGCGATTGGCGCGATTACCTTTACCGGCTCCGTCATCGCCTTTGGCAAGCTGCAGGGCATCGTCACGGGCAAGCCCGTTGTGTTCAAGGGCCAGCATATGCTGAACGCCGTTTTGGGCGGCGTTCTTGTGCTGCTGCTGGTTCTTCTGTGTGTGACGGAATCGCCGTTGGTTTTCTGGGCGATTGTGTTCCTGTCCTTCCTGCTGGGTATTCTGATGATTATCCCGATTGGCGGGGCCGACATGCCGGTGATTGTATCCATGCTCAACAGCTATTCCGGCTGGGCGGCGGCAGGTATCGGCTTCACGCTGCAAAACAACCTGTTGATTATCGTGGGCGCGCTGGTGGGCGCGTCGGGCGCAATCCTCAGCTACATCATGTGCAAGGGGATGAACCGCTCTTTCTTCAACGTTATTCTCGGCGGTTTTGGCGGCGAGGCATCGGGCGCGGCGGCGGCTGCGGCGAAATCGGACAAGCCGGTCAAAATCGGCTCCGCCGAAGATGCGGCGTTTATCATGAAAAACGCCTCCAGCGTGATTATCGTGCCGGGCTATGGCATGGCGGTCGCGCAGGCGCAGCATGCGCTGCGTGAAATGGCCGACCAGCTGAAAAAAGAAGGCGTCAAGGTGCGCTATGCCATCCACCCCGTCGCGGGCCGCATGCCCGGCCACATGAACGTGCTGCTGGCCGAAGCCAACGTGCCGTACGAAGACGTGCTGGAGCTGGAAGAAATCAACCGCGATTTCAGCCAGACCGATGTGGCCTTTGTGATTGGCGCGAATGACATCACCAACCCCGCCGCGAAAAAAGATCCGGCATCGCCCATCTACGGCATGCCGATTCTGGATGTCGAGGCGGCGGGCACGGTGCTGTTCGTCAAACGCTCCCTCGGCTCCGGTTATGCCGGTATCGATAACGAGCTGTTTTTCTACGACAACACCATGATGCTGCTGGGCGATGCCAAAGAGATGTGCGAAGGCATCATCCGCGCGATGGAACACTAAACATAATCCAAATATTTGAAAACGGCGGCATCCTGTGGTGCCGCCGTTTTTGTTTGTGTGCAGCGCAGCATTGAAAACATCTGCTGCGCCGCAAAAACAGGGGGCGGGAAATTTTCGGCATGGGCTTTAGTGGGTAGTAATCCGTTTATTTCGCGTTATACTCTTGGGGACATCTTCAACGCCGCAGTTTTCGAGGAAAGAGACAGCCGAGCATGGAGTATCTGGCCAGATTTTTCGAACCAGACACATGGCAGGAAGGATCTTTTACCAACCGTCAGGGTAAGACGATACGCTTTGGCCATGCGACGCCCGCAGGCGCCGTCAAAGGCACCGTCGTGATGACGACGGGATATGCCGACTTTATCGAATCCTATTTTGAAACCGTTCACGAATATCTCGACCGCGGCTATCAGGTTTACATGATGGACTGGGCCGGCCATGGCGGGTCTGAAAAAGTGAAGGCGGCGGATGTCAAATCAGGCGCTCAAAAAAAGCCAGCTATCCTCGACGATCACATTGCCGACCTTTGGCAATTCCGCAGCGAAGTCGTCAAGCCCGCAGCGGACAAGCCTGTGTTCCTCAGCACCCATTCGATGGGCGGGCAGGTGGCGCTGCATACGCTTAAAAACCACCCCGAAGGATTTGATGGCGCCATCCTCGCGACGCCGCTGGTGGATGTGAAAGTGAAGGGACTGCAAAAAATCTTCCTGGCCGCCGTGATGCGCGCCGCCGTGAAGCTGGGTCTGGGCGGTAAAGTCCTCGAAGGTGGCCGCCAGAAAGCCGTGCGCAAAATCACCCGCGCGCGGCGCGAGCGTAAAAAAGACAACCCCGTGCGCATGGGGCTTCACAAGGCTTTCATGCTGCGTGCGCGCGATTTGCGTGCCGAAGATCCCACCATTGCCTATGCCGATAATATTTATCGCGCGACGGCCGCGCTGAATGCGCCGGGGGTGCTCGAAAAAATCAAAACGCCCGTGCTGTTCGGCATCGCCGGACGTGACAACATGATTGATAACGATACCATTCGCCACGCCGCGAAGGTCATGCCGCAGGCGCGGGTTTGTGATTTGCCGGATGCCAGCCATGCCTTCTGGATTGAACGCGACGACCTGCGTAAAAGCTGGTGGGGCGCGATTGACGGATTCCTTGCCGATTGCCATGCGGATTTCGACCGCAAACGCCAGCCGGTCAATGATAACAAAAATAATGTGGCGCAGGATGCGCCCAAAAACGCTGCGAAAGGGCCGCGTGCATGACGGAAAAACCCGTACATCCCCTCAGCGAACCTGCGGGCTTCAAATGGGGCAGCTTCACGAATGCCAAGGGCGCGGATATCCGCTACGGCAGCCTGAAGGCCGACGGTGAGAGCAAAGGCACCGTGGTCATGCTGCCGGGTTTCCGCGAAAGCATCGAAAAATATTTCGAAGCCGCGCGCGAGATGAAAGAGCGCGGGTTCGATGTCTGGCTGATGGACTGGCGCGGGCAGGGCGGGTCGGACCGCTATTTGCAGGATAACCCGCAAAAAATGCACCACGAAGGTTATGACGAGCAGATTGAAACTCTGCACCAGTTCACGCAAACCGTGGTCGACAAGGCGCCGTCGGGCCCGATGTTCATGATGGCGCATTCCATGGGCGCGCATATCGGCCTGCGGTATTTAAAAGAACACGATGGCGTGTTCGACAGCGCCATGCTGAGCGCGCCGATGGTCGATATCAATACGGGCACGCTGCCCAAACCGCTCGCGCGCCAGATGGCAAAATTCGCCAAGGCGGGAAATTATCTGGATAAATATATCCCCGGCGGCGGCGACTGGAGCGAGGAAAAAAACGCCTTCAAGGACAATAACAAAACCGGCGACGAAGCGCGTTTTAACGCGGCGCTGGATATTCTGAAGGCAAAACCCGAATTGAAAACGGGCGATCCGACGTATGGCTGGGTCTATCATACGTTCCAGTCCATTGACATCCTTAATCAGGAAGACTATCTGAAGGGGATAAAGACGCCTGTTCTGATGCAGATTTCAGGGCATGAGAATGTTGTCGACCGCCCCGCGCAGGAACGTGCGGCAGGCCTTCTGCCAAATTGCCGCCGCGTGGATATTGCGGAGGCACAGCACGAAGTCTGGCACGAAAAAGATGCGCTGCGGAATGTGTGGCTGTCGGCTGTTGATGCGTTTATGGCAGAGCGTCTGTCGCCGTCGGGGCCTGCGCCAAAAAAGCCTGACCCGTCAGCGCCGCGTCCGCCGAAACCATAGGGATGTGCTGACGGCGGATATTTGCCGGACGTATAAAGAAGAAGAAAAAGAATACAGGAATAAAGACTATTATGACGGATCAACGGCCTTACCAGCGTCTCAGTGATCTCATTCTCGAAGCGCTGACCTTATCCCTCGAACAAAAAGATGTCGTGATTTCCGACATCCTCAGCCGCGCGCTCGAAATGTCGATTACCCGCAATGCCGGTGGCCGCGATTTTATCGAACGCCGCGATCTGTCCAAAGACGTCGAATCCGCGCTTGAAAAGCTCTACGCCCTCAAACGCGAGGCCAAGGGCCGCGACTGATTTTCCGGTCATCATAAATACGCTCAAGCAGCGCCAATCAGGCTCAGCCATTCGTCTTCGCTTAGAACGGCGACCCCCAGTTCCGTGGCTTTTTTGAGCTTGCTGCCGGCATCTTCGCCCGCAATCACGTAATCCGTATTCTTGGATACGCTGCCCGCAACCTTGGCGCCCATGGCTTCGGCCTGCGCCTTGGCTTCTTCGCGGCCGAGCCGCACGAGTTTCCCTGTGAAGACAACGGTTTTCCCGCTCACGGGCGAATCAGCCGCCTGCGTGCGGATATAGGGCTGGATATCCAGCTCGCCGCAAAGATCGTCAACGGCGGCCATCTGCTGCGCATCGTTGAAAAAGACGATGATATCCTGCGCAACCGACGGGCCGATGTCTTCGACGGCAATTAGGCTTTGATAGGCGCTGCTGTCGATATCCGCCGCCGTCTGCATTTCGCGGCGCAGGTGATCCAGCGTTTCGTAATGCATGGCGAGTTTTTTGGCGGTGGCCTGTCCGACCTGACGGATGCCAAGCGCATAGATAAAACGGTCGAGTGAAATGCGCCGCCGCGCATCAATCGCAGCCATCAGGTTACGCACGGACAAATCGCCCCAGCCGTCGCGCTCTTTCAGCGCCTCCGCATGGCGTGACAGCCTGAAAATATCCGCGGGCAGGCGCACAATGCCCTCATCGTAAAATTCGCGGATGATTTTATCGCCCAGCCCTTCGATGTCGAAGGCCAGACGGCTGACGAAATGCTTCAGGCGCTCCACGGCCTGCGCGGGGCACAAAAGGCCGCCCGTGCAGCGTGTGGCCACCTCGTCTTCGGCGCGCGCGGCGGGTCTGCCGCAGGCGGGGCAATGCTGCGGAAAAACATAGGGTACACTGCTGTCGCTGCGTTTTTCCGGCAGGCTGCGCACCACTTGCGGAATAACATCGCCTGCGCGCTGGATAATCACATGGTCGCCCGCGCGCACGTCCTTGCGTTCAATTTCGTCCTGATTGTGAAGGGTTGCGCGCGATACAATCACGCCGCCGACGTTGACAGGCTTCAGGTGCGCAACCGGGGTCAATGTTCCCGTGCGCCCGACCTGCACTTCGATGGCCTCCAGCACGGTTTCCGCCTGTTCGGCGGGGAATTTATGCGCAATCGCCCAGCGCGGCGCGCGGCTAACAAAACCAAGGCGGCGCTGGAATTCAAGGTCGTTCACTTTATAAACGATACCATCGAGGTCATAGGAGATATCGGCGCGATCGCCGTAAACGCTTTCGTGGAATTGCACCAGCGCATCTGCGCTGCCGCAAACAACCGACGGCGCGGGGATTTGAAACCCGAATTTTTGAAGCGCCGCGCGGATGCCTTCCTGCGTCTGCGCAATCGGGGCGGAGGTTTCGCCCAGTGCATAGCCGAAAAACCGCAGCGGACGGCGCGCCGTGATAGTGGGGTCCAGCTGGCGCAGCGACCCCGCCGCCGCATTGCGCGGATTGGCAAAAATTTTGTCTTCGGCGGCGGCCTGCGCGGCGTTCAGCGCATCGAAATCCTCGCGGGTCATGTAAATTTCCCCGCGTACCTCCAGCACCTCCGGCGCGCCGGTGATGGTTTTGGGTACATCGGATACTGTCATGATATTGGCAGTGACGTCTTCGCCTTCTTCGCCGTCGCCGCGTGTCGCTGCTTGCACGAACCGGCCGTTTTCGTAGCGCAGGTTGCACGACAGGCCGTCGATTTTCGGCTCCGCCAGTATGTCCAGCGGCGCCTCGGCGGCGAGTGTCAGAAATTTGCGCACGCGGTCATAAAAATCCGCGACGTCTTCGGCGCTGAAGGCATTGCCCAGCGACAGCATGGGTACGCGGTGGCGCACCTTGGCGAAGGCCGCGGCGGGTTTGGCGCCGACGCTTTGGGTCGGGCTGAACAAGCCGTCCGCGGGCGGCAGGATTTTTTCGATTTCTTCCAGCCTGCGTTTCAGCTTGTCGTATTCGGCGTCGGAAATTTCCGGCGCGTCCTGCTGGTGGTACAAAATATCATGCCGGGCGATTTGTTCGCGCAGCAGAGCGGCTTCCATTTCCAGCGATTTGACGGATTTTTTAGGCGGCGGGGACATGCTTTTCCGCATTCTCCAAAAGCCTTGCGGCCTGCGCGCGTGCTTCCGTCGTGATATTGGCGCCCGACAGCATGCGGGCGATTTCTTCCTGCCGCGCCGTCAGCTCCGTCAGCGGGGTGATGCGCGTGACGACGGTGCCTTTTTGTTCGGTCTTGGCGACATGCCAATGATGCGCGGCGCGCGCGGCGACCTGCGGGCTATGCGTGACGACCAGCACCTGACAGTGCAGCGACAGGCGCTGCAAACGCTCGCCCACCGCATCCGCGACGGCGCCGCCGATACCGCTGTCAACCTCGTCGAAAATCAGGGTCGGCACGCTGCCGCCGCCTGACAAAATCAGCTTCAGGGCCAGCATGAAACGGCTCAGCTCCCCGCCCGATGCGATTTTATCCAGCGGCCCCGGCGCGGCGCCCGGATTGGTGGCGACCACAAAACGCACGCGGTCGATGCCCTGCGCGCCCCAGTCGTCTTCGGACAGCGATTTTTTGCACTCGACATCGAATTTCGCCTTGTCGAGTTTCAGGGCGGGCAGCTCGGCATTCACGGCCTTGGCCAGCCTGCCGGCGGCTTTCTGGCGTTTGGCGGACAGTTTTTCGGCAAGCGCGACATAACCGCCGCACGCGCGGGATACCGCGGCCTCCAGCTCGCCCAGCGCGTCGTCCTGATGGGTAATCAGGCGCAATTTTTGCGACAGGTCTTCCAGCACGGCGGGCAGGTCATCAACGGTGCAGCGGTGTTTTTTGGCACAATCGCGCAGGGCGAAATAACGCTCTTCGATGTCTTCAAGGTTGCCGTCGTCTTCGTCGCCCGCACCCAAAAGGCGTTCGGATTGCCAGCCGAGGTCTTCGAGATCGACGCGCACGCGCGACAGGGTTTCCAGCATCGGCGTGACGCGCGCATCTTTCGCGGCGAGTTTTTCAAGCACGCTTTCGAGGCGCCCGCACAGGCTTTGCAGCCCGCCGTCTGTTGTGATGATATCGGCGGCCTGCGCCAGCCCCTCGGCCAGTTTGCCGCGGTTGAGCAGGCGCTGGCGTTTTTCGGCCAGCAGCGCTTCTTCTCCGGCCTTGGGGGAAAGCTTTTCCAGCTCCGCCACTGTATAGCGCAGATATTCTTCCTGCAGGCGCATGGCGTCGATGCCTGCCCTGGCTTCTTCAAGTTTGCCAAGCGCGGCGCGCCAGCCGTCCCATGCGGCCGCGACGGCTTTGGCATCGGCAAGACTGTCCGCGAAAGCATCCAGCGTATCCACATGCGTGGCACTGTCCAGCAGGCCGTGCGTGTCGAACTGGCCGTGGATTTCAATCAGCTGTGCGCCGACATCGCGCAAAAACTGCACGGATACGGCGGCGTCATTGATGAAGGCTTTGCTGCGGCCATCTTTGGCGACGCTGCGGCGCAGGATTATTTGCTCCGCCCCGTCAATGCCGTGTTCGGCCAGAAAATCGCGCAGCGGGTGCAAGGCGGGCAGTTCAAACGATGCCGTCACGGTCGCCTGCGTGGCGCCATGGCGCACCAGCCCCGCATCGGCCCGCGCGCCGAGCGCAAGGCCCAGCGCATCCAGCAAAATCGATTTGCCCGCGCCGGTTTCGCCTGTCAGCGCGACAAGACCGGCATCGCCTTCCAGCGACAGGCGGTCAATCAGAACCACGTTTTGAATATCAAGGCTGGCCAGCATGTGTTGTCCTGCCTGCTCCTGCGTTTAGAACAGTTTGCCGATCGTGCGGTCGTAAACGGATTTCTTGGGCGGCGGTGCGCCGTTGTCACCGACCAGCGCATAGGTGTCTTTGTACCAGCGGCTTTCGGGGAAGTTGTAGCCGAGGATGGCAGCGGTCTTGCGCGCCTCATCCGGAATACCCAGCGCCAGATAGCTTTCGGTCATGCGGTGCAGTGCTTCGGGCACGTGCGTCGTGGTCTGGTATTTATCGACCACGCGTTGAAAACGGCTGATAGCGGCCTGATGCTGCTTGCGTTCCTGATAATAACGGCCGATTTCCATTTCCTTGCCGGCCAGGTGGTCGCGCGTCAGGTCGATTTTCAGCATCGCATCGCGCGCATAAACGGTATCGGGGAAACGGTCGACAACGCGCTGCAGGTTTTCAAGCGCCATTTCGGTCAGGCGCTGGTCGCGGCGCACGTCGACGATCTGTTCGTAAAAGCACAAAGCGCGCAGATAATGCGCATAAGAAATACTGTCGTCACCGGGGTGCAGTTCGATATAACGGTCAAGCGCAAGGATCGCTTCGTCATATTTCATGTTGCGGTAGTGCGAATAGCCGGACATCAGCTGCGCGCGCGTCGCCCATTGCGAATAGGGATACTGGCGGTCCACTTCGTCGAACAGCTTGGCGGCGTCGAAATAGGCGCCTTCATCAAGCCGCTGCGCGGCGCGGTTATAGAGGGTTTCGACCGGCTCCTGCTTCGCGGCTTCGGCAGCGACGCGCTTGGCGGCTTTTTCCTCTTCGGTGGCGCAGGCCGACAGCGGCAGGCACACCAGCAGCGCCAAGAGCGCAAGGCGCGGCACACGGCCAGATGGGCGCAGCGGGAGGGGGGCTTTGAAAACGGTCATAGGTGTCGCATCCGCACAGTGTCTAAAAATCTGAAAACAGGCTTTTTATAGCATGTTTCCGCACAGCGGGGCAAACACCGGCGCAGGGCTTTTACGGATATATTATGTGAAAATCAGGCGCCGACAGGAACCGCTTCGCCGAAATAGGCGGCGCTGCGCACGGGGGCCTGCGTTTCGGGCGCCTGGTTCAGGGTGACGAGGGCATAGGCCGTCGGATCTGCGAAAAGCGCATGCAGGACTTTGTTGTTCATCGCGTGGCCGGCCTTGATACCGTGGTAGTGGCCGATCAGCTGCGCACCGGCAAGATAGATATCGCCGACAGCATCCAGAATTTTATGGCGCACGAATTCGTTTTTGAAACGCAGGCCGTCGGGGTTCATGACGGTGTCGCCATCAATCACGATCGCGTTATCGAGAGAGCCGCCACGGGCAAGGCCCATTTTGCGCAGCATTTCGACTTCATGCAAAAAGCCGAAGGTGCGCGCCGCCGCGATTTCGCCGCGGAAGCTGTTTTCTTTCAGCTGGTGCGTGTATTTCTGGCGGCCGATCAGGGCATTGTCGAATTCGATTTCAAAGCCGAAATATTGGCCATCCGCGGGGCTCAGGATGGCTTCTTTGTCGCCGTCCTTGACGCTGATGTTTTTTTTGATGACCAGCACTTTACGCGCGGCCTTCTGGCGCGCAAGACCCGTGCGGTCCATTGCTTCGATAAAAGGCTTGGCACTGCCGTCCATGATGGGGGTTTCGGGCCCGTCGATGTCGACTTCGGCGTTATCAACGCCCAGTGCGGCAAACGCGGACATCAGGTGTTCGATGGTGGATACCGTTGCGCCCGCCTTGTTGGCGATGACGGTGCAAAGACGCGTATCAGCGACATGGTCCCAGCGGGCGGGGATAACGTTGTCGCGGTCTTGGATATCGGTGCGGATAAAAACAATCCCGCTGCCGGCGGGCGCGGGGCGGATGGTCAGCGTGGCGGGCGCGCCGGAATGCACGCCGATGCCGCTGATGGTCAGGGCCTGTTGAACAGTGTGCTGGTACACAGATTTCAGCATCTTAAACATCCGCTTTGTTGCGATGCGGGGCATCCCCGTACCTTCAGGAGTAACAAAGTTTCTTGAACGGCTGAAGTCACTCTTTGTGACAGAGTGTTACAAGGGTAAGGGTATGAATCATAAAGTGTTTTCCGGCTTCAAGGTGGACTATAAAATGAATTGACATAAGGCAAAAGCGGGCGTAAATCTAAAACGATTTCGAAAACTGCCTGCTGATTCATTCCCTGCCCCGGGGGCAAGGCAGGCGTTTTCTGCCCGCCGGTCTGTCCGGCACTTGTTCGTCTTTAACGGAGATACCCTGATATGCGTCATTCATTTCACCGTGCGGCCCGCCGCCATTCCATTTTTTCCGGCGTTGTCATGACCGCTGTGGCCGTCGGCTTTGCGGGTGCCATCGGCGGCAGCGTTTACTACCAGACCTCCACACCCGAAACCGTGCGGGCGATGGTGACGGACAAGGAACGTCAGGTGTCCTCCGACAGCGACGGCGCCACCACCAGCAAATATATCGTGTTCACGGACAAAGAAGTCTTTCAAAACACCGACAGCATGATCCGCGGCAAATGGCGTTCGTCCGACCTGCAGGGCAATCTGCACGCGGGCTGCACGTATGATTTTAACGTCTATGGTTTCCGCAACGGCCCTTTCAGCATCTACCGCAACATGGTCGATGCGAAGCATGTACCGACCGATGCCTGCCCCGTGAACAAACCGGCCGCCGCACGTATCGCGCCGCAATCCTGAAGAAAGAAATAGATATGACACCGAAAAACAAACAACTGCTGCGCGCGGCTTTTACCATGGCGGCTTTCGGCCTTGTGGTGACGGCAGTTGCGAATGCGCAGGACATCAAACCTCAGCCCGAAGCCGGCAAACACTGCCTCGGCATGGTGGAGCTGGATATCCGCCAGTCCTCGTTTTCCCTCGACCCCACGGTGCATATCAAAAACGCCGCCAACGCAACGCAAATCACCGTCCCGATGTTCGTGTCCGACTACAATAAAATGAAAGAAGGCCAGAAACTCGACAGTAGCTTCCGCACCGGCTCCGCCGTTTTCAACGGCAGCATTTCGTGGCGCAACGTGACGGTCAAAAAGAAAAAAGGCTTCGTGTGCGAATAATCAAATCGCCTGAACAAACAAAAAAGCAGGTAACTTGTTTACCGGCTTTTTTGTTTGCGCATCTCAGGGGCTACCGTACTGGCGTATGTAATCATCACGCAGCGCCTCCGCGCGCGTCAAGGTTTCCCAAGACATCTTGCGCCGCGCGGCATGGGCGCTTTGTATCATGGCGTATTTCTTCTTGCCATCGGTTGTGCGGGCAGCTGCGACATGGAACCAGACATAGGCCAGCATGGGGTCGTTGATGCCGCTGTCTTTCAGCTTGCCTGCATAGGCGGTGGCCAGCATCATCTGCGCCGGCAAGGATCGTGCGCGCGCCGCTTTGTCTAGCCAGTCCAGAAAGGCCGCCATGTCGCGCGGGTAATTCCATGTGCCGTTGTAATAGGCGAGGGCGACGCGGCGCATGGCTTCGGCATTGCCGCGCTCCGCCGCCTGCTGGCAGGCATCCGGCATATTCAACCTGAAACAATCCGACAGCGTGGCGGGGCTGGCCATGCCGCGCGCGCCCATATCTTCCGAAAGAACATCAATATGGGGATTGGCCGGACGCAAATCCGGCGTCGCGGGGGCGGGCGATTGCGCGATCGCGGCTGATGTGCCGCAAATCGCAAAAGCCAGAAAAAGCGCGGCGCATCGCTTCAAGGTTTTGTTTTTCAATGGCTGTGCCCCTGTTTTTATCTGCGTCTTTTTATTCTAGGCGAATGTTTGCCAATAGAAAAAATAAAAAGGCCGGAGATTTCTCCCTGGCCTTTTCGTTACGCCCCTAGCGGAGGGGTAGTAGCTTTAGTTCGCCGACGGCCAAGCCGCCGATTAGTTCGCCTGACGGCGGAGGAAAGCAGGAATATCCAGCTCGTCCTCTTCTTTTTTGCCGCCGTCTTCAACGGTCAGCTTGCCAGCCACAGGCGCAGCCGGCGCGGCAGCGGGTGCTGCTTCGACGGTTTCTTCCTTGTGGCGTTGCAGCGTGAAGCGTTCGAACAGCGACGGCGATTTTTTTACCGGCTTTTCGGCGGCAGCAGGTGCTGCGGCTTTGGGCGCGGCGGCTTCGGCTTCGCCAAACAGATCAGCGCTGGGCGCAGCGGCCTGACGCGGATCGACGGGTTTGGGCGGAATGAAGCTGTTGCCGTGACGCTCTGCACGCGGCTGCGTGACGGGCGGTACGGTGCGGTTGTAGCTTTGCGCCGGTGTGTTCGGGCGGGTCCAGGTATCGGACTCGCTGACCGTTTCATCCAGCTTGCGGGCGGTTGCCGTCGCGGCAGCAGCGGGGGCAGCGGTAAAGCTGGCCGCATGGCCGACAGCGGGTTCGCCAGCCGTTTCGGCCGCTTGCCAGTTGCCTTCACCCGACGTCACCGGTGCAGCGGTTTTCTGCGCGGTGGCGGCACGTGCCTGGCTGGCATGTGCGGGGATGATGGACGACGGGATGCCGCCGGTGAAGCCTGCTTCGCGGGCAACCGGCTGCGGTGCGGCGCTGTAGCCATAGCCGCCCTGCGTCCCCATGCTGCCTGCGGGCTTCGCGCCGCCAAGGCCGCCACGGCGCGCAGGTTCAACCTGCGTGCCGGCCAGATGCAAAGGGCGCGGTTGCACCATGCTGGCTGCTTCGATACCGGTTGCGACAACCGACACGCGCATCGCGCCGTTCATCGTCTGGTCGAAGGTGGAGCCGAAAATGATGTTCGCGTCGGGGTCGACTTCGTCGCGGATGCGGTTGATCGCTTCGTCCACTTCGAACAGCGTCATGTCGAGGCCGCCGATGACGTTGATGAGAACGCCTTTCGCGCCCTTCATCGACACATCGTCAAGCAGCGGGTTGGAAATCGCTGCTTCTGCCGCCTCGATGGCGCGGCGTTCGCCCTGACCGATGCCTGTGCCCATCATCGCCTTGCCCATTTCGAGCATGACCGCGCGAACGTCCGCGAAGTCGAGGTTGATGAGGCCCGGCATGACCATGAGATCGGTCACGCCGCGGACACCGGATTGCAGGACTTCATCCGCCATTTTGAACGCATCGGCGAAAGTGGTTTTTTCATTCGCGATGCGGAACAGGTTCTGGTTCGGGATGATGATGAGGGTATCGACGTATTTTTGCAGCTCCGCAATGCCGTTTTCGGCGAGTTTCATGCGGTGCGTGCCTTCGAAATGGAACGGCTTGGTCACCACGCCAATCGTCAGGATGCCCGCTTCGCGTGCGGCCTGCGCGATGACGGGCGCTGCGCCCGTCCCCGTGCCGCCGCCCATACCGGCGGTGACGAAAACCATGTTGGAGCCTTCGAGATAGGCGAGGATTTCCTCGATGCTCTCTTCAGCGGCAGCGCGTCCGATTTCCGGGTTTGCGCCCGCGCCAAGGCCGCGCGTGACATTTGCGCCCAGCTGGATTTTATGCGGCGCGGTAGAACCTTCGAGGGCCTGCGCGTCGGTATTGCACACAAGGAACTCGCAACCTTCAAGCTGCGAGTTGATCATGTTGTTGACAGCGTTGCCGCCGGCGCCGCCGACACCGACAACGGTGATCTTCGGCTTCAGTCTGTTGGTGGGTGATTGCATTCTTACATTTATCATTTTTGTTATCCTCCGCTTCGTAACGCTGCCGATTCTACTTACTCTCTTCGCCGCTTTCCAGAGTCATCATGCACTTCGGTGCATTTTTTTTGAAATCAGTTCAGGTCTAACAGTTTGGAAAATCAGGTGAATTTTGGCCCGTTCACTGGAAAACCCAGCCGTTTGAATCGCTTACCAGTTCTCTTTCAACCAAGACGTGACCTTTTGCAGCATATTGCCTTGGAACGCGCCATGCAGCGCGAAGGGCAAAGCGAAGTTATACCCCTGCGCCGCGCGCGGTGTTTCGTCCATGGCATGCTCCGCCGCGTAGGTCAAAAGACCCGCGCATGCGGCAAAAGCGGGGCCGCCCGTCGCTTCGGCAAGGCCGCGCAGACGCTGCGGACGGCCAAGGCGAATTTGTTTGTCGAGGATCAGCTGGCCGATGTCGCAAAGACCCGGCAGCTGCGATGCGCCGCCCGTCAGCACGACGCGGCGTCCGGCGATTTGATTGATGCCGTTGTCGACCAGCTTCGCGCGCACCAGTTCGAACGTTTCCTCGATGCGCGGCTGGATGATGCCGACCAGCAGCGATTTGGGAATGTAATTCGGCTGCAGCGGTTCTTCTTCGCCGATCGGCGGCACGTCAATCAGTGCGCCGTCATCGGTCGATGTCGCATGCGCGGCGCCGTAGAGCGTTTTGATGCGCTCCGCATCCGCAACCGATGTCGTGAGCCCGCGTGCGATATCGCTGGTGACGTGATTGCCGCCAACGGGAATAGCCGCCGAATAAATCAGCTTGCCTTGCGCGAAAACGGCGATGGATGTCGTGCCGCCGCCCATGTCGATAACGGTGCAGCCGAGATCTTTTTCATCTTCGACCAGCGTCGCAAGGCCTGCGGCATAAGGCGCTGCGCAAAAACCGTCCACTTCCAGATGGTTCTGGTGCAGCGCGGCCGTGATGTTGCGCAGGGCCGTGCTTTGCGCGGTCACGGGGCTCAGCAGTACATCGAGGCTTTGGCCCGTCATGCCGCGCGGATCGTTGATGCCGCGCTGGCCATCCAGTGAATAGCCCGCCGCAATCACATGCACCAGTTCATCGCGGCCATGCTGGACAGCGCCGCGGCTGTGGGCGAGCGCGCCCTGCACGTCGCGGTCGGAAACTTCGTGACCGGAGATTTTGACATTGACCGACATCTGCTGCGATTTGGTATGCACGCCCGGCACCAGCGCAAAGACGCTGCGGATGGGCTGGCCTTGCAGCTGGCGCGCCGCCATCAGTTCGGCGGATTCAACAGCGTGGGAGATCGCCGTTTCAACCGCTTTCAGATCGACAATCGTGCCGGCCTTGACGCCGCGCGATGCCTGATGGCCGATGCCGATCACTTCGATGCCGCCATGCGCGCGCATTTCGGCGATGAAACAGCAAATCTTGCTGGAGCCGATATCCAGCGCAGCGATGATATTGCTTTCAGGCGCGCTTTTGCGGCGCGACGCCGGTTTGGCGGCAACGGGTTTGCTGCCTTCTGCGTCGCTGGCGGTGGTTTGCTCCGGCGGGGTTTTGCCCTTCTTCATCTTGTGCTCCCTTCGATGTCTTTTTTGTTTTTATATTTGTGTATTTGTTCAGATTTGTTGGTTGTCTTTGGCAGGCGGCGCGGGGTTCGGCTCCACGACCAGCTTGCCCGCGATGCGCAGGTCAATATGTCCGACATCGCGCGCGAGAATATTGTCCGTATCATCCAGCCGCGCCAGCTGACGCAGCGCCAGTTCCACATCTTTTTCCGGTAGTTTGACCAGCAGGCCGTTTTTCAGGCGTAGGTCCCAGCGGCGGTTGCCGATGCGAATGGCGGCGGCAAGCTCCTCGGCGATATCCGGCTCGGCATGCAAAAGCCCCAGCAGCGTCGCGACGTCCTGCGGCGCATGTTCGCCCACCACCAGCGGCAGGTGTTTCCAGCTGTCGAGGTTTTGTTCGGTCAGCACATGGCCTTCGATATCGATGACGGAGAGTTTTTTGCGGTATTGCCACAGGGCGGCGGGCTTGCGCTCTTCGATGGTCACAGCGATGGTATCGGGCAGGCGGCGCGCGACGCTGGCTGTTTTGACCCACGAAATCGCGGCGATTTTTTCCTGCCCCTCCGCGATGGACACGCCGAACAGCGCATCGCCTTTTTGCATGCCCAGGCGCGACAGCAATTCCTCGGGCGCGGTATTGCTGCGGCCAATCACCAGAATGTCATTGATTTTGAATCCGGCCGCGGCGCTGGCGGATACGGCTTTTTGCGCGGCAAAGCTGCCGGCGGCCGAAAACCAGCCGCCCATCCAGCCATAGACGGCGATCCCCAGTATTACGCCGAAACCGCCGCCGTAAATGCCCGCGGTCTTCAGCCGCTGCACCCAAAGCCGCGCACGGCGCCGGGAAGCCGACGCGTCGCCTTTTTGTCCAAAAAATCTCATCTACCCCAAAACTTGCGGCTTTGTTAAGCGCCGCGGTGCCCGTAACCCCTTACGTATGCACCTCGGCGTGCTCGACGAGCCACGCCACAAGTTCCCCAAAGCTCAACCCCGTATGCGCCGCTTGTTCCGGGACAAGGGATGTTGGCGTCATCCCCGGTTGCGTATTCGTTTCGAGGTAGTAAAGCCCCGAAACGCCCGGTTCATTATCATTGTATCTGAAATCGCTGCGGCTGACACCTGTGCAGCCGAGTTTTTCATGCGCGAAGGCTGCCATGCGCAGCGCTTCGTCAAAAACCGCGCGGTCAATCGGCGCGGGAACAATATGCGTAGAGCCGCCCTGCGCGTATTTTGCCTCGTAATTGTAAAAATCCACATGGGTGCGGATTTCCGTTACGGTGAGGGCGCGGGCTTTTTCATCCTTGATTCCCATAACGGCCACAGAAAGCTCGCGGCCCGGAATATATTCCTCGACCAGCGCCCATTCGCCGAAGCTCCAGGTATCAAGGCCCAGCGGCGGTTTGTTGTCGCCGGGGCGTACAATATAAACGCCGACACTGGAGCCTTCGCTGTTCGGCTTCACGACATAGGGGCGGGGCATCGGCTCCGCGCCGGCGCGGATATCGTCGATATGCACCAGCTTGCCTTCGGGACAGCGCATGCCCAGCGGCTTCAGCACTTCCTTGGCCTTTTGTTTGTTCATCGCCAGCGCCGACGGCAGCGGGCCGCTATGCGTATAGGGAATGCCCAGCATTTCCAGAACGCCCTGAATGCAGCCATCCTCGCCGCCCTTGCCGTGCAGGGCGTTGAAAACCACGTCGGGTCTGGGTGTCAGCGCGGCCAAAAGCGCGGACAGGTCGCGTTCGACATCCACTTCGCGCACGTCATAGCCATGTTCACGCAGCGCTTTGGCGCAGGCGCGGCCGCTCGAGAGCGATACTTCCCGCTCCGACGACCATCCGCCCATCAGTACTGCGACTGTTTTGGCCATGATTTGAATTTTACCCCTTCATGAAGGACAGAATATCCTTGTCCTCCGGCAGCGGAACCCCAATCCGCTTGATTTCCCAGCGTAACATGATGCCGCTGTTTTCCGCAACACGTTTACGCACTTCTTCGCCCAGACGTTCAATATCTGCCGCGCTGGCACCGCCTGTGTTGAGCAGGAAATTGCAATGCAGCTCCGACACCTGCGCGCCGCCGATTTTTAAACCGCGGCACCCCGCGGCGTCAATAAGCTGCCACGCTTTTGGCGCATCTTTCGCATCCGCGCCCTGCGGTGCAGGCGGGTTGGCGAAGGTGGAGCCGCCGGTTTTGGTCTTGATAGGCTGCGTCTCGCTGCGCTTTTTCTTGATGTCGTCCATGCGCGCATCGATATCGGCCTTGTCGCCCACCCTACCGTCAAACACCGCGCCGAGGAAAATCACATCCTCCGGCAAATCGTTGTGTCGGTAGCTGAGGCCCATTTCCGCGCCGCTGAGGGTTTTGATGCTGCCATCGCGCAGCATGACGTCGGCATGGCGCAGGATGTCTTTGACCTCCCCGCCATAGGCGCCGGCATTCATGCGCAGCGCACCGCCGATGGTGCCCGGAATACCGGACAGGAATTCAAGCCCCGCGATGCCATGTTTCGCTGCCGTCAGCGCGACGTTGATATCCAGCGCGGCCGCGCCGGCGGTCACGGCGGTTTCGTGCGCGTCAATCTGCGCAAATTCGCGGCCCATGCGGATAACAACACCGGGGATACCGCCATCGCGCACAATCAGGTTCGAGGCAACGCCCAGCACCGTGACGGGGACGTCTTGCGGGCATCCCGCGATGAAATCGGCAAGGTCGCCGCGGTCTTCGGGTTTGAACAGAACTTCGGCGGGGCCGCCGACGCCAAACCATGTCATGGGGCCAAGCGGTGCATTTTCGCTCAGCCGCCCGCGCACCTTGGGCAGGCGCGCCAGCAGTCCGGCATCGAAAACCTTTTGCGCTGCGCCCGACATCAATGCTTCCCGTTTACGGCTTTGGGGGCGATGCCCAGCAGCGTTTCCAGCTCCCGCGGCAGGGCATGCGCCCATTGCGTGATGCTGCCCGCGCCAAGACAAATCACGAAATCGCCCGGCTTGGCGATGTCCTTGATAAGGGCGGGCAGGTCTTCGGGTTTTTGCAGGGCGCGCGCATCGGCATGTCCCTGTTTCTGGATGGCGGCGACCAGCGTGTCGCGGCTGATGTTCGGGATCGGCTCTTCGCCGGCGGTATAAACATCGGCGATGACGACTTTGTCGGCCAGCGCGAAACAGGTCGAAAATTCCTGAAACAGGTTTTTGAGACGCGTGAAGCGGTGCGGCTGCATCACGGCAATCACGTTGCCGCCGCCGCGGCCCGCCACAGCGTCGCGGCCCGCCTTCAGCACGGCGGCGATTTCGACGGGGTGGTGCGCGTAATCGTCGATGACGGTGATGTCATTCACGATGCCCGTGGTGGTGAAACGGCGCTTCACGCCCGCAAATTTTTGCAGCGATTTGGCGATTTGTTCGGCGGGAATGCCGATTTCGTGACCGACAGCGAAGGCGGTCAGCGAATTCTGTACGTTATGCGGGCCGAACATCGGCAGTTTGACGCCTTTAATCTCGCGCGGGAAATTGGTCAGGTGCGGGTCGTTGATTTTGACATCATACAGCAACCCCTCCGGCGTCGAGACGACATTCACGGCCTGAATGTCCGCTTTGTCGCTGAAGCCGTAGGTGATGGTCTTGCGATGGAATTCCGGCACCAGTTCGGCAACGACCGGATGGTCAATGCAGGCGACAACCACGCCATAGAACGGCAGGTTATGCGCATAGGCGATGAATTCGTCTTTCAGCGCCTCAAACGTTTCGTAGTAATCCATATGTTCGGGGTCGATGTTGGTGATAATCGACGCCACCGACGGCAAATGCGAAAATGTGCCGTCGCTTTCGTCGGATTCAACGACCATCCAGTTGCTCGCGCCCATGCGCGTATTGCTGCCATAGGCGTTGATGATACCGCCATTGATGACCGTCGGGTCGATGCCCGCCTTTTCGAGGACATGGCCGATCATCGACGTTGTCGTCGTTTTGCCATGCGTGCCCGACACGTTGATGCACCATTTGGATTTCATCAGTTCCGACAGCAAATCCACGCGGCGGATGACGGGAATTTTTTCTTCCTGCGCCGCGATGATTTCAGGGTTGTTTTTTTTGACAGCCGTCGATTTGACGACGACGGCGGCGGGTTTGCCTTTGGCGTCGAATACGTTTTTGCCGTCATGGCCGATCATCACGCGCACGCCCAGTTCGCGCAGGCGCTGCACATTGGCGTTTTCCGACTGGTCGGAGCCCTGCACGTCATAGCCGAGATGGTGCAGCACTTCGGCATAGCCGCTCATGCCGATGCCGCCGATGCCGATGATATGGACGGTGCCAATGGGAAACGGAAAAGTCTTGCTCATGCGGATGTTCCTTTCATGCGCAGAGGGCAGGGGCGCCAGAGCGCGTGCCGGTTGTGTGTTGGGCGTGCCGCGTGCCGGATTTTCATGAGGCGGCGGCCTGTTCTCCGGCCAGATCGGCCAGTTTTGCCGTGGCGCCGGTCTGCCCGCAGGTGGCGGCGGCAGCGGCGGCATGGCTGAGCAATGCGGGGTTTTCGGCGAAGGCGCGGATTTTTTCCGCCAGCGCCGCCGGCGTGAAATCCGGCTGCAAAAACACCCATGCGCCACCAGCTTGTGCAATGATGTCAGCATTATGTTTTTGCTGCATATCCTGATGGCCGGGGTAAGGTACAAAAATCGCGGGACGCCCCGCAACAGCTAATTCCGCGACGCTCGAGGCGCCGCTGCGCCCGATAAACAGCTGGCAGCTGGCCAGACGCTCCGCCATATCGCTGAAAAAGCTTGCGGTTTCAGCTTTAATTCCCATATCGGCGTATTTTTTAGCCGTTGCCGCAAGGTCATTTTCGCGGCATTGATGCATGACATAAAGCTGCGATTTTATATTTTCTGGTAAATCCTTAAGCGCCTCGGGCACCACATCGGCAAAAACGCTCGCGGCTTGGCTGCCGCCGGTAATCAGGATTTTGAATACATCCGCGGGGGGCTGATAGGGAATATCGCGCACCGCCATGATGGGCGCGCGCACGGGGTTGCCCGTGACAACGGTTTTCGCCTGCTGGGCGGGCGAAAGCCCGCGTGTGCCCGCCAGCGACAATGCGATTTTGCGCGCGCGCGGCGCCAGCAGCACGTTCGCCTTGCCAAGGACGGCATTCTGTTCGTGCAAAATAGTCGGCTTGCCCAATATCTGCGCCGCCAGAACACCGGGAAAAGACGGGTAGCCGCCAAAGCCGACGACCAGCGCAGGCTTCAGTTTCGATACCAGCCGCAGGGCCGATAGAACGCCGATGCCCATATCCAGCACGGCGCGGATTTTCGACACCAGACCGGGGCGCAGGGTGGCGGCGCGCACAGTATATATATTGACGCGATCGCCAAGGCTTTTGAACGCATGGCCGCGTTTGTCGGTGACGATGGCCACGGTATAGCCGCGTGATAGCAGCTCAGCTGCCAAAGCCTCCGCCGGATACAGGTGCCCGCCGGTGCCGCCTGCGGACAGCAGGATGGTTTTATTCGTGTCTTGGGTCATGCTTACGCATTCCTGCCTTCGCGCAGGCCAAAGCCGCGCCACATATTGCCCGACGTCAGTTGCTGGCGTTTGCGCGTCAGTGACAGCAGCATGCCCATACCGAGCCCCAGCGCCAGCAGCGAAGACCCGCCATAGCTGATAAACGGCAGCGTCATGCCCTTGGCGGGCAGCAGCTGCAGGGATGACCCCATATGAATAAGGCTTTGCAGCGCGAATTGCGTCAGCAAACCGCCCGCCGCGAGGACCACAAACAAATCCTCGCTCTGTGCCGTGCGCCACAGGCTGCGCAGCAGAATGAAGGCGAAAAGTCCGACAAGGAAAAGCGCGGCCAGCAGCCCCATTTCCTCGCCCGCTACCGCAAAAATGAAATCCGCATGCGCATCGGGCAGGTTCATTTTGACCTGTCCGTGGCCGGGGCCGGTGCCGAACAGCCCGCCGCTCGCGAAGGCGTCCAGCGATTTTTGGACCTGATAGTTATCACCGCTGGCCGGGTCGAGGAAGCGGTCGATACGGCTGGAGACGTGCGGAAAAAACATATAGGCGCTGAAAAGCCCCGCAACGCCCAGACCGCCCAAAACAAAAACCCAGATCATCGGCAAGCCGGCCAGAAAAACCTGCACGCCCCAGATGGCGGAGATCACCAGCGACATGCCAAGGTCCGGCTGCAAAAGCAAAAGACCCAGTACAAGCCCGAACAGCCCCAGCGCCAGCAGGTGGCCGGGAAATTGTCCCTCGCCCTGATCCTGATGCCGCGCCATCAACCACGCCGCCGTGACGGCGAAGGCGGGTTTGGCGAATTCCGACGGCTGCAGCGAAAAGCCGAAAATATGTACCCAGCGCGTCGCCCCTTTGATTTCAGGGCCAAAAAAAACCGCGCAGAGCATCAAGACCATAGAGACCAGCAGCGTCAGCGACGCGGTGCGCCAGAGCATTTTACGTGGCAACATGGATGCCGCCAGCATCATGCCCGCGGCAGGCACCAGAAACACCAGATGCCGCACGACGAAATAAAACGGCGGCAGGCCGATGCGCTCCGCCACCGACGGCGATGCGGCCGATACCAGTACAATCCCGCACAGCATCAGGATGGTCAGCGCCGCCAGTGTCCAGCGGTCCATCGACCACCACCAGGCACCCAGCAGAGATTTATCAACGCGCGATGACAGGCCGCTCATACGGGGCCTCCTTTTTTCTCGGCCGATTTGGTATCGGCGGTGACGCGGCGCACGGCTTCGTTAAAGGCATCGCCGCGATGCTCGAAGCTTTTGAACTGGTCAAAGCTCGCACAGGCAGGCGACAGCAGCACGGTTGCGTGGTCAAGCGCCTCGCGCTGCGCCAGCGCATGTGCCGCCTCGACGGCTTTGTCGAGCGTGCCGCAGCGTGTATAGGGTTTTTTGTGTTTATCCAGCCATGCGGCCAGAATGTCTTCGGCGGCGCCAATAAGGAACGCGTGGCGAATATGCGATAAATGCTTTTCACATTTGTGATAGCCGCTGCCTTTGTCCTGCCCGCCTGCAATCCAGTAAATCGGGCTATAGGTCGACAGCGCGACGGCGGCGGCGTCGTCATTGGTCGCTTTGCTGTCGTTTACGTAGGTCACACCGTGCAGGCTGGTGACGATTTTCTGGCGGTGTTCAAGACCGGGGAAGCTTTGCAGCCCCTTGGCAATCGCGGGCGTGTCGATACCGGCGGCGCGGCAGGCCGTATAGGCCAGCGCGGCATTTTGCCAGTTATGCCGTCCGCGCAGCGCGGGGCAGGTATTGAGATCAACCACGCCATGCGGCCCGTCGAACAATTCGCCCTCGGCAGAAACGAAAACGCCCTGCGTCATCGGGCGCAGGCAGGATACCGGCGTCATGCGGCGCTGGCCTTCCTTGCGCTGGCGGGCGAAAATGGCGGCGCTGCCTTCGTCATCGACGCCGATGACGCCGATGCCTTTGCCGCGGAAAATACGCTCTTTCGCGGCCATATACCCCTCCATGCTGCCATGGCGGTCGAGATGGTCGGGGCTGATATTCAGCAGCAGCGAAATATCGGGGCTGAAACTGTGCATCAAATCCAGCTGGTACGATGACAGCTCCAGCACGTAAATGCCGCCTGCGTTCAAATCCGGCAGTCCCAGCACGGCTTCGCCGATATTGCCGCCGACGGCAACCTCGACGCCTGCGGACTTGATGATATGGCCGATCAGCGCCGTTGTGGTCGATTTGCCGTTGGTGCCGGTGATGCCGATGGTGCGCGCGTCGGGCTTGGCGCGGCGGAACAGTTCCATATCGCCCAGAATGTCGATGCCGTGCTTTTGCGCGGCGGCAATCGCCGGATGCGGCGCGGGGTGCGTCAGCGGTATCCCCGGTGCGACGCACAGGCAGGCAAAGCGCGACCAGTCGCCGTTTGTGAAATCCTCCACCGTGGCGCCTTTATCAAGGGCGGCCTTGCGCATATTCTCCCCGTCATCCCACAGCACGGTTTGAATGCCTGCGGCCTTGCAGGCTTCAAAAACCGACAGCCCGCTGCGGCCGAGGCCCAGCACGGCAACCGGTTTATCCTTGAATTGGGATTTGAGCGCGGAGAGGTCAATCATGCAGCGGCCTTGTCCTTATCGCAGTTTGAGGGTGGACAGCCCGATGAGGGCAAGGATGATGGAAACAATCCAGAAACGCACAACGACTTTGCTTTCGGCCCAGCCGAGTTTTTCAAAGTGGTGATGCAGCGGCGCCATCAGGAAAAAACGTTTGCCGCCCGTGCGTTTGAAATAAACGACCTGAATAATGACCGACAGCGTTTCCGCCACAAACAGCCCGCCGATGATGGCCAGCACCAGTTCATGCTTGGTCACCACCGCAATCGCACCCAGCGCGCCGCCCAGCGACAGCGACCCCGTATCGCCCATGAAAACCGATGCGGGCGGGGCGTTGAACCACAGGAATCCCAGCCCTGCACCCAGCAGCGCGCCGCAGAACACGGCAATCTCCCCCGCATCCGCGATGTAATGGATACCGAGGTAGCTGGAAAAATTGACATTGCCCACCAGATAGGCAATCAGTCCGAAACACGCCGCGGCAATCATGATAGAGCCGATGGCAAGCCCGTCCAGCCCGTCTGTCAGGTTCACGGCATTCGCCGCGCCCACAACCACAATGACGCCGAAGGGAATGAAAAACCAGCCAAGGTCAATCAGCAGGTTTTTGAAAAACGGGAAGGCAAGGCTGCTGCCCAGACCGCCGGTGGTCAGCAGCATGATGGAAAGCACCGCCACGGCGGCGATGGCCATTTCCAACAGCAATCGCAGTTTGCCCGGAATACCGCGGTGGCTGCTACGCGTCAGCTTCGCGTAATCGTCGGCAAAGCCAATCGCGCCGTAACCAAGGAACACAAACAGCACAATCCACATATACGGATTGGTAATATCGACCCACAGCAGCGTCGATACCGTCACCGAAAACAAAATCATCAGCCCGCCCATGGTGGGCGTGCCTTTTTTCTTCAGATGGGTTTCGGGGCCGTCCTCGCGGATGGGCTGGCCTTCGCGCTGCTTTTTCTTCAGCCAGCGGATGACCGCAGGACCGATGGCAAGGCTGATGACCAGCGCCGTGATAATCGCGCCGCCGGTGCGGAAGCTCAGGTATTGAAACAGGTTGAACGCCGTGAAGTAATTCGTCAGCGGATAGAGCAGGTTATAGAGCATTCTTTTTATCCTTGCCGTTCATGCCGGCGGGTTTGTCGTTTTTGTCATTGGCGACGCCGCTGTTTTTATTTCCGGCGGCGTTGATATCCATCGCATGCAGCGCTTCGATGACATAGGCCATGCGGCTGCCCGCAGACCCCTTGACCAGCAGCACGTCACCCGGCTTCACCGTTTGTTTGATGATATCGGTCAGGGCCTTGCTGTCCTTGGCATGGGCGCCCTGCCATTCGGCGGGCAGCGCCTGATAAAGGGCGTCCATCAAGGGACCGCAGCAGAACAGCTGGTCGGTTTTTGCTTTCAAAAGCGGATTAGCCAGCTCCGCATGCAGGCGCGGGCCGTCCTTGCCCAGCTCCAGCATGTCGCCGAGAACGGCGAGGCGGCGGCCTTCGCCCTGCGGCTCCACCAGCTCAAACACCTTGAACGCCGCCTGCATGGAGGCAGGGTTGGCGTTATAGCTTTCATCGATAATGGTCAGCGGCGGTTCTCCCGCGACCAGTGTGACCTGATAGCGGTTGCCGCGGCCCGATACGGCTTCGGCGTTTTTCAGCGCTTCGATGCCTTTTTCAAGGTCGCCGCCAGCGGCTTTCACAACGCCCAGCGCGCCCAGTGAATTAAGCACGATATGTTTACCGGGGATTTGCAGTTTGTATTTAACCTTCTCGCCGTCGATATCGGCGGTAACGCGGCTGCTGTCGGCATGCAGGGCGCAATCGACCAGTTTGATGTCCGCGCCGTCTTCTTCGCCAAAACCGCGGATGTCCTTGATACCCTGCTTTTCCGCATGCGCCTTCAGGCGATCGAAATAGGGGTTGTCGTGATTGAGAATGGCGATGCCTTTTTCCGACATCCCTGTGAAAATTTCCGCATTCGCATCGGCGATGCCGTCAAGGCCGTTATCGAAAAATTCGATATGTTCGCGGTCAATCGTGGTGATGATGGCGATATCCGGTTTGACCTGATCGGTCAGGCCGATGATTTCACCGGGGTGGTTCATGCCGATTTCAAAAATGCCGAAATCCGCATCGGCGGGCAGGTTGCTCAGCGACAGCGGTACGCCCCAATGGTTGTTAAAGCTTTTTTTCGACGCATGCGTCTTGCCGCTGGCGGACAAAAGCGTGGCCAGCATTTCCTTGGTGCCCGTTTTGCCGACGGAACCGGCAACGCCGATGATCGTGCCCTTGCAGCGTGCGCGCGCGGCGCGGCCGAGGTCTTCCAGCCCGCGCGTGGTGTCATCGACAACCAGCACAGGGCCTTTCGCTTTGGAAATGTCGTAGTCTTTGGACACCATCACGGCGCCCGCGCCCGCGGCGAAGGCGGCATCGACGTAATCATGCCCGTCCAGCCTGTCGCCTTTCAGGGCGACGAATAAATCGCCTTTTTGCAGCGTGCGCGTATCGATGGACACGCCATGCACGGCAAAATCGGCGCTGGCGCGTCCGCGCGTGGCGGCAGCGGCGTCTTTGGAGGTCCAGAGCGGGGTTTGGTGATCTGTCATTTTATTCTGTTATCCTGTTGTCTTGTGGTCGGTCTCGGGTTCTTTGGTTTATCAGGCCTCGCGCGCGGCGACGGCGGCTTTCGCTTCTGTGACGTCGTCGAAGGGCAAAACTTCTGCGCCGACAATCTGCCCCTGTTCGTGGCCTTTGCCGGCGATGACCAGCAAATCACCCGCGCCAAGGCCTTTAACGGCCTGACGTATCGCATCGCGGCGTCCGGCAATTTCGGTCGCGCCGGGGCATCCCTGCATCACTTCGCTGCGGATGAAGGCGGCATCTTCGGTGCGCGGATTGTCGTCGGTGACGATGGCCACATCGGCAAGCCGCGCCGCAATCTCGCCTATCATCGGGCGTTTGCCGCGGTCGCGGTCGCCGCCACAGCCGAAAACCACATGCAGCTTGCCCGTAGTATGCGGGCGTACGGCTTTCAACATGGTTTCAAGCCCGTCGGGCGTATGCGCGTAATCAACGTAAACCGCCGCGCCGTTTTTCAGGCTGGCGGCGTATTCCAGCCGCCCGCGCACGCTTTGCAAACGCTCCAGCGCATGCACGCCCTGCATTTGCAGGGACGGGCTGTCGGGATCGGCGGCAAGAACAAGCCCCAGCGCCGTCAGCGCGTTCATCGCCTGAAAATCGCCGACCAGCGGCAGCTCCAGCGTATAGCGCTGGCCCATGACCAGAAGGTCGAGGTATTGACCGTGCGGCAACGGCTTTTGCGCGGTGATTTTGATATCTTTGGCGGCATGGCCGACTTCGATGACGCGGATATGGCGCGCATCGCATATGGCGCGCAATTTTTGCGAATAGGGCGTATCCATGCAAATCACGGCAACGCCTTTGGGCGACAGCACATCGCTGAACAGCCGCGCCTTGGAATCGAAATATTTATCCATCGTGCCGTGATAATCCAGATGGTCGCGCGTCAGGTTGGTGAAGGCGGCGGCGGTTACCGCAACGCCATCCAGCCGGTGCTGGTCAAGCCCGATGCTGGAAGCTTCGAAGGCGAGATGCGTCACGCCTGCCGCCTCCAGTTCCGCAATTTCCGAATGCAGCACAACGGGGTCGGGCGTGGTCAGCAGGCCCGGACGTTTGAATCCGGCAATCTTGCCGCCCGCGGCTTCGACGCCGATGGTGCCAAGGCTGGCGGCGGCATGATCCATCGCCTGCCAGATCTGGCGGCAGAAATTAACCGTAGAGCTTTTGCCGTTGGTGCCTGTCACGGCCGCAATCGTGGACATCTGGCGGCCGTAAAATTTGGCGGCCATCAGCGAAAAGCGGCGGCGCGGGTTGTCGTCTTCGATAATGACCACATCATCATTGGCCGCACCTGTCATGTCGGTGCCGCGCGGCACCAGCACGGCAGCCGCGCCGCGCGCCACGGCGTCGGCGATGAACTGACGGCGGTCCAGCTTCGCGCCCGGAAAAGCGGCAAATACAAATCCCGCGCGCACTTCGCGCGAATCCGCGCTCAGCCCCGTGATGTGCAGGTCGGCGGCCTTATCGGCATTCAGCAGCGTGACGCCTGTGGCGTCCGCGTCATCTATCAGTTCCAGCAGTCGCAATGCTCTTTCCTTCCTTGCTGTCTTTCAGGTAGCGCGCCATTTCGATTTTGATATCGCGCTGCGGCCCGCTTCGCGGCGGAATACCGTAAAGCGGCGCCATTTGTTCAATCACTTTGCCGACCACAGGCGCCGCCGTCCAGCCGCCGGTTGCGTAGCCGAAAGTTTCCTTGGTCGGCTGCGGTTCATCCACGATGGCTAAAACCACATAGCGCGGCGCCTCGATCGGAAATACGCCGATGAAGGACGACAGGCGCGCATTCTTGCTATAGCCGCGGCCCAGCGTTTTATCCGCCGTGCCCGTTTTGCCGCCAACGCCATAACCTTCGGCCGCCGCTTTGCCGCCGGTGCCGCCCGCGACCACCAGCTCCAGAAGGTCGCGTATGCGCTGCGATGTTTCGTTTTTAACAACCCGCGTGCCTTTGATGTCGCTGCCGCGTGCGGGGTCATAAAGCAGCGTGGGGTCAATCAGCACGCCGCCATTGGTCAGTGCCGCCGCCGCGCGCGCCAGATGCACGGGGCTCACGGCAATGCCGTGGCCATAGGATGCCGTCAGGGTATGGATTTCACGCCACGGCTTCGGGTACAGCGGTGCACCACGCTCCGGCAGGTCGAGGGGGGCGCGCTCCAGAAACCCGAGTTTTTTATAAAAATCGCGCAGGCCGTTTTCGCCCAGCGACTGCGCCATTTTCGCCGTGCCGATGTTGGAGGAGTGGATGAACACTTCCGGCAGTGTCATCACGCGGCGCTTGGCGTGGTAATCGTTGATGGTATGGCGGCCAAAACGGATGGGCTCGCGCGCGTCATAGCTGGTGCCGAAACTGGCGATGCCCGCATCCAGCGCTGCGGCGACGGGAAACAGCTTCATGGTCGAGCCCATTTCGAACACGCCCAGCGTGGCGCGGTTGAATTTCTGCTCGTCGCTGGCCTGCGCGGGGTGGTAGGGGTCGAAATCCGGCAGGGACACCATGGCAATCACCTCGCCATTGCGCACATCCATGACAAGACCGATGGCGGCCTTGGCGCTGAAAGTTTTCATCGCGGCGCTCAGTTCGCGGTGCAGCAGATGCTGGATGCGCAGATCGATGGTGAGGTGCAGTTCTTCCTCCCCCTCCGCCAGCTGTTTTTGATAGGCGCGTTCAATCCCCGCAATCCCGATGCCGTCCACATCGGTATAGCCAAGGATATGCGACGTCAGGCGGCCATGCGGATAAATGCGGCGCGCTTCGTCCTGAAAGCCCAGCGACGGCTCGCCCAGCATGTTGATGGCCTGCATCTGGCGCGGCGTGATGTTGCGGGCGATCCAGATGAATTTGCGTTTGGAGCTAAGCTTGGCGAAAAGGTCTTTCTCTTTTTCCTCCGGCAAAATCTGCGCGAGTTGTTTGGCGAGTTTGGCGGCATCGCTGACCACGGTTGCGTCTGCAAAAACCGATGCCATGCGCAGCGATGTCGCCATCAGTTCACCGTTGCGGTCGGTGATGGTGCCGCGCAGGGCATTGGCGGGTTTACGCGGGGCGGTGCTGTCGGCCGCAGCGGCGGTGGCGGCGGGCGGTTCGGTATCGCGCAGCAGCGTCAGGTCAATCAGCCGCAGCGACACGGCCAGATATCCGACCATGAAAACCGCCGCGACGAAGAGCATACGCAGTTTCGCCTGTCCGAGCAGGCGTGCCTGATGCCCTTCGACGCGGGTTTCAAGGGTGCTGCGCATTACGGCGTCCCCCCGAGGCTGTTCAGAACATCGCTGAAGCTGCGGTTTGCGGCATCGTCGCTGGGCGGCTTGACGGCGGCGGCTTTGGGGGCGGGCGCTGCCGCCGGCGTGGGGGCAGGCGGCTGTTTTTTAACGGTCTGGATGCTGCGCGGCGGCGGTTCGGTTTTGATGGCAGGCTTGAAGGCCGCAGGCTGGCGCAAATCCGCAGGCTTACGCGGCGGGGGCATGACAGACCCTGCCGCCGGTTCGGCCGCGCTGGCGGATTTTTTTTCATCCGCTGTGGCGGCGTTTTGCGGCGCGGTGCTGCGTTCGATATCCGTCGCGATGGCGGCAATCAGGTCATCCTGCGGCGCGGCGGGGGTTTCCGGCACGGGGCGCAGCGGCAGGTCCTGCGCCTGCGTGAATTGTTTGCCGCGCATCGGGGCAAGTTTCAGGTATTGCGATGCGAGTTTTTCCAGACGGTCGGGCTGGTTCAGATAGCTCCATTCCGCCTGCAGGACGCGCAGAGAGTCTTCTTCACGCCGCGTTTCTGCCGTGAGTATGTCAAGTTTTGTGCGGCCATCGGTGACGGCCTGACTGGTTTTAAACAGCATCGCGCCGCAAACAAGTGCGCATAAAAGCCAGAGAGCGGCAAATTTGCTCATGCGCGCCCCCTTTCCTTGCGGGTGGCGGCGGGGGTGGCCATCGGTGCGCTTGTGCGGACGGCATAGCGCAAACGGGCGGAGCGTGCGCGCGGGTTCACCGCGGTTTCTTGATCGCTGGGGGCAAGGCCGTTTCGTTTTTCAAGCGCGAAAACGGGCGGCGCCTTTTGCGACATATCCGGCGGCAGGTGGCGCGATGTGCCGGCCTGTTCGCCCGATTGTTCGCGCAGGAAAGCCTTCACGCGCCAGTCTTCGAGCGAATGGAACGACACCACAACCAGCCGTCCGCTTGGTTTCAAAATCGCGGGAGCGGCGGCAAGGGCGCGGTCAATCTCCCCCATTTCGTCATTCACATGGATACGCAGCGCCTGAAAACTGCGCGTGGCCGTATCGGTTTTCATGCCGCCATGCATGGGCAGCACGCGGTGGATAATCGCGGCCAGCTGTGCGGTGGTTTCGATGGGTTTTTCGCGGCGCGCCTCGACAATCGCTTTGGCGATGCGGCGGGCGGCGCGCTCCTCGCCGTATGTATAGATGATATCGGCGATGTCTTTTTCATCCGCTGTATTCACGACGTCGGCGGCGCTCTCGCCGCTCAGGCTCATGCGCATATCCAGCGGCCCGTCATGCTGGAACGAAAAGCCGCGCGATGCCGTGCCCAGCTGGATAGAGGAAACGCCAAGGTCGAGCACGAAGCCGTCAACCTGTTCGACGCCAGCGCCCGCCAGCAGTTGCGCGACATCGCCGAAGCAGCCATGCAGCGGGTGAAAACGTCCCTCGAAATCCCTCTCAAACGCGCGGGCGCGGGCGAAGGCTTCGGGGTCGCGGTCGATGCCATAGACGGTGCAATCGGCGGCTTCGAGGATGGCACGCGTATAGCCGCCGGCGCCAAAGGTGCCGTCGACATAAACGCCGCCGTCTTTCGGGGCAAGGCAGTCCAGCACCTCGGCCAGCATCACGGGGATGTGGCGCGCGGGCGCGGTTGCCGCGTTGTGAAGCGTATCGGTCATCCGTTGTTTAATCCGTCCCCAAACCTGTCAAGGCAGCGGGCGCGCAAATCGCCCTAAAAACCTTGAAATCCAACCCCTTGTTTAATCTACACGGTGGGGGTGGGGGCGTCAATCAAACAGGGCCGCCGATGGGGGTGAAAAACGCGGCGCGATGTTCAGCGCGGCGGGCGCAACGAAGGCGGTTTGCCGTTTGAATCCCGCACGGGCAGCGGCGGCGGATGCCCCTCCATTTTGCAGAGCTGTTCGTGCATACGGGCAACTTCGTCGAGGCTGTCGAGGTCGCTGAAATTCTGCACATGGATATTGCTGCTGAGTGCGTGGCCATACCACATGCTGTAAATTGTCGTAATATTCTGGGCGGCAAAATTGAAAACGCGGCGCAGTTCGGGGTCCGCCTTGGATTGGCGGGAAAAATCATTCACGACACTGAGCGTGTAATCGTTCAGCTTTTCGAAAATCTCGTCGTTGGTTTCGTGAAGAATATCGTCGTTCATGTCTATGTAAACAATCTGTTCGCTGTATATTTTATAATCAGGGTGTCGTTTTGCCGGTGGCGGGGGCTTTCAACGTGCCTTTTTTCATCTGGGGAATGCCCTGCATGACGTCATCCAGCGGTGGTGGCTTGCCGCCACGCTCGCACAGTTTTGCGTGCATGTGCACGATTTCGTCGGGGTTGGGCAAATCCTTGAAGTCATGGATTTGCATCGACGATGTCACCGCGGCGCTATACCCCTTCGAGCTGCTGCCATAATCCGTATGTTTGGGAATGGTATATTCCTGCAGCACGCCGCGTTCATAAATCGTGGTGACCTGACGCGATGTGAAATTGAATATCCGCGTCAGCCGCGGCGCACCCCAGTCATTTTTGTTGTGGGCGAGGGATGAGACAACCGCGAGGGTTGTCGGATCGATGCGGTGATAATCCGTCATGGGCGGCGCGGCTGCAGCTTGGGTTTGCCTGCCGTCGTGCTCTGCTCATCGAGGATTTCTTCGAGCGGCGGCGGGTTGCCTTTCAGATCCACCTTCAGCTTGCGGTGCATCTGCTTCACTTCATGAAGCGAGGGCAAATCGCGAAAATCCTGCACATGCATCTGCACCGAAGAGGTGACGCCCGCGCCATGATCCGAAGAATACTGACCCGCCACGCCGGCAAAATGGCGTGCCAGTGTGGTGATTTGTCCGGTACCAAAATTGAAAATGCGCGTCAGCCTGTATTCACTGGGGGAGCGGAAACTGCCCATGCTCAGGCTCTTGTCGTTCAGGATCTGCACGGCTTCGAGCGTGTAATCGTTGATTTTATGATAGCTTTCGCTCATGCGGCTTACCCTTTCGCGGCGGGCAGATGCGCGGCGGGCTTTTTGCCGATGCTGCGCAGGATATCTTCAAGCGGCGGCGGATTACCCTTCAATTCCGTTTTTAGTTTTTCGTGCATGAAACGGATTTCGGCATCGGATTGCACGTCGCCGAAATTTTCAATCACGGTCTGGGTGGATACCGACGACGATCCGCCGGACTCGCCACCGCGCGGTTCATACGTCAGGTCGCGCGTGACGGTGGTGATCTGCCCCGCCATGAAATTGAAAATGCGGGTGATGCGTGATTGTATGGTCAGTTGCTGGCTATAGCCGGAAAGCGTTTCGTCCGGCGCAACAAAAGTCTGGCGCAGGGTATAGTCGTTGATTTTGTCCAGACGCTCGCGCATGGTTTATCCTTTGCCGGGGGCGGGGAGGCTGTTTTTCTTGTTCATACCGCGTGTGACGTCGTCGAGGGGCGGGGGATTGCCCTTCAGCTCTTTCAGCTTGGCATGCATGAAACAGATTTCGGCGTCGCTGCGGAAATCTTCGAAATGTTGCTGCACCAGACTTGTCGACACGCCGCCCGCGCCGCCGGTTTTATAGCCGCCGTTATTACCCAGCGCGACATCATGCACATGCGTGGTGACCTGCTGGGCCAGAAAATTGAAGGTGCGGGTGATGATGCTGCGGTTGGTAAAACCGTTCATATCGTCAAAACGGCGGGTGGTGACCTCGCTCAGGGTATAGTCGTTGTCGACAACATAGCTTTGTTCGCTGCTCATGTCCGATGCTCTCGAATCCTGAAAAATGAATGAAATCAGGTGTAACAATACGAAGCGAGAATAAATATGTCAATTAATAATTCACATATTTATTTCAAAGGCTTGAGCATCCCCAGCCTGCGCAAAAAATAAAAACCAGAAGGCCTGTAAGCCGGGTTCTGTCCCCCTTGCGGGGTGACGGCCATTCATCTAGGGCGGCGGTTGCCCGACGCCTCCAGCGACCGACCCGGAAAGCAGGCTGAAAACAGGCCCTGCGGTTGCCCGCGTGCTTTCCCTATTTGGTCTTGCTCCCGGTGGGGTTTACCCTGCCATTTCCGTTACCGGAAACGCGGTGCGCTCTTACCGCACCTTTTCACCCTTACCGGCGGGCCGAAACCCGCAGGCGGTATGTTCTCTGTGGCACTGGCCGTCACGGCTGCCAAGGCTGCCGCGCCCGGACGTTATCCGGCACCGTGTTTTCAGGGAGCCCGGACTTTCCTCCCCCGCTTTGCAGCGGCGGCGGCCGTCCGGCCTTCTGGTTCGGGAACTCTAGGCGCAGCCGCGCGGGCTGGCAAGTGAATTATGTCATTATTCAGGCGTCAATCAGCGCGACCAGCCCCGACAGGCGCGACATCGTGCGGCCCGTGACCATGCCGGGCATGCCGCCATCGTCGAAAGCTTCCGGCTCGAAATGGCGCTGGAAGGCGGGGACCAGCACCTCGGCGGGCAGGGTGGGATCATAGCCCACATGCGCCAGCGCCGTCATGAAAGCCTGCGGCGACATCAGGCCGCTCGCCAGCTCCCGCGGCCATAGGCCGACGCCTGCCGCGGCCAGCGTGCGCCACGGAAACAGATGCCCGGGGTCTTGCTTGCGCGCGGGCGCGATGTCGGAATGCGCCAGCACGTTGCGTGCCGGAATATCGTGGCGCGACAGGATATCGCGGCACAGCGCAACCACACCCGCGATTTGTTTATCGGGAAACGGCACGTATCCCAGCGAATGGCCGGTGTTTTGAATCTCGATGCCGATGGAATGGGTATTGAGGTCGGTCATGCCGCGCCAGTAGGACTGCCCCGCATGCCATGCGCGTTTGTTTTCATCGACCATCTGAATGACGCTGCCATCAAGATCGACCAGATAGTGCGCACTGACTTTTTTTTCAGGGTCGCACAGCCATTGCCGCGATGTTTCCGCATCGGGTAGGTCGGTGTAGTGCAGCACCAGCACGCTCGGCGCGGCGCCTGCCGCGCGGTCGTTGAAATTGGGCGACGGCGATTGCGTCAGGGGGACATAGGACATGCGCGGGGTGGCCTAGCGTTTCGGGCTGAATTTTTTGTTGATGCGGGCAACCGCGCGCAAAAGGGCGACGGTATCCTTGCTGGCTTCGCCCGGTTTGGCGCCTTCGGTCGTGAACAGATGCGGCTCGTAGCGCTGCTGGAAGGCATCGATGACCTGACCGAGCGACGGGGTGCCGTCTTCGTGCACACCGGTATCGTATCCGGCCTTTTTGAAAAGTTTGGCCAGTTTTTGCGGGTTCTTGGCAACCGCTGCGGCGTTGAATTTATCGCGCAGCTTGGGCTTGGGCCAGACGCCGATGTCGTGCTTGGCCAGTTCTTTCCACGGGAAATGATAACCGGGGTCCTGCTTGCGCGCGGGCGCGATATCCGAATGGCCGACCACGTTTTCGGGGGCGATATTGTGGCGGTGCATGATGTCCTTGCACAGCAGCACCAGCGTTGTCAGCTGCGCGGGCGTGTAATCTTCGTAGCGGCGGTTGGAAATTTCGATACCGATGGAGGCGGAATTGAGATCCGTGCGGCCGTGCCATGACGAAATGCCGGCATGCCATGCGCGTTTTTCTTCGGGCACCATTTTGAAAATGTTTCCCGCTTCGTCGATTAAATAATGGCAGCTGACGGGCGGGTCATGGTCGGGGTCCGACAGGCGCATCAGCGCATCGACGGTCGAATTCATGCTGGTGAAATGAATGACCAGTACCGACGGTTTTTCGCCGTTTTCGCGTTCGTTAAAATTGGGCGATTTCCAGGGAACAACTTTCATGCCGCAATCTCCGCTGCCGAGGCTGCGCGCACGAAGGCTTCGACCAGCGCCTCGAAGCGTGCGGCGCCGCGCGCTGCGTTTTCAAGCGTATGCGCATGGCTCAGGTTTTCATCCGACAGCCCCGCGCCCATATTGGTAATCATCGAACAGCCGACAACGCGCATGCCGCAGTGGCGCGCGATGATGCAATCAGGGACGCTCGACATGCCGACCGCCTGTGCGCCCATGGCCATGGCCATGCGGATTTCGGCGGGCGTTTCGAACGTCGGGCCGCGGAAGGCCATATAAACCCCTTCATGCAGCGGCGCATTCGCGGCCTTGGCGGCGGTCTTGAGCATTTTTTGCAAATCCGCATCCCACGCGCCGGTCATAGGCACAAAGCGCGGGCCGAAGCCGTCGTCATTCGCGCCGACCAGCGGGTTCAGGCCCATGTAATTGATGTGGTCGGTAATCATCATCAGCTCGCTGACTTTGATATCGGCGCGCAGGGACCCCGCCGCATTGGAAATAAACAAAATCTCCGCCCCCGCCGCATGCACCGCGCGGATCATGGTTTTGAGCGGATAGGCGTCATCCGTTTCATAGAAATGTTTGCGGCCCTTGAGCACGATAACATCGCTGCCGCCAAGGCTGCCGATCATCACCTCGCCGCTGTGCCCCTGTACGGTCAGGACGGGAAAGCCCGGCAATTCGGCATAGGGCACCGAAACAGCATTTTGCAAACGGTCGCCCAGACCGCCAAGGCCGGAGCCGAGGATGATGGCGATTTTCGGCCGGCGCGCCCCTGCGGCGGCGCGGATTTTGGCGGCGCTGTCGGCGACGTTGTCGGCATGGCTGCGGGTCATGGCGCAATCCTTTCGCTGTTTCCCGCCGGGCGGGATGTGCATTCTCATCTGGATGGCGAAATAGTGCCGCAAAATGCCGCGGCTGTCACCCCCATCGGTCTTTTTCATCTATATAATTGAAAATAAATGATATTTTTGGGCATGCGCGCCCTTGACATAAAGTGTCAGAATCTCTAAAAGATTATGATAAACAAAGCCCACAAAGCGGTCAAAGCCGCCCCTGCAAGGATAGCCATGCCGGAAAACCGTCTGCCACTCACGCGCGACTATTGCCACAGCGTCAGCGAAAGGCTGGTGTTTCACCCCGAAACATTGGAAGAGGTGGAATTCGTCGCGGGCCAGCTGCAGCGTCTTGGTTTCCGTTATTACAGTCAGGAATATCCCAAACAACTGGCGCAGGCCACGCAGGGCTGTATCTATCTTGATACCGATAAAACCATCATGGTGTCTGAAAGCCGCCGCACAGATGGTATTATATGCTCGGCGGATCATTTCGAAGAGTTTTTTATCCTCGACAACCAGATGGGGCGCGGGCGTATCCCGCCTGAAGAATTCGGCGCCCGCCATATGATTTTCTATCCAAAGACCCTGACCGAAGCGCGCGGCGTGCTGGCCGTACTCAAAGCTGCGGGCATTGAAGTCGAAAGAAAGGATGATGAACCGTTCCAGCTGCCCGTCACGCGTGCGGCGATGCAGGGCATCTGTGTGAAGCAGGGGGTCGTTCGTTTTTCGCCTACCCCCGAAGACCTTCGTGATGCGGAGATACTTGGCGCGGCGGATATCGGTGTTTTCGCCCGTGGCGCCCTGAGCGCCGAGCAGGCAACGATGGTCGCCATATTCAACGATATGGCGGGCCGTATGGCGCAAATGACGGAGCGCATCGCGCGGCTGGAAAAAGAAATTTTGCCGCAGGATGTCCCGAAACAGCCGGGCACCGGCAAACTTTCCCTGCGCGGCGGACGGCAGCGATGAAGCTGAATTTCACCAAGACCGATGAAAAGGTCACACGCGAAATGGCCGTGCAGAATGAACTGCTGTTTCTGCCACAAAACAGCCAGCAGTCAGCGTATATACAGAAGCGTTTGTTCGAGATGGGTTTTATCTGGGCGAACGGTTCCTCGTCCTTGCAGCATGATGCCGAATGTGTCAGCAACGGCATCGTTGTCAAAAACCAGCGCATATATTATCTGGGGATGAGGATGACGCGCGCGGCTACAAGCTTTGCACGATGGAGCAGCTATCACCCCAATATCAAGCGCCGTCCGCGCAAAAACCGTTGCCGGCGCGTGACGAGCTGAAGGAAATGTTCCGCGCCATCTCCACGCGCCTTGCCGCGATTGAACGGCGCCTGTCCGATATCGAGGAAAAGCTCGGCCCCAATCAGAAAAGCGAAAAGCCTAAATTGAATCCCCCTTCCAGGGGCAACTGTCCCGGGTCATAAAAAACCCCGCCATGAAGGCGGGGCTTTTTGTTTTATATCTATACGCGCAGATTAAACGCGGCGCTGGATCATCAGTTTTTTAATTTCTGCAATCGCCTTGGCGGGGTTCAGACCCTTGGGGCAGGTATTGGTGCAGTTCATGATCGTGTGGCAGCGATACAGGCGGAAGGGGTCTTCGAGGGCGTCCAGACGCTCGCCCGCCGCTTCGTCGCGGGTATCGTCCAGCCAGCGGTAAGCCTGCAGCAGAATGGCCGGGCCGAGGAAACGGTCGCCGTTCCACCAATAGCTCGGGCAGGACGTGGAGCAGCAGAAGCACAAAATGCAGGCCGCGGGGCCATGGCCGTCTTCGCCGTTCAGCTTGTTGGCGTCTTCCGACGATTGCAGGCGTTCACGCGCGGGCGGGGTGCTTTCGGTTTTCAGCCACGGCTCGATGCTCGCATACTGCGCATAGACATGGGTGAGGTCGGGCACGAGGTCTTTCATCACCGGCATGTGCGGCAGCGGGCTGATGTTCACATCGCCGCTGCAATCCTCGATCGCCTTGGTGCAGGCGAGAGTATTTTTACCGTCGATGTTCATCGCGCAGGAGCCGCAAACCCCTTCGCGGCAGCTGCGGCGGAAGGTCAGCGATGAATCCACGTCGTTCTTGATGTGGATCAGCGCGTCCAGCACCATCGGCCCGCATTTCGCAAGATCGATTTCATAGCTGTCGACGCGCGGATTTTCCGCGTCATCGGGGCTCCAGCGGTAGACGCGGAAGGTTTTGGGCTTCTTGGCGCCTTCGGGGGCCGGATGTTTCTTGCCATCCTTGACCTTGGAGTTCTTGGGCAGGGCGAATTTTGCCATGATGCGTTATCCTCGATAGATATAGGTATCGTTAGGCGGTAGCGATTAATACACGCGGGCTTTGGGCGCGATAACCTCGACGTCGTTGCTCAGCGTGCGCAGATGCACGGGGCGGTAGCCGATGTTGGTCTTGCCTTTTTCATCCACGGTGATGACGGTGTGCTTCATCCACTCTTTGTCGTCACGGTTCGGGAAATCCTCGTGCGCATGGGCGCCGCGCGATTCCTTGCGGTTTTCCGCGGAAACGATGGAGGCGACGGCCTGATACATCAGGTTGTCCAGCTCGATGGTTTCGACAAGATCCGAGTTCCAGATCAGCGAGCGGTCGCTGACGCCGACATCGCCGCGGCCGGAGAAGATTTTATCCATTTTCGCGACGCCTTCCTTCAGGCTCTCGGACGTGCGGAAAACCGCGCAGTGGTTCTGCATGGTTTTTTGCATGCCAAGGCGCATGTCTGCCGTGCGCGTGCCGCCTTTGGCGTTGCGCAGGCGGTCAAGGCGTTCAAGGGCGATATGGCCGGCATCGGCGGGCAGGCGCTTGTGCGGCGCGCCCGGCGTGACGGTTTTGGCCGCCTGAATGGCCGCCGCGCGGCCAAAGACCACAAGGTCGAGCAGGGAGTTGGAGCCGAGGCGGTTCGCGCCATGCACCGAGACGCAGGCCGCTTCGCCCACGGCCATCAGGCCCGGTACGATACGGTCGGGGTCGTCCTTCGACGGGTTCACGACTTCGGTATGCACGTTGGTCGGGATACCGCCCATGTTGTAATGCACGGTCGGCAGAACGGGGATGGGCTCTTTGGTCACATCGACGCCGGCGAAAATCTTCGCGGTTTCCGCGATGCCGGGCAGGCGTTCGCGGATGATGGCGGGGTCGAGGTGTTCAAGGTGCAGGTGGATATGGTCGGCATGTTCGCCCACGCCGCGGCCTTCGCGGATTTCGACGGTCATCGAGCGCGACACGACATCGCGCGAGGCGAGGTCTTTGGCGCTGGGCGCGTAGCGTTCCATGAAACGCTCGCCCGCGCTGTTGGTCAGGTATCCGCCTTCGCCGCGCACGCCTTCGGTAATCAGGCAGCCCGCGCCGTAAATGCCGGTCGGATGGAATTGAATGAATTCCATGTCCTGCAGCGGCAGGCCTGCGCGCAGCACCATCGCGTTGCCATCGCCCGTGCAGGTATGCGCGGAGGTGCAGGAGAAATAGGCGCGGCCATAACCGCCCGTCGCCAGCACCACGCGGTGCGCGCGGAAACGGTGGATGGTGCCGTCGGCCAGATTCCACGCCATGACGCCGCGGCAGGCGCCTTCGTCGTCCATGATGAGGTCAAGCGCGAAATATTCGATAAAGAATTCGGCTTTGTGCTTCAGGCTTTGCTGATAGAGCGTGTGCAGCATCGCATGGCCCGTGCGGTCGGCGGCGGCGCAGGTGCGGCGCGCGGTGCCTTCGCCGAAATGCGTGGTCATGCCGCCGAAGGCGCGCTGGTAAATCTTGCCTTCCGCCGTGCGGCTGAAGGGCATGCCGTAGTGTTCCAGCTCGATGACGGCGGGAATGGCTTCGCGGCACATATATTCGATGGCATCCTGATCGCCCAGCCAGTCCGACCCCTTGACGGTGTCGTACATGTGCCAGCGCCAGTCGTCTTCGCCGTTATTGCCAAGTGCGGCGGAAATCCCGCCCTGCGCGGCGACGGTATGGCTGCGCGTCGGGAAGACCTTGGTGATGCAGGCGGTTTTCAGCCCTTTTTCGGCCATGCCGAAAGTGGCGCGAAGGCCCGCGCCGCCGGCGCCGACGACAACGACGTCATATTCATGTTCGATGATCGCATAGGATTGCATGATGTCTTACCCGAGATTGAGGCCGAAGTTGATGCGCACGATGGCGTAAATCGCCACGATGCCAAGGAAAAGAAAACCCAGCTTGTTCAGCAGCAGCAGCGCGACCTTGCGGCCTTCGCAGTGGACGTAGTCTTCGATAATGACCTGCAGGCCCAGTGCCGCGTGATAAAACGCCGCGGCAAGGAATGTGCCCAGCGCCAGCGCGGCACAGGGTTGTTGCAGCCACATGATAAACGCGTCGTGGTTATGCGTGACCAGCTGCGGCAGCTGGGTCAGCAGATAAACCAGCGACGGTACCATGGCGATACCGGATACACGCTGCACCCACCAGTGATGCGTGCCGTCTTTTGCGCTGCCAAGACCGCGGGCGCGGCCAAGCGGGGTGCGGATGGAAGAATCTTTGTGTGCGGTCATGGCTTAATGTCCTGCGTAAAACCAAAGGGCGGCGGTCATGGCGATCGCGCCGAACAAAACGGCATAGCCGCTGGCATAGGCGCCTTTCAGCGTCAGCCAGCGTCCGGTATCCCAGACCAGATGGCGCAGACCGTTCAGAAAATGGAAACTGAGCGAGAACAGCCAGCCCGCCAGCATCAGCTGCCCGATAAGGCTATGGGTGAAATCGTGGAACTGGTCAAAAGACTTTGCCCCGCCCAGCGCGGCCATCAGCCACCACACGGCCAGAAAGGCCCCCATGGCAAGGCCAAAGCCCGTGATGCGGTGCAGGATCGACAGGAACATGGTCAGCTGCCAGCGGTAAATCTGCAGGTGCGGAGAAAGGGGGCGGCTATTATTTTGCATAATGTATATTCCGTAGGGTCACGAAACAAATGGCCAGCCACAACTTGCGGCGGCGCACGAGATACAAGGAAGATATCGCCCGAAAGGCGGTACGTCCAGTCGCCGCGCTATAAAAATATGGAATAAACCCTTCTAAAGCCCGATAAAAAATAGGACCAAATGCCGTCCAGCGGTCATTCGTTCAAAATCCGGCCGGAAACGGCGGGCGCGGCGGACGGGCAGATGCAGGCTTGACTTTTCATATCCTCAATTTAAGCTGCTTTCTACAAACATATATATAAGTAAGAAAAGGGTGTGCCGGAGAACGGCGGCAATAACCTGCGGCCTTGCGGCGCGCAGCGGGATTAGCCGTGTACTCCTGCCGGATTTCGTTGTAATTATGGCTACCTACGACAAAGATCCGGATTCGAAGTTTCTTGCGGCCCCGCCGCGAGATGTGTGGCCTGCCCCACCGCCTGCGCGGCGTGGCAGGTGGCGACAACGAAAGGCACGCCCTGATGACGACCGACCGTCCGCGCCCTGAATCTCACATCCCGCCCAAACGGCAGGAACATGCCGGCGTCTATACCGTCGCCCCCGACCAGCCTTTTCTTGCCGCGGTTGCGCGCGGTGTGCTGACGCGCATCGGCGATGACCCGCTGCGTCTGTCGGACCTCACCATTCTTGTACCCAACCGCGATGTGGCGTTTCAGCTGCGTCAGGCCTTCATGGAGCAAATGGGCGGGCGCCCCGGCGTGATGCCCCGCATCGATGCGCCCGGCGATATCGACGACGGTTATCTGTCGCTGCGCATGGCGGACAATCAGGTGCTGTCGCAGGCGTTGATGGATATTCCGCCGCCGGTGACAAGGCTGGAGCGTCAGTTGATGCTCGCCTCCGAAATCATGAAAATCCCCGGCATGGCCTCTTCGCTGCAAAAAGCGGTGAAGCTGGGCGGGGAGCTGGGAAATTTTCTGGATGAACTGCAATCCAACAACATCCAGCTGCGCGATATCGACCGCCTCGTGCCCGATGCGTTCAAAAAACAATGGGCGCCAACCGCGGAATTCCTGCGCATTATCACCGACGTCTGGCCGAAAAAATTGCAGGAAATGGGGCAGGTCGACCCCGAAGAACACCGTAGCGCCCTGATACAAATTCAGGCCGCGCACTGGCAAATGTCGCCGCCGCGCAATCCGGTGATTGCGGTCGGCTTTTCGGATACCAATCCCTCGACCCTTACACTGCTCAAGGCTGTGATTGGCACGCCGGGCGGCGCAGTTGTGTTGCCGGGCGTCGATACGGCGCTGGACGACAAAAGCTGGGATGTGCTGACGCCCGTGCATCCGCAATATGCTTTCAAAAAAATCCTTTCCGCGATGGACGTATCGCGCAAGGATATCCGAACGCTCGAAGGCGCGGCGCATACGCCGCAGCACGCGCGTGCGAATAACCCCGAACTGACCTCGCGCGAGCGGCAAAAACTTCTGCGCGAAGCGATGCGCCCCGCCGGCACCGCCGAGGGCTGGAGCCATCTGAAAGCCCAGAAAAAAACTCCGCCGCGCATCGCCAAACTGGCCGAACCGGTCAATGACGATAAAACCATCAGCACTGCCGCCCTGAACGGTATGGATCTAGTTACCTGCGGATCGCCACAGGAAGAAGCGAGTGTCATCGCCCTTAAAATGCGCGAAACGCTGGAAGTGCCGGGCCGCACCGCGATGCTGGTGACGGCGGACCGCTCCCTCGCGCGGCGCGTATCGGCGCGTCTCAAATACTGGGATATCCATGTTGACGATGGCGCGGGTTTGTCGCTGGCCGATACGTCGGCGGGGGTGTATCTGCTCGCCTCCGCCCATATGGCGACGGAAGAATGGGCGCCGGTGCCGCTTCTGGAGGCACTCAAACATCCCCTTGCCACCATGGGCGAAAGCAAAGCCGATTTCCGCGACAAACTTGCCGCCATCGAAGACATGGTGCTGCACGGCCCGCGTCCGGGCCCGGGGGCGGAGGGCATCAAGAACATGCTCGCCGCGGCCTTCAACCGCCAATCGCGCCGCCCCGACCAGAAACTCAGCAAAGAAGAACTGGCCGCCAAGCAGGCCGATCTGACGGCCTTCGTTGACCGCATCGATGCGGCGGGCAAGCCGTTTTTTGACATGGTCAGCTCCGGCAAGCCGCAGCCGTTCGCGCAGTATCTCGATGCGCATATCCGTTTTGCCGAAGCGCTTGCGGCAGAAGGCAAAACCAAAGGCGCCGACCGCCTGTGGCGCGGCGACGACGGCGTGAAGGCATCGCGTTTCCTGACCCAGCTCAAAGATGCCGCGCAAAAACTGCCCGACGTCACCGGCCGCGATTATGTGGACGTGCTGCAGGGCCTGATGCGCGATGTCACGGTGCAGCCGACATCGCGCCCCCATCCGTTTCTTAAAATCGTGACGCCCGAACAGGCGGCGCTGCAAAAATCCGACGTGGTCATCATCGGCGGCATCAACGACGATGTCTGGCCGCGCAAAACCGCCGAAAACCCGTGGCTGTCGCCCGACATGATTAAAAAACTCGGCCTGCGCGAGGCGGAGGAAAGCATCGGCCGCGCCGCGCATCAATTCGTGCAAATGGCGTCGAACCCGAACGTGCTGCTATCGCGCAGCGTGCGCAGCGGCGATGCGCCTAGCGTGGCCTCGCCCTTCCTGACGCGGCTGATGATGGTGCTCAAAGGCGCAGGCCTTGAAAACGCCATCGAAAGCCGCGACCAGCTGCGCGATATTCATGCCGCCATGCATACCCCCGGCGAGGTCACGCCCATCGACCCGCCCGCCCCGACGCCGCCCGTATCGGCGCGCCCGAAAAAATTGCCGGTGACGGCGGTTGAATCGCTGATGCGCGATCCTTATACCGTCTATGCGAAATACGTTCTGAAGCTGCGCCCGCGCGACCCGCTGGATGCCAGCCCCAGCGTGTCGGAAAAAGGGACGTTCACGCACGATGCGCTGGACGCTTTCGTTAAAAAATATCCGGAAAAACTGCCGGATAACGCGCTTGAGGAGCTGCTGAAAATCGGCGAGGAAACCTTCAAGGCGCGCATGAACAACCCGACGGTGCAATCCTTCTGGTGGCCGCGTTTCGAGCGCATCGCCAAATGGTTCGTGAAATTCGAAAACGAACGGCGCGAACTTAGCCGCACCATGGGCACCGAGGTGAATGGCAAACTGGAAATCGACCTTGGCGGCGGCGAGGTCTTTACCCTGACCGCGATTGCCGACCGTATCGACCGCGACAGCGAAGACCAGCTGCAAATCATCGACTACAAAACAGGCTCCGTCCCGCTGCAAAAGGCGGTAGGGCTTGGCTTTTCGCCGCAGCTGACGCTGGAGGCGCTGATCGCCTTTACCGGCGGTTTCGACGGAATTGACGCGGGCGATGTCGGTTCGCTGCAATATTGGAAATTGTCGGGCGGGCGCCCTGCGGCCGAAGTGACCGAAGTGCGCGGCGATGTGAAAAAACTGGTCGGCGAAGCGCGCGAAGGCGTGGAGCGTCTGGTCAAGGCTTTCAACGACCCGAAAACGCCCTATTTGTCGAACCCGCGTCCCGAATGGGCGCCGCGTTATCAGAACTACGAACACCTCTCGCGCAGCGGGGAGTGGGGCACGGTCAGCAAGACCAATAACAAAAAACAGCCGCGCAAAGCCACGCAGCGCCGCCGCAGCACGGGCAACACCCCGGGCGGCAAGGGAGGGCAGAAATAATGACCAACCCCCATCAGGATAAAAACCCGAAAAACCTGCCGCCTGCCGCGAATGACGCCCTGCATGACCAGCCGCAGGATAATGCAGCGGGCAAACCCGCCGCGCCCAAAAAATCCACCCGCGCGCCAAAGCTTGACCCGAATATCGCGCAGCGCAAGGCGTCCGACCCGCTGGCCAGCGTCTGGGTGACGGCCAGCGCGGGCACCGGCAAGACCAAGGTTTTGACCGACCGCGTTTTGCGCCTGATGCTGTCGGGCGCGACGCCTGACCAGATTTTGTGCCTGACCTTCACCAAGGCGGGCGCGTCGGTCATGACCAACCGCATCCGCGAAGAACTGGCGGTCTGGGCCACCTGCGACGATAAAAAACTCGAAGAAAAACTGACCAAGCTCAGCGGCAAAACGCCGGACGAGGCGACGACCAAACGCGCGCGCCAGATGTTTGCTGAATTTCTGGATGCGCATGGTGGTTTGAAAATCCAGACCATTCACTCTTTTTCGCAATCGCTCATCCGCCGCTTTCCGATTGAATCGGGCATTCCACCCTATTTCGATGTCATGGACGACCAGACGGCGGCGGAAATGTTGCGTGAATCGCAGGCGGATATCCTGCGCCGCATTCAGCGCGAACCGAACACGCCGCTGGCGCGCGCCGTGCATGCCGTGACGCCCGAAGTATCCGAAGACGATTTCGCCGCCCTGATTGGCGAGCTGACCTACCGCCGCGGCCAGCTGCTGGCGATTTTCGGCGAACGCGGCGGGCTCGAAGAAACCATCGATGCGGTATACGACCATTTGCAGGCGCCGCGCGGGATTGACGGCCAGACCATGATGGCGATGCTGAACAGCGAAGCGGGCCTTGGCACGCCGCCCGATATGACGGCCTTGAAACAGGCGGCGGATATTCTGGCCGCGGGCAGCGCGACCGACCTTGAAAAAGCGAAAATCATCAAGGCCTGGATCATGCACCCCGACAGCCGCGTCGAGATTTTTCAGGACTACGCCGGCGTGTTCCTGACCAAAGACGGCGAGATGCGCAAGCGCCTGACCACCAAATCGACCGCCCACGCGCAGGAGATTCTGGAGCAGGAAGCCAAACGCCTGATGGACGGCATGGAAGCGATTGCCACGGTCAATACCGCGCGCAGCACCGAATCCATCCTGCGCCTGACCGGCGCGATACTGGAGCGCTATGCCGAGAAAAAGCGCAGCCTCAACTACCTCGATTACGACGATCTGGTGCATTACGCGAACAAGATGATGCGCGAAGACAATGCCGCGGGCTGGGTTTTGCAAAAACTGCCGGGCAATCTGAAACATATTCTGGTCGACGAAGCGCAGGATACCAACCCCGACCAGTGGCAGCTGGTGTCCGCCATCGCCAAAGAATTTTTCACGGACGCTGAACGCAAAAAATCCAAAGACCATACAATTTTCGTGGTCGGTGATGAAAAACAGTCGATTTTCAGCTTCCAGCGTGCAGACCCCAAGGAGTTCGCGCGGCGCAAAAAAATGTTCGCGGACCTCGTCGGCAAATCCGGCGGCAAATGGCGCGAAGTGCAAATGGAAATCGCCTTCCGCTCTTCGCCTGCGGTGACGCAGGCGGTGGATGCGGTGTTTGCGAACCCCGAAGCCTCCGACGGCCTGTTCGATGAAAACGAAGCGGCTGATAAAAAAGTCCACCACGACCCGTTCCGCCGTGGTCAGGCGGGGATTGTCGAAGTGCACCCCGTCATCCGCGCCAAACAGCCCGAAGAGGCGACGCCATGGGCCTTGCCGCTGAAACGCGAAGACGTATCCGACCCCGCCGCTGACCTTGCCGATAAAATCGCCGACCAGATCAAAGACTGGCTGGATAACGGCGAGGAACTGCCGTCGCGCAAACGCCCCGTCAATCCGGCGGATATCATGATTCTGGTGCGCCGCCGCTCGGCCTTTGTCGACCACATGGTGCGCGCGCTGAAAAAACGCGACATTCCGGTTGCAGGCGCGGACCGCATGTCGCTGCGCGAACAGATTGTGGTCATGGATCTGGTCGCGCTCGGCGAAGTGCTGCTGTTCCCCAAAGACGATTATAAACTGGCCAGCGTTCTCAAATCCCCGCTCGTCGGCATGACCGACCAGCAGCTCGAAGATCTTGCCGTTGGGCGCGGTGCGGATTTGTGGTCGGCGCTCAAAGAAAAAGCGGCGGATGAAAAATCTGCCGGCATTTACAAATCGGCTTTTGAATACCTCTCCCGCCTGCAGGAACGCCTGACGGCGGAGCGTCCGTATGAATTCTACTCCTCCGTGCTGATGGATGCCTGCCCCGCGCATGCGAAATCGGGCCTGAACGCGCTTTACAGCCGTCTCGGCTTCGAAGCGGAAGATCCGCTGGTCGAATTCATGAACGCGGTCGAGCGTTTCGAGAAAATCCATGTCCCCAGCATGCAGGGTTTCCTCGCATGGCTGGATGCAGGCGAGGCGGAGGTGAAGCGCGAGATCAACCTCGATTCCGACTCCCCGCGTGTGCATATCATGACCGTGCATGGCGCGAAGGGGCTTGAAGCGCCCATTGTGATTTTGCCCGATACCACGGGCGTTCCTGCCGACAATACGCGTGCGCGGCCCAAATTTTTGTGGCCGGAGGGCGACCGCCCCGTGCCGCTGTGGGTACCGCGCGCCGATCAGGAAAGCCGCATTTTCGCCGCCGAACGCGAGCGGGCGGAACAGGAACGCGACCGTGAATTCCGCCGTCTGCTCTATGTGGCGATGACGCGCGCGGGCGACCGCCTGTATGTGTATGGCAGCCAGAACCGCGACAAAGTGCAGGAAAAGAGCTGGTATGCGCTGATTGCCACGGGGCTGCAGCAAAATCTGGGTGATCAGGTTAAGATGATTGACGCGCCCAAAGCGGAAGGCGAGGGCAAACCCGTCGCCGCCAACGACAACCCGCCCGCCGACGGTACCGCGCCCGCGCCCGAAGAAGACGCGCCGAAAATCCTGCGCTTCGAGGTAAAACAAACCGCCGCGCCGCAGCCCGATAACGTGAAGCCGCTTGGCAAAAAACGCGTTGCCGGTATTCCGGCATGGGCACGCACCGCGCCGGCGGTATCGCAGCAGCCGGTCGAAAAATTCCGCCCGTCGGAATATAAACGCACGGCGGATGATTACAGCGCCGCCTCCCCGCTTGAAGGCGCGGGGGAAATGTACCACCGCCAGCTGGGTACCGTGGTGCATAACCTGTTCGAATTCCTGCCTGCCGTCGCGCCCGAAGCGCGCGAGGCGGCGGCCAGAAAGTTCCTCGCCAAACCGGCCTGGGGTTTGAGCGCGAAAGATCAGGAACAATCCCTCAAACAGGTGATGTCGATTTTGAACGACCCCGATTTCGGTTCGATTTTCGGGCCCAACTCGCGCGCCGAGGTATCGATTACCGGTATGTTCGACAAAGACGGCAAAAAGCAGATGATGTCGGGGCAAATCGACCGCCTTGTCGTCGATGATAAAACCGTTTTGATCGTCGATTTCAAAAACAGCCGCAAGGTACCCAAAGACGCCACGCAGGTGCAGTATAAATATGTCGCGCAGATGGCGTCCTACCGTCTCGCGCTTCAGCAGATTTATCCGGACAAGCAAATCAAATGCGCGCTTCTGTATACGCGTGAATCGAAACTGATTCCGCTGTCGGGCCAAAAACTCGCCGCCGCGGTGCGTAAACTGCATCTGGCGCCGCAGTTCAAAGCTGCCGCCGCCAAAAAACCGCGCAGCCGCAAGCCAAACCCGAAGCCCAAGCCGCCGCAGGTTTAAATCTTGTCGCGACGGGTAATAAAAATCTGGCAACTGTGGCTCGCGGCTTTTGTCGCGTTTTTTAGCATGGCGCTCGCTGCGGGACAGGCGGTCTTTTTGGCTTGGCTGACTGCTTTTTCTAGGAATGCCTATCGGCTTGATGAGCTAAAGGTGCAATTCTGGATTTTTTCATCACTTGCAGCGGCTTTTCTATGTATTGGTGTTTTGGCGATTGTCGTTATTGTCAGGCGCTTTATAAAAGCAAGGCGCAAGCCGTCGGGCATATAGCCCTAAGTCTCTAAACTTCCGTGAAGGAAATGTTGATATGACACAAAATTCATCCACCACAGCAAAACTCGGCTTCATCGGCCCCGGCATCATGGGGCAGCCGATGGTTTTGAATTTGCTGAAAGCGGGGCATGATGTGGCCGTTTATGGCCGCACGGTTTCGCGCACGGCGCCGCTCGCGGCGGCAGGGGCGCAGGTTTGCGCATCACCCGCCGAAGTCGCGGCAGCGGCGGATATTATTTTCACCTGCGTATCCGACACGCCCGATGTCGAGGCGGTGATTTTCGGTGACCAAGGCATCATCCACGGCGCACGCCAAGGCAGCGTGGTTGTGGATATGAGCACGATTTCCCCCGATGCCACGCGCGATTTCGCCGCGCGTCTGGCGGCAAAGGGCATCGACATGCTGGATGCCCCCGTATCGGGCGGCGAAAGCGGCGCGATTGCAGGCACGCTGTCCATCATGGTCGGCGGCAAGGACGATGTCTTTGCGCGCGTGAAGCCCTATTTCGACGCCATGGGTAAAAACATCGTGCATGTCGGCGGCAGTGGCGCGGGGCAGGTTGCCAAATCCTGTAACCAGATTGTGGTCGCCGTCACCATCGAAGCGGTGGCGGAGGCGATGCTGCTGGCCGAAAAAAGCGGCGTTGATGGCGCGAAGGTGCGCGCGGCGCTGCTGGGCGGTTTTGCAGGCTCCAAAATCCTCGAAGTGCATGGCAACCGGATGCTGAGCGATGATTACAAACCGGGCTTCAAAACCGCGCTGCACCGCAAGGACATGGGCATCGTGCTGGATACCGCGCAGCGGCTGGGGCTGATGCTGCCGGGGGCGATTCTCGCCACGGGGCATCTGGATGCGGTATTGGCGGCGGGCGAGGGGGAGCAGGACTCGTCTGCGATTTTCAAGGCGCTGAAACGCGCGCAAGACAAAAACCCCGCCCGAAAAACGGCCACGTAGTCACTTTACGTAAATTATCTAATCGATATTATATTTTATATAATCGAGCGCGCCCTGCAGGATATGCGTGGCGGCGAGCTTGTCGATGACGGCGCTGCGCTTTTTGCGGCTGACGTCGGCCTGTTCGATCAAAAACCGCTGCATGGCGGCGGTTGACAGGCGTTCATCCCAGAAACAGATGATGGGGTCAAACCCCAGAATATCCTTTGCGCGCAGCAGGTTATTGCCGAAATGGCGCACGGATTCCGCGCGGTTTCCCTCCGCCCCCGACATATGCACGGGCAGACCGATGAGAAAGCCGCCCACCTCGTATTCCTTGCAGATCGTGGCCAGCTGGCGGGCGTTTTCGGTGAAAGTGGTGCGCGCGAGGGTTTTCAGCGGCGTCGCGATCGAAAGGTCATGGCTGGCCAGCGCCAGACCCAGCGTTTTTTCACCATGATCCACGCCCAAAAGCCTTGTTTTGGCGGGCAGATGGGCCTTCAGTTCTTTTATTGCGACAACGGGCATGCTAGATTTTTCCGCTGAGATTTGACTACTTAAATAAGGAAAAATACGGAAATGTCCATCGATAAAGATACGGTCGGTAAAATCGCGCGTCTGGCGCGCATCCGCGTGACGGAAACGGAAAAGGAAACCCTGGCGGCGGAACTTTCCGGCATTCTGTCCATGGTCGAAAAACTGAACAAGGTCGATACCAAAGGCGTCGAGCCCCTGACCTCCGTCGTGCAGGTCAAATTGCCGCAGCGCCCCGATGTCGTGACCGATGGCGGCATCCCCGAAAAAATCCTGCAAAACGCGCCGGAACAGACGGCGGGCTTTTTCGTCGTTCCCAAAGTCGTTGAATAAATTCACGCGCTTCCGAGCGCCATCCGAAAGCAGACTGACATGACCAAACTGACACACCTGACGATCAAGGCCGCGCTCGACGGTCTCAAGAAAAAAGAATTCACCGCGACCGAACTGGTCGATGCGCATATCGCCGCATCCGAAGCCGCGCGTCATCTGAATTGCTACATCACCGAAACTTTCGACAGCGCCCGCGCGCAGGCGAAAGAATCCGATGCGCGTTATGCGGCGGGCAAGGCTTTGCCGCTGGATGGTATTCCGATTGCGATGAAAGATCTGTTCTGCACCGAAGGCGTGCAAACGACCGCCGCCAGCAACATTCTGCGCGGTTTCGTCCCGCCCTATGAATCGACCGTATCGGCGAAAATGAAGGCCGATGGCCTGATTTCGATGGGCAAGGCGAATTTGGATGAATTCGCGATGGGCTCGTCCAACACCACCTCCGCCTTTGGCAATGTCATCAACCCGTGGAAACGCAAGGGTGATAACCGCGACCTCGTACCGGGCGGCTCTTCCGGCGGTTCTGCCGCGGCGGTTGCCGCGCGCATCGCCATGGGCGCGACGGGGACGGATACGGGCGGTTCCATCCGCCAGCCGGCCGCGTTCTGCGGTATTGCGGGTATCAAGCCGACCTATGGCCGCTGCTCGCGCTTTGGCGTGGTGGCCTTTGCCTCCTCGCTCGACCAGCCGGGGCCTTTTGCGCGCACCGTCGAAGATAACGCGCTGCTGCTGCGCTCCATGGCGGGCTACGACCCGAAGGACTCCACGTCCGTGAACGTGCCGGTGCCGGATTATGCGGCGGCCTGCGGCGGCAGCCTTAAGGGCCTGCGCGTCGGCGTGCCGAAAGAATACCGCGTTGACGGCACCAACCCCGAAATCGTCGCGCTCTGGGACAAGGGCGTGCAGATGCTGAAAGACGCGGGCGCGGAAATCGTCGACGTATCGCTGCCGCATACGGGTTATGCGCTTGAAACCTATTACATCATCGCGCCGGCGGAATGCTCGTCGAACCTCGCGCGTTATGACGGCGTGCGTTTCGGCCAGCGCAGCGCGGGTGAGAACCTTATCGACACCTACGAAAAAACCCGCGCCGAAGGTTTCGGCCGCGAGGTCAAGCGCCGTATTCTCATCGGCACCTATGTGCTGTCGGCGGGCTATTACGATGCCTATTACAATCAGGCGCGCCGCGTGCGCAAACTCATCTGGCAGGATTTCATCAATGCCTATCAGAAATGCGACGTGCTGCTGACGCCGACGGCGCCGACGCCGGCCTTCGCGATTGGTGAAAACACCCAAGATCCGGTGACGATGTATCTGAACGACATTTTCACCATCCCCGCATCGATGGCGGGCATGCCCGGCATGGCGGTTCCGGTCGGGCTCAGCGCCGACGGTCTGCCGCTCGGCCTGCAGCTGATTGGCAAACCGTTCGAAGAGGAAACGCTGTTCAAAACCGGCCATGCGCTGGAACAGGCGGCGAAATTCGATGTGCTGCCGCAGCTGGTCGCGGCGTAAGGGTTGCAGGAACAAGGTCTATAAGGAATAAAAATATGTCTGGAATTATCAAAGGCGAAACGGGCGATTGGGAAATGGTCATCGGGCTTGAAATCCACGCTCAGGTGCTCAGCGAAACCAAACTTTTCTCCGGCGCTTCGGCGGCTTTCGGCGGCGCGCCCAACGCGCAGGTCTCCCCCGTCGATGCGGGCATGCCCGGCATGCTGCCGGTCATCAACAGCGTTTGCGTTGAAAAAGCGGTGCGCACCGGCCTTGGCCTCAATGCGGCGATCAACCTTGAATCGGTGTTCGAGCGTAAAAACTATTTCTACCCCGACCTGCCGCAGGGCTATCAGATTTCGCAGTACGAAAAGCCCATCGTCGGCAACGGTGAAATTGAAATCGACCTGCCCGACGGCACGGTCAAGAAAATCGGCATCGAACGCCTGCACCTTGAACAGGACGCGGGCAAATCGCTGCACGACCAGCACCCGCAAAAAAGCTTTGTGGATCTGAACCGCAGCGGCAACCCGCTGATGGAAATCGTCTCCAAGCCCGACCTGCGCACGCCCGAAGAGGCGGCCGCCTATGTCGCCAAAATCCGCGCCATTGTCCGCTATCTTGATACCTGCGATGGCAACATGGACGAAGGTTCCATGCGCTGCGACGTCAACGTATCGGTGCGCCGCCCCGGCGAGCCTTTCGGCACGCGCTGCGAGATTAAAAACGTGAACTCCGTGCGTTTTGTGCAGCAGGCGATTGAATACGAATCCCGCCGTCAGGTCGAAGTGCTCGAAGCCGGTGGTAAAATCGTGCAGGAAACCCGCCTGTTCGATACCAAAAACGGCACGACGCGCTCCATGCGCTCCAAAGAAGACGCGCATGACTACCGCTACTTCCCCGACCCCGACCTGCTGCCGCTGGTGCTCGACCCATCTTTCGTCGACGGCATCAAGGCAACGCTGCCGGAACTGCCGGATGCGAAGAAAAAACGCTTCATCGCCATGGGCCTCACGCCCTATGACGCGGGCGTGATTACGGGCGAGCGTGACCGCGCCGCCTTTTTCGAGAAAGTCGCCAATGGCAATGACCCGAAACTCGCGGCCAACTGGCTGACCAACGAGCTTCTGGGCGCGCTGAACAAAGCCGAAAAAGATCTCGCGGACAGCCCCGTATCGGCCGAGCAGCTGGGCGGGCTTGTCGCCTTGATCGCCGATAACACGATTTCCGGCAAAATCGCCAAGGAAGTCTTCGCCGAAATGTGGGCGACGGGCAAAGATGCCGCCGTGATTGTCGAAGAAAAAGGCCTCAAGCAGGTGACCGACACCGGCGCGATCGAAAAGCTGATTGATGATGTCCTGGCCGCCAATGCCGACAAGGTTGCGGAATACCGCAGCGGCAAGGACAAACTGTTCGGCTTTTTCGTCGGCCAGATCATGAAACAGTCGGGCGGTAAAATGAACCCCGCCATGGTCAACGATCTTCTCAAATCCAAATTGCAAGGATAACCCGCATGCCGACGGTCAAAGGAATGCCCAAGGGCAAAGCCGCCCCCCTGACGATATCGCAGGATGCGGCGCGCCGTTTTCTCGTCGGCCTGTCGTGGGACCCGAAAGAGCCGGAAAAGCCGAAGCTGATACCGCCCTTTCCCTCGGGTGATCCGGCGGCGATGGCGCCGTGGTTTTTGCTTTTGCTGCCGCGTTTGGTGCTGCTGCCGTTCCGTCTGCTGTTTCGTCCGGTGGCGCAGGCCGATGCCCGCGCCAAAGCGCAGTGGGGCAAGGCCGAGGATACGCGCGGCCGCGATAAAACCTCCGCGCATTTCGACCTCGATCTTGCCTGCTATGTGTTTGACAAGGATTTCAATCAGCTGGCCTATGTCGGGCCCGATGATGCCGCGTTTATCGATGCCAGCAAAAAGGTCTACCATAGCGGCGAAGATCAGGGCGGCTTTGGCGGTCCGGATGACGAAACGATTTCCGTCGAAACGCAGGGATTGCCCGAAAACTATCACCATTTCTTCTTTGTGGTCGAATGCGACAGCAAATACAGCCTCGAAGAAATCCGCAACCCTGCTATTCGTCTGGCCGATGGCAAAACCAATGAAAACGCGATTGAAACCACGCTGACGCCGCCATTGCATCTGAATGCGCATGGCTTCGCCTTTTGCCACGTCTGGCGCGAGGGGGATGGTTTCATGGTGCGCAACCTCGAAGAATATACGGGCGATAACATGGACTGGCCGAAATTCCTGTCCGGTTTCGCGGCGGCGTAAGGAATCCGATGTCAGGCTTTGTTGTATTTGATGTCGATGGCACTATTCTTGACAGCTTCGGCATGTATGAACGCGTGCTGCGCGTGTATTCGGAGCTGAACAAGCTGCCCTATCCCGACGTGAACGCCATCAAACGCGGATACGGCGAGCCGGAAAAGCACGATTTCATGTGGGGCGTTGCGCGCGAAGAGCAGATCAAACATCTCATGCAAAGCTTCAAGCTGAATGATGAATGGTCGCTGTCGGGCGAGCCCGATAAAATCCCCGACCTGTTTTCGGGCGTCAAGGATGCGCTGGTGCATCTGAAAGACCTTGGCTATACCCTCGGTATCGTCACGTCCAAGCCCGAAGGCCCGCTGCTGTATCAAATGGAACATCACGGCGTCAGCAAACTGTTTTCCGGCATTCGCACCGGCACCGATGTGAAGCGCCGCGGCGAAGCGGAAAAGCCTGCGCCCGACCAGCTGCTGAGCCTGATGCGCGAGCTGGGCAAACATGCCGAAGAAACCCTGATGGTCGGCGACACATCGATGGATGTGCGCATGGGCCGCAACGCATCAACCCTGACGCTGGGCGTGACATGGGGTGCGCATCCGGTGCAGGAACTGGTCGATGCAGGCGCGCATCATATCGTCGATACGCATTTCGATGACGTGGTCGGTCACGTCAAATCGGTTTTCGGATAAAATTCTGTTTAAATATGCGGCAGATATTAGCCTGCGCGCCGCGCGCCTTTGCTGGGCGGCGTGCGTTTGACGCTGGCGGACAGCGGGCGCTGTTCGGACGGACGTTCGACGTAATGAACGCCTTCCAGCTTGCGGATTTGCGCGGCGAATTTGGCGGGCGCATGCATGAAAAAAATGCCGCGGCTGCCCAGCGTGCCGTCATCGTTTTTCACGCGCACCTGATTTTCAAGTCCGGCGGTTTTCGCCATCTCGCGGATGCGGCGCATCATGGCTTTGACGTCTTCGGTGATGTCGGTTTTGGCGCGCGACCCTTTGGCGCGCAGGCCGACCGAATACACATAGCATTTGGCTTTATCGTTGAAATCCTTGCGGGCGTCGTTGCTCATGGCGATGTCCTTTCGCGCTTAAAATCCGAATTTGGGAAAGCGCGGCGTCTGGCGCGGCGGGGGCGGTGTATAGGGGGCGAAATCCTTGGCGAAGCTTTGCGCGGCGATTTTGCGCGCGGCGTCTTCGCTGCAGCGGATGACGATACCGATTTCACCGTTCATGGGGGTGATGGCGGCAACGTCTTTTTCAATTCCTTCGGCTTTCAGAAAATCGCGCAGGCGGCGCAGCGTTTTTTTCTGGGCATCGTCCATCTGGCGCATGATTTCCATGGGGCCGGTGCAAAAGCTGCCGGGTGCGGGCTTCAACTGGACGTCATACGTGAACTTATAATTTTGCATGTAAATATTCCGTGCAGGCATCCGGCGGCCGGATGATTCGCTCTAATCATGACGATGGAATGCCATAATCTATAGGCGCATGGCGGCGGACTGTCAATCCGGCCTTATATTGACATAAACAATAATCTTAACGGCGGAAGGCGCGCAGCAGACGCGGGGCGGCCTGCGGCGGCACTTGCGGTTTGGGGCCGACGGCGTTGTCGTTGTCGGCGGCGGGCGCATTGTCGTTGAGCGCGGCGGCGGGTTGTGTCTCCGGCTTGTGTTCGGGCACGGGGATGTTGAAATGCTGTTTCAACTTGCCGGCGTCGGGCAGCGGGTGCGGGATATCTTCGCCCAGATCATGCGCATCGAAAGGCACGGGGATTGGATGGTCGACAGGCTCCGGCGCCTGCGGTTTATCAAGGCGCAGCATCTTTGCAAGGCCGCCGCGTATATTCTCGGCAATCGTGCGCCAGCCGCCCGGCGTGACCTGACGTTCGGCATCCGCCATGATGGTGGCGTTGATGGCATGGGCGGCGGCAATCAGGCCGTGACCTTCCGTCACGCCAATCGCGGCAAAACTGAAACCGGCGCCCGCTGTCATCAGCTTCGGATGGCCCAGATGCTCTTCGGCATTCCGGACGATGTTGCGCATGCTGATACCAAAAGCGAGCGCAACCACCGGCAGCACAAACAGCGATGCGCCGCCCGCCATCAGCCCCGCGCAGGCGAAGCCTGCATTGATATAAAGATCGGGACGCTTCACCGATAAAACAGCGATGGTTTTGGCTTTTTCTGCCCAGCCTGCTTTGGCGACGGGCGCAGCAGGGGCGGGCGTTTGCACCGCGGCGGCGATGCCCTGTTCCAGCTGCTTTTTATGTTCCGCGTCCTTTTCCTTGGCGATGCGGTTGGCTTCCATCGCATCGGACAGGCTTTGCGCCAGTCTGAAGTTACCAACGGCCAGCAGGAAACTTGCCGTCGCCGGCAGCGCCGTGCCGCCCGTGACGGCCGCGCCCGCGACAACCAGCAGCGCCAGACCGCTCGCGCGCAGCGCCGTGCGGCTGTCGCCTGCGATATCCGCAATCTGTGTATAGTTTTTCAAAAATTTCGGCTGCGCCAGATGCAGTGTCTTGAGCCCCACAGAAACCCCCGTCGCGCCAAGGCAGGCGATGAAACCGACGGGATTGGTTTTGGCGAACATCAAAACATCGGCAACACCGAATACGATGCCGGGATCGAGGGCGACGTCTTTGACAAAGGTGCGCGGGGTCAGCTTCAGGTTTTCGGGGGAAGTCGGTTGGGACAAGACCGCCATAAACATTCCTGCGCAAAAGTGGGTAGGTCGCCGCTATAGTCAGGCGCCGCATCTTTTATACATGGGTTTCGGGGTTTTGTGTGGCGGGCGCAGAAATATATTTTTCATACGCTTGGCAGCCCTGCGCGGCGGCAGATGAAACCGCCAGTCCGGACAAGGGCTTGCTATTTGCGGCACGTCGGGCGGGTCGCGAAGATATATATTTACATAATAAAAAACGATGTTAAGATAACAATAACCCGAAGCAAAAAAGCCAGCAAACCCGCCCATCAGCGCCCGATTCCGGCCTTTGCGGCGGGCAGGGTGTTGCGCGGGGGGCAATGTGGGGTAGACTGCCCTGTCTCCGGCCTTTGCCTGACACCGACAAGTATCCAAAACGACCAGACCCGATGACCGATAACACCCCCAAACCCGCTGGCAGCAAATTCGCGCCGATTGATTTCACCCCGCCCGCCGCCCCCGCGCCGCAGACGGCGGAGCCGTCAGTGCTGTTTTACGACGCCATTATTTTCGGCGGCGGTATTGCGGGGCTGTGGCTGGCCAATACCCTGCGCCGCGCGGGGTATAACGTCATCCTGTTCGAAAAAGACACGCTGGGCGGTATGCAGACGCTGGCATCGCAGGGGATGATCCACGGCGGGCAGAAATACACCCTCGAAGGCGCGGTGACGCAGCATGCCTCCTCCATCGCGCGCATGCCGGAGCGCTGGGAAGCCTGCCTTGGCGGTTACGGCGAGATTGACCTGACCGCCGTCAAATTCCTGAGCGAGAACCAGATTATGTGGCCCGCAGGATCGCTGCTGTCGGATGTCGCGGTGTTTGGCGCGGCGCAGCTGGTGAATGCGCAAACCACCAAACTCAAACAGCCGGAAATCCCCGATGCGCTCAAGGCGCCGGGCAAGAAATTCAAGGGCTCGGTCTACAGCATGCCCGAAAAGGTGCTGGATACGCGCACGCTGGTGCAGGCACTGGCCGCGCCGCTCAAGGGCCGCGTGTTCAAAGGTGCGCCGAGCGAGATATTGCCCGACGGACAGGTCGCCGTGAACGGCGTTGTCATGCAGGCGCAAATGCTGATTTTCACGGCGGGCACCGGCAACGAAGACGCGTTTAAAATGCTCAAAATCGAAAAACGCCTGAGCCAGCGCCGCCCGCTGCGGCAGGTGATGGTGCGCCCGCTGCCTGAACCGCTCTATGGCCATGGTATCGTCGGCAAGCCCAAGCCGCGCCTGACGGTCACCGCGCATCCAAACGGGCGTGATGGATACGTCTGGTATCTCGGCGGCAATATCGCCGAAGAAGGCGCGAAGATGACCGACGAAGAAACCCTGCACTTCGCGCGCAAGGAATTGCAGGCCGTCTTCCCGCATATCGACTGGACGGACAAACAATGGGCGACATGGGCGGGCGACCGCGCGGAGCCTTATGACGACAGCGGCCATTTGCCGCCCGGCCCCTTCGTGCAGCAGCGCGGCCGCGTGATGGTGGCATGGCCGACCAAGCTGACCTTCGCCCCCGCGCTCGCGGACCGCATGATGGATAAACTGCGCGAACGCAAAATCATGCCCGAATACAAAACCGAACCGCCCGCCGATAGATTCGCCGCGGCCGACGTGGGGCGCTATCCGTGGGAAACCGCGCTCTGGCGCAAACTGCGCGATTGATGCTGCCCAACGCCACAGGAAAGGACAGGTTGATATGAAACTGCCACAGCGCCCCTTCGCCGCGACAGGAAGGAATGTCAGCGTGCTCGGCCTTGGTACGGTGAAATTCGGGCGCAACCGCGGCGTCAAATATCCGGGTGGCGAGGGATTTGCGTTGCCGCAAGACGCCGAGATATCGGATATCCTCGACCTCTCGCTCGATCTCGGCATCAATCTTCTCGATACCGCGCCGGCCTATGGTCTGGCGGAAGAACGCCTTGGCGCGATTTTGGGCGCGCGGCGGCAGCAATTCTTTCTGGTCTCCAAAACGGGGGAGGAATTCAACCCCGATACCGCCGCGTCCGAATATATTTTCACCGCTGAACACACCCGCATGAGCGTCGAGCGCAGCCTGCAGCGCCTGCGCACGGATTATCTGGACTGCGTGCTGGTGCATGCGAACCGCGATGACGTGAAGGTTATTCTTGAAACGCCCGTGCTGGAAACCCTCGCGCGGATGAAAGAAGCGGGCAAGATTCTCAGCTTCGGCGTGTCCACCTACACGGTCGAAGGCGGCAGCCTTGCCGCGCGGCTTACCGATTGCGTGATGATGGCGTATAACGTCGGCTACCTCGACGAAGTCGGCGTACTGCCCGAAGCGCAAAAACTCGGCAAGGCCGTGCTGGTCAAAAAAGGTCTCGCCTCCGGCCATCTTGGCAATTACGCGCAGGGCGGCGATGCGGCGGCGGAGCTGGTGGCCGATAATATCCGCTTCGTGCTCGATACCCCCGGGGTGACGTCGATGGTTTTCGGCAGCCTGAATCAGGCCAACATCCGCGCGAATGTGGCGGCGGCCCTGCAGGTGGCCGCGGGCGCCGCCCCCGCGCCGGACGCTAAGTAATTGATTCTAAAAGCGTGATTTTCCGCCCCTGCGCGTGACAAGAGACTTCCCTTTTTGCGCCGCGCTATATATGATGTGCCCCTGCTGCCCAAGGCAGGCCAGCCCCCGCTGCGCCGCCCGGGCATGAAACTAAAACGCCTTTCTGCGGAGACGTGGCCGAGTGGCTGAAGGCGGCGGTTTGCTAAACCGTTATACGTTTGTAAAGATGTATCGAGGGTTCGAATCCCTCCGTCTCCGCCATTTATTATTCTCGGTGTTAGCGGCTTTTTTTATATATGACTTTGAGAGTGCCTTTGCGGACTTTAGGCATCAAACATAAACAAACAACAAGCAAACATCCGCTCAGCTTCTTTTAATTATGGTGTTTTATGACGCGTCGCATATTTTGCTGCTTTTTTCTGATGTTTTTTATGAGTGCGTGTACGGGATCGGCTTATCGTTTGCCGCAAGTAACGCAAGCAGATATTGCGGCGATGGAACAGCAGGTCGCAAAAAATACACCGCCATTAAAAACCTATAAGCGTAGCGACAAAGAATATCAGCATATGGTTTCCGGTATCTCTGCGCGGCTCAAAAAAAACGCAAAGCCAGTTTGCATCTATGCTGGATACGACAGCTGCTATTTTCAGGTCATATATTCCCCTGACAATACAGTGAACGCCTATGCCAGCGAAGGCTACAAGATAACCATCTTCAAGGGGCTTTTGCAGTACCTCAAAAATAATGATGAGGTTGCGGCTGTCATCGCGCATGAAATGGGACATCATCTGGCAAAGCACAATCAGGAGACGCAGCAGAACGCTGCAGCAGGGGCAGCGGTCTCCGGCATCCTTACAGCTGTTTTATTGGGTGCGGCTAATGCGAATAACCCTTATTACACGGCCTATCAGCAAAGGCAGGACCAAAAGACAATAGAAAATATGATGAATTTAGGCGCTCATTTGGGTGTTTTGACTTATTCCAAGGAGCAGGAAAGGGAGGCAGACCTCCTTGCGACTTATTTGCTGCACCACGCTGGATATAACTTGAAAAGAGGCCAGAATGTGATGGTCGTGCTTTCACAGTTTGCTGGCGACCGTGATCCGAGTCGCGCCGCATTCCTTGATACTCACCCGGCGGGTATTGAGCGGGTTGTTTCTTGGCAAAAGTCGATTGACGAAATTCATAATAATAAATCCAAGCTCCCGTATTTGAAAGACGCGCAAGTCAAGCAGGACTAATCTTTCCCAGCAGAAGGTGCATGCCTGTCCTCCGTTATCAAGCCTTTGTTTGCTTGGTTCTGTTTGTCGCAGCGAATTGTACGTAATCCTGCTATAAAAGCTAAAGAACAAGCGGGGAGGATGCCATGTCTGGCGGGGCTGCAAAACAACAAGCAGATTTAAATGCCGGAGAAGCCTTTGCCGCGCGCTGGCAGCGGGGGCAGCTGTTTTTGATTGCGGCGGGGCTGCTGGCGCATTTTGCGCTGCGCGGGGCGGGACTGCCGCCGCTGGGCGAGCGGCTGGCGGCGGCGGATGTGCCGCTGGTGCTGGTCGCCGTGTTGTGCGGGTTGCCGCTGGTCATCCAGATTTTTCGCAAACTGCTGCGCCGTGATTTCGGCGCGGATATGCTGGCGGTCATCGCGCTTTTGACCGGTCTTTGGGTCGGGGAATATCTGGCGGCGGTGCTGATTATCCTGATGCTGGCGGGCGGGCAGATGCTGGAGGCCTATGCCATGCGCAAGGCGTCGTCTGCGCTGCGGGCGCTGGCCGAGCGCATGCCAGCGCTGGCGCACCGCAAGCGCGGCGACACTGTCGAAGACGTCGCGCTGGCCGATATCGCCATCGGCGATTTGATTGTTGTTTTCCCGCATGAAACCGCGCCTGTCGATGGCACCGTGGTCGATGGCCACGGGGCGATGGATGAATCCTATCTGACCGGCGAGCCGTACCACGTATCAAAAGCGCCGGGCGCGGCGGTACTGTCGGGCGCGATCAACGGCGAGGCCGTGCTGGTGATCCGCGCCGAAAAACTGGCCCGTGACTCGCGGTATGCGCAGATTATGACGGTGATGCAGGAAGCCGAGCAGAAACGCCCCGCCGCCCGCCGTCTAGGCGACCAGATCGGGGCGGTGTTTGCGCCGGTGGCGCTGCTGTTCGCGCTCGCGGCCTGGTATGTGACGGGCGATGCGACACGGTTTTTGTCGGTGCTGGTCGTGGCCACGCCGTGTCCGCTCTTGATTGCCATCCCGATTACCCTGATGAGCGCGATTTCGATGGCGGCCAAGCGCGGCATCGTGATCCGCGACCCCGTGGTGCTGGAGCGTTTGCCCACCTGCCGCACCGCCATTTTCGACAAAACCGGCACCTTGACGCACGGCAAGCCGGAGCTGACGGAGATCCTGCCCGCGCAGGGGATGGACCCGAGCCGGATTTTACAGCTCGCCGCCAGTCTCGAGCGTTATTCAAAACACCCCCTTGCGCAGGCGATTTTGCAGGCGGCGGACAAAAAGACCTTGCCGCTGCTGCAGGCGGCCAGCGTCTCGGAAAAGCCGGGGCAGGGGCTGACCGGCATGGTGGACGGGCACGAGGTTCGCGTAACCCACCGCAAGAAACTGCTGCAGATGGACCCCTCGCTGGCAACCACCCTGCCGCCGACGGCGGAGGGGCTGGAGTGCATTATCCTGCTCGATGGTGCCTATGCCGCGACGCTGCGTTTGCGCGATGCGCCGCGGACGGAGGGCAAGCCCTTTATCGGGCATCTGGGGCCGGTGCATGCCTTTAACAAAGTGATGCTGGTATCGGGCGACCGCGATTCAGAGGTCACCTATCTCGCCGGTCTGCTCGGTATCCGCGAAACCCTCGCCTCGCAAAATCCGGAACAAAAAGTCGCCGTCGTCCGCGCCGAAACCCAAAAAGCGCCCACCCTGTTCATGGGGGACGGGATTAACGACGCGCCCGCGCTGGCCTCCGCCACGGTGGGGATTGCCTTTGGCCAGCACAGCTCCGTCACCGCGGAGGCGGCGGGGGCGGTTATCCTCGAAAGTACGCTGGTGAAGGTGGACGAGCTGCTGCATATCAGCATCGCCATGCGCCGCATCATGCTGCAAAGCGTGATCGGCGGTATGGCGCTCAGCCTCATCGCCATGGGTTTTGCCGCGGGCGGGTTTATTACCCCTGTCGCGGGCGCGCTGCTGCAGGAGGGGATTGATATCGCCGCGATTGCCAATGCGCTGCGTCTGGCCGTGGCCGGCAGAATCCAGGCCGATATCGCGCCGCCAAAGGCGGCATAAATGATAATGTACAAATATGGTCATTATTTGACGTAGCCTTTTTCACGAAAAGTAAATCCGATAAGGAGACACTCCATGCCCCGCCTAAACTTCTTCAAGCCCTTTGCCTTCATCCTGCTGTTCTCTCTCGTCATACTGGGCGAGCCTCGTGCAGGATATGCGCAAGAATCTGTGCCGCGCTATAAAGCCGTGGCATTTGATTATTTTGTGATTTTCAATCCGAATTCTGTTGTACCGGCGGTAGAGAAAGTCTTTCCCGGCAAGGGCATGGATATCGTGAAACTGTGGCGCACCAAGCAGTTTGAATATTGCTTCCTGCGCTCCATCACCGCTGCGCATGCCGATTTCTTCAAGGTAACGCAGGATGCGCTGGATTACGCGCTCGAGAGCATGAAGCTGGCGGCGACGGAGGCGCAAAAGCAGGAAATGATGAACGCCTATCTGACGCTGACGCCGTGGCCGGATGCGGCGGCGGGGCTTGTAAAGCTGCGCGCGCACGGCATCAAAATCATCACCATCGCCAATTTCAGCGGCAGCATGCTGCGGGCGAATGCCGAACATGCGGGTATCTCCCCGCTGTTTGACAACCTTCTCAGCACCGAGGCAGGCGGCGTTTACAAGCCGGAGGCGGCGGCCTATGCCCTCGGCCTCTCGCAGCTCGGGCTTCAAAAAGAAGAGGTTGTTTTTGCGGCCTTTGGCGGCTGGGATGCTTACGGGGCCAAAAAATTCGGCTATCCGACCTATTGGGTGAACCGCTTCGGCCTTCCGGCGGAAAAACTGGACGTGCAGGCCGATGCGACCTCCGCCGATTTTGCGGGGCTTTTGGATTTCGTGCTCGGAGAGGCCGCTGCGCAAACGCCTCTGCCGCAATAGGGCTTTTCATTGTTGAAACCGCGCCCGGAGGGGGGGCTTGCCGGCGGGATTTTCCCGCAAGCGGCCCTTTTTACCCTAATCCGATAATTTTTCTTGCATTTCGGGGGGCGAATCAATAATTATGCGAATATCGTACGTGCCAATGACCCGCGGCCCCCGACCAATGGGGGCGCCCTTAAGGAAGCTCCTTCCCTCAAGGCAGGTTAAGCAACGGCGAACTTTTTAGTGCTATCCGTCTGTGCGCTCCGGCGTGCGGGCATATCGCAGCGAAGAGTTTTCGCTTTTGTTAACTGCTTGATTGATGAGGAGGCTCCATGTCAGCCGCAGCCAAGCCATATCCCGTATCCGGCGCCAAGGCCGGCGTTTCCACCTCCCGTCGTCCGGAGGGCTTTTGCCATGATTAAAAAAATCAAAAACGCACTCGATGCCGCATTCGAACGCATTTCGCATGAATTCAATGACGAAGGTGTGACCGTCGTCATGGCAACCTATACCCCGCCGCAGGGCCGCCTGCTGTCGGAATTCAACCGCGTGGGCGGCAAAGCCGTCATCGCCGGCGGTAAAAAAGACGCGCCCGCGTTTAAAAACGTGGCGCAATACGGTCTCGATTTCGACACCACCCCCTATATCAACAGCTTCCCCAAAGGCATGTCCGAACAGATCGTCGGCGCTTTCCCCGACGCGGTGCTGAAAGACAAAAAAGTTGCGGTATTCGCCTTCATCACCCCGCCCGCATCCTGGGCGCGTTATATCGAAGAGCGTAACCTCAATACCAACGTCGTTGCGTCGAACGAGCAGAACACACGCCTGTTTTTTGAAAACAAAGGCAACCTGATGCATATCCTGCAGCAGGCGGGGCTGGGTGCCTATGTCATCCCGACCGAGGTTGTCGAGGCGAAAAAATCCGAAGCCGAGCTGCGCGCCATCTATAACCGTGTCAAAAGCGACAGCGGCAAGGTCGTGGTGCAGCCCTGTGTCGAAAACTACGAACCGACGCGTTTCATCGATTCCGAAGATGCTTTCGTCGCGCATGCCCTGCGCTCCAAAACGCCGTTCAAGGTGACGCGCTTTGTTGAGGGCAACGAGGCGAACCTGTCCTTCTTCGTCGGCAATACCCTGCCGAACGAAAACGGCCGCGGCGTGACCAAATGCAACCTGCCCGAAGGCATCGACCGTGGCAAGCCCGAAAGCCTCGCGCTCATCGAAGCGCATGCGGCGTCCAAAGGCATCGATGCGTCCAACGTTTTTTCCGTCACGGGCCGCGCGACGCTGAAAGTCGTCGGCGACAGCCTGCTCGCAAATGAACCGGGCGACAGCGTCGGCAACAACATCGGCCACGTCTACGAAGAAAAAATCGCCAAGCAAATCGCGGAGATCGGCGACAAACTGGGCTGCAAAATGGCGCTCGGCGGCAAGGTTGGTCTTGCCGGTGCGGATCTGATTATCGACCGCAGCGGTAAAATCTGGATCAACGAGATTAACGACCGCCAGCAGGGCCCGACCGACCAGATGAGCGCCGATGCGGAAGCCAACGGCATCCCCGGTCTCAGCCGCATGGCGTGGTTCGCGCATTTCGCCGATTTTTCCAAACAGGAAAATATGGCGGTGCTCTCCGCGCTGCGCGATAACGCGGCGGGTATTCATCAGCAATATGCAACGTCGTCGGGTTCTTTCTACATCAAGGTCTACGCGACCCATGACAGCGAGCTGGACGGCAGCATTGCCGCGCTACGCGACCTGCCTGCGGGCACCTACAGCGTGCGCAACGAGAATGGCAAATGGAAATGGCAATCGCTGGGCGAAAACGCCAAGCTGTCGCCCATCGATCTTGCTTCGGGCGCGCTGACTGTGAAAATCAGCGGCGGCAGCCTGAAACAGGGCGACCAGCCTGCCGCGGGGGCCGAACTGTTCCGCATCACCGGTATCGCCAGCGGCGACAACGCGCCCTTCGTGATTGAAAATGGCGTGTCCTGCATCAACCCCGCATGGCGCGGCGCGCTCAAGCAGCTGTACGCCGATTGCTTCGGTGCCGATTATGTGGAGAAAAACCCGCTTTATCGCGCAACCATGCAAAACGCGAACGACAATGCCGTTCTGCGTCCGGCGAAAAACCTGCCCTCCGGCACGGCGCCGCGTTAAGCTTGCGGACGTTTGCGCAAACAAAAACCCCTTCCGCGCCGGAAGGGGTTTTTGTTTTGTGCGCCCCGCGGCGGCTTAAAGTTTGACCAGCCATTCCTTGGGCACATAGTGCAGCGTTTCATCGCCAAGGCGGTAGATATGTGTCGGTGCGTGTTTATACATCACGCCGTCTTCGCTGGCGATTTCCGGCAGCTCTTCGCCCAGCTCGCGGCTGGGGTGCAGGGTAAACAGTGTATCGCCTTTTTTGAAATCGTCGCCCAGTTTGACGTCATAGCGCACAAAGCCTGCCGCACGGGTCAGGATTTTCTTGTGGTCGCGGAAATAATAACAATCCGCGGGGACGGGCGGCGCCAGATTTTTGTCAATCATGCCGAGACGCGCAAGCAGCCGCAGGATCCCGTTGAAGACTTCTTCGATTTTTGCTGCGTGATATTCATCATGGCTGCCGCATTCGATGCACAGATTATCGATGCCTGCGGGGTCCATGGCGTAATCAAATGACCCTGCGGTTTCTGGCGTCACGATATCGTCCATATAATTATATTTGAACCCGACATCCCGCACGAGGGGCAGATAGGCTTCCTTGGTGAAAATGACATAGGGGTTGCTGGCGCGCGCCGTGTGCAGGTCAAGGCCAAGGTCGCATTCCTTGGCCAGCGCAAACAGCGCATAGGCGATGCGCTGGTGCAGGCTGCCTTCTGCCTTGCCGGGGAAATGCGAATTGCAATCCTTGCCGTCATACAGGTCGAATTTACCGAAGGTATAGAAATAGGACCGCTGGTCCCATGATGCCGGATTGGCGCAGGGGATAAAAACGACTTCGCCCGCCTTCAGATGTTCTTTCAGGAAGCGGAACAGGTGGTGCTGCACCCAATAGGTAATTTCCCCGCCGTGCATACCGCTCTGGATATGCAGTTTTTTCCCCTTGGCGGGGGCGGCCAGCGTATAGGTCACGATATCGATGGGGTTGCCCGCGATGGTCTCGCCGATGGGGATGCGGTTTTTGACGCTATGCATGGGGCTTCCTCCGTTTTATGCGGGTTTGATTATCGGAATTTTCGCCCCGAAAAACAAGAAGGGTTTCCATCCCTGCGGCGGGCGTCCGCTTTCCACTGGAAATATCCTGAAGGCGGGAGTATTTTTAAAGTAGGTGCCGCGTCCCCTGCGGGCCGTTCAGGGTATTTATCTTGGCCTATAACTTCAAAAATGTTCGTATTCTGATCGTCGAAAGCTCGCCCGAGCTATTTGATCTTTTCCGTGGCGTGTTCAAGCTGTTCACGGTGCCCGAGCGCAATATCGACAGCGCCTACAGCATGGATGAAGGGTTTGAGAAATTCGCCGACGGCAATCATGACCTTGTCATCATTGATTGGCTGCAAACGCCTGACCGTGGTATTGAACTGGCGCGCAAAATTCGCATGTCGGACCGAAGCCCCAATCCGTTTGTGCCGATTATCATGACGGCAGGCAGCGGGCATGAAAACCGCGTGACCCGCGCGCGTGATGCGGGTGTATCCGAATATCTGGTCAAGCCGTTTACGGCCAAAACCCTTGCCAAAAAGCTGGAGCGTATCGTTGAGAGCCCGCGCCAGTTTGTGGTATCCGAAAAATATGTCGGCCCCGACCGCCGTACCGGCCGCGGCGGCTATGAAGGCCCCGAACGCCGCCAGCAAACGGCAGCGCAAGCCGAAAGCCAGCTGGGCAACGCGATAAAAGAATAAACCCGAGAGAGGCGCGATGAGTTTTATCTCCTGTCCCGAAGCGGATGCGCAAAACGCCGCGGGCGCAAATCCGGTCGACATGACGATTATTCCGCGCAGCGGCGATATCGGCGGCTACGAAGTCCGGCGCGCCCTGCCTTTTCGCGGGCGGCGTATGGTCGGCCCGTTTATTTTCTGGGACCAGATGGGCCCGGGGGAATTTCTGACCGGCCAGGGGCTGGATGTTCTGCCGCATCCGCATATCGGGCTGTCGACGGTAACATATTTGCTTGACGGTACGATTGACCACCGCGACAGTCTGGGCACGCTGCAAACCATTCGCCCCGGCGATGTGAATCTAATGACAGCGGGCCGCGGTATTGTCCATTCTGAACGCACCGGCGCCGCGCAGCGTGCAGCGCCCTCGCGCCTGTTCGGTATTCAAAGCTGGCTGGCATTGCCCATGCCGCTCGAAGAAACGGCTCCGGCCTTCGAACATCACGCCGCGCTGTCTTTGCCAAGGTTGCAGGCCGAAGGCATCGATTTGCGTCTGGTCATGGGCAGCGGGTTTGGCCTGCAATCGCCCGTGCGCGCCGATTGGGATACGCTTTATGCCGATGTGACGCTGGTGGCGGGCGCCGTATTGCCGCTGCCAAAAGAAACGGAAGAACGCGCGCTCTATGTGCTCTCCGGCGATATCGAGATCGCAGGGGTGCGCTATGCCCCGCAGCAAATGCTGGTGCTGCGCCCCGGTGACGATATTGCGCTGCGGGCACTTAACGATGTTCGGTTGATGGTGCTGGGCGGTGCGGCGATGGATGGCCCCCGTTATATCGACTGGAATTTTGTATCCTCGTCCAAAGACCGCCTTGCGGCGGCGCGCGAGGACTGGCGTGCGCAGCGTTTCCCGAAAGTCCCTGGCGAGGGGCCGGAATTCGTCCCCCTGCCCGAAAGGGTCTGATGACATAACCCCGCAGGGGCGGCCCTCAGGGTGCTATTGGCTCTGGCGGCTGCTTTCGCCGCGGGGTAAAATAAACTTTGGTGCCCGAAAGGGTTTGGCAAGATAACCCATAAGACCGGAGACAAGCCATGGCGGCCGCGCAGGACAATCAAACGCAGACAGATGACGGGATTAACCCCGAAAAAACCAGCCGCGCCTATATGATGCTGGCCATTCTGCTTTTTACGTCCATCACCGGTGCGGGGTTTTTGCAGCATCATATTGGTAACAAACAAACAGCCCTGATGCAGGTCGCCATGCTGACCGAGCAGCAGGTGCGCCTGACGCAGATGATGGGCATTATTGTCGCGCAAAATCAGGAAACCCCCGATCCCAAAAACATCGAGCGTCTGCGCGATGCGGCAAACGCATCCGTTCAGGCGGATTCGCGTATCCGCGTTTTGATGCCCATGACGGAATGGTCGCCCGTGCCGCAGATCAATCTGGATACGATGCAGCCGCTGCGCCAGCTGACGGATAAAGTCTTCAGCTACGCCGCGCATAGCGAAGGCGGCAACAAAGGCTTCGCCCGCGACTACGCCAGAGAAATCATGCAGCTGAGCCGCGAGAACATCGCCGCCGCATGGCATCAGGAAGCCGCAAAATTCATCGAAGAGCGCGCCAAAGAAACCCAGCTTGTTATTTATCTCTCCTATGCGCTTTACGCCATCATGCTGGCGCTGCTGGCATGGCAGGCGGTCGGGCTTGTGATGCCTGCGCTTAATATGATTATGCGCCAGCGGGATTTCCTCAAAAATCTTGCGGCGGCTGACCCGCTCACGGGGCTTTATAACCGCGGTATGCTGTTCCGCGTCGCCAGCATGCTCATCAGCTCCGCCCGCCGCCACAAACAGGAACTGGCGGTGCTTAGCGTCGATGTCGACGGCTGCCAGAAAATCAATGACAAACATGGCCGCGCGGGCGGCGATCTTGCCATCCGTGTGATTGCCGAAACCATCGCCGAACAGCTGCGCACCAGCGACGTCATCGGACGCGTGGGGGGCAACGAATTTGCATTGTTCCTGCCCTCGACCGACGAATACCGCGCAGGGGTGGTGGCAGAAAAAATCCGCACCGCGGTTGAATCCATCCCCTTCAGCGTCGGCGACAGCAATATTGTCCTGACCATCAGCATCGGCGTGGCCGACATCCAGCCGCACCACAAAACCCCCGATGATATGCTGCGCGCCGCCGAATATGCCCTGCGTGCGGCCAAAAAAGCGGGCCGCAACCGTGCCATGACCTACAGCGCCGCGCATCTGGAAGCGGCGGAGGCCGTCGGCGGCGGCGCAACAGGCGGGGACGCGGTCGGCGGAATCTAACGCGCGCCAGCCGGCACGACCTTTTTAAATAATTCACCGTTTTTATGTCGCCGGCGTTATGATGGGGCCGGAGGGTCTGTTTCATGTTTTTTTATATTTTACTGGTGCTCGCGGCCGCGGCGCTTGGGTTTGGCTGTTACCGCTTCGGGGTAGAACGTGCGCTGGCGTTGCCGATGTGGCGCAGCTTTGGCTATCCCGTGCGCGCGACGTTTTTGCGCGGTGTCAGCAAAAAAACGAATGCGACGCTGCTGGATGTGACGCCGGCGCGCCCGCCGCTGCGTTTTATTGGCGTGATGGGCGCCGCGACGGTTTTTTTGCAAATCGTGGGTATTAATCTGGGCCGGATACTGGGCGGCGAAGGCGCGACGATGTTGCTGGGCAGCCTGATGGCGCTCGGGCTTGTGGTGACGATCTGGCTGCCTTTTTTCAGGGCGCAGGTGCATCGCCGCCGCGTGCGCATTGGTGTGACGCCACAGGGGATTCGCCTGGCGGGCGGCGTGTTTCACCCGGCTGACGATATCGGGCAGGTCTATGTGCGCTCCGCCATCGATGCGCCGCAAAATCTGATGTTGCTGAACGAACGCTTTGCAACTTCGCTTGCCAACCTCGGGCGCGGGGTGACGCGTCTGCTGGCGGCGCGGTCATGGCTGGTGACGTTCTATCACCGCGGGTCGGGTCGCGAAGATGTACTTGCGGGCGGTCTGACGCAGGATTGCGCCGAAGCGCTGGCCGCCGCCGTTATCGAGGTTCTGCAAACGGAAGCAGGACCGGCTGAAGAAGACGCCGCCCCTAAAGCCGCTATGCAGCGGCAGGAACTTGATATCGAATAATAGGCGAATTTATGCGGCAGCGAGCTTGAACGCGGGGGCCTGCGGTGCGGGTAGCAGGGAAGAGATTTGCGGCTTTGTTTGCGCGGCGTCAAAGGCAGGGGTGAGCGCGCGCGGCATGGCGGCTGCGGCCTCAACTGCGGGTAAAAATGGCGAAGGAGCGGGGACGTCTTTTGCGGGCCACAAGGCGCCGCGCAGCCATCCCAACGCGCCTTGCACAATTTCGCTGCGCGCGAGCCAGAGCCCCAGACCGCCGCTGGCAAAACCCGCCGCAAATGCGACGCCGGATTTTTTCAGGCGTTTTTTATCAAAAAATTTTGCCGCCTTGCGCTGCTCTTTCGGGCCGCGCAGTTTTTCACTGGCGAAATTTTTCATGTAATTATAAGTGGCGCTGGCAACGCCCGTGGCGCCTGCCAGCAGCGCCACCATGCCCAGCGACGAGACGCCGCCGATAATACCCGCTACCCATGTAACCGCGATAAGGCGAAAACTCATCGACACCATGGTGCCTGCGGCCATGTCAGCGGCCTTTTTGCCAAGGCTGGCGGCAACGTTTTTCAGTCGGTTGCCTTCCGCCCGCCAGGCGCGCAGAACGCCGCTGAAGCCCGCAATGCCGACGCCTGTTTCGAAAACGCGCGTGCGCAGGCGCCGACGGCGCGGTGTCGCGGATTCCTGCTCTGCGGCGGGTGTGTTCATGCGGTTGATTGTAAGGCGGGATTTTCGCCACGTCCATGCGCTAAATCCCGTTTCTTGACATAAGCGAACCGCTATTGAGGGCGGCACCAGTCACAAAGCGGGCGCGTAAAACAAGGCTCTTTACAACGTCGTGGCGTGCATATGTCCCGCGGGCGCGGTTATTTGCCGCGGCTTTTATCGGCCTGCCATTTATGCCGCGATGGTGGTAGCTGTCTGGCGCTGGCCCTTTAAAAAATACACGGAGTAGCTATTGGTTTGCGAACGCTAAGTACAAACGTCAAACAAAAGCCGCCGGAATATACCGGCGGCTTTGTCTGTCACCTGAAGAAAACGCTCAACGTCTTTTAGGGAAAGGGTGTTCCGCACTGCCCCGTGGCGGCCTCCACCCCCGCATGTCCGGCATGTCTGGGGATGGTGCATGTGTTGCAACGGGTCTGTTGTGGTTTGATTCTGGCTCTGCGTTCGATTTGCCGGCGCGGTGATTGAAAACATCCATACGGTTAGACATTTATCGCATCCTCTAAAATAATTACGGACCACCCGGCGCTTTCGGCTTCGATGGCGGCGGTGAGACGACATTGAGCACCGAGCCAACAGCCGCCTGCACTTTTTGCGGGTCAGCGGGCATAAAACTGCCAGCGTCTTTGAGGTGCGGGCCGATCATCATCTGGATGAACTGGGCCTTCTCGGAAAAACTTTTTTTATCGCCGATGGTTTTGGCGATCACATTCGCGGTTTCGGTGATGGACGTATTTCCATCGTTGCGCGCGCCAGCCTGATGCAGGGTCGTCGCGATTTTGGCGGCCAGCGGCGAGGCGGCATTGACATAGCCCGCATTCGGGTTCGGCTTTTCAGGCCCGCGGTTGTCGAGCAGTTCCTGATAGTAACTGCGAAAGCCTGCTTCCGCTTTTGCGGCGCGCTCTTCGCCCTGACCGTAACTTGACAGAAATTTCGACATGCTTGACCTGCCTGATGCCTATGCCTGAGTGATTCCGATTATATGTCAAAAAGCTTAACAGCATCTTAACGATTGCCGCGCGGCTGCCGGACGGTCTAGCATAGGGGCATGATCAAACCCGATGCACTTCTGATTATCGATATACAACAAGGCTTTATGAAGAACGGCGCCGATACCGTCATCGCGCCCGTGGCCGAGCTTGTAAAGGCATGGCCGCAGGACAAGCTGTTCTATCTGCGCTATCGCAATTATCCGGGCAGCCTGTTTGCGCGTCATCTGGACTGGCATGAATTCATGACGTCGGGGCAGGTGGATATCGTGCCTGATGTGTATGTCGAGGGGGCGCCGGTCTTCGAGCATTACGGTTATCGCCCGCCCGATACCCTCATCGAAGTTCTGCGCGGATTCGGCACCATCGGGATTTGCGGTGTCGATACGGACGCCTGTGTCATGGCGGCGGTCTTCGCGCTATGGGATGCGGAAATCCGCCCCGTCGTGCTGGCGGATTATTGCATGTCATCCGGCGGACGGCAGTTCCATCTGGCGGCGCTTGATTTGATGCTGCGCCAGTTCGGCACCGACGGCATTATCCGCGGACGTCTCTAAACCTTGCGTATTACCAGTCCCAGGTGATGCTGCCCGCGACGCGTGCATCGCACAGATTGTCGCAGCGATCTTCCGAGATGCTGGTGTCATAGAAACGCACATCGATCGTAAACGGCTCAAACGCGTAAGCGAGACCGAGCGAGTAATCGGCATAATCGGGCGCGCCAAAACGGTCGTTATCTTCAACCCATTGGTGGCCGACATGGCCGACGAGGCTGAGGCCGTCCAGCACCGGCAGCGGCACATCGGCGGTTGCCGTGATGTAAACGCCCGTGCCGGAATCGCCGAAAAAGTCCGGTGAATAATAGATTTCTGCACCCAGCGTCGCGATATCATCCGGCAGCGTGCTTTCGTAGCCGAGGATGAATTCGTAGTGGTCATAGTCGAGCGAGCGTTTCGCGCCGGGATACCAATAATACCCCGCGCCCACCGACATGTCGCCAGGGCCAAGGCCAAAGGTATAGGTCAGGTAGAAATCGACTTCCGCTTTCGCTTCCCAGCTGTCGTTATAATCAACGTTGGAAGCCCAGACTTCCGCGGCCCATCCGCTGTCATGTTCCAGCACCACGTTGCCTTGCAGCGCGGGATGGCTGTCGGAGTCCGAAAAACCGCGCGTCATATATTCGCTGGCCAGCGTGAGCGAGCCGGAGAGCGCCCAGGGGCCCGCGGCTTCTTCGGCGGCGGGGGCGGCGTTACTTGCGGCGGCTTCTTCGGCATATACCGGCAGCGCGGCGAAGGTCAGGGCGGAAAAAACGGCGGCAGTCAAAAACGTCTGCTGGGCGTGGCGCATGAAAAACTCCCGATAAAAAATGCTGTCTGATTATAGCGGCAGGGCATGGAAAAGCGCCTAAAAATATTTATTTCGATAAAACGGCCTGTATGCAGCGTAGCGTTTGGCAAAATGGCGGTGCGCGGTGCGGGCGGGGCGTGCTATTCTGCGAACGGGAAAAGGGGGCGCCATCCATGAGTATGATCGAAGTCAAAAACCTTAACTTCGACTATCCGGGCAAACGCGTACTGCATAATGTCAGCTTCAATATCAAGGCGGGCAGCGCGACGGCATTGGTGGGCCCGAATGGCGCCGGTAAAACGACGTTGCTGCGCTGTCTGGTCGGGCTTGACCGCCCGCATAGCGGCGAAATTATCGTGGGCGGCATCGATGTCGCGGAAAACCCCCGCGGGGTGCACCGCCAAATCGGGTATCTGTCGGACTTTTTCGGACTTTTCAACGATTTGACCGTGCGCCAGTGCCTGACCTACATGAGCTGGTCGCAGCAGGTCGACCATAAAAACGTCGCCGCGCATGTTGAAAAAATCGCCCGTGATGTGATGATCGATAACATGCTCGACCGCAAGGCGGGCGTGCTGTCGCGCGGCTATCGCCAGCGTCTCGGTATTGGTCTTGCGTTGGTGCACGATCCGGCAATCGTGATATTGGACGAACCTGCATCCGGTATGGACCCTGAAGCGCGCATCCAGCTTTCACGTCTTGTGCGCGATTTGCGCGCGCGCGGCAAAACGCTGATTGTGTCGTCGCATATTTTGAACGAGCTTGAAGATTATTGTACCGACATGCTGATTATCCGCGGCGGGCGCGTGGCAGACCATGTATTGCTCAGCGAATATACCGCGCGCACGGTGCGTCATCTGCGCATTTCGCTGGAAGGCGGCGCGGCGGCGCATGTCGATGCCCTGCAGGCGCAAAAAGGATTGGTTGTCGAAGCCACCGAGGGTGACGTTGCCCTCTGCCGTTTTGAAGGCGATGACGCCGCGCAGCGCGGCCTTCTCTCTGCACTGACCGCGGCGGGTGTGCCGGTTTACAATTTCAGCGCGGCGGCGCATTCGCTGCAGGATGCCTATATGCGCGTCACCGAAAAAGATCCGGCGGATAAGTCCGCCCGCAAGGAAGGGCCCGGCGCATGAACCGTTATATCCTCAGCCCCGAACTGAACCGCCAGATATGGCTGCGCTTTTCCTGGTTGCGTCTGCTGCTGATACCCGTTGCGCTGATGTGCGTTATCTATAGCCATTATATGATTTACGACAGGGACTGGGCGATACTCGCCGCCAGCCGCCTGTGCTGGATATATTTTATTCTTGTCGGTATCTGGGGCAACCACGAAGCCGCCAATACCCTGCGCGACGAGGTCACGACAAACACCTGGGATATGCAGCGCATGACGCCGCAAGGAACGGGCGCGCTGATATACGGCAAGCTTTTCGGCGCAACGTCGTATGTCTGGTATGCGGGGATATTGACCATGCTGGCGGCACTGGCGCTGCATCATATTGGTGTGCGCGCGTTTTACGGCCCCGCGGAAACATCCCCCAGCACCGCGCGTCTGGTAACGCCGTATGCCAGTCTTTATTTCATATTCTTTATGGTCATGGGGGGCGTGCTGGCGCATGCCGTCACATTTCTGGTATCGCTCGACGGTATGGTCGGCAAGGTGGAGGCGGATCCGCGTCACCGCCGCCCGCGCACGGTCACGGCGTTTCTGGCGGGCTTCGGCATCAGCTGGTTTCTGATCCGCCGCGCGGCCGTGAGCATGCTTGAAAACGGGCAGGTCTACCGTACGCGCAGCACGGTCGAATGGTTTCATTTCGACTTCCCGTCCGAGGTTTTTATCGCCATCGCCGCTGTCTTTTTCGCTTTCTGGGTTTTTGTCGGCATTTACCGTCTGGCGCGCGCCGAAATGATGTATCCGCTGACGCCGGTCTGCTGGTTTCTTGCCGTTGCCGCGATTTCCCTTTTTGTCGGCGGGGTCGCTTTTGACCATACGATGGTGACGCGAAATTCGATTTTTGAATTCGCGCGCAGCTATGCTTTCCCGTTCTATGTTTTCTGCGCGTCGCTCGGCGCGACTTATTATGCGATGCTGGCGCAAGCGGGCGACCTGCGGCGCTATGGCCGTATGGCCGAAGCCTTCCGCGCCCGCCGCTGGCGCAAGGTTTTTGAAAACATGCCGCAGTGGCTGGCGTCGTTTACCATCGTACTGGCGGCCTTTGTTTTTGTTCTTTATGTGGTGCGTTTGCCGGTGCAGGGGCCTTTCGGGTTTCTGGTCAAGCCGGAGATTTTTATATCGCTTGCCGCATCGCTGATGTTGTTCGCCTTGCGCGACGGTCTGGCAATGCATGTGATTTCGGCGCTGTCATCCAGCCCCAGCCAGAAGTTCGAGCGCAGCGTTTATTACGTTTTCGTCTACTTCCTTTTGCCGGCCGTTCATATGTCCGTCGTGCTCAAGGGGCTTCAAATAGATCCGATGCGCTTTTTCTCCATCATTCAGGGCAACGGCGCTTTTCATCCGCTGATGTATTTCGGCTGGTACTATCCGAACCCGTTTCCCAATCCGGTGATTTCGCTGTTGCCTGTATTGGTGCAGATGGTTTTTATCGGTATCGCCTATCTGCTGCTGCGCCGCCGCGGCGCGGATTCCGCCGATCATGACGGCGCAAGCCGCGGACCGCAGCAAAAAAGCGCCAAAGAAGAGGATGTCGTATGGACGTCGTAATGCGCGTGAACATGGCCGATGCGGCGGCGGGCAAAACGCCGCGGGCGGAAAAGAAACCGTCGCGCGCGCTTGTGCATCCATGGCTGGATTTCTGGTTGCTGGGCGGCTTGTCGTTTGTCGGGCTTGGCATCATGTGGCTGGCGATAGATGTTTTCAAGGTCAATATTGGGGCGCGCGTGCCGTGGTGGGCGTATTACGCTTCCTTTGCGGTCAACTATCCTCATTTCGCCTATTCGTATCAGCTGTTTTATAAAAATTATGGCGCGCGTTTGTCGTCGCCTGAAACCGGCTGGGCCAGCCGTCTTCGGCTGACGATTGCGGGCATTATCGTGCCCATGATGCTGATCGGATATTTTGTGCAGACGGGGATTTTGCAGGACAGGCAACTGCTGGGCTATGGCGTTTTTGCCATGCTGTTTTTCGTGGGCTGGCACTACGTCAAGCAGGGATACGGGGTTCTGATTACAACATCCGTCTACAAAGGTGTTTTCTACAGCAACTGGCAAAAGCGCGCACTCTATATCAACGCCTATGCCATCTGGGCCTATGCGTGGCTCAAGGGTAACGTGATGCTCGCGCAGCATAAATATTATGATGTAGCCTATTATACTATCGAACTGCCCCGCGTATGGCTGACCTATGCGGGATGGGCGGCGGCGGTGACTTCCGTCTTCGCGCTAGCGGCTATTCTCTGGGCATGGCTTTACGAGAAAAAAGGCATCACACCCAGCGGTATCGTCGGTTATGCCAGTGCGACCTATTTTTGGGTTATGTTGCCGCATGTGCATCCGCAGTTCTTTTTCTTTATCCCGCTGTTCCACTCCCTGCAATATCTGCCGTTTGTGTATAAATTCAAGAAAAGCGAATTTCTGCACGAACAGCAAGCCGTCCCGCCCGAACAGAAAAGCCAACGTTTTGCAAAGCTGGCGCGTCTGGTTATGTTCGTTTTTGGCGGCTTTGCGCTCGGGGCGCTGTTCATGGATCTTGTGCCGGGCGCCATCGACAAGGCGGTCGCGGATGACTGGATACACTTCAGCCGGAATTATTTCATCGTGTGCTTCCTGCTGTTTATCAACATCCATCACTTTTTTATCGACAGCGCCTTTTGGCGTCGCGACAACAGGGATGTGCAGCAATATCTTTTCCGCGCCTGACGCGGCGCGGGTGTGAAGCCATTGACAGGACTGGGTAAAATATCATTTCACTGCTTGAGTGTGCGGTCATGTGGTATACTTAAGAATGCGGGCGGGACAGCCTCGCACGGTGCGGCTCCAGAACGGAGGATATATTCATGACCAATATTTTGACCCTGCTTTCGGGGGCCGGGCGCGGCGCGGCTCCAGCCACCGCTAAAAATCCGCAGCGCGCCATTCTCGACAATCTCGCCAAATCAGACCCTGAAAAGGCCAAGCAGGCCGAAGAGCGCATGAATGCGCTGCAAGATACCCTGCGCCAGATGCAGCAACTGCGTCAGGATCAGGACGCGGCGCGCAAAGAAGCCGCGCGCCAGAAACTTGCCCGCATCAAGGCGCAGATACAGGCGCTCAAACTTTCCGCCTCGGGCGATCCGAAGGCGAACGCCCGCCAGCTTGCCCGCCTTGCGCGTGAACTGCAGCATGCCGCGCGTGATTACAGCGGCGCGGGCGGCATGGATGCCGGTGGCGGTTTGGGCGCTGCGGTGCCATCCGGAAATGATACGGCCAAGGCCTCTGCGGGCGAAGCTACGCCCGCCGCGGCGGCTGCCGCCGGACCGAAGACAGTGGAAGGTACCGCGGATGTAGAAGAAACAGAAACATCCGCGCAGGAAAATCAGGGCGATGGCGCCGTCGCTGGCCGCGAGGAGGACAGCGAGGGTACAGACGGCAGCCCGCGCGGTACATCCGAAGAAGATCGCGCCTTCGCCGAAGAAGCGCGCCGTTTGCAGCGCCAGATCAAGCAGATGCTGCAGGAACAAAAAAACCGCCTAGCCGAAGAGGGCAAGGGCGCGGCCGGCGACGTGCAGGCTGCCGAAGCCGCCCTGCGCGAAGCGGGCCGCCAGATACAGGGGATTGAAAATCCCCTGCCGTCGATCGATATAAAAGTCTGACGCGCACGAAGGCCTGTGAGGCCGCGCCGGATGTACGGCTTTTACCGGAGGGGACAGATGAAACGCAGGGATTTTATGGCCGGCGTTGCCGCGGCGGTTTTTATGGTCTGGCCGGGCGTGGGCCGCGCGCAGCAATCCCAGCCCGAAGGCGCGGCGACCGTCAAAAACCCGTTCGATTCCAAGGAAAAACAAAAAATGAACCAGAACCTGACGCGTGAACAATGTCACGTCCTCGACGAACAGGGGACGGAGCGCCCGTTCACCAGCCCGCACCTGACCGAAAAGCGCAAAGGCGTTTTTGTCTGCGCCCGTTGCAAAACGCCGCTGTTCAAATCCGCGACCAAGTTCGACAGCGGCACCGGATGGCCGAGCTTTTACGAAGCGATCCCGGGCGTGCTGGGCACCAGCGAGGATAACAAGCTTGGCTATACCCGCATCGAATATCACTGCGCAAAATGCGGCGGGCATCAGGGTCATGTATTCAACGACGGGCCAAACCCGACGGGTTTGCGCTATTGCAACAACGGCATCACCCTTGAATTTATCCCCGACCCCGCGCCATAATGGCCGGACGTTCAACGACGATTTCATCAAAGGGTATTCATATGAAAAAAATCATTCCGCTGGCGGCGGCTTTCGCTGCTGTTCTGTTTCTGGCCGCCTGTTTCGAAGACAGTGATAAAGCGGCCGCCCAAGAAAATGCCCCCGCAGCGACGGTTGCAGAGCAAGCCGCGCAAGGCGGCACCGTTTCCGGCGCGCCGGATGCCGAAGCGGGTGTCAGCATCGCTGCGCCCTCCGCCGATGAAATTATTGAGACGCCGGAGGGGCCTGTGTCCGACGTGGCCGAAATGGACGGCGGTGAAGAAAAGCCCTTTCCCGCGGAAGAGCCCGCCGCTGTCGCCGGTGTTGGCGCGCTGACGGTGCATGAATGGCTGCTCGAAGATATCAAGGGCGGCGGCGTGATCGACCGTCTGCGCCTGACCATCCGCATCGATGCGGCAGGCAAAGTCAGTGGCCATAGCGGCTGCAACCGTTTTGGCGGGCAGGCGGAAATGAAACCGGGGCAAGACACCTCCGGCGAGATTTCTTTTGGTGCGCTGTTCTCCACGCGTATGGCCTGCATGGATGATGCGCGCAACAATCAGGAAGCCGCCTATCTGGCCGCGCTGTCCGAAGTGACCAGCTGGCGCACCGATGAAAACGGCTTGCTGCATCTGACCGATGCGAACGGCGCCGATGTGCTGCGCTTCGCCAAAGCCGAATAAATCCTGCTTGATAAACAAAAAAGCCCGGGCGTGATACCCGGGCTTTTTTGTGTGCGCGTGCGAATTAATTTTCGGTGCGGTAATTCGGCGCCTCGCGCGTGATGGTGACGTCATGCACATGGCTTTCGCGGTATCCCGCGCCCGTCATGCGGATGAATTTGGCGCGGGCCTGCATGTCCGCAATCGTCGCGCAGCCCGTATAGCCCATGGAGGCACGCAGGCCGCCGATCATCTGGTGAATAACAGCGGCGATGGGGCCTTTGTAGGGTACGCGGCCCTCGATGCCCTCGGGCACCAGTTTCTGGCTTTCCTTGACCGATCCTTGCGCGTATCTGTCGGCGCTGCCCTTGACCATCGCGCCCACGCTGCCCATGCCGCGGTATTCTTTGTAAGAACGGCCCTGATACAAAATGACTTCGCCCGGCGATTCATCCGTACCGGCGAACATGCCGCCCAGCATCACGCAATCCGCACCCGCCGCGATGGCCTTGGCCATGTCGCCGCTGCTGCGGATGCCGCCATCGGCAATGACGGGCACATCGTATTGATGCGCGACCGCCGCCACGTCCATCACCGCCGTCAGCTGCGGCACGCCGATGCCCGCCACAATGCGCGTGGTGCAGATCGACCCGGGGCCGATGCCGACTTTCAGGCAATCCGCGCCCGCATCAATCAGTGCCTTGGCGGCCTCGCCCGTGGCGATGTTTCCGGCAACGATGCGCACACGGTTATGCAGGCGGCGGATTTTGCCTACCATCTCGCCAACCGATTTCGCATGGCCATGCGCGGTATCGACAACGATTAAATCCACATCGGCCTCGACCAGCGCGGCGGCGCGCTCGAAATTGCTCTCCCCCGTGCCGATCGCGGCGGCGGCGCGCAGGCGGCCCTCGCCATCCTTGCAGGCGGTCGGGTGCAGCTGCGCTTTTTCAATGTCCTTGACGGTAATCAGGCCGATGCAGCGCTCGTTATTATCGACCACCAGCAGTTTTTCAATGCGGTGGCGGTGCAGCAGGTCTTTGGCCTTTTCCTTGTCGGTCTTGTTATACACCTTGACCAGATTTTCAGACGTCATCAGTTCGCTGATTTTCTGTTTGGGGTTTTTGGCAAAACGCACGTCGCGGTTGGTCAAAATGCCGACCAGCTTGCCGTTTTGCAGCGTGACGGGAATGCCCGAAATATTATGCGCGCGCATGGTCGACAGCGCTTCGGCCAGCGTCGCATCGGGGCGAATGGTGATGGGGTTCACGACCATGCCGCTTTCGTAGCGCTTCACGCGGCGGACTTCTTCGGCCTGCTGCTCGATGCTGAGGTTGCGGTGAATAACGCCGATGCCGCCCGCCTGCGCCAGCGCAATCGCCGCCGCGCTTTCGGTCACGGTGTCCATGGCCGCCGACAGCAGCGGGATATTCATGCCGATATCTCGCGTGATGCGCGTGGATGTATCGGCTTCATGCGGCTGGATTTCGGAGGCGCCGGGCAGCAGAAGCACGTCATCGAAGGTCAGCCCCTCCGCCCCGATTTTGCTGCGCGGGTGCGGCAGAATTTTGGGCGTGCGGGATTTGGAAACAGTTTTTTTGCCGGACGCCTTTTTCGCCGCGCCCGCTGTGGTCTTGCCCGATTTTTTCGCTGATTTCGCCATAATGCAACCCCCTGTAAACCCGATTTCCGCCGGATGACGGTTGCATGTTTTTATAGAACGGATTGCGGGGGATGTCTATTTTCTTTTTAAGGTGGTTGCACGGCTCTTTCTTTTGCCGCGCTTTTTAGAGCGGTTGCGAACTCGTCGTATTTTTCGTGAAGGGCTAAAAAAATTGTGTCATCTAGATTTTTGTAAAAACCGAAGACGTCATCATCCGACAAAACCCACCTGATTTGATTGTTGTTTAATACTGCTGATACTAGGTCTTCTGCCTGCTTGTATGTAAAGCCGCTGTAGTTAGATAGTTTTGCAATTAAGTTGTGAGTTTCTGCGAAGTTGAAGCTGGCGGAGAGCTTTTCGATTAAAAAGTCTTTCTCGCCCTCTGCTTTCAAGTCAATTTTGGGAAAGTGCTCTTTGAAAAAGGATGATAGCTGTCGGTAGAACAAGATTTTGCCGCGCTTCGCTCCTTCCCACTCTTTGTCTAAAAACTCATTAAATTTAGAATTGTTAAGTGGGCAGTAGTAGTCCTTATCATCACTAATAAAGCTTAGCTTAATCGGCCACTCTGAATAACTCGAAAGTATTTCCCAATTAACGGCATCTCCTAGCGAGCCGTTTTTTCCGGGAGGATTTCCTAGTGCAACCCTTTCTTTAGCTTTGCTAATCACCTCTGGCGTTACTGTGAGTATTTCGGCTATTTCAAATAGCTCTTTTAATAGCAAATCTGCTTTTAGCTTTTTTTCCTCTATGTCAGCTTTAATTTTTACGACTAACTGTGAATGTTTTTTATCTAAGTCATTAAGGGCTTCCTTCAGCTCTTGATATTCTGGATAGTCTTTGCTGTAGGAAGGAAACGATAATTTGATTTTTTCGTTTGTGAATGGGGAGAAGCTGCTTTTAATTTTTGTAGCGCGATTTCTGATGGTTTCATCAACTATTTGTTGTGTAACCAATAGTCTTATTTCTTTATTCTTTATAAGAACTACCAGCTTTTCCAGCTCAGTTAAGTCTTCGCTGGTTAGGTGATAGAAAGAAAGAAAAATATTGGTGTCAATAAATAAGAACATTTCTCACTCCCACTCAATCGTCTTTACTAATTTAAATAATTGATATTAAACACTTAAATTTTTGTTTGTAATAAATTTGTAGTTGCTTTTGTACATTTTTATCTCTTAACCCGCTAGACGTTTCTTATTGTTCTCGATGAAATCTTGAACTTCAGTCGGAGACATATTGTGCTTCTTTGCGTTACGAATTCCTCTAAAGAAATTCCTTAAATTTACTAATTCATCATCGCTTGCTTGACATGTTTCGCAGATGCCGCCCCACGTAACTCTTGCACAAGTGCATCTAAAGTCGACACCACGAAGCGCATCCTTCAGTTTATTTTGCGTTGTTTTAACAATTCTAGCATCGCTAAGGGTGTTGTCATGTGACGGCATAGCGCAGATTACTCTAAAAAAATCCAGCAATATGCCTCTTTCGTCATTGCTCGTTTCTTGTGTAAAGCTAGTAGTCATTGCCTTCTTCCTCAGGGTGTCAACGTGCACAGCTTTGTATACAATTGTTTTAAATGCCCATTAGCTAAGTCCAGAATTGGTTCATACATAAACGAGTTCAAGTGGATGTTCTCTGGCGTCATAAGATTGACTTGCTTCATCAAGCTGATGTTTTCATGCTCTGTAGGAAACTTTTCCTTGAACTTCTCAATCAGAACAATTGTTTGATTGCTGGTGATGCTTGCGGCAAATGTAGCATCATTTATTTTTGATATAAGAAATTCCTCTGCTTTCAAACGAATAGCGATAGAAAGAACAATTTTCTTTTCTAACTCCATAAGTTCAGCTGTTTCAGCTTTGATAGCGTTCGCCAAGTTGTAAATAAGCTCTTTAACCTTACGTTGAGGATTGGCTAATGCTAAAGTTTTCTTATCTATCAAGACCTCCTTCATGAGATCGCCCAAATCTCCGACCGTTATTGTAGCTGTGTCGTTTTTGATATGGAGAAGAGATGTTAACTTGAGTTCGCATGTTTCGTAACCACAATACTCTGCCAAGTTTCTTACAAAGGGTATTGAAGCAATGAGCATTTCATCATTGTTGAGATTTTCTTTCCAATGGATGAACGGATTCTTCTGATATTTCTCTTCCGTTAGTTTAACTGCATCATTCGATTTGATTGTGTGAAGTTTGTTTTTTCTTTCTAAGTTTAAACGACCGCTAATCGTTCTGTAAAAATCAAAGTTGTGTGTCAGAATGATTTGATAAAAATCTTTCTCATCGGAAATATCCTTTAAGTATTCAACAATTGCATACTTATTTTTGTAGTCGAAAGAGTCAGCAATATCATCGATAATGAAGAGCGTCTTTTGCTGTGCTTCTTTCCTAGCCTCGACTTCAAAAATGATATTGAGAATGTAAAGTGCTCTTTTTTCCCCATTGCTCAATACGCGTACTAAGTCACCTTCATTTACCGGGATCGACTTGCCGTTTTCACCATCTTTAAATTCAAAAGTGATATTAGGTGCTTCACTTTTTAATATTACATCTTCTTGATTTGCCATTTTGACGACAAATGGAACGGAGAATCTTTCATTGAAGATGTTTATAACGTTTATCCATTTTGTCTGCTCTAGTTTAGCGATAGCAACGATTTTTTCAATTTCGGCTTTGCCTACCTCATAGGCGTCAATCAAGTTTTTAAACGCAGCAACGTGCTTCGCAAGATATCCGACCCATAGTGTCTGCTTGAATTTGTCCAGATTGTCTAATTCATTCAAAATCAGCTTGTTCTTTTCAACGTAATCTCTGAAGTCGCGGAGGTCTTTATTCTTCGTTAGTTTTTTATCAACGTCCTCAAAAGATTTTGTGAGTGCGGGATTCTGAAGAATTTCATCCTTTTCTTTTTGAATGACTGTTTCTAATTCTGCTTCGGTCTTTACTTCCCGTCGGGCATTTTCAGAGCTGATGTAAATAGAGTGATTAGCTTTGAAAAAGCCGTTGTCTTTTAAGTTTTTGGCAATATCAGCTGCATTGTTGTGGTTGAAAATTCCCTTCTTAAAAAACGTAGAAGAACTTACGATCTGGTCGTAAGTCTTAATGTATTCTGCAAGACTAGCTTTGAAATCTTTTGTATCTAGCAACTCCAATACTTTTTCATTAAAAATTCTTTGATATTGGATTTCATCAAGTGGAGTTGATTTGTGGTCAAAAACTTCAGCTTTTATGCGAGAGAGTGCTTTGAAAAGCTCTTTCGGGTCATTCGTGAATACTTTAGCGATTTCTTCTTCAATGCCGCTTTTTAAACCTGATGAGCTTTTAAGTTCTTTAAGAAGAATCTCTTTTTTATCATCAATATCTTGATAGATTTTATCGTATTGATCCTTAAGGTCTTTATTCACAAGTAAAGTAGAAATCTTGGTAGATTTGTATTGTTGATTGTAGGGCTCTATAACAAAGACGCATTCTTTCAGAATATCTGCATTTGTGCCGTCAGTAACAACTCTTGTTGTTGTTTTGTCTTTGAAGATTCTATCTGACGATACTGTGCCATTTGCTATGTCTTGGAAGACCTGAGCAAAAGAAGACTTCATTACACCATTCGGGGCGTAGATAACGTATGAACTCTTAGTAGAAAAGTCGAAGTTGCTTACCAGCCTTTTAATGCCATAGCAGTTTTCTAATTCGACTTTTATTTTATTGTCTTGCATGGTGTAGTTTCCCGTATTAAATGAATAAGAGAAACTATCAGATTCGAGTTTTTTAAGCCAAAATTATATTAACTGAACGACTCTCTTCTGCGCATCCACATCCGCTTCAATATACCGCTGCGTCATTTGCAGCGAACTATGCCGCGCGAGCATCTGAACATCACGAATAGAGCCGCCGACCGTTGAAATCTTCTTTGCGGCAATCGTGATAAACGTCCGACGTCCAGAATGACTTGAGCAGCCTGTGAAGCCGAGACGATGATACCAATTCCAGAATAAATTAACCACCATTTGCGCAGATACAGCCCGTGCATGCACCTGTATGACCCGTCCAGACTGCTGACCTGATTTAAGCGAATTTCGGTATTCAGCCAGTGCGTCCCTCAGCTCTCTGTTCATCCAGATAACCCCGCCACTTTTCCCTTTAGACGCTACGTCTTGCAGATATATAGCGTCAGAAATCACATTAGACGCGTCACAGACCATGTCCCATGTCAGAGACGCTATTTCCTTCGCCCGCAGCCCCGCCCGTACAGACAGCAGAAAAATGACTTTGTTTCGCTGTGCATGACGCGTTGTTTGAAGAAATGCCAGTACGGCATCTTGCTGCTGTTTTGAGAGTACCTTTGCCTGCTTGCCGAGAGACATTTGCCGCGCTCCTGAATGTTATAAAAGCTGTACTGAACATGATTTTATAATCGTTCGTCAGAAGCCTCGAGCAGAAACCCGGTAAATATCCATTATTAATCAACGCGTTAAATGCGCATCGTTAGATAATCTCTCTTTTCTAATGTTTTGAGCCGCTGGGGGAATCGCCGCAAAGCTGCGTGTACTTTTATTACAAAAGCAGCTTCATATTCGCAATTATTATTTACATAACAATGCGCCCTCGGGCACTAAATACATACATGCGGCCCATCAGTCTATGAAAGTAAGCTGATCGCTTCCAAAGAAGCAGATGCTCGAACGAGAGCCTTTCCGCGAAACAGACGCAAAGTTAAGTGCCGTATGTTTAGCGAAATCATGTAGCCACACATGTCGTCCGGATTAATCCAGACGAGAAGACCAAAGAGTGAAACGGGAGCTTCGATGTCGCAGAGATGCGGTATGTCCGAAAAATTATCACTTCGATGAAGGAAACACCTTCGATCATATGTTTGTCGATGTATTGCTCCATATGATGCCGCAGTAAAGTCGGCTAGAGACAGCAGAACGGACTGCCGCTGCTCACGCTTCTTAGAAGCTATCTAGCTTATACATTGTCGAGAGATGCATTATACGCACATCCCTTGAAAACACACTTTCCTGCACAGGCAAAGTGTGTCTTCAGAAAGCAATGCCGCACACAATTATCCAGCCAAATAAAAATAACTTCAAAATAAATATATGCGAAGCATGTGCTGAAAGCACAATTTAACGAATATCCAAACAACTAGAAAGAAACCAGCACAAATGAAGCAAATAACAACCCAACAGCTTGATAGCTTACTGAAACAAAAAAGCGGACTAAAGATATACACAGCGACAATTAATGCAGCATCGTCCCCACAAGAAATTTCGCAAGCAAAGTCTAAAATTAATCCAAATACAGAGCGAACAATTATCGTTATCGAATAAAAAAAGAGCGTCTGAACTCAGACGCTCCTTTCCGCAAACAGTTTTGTCTTCACGATTTATCTAAAAACTATTCAAGCGCTTTTCTTATCCTATTAAAGTCCTGAAATTCTAGCCAGTCTGCGTTTATTGAGACAGAATACTTAAAGCCAGCTATATTATTAACAGTAACTTTGTTTGTATTATCAAAGTCTATTTTGAGCTTTATTGACTCTACATATTCTGTACGGGGAAACTCTATTTTTAAGTCTTGTCCCCTGTATATGTAGCTACCAACATCGCAGTTATTGTCAGACTTGCAATTCAGACCCCATCCTTTTTCTGGATGTCTTTTTTTGATACCGCTGACAATTTCTGGGGCTTTCTTGTCCGAGACAAAATCAAAACCTATCGCATGCAGGCGCCCAAGAGGAGAGAAGAGAAAATAACCGTTAGGTAGGCAAGTTATACTCTTAACTGACACATCAGGATTTGCTCCAATTACGGGACCTATGACCACGTGACTCCTGCGATAGAAAAGCGGTAGATATGTGGAACAAGAAAGCTTTTGTTTATGTGCAAGCTCTAACACTTCATCAGCCTGCATACCCAAATAAAACCCTCTAAAATGTAGCGTATTGAATAGTTGCGTAATTTCTGAGGGAATAGCCGAGTTTTTATCGGCGAGGATTTCTTCTATAATAGGTCTATATTTTTTTGAAATCGTGTAGGTAACACACCCGTTTTCTGTTTTTTTGTGGGCATGGCACGCGTCTTCATCTCGTTTCTCCCTTTCTATAAGCTCGCCTATCTGCATATCTTGATTTTGAGCCAAGGTGGGATTTGTTGCTGTGAGCAGCAGCGCAAGAACAAGACTTAAGAAAGTTAGTCTATGAATCAGGAGCATGTTACTCATTATCCAATGCCTCCATCTGCTGCTCAAATAGCTTTTTCTGATCTAACCTTTTCTGTACTTGCATCATACTTTTTGCTTCAGAAGCCTGCTCAAATGAAAACTCCTTAAGCGGGGTCTCTTCTGTGAAATTTTGAAAGAAGGGTTCAAATACTTTGTATCCCTCTTTCAAAAGAGCCGCATTATCGTTCATCTCTCCAATTGTTGATATGACTTGTAATATACGCTCTTGTATCAACACAAAATCTTTCCCGTTTTTTGCACGGAACTGCGCATAATATGCAGGAGCAACCTCTGTTTGACTGTCTATGAATTGCCCATGACAGATATAGATTTTATCTGCGTCAGACTGATATACCAGCCGCGCATTCTTAATCATCATGAGCTTTATGCCTGCTCTTGCGTTGTCCACATTTTCGTCAAAAAGATTGGTAACAGCGTCTGTAAAGCGTCCACATATTTTATTCGCATCAGGTGTCCCGCTCGTATTTGACGCCACATGAACATTTGAGCCAGCAGAGCCTTGTTCTTCTGCCAGACTGCCAATCATGCCGATGAACCCCGAGAAAGCGAACAGACCAATCGCGCAGAGCAGCGCTGTTCCCGCGAGCTGCTGTTTGTCGTATCCAGCTTTAAAATGCTCTTTAAAGTAGCTGACCTGGTCTTTGCCAAAGAAGAAATACCAAACAACAAAAAACAGCACATGTAGCCAGAATGTCGTTTTCGCATCCAATGTTAGAAACGCGACATAAATGATAATTGACGCAATGAGCCAGACTTTACCCTGCGTTACCTTGCCTGCCTGCTCCAATTTGGACCAGTTTTTCATCTGAAAATATGACCCGAAAATCGGAGTCAGTAGAAAGCTCAAATTTACTGCTGTTATTGGATTGTAGAGTTTCAAGCTCTGTGTAGTCGTTGAATTCTCACTCATAACGCACCTTTCGTTAAATATTACGTATAAGTGAGAATAATCACGTTTTTAAAGCTGCGCAAGAGAGCAATCATGTCTTTGTAATGAAAGACAAAGACTTAAAGAGAACCGTTGATGATGTAATCACCCAGCTTACTGAAATACGTAAAGCGAAGGGGCTTTCGCATGAGAAAGTTGCTCAAGCCGCAGGGTTAAACCGTTCAACGATTAGTCTTATCGAGAGTCGTAAAACGGAACCCACGTTTTTCAATCTGCTTAGAATAGCCAGAGCGCTTGATGTTGAGCTCAAGAAGTTGCTCTAGTCAATCGAGCAAGATTTGTCCTGCCGCGTCTTTTTTAAGATCTTTTGTTAGTTCTAATCGTATTGCATGAGATTTGATGTGTGCGTAATGATCTTCGATCATTTTCAAGCTTGTGCCGACATTTTCCGCAAGCATGAAAGCATTCGTACCGGCTAATAATCGGAACGTAATATATGTGTGACGTAGGGAATAATATGTCAGCGTTTTATTGCTCTCCGCCAAGCCTGTGTCTTTCATCAAAGCGTGCCAATGCTTGTAGTAAGCTTTTTTGTGTAACTGCTCCCCTGTCTGATTGTTAACAAACACCCAATCAGTCGGTTTCTTAAATTTAGAATATCCACGTATGCGCTCAATAATATCTCCCCGCCGACCAATGACTGTGCGGGCGCCAGTTTTTGTATCTTGTGGAACCGATATTTCAACTGGAGTTAAGCTTGATTTGACGTTGGGGGATTTGTGAATTTTTATCATGCTCCATTTCAGCTTGCGCATTTCTCCGAAGCGAAGCCCGGTATTTGCAGACAGAATTATAAAATCCCTGATGAATTGTCGTTCATCTTTTTCGCTCTCAGTTGCTTTTACTACCCAGCTCTTGAGATGCCTGTATAAAGTTTGCCATTCCTGTATATCAAACTCGTCTCTACGCTCAACTTGTGATTTTTTTACATTGAGACGAGAAAAGACCGGAAGTTGATCGTGTCTGACGAAGTTTCTAGAGATTGCAAACTTGTATAATGAGGAAATGAGCGCACGTTCATTGATAAGCGTGGCATTGCGCACATCGGGAGATTTCTGTCTGCGCCAAATGTAATATTGCTCAAAGCTACGTTTTTCGATTTTATCAAGCTTTTTGCTTGATCCCACAAACGCTAGAAACCACTTGTTCAGTGATATTCTGATAGTCGTGACACGCTCTTGCGTAATGATTTCTGCGTTCGCTTCGTCTTGCTTATGCTTCACGAAAGCATCAACAAGCTCACGTGCTGTTTTGCTGAAGACTTTATTGCCTGCTTGAATATTTCCAATCAGCTGTAAGTACGTTTTGCGTCCAATTTCTTTTGCTTCATCTAGATTCTTTGTGCGCAAAGATCGACGGAAGCATTTTCTTTCTTCTCTAATCCAGCATGACAGTGACCAGAATTTTCCACTTTTCGTCGTGCGATAGATTTGCGCTGCGCCGTCCAGTATTTCGTAGCTGTCTGTAATGCGATGACTATCTTTGAGTTCTGCTGTATTTGCAGTGCTTTTCTTGCGCTTCTGCGTCTCTCTGGACGCATTGTTCTCAATAGTCTTGTTTCTTTGTCGCATTTTCACATTTCACAAAAGTTATGCTCTTGAAAAACAAGCTTCTTTGTAAGAAGTTTGTAGTTCAGATGTGCGACATCATATCATTTAATATCAATTAGTTAAACGTATTTTTCTTAAAAAGAACTATTCCCACTCAATCGTCCCGGGCGGTTTGGAGGTGATGTCGTAGACCACGCGGTTGATGCCGCGGACTTCGTTCACGATACGCGTGGCGACATGGCCAAGGAAATCGTGGGGGAGGGGGGCGTAGTCCGCGGTCATACCGTCGATGGAGGTGACAGCACGCAGCGCGAGCACGTGGTCGTAGGTGCGGCCATCGCCCATGACGCCGACGGTTTTCACGGGCAGCAGCACGGCGAAGGCCTGCCATGTCTCGCGGTAGAGTTTTTTGTCATGCAGCTCGCCGATGAAAATCGCATCGGCCGCGCGCAGAATGTCCAGCTTTTCGCGGGTGATATCCCCCGGAATGCGGATGGCGAGGCCGGGGCCCGGAAAGGGGTGGCGTTCGATAAATTTATCCGGCACGCCGAGCGCACGGCCAAGCGCCCGCACTTCGTCCTTGAACAGCATGCGCAGCGGCTCGACCAGTTTGAACTGCAAATCTTCGGGCAATCCGCCGACATTGTGGTGGGATTTGATGGTGACGCTCGGCCCGCCCGCAAAGGATACGCTTTCGATGACATCGGGATAGAGCGTGCCCTGCGCGAGGAATTCGGCGGGGCCGGCTTTTTTCTTGGCCTCTTCAAAAACGTCGATGAAGGTTTTGCCGATAATCTTGCGTTTTTGTTCGGGGTCGGTGACGCCCGCAAGGCGGGAGAGAAAAAGATCCTCCGCATTTTCATGCACCAGCGGGATGTTGAAATGATCGCGGAACAGCGAAACCACTTCGGCGGCTTCGTTCTGGCGCATCAACCCCGTATCGACGAAAACGCAGGTCAGCTGGTCGCCGATGGCGGCATGGAGCAGCGCGGCGACGACGGTGGAATCAACGCCCCCCGATACGCCGCAAATCACACGGCCCGTGCCCACCTGCGCGCGCAGGCTTTCGATGATTTCGTCGCGGAAATGCGCCATGCTCCAATCCGCCTTGCAGCCTGCGATATCAATGACGAAATTGCGTAGCAGGCGCGCGCCTTCGGGGGTGTGGGCGACTTCGGGATGAAATTGCACGCCGTAAAGCCCGCGCGCGGGGTTCGCGACGGCGGCATGTGGGCAGCTGTCACTGGCCGCAATCGTTTCGAACCCTGCGGGCAGGGTTTTGACGCTGTCGCCGTGGCTCATCCACACCTCGGCGCGGCTGCCGTCGCCCATACCGGCGAGGAGTTTTGCACTTTCGGTGCGGATAAAGGCGCGGCCAAACTCGCGTTTGTCAGACGCCGCGACGCTGCCGCCCAGCTGCGCGCACATGGTTTGCAGGCCGTAGCAAATGCCCAGCACGGGCACGCCCATATCAAAAACCTCGATGGGGGCGCGCGGGGAGAGGGCTTCGGTGACCGAGGCGGGGCCGCCCGACAGAATAATCGCCTTGGGCGCGAGGGCGCGGATATCGGCAATCGGGGTATTGAAGGGCTTGAGCACCGCATAAACCCCGGCCTCCCGCACGCGCCTTGCAATCAGCTGCGTCACCTGCGAGCCGAAATCGAGAATAAGCACCGTGTCATGCGGCGCGGCGGCGGGGGCGGCGGAATGGGGGCGGGGGGCGGCATGGGTCATGGCGGTTTTCCCTGATGTCGGTTGCGGCGGTGAATCGGCCTTGGGGCTTCTTTTCGTTTTATCATCCGCCGCGGCGGCTTGTCAGCGGTTAAGTCCTTGTTTTCCTGCCGTGGTTTGACGGTTTGGGGCGGGGGTGACAAAATGGCTTGTGGCGGGATTGGATTCTGGTTAGTCTCCGCCCCTTCAAGTATTCATAATGATTTAAAAAGGAACCGCCGATGTCCACGCGCAAGGTTGATATCCACCGTGTTGAAGGCACGCCCCATGACGAAGCCAAAGGCTATCTGGAGATGAAAGACCCGAGCGTCATCCGCGAAAAGGATGGCGGCTATCTGATGTATTGCAGCCTCGGCACCTCGACGACGCAGCAGTGGGTGGTCGGACGTTTCCGCGCCGCGCATCCGGCGGGCCCGTGGCAGGAATTGCCCTGCGCCAAAATCGAGGGCGTGGAGGGACGCGAGGTCTGCGCCCCCGCCATGATGCTGGCGGAAAAAGACGGCAAGCCGCTGTACCAGATGTATGTGCAAACCACCTGCTTCCATCCGGGCGGCGTGATTGCGCTGGCGACATCCACGGACGGCGAACATTTTACCGGCGCGGCAGAACCTGCCGCGAAGCCCGATGACCTGAAGCCCGAAGACCGCGCGAATGTCATGAGCCTTTATGACGTCGGCATGTCCGATATGGATATGAACGGCAAAACCTATGAATGCATGGTCTATTCCGGCTATCGCCGCGTCGGCTGCGGTGATGTGTACATGAGCCTGCGCGAAAAACCCGAAGCAGGCGCGCAAACGCCGTGGAGCGTCCCGACGCTGATTTTGAAGCAGGAAGATGTGCCCTTCCACAACCGCCCCGACAAAGACAATTTCGAATGGGGCCTTGAAGGCGTGAAGATTGATAAACTGGCCGATGGCGCGTTTTTGATGACGGGCGTCTGCTTCCTTGATTTGCCGAACGAGGCGCGCGGCACGCGCCAGCGCGTATTCTTCGCCGCCGCCGACAAACCCGAAGGCCCGTGGGTGCCCATGCGCACGCCGGTCGAGCCGACGGCCTATCCCGAAGGCACTGGCGAGAACGGCCACCCCGATACCATCGACCTTGGCGAAAAACTGGGGCTTTTGTATCAGGAACGCGCGGGCGAGGGAAAACCGTGGCATCTGCGCTATACCGAATACAGCAAGCAGGAACTGGTGGCCGAAATCCGCCAGCATCTGGGCGCGGCGCGTCAGGCCGCACCCGTACGCAGCGCATCGCCCAAGCCTTAATCTTGACATAAGCCCTTCAGCAGGGGGCTGGCCGCGCGTGCGGCGGCTTTGCTATGATGTCTGCGGTTTTAATCGCGGCAGACAGGCAGGGTTTTATGACGGTATTCCTCGCACGCGGACAGACGCGCCGTATGGTATTCAACGGGCCGATGCGCTCCGGCCTTGTGCTTGACTCACGTGCGCTGCTAACGCAGGGCTATGGGCCGTTCCAGCAAAAACTGCTGGCCACGCTGCGCGAGATTTTCAGCGGTGAATGGTTTGCGCCCGAAGCCGCCGCGCGCGACTCCGGCATGAAAATCGATATCGATACGCGCCGCGGCACCACGCTGCTGCCGGAATATTTCGTCGCCCGCCGTCTGGAGGGGGATGCGCTGGCAGGGGTGCTGTCGGAATACGGTCTTGATGCCCAGACGTGGCCGCGCCGCGAGGGCCGCGTCGAGCGTGAAGACGGATATTTCACCCTGCGCCGTCTGGATATCCATATGTATGACCTTGGTTACGGCTCCGCCGTTTTCGAAGGCGAAGTGACGGCGGCGCGTGACCTGACGCTCGGCGAATACCGCGATTTGTGTGAACGTCTCAGTTCGGTGCTGAACGGCTACAGCGGTCTTTTCAGCGGCATGTTTGAAAAAGTCGCGAAAGCTGTGCCCGCAAATCTTCTGCTGTTCAATTTTCATGGCGCACAGCAAAAAGAAGAATTCTGGCGCCGCGTCAGCTTCGGGCATGATATCGGCACGCTGTTCTGGGTGCACCGCGTATTCACCATTGAATGTGCGGGCGGGAATGAATTTAAGGTGCTGCGTGACGCCTGCCGCGCGCTGGTGTATAGCGAACAGGCGGAAAAGCTTGAAGACGCATCGATTGCGCCTGATATCGCCTTTTACCCGGGCAGCGGCAACTCGGCGGTTATCTATACGCCCGCGCAGGCCGCACAGGCGGATATTCTGACGTCGATGATACGTGTGCAAAACGTATTTTATGTGACGGCGGAAGATATCGACCGCGATTTGTTTTTTCTGGCCAACGAACTGGATCGCCGCAAGCATACACAGGACATGCGCCTTCTGGAGCGTCAGTCGCGCATTATCGTCGAATACCAGTCGAAAATATCCCTGTTCAATGCCGTCTATGATGATTTCGACAACCATCTGGACCCGCAGTCGCTCAGGGTCTGGCATGCGCTCGAATCCGCATGGGCGACGCGCGACCGTTTCCGCAATTTGATGGCCAAGCTTGATATGATTGACAAAATCTACCATCGCATCATGGAAAGTTTGTCGCACCTCTATGACAAAAGGCTGGGAACTTTTGTGCTGGCTTTCACGTTAATCAGTACGTTGTCCGTGATTGTTGACACCGTTGACTTTACGCAGGGTGGCGATTTGCAGGCGCCCAGCGTGCTTCGGCTGAGCGTGCTGTTCGCCATGGCGGCGGTCGTTCTGTTTTTGGCAATCCGGCTGATGAAGTCGCGTGAATAATAAAGGCGCTTTGCCTTCGGGCAGTTTCCGCTTGCTTGCGGCAAAGTCAGGCTTTTATAATCCGCGCATCATTTATTTTTAACGCGGGGCATCCGCTGCGGTGCCGTATTCGGGAGAGTAAACATGAAAAAAACAATCATCGCGATGGCTTTTATGTCCTGCCTGGCCTTGATCGGATGCGGTGGCGAAGCCTCCGCGGATGCCGAAGTCGAACAGGTCATGTCGGCTTACTACGATAAACCTCTTTGCGCCCAGTTCGTCGGCCAGCCCCCGTTTACGATTTATATCGAAAGCCCGACGGGCGGCGACCAGCAGGCCGTACCTGCGGCCATTTTGGTGGATGCGGGCATTCTTGTAAAAACCAGCGAGAAAAAGCAGGGCCCGGCGCATACCATGGCGACTTTCGATGCCACGGAAAAAGGTGCGAAAATCATTCAGGGCAGAAATATCTGCTACGGCAAATCCAGTGTCGCAAAAGTTCTCGAAGCCGGTCCGGTTGAAAAATCCATGGGAACCGACGTGCGCCGCGTAAAAGTGCTGGTGTCCTACGAAATCACCGAAGAGTGGGCTAAAAACCCTGCGCTGGCTTATCTGGTAATGTCCGGCGAACATGAAATGAGCCATGTGCTGATGAAAGAAGGCAGCGCATGGGTGGTGGCGCACTAACCATCGCCTGCCCGTCAAAAAAACCCGGCCGCTGTGCCGGGTTTTTTTGTATGCTGCGGATAGGGGGGCGCTGTGAAAAAAAACTATCCAAGGATTGTCGTCATCGGTGCGACCGGATCGGGCAAAACGACCTTCGGCCACGCGCTGGCACAGCAGGGCGGATATATGTTGACCGACCTTGACGATCTTTACTGGCTGCCCGGCTGGCAACCGCGTGCGGCCGAGGATTTTTATGCCCGTGCCGTGGCGGCGGCCGCCGCCGACCGATGGGTGATTTGCGGAAATTATTCGGCGGTCCGCCCCGCCGTCTGGCCGCGGGCCGCCGCGATTGTGTGGCTGGACTATCCGTTTACGCTGGTTTTCTGGCGGTTATTGACGCGTTCTGTGCGCCGCATCGTGGATAAAAAGAAAATTTGCAACGGCAATACCGACACGCTGCGCAATTTTCTATCCAAAAACAGTATCATGTTGTGGTTGCTGCGTAGTTACTGGAAGCGCCGCCGCGATTACGCAGCGATATTCGCCGACGCTGGACTTTATCCGGATGCCGACTATATCCGTCTTACATCCCCTGCCGCCGCAGAAAAATGGCTGCGCGATTTACAGGCAGCGGGTTAGAATAATCCGATTTTCATCCCTACCGGAGTTTTGACATGACTGCCGCTGCTGCCCCTGTTTCGCTGTTTACCCCCCTGACGCTGCGCGGGGTGACGTTTCGCAACCGTATCGGCGTATCGCCGATGTGCCAGTATTCCGCCACAGACGGTATGGTCAACGACTGGCATCTGACCCACCTGGGCGCGCGCGCGGCCGGCGGGGCGGGGCTTGTGATTATGGAGGCAACGGGTGTCGTTCCCGAAGGCCGCATCACGCCCGGCTGCACAGGTATCTGGAGCGATGCGCATGCCGAAGCCATGAAGCGCATCACGGATTTTATCGCATCGCAGGGCGCGGTTGCGGGCATACAGATCGCCCATGCCGGACGCAAGGCATCCTGCGATCTGCCGTGGCGCGGTGGCAATCCGCTGGCGGCAGCGGATGGCGGCTGGCAGACGGTGGCGCCCTCGGCTCTCCCGTTTCAGGACGGCCATCCTGTGCCCAAAGAAATGACCCTCGACGATATCCGCCGCACGCAGGATGCTTTCGTGGCGGCGGCGCGCCGCGCCGTCGGGGCGGGTTTCAAGTTTATTGAACTGCATGGCGCGCATGGATATTTGATGCATGAGTTTTTCTCACCGCTCAGCAATCGCCGCAGCGATGCGTATGGCGGCAGCTTTGAAAACCGTGCGCGTTTTATCCTCGAAACCGCGCGGGCGGTGCGCGCGGAAATACCGGCGGATGTCGTGCTGGCTGCGCGCCTCAGCTGTTCCGACTGGACGGATGGCGGCGTGACGATTGATGATAGCGTTGCGCTGGCAAGTGCGCTGTCGCAGGCGGGCGTGGATATGATTGATTGTTCTTCGGGCGGCAACGTGCCTGATGCCAAGATCCCTGCGGGCCCCGGATATCAGGTGCCCTTCGCCGCGCAAATCCGCCGCGATGCGGGCGTGCCGACCGCTGCCGTCGGCATGATTGCGGAGGCGCGTCAGGCGGACGAGATTATCCGCAAGGGCGAGGCGGATATCGCCTTGCTGGCGCGGGCCTTTTTGCGCGACCCTTACTGGGCCGTGCATGCCGCTGTCGAGCTTGGAGCCGAAGCGGACATCCCGCCGCAGTATCTGCGCGGGTATCATCTCAGCCGCACGGCGGCCCCTGCCAAGAAGGCGGGTTGAAGCGCGATGGTTTCCCTGCGCCAGATGACGGTGGATGACTGGGCGCTGCTGCGCGATATCCGTCTTCTGGCGCTATCGACGGATCCGCATGTCTTCGGTTCAAACTTTGAAAAAGAAAACGGCTACGATGCCGACGTCTGGCGCAGCTGGCTGGAGGATGCAGATGTGGCCATCTTCGGCCTGTTTGACGATTCAGGGGCGGTCGCGGGCATGACGGCGATTGCCCTGCGCCGCGACGATGATACGCGCAGCACGGCGAAGCTTTGGGGATCGTGGTTGCGTCCGGATTTACGCGGGCAAGGGCTGTCGGCGTTATTATACCGTGCGCGTATCGACTGGGCGCGCCGCCACCCATCGGTGCAAAAAATCATCGTGTCGCACCGTGCGTCCAATACAGCCTCCATGAAGGCAAACCAGAAACATGGATTTATTTTCACGCACCGCGCGCCGCATGTCTGGCCGGACGGCGCGGCGGAAGACCAGCTTTTTTACGAACTGGCTGTAAAATAGATTCTCAGGGTGATTTTTTATCGGTACCGCCGGCGGGCGCAGCCTCGCGCGGCTTGAAGGGCAGCAGGGGCTGGATTTTCTGACCGATGAGCATGGTCTGCATCCCCCGCCGTACCGTGGCGCGGATTTCCCAATCACCATTGTCCGGAAGGGTAACGCCGCGCGCAACGAAGCGGCCGGGCTCTTCTTCGCTGAAACCGATACCCGGCAAAATCTGTTTGTCGTCGCTGGCAAGGACGATGGCGGCCGTGAAGTAATCCACGGGCAGAAGGTTATCGTTCAGATCCGTCGCTGTGATGACGATATCGGGGTTGGGTGTATCGGCTTTTTCAATATGCGCCATCGTGCGCCAGTTGAGAGGCTTGAGATCCAATTCCGACGGCGTTGCAGATGTGACAGTCGTCGTGGATGAAAAAACGCTGGGCTGGTCACCGTATTTTGCGGGTAGCGCGGCGGTTTCTTCAAAGACCTGGCGTTCCGGGAATTCTTCGGGCAGGATAAAAAAAGCAACATACGCTCCGGCGAGGGTCAGCAAAAGCCCGACGACCAGCAATGTGCGGACCAGAAATCCGATCAGGCCGCCTGATTGTTTGTTTGTACCGGACATCTTCACCATCCTGTGACACGTCTTTTATGATAGGCGCGGCGCGGGGATTGTCAAAAGCAATTCGCCTGCGTTAAAACCATTTCAACTTTCTGAAAATATACAGCTGTACAAAGGCAACGCAGAGGCTGATGCCGCAGACGGCCTGAAAGGCATAGGGCTTTGTGGCTGCCGGAATACCCTCGACGTTCATACCCAGAAGGCCGGTGATATAGGTCAGCGGCATGAAAATCACGGTAATCATCGACAGCAGGTAAATGTTGCGATTCAGACGGGCGGACATCGCGCTGTAAATCTCGTCCTGTAAAATCTGGCTGCGCTCGCGCAGGGCGTCGAGCTCTTCGAGGAAGCGCGTCAGGCGGTCAAGACTGTCGTGAAGTGACCATTTGTCGGACGGCGATAGCCATAGCTGGTCGGTTTTTTGCAGGCGGCTGACGACGTCGCGCAGCGGCGACAGGTGACGGCGGAACAGCGTCGCCTGTTTGCGCACCGACGCCAGATCGCCGCGCAGCGTCGGCGTGGGCTGGTCGGCGGAAATATCCTCGAGCGCGTCGATGGTGTCTTCAAGGCTGTTGATGGTCGGCTCGATACCGTCGTCGATACACATGCACAGCATCGAAATGAATTCGCCGATTTTGCGCGGGCCGCGGTGTTGCTTCATGCGCTCGTCGAGATCGGAAATCGCGCGGGCCTTGCGGCGGCTGATGGTGATGATGCGGTGGCCGCTCATCCACAGGCGGATGGACACAAGGTCTTCCGGCTCCGGCCCGGGATTGTGGTTGATGCCGCGCAAAATCAGCAGCGTGCCCTGTTCGGCCTCTTCAAGGCGCGGACGGGTTTCCTCGGCCAGCATGGATTTGACCAGCAGCGGCTCCAGCCCGATATCGTCACGCAGGAATTTTTTGGCATCGCCATGACGTCCGTTCAGGTGGATCCAGACAGGCGTTTCCGTCTCGCCAAGCGCGCTTTGCAGGTCGCAGGCCACCGCGCCGCCTTTGCCGTCCAGACGGTAGCAATGCAGCAGGAAATGGCTGGGGGCTGGGTTTGTGCGGGTGTCGTCCATGCGCGAAAATCCGGCGGGTTGTTTTATACCCCAAGTATGGCTTTTTTCACGCGGCTTGAAAACCCCGCGGGGCAGGGGCACACTGGCAGCATGTTTTTTGACGAAAGGTCTTCCTATATGACAACAGGCGATGGCGGGATTGTGATCCGCAAAGCGGCTATCGATGATCTGCCTGCGCTTGAAGGCATCGCGCGCGGGATGGGGCAGGTGCATGAGACGGGATATTTCGCCCGCTGCCTGCAGGAACAGGCGCAAGGACGCCGGCAGATTTTTCTGGCGCTCGAGGGCGCAGCGGGGGCGGCGGCCGGCTATGTCCAGCTCAATGATTACCCTCTTTATGCGCCTTTCCGCCGCTTCGGGATGCCGGAAATTCAGGACCTCAACGTCCTGCCCGATTACCGCCAGCGCGGTATCGGCGCGCGGCTGGTTGCCTATTGCGAAGAGGTTGCGCGCGCGGCGGGCAAAGCCGACATCGCGATCAGTGTCGGCCTGCATGCGTCCTTCGGGGCGGCGCAGCGGCTTTATGTCCGCGCGGGCTATGTGCCGGACGGCGCGGGTATCGCCTATGACGATGTGCCGGTGCGCGCGGGTGAAATGCGGCCCATCGACGACAATCTGACCCTGAAAATGACCAAATCCCTCGTCTGAACTATACGGCGGCAAGTTGAGCGGCGTTCAAAAGCCGTGTCCTGCCGCTGTATGCCGCGGAAAGCCGAGAAAAAACATAAATTAACCAAATCTTAACGTATTTAAGATGTAATCCCGTACCGTGATTTATTTTACGAAATATTTTTGAACGACTCACTAAACGGGGGAATTTAATCATGACTGTCAAAGAACATCTGCTTTTAATGCCGCACAGGCTTTGCGAAACCCGCGCGGGTAATCTGGCGCATACCATCGGGCGGATTGTGTTCCGGCCCGGACGTCCCATGCTGGTCGAGCATCTGGGCGGGCTTTATCTGGAACATGATTTGCTGACCGGCGGGGTCATGACGCCCGGCTATGGCGATGAATACAATATCATTCATATGTTCGAAGCCGATCGCGCCTGCTGCATGGCGGATACCTGCCGCGGGCGGCGTCCTGTGGGCTGGCGGCGCGGGCGGGTGTAAATCCGTCTGCCGCCTTTGGCGTTGTCTGCGCTAGAATGGCAGCGGCAGGAAAAAGGGCAGGCGCGTGACAGACGACGACAGCGAACATCAGACAGACGACGAAGGCATCGCCCTGACGCCCGAGCTTTTGCTCGGCGCCTATGCGGCCGGCGTTTTTCCGATGGCGGAGGGGCGTCACGCCGAAGGCATCGGCTGGTACGACCCGCCGCAGCGGGGCATTTTACCGCTGGATGCGCTGCATATCCCCGCGCGTTTGCGCCGCACGGTGCGCGCCCGCATATACGACGTCACGTTCAACCGCGATTTTGGCGCGGTCATCCGCGCCTGCGCCGATGCGCGGCGCGAAACCTGGATCAATGATACGATTATCGACCTTTATGAGCAGACCCACCGCAAGGGCTTTGCGCACAGTGTCGAGGTGCGTGATGCGAAAACCGGCGAGATTGTCGGCGGGCTTTACGGTATCGCTCTCGGCGGCGCGTTTTTCGGCGAGAGTATGTTTTCCCGCGCCCGCGATGCCGGCAAGGTCGGTTTAGTGCATCTGGCGGCGCGTCTGCGCGCGCGCGGATTTGTGCTGTGGGATGCGCAGTTCGTGAACAGTCATCTGCTGCAATTCGGCTGCATCGAAATTCCGCGCACGGAATATCACCGCCGTTTGCAGGCGGCGCTGGCGCGTATCGATGTCAGATTTATGCGTTATTCGGCGGCAGGCGTTTCCGCGGCGTCATCGGGCGCGGCTTCGGACGAGAAGGTTTCCGATTTCGCCGACGTGACCGATTTTTTGCAGTCAATCACCCAAACGTCATAAACGGGATGGTCCATCGCCGACAGGGCGGGGTTGGATGAAAACATCCAGCCGCTGAATACCCATTTGGATTGATCTTCGTGGGGCTTGCGCTCCCAGATTTGCAAAAAGGCGGCGGCTTCGGGCTCCCCCACCGGCGGGGATTTGCGGCAGGCGCGCACCTTGATGAACAGCGATTTGCCGAACTGCACCGTTTTGTCGACCGGAATGTCAAAGGTATGCGTGCGGGCCGACAGTTTGTCGATACTGCGCACGACCACGACGTTCATATCCTCCATCTCGCGCGCCGCTGCGGGCGATGCGGATATCACCGCGCCGAAAAGGCAGAGCAGGCTAAAGAGGACAGGGCGAAATGTCACAGTGCGTTCTTTCCGGCCTTACGGGTGATGGGGCGCGGTGTCTGCGGGGGCGGCGTCGCTGCCTTTTTTATCGTCCTTGGTCAGGCTGAAAATCACCTGCCCCAAAAGCTGTTCCAGCCCCGGCGTCGATTGGGTGTATTCAATGAAATCGCCACCGGCGAGCATTTCCTCGTCCGCGCCCGGCTCCAGCGTCATGAATTTGCCGTCGAGCAGGCCTGCGCTGGCAATGACCGCCGCCGTATCGCGCGGCAGCTTGACGTTGTTGTCGATGTTGAGACGCACTTCAGCCTGATAGGTTTCGGGATCGAGCGAGAAGCCGGTCACGCGGCCGATTTTGACGCCGCTGACCTTGACGGCGCTGCCGCTTTCAAGACCGTCAATTTTGCTGAAACGTGCTTTCAGCTCATACCCGTCCTTGTTGCCGATTTGCGCGGTCGTGTGAAAGAAAAAGGCGAAGCCGGCAGCAACGGCCAGTACCAATGCGCCCATGGCGGTTTCGACAATATTTCTTTGCATATCAATCTCCGTATTTTTTATCGCGGGTGGTTGTTGGTTTTATTCGGGCGGTTGCCATGCGCTGTAATCGGCGGTGCTGGTGGCGCGCTGGCCCCCCATCAGGGCGTGGCCCGGCGGGCGATAGGCCTGTTCGGTGCCGGTCTGGTTGGGCAGGTGCGGCTTTTGCCATTCCTTGCGGTATTTGTTATCGGCCGCAGGCACGGCGTCCGTCTGGTGATGCAGCCAGCCATGCCATTCGGCGGGCACCAGCGAGGCTTCGGCTTTGTCTTTGTAAATCACCCAGCGGCGTTCGCGTTTGGTGCCTTTGCGCGGTTTGCCACGGTAATAGACGTTACCCAGATGATCCTGACCGACCTTCTGGCCGCGCATCAGGGTGTGGATCAGCATCTGCACGTTGGTGAGGACGCCAAATATGGAAAGTTTTGCCATGCTTTGCTCGCTTCGCCGGATGTCGGCTGTTTCTGTGCCGGAATCCGGCCACTTGATCGCCCCCCAATATGCGGCATCACGGTAAAAGCGCAATGATTTTCTGTGTTTTTTGTATGCGCGGGTGCCCAAATCGCCGCTTGAAGCCGCCGTATGGCCTGTGCCACAGTGGCGCTGCTTCCGCATAGAGCAGAAGAACACCTTTTATTTTACAGAAGGCAATCGTTTGCGTTTCGAACGCCGATATACCGCAGAAGGGGCCGACCCCTTCGACAGCCTGCGCTGGCAGACCCTGACGGATGCCGATGGCGAGGCTTTCCGTTTGCCCGCCGGCTGGGGCGCCGCCGCGCTGGAGGCGCTGCGCGGTGCCGGCGTTTTTGCCCTGCGCCCGCCGGTATCCGCGCTGCGCCCGCAGGCCGAAGGCGGCGTGCCCGAATGGCTGCGCGCCCATCAGGCGGAGGGGGCGCATGACCCCATCCCCGAAAACGATATGCGCGACGTGCTGCGCCGTGTGGCAGGCGGCCTCTGCCATTCTGCCTACCGCGCCGGATTGTTCGACGATGATCGCGATGCGCGCATTTTTTTCGACGAGCTGTGCCATGTGATGCTGCACAGAATCGCGCTGCCCGAATTGCCGCTGTTGGCGGTGGCTGGTCTTGGCTGGGCTTATGGCCCCGCCTATGTCCGCGCCTATGTACCGTCGGAGCGTATCGCACCGCTGCCCGCCGCTTTCGATGCGCCTGCCGTGCCGCATGCGGTGCTGGCCGTCACGCCGGAGATGCCGGTTAAAGACATCGCGCGCCGTCTGCGTATTCATGCCGATATCCGCGCGCTCGACAATGCCGCGACGCTCACCGCCGTGCTGCCCGCCGAACATGCTGAAGCGCTCGCCGTCATTGCCGCGCAGAACGAAGATGAAATCGATACGCTCGCGCGCCAGCTGGGCCGCACCCTGATGCAGCAGGCGGCCGATGCTGTCATCGAAGCCTGCGACCGCAGCGCCCTGCGCGGGTTTGATACGGCTTTCAATGGCAAACTGTCGCGCGCGGTCAAGGATATGCGTGCGGGCGGCGTGCCCGAAACGCTGCTGCGCCGTGCGATTGATTTCGCCCAGCAAGGCGGCGAGGCACTGGCGCTGCGCGAAGAAAACGATATCGATACCCCCGCGACGCCGCCGGTGCAGGTGGTCCTGTCAGTGCCCGACGAATTCATCGAAACCGCCCTGACCGGCCACGGGTTTTTGCTGCGCGAAGCGGGGGAGGCGGTGCGCCATGCCGATGCCGATGCGCTGTGGTCGAGCCTTGGCGAAGCGCTCTGGACATCGGGTCAGCCGCAATTCTTTTTCCGCGACAGCGCCGCCGCGCCTTATGGTGCCGCCGCCGGGCCGTGGGCGCCCGCGCAGATGGCCGCGGCGCAGGCGCTGGTTTCCGCCGCAGGGGTCGAAGCCCCCGGCGCAACCCTGAACCTCTCCGCTCTTGCAGCGCAGGCCGAAGGCGTTTTGATCGACCATGACAAAACCGTTCAGGCCGTGCGTGTGATGGTGGCGGCGCTGGATGCGGCGCTTGAGCTGCCGGGATTGTCTGCGGCCACGCGCGCCCGCCGTCCGCTGGTGATGGGCTGCAGCGGGCTTGCGGGGATATTGATGTCGGCGGGCGTTGCCTATGACAGCGATGCTGCGCGCACGCTGGGCGCACAGGTGACGGCGCTGCTGTCGGGCGCGGCGCAGCTCGCCTCCGCCGAAATGGCGGACCGTCTGGGCGCCTATGACGATTATGCGGCGGAATCGCGCGAACGTCTTTCCGCCCTGCGCCGCCGGATGGAGGCGCTGGACGGCGCGCGCGGCGCGGCCAAGGGTGTGATGCGCCGCCTGCCGGTTTTGAATGCGGCATTGTCCCCCGATAAAAACATGGAAACCGTGCTGCGCGACGTGTGGCAGCGTGCCTATGCGATTGGCAAGGAACAAGGTTTCCGCCATGCGCATCTGACGGGTTTTGCAACGCCCCTCGAGATGCAGGCTTTGCTTGGGGTCACCTGCCGCGATATCGCGCCCGAAGCGGCCTGCGTGCGGTTCGAAGGATTCTTTGGCGATGGCGCCGATGGCACGGCGCTGCTGTATGGCAAAAAACTCAATCCTGCCGTGCCGCGCGCGCTGAAACGCCTCGGCTATACCGCCCGCCAGATAGATGACATCCATGCCTATGTCGTCGGCCATGGTACGCTTCTGGATGCGCCGGTCATCGACCACCGCGCGCTGAAAGCCAAGGGCATGTCGCAGGACATGATTGCTGCGGCCGAAACGCAGCTCGCCGCCGCGCAGGATTTGCGCTACGTGTTCAACCGCTGGACGCTGGGCGCGGGTGTCGAAGAGTTACCTGTCGGCGATGCCGAAGATATTCTCGCGGCGCTTGGTTTTTCCGATGACGATATCGACGCCGCCAGCTTGCATGCCTGCGGCGCGATGACCCTCGAAGGGGCGCCGCATCTGCTGCCGGAACATCTGGATGTGTTTGATTGCTTCATGCCCTCGGGCCTTGGCATTCGCCGCGTCGGGGCGGAGGCGCAAATCGCCATGCAGGCGGCGGTGGAGCCGTTCCTGTGCGGTGCTGTGCATGCGACGCTGGTGCTGGACCACCACGCCGGTATCGAAGACATGCAAAAGCTGGTGCTGATGGCATGGGAACGCGGCGTCAAACGCTTCGCCCTCTGGCGTGATGGCGCATCGCTGCTGCACAGTGCCGCGACGCTGCCGCAAAAATGGGAAACCTCCCTGTTTGCCGAAGAAGAGCAAGAACGCGGTATCCGCACGCCTGCGCCGCGCAAACGCCGCAGCGCCCGTTCCTGAACGGCAGAGATTTCAAAACGAACGAATAGTTTCCCTGCCGTGCGCCGTGGTTTAGCGCGCCGTGATTTTTATGATTTAGGCGTATCCGGCGACGGCGGTCTGCGGCGCAGGGTACGCGGCAGCGACAGTGTCGGGATATCACGCGCCGATCCTTCGACAATCGGGGCGATGAAGGCTTTTTGTTGTTGCGCGGCGGCCGCGGCGATAGCGGCTTCGATTTTTTGCGCAATAGCTGCGTGCCCTGCGGCGCGCGCAGCGGAGGCCGCATCTTCGCCCTGATTGTTTTGCGCCGACATATCCACGCGGTGGCGCAGCAGCAGGCGCACGGTTTTCGCATGGCCTTCGCGCGCGGCGATGATCAGCGGGGTGTCGTTATTGGTATGGCGCGCGTTTTTATGCGCGCCGCGGCGGATGAGGTCGGTGATTTTTTCATCCTCGCCAAATTCGGCGGCGCGCAGCAGCGCCTGATCCAGCATCTGCGGGGTCGGTTTGTTGTCGTTGGCGGCGGCAGCGTTAAAAACGGCTCCGAAATCCAGCATGTCTTGTTCCTTCCGGGCGGACGGGATTCGCCGCTGTTGGGGCTGCCCACACTATAAAGCCTCTCCGGAAACAATGCAAAAATATGAAAAACAAAAGGGGCGCGGGGCCTTGCACGGGTATTTTCTCTAAAATTTCCCATTTTTATCAATAATTTAAATAAAATCGCTGCCCGCTAGCCAATCTTTAACCGCTGTTAGGATATCATTAATAAAGATATGACATTCTGTAGCTGTTACCAGAATCGGCCACAGAAAAAGGAGACCGGACATGGGTAAAGAAGGCAAATACTTCCCCGAAAGCGATGCGTGGGCCGCCACCATGCCGGATATTCGCGGTGACTTCAAAGAAGCCTTCCCGCGCCGTGCCGCCGCTGCCGAAACGCAGGTGGATGCCGAATACAAGAAATTCGCGAAGCTGGACCTCAGCAACGCTTTTTAAAAAAGACCCGCGAAGCGGGCTCACAACATCACATAATATAATTCGATGAACAAAAAGCCGCGCGTTTGACCATGCGGCTTTTTGCTATCTGCGCGGCGCGGCTTGCGCGCGGCGGCAAGCTTCTTTAGTCTTGTGGCACATCATTATATCCAACCGCCGCACAAGGAGTTTTCGTCATGTCCGCTGCCGCCATTCAGGAACGTTTGCAATCTCTCGGCGTGACGCTGCCGACGCCCGCGGCGCCTGTCGCGAATTACGTGCCCTTCGTTATTTCGGGCAAGACGCTTTATGTGTCGGGCCAGCTGCCTGTCGGTCTTGACGGCCAGATGGTCAAGGGTCAGCTCGGCCGCGATGCGACGCTGGAGCAAGGGCAGCAGGCCGCGCGTCTTTGCGCCATCAATATCCTTGCGCAGGCGAATGCCGCGCTGGGCGGTGATTTGTCGCGCATCGCGCGCTGCGTGAAACTGGGCGGGTTTGTGGCCTCCACTTCAGATTTCTTCGACCATCCCAAAGTCATCAACAGCGCGTCTGACCTTATCGTGGGCGCGCTCGGCGATGCGGGGCGTCATGCGCGTTTCGCCGTCGGTGTGGCGGCGCTGCCGTTTGGCGCAGCGGTCGAAGTTGATGCGATTTTCGAGCTGACCTGAACAGCCGATGACACCCCCCGGCATTTTCTGCGCGATTGACGCGCCTGATCTCGACAGCGCCCTTGCCCTGACGCGCAAGCTCAAGGGGACGGGTGTTGATTTGAAACTCGGGCTTGAATTTTTCGTCGCGGAAGGCCCGCGCGGTATCGATGCGGTGCGTGCGGCCGCGGGGGCGGATATTCGTATTTTCCTCGACCTCAAGCTGCATGACATTCCAAACACCGTCGCGGGCGCGGTTAAAAGCGCGATGCGCTGCCACGCGGATTTTCTGACCGTGCATGCAAGCGGCGGTCACGAGATGATGCGCGCCGCCGTGCTGGCCGCGCGCGAGGCGCAGGAAAAAACCGGCCAGCGCGCCCCCGTGCTGCTCGGCGTGACGGTGCTGACGCATATGGATGCGCAGGATCTTCAGGGTATCGGCATGAACGATGCGCCTGCGCAGCAGGTGGAACGTCTGGCAAAACTGGCGCAAACGGCGGGGCTGGGCGGCTGCATCTGCGCGCCGCAGGAAATCGCAGCCCTGCGCAAGGCCTGCGGGCCGTCGTTCCGGCTGGTCGTGCCCGGCATCCGTCCGGCGCAAAGTGCCGCGGGCGATCAAAAACGTGTCATGACGCCGCAGGAAGCTGCTGCCCTTGGCGCGGATGATCTGGTGATCGGCCGCCCGATTACGCAGGCCGAAGACCCCGCCCGCGCGGCACGCGATATCGTGGAGAGCCTGCGCCGCGCGGCGGCCTGAATTAGACATAAAACTAGATACGCGCCCGTATTGTGGCCGCGCTTAATATACATAAATAAGCCAGATATTCGTCTGCAAAGGCGAAAAGGGCCGGTGCAGGGGCCGGATGAGGACTTGCGGTCATTATTATAATGACGGTCGGGCCTGTTTTTGTTACAGAATCCCCACATAAGATACCAACCCCGCATAGCAACCAATGTGAGATGGCATGAACTGGATTACCAACTTCGTCCGCCCCAAGATCAAGGCGCTCGCCGATATGGCCGGCAAGAAAGATGTGCCGGATAATCTCTGGCACAAATGCCCGGGCTGCGATGCCATGCTGCACCATCAGGAACTGCAAAAGCATCTGCATGTCTGCCATCATTGCGGCTACCACCTGCGTCTGGATGCGATGGACCGTCTGGCGTCGCTGTTTGACGGCGGCGAGTTCCAGCTGGTCGACCTGCCCAAGGCGGCCTTCGACCCGCTGAAATTCAAAGACCGCAAGAAATATACCGACCGTTTGAAAGACGCGCAGTCTTCGACCGGCCGCAAGGATGCCATTCTTGTCGCGCAGGGCGCGATTGGTGGCCGCAGTGCCGTGATTGCCGCGCTGGATTTCAGCTTCATGGGCGGCTCCATGGGCGCCGCCGTGGGCGACGGTCTGGTGACCGCGTCGCGCCTCGCGGTTATGCTGGGTGCGCCGTTTATTGTCATTCCCGCATCGGGCGGCGCCCGCATGCAGGAAGGCATGCTCTCGCTGATGCAAATGCCGCGCAGCGTGATTGCGGTGGAACAAGTCAAAGAAGCGCGCCTGCCGTATATCGTTATCCTGACCGACCCGACCACGGGCGGCGTCAGCGCGTCTTTCGCCATGCTGGGCGATATCCAGATTGCCGAACCGGGCGCGCAAATCGGCTTTGCCGGCCGCCGCGTCATTCAGGAAACCATCCGCGCCAGCCTGCCCGACGGTTTCCAGACCGCCGAATACCTGCGTGACCACGGCATGGTCGACCTCGTCGTTCCGCGCAAGGAGCTGCGCGAGAAGCTGGCCTCCATCATCGGCCTTTTGATGGATGGCGGCGCGGCGAAGCCCGCTTCGCGCAAGGCGAAAGCCAACGGCGCGCTGAACGGCAAGGCACTGCACGACGACCAAGCCGGCGCCTGACGCCGCACACATCGCCAAAAGGGAGCGGAAGCGCATGCTGCCTGAACCCAAATCCCTGACCGCCGCTGCCGCCGTGCCGGATGCCGCGCATTGGAATTACAGCGCCGATCCGCAGACGGAGGCGCTGATCACCCGCATCCGCGATACCTATCCGCCGCATGTCCCTGCGGGTCTGGCGCGTTTTCATGAATTTCTCGCGGCGCTCGACAATCCGCATCTGCGTCTGCCGCCGGTTTTTCATGTGGCGGGCACGAATGGCAAAGGCTCCACCGTTGCTTTTTTGCAGGCAATGCTGGAGGCAGGGGGGAAGCGCGTGCACCGTTTTATCTCCCCGCATCTGGTGCGGTTTTCCGAACGTATTGTGATTGCCGGACAGGAAATCGGCGATGCGCAGCTGCATGCCTTGGTCGCCGAAGTGGACGCGGTTGCCCGCGGGCGCGATATTTCCTTTTTCGAATTTTTTACCGCGCTGGCGTTTCTGGCGTTTTCGCGCATGCCGGCCGATGCCGTTTTGCTGGAAACCGGACTTGGCGGGCTTCTGGATGCGACGAATGTGATTGAAAATCCGGTCTGCGCCGTGATTACACGGATTTCGTTTGATCATATGCGCACCCTCGGCAATACCCTGCCCGACATCGCCGCGCAAAAGGCGGGAATTATCAAAACGGGCTGCCCCGTTTCCATTGCGCCGCAGTTCGATGCGGCCGTGCCGACGGTTTTCGATGAATACGCCGCCAAGGTGCGCGCATCGGCCGTGCAGATGGGCGGGCGTGACTGGCATGTGACGCTGCAAGCGGGCGGATTTTTGTATGAAAGTGGCGGCGATGTTTACGACCTGCCCTTGCCCGCGCTGGCGGGCGCGCACCAGATGCTGAACGCGGGGGCGGCCATCACGGCCCTGCGCCTCAGCCCCTTCGCCGCGCTGGCGCGGCAGGACATTCTGGCCGATGCCATGCGCCGCGTGCGCTGGCCGGGGCGGCTGGAGCGGCTGCAGACCGGCGCGCTGGCCGCGCTGCTGCCCGCGGGCTGGGAATTATGGGTCGATGGCGCGCATAACGATTCCGGCGCCGAAACCCTGCGCGCACAAATCGACAGCTGGGCGCGCGCCGACGGTTTGCCGCTGCATCTGGTGACCGCCTTCAAGGCGCGCAAAACGCCGGATGATTTTTTTGCCCGTCTGGCGGGCTGTTTTGACAGTGCGCAGTCCGTGCATTTCGGTATCGATGCGCCGATGGAGCCGCCCGAAAGCCTCGCGGCGCTTCTGACATCTGCGGGCTATGACAATGTCAGCGTTTCGGAAAGTCTGCCCGCGGCGCTCGCCGCCCCGCGCTTTGCATCCGCGCCGCGCGGGCGTATAATCATCACGGGTTCGCTTTATCTGGTCGGGCATGCGCTGAAACTGAACGGCGCCTGACCGCCTGCGGGCCCGCCAAACCTCAGCGGGAGCGCCCGATGAAACCACAAAATCCCAACCGCGTGATCCGTCATGGCACCGCCGTGCTGCTGACGTCGGAGGCGCATGCGCCCGCGGCGCTGTTCATCCGCGGCGCCTCGGGCAGCGGCAAATCCGATCTGGCGTTCCGTTTGATGGCGGCGGGTGCGATGCTGATTTCAGACGATCAGGTCGAGATTGAAAAGCGTCAGGACAAAGTTTACGCGGGCGCCATCGACGCCATTCGCGGGCTGATCGAAGTGCGCGGGGTCGGGCTTTTGCGCTATCCGGCGGCCGATCCGTCGGCGCTGCGGCTGGTCATCGACCTTGTGCCGCGCGAAGACGTGCCGCGCCTGCCGGAATGGCAGGACATCGATATTCTGGGCGTCAAGCTGCCGGTTTTGCGGCTCTATGCCTTTGACGCCTCGGCGGTGCATAAAATCCGCGCCGCGATGGCGGTTGTCCACGATCCGAAATTGATTGTAAAATAAACCCATGAAAAAAACGCCCGCCAGAAAAAAAACATCCGCCGCCATATCCCGCAAAAAAGCCGCGCCGCATAAACGCGCAGGCCGTCCCGTGCTTCTGGTGACGGGCATGGCGGGGGCGGGGCATTCCTCCGCGCTCAAGGTGCTTGAGGATATCGGCTATAAAGCCATCGACAATTTGCCGATTTCGCTGCTCTGGCCGCTCTTGGCCGAACAGGCGGGGCAGGACAGCCCCGTGGCCATCGGCATCGACAGCCGCGGCTGGGATTTCAGCGCCATGTCGCTGGCCGAACACGTCAAACGCCTGCGCGAAGTGCCGGGCATCGACCTTAAAATGCTTTACATGGATTGCCAGACCGATGTGCTGCAGCAGCGTTTCACCGAAACGCGCCGCGTGCACCCGCTGGCCGTCGACCGCCCCGTGTATGACGGCATTGCCGAAGAGCGCGCGATGCTCCAGCCCCTGCGCGAGGCCGTTGACCATGTCGTCGATACATCGCATCTGCGCCCGCAGGATTTGAAGCGCATCCTTTCCGGCTATTTCCGGCTGGAGGGGGAGGCGGGGCTGAAAGTCTTCATCACCTCTTTCGGCTTCAGAAACGGCCTGCCGCGCGAAGCGGATCTGGTCTTCGATGTGCGTTTCCTCGATAACCCGCACTGGGATCCGGCGCTGCGCCCGCTCTCCGGTCTTGATAAACCCGTCGCTGACAAGGTGCGGCGCGATTCCGGCTACAAGCCGTTTTTTAAAAACCTGACCGCGCTGCTGGCGCCGCTGTTACCGCGCTATTTGCGCGAAGGACGGCATTATCTGACGATTGCGGTCGGCTGCACGGGCGGCCGCCACCGCTCCGTTTTCACGGCGGAACAGCTGGGCGCGTGGTTCAGCAAAGCCGGCTACAGCGCCGAAGTGCGCCACCGCGACCTTGCCGGCTGGAGCGCGCGTCAGGGTTTAAATGCCGCGGAGGCAAAAAAAGCCGCCCCGCGAAAAACAACAACAAGAAAAAGGAAAAAAGCATGATTGGTCTTGTCATCGTCACTCACGGCCGCCTTGCCGAAGAATTCATTTCCGTCATGGAGCATGTCGTCGGCCCGCAAAAGCAGATCGCGCCCGTCTGCACATCGCCCGATGACGATCTGGAGGCGAAGCGTCAGGAAATCATTCAGCGCATCAAGGATGTCGATAGCGGCAAGGGCGTCATCGTGCTCACCGATATGTTCGGCGGCACGCCGTCCAATCTGGCGATTTCCGTGACCTCGGAAAAGAATGTCGAGGCGCTGGCGGGCATCAACCTGCCGATGCTCATCAAGCTCGCCTCCGTCCGCCAGACCGAAAGCCTCAGCAAGGCGGCGGAGCTTGCGGCCGAAGCGGGGCGCAAATATATCAACGTGGCAACTGCGCTGCTTCAGGCGTGATGAATGTCCGCCCGCATTGAAAAAACCGTCACGATTGTCAACCGCCGCGGCCTGCATGCGCGCGCGGCGGCCAAATTCGTGCGGCTGGTCGAGGAAATGGGGGCGGAGGTTCTGGTCGCCAAGGATGACATGGAAGTCTCCGGCGCGTCCATCATGGGGCTTTTGATGCTCTCGGCCAGTATCGACACGACCATTCGCATTTCCGCGATGGGCGCGGGCGCGGCCGAAGCGGTGGCGGCGCTGGAAGATCTCGTCTCTCGCCGCTTTGACGAGGAAGTCTAGGGTGTCGCCGGACCGCCGCGAAAAAACCCTGCGCGGTATCGGCGTATCGCACGGCATCGCCATCGGGCCCGCGTTTCTGGTGCAGCTGGAACGCCCGCGCGTGCCGGTCTGGACCATCGCGGCGGCGGATATCAAAACCGAACAGGCGCGCTTTCAATCCGCCGTGATGACGGCGCAGAATGAGCTGGGCGAGCTGAAAGAACAAAGCGCCCGCCTGCCCGAAACAGCGGCGGAGGAAATCGGGCTGCTGCTCGATGCGCATCTGGCGATGTTGTCGGGCTCGCGGCTTGTGCGCGGCGTTTTGAAACGTATCGAGGCCGAGGCCGTGAATGCCGAAGCCGCCATCGAACACGTGATGCAGGAGCTGACCGACCAGTTCCGCGCGCTCAAGGATAAATACATCGCCGCGCGTATTGACGATGTGGAGGCGGTGAGCAACCGTCTCATCCGCATTTTGATGAACCTGCCCTATATCGCGCTCGATTCCGTGCCGCCGGGCGGGATTGTGCTGGCCAAGGAAATTTCCCCCGCTGATACGGCGCTCATGGACCCGAAACGTTTCGCGGGGATTGCGACCGTGCATGGCGGGGCGGCGGGGCATACGGCCGTTATGGCGCGTTCATTGGGTATTCCGGCGGTGCTGGGGCTGGATAGCGCGCTACTGGATAGCGCCGGTCATGGCGGCACGGCGATTGTCGATGGCGTGGCGGGGGTTCTGATTTTAAACCCCGATGAAAAAACGCTGGCCGAATACAGGGCGCGCCAGCAGGCGCTGCAAACCGCCCGTGATGACCTTGATAAAATCATTCATCTGCCCGCCGAAACCGCCGATGGCACGCCGGTATCCCTGCGTGCCAATCTGGAACTGCCGCGCGATGTCGAGGCGATTGCCGCCGCCGGCGCCGACGGTATCGGTCTTTTCCGCACCGAATTTCTGTTCATGAACCGCAGCACCCTGCCCGGCGAAGACGAACAATATGACAGCATGGCCGCCGTCGTGCGCGCGATGGGCGGGCGCAGTGTTACCTTCCGCACGCTGGATATCGGCGGCGATAAAATCGCCCGCGCCATGGGCGCATGGATTGCGGAGGCGACCAACCCCGCGCTCGGCCTGCGCGCCATCCGGCTGTCGCTAAAAAGGCCGGAGCTGCTGACCGACCAGTTCCGCGCCATGCTGCGCGCGGCGGCGCATGGCCCTGTGCGCATTTTGCTGCCCATGGTGACAACAGCGGAGGAGGTCGAACAGGCCGCGCAGCTGCTGCGCCGCTGCCATGCCGATTTGAAAGCGGCGGGCAAACCCGTGCCCGATGCGCTGCCGCCGCTGGGCACCATGATTGAAATCCCTGCCGCCGCGCTGTCGGCGGACAGTCTTGCGGCGGTGTCGGATTTCTTCGCCCTTGGTACCAACGATCTTGTGCAATATACGGTCGCCATCGACCGCGGCAACGACCAGGTGGCGGCGCTTTATAACCCGCTCAACCCTGCGGTGCTGCGGTTGATTGAATTCACGCTCGAAGCCGCGCGGCGCGCGGGCATTCCTGTCAGCATTTGCGGCGAAATGGGGGCGGACCCGCTCTATACCCCTTTGCTGCTGGGGCTGGGTTTGCGTGAATTTTCGGTCGGCTCCGCCGCGCTGCCGCGCATCAAGCAGCGAATCAGGTCTTTGCGCCTTGACGCGGCCGAGGCGCATGCCCGCGCCGTCATGGACCAGTACGACCCCGCCCATATCAGGGCCATAGTCGAACAATTCAGCCCCTGAATACGCCGCTTTATTGCCGAGTTAGGTCTTGAATTTCCGGTCCTTTTCCTTATTTTAGGGGCAGTTTTGATTTAAGCCCCAAAGGAGCAGGCAATGACAATGGCACAAGCGAAACAACCCACCGGCGGTGATTTCAAGGTAAAAGACTTCTCGCTGGCCGATTGGGGCCGCAAGGAAATTGCGATTGCCGAAACCGAAATGCCGGGTCTGATGGCCCTGCGCGCCGAATACAAAGGCAAAGCGCCGCTGAAAGGCGCCCGCATCGTCGGCTGCCTGCACATGACCATCCAGACCGCCGTTCTGATCGAAACGCTGGTGGATCTTGGCGCCGAAGTGCGCTGGTCGTCCTGCAACATTTTCTCGACGCAGGATCAGGCCGCGGCCGCCATCGCCGCCGCGGGCATTCCCGTGTTTGCATGGAAAGGCATGAACGAAGAAGAATTCTGGTGGTGCATCGAACAGACCGTGCACGGCCCGAACGGCTGGGTGCCGAACATGATTCTGGATGACGGCGGCGACGTGACGCAGCTTATCCACCAGAAATATCCGGAACTGCTGAAAGGCATCAAGGGCCTGTCCGAAGAAACCACCACGGGCGTGCACCGCCTCTATGAAATGGCGAAGAAGGGCGAGCTGAAAGTCCCCGCCATCAACGTCAACGACAGCGTCACCAAATCCAAATTCGACAACCTTTATGGCTGCCGCGAATCCCTTGTCGACGGCATCAAACGCGCAACCGACGTGATGGTCGCGGGTAAAGTTGCCGTTGTTTGCGGTTATGGCGACGTGGGCAAAGGCTCCGCCGCTTCGCTGCGCACGCAGGGCGCGCGCGTGCTGGTGACCGAGATTGATCCCATCTGCGCGCTGCAGGCCGCGATGGAAGGCTATCAGGTCACGACCATGGAAGAAGCCGCGCCGCTGGGTGATATTTTCGTGACCGCCACCGGCAACGTCGATGTCATCACCCTCGATCACATGCGCGCGATGAAAGACCGCGCGATTGTGTGCAACATCGGCCACTTCGACAGCGAAATCCAGATCGAAGCGCTGCGCAACTACAAATGGGAAAACGTCAAGCCGCAGGTGGATGAAGTCGTATTTCCCGACGGCAAGAAACTCATCGTCCTCGCCGAAGGGCGCCTTGTGAACCTCGGCTGCGCGACGGGTCACCCCAGCTTTGTGATGTCGTCGTCCTTCACCAACCAGGTGCTGGCGCAGATCGAGCTTTGGAACAACAGCGACAAGTACGAAAACAAAGTCTATGTCCTGCCGAAACATCTGGATGAAAAAGTCGCGCGTTTGCACCTTGATAAACTCGGTGTGAAGCTGACGAAGCTTACGGAAAAACAGGCTGATTATCTGGGCATGGACAGCGCCGGCCCCTTCAAGCCGGAACACTACCGCTACTAATCCGCTTCAAGCGAATAATTTTTAGCTTTTACAAACGCTTCCCTTGTTCGCGCAAGGGAAGCGTTTTAACATGGCAGAGTGAATGGGGAAGACATCAACAAAGATGCCGCGGCATCACCGAACCCGAAACTGTCGCTGACGGACCGTCTGCTCGACGCCCTGGTGCCTGCGCGGCGTGAAAAACGCCACCTGTCGCGCCAGTATGACCGGCTGGAGGCGTTTTCGCGCGCCGTACCGCTGGAATATTGCGGCTGGGATCAGGACGGCGTGCAGGCGATGTCGGCGGGTTTTTGCCAGCTTCTGGGCGTTGAAAAGGTCGAAAGCCTGGCCGATGTGCAGGCAGGGCTGGCCCCCGGCGACGCCGCCGCGCTCGAAGGGCTGTATGACAGGCTCCAGCAATACGGCGAGCATTTCGATATCGGCATGTATAGCCGCGGCGGCAAAACCGCCCTGAAGGTTTTCGGCAAACGCGGCGTGGTGCAGAACGGGCGGCAGATTTTCTCCGTCATCTGGGTCATGGATATCACCGATTTCGCGCAGGCCGCGCTCAAAAGCGTCGAGGCCATGGGCAAGGTCGAAAAGCGCGAGGCCGACCTCCGCGCCAGTTTCAACGCGCTGCCCTATCCGGTCTGGATGCGTAACCATACGCTCGACCTCACGTGGTGCAACAAGCTTTATGCCCGTATCCTTGACGATACCGCCGCGGGCGCAGTGGCGGAGCAAAAAGAACTCCCCCTCACCGGCGCCGCGCGCAGCGATGTGACGCAGCGCGTGGTTGCGCAGCGCGCAATGGCCAAGCTGTCCCCGCAATCCCTGCGCGGGCATATGATTGTCGAGGGCCAGCGCCGCCTGTACGAACTGATTGAAATCCCGATGCCGCAGGAAAAGCGGATGATCGGCATCGCCATCGACGTCACCAAAGAAGAAGAATGGGCAACATCCTACGAACGCCTTGCCGCGTCGCAGCGCGAAACGCTGGAACAGCTGCGCACGGGCATTGCGATGTTCGATGCCGATATGCGGCTGGAATTTTATAATTCGTACTACGAACAGCTGACCGGCATGCCCGGCCACTGGATGGATACCAAGCCCAAAATCCTCGAAGTCATCGAAAAACTGCGCGAGCTGCGCAAGCTGCCCGAACAGGCGGATTACAAACAGTTCAAACAGCAATGGGTCAGCCGCTTCACCTCCCTGCTTGAGCCGTATGAGGAAATGCAGTACCTGCCCGACGGCACGGTGGTGCGCCTGATTTGCGTGCCGCGCCCCATGGGCGGGCTTTTGCTGACCATGGAAGACGTCACCAGCCGTTTGCAGCTGGAAACATCTTATAACACCCTCATGGCCGTGCAGCGCGAAACGCTGGATAACCTTGTCGAAGGTATCGCGGTTTATGGCGAAGACGGCCGCCTGCGTCTTTATAACGAAGCCTTCAAACGCATGTGGGATATCAAACCCAAGGCGCTGGGCGACGAGCCGCATATCACGCAGGTGCTGGACGGGCTCAGCAGCTTCTTCCCCTCCGCCGCGTGGCCGCAGATGAAAAACCTGCTGCTGTCAAACGCGCTGGAGCGTGAACCGCGCAAGGGCCGTCTCAGCCGCGCCGATGGCAGCGTGCTGGAATATTCGATTGTGCCGCTGCCGGATGGCAATATCCTCAACGCCTGGTTCGATATCACCGATACGGTCAAGGTCGAACAGGCGCTGATGGAGAAAAACGCCGCGCTGGAAGAAGCCGAACGTCTCAAAACCGACTTCCTTGCCAACGTATCGTACCAGCTGCGCACGCCGCTCAACGCCATCATGGGCTTTACCGAGATGCTGCATCACCAGTATTTCGGCCCGCTCAACGAACGCCAGCTGGAATATACCTCGAACATGATCGAGGCGGGGCAACGCCTCGTGTCGCTGGTCAACGATATTCTCGACCTCTCCACCATCGAGGCGGGCTATCTGAAGCTTTATCCCGCCGACGTCAAGGTGCGCGTGCTGATCGAACAGGTCGCGCATCTGACGCAGGAATGGGCGCGCAAACAGAAAATCGAAATGTTCGTGCAGTGCCCCGATGATGTGGTCATTTTCGCGGATGAACGCCGCATGAAACAGGTGCTGCTGAACCTCATCAGCAATGCCATCAATTACAGCCCCGCGGGCGGCCTGCTGACCGTCGCCGCGCATGTGCAGGGCGATTTCGTGGATATCAGCGTGCGCGACACCGGCATGGGTATCCCCGCCGATGATTTGCAGCATGTGTTCACCCCGTTCGAGCGTATCCGCAGCCGCAAGGCGCACCGCAGGGGCGGCGCCGGGCTCGGGCTGTCACTGGTCAAAAGCATCGTCGAATTGCATGGCGGCGATGTGAAAATCGAAAGCCGCGAAGGCGTCGGCACCACCGTTACCTGCCGCCTGCCGCTCGGCCATACCGGCGCCAGCAAAATCGCCACGCACCAGCAGGGCGGGGAATAATATCTGCTCAAGGGGCGCTGCGGCGGCGGGCTTCAGGGCATAAACAAAAACGGCGGGTTGTGATACCCGCCGTTTTTGTTTGTCGTCTGGCCTGAAAAGTTATTCCGTCAGGCGTTTCCACCAGCCCTTGCGCTGTTCCTTGTTGCCGTCGCCATTGGCGGCGGAATGGGGTTCGCGCACGGGCAGGATTTGCGGCGCGCTGTCTTGCGCGGCGCGTTCCTGCGGTGCTTTTTGTTGGGGTTGTTCGCGGCGTTCCTCGCGCGGCTGGTGTTCGCGGGGTTCGCGGTTGCCGTGCTCGCGCGGCGTATGCGTATTTTGCTCGCGCGGTGCATGATTATTCTGCTCGCGGGGCTCGCTGCCATTTTGCTCGCGGCGTTCGCCACGGTTGTCGCGGTCACGGCCACGGCCACCACGGCGGCCACGGCGGCGGCGGTTACGGCCACGATCGCCACGGTCTTCGCGGTTCTCGCCGTTCGGGCGGCCTTCGGCGGGGGCGCCGCCGTTGTCGCCATCAAAGCCGGCGTCATCGCCGTTTTCGGCGAAGTCTTCGGCCTCGGCATAGGCCTCGCTGCCTTGCATGCTGTCCGCAGGGGCGTCAGCGGGGGAATGACCACGCTGTTCGCCGCGGTTGTCACGGTCGCGTCCACCACGGCGGCCACGGCGGCGGCGGTTGCGGCCACGATCGCCGCGTTCGCCACGCTCTCCGCCACGGTCGTTACGCTCGCTGCGGCCTTCACGCTCGCCGCGGAATTCGCGGGGTGCGCTGCCGCCGTCTTCCTCGCGGCCATCATCCGACATGGTGGAGTCGTCGGTGATATCCTCGGGGTCGATGTCGGGCAGGTCGGACATATCGACGGATTTAACGGGTGCCAGCGCGGCCGGACGGTTGCTCCGGCGCTCGCCGCTGCCGCTGCGTACCGCTTCGATATGGAAGTTCGGCTTCAGCAGCTTGTCATCGGCATTGATAAACACGCGCAGGTTATAACGCTGTTCCAGAAGCGAGATCATTTCGCGCTTGTGGTTGAACAGATAAAGGGCGATTTCGGTCGGCACCGATACGCGCAGCTCGCTCGCACGGCCACGCAGGGCTTCTTCCTCGATCGCGCGCTGGACCATCACCGCCGTGGTTTCGACGGTACGGACAACGCCGACCCCGCTGCAATGCTTGCACGTCTCGAAGTTGGTTTCGACCAGTGAGGGGTGCAGGCGCTGACGGCTCAGCTCCAGCAGGCCAAAGGCGGAAATGCGGCCCAGCTGGATGCGCGCGCGGTCACCGGCCATGGCGTCACGCAGTTTGCGCTCGACCAGACGGTTGTTGCGGCGGTCTTCCATATCGATGAAGTCGATGACGACAAGGCCGCCCTGGTCGCGCAGACGCAGCTGGCGGGCGATTTCCTCGGCGGCTTCGATGTTGGTTTTCATCGCCGTTTCCTCGATATGGCGGCCTTTGGTGGCGCGGCCCGAGTTGACGTCGATGGAAACCAGTGCTTCGGTCGGGTTGATGACGATATAGCCGCCCGATTTCAGATGAACCGTCGGGTTGTGGATTTCGTCGATCTGGCTTTCGACCTGATAGCGGAAGAACAGCGGGATATCGCCGTTTTTGTATTCATGCACGCGGTCGGCGTGGCTGGGCATCAGGGTGCGCATGAAGTCTTTGGCAGCCTTGAAACCTTCTTCGCCCGCCACATGCACTTCGTCAATGTCGCGGCGATAGAGGTCGCGGATCGCGCGCTTGATGAGGTTGCCCTCTTCGTAAATCAGCGCGGGGGCGGTCGATTTCAGCGTGTGTTCGCGGATCTGGTCCCACAGGCGCAGCAGATAGTCGAGGTCGCGCTTGATTTCCGCTTTGCTGCGGGCAACGCCCGCCGTGCGCAGGATGACCGACATGCCTTCGGGCACGTTCAGCTCATGCAGGATTTTTTTCAGGCGCTGGCGGTCTTTGGCATTCGATACCTTGCGCGATACGCCGCCGCCGCGCGGGGAGTTCGGCATCAGGACGCAATAACGGCCCGGCAGGGAGATATAGCTGGTGACAGCCGCGCCCTTGTTGCCGCGCTCTTCCTTGCTGATCTGGATCAGCATGATCTGGTTGCGCTTGATGACTTCCTGGATTTTGTAGCGGCGTTTCAGCGCGGAGCGGAACACCGGCGCCTCGACCACGTCGCCACCGACGGTTTCAACGTCGCGTTTGCGGCGGCCATGATGGTGATGCGTATGGGCGGGGGGGGCGGCTTCGCTACCCTCGGCAGCTTCGGCGGCAGGGGCTTCCTGCGCGTCACCGGCGTTGCCTTCAGCGGCAACGTGCATGTCTTCGTCGCTGCCGGTTTCGTCTTCTTCTTCGTCCTCGTCGCTGTCGTCGATCAGCGATTCCTGCGCGATATCCGCAGCGATAGAGCCGGTATGCACGGGGACATAAGGCTCTTCGTCGTCTTCCTCGTCGTCTTCGTCATCGATTTCGATGACGTCGGCGCGGGGGGCGTCCAGATCGTCTTCGTCGCCGTCTTCACCGTCTTCGTCATCTTCGATGATTTCGCCGCGCTGTTGCAGCTCGGCCAGTTCGGCGGCGTCTTCCTCGTCTTCCTTGGCGGCCTGTGCGGCGGCAAGGGCGCGTTCCTCGGCGATCAGCGCTTCGCGGTCGGCGATGGGAATGCGGTAATAGTCGGGGTGAATTTCAGGGAAGGGCAAAAAGCCGTGGCGGTTACCGCCAAAATCGACAAAAGCCGCCTGCAGGGACGGCTCTACGCGTGTGACTTTGACCAGATAGATATTGCTTTTAAGCTGCTTGCGCAGAACGTTCTCGTAATCGTATTCCTCGAGGCGATTTCCGGAGACGACGGCCACCCGTGTTTCTTCGGGATGGGTTGCGTCGATCAGCATCCTTTTCGTCATTGTATCAATCCTTTGGGCGCAGAGCCGTAACGTCTTTCCCTGCGACAAAGGAAAAAACTGGCGCGCCGTTCTGTTCTGTCAGGCTGGCGGTGCGTTAAACCGTTGGTATCCACTCCCGGGCTTGCCTTAAAGCGCCTTTTGGGCGAAAGCTTCTGCCGCGTTCGTAGGGCGCGTCCGTGAAGTTGTTAGGGGCGGACGCCGCCTGCCAAAGATTACGGTTCTTGTCACCGGGCTCATTCGCACTGACTTTTCCGGAAAATAAGCTCCGAAGAAGCAGGAGGTTGAAATGAGCCGACCTCAAAACTCGTTGACCCGATATTCCACCTCACGCCGCAGCATACGGCAGAGGGAATATTTTTGTCGCAAGCGGATGATACGCTGATAGCGTTCGCATCACAACGGTTTATTGAACCGGCGTGGCGCAAAAACGGCCCGCGCCCGCCTGCCGCGCCCCTAAATGCATGGAATCAACGATATTTATTTTCTGAAAGGTTGTCCCCCTCCGTGCAGTTTGTTTATACTGGAACACGGGGAAACGGCCTTTCGGGGCCAGACGGGGATGGAATGGCGCGCCTGAGTCGCATTTTTTTCATATTCATGGTGCTGGCCGCCTGTGCCGCGGCCTTTGCCGTCATGCCTGCACAGGCGCAAAAAACGGCGGGCACACCGGTTGTCGAAGATATCCGCTATGGCCTGAACGCGGGCAAAATGCGCGTGGTCATCGACCTTGACCGCAAAACGTCCTACCGCGCGTTTTTGCTGGCAGACCCGCCGCGGCTGGTGATTGACCTGCCGCAGACCGAATGGAAAATTCCGCGCAGCCGCCCTGTGCCTTCGGGCGACCTTCTCAAATCCTACCGCAGCGGCGATCTGGACGGCGGGATCACCCGCATCGTGTTCGACCTGCGCAAAACGGCGGTGATTGCCGGTGCTTTCGCTCTCGATAAAAGCGGCACGGCGCGCGACCGCGTTGTGGTCGACCTTTCCGCATCGTCTGAAAACCTGTTCCGCGCCGCGCTGGAGCGTGTTTATGGCGATAAAAACCTCTCCGGCGTGCCGATGAGCGCGGCCACGCCCGCTGTCGCCGCCAGCACCATGGCGGCGGGACGTAATGCGGCTGCGGCTGCGGCGACCCCGCCCGATGCCGCCGAGACGCCGGTGCGCAAGCCTGCCGCCGCTACCGGACGGGCGCCGGCACTGCCCAAGGACACGGCGCCACGCAAATACGTGATTGTGGTCGATGCCGGACACGGCGGCGCTGACCCGGGCGCGATTTCCGACAGCGGCGTGCATGAAAAAACCATCACGCTGGCCGTGGCGCGCGAGCTGCGCCGCCAGTTGGAAGAAACCGGCCGCTACAAAGTCGTCATGACGCGCGACCGCGACGTGCAGATGCGCCTGCGCGACCGCCTCGAGCTGGCGCGTACCGTCAAGGCCGACCTGTTCATTTCCCTGCATGCCGATAAAATCCAGCGGTCGAATGTGCGGGGCGCATCCATCTATACCCTGTCGCGCAACGCATCGGACGCGGAAACCGCCCGCCTGGCCGAACGCGAAAACACGGCGGGTGTGGTGGCCGGCGTGGACCTCAGTTCCGAAAGTCAGGAGATCGCGGGTATCCTGCTCGATCTTGCCATGCGCGAGAAAATGAATGAGTCCAGCCTGCTCGCACGCTTCCTTGAAGACGCGTTTCGCCGCAAAAATGTAAAACTGTTGCCAAATTCCCACAGGTCTGCGGGCTTCGCTGTTTTGAAGGCGCCGGACGTGCCTTCGGTGCTGATCGAGACGGGTTTCATGTCCAATGACGCAGAGGTGAAATTGCTCAGTTCTGCTGAATTTCAGCGCAGAATCTCGTCTGCCATCCTCGAAGGCGTCGATGCATATTTCCGCAAAATCCGCGCCCTGCAGAAGATATAAAACCCCCGCCAAAACCGGTTTTCGGGCCGGTTTTTGGTATATTACAGAAAACCCCGCCTGCTGGACGGGAATCAGTCACTGTAGTAAAAAAAGGGGGTTACAACGTTGTACCACCGCCTTCTTGTTCTAGAAGGCTTTTCAAAGAGGAAAATAAAACAATGAAACGCTCTATCATCGCTCTTTCCGTTCTGGCTGTTATGTCTGTTTCCGCTTGCACGAGCGGCGGCTCCTGGACCCCGATGTCTGCTGGCCGCACCGCTGGCGAAGGCACGGTTGAGTCTTATCAGCCTGCGAAAAAAGCTGACAAGACCTTCAGCCACTCGCTGCGCAAGTAAGGCCTTCCGCACGCAGGCTTCGGCCATACGTGCGTGATGCAAAGAATAAACCGCGCCTCGTCGCAAGACAGGCGCGGTTTTTCTTTTGGCAGAGTCCGCTGCGAGAATCCGCTGCGGCGGATATCAAGATCAGTTGTATTGCGGACGCGGGCGGCTGCCGGCGTTGTTGCTCGCGTTGTTTTTCTTGCCACTGTCGTCGTCATCCTTGGCGCTGGGCGTTGCGATCAGCACGGGCACGCCGCGGCGCTCCTTCACGGCTTTTTCAACCACGCTCCAGTTGACGCGGTGGGCGGCAACGCCTGCGGCCTCGACAATCATTTCGCGCATTTTGTCGGTCAGCGGCGTCGGCGTGATGTCGATGCCGTTTTCGATGTCGATGCTCTGGGTCTGGGTCGGGTTCGCCTCCAGATACAGCCCGTCATCCAGCCAGCCGACCAGAATGGGCTGGTCAACCACGGCGACGCGCGTGCCGACCGGCACCATGCCAAAGAAATTCACGACGTCTTCAGGGTACATGCGCATACAGCCCGAACTGACGCGGCGGCCAATGCCCCACGGCTTGTTGGACCCGTGAATAAGAAACGTGGGCCAGCCCAGATAGAGCGCATGCGTACCCAGCGGGTTCGACACGCCGGGCGGAATCATACGCGGCAGCCACGGTTTGGCTTCGCGCATGCGGTCGGTCGGATACCAGCTGGGGCCTGCGGTTTTGCGCACAACCTTGGTCACGCCGGTGGGGGTGTCCAGACCTTCGCTGCCGATGCCGATGGGGTAGGTAATCGGCTCGCGCCCCGGATCGCGGAAATAATAAAGACGCATTTTGGCAAGGTTCACCACAATCCCCTGCTGGCGCGCGCGCGGCAGCAGCTGGAAACCCGGAATAACCACAGGCTTGCCCGGCGGCGGCGCCCAGGGGTCGAGGTCGGGATTGGCGGCGCGCAGCTCCACATAGCCCAGCGAATAATGACGCGCGATATCAAGGAAGGTATCTTCTTCCCCCGCGATATAGGTGGTTTCCTTGCCCATGGCGATGCGCGCGCCCATGGGATAGTCGGGCAGGCTGCCCTCTTCGGATTTGTTGGTGACCTTCAGCGTTTCTTCGCCCATGGATTTATCGGCCTTGGCGTTTTTGGGCTTTGGCGCGGCACTGGTGGCGGCCGGTTTTTTGTCGGCGGCTTTGGCGGCGGGTTTTTTGCTGTCGGTTGTTTTCGCGCCCGTGGCTTTTTTGGCAGCGGCGGCCTTGTCATCCGGCTTGGTCGTGGCCAGCAGCGGCGCCGGTGCGCAAACCAGCGTGAGCGCGACAATCGGGGCCAGCAGTGCGGCGCGGGCGGTGAGGGGGCGTTTCGCAAACATCCGTAACATCTATTTATTCCTTGATCGGGCGAAGTCTTTGCGCGGTATGATAGATGAATTATACTCCGAAAACAGTTATTTTTTCCCCCGTTTATACCGGATAAAGCCCAGAATGTTCGCCCGCCTGTGGAACCGCCCGAAACCGGATATGCCCCCGCGGCTGGATGCGGCGCGGATTTATCTGCGCCTGCCCGAAGCGCGCGATGCCGATGCCTGGGTTGCGCAAATCACCCGCAATGCCGAGTTTCTGCGCCCCTGGAGCCCGACATCGACCCTGCGGCAGGTGAGCCGCCATGGCTATGCCGCGCGGCGCGCACTGTGGCAATACGACAGCAAACAGGGCTGCGCGCATGTATTTTTTATTTTCCGGCAGGAAAACGATGCGCTGATCGGCGGCATCACGCTTGGGAATATCATTCGCGGCGCGGGGCAAATGGCGACGCTGGGCTACTGGCTTGACGAAGCGATGCGCGGGCAGGGCCTGATGGCGGAGGCTGTCGGCAGATTGTCGCAATACGCGCTGCAGGATATGCGCCTGCACCGCTTGCAGGCGGGCTGCCTGCCGGAAAATCACGCCAGCCACCGCGTGCTGGAAAAAAACGGTTTTCATGCGGAGGGCATCGCGCGCGGCTACGTCAAAATCAATGGCGTATGGCGTGACCATGTGATTTTTTCAAAACTGTCCGACAGGGATGCGGCCTGACGCGCGGGACGTTTATTTGGGCGCATTCACGCGTTTGCGCACCGTAGGGCCGCAGCGCAGCGTCATGTCACCAGCCAGAACCGATGCGCCGGAAATCGCCTGCTGGCGGGCGCATAGCGCTGTGCCGAGCGCTTCTTGCATATCATAGCGCACGGCGGGTGTGCCGCCCGGGGGCTGCTTGTCGTTTTTAGCGGCAAGGCTCAGCGGGGTTTCGCCGTCATCGCGGGCGCTGTCGGCACGGGCGCCGGCGGCGACAAGCGCATGCACGTTCTGCGGGCGCTCGAACATCACGGCATAATAAAGCGGCGTCTCGCCCAGATTGTTGCGCGGGTCAACATGCGCATCGGCATCTAACAGTTTCCGGGTATGGCGGGCGTCGTCACATTCGGCCGCGTAATGCAGCGGTGTGTTGCCGCTGCTGTCGCGCGCGTTGATATGCGCGCCATGCGCCAGCAGCCAGTCGATATGGTCGCTGTCCCTGCCGATGACGGCGAAATGCAGCGGGGTCAGGCCGTCGGCTTCGGCGCAGTGGACGGCTTCGGGCCAGCGCGTGATGATATGGCGCACGCTTGTGACATCGTATTGCCCCGCGGCCTTGCACAACACGGCGGCTGTCGCGGCGGTGAAGGGGCCGGCGGCATTATTATTGGCGGCGCCAAAACCCAAACGGGCCGCGGCGCGCAATTTGTCGAGAAAACGGGAGGACATGGTTATTCGAATCAGGCTTGCAGTTTCAACAAGCCCTGCACGTTACGCCTGCGGCGGCGGGGCTGTCAAAACCGTTTTCCGTATCTGCGGTATCCTGACACCTAGAAACACCCTGAAAATCTGAAAACAGCACGCAGAGGCACATAAGCACCTCACGGTTCATGAAAAGCGGATGAAGCGAGAATAAAAGAGGAGGCGGTCAGGCGTGACCGGCATCGGCCGACAGAGCATGCGCATCGATGCCAAGGCGCGACAGGGCCTTGCCCCATTTGTCATCGAGCGCCGTGCCGAAAATCAGGTCTTCGTCGGCGGGAATGGTCAGCCAGCTGTTGTTTTGGATTTCGGATTCCAGCTGCCCCGCGCTCCAGCCCGCATAGCCGAGGGCGAAAATGCTGCGCGACGGGCCGCGGCCTTCGGCAATCGCCTCCAGAATATCCACGGTGCCGGTGATGCACAGTGTATCGTTGATGCGCACGGTGTCTTCGCGGATGAAATCGGTGGAATGCAGCACAAACCCGCGTCCGGTTTCGACGGGGCCGCCGAAATGCACCACGGGTTCGACCTTGAGGGATGAACGCGGCAGTTTCAGCTGCGATAACAGCTCCCCGAATTCAACATCGGGCAACCGCTGGTTGACCACGATGCCCATCGCGCCGGCCGCGCTATGGGCGCAGATGTAAACAACGCTGCGGGTGAACAGTCCGTCCTGAAGCCCGGGCATGGCAATCAGCATCGAATGGCGGAACGGGCTGTCGCCGTCCAGCAAATTCGGGTCAATCTGTGTGCTGCCCTGAAGCTCTTTTTTCATCATGTCCTATCGTAGCAGAAAACCATGAAGGAGGGGTAAAGCGCGCCGTTACCACCGGCAATCTTATGAAACTTATGGGTTTTTGTTGCTTTCATCCGCAGGGGTTTCTGCGGCGGCGGGGCCGGGGGCGGCGGCAGGCGCAGGGTTTTTGCGGACCTGACGCCAGCGCTGCACGTTGCGGTTATGCTCCTGCAGGGTTTTGGCAAAGGCATGCCCCCCCGTGCCGTCGGCAACGAAATAGATGAAATCATGCTGTTCGGGGTTCAGCGCCGCTGCCAGCGATTCATAGCCCGGATTGGCAATCGGCCCCGGCGGCAGGCCTGCGTATTTGTAGGTGTTATAGGGGGAATCGACCTGTTCCAGATCGCGGCGCAGCAGCGCACGGCCGAGGCGCGTCTTGCCCTCCGTCAGGGCATAGATGACGGTGGGGTCGGTTTGCAGCTTCATGCCCATGCGCAGGCGGTTCACGAATACGCCCGCGACGCGCGGACGCTCCGCCGCGATGGCGGTTTCCTTTTCGACGATGGCGGCCAGAATGACGGCTTCTTCCGGTGTTTTAATCGGCAGGCCGGGGGCGCGTTTGTCCCAAAGCTCCTCGAGCGCGGCATTCATCGATTTTTGCATGCGCGCGACGATATCGGCGCGGTGCGCGCCGCGCGTATAGTGATAGGTTTCGGGCAGCAGGCTGCCCTCGCGCGGGATATCGGTGATTTCGCCCTGCATCGCTTCGGCAGCGTTGATGAGCGCGATAATCTCGACGGCCATCAGCCCCTCGGGGATGGTGAGGCGGCGCTGGAATGTTTTGCCCATGCGCAGGATGCGGATGATATCACGGGTGGAGGCGACGCCCGGCATCAGGTATTCACCCGCCTTGAGCCCGCCGCCGCCATAGCGCCACTGCATGTAGCGCGCGCCGATTTCAAACACGCGCGCATCGGCAATGAAACCCTGCGTTTCAAGGTCGCGGCCGATTTTGGCGATGCCGCCGCCCGGCTCCACGAACATCATGGTGTTTTCGGGCATGACGCGCATGGCGTGGAACGCGCGGTCGAACCACAGCCCCGCCGCCAGCACGGTGCAAAGCCCCGCCAGCGCGGCATAAGCCACAAACCGCCCGAACGTCACGCCCTACACCTTGCGAAAGACGAGCGAGGCGTTGGTGCCGCCAAAGCCGAAGGAATTCGACAGCGCGACATTCACCTTTTTCTCTTTCGCCTTGTGCGGAACCAGATCCACGCCGGCCGCCACGTCGGACGGGTCGTCAAGGTTCAGCGTCGGCGGCAGAATGCCGGTTTCGATGGCTTTGATGCTGTAAATCGCTTCCACCGCGCCCGCCGCGCCCAAAAGATGGCCGATCGCGGATTTGGTCGAGGAAATGGAAACGGTTTTAATGGCATCGCCAAACAGGCGCTTGGTCGCGCCCAGTTCGATATCATCGCCGAGCGGCGTCGAGGTGCCGTGCGCGTTGATGTAATCCACTTGGTCGGGCGAAACACCGGCGCGCTTCAGCGCGGCTTTCATCGCGCGGAAACCGCCATCGCCGTCTTCGGCGGGGGAGGTCACGTGATACGCATCTCCCGACAGGCCATAACCGACGACTTCGGCGTAAATCTTCGCGCCGCGCTTTTTGGCGTGTTCGTATTCTTCGAGAACCACAACGCCCGCGCCTTCGCCGATGACAAAACCATCGCGGCCCTTGTCGAACGGGCGGGACGCTTTTTCCGGCGTGGCGTTATACGACGTCGACAGCGCGCGGCAGGCGGCAAACCCGCCCACACCGACGCGGCAGATGGCGGCTTCGGCGCCGCCCGCGACCATCACGTCGGCATCGTCAAACGCAATCAGACGTGCGGCATCGCCAATCGCATGGCTGCCCGTCGCGCAGGCGGTGACCACCGCGTGGTTCGGACCCTTGAAGCCGTAGCGGATGGAAACCTGCCCCGAAATCAGGTTGATGAGCGAGGAGGGGATGAAAAACGGCGAAATGCGGCGCGGGCCTTTTTCTGCCATCAAAAGCGACGTGTCGTGAATATTCGACAGCCCGCCAATGCCCGACCCGATGAGCACGCCTGCACGGCAGCGCGCTTCTTCGTCTGCGGGGACGTATCCGCTGTCTTCGACGGCATCCACGGCGGCGGCGTAGCCGAAGTGGATGAACTTGTCCATTTTCTTCTGTTCTTTGGGCTCGATGTATTTATTGACATCGAAGGCCGCTTCCGCGCCTTCCCAGACGGGCACTTCGCCCGCGACTTGTGACGGAATGTCCGAAGCGTCAAAGCCGCGGATGTTGCGAATACCGGATTTGCCGGCGGTGATGGCCTGCCAGTTATGCGCAAGGCCCTGGCCGAGCGGACTGATGATACCCATGCCTGTTACGACAACACGTCTCATGTTTTATCCCTGTCTGGTCTTGATTGGTTGGTGGATGCGGCGTGATGAATGGTGAAATAGTGCGGGGAAGTAAAAGAACAGCCCCTCTCCTGTTTTGCAAAGAGAAGGGCTGTTCGAATCCGTATAAACGGCGCGCCGGTTAGGCGGCTTTCGCGTTCTGCTCGATAAAGCTGATCGCGTCTTTTACGGTCTGGATTTTCTCAGCCGCATCGTCGGGGATTTCGATACCGAATTCCTCTTCAAAAGCCATGACGAGCTCGACCGTGTCCAGGCTGTCTGCGCCCAGATCGTCGATAAAGCTGGCGTCGTCCGTGACTTTGGCGCCATCGACGCCCAGATGTTCGACAACGATTTTCTTGACGCGTTCGTTGATGTCGCTCATGTAAAAACCTCGTTTGATTACGTTAAAGTCTGTCCCTGCCGCGCAGAGTGGAGCATTAGGTAACATAAATTTTCCGCATTGCAAATAGAGATTGATTATTTACATAATATATAAAACCAAACCCCGTTCAGATGCAAAAAGCCCCGCCGTTGCGGGCGGGGCTTTTGAAACAGCTTGGGGGCGGAGGGTTAAATCATCGCCATGCCGCCATTCACATGCAGGGTCTGGCCGGTCATATAGCCTGCCTCGTCCGACGCCAGATAGACCACGGCGGCGGCGATATCCTCCGGTGTGCCCATGGTGCCCGCGGGGATGGTCGCGTTGATTTTGGCTTTTTGTTCGTCGTTCAGCGCGTCGGTCATAGCGGTGGCGATGAAACCGGGGGCGATGCAGTTGACGGTGATGCCGCGGTTGGCGACTTCCTGCGCCATGGATTTGCTCATGCCGATCATGCCGGCCTTGGACGCGCAGTAATTCGCCTGTCCGGGGTTGCCCGTGACGCCGACGACGGACGTGATGTTGATCACGCGGCCCGTGCGGCGTTTCATCATGCCGCGGATGGCGGCGCGGATCAGGCGGAAGGGCGCGGTCAGGTTCACGTCCTGCACAATCTGCCAGTCTTCGTCTTTCATGCGCATGAACAGGCCGTCTTTGGTCAGCCCTGCGTTGTTGACGAGGATGTCAATCTGGCCCATCGCCTCTTCGGCGGCTTTGACCAGCGCGTCGGCGGCTTCGGCGGTGTTGAGGTCGCCGGGTACGACATGCACGCGCTCCTGACCGATGTCGGCGGCGAGTTTGTTCAGCGCCTCGACATTGCGGCCCGACAGCGCGACATCCGCGCCCGCGGCATGCAGCGCCTTGGCAATCGCGCCGCCAATGCCGCCCGATGCGCCGGTGACGAGTGCTTTTTTACCCGAAAGATTGAACATGAGATGGTTTCCTTTTTCTTGTTTTTGTTTCTTGTTGTTTGGATTTTACCGACGGGCGGGCTGCGCCCAGAAATAAACCAGCACCAAAAGCCCCGCGACGGGTATCAGCAGCAAAAGCTGCAGCCAGCCGCTGCGCCCCGTGTCGTGCAAACGGCGCGCGCCGACAGCCAGCGAGGGGATGACCAGCGCAAGGCTCAGCAGACCCGACAGCGCATAGAAGATCGACAAAATCTGGCCGAGCCCCTGCAGCACAAGGCACACCCCCAGCAGCGGCAAAAACCACAGCCAGAATTCACGCAGGTCCGCGCGGCCATCGAAGTTGGCGAAGTTATTCAGGATATGCCGTGCGTTTTTCTGAATGTCGGCGACGAGCGCGTTGAAATCCATAGGCGTGTCTCCTTATCGGTTGCCGGATATTATTTCAGGAACTCTTCGATATCTTTCGGCGTGCCGATGGCGCGGCCGGTCATATCGCCTTCGATACGCTTGGTCAGGCCCGTCAGCACCTTGCCCGCGCCCAGTTCGACCGTTTCGGTCACGCCGCGGGTTTTCATGTACATCACGGATTCGCGCCAGCGCACCATGCCCGTCACCTGTTCGACCAGCAGGTTTTTGATTTGCGCGGGGTCGGTCACTTCGCTCGCAATCACGTTGGCGACCAGCGGCACGCTGGGCGCGCGCAGGGCGATGTCGGCCAGCGCGGCGCGCATCGCATCGGCGGCGGGCTGCATCAGCGGGCAATGGAACGGCGCCGATACCGGCAGCAGGATGGCGCGCTTCGCGCCGCGTTCGGTGGCCAGCGCAACAGCTTTTTCGACTGCCGCCTTGTGGCCGCTCACGACCACCTGACCGAAAGAGTTATCGTTGGCCGCGGCGACAATCTCGTGATTGCTGGCGGCTTTGACGATATCGGTGACATCCGGCAGTTCAAGCCCCAGAATGGCGGCCATGGCGCCGACGCCGACCGGCACGGCTTTTTGCATCGACTGGCCGCGCAGCTTCAAAAGACGCGCCGCATCGCTCAGGCCAAAAGAACCCGCCGCGGTCAGCGCGGAATATTCACCCAGCGAATGCCCCGCGACAAACGCGCAGTGGGCGGTGGTGAACAGATCCGGCTTTGCCTGCTGCAGCACGCGCGCAACGGCGACAGAAACGGCCATCAGCGCCGGCTGGGTGTTTTCGGTGAGATTGAGGTCGGTATCCGGCCCTTCGAACATGATGGCGCTGAGTTTTTGCGACAGCGCGTCATCGACTTCCTGAAAAACCTCGCGCGCGGCGGGGAAAGCGTCGGCAAGGTCCTTGCCCATACCGATGAACTGGCTGCCTTGGCCGGGGAATACGAAAGCTTTCATGACATGCATCCTTATATATATGAAGGGTGGTGAATCCAGCGTCCTTACATAAACGACCTTGCCGCGATGGGCAAGGCGACAGACAATACGGCAACGGCAGGCGCAAACAGGGCGGGAAACTTTGCGCGCCAAGGCCGGATATGTTAATCTGATGAAATTATGACAGTAAAGGCATAGGCGATGCAGTTACAACTATTTGATTCAGATAAAAATTTAGTCATTTTACAACCCTCCTCCCCCGAAGAGCCCGCACAGCTGCAAGCCGTGGTCGCGGCCGTGGCGGCGCAATACGACCAGCTGGACGAGACTATTCTGAACGTGCCGGAGCTGGAGGTGTCCATCACGCAGGCGGCCCTCGCGGACGCGCTTTCCGCCCGCGCCAACCCGCAGGCGCCCTTCGCCCTGTCTTTGCGCCATTTTTACAATATTTTTAAAATACTCGGCTCGGCCGATCAGGAATATCAGATTTTGGCTTTCGATCCCGCCGTGACGGTGACACATAAGGACGTCGGGCGGCTTGATGACTGCTTTTTCGCCATATCGCGCCAGATACCGGATCGCACAGGCAGGGGCGTCGCATGAGGGGGATGCCGGAGCATTTTAGCGACCTTGTGCAGGAAGTCGCAGAGAAGAGTTTCGCCAAGCATGGCGTCATGTATGGTGAATTTGAAAACCCGCTGCTGGGGCCGCCGCTGCAAATAGAAAACGCCGCGCAGCTGGCACGCCATGTGCGCCATGTGCTGCTTAGCCCGCTCAGTGTGGCGGCGAAACTGTCTGAAAACCGTGTGGCCTGTTATGACCGCTATAGCAATACGCTGGTCGTGCTGACGCCGGATGCGAAAAAACCCGGCACCTGCTATCGCCCGAATGCCAAAGGCACAACATTCCAGAAACTGCTGGACAGAAACCGCATACCGGAAGAGGGCAAACGCCCGCAGGCCTTTCTGGGTGGCCTTTATGCGCTGTTTCCGGAGTGGCGCGGGAAGCTGCAAATCAGCGAAGAAAAACCAGCCGCGCAAACGCAGCTTTCGTCAGGAAAGCTGGACTAAACCACCGTTCATGTGTGTATCTTTTTAGTGCGGGCGGCGCTGGATGGTGGCGGGCTTGAGCAATAGCACGTCGCGGGCGCTGCCGTTTTTAATTTCGGCCTCGATGCTGTCGTTGCGCGCGGCGCGCAGCTTTTCGGCGAAAGCGGGGTCGATGGCGGCGCGTTTGTCATCCGGCATCGGTTTGCCGTGCAGCCAGTATTCGGGCTCTTTGGTTTTATCGGCATAGGTGACGGCGGGGCCGAAGGCGCGGCTCAGCTCCCCGTTTTCGTACCAGGCGCGGTCGCCGTTGCCGGCCTCAATGGCGGGTTTGTCGCCGCCGCGGTGCAGGACGCCGTGGTTGTAATAGGCCTTGCCGCCGTGGGTATCGGTGACGGCGGGCAGGTCGCCCTCGCGGTGCAGCTGTTCGTTGTCGTCATACCATTCCTCGTCCCCCTCGCTGGTGACGTGGCGTCCGGCGGCTTTGTGGCTGAACAGGTCGGAAAACGACATGCGGGCTCCTGAAAACGAATAATGGTATTATAATACCTCTATTTTCAGAATAATCAAGCATCAAATCAGGTCAAAGATGTGGTTTTTCGGGGAATATCTGCGCCTAAATATCGAAAACCCTTGCGTTTGCGGGCCGAATCCCCGATATTCGCCGCCTGTAACCCGCCAGCCGGCTTGCCGTCTGGCTACATGGGTTGTGCGGCTGATTTGCGCAAGGTGCGTGAAAACAGCGGCAACCTGCCTTTAAACCAAGGGATGTCACATGCCTCTTTATGAAACCGTGTTTATCGCACGGCAGGATGTTTCTGCCAAACAGGTAGAAGACATGGCTGCCAGCTTTAGCAAAATCGTCAACGACAACGGCGGTCAGACCAAGCGTATCGAAAGCTGGGGTCTGCGCACGCTTGCGTACCGCATCAAGAAAAACCGCAAGGGTCACTACACCCTTTTCCACTTCGACGCGCCCTTCAAGGCGATCGCCGAAATGGAACGCAACATGAAAATCAACGAAGACGTTCTGCGCTTCCTGACCGTCAGCATCGAAAAACTGCCGGAAGGCCCCTCGGCCATCCTGCGCCAGTCCGAAGAAGGCGAAGACCGTCCCCGCGGCGAACGTGGTGACCGCGAAGGCCGTGGCGAGCGTTTCGAACGTGGCGAAGGCCGCGGCGAACACCGCTCTGAACGCAAATTCTCGAAAGAGGGAGAACAATAATGTCCGCTGAACGCAAACCTGCTGAACGCAAATCCGCTGGCGGTCCCCGCCGCACGTTCTTCCGCCGCCGCAAAACCTGCCCCTTCAAAGGCAAGAACGCGCCGGAAATCGACTACAAAGACATCAAGCTGCTCGGCCGTTATGTTTCCGAGCGCGGCAAGATCGTCCCGTCCCGCATCACCGCCGTATCGCAAAAAGCACAGCGTAAACTGGCCCGCGAAATCAAACGCGCCCGTTTCCTGGCGCTGATGCCCTACGTCGCGAACTAAGAGCACAAGGAAGGACATACAGATATGCAAGTCATTCTCCTCCAACGCGTGGAAAACCTCGGCCAGATGGGTGACGTTGTCACCGTTCGCCCGGGTTATGCCCGCAACTTCCTGCTGCCGCGCCAGAAAGCCCTGCGCGCGACGAAGGACAACATCGCTTTCTTCGATGGCAAGAAAAAGGAACTGGAAGCCCAGAACCTGAAACGCCGCGAAGAAGCCGAAAAAGTTTCCGTGAAAATGGAAGGCCTCAAAGTCGCCCTGATCCGTCAGGCGTCCGAAGCCGGCCAGCTTTACGGTTCGGTTACCGCCCGCGACATCGCGGACGCGGTTTCCGCCAAAGGCTTCAAGATCGACCGCGATCAGGTGACGATGGACCGTGCGTACAAACTGCTCGGCCTCTATCCGGTTAAAGTCTATCTGCACCCCGAAGTGGTTGTCGAAGTCACCATCAATATCGCACGTTCCGCTGAAGAAGCGAAAATTCAGGAAGAACGCGGCGAAGCCCTGATCGTGAAAGACGACCGCACGCTGCGCGCTGAAGAGCGTGCCGCGGAAGCTGCCGCCGCCCTCGAGGCGCAGGCCGCTGCGGAAGCTGCGAAAGCAGCCGCCGAAGGCGAAAAAACCGAAGAAAACGTCGCTTAAGGCGAGTTCACGTTTTTACAAAAAACAGCCCGCGCGCGATGCCGGGCTGTTTTTTTTATGTCCGCCGCCGCGCGGGCAGGCGGTATGGAAAGCCGCGGTGAAACCCCGCCGCGCGCGCAGGTGCGGCAGGCATGTCACAGCGATGCCGCCGCCGCAAAAAACCTGACAGAATCGTTCATATCGGGCGATTATTCTGCTAATTTGGGGGCATGACAGCAGATGCCCTCCAACGTTCCGTTTCCGCCGTCGCCGCGCTCAGCGGCGATGCCGATTATCGCGTGATGCCCCACAACGACGAGGTGGAGCAGGCGCTGCTCGGCGCGCTTTTGGTCAACAACCGCGCGCTTGAAAAAGTGAACGAGTTTCTGCGTCCCGAACATTTCTACAACCCCGTGCATGGGCGCATTTTCGAAGCCATCGTGAAATTCGTGGAACGCGGGCAGGACGCGAGCCCCATCACGCTCAAAAGCTATTTCGAAAAAGATCAGGACCTCGCCACCGTCGGCGGCGGGCAATATCTGGCCGACCTTGCCGCGCATATCATCAGCGTGGTCAACGTCGAAGATTACGGCCGCACGATTTACGAACTGCATCTGCGCCGCGCGCTGGTCGCGCTGGGCGAAGACGTGGTGAATGACGCCTACGCGCTCAACGTCGATGTCACCGCGACCGACCAGATCGAACAGGCGGAAAAGCGTTTGTTCGACCTTGCGACCGCTGGCGATTATAAGGGCGGGTTTATTCCCTTCAGCGAATCCCTCGCGCAGGCGATCCGCCAGGCCGAAGTCGCCTATCAGCGCGAAGGCATGGTCACGGGCATCACCACGGGTCTTATCGACATCGATAAAAAACTCGGCGGTCTTCAGAATTCCGACCTGCTTATTCTCGCGGGCCGTCCGTCGATGGGTAAATCGGCGCTGGCGACCAACATGGGCATCAACGCCGCGCGCGCCTATCTGCAATCGGGCGGCAAGGAGGGGGCGGTCGTCGGCATGTTCTCCCTCGAGATGTCGGCCGAACAGCTGGCGGGACGTATTCTCGCCGATCTCTCCGGCGTGCCGTCGGACAAAATCCGCCGCGGTGAAATCGCCGATACCGATTTCCAAAAATTCGTCGAGGCGAGCCAGCAAATGTCGCGCGCGCCGCTGTTCATCGACGATACCCCCGCGCTGACCATGAGCGCGATACGCACGCGTTGCCGCCGTTTGAAACGCCAGCATAACCTTGGCCTGATTATCATCGACTATTTGCAGCTTATTCAGGGCTCCGGCAGTGCGGGCTCGCAGGGCAGCCGCGTGCAGGAAGTCTCCGAGATCACGCGCGGGCTCAAGGCGCTCGCCAAAGAACTGGAAGTGCCTGTATTGGCGCTCTCGCAGCTCAGCCGTGCGGTCGAGGCGCGCGACAACAAGCGCCCGCAGCTGGCGGACCTGCGTGAATCCGGTTCTATCGAGCAGGACGCGGATATCGTCATGTTCGTCTACCGCGAAGAATATTATCTGGAACGCGAACAGCCCGCGCCGCGCCCCGAAGAGGCGCCCGACAAATTTGCCGCGCGTCACGACGACTGGCTGCGCCGGATGGAAGAAACGCATAACGTCGCCGAATGTATCATCGCCAAGCAGCGTCACGGCCCGATTGGCACCGTCAAGCTGCACTTCGAAGGCGAATTCACGCGCTTCGGCAACCTCGAGCAATACCGCGTCGAAGAATACGAGTGATCGGCCATGATGGATTTTACCGCAGCCGATTTCACGGGCCCTTCTTCCCGCCTGACGGTCGACCTTGACGCGATTGCGCGCAACTGGCTTTTGCTGCGTAAAAAACTGCAAAACGGCGCCGATTGCGCGGGCGTGGTCAAGGCGGATTCCTACGGTCTTGGCGCGGCGCAGGTTTCGCGCGCGCTCTATGCGCAGGGCTGCCGCCATTTCTTCGTCGCGCAATATGCCGAGGGGCTGAAGGTCGAGGCGGCGCTGGCCGACATCGCCGTATCTTTTCCGCATGCGCCGGTATCCGGCGTTGAATCCGTTCCCGATGCGCCGAGCATCTATGTGCTCGAAGGGCCGCGCGGCGCGCCTGCTGCCGAGTATATCCAAAGCGGCCTTGTGCCCGTGCTCAACAGTCCGGCCGATATCGCGCATTGGCGCGCGGCGGCAGCAGCGGCGGGGCAGCGTCTGCCGTGCCTGCTGCATATCGATACGGGCATGAACCGTTTGGGGCTGAATGGCACGGAGGTTGCGGCGCTGGCGGCGGATAAAGACGCCTTGGCGGCGCTGGATATACGCTACGCCATGAGCCACCTGTGCTGCGCGGATGAACCGGCGCATCCCAAAAACGCCGAACAGCTGGCGCTGTTTCGCGCCCTGACGGCGGCGCTGGGCCGTCCGCTGCGTCTCAGCTTCGCCAATTCGGGCGGGATTTTTCTGGGGCCGGATTATCATTTCGACCTCGCGCGTCCGGGCTGCGCGATTTACGGCATCAACCCGACGGGCCTGCCGCAAAACCCCATGCAGGGCACCGTCCTGTTCGAGGGGCGTATTCTGCAAAACAGAATAATTGACAGGGCGGGCAGCGTTGGTTACGGTGCAGGCTATGCCGTGGCGCCGGGTCAGAAATGCGTCACTGTTTCAATCGGATACGCCGACGGATATTTGCGCAGCCTGACAGGCCGCGGCAAAGTTTATATCGGCGGCGTGGCGTGCAACGTGATCGGGCGGGTGTCGATGGATTCCATCATCGTCGATACCGCACATCTGCCGCAGCAACCTTTGCCGGGCGGCTGGGTCGAAATCATCGGCCCGCATCAAACGGTGGATGATGTGGCGGCGCAGGCCGGCACCATCGGCTATGAAATTTTTACCGGCCTCGGCCCACGCACGCCGCGGCATTATATCGGGGGCAGCGCATGAGCAGCATGACAGATAACCAGCCGCAGGAACAAAAAGCTCAGGGCTTCTCGCCCGTGGGTTGGGTACTGGGCATGTGCCAGAGCATCGGCGCGACGGTTCTCGGCTTCCTCGCCGCGGTCGGGCGCCTCGCCATTTTTGCGGCGCAGGGCATTTACCACTGCTTCACGCCGCCGTTCTATCCGCGCCTGCTGTGGCGTCAGATTATTGATATCGGTTATTACTCGCTGCCCGTCGTCGGTATGACGGCGCTGTTCACGGGGATGGTGCTGGCGCTGCAAAGCTACACCGGCTTTTCGCGCTTTTCCGCCGAAGGCGCGGTCGCGACTGTTGTCGTGCTGTCGGTCACGCGCGAACTGGCGCCCGTACTCGCGGGGCTGATGGTGGCGGGGCGCATCGGCGCGTCGATTGCCGCCGAAATCGGCACCATGCGCGTGACGGAGCAAATTGACGCCCTGACCACGCTGTCGACCAATCCTTTCAAATATCTGATTGCGCCGCGTCTGATCGCGGGCACGCTGATGCTGCCGCTGCTGGTTTTGATTGCCGACGTCATCGGCGTTTACGGCGGTTATATCGTCGGTGTTTACAAACTCGATTTCGTTTCCGAAAACTACATCCACCGCACGTGGGAATTCCTGACCGCGGATGACGTGGTCTCCGGTCTTTGGAAAGCGGCGGCCTTCGGCTTTATCGTGACGCTGATGGGCTGCTACAACGGATTTAACTCCCAGCGCGGGGCGCAGGGTGTGGGTGCGGCGACGACGAATGCGGTCGTGTCGGCCTCCATCCTGATCCTGATTGCCAACTACTTCCTCACCCAGCTCTTTTTCGCGGGGAAATAAACCATGACGCAGAACGCCAAAAAACTCGAACTGCGCGACGTGCGTAAATCCTTCGGCAGCAACCATGTGCTGCGCGGGGTGAATATTTCCGTCGAAAAAGGCAAATCGCTGGTCGTTATCGGCGGCAGCGGTACGGGCAAATCTGTGATGATTAAATCGGTGCTGGGGATTGTGACGCCCGACAGCGGCGCCATTCTGGTCGACGGTCAGGAAACCACGGGCCTGCGCGGCAAAGAGCGTGATGCCCTGATGCGCAAATTCGGCATGCTGTTTCAGGGCGGTGCGCTGTTTGACAGTTTGCAAATCTGGGAAAACGTCGCCTTCGGCCTTATTCAGGGCAAGGGCGTATCGCGCAAAGACGCCTATGACATCGCGATTGAAAAACTGCGCGCCGTAGGCCTGCCGTCGCGCGTGGCAAAATTGCTGCCGGCGGAGCTGTCGGGCGGGATGCAAAAACGCGTCGGCCTGGCGCGTGCGATTGCGGCCAATCCCGAAATCATTTTCTTTGACGAACCCACCACGGGCCTTGATCCCATCATGGCGGACGTGATTAACGATCTCATCATCGAAACGTCCAAGGGGCTCGGCGCGACCACATTGTCGATCACCCACGACATGCACAGCGCGCGCAAAATCGCCGACGATATCGCGATGATTTATAAAGGCGAAATTATCTGGCACGGCAAGGCCGCGGATGTTGACCATTCCGGCAACCCTTACGTCGAACAATTCATCAAAGGCTCCGCCGAGGGGCCGATTAAAATGGAAATCTGAGGCTCCCCGTGACCAAGGACAAAACACCGCCCTCCGACAAAAAAGAACTGCGTGCCGTACGTCCGGCGGTGGGCCGTGCGCCGAAATCCGCCGCCGCTGCCGCAGGCAAAGAGCCGCCGCGCGCCAAGCCGCCGCAGGCAAAGGGCAAATCCCCCAAAGCAGAAAAGCCCGTGCGCGATACGCAGCCGCGCCCGCGCAGCACGGGCCCCGGCTGGTTCATGCGTACTTTCATGGCGCTGCTCTCGCTCGCGGTTATGGGGGCTATTCTTGGCGTCGGCGCGGTCGTGGCGCTGCTGTTTTATTTCAGTCAGGATCTGCCCGATTACAGCGCCCTTGCGACGTATGAGCCGCCGATTGTCACCCGCGCCTATGCCGATGATGGCCGCCTTCTCGCCGAATTTGCTGCGGAAAAGCGCGTGTATATCCCCGTGCAGGATGTACCCGACCGTGTCATTCAGGCATTTTTGTCGGCGGAAGATAAAAACTTTTTTACCCATCCCGGCATTGACGCCACGGGTGTGGCGCGCGCTATCCGCGACAACGTTTTGCATATGGGCTCCAACCGCCGTCTGGTCGGTGCCTCCACCATCACGCAGCAGGTGGCCAAGAACTTTCTGCTCTCCGACGGTCTTGAAGACGAACGCGGCAACGACATCGCCAAATTCAAACGCAAATTCCGCGAAATTATTTTGTCGTTCCGTATTGAACAGGCGCTGAGCAAGAACCGGATTCTTGAACTCTATTTGAATGAAATCTTCCTCGGCCAGCGCGCCTATGGTGTCGCGGCGGCGTCGCTTGAATATTTCAACAAACCGCTGGACGAGCTGACCATCGAAGAAGCCGCCTATCTGGCCGCGCTGCCCAAGGCGCCCAACAATTACAATCCGGAGCGTCATTACGAAGCCGCCGTCGGCCGCCGCAACTGGGTCATCGACCAGATGAACGAAAACGGCTATATCACCGCCGACGAGGCGCAAAAGGCCAAAAACGCCCCGCTGAAAACGCAAAAACGCGACAGCGACCAATACGTCAACTACCCCTATTTCGCGGAAGAAGTCCGCCGCCGCCTGCTGGAGCTGTACGGCGAGAAAGGTCTTTACGAAGGCGGTCTGATTGCGCGCACGTCGATGATGCCGGAATACCAGCGCGTGGCCGAACGTGCCCTGCGCAACGGGCTTGTCGAATACGACATGCGCCGCGGGCTGCATAGCGAACCTGTCGGCAAAATCGACAACCTGAAAGACTGGCAAAAAGCACTGGGCGAGATTCGCCGTCCTGCGGGCGCGGGCAATTTCGAAACCGCCGTTGTGCTGGATAGCGGCGAAAAACAGGCGACGATGGGCCTGCGCAATGGCGATAAAGTCACCCTGCCGTTCGAGCGCATGCGCTGGGCGCGCAAACGCGGCGGACCGGAAGTCAAAAAAGTCAGCGACGTTTTGAAAGAAGGCGATGTCTGGCTGATCGAAAACACAGGCGGTGCGGGCGACAAGGCCGCATGGTGGCTGCGCCAGATCCCCGAAGTGCAGGGCGGTATCATTGCCATGAACCCGCACAACGGGCGTATTTTCGCGATTGCCGGCGGCTTCAGCTATGAAATGAGCCAGTTCAACCGCGCCTCGCAGGCGATCCGCCAGCCGGGTTCGGCGTTCAAACCCTTCGTGTATCTGGCGGGGCTGGAGGCGGGCTTTACCCCCGCAACGCTTATCCTCGATGCGCCTTTCGTGATGGAACAGGGGCCGGGTCTGAAAGACTGGCGTCCGAAAAACTACAGCGCCGATTACGGCGGGCCGACCACGCTGCGCGTCGGGCTCGAAAAATCGCGCAACCTTATGACCATCCGCCTTGCGAATTACGTCGGTATGGAACGCATCGCGCAAATCTGCCGCCAGTTCGGCGTCACCGATAACTTGCCCACGATGCTTTCGATGTCCATCGGCGCGGGCGAGACGACCTTGCAGCGCATGGTCGCGGCCTATAGCATTTTCGTGAACGGCGGCAAGAAAATCACCCCGACCACCATCGACCGCGTGCAGGACAGAACGGGTAAAACCATTTTCGTGCACGACAAACGCCCCTGCGAAGGCTGCGGCCCGATGATCCCCTGGAGCGGTCAGGTCACGCCGGACATTCCCGACACGCGCGAACAGATTGCCGACCCGCGGCATATGTATCAGGTCGTTTCCATGATGGAAGGCGTCGTGCAGCGCGGCACCGCAACGGCGCTCAACAGCCTCGGTCGCCCGATTGCGGGCAAGACGGGCACGACGAACGAGTCGAAAGATGCGTGGTTTATCGGCTTCACGCCTGATCTTGTGATCGGTGTTTATGTCGGTTATGACGAGCCGCGTTCCCTCGGCGCCAAAGAAACCGGCGGCCGCGTGGCGGTGCCCGTGGTGAAGGAATTCGTTGAAAAGGCGATGAAAGACGTGCCTGCCCTGCCGTTCCGCGTGCCGGAAGGAATACGCCTCGTGCTGGTCGATCCGCAAACGGGTACCCGTGCGGCGGCAACGACGGAAAAACCGCTGCTCGAAGCCTTCCTTGCCGGTACCGAACCGGGCGAAGAGCCGATGATGTTCACGGGCGAGGGGGTTTCTTCGGTTACCGATATGACCAACGTGGGCGAAAGCGTCAATACCGGCCTTGGCGGGATTTATTGATGACGGCGGCGCACGCCCCGCTCTGGCGTGAACTTGTTTATGCGCTGCGCGTCGCTGTTTATTACTTCGGCATTTGCGGTCTTCTTGCGGCTTGCTGGTATCTTGCGCCGCCATGGGTATTGCCTGCGGCCTTGGTGATTGTGTGCGGCAGTGCGATGATCGATCTCGGCCGCCGCAGCCGGATCTTCAAAAGCCGCCTTGCCGTGCATCCGGAAACATCGGACATCTCCCCCAATCTTGGCAGCATCATGGCGGATTTGTATGCGCGCGCAGGACTGCATCCTGCGGATTATCCGCTTTACGATTTTCGTGCCCAGTCGGGCGCGTCCGTGGCGGATGATCAAAAATCTGCGACCAATATGAACGGCATGGCCGAACTTCCAACCGCCGCCGTGCTGGAGCTGGGCCGTCCGGTGCTCGCCGTTTCCGCCCCGCTGCTGGCGCTCATGGATGACGAGGAAGAGCGTGCGGTGCTCGCACATGAATTCGTGCATTTGACTGAATCGCATGTTTATTGGCGCTATGCGCTGCAGTTGCTATCCGCTGTCACGGGCTGGATGATAAATCTGTTGCGACTGGTCATTTTCTGCGCCGCGGGCAGCAAGGCTGTGGCTGTGGCGGCAGGCGCCGGCCTCCTCGGATGGCTGGTGATGCGGGCGATACAAACGCCTGTCCCGTATGAAGGAAAAAAACAATCCGAACTTTCGGTGCATGAAAAGTCCTATCAGCGCAGCCTTCTGCAGCGGCGCACACGGGCCGCGATGATATGCGCGATCGCCGTCATGGCTTTTTATTATCCGCCCTATCTGGCGGTGCATGCGGCCGGCTGGTGCCTGATTGTGCTGATGACGGTGATTGTGACGGGGCTTAGCCGTACAAATGAATACAGGGCGGATGCGGGGATTGTCGGGCTCGGGGCCAGCCCGCTGTCGCTGATGACGGCGCTACGCAAGCTGGACCTGCTGGAGGGGCGCGCCCGCGGCACCGCGCACAGCCGCAATAAGCACGGCAGCTGGATGCAGCGCCTGTTCGGCACACACCCGGCCCTTGGCCTGCGTCTAGCGGGGCTGGCGCGCGTGGCGCGGCGGGCGGGCTTTGCAGAGGAGCAGATTCGCGCGGCGGCCGAAGGCCCGCTGACTGTGGACGAAAGCCACCGCTATCCGCTCTGGCTTGTGCAAAGTATGCAGGCGCGCTAGGGCGGTTTTTCTGGACAAATAACTGAAAAATAAGAATAATACTCAAGAGCAGCACCGTGCGGCATGACGAAAGACCATGGAAAATTATTGATTTTCATAACGTCATGATATAATGTGCGGCATCACAAACAGGGCTTCGACCCGGGAGAACGGACATGACGGCACAGCTTTATACCGCCCGTAACGTTGCAAGTGCGGCAGTGCATTACACCGCAACGCTGGGTCTTCTGGCGACGACGGCGCTGGTGGCGCCGGTATGGGCGATGGGGGCGGCGGTTCTTGTCGTCGGCGGAATCAGCTACGCGAGCCTCAAAGGCCAGAAAAAGATTTTCGAAGAAAACCTGCAGCGCCATCCGGATGTGTCGGAGATTTCGCCGAACCTGGGCAAGATCGCGCAGGAGCTTTACGCGAAATCCGGTCTCAATGCGGACCAGTTCCCCATCTACGATTTCCGCATCGACGAAAGTAAAATTGCCGACAAGCCGGAAGGCGTACAAAAGAAACTGCGCGAAACTTTCAACAGCATGGCCGAAGTCCACAATGCCGCCGCGCTCAATCTGGGCAAGCCGGTCATCATGATTTCCAAACCGCTGCTCGCACTTTTGGACGATGCGGAGGAAAAAGCTGTTCTGGCGCATGAGTTCGCGCATGCCGCGGCCAAGCACCAGCATTTGACTCTGCCGCAAAAACTCATGGCATCGGCGGCCAGCCTTGCCAGCGGTATCACGCGTGTGGCGGCCTTCTTGTCTGCCGGCTGGGTGGGTGTGCCGATTGCGATTGCGACGGGCATCGGCTCGCGCATTCTGGCGGCGAAGGCTTCGGGGGAATGGAAATTGCTCTCGACCCCCGATGAAGACCTGCCGCTGTCCAAGCGCCTCGAAAAACAAAAAATGGCAAAGGCCGTCAAAATCGGCGGTACTGTCGGCATGGGCGCGGCGATTACCGTGTTTAATCCCATCTTCCCCCTTGTTTATGTCGCGACCAAGACAATCAGCGCGGCGCTCAATGTGGTCACCGCGACCTTCAGCCGCAGCAATGAATATCAGGCCGACCGCGGCGCGGTGGAGCTTGGCGCCAATCCTCTCGCGCTGGTGACGGCGCTGCGTAAAATGAAAACCGTTCAGGAAGTCAGTATTCGCGAAGCGCTGGGCACGGAATTGCCGAAAGCAGGCTTTCTGCGTTCGATGTGGAAGAACGTCAATTCAACGCATCCGACCATTCCCCGCCGCGTCGAGCGTCTGGCTGGTATGGCCCGCAAACAGGGCTATAGCGAAGCGCAAATCGATGCAGCTGTGAACGCGCCCATTCATGTGGGGCCGCAGCACCGTATGGCGCCCGCCCTCATCGAAAAGATGCTGGCGCGCTAATCGGCGTCAATAGCGGAAACTGTCAAGGGCGCGCGGCGTGATCAGCCGAGCATTTCGATGCCCATTTTCTTGAGCATACGGTCCAGCGCCTTGAGCACGGGGCTTTTAATGCCGGCAGTTTTCTGAAGCTCGGCCACTTCCGCATCCAGCTCGGCGCGGTGTTCTTCCATATCTTTGCGAATTTCTTCGCGCAGTTTGTCGGCGTCGATGCTGTCCATCTGCTGGGCGTGCAGCATGTTCAGAATGCGCTCTTCGTCTTCGGTGACGATGCCGTCGGCATTGGCCAGAATGGTGCCGAAATGGATCAGCATGCCGCGGTATTCCGGTTCCGTTACCTTCACGAGCAGGTCGGCGAGGTTTTGCGGAATTTCCAAATCCGCCGCCAGCGTCATTTTCTGCGTCGGCGTCAGACCATAGGTGCGGTCCAGATTGGCGAAAATTTTTTCAAGATACGTGCGCTCTTCGGGCTGGATGATGCCATCGGCATGGGCGATGCAAATCACGCAGCGCCACATGTTGTAAAGGCTTAGGCTGACACCCGGCTTGCCATTCGGGGTGGCGGGCGGTGGTGCGACGGGGAAAGAGCTGTCCTGATTCATGGGATTATCCTCGTTGTCTTCAATCGGCCATCAGGTCGATGCCGAGTTTCAGCAGCAGCGCATCCAGCGCACGCATCAGCAAACTTTGCGGGCGCAGGCTGTTCATTTTCATGTCGTGCGCGAACATTTCATCCGTCACGACCTGATGTACGTCCTTGCGGATCTGCTCCATATCCAGACTGGCCATCTGGTCGGCGCGCAGTTTTTTCAGGATGGCGGCTTCGTCGGGTGTCAGTTGCCCGTCGACATGCGCCAGAATGCCCGCGAAATAAATCAGCTGGCTGCGGTAATAGGGGTCGTTGATTTGCGGCAGCAGCTCGCCCATGCGCTTGGGGTTTTTGATGTCGTCTTCCAGCAGGCGTTTTTGTTCGTCGCTGAGGCCGAAGGCGCGGTCCATGTTGCCGAAAATCCGGCGCAGGTACGACAGTTCCGCGTCCTGCACCAGCCCGTCGGCATGGGCAACGACGATCACGCAGCGCCACATATAAAACATGCTATGGCTGACAGGCTCTCCGGATTTATGGCGCGGCACAGAATTCATAGGCTAAGCCTACGGTATTACAGGTTTCTAATCAATTAATCCCTGTCCGGCAAAATGCAGGCGGGCGGGGGATTTACCTATTCACCCGCCGCTTCGCTGAGGGCGTCCAGCACGGCGGATTCCGTCAGCAGCTCGGGCAGCACAATCCCCTCCGGCGCGCCGGGGCCATAGACGATATTGAAGGGGATGCCGTATTTACCATAGCTTTGCAGATAGGCGGCGATGCCCTCGTCGCGCTGCGTCCAGTCGGCCTGCAGTTTGACCACGTTTTCGGCATCCAGCGCGGCGGCAACGCTGTCACGCTCCAGCACAAAGCGTTTGTTCGCTTTGCAGGTCAGGCACCAGTCGGCGGTGACATCGACGAAAACGGTTTTGCCGGCGTCCAGCTCTGCGGCGATGCGCGGCTGTTCGAATTTCTCCCAGCCTTTGGCCAGCGTCGGGGTTGCGGTGATGGTGACAAGAATGCTGCCCAGCCACAGCGCCGTTGCGACCAGCGCAAGGGCGAGGACTTTGCGCAGGCGCACCATCCACGCCCCCGGTCTCGGCATATATTTGAATACCCGCGGCGAGACGGCCAGCAGGATATACGGCAGCGCCAGACCGAGGCCGAGGAAAGTGAAGATGGTGAAAATCTCGACCGCGCCGCGCGCGAGCGCGAAGCCGACGGCCGTGCCCAGAAACGGCGCCGTGCAGGGCGTCGCCAAGAGCGTCGCGAAGGCGCCGGTCAGGAAATGTCCGGCCAGCGTCGGCTCGTCCGCCGATTTCGGCGTGGCGTGGCGGGCAATGAAACGCGGCAGCGGAATTTCAAACAGGCCCCACATATTGGCGGCGAAGCCCAGCACCACAATCGTCAGAAACGCAAGAAAGCCCGGATGCTGGAATTGAATACCCCAGCCGATGGTTTCGCCCGCCGATTTCAGCGCGACCAGCACGCCCGCAATCAACCAGAACGAAAACAGGATGCCAGCCGCACTGGCCATGAAGTTCTTGAAAATCACGCCGCGGCTGTCCTTGCCGCCATGGTTGACCACGGACAGAATTTTCAGCGACAGCACCGGCAGCACGCAGGGCATCAGGTTCAAAACCAGACCGCCCAGCAGCGCCAGCAGCAGGATTTTGTAATCAAACGTGACGATTTTATCGCCCAGCTTGGCAACCGACTGCACGGGCGCATCGGACGGGCGCGGGGCGAGGGCCAGCGTGCCTTCGACGGCATGCGCGCCATCGACATAGGTCAGCATCAGATCGCCTGCCGACAGGTCTGCCTCGATTTTATCCAAAGGCTCTGTGCTGTGCACGGGGGCGCGCAGCGTCAGCTTGCCGGTCTTGCCGTCATGCTTCACGGCGGGTTTGCCGAAAACTGTTGCCGCCGGATGTTCGATAAAAAGATCCACGGCATCGGACGGTTTATCCGCGACCGTCATCTCGGCAACCACAAAACTGCGGTTGCCGCTGTCGTAATCCAGCCAGACGCGGTCGAAGCGCGCGCCGTCATGGGCGGGCACGGGCAGGGCGGCGCGGGCGCGGGCATAGGCTTCGGCCTCCGCCGAAGGGGCCGCTTCGCCGCCGGGCAGCGCGAAGTGCAGCGTGTGGGTTTCCGGCACGCAGATATCGTCGCAGACCAGCAGGTCGAGTTTGAGGTTCAGGCTCAGCGGCTGGCCCGCTTCGGCCACATGAATGTCGATGGGGAAGACGGCTTCGTGTTTGTAGCCGATGTTGTCGATGTCATAGATGGTGAAGCGGTGCGGTGCGGGCCAGTGCATGGTGTGGCCCTTAAAGTTTTCCGAACCGCTCCAGTCGAGGGCGGGGGGCAGACCGGCATCGCCGGGCGTGCGCCAGTAGATTTTCCAGTTGCCCTCCATGCGCACGCGCAGGGCCAGCGGGACGATATCGCCCGTGCCGGTGGCCGTGATGGGGCTGAACAGATCCGCCTGCGTATGGAACGTGCGCGCGGGCGCGGCGGGCACCGACGACAGCTGCGCGGCCGCAGGGGTGCTCAGACCGAGGGTGAACAGGACGCAAAACAGGGAAAACAAACGAAACAGCGGCAAGGGACCCCCCGCGAGGTTGGAGAAACGGGCACTGTCAGGAATATAGTCCAATCCGCCCGAATATCCAATGCCGCCGCAGGCCCCTATAAGGGGCCCTACGGGGCCGGAAAAGGCCTCAAAAGGGCGAATTAGCCCGCAATGCGCTGTTTCAGGGTTTCGATATCGGCGGCCAGCTGGCGGTCGGCCTGCAGCAGCTCTTCGATTTTGCGCACGCCATGGATGATGGTCGTGTGGTCGCGCCCACCGAATTTGCGGCCGATTTCGGGCAGGGAATGCTCCGTCAGCGCCTTGGCAAGGTACATCGCCACCTGACGCGGCCGTGCCACAGGGCGCGCGCGGCGGGGGGAGAGGATATCCGTCATGCGCAGGTTGTAATGGTCGGCGACGCGGCGCTGGATGTCTTCGATGGTGATACGGCGGCCGGCGGCGCGCAGCAGGTCTTGCAGCAGGTCTTCGGCGCCTTGCAGCGTGATGGCGCGGCCGACCAGTTCGGCATGGGCGATCAGGCGGTTGAGGGCGCCTTCCAGCTCGCGCACGTTGCTGGTGATTTTGGCGGCGAGGAAGCCCAGCACGTCGGCCGGCATGTCGCGTTTCATCAGCGCGCATTTGGCGCGCAGGATTTCAAGGCGCAGCTCTTCGCTGGTGTTCTGGATACCGGCGACCAGACCCATGCCGAGGCGCGAGCGCAGGCGATCGTCGAGGGCTTCGAGGTCGCCCGGCGCCTTGTCGGCGGACAGCACGATTTGTTTGCCCTGATCGATCAGCGCGTTGAAGGTATGGAAAAATTCCTGTGCGGTCGATTCCTTGCCGCAGATGAACTGGATATCGTCGATCATCAGGATATCGACGCCGCGCACGTATTCCTTGAACGCCAGCGTATCGCGCGAACGCAGGGCGCGCACGAACTGGTACATGAATTTTTCGGCGGACATATAAACGACACGCTTTTCCGGCGCGCGCGCCGCGACGTCATGGGCGATCGCCTGCATCAGATGCGTTTTGCCAAGGCCGACGCCGCCCTGCAGGAACAGCGGGTTGAAGCTGACGTTTTCGCCCGAAGCCAGTTTCTTCGCCGCCGCGAACGCCAGCTCGTTGCTGGCGCCGACGATGAAGTTGTCAAAGGTGAAACGCGGGTCGAGCGCGGAGGACATATTTTCAACCGCGGCATCCGCGCCGGTGGCGTTTTCATTGGCGGTGATAACGGGTTCATACGGGCGCGCGGCTTCGGCGGCGGCGGGCTTCTGGCCCTGCGCGGCGGCAGCGATAACGTATTCAACGCGCGTGCAGCCGGCGATTTGCGCGGTGCAAAGGCGCTGGATGCGCTCCGCATAATGCGTGCGGACCCAGTCGCGGATAAAGCGCGTGGGGACGCTGATTTCCAGCGCGCCTGCGCTCAGCGCGCGCGCCTCCAGCGGGGCGACCCAGCTGCGCCATGCGGTATCGCCGATGTCGGATTTCAGCGCAGCCTTGACGCTGTCAAAGGCAGAGGCGAAGGCGGAATCGCCGCGAAGGTTTACGCTGCCCGTTTCGTCATCTTTGTGGACAATCGTATTGCCGCCTTCGAACATCGTGTGCCTCTGACTGAATAAAAGTAAAACCCAAAACCCTGCTTCACAACCTTTGGCGGAACGAGGCTTTTTCGCTGCCATCCAACAACTGTGGACGATAAACGATTCTGCTGCTTTCCCGCGTGAAGGAAAACCGGCACGTTGATGAAATGGCTCGAAAACCGCGTGGGTCTTGGCTTTATTTTATCGGTGCAGGTGTGAAGTAGGGCAAGACTACCGAGGGGCAAAATGAGTCGCAAGAGGAGATTGTGGATAATTTTAAAAAAGAAACAAACGAACTGAATTATGCGGCATCGCGCGATTTTTTTGCGGCGAAAAAACGCGCGTGTAAAAACTTTCCTGTTGCGAATTTTAAATCGGTTTTTTTGTTTCCGATTCTGCCGCGCAAATTTTGCGCGCGCGACGTTTTTCGTTGACAGTCATTCGGTATGAATCAGGAACACACGCGGTATCGCGCGACAAGAATCATCGGTGCGCGACGAGAATCGGGAGAGAATCGCGCGGCAGCTTTCAGACGATTCTTTTTGTCGCGCCGCGCGCGTGTGAAACATGCGCGTATTGATGCGGACAATAAAATTTATGTCGCGAAAATCTTTGTCACGGACAATAAAAAAACGCCGCAGACAAGTGCGGCGTTTTTAACAAAGGAGAGCCGGTTGACCCGGTCTTGGTTATCCTTGAATTATTTCTTCGCGGTCTTCAGCGTTTTGATCTGCTTGGACAGGCGCGAGATTTTGCGCGAAGCGGTTTTCTTGTGCAGAACGCCCTTGTCAGCGCCGCGCTGGATTTTCGGCTGGGCGGCCTTCAGGGCTTCGGCGGCGGCTTTGTCGTCACCTTTCGCGATCGCTTCTTCTACCTTGCGGATGGAAGAACGCATTTGCGACGTGCGGCTCTTGTTCTGTGCAGCGACACGGGCGTTGCGACGGACGCGCTTCTTGGCAGACTTATGGACGGGCATTCAAGTACTCTTTCTGTGTTGAGGCTGTTAAGCGTTATCTCGTTAAACACCGGAACCCCGGCGGCATCCCGGCGCACGGCAGAATCAGGATGATTCCCGGCGGCATCAGGATTTCACGGTTTTTAAAGCGGTTTATCCCCAAAGTCAACCGGTGCGAGGGGTTTTGCCCTAAATAATCCGTAAAATGGCCCTGCCGCCCCCGATACGGGCTTTAAAGGCCTGTTTTAGCGGCCTTTAAAGCTGGCAGGGCGCTTTTCGGCAAAGGCGGCCATGCCTTCCTTCTGGTCTTCGGTCGCAAAGCTGCTGTGGAACAGGCGGCGCTCGAATCTCATGCCCTCGCTGAGGGTGGTTTCAAAGGCGGCATTGACCGCCTCCTTGGCCATCATCGCGGCAATCGGGGAGAAGCCGGCGATCTTCTCGGCGGTTTTCATCGCCTCGGCCATCAGGTCGGCGGCGGGCACCACGCGGGCGACCAGTCCGGCGCGTTCCGCCTCTTCGGCGTCCATCATGCGGCCCGTCAGGCACAGCTCCATCGCCTTGGCCTTGCCGACCGCGCGCGTCAGGCGCTGCGTGCCGCCTGCACCCGGAATGGTGCCGATGGTGATTTCCGGCTGGCTGAATTTGGCATTGTCGGCGGCGATAATAAAATCGCACATCATCGCCAGTTCGCAGCCGCCGCCCAGTGCATAGCCGGCCACCGCCGCAATCACGGGCTTGCGCGTGCGCGTCAGGCGTTCCCAGTTGCTGGTGATGAAATTGCCGGCATAAACGTCGACAAAACCTTTGGAGGCCATTTCCTTGATATCCGCGCCGGCGGCGAAGGCCTTTTCGCTGCCGGTGACGATCATGACGCGGATCGTGTCGTCGCTTTCCATGTCGTCGACGGCGGCGGTCAGTTCATCCATCAGCTGTTTGCACAGCGCGTTCAGCGCTTTGGGGCGGTTCAGCGTGATAATGCCGACGGCGCCTTTTTTCTCGGTCAGGATGTTTTCGAATGTCATGGCGGTTTCCTTTCGTTGGGGGGCGGCGGTGGTCATGATGCGCCTCTCTTCAGATTTTTAATGTGGAATGCTTATTGTTTGGGCGCGGGTGCGATTTTGAATTGCACCAGCTGCACGCCGGGCGTGCCGGGTTTCTGGAACACGTCGATGACCAGCATCTCGTTCTTGCGGCGGTAGGTGTTATAGGTGCCCTTGTACAGCTGCCAGCCGAGCGGCGGCAAGGCCTGTCCGTAATAGCCCAGCACCTGACGTACCTGCGCGGAGGTTTCGGCGGTGGTTTCAAGGATGCGGCCGTCGGCGGTATCGAAGGCGACGGTTTTCGAGAGGTCTTCTTTCATCGTTTCCATCAGCGGCAGGTCGGTGATGACCTTGGAATAATCGGCAAGGGCTGCGGCGGGAATAAAAGCCAGCGCGAAAAGCAGCGTGATCACAAAACGGCGCAGCATGAAAGCCTCTCTCTTGGACGCGGACGTCCGGTGATAAAAAATCCGGCAGCGGGCCTGCCGGTTACTTCTGGCGGGCCGGACAGTAAAAGGTCGAGCGGCCGCCTTGCGTTATTCTCTTGATTCCGCCGGTTTTTTGCAAGGGGCAGGTGCAGCTGCGGCATTTCTGCCCTTCCTTGTCGTAAACTGCCCATTGGTGCTGGAAATACCCAAGCTCCCCGTCGCTTTGCACGTAATCGCGGATGGAACTGCCGCCCGCGGTGATGGCCTTGTCGAGCACCTTGCGGATGGCTGTCCATAATTTGCGCGCTTCGGCGGCGCTCAGGGATTGTGCGGGGCGGGCGGGGTCGATGCGCGATTCAAACAGCGCCTCCGCCGCATATATGTTGCCGACGCCGACCACCAGTTCCTGATCCATGATGGCGATTTTGACGGCGGTTTTGCGCGCGGCCAGCGCGGCGGCCAGATAGGCGGGGGTAAAATCATCACTCAGCGGTTCCGGCCCCAGATGGGCGAAGTGGCGGGTTTGTGCGGCCTCCGCCGTCGGGGCGATATCCAGAACGCCAAAGCGCCGCGCATCGTTGAACACGACGCGCCCGCCATCCTCAAAATGAAAAATCACATGGTCATGTTTTTCGGGAATGTATTTTTCTTCGGCGGGTGCAATCACCATGCGCCCCGACATGCCCAGATGCGCAATCAGCGTATCGCCGCCCGCAAGATCGATGAGAATATATTTCGCGCGGCGGCGGATGGCGGTGATGCGCCGGCCCGCGCAGCGCGGGGCAAGCCCCTTGGGGAAGGGGAAGCGCAATCCCTTGCGCCGCAATTCGATACGCGCCAGCGTTTTGCCGGTGATGGATTTGGCAAGGCCGCGGCAGACAGTTTCAACCTCTGGCAATTCGGGCATGGCGGCGCCTCAGGGTTTGGGGCGTTTGCGGATGGCGGGCAGGCGCAGCGCGGTCACGTCGTCTTTCAGCTCCGGCGTGTCGAGGATGCCGAGCGCGGCGCGGATCTCGTCCTTGCGCTCCGGCACTGCCCTGCCCAGCCAGTCGTTGAGCGCGCCGAGGGTATCCTTCAGCGCCGCGTGACTGCGGCGGGCGATGATATCGTTATCGCTGATGAAATCGCCGCGCAGGGTCGCCTCCGGCGGGGTGTCGCCGGTGCGGCGGACGTAGCGTTCCTGATAGATGCTGCTCTCGATGCTGTATCCGCCATCCTTGGCGGGTTTCATTTCGATGAACAGCACGGGTCGCGCCGACAGCGCGACATGCGTGGTCATTTGCTTGCTGGCGGGGTTTTTATTCGCCACGCCCACATCGTGTGTCGAAGGGACGCCTGCGGTCATGAAGCTGCCGCTGCTCTCGCGGCCATAGAGAACCCACAGGCGGATGCTGTCCTGCTGCGATCGGGCGGATTGGTACAAATCGGCACGCACAAAAAATTCCAACCCGTTTTGCGGCGGCATTTTTTGCAGGATATCCAGAAACGGCGCGATCACGTTGTGATAGGTGGTGAAATGCCCCTCGACCTCCGCGCGCTTTTTTTCGCGGGCGGTCAGATGTTCGGGCTTGCGCGCGCGCACGGCGGCGATGGCGCGCGCGACGTCTTCGGGCCCCTTGATAAAATTATCAGCGGCGCGGTTGAACGGGATAGCGGCTTTTTTGCGCGGGTCTGTCATGGCTTGGGCGGTCTTTTGCGGATGGTGACGGGCTGCGGCAGGGTGATGTCACGCGGCGGATAGAGCAGGTGTTCAACCGCGGCGATGCGCGCGGGCGCATGCACGCGCAGCCATGCGCCAATGACATTGGTAAACTCGCTACTGTGGGCAAGGGGCCTGTCGGGCGTTTTTTCAATGACCATGCCGTATTCGCCGCAATAAACGCTGTAGCTTTTACCGGCCTGCGGCTTTTCGTAGCGCTCGATGTAGGTGTGATGCGACAGCCGCGCGGGCGCTTCGGCCTGCGGGCGGAAATTCAGGCGCAGCACCGGCGTTTCGCTGAGCGCGAGCAGCTGGCTGAAATCCTGACGCTCCGGTGTGCTGTGTTTGCTTTCGATGGTGATCAGGTGGCTGGACGGCGCTTCGTGCAGGCGGCCTGCGGGTTTGCCCTCGTGGGTATGAAACAGCCAGATGTCGATGCGCGGTTCGATATCGGGCCTGTCCGGATACTGGCCGGGCCGTACGATGTCGGCACGCAAAAAGAATTCGAGGCCGTTTTCATCGCGCGGCAGGTTTTTCAGCGCCTGCAGCAGCGGCAGGGCTTCTTGTTCGAAATGGGCAAAAATATCGTGGTCGGTTTGCACTTCGGGCGCGGCAGGGGGATCTGCCGGCGGGTCAAACGCCGCCGGCGCGGCCTGCACGGGCTTGCGCCCGCCGCGCTGGAAGCTCTGGCGAATTTTGTTGGCCCAGTGTCGCATGTGCCCTCTGTTCAAAGAGATGCCATAATACACGCGAGGGCGCGGGCGTCAACCCAAGATGCACCTGCGGACGGCGGGGGTGTTTATCGGATAGTATTGAAAACAAAGAAAAAGGGGCCGGAATTTCTTCCGACCCCCTTTTGTCTGTCTTGCCGTGGATGAAGGGGGCGGGCGAACCCGGCCCCCGTTATCCACTTCTTACATCATGCCGCCCATATCGGGGGCGCCATGTGCATGCGGCTCGTCTTTCTTCGGCAGTTCCGCAATCGTCGCTTCGGTCGTGATGAGCAGACCGGCAACGGATGCAGCGCCTTGCAGCGCCGTGCGGACAACTTTCACCGGATCGATGATACCGGCGGCCACGAGGTCGCAGTACTTGTCTTTCTGCGCATCGTAGCCGAAGTTGGCTTCTTTTTGATCCGTCAGCTTGCCGACGACGATAGAACCCTCAACGCCCGCGTTGAACGCGATCTGGCGGATGGGGGCTTCGAGGGCGCGGCCGATGATCTCGATACCGACTTCCTGGTCGCGGTTGGCAGGCTTCAGGTTTTTCAGGGCGCGTTTGCCGTACAGCAGAGCGGTACCACCACCGGGGATGATGCCTTCTTCGACGGCTGCACGGGTGGCGTGCATCGCGTCTTCAACGCGGTCTTTGCGCTCTTTCACTTCGACTTCCGTCGCGCCGCCGACGCGGATCACGGCAACGCCGCCGGCGAGTTTCGCCAAACGTTCCTGCAGTTTTTCCTTGTCGTAGTCGGAGGAGGTCTCTTCGATTTGCGCTTTGATCTGGGCAACGCGTGCTTCCAGCTCTTTTTTCGCGCCCGCGCCGCCGATGATGGTCGTGTCATCTTTGGTGATGCGGACTTTTTTCGCTTTGCCGAGCTGTTGCAGGGTGACGTTTTCCAGCTTGATGCCGAGGTCTTCGGAGATGACTTCGCCAGCCGTCAGGATGGCCATGTCTTCCAGCATCGCCTTGCGGCGATCGCCGAAGCCCGGCGCTTTCACCGCAGCCACTTTCAGGCCGCCGCGCAGTTTGTTGACCACGAGGGTTGCCAGCGCTTCGCCTTCGACGTCTTCAGCGACGATCAGCAGGGGCTTGCCCGACTGGACGACAGCTTCGAGGATCGGCAGCATGGATTGCAGGTTGGACAGTTTCTTTTCGAAGAAAAGAATGTAGGGGCTGTCCATTTCGCAGACCATTTTGTCGGCGTTGGTGATGAAGTAGGGGCTCAGGTAGCCGCGGTCGAATTGCATACCTTCGACGACATCCAGTTCGGTGTCGAAAGATTTTGCTTCTTCGATCGTGATGACGCCTTCGTTGCCGACTTTCTGCATGGCTTTTGCCAGCATTTCGCCGACTTCTTTGTCGCCGTTTGCGGAAATCGTGCCGACTTGCGCGATTTCGTTGTTGGACGCGATTTTCTTGGCGCGTTTTTTGATATCGTCGATAACGGCCTCAACCGCCATGTCGATACCGCGTTTCAGATCCATCGGGTTCATGCCGGCGGCAACCGACTTCACGCCTTCGCGGAAAATCGCCTGTGCCAGAACCGTTGCGGTCGTGGTGCCGTCGCCAGCCAGGTCGTTCGACTTGGAGGCAACTTCGCGTACCATTTGCGCGCCCATGTTTTCGAAGTTGTCTTCCAGTTCAACCTCTTTCGCAACCGTGACACCGTCTTTGGTGATGCGCGGCGCGCCGAAAGATTTCTGGATGACCACGTTGCGGCCTTTCGGGCCCAGCGTGACTTTTACAGCGTTTGCCAGCGTATCAACGCCTTTCAGCATTTTCTGGCGGGCATCGGCGGAGAATTTTACGTCTTTAGCAGCCATAGTGTGTGACTCCTTCAATAAATCAAAACGGGGTTAAGCGGCTTTTTTCGCTTTTTTGCCTTCGATGATGCCCATGATGTCGCTTTCTTTCACGACCAGGAGCTCTTCGCCATCGATGGTAACTTCGGTGCCCGACCATTTGCTGAACAGCACGAGGTCGCCCGCTTTGACATCGAGCGGGATGAGCTTGCCGGATTCATCGCGGCTGCCGGTACCGACGGCGATGACTTCGCCTTGCGCGGGTTTTTCTTTGGCGGTGTCGGGGATGATGATGCCGCCGGCGGTTTTGGCGTCGCTTTCCAGGCGGCGCAGCAGAACGCGGTCGTGCAGGGGACGGAATTTCATGTTCGTATCCTCTTCAGTTGAACAAGGTCTCCTGTCCGGTTTCGGGAAAGCCCAACCATTGGCACTCTCCTCGGACAAGTGCCAAAGATGTAGCGCAGGCACGGCGCGGTTTCAACGGGAATCTGGGGAAATGGGGCGGTTTTCGGGTGCAAAAATCCCTGTAAAACCAAGGTCTTTGGCCGGTTTTTAGCACTCGGGCGCAGTGTTTGCCAAGTCTTTGATTTTAAAGTTTTTTAACACTGATTTGGTAATATATGCTTAAATAGAAGTAAGAACGCGCACTTCTATAACGGAAACACGCCAGAATTCGTAATAGGAGATTAGGAATATGGCAAATTTGATACTGCAGCTCCAAGACTACCGCCTGACGACCGCAGAAATCCTGTACCATTTGCCCGACCACCCGAGCCTGCTTCAGGCCTATGTCTGGCAGGAATATGACCGCGCCCCCGAATTCCCCGAATTGCACCGCTTTCTCGGCTTTTGGGTGCGGCAGATAGAAGGACGCCTCCATTCCGTCCGCGTGGCCAGCAAACAGCTCATCAGCGCCGAAGACCTGCGGGTCTGCCGCCACGAATTTCTGATCAATTAACCCGCGCCCATTCGCGCCGCCCCCTGCTGTTCGCGCTTTGCCCGCGCGCGCCGCTCGGCTACACTGCGGCGCATGTTTCAGCTTCACGAAGATATGGGCGCCTTGCCCGCCCTGCCGCAGGGAACGGTTCTGGCCATTGGCAATTTCGATGGCGTGCATCCCGGCCATGCCGCGCTGGTGCGCCGCGCGGCGGATATCGCCCGCGCGCAAAATCTGATCCCCGCCATGCTGACGTTCGAGCCGCATCCGCGCGAATTTTTCGCGCCCGAGGGGGAGCCGTTCCGCATCACCCTTCTGCCCGAAAAAGCGCGGCGGCTGGCGGCGCTGGGCGCGGCGCATGTTTTCGTGCCCGCGTTCGATGCGGGGTTTGCGTCGCTGTCGGCGGCGGAATTCATGGCTTTCCTGCGCGACCGGCTGCGCGCGCGGCATATCGTGGTCGGCGGTGATTTCGCCTTTGGCAAGAACCGCGCGGGCAATATCGATACGCTGCGCGGCCTGTTCGATGTGACGGTGATTGAACCTGTGACCTGCGCCGATGGCGCGGCCTATTCCTCGACGCGCATCCGTGATTTGCTCCGGCAGGGGAATTTGAGCGCGGCGGCGGCGCTGCTGGGCCGTCCGTGGGAAATCGAAGCCGAAGTCGTGCATGGCGACAAGCGCGGGCGCGAACTGGGCTTTCCGACCGCCAACCAGCAGGTCGACCGTTATGTGCGTATTCCCTTTGGCATTTATGCGGTGCAGGCGCATATCGACGGCGAGGCCGCGCCGCGCGCGGCGGTCGCGAATTTCGGCATCCGCCCGATGTTCCGCATCCGCCAGCCGATTTTCGAGACGTATATTTTCGACTTCCATCAAAACATCTATGGAAAAATTCTGCGCGTGCAGCCCGTCAAATACCTGCGGCCCGAAAAAGCCTTCGACGGTATCGAGGCGCTCATGCAGCAGATGAAACAGGATTGCGCAGAGGCCCGCGCTGTGTTCAAATCTTAAGACGGGAAGGGGTTTCCCGTATTTTTTCACAACGGGGAGTTAAAAAAGCCACATGAATAATCCGCTGCCCGCCAAAAAATTTCGCCCCGGACAGTTTTTCTTGTTCGGGATGTTTGTTATTTGCGCCATCATTTTTGCCGATCAATATACCAAATGGCTTGTGCTTGAAACCATGCTCCGCAGCGGCGGCGATACGCCCGCTTTTCAGGACTGGTTCATGACCCGCCAGCCACTGGAATTTTTCATCGACCAGCGTGAAGTCTATCAAACCCGTGAAATCACGGGCTTTCTGAACTTTGTGATGGTCTGGAATACCGGTATCAGCTTTGGCCTGTTCAGCGACAATACGGACATGGAAAAAAGCCGTATGCTCGCGCTGGTCTTTATTGCCCTGTCGCTGACGGTGGCGCTGGCGCTGATTGTCTGGCTGGCCGTCACGCGCACCCGCCTTCTGGCCGCTGCCCTGTCCCTGATTGTCGGCGGGGCGATTGCCAACGTCATTGACCGCGTCCGTTTTGGCGCCGTGGCCGATTTCGTCGATGTCCATGCCGCGGGCTTTCACTGGCCGGCCTTTAATCTGGCGGACAGCTGTATTGCCATCGGGGCGCTTTTTCTGGTAATTGATACCCTGACATCCAAAGACAAAGGGATTCTCGGCTAAACTGGCGCGGGAATGCCGCTTGAGGAAAAGAGCTATGCAAAAATTTGCGCCCCGTGTTTTTCCGCGCCTGCCGCTTGTCGCGATCACTTTGCTTGCCGCGACCTTATTGTCGGGCTGCGATGGTGTGAAGCGTCAGCTGGGCGTCGGCCGTAATTCACCTGACGAATTTGCTGTCGTCAAACGTGCGCCGCTGACCTTGCCGCCCGAATACAGCCTGCGGCCGCCGTCAGGCGATTTCCTGCCGCCGGCATCCGAAGTCACGCAGCAGGCGCGTAGCGTTCTCATGGGCAATACGGCGGCGGCGAAAACCGAAGGCGGCACGGCGGAGCAATCCTTCCTCGCACGGACCGGCGCGGTGCAGGCGGACCCCGATATCCGCACGGCGATCAACCGTGATAACGGCTACATTGCCCTGCAAAGCCGGACGGTTGCCGACAAGCTGCTGTTCTGGGAAGAAAAAGACGGCGATCTGTCGAAAGCGCCGAGCTCTATCGTCGATGCCAAGGCCGAAGCCGAGCGTCTGCAAAAGAACAAAGAACAAGGCAAGCCTGCAACCGAAGGCGATGTGCCTGTCATCGAGAAAAAGAAAAGCACCCTCGACAAGCTTTTCTAAGCTGTCTTCGCGTCAGGGCATCAGTCAGGTTTAATGACGTTCAAAACGCGGACAGTACCGCGTCCGCGGCGGCTTCTTCCAGCACGATATCCGCATCCATCTGGTGACGGAACCATGTCACCTGCCGCTTGGCGTAATGGCGCGTGGATTGCTGCGCGGCGGCGATGGCGTCCGCGCGCGTGCAGGTACCATCGAGATAAGCCCGCAGTTCCGGATAGCCAAGCGCCTTGTGCAGCGGCCACGGGTTTGTTTGCGGAACGGGGAAGTTTTGCACCTCCTCCAGCACGCCTTCATCTATCATGTGCAAAAAACGTTTGTCGCAGCGCGGGTACAGTACATCGCGCGGCGGCAGAAGGGCGACCTTGATGAAACGCAGGTGCGGCGGCGGGCCGTCCGCGGGCAGGGCTTGCCATTCGGCGAGGCTTTTTCCGGTGTGCTCCAGCACTTCCATCGCACGTATCAGTCTTTGTGTATTGCTGGGGTGCAGACGTGCGGCCATCACAGGGTCGCGCGCGGCAAGGCGGCGGTGAAAGGCCTCGTTGCCCTCTTGCTCGATCTGCGCGGCAAGGCGCGTGCGCACGCCGGCGGGAACTTCCGGCATCGGGCTGATGCCGTCGGTCAGGGTGCGGATATAAAACCCCGTGCCGCCGACGACAACGGGCAGACGGCCCGCAGCCAGTGTTTCATCAATCGCCGCCAGCGCCATATCGCGCCAGCGCGCCGCGCTGCAAACCTGCGCAGGCGCCAGCGCGCCATAAAGCAGATGCGGCGCCGCGCGCAGGTCGTCCGGCGGCGGCTGTGCGGTCAGGCGGGGCAGGCCATCATAGACCTGCATGGAATCCGCATTGATAATCGCGCCCCCGCGCGCAAGGGCGATATCCAGCGCCAGTCCCGATTTGCCGCTGGCCGTCGGCCCGCCGATGACAATCACATCGTGCGCGCCTGACCGGTCTTGCGCCTTGCCCGCCTGGGTCATTGCATGTCTGTTCCCGCGTTTATTTCAGGCGCAGGGCGATGAAACGGCGGTCTTCCTTGCGGGCGATGAACATCAGCACGGAGGTCCGGCCCGCCTTTTTGGCGTCCGCCACTTTCTGTGCGGCATTATCGGGCGATGCGCTGTCTTGCTGGTCGATCTCGATAATCACATCGCCGACGGCAACGCCGCGTTCGGCAGCGGCGCTGTCCTTGGCGACATTCGTGACGACCACGCCGGTGGCGCTTTCAGGGATTCCGTGCATCTGGCGCAGCATATCGCTGAGTGGCGCGACGGTCAGGCCCAACTCGGGGATTTCCTTGGTGGAGGGAATGGCCGCAGGCGCTGCGGGTGCGCCGCCTGTTTTACTTGCGCTGTCGGTTTTCTCGGCGGCTTCCATCTGGCCCAGTTCGACGGTCAGCGTGGTTTCCGCACCTTCACGCCAGATGGTCACGGGGACTTTCTTGCCCACCTCGGTTTCGGCGACAATGCGCGGCAGTTTGCGCATGGCGTCGATTTCCTGACCGTCAAAGGTCAGGATGATGTCGCCCTCGCGGATGCCCGCTTTGCCGGCGGGGCTGCCTTCGGTCAGGCTGGATACCAGCGCGCCGCGCGGCTTGCCTTTGAGGCCGAAGCCTTCGGCGATTTCAGCATTGACGTCCTGAATGCGCACGCCCAGCCAGCCGCGGCGCGTCTGGCCGTATTTCACCAGCTGTTCAACCACATTGCGCGCAAGGTTCGACGGTACCGAAAAGCCGATACCGACAGACCCGCCCGTGGGGGAGAAGATAGCGGTGTTCACGCCGACGACATTGCCGTCCATGTTGAACATCGGCCCGCCCGAGTTGCCGCGGTTGATCGAGGCGTCGGTCTGGATGAAATCGTCATAAGGCCCCGCGTTGATATCGCGCTGGCGGGCCGAAACGATACCGGCCGTGACGGTGCCGCCAAGGCCGAAGGGGTTACCGATCGCCAGCACCCACGAGCCGACCTTCGCCTTGTCGCTGTCGCCCCAGGTGACGGCGGTCAGCTGACGGCCGTCAGGCTTGACCTGTAAAACGGCAAGGTCGGTTTTTTCGTCTACACCGACCAGCGTCGCATCAAGCGAGGTATCGTCGTGCAGGATCACGCGGATTTCATCGGCATCCTTGATGACGTGGTTGTTGGTGACGACATAGCCTTTTTCCGCATCGATAATGAAGCCGGAACCGAGAGAGGAAACTTTATCCGGCGTTTGCGGCATACGGTCGCGGTATTGTTCATAGAAGTCTTTGAAAAAATGCTCGAACGGGGAGCCGGGCGGGAATTGCGGCAGCTGCGGCGCCGTTTGCACGACCTTGGATGTGGTCGAGATATTCACGACGGCGGGCAGCAGGCGCTCCGCCAGATTTTCAAAGCTGGGCGGCGCGGCGCTTTGCGCGGCGGCGGGCGCGGGCGCAGCCGTCAGGATGGGCGCGGCGGCAAGGCCGAAAGCCAGCGTGGAGATGGCGAGAAGGGATACAAAAGAGCGGCGCAGGGCCATGGTAGCCTCCTTTAAAGGGAACCTCTTTGAATAACAGCGGCGCGGGGATAACAGCACGCAAGGCCGCCAGAGCGGGCGCGCGTATCCGGACAGGCGACGCGCAGCCTCCTATAATAGGTATGCCTCGCCGCGGCGGAGGTCAAGCTGCGCGGGCTAACTATTTGTCAAAAAACGCGAAATTGATGCAGATGCCCTGATATTTTTACGGCACGGCGCCAGACGTTCAGGCGGCGCGCATCAGGGCGACAATCAAAAACCCCAATCCCGCAGACGCGAGGCCCAGCAGGCGTATCTGGCCGTCGCTGAGTTCGGCGATTTTGCCAAGCATGTCCCGCATGCCGCGGGGAAAGCCGGCATAAAGCGCGCCTTCCAGCAAGAACATCAGGCCGATGGCTGTGACAAGCTCCGTCATGCGGCGCGATCTCCGGCGGCGGGGCTTAACGCTTGCCCTGTTCGCTCTTGAAGAAGCGGAAGAAATCCCCCTCCGGCTTCAGGATCAGCGTGGTGTCTTCACCCGGCAGGCTGTTGCGATAGGCTTCCATCGTGCGGTAGAAGGCATAGAATTCAGGGTCGCGCTTGAACGCGTCGGCGTAGATTTTAATCGCTTCCTGATCGCCCTGACCGCGCAGGATCTGCGCATCGCGCTCCGCATCGGCAAGGATGACGGTGCGTTCGCGGTCGGCTTTGGAGCGGACTTCCTGTGCGATCTCCTGCCCTTGCGCGCGGAATTCGGCGGCTTCGCGTTCACGCTCGGTGCGCATGCGCGCGAAAATGGCCTGACTGGTCTGCTCCGGCAAATCGGCGCGGCCGATGCGCACGTCAACGAGGGAGACGCCCATACGCTCGACCTCGGCGTTCACCTGCTTGCGGATGGCATGCATCAGCGCGCCGCGCTTTTCAGACAGGATATCCGTCATGCTGGCCGTACCCATGGTGGAGCGCATGGTCGAGTTGATGATGTTGCTGATGCGGGAATTCGCCTGTTCGGTGGTTTGCAGCGCCTTGTAGAAGGCCAGCATGTCCGTGATGCGGTAGCGCGCGAAGGTATCGACCACAATACGCTTGCGGTCGGCCAGAATGACTTCTTCGGGCACGGCATCCACGTCGAGCGCGCGCTTTTCAAAGCTCAGAACCTGCTGGATCAGGGGCACTTTGAACTTGAGGCCGGGCTCGGTATGCAGGCTGACGGGTTCGCCGAACTGCATCACAATCGACTGGCGGTGTTCGGGAACGATGAAAACGGCCTGACTGACGCCGAAAAGAACGACGAGGAGCAGGGCGAAGAAAATAACGGGGGTCTTGCTCATGATGATCTCCTTGCGTACCGGTTACTGGCGCGGCGCGGCGGCTTTGCCGCCGTCGAGCTGCATATAGGGCAGTACAGGAACGCCTTTATCGTCGCCGACGATGATCTTGCGGCTTTTTTGCAGGATTTCCTGCATGGTTTCGATGTAAAGACGTTTTTGCGTCACGTCTTTCGATTCCGCATAGGCTTTGTAAATGGACAGGAAACGCTCCGCGTCACCCTGTGCGCGGGCGGTGACGGATTCCTTATAGGCTTCGCCGTCCTGCAGCAGCTTCTGCGCCTCGCCTCGCGCGCGCGGCACGATGTCGTTACGGTAGGTTTCAGCTTCGTTGCGCAGACGTTCGCGGTCGGCGCGGGCGCGCTGGACGTCGTTGAAGGCGTCCACGACCTGCTGCGGCGGGTCGACCTGCAGCAGCTGCACGTTGTTAATAACGATGCCTGCTTCGTATTCATCGACGATGCGCTGCATCAGCTCTTTGGTCTGGCTTTCAATCTCGCCGCGCGCCTCGGTCAGGGCGCGCTGGATTTGCGTGCGGCCAACGATTTCGCGCATCGCGCTTTCGGCGACTTTTTTCAGCGTCGTTTCGGGATCGACGATTTTGAACAGGTAATTGCCCGCATCGCTGATGCGCCATAGCACGACAAATTTGATGTCGATGATGTTTTCATCGCCCGTCAGCATCAGGCTTTCCTGCGCGATGCCGTTACGGCTGTCGTTGCGGAAACCCATTTCGAGACGGCGGTCAAAAGCAACATCGAGCTTTTCGACATGCTGCACCGGCCACGGCAGGTGATAGCCAAGGCCGGGCTCGCCGCGCGTCGATGTCCATTTGCCGAACGTCAGGATGACGGCGTTTTCGCCGGGGTTGACGCGGTAAAAACCGCTGCCCAGCCAGAACAGCGCCAGCACGGCGAGGGCGAGCATGAAAGCCTTGTGCGGTTCGATCGCGCCGGGCATACCGCCGCGTCCGCCGCCTTTGCCGCGGCCGCCGCGGAAACGCTCCTGCGCCTGACGCAGCATGTCGTCGATATCGGGGCCGCCGTTGCCGCCGTTGCCGCCATTCCCGCCGCCCGTCGGACGCTGTCCCCACGGATTGTTGCCGCCGCCGTTTCCTCCGCCTGAGCCCCAGGGGCCGTTATTGGTCAAAATCGTGCCGTCCTGTTCGGGCGTCGCGTTCTCGGCGGTCATGGCGTATTCCTTGAGTGGTTAGGGTGTTGCGTGTTGTCTGGCGGCCCTGCGGGGCACATAAAAAAGAATTATGAAATACCTGTTTATTTCATGTTTTCCACTATATGATGCAGGCGGCCAAAGGCAAGTTTATTCAGGCAGTGTATATATGTCGGCGATTGAAAAAGAAAAGGTTCTGGCGGCGCTGGCCGCGGTGATCGACCCCGCGCTCGGCACGGTCGGCGATGTGACGATTGACGGCGCCGCCGTCTATGTCGCGATCGAGGTTGACCCCGCCAAAGGCGCCGCGCTGGAGCCGATGCGCCAGACCGTACAAAAAACGCTGGAGGCGCTGCCGGGCGTTGCGCAGGCACAAGCCATTCTGACCGCGGAGCGCAAGGCGCCGCCCGCGCTGGCCGTCAAGGGCGGCGGCGCGGCGGGCAGGGCGCAGGGTGGCGTTTCTCATAAAATCTCCTCCCGCCCCGTGGCGCCGCAGGTAAAGCATATCGTCGCGGTCGCGTCGGGCAAGGGCGGGGTCGGCAAATCGACCGTGGCCGCCAATCTGGCCGCGGCCTTCGCGATGATGGGCAAGGCGACGGGACTTCTGGATGCCGATATTTACGGCGCATCGCAGCCGACCATGACGGGCCTGCATACCCGCCCCGAAACCAACAGCAGCGATATGATTGTGCCGCCGCGCTGCGATATCGCGGGCCATGCGCTGAAAGTCATGTCGATGGGGTTTTTCGTGGAACGCGGCGCGCCCGTGATTTGGCGCGGGCCGATGGTGCATAGCGCCATACAGCAGCTGTTCCGCGATGTGGAATGGGGCGCGCTGGATGTGCTGGTCGTTGACCTGCCGCCGGGCACGGGCGATGCGCAGCTGAGCCTTGCGCAATATGTGCCGCTGTCGGGGGCGGTGATTGTGTCCACGCCGCAGGATGTCGCGCTGAGCGAGGCGGAAAAGGGCCTGCGCATGTTTGAAAAAACCAACGTGCCCGTCCTCGGCATCATCGAGAATATGAGCTATCACACCTGCGAAAACTGCGGCCACCGCGACGAGATCTTCGGCCACGGCGGCGCACGCACGGCGGCGGCGCGTTTGAAGGTGCCGTTTCTGGGCGAAATCCCGCTGCTGCCCGCCATTCGGCGTCAGGCCGACAGCGGCCTTCCTTTCGTCGCATTCGATGCGGCGCATCCGGCGGCGGATGTTTTCATGAATATCGCGGCGCGTATCTGGATGACGCTGCCCGATAAAAAGGCCGCCGTATAAACGGCTGCTAACGCCGATTTAAAAAGCCGCCGTTTTTATACGGCGGCTTTTTGAATGCGATCTTTTTAATGTTTGGGCGGCTTGGGCTCGTTCTTCGGCGTGCCCGGTTTTTTGATGCGGCGGACTTCGGGCGCATCAAGGGCGTTTTTGTTGTAAACCGCCATGCCGGTTTCGCTGTTCATGCGCAGTTCGATATCCAGCGGCAGCAGGCTGCTCACTTCGTTGAACGCGCGCGCGGCGCGCTGTATCAGACGGATGTCGCCGGGGGTGGCGGGGGCGCTGCGGTTTTGCGACGCGGCAGCCAGGAAATGCGCGATTTCGCCAAGCGCCTCGTCATCAGGCACGAAAGCGGTTTTGCTGCGCAGACCCTTGGCAAGCTCTTCCATATCGGCGGCGTCAAAAGCGATGACAAGGCGCTGGATATCCGGCGAAAGTTTCGCGAATTCCTGCGGCGTTGGCGGTTTGTCGACGGCGACCATGTTGAAATCGACCATCAGGTCGGCGGTTTTTTTGGATACTTCGCCCAGAACGTCAAAGGCGTTTTCCGCGCCGGACAAAAGCGCGGCGGCGGTCAGGCGGTCGACCTGTTTGTCGGGCATGTGGCCGCGCATTTCTTCTTCGATAATGCCGGCGGCAATCAGGCTGTCGAGATCGACGTTGGAAATCACATCCAGCGTATTCAGAATTTCGGGGCGGTCGGGCAGCAAACGCTCCGCGATGCGGAACAGCGGGTCGTCCATGCGCGGATCGTCATTTTCGCCGTCTTCGTCATCGCCAAAGGCGCTGTTGTAATCGACGTCGTCCATCATCTCGGGATCGAAACCGGGCTTCACGCGCGGCTCGTTGCTGCGGTAGGGGATGAAATCGTAGCTGACGGGCTTGTCTTTGGCGCTGTTGTCGTTTTGTGGTGCGGGCGGTTTGACGCCTTTGTTGATGACGGCGGCAGGTTTGCCATCGTCGCCGTCCAGCGAATGTTCGGCATCGCGCACACGCGAGGTGAAATCGGACGCCCGGTTGAAATCGGGGCGGGCATCGCCGTCTTGCGGCTTGTTTTTACGCGGGTCCTGCATCGGTTTCTCCGGAGTGTGTCAGATAAACCGTTGATTTACCTGAAAAACAGCGAAATTTTAATTATGGAATTTGATACTAGCGGATTCTGCCTGCGCGGGAAAGCAAAAAAGCCGCGCCGCCTTGTTTTCGCAATAAAATTAGAAGGATGCGCGCCGCCCGCTAGGCCCGTGCCAGCACGGTGATGGTGTAGCTGCCGCTTTCGCCTTCCTGTGCGGCGTGAAATTCGCGTTTGATTTCGCGCCACGCGCTGCGGTCGAAGGCGGGGAAGGTGGTATCCCCCTCCGGCGTCAGATGCACTTCGGTCAAGTACAGAAAATCAGCAAGCGGAATGGTCTGGCGATAGACTTCCGCCCCGCCGCCGATGAAAATTTCATCCACGCCGTCGCGCGCGGCGACATCCTGCGCATAGGCGAGGCCTTCGTCGAGCGAGGCGACGGTCACGCAGCCGTCCACTTTGTAATCGGGGTTGCGGCTGATGATGATGTTGGTGCGGTCCAGAAGCGGCTTGCCCAGCGATTCAAAACTTTTGCGGCCCATGACAATCGGCTTGCCTTTGGTCGTGCGGCGGAAATATTGCAGTTCCGATTTGATGCGCCACGGCAGTTCGTTTTCGCGCCCGATGATGCCGTTGTCGGCAATCGCCGCGATGAGGGATATTTTGGGCGCGTTCATACCGCGACCTCTGCTTTGATCGCGGGGTCGCAGACGTAGTCCAGCAATTCGAAATCTTCGAATTTAAAGCCGAAAATATCCTTGACGTAGGGGTTCAGCTCCATGCGCGGCAATTTGTGCGGCGTGCGGCTGAGCTGCAGCTTCACCTGCTCCATATGGTTTTCGTAGATGTGCAGATCGCCGAAGCTGTGCACGAAATCGCCGGGCTTCAGCCCCGTCACCTGCGCGACCATCAGCGTCAGCAGCGCGTAGGAGGCGATATTGAACGGCACGCCCAGAAAGACGTCGGCGCTGCGCTGGTAGAGCTGGCAGGACAGTTTTCCTTCCGCCACATAAAACTGAAAAAAGCAGTGGCAGGGCGCCAGCGCCATTTTGGGAATATCGGCGGGGTTCCACGCGGTCACGATGTGGCGGCGACTGTCGGGATTTTTTTTGAGGTCTTCGACGACCTGTGCGATCTGGTCGATGGTGCCGCCGTCGGGCGTCGGCCACGACCGCCACTGGTGGCCGTAGACGGGGCCGAGGTTGCCGTTTTCATCCGCCCATTCATCCCAGATGCTGACCTTGTTGTCCTTCAGATAGGCGATGTTGGTATCGCCCTTCAGGAACCACAAAAGTTCGTGGATGATGGATTTGGTATGTACCTTTTTGGTGGTGACAAGGGGGAAGCCTTCGCTGAGGTCATAGCGGTTCTGATAGCCAAAGCAGCTATAGGCCGCGGTGCCGGTGCGGTTTTGCTTGTAAACGCCATGTTCCAGCACATGGCGCATCAGGTCATGATATTGCTTCATTTTTTCCCCTTATGGCGGGCGATTGGCGTTTCGCATCGATGCTTCAGCATGCCTGAAAGCGGCAGGCGATTTCAACCAAAACCCCCGCCCCTGTCCCTGCCCGTGCGGCGGGCGGCGTGGCGGCGGCGGGGGGTTGACAGGGTTTATAGATTATGAAAATATATTCCATCCAAAGGACCCCGCCATGCCGCATGCATTTTTTCAGGATACCGAAACCAAAGTCGTCTGGGACCAGCGCGGCTTTGACAGCTTCATGGCGCAGCGCGACCCCGTGCAGGAAGCGGCCGACCAGAAACGCCTGAAAATGCTGTTCGCCGCCGCGTCTTCGCCGGTGACGCAGGAAGCCTTCGCCTGGGCAGAGGCGCAGGGCATGAAATTCTTTATCGACCACAGCCTGCAAAACGCCGGCGCCTATTACACCATGGGCACGGGCGTTGTAGGACTGGGCGCGCGCTATGCGCACAATCCGGCAGTGGCGCTGCCGATGCTGGTGCATGAAATCCGCCACGGCTGGCAGGACACGCAGGGCATGATACCGACAACGGCGCGCAACTTCGCCGAATACATGATTCAAATCGCGCTGATCGAAGCGGACGCGAGCGCCTGGCAATACGCCTCCGAACGTCAGGAAACCGCGAACTGGTATTACGAAGAAGGCATGAAAGCGCCCAGCTTCCCCGAACGCGAAATATTGATGGCGAGCGAGTTTACGCGCTGGAATGCCGCGCACGGCAAATTCTATGGCGAAACCGCCTCGCGCCGGATGGGCACGAAGCTGGAATTGCCCGGGGTGACGCCCGTCAATTTCAAAACCGAATTCCAGCCCTATAGCGGCAAAAACGCCATGAAAGTGCCGCAGATCCGCGGCATTGATACGGCACTGGATGTTGTCGTCGAAAAACTCGGCCGCGGGTTTGACGTCGCAAACGGCAATCAGGCGAATTATCTGGCGACGCCCGCAATGCGCGAACATCTGGCGAAAAATGTGCTGTCCAAAACGCTCGCGCACCGTTTCTTTCAGGCGGCGGCAAAAGTGCCGCCGCTGGTCAAGGACGTCAACAAAGCCATGACCCGCAAACAGCAGCAGCACCGCCGCAAACATGGCGGCGAGCTTTATCTCTAAATACTGATTGATTTTAAACCGGCGCGGACGGTTTACGGCGCGGGTGCGTTTGTACGTGCGCCGGTGTTTTGCTGCTGCGCCGGTGCTGCCGTATCGTCGGGGGTGCGCGCGGCAGGGCCTTTGTAGGTTTTGGACTGCGCGATAAAATCTGCGCGTGTTGTACCTGCATTTGCGAAAATCTGCGACAGGGTGGGCAGGCTTTCGCGCGGGGCGATGCCGTATTTCTTTTCAATTTCGGCAATTTTTTGCGCATGGGCGGGGGAGAGGTTTTCAATCTCCGTCAGCGTTTTATTGTGCGCATCGCTGCCGAAGGTATTCGGGCCGAAAGAATTTCCGATGTCAAGAACATCCGCCCCGTCCATGCGCGCGAATGTCAGCGTCTCGCTCGCCTGCAGGTTTTCGTGGCGGTATTTCATCATGAGTTCGTATTCTTCAAGCGCGCGGGCGTGCCATTCATCGGCGATGACGGTTTTTTTGGCGCCCTTCGTCCAGACGCCCGTCAGGTTGCGGCAATCCTGCGCGGCTTTGTCAAACGCTTCTGACAGGTCGGCACTGCCGGCGCGGATATTCTGAAACGTGCTGACGGGCAGGGGCGATCCTTCCATCACTTTGATGATATCGGGCGCATCGCCGACGGCCAGCGAACACAGCCACGCGCCCTTGACGTAGGCGTCCTGCTCCAGCCGCTCCTTGCGCAGCAGGTAATCATAGGGTGAGACCATGATGTTCGTCGCCGCATTGAACGGGTCGGCATGCAGCGCGGCGGCGTTTTGATATTGCAGGGCATGCACGAATTCGTGGGTACGCGCGCCCATCAGGCGCTCGGCGTTTTCAAGCGCCTCCACGCCGTAGAGCACATAGTTGCTGAAACCGTCCTGCCCCGGCTTGGGCGGGTAGATAAAAGAGTGGTAGCCCGCGCTGGGCTTCATTTGGAAATCGATATCCTCGCGCTTGAGCACGCCCGCCGTGGCTTTCAGGAACGCAAGGCCGACGCCGCCCAGCTCGGGGTCGTGCAGGCGCTGCATCCAGCCGTCAACGGTGCCCAGCTGCTGTGACAGCTGCGCGCGCTGCGCTTCTTCGCGCGCCACGTCCTCGGCCGACGGGGTTGCGGCGGCGGTTTTCGCGCCGCGCAATTCCGTATCGTCCAGAGCGTCTTTTTTGACAGGTTCGGCCATAATTTACCTAAATTTGGTATTATTCTAACAATACGGCCCAAAACCCCCAAGCAAAAACCCCCGCTGCGCTGCATCAAATCATTTAAATCATTGGATTTCTTTTAAAATATTGGAAATCGGGCAGGGATGCCCTATAATAAGAAGTGTCGGGTTAAACCGACTATGACGATAAACGCGCTGTGGAATAGGCGATACGGACCCGGGGGCGGTACCCGGCGGCTCCACCACTTATCCAGTTTGCGGTTGCTTTGCGAAAAGCCCGCGCCGGTATGGGGCCGAAATAGGATCGACGTGCGTAGTAAAGATGGTTGCTTTCGTCCGGCATTGTTCCGCCGTTATCGGGCTACTTTTACAAATGCTAACGATAACACCGTAGCACCGGTTGCTCTCGCTGCCTAATGGCGGCCTGAGTGCCAAATGATACAATCCCTGTATCTTTGCGGATATAGGTGGGGCGCGGGGCAGGCCTAGCAACAGAACTGCCCCATTTTCTTTTGGCCTTTCCGGCCTTATTTCACAGGTTCAGTTTTGCGCACGGGCGGCAGATGTTCGCCATAATCCCCTTTGAAAATACCGTGACAGGCGGCGGCGCAATCTTTAAAGTGTTAAAAAACAAAAAACGGCAGGAATCAGGATGGCCCGTAATCACGAAGAAGCATTTCGCTATGACAAAATGGTCGAGCGCGCGCTCCGCGGCGTGGTGCGCAATGCGCTGCAAGAGGTTGTGCAGGACGGTCTGGTCGAAGACCACCATTTCTATATTACTTTCCACACCGACCATGTCGGCGTGAAGCTGCCGGATTATCTGCGCGAACGCTATCCCGGTGAAATGACCATCGTGCTGCAGCACCAGTTCTATGACCTTGAGGTGGACGAAGACCGTTTTTCGGTCATGCTCAGCTTCAACAACGTGCCCGAACGCCTGACCATTCCGCTGTCGGCCGTCACCATCTTTGCCGATCCGTCGGTCAACTTCGCGCTGCAATTCCAGCCGCTGAGCGAGGAAGACGACGAAGACATCCGCTTTGATGCCGAAGAGCTCGACCTCGACAAGGACGACAAGCAGAAGAAAAAAGGCGAAGTCGTTTCCCTCGACAGCTTCCGTAAAAAAGACAAGGACAAGGACAAGTAATCTTGTCCCTTTCCTCCGCCCCCGTTATTGCCGTCCGCGCGCTGGTCAAGGAATATAAATCCGTCCGCGCCGTCGACGGCATTTCGTTTGACGTGATGCCGGGCAGCGTGACCGCGCTTCTGGGCGGCAACGGCGCCGGAAAAACCACCACGATTGCGATGCTGCTGGGCGCCTTGCTGCCGACATCGGGCAGCGTGCATATGCTCGGCCACGACATGGCGCGCGACCGCTTCCGCGCGCTTCAGCGCATGAATTTCTCCTCGCCTTACGTCGATTTGCCCAAGAAACTGACGGTGCGCGAAAACTTGCGCATCTATGGCCGCTTGTATGGCGTGCCGGCGCTGGAAAAACGCATCGCGCAGCTGGCCGAAGAATTGGACCTTGGCGAGTTCATCGACCGCGGCCTTGGCAAATTGTCGGCGGGGCAGCAGACGCGCGCATCGCTGGCGAAATCGCTGGTGAACGCGCCGGAATTGCTGTTGCTGGACGAACCCACGGCGTCCCTTGACCCCGATACGGCGGACCGCATTCGCGGGTATTTGCAGGATTACTGCAAGCGCACGGGGATGACGATCCTCCTCGCCTCCCACAACATGAAAGAGGTCGAGCGTCTGTGCGACAATGTGCTGATGATGAAACGCGGGCGCATTGTCGACCGCGGCAATCCGGCGGAGCTGATTGCCCGCTATGGCCGCAAGGATATGGAAGAGGTGTTTCTGGATGTCGCGCGCGGCACCTCCGCCGCGCCCGCGCCGCATCACCCCGACCCTGAATCGCCGGAGGGGGAAGCCGCATGATGTCCCAAGGTGCCCTGTCGCGTATTTATGCCGTCTGGCTGCGGCATTTTTATATCCTCAGCCGCAGCGCGCCGCGTTTGCTGGAAATCATGTACTGGCCGTCGGTGCAGATGGTGCTGTGGGGTTTTGTCAGCCGCTTTTTCGCCGCGCGCGGCGGGGCGGAAATGGGCACGCTGGATGTCGCGCTCGGCACGCTGCTCGGCGCTGTGATGCTGTGGGATATTCTGTTCCGCACGCAGGTCGGCCTGTCGATTGCGTATCTGGAGGAAATCTGGGCGCGCAACATGGGGCATTTGTTTGTGAGCCCCCTGCGCCCGGGCGAATGGATGTGCGCCATCATGCTGGTCAGCCTGTGCCGCGCCATGGTGGGGGCGATACCCGCCGCGCTGCTGGCGGTGCCGTTTTACGGTTTTTCGGTTTTCGATATGGGCCTGCCGCTGCTGTTTTTCTTTTTCAATCTGGTGTTCATGGGCTGGTGGCTCGGCCTTCTGATTACGGCGATGCTGGTCAAGGCGGGGCCGGGCGCGGAAAGCCTTGCGTGGATGACGACCTTCGCCCTCGCGCCCTTCTGCGCGGTTTATTATACCCCCGATGTGCTGCCGCTGTGGATGCAGCAGGTCGGGCAGGCCTTTCCGGCGCTGCATGTGTTCGAGGGGCTGCGGGCACTTACCATGCACGGCGAATTCCGCGCCGATTATATGTGGACGGCCTTCGGTTTGAACCTTGTCTATCTGGCGATTGGTGCGGCGGTGCTGGGCTGGGCGCTCAACGATGCGCGCCGCCACGGGACGCTTTTGCAGGCAGGCGAGTAAGCTGTCCGCACAGGTTTTTGCATAATTTTGTAATAATTTTACGTATTTGTGTTTTGCGTAAAACAATGCTATCCATTTGAGACACAAAAAAGACAAAAAAAGACTCACACACAGAGCATCCGAGGAGAACGCAGATGGAATTCAAGGATTCGGGCCTCCCCCAGAACAAGCTGGTGGAAGACGCCTTCAACTACAGCAAAGCGAACGCGCTGGCTGGTGAAAAAGAAGCTCTCAAGAATGTCCAGCAGCAGGTCGGCATGATTTTCGACCAGCAGAAAATGGAACTGGACATGCTGAAGCAAGGAGGCGCGATCAGCGACGCCGAGTATGAGGAAGAGAAAAAGAACCTCGAAAAACAGCGCCAGATGCAAATGGGCGCCCTCGGCCCCATGATTCAAAAGGGCCTGATGGAAATGTTCTCCGGCAAACGTGTCGGCCCTGCGCGCGAATTGCAGCAGCATTCCGATGGCGCTTCGCCCGAAGTGCTGGCGGCAGTCATGCTGGTCGAATGCGTACGCTCCCCCATCGACTACGAAAACATTGAAAAGAAATTCGGCGGCGCCGTTGCCGGTCTGGTTGCCGAAGTCGCGCATATCGACGCTTACCCGAGCGAGCGCAGCGAGAACCTGAAAAAAGCAGGCGCCGATACCAAGCGCGCTTTTATCTCCCGCGCGCTGACCGATATGGAAGCCACGACCAAGGCGATTGAAAAAGCGTCGAAGAACCCCTTCGCGCGCATCATGATGCCGCCCGGTCAGGAACAGGATCTGTTTGAAGACGCGAAAGCCGTTTGGGGCGCAGACAAAAAACTGGATGCCCGCTTCCTGCAACTGTTCAACAAATTCACCGAAGCTGCCGGTTCGACCTTCCGCGCCGAACTCGATGCCAAGGGTGAGCTGGAACTGGTCAAAGGCGCAGCACCTGCGAAACCGCCGAAGCTGCTGACCGGCCCCAAAGGCCCGAAACCGCCCAAACCGCCCGGTAACGGCGGCATCGGCGGCGACGTGTTCTAATCACGTCATTGTCCTTGCGGATACAAAAAACGCGCTCCTGACGGGGCGCGTTTTTTTGTGCGGTTTTGGTTTTTGAAAATTACGCGGCTTTGGCAATCGCGCGCAGAAGGCTGAGGGCCAGCGCACCGCGCAGGGCAGGTTGCGGCGTCATGTTTTCGCTAATGACCTCGCGCGCGTGGCGGATATGGGCGGCCGCTTGTGGGCTGAAGCTTTGCATCATCTCGCCAATCACTTCGGCGCTGTCATCCAGAATGACGGGCGCTTTGGCGAGGCGTGCCGCGATGGCGGCGCCAAGCGCGGCTGCGATATCAAAGCTGCCGGCGGCCAGCAGCGCGTCAAACGCATCGCCCTTTTGCGCAAGGGCGGCGCGCAGCGCGGCGGCGGCCTTTGGTGCGGCGGGGTTGGGCAGGGCGATGACCAGACTGTCGATGCCCGCCTGCACGGCCATCATGCCGTAGGCGAGGGCCTGCATAGCCTCTTCTTCGGATAGTGCGGCCCCCGACGCGGGATTGCCGCTGGCGTTGTCGAGGTCGAGTTCATAGACCTGAAAATCCGCATTCATATCCATGGCCAGCGCCGACAGCGGATGCGCGGGCTTGGCGAGCGCGGCGGGCAGCAGCGCCAAATCTTTTTGCGCATCCTGCGCAAAGCCGTAGCGGCTGAGGAACAGCGCCATGCGCGGGTGCGTCAGCGCGGGTTGCGTTTTGCCCTGCGTATCGGCCAGCCACTGGCGGTGTGCGGCAAAGCTGCCAAGCGCAGCGGCCTGAGCGGGCGCGATTTGCGCAGATACCGGCGGCAGTTCACGCGTGACAAGCTGGCGGATGTCCTGAAGGGTCAGGGCGGCCTGCGGCGATGCGGCGGCGTTTGAAACGGTGGTCATTGTTTATTCTTTCTATGCGGGTTTATCTTGTGCAGCGCGGATAGCGCGGGTCGTTCTCGGCAACGCGCGTCCAGGTATCGCGTTCGCTGAAAATCGCCTTGGACGCGACAATCTGCATCTGGTTGTCGCCAACGAGGGTGGCCTGCATGTTGACGGTGACACCGCGGCCGCGCATGTCCAGCTTGCCTTCCCATTTGTTCGGGGCGACCTGATTGAACTGCATGCGCGGTTTATAGTCGCAAAGCCCCAGAATATCGTCGCGCGTCGGACGGAATGTCTTTTTACTGTCCTGATCGCCGAAATAATCAAACGCGCGGCGGTCGTCGGGATTGACCCAGTGCAGGGTACCGCAAATGCCGGTTTCGGGGCAGGTGCGCAGGCGGATGACGGCATCCACAAGATTGGTTTTCCAAAGCGTCTCGACGGGGCCGAGCGCGGGGGCGGGCGGCTGGGGCGCGGCATCCGGTGCGGCGGCGCTGTTCGCGTCCTGCGCGGCGGCGGCCGATACGCCAAAGGCGAGCAGCAAAGCCCCGGCGCGCTTGCGCAGCAAGGGACTGGTGCTGTTGGTTTTATGCGGTGCAGCGGACATCGGAAATCGCCTTTGTTCGGGAACGGAGAGAAGCGGGAGGCCCAGTATATTTTAATTCTGGAAATTATCCCAGCCTGTCTGAATAACCTCTTGATTCGTCTTTAAAAGACACCAGTTCAATAAAAGCCAGAAAATAGAGATTTATACTCCCTTGTCAATTCCACAGCAGGCGGCAAAGACTTTAGAAAATTCATGCAGATATCTGATTTTCATAATAAAAACAACATTTTATTGCGCCTTTGTTAACTATTCTGTGCCATGCTTTAGCTTGAGGAGGCAGGGAGACTTTGAAAATGGGATTCAGCAACAACACGGTGCAAGACAAGCCCGGCAAAGACAAAAATGGCAAACCGCCAGTCGAGTCTTACGATATGTCGCCAAACGACCTTTCGGGATTGAGCATGACGCCTGATGACAAAGACCTGGCCATCGCCAAGCCTGCGCTCGAGCTGGAAAAGCCCGAGGCTGCCGGCGGGTCTGACCCTGCTGCCATCAACCTCTCCACCGCGAACCTGCCGGCGGGCGGCGATGTCAAAAACAAACGTATCGGTGACCGCCTCGTCGAACAGGGGCTCATCACGCAAGACCAGCTGAAGGTCGCGCTCTACGAAAAGCAGCGCTCTTCGCGTCTTATCGGTGAAATTCTCGTCGATATGGGCTTCATCAGCTCCGAAGTCCTGTCGTCGTTCCTCGCGGAATCGACGGGTCTTCAGCAGTTCGACCCCAAAAAGACGATGCTCGACCCGGCCGCGCTCGAGCTCATCTCGAAGAAAGACGCGCTCAAATACCAGATGCTGCCCGTCACCATCGACAAGGCGAAGAACACCGCCGTCATGGCGATGGCCGACCCGTATGACGTCGTCGCGCTCGATAAACTGAAACAGCTTTTGCCGCGCGGCTGCGCGATCACGACGCTGGTCTGTCCGCCGGAAATTCTGGCCGACACCATTCACAAATCATTCGGTGTCACGACGTCGATCGACGGTATTTTGAAAGAGCTGGCGGGTGACGCCGCTTCCGCCAAAATCAACCTCGAAACCCTCAGCGAGGACGAGGCTTACAGCCATCCGATCGTGCGTCTTGTGAACGCGCTGGTGTTCGAGGCCGTGAAGATGGGTGCGTCCGACTTGCACTTCGAGCCGGAAGAAAGCTTCATCCGCCTGCGCTATCGCGTGGACGGCGACCTCATCACGGTGCACACGCTGCACAAGGAATACTGGAGCGGTATCGGCCAGCGTCTGAAAATTATGTCGGAGATGAACATCGCCGATAAACTGATGCCGCAGGACGGACGCTTCAACCTCAACGTCGGCGGCCGCGAAGCCGACTTCCGTGTGTCGTCGCTGCCGACGGTGCATGGCGAAAACATCGTTCTGCGTGTTCTGGACAAAAGCGCGTCTATCGTGCCGCTCGACAAACTGGGCTTCTCCGAACACAACATGAAGCTCATCAAAAAATGTCAGGCGCGTCCCGAAGGCATCATCATCGTGACCGGTCCGACGGGTTCGGGTAAAACGACCACGCTGTATTCGATGCTGAACGCGGTCAACACGCCCGACGTGAACATCCAGACGCTCGAAGACCCGGTGGAATATTCCCTCGGCCTCATCCGCCAGACCCATGTGCGCGAAGGCGCGGGCCTCGGCTTCGGCGAGGGGATTAAAGCCCTGCTGCGTCAGGACCCGGACATCATCTTCATCGGTGAGGTGCGCGACAAGGTCACGGCCGAGCAGGCGCTCAAGGCCGCGATGACCGGTCACCAGGTTTATACCTCGCTGCACACCAACGACTGCTTCGGCGCCATCCCGCGTCTTGTGGATATGGGAATGCAGCCGGGGATGCTCGCGGGCGCGATTATCGCAACCTTCGCGCAGCGACTTGTCAGAAAGCTCTGCCCGAAGTGCAAGGTATCGAAACCCGCCACGCCCGAAGAATGCCAGCTGCTGCGCGACGGGCCGGACGGCAAGCCGATTGACCCGAACAATCCGCCGATGATTTTCCACCCGGGCGGCTGTCCCGAGTGCAACAATACCGGCTATAAAGGCCGTGTCGCCTGCGTTGAAATTCTCTATTTTGACGAAGAAATGGACGATGTGGTGGCTTCCGGTTCACATAAGTCTGCGATGAAAAAGCTCGCGCGCACCAAAGGGTTCAAGTCGATGCTCGACGACGGTATTCTCAAGATATACGAAGGCACGACCACTCTTGAATCCGTGCGTCAGACGCTCAATTTCGCCGACCGCATGTAAACCGCCGTCAGGGCCGTTACAAGTACTTGGTTTCCTTTTATATTTGTTGTATCAGTAGAAAGCGCGCCCTGCATTCTGCGCGGCGTCTTTTCTACGTCGGAATAGTTGGTTTAAAGACACATGCCTAAATACAGCTACAAGGCAATTAACGCAAAAGGCCGCCCCGTGCGCGGGGTCGTGACGGCCGCGAATGAATCCGAGCTGTTCAACCGCTTGCAGGAAACCGGCATGAATTTGCTGGACTGCAAGGAAATGAACGAAAAAGTCGGCAAACTTGCCGCGCTGACCGCCGCCAAAGTCAAGACGCGCGACCTGATCCAGATGTTCGTGCATCTGGAACAGCTGCAAAAAGCGGGTGTTCCGCTGCTGGATGCGCTTTCCGACGTGCGCGATACGGCTGAATCGACGCGCTTGCGCGACATCATGGGCGATGTGTACTCCGAAGTGTCTTCCGGCTCGTCGCTGTCGAATGCGCTCGCGAAACATCCGATGATTTTCCAGCCGATTTTCATCTCCCTGCTCAACGCGGGTGAGGAAACCGGTAACCTGACCAACTCCTTCGCGCAAGTTATCCGCCACCTGAAGTGGACGGACGCGATGTCGGCCAAAATCAAAAAGGCCACGCGCTATCCGAAAATCCTGATCGTCGTTGTCGTCGGCGTCGTGGGGTTGATGATGGGCTACGTCGTGCCGGAGGTTGTCGGCTTCCTGAAAAACATCGGTCAGGAACTGCCGGGCATTACGCTGGCGCTGATTGCGACCTCGGAATTCGTTTTGAACTATTGGGCGCATGTGCTGGGCGTGATTGTCGCGGCCATGGTCATTATGCGTGTCGGACGCGCGATGTCCGAAGGCTTCCGCTACCGCACCGACTATGTCGCGCTGCACCTGCCGGTGATGGGGCCGGTTATTCGCAAAATTTCGCTGTCGATGTTTTGCCAAACCTTCGCGGTTCTGTTCAGCAGCGGTCTTGAAATTCTGAAATGCCTCGACGCGGCCAAGAAAACATCGACCAACCTTGTGATTACCGAGGCGCTGGAAAACGTGCGCACGCAGGTGCAGGAGGGCAGTCCGATTTCGCAGGCGCTCAACAATTCCGGCGAGTTTCCGTCGCTGGTCGTGCGCATGATCAAAATCGGCGAGGAGTCGGGTAACCTGACCGGCGTTCTCGAACAGGTCGCCGAATTCTACGACAAGGACGTGAACGAAGCCGTCGACGGTATGATCGCGATGATCGAACCGATGCTGACGGTTATTCTCGGCGGTATCATTATGTGGATTGCGGCGGCGGTCTTCGGCCCGGTCTATGACAGTTTCGGAAAGATGGGTGTCTGACGATGGTGGGTTTCAGCAGAGGTCGTCGTGTCTTGATGGTCGGGGGCGAGGGTGTCACGCTCTACGCCCCGTCGTCCCGTCTGGGTATGGAGCGTGAAACGTCGATTTCGTGGGAAGTCCCCAACTTCGAAGACCAGCTGGCCGATATTCTTGCCGATAAAAGCGTCGGCCGCGCCGTGACGGTACTGTTCGACGGCAACGACCAGACCTACCGCAAGGAAGACAATATCCCTAAGCTGTCACCCATCGACCGCCCGCGCTACGTGAAGCGCAAGCTGGAACTGGCTTTCCCTGCCTATCCCATCCGCGCCTCGCTTGAAATCAAGCCGCCGAAGAAAAAATTCGGACGCGCATCGGCCGCCGCCAAGGTTGCGCCGTCCTATCTGTTTGTTGCCTTGCCGGAAACCGAACAGGTTGACCGCGTGTCGACCGCCATGACGGATGCCGGCGTCGCCATCGGCGGCTTCGGTCTTTTGCCGGTTGAATCGTCCGGATTGGTGTCCGAACTGGCGGAAAAAGTATTCGCGGGCAAAGGCCGCAAATCGCGCTGGGCGCTTTTGGTCGGCCAGCATGAAACGGGCGGCCTGCGTCAGGTGGTCGTCAAGGACGGCAATCTGGCGTTGACGCGTTTGACGCCGACGTCGGATGCGGGGCCCAGTGGCCCCGGCTGGGTCGAAGATGCCGTGCGCGAATTCAAGGCGACGACGAACTATATTTCCCGTTTCGGCTACTCGCCCGAAGACGGTCTTGATGTCATCATCATTTGCGGCGATATCGAAAAGCAGTTTTTCAAGCCCTCCGAAATCGGCGTGCCGCATTTCCAGTGCCTGAACCTCAACGAGGCGATGCGCCATATCGGCATCAAGGCCAGCGGCAACGAGAAAAACAACTACGCCGATGCGCTGCATGCCGCGTGGATCAGCAAAAACGGCCGCCTGAAGCTGCCGGTACGCGTGCCCAGTCTGCACCGCGTCATGGCGCCCCGTCTTGCGGCGGGCGTTGGCAGCGTTATTCTGGCGCTGGGTGTCGTCGGCTTTACGGGCATGAGTGTCGAATCTTATATCGGCTACAGCAAGACCCAGGGCGAGATCGCGCAAAAGCAAAACCAGAAAACCCTGCAGGAGCGTGAATACGAACGCGAAACCGCAGAGTTCGACAAATTGCCGATCCAGCCTGCCGTCGTCCGCTCGGCGATGGCGGTCAAGGATATGCTGGAGCAGAATACCGTCAATCTGGCGCCCATTATGGGCCGTTTGAAAACGGCGATGGGCGGCGATATCCATCTGGAAGAAATGTCATTTACGCACGAGGCCGGCGATGCGCTGGCGGCCAATCCCAACGCATCACCGACAATGCGTTTCGGTCTGGCGCAGCAGGCGAATGCGCGCGGCACGGTGAAGATCAGCTTCTCCTTCGGTATGCCCGATAACACGCCGCTTGAGCAAAAGGTCAAACGTGCCGAGCAGCTGCTGGAAAGCCTCAAGGGGCAGTTCCCCGAATATAAAGTCAGCATTACCAGCCAGTTCGGCGGCTTCTCCCGCGAGGGTAGCCGAACCGGCGGTGTCGGCGAGGTCGCGGGCGGCGGCGGCGGCGGCGGAAAAGACCTTGCGCAGTTCCAGCTTGAAGGAGCGCCCTTCTGATGAAACTGATTGGTATCAAACGTACCCTGCTTCTGGCCGCTTTGCTGGCGATGAACCTTGCGATTGCCGGGCTGTTCTTTTTTGTGATCGAACCCATGCGCACGGGCGCGTCCGAGCAGCTGGCCGGTATTGAAAGCCAGATCGCCGGATTGCAAAGCAAGATCCAGAACGTCAAGCGCGAGCTGGAAGATTTCAACCGCAACCTGCCGAAGTTCGAAGAGCTGAAAACGGTCGGCTTTTTCAATTCGCAAGACCGTTTTGATCTGATGCGCCATCTGGATGACGTGCGTATCAAAAGTAACCTGCCCGGCTTCCCCTTCGATGTGACCGAAATCAAAGAGGTGCCCAACAGCGATGCCGCGGCGTCGCGCTCGCGCCTGATCATGAGCCGCATCAACATCAAAGAAGTTCCCGTGCTGGTCGATAATGACTTTTTCCAGTTCGTCGATGTGATGCGCCAGACGTTTCCGGCGCATGTGCGCCTGCAATCCTTTACGATTGCGCGCGTCAACCAGTTCGACGCAGAGCTTTTGAAACAGATCCGCACCAAACAGAAAAACTCCGCCATTTCGGCAAAAGCCGAATTTGACTGGCTGACGATTGTTCCGGCTGCGGATGATAAAAAACCGGCCAGTGGATGGGGAGGGCAGTAACCATGGGTACACGCATCGCTGCCCTTTTGATCTGCGCGGCAATGGGCTTTGCCTCTGCCGCTTCGGCGCAGACGGCGCCCGCGGCGGGCACTGCGCCTGATGCGGCAGCCTCTGCCGCGCCTGCAGCCCCTGCGGTGGATCCTGTTGCCGAAGCTGCCGCAAAAGCCGCCGCCGAGGCTGCGGCCAAAGCCGCGGAAGAAGCGCGGATTGCAGAGCTGAACAAGCCTTTCCGCGATTCAGTCCTGTTTACCCCTGCCGAAGTAACCGCGGTGCGCGAAGCCGCTGCCGGGCGCCGGACAAACGAAAAATTTCTGGATGCCGACAAGGAAGAGCTTATCCCTGTTGATCGCAAAATCAAACTGTCGGGCATTTACTACAAGAATGACAGCACGTGGATTGTCTGGATGAACGGGTACAAGCTGCATCCGCGCTATCTGTTGCCGGAAATTCACAAAATTCAGGTCAAGCAGGACGAGGTCTATCTGGAATGGTACGACATCGGCCTCAACAACATCATTAAACTGAAAATGCGTCCGCACCAGATTTACGATATCGTCACAGGTATTCTCTATAACGATACCGTCGGCGGGATGGCGCCGGATACGGGGGCCAGATGACATCTGCTTCCTGCGCGACATCGCTGCAGTCTGCGGCACTTTCCGATACGGCCATTCGTATCGACGGTATTGCCGCCGATTACGGACATGGCCGCGTGATCGAAAATATTTCTTTCGATGTCAAGGCGGGGGAAACCTTCGGGCTTATCGGTCTGAACGGCGCGGGCAAGACGACGCTGATTAAAATTCTGCTCGGGCTCATGGATTCTGCTGCCGGCAACGTCGAGATTTTCGGCAAGCGTATTCTCGACCCGCAGGCCAAGGCGCGCATTGCCTACCTGCCCGAGAAGTTCGAGCCGCCGCCGTTTCTCTCCGGTCTTGAATTCGTCAAGTTCTCGCTGCAGCTCTATGGCCGCCCTTATAACAAGGAAGCCGTGCTCGAAGCCGCCGACCGCGTGGCGCTGGTGCGCCATGCGCTGCCGCGCCGCGTGAATACCTATTCCAAGGGCATGCGCCAGAAAACGGGCCTTATCGGTACGTGGATGACAGAGTGTCCGCTGCTGATCCTCGACGAGCCGATGAGCGGTCTTGATCCGCGCGCACGCGTTCTGGTCAAGGAAGAGGTCATGCGTTGCCGCGCGCGGGGCATGACGGTGTTTTTGAGCTCCCATATTCTCTCCGACATGGACGAACTGTGCGACCGCGTCGCCGTTTTGCATGACGGGGCTATTCAGTTTGTCGGCACGCCTGCCGCGCTTCGTGAACAGACGGAGCAGGCTTATCTCGAGCGCGCCTTTCTCAAGCTTATCGAAGGATCGAAAAGGGTTTACGAATCATGAAATTGTTTGGCAGCAAAGACGATCAGGAACAGGAAGACGTTTTCGCCGAAGATGCTGAAAACAGCGATGTTGCCGATGAAAATTTCGAGGTATCCGATGACGGCTTTGCCGACAACGCGGGCGGTGCGCTGAGCGCGCCCAGCCGGGATGTCGATGCGGGTGGCGGCAAAAGCAAAAAAGGCCTTTTGCTTGGCGTGCTCGGTTTGCTGCTCGTCGGTGGTGGCGGCGGTGCCTATTACTTTACGATGATGCAGGAGGCGCCCGATGCGCCGCGCGCGGCCAAGGTGCTGACGCCTGCGGTTGCAACCGATACGGCGGCCGCGCCTGCCGTGCCGCCGACCGTTGATGTGACGGCGCAAATTATCGGCGAAGTGCCGCCGATGCCCGAAGTGCCGCAAGAAGCGGCGCAGGATTCGCTGCTGGCGGAAACGGAAACATCGCCAGCGCCAGCCGCGACGCCTGCAACCGATGCGGCAACCGCCACCGCTGACGCGGCGGCAGCCCCTGTTGATCCTTTCGCTGAGCTGGGTGCGCCGCCCGCAGATGCGGCTGTGCCTGCCGAAACGGCGGCAACCGAAGCGCCAGCCGCGAATGCGGCGGCCCCTGTGACGCCCGCGCCGGATGCGCTGGCTGTTGCGCCCGAATTGCCGGATGAAGGCCCGATGACGGAAAGCTTTGCCCCGATTTCCGCGCCCGAAGTGCCTGCGGCCAATGCGGCGGCGGCCGACGTGAGTGCGCCGAAAGAAGATTTGCCGATGCCGCGTATGCTCGAAACGCAGGCGCCCGCCCCGGGCGCACCGCAAGTTTCCGGCAATGGTGCCGTCACCGGCGCCACGACCACGCCGCAAGGCGGGGCCGTGAGCGGCGCGACAACGGCGCCGTCCAATGCCGAAAAGGCGATTGTTGAAAATGCGGCCGTGCTCAACCAGCTCAGCGCACCGGCGGCGGCGACGGCGGCCGATCCGGCGGCGGCGGGGCGGACGGTAAATGAAATTCTCGGCGCGGGTGGCGGCGCACAGGACGCCATCGTGCGTACAATGCCCGACAGCTACGTTGTCGTGCGCAAGGAAACCGACGGCAGCGCGCTTGCCGCGCGGCTGAAACAGGCCCGCAGCGCGCTGATGAACAACAACGACATGGCGGCGCTTCAGATTTTCAACGAGATGTATCAGGACTACCCGCGTGACAGCCGCGTGGCGATGGGCCGTGCCCTGTCGATGCAAAAACTCGGGCAGTATGATCAGGCGCTGGGCGCTTATGAGGAAATCCTCGAAAAAGATCCCAAGAACCTCGAAGCTCTGACGAACATGCTGGGTATCCTGAAGCAGCAAAATCCCGCCCTCGCGCTCGAAAAGCTGGGCGAGCTGCGTGAAGCCTATCCGTTTAATGCGGATATCGCCGCGCAGTTGGGCGTTGCTCATGCGTCGATGCAATCCTATGCGGAGGCATTGAAGTATTTCGACATCGCCGATGCTTTGAAACCGGGCAATGGATATGTGATGTATAACCGTGCCGTCACGCTTGACCGTATGGGACAGGAAGAAAAAGCGGCCTCCGTTTACAGGTTGATTGTGCGCCTTGCTGCCGAAGGGGCGCTCAAGGAACCGGTGCCGGTCGAGTCCATTCGCCAGCGTCTGTCCACCATGCGTTAACCGCGCATGCCGGATTTTTTCGTTGGTCTGCCGCCGTTCTTTTTTTACATGACCACTGTTTTGCTGGGCCTGTGCCTTGGCAGTTTTGCCACGGCGCTGGCTTGGCGTTTGCCGCGCGGTATATCGATGACGGCGAAGGCGCGGTCCGCCTGTGCATCCTGCGGGCATGATCTTTCTGGGCGTGATCTGGTGCCGCTGCTGTCGTGGATTTTTTTGCGCGGGCGGTGCCGCCATTGCGGCGCGCGCGTCGGCTGGCAATATCCGCTGATTGAACTCGTCACGCTCGGGCTATGCCTGACGTTTCATGTGGTCTTCGGCTTTTCGCTCCCGACGCTTTGTGCTTTTGCGCTGGCACCGGCACTGGCCGCCATGACCGATATCGATTTCCGCTATAAAATTCTACCGGATGTGTTGAACGCTGCGGTGGCCATATCCGGCGCGGCAGCGATCATTGCGGCATCAGCCGCTGCGTTTGATCCGCCTGCGCATGCGCTGCATATGCTGGGGCAGGCCGTGCTTGCGGCGGCGCTTTATGGCGGGCTGTCGTGGGGGCTGCGGTTTTTATTTCTGAAGCTGATGGGCAAGGAAGCGCTCGGTCTTGGCGATGTTAAGTTTTTCGCTGCCGCGGGCGTGTGGCTCGGGCTGTCGCCCGACTCGCTGGCCGCGTTTTTGATGTTGTCAGGGGTTTTCGGCGTGGTGATCGCGCTTGCATGGCGCAAGATGACGAACGAAGCGGAATTCCCCTTCGGCCCTGCCTTGATCGCGTCATTCCTTTGCGTGCTGTTGTGGCGTGGGCTTTATTTTGTTGTCATATAATCAAACGAAGGCCTGCCGCGGGGCGCGGTTTAATTATTTACCCTTTTTTCAACTTATGCCGCTAATCTTGTACAGGGGATACAGGTTTGCGGCGGCCGCGCCGTTTCACAACGCGGCATTGCCCTGCGCGTCCTGCGGGCATATATAAAGACAAGCTGTCAAAGGGGGCTTTCCGTGGAAATTACCGAACTTTTGAAATTCACGCTCGATAACAAGGGCTCCGACTTGCACCTCGCGGGGGGCAACCAGCCGATTGTACGTATCGACGGTGAATTGCAGCGCATCAAGACCGACCCGCTGACACCCGACCAGATTCGCGCGATGCTGTTTTCGATCATGACCGAAGAACAGCGCGCCGTGTATGAACGCGAGCTCGAGCATGACTTCGCTATCTCCCTCGGCGCGGATGCCCGTTTCCGTGTGAACGCCTTTACCAACCGCGCGGGTTCCGCCGCGGTTCTTCGCGTCATTCCGACCAAAATCCCGACGATGGAACAGCTCGACCTGCCGCCCGTCATGCGCCGCCTGGCCGAACTTGAAAAAGGTCTTGTGCTGGTGACGGGCCCGACCGGTTCGGGTAAGTCGACCACGCTGGCGTCGATGATCAACCACATCAATGAAAACTACGCCTCGCACATCCTGACCGTCGAGGACCCGGTGGAATTTTTCCATCCCTCCAAACGCGCGCTGGTCAACCACCGCGAGGTCGGTAACGATACCCGCAGCTTCAGCCGCGCACTCAAAAGCGCACTGCGTGAAGACCCTGACGTCATTCTGGTGGGTGAGATGCGCGACCATGAAACGATTTCACTGGCGCTGACGGCGGCGGAAACGGGGCACCTTGTGTTTGGTACCCTGCACTCCAACACCGCCTCCAAAACCATCGACCGTATTATCGACGTGTTCCCCGCCGCGGAAAAAGAAATGGTCCGCGCGATGCTTTCAAGCTCCATTCAGGGGATTATTTCGCAAACGCTGCTGTCGAAAGAAGGCGGCGGACGTGTGGCGGCGCATGAAATCATGGTCGGCTCCAACGCTATTCGCAACCTGATCCGCGAGAACCAGCTGGCGCAGATTTACTCGATGATCCAGACCGGTTCGCGCTACGGCATGCAGACGATGGAAGATTCGGTGAACGACCTTCTTGAAAGCGGGCTGATTTCCGCCGAAACCGCGCATAACGCGCTCAAGAGCGGTGCCGAGGATACGGCAGAGCAATCCGACGGCACGCAAGGCGCCGCTGCGCCCAAGGCGTCGCCACCCGCCGCAGCCCCGCCCAAGAAAAGCCCCATCCTTGGCGGCATGAAACCCGCGCCGGCGCCGGCGCCGGTCAAAAATGAAGAGGGCGAGCCTGACGGAGGTTATTCGTTTTGAGCGGCGTTGCGATCTACGCATATCTGAACGAGATGATCAAGAAAGAGGCTTCCGACCTCTATCTGACGGTCGGCGTTGCCCCGACCTTGCGCATCAAGGACGATCTTCTCAAGCTCGGCGAACAGGTCTTGCAGGAAGAAGACGTGCAGGCGATGCTCAACGAAGTGCTGACCAGCCGCCAGCGGCGCGAATTCGATTCAAACATGGAATTGAACCTTGCCTTCGACATGGGCAAGGAAGGCCGCTTCCGCGTCAACGTCATGCGCCAGCGCCAGCATACGGGTTTGGTCATCCGCCGCATTACCAGCAAGATCCCCAGCTTCGAAGCGCTGCGCCTGCCCAAAATTCTTGAAAAGCTGTCCGTGGAAAAGCGTGGGCTGATCATGGTCTGCGGCGTGACGTCATCGGGTAAGTCGACGACGTTGGCCTCGATGGTTGACTACCGCAATACCAATATGGACGGCCATATCGTCACCATCGAAGACCCGATTGAATATTATCACGAACACAAGCGCGCGATTATCACGCAGCGCGAAGTCGGTATCGATACAGCGTCCTATCACATCGCGCTTAAAAACGCGCTGCGCCAGAAACCCGACGTCATCATGGTGGGCGAGGTGCGCGATTTCGAGGTCATGGAGCAAACCATTGCCGCCGCCGAAACGGGGCACCTGTGTTTTGCGACCATCCATACCAACAACGCGTCGCAGGCGGTGGAGCGTATCATCAACCTCTTCCCCGAAGACCGCCAGCAGCAGGTGCGTATCGCCCTGGCCATGAACCTGCGGGCCATCATCGCCCAGCGTCTTGTGCGCGCCGTCGACGGCGGCATGGTCGTGGCGATGGAAATCCTGCTGAACGAAGCCTTGATCCGCGAGCTGATCCTCAAGGGCGAGACGACAAAAATTAGGGAAGTTCTGGTAAATGGCGGCGCGGCGGGCATGATATCCTTCGACCAGTCGATTTTCAAACTGTTCACCGAAGGGGTTATTTCTGAAAAAACGGCGATTGCTGAATCCGACGTCCAGACGGATATGAAAATGAAAATTCAGCAATTCAAGCTGAGTACCGGCTCCAAAGACATGGCGAGCGTTGACACGTCCAAACTGTCTCTGTAACAATGTGTTGCTTTAAGCGTCTCTCTCGGGGGACGTGGCCCTAAGCGCCCGCAACACATTGAAAAACCGGATATTGCCGCCATGATCTCTTTTTCCTCCGGCTTCGGCCGTCGTGCCGCCCGTCTTGTGGTTACCGTCGGGCTCGCGACGATGCTGGCCAGCTGCCAGCTTGCCAAAAACCAGTTCGTAGATCATGACCGCAGCGCCGAAGCCAGCAAGCAGATGTACCGTGATGCATTGGCGCCGTCCTATCTGCCGCCTGAAGATAAACCGAACATTCCGGATTTCCAGCCCGTTGTTTCGACCCCGGCCGAACTGCAACTGCCGTCACCGCTGGTGACGGTGTCGGTGAACCAGACGGTATCGCTGCGCGATCTGATGTTCGAACTGGCGCATCAGGCGGATGTGGATATCGAACTGGATCCGCAAATCCGCGGTTCGATTATTTTTACGGCACGTGAACGTCCGTTCAATCAGGTCATTGACCGCATTTGCGAAATGTCCGGTCTGCGCTACCGCTATGAAAACGACGTGCTGCGTGTAGAGCTGGATCGCCCGTATGTTAAAAACTACTCGGTTGACTACATCGCCTCCGCCCGCAAACAGACGAGCTCCATCTCGACGGATATCTCCCTGAGCTCGGCTGCCGGCGATACGACCGAAACCAGCTCGGGCAGCGGCTCGACGTCATCGGTTTCCTCCAGCCTTGAAGGCGACTTGTGGAAGGAGCTGTCCGTTGGTCTTGAACAAATCCTGACGGCGTCCGATACGCAGACCACGCTGGCGACCACGCGCGATCCGGTTGCGCAGCCCGTGAACCCGCTGCCGCCGCCGCAGCCGTATAACCCGGAAGATCCGAATTCGGTACCGCCGCCGCGTCCGGGCGACGCACGTGTTGCGCCGCTGCCGGCCGCCAGCTCGCCGACGCTGAACATCTCGACGCCTGCGGCCGAGCCGCTGGTGCCGAATGCACCTGCGACCTTCGCCATCACCAAACAGTCGGGTATCGTCAGCGTGTTCGCGTCTGACCGTCAGCACAAGCTGGTGAAAAAGTTTCTCGATGCGTTCCGCCTGCGTGCGACCACGCTGGTTTTGATCGAAGCCAAGGTTCTGCAAGTCGACCTCAACGATGAATTCGCAACGGGTATTGACTGGAGCCAAATGAACCTGACCGGTCTTGCGACCGTCACCGGCAGCTTCCCGCTGCCGTCGCTGACGCCGACGCCGAGCGGTACCTTCGCCGGCGCGATCAAGGCGGGCGATGTCCGTGCTGCCGTTCAGGCGATCAGCCGCTTTGGTACGGTGCGTGCGCTGTCCAGCCCGCGCGTGACGGTGCTGAACAACCAGCCGGCGATTGTCAACGTTTCGCAGAACAACGTGTATTTCGAATTCGACGTGCAGATTACCGAAGGTACGACGGATCTGGCACCGCGTATTGCCATCGACAGCACCCAGAAAGGTATCCCCGAGGGCGTGCTGATGACGGTGGTGCCGACGGCAAACCCTGATACGGGCGAAATTCTGCTGACCGTGCGTCCGTCGATTTCGAAAATCACCGGCTTCATTCAGGATCCGACCATCCCGCTGGCGCTGGTGTTCAACAACCTCGACCCGTCGAACGCGCCGCCGAACCAGATTCCGGAAGTCGCCGTTCAGGAGATTGACTCCGTCATGCGTATCCAGTCCGGCCAGATCATGGTCATGGGCGGCCTGATGCGGGATTCGAATTCCGTCGAGACGCAGGGCATTCCTGTATTGTCGGATATCCCCCTTTTGGGCAAGGCGTTCAGCAGCCATTTCGACCGCGTGGAAAAGTCGGAACTTGTCATTTTCGTGAAGGCGCAGATTATCCCTGCGTCGAACGTGGATGAGATGGACCGCAAGCTTTACTCCACCTTCGGTCAGGACCGCCGCCCGGCCCGCATGTAAACGGGGCCTTCGGCGCCGCGATATTCTTTGCCAAGGGGTGAACTTATGGTTTCACGTCCGCTTATCGGATTCATTCTGACCGCTGCCATCCGCGACAAGCTGGTGATGACGCTCATGCTCATGATCATGCTGGGCGCCGGTATATCGGTGTTTCTTGGATCTTCCGGCATGACGGAGCAGGAAAGCTTCGCGGTTGTTTTCGGCGCGGGCGGCCTGCGCTTCCTTGGCGTTCTCGGCATCGTCCTTTTCGTATGTTTTTACATGCGCCGCGCCTTCGAAACCAAAGAAGTCGAATTCATGCTGTCGCGCCCGGTATCGCGCATGACGTTTCTTTTCAGTCATGCGGCGGCTTTCATGTTGATTGCGCTTGCGGTGGCGGCGGCGGTCGGTGCGGCAGTGTTTTTTCTGGGCAAACCGAATACGCAGGGCTTCGTCGTCTGGCTGCTTAGCATTGGTATTGAAAACGTGATTATGGCGGTGACGGCGCTGTTTTTTTCGATGGTGCTGTCGAGCGCGGCGGGCGCGGCGCTGGCGACGCTTGGATTTTACGTCCTGTGCCGCCTCATCGGCATGCTTCTGGGGATTGCCGCGCAGCCGCCGGATAATATCGTCTTCGCCCTTCTGAACAATCTGATGGATGTTATTTCGATTATTGTGCCGCGTCTGGATATCATGGGGCAGACGTCGTGGCTGGTCTATGGCGTCGATGGTGCCGGTGGTGTCGCGCTTGGTGAAAAAGCCAGCGCCTATGCTGTGGCGCTGGTCGAAAACCTTGGGGTCGGCGGATTTATTCTTGCGCAAGGTGTGGTTTTCATCGCGCTTCTGATTGCCGCCGCGGCGTTCGATTTTGTACGTCGGGAATTCTGATGAACGGCGCCCAGCTGCGGTTTCGGATCAATTTGTTTCTCGCGCTGGCGCTGGCGGTGAATGTCGCCTTTTGGTTTGGCGCGCATGAAACTTTTGCGCAGTGGGGCAACGTCCCGCCCGTCCCCACCAAGAACGGTGCGCGTATCATGACGCTCGGTGACGAGCAGTTTTCCTATCGCTTTGGCGCGATCACGCTTCAGAACCTCGGTAACTCCGGCGGACGTGTGACGGCGGTCAAAGATTACGATTACCAAAAGCTCGGGCAGTGGTTCTGGCTTCTGAATGATCTCGATCCGGCTTCCAACCATATCCCGATGCTGGCAGCCTATTATTTCGGCGCGACGCAAAAGCCCGAAGACGTGGCTGTAGTGGTCAAATATCTCGGCGCGATCGGCCAGAACCCTGCGGGCAATAAATGGCGCTGGCTGGTGCATGCGATTTTCCTCGCGCGTCACCGGATGGACAATCTGGGGCTCGCGCTTGATATGGCCTATGCGCTCAGCCGTATGGAGCCTGTCGGTGATGTACTGCCTGCATGGGCGCGCCAGATGCCAGCCTTTGTTCTGGCGGAGCAGGGAGAGAAGCAAAGCGCGCGCAAAATCATCGAGGAAATTCTGATGACGGCGACGGGGTTGCATCCCAACGAAGTCAATTTCATGCGGGATTATCTGGTTGAGGAAATGGGCGTCCCCGAACAGGAAGTCCGCCAGATTATAAATATGCGCGGCGCGGATTTGACGCGCGACGCGGATGACGTGAAGCCAAGTCTGCCGGCGCCCATGCCCTGAGACGGCGCATGTTGCGTCACGCGGATAACCGGGTGATGAGGAATGCCGAACTATACTGTCACTTTTAGCCTGATCGAATGGCTGGCTATCACGGGGCTGGTGCAAAGCGTCCTGATCCTTGTCTATATCGTGTTTCGGGTGCGCAACTGGCGTCAGGCGTTCATTCCGATCGCCTATTTCTTTTTTCTTGCCGCCGCCTTCGGATTTCAGTTCGCGCTGCGTCTCGAAGATTACGCGCATACGCTGCGCACGGCGCTCTGGCTTTGCTGGGCAATGGGGCCGCCGCTGTGCTACTTGCTGGTTCTTCAGGTGGTACGCCTTGTCGATATGCCGCCTGCGCGCCATTTTCTTGTCCTGCTGACCATACCTGCGGCGATTGTGGCGGCGCTTTTCGCCGTGCCGTTTGCGGGGGGCTGCAAGGGCCCGCTTCTCGGCTGCGCCAATTTTCAGGATATGCTGTACTGGTCGGGCGCCATGGCCGGGGCGGCGGCTTTGCTGCCGCTTTGGGCACGTAAAAACAGTTTCGGCGAGCTTTGGCATGCCCGCGGCGGACGCGAAAGATATTGGCTGGTTATGCTTTTGCTGGCCGCCAGTCTTGTGACGCTGGTGATCAACTTCCTTCGCTCGGCCGAACAAATTGCCGCGCCCGAGGCGGACGCGCTGTTGGTCACGATGGGCATTGCTTTCGCCTATCTTGCGACGACGACGTTGTTCCGTGTATATCCGCCGCCCGTTTCCTTGAACCGCGCGCCGCGCACGCGCCTGCTGGCGCTGAGCGAGGAAGAGCGGGTGATCGCGGAAAAAGTCCGCGTGCTCATGGAAATGGACAAGGTGTATCAGGAGCATTCATTCAGCCGCGCCGATCTGGCGCGGGAGGTCGGCGTTTCCGAAAGCGCGCTCTCGAAGGTTGTGAATGCCGCATTTGGCCGCAGCTTGCCAAAGCTATTGAATGAATACCGCGTGGAGGACGCGAAGCGCATGCTTGTCGACTCGTCCATTCCCATTCAGGTGATCGCCTCTGAGTCGGGATTTAACTCCCTTGCATCCTTCAACCGTGTTTTCCGCGACATCACGGGGGAGACGCCCAGCACATGGCGTCAGGAACACACAACAAAATAACATCTGGCAGATATAAAATTATTCTCAAATCCGCTGCCGCAGTTATCAGAAGCGGTGCGCGGTTTCTCATTTCGTATATAGCGCCCGGCGAGTCGCGGCAGCGCCCAGCGGTGTCCTTATACCTTTCGGACACGTGAATTCATAGCCGCGCATAGGGCGTTCTGTACGAATTGAGAGGTATCATCTTCTCATCTTGACAATGTTAAGGCTGTACGCACGTACAGCAAAAAATTTTCAATAACAAAAAGATATGTGAACAACGGGTGCTCATTTTGACACCGTGAGAAACAAAATGAGGCAAGTTAAGGAATCATTTAACTTTTTTGTTGAATTATAAAACATGGGTCACCAAACTATGACTGACTTGCGATGCAAAGAAGCCGTTCGGCTTTCGCGCAATACGGGGTAATCATACGGAACTCGCATACTTTCTACCAAACGCAAACAACCTTGGGGAGCTATCTACATGAAATCGATTCACACGCAAAAGGGCTTCACCCTTGTGGAATTGGCCATCGTGATGACCATTATCGGTCTTCTGATCGGCGGTATTCTGAAGGGCCAGGAGCTGATGGAAAACGCCCGCGTGACCTCTACGGTCGCTCAGGTGAAATCCTATGAAGCTGCTGTTACCACTTTCCGCGACGCCTTCAACGCTGTACCGGGCGACATGCCCAACACGGTTAACCGTCTGCCGGGCTGCACGGCCATCTGCGAACCCGTGGGTGGTGCTGGTAACGCCGGTAACGGTATCGTCGGCCCAACCAACTGGGCATCGGGTGGCTGGACCGCGCAAATGGCTGCACCGCTGAACGGTGTTGCCCCTGCTGCTGTCGGCGCTGAAACCCAGCTGTTCTGGGTACACCTGCTGAAAGCTGACCTGATCGCGGGTGTGACGGACTCTCCGCTGCGTGCCGGTGGCCAGCTCGCTTGGGGTGACTCTCACCCGGCAGGCCGTATCGGTGGCGGTTTCGTCGCTGGTTTCGGTGACGGCGGTATCGGTATCGGTAGCCCGGTAGCGGCTGCTACGCTGCCTGGCGTTTCCGGTATGGTCGTTGCGCTGGTGCAAAACATCAACGTAACGCCGACGGCAACCGCTGGTATCAACCCGCTGACGCCCGCCCGCGCTGCCCAGATCGACCGTCGCATCGACGATGGCCGTCCGAGCACCGGCTACGTTCAGGCTTATGGTGTGGCAGCTTCCTGCTTCAACGCCAGCGCGACTGAACCTGTCTACCGCGAGTCGACTGTCAGCAAAGACTGCGGTCTGATCTTCCGTATCCAAGGCTAATTTAGCCCTGATACGAAAAAAGAGAGCCCGGGGAAACCCGGGCTCTTTTTTATTGGTTATTTTATGTCGTGGCCGGCCTTGCGGAGGGGGATGGAGAGGCTTCCCTGCTATTTGAATAAAACCGTCTGCGGTTAAGGGGTTGTTTAAAACTTTGAGAATAAAATATAATTGGATAAACAGGATTTATCCGGGGGGAGAATCGTGACCATGGCATGCCGCAAAGTCATCTATTCGAGATTGTCGAAGCCCAGCGCGCGTTCAGGCTTTACGCTGGTTGAATTTGCCATCGTGATGCTGATCTCCGGCCTTATCCTTATGGCGATCATGCAAGCCTACAAAGTTTTCGTGCAAGACAAATACCAGCGCGCCGTCTACGACAAGCTGGACGTTTTGAACAGTAGCTTCTCCGTTTATGCTTCTGCGACCAACAGGTATCCTTGCCCGGCTGACCAGACGCTGCCCGTCGATGATACCAATGCTGGTATAGAAAACTGCGCGGCGGCATGGGCGCTCGCGCCGGGCGCATGTATTCCCTCGGGCGGTATCTGCCGTGTAGACGGCGCGCGCAATACGCCTGCGCTCGGTTTGCCGTCGCTGGACCCTGTCTTTATCGGCGGTATCCCGTATAAAACGCTGCGCGCGGGCGTTGCAAAGCCTTCGCTGCAAATGGCGTCCCTGATGGATACGCTCGATCCATGGGGATATCAGATGACTTATGCGGTAACGGCGTCGCAGACTGATTCCCTGACTTTCGATTCAAACTATGGCGCCGTGGATATCCAGACGGAAGCCGGTGTCTCGCTCATACAGCCTGTGGGTAGCGCGCATTTCGTGATTGTGTCGCATGGTGAAAACAGCATGGGCGCCTATAACGGGCGCGGGCAGCGCACGTTTGCTTGCGTGGCGGGCACGGCGGACTTCGAAAACTGCGACCGCGCGAATGCAACTTTTGTGGCGGGTCTGCGGAACATGGGTGCGGGGGCGAGTTATTATGACGATGTCATCCTGCAGCGTTCCTATTCGATGTCGGAACTTTGGAAGTTCGGCGACACCGTCAACATCATGTATAACGCCAACCCCGGTAACGTGGGCGTCGGCGTGGCCTCGCCGACGGAAAAGCTGGACATCAACGGCAATATCCGCTCCACCAATGTGCGCTCGCCCGAAATGTGCGACCGCGGCGGTGCAAATTGCTGGGGCGCTGAAAAACTGGGCGGCACCGGTATGACCTGCGGTGCGGCATCCGGCCCCGGAAAAGTGAAGATCATGCGCGGCATCCGTGCCGGACAGGTCGATCCGCTTTGCGTTGAAATCAACCTGCCGACGGTCATGAACAACCAGAAATGCGCGAACCCGGGCGAATATGTGGTTGGTTTTACGGCGTCGGGCAATATTATCTGTGAAGTGCCTTAAGGGGGCTATCTAATTGATATCATAGCCCTATCCTTGGGTGGTAAGAACTTGTTAATCCTTTCTTCAAGCTTCAAAATGTAGAATGATTAGAGTGATGTAGAGTGCTCAGGGGGGCGCTGCGAATGATTCTAGGTGCGCATGTGACGTCGAAAAGAACAGCAGGCTTTTCGTTGATAGAGCTGGCGATCATGATGACGATCGTCGGTCTTTTCGTGGCGACGGCCGCGCAGACCTATAACCTCTATACCAAGCGTACAGCGATGAACAGTACGCTTGAAAAGAAAAACAACATCGAGATTGCACTCGGTAAATTCATGTCAACCAACGGCCGTCTGCCGTGCCCGGCCGATCCGGCGCTTCCTGTCGGGAGCGCAAACGCGGGCCGCGAAAATTGCCGTCCCAATAACGTGGCTTATCCGACGCTCGCCTGTAACGCGACCAACTCTCTTTGCCGCATTGAAGGCGCGCGCAGCTTCGTCTTCCCCGCAGCGGGGACAACTGTGATGGGTACCGTCCCGGCGAATACAGGGCCGGAGCGTGTACTGAGGGGCGCTATTCCCTATGCCACGCTGGGTCTGGCCCCGCGTGAGGCCTATGACGGTTGGGGCAGCATGTTCACCTATGCTGTGACGGAAATGCTGGCGAGCAGCTATTTTCTGTCACAAGGCAGCGTCACAAACAACTGTGTGGAAGTTTGCGGCACCGTCAACGAGAACAGCAACCTGACCCTCAATGCGGGGGCCGGACGCGTGCTGACGGACGTTGTCTACGCATCTTACGGCACGCCGACGGGATCTTGTGCCGGGTTTACAAACAGCGCTTGCCATGCCTCTGTCAGCACGGACAGGGTGCGTACGGCCTTTCAGGGGCGCGTATCCGCTTCCTACGGCGCAACGAACGGCAACTTTGGTGACCCTTGCAGCGGTACGGCAAAACGCCTTTCCGTGATCATGCGTGCCTGCGAGGCGACAGCATCGGTCAGCTTTAACGAAGCAAATGGCGCGATCGACCACCGCCGCTGGGATGAAGCAAGTGCGGCGGATATCAAACGCCGTAACCCCAACGTGATTGTGGGCGGCTTTCAGGCCTTTGACAGCTGGATGCTGGCGGTGGTGTCCCACGGCCCGGACCGCAAGGGCGGCTGGAACGCGCAGGGGGCGATGCCTATTCCCTGTACAGGTGTCGGGCGCGATGTGATTAACTGCACGATGACCAGTTCTTCTTTCGTCGACCAAAGCTATGTCTCGACCAAGCCCGGCAACTTCTTCTACGACGATGCTTTCGTCTCGACCTCGCCCATCCGCGAAAGCGACAAATGGCACTTCTCGACCATTTCCGCCATCCGCAACAAGGAAGGCACGATGGTAGGGATCGGGACCGATACGCCAGGGGCGGCACTGGATGTCATCGGGGCCGTGCGGGCCTTGGATAGCGAAAGCACCACCTATTGCAACAGCGCCGGCGGTTCATGCTTCGAGCCGCGTATTATCGGCGGCACGGGTATTTCCTGCAGCGGCGGCTGGATGCGGGGTATCGTCAACGGCGCCCCTGTTTGCGAAACAAAGGTCAACACCACGCAGATTGTGAGTGGTGTCGGCAACTGTGCTGCGGGGTCTTATTTGATAGGTTTCTGTGCGAACGGCGCAAGATTGTGCAAGACGCCAGGCAACCCTGATCCGGTCTGTCCGTGATGCAGGGAAACAAGGGGGATGAGATGAAAGCCAATGTCGGGGGCAATATGAACGGGCAGTCAATCCGCAAGGAGCGGGGTTACACGCTGATCGAGATGGCGATCGTCATTTCCGTCCTCGGTATGATTGTCGCCGCTTTCGTGTCCGCTTATGCGCTCTATCATAAAAATCAGGTTGAAATCACAACGCTGTCGAACGCGAACCGCGTGGTAAACGCGCTGGGTCACTTCCTTGTGCAAAATGGCCGCTACCCGTGTCCCGCCCGTATGGACGTTGCCCGTGATGATGTAGCCTATGGCATGGAAACCAACTGCGCAGATACATCTCTGGCTGTTGGCAACTGTGCAAACGGGCTTTGCATCGAACAAGGCGAAAGACAGGTCAATATCAACCCGAACCCGGGTGCCGCCGTCAATATCACGCCGCGTGTGCGGCGCGGTGCTGTGCCCTTCCGCATTCTGGGCCTGCCGGAAAGCGCTGCGGAGGATGGCAATAAAGTCCGAATGTATTATGCCGTCACGGAAAACCTGACCAGCACGGCAACCTACCGCAAAGATGCCGGCGGTATTTCGGTTATCAATGCCGATGACGTCTCTCTGGTCTCGCCTAACAGTTCTGCGCACTTCGTTGTGTTCAGCGTGGGTAATGACCGCCGCGGGGCGGTGACGCGCTATGGTCAGATGACCCGCGCTTGCGGCGATCCGGCTGTGCAGGCGGATGCGATCAACTGCAGCACCTCGACGGTTGCGCCCAACCAGCTGGCAAGATACCGCATGGCCGATTACAGCCGCAGCGATAACGCGCGCCATTACGACGACTATATGCGTTATTATGCCTCGGTCGAGACGCCGCTGTGGCGCGTCACGGGTGCGACCAGCACCGACATCGTCGACCTAATTGACGTCGGCGCGGGCGGCCGCGTGGGTGTGGGTGTCAGTTCCCCCGGTGCGCCGGTGCACGTCGTGGGCGATGTACGCACGAGCGAGGGGCTGCTGGCCCGCCAGATTTGTAACCCGACGGGCGGCGACTGCTTCATGGTGGATGCTATCGGTGGAAATGATGCGAACCCGCCGACGGCTGCTTTGCAATGTAACAACCCCGCGCACCCCGATTATGACGCGGCGAAGCCTTATGTGATTGGCTATGCCTATGGCAAGGCTGTGTGCGGCACAGGTAACGAGCCTATCCGCTGCCCTGCGGGCCGCATTTTGCGCGGCGTGGCCGCCAACGGCACGCTGACGTGCGATGCGGTGACGGGCTGCGCGCCTATTACTGTTAATATGTGCCAGATCAATGGCGTGTGGGAACAGGCTTTCATCCCCTCGGGTATTACCGGTCAGGTTCACCAGACCAACGTTTTCGGCGCGTCTTTCCGCCGTACGTATGTTTGCACGAACGGTAACTGGTCTTTGCAAAGCTCGAGCGGTTCTTGCAACTGCACGGCGGTCAATAACCAGATCGTCAACGTCGCTTGTAACAGCGTTTTCGGTGGCCCCGCAGCGGGCTGGACGGGGACGGCAACGCGGACGTTCTCGCGCGTATGCCCCTCTGGCGCAGAAACCTATGGGCCGATCGATGCCAGCGGCTGCGCGTGTGTGAACCTTGCGGGCACGCCGGAAAGCCGGACCTGCCAGCAATCGCCGTTCAACTATCCGGCGGGTTATGCATGCCCCGCGGGTCAATCGCCGAAGCAATACCGCGATTGGACTTGCACGGGTGCGCAATCGGGCACATACACCGCTTATTCTGCCGTGCCGGGGTCCGACTGCTGCACTTGCGCGGCGGGCGTCCGCTCGACGCAGGATGTTCCTTGCGGTGCGGGTTATACCGGCACGAAACAGCAGGAACGCTTCACCGCCTGCCCGGGCTACACGGCTTGGACGGATACCGGCGTCAACAACTGCGCTTGCAATACCAGCCTGATTGAAACGGGCACGCAAGCCTGCCCCGACGGTCAGGTCGGTGTGATCCAGCGTCGCCGCGACTGGAACTGCGCGGCATCGCCGCCGGCATGGGGCGACTGGTATACGACCAGCGATAACTGCGGCCCTGTAACCTTCCAATGGGTGCCGAAAACAACCGGCCACGGGCCCTATGGTATCGCCCTCAGCAATACGGCGGGTACGACGTGCTCAAGCGCTGGTGCGCAGGCGGCATGTTCCTATCCGGCCACGGGTGGTTATACGCACTACGACTCCTGCCGCTGCGAATAAAACCGCAGCCGCGGGGGCGGTGGTTGTGACGCTGTCTGTTTAGACGCGGAACCAGCCTTTGAGGATATCGAGATAAATATCGGCGAGCGCGTGCATGTCGGAAACGGCCACGCGCTCGTCGGTTTTGTGCATGGTGTCGCCGACGATGCCGAATTCGATGACGGGGCAGTGGTTTTTGATATAGCGCGCATCCGACGTGCCGCCCGATGTGCTGAGCTCGGGCGTGCGGCCGGTGTGTTTGCGGATGGTCTCCACAATCAAATCCGAATGGGGGCCGGGGGCGGTATAAAAACTCTCCCCGCCGACGCGGATGTCGAGGTGATAGGCAATGCCCGCGGCATCCAGCGTTTCACGGATTTTGCTTTCCAGCGTTTTACCGCTCCAAAGACTGTTGAAGCGGATATTGAACGTCGCGCGGGCGCGGGCGGGGATCACGTTTTCTGCCTTGTTGCCAATGTCGATGTTCACAACCTCGAGGTTCGAGGGCTGGAAATGTTCATTGCCGCTATCCAGCACCAGCGCATCGAGCGCGCCGAGAAGTCTGACCAGTTTCGGTATCGGATTGTCCGCCAGATGCGGGTAGGCAACGTGGCCCTGTTTTCCCTCGACGCTCAGAAAGCCCGTGAAAGTGCCGCGGCGGCCGATTTTAATCATATCGCCCAGTTTTTCGCGCGATGTCGGCTCGCCCACCAGACAGAAATCGATTTTCTCCCCGTGCTCTTCCAGCCACTTCAGCATTTTGGGGGTGCCGTTGATGGAGGGGCCTTCCTCGTCGCCGGTAATCAGAAAGCTGATGGAGCCTTGCGGTTTGTGTTCTTCCAGAAAGCGCAAAACGGCGGAAACGAAACAGGCAATCGGCCCTTTCATATCGGCTGCGCCGCGGCCGCAGACGTAGCCGTCGCGCACATCGCCGCCGAAAGGATCAAAGCTCCAGCCCGCCACATCGCCCACCGGCACAACGTCGGTGTGGCCGGCAAAACAGAAATGCGGCGCAGCCGTGCCCCAGCGGGCATAGAGATTGTCCACATCCGGCGTATCGACGTCGGAGAATTTCAGGCGGTGGCAAACAAACCCTGCCTTGGAAAGGATGCCTTCGAGCAGGTCGAGCGCGCCGCCCTCCGCCGGTGTGACGCTGGGGCAGCGCAGCAGCGCTTGTAAAACCTCTACGGGGTTTTTCTCGGCGGCGGTCATGGACGGCTTACTCGCGCAGCAGGTCGTTGATAGAGGTCTTGCTGCGGGTTTTTTCATCCACGCGCTTGACGATCACCGCGCAATAAAGGTTCGGCCCCGGGGTGCCGTCCGGCAGCGGCTTGCCGGGCAGGCTGCCCGATACCACGACGGAATAGGCGGGCACGCGGCCCATGAAAACCTCGCCCGTGGCGCGGTCGATGATTTTGGTCGACGCGCCGAGGTACACGCCCATGGACAGCACGGAGCCTTCCTCGACGATCACGCCCTCGGCCACTTCGGCGCGCGCGCCGATGAAGCAGTTGTCTTCGATAATCACGGGGCCGGCCTGCAGCGGCTCCAGCACGCCGCCGATACCGACGCCGCCCGAGATGTGGCAGTTCTTGCCGATTTGCGCGCAGGAACCGATGGTTGCCCATGTATCGACCATCGTGCCCTCATCGACATAGGCGCCGACGTTGACGAAGGACGGCATCAAAACCACTTTCGGCGCGATGAAGGCCGACTGGCGTACAAAGCAGCCCGGCACGGCGCGGAAACCTGCCGCGCGGAAGGCGGCATCGTCCATGCCTGCAAAGCGCGAGGGGACTTTATCGAACCACGGCGACGGGCCGGGGCCGCCCGGAATGATGCTGTTGTCGTTGAAGCGGAACGACAGCAGGATGGCTTTTTTCACCCACTGGTTGACATGCCACGCGCCGTCTTTTTTCTCTGCCACGCGCAGCTGGCCCGCGTTCATCAGGGCCATGATTTCTTCGACGGTTTTTTTGCCGAGGATGCGGGTTTTGTCGGTCAGGGCGTCTTTTTGTTCCCATACCGTGTTGATGCTTGTTTCCAGTTCCTGAAACTCGGACATGTTATCCCTCTTGCTGTGCTTATTTGTTGTTATTTGAATTTTTGTTCGAACCACGCGGTCAGGCGGTCGGCGCGGTGATGGATGTGACTGTCATCGGCGGGCGCGCTCTGGTCCGCGCCGTGCAGCCACACGGTGGTCATGCCCAGGTCGTGCGCGGGCTTCAGGTTGATCTCCATATCCTCGAACATGCAGGCGGATTTGGGGTTCACGCCATGGCGGTAGAGAAAGGTGTGATAGGTATCCATCTGCGGTTTGGGCCAGTATCCGGCGTCTTCGATGGCGAATACGCCGTCGAAATGCCCCGCGATGCCGAGGTGGTCAATCATGCGCAGGGCGAAATGCTTGGGCGCGTTGGTGAAGACAACCTTGCGCCCCGCAAGGCGCGACAGGCCGTCCTGCGTCACGGCGCAGGGGGCGATAAGGCTGTAGTCGATATCATGCACATAGGTCAGGAAATCGGCGGGATCAAGGCCGTGTTCCGTCATCAGCCCGCGCAGCGTGGTGCCGTAGGTTTTGTAGTAATGCTTGCGCAGGCGCGCGGCTTCTTCCTTGTCGGTCTTCAGAAAATCCGCGACGAAATCGGTCATGCGCGTGGCGACCAGCTCGAAAATATGGCGCTCCGCATCGTAGAGCGTATTGTCGAGGTCGAAAACCCAGGTATCGATATGGCTGAAATCCTGCATCACACGGACTTTCGTGCGCGCAGCGCGGCCTGCAGGGTGCCGTCGTCCAGATAATCAATCTGTCCGCCAATCGGCACGCCATGCGCCAGCTGGCTGATGCCGACGTTGCAGGGCTGCAGGCAATCGGAGATGTAATGCGCGGTGGTCTGGCCGTCGATGGTGGCGTTGAGCGCCAGAATAACCTCGCGCACGTTTTCGTCGGCGGCGCGGCGCGTCAGGTGCGGAATAGACAAATCTTCGGGCGTGATGCCGTCGAGGGCGGACAGCGTGCCGCCCAGCACGTGGTAGTACCCGCGGAACGATCCGGTTTTTTCAATCGCCCAAAGGTCCGAAATATCCTCGACCACGCAAAGCAGGCTGCGGTCGCGCGCGCTGTCGCTGCAAATCGCGCAAGGGGCGCAGGTGTCGAGGTTGTGGCATTCCGGGCATTCGGTAATGACCTCCGCCGCGCGGCCAAGCGCCTGCGACAGCGGCAGCATCAGGCTTTCGCGGTTTTTTAAAAGATGCAGCGCGGCGCGGCGGGCGGAACGCGGGCCCATACCGGGCAAGCGCGCCAGAAGCTTCATCAGATGTTCGATATCGGTGCCGATCATGGGGCGATTATACCCGTTTCGCGGGGCTGTTTTCCAGCGTATATCTCGCTTGAAAGGGGGCTTTTAACGCGGCGGGCGCGGGTATTGCCGCTTGAGATCGCGGCCATAAACCTCGTCGCAGGCCTCGATGCGGATAAATCCGGCGCTGTTGGGCGTCAGATAGGCCTGTTCGGGGGATTCGCGGCGAAGCAGGTCCAGCAGGGCCTCGTATTTTTCCAGTACGTCCGGACGGGCTGCGGCGGCGGAGAAGCTTTGTTGCACCGACGGATTGCGGCTGACGCGCCCGAACATCCGCGGGAGAATGTCCGCTTCGAATGCGCGGACATGCGGGACCGCTTTGCTAGCTTCGAGATACTGCGCGACATCGGCGGCGGTTTGCAGGGCCGATTCACCTGTCAGCAGATAGGCGCGCGGGGCTTTCGCCGCTTTGGCATCGTCGGGCGCTTCTGCGAGGTATGTCGTGAAATAGGTGGCGTTATTTTTGATGCCGACAGCGACAGCGCTTTCGTGGTTGGGCATTTCTGCTGTCCGGCTGACCTTGCGCTGTAAAACATCTTCCCAGACGAATTGCGCGTAGAGCTTTTGTTGAGCCATAGAAGCCTCCCTGCGGGGCAAAAAATAAAACAATGAAGTGCTTTGTTTTAGTAACGGGAGGATGCAAAGCTGGCGGGAAACAACCGGAAATAAAACCACACAGCCGTATAGCGTTACCGGAATAAAAGCTAATCTATTTCCGTAAGGCTGTCAAAGGCGAAAAGTAAATGGCACGGCTTCTCAAAAATAATCTTAAATATCAATGATATAATTTTACCGGATGGTGACCGACAGATCGCCGATGCCGTCGATATGCGCATCCACCTTGTCGCCGCTGACCAGCGGACCGACGCCGGCGGGCGTCCCCGTCATCAGGATATCGCCGGGCTGCAGGGTGATAAAACGCGACAACAGTGCAATCAGCCGCGGCAGCGGCCAGATCATGTCGGACAGCTGCCCGTCCTGCCGCGTCTCCCCGTTGACCGACAGCTGTATTGCGCCCTGCGGCAGGCCGTCCAGCGTGGCGGCGGGGATAAGAAGGCCGCAGGGGCTGGCGTGGTCGAAACCCTTGGCAAGGTCCCACGGCTTGCCGCCATCCTTGGCCTGTTTTTGCAAATCGCGGCGCGTGAGATCGAGGCCGACCGTATAGCCGAACACATGCGCCATGGCGCTGTTTTCGGGGATATGCGCCCCGCCCATGCCCAGCGCGGCGACCAGTTCGACCTCGTGGTGCAGGGATGCGGTTTCGGGCGGGTAGGGGATAATATCGCCATCATGCGCCAGACTGTCGGCGGGCTTCATGAAAAAAACCGGGATGCCTTCGGCGCTGCCCGCCTTCGCGCCCATTTCGGCGGCATGCAGGGCATAGTTTTGGCCGACGCAAAAAATGCGGCGCACCGGAAAAACCTCCCGCCGCCCTGCAACGGGCAAAAACGGCGGCGGCGGCGGCGGAAACACATATCCGGTCATGGGGTTTGTCCTTCCTTGGGCTGCCAGGCGTCGCTGAAAATGCGTTCCTTATCGGCACCGAGATCCAGAAGCGCGGGCAATGTCGCCGCCACCATCGGCGGCGGGCCTGCCAGATAGATGTCAAAATCGCCAAGGTGCGGGAAATCTTCGGCCAGCGCGGCGCTGACAAAGCCGCGGCGCAGCGGGGTTTCTTCGGCGGCGTCCGACAGCACGGGGATATAGCTGAAACGCGGATGTTTCTGGCCCAGCGCGCGGAAATGACGGTCAAGGTAAAGCTGCGTTTCGTCGCGCACGCCCCAGTACAGATGACAGGGCGATGCGCCGGCGGCGGCCAAATGCGCCTCCAGTATCGATTTGACGGGGGCTACGCCCAGACCGCCCGCCAGTGCCAGCAGCGGCCGCGCCCCGCCACGCCAGTAGCTGTGACCGAAGGGGCCTTCGATGGTGAGGCTGCTGCCGGGGCGGGTTTGCGTGGTCAGGATATCGCTGAGCCCGCCTTGCCCTGCGCTGCGGATGTGGAATTCGATGAAGTCTTCGTCCGGCGCGCTGGCAATCGAATAGGGACGGGCGGGCAAATCGCCGAGGCGCAGATGCGCATATTGCCCTGCACGGAATTTGAAAGGCTGGCGCTGGTCAAGCTCGACACGCAGGATGCGCGTATCGCCCATCACATCCTCGATGGCAATAATCCGCGCATCGAAAGAGGCGGGGCTGTCGGGTGATGTGGGTTTGCCGTTCATGGGGTGCGCAGCGGATGACGAGTAGGGGGTTTCGGTGAAAACATTCAGGCCTCCCGCCAAGATAGGGGGAGGCCTGAAAAAGTCAAGTTTTGAAGGCTTTAAGCCGCCTTACGGGCCTTTGTTCTTGATCGCCGATTTCGCGCTGTTGTTGGCGGGCGCGGCGGGCGGGGTTTCTACTTTCGGCAGGCCGAGGTCAAAGCCGCCGGCTTTTTTCTGAAAGTAATCTGCCGCCTGCTGATAGCCCGCGGGCGTGTCGATTTTACTGATGGCCAGGCGGTCGAAAGAGTCCTTGATCTCGACCTTGCCGGATTTCAGCGCGTCTTGCAGCTTGCTGATGCCTTCGGCATGCGCGGGGCTTTTGGCCTCGGCGGCGCTTTGCGTCATGCGCTCGACCGCTGCGACGTCGCGATAATCCTGCTCCCAGCCGGAATAATCAGCGCGGTTGATGCCTTCTTTTTTCTTCTCCCATGCCTCGTACTTCTGATCGCCTGCGGGCAGGGGGTTCACCATGCCGCGTGCCGCCAGAGATTCTTTGCTGTAAGGATCGTCATGGCCCGGCGGCTTTTGCTGCGGGGCGGCTTCGGTATTGGCGGGCGGGTTCTGCCACGGATCGTCTTCGCCGGCTTTTGCGGGCTCGACAGCGCCGAATTTGCTCACTACAGGGGCATCCGCTTTTGGTTCGGCAGGCTCTTCAGCCGTGGCTTCAGCAGCAGCGGGTGCGGCGGGCTCTTCTGCCGTCGCTTCTACAGCGGCCGGTGCGGCAGGCTCTTCTGCTGTTGCTTCGGTTGCAGCGGGTGCAGCGGGCTCTTCAGCCGTGGCTTCGGCAGCAGCGGGTGCGGCGGGCTCTTCTGCCGTCGCTTCAGCAGCAGCGGGTGCAGCGGGCTCTTCAGCCGTGGCTTCAGCAGCAGCCGGTGCGGCGGGCTCTTCTGCCGTTGCTTCAGCAGCAGCGGGTGCAGCAGGCTCTTCAGCCGTGGCTTCAGCAGCAGCCGGTGCAGCAGGCTCTTCAGCCGTTGCTTCGGCAGCAGCGGGTGCAGACGCTTCCGGCGCAGCAGGTGCGTCCGCGGCCGTTTCCGGCGCGTTGTCATCGGGCGCAGCGTCGTTTGCGGGGGCATCGGTTTCTTTGGCGTTTTTAATGCCGACGACTTCCTGGCTTTCGTGCTGCCAGATTTTATAGACTTCGGAATCTTTGGAAGGCACGAAGTTGTTGACGGTGATGCCCTGACGTTGCGCGGACAGCCACAGCATTTCTTTTGTGGACTCGCGTCCATGCAGCGTAATAGCCGTCCAGCCGTGCGCTTTGGCCAGCGTCATTTGCGCTTCGGCCAGCTCCTGCGTCATGGAGTTGAAGAAACCGCGGCGGCCGATATATTCACGGCCCTTGTGGTCAAAGCCCCAGTTGATGTCGCCCGCATCGGTCTGGAACGTCATCATGTTCTTTTTGTTGTCGTAGGTCAGGCCGTTGACGACTTTCAGAACCTCGGGATCGATCTCGTCGACGCGCCAGACTTTGCGATACACCATCTGCTGGTATTCGTCGGTGAGGAATTTGGATTTCTTGCCTGTGGATTCCGCGGCTTCGGGCTCGTCTGCAACGGGGCCCTTTTTGTCTTTTTTCTTGTCGCTGGCAGGCTCTTCTGCGGCAGCTGCAGGGGGCGTTGCGGCTGCGGGCGCGGCGGATTGCTGCGGCGCATTTTGCGGCGTGCCGGCATCAAGCCCGCTGTTTTCGTTGGTGATACCTTCGAAGGATGAATCTTCGCGGATGTCCTGCGGCGCGGTTTCTGCCGGTGCCGTTGCGACAGCTTCGTTACCTTTTTGATCCTTCTTATCAGCTTCAGCCATGACGGACCTCATCCCCCTCGTAAAAGAAAAGTTAACGCAGTGTTAATTTATGTACCTATATTCTACACCAGATTTTCGTAATCTTTCAAGAAAACGAAAATAATGATTTTAAATCAATGGTTTAAAATCAGTTGTAGCGCGGCTTTTTCTGCTGGGGATCGTAATAATGGAAGACATCGTTGTCGAGCTTGATTCCCGATTGCGGGTTTTCGAGCGTGACATCGGTGGTCACGCCCTGCGGGTCCAGCACATGCCAGCCGGCGAGGCTGAGCTCCTCCTTGTCCGTCACGTGGAACAGCAGCGTGATGGAACCCGCCAGCGGGTCTTTCGCCTGCGTCAGGGTAATGGCGAGTTTGCCGCTGTCGTCGCGGCGTGCGTCTTCGATACGCAGGTCTTTGCTAAATCCGATGTCGCCGCGCAAAAAGAAATTGGCGAGCGAGCGGCCGATGGGGGCGCTGCTTTGCTGTTTCATCTGGCCATCGTAGTAATGCACGAACGTGCCGTCCGCGACGATAAAATCCGTCATCGGCGGGTCATATTGAAAACGCATGCGGCCCGGACGTTTCAGCAGAAACTCGCCGCTGAGGCGCTTGCCGCTGTTGTCGGTCTGGGTGAAGCGGGCCTTCAGGGTGCGCAGGCTGTTGAGATACGCCTCCGCCTTTTTGACGTCCGGCATGTCCGCCAGCGACGCCGGTTTTTCCGCAGCCGTCTGCGCCTGTGCGGGCAGCGTGGCCATCGGCGCAGCGCCCAGCATCAGCAAGGTCGCGAAGCCCAGAGCAAGAGAACCGGGGGCGGCGGGGCGGGGCAGGCGGCGGAAAACGGGCATTTCAAGTGTCTTTCTATTGGTGAAACGGCAGGGCATCAGCGTTGATGCACAAACGCGGCGGTGGTGCGGCAGGTTCCCATACGGCAGAATGGCGCGGCGGGCCTGTCATGACTGTCACGGCCCGCCCGTATAAACCCTGCGCTATTTTATTCTGCCGCGTTCAGGGCAACTTGCTGCGCGAGGAACTTGTCCATCAGGTCGTAGAGTTCCTGTTTTTCTTTTTTCGGCTTTTTCGCCGTATGGGTCATCATGAAATCGACCGGAAAACCGCGGATGAGCGTGGCGCCCGTCACACCCACGGTTTTGTATTTCTGGTAGGAAATTTCCGTTTCTGCCGTAAAGCCCAGCGAGACGCCGTCGGGCGTGCGGCGCCCTTCGGTATCAATGACGGGGTTCAGGTATCCGGCCAGTCCGGCGCGGGTGTAGTTTTGCATCGTCATTTCGCGCGCATCCAGATAGGTTTCGCGGTCCACGCCTGCGCGCTCGCCTTTTTCATTCAGCCAGGTGACAAGGCCGACATCTGTCATGCCGCTGCTTTCGCCCGCGGCATTGACTTTGCCGATGCCGGAGATTTGCAGGCAGTCCGCAAAAACGGCAACGAGGGTTTGTTTGCTCTTCGCCTTCAGCTCTTGGCGGATAAGGTCGATGGCGCCAGCCTCCACGGGGTCGGTCTGGTCAAGAAAGCACATGCCGAGCGGCGCTTCGAAATGCAGCGTCGTCTGCCCGAACGGCGCGAACAGCGTGCGGCGCCAATCCAGCGGCCCGCCCGGATAATACTGCGCAGGCGCAGGCGTCGCCATGACGGTGACAAGGCCGATGCCCGCAGCCACAAGGCACAGGGCGGAGAGAGCATTTTTGAAACGGAGTTTTTTCATGATAGCGGCTTTCACTGGTAAGGTGGGCATGAATTAAAAAACATCAGGTACCGTAATTGTCGACAAGGATCTCGCGTTTGCCGACATGGTTGGCGGCGCTGACGAGGCCTTCTTTTTCCATGCGCTCGACAATGCGGGCGGCACGGTTATATCCGATTTGCAAATGGCGCTGGATAAAGCTGGTGGACACTTTACGCTCGCGCAGGACGATGGCCACGGCTTTGTCATACAGCTCGTCGCCGCTACCGTCTTCCTCGCCTTGGCCGAACAGGCCGGTTTCTTCCTCGTCTTCGGTCACGCCGTCGATGTAATTCGGCACGCCCTGCGATTTCAGGAAGCTCACGACCTTTTCAACTTCGTCATCCGATACGAAGGGGCCGTGCACGCGCTGGATGCGGCCGCCCGATGCCATGTAAAGCATGTCGCCCTGACCCAGCAGCTGTTCCGCGCCGCCTTCGCCCAGAATGGTGCGGCTGTCGATTTTCGATGTGACCTGAAACGAAATGCGGGTGGGGAAGTTCGCCTTGATCACGCCCGTGATGACGTCGACGGAGGGGCGCTGCGTCGCCATGATCAGGTGGATGCCCGCCGCGCGCGCCATCTGCGCCAGACGCTGGATGGCGTTTTCGACTTCCTTGCCCGCAACCAGCATCAGGTCGGCGAATTCGTCGACGATGACCACGATATAGGGCAGGTTGTTGAGCGGGATGGGCTGTTCTTCGTACACCGGCTTGCCCGTATCGGGGTCGAAACCGGTCTGGATTTTGTGCATCAGCACTTCGCCCTTGTCGCGGGCTTCGCGCACGCGCTCGTTAAAACCGTCGATGTTGCGCACGCCCAGTTTGGACATGGCGCGGTAGCGGTCTTCCATTTCGCGCACAGCCCATTTGAGGGCGACGATGGCGCGGTGCGGTTCGGTCACGACCGGCGTCAGCAGGTGCGGGATGTCGTCATAAACCGACAGCTCCAGCATCTTGGGGTCGATCATGATGAAACGGCACTGTTCCGGCGACAGGCGATAGAGCAGCGACAAAATCATCGTGTTCACCGCAACCGATTTACCCGAGCCCGTGGTCCCCGCGACCAGCAGGTGCGGCATGCGCGCGAGGTCGGCGATAACAGGCTCCCCGCCGATATTCTTGCCCAGCACCAGCGGCAGGCGCGAGGTATTGCGGTCGTAATCGTTGCTGCCCAGAAGTTCGCGCAGGAACACCATTTCACGCTTGGCGTTCGGCAGTTCGATGCCGATGGCGTTTTTGCCCGGCACGGCGGCGATACGCGCCGATACGGCGCTCATGGAGCGTGCAATGTCATCGGCAAGGCCGACCACGCGGCTGGTTTTGGTGCCGGGCGCGGGTTCCATTTCATACAGCGTGACGATGGGGCCGGGGTTGACCTTCAGGATGTCGCCCTGCACGCCGAAATCGCCAAGGGTGGATTGCAGCATCTCCGCATTCTTTTGCAAACCCGCTTCGTCCAGACGATGCGCCGTGACATTCGCGGGCGGGCTTTGCAGCATGTCGAGGGCGGGCAGCGTCCACTCCTCGTCCTCGCCGGTGGTGCGCAGGTCGAGTTTCTTTTGCTTGTCGTCCTTGGCGGGTGCGGCTTTGGGCTTTTCAATGCGCGGCGCAACGACGGGCTTGCGCGCGGGTGCGGCGAGGGCGGGTGCGGCGCTTTCTTCGTCGTCGGCGTCGTCTTCTACCTCGGGCGCGCTGTCGTTGACGCGTACGCGGCGCGGGCGGATGCTCGCGGGCGGTGCTTCACGTTTCAGGTTGCTATAGCGGGCATGCCAAACGCGGAAGCCCTGCACCAGTTCGGCGGTTTTTTGCGTGAGGGTCGCGCTGATATCGCGCGTGCGGCGCAGACCGTCCAGCCATTCGCCAAGGCTCAGCCCCAGCGCGGGCAGATAGCAGGCGAAAAACGCCAGCATCGCGCTCAGCGCGACAAACGAAAACGCCATGCCGCCAATCCAGCCTTGCAGCGGCTGGGCGAGGGTATTGAAAATCAGCGCACCGGCAGAACCGCCCATATAGGCGCCCATGCCCCAGCTGTCGAAAGCGGGAATACGCGCCAGCATCACCGCGCCCAGTAAAACACCGCCCAGCAGCAGCGGCAAACGCGTGCCCATGCTGCCCAGCGGGCGGCGGCGCAAAATGCGGTAGCCCCAGACAATCAGCGCCACGGCGAAAAACCATGCCGACAGCCCCAGCGTCTGCAGCATCAGGTCGGCGGCATAGGCGCCGGGCGTGCCCAGCAAGTTTTGCACGGGCGCATCCGCCGCAACGGCGGTATTCAGCGACGGGTCAGCCGCGTGATAGGTTGCCAGCGATGCGGCCAGACACAGGCCAAGCCCCGCGTAAAGCGTGCCCGCCGTATCCGTCAGGCGGTGCGCGATGAAACTTTGCATGGCGGCGGGCAACAGCGGTGTTTTGCTGCGGCGTGATTTGCCGTGCAGTTTGTTTTTGCCGCGTGAAAAAATGCCCGTGAAAATACCCAAAACCAGCTCCCCGTGTCTCGTGCGCGCCGCGCCTGTGGCTGCGGCGGCGGTTTATCATCGCGAACGCGAAATCCCCCGAACGCGTCCAGCCAGATATTGTACCAAATATCGGGCCTGCGCCTCAAGGAAAGAGCGGGTTTTTTGAGCAAATACGCGGGATAAAGACGGCGCGCGAAGAGCGGCGCGGCGCGGGCTTAGTTGCCGTCGCCGAGGTCGAGCTGGCCGTTCGGATCTTTTTCAAGCAGGTCAGCCACTTGTTCGTACACGGTGGCGTTGTCGTTCATCTGCTCGCGCAGGGGTTCGTTCTGGGTGCCCACGTTTCTGAAAAATGTCGCGGCGTCGCGCAGCAGTTTGGATGCCAGTTGAGCGTAGGTCGCCATGTTCAGTCGCCTTTCGGAAAATAATTCCTGCCGAACAGGATGTCGTTTGAAACCCTGTTCACTCCGGCGCCAAGCCTAGCACGGTCATCAAATGACGGAAACGGAAAATTGCGCAGCCGCTTTACGGGAAATCACTTCACGCTATCGCGGTAGCCATGGCGCGGATAGGTGCCGAGCATGCGCACGTCGGCGGCGAAAAACCTGAGTTCGTCCATCGCGTGTTCGAAGGCGATGTCTTCGGGGTGGCCTTCGACCTCGCAGTAAAAACGGGCGGAGTGGAATTTGTTCCCCTCCAGATAGCTTTCCAGTTTGGTGATGTTGATGCCGTTGGTCGAAAATCCGCCCAGCGCCTTGTAAAGCGCGGCGGGAATGTTGCGCACCTTGAAAATCAGCGAGGTCATGTATTTCACGCCGCGCGCAGGCGCGGGCAGGCTGCGGGTTTTGGCCAGCACGATAAAACGCGTGGTATTGCCGCTTTCATCCTCGATATTTCTTTTCAGGACTTTGAGCCCGTATAGGTCCGCCGCCAGTGCGCTGGCAATCGCGCCATGTGCGGGGTCGTTCATTTCGGCCACGCGCGCGGCGCTGCCGGCGGTGTCTTCGAAGACCACGGGTTTCAATTTATGTTCGGCGATGAATTTTTTGCACTGGGGCAGCGCATGCACGTGGCTGTAGACGGTTTTCACATCGTCGATTTTCGCGCCCGCCACACCCAGAAGGCAGTGATGCACCGGAATGAAATGTTCCGCCACAATCGAAAGCGGCGATGCGGGCAGCAGGTTGTGAATATCCGCAACGCGCCCCGCAATCGAATTGTCGATGGGGATCATCGCAAAATCCGCGCGGCCGGTTTCGGCGGCGTGAAACGCATCGGCGAAGCTCGGGCAGGGCAGCGGCTCCAGCTTGGGAAAGGCGGTCAGGCAGGCCGTATGCGAATAGGCGCCCGCGCGGCCCTGAAAAGCGATCTTGCCCGTTTTGGCGGCGGTTTTTTTAGGCGTAGAGGGCATCGTCTTCCCCGTTTTGCGGTGTCTGGAAATAGGCGGCGGCGCGCAGGATATGGGCGCAGGCTTCGCTGTCGCTGCCCGCGTCGTGGTGGTTGAGGTCAAAGCCGATATGCGCGCTGACGGTCGAGAGTTTGTGGTTATAAAGCCCCGGCCAGCTGCGGCGCGCCAGCTGCACGGTGCACAGCCATTTCTTGCGCGGCATGTCGATTTCGGCGCGCGCCATGGTGCCCGCGAGCACGCGGCGGTCAAACCCCGCGTTATGCGCGACCAGCAGCGGCGCGGCGTCAAACCACGGGGCGAAGGCGTCGTGCCACAGCTCGCGGAACGTCGGCGCATCGCGCAGCATATCGGGCGTGATGCCGTGGATATCGATGAAATCGGGACGGATATACAGCCGCCCTTCGGGCCGCATCAACCAGGATTGTTTGAAAACCGTATCGCCTGCCGCATCGACCGCGCAAAGACCCAGCGCAATCGCGCTCGCCGCGTCGTAATTCGCGGTTTCAAAATCCAGACAAAGCGCGGCGATATCGGTCATAGGGTTTATACGGCTTTCAGCATCGCGCGGGCCACTTCGAGGTCTTCCGGCGTATCGACGCCCAGCGGCACGGTATCCACCACGGCAACATCGATGCGCATGCCAAGCGCGAGGGCGCGCAGCTGTTCCAGCCGCTCGCGTTTTTCCAGCGCGGCGGGCGGGGCGGATACGAAACGCTGCAAGGCTTCGCGGCGATAGGTATAAAGCCCGATGTGATGCAGCAAAACACCATCGCCCGACGGCGCGGTCACGCGGCTGAAATAAAGGGCGCGGCCGCGGCGCTCCGCACGGTCGAAATCAATCTCGGCAATCGCCTTGACCACGTTGGGATTGGTTTTTTCGTCTTCCTTGGTGATGATGGCGGCCAGCGTGCCGATATCGACGCTGCTGTCCGACAGCAGTTCAAACGCGGTATGGATCAGCGCGGGGTCGATGGTCGGCAAATCGCCCTGCACGTTGATCACGCCGTCGTGTTTCCCCTCGGGGTCGATCTGGTTCAGCGCGCGCAGGATGCGGTCGGAACCGCTCGGCAATGCGGGGTCGGTCAGCACGGCTTCGCCGCCCGCGGCTTCGATCGCGGCTTTGATCTCGCTTTCGGCGCAGGCGATGACCACGCGGCCGATGTTCGCTTCCTCGGCGCGTTTCATCACATGCACAATCATCGGCAGGCCGTGAATATCGGCCAGCGGTTTTTGCGGCAAACGGGTCGAGGCCATGCGCGCCGGTATCATGACAATCGGGTTCGACGGCAACGCCGATGCCGCAGGCGCGGCGCTCTTGGCGGTGGTTTTCAGGGCTTCGGTCATGACATCCTCCATCTGTTATCCGTGCCCGCGCGCACAGGGGCGGCGACAGGCGGTTTTGAAAGGCAAAAAACAATCCACAAACGATGCCGGAGGGTAGCGCGTTCCCCTTGTGAAATCAAACAAGAGATTCTTGTATGAGAAAACCCCTCTAGGTTACTCTTGTTTGGTATTTAAACGGGTTTAAAGAGAAAGATTATTATATGACTAGGGGAACTGTTAACAATGCGGATATTGTGCCATTTTATATAAATCCGCAATCTAGCGATGAGATGTTTAACATGTATTTATCAGGGCAGCATTTTGACTGCAGTCCTGAAGGGGATATCCGAATAATGGGCTATGATTTCCATGATAGGCGAAAACCGTCAGTTGCTTTTGTACCTAACCCCGAGTTTGAATTGGCGATTTGGATAGACCGGGAGATTTTTTATTTAAATCCTGCGTCCAAAGGTAGGCGGCAGATTCCTAAATTTCTTAAGTCAATTACTTTTTCGAACTGCAATTTTCCAATGACTACTTTTGATGTCGAGGGTAAGCAGTTTTCTCCAGATGAAGATTATATGGGCTCTCCGTTTTCGCTGCTGGAACAGATTCGATTTGAAAATTGTACGTTCGCGGGGTTCCGGATGGACAATGGCGTCGCTTGTTCATATTTCGAATTCAAGTCATGTGTTGTAGACGAGCTTGGGTGGTTTGGGTTTTCTATTGATAGCGTGCTGCCATACTTAGTCCGGCGGCAGATAGTCTTCCATGAAACGGATATAAAAAAAATAGTCTTTCGAGACACTTCGTTTGAGCGCGCGCTTAAGTTCTCCGGGTGCGCGCTAGGTGTTGCCGGAAGAGACGGTATGGTTTCATTTGTGCATACGAAGTTCAGGGATAAAATTTCTTTTCACAAGACGGTTTTTTTGTCCCCGCCAGAATTTTTCTTTTCTGAAATATCACAGAATGTATCTTTTTCTGGCGCTGTCTTTTCGGATGTCTCTTCTGAATCTGCAATAAGCGCGTACCGTACTTTAAAGCGTCAGATGATAAGCGTAGAGGCAGACCATGAAGTTCAGATGTTTCATGCGCTGGAACTTGAGGCAAGGTATAATACGGAACTACCTAAAGGGTGGAAAATACTGAGCGATCCAAAAGGCGTCGAAACGATTGCCTCATGGTTTATGCGCGTGCTTAATAACTATGGTCAACATTTGTGGTTGCCGCTTGTGCTACTACTTTATATCGGGTGCTGGTTTCTAATTTTCTATGTCGCGGCGGGTGGCGTGGGATATTTCCCGGCGGGGGACAGGAATATCGCAGGCTGGGTTCAGAATGCTGGCCAGCATTATTCAAACGTTACGTTCGCGGCGCGAAATTTCTTCGGTCCCTTTGGCCTGATACTGAGTGCTGACGAAATCCAGCCTAATAACATGTTGGTAAAAACGCTGGGTGTTTTTCACTTTATTATCAGCTCCGTCATCTGGTTCATCTGGATTTTGCAGATCCGGAGCAGGTTTAAGCTTTAACCCAGCGCCGCGCGCACCTTATCGGGCTCGTCGACTTTGATGATGACGTAGGGCACGGCGCCGCTGTCGGCGAGGGATTTGAGGTGGCGGAGGGTGGTGTAATCGCTGCTCTCGGCGCTCACGCGGCTGTTGGCGGTGGAAATTTGCAGGCCGAGGCCCGCCGCCGCCGCCCAGTCGCCCAGCGCGGGTTTGAAATCGGTGGTGGTGGTGTCATAGGCGCTGATGCGGATCTCGCTGTGCAGCGCCTCCAGAATATCGCGCGCGGCGCTCTGGTAGTGATCCACCAGCGGCACATAGCAGGGGCCGATGTTTTCCTCGCCGAACAGGATTTTGGATTTGATCGCGGGCACCAGCATGATATGCGCGTCGCGCGCGCGGAAATCGCGCAGGATATCCCAGTTGAACGACGATACAATCACATCATGCGCCGCCAGCGCCGCGGCATGCTTTTGCATCAGCGCGCAGACGGCGGTGACGCAGGTTGTGTCCTTGATATCCAGATTGATAATGACGCGGCGGTCCGTATAGCCGAAAACCAGCGTGAATAAATCTTCCAGACGCGGCACAGTATGGCCGCCGCCGATGTCGATGGCGGATACCGCCGCCGCCGTCATGCGTGATACAAGCTGTCCGGCAAGGGGCGCGGCCACGGCGGGCGCGGCATGCTGGTCGATTTCATCGTCGTGGATGACCATCGGCACACCGTCGCCGGACAAAAACACATCACATTCGATGCCGTCCGCGCCGTGGTCGAGGGCGTATGTGAAAGCGGCAAGGCTGTTCTCCGGCAGCAGCGTGGCCAGATTTTCGGGCGTTTTCAGCGCGGCGGGCGTGGGGCCATATCCGCGGTGCCCTATGATTTTAAAGCCTTTTTGCTGGTGCAGCATGTGATAAACCTTGTTTCCGTCAAGTGCTTATGGAATAATATTCGTGTAAAAGCAAGAATCTAATAACACCCGTACCTGTGGTTGAAAATGGGGATTGTGATTATCGGACATCGCGGCATGGGGCCGACCAGCACCCTGCCGTCCATCGAAGCGCATACGCTGCCGGAAAATTCGCTGGCGGCTTTTGCGCGCGCGCTGGAACACGGTGCCGACGGTCTTGAATTTGACGTGCATATCACGCGCGACGGTGACGTGGCGGTTATTCACGACAACCAGCTCAATAAAAAAATCGCGGGTGCCGACCGCAAGGGCACCGAACTCGGCCTCGTATCCGAACGCACCATGGCGGAGCTGTCGGCGATGGATATCGGCAACGGTCAGGGCATCCCGAACCTGACCGACGTGATGGATTTCATGATTGCCGCGAATGCCGCCTATCACGCGCGCACCGGCAAAAACCTGATGATCGATATCGAACTGAAGGGCGAGGGCGTGGCGGATGCCGTCTACCGCACCATCAAGCCCTATATCGATGCGGGCTATGTGAACAGCGAAGATTTCGTGTTCAACAGCTTCAACTGGGACAACCTGCGCGATTTGCGCGCGCTCGACAAAGACCTCAAGCTTATCCCCGCGATCCGCACCGAAGATTTGTTCGGCAAGGAAAACGTGACCATGCCGGGCTGGAAGGTGAAAGAGGGGGCGAATTACAGCTTCGATGCTTTCGCGCGCCTCAAATCCCTGCACAACGAAATCGGCTGCCATGCGTTTGATTGCATCGTGTTCGATTTGCGCCCCGCTTTTGTCGAATTTTGCGCGGTGAACCGCATCGGGCTTTTCACCTCGACCTCGGCGGAGACGGTCAAGGCCGACAGCATCCGCGACCCGCTGTCGCTGATGACGGCGGCGGCGACGCGTCTGCCGGTTGTCTGTTTCCGCGCCGACCACGCGGGCGATACGCGCAAGCTGGTGAATGATATCTGCCGCGAACAGGCCTATATGGCCGAAATGAAAAAACCCGCCGAGGGATATTCATCCGCGTCGCCCACATCAGGCGGCAGCAAATTCACGCCGACGTAATCTTATATCCTTGAAAATAGCCGTGCGCGGTCTGTAAACCGTCCGTGCGGATTATCCTGCCGCACTTTCCTGCGGAGGCGGAGGATTGGCCTGTGCGGTGTTTTGCGCAATCTGGCGCAGCAGATAGGCGCGGGTTTCATCGAACGCGCGGCGGATATCGCCCAGCATTTGTTCGCGCTGGTCTTTGCTGGCGGGGTTCATGCCTTGCGCGCGGGCGCAAAGGTTTTGCAGCAGATACGCGCCCGCCATGCCCGCGCTGCCTTTCATGCGGTGGGTTACCTCGACCCACGGCGGGCAGTCGCCGTCCAGACAGGCCGAAGGCAGTTTATCAAGGTCGCTTTGCGCCTGCGTGATATAGAGATCGACATAGGCGGCCAGCTCCTGCGGGGTGTCGACATATTGCCGCAGTACGGACATATCCACAATATTGCCATCGGCGGAAGGGTCATCGGCGGCGGTTTTTTCCTCGGGCTCGGGCATATGGATGGGCGCGGCGGCGGGCTTGGCGGCATCGGTGTCGGGCAGAACCGTCCATGTCGAAAGAATCTCGCGGAAATGATCGATGTCGATGGGTTTGCTCAGGTAATCGTCCATACCGGCCTCCAGACATCTGCCGCGCGTATCGGGCAGGGCGTCGGCCGTGAGGGCGATAATGGGGACGCAGCTTTGCACCCCGTGCATGCGGCGGATTTCCTGCGTCGCTTCGTATCCGCTCATCTCCGGCATATGGCAGTCCATCAGCACCAGATGGTAATTGCCGCTCTGCACGGCCTCCACCGCCTTGCGGCCATTGTCCACGACATCAACGCGCGTGATGCCAAGCTGCGACAGCAGGCGCAAGATGAAAATCTGGTTCAGTTCATGGTCTTCGGCAACCAGTACGTGAAGGGCGGCGGCGGGCAGGCGTACGGCGGCAGGTCTCGCGCGCGGCGCCGGTGCCGCTTCCGGTGCGCTCTCCACGCTCTGTGCGATAACAAAGGGGATTTTGAACCAGAAGGTAGAGCCAAGGCCGGGCGCGCTGCTGACGCCGATGCGGCCGCCCATTTTTTCGACCAGCTCTTTGGTAATGGCAAGGCCAAGACCCGTGCCGCCATACCGGCGGGTGTCGGACTGGTCGGCCTGCGTGAATTTGTGGAATATCATCTCGTGCTGGTCGGCGGCGATACCGATACCGCTGTCGACAACCTGCACATAAAGTTCGGTGACCGTATCGCCGATCGCACGGTGCGAGATTTGTATCTGGATACGGCCCTCGTCCGTGTATTTGATGGCGTTATGAACAAGATTGGTCAGGATGCGCGCGGTGCGCAGGCGGTCGCCGCGGATATACGGCGGCGTGCCGGCCGTGAAGGTCACTTCAAGCTGCGGGCCTTTTTCGCGCGCCAGCGGGGTCAGCGCTTCCGTCACATCCGCCAGTGTCGCCGAAAAATCAAAACCGGCGTTATCAAGTTTGAAATATCCGGATTCGATTTTGGCGATGTCCAGAATATCGTTAACGATATCCAGCAGCGTATGGGCGGATTTACGCACGATTGTGGCGGTGTGGCGGCTTTCTTCGCTCATTTTTGCGTCTTCGGTCAGCATGCGGCTCATGCCGATGATGCTATTGAGCGGCGTGCGCAGCTCGTGGCTCATATTGGCCAGAAAATCGCTCTTGGCGCGGTTCGCCTTTTCCGCTTCTTCTTTCGCGCGGCGGTAGCCTTCGGTTTTGTCGCGCACGAGGCTTTCGAGGTTCAGGCGGTGCGCCTGCAGTTCCCGCCGCGATTTTTCAAGCGGCATGGTCACGAAATGGCGTACATAGGCAAGCGCGAGCAGGAACATGCTGATACCCGACCAAAGGACGATCGTCTGGATATCGGATAGCTGTTCAAACCGCTCTTCCTGCAGGCGTTTGGCCATGGTCAAGGCGTTTTCCTGACGGCCGAGGGCTTCTTCGAGCAGCTTTTCCTGCTGGTGGATGCCCTGCACAGTGTCTTGCATATTTTCGGTGGCAGATTTCAGTTTGAGCCAGGCCAGATCGGCACGGGCGATGGCGCTGCGCATTTCATAGCCGCTGAAGCCGGAAAAAAGCATCTGCTGGTCACTGTCGAGGCTGAACGTCAGGTTACCGCCATGCAGCAGTCCCTCGAAATTCCCGCTGACGGTGGCCGCGGCCGCGCGCATTTTTTCTTTGCGAATGGCGGGTTTTTCGACTTCCTGCTGGCTGTAATAGGCGTAGCGTATAATCAGCATGCGCTGGAGCGCGAGGGTGTTCAGTACACGGCTTTCCTCCACCTGCTGGCTCAATCGCATGTTCAGAAACAGGTATGATGCCGATATCAGCAGCACAAATACGCTCAAAAGTGCGAAAAGCTGCATGAAAACGGAATGGCCGGAATAGCCGTCCGCGGGCTCCCCGCCTTCGCGGTCCTGCTGCATTTTCTTGTTCAGTTGCATACCAAGCAGCAGCGCGCCGATGAACAGCGCGCCGGAAACCAGTACGACAGCAATCGCCAGAATGTGGTTTTCCTGATGCGGCGTATAGCGGCAGTCTGCCCAGGGCACCATGACGGCGGCGGACATGCCGGTATAGTGCATGCCGCAAATCGCAACCCCCATGGCGCAGGCCGCGATGCCCTGCCAGACGATGCCGCCCACGCCCGTGTAATTTTGCAGGTGGTTGATGATGACGATGGCCGCCGCCCCCGCCGATATCGCGATAACAATCGAGGCGAAGAAAAGCGAGGGGATATAGTAGGTGTCAGCATCCATTTTCATGGCCGCCATGCCCGTATAATGCATGCCGCAGATAGCGATACCCAGCAAAAGCGACGCCGAGAAAAGCCTCAGCCCGCCATATCTTTTTTGCTGCGATATATAAAGCACAACCCATGCCGCAAGCGCCGCGATGACAAAAGATAAAAAGGTCAGCGAGGGGATATATTCAACCTTCATATCCATTTCATACGAAAGCATGCCGATAAAATGCATCGACCATATACCGGCGCCGAAGGCGAGTGCCCCCGCGCCGTGCAGCCATCTGCGGTGGCGCGGATTCGCACAGCGCGACATGATGATGGCAAGCCGGATGCCGGTAAAGGCGCCGATGGCCGCGATCAGCAGCGACAGAAAAACCAGCGAAGCGGTGTATTCGGCGATATGGGTATTGGCGGGGACGGGGCCTGACAGAAAAAAGTCTTCGATAAAGTTCCTGAGTTTTTCTATGTACATCGCATGCCCCTTTATCCGGCGTTTGCGGTTGTTCTAGCGGGCCAGCAGCGCCGCTTGTTGCAGGCATTTGTTCATGGCTTCCTCTATCTTTTCCTTGCTGAAGGGTTTGGCCACAAAACCGCGCGCGCCATGCGCCTGTGACAGCAGCACGTTATCCTTGACGCGGTCGGCGCTGAGGATGATAACGCCTGCCGTGCTGTCGTATTGCATGATTTCTTCAAGAAGGTCGATGCCCGACCCGCAAGGCAGGTGAATGTCGAGAAAAACCACATCCGGCAGATGCTCGCGGTAGGCGGCAAGCAGGTCTTTTCCGTCATCCATGGCGATAACCTTACCGTGCGGCGACAGCGCCTTGGTCAGCAGCGAGCGCATGAACATATCGTCATCAACGACAAAGAAAACGTGTTCCTGTCTTTTCATGCGCGTTTTTAGCATCGATTCCGCATCCGGCGCGGCGGCTGTTTTTGCGGGGGCGGTTGTGGCGAGCTGCAGGCGGATGGCGATAACCTCCAGCCCCTCGCGGGTGATGTTGCCTGTGTTGATGCTGCAATTATATTCGGGCATGAAGGCGGAAATGTCGCGTTTCAACTTGGAGAAATCGACTTGTTCCTCCAGCATGACCAGCGACAGCACCTTGCGCGCGCCGCATACAAAAATGGCGCCCGGCCGGCGGCCAAAAAATTCATACACACGCGCGGCAACGGCGTTGATGTCAGGAAGCTGGTTGTCCTCAATCGAAATATCGACCGCTTTCCAGCCTGTGGTATCGGTGCGGATATATTCAATCAGCTCCTGCAGGCGTGCGGGCGTGATGTGCGTGTAAATCTTCATTTTGTGTACATCTGCTTCAAATGCGTTTTTCATTATTCGTCCCCCTTGGTAAAAAACGTAGATTGAGTACCGTCGCCCAAAACAAGGCGTAAAAATTCTTCTTTGCTAAAAGGTTTGGTCAACATGCCGCGAGCGCCGGCGGCGATCATGGCCTTCATGGCCTCGATGTTCTCCTCCCCGCTCATGGTGATAATGCAGGCGTTCGGGTCTTCGTCCAGTATCATATCCAGTACAACATCGCCGCTTTGCTGCGGCAGGCGGTAGTCAAGCACGACAACTTCGGGGCGGTGCAGGCGATAGGCTTTCAGGGCTTCTTCGCCGCTGCTGGCGCTGATCAGCTGGCAGCGGCCTTTCAGGGCGTTGCGCATCAGCCAGCGCGCGGCCAGATCATCCTCGACCAGCAAAACGCAGGGCAGGGGTTCGGTGCCATGCGGGCTGCCTGTGGTATTGCTGCCGGTGCCGTTTTGCGGATGAAAGTGAACCATGGTCGCGCTCCTGCTCTGGGGGGTTCGTTGCAATTCGCATGCCATGAAAAAATCGTTTATTTTCAGACGCAAATTATTCAAAACTGTACGGAATTCGGACAAGTGTCGCGCGTGTCCGGATTTACGGCAGGCGGATGTCCGATCCGTAGCCGTCCAGCGACTTTTCGACGCGGGTATATTCATCGCAAATATCGAACAGCAAACTGGATTTGACGCTGATATCGCAGACCGCATTCTGGGCCTGTTCGCACAGCGCGCTGAGGGTGCGCGCGCCGATGCCGCCGGCGCCGCCTTTGAGCATGTGCGCGGCTTCCTGCCAGTTTTTATGCGCGCCCGGCGCAAGGCTGGATTGCAGAACCTCTATGTTTTTGCGCGATTGGATCAAGAACGCATCCACAAGCTCGCGCAGGGTCTCGGGATCGCCGCCGGTGAAGGACTCAAGATGCGTGAAATCCACATGCTTTTCGAAATTGTCGTTATGGATGGCGCTGTCCGTTTGTTCCGTTTTTTCGGCAGGGGCTGAAAAAACGATCCACTGGCCGAGAATATCGCGCAGCTCTTCAAGATCGATGGGTTTGCTGATGTAATCATCCATGCCGAAGCGCAGGCATTTTTCCTTCTCGCCGGTCATGGCATTGGCGGTCATGGCGATAATCGGCACATGCTTGCGCGTGCCCAGTTCGCCGGCGCGGATTTCGCGGGTCGCGTCATAGCCACTCATTTCCGGCATGTGGCAGTCCATCAATACCAGATCCCATTTGCCGCTTTTGGCCTGTTCAACGGCCTGGCGTCCGTTATCCACGATATCGAAGGTGGCGATGCCGAATTCTTCCATGACCTTTGTCATCAAAATCTGGTTCATCGGATGGTCTTCGGCGATCAGGACACGGGCCGTAGTTGCGGGAATATGCGCATGCGACTGGGGTTTGCGTTTTTTGCGGTCGCGCAGCGGCGACAGCTGCTGCGTTGTCTCAAAGGGAATGACAAAACGGAAGGTGGAGCCCGCGCCCAGCGTGCTTTCCGCCTTGATGCTGCCGCCCATCAGTTCGACCAGCTCGCGCGTGATGGCCAGCCCCAGACCCGTGCCGCCATAGCGCCGCGTGGTCGAGGTATCGGCCTGCACGAATTTATCGAATACCTTTTCAACCTTGTCGGGCGCGATGCCGATGCCGGTGTCCCTGACTTCGCAGCGGATGTCGACACGCCCGTCGGCGCGCGGCGTGGCGTCGGCAAAAATCTCGATACCGCCTTTTTCCGTGTATTTTACGGCATTGCTGATCAGGTTCATCAGAATGCGCGATATGCGCAGCGGGTCGCCGACGAGATAGGGCAGCGATGCGGGGCTGTAGCGCCCGACAAGCGTCAGGCCCTTTTCGCGCGCCAGCTGCTCCAGCGTCATGATCACGCTGTCCAGAATATAGCCAAGGTCAAAACCGAGGTTTTCGAGCACAACCTCGCCTGCCTCGATTTTGGAGAGGTCGAGAATATCATTCACGATTTCAAGCAAATTGGCGGAGCCTTTATGCACCGATTCCACCAGCTCGCGCTGCGGCGCGGGCAGGGTGCTGCCCATCAGCAGGTGGGTCATGCCGATGATGCTGTTCAGCGGCGTGCGCAGCTCGTGGCTCATATTGGCCAGAAAATCGCTCTTGGCGATGTTGGCGGCTTCGGCCGCTTCCTGCGCGCGTTTGAGATCTTCGTTTATTTTGACGAATTCGCTGACATCCGTATGCGCGCCGACCAGACGCGCGGGGTTGCCATGGCCGTCCAGCGATACGGTGGCGCGGCAAATGACGTGGCGCGTCGTGCCGTCGGCGCACAAAAAGGCCAGCGTCGCCGACACCTGCGCACGGCTGCCCAGACAATCCTGAATGAATGCGCGGGCTTTTTCGCGATCTTCGGGGATAATCAGGGCGTACCAGTCTTCGATGCCGCCGATTTTCGCCTGCGCGTCAAAGCCGAGGATTTGCTGGCAGCGCGGCGACATCCACAGGCGGTTTTCCGCGACTTTCCAGTCCCAGATGCCGTCGCTGGCGCCCTCTGCCGCCAGCTCGAAACGGCGTTCGCTTTCGGCCAGTTTTTCGTCGCGTTCACGGCGCAGATTGGCGTTCAGCTCGTTCAGCTCCTGCGACATGACATCCAGCGCGTGCTGCTGGCGGCGCAGGGTGCGTTCATAATCCGCATAGGCCTGACTGATCAGCGTGCAAACAGGGTCCTGCGATTGCAGGACCGTTTTATCGGCGACTTTGCGCAGCTGCCATTCGAGAAGGTTGTGGATCATGGTTTTTCCCTCAGCAAGGTAATCGTCATGGTCTGGTTATGCAGGTCGCATTTCTGCGTGACGGGGTGCGGGCATATCTCGCCATAGGAATAAAATCCGGCCAGCGGAATATTGCCCAGCGTGTTTTTGACCGCGCCGATTTCCGATGATACGCGCTGCCCCATCATCAGGTTGCGCCCGATGCAGCTGACCAGCAGCGCCACGGCCGGCAGGTCTTTTTCCGCCCCGACGCCCGCCAGCGCATGGCTGGCCGCCTGCGCTGCGCCATCGACCATGTCGTGGAGCGAGCCATGCATCATTTGCGCGACAAACCCTTGCGGAATTTCGTCGGAGAAAATCAGGCTCTGGCTTTTTTCGTCAATGCCGAGGGGGGTGCGCACGATACTATGCGCTTTTTCATCAGGCGGGCGGATGCTCAGCGGGAACAGCAGGGCGCTGCCGGGCAGTTTTTCCGCATCTTCGCCCAGATACTTTTTATAAAGCCCCAGTGCCGAAACACCGTCGAGTTCATAGACGATATTTCCGGCCGATTTGGTGATCAGGCGTTCGGGGCCGAAGCCGATCCAGCCGCCAACGCTGCCGCAGGATGCTTCCAGCCGGTCGCCATAAAACCCGATGGCCGCGATATGCCCGCTTTTCGGCAGATCGTCGATGCCGACGCCGGTTTCGTGAAAATCGGCGCCATCGCCCGCCAGACCGCCGGCGATGGTGATATGTGGCGCATGGGCGGTGCCGGCCATCAGCCCCTGTACCAGATGGCTGCCGCTGACGCGCAGACCGTCTGACAGGATGTAGATCAGCCGCAGGTCTTCTGCCATCAGCGTGCGGGCCAGCACCTCGCCTGCGGCGAAAGAGCCTTGATGCGCGTCGATCGTCCCCTCCGCGATTTTTATACGACTGTGCCGGAATTGCATGGCCACAGACACGGCCGAATTTTCAAAGGCCTCCTCATTAAAAATCTCCCCGCCCGTTGTGCAGCCCACCAGACGCGCCGAGGGATAGGCTTTTCTCAGCGCGCCCAGATAGGGCACAGGGGCGGGGTACTTGGGGGAGAGAAAATAAAAAACAATTTGTGCATCGGGCAGACCTTTGCCCTTGAATTCGGTTTGTAGTGCGGCCGTGGATATGATGGTTTCAACCTGCATGGCACATCTCCGCAACGGGGTTACAGAGACATTTGCAATCGCCGTGCCGGATATAAAAAGCTTGCAATTCAGGTGTTTAACGTCAAAGATGGTGTCCTGTTTCGCGCCATCTGACTGATTTTGAGACTTTGTTATTCTTTTTATGAGACAGTATTCAAAAGGGGATGGTTTTAATGTCGGAATGTATCCTCGTTGTAGACGACGATCCTCTGCAGCGTAAGTTCATGTCGTCCATCATTTCGCGGCGCCTGGGCTATGCGATTGCCGAAGCGGAGGACGCCGAACAGGCGCTGGGCCGGTTGTCGCGCGGCGGCGTTTCCGTTTGTATCATCGATTACCGTATGCCGGGTATGGACGGTATGCAGCTGCTGGGCCGCATCGTGCAGTCCTATCCGTCGATGCCGGTTATCATGGTAACCGCAACGACCGACACCGATATCGCGGTGGAGGCCATCAAGGCCGGCGCCGCCGACTATGTGACCAAAAGCTCCGAGCCGGAGCGTATTATTGTTTCCATCAAAAACGTGCTGCGCCTGCGCGAGCTGGAAAGCGAAGTACACCGCCTGCGCCGCCAGAAAAACGAATCCCTGCATTTTACCGACATCGTGGGTTTTGACTCCGGCCTGTCGGAAACGGTCAGCGCGGCGCGCAAGGTCGCGCGCACGGATATTTCCGTTTTGCTGACCGGCGAAACCGGCACAGGCAAAGAGCTTTTCGCCCGTGCCCTGCATGGCGAAAGCCCGCGCGCGGCCAAGCCGTTTGTGGCGGTCAACTGCGGCGCCATTCCTGAAAGTTTGATCGAAAGCACGCTGTTCGGCCATGAAAAGGGCGCCTTTACCGGCGCGGTCGCGCGCGTGCCCGGCCGTTTTCGCGAAGCCGATGGCGGCACGATATTTCTGGATGAAGTCGGCGAGCTGCCGCTCGAAGGACAAGTCAGGCTTTTGCGGGTTTTGCAGCAAAAAGAAGTCGCGCCTGTCGGCGGCGGCCAGAGCGTGCCGGTGGATGTGCGGGTGATTTCCGCCACCAACCGCGATTTGGGCGAACTGGTCAAACGCGGCCAGTTTCGCGAGGATCTTTATTTCCGTCTGAATGTGGTGCATCTGCATATCCCGCCGCTGCGCGCACGGGCGCAGGATATTCCGGCGCTGGTGGAATATTTCATCCTGCGCCATGCCGCCGAAACCGGACAGCCGCAGCGCGAGGTATCGCCCGAATTCATCCATGCCCTGTCCGGCTATGGCTGGCCGGGCAACGTGCGGGAGCTGGAAAACGTGCTGCGGCGTATTTTCGTGCTGAGCGACAATGCGGTGCTGACGCCGGAGGATTTTATTATCGAAGGCCTCGACAGGCTGTCACGGCCTGCCGATGGCGCCGCGCCCGCATCGGGCGGCCATTTGCTGTCGCTGATTGACGAAAACGGGCGTCTGCGCCCGCTGCAGGATGTGATTGACGATGTCGTGCGGCATGCCGTTTCCTGCAGCGGCGATAATATCAGCGCCGCCGCCAAAATGCTGGGCGTCGCGCGCTCCACGCTTTACAAGAAAATCAAGTAGGCGGGCGTTATGCGCGCGCGACGGCCTGCAGGATATCGTCCTTGAGGTCGCCATAGGCGGTGCAGATACGGCTCAGGATATCGCTGCGTTCGCCCGCGCTGGCGCTGTGCATGTTCTGCGCTTTTTCGCAAAGGTCGAACAGGATATCCGATTTCAAAAGCGCCGCTCCGCCCTTGAGCTTGTGGGCGGCATCGCACCAGATTTCGCACGGGCCGTCCACGCAATGCAGGCGCATGACGCTGATGGTTTCGTCGGACTGGGTGATGAACATTTCCGCCATGCCGCGCAGGTCGGCCGCATTGTCCGCGATGGCGCGCAGGGCGCTGACGCCGGCGGGCTCGTTTTGCGACGTTTCGGCTTCTTCCGGAAAGGTGAACCAGCGGCTGAGGGTATAGCGCAAATCCTCCTCGCTCATCGGCTTGCTGATGTAATCGTCCATACCGGCGCGCAGGCATCTTTCGCGCGTGCCCGCCATGGCGTCCGCCGTCATCGCCACCACCGGCAGGCTGCGCCAGCCGTTGGTGCGGATTTCGCGCGTGGCGTCATAGCCGCTCATCACCGGCATGTGGCAGTCCATCAACACGGCGTCGAATTGGCGCACATGCAGGGTATCGAGCGCTTCCTGACCGTTGGCGACAAGCACCGTCTCGGCAAAGCCCATCTGTTTCAGAAGCTTCTGGATATAGGCCTGATTGAGAAGGTGGTCTTCCGCCACCAAGAGGCGCGCGGCGCCAACCGCCTTGCGCAGGTTGGCGGGCAGGCGGTCGAGACGTTCGCGCCGCGCCTGCTGGCGGTCGATGACCGGACGGGTTTCCGATGTGGCAAAAGGCAGACGTACCCAAAAACGCGTGCCGACGTTCTCTTCGCTCTCGACGCCGATTTCGCCGCCCATGCCTTCGGTCAGGTGCCGCGAAATGCTGAGCCCGAGGCCCGTGCCGCCGAAGCGGCGGGTGATGGAATTGTCGGCCTGCACGAATTTGTCGAAAATATGCGGCAGGCGTTCAGCCGAAATGCCGATACCCGTATCGGTCACGCTGAACAGCATATCAATCTTGCCCTCGGCCGTGATGTCGCAGGCGATGGAAATTTTGACGCTGCCGCTCGTCGTGTATTTCACGGCATTGCCGACCAGATTGACCATGATGCGCGACAGACGCATCGGGTCGCCAACCAGATAGGGCAGGTTGCGCTCGCGCATATCGCACGAAATCGTCAGCCCCTTTTCGCTGCACAGCGGGATAAAGACTTCCATGACGTGATGCACGGTCTCGTCCAGCGAAAAAACGACCGTTTCGAATTTCAGCGCGCCCGCTTCGATTTTGGAGAGGTCGAGAATATCGTTCACGATATTCAGCAGGCTGTCGGCGGAGCGGTAAACGATACCGGCGGTATCGCGGTGCCCCTCGCTCAGGCTTGCGTCGTCTTTCAGCATGCGGCTGAGACCGATGATGCTGTTGAGCGGTGTGCGCAGTTCATGGCTCATATTGGCCAGAAATTCGGATTTGACGGCATTCGCGCGCTCTGCCGATATTTTGGCGTCATTCAGCGCTTCTTCGGCGCGGCTGCGCAGGCGGTCGGCGTTTTCAAGCGCGGCGGCGCTGACCCAGACCATGACCGTGAAAACAATCATGTTAAGAAGAACAAATACAGGCTGCAGCATTTGCAGCGACAGTATCCCGTGTTCAACCGCAATCATGCCGCCAAGGCCGATCAGCGGCGGCACCGTCAGCGTGACGGGCAGCATGCGCCGCGCCTGCGCGCCGCCCGCGCCCATGCCGATCAGCACCCCCATCGCGCCGCGTTCAGGGCGCAGACACAAAAGCGCGCCGCCGGTAAACAGCAGCAAAACTGCCGTATTCGGCGCCATCGGCAGATAATATCCGATTTCGGCCAGCGAAATGGTTTTATGCACGTAGCCGAGCAGCGTCAGCAGCCCGCTGAAAAATACCCCCAGCGCAAGAATTTGCGACGGCCATACCCGCCCGATGCGGAGGTCCAGCACCAGCAGCGCAAGCCCTGTCAGCACGAAAGCGGCCGCGGAATTGGGCGCCATGCGGTTGACGCGTCCGACGCGCTCGGCTTCTGCCGCCAGCTTGTCGGCAAAAAGCAGTCCGTCAGGCCCGAGGGGCAGGCCGAAGATGTTCGATATAAACCAGTAAACCGGAATGGCCATCATCAACAGCGCCACTGCCTTCGCAGTGCGGCGGCGTAGCGACGCGGGCGGGGCATCGTTCGACAGGCTGAGCGCGATACCGGTCAGGAAAAAACACGCGGCCGTGCCCCCGGGGTTCATTGCCGTCATGCCGGGAATACCGCTTTTTAAAACGGCGATATCCCAGTGCCAGCCCCACAGCACCAGCATCGCGGTAAAGGTGATAAACACACCGGCGAATATGGCGAAGCGCTGCAGCGCCTGAAGAAGTTTTTGATAATAAAGTTCCGGCATGATGAAATGAAACCATTCCCTCTGGCGTTTAGAATAGGATGAAAAAAACAGATTGGCTTTACGTGTAATAATTTAACCAAATTCTAACAAGGCAGGGCGGATTGTCTAGCCCCCGCGACCCATATCCAGCGCTGCGGGCGGCTTTTGCGCCCGGCAAAGCCCATTTTTGAGCCTGTGTGCGTATATTTTAAGCATATTTGGCAAAGGCGCTTCCCGCCATGCTTGCAAAAGCGGGCGGGGGCGGGGAGTGAAGGGGGGGCAGCGGCGGAATTACCGCGTTGCGGCAGCGGCCTGCGGCTGGGCGCGGTTGATGCAGCGGAAACCGGTTTGCACGTTGCCGTTGGCGGCTTTGGTTTCGACGCGTTCGCAGACCACGGGTTCTTTTTCTTTGGCGATTTCGAACTTCAGGTTTTCGATGGAGGTGCCTTCTTCTTTCAGCATCTTGTCCATGAACTCGCGCACTTTGGCGTTGCTTTGTTCGTAAAGCGCGACGGCGAGGTTATACATGTTCATATCCGGCGTGCCGTCGTTTTTTTTCATTTGCGAAATCGTGGTCGCGGCGCGCGCCGTGGCGCAGGCTTCGCTGAATTTGTCGTCGCGCTTGCTATAGCTGGCGATGAGGGGGATGTTGAGCGAGACGCCATTGCGCTCCACGCAATCTGCCGTGCTGGTGTGGTTCATGGTCGCGCAGCCGCCGAGGCCGAGGGTCGCGCCCGCAAAGGCGAGGGTTAGTAAACCTTTTCTTGCTGTCAGTCCCGTCATGTCACACCGCTTCGTTTTTTGATGGTCATTTTTTTGATTTTTATCTGTTTCTTCGTGTCCCGAAGATGCGGGAGACTTTATCCGAGTCTGTGTATTATGTCAATAAAAATCAAATATTATGTTTGAATTCCAGATGCTTAAATCGAAGAGGGGCAGGCGGTAAAGCCTGCCCCCTTCGTGGGCGATCTCCCGTCCCGCGGGTCACCGGTCGTTAAGCCGGGTGCCGGTGTTGGCCGCGGGGCGTGTTCTTATTTGCAGCCGCAATCCGCCGCTTTGGGTTTTGCAGGCGCCGGAGCCGGAGCGGCTTTCGGTTTTTGCTGGACCACGGTGCGGACTTCGCGGGTGTGTTTTTCAACCGTGTGCACGACGGGGTTGACGTTGATCGTCAGGCCGTTCGTGTTGGCTGCCGGTGCTTCGGGTGCCGGTGCGGCTGCCGCGGATTTGCGGAAGGCGCGGGCGCCGAAGATGTTCATGACCGAAGACGGTTCCGTATCACCGTTTTGCTCGATGTAGGTGTTGATACGCTCGACAGCCTTTTCCATCGCGGGGGCGCCGTAGTTCGGCAGCGCCTTGATCAGCATTTCGATGGCGAAGGTTTCTTTGGCAACGTCGCCGTTGGCGCGGTTCCAGACCTCAAACGCGGATTTCACGGCAGCGCACTGCTCGATGTATTCAGCGCGCTGGTTGCCGCCGCCGATGCCGACGCCGGTGGAGCCGAAAACGTTCACAGCCGCGCTCCAGCCGAGAACGGCGAGGCAGTTGTCAACCGACCCTGCGAGGTTCGGCGCGTTGGTGCCGACGAAAGAGCGGAAGTTGTTCACCGTGGACTGGTTCGGCGCAACGCTGATGGGGCCGGTAGAGCCGCCTTGCGCGTTGGATACGGCCTGACCGCCTTGACCACCTTGGCCGCCCTGACCACCCTGGCCGCCTTGACCGCCGGTAGCGCCCACCGTGATGGGGCCCGTTTGCGCAACCGCGCCCGAGGTCGAACCCGATACAGCGGTCGAACCCGACACAGCCGTGGAGCCGGAAACGGCATGGCCGCCGTTGGCGGTCTGGTTCTGGCCCTGATTTTGACCTTGGTTTTGCTGCTGTTGTTGCTGCTGGTCCTGGCCTTGGTATTGGCTGGCGCTTGCGCCGCCTTCGTTGCGATAGCCTTCGGCGTGGGCTGCGGTGGTGAACGCGCCGCTGAGGGCAATCACAGACGTCAGTACGGCTGTACGAAAGGGTTTATTCATGATCTATTACCTTGTTTTGTTTGGATAAAACGGTGTTTGTCGGCTCTTGGTTTATTTTACATACGGCCAATCGCAACCCGAATGGCGGCGAACATAACCGAGTCTCTGTGAATATGTCAAGTTTATTTAAAACATAATTTCATTTGCATATTACAGAGACTCAGCGTATCTTCCCGCCCTAATAAATCAATGCGGCATGTCCGGCAAACGGATGGCCCGAAGGCTTTGCCCCGAAGCAGGGCCGCAAACAAAGCCGCGAACGCGCGGCAAAAATATAGAGGTGTTTTCATCATGATGCTGACCGCCCAACACGCTGCGATCGACGCGGCGCTGGATGCCGATAGCGAAGAAATCCGCGACGAGCGCGCCGTGCGCGAAGACGGTCTGCCCAAACCCAAGAAAAAATGGCTGTCCGGTGTTTTCGCCAAGGCGGCGGATATCGCAGGCCGCGCGGCGGTGACGCAGGCCATCAAAATCACGGCTGTCACCGCGCTGGCGGGTGCGGGCGCATCGGCGTTTGTCAGCATCGGCGTGGCGGCGGTGGCCTCCGGCGCGGGTGCGGCGGTTTATTCGTATGGCAAAGATACCTATAGCGCATGGCGCGACGCCAAGCGCGACGGCGATGACAGTTTCCGCTGGGTCGATACCGAGCGTTTGAAAAAAGCGCGCAATGCGCTGCTGTTCGGCGTTGCGGGCGGTGCATTCGGTGCATGGCTGGCGGGCACGGAAACCTTTCAGGCCGGCCTTGATATGGCGAAGCATTGGGGCGGCAAGATGATTGAAAGCGCGCTGGGCTTCTTCTCCACGCCCGCACTGGCGCAGGTCGCGCCGGAGGTTTCACTGGCGCAAGCTGCGCCGGAACTCCCTCTCGCGCAGGCGGCGCCGGATGTGGCCACCCTGACGCCCGAACAAATCACCGCGCGTATCAACGATGCCCACGAAGCCGCGCATGCGGCGGCTGCCGCATCGGCGGTCAGCGAAGATGACATTATCGCGCGCATCGATGCCGCGCATGGCCTTCTGGATGCGGAGCGCCGCGGGCTTGAGGTCATCGCCGTGCCCGAAGCGCCCAAAACCGTCCTCGGTAAACTCTGGGATGCCGCCATGACGTCGGAACAGGCCAAGGGCGTGTTCATGGCGCAAATGCTGAAAGCGGACCCCGACAATCTGGCATCGGTGACGCCGCAGTTTTTGAAAGACCGCGCGCATGACGTGCTGCGTCTGACCGATTTGCCGTGGCAGGACCGCCTGTCGCTGGCGCGCGAACTGGCCGAAGAAGCGCAGGCGCGTGGCAACCGTCAGGCCGCAGGCTTCCTGCGCGACCTCGCCAAACTCGAAGACGGCACATGGAAACCGCGCGGTCTGAATATCGACGGCACCGCAGCGCCCAAGGCTGTGCCCGAGGCGCCCGCGCCGGAAGTGAAAGCCGTACCTGAAGCCGCGCCGCAGCCCGAAGCAAAACCGCTGACGCAAATCACCCTGCCCGAAGAGCCGCCCGTCAAAACGGTTATTCTCGAGACCGATCCCGCCACAGGTGAAGTGCAGGAACGTGTGGTTGACGCCATCCGCGGCGAAGGCCTGCGCATCGAACCGATGACCGAAGGCGCTGCCCTGCCTGACGCTGCGCCGGAAACGGCTATTGAACAGCCTGCCGCAGAACCGCAGGCAGAAAAACAAATGGCGGAAAAACCTGCGGCTGCGTTTGAACGCGCGGCGGTGTGCACCGTGACCATGGCGGGCGATTTGTCGGCGGCGGAAACCTTCTGCGAAGTGAGCAAACCCAGCATGCAGCCGGGCGATTACATCAGCTTTGTCGCGGCGGGGAATGTGCATATCAATGTCGCAACCTCGCTGGTCGAAGGCTCCGTCGAGGTCCCGACCCAGTCCTTTTTGCATGAAAAGGTGATTGGCGACGGCGTGGCGCGGTTGTCTTCGGCGGCAAAAATGGCGCCGCGTTAACTTTATTTGTTTTGCATAATTTCGAAACTTCTGCTACAAAGTGAGACCCACATGGCAGAAGGGAGACGGAATCATGCACCCACAAATCAAAAAAGTCGCGAAATTCGGTGCTGCCGTTTGCCTCGCGTTTAACGCCGCGGCCTGCTCCAGCACATCCGGCCCCACGCCGTCTGTCCAGCCCGAAGGGCAGGGCATCAGCCAGCGCGATACCCAAAGCTTCGCGCTTGCCGCCGTGGACAGCGCCCCCGCCGCAGACACCCTGCGCTTTTATAACCTCCACACCAATGAACGCATAGCCGTGCCCCACAGCATCGGCGATGGCATCAGCCGCGAAGCCAACTGGTTTATGCGCGATTTCCGCCGTGCGGAGCCTGCGCGCATGGACCCGAAACTTTTTGACCTGCTGTCGAAACTGCAGGATGCCATCAACGAACGTCATCCCGGCCTGCGCGTGGAATATCATGTGATTTCCGGCTACCGTTCCCCCGCCACCAATGAGGGCCTGCGCGGCGCGGGCGGCGGACAGGCGCAAAATTCCCTGCATATGACGGGGCAGGCGATGGATATCCGCGTGCCCGGCCTCTCCACGCGCGAGCTGCGCGATATCGCGACCTGCCTCAAGCTGGGCGGCGTCGGTTATTACGCATCCGATGATTTCGTGCATGTGGATACGGGGCGCGTGCGCTACTGGCCGTCGCACGACTATCTGTCGTCGCTGAAATGCAACCGTTAATACCGCGCGGCGTCTTTACCTAAGTCCTTCATAAACAAAGAGCATTCGCGGCTATTTTTGCGGTGCGCAAATAATTCGCTTGCAGGTCTGTGCAGAAGGCGTATGAGTCAAAGCCAAACACGGGCTTTGCCCGGATAAAAGGCTTCAGCAAGGTCTCTGACGCGCCATGTCCGCACAAAAAAAATCCAAAACTTCCAAAGATGATGTTTTCATGCTCGCCGTTGCCGCCATCGGCGTGGTCTACGGCGATATCGGTACCAGTCCGCTTTACGCCTTCCGCGAGGCGCTGCATGTGCTGGCCGATGCCGAAGGCGCGATTGCGCGCGACAGCATCCTCGGCATTCTTTCGCTCATCCTGTGGTCGATGATTTTGATTGTGACGTGCAAATACGTCTCCATCCTTTTGCGCATCGACAACAAGGGGGAGGGCGGGACGCTCGCGCTCATGGCTTTGGCGCGGCGGGTGATATACAAAAACACCAACGTGTTTTTGTATCTGGGTATTCTGGGCGCGGCGCTGTTTTATGCGGATTCCATGATTACCCCCGCGATTTCGGTTTTGTCGGCGGTCGAGGGTATCAAGACCGTCGCGCCTGATTCCGATGCGCTGATCATCCCGATTACGGTGATCATTCTTCTCGGTCTTTTTCTGTTTCAATCACGCGGCACAGCGTCGGTATCCAAACTGTTCGGGCCGGTGATGGTGATATGGTTCAGCGTGCTCGGCGTCATGGGCGCGATGCATATCGCGGATGATTTTCACATTTTGCTGTCGTTCAATCCGCTCTATGGCCTCGGGTTTATTGCCGACCATACGGGGATTGCGCTGTTTGTGATGGGCGCGGTGTTTCTGGCCGTCACGGGGGCGGAGGCGCTGTATGCCGACCTCGGCCATTTCGGCCGCCTGCCCATTCAGGGCGCGTGGGGCTGGTTTGTGTTTCCGGCGCTGACGTTGAATTACCTCGGTCAGGGCGCAATGATTTTGGCGCATCCCGAAAAAATGGATAACCCGTTTTTCAACATGGTGTCCGCTGATTTCCAGCTGCCGCTGGTGCTGCTCGCGACCTGCGCGACCATCATCGCCAGCCAGGCGGTGATTACCGGCGCCTATTCGCTGACGCGTCAGGCCATCAACCTCGGCCTTTTGCCGCGGCTGAAGGTGCAGCATACCTCCGCCGACCATTCGGGGCAGATTTATATGCCGCAAATCAACTATCTGCTGATGGTCGGGGCGATTTTGCTGGTGCTGTCGTTCCAGTCGTCAAGCGCGCTGGCCGCAACCTACGGCATCAGCGTCACCGGCGCGATGTTCGTGGATGCGGTGATGGCGTTTTTCGTCATCTGGCAGCTGTGGGAATGGAAATGGTGGAAAACCGCGCTGGTCATCGGCCCGTTTTTGCTCATCGAAGGCGGCTTTCTGGCCGCGAACATGACCAAATTCGCCACCGGCGGCTGGGTGCCGGTGCTGTTCGCCTGCGTTTTGACGCTGATGATGGTCACATGGGTGCGCGGCAGTTTTATTATCAACAGCCGCTCCATCAAACGTGACATCAAGCTGCGCAAGTTCATGCGTGAATATAAAACGCGCTGGCCCGACCTCGCGCGCGTCGATGGTACCGCCTTTTTCATGACATCGAATGCCGAGGTCACGCCGGCATCGCTGGTGCAGAACCTGAACCACAACAAAGTGCTGCACCGTAAAAACGTGCTGCTGTCAGTGCAGATCGAAGGCGTGCCCTATATCGAAGAAGCCGCGCGCGACCATATCGAAGTGCTGAATGACGAATTCACGCTGCTGATTATCCGCTACGGCTTCAAGGATGAAATCGACCTGCAGCATGAACTGCTGCGTCTCAGCCGCCGTCACGACAAAGACATCCATTTCGACTGGGAAGACACCTCGCTGTTCCTCAGCCGCCGCGCCCTGCGCCCCGACCCGCGCTACGGCCTGCCGGCATGGCAGGATTTTATCTATGTCTTCATGCACCGCCACGCGACAGAACCGTCGGATTACTACCGCCTGCCCGCCAGCCGCGTTATCGAGATCGGGCGTCAGGTGTTTGTGTGACGGAGATGAAAACTTAGAGCTTATTCTTTGTTAACTGTAGTTTTAGATCCTTCCGCTATGCTCGAGCTGAGCTACTTTCGTAGTCCTCATCGCTTAAGATGTTTTGCAAGATGGCTCGCGTCGGTGTCCTATAGGCATCTCTTATTAAGTACATATAGAGCCAGACATCTTCTACGTCTTCATTCATGGCGTCGATTACCTTTTGGTAAAGATGGTCTCGCTCTTCTGCTGGGATTCTGAAGTTTATAGGTTTTTGCAGCTCGTCATATCGAAGTTTGCCATTGCAGGCTTCCCTATCAAAAGACTTAATGCTTCCTCTAACAACGGTTGGTTTGTCATCTTCAATCTCGCCAGTGACTTGTTTTGCTGTTGTTGCGTCTATATTGGCAATTATTTTTGGTGTGGCCCTTGAGGAGGGAGCCCCCAGAATTTGAATGTCGTGTGCTGATCCTTTGAGTGGGCGCGCTATATCTTTGAAGGCGTTTCTCACTTGACTAGCGATTTTATTTTCTAATTTTTTGGGGATTTTTGCTAACGCTGTTGAGTTTTTTTGTATGAGCTCTTCGCGCTCTTTTTCGGCCTCTAGCTCTTGGACTATTTTTTTTATATCGCTGGGGTGTAGTACTGCGGCGGGAGTGTGGATTGTTTTATTTTGTTCTAATACGTCCTTCAAAATATCAAGGGCTTGTTGTGTAGTTGCGTTATTGTTATTAGCAACCTCTGCCATTAAGCTAATTTGCTTGGTTCTTTCGGCTTCTTGAGCTGTTCTCTCTTTCTCTCTTTTGGTCTCCTCAATAGAAAGAGCTAGAGCTAAATCTTTTCCTTTGCTTGTGGGAAGAATCGTGTCCCACACATAAGCAAATATAGCCTCAAAGCTACATTGTATCGCGCATTCAGCGATAACGGGAGCTGCTACAAAAAGAATATCTTGTATAAAGGAGCCTTCGCGTGGCGCCGCTACGCGAATATCGGCGTTTACCCGCGTACTTATTTTCGCTAGTACCTTTCCCGTTTGTCGAAAATTTTCAATTGTAAATATAAACCTTGCAGCACCATACTGAAAGCGGCCAAATTCGTAGAAATTCATCTGGCTTTCGTCAGCCATTGCGCCGGTGAATCTAAATGTAATCTGTTCCATTTTTTACATCCGAAATAATCAATACTAAAACGATAGTTTGTGCGTAGTTACGGTGGTTTAAAATTGTGTAGAAGGCCAAGGCAAAATAACAGGGCGAAGAGACTCATCGTTACCTAATGTAAGGAGTCTGTAGTTTTGCTATATAGATTTATATGCAGAGAAAAATGGTGGACACAACAGGGATTGAACCTGTGACCCCTACCATGTCAAGATAGTGCTCTACCGCTGAGCTATGTGTCCACATGCGATCGGGGTTGATCGGATGCATTGTTTAGCATAAGCCCCGCGGATTCGGCAAGTCATATAAAAATCAAACATTTCATTGGTTTATTTTGGGGCTTGTTCAGGGTCTGCCGGGGCGGCGGCGCGGCGCGGCGGGCCGGATGGGGCGGTTTAAAGCTCGTTTAATCATTTCCCGCTAAAATCCGCTTATGGCAAGCGATGATACCCCCGTGGCACCGACAAGAACCGTCCCCCTCGACGCGCAGCAGGATGCGGACGTCGGGCATGAACTGTCTTCGGCTTTTGGCGCGGCGGCCAGCCGCACGCTCATCCTCGGCGGGGATACGTTCGATGAAGCGGGCTTTGGCATGGAAGCCGCCGTGCCGAGCGAGGTGCGCCGCGTTTTGCAGGCGCATCTGTCGCTGGGCAGCCTGCCCAAGGATGCCGAGATTAAAATCGCCGCCCGTGAAGCGGGCGCTGCGCCGCGCGAGGGCGGTTTCGAATACGGCTGGTGCTATACCGACCACAAAACAGGCAAGGAAATTCGCAAGGATTACCGCAGCATCGATTACATGAACGACGAGCCCTATGCGACGCGCGTGCATGCAATGCTCGACCAGCTGGGTTTGCCCAAGCCGAAAGACGGCGAAATTTTCCGCGGCACGCACCATGATTTGCTGTTTCTTAACAGCCACGGCGTGGTGCTGCGCATCGGCCCGCAGGATGTGGAGGATTTGATGAACCCCGGTATCCTGCAGCCGCTCGGCTGGCTGGAGGATACAGATAACAAGGTCAAGGTCGGCAAGCTGGATTTGCCGCTGACGGTTGCGATTTATCCGGGCGTGGAGCTGTCGAGCCAATATTACGACGCCAAGAAAAAACCCGCGCTGGCCGGCAGTTTGTATGATCTCTTGTCCGCCACCAATCAGGGCGCGGGCGATGTGTGCAGCCCCGGCAATACGGGGATTATCCGCGTGCTGGACGATGACGGCAAGGAAGTCGCCGTGCAGCTGCTGGTCGATGCCGATAACGAATGGAACGGTGCATCGAAAAATCTGCGCGAAGTGCGGAGCTCGCATCTGCGCGAACAATCCGGCTCCGCCGCGCAGCGGCCGCAGGATGTGGGCAAGGGCGATATTTTGCGCAATACGCTGTCCGCCGTTTTCAACGCCGTGCAAAACGTGCGCTATTGGGAAAAGGCATACGAAGTCCACCAGCCGCTGCGCCATATGTTCTGGGATGCCTTCGGCAAGATGGATGCCGTCACGGGCCTGCCCGATACCCCCGCGCGGCAAAAATTCTGGGAGACCTGCGCCGCCGTCACCAACAAACCGCGCGCGATCACCCTGCCCGTGTGGCAGATGCAAAAAGACGCCGCGGGGAATGTCAGCTACCAGCGGCAAGAAATCCATGTGCCGCATCTGGTGCTCTACCGTCCGTGGACGGGTGCGGCGGCCGACCAGATCGTGCAGCCGATACAGCAATCAAAGGGCCTGCGCGATGCGGTCGGCAAAGAACACATCAAAAAATTCGGCGCGGGATACGAAGAACACCGCATGCGCGCCTTCATGGATAACGCGGATAAAAATCTCGGCCAGCGCCTCGTCGCGCTGGGACGCCGCGTCTGGAACGATATCCGCAATTTCTGATTTTGTTTCGCGCCTTTTTGGCGTGCCTTCATCACTCAAGGCTTTCCGGTCTTGCGCCGGTATGACAAAAAGGAAATACGCAGCGCGCAGCCAGCGCCGCGAAAGAATGCACCCCCACATGAGAAAAAAGAATGTGCCCGTGCCGAGGGGGCGGCACGGCCGCATGTGTCCCACATGCCAAAAACAATTTGCGCGCGCTGAGGGGGCGGCACGGCTGCATGTGTCCCACATGCCAAAAAGATTTGCCCGTGCCGAGGGGGCGGCACGGGCAGGGGGGGGTACGGAGGGTAGTAACCTTAGGAAAGAAACGGGTCTATCGCATGCAATCGTTTATTGTTTTTGTTGCGGCGGGCGCGGCCTGTTGGCGCGCACGGGTATCGGTTGTAACTGCGGCTGCGGGCTCAGGGCGTCTTGCACCGCATCCTTGACGGCTTCGGCGGCTTTGCCGAAAAACTCTTTGCATTTTTTGCCAAAAGTCATCGCATATCTCCCGCCGCTTTAGGCTTGAACATGCGCTGCCGCGCCGCGTTTTTGCGCGAAATCGGCATAGATGACTTTGTGTTCGGCATCGCCGTGCTTGTTTGCGTGCATCGGCAGGCCGCCTTGGCCCATCAGATAGCGTACGCGGCTGACGATATCCTTCAGGTGGAAGGGACGGGTGGTCACAGGCGCCGGAGCATAGGCCGGGGTTGCGAACGTATCCATCGCCACGCCTGCGAAGCCGGTCACGAAAATGATTTGCAGTTCGGGGTTTTCCTGCAATGCCTTCTGCGCGAGGATGAAACCGTCAACGCCCGGCATCACGACATCCACCACCAGCACGTCATAGCAATCCTGCGAGGACATGCGCCATGCATCAAGGCAGTTGTCCACAATCTCCACGCTGTTGCCCGCTTTTTTCAGCGACGTGTACAGGTATTCGGCGGTGGATTGATTGTGTTCTGCAACCAGAATGCGTGCCATTTTAAGTACTCCCCTGTTTAAAACTGCCGTGTGGTGGTTGGTATTAAGCGTTTGTTAATGTCTTATGTTAATAGTAAAACATTTTCCAGAAGGCTGGTCAAGGCATTTATAAACAAAAAGTTAATTTCTGGCGTTATAAAATTACGCGGCCCGAGAGTCTTTTCTTTGATTTCAAAGGCTTGAAAATCTGAAAACAGGCTTAAAATTCTTGACGGTTTATTAACGCGGATGGGATTAAACTGGTTCAACAGGGTTTTTTGAAGGATGTTTTTATGTGGTTTTTACCGACCTTGCCCCGGCTGAGCCGCTTGTTATTGCTGGTTTTTCTCCTCGCAGCGACTCAGGCCACCACGGCCTGTGCCCAGATCCAGACAGAAAAGCAGGCCATCCCCGTCCCCGCGCCGCCGGATGCGCCGCAGGCGGTGGAGGGGGCGTTGATCCCGCCGGCGATGAGCGTGGATGAATTTACCGCCCATATGGCGGGGGCGCAGGCGGCGGGGCTGACGCTTTCTGATTTCGCGGCGCTGCGGGCGGCGGAGCCGTCGCTGGTCGTGCTGGATATCCGCGGGGCGGAGGCTTACGGCCTGCGCCATATCAAAGGGGCACGGAGCCTGCCGCTCACGGAAATGACGGAACATACCCTGCCGCAGGTGCTGCCGGATAAAAACGCACCCGTGGTGCTGGTCTGCGAGGAAAGCTTCGCCCCTACGCGCCGGCTGTCGATGACGCTGCAGGCCTGGCCGGTGCTCAAGGCGAACGGCTATACGCGTCTTTACCGTCTCAACCTGTGGCGGCCGAAAGAGGGCAGCAACGTCATGCCTACGCCCGAAGATATCGCGCGCGAGGTCACGTTCGAGGGCAGTGCGGTCGTCCCTGCGCCGCCGCCTGCACAGGAAATGACGCAGCCCTAGGCCTCTGGCGTCCCGGACGCGGCGAAGCGCGTCAACAAAAACCCCGCAGAATGTCCTGCGGGGTTTTTGTTTGCGGGGAGAAGGGGCCGCTTACTGCTTTTTCTCCGCATCTTTGCTTTCGGCCGCTTTGGCGCGCTGCTGCTGGATTTTGATTTTCATTTCGTTCACGGGCAGGGCGCCGGGGACGATTTCCTCACCCAGCACGAAAGCGGGCGTGCCGTTGATGTTGAGCTGCGAGGCCAGCGTGCGGTTTTGCTCCAGCGACATCAGCACGTCTGTGCCTTCTGCTTCTTCACGCGCCTTGTCGACGTTCAGGCCGATGTCGGTGGCGATTTTGGTCAGCACGTCGGCGTTCAGCTGGCCCTGATGCGTCATCACGCGGGTGTGGAAATCGAAATATTTGTTCTGGCGGTGCGCGGCCAAAGCCCATTTCGCCGCAAGCTCCGACGAGGGGCCGAGGATCGGCAGGTCTTTGAACACGATTTTGATATTCGGATCTTCTTTCACCAGCGCCTGCAGCTCCGGCAGGACTTTTTTGCAATAGCCGCAGTTGTAGTCAAAGAATTCGACCATCACCACGTCGCCCTTTTCGTTACCGATGAACGGGCTGCGCTCGTTGCGGTACAGGCGGTCCTTGTTGATTTTGATGGCGGCGGATTGTTCTTCCATCATCGTGCGCTGCTGATACGCCTCGACGGAGGAGAGGATGAGCTTGGGATTGTCATTGATGAAATCGCGCACGATATTCTCGATATCGCCGCGGGTCAGCACGCTGGGGGCGTCTTTTTTAGCGGCGTCCTGCGCGGCGGCGGGTGCGGCGTTCAGCGTCAGGCCGAAAAGCGTCGCGGCAATCGCGGCGGTCAGCAGGCGGTGGGTGCGGATCTGGAACATGTAAGGTATCTCCCCGGTTTGAAAATCTGGCGTGGCGGTCAACGTCTGGTGGCACGGCCCACCTTCTTTTATAAACCGCCCGTTATTAAGAATTTGTGCATAAGGGCTGGAAAATCAATCCTTTTTTTTGTCCTTTTTCCCTATAAGGTCGAGAATATCCTGCGCGCGCAGCCATGCGGCGGATTTTTCAGGCAATTTCTTCTGGGCAAGGGTGGCTTCGCGCCGCGCGGCGTCGGCTTGCCCGCGCAGGGCGGCCTGTTCGGCCAGATGCAGGCGGGACATCCCCTCCTGACCGAGGCGGCCATAGGCCGTGGCGAGCAGGCGGTGGATCATGGCGGATTGCGGCTCGCTCCGCAGGGCGCGCTGCAGCTCCTTGATGGCGTCCTGCGTGCGGGCGGTTTTGTTCTCCCGCGCCTCCAGAAGGGCATGGGCATAGGCGGTGCGGATGAGGCCGGAATCGGGCGCGTATTCGACGGCGCGGGCATAGGGCGGGATCGCCTCTTCGATGCGTCCGCCTTCGAACAGGATTTGCCCTTTAAGCTCGAGGAACCACGGGTTCTTCGGCTCTTCCGTGATAAGGGTATCCAGCAGCGCCAGCGCATCCTTGGTCTGCGCGCGGCGGTAAAGCGCAATCGCGCGGCTGTAGCGCGATGCGACGGAGGGGCCGGTATCGCGCACTGCGCGTTCGGGGAAAATAAATCCGTTCAGCTTGGCTTTCATGCGGTTATGCAGTTCCGTCCATTCGGGCGGGATGCTGCCTTTGCGCCGCTGCTGCGCGATGGTGTTTTGAAGAAAATCGATACGGTCGCGCGTCAGCGGGTGGGTGCGCACATATTCGCTTTGCTGCGATTCCGGCAGCAGTTCCTGCGACGAAAGTTTTTCCATGAACGAGGCAAAACCGCCCACCGGCAGCTGCGCATCCTGCAAATAGCGCACGCCCGCCTGATCCGCCGCGCTTTCCTGTATACGGCTATGGCGCAGGATGGATTGCTGCGCGAAGGTCGTGCCCGCGGTCATTGCCGCCGCGCCCGCTTCGCCGGACCGCGTGCCGATGGCGGCGGCGATGCCGATAATCTGCGCCAGCAGCGCCTGAAGGGAGGCATCGTCCACCGCCTCGCGCGTGCGGAACAGATGTCCCGCGGCGATGTGGCCGGTTTCATGCGCCAGCACGCCGACCAGTTCGTCCGGCGTGTCGGTTTCAAGAATAAGCCCCGTGTGCACGAAAATATTCTGCCCGCCCGCGACGAAGGCGTTGAGGCTGTCGTCCTGCACCAGAATGAAGCGCACGGTTTCGGGTGATAATCCCGCCTGTTCGAACACGGGCCGCGCGAAGCTGCGCAGGGTGTTTTCGATTTCCTGATCGCGCAGCAGCGTCATGCTGCGGTTTTGCGCCTGCGCATCGGGCGTGAAGGCGAAGGCGGCGAAAACCGCTGCCGCCCCTGCAAGCAGGGCGCAGGCGCTGCGGGCGCCAAAGCGGCGGAACATCCGGGATGTCAGGGTCATGTCGTTCATGCCTTTGGCCGCGCGAAGGGGCGGGGCTTTGAAATATCACGCGCGCAAACAAACACAATGCGCATCAATACAGATTATGCGTCTGCGCGTATCAGATATAGCGCGCATCCGCGCACAAACCAACGGCAGCGCCTGTACGAAAGTTCCTGCGCGAAAGTTTTTGCTCCCTGCGGCGCGGGGCGATTAATAAAGGAACATGCCCTTCGGCGTGTAATGCCCGACGGAATCGCGGGTTTTCCAGTCACGCAGGTCGATCAGCGTATAGCCTTTTTCAAACACGCCCGTGTACTCGGCGAGCAGTTTGAGCGCGCGGCGCTGGTCGAGGTCGGAGAGTTTGTAGAACGTCGGGCCGACTTCCAAAACCGGAATTTGCGCCTGTACCTTGGGGTTGTTCATGCGCTTGGCGCCGCCCAGATACTGTTTGTGGAAAGTATGGTTTTTGTAAAAACCCTTGAGCGCGCTTTCGGCCGTCCAGTTCTGGCCATCCCATGCGGCGGGGTCCCAGTCCTGACCATCCCACTGCTGCGGGTGCTGGTTGTGCGGATCGTGGTTCGACGTCATGGGCAGGAATTCGTAGTGTTCCGGACGCTGGAACAGATAGTTCGGAAACAGGCTGAGGCCGTCGGGCGAGCGGCCGGCGGTGCGCTGTTCGGACGTCACGTTGCGCTGCACTTCGCCGGTTTGGGCGGCGGACGCATCGGCCGCAAATACAAAAGCGGCCATGGCACCCGTGGCCAGCGCGGTGACGAAACGAAGGCCGGACAAGTTTTTCATACCCTGAAACTCCCTGAGAATCCGAAACAAGAATCCAAAACAGACCGATGGGTCTTCTCTATCGACTCTAGCCCACTTCCCCCCTGAAATCAAAAGCCTAAGCAGGGGTTTGGGGATAAACCGCGCATTTTGCGGGGTTTTATGGTATAGTAAAAAGACAGGGGGCTGTTTCGGCCGCCCCCCAGCCTGCAGACAGGAAGAGGCGGGATACAAAGCATGACGGACGTCTTTTCGATTGCGCTCTCGGGCCTGCGTGCCCAGCAGACGCGCCTGGCCGGTACGGCCAGCAATATCGCCAATGCATCGACAGCGGGCACTGTGCCCGGGACGGTGCCGTCAGCGCCTGCCTCGACCGCTGCGGCGTCGACCGTCTATAAACCCCTCAACGTCAACCTGACCTCTCTGGCCTCCGGCGGGGTGCGGGCGGATGTGACGGCGAATGAAAAAGGCTACAGCCTGTCCTATGACCCCTCCAGCCCCTATGCCAATAGCGAGGGGATGATCGCCGTGCCCAACGTCGACCTGACCACCGAAATGGTAAATCTTCTGGAAATTAAAAACAGCTACAAGGCCAATCTGGCCGTGCTCAAAACCCAGGACGAGATGCTGGGCGAGCTTCTGGACACTTCGACATAATTCCATAACATTTTCTTGAACGCGTTATTACAGAAATTTGAGGGTTGACTCAGATTTCCGGAACTCTATAGTCGTGCGCATCGCAAAACACAGCGCACGACAGGATGATTCCGATCATCCCGTTACCGGTAAAGCCAGCAAAGACTGGCGAAGAACACCCTCGACCAAGCTGACTGTGCGTACCGGTGCTTTGCGGCAGAAAAACACGCACAGTCCACATTTTTATTTGGAGAAACACGACATGGATAATCCCGGTTTCAGAATTCTGAAAGAAGCCTTCCAGCATTTCGCTGACAAGCATGGCGACGCCGACATCACCGGCCGCCTCGTCCGTTCCATCGCTGCCGGCGGCAAAGCTGCCGTTGACAAAGCGCAGGAAGAATTCCCGAAAACTTTCGTCAAGCAGGTCGTGGGTGATTTCTACGCGCTGCTGTCCAGCCAGGAAGTCGCCGACGGCGTCAGCTCGACCGTTCGCAATCTCGATGAAGAGAAAGTGAAAGACCTCGTTGATCGCGCCATCAGCCAGCTGAAAGACGACGAAACCGCGCTGAAAGTCGCGAAGTCGCTGAAAGACGCGCTGCAAAAAACCTCGACCGATGACCTCGAAAACGCGCTGGACGCCGCCCTGTCCAGCCGTGGCCTCGGCGAGCGCATGATTGCCAAGGCATTCTTCGAACAGGCCCGTCCGATCATCGACGAGATGCGCGACGCGTCTGAAGAAGACATTGCCGAGAAAATCAAAGAACTGGCCGATACCATCCCCAGCGATGCGATCGCCCAGCAGGTTGCGGCCATGACCCGCGAAGTCACGCCCGAGCGCGTCAGCCAGCAAGCCCACAAATTCGTTGGCCAGCTGCCGTCCCCCTCCGCGATTTCCGAGATCCTGCACGACCTCGGCAAAGCGGCTGGCGACAAGTTCGACCAACTCAGCAAAACCGGCGACATCAAGAACGCAGGCTCCATCCTGCAAGAGTTCAGCGATGAAGCCCGCAGCATCGTCGAGCGTACCCTCGCCAACGACAATGCCGCCAAAAAGACTTTCAAACGCGACAAAGGCCGTGACTTCGACCTTTAATCACGTTTGATACAAAGCTTTCTTCATTCCATTCCCTATTGGAAGAAGAAGTTGACGGAGGACGGGAGAGTAGCCACTCCCGTCCTCTTTTTTTGTCCGTGATTGTGTGCGTCAAAAGGTCGGCTCTATCCGCTCGGCGGGCGGGGGCGGTTTGGAGCTGGCGTGTTTTGCGCGGGAGCTTCATCCGCTGCTGTACCTTTGGGGAGGGCTGCCGTACCGAAATGGTTTTTGAGGCGCGGGCAGGATTGCATCAAATCCGCATGCTGCGGCGATGCAGCCAGCGCGGCGGCGTGATGGCGCAGGATATGTTCCTGCGCTGTCGTCGCCTCGGCGCGAATGCGGGCTATGACGGGCATGCAATCCTTGTTTTCGGCGTTGAAGCGTGCTGTGGCCTCGCGGTTTTTGTGGCTTGCGTAAATGCCGCTGCCCATGACGGCAGGTACCAGCACCAGAATGGCCAGCGGTGCGCCGGCCAGTGCTGCCGCGCCAGCTGCCAGCGGAATACCCGCGCCCATGCCCAAAAGGGTGCCTACCATGCGGCGGTCTTCGCCTTCGTGAAAATCCTTGTCGCGCTTGGCGATATCTTTTTCCATGTCGTCCAGCAAAAGCGCGAGCGCCTGATACCGCCCGCCCGGTGTTTCAATGCGCAGCGCCTCGCGCAGACGCTTGTCATACAGGCGTGTTTTTTGCGGCAGCGTCAATGGCGCCGCAGGTTTTTTTCTGAACATCCGGATAATCCCTGAAAGGAGGCGGAGGTGCGTGAAAGTCCGTAGAAGCAAGCGCCCCGCCGTTGCGGGCGGGGCGTTGCGTCTTTTTTATTTCAGGCCGTCGATCATGCCTTTTTTGACTTCGATGACGTATTCGTCATCAGCGACGCGGCCGGCAACCGCGGCCATGGCGGAGGCGGACAGTTTTTTGCCGATGATGATATAGGTGTCGTTTTCGGTCTCCAGAACCGCCGGGCAGCCGCAGCCGCAGTTGCCGCAAGCGAATTCAGGGGGGGTGATGTCGTTGAGTTTCATGGTCGTTTCCTTTCAGGTGTGGGTGGATAGTAGTCGTTGTGGTTGCGGTGGTAAATGACAAAAGTCAAAAGGCGGATATCCGTGTTTTGGCTTTTGCCGGGTGTCAGGGGGCTGGCGCCTTGGCCATCCTGACGCCGGAGGCGGGTGGTGCTGATGCCTGCGGCGCGGCGGGGGTGATGCAAAGCCCGTTCAGGTATTCGCCCATGCTCATTTTCAAAAGGGCGGCGTTGTCGCGCAGGCGTTTTTGCTCCTCCTCGCTCAGGCGGCTGTAAAAAGCCGCGGCGGCGGGGGTGAGGTTATCGTTTGCGCCCTGACGGGTTTGCCCGTGCTGGTTTTGTCCGTGCTGGCCGTGTCCGTGATGCTCATGGTGCATCTGGTGCTGGGGCACCGGCGTTTTGTGGCTGTCATGGCCGCTGTGGTGGTCGTGACCGCCCAGCTGCATCATGATAGTGGAGGCCAGAAGCCCCGTGATGGCGCTGCCGATCACCAGCCGTTTTTCGAACCGCGTCGCCGTTTGGCCGCGCAGCTTGTGCCAGGCATAAAGCCCGCCTGCGGTGGCTGCCGCGCCAAAGGCAAGCGCGAGTGCGGAGACGCCCGCCGTGGCCGTTGTCACGCCCGCCGCGGCAATCACCAGCGGGGTGACGAGGCAGCCCGCATGGCCGACCAGAAAGCCTGCCGCGCCGGAGCCCGCGCAGGCCGCGCATTTTCTGAACATGCCACGCAAGAAGCCGCGCGGCTTTTGGGAGGTATTGTCATTCGCGGAAGGAGCGGGCGGGCAGGCGCAAGCAGGATCGCAGCTTGCAGCGGGGGCCGCCGTCCCCGCATTTTTATCGGGGGTATTCATGGCGTGGTCCTTTATCTGAAACGAAAGGGAGAATGACGTTTCAGGCGAAGGGCGGCGCTTGCGACTGCCAGTTTTTATCAAGGAAAGCGGCGCGGGCCACGCTGTCAGCGCCAAAGCTGCGCGCGCCGGCATCAAAAATAAAGGGGACCGGCAGCGCGGCGGGCAGGGGCGCACCCTGCGCCAGCACAGGGGCATAGGGGCACGGGGTATGCGCCGCTTCGTCATGCGCGGGGGTATCGGGGCTGTGTTTTTGCGCGTGCGCTTCGGGTGATTGCGCGGCGGGGACGAAAACCGTTTTTTCGCCATAGGCCGTGCAAAGAACAATCGGATATAGCGTGCCGTCCGGCGCGGCGGCGCGGGCGATATTGGGCATGAATCCGGCGGGGATGGCTGCCGCGATCAGCATCGCGCAGACCAGAAGACCGCCCAGAATCTTTTGTGCCCAGAACTTCATGTTTTGGTTATACGCTTTTTTGCGGAAAATAAAAGCGGCTTTGCGCGAAAAATCGGGCCGGATCAGAGCCTGCCGCGGCAGATTTCATACAGCATAATCCCCGTCGATACCGCCAGATTGAGCGACTCCGTGCCCCCCGGCATGGGGATTTTAACCAGCTGCGCGCAGGCGGCGGCCAGATCGTCCGACAGCCCGTTTTGCTCGCTGCCCATGACCAGCAGCAGCGGCAGGCGGTAATAGCCCTTGCGGTAATCGGTGTCGGTGCGCAAATGGGTGCCGACGGCGCGGCCGTGCCAGGCGGGCAGGGCGGCGGCGATATCCGCACGGGCGGCACGCACGATTTTCTGGCGGGCGAAAGCGCCCACCGTGGCGCGCACGGTTTCGGGGGCGAAGGCGTCGCAGGTCTGGCCGATCAGCACCACCCCCGCCGCGCCGACCGCATCGGCGGTGCGGATGATGGTGCCAAGGTTGCCGGGATCGCGGATATCTTCGAGCCCGACCCAAAGCCCGTCCGTGTCTTTCAGCAATGCCGATATATCATAGGTGCGCATGTAAAAGGCGGCGATCACGCCCTGCGTATTGTCGCGTCCTGTGATGCGGCTCAGCAGCTCTTCGGGCATTTCCAGCGCCTCGGCGCTTTCATCCGCGCGTGCCAGCAGGGCCTGCGCCGTTTCTGCGGCATCGGGGCTGAAACACAGGGTGTGCAGGTGCCATCCGGCGTCGAGCGCCTCGCTGATATGCCGCGCGCCCTCGACCATAAAAAGCCCGCTCTCGTCGCGGTGTTTTTTAAGCGCGAGGGATTTCAGGGTTTTGACCGCCGGATTGGCGGCACTGGTGATTTGTTTAACGAAACGTGGCATGACGATGTCCCTTGCGGGCACTATAACAGGACTTGCGGGTTTTCGCCCTGCTTTTTCGGTGGGTTTGTTTTTCGCGCGGCCTGTCTTTTAGTCTGATTGAGTTTTTTTGGCCCGCCCGATAAGCTGGGGCGGCGCCCCGCGCGGCGGGTGCGCATATACAATATATAAAGGAACGTCCTATGGCGGCTGTCGGTTTTTTGTTTGCGCTTGGCTATTTCCTGCTGCCTATCATCGCGATGGTCTGGGTGTATAACAACAGCAAACGCATCGACCAGCTGGCGGAAAACGTCGGCCAGCTGCTGCGCCGGACAGAACGTACAGGGCATGCCGCCGCAGCGCAAACAGCGGCCAAGCCCGAAGCACCTGCGCCCGACGCGCCTGCACAGGCCGCCGCCCCGTCATCGGGCGCGACCATAACCCCTGCGGTTGCGCCTGCCGCAAGCGTGGCACCTGCCGCCGCCGCACAGGCCACGCCGCGCAAGGACAGCGTTTTTGCAGACGAGACCGTTTTTACCGGTGCCGATGGCGAGGAGTGGGTTGAAATCAACGATGCCCCCGCGGCCAAACCGGCGTATTTCAATACCCCCGGCAAAGACGGCGCGCCGCGCAGTGCCGCGCGTGTGGACAGCGACGATGTTTTCGAAAAACTCTGGCGCTGGATGGCGGAAAACTGGTTGCTCGCCACGGGGGCGCTGTTTGTGTTCCTGTCCATCAGCTGGCTGGTGCGCTATGCGCTGATCGAAGAGCTGATTACCGCGGAAATGCGCATCGGCGCGGGGTTCGTGCTGGGCGGCCTTCTGGGCGGCATCGGCTACTGGCGCATGAAATCCTATCCGCAGCAGGGGGCGATTTTCCTTGTGCTCGGCACGGGCGCCATCATGCTGACGATGTTTGCCGCGCGCGAACTGTACGGGTTTTTCAGCCCCACCGCGGCGCTGGCCGTTGCCTTTATCACGGCAGGATTTGTCACGCTGCAGGCGCTGCGCGCGAATATGCCGGTGCTGTCCTATGCGGGGCTGTTGACGGCGATGGCCGCGCCCGCGATTACCAGTGCGACGACGCCGTCTTTCGCGGGGTTGTTCGGCTATCTGGCGGTGGTGCTGGCCGCCACGCTGTGGGTTGTCCTGATGACAGGCTGGCGCAAAAATATTCTGTTCGCCCTGTTGATGACATCATTTTACAGCGCCCATTTCTGGGATCACACCGCACGTCTGCCGTCGAAAGACGTCGGGCTTTATACAGCCTTCGCTTTTGCGGCGGTGTTTTTTATCGCCGATATGGTCGGGCATTTCCGCGCGGTGCGCAACCGTCTGGCCGATATCCTGATGCCGCTGCTGATGGCGGGTTTTCTGGTCATCTGGATTGGCGTTGCCGCCACCGAAGACATGCGTGCGATGTGGCTTTTGCTGTGGGCGGCGGTATTTTCGGTCGGCTCCGCCCTTTTGTCGCGGCGCACGGGCGCGCAAAGCGTGTTTTACACCTATATGGCGGTTGCCGCCGTGCTGGTCGTGGCGACGACGGCGATCGAATTCCGCGGCACGTCGCTTGTGGTCATGCTGACGCTGCAATCGGCGGGTCTGACGCTGTTGTGCCGCCATGTGCTGCGCATGACAACAGGTGCGACGATGGCGGCGTTCACGATGCTGCTGCCGCTGTGTCTGGGCGTGGTCAGTCTGGATGCCGCGCAATGGACGGTCGGCGCCATCCCCTCCGGCCACGCACTGGTGCTGCTGATGCTGGCGGTCGTGCCTTTGTGCCTTGCGTGGTATTTCCACACCTGCCCCGATGCGTCTGCGAAGAATGCCCGGAGCGCGTCCGATGACACGCCGCCGCATCTGTCGGAAATCTGTTTTTGGGTGATTTCCGGCTCGCTCTACGGTTATGCCTTTATCTGGCGGGTGCTGCATGCGCTGTTGCCGCAGCAGGATTTCGCCACCGCGATTTGCATGATTGCGTACAGCGTGATCGGCATTGCCGCCTATATGACCGGCCATGCGCGCGGCCGCATATATGTGCGTTATTACGGCATGGGCCTGCTGGGGCTTGTGATTGCCCGCCTGCTGCTGATCGATCTGCCCGACATGCCGGTGGCGGCACGGATTGTGATGTTCTTTGGTGTCGGCGTGCTGCTCCTCGCCACCGCTTTTGTGCGCTATCGCCGCAAGGATGCGGACAAGGCGGAAGAATGACATCCGCCGCTATGTCCGCCGCGCCGCGCCGGATGGATGCGGCGGCGACGTTTGACTCTATTGTCGCATGGATTGAAAAAACCGCAGCGGCGGAGCGTGCGCCGGGACTGATTGTCGGTATCAGCGGTACTGACTCTATCCTGACGTTTCTGGCCTGCGCGCGCGCTTTCGAGCGTATGGGCAAGGGGGACAGGGTACTGGGCCTGCACTTCGAACACGTCTCTAAAAACACGATGGTCGATGGCGACCCTGCGAAACAATGCGCGGCGCCGGAGGTCAACTGGGTGGGCCGCGATATCATCCCGTGGCTGCGTACGCAGGCGCCGCAGGCGCTTTTTGAAACGGACGCCACCATTGCACACAGCGACGACAATAAACGCTGGGGAAATCTGTTCAGCCGCGCGGTCCGCGATACAGGCGCGCGTCACGGCATGTCGTCGCGGCATTATTTCCCCGTGGGGACGCGCAACGCGACCGAAGAGGCGCTCGGCACCTACAGCCAAATATCCAAAGCGGTCAGTTTGCTGCCTATTATGGGTCTTTATAAAACAGAGGTTCTGGCCCTCTGTGCCCATCTGGGCGTGCCGCAAATCGCCATCGACAAAAGCCGTGAGGTGGATTGCGACTGCGGGCGGTTTTTCGTACAGGCCAATTATATGCGCGAGCTTGACCTATATATCATGCACCGCCACGGCCTGCTGGCACGCGATTATTTAATGCAAAATATCGCGCCGGATATTCTGGCGAGTGTCGCCGAATTCTATGCCGAGGAAACCGCGCAAAACAGCTACCGCCCGCGCACGCCGTATCGTCCGGCGGAACCTTTGGCGGTTTTCTTGCCATGACGGCGGCTGTTCACGGGTGCAGCGAAGCTGCCGCCGTACTGGCTGCCGCGGCGCAAGTAAAGCTTGGCGCCAACCCGTGCGGCGTCACCGCCTATCTGCCCGCGCTTGTCGGGCAACAAGACGCGGCGGGTGCCTATGCGCTGGTAACCCGTTTCGGGCATATCGCAGAAATACATGCTGAAACTATGGCCGTTCTGGATACGTCCGGATTATCCGCCGCGCAAAAACGCGAGATGCTGGCGGCGATATCGCCCCTGTTTGCCGGGGTTGCGCCGGATACGGCCGCGGCCCTGGCCAGTGTTGCCGCGCGCAGTGCGCGCTACGGGTTTTGTTTTCCGCGCTGGCGTTTTTTGACGCAGCGTATCGGCGATAATCCGGCCTTGATGGAAAGCTATGGCTTGATGCGGCTTGAGCGCGCAACGGACGTGCGCGCCCCCGATTTGCCGCGCCATGACCCAGCGCGGGATTTGTTTGGTATGGGGTTTTTATATGAAGACGCCGCATGGACGGTCGAATACCGGCGCGCCTACGTTCTTTGTGCGCGGCGCGGTGCAGCGGGCGCGGCGCTGGTGATACGCAACAGTTCGTATTTCTTTGGCCGCGACAGGCTGGCGTATCCGCTTTATGTGGCGTGGGGGGGTGTGTCGCCGCAAGACCTACGCGCGCTGGATGAAGACAGTTTTGCGATAGGCGGCATTTTCACGCCGTGGCCGGCGGCGATGGCGCAGCGCCCCGACATCGCGGAGGCGGATAAAAATCAGCGCCTTTCTCTTCTGCTGGATCGGCTGGATGCGGAAGAACATGCGCGCGCGCACTGGATGGCCCATGACGGCGCCGTGCAGGTGAAGGCGTTTATCGCGGCGGCGGCGCCGTTTTATATGGGGCTGAATGCCGCGGGCGCTCCGCCGTGGTTTCCATCACAGGTCGCGCCCGCCAGCGCAGAGCATTTCGACAGGTTATGCGGCGCGCTGGAAAGCGCGGAGAACGCGGCACAGGCCATCACGCTTTTTTCAGGCCCCGCGGGTGACTACCCGACGCCGCCGCAAGGCAGGCGGGGTGAATAGCTCGGGGTTAACATAATAAAAAAAGGGAGAGCCAAAGACCCAAGCGGCGCAGATAAGGTTTTTATCTGAAGAAGGGGGTTGTCACTGGCAGCGGCGGAGAGGATTGAACTCCCGACCTTCGGTTCACAAAGCGGCGCACCGTTCGTAATCGTTGCCGTTCGGGATCGTCAGCGATTAATGATCTTACATACCGCTCGGAAAATAAGCCTCCCGCAAGGGACGTTTCGCGGCTGAGGGGGGCGTGGGCTTCGGTGTTTTTAAGTGACCTAAGGACGTCTGAACCCCCAGGGGCGTGCTTTTTGAGCCGCCCTTGACTCTGGCGGATGATCCGGCCTAAACATTAGGGCATGAGACTTTTTCTTGCGGTTATGATTTTGCTCGCGTCCTTGACCTATACCTTGACGGTACAGGCGGCGGATGCTTGCCCGCCGCATACGTGCGCGATGATGCAGGACGGGAGCGATTGTGATGACGGCGGCCAGCCTTGCGCTGCCAAGGGTTGCGCCGACTGCCTGCATCACTGTCACAGCTCCTTCCCCGTTATCGGCGGGAAGCTGCCCGCCCTGTCGTTTATAAGCGGCAAAGGTGCATTTTCCGCCCCTGCGGATGATTTTACGCCGGAGGGCATATCCTCCGGCTCTCTCAAGCCTCCTCGAACCGTATAACTTTTCCAAGAGCCGCCTTGCGGCTGTATCTGCCTGTTTGAAACGGGCGGATTGTCCCCATCTTGAAAGTGATACGGATACTCCATGCGAACCTATCTCCCTGTTCTGTGCGCGGGCCTTATTGCCTGTGCTTCTGTGGCTCACGCCCAATCTGCCGCGCCTCTCACGCTTGACGAGAGCCTCCAGCGCGTTCTGTTGTTTTCTCCCGCGCTGAAAGCGAAGGCGGAGAGCATCGGCGGCAGTCGTGGCGACCTCCAGCAAAGCGGCCTTATGCCCAACCCCGAGCTTTCTTTCGAGGCCGAAAACATCCTCGGTAACGGGTCGGCGCAGGGCGTAAAAGGCGCAGAAGTAACGCTGGGAGTCGCGCAGACCGTGGAGCTCGGCGGCAAGCGCGGGGCGCGGATCGCCGTTGCCAACAGGCAAGTGGATGCGGCGGCGCTTGAATATGCGGCTGTGGGGCTTGACCTTGTGCGCGACACCACCGTTGCATGGGCGGAGGCTGTTGCGGCGGACGAGGAACTGCGCTTGGCGCAGGAACAAAAAGACCTTGCCACCGAAGTATTGCAAAGCGTGACCCGCCGTGTGGCGGCGGCGGCTGAAAACGCCATCCAGAAAAGCAAGGCCGAGGTGGCGCTGGCCTCCGCCAAGGTCGAGCTTTCCAAGGCGGAGCGCAACAAGCTGGCTTCCTTAAAAGCCCTGTCCGGCTTGTGGGGAGATACCGCCCCCGCCGAAAGTATCGATGCAGGCGGCTTCTTTGCGGTTGAAGTCCCCGCAGAGAGCGCGACGCTGGATAACAACCCGAATCTGAAGCTTCTGGAGGCGGGCGTGGATGTGGCCCGCGCAAATCTGGAAGTGGAGCGCGCCAATGCTGTGCCGGACGTGACCTTCCAGGCCGGTCTGCGCGACAGCCGCGATGCGGATGAACAGTCATTCCTTGCAGGCGTTTCCATTCCCTTTCCAGCCTTCAACCGCAATCAGGGCGCGATCCTGAAGGCGGGGCATGAGGTGACACGGGCGGAGCAGGAAAAACACGCAACCGTCAATACGCTGGGGCTTGATTTGCTCAAGGCTAAAAACGCTTTGGAAACGGCCATGGCTGAAATCGACAGCTTTGACCGCGATATTCTTCCCGCGGCGGAAAAGGCGTTTGCGCAAGCCAGAAAAGGCTATCAGGCGGGGAAATTCCCCTATCTGGAAGTGCTGGATGCCCAGCGTACGCTTTTTGACGTCCGCGCACAACGCATCGCAGCCCTCAAAGAATACCATGTTGCCAAGGCTGACTTTGATCGCCTGACGGGCAAGCACCTCTCCCTCATCACCGTTTCCGGAGAAAAGAAATGAAAATCCCCTTTCAAAAATACACGTTGATGTGTGCTTTGGTATCCGCACTGGCGCTGGCCTATGCGATGCCCGTCCTTGCCTCCGGCGAACATGCTGAACACGCGCATGAAGACGGGGAGGAACACGCAGACGGACATACAGACGAGCATGCAGATGGGCATGGCCATACGGAAGAAAAACTGACCATCGACCCGCAGGTTGCCTCCGACATGAAGGTGGAAATCTCGGAAGCTTCTGCCGCCACGATCAATATCTCCATTCCCGTCACAGGCAGGGTCGCGCTCAACAGAAACGCGATTGCCGAGGTCCACGGCCGGTTTGAAGGGATCGTGAAGTCCGTTTCCAAGACCGAGGGCGAAACGGTCAATGCCGGTGACACGCTGGCGACGGTCGAGAGCAACGAAAGTTTGCAGGTTTATGCCGTGAAATCCCCCCTCAGCGGCATCATTCTTGAGCGCAACACAAACGTCGGCCACACGGCAGGCGCGGAGTCGATGTTCAAGATTGCCGATCTCTCGAAGCTCTGGGTCGAGTTCAACGTCTTTTCGCGGGACATTTCCAAGGTGGCGGCCGGACAAAAAATCCGCGTCACCCTTGTGGGCAATCATATGACGGCGGAAACGGCGATTGCCTCCATTCTGCCCGTGGCCGACAGCGCAAGCCAGACGGTTATTGCCCGCGCCGTGCTTGATAACGCTGACGGGAAATGGCGGGCGGGAATGTCCGTGCATGGCGAAATTCTGACCGATGAAAAAGCCGTGCCTGTCGCCGTGACGGTGGGAGCGTTGCAACGCTACGAGGGCAACACGGTTGTCTTTGTGCAAGAAGAAGACGGCTTCGAGCCGCGCCCCGTCAAGCTGGGCTTGCAGGACGCCACCCATGCCGAAGTGCTGGAAGGCCTGTCTGCCGGTGAAAAATACGTTTCCTCCAACAGTTTCGTCCTGAAAGCCCATGCGGGCAAAGCGGGCGCGGAACACGCGCACTAAGGAAAAATCCATGTTTGAAGGTATTATCGCTTTTTCCCTGCGCCATCGCTTTTTGGTCGCGCTTCTGACGGCGGCGATTGCGGCGGTCGGCATTTTCAACCTGAAAAGCCTCCCCATCGACGCCGTTCCCGACATCACGAACAAACAGGTGCAGATCAATACGGTGGCGCCGGCCTTCTCGCCGTTGGAAGTCGAAAAACAGGTGACGTTCCCGATTGAAACGGCGCTGTCCGGCATCCCCGGACTTGAAAGCACACGTTCCATCTCGCGCAACGGCTTTTCGCAGATCACCGCCGTTTTCAAGGATAACGTGGATATTTACTTCGCCCGCCAGCAGGTCGGTGAACGCATCGCGGAGGCGAAAGAAAGCCTCCCCGACGGGGTCGAACCTGCGATGGGTGCGATTACGACGGGTCTTGGCGAAATCTACATGTGGACGGTTGAATTTGACCATGCTGCCGGAAAAGACGGCGAAGCCGGGTTGCAAAGCGACGGCAGCTACATCACGCCCGAAGGGGTGAGGCTGGTCAAGGATTATGAACGTGCGTCATACCTGCGCACCGTACAGGACTGGATCATTCGCCCGCAGTTGAAATCCGTCCCGGGCGTGGCGGGCGTGGATGCCATCGGCGGCTATGTCGTGCAATATCATGTCAGGCCTTATCCTGAAAAACTCGTCGCCTTCGGTCTTGGTTTCGCCGACGTGATCGAGGTGCTGGAGAAAAACAATGCCAGCATCGGTGCGGGATATATTGAGAACAACGGCGAAGCCTATGTCGTGCGTTCGGACGGGCGTATTGAAAATGCTGATCAAATCGGCGATATCGTTGTGGCTTCACGCAAGGGAACGCCCGTTTACCTCAAAGACATCGCCGACATCGGCTTTGGCAAAGAGCTTCGGACAGGGGCTGCCAGCGAAAACGGGCAGGAAGTCGTGGTCGGCACGGCCTTGATGCTGATCGGCGAAAACAGCCGTACCGTTGCCGCCGCGGTAGACGCGAAACTGGCAGAGATCAAAAAATCCCTCCCCGCAGGGATCAACGCCAAGCCCGTCCTGAACCGGACAAAGCTGGTGGATGCGACGATCTCGACCGTGCAAAAGAACCTCACCGAAGGTGCTCTTTTGGTAATCGCCGTCCTGTTCTGGATGCTGGGAAACATCCGCGCCGCCCTGATCACGGCGCTGGTCATTCCTGTCTCCATGCTTATGACGGCGATTGGCATGGTGCGCGGCGGCATCAGTGGAAACCTGATGAGTTTGGGGGCGCTCGACTTCGGCCTGATCGTGGATGGCTCGATTATTCTGACCGAAAACTGCCTGAAACGCCTTGCTGAAAAACAGCACGAGCTGCACCGGACGCTAAACCTGAAAGAGCGCCTCCACGAAGTCATGCAAGCCAGCCGCGAGATGATCCAGCCCATCGTTTTCGGGCAAGCAATCATTATCATGGTTTATATCCCCATGCTGACGTTTACAGGGATCGAAGGAAAAATGTTCGAACCGATGGCGATCACGGTGATTTTCGCCCTTGTCTCGGCGCTCTTGCTCTCGCTGACCTTCGTGCCCGCGATGATCGCCATTTTCGTCAAGGGTAAAGTATCCGAAAAGGAAAGCCGCATGATCGCGGGGGCTAGAAAAGCCTACGAACCCGCTCTCAAAACCGTCATGCGCCATCCGTTGAAAACGTCGGGAATGGCTTTTGGTCTCTTTGCGGTTGTCGGGTGGTCGGCGACATTCTTGGGCACGGAGTTCATCCCGACGCTGGATGAAAAAGACATCGCCATGCACGCCATGCGTATCCCCAGCACATCGCTGTCGCAATCACAGGCCATGCAGTTCGAGGTGGAAAAGGCGATCAGCAAAAATCCCGAAGTTGCCTTTGTCTTCTCCAAGACAGGCACGGCGGAAATGGCGGCTGACCCCATGCCGCCCAACGTCTCGGATACCTTCATCATCCTGAAGGATAAATCCGAATGGCCGGACAAATCCCTCACGAAAGCCGGCCTTATCAAACGACTTGAGGAGTCCGTTGAAAAAGTGCCCGGCAACAACTATGAATTCACCCAGCCGATCCAGATGCGTTTTAACGAGCTTATTTCCGGTGTCCGCAGCGACGTGGCCGTTAAAATATATGGCGACGATTACGCCGTCATGGAAAAAACGGCGGGCGAGATCATGGAAGTGTTGCAATCCACGCCAGGTTCGACGGACGTGAAGGCGGAGCAAACTTCCGGCCTTCCCATGCTTGAAATCAAGCTGGACAAGCCCGCGATTGCCAGATACGGCCTGAACGTCAGCGACGTGCTGGACGTGATCTCCATCGCCGTCGGCGGGCGCGAGGCGGGCTTGGTGTTCGAGGGCGACAGGCGGTTCGACATTATCGTCCGCCTTCCCGACGACCTGCGCGACCAAATCAGGACGCTTGGAAACCTGCCCGTGCTGATGCACACGCAAGAAGAGAGCCAGTCGTCATACATCCCCTTGCGCGAACTGGCCACGTTCGAACTGATCGATGGTCCGAACCAGATCAGCCGCGAGAACGGAAAGCGCCGCCTGGTCATTCAAGCCAACGTGCGCGGGCGCGACATCGGCAGTTTCGTGGCGGATGCCCAGGCCGCGATGGATGCCAAAGTCAAAATTCCTGCCGGATACTGGCTGGAATGGGGTGGGCAGTTCGAAAATCTGAAAGCGGCTTCCGGGCGGCTGATGGTCGTCGTTCCGGCTTGCTTCTTTGCCATCTTCCTTTTGCTGTTCATGGCTTTGAACTCGGTCAAACACGCCATCCTCGTGTTCAGCGGCATCCCGCTGGCCTTGATCGGCGGGGTTTTGACGCTGTGGCTGTTCCATCTGCCGTTTTCAATCTCGGCGGCGGTCGGCTTTATCGCCCTCTCCGGCATTTCCGTTCTGAACGGTCTTGTGATGGTGACGGCGATCAACCAGCACATTCAGGCGGGAAAAGAGGTGGCCGATGCCGTATTGCGCGGCGCGTCCGAAAAACTGCGCCCGATGTTGATGGCAACAATCGTCCCCTCGCTCGGCTATGTCCCGATGGCTGTGGCGACGGGGGCTGGCGCGGAGGTGCAAAAGCCGCTGGCTCTGGTTGTTATCGGCGGGCTTGTCGTTTCGACGGCTTTAACCTTATTTGTTCTTCCCGCGCTCTATAGCCGTTTTACGACAGTAAGGGAGATGACGGCGGAAGAGCCTTTGTAATCGGCGAGGGGTTCTGTTCGACGTTTTCCGAAAAGGAGCGTAGCGACAGCCGGTACAAGCGCATCCTTTGGGGCGCTGGCGACAGCGGCGGGCGCGGGGTTGCGCGCGATTGCATGGGGCGGCTTGTCCGGCTTTGACGGCGCAAGATAACGGGCATAAGAGAGGCGGCTTATTTCCGGCTACTTCCACAATCGCTGCCGGTGAGCCGGATGTTTTGAAAGCTACGGTCCTATGGGGATAAAATCAAAGAGGGCTATACAGCTAAGTCTTTGATTTAAATGGTGCCGGCGGAGAGGATTGAACTCCCGACCTTCGGTTTACAAAACCGCTGCACTACCGCTGTGCTACGCCGGCGCGGCGCGAATTTACCGAATATTGAAAAAGCGCGCTTTCGCCACCATAACTATATAGTCATTCAATTTTTTTCAACCAAAAACATATAATCTGAAAGACGGCGTGCAATCCTGCTGAAAAGGATAGGATTTTTCACCGCAGATGCCTAATATAGTGACCGGGTTGACGGGATAGGGAGAGTTAGACGCGTGTCCCAGCAAAAAAGTCCGCATGAAGACTTTCTGATGACGTTCTTTGCCGTGTTCGTCATTGGCGGTATTTTGTTCATTATCTGGTATCTGTTTCAGGTCGAATTGAAAAGCGCCCTACGCTGGATACGCTATGCGCAGCTGAACCTCGTGTCCCTGATTTATGGTGACGAGGCCGGCATGACGCGGAGATTCGGCTCGACCGCCAAAGTGGGCATCTGGCGCAAGTGGCTGCCCAAGGCCAATCCCGACACCCAAATCGATTTTGAATCGATCAAGGTCATGACGGCGCTGGCGGTGGTGCCGCTGCGTTATTTCATCATCGGCGTGCTCGGCATTTTGTCGCTGATCGTCATGTTCAAGGGACCGGGCACCTATTACCGCCGCCGCATGGGGCTTGAGGCGCTGATGGCCGAACAGGCGAAATCCTTCCCGACCATCGCGCCGTTTTTGAAGTTCGATCCGCGCAAGCTGCCCTTCCGTGCGCCCGGCCAACCTGTGCCATCCCAGCTGCCGATGTTTTCCGAGGCGCTGACGCCCGAAGAGTGGATGGCGTATCACGAAGTTTCCTTCAACGGCGGCAAGCTCGATACCGGCCGTGCCTATCAGGCGCTCGCGCTGCAGCTGGGTAAACGTTGGCAGGGGCCGCTCAAGCTTCCTGTTCACATGCAGGGGCTTTATGCGGCTTTCGCGCTTAAACACGTGCGTAAACGCAAGCAGTGCGATGATTTGCTCAATGCGCTGGCCCTGTCGTGGAGCGCGGATAACGGCTTCAAGCCTTCGTCCAAGCTGGTCTCGGAAATCCGCAAGGTGATTAAAGATCCCAAGCTCGGCGGCGCGTTGCAAAAATATGCCGATCTGCACGCCTATGAAACCACGGCCCTTTTGCGCTGCCTGCAGCGCGCGCGCGAAGAGGGCGGCGTTCTGGCCCCGGCGCAGTTCGTCTGGCTGCGCGGCCACGACCGCACATTGTGGTACCCGCTGAATAACCTGGGCCGCAAGTCGTATCACGCCGAAGCCGCGGGCGCGCTGGTGCATTACACCAACGAACTGATCGCCGGCCAGCGTATCCCGACGCCGCGTTTCGACGAGGTTATCAAGGGTCTTGAGACGTATATGAAGAGCGGCATGGCGCGCTCTATCCCCGAGCTGGATAAAAAAGCCGGCGGCACCAACTACTGGAAGAAGAAATAAGAGAGGAATGACAGCATGAGCGCGAAGACATCCCCCATCGACGCCCGCGTAATCGATCAGGCATTGGTCGCGTCTTTCATGAATGCGGAACCGCCGAAGGTCTGGCGCGCCGATATGGCGAAGCTGACGACGGCCACGCTGGAGCTGCGCAGCGAAGCGGGGCGTTTCCGCCTTGTGATGATCGCGCAATCGGGCGAGGAAGATGTCGCCGTGTTCAACAGCAAAGAAGACGGCACCGCCGCGCTTCAGGCCGTGATGCATGCGATGCTGGCGCCGGCCGTGACGGTGGCGGGCGTTGCCGCGCCGGTGGCGACGGAGAAGAAAAAAGGCGGTTTCTTCCGCTCGCTGCTGCGTCTGCTGATGTGGCTTTTTGTGATTTTCGTTGCGGTCTTTATTCTGTTCGGGCTGACGCGCGGCCAGCAAATCGGCCAGCTGGGCACAATGATGAGCCGTGGCGACAACAACGTGATTCAAGAAGGCGCACCCGCCGCGGCGGACGAATTCTTCAGGTAATCGCTTTAACAGGGACGAACGGGCAAGGGAGCGCGGCAGAGCGTGGCAATTAAGTCCAAATACGAGTTTAAACATGAACAGATTCTCAGGGATGCCCGTCCCTGGTCTGTGCGCATGGCCGATAGCGCCAAAGATCCGTTCACGGCGATCATGGTCTACGGCATGGCGGCCGTCGCTATTTTCGTCGACCCGACCGTGGCGATGCTCGGCGACCTTATTCTCTTTCTGGGGCTGATGTATTTCTGGTGGCTGATGACGCGTCCCGTCCAGCTGCCGTTCAAGCTGCCCAAAAGCGCCAACCGCAAAGACCCCAACAACGTCCGCCCCGACGGCAGCAAGGGGATGGCGGACGGTATTCTTTATGTCGGTAACGACAAGGATACGGGCGAAGAAATCTGGTTCACCAACTCCGACGCCCGTACGCACTGCCTGTATCTGGGTACCACCGGTTCGGGTAAAACCTTCGGTCTGAAGTCCTATGCCTGCAACGCGTTTTGCTGGTCGTCGGGCTTCATCTACATCGACGGTAAAGCGGATACGGATTTGTGGTCGACGCTGTCGGCCATGGCCCGCCGTTTCGGCCGCGACGACGACCTGCTCATCATGAACTATATGACGGGTAACGCCGCCATGGGCGCGCGCGTACCGTCGAACACGCTGAACCCGTTTTCGTCGGGCTCCTCATCTTATCTTACCAACATGCTGGTAAGCCTGATGCCGGACTCCGAGGGCGACAACGCGATGTGGAAAGAACGTGCGGTCGCGCTCGTCTCCGCGCTGATGCCCTGTCTGGTTTTCAAACGCGAAACCCAGAACATCCCGCTGTCGATCGGCGTCATCCGCCAGTTCCTGACCTTCAAGGCGGTTATCAAACTGTCGCGCGATACCACCGTGCCCGAACATATCCGCGCGCCGGTCAAGGCATACCTGAACGAACTTCCCGGCTACGTCGATAACGTATTCGACGACAACGGCGATGAAAAACCGATGGGGCCCGACTCCGGTCAGGTCGATACCTCGGTGCCGCGCCAGCAGCACGGTTATTTGTCGATGCAGTTCACGCGCTCCATGCAGTCGCTGGGCGACGACTACGGCTTCATCTTCGATACGCAGGCCGCGGACGTCGACATGATGGACGTGGTGCTTCAGCGCCGCATCCTCGTGGTGCTCATCCCCGCGCTGGAAAAATCCAGCGACGAAACCGCCAACCTTGGTAAAATCATCGCCTCGACGCTGAAGGGGATGATGGGTGCGACCCTTGGTAACTCGGTCGAGGGTTCGACCGAAACCGCGATTGAAAACAAACCGACCAACTCCTCGACACCCTTTATCGCGATCTTTGACGAGGTCGGCTACTATACCTCTCAGGGTATGGCGGTTATGGCGGCGCAGGCCCGTTCTCTCGGTTTCTCGCTCGTCTTCGCCGGTCAGGATTTGCCCGCGCTGGAAAAACGCGTGAAAGAAGAAGCGCGCTCCATCACGGCGAACTGTAACATCAAACTGTTCGGCAAACTTGAAGACCCGACACAGACCAAAGACTTCTTTGAAAAAACCGTCGGTACCACGCTGGTGACCGAGGTATCGGGCTTCCAGCGCGGCGGCCCGCAGGGCAATGCCGGCAACAGCTATATGGACTCCTCGAACGCCAGCATCCAGAACCGCGCCCGCGCGTCGTATGACGGCCTGCGCGGCTTTACCGAGGGCCGCGCCGTCTGCGCCTTCGGTAAAAACGTGAACGAGATTCAGGTTTACAACTCCGACATCGGCCACGCCAAGGCGATGCGCGTACACCGTTTCCTGCCCATTCCGCCGCCGGCGGAAGAGGCGCTCGAAAACCTGCGTCTGGTCGATGGCATCCTGCGCCGTCTGCGCAACCCGAAATGGGATGCCGCCGCCGAACCGACGATGCCGAGCCGCGATATCGAAGCCATGGCCGCAGGCTTTGCGGAGGCCAAACAGGCCGGCGCATCCTTGATCGAATGCGGCGTCAATGCCGTCGCCGCGGTTGCCGAAGCGCACGAAACCATCAAACCCGCCGATGTGAAGCCCGAAGTCGACGATCTGCCGCCGATGATCGAACCCGATCCGGAAGGCGAACGTGTGGCTGCGCAGAAAGTCGCCGCGGCAACGCAAACCGGCCCGCTCAACTGGATGCAGGTTATCGGTGCAAGCGAAGATGATGCCCCCGCGATGCCCATGCGCCGCGACCCGCCTGTGAGCGAGAAAAAAGCCGTATCCTGGGCGGATGTTCTCGGCCCCGAGGCGACGCAGGCCGAAACAGAGGCCGCCGCCGCGCCCGCGCCGGCCGATACAACCAAGGCCGCCCCGTCGCTCTCCGCGCCGCTCAGCTGGGCGGAAGTCATTGGCGCTGTGCCGATCGAAACGCCGCGCGCGGCACCGCCTGTTCAAAAGCCGCCCGTGCAAACGCAGGCCGCGCAAACGCAAACTGTTCAGGCGCAGCCGCTGCCCGATACGCCTGCCGCGCCGGCAAGCCCGCTGACGCCGCCGTGGGAACAGCCTGCCGCTGCCGTGCCGCCGGTTGCGCCGCCGACGGCCGCACCTGCATCGACCCCGGCACAAAGAGAAGCCGAAGCCGCCAAGCGCATTGCCGAAAAAACCAACGGACGCGCCCCCATGACATGGGCGGATGTGATTGGCGCGGCCGAAAACATCATCAACGAAACCACCGAAGGGAAATAAGCTTATGGTGTTCCTGCGCACCCTCAGCAAAATCTTTGCCGTCTTGGCAACCGGCGTCTTTTTGTACGACCTTTGCTATTTCTGGTTTCTCAAAAATAAATTCAACATCCGCCCGCTGAAAGACCTCTGGACGGATATCGATGCGCCGTCCTACCAGAGTTTCGCCAAAACGATGAAATCCTTCATCGCGAACTGGGACAAGATTGCGGCCTATCCGGCGCCGGTTATTTTGCTTGCGGTGGCGGTGGCCTTTTATGTGCTCTTTAAAATCGTGCATGTCCTGCGCGGCGGGCGCGGCGGCGACGGATTTAACTATAAATCGGTCGATTGATATCGTTAATTGCCTGATATCAAACAAAACTATCCCTCTTTACATATACAGTCCGCCAGCCTAGCATAGGGGTACTCTGAACAACCCCGAAGGCTTTGCCATGGCAGTCATGCCCTGCGATTTCGATGCCGCATCCGCGCCGTTTATACGTGCGTGCGGCTGGGGCTGCGCATGAAACGGCTGTTTTCCGCGGTGGCGCGCAAACAGGCGCGCGAACAGCAAAAGCTGCTGGAGGGCTGGGAAAAAACAAATCCGCCGCGCGCGCTGCTGGAATACGCCGCGCAGGACAATCTTGAAAAAATCGATGCGCTGCTGGCCGCGGGCGTCGACCCGAATGCCGAAGTTCAAATCGACATCACCGTCGATACCATCATGGAAACGCCGCTGAGCGCCGCCGCATCTGCGGGCAAGCTGCGCGCGGCGCAGCGCCTGATTGCGGCGGGGGCGCGGGTCGATAAACCCGTCGATGATCATTATACCCCCTTGATGAAGGCCGCCGTCGAAGGCTGGCCCCTCATGGTTGAATATCTGGCGTCGCAGGGCGCGGATATTCATGTGCGCGAAGATATTTTCGGCCATACCCCGCTGCACAAAGCCGCGCGGCTGGGCCGTGCGGTGACGGTTGAAACGCTGCTCGCGCTCGGCGCTGAGCGCATGCGGCAGGATCATGCGGGCCGCATTGCCGAAGATACGATTTGCGAACAATACGGCGGCAGCGCCGCCGACAAGGATGAACTCAGCCGCGCCATCCGCAAGGCGTTTGACGAGGATACCGCGCGCAAGGCCGAAGCCGCCGCGCGTATCGAAGCCGCGCAGGCCGCACGGGCACGCGAAATGGCAGCGGCGGCCGAACTTCAGCGCGATATGCAGGTGCGCAGCGTCGCCACCATCCGCCAGCGGGGGCCGAAGCCATGACCTTCGCCGATGCACGCAAAGAAGCCGAACGCTGGGCGCAAATCGAAAAAGACGACCCCGATTTCGCGCTGCTGCATTACGCCGAAATCGGCCATGTGGTCAAAGTCAAAAAACTGCTCAACCGCGGCACCGATGCGAATGCGGTCCTGGAAATTGATACCGGTATCGAACGTGTGAAGGATACGCCGCTGTATGCCAGCGCGGGCGCGGGGCATCTGCCCGTGGCGCAGGCTTTGATGGCGGCGGGCGCCGATGTGGATATCGAGGCCGATGATGGCTGGCGTCCGGTGCATCATGCGACGCTGAACGGTCAAAGCGCGATGGTGTCTTTTCTTGCCGCCAGCGGTGCGGATATCAACCACCGCGAAGCGCTGGAGGGGCAAACGCCGCTGCATATCGCCTGCGCGCGCAGTGACGACAAAACCGTGGCAGCGCTGGTCAAGGCGGGGGCGCGGCGCGATATCCGCGATGATCTGGGGCGCGTGCCCGAAGATATCATCGGCGCAATTTCAGGCGCCACGCGCGATACGCAGGATAAAAAACGCAAAAACGGCAGCATACGCCAGATCTTCGCCGATGCCGCCGACGCCGATCGCGCCCGCGCGCAGGCGGCCGCGCAGGCGCTGATGACCCTGCAAAAAGACATCGACGTCGCAAAGCCGGTTACCGTGCGCCGACGCGCACCGAAATAGAATTTTCTTACTATTCAATGCAACAAAGTGTCGCGCCAGCGTCATTAGATTTCTTTTTAAAGCGGCGCGCTTTTTATCTTTGACAGTCCATGCCCGCTGATTGCAAAGTCTTTTCCCATATCCAATTTTACAATTCAAAGGAATATTCAAGATGTCACAACGTCTCCCGGGCCCGCTTGTTGCTGTTTTTGCTGCTGCCGCAATCGGCGCGACGGCGCTTAATGTTTTGGGGCTGTCCGATGCGGAAACCGCCGCAAAGGCGCTGGAAGCGCAAGGCTGGCAGGCCGTGGAACATAAGGGTAAAGAGTCGTTTGCCTGCGGCAATGGCGACATTTATCGCGATAAATTTCTTGCGAAAAACCCGCAAGGCAAGGAAGTCGAAGTCATTGTTTGCCGTGGCGCTTTTGTTAAAGGCGCAACGCTGCGTACGCCTTGATAGATTAAACGTTTCAAAAAGACACCTTGCATGCGCCGCATGCCAGAAGTGATTTCTGGCGGCGGTTTCTGCCTGATCTGCTTTTTACGCGCTATTCAGCCCGCCGCGCGGCAGGGATAAATCAAATGGTTCTTTGTGTGAGGCGGCGGATATTTACGCGGGGCTTGCCGGAGCGCGGCGGCGGATTGCGCCGAGTTTGGGAATGGCGACTTCTTCGCGCTCGCGTTTCTCGCGCGTTTCCTGCCGCGCCAGAATCTCTTTCATTTCGTCTTCGTTCGGCGTGCGGCCATATATGAAATAGGCGGTATTCGCGCCTGTGGCGTCTTCAATGGCGGGGCCGTCGTCGCGGTGCAGCTTCCCGTCCTGTACCCAGTGTTTGGTGCCGTTCGGAAAACGGCGGGCATAACCGCCGACGCGGTGCGTGACGCCGCGTTCGCAATATTCTTCGTGCCCGTCGGGGCTGGAGGAGGCAGGGCCGCCGATGCGGTGGCGCAGGCCGTATTCGTACCATTGTTCCGCGCCGTTCGCGCCGAGGATGGCGGGTTTGCCAATCGCATGATATTTGCCATCAAGGCGCGAGACATAGCCGCCGCCCGGCAGGTATTCGACCTTCACCGCTTCGGCGTTCGGCTTGAAATTCAGGCTGATTTTTTTGCGCTCTGTCATGATGCAAGAGTATACCCGTTTATGGCAACCGCCGCCAGCGGCGGCTGGATTGTCCATGAAAACCAGTCCGTTACGCCTATCCCTCGCTGGCTTTGGCCAGACGGTGCAGGTGCGACAGCTCGTCAACCGTGCGGGCGATCAGCGTGATATCCTCCGCGCGTGACAGGCGGTGGTCGCCATCCTCCACCCACAAAATGCGCGCATCGGGGCAGACCAGCTGGCGCAGAATATGTTCGCTTTTGCGCCACGGCACGTCGGGGTCCTGCTTGCCATGGATCAGGCGCACGGGGAAGGGCAGGTCGATCTTGTCTTTGAGCAGCAAATGGTTGCGCCCGTCGGCAAACAGCGCGGCGGTCAGCGGATACGGCTCGCCATAGGCGCTCGGCATATAAATGACGCCCTTGCTGGCCAGATGATGGCGTTCTTCCTCGCCAAACTCATGCAGGTAAACGTCTTCGGTGAAATCCGGCGCGGGGGCAAGGCCGATGAGCCCCGCCATGCGGCTTTTGCGCGCCCGCGCGAGCAGGAGCGCAATCCACCCGCCCATCGACGAGCCGACCACAATCTGCGGCCCCGCCGTCAGCGTGTCGAAAACATCCAGCGCGTCCTGAAACCAGCTGCCGATGGTGCCGTCTTCGAATTTTCCGCTGCTCTGGCCGTGGCCGGTGTAATCGAAACGCACAAACGACTGTTCATGCGCGCGGCAATGCGCCTCCAGACAGGTCGCCTTGGTGCCCGTCATGTCGGAGCGGAAGCCGCCGCAGAAAATCACCCCGGGCAGCGTTTTCGATGCGCCTTCGAAACGGTGATAGGCAAGGCGCACATGCGCGCGCGGCGTCAGGAACTGGGGGGCGGCTTCGGTCATGATGTCGTCCTTTGTTTTTTGCGGCCCTTATTGTACCCGCCGCGGCGCGCGAAAAAAAGCCCGGCTTTTAAGAGCCGGGCTTCAAGTTCTCAAGGTGCCGTCATAGTACCGAGGTGTGCAGTAATCTTCAGGAAACCGAAGACGAGGAAAATATCAGATGACTTCCAGCATTTTCGCGACCAGCGGATGGCGCACGATATCTTTGTCGCGCAGCTGCTGTACGGCGATGCCTTCGACCTTGGCGAGTTTTTGCGCCATGTCCTTGAGGCCCGAGATGCCGTCGAGAAGGTCGGACTGGTCCGGATCGCCCGTGATGACCATGGTGGCGTTCCAGCCGAGGCGGCTGACAATCATTTTAATCTGGCTGTAGGTGCAGTTCTGCGCCTCGTCAATCACCACGAAGGCGTTATTGAGCGTGCGCCCGCGCATATAGCCGATGGGGGCGATTTCAATTTCCCCGCTGTCCAGATGCTGTTTCAGGCGTTTGATGCCCATGCGGTCGTTGAGCGCGTCGTAGAGCGGGCGCAGATACGGCGCCATCTTGTCCTGCAAATCGCCGGGCAGATAGCCGATTTTCTCGCCCGCTTCGACGGCGGGGCGCGAGAGGATGATGCGGTCGACCTTGCCGTTGGTGAAGGCCTCTACCGCGGCCGCGATGGCAAGGTAGGTCTTGCCCGAACCCGCAGGGCCCATGGCGAGGACGAGGTTATGCGTGTTAATCGCCTCCATCAGCGCTTTTTGGCCTTCGCTGCGGGGCTGGACGTTTTTCACGTAGTGCTGGTTGGTATCAGGCTGAAACTTTTCAAGAGGGTCCCAGCCGCCGCCGGTGAAGATATTGCGCACGTTTTCTTCTTTGGGTGCGCGGTGCGATTTGTAGGCAGCGACTTTCGATTTTTTCCCCATGCGTCAGCTTCTCCCCTGGTTGCTGTGGCGTTCCGGCCGGTGGTAGTGAATGGAAAATCGCTGCGCCTGCTCCGGGCACAAAAAAACCTCCCATGGGGAGGCGGCATAACTTTTCACGAGGCGGGTAGCAGGACTGGCGATAACCAGTTTGGCGAGTTGATCCGCGCCGAAGGCGGCGGGTAGAACACTCAGTCTGATGAGATCCATGCAGACACTCCCGTTAAGAAACCCTTAACAAGAATGTACGACAAAGTGATTCGCTTGTCATCAAAATTTTGTAGGTCGCCGAAAATTTCTGCGCATATGTGGTGTGACGGCGGTGTTATGAAACGCGCGGCGCGCGTGCTTACGGTTCGGGCATCGTGTGTTGAAGCGCAGGCGCGGCGGCTTTTTTCACGGCGTCTGTTGCGTAATCTTCGATGTATTTTTTCAGCTGCACACTGGGTGTGATGCGATGTATCAGCATGGATGTCAGCGGCGCGTCTTTGTGATTGACGGCGGCTTTCACCATGTCTTCATCCGGCGTGACGCCGGCCTTCAGACATTTATCGGCGAGATGATGATCGCGAAATCCCACCGATGCATGCAGCATTTCGCGCGTGAACTTCGCGCCCTGCGCGGCGAGGTGGTCGATGGTCTCCGGCTCGCGCCTGTAGAAGGCCTGCGCCATTTCTTCGGTCAGCTGTGCGGTGCGTATTTGCGCGGCGCTATGATTGAAAGCGCCCTGAAACGTCGTGGCATCGTTGAAAAAAAGCATCGTTTTCTCCGCGTGGGGCTGCCGTGCGGCTCAGCGCGGCAGGCGTGGGGTTAAAGGCTTTTTCGTCAGCTTTATTATTATACATAAAATTTAAAATCCGGTTAAACACGGGGCATGCCGCGCTTTTTATGCTCTGCTATGATGTCAAAAATACGCCGCAGCAAAGGGCCGCATCCCATGACCATCCGCCTGTTCCTGACCGTTTCCATTCTGACAGCCGCCGTTGGCGCCTTTCTTTGCGCGGCGGTGCCGCAGGCCGCCAGCGCAGGCACGCTGCCGCGCGCGCAGGAGAAAAAAGAGCCCGATGCAAAGGCGCTGCGCCAGACCGCCGTGCTGCGTCTTTTGGAGCTGATGCAGGCCGAATTGCAGGGCACGCCGGAGCAGCAAACCGCCGCCGCCGGGCGTGCGGTCGCGGCCTATGATGATTTGATCGGGCTTTTGCCCGATGACCTCGATGCGATCAACACGCGCGGCATTGTGAAAGAAAAAAAAGAAACCGGCAGCGGCGCGGCGGATTTTAACGCCGTGATTGAAAAAGCAAACGCCCGCATCAAAGCCGCCGCCGAAGATGCCGACGCGTATCACGCGCGCGCGGGTGCTTACCGCGGGCTCAAACAGTTTGACCTTGCGCGCAAGGATTATCAGGACGCCATCCGCCTCAAGCCCGACAACCGCAAATGGGCGCTTGATTTGCGCGCGATGGAGATTGAGGCGCCGGATGCGTCCGCTGACAAAGCGGGAAATGACAGCCAGTAAGAGGCTTTGTTCAGAGGGTTATTTCAGTTCGGATAAATGCGCGATGCGGCGCACTTTCTTGCCTTCTTTTTTCAGGCTGTTCAACAGCGGATCGAAACCGGTGTCCTTGCTGAGAATGACGCATTCGCTATCGGGCTCTTTGCTTAAAATCAGCGCAAGTTCATAGGCGATGAAAAAATCGAGTGCGTTTTTGCCGTGGCCGTCCACATGCCGCCATTCAAGACGGCTGCCCAGCGGCTGAAGTTTCTCAACCGTGGAGAGCGGGATTTTGTTCTGGTTCGTGCCGGTGAAAATGCAAATGTGAAAGCTGCCGTCTGCTTTCCAGACTTCGGCATCTGCGACATTTTCGTAGTCGATGAATAAAAAGCGTTTGGGCTTTTTTGCGGGGGCGGTGGCCTTGCTGGTGCCCGCCATGCCGCTTAGAAACTATCCGACAGATAGCAGGGCGTGCAGCGTACCGGCTGCTGGTTTTCGAATTCGACCAGCATGATGACGCCGCGCTGGCGGGCGGTGTCGAGGATATTGGGGCTGACGCCTTCGAAAATCGCGTGATGGGATTCGGTGCCGGCGACGATGCGGTCATCGCGGATGGCGAACCAGAAGGGCCCTTCCTCCGGATTGCCGTCGAGTGTCGGGTGTTTGTAGAAGAAAAAGGCGAGCGCATCGCGTTCGTTCTTGAAGACTTCATATTCCGGCACAACCGGATTCATCCCCTCGGCCATGGCGAGGCTCCCCCTTCATCAAAAACCGCGCCCATCCCCCCGGATCGGCGCGGCGTGCTTGCGTTACCTCGGCTCGAACTGGTCGCCGGCGGCGGTGCCTTTGGGGCGTGCCTCGACGGCGGGTGCGGATTCAAGCGTGTGGTTGAGCACCATCGCAGGGGCCTGCGCGATATAGGCGCCCAGAATTTCGCGGGCGTCATCTTCGCTACGGCGGCCAACGGCGGTGCTTTTCAACAGGCTGGACATGCGTAATCGCTCCTTACCTTTGATATCTCTATTATAACCTACATTGATATTTAACGCCAAGTATAGTTAATTTTCAGTTTACATAGAAATATCAGATGCATGCACGGCAATTTCCGCCACTTTTCGGGGCGGATTGCGGATGCCTGTTGCAGGGCTCGCGGCGAGAAAAATTCAGGGCTGGCGCGGGGTGCGGGGCGAGGCAGCGGCGGGGCGGGGGTCGCTTTTTTCTTCAGGGCTGCCCGCCTGCCATTTGGTGATTTCGTGCTGAAGGGCTTCGCACTCCAGACATTTTTGCAAATAACGCAGACGCAGTTTGAACACGCCGTCGTTGTCGCCCGCGCTGTAGCGGCTGAAATCCATGCCGTGGGCGGAGAGCAGACGGAAAGCATCCATGCGTTCTTCCTGCACCACGGTGCGAGCGGTGCCCATGCCGATATTTTGCGGCTTGGCCCCGTGGGCCAGCAGCGTACCCGCCACGCGGATCTGCTGACGCGATACGGCGCGTTCGAGCGCATGGTCAAGAACGCCCTGCGGCAAATCGATATCGCCGGACAGCAGACGGGCAAGGGCGTCGACATTCCCCGCATCCGCCGCGGCGCGGATATCGCGGCGCAGCTGCGTGACGGGGTTGTTTTTATCCAGCCAGCCGAACATCAGTTTTGCCCCCGTCGTTGCAGGCCGCTGCGCTGCGGCGTTTTGGTTTTTTTGTCGATGGGTTTGGGCGCGTCAATCTCGCGCAGGGTCTTCTCCAGCGCGTCCATGCGGCGGCCAAGATCGTATTGCGCGTGCCGTATTTCGCGCAGCAGATTCATCTGCTCCATCGGCAAGGTGCTTTCGGTGAAGGTTTTTTGAAATTCCTCTAGCCGTGCGATTTCGCGGTGCAGTTCCACTTCGCGCTTTTTTCCCTCTTCGGTGATGGGCGTGCGAAAGGATAAAATCATGCCGCTTTCGGTGCGGCGGGGAATGGCTTCGTTTTCCTGCCGCGCCTGCTGCAGCGCATAGCCAAGGTCGCCGCCCGCGAGCAGCAGCGTTTTCGCCAGCAGATATTTGTTTTGCTGCGCGCACAGCCGGATGGGTTTGCCGTTGTCGGCATCCGGCTGCGCGCCTGCAAGCAGCGCTTCCTCCAGCGCATGCTGGTCATTGGCTGTGATGGCGGCGTACATACCCTCGTTCAGGCGCAGGGTTTGCGCCTTGTCGGGGCGGGGCCTTGCGCGGGCGATGTCGTTGAAGAAGGGCGTCATGGCGATAGGCGTGTCCTTCTGGCGCTAGGGCTGCTTGGGCGCGGGGGCGGCGCCGCGCAGCGAGGCGGGCACATGCAGCGCGCCTTTTTCTATCGGCTTGCCGTCGCGCAGTTCGGTGATTTGCTGTTTCAGCGCTTCGATTTCTTCAAGGATGCGCTGCTGGTTTTTCAGCGTTTCGGCGGGCGCGATATGCGCGGTAAAATTTTGCTGGAACTGCTGCAATGTCGCTATCGTGCGGCCAAGCTGACCGTAGCGTGCTTCGTCTGCGGGGTTTTGGAAACGGGTGATGAAATCTTCGTGATAATCATCCCAGTATGAACTTCTCTGGATGCTGCTCCGCTCGCGCTCGGCTTCCGCACTGGCATAGCCGATATCGGCACCGGCGAGCGCGAGTTCTTTCATGAACAGCATATTGCGCGCCTCGGCGGCGGCGCGCAGGTATTGGCCTTTGTTCGAGTTGATATCGCCGCGCACGGCGGGCAGGGCGGCGTAGAACGCGGCGTGGTCATCTTCGGCGATGGCGGCCAAGAGATGTTCTTGCGGTGTGCGTCCGCTGTGGCGCATATCTTCGGGCGGCCAGTCGAGCATGGCGGCGGGAATCTCCTGCGGAAAAATAATACCCGTTTTTACGACAATGGCCGTATTCTGTCAACTGAAATGCCTGCCGGATTTAACTTGCAGGATATTGATTTAAAAAGGTTTCCACGGTTTCGGCGCGGGGGCGGCGGAGGGCATGCCATGCCGGTGGATGGCGCGCAGGGTCTGCTGCAGGGTGCGGTCGATGCTTTTGTCGGCGCGCACGATATGCCAGCCCTCGCCCGTGCCGGGCTGCGATGGTTTGGCATTCAGCTGCCGGCGCAAAACCCCGACATGCGCGTCGGAGGGGTTGTTGCGGCGGTTGGCGATACGCTTGAACAGCTGCGCCGCGGGGATATCCAGATAGATGCCGATGAAACGGCAGCCCGCGTTCTCGGCGGCGGCTTTTTGTCCGCTGCGCGTCACCTCATCGCTGAAAAGCCCTGTCACAATCACGTTTTTGCCTTGTGACATCTGGCTGACGGCTTCGGCGCGGGCGTATTTGATAAAACGTTCGGTGAGGCTGGGCGTATAGACTTCATCCGGCAGCGGGGCCAGCGGATTGTGCCCCAGCATGCGTTTACGCAGCACGTCTGAATCCAGCACCACCGTATTGGGCAGGTGCCGCGACAGTACATAGGCGAGTGTCGTTTTGCCGCTGCCCGACAGACCGCCAATGGCGATCATGACCGGCGTATCGCTGGCGGCGGGGGGATGGGGCGCGGCGGGCGTATTCGGGGTCGTCACACGAAAATCCTGTTTTTGTTTTTGGCCGCGCACACCACGGCGGCGCGAAGAATATCGCATTTTTACATAAATGTGTCAAGAGGCTGTCCATAACGCATCACGCCGTCTGTGCGGGCGTGTTTTGTGGGTAAATTATTGAAATAATTTGTTTATCTGCCGCCTGGCTTGCGCGGCGGCTGGCCGGGTGGGGGCAGGCGGCGCGGCTGGGCCTTGCCGGTGAGGCCGTCATGCAGCGGCGGCGGCGCGGCCGTGCGCGGGCCAAAGGCGCGGGTATTCATGATTTCTTCGGCCGCCAGGATGAACAGGTCTTTTTCCGCGGCGATATCAATCTGGCCCAGCGGCTTTGCCTTCGCCGCGCCGTTTTGTTCGATATCGCTTTTGAGATAGAAATCGCCTGTGGTTTCATCCAGCACGAATTTGTCGCCGGGGGCGGTTTGCAACAGCGGCGCCATCTGCGCCATCAGCTCCGCCATGCGCGGCTGCGCCAGCACTTCGGGCAGGTTGCTGTCGATGGCGCCATTGGGCTTCACGTGCATTTTATAGGGAACGATATAGCGGCCATGACGCGTGGTCACGGTGCCGTCGTTGTTTTCCAGCGGATGTTTGCCGCTTACGATATTCCACAGCCTTTTCAGGCGCGAAGGTTTGTCCGTCATCACGGGCCGCCACAATGTTATCTGGATATCCCAAGGCTAGGGCGCGCACGGGGCGGAGTCAAACTCAAAGATGCGGAAAACGCTTGTTTGGCGCGGGTTTTTGCGCGTATGGGCATGCTGCATCGCAATAGGTGCGGAAGCTTTCGATCGCGGATTGCAAATCCGCCTGCAATGTTTTCATGCGCGGCAGACGGCGCAGGGTTTTTTCGTTCATGTAAAGCGCGCGGTTGATTTCAACCTGTATGCTATGGCGTCCCTGCGCGGGGTTGCCGTGGCGGCGCACAATCTCGGCGCCGCGGAAGCCTTGTATGTTCAGTCCGACCTTGTAGCCCTTGTCTTCCAAAAGCGCGCGCAGTTTGTGCAGGTAGTGGTCGTCCGCCGTCTCGCCGTCGCGTGTGCCCAGAATGATATCGTATTTATTCTTGCGCGTGCCGCGGTGTGTGGTCGATGGCATCGAATGTAAATTAAGATGCACGGCCTGTCCGTGCGCCTGCACCGTTTTATCCATCAGCGCCGCCAGCTGCGCGTGATAGGGCTTGTGATAGGCAGCGACGCGGTTGAAGGCTTCGCTAAGCTTCAGCGTGCGGCTGTAAACCGGCGTGCTGTGGCGCGGTGTCGAAGGACTGCGGATGAGTCCGCCTTCCTGCGGCGTGTAGTCGGGGTCTTCGCCGCGCGCCGCGGCGCGGGTCCATGGGCCGCTAACGCTGTCGGCGCGGTTGGTATCGACGTAGGAACGCGGCACGCGCGCCGTCAGCAGCGGCACGCCGAGCGCGGGCAAAAACGAAAACAGCCTGTCGACATGCGCATCTTCGGCCTGACGCAATTCGCGCAAGGGTACGGCATAATTGAAATCATCGGGGTATGTGCGCCCGCTGTGCGGGCTATCGGCGACAAGGCAGCTCGCGGGCGCGCCAGCGGCAGCGGCATAAAGCCGCGTGGCCGGCGGTGTGCGGCGCGTGCGCTCAGCCATTGCGGCGGATTACCCGGCCATCTTGGCGATGGTGTTCGTGGTGCTGAAACCGTCTTCCATATCGGCGCGCACGACCTGTCCGCCCCAGCTGGTGATGAGATCGTAGCCGACGACTTCTTCGAGCTTGTACTGACCGCCTTTGACGAGGAAATCGGGCTTCACGGCCTTCAGGGTTTCGATGGGGGTGTCTTCGTCGTAAACGATGACGGCATCGACCATTTCAAGCGCGGACAAAATCAGGCTGCGCGCGCGTTCGTCCTGCACGGGACGGGTCGGGCCTTTCAAACGCTTGACGGAGGCATCGCTGTTGATGGCGACAACCAGATAATCGCAGGTCGCCTTCGCCTGTGCGAGGGTCGACAGATGCCCCGGATGCAGCAGGTCAAAGCAGCCGTTGGTGAAACCGATTTTGCGGCCAAGGGCGCGCTGTTTGTCGGCGGCTTCCGTCAGCGCGGCGCGGTTCATGATTTTTGCGGTGATATCGTTTCCGGCGGCGGGGGACATCTGGCTGCTCCTGATAACGTCGATGATTTCTTCGGGGCGCGTGGTGGCGGTGCCGATTTTGCCGACGACGATGCCGGCGGCGATGTTGGAAATTTCAGCGGCGGCCAGCATCGGCACACCGGCCGCAAGGGCGGTGGCAAAAGCGGCAATCACGGTGTCGCCCGCGCCGGATACATCAAATACCTCGCGCACGTTGGCGGGGATATGCACGGGCGGATTGACCGCAGAAATCAGCGACATGCCGTCCTTGCTGCGCGTGGCCAGCACGGCGTCGATGCCGCACTCGATGATCAGTTTCATGGCGGCGGCGCGCACATCGTCGTCGCTGGCGGCTTTCATGCCGGTCGCGGTTTCAAGTTCCTTGCGGTTCGGCGTAATCACCGTCGCGCCGCGGTAGCGCGCGAAATTGGTGCCTTTGGGGTCGACCACGACAGGCTTGCCGTGTTTTTGCGCAATCGCGATGATGCCGGCAATCAGGCTGTCGGTCAGTACGCCTTTATTATAGTCAGACAGAATGACCACGCCGCAATCGGCCATGGCGGCTTCGGCCGCGGCCAGCAGTTCGGCTTCGACAGTCTTGGGGATAGCCTGCGCCTTTTCGCGGTCCACGCGCAGCATCTGCTGCCCGCCGCAAACAAAACGGCTTTTGACGGTGGTGAAACGGTCGCTGGCGGTGGCCAGCGCGGCCTTGACGCCGATTTGCGTCAGTTGCGCCGCAACCTCGCGCCCGTTGATATCATCGCCGGTCACCGCAAGCAGGGTGGTTTCGCCCGCGCCCAGCGCCGCGATATTCGCAACCACGTTGCCCGCGCCGCCCAGCATATGTTTTTCACGATCGACCAGAAAAACCGGAATCGGCGCTTCGGGCGAGATGCGCTCGACGCTGCCATAGACGAAACGGTCCATCATCACATCGCCGATGCACAGCACACGGGCGGTTTTGAACTGGGACAGGGCTTCGATAAGGTATTGATGTTCGGTCATATATTACGCCTTGCCGGGGTTGTGCCGGCTGCTGAGGGAACGCCTTATAATATTGTTGCCCGTTTTTAACATATTCCATAAGTGCTTTCAAGCCAAAATCTGGCCGTCGTTCACCAGTTGTTAACGGTTATGCATAATAATAGGGACTGTCATATTCGGGCAACAGCCGGGGTATCCGGCCATAAATAAGGGCAAGAGGCAAGCGAGATGTTGCAAAACACCCCGAACCAGCCAAGAAATACCGAAATTTCAGCCATTTGCGCTGGCCGCGCCCTTGCCGGCGACCGGGTGCCCAATACCCCGCACCGCCGCGGCTTTATCCGCCGCGTGGGCGGGTCGTTCCGCACCTACCGTCTGGGTGACCTGATGGTCGCCGCCGGTTTCCTGACCGAAGAACAACTGCAAAAGGCGCTGGCACTGCAAGCCACCCGCCGCCAGCCGCTCGGCCATATTCTGGTCGAAGAAGGCTATGTCAGCGCCGTCCAGCTCTACCGCAAACTGGCGGAGCAGTGGTGCATCAAAACGTCCGCGGCGGGCGTCGCCTTTATGCTGCAAGCCTTCACGCCCTCGACCGCGCGCGCCGATGATGGCGGTACGCATGTGCGTCTGGCAGCGGCGTTCTCGCCCGCGGCCTCGCAGCCGGCTCTCAAAAAACTCGACCGCCCGAAGCTGTTCGGCTCGATGGAAATTCGCTCCAACGATATTTCGTCTTTCACGAAATGGACGACGGTCATGGCGCGTTTCGAACAGCAAATGAAAACGGCCGGCGGAGATATGCAGATGCAGGCGTGGAAAACGCACCTGCAATCCCTTTCCGGCGCGACGGCGCGCGAAAAAGTCGCGGCGGTCAACAGCTACATCAACCAGATCAGCTATATCGAAGACATCAAAAACTACGGTAAGTCCGACCATTGGGCGACGCCTGTCGAATTCTTCCGCAAGGGCGGCGATTGCGAAGATTTCGCGATTGCGAAATACGCCTCCCTGCGCGCGCTGGGTTTTTCGACCGACCAGCTGCGCATCGCCATCGTGCAGGACAAGATCAAGAACATCGCCCATGCGCTGCTGATTGTATATACGGAGGAAGGGACCTTCGTGCTCGACAATCAGGATAAACGCCTGCGCCATGCCGCCGAGGTCACGCGCTATCAGCCCGTGTTCTCCATCAATGCGACCAACTGGTGGCTGCACCGCATGCCTGTGGGTGCGAACTCGTAATCTTTCACAGCTAGGCGCGCTTATTCGCCCTTCAGGCTGAACAGCAAAATGCCGTTGACGCTTTGCAGCTTTCCGCTGTCGCCGGGCTTTTGCGGTTTTTTGAAGGTGAGGGAAGACATGCGCAGCTCCGCCCGCAGCAGCTTGCCTTGCGCGCGGACGGTGGCTTGCGGTGCCTGTTCATCCGGCAGTTCGCGTACATTCAGGGCGACCAGTGCGGCGGCGGTTTTCTGGGTCGGCAGCACGGCGCTGTCGATGACCTCCTCGCCCGAAAGAATATCCATGCCCACATCCCCTTCGGGCGTCATGTAGAGTTTGTAGCTGTCAAAACGGGCATGGTCGTCAACGATGCTGCGCAGGGCGGCGGCGCGGTCTTCGGATATCCATCCCTGCTGCATGTAATCATAACCGTGAATACCGATCAGCTGCCCGCCGATGTTATGGGCGGCGATGCTGACGTAAACGCTGTCTTCTTCGCTGCGGCTCCAGCGCGACACATATTCCATGCCCCATGCGGCCATGATGTGTTCAGGCAGGCCATATTGACCGCCGCAGGGCTTGCGCGGTTCGCATATCAGCTGTTCTTCGATTTTCTTGGTAAGGCTTTTGCCGCTCATCGGGTCATGCTCGGCGATATCTTTCGCAACCGGCAATATCCATGCCGACAGGGTGTGCAGCTGGCGGCGGTCGCGGAAATATTCAAGGATAGAGCTGATGGCGCGGCGCTCGTTGAACGAAACGGTTTCCGGCGCCTTTTGCACTTTGCCGCCTTGAAGAACCCTGGCGGTTTGCAGACGTTCTTCCAGCTGTGCATACTGGCTTTTCAGCGAAACATGCGCCGCCGACCACGGGCCGAAGGCTGCCGCAAGGCACAGCGCCGCGAGCGCGAGCGGCACGTGTTTGATGTGGAATTTGGCCGAATAGAGGGTCTTGAACAGCGCCAGCGCCGCCAGCCAGACAAGACACAGGGCGATGGCGTAGCGCTGCTCCGTCACGCCGTAATCGTTGATGCGCGTCCAGATGCCGACAGCCAGCAGCAAAAGCGGCACCGGCAGCAGCGCATAAAACGCGCGCTCAAAAAACCGCAGCAGCCGCGTGCCCTGCGCGCGCATCGGATAGATGGCAAGGTGCGTGAGCACCCCGACGGCGCCAAAGCCCGTGACCATATAGGCCAGATTGCCGCGCGGCAATTCCCACTGCGCCACGATTTTCAGGCCATAGGCATAAAGAATACCCGTATAGGCCAGCATCATCGGCACCATCAGGTAATTCGCGATGAAAGAGATGGGCGCCGGGATGTCGCAGCTTTGCGTATCGGCTTCAAGATCGCGCGGCAGTCCGGCCAGCACATAAAGCGGGAAGAACAAACACCAGCCGAGCGCCCAGATATCGCCGTAAACCTTGTGGTTGATTTTAATTTCGAACAAATACCCGATGCTGGCCAGAATAGCCGATAGCCCGCCCGCGAGGATGAGCGTGGAGATGCCGCCAAAAATGACCGCAATCGCGCTTTTATACACAAAAGCCCAGACGGCATCGCCGCTGGCCGCGCGGCGCGCGAAAGGGGCCACCAGCAGGAAAAGCCCCAATGCCGCGCCGAGGAAGATATGCGCCGCCGTCATCTGCGCGGGCACAAAAAACACCGCGAATAACACGCAAAGCGCCAGAAAGGAAAACGCGCCCGATACGCTGCGGCGCGTGCCGTGCCCTTCGCCGTAGAGCGAGACGCCGAGCGCCAGCACAAACCCCGTCATGCAGAAACAAACCGCCCGCATCAATATTTCATTGCCAAACGGCAACAGGCTGTGAATTTCACCCACCACCAGCAAAGACAAAACCGCCGACAGCGCAGCCGCGCGCGGAAAGCGCTTCACCGCATCGGCCATGAACTGCGCCATGTAAAGAACGTTGAGGCGCTGGAGGAGGCTGGCGGTCATGGGCGTTCCTTCTATGTTTTGCGTTTGCGGACTTTATTCTGGAGTAGGTGCCAGACGGAAGCTGGAAATTTCAACGCCCGCCGGTTTTGTCAGGTCGCGGGCGCGCTGAACGGTAACAAATACGGTATATTTTTTTGTGAGTGTGCTGTTGTTATGTTTCGAGGAAATTGTGCTGATGATGGGCTGTTCGATCATCCACATGTAAAGGCCGTCCCTCACGCCGTTCTGGCGTATGACCGGCGCGCGCGCAGGGGTAGATGTGATGACCTCTTTGCTCTCGACGGTTTTTGCGCCAATATTTTCCGCTGCCAGTGCGTTGTGAAATTCCTGCCAACCTTCGGCGCTGAAGTGGATAGCGTTTTGACGCATACTTTCCATCCAGTCATTAAACCCAAAAGACATCGCGGAAGCGGAGGCCTGCGCTACCCAGGAAACCAGCGCCGAATCCATGAGGTAGCGTTCGTTCAGCGGCGTCAGGCGCATGATTTTGCCATCGACGGTGGTGGCGAAATAAACAGGTGCGCATTCCTTGGTGTTTGTCGCTGCGGTATAGGCGGGCACCGGCAGGGGGGCGTCTTTTTTCTGCGTCACCGTTGCCACAATCTTGTGTGCGGCAATAAAACAGCCCGCGCCCAGCGATGCCAGAATAAAGCCCGTGAAAATGCCGACGATAAAACCTTGTTTCATGAATATCTTCCTGGTTGAAAAAATATCTATAAAAAAATAGCGGGGCAGGCCGTGCTTATTCCACCCACGCAATGCGCAGGATATTCGTCGCGCCGGGGGTGCCGAAGGGTACGCCGGCGGTGATGACCACGCGCTGGCCCTTGGCGGCGATGTGCTGCTGCTGCGCCAGTGCCACGGCTTTTTTCACCATGTCGCCGAAATTGTCGACGTCTTCGGTTTGCACCGGATAGACGCCATAGGACAGCTGCATGCGGCGCGCGACGTGCAGGTTCGGCGTCAGGCTCATGATGGTCACGGTCGGGCGTTCGCGTGCGGTGCGCAGCGTCGTCGAGCCGGACGTTGTGTAATTCACAATCGCCGCCGCGCCGATGGTGGTCGCGACATCGGATGCGGCAGATGTAATCGCGTCCGATGGCGTGCTTTCGGGGTCGGGGTGTTCGGCGTCCATGATTTTGCGGTAAAGGTCGTCAACCTCCACGTCGGCGGCGATGCGGTCCATGATGGAAACGGCTTCGAGCGGGTAATCACCCGAAGCGGTTTCCGCCGACAGCATCACGGCATCGGCGCCGTCGTAAATGGCGGTCGCAACGTCCGATGCCTCCGCGCGCGTCGGGCGGGGGGAGGAGATCATGCTCTCCAGCATCTGGGTGGCGATGATGACGGGCTTACCCGCCTGACGGCAATGGCGCACGACGCGTTTTTGCACGCTCGGCACTTTTTCGGCGGGGATTTCAACGCCCAGATCGCCGCGCGCCAGCATCACGGCATCGGCGAGGTCGATGATGGGATCCAGCTGCGCGATGGCGGAGGGTTTTTCGAGCTTGACCATCACCTTCGCGCGGCCGTCGATCAGCTTGCGCGCTTCGGCCACGTCCTGCGGCGTTTGCACGAAAGACAGCGCAATCCACTCCACGCCCATCGCAATCGCGGCTTCGAGGTCGCGGCGGTCTTTGTCGGTCAGAACCGATACTTTCAACAGCACGTTGGGCAGGTTCACGCCCTTGCGGTCCGACAGCCGCTTGCCCGCGATCACTTCGGTTTCGACGAAGTCTTTGCCTTTTTTGACAACGTGCAAATGCACCTTGCCATCGTCGAGCAGCACGTCCGCGCCTTCGACCAGCACTTCGAGGATTTCGGGATGCGGCAGATACACGCGCTGCTGCGTGCCCGGCGTGGGGTCGCTATCCAGCGTGATGCGCATGCCTTTTTCAATATCGATGAAGCCGTCCTTGAACGTGCCGAGACGCAGCTTCGGTCCTTGCAGGTCGGCGAAAACGCCGATGGGGCGGCCGACGTCTTTTTCAACCGCGCGGATGATATCGAGACGCTTTTTGTGGTCTTCGTGCGTGCCGTGGCTGAAGTTCATGCGGAAAATATCCGCGCCGGCTTCGAACAGGGCGCGTACCATTTCCGGCGTCGATGACGCGGGGCCCAGCGTGGCGACGATTTTGGTCTTGCGGTTGCGTTTGAAATGCATGTTTTGATCCGGCGGCTGTAGGGTGAATCCTGCGTGCGGGTGAAACCCCTGAAACACGCGCCTATAGAAACATTTTTAGGCCCGCAGGCGCAACCGGTAATCGGGCGCGGCGGCCCCCACGTTTTGCCATAAGCGTGAATGATTTTGACAAGCCCGCCGCCGCGGTCTATGTAAGCCGCAGTAAGCCGCAAAGGACACCGCCATGCAGCATCTCTACCCCGTCACCATCCGCGAAACCCATATCGACAGCCTTGGCCATGTGAACAATGCCGTTTACCTGACGCTGTTCGAGGAGGCGCGCTGGGAGTGGATTACCGCCGGCGGCTACGGGCTTGAACAAATCCGCGAATATCGCCAAAGCCCGGTCATTCTGGACGTCACGGCGAAATTCCTGCGCGAAGTGCATTTGCGCGAACAGGTCACCATCGAAAGCCGCCTGATATCCTACGAAGGCAAAATCGCCAAGCTGGAGCAAGATATGGTTCGCATGGATGCGGACGGGCGCAGAACCGTCTGCTGCGCGGCGGTCTTTACCATGGGGTTTTTCGACCTCGATACCCGCAAGCTGATCGCCCCGACGCCGCTGTGGAAACGCGCGCTGTGCCTGCCGGAATAAAAACATTTTAATATCAATAGATTAGTGGCGCCGATTGCGGCGGGGTTGACGCCGTGCGGGCGCGCGGCTAGTCTGCCGCGCAGATTCTGAAAATGATTATTTTATATGCCCCGAGGCTCCGCGCTGGCCAAACCGCCGTGCCCATAAAAAGCAATATCCCGCGCCACAACCAGAAGAAACATCATGACCCTTTCGCCCCGCCCTGAAACAGTTGAAACGCAAAAGCCGCAAATCGATGCGGATGTGGTCATCATCGGGGGCGGGCCGGTCGGGCTCTGGACGGCGCTGCAGGTTAAGAAACGCGCGCCGCAGCTGCATGTGCGTGTCTATGAACGCTACAGCGAATACCAGCGCAGCCATATCCTGCGCCTCGAAAATTTTTCGATGAATGTGTATGCCAAAAAATCCGGCGATGAAGCCGAAGCGCAATTCCTGCGCGAGGTGCTGGGCGAAAAACTCGCCAATTCCTTCAAGGCGGCGGCGGGGACGGGCACTGTGTTCGTGCGCACCAACGACCTTGAACAGGCGCTGAAAGAACATGCCCGCGCGCTGGGCATCGAAACGGTTTTGCGCCGCATCGACAGCCCCGAAGAGGCCGTGCGCGACAACCCGCGCTGCAAAACCTTCATCGCCGCCGATGGCGCGCATAGCAAAATGCGCGCGGCGCTTTTGGGCGAAGACGCCGTGACGGATTATCCGATGCAATATGTGGTCGAGGTGAAATATCAGGCAGAGGGCCGCGCAGGTACTCTTGATTTCCTCGGCGACCAGTACAAGGCGAATAAACTTCTGTCGAATATGGTGTTCGAATATGTCGGCCGCGAGAAAGAGGGCAAAACGCCCGTTACGCTACGGTTTTTCGTCGATGCCGATACCTATGGCGCCATTCCGCAGGCGGGGTTCAAAGACCCGCTGACGGTGGGCGATGCGCGCCTGCCTGCGAACCTGCGTCAGGATATCAAAACCTATATGAACATCCGCGCCGAAAAAGCGGGGGAGGTCTATGCCGCAGGCTCCGCCAAGCTCAGCAAGCTCACCCTCTCCGTTTATTCCGCGAAAAAATTCGCGGTGGCGAAAGAGGGGCGCGGCTGGTTTATCGTCGGCGATGCCGCGATGGGCGTGCCGTATTTCCGCGCGCTGAATGCAGGCCTTATCATGGGCTCGCAGCTGGCCACCATCGTCACGCGCAAATATGCGTCGCCGTCGGTCAAGGCGGCGGCGTTCAACCTGCTGCGCCCGCTCGACAAGGCGTGGGAGTTTACGGGCGCGCATGGCAAGAACATGGCGCTCAAGGCCTATGACGCCTTTCGCGGCGCAAGCGCCGGCGTGCCGTGGGAAATGGTGAAATGGGACGATGCGGATGTCGCGCGTTTCAAAACGGCGCCGCATCCGGCCTTTGATACGCCCGCGGCGCCCGCGCCGTCGCCTGCCGCCACGCCGCGCCAGCCCCCCAAACCCTGATGTCCAGCGCATAAAAAACGCCGGTGCTGCCAAAGCAGACCGGCGTTTTGTGTGTGCCCTGCCGCCCGTGTGTTACGGAGTGGGGCGGCAGGACGCCTGCCGCCTGAAAGCCTATGCCAGAAGCATAACCTTCAGGCGGCGGGGGAAATATCAGCTATGGGCATCCAGACCGGGCGTGCGGCGGCGGCCCAGCGTTTCGCTGTGCACGTTCGGCGTCGGACGCTCCGGCGGGTGGCCGCCCGCATTCAGTGCGCGTTGGCCGCGGCTGTTGAGTTCCGCCTCCGACATACGCATGCGGATTTCTTCGATGCGCTCGCGGCGGTTGCCGTGCGGGTTGTGCGGCTGGTGGAAATGCGACGCCTCGTTCGCCAGCGCCGCCAGCACGAAGACCGATACCAGATTTTTGAAAGATATATCCGGCAGGCTGCGGCGGTTGCGGCCCGGGCGGGCGCTTGATGAGTTGAATGCTTGTTCTAGTTCAGGGCGCAATGAATCACGTTGCGCCTTATGGCGGAAGAAACCGCGCATGAGACACCTCTGTTTTTTGTTGTTTGTGAATATTGCGAAGTCAGGATTGAAGAGTTTGTAGTTCTTTAAAGCGGCTTCGACATCCACCAAGGTATCTTGTGCGGCGCACAAAAGTCAAGAACTTGTTGTTTTTAAATGATAAATAGGCATCATAGTACCCCACGCCGCAATCCTGCAGCATTTTTAAACGCACCGTGTGAAATTTAATTACGCCTGATTTTGCTGCCCGCGCCGCCGACTCGCCGCCGCGGCATGCGCGCAGGATACGGGCGCGGCGGGGTTGATTTTCTGCGGCCGATCGGGAATGATCCCTCTATGGCAAATAAACAAACCCCCTCCACGCCGTTCAACCCAGCAGCGCTGCCGCCCGATGCGGCGTTTTTCGACCGTATCCGCGCGGGCGATGTCGGGGCTGTCAAAAACGTGCTGCACACGCGCAAGGGCGCGGCGGGCTGGCAGCAAACATCGAACGGGCAAAGCGGCCTCCACGTCGCCGCCATGACGGGACACCGTAAAATCGCGGCGGAGCTGGTGAAAGCCGGCGCGGCAGTCGAGGCGCGCGATCATCTGGGCCGCACGCCGCTGGCGCAGGCGGCGCGCAGCGGCCAGCATAACCTTGTCGATTTCCTGCTGCTGCAAAAGGCCGATATCCACGCGCAGGATAAAAAAGGCAATACCCCGCTGCATCTGGCGGCGGAGGGCATCAGCGCCGATACCATTGTCATGCTCATCACCTGCGGCGCCGATGCGCAAAAGCGTAACCACGACGGCGCAACGCCCGCCGATGTGGCGATCGCAAACGGCAATCAGGCGCTCGCCAATGTGATCCGCAGCGAAGCGCGCAAACGCGCTGATGCGGACAGGCGCGGGGCCACCGCAGACCCTGCCACCGCTGCCGCGGCGCCTGAAGAATCCGCGTCGCCGGCGCACGAAACGGTGCGCGATATCGCGCCGCTCAAACCCGTCAATCCCCGCAAGCGCGCGCCGCGCTGATCGGCGGTGCGAAGCCTGTTTTGCGCGGCTTTGGACGTGTTAAGCGTTTTTTAAGGCGGCGCGGGTATTCTGAAAGCATCTCCGCTTTGAAACGTCGCTTCGGCATTTTTGTGCCGGAAATTTCAGTCGGAAATCTGTGGATAAGTCCCGCGAGGGCTTGAGATATGGGGTGAAAATTACCATATCTTTATAAACAAAAAACCTTTTTATCCCTTCTGCGTGTATGCGGGCGCAGCGGGCACAACTTATGTTTTTAGGCCGGAAATTTTTTTCGGCGGCATATGCGCGACATTTGTTCGGAATGGGCATGGGTCAAGATAAAAATGGCACAGGCGTGAAAATTTTTTGCTGCAGCGTTTCTGGACAGCCCCCCAAGATGTGGTATGCTTTCAACTGTCGGGCACAAGAGTTAGTGCTTATGGGGTCTAACCCCTTGTTTCCCGACAGGCTCTTGAAATCATCCACAGATTCACCTGGGCCCGAAGCGAAAAAACAAGAAAAATAATAATTATGTATTATGGGGAGACACAACCGATGTTCGATGTCGCACAACTTGCGAAAGGCGCCAAGGTTCAGATCGACCGTTCCCGCGATTCCTATTTGACGGAATTCGGCAAGGCCACTCTGCTCGACCGTTATCTCCTGCCCGGCGAGACGTTCCAGGACCTCTTCGCCCGCGTGGCCATGTACTATGGCGACGACACGGCCCATGCCCAGCGTTTGTACGACTACATCTCCAAACTGTGGTTCATGCCCGCAACCCCCGTGCTGTCCAACGGCGGCACCGAACGCGGCCTGCCCATTTCCTGCTTCCTCAATGAATGCGACGACAGCCTGCAGGGCATCGTCGACCTGTGGAACGAAAACGTCTGGCTCGCCTCGCGCGGCGGCGGTATCGGCTCCTACTGGGGTAACCTGCGTTCCATCGGTGAAAAAGTCGGCCGCAACGGCAAGACCTCCGGCATCATTCCCTTCATCCGCGTGCAGGATTCCCTGACGCTGGCGATTTCCCAAGGCTCGCTGCGCCGCGGTTCCGCCGCCGTCTACCTGCCGGTCTGGCACCCCGAGATCGAGGATTTCGTCGAAATCCGCAAACCCTCCGGCGGCGACCCGAACCGCAAGGCGCTGAACCTGCACCATGGCATCGTGATTTCCGACGCCTTCATGCGCGCCGTTGAAAAAGACGAAGAATGGGCGCTGCTGTCGCCGAAAGACGGCGCTGTTGTGTCCCGCGTTTCCGCCCGCAACCTCTGGATCCGTATCCTGACCGCGCGCATCGAAACCGGCGAGCCCTATATCATCTACGGCGATACCGTCAACCGTGCCATCCCCGAGCATCACAAGCTTGCGGGCCTCAACGTGAAAATGTCGAACCTCTGCAGCGAAATCACGCTGCCGACGGGTAAAGACCATCACGGTCAGGAACGCACGGCGGTATGCTGCCTGTCGTCCCTCAACCTCGAAAACTACGAGGAGTGGGAAGACCACCCGATGATCATCGAGGACATCATGCGTTTCCTCGACAACGTGCTCGAAGACTTCATCCGCAAAGCACCCGACAGCATGATGCGCGCGAAATATTCCGCCATGCGCGAACGCTCGGTCGGTCTCGGCGTGATGGGTTTCCACTCCTTCCTGCAATCCAAGATGATTCCGCTGGAATCCGTCATGGCGAAGGTCTGGAACAAGCGCATGTTCAAGCACATCAAGGCGCAGGCCGATGCGGCTTCCGTCAAGCTGGCGCACGAGCGCGGCCCGTGCCCCGATGCCAAAGAATACGGCATCATGGAGCGTTTCTCGAACAAGATGGCGATTGCGCCCACGGCGTCCATCTCCATCATCACCGGCGGCGCAAGCCCGGGGATCGAGCCGAACACCGCCAATGCCTATACGCATAAAACGCTCTCCGGCTCGTTCTTTGTCCGCAACAAATACCTTGAACAGCTGTTGGAGCAAAAAGGCCTCAACAACGAAGACATCTGGTCGAACATCATCACCAACGAAGGTTCCGTCCAGCATCTCGACTTCCTGTCGCAGGATGAAAAAGACGTGTTCAAAACCGCGTTCGAGCTGGACCAGCGCTGGCTCATCGAACACGCGGCCGACCGCACGCCCTACATCTGCCAGGCGCAGTCGCTCAACGTGTTCCTGCCTGCGGACGTGCACAAGCGCGACCTGCACCAGATCCACTGGATGGCATGGAAAAAGGGTGTCAAATCGCTTTACTACTGCCGCTCCAAGTCGATCCAGCGTGCCGAAAGCGCGAATGGCGGCGACGGACGTCTGAAAATCGCCACCAGCGCGACCGCAGGCGAAGGCGGGGCAACCAAGTACGACGAGTGCCTGGCCTGCCAGTAAGCGGCGAGAGGATATCAATCCGCATAACAACATAAAGCGCAGGAGCGGAACCAACCGCGCCGCCATAAAAAACGAAGCAACCGAAGCGAAGTTCACTTGGGGAGGAACCATCATGCACGTTTTGACATCTGCTGAACTGAAAACACTGTCCATCATCGGCAATCCCGAAAGCTGCGACGCCATGCCGCGCAACCATCTGGAAAAGCTCTACCGTCTCGATCTGATCGAGCCGGGCCGCTGCGGCCCCGCGCTGTCGTCAAAAGGGCAGGAGATACTGTTCAGCCGTAAATAACGGCCTATATTAGCGCCCAGCCACAGGCCGCGCGCATACACGCTTCCTGCCGGCGCTGTGCGAATGCACAAGCCGGCAGGCGCATCTTCAAAAAGGAAAACTCCATGTCCCGTCTTCTGACCGAAAACCACGTCTACAAACCCTTCTCCTACCCCTGGGCCTACGAAGCCTGGCTGACGCAGCAGCGCCTGCACTGGCTGCCCGAAGAAGTGCCGATGGCCGAAGACGTGCGCGACTGGAAACAGAAACTGACGCCGGCGGAAAAAAACCTGCTGACGCAGATCTTCCGCTTTTTCACGCAGGCCGACGTCGAGGTCAACAACTGCTACATGCAGCACTACGCGCGCGTGTTCAAACCGACGGAAGTTCTGATGATGCTGGTCGGTTTCTCCAACATCGAAACCATCCACATCGCGGCGTATTCGCACCTGCTCGATACCATCGGCATGCCCGAAGTCGAATATCAGGCTTTCCTGAAATACAAGGAAATGAAAGACAAGTTCGACTACATGCAGGGCTTTAACGTCAATTCCAAACGCGATATCGCCATGACCATGGCCGTGTTCGGCGGCTTTACCGAAGGCCTGCAACTTTTCGCGTCCTTCGCGATGCTGATGAACTTCCCGCGTTTCAACAAAATGAAAGGCATGGGCCAGATCGTCACGTGGTCGGTGCGCGATGAAACCCTGCACACGCTGTCCGTCATCCGCCTGTTCAAAACCTTCATCGAGGAAAACCCGGAAGTCTGGACGGAAGACCTCAAACGCGACATCACCGAAGCGTGCAAAACCATCATCCACCACGAAGACGCCTTCATCGACCTCGCGTTCGAAATGGGCGGCATCGAGGGCCTGACGGCGCAGGAAGTGAAAGACTACATCCGCTACATCGGCGACCGCCGCCTGACGCAGCTGGGTCTGACGCCGGTTTTCGGCATCGAGAAAAACCCGCTGCCGTGGATGGACGCGATGCTGAACGGTGCGGAACACACCAACTTCTTCGAAAACCGCGCGACGGAATACTCCAAAGCCTCGACGCAAGGTTCGTGGGAAGAAGCCTTCGAAGACGAAATCTTCAAAGCTTCCGCCTGATATCTGTTTACTCCTGGCACTTACAAGAAAACCCCCGGCACGGCGGCCGGGGGTTTTTCTTTCGCGTCATTTCTGCATGCTTATTTCAGGCGGCGCGGCTTAATTTTTATTTGCGGCACGCTGATGTCGTGTTTGAGCATGGAGGCGCGCTCCTTGCTCAGCGCGCTGTCTTCGATAGAGGCGCGCCAGAAATCTTCTTCCGACAGCGGCTGGCCGTGCCAGAACCACTCTTTTTCGCCATTCTTGTTTTCAATCGCGGGGCCGTCTTTTCTGTGCAGTACGCCATCCTGTCGCCATTCACGCGCGCCATCGCTGCGGGTTTGCGGTTCTGCGTTGTGGGAGGCGGCGGCGCTGTTTTGAAATTGTGGTTTTGCGGTCATGTTTACGGACTCGTATAGGTGGTTTTCGGTGCTTAAATATACATAATCCGCACAGCTTTGTAAAAGAAAACAAAGTCGCGGCACCGCACGCCGGACGTTTTAAAAATATTTTATATTTCAGACGGTTAGCCGATTTCGGCAGAGGGCTTAACGCCGCCCCTGTCCGTTATTGCCGCCGCCGCGCCGCGTCGGGCGTTTGTGGATATTCACGGGTTTCAGCGGCGTGAAATCGCGGCGCGACCGCATATCGCCCAGCTCTTCGATGAGTTTGGCGCGTGCGGCGTCCTGCGCTTTTTTCAGTGTGTCGATCACCTGTTTGTTTTTGTTTCTGACCGCGACATCCATAGCCGAGAGGCCGTCCTTGCCGCGCGCATTCAGGTTCGGCTCGCGTTTGATAATCGCTTCAAGAATACGCAGGCGCCCCGAATGTGCCGCCCATATCAGCGCGGTGCGCCCCTGTTCGGCATCGGTCACGCTCACATCCGCGCCTTTGTCGAGCAGCTCCTGCGCGCGCTGGTTGATGTTGAGATTCTGCGACGCGCCATCCATGGGCCGGCGCGCAAGGTCAATCAGCTCCTGCCCCAGCGCCTTGCGGTCGAGGGGGGCAAAGCCGCTGCCGGCGGCGGCGTTGAAGGCGTTGGCGAGACTCATGGTTGTCCGTCGCTGTGTCCAAAGAATACAGCGCCATTATAGCAATATTGGCTGAACGGTGGGTTAATATCCGTTACTTGGCGGGTTTTTGGGTGCGGAAACGGTTGATATCGTTCTGCAATTCGTCAACCTCGGCACAGTAGGTGCCGGCGCAGATATAGATCATGGCCTGCAGCTGTTCCATCGCGCGGGCAAGGTCGCCGTCTTCCAGCCACAGATTCCCGATGTATTTATTCGCGCCCAGATGCTGCGGGCTGAGGGCGAGGGCGGTGCGGTAATTCTCCCGCGCCTTTTTCTTGTCGCCGAGTTTTTGATAGGCATAGCCGCGGTAGACATAGGCATCCGCGCTTTGCGGATGACGCTGCAGCACGCCGCCCAGCACATCGAGCGCCTGCGTATATTTGCCCGTCGCCAGATAATATTCGGCGGTAATCAGGCCTGAATCTTCGCGGAACGGTACCTCGGCCGCTTTGGCGACGTCGTCGTTATTCGCGCGCGCGGGCGCTGCGGCCATGAACAGGGCGCAGCCAAAAACAAAAGCAAAAGCGGCAAGAAACGGCAGGCGCATAACGCGGTCTTTCTGTGTCGGGGTCAAAGCGGCAGTCGCGGTTCAGGCCTCGACAGTGGCTTCGATGCGGAAATCCTCTATCAGGCCGTCGTATTCTGCGGGTTCGGCCTGCACCCTGTCAACACGCGCCATCAGCGGGCCGTGGCGGCACGCGCGGATGAGGTCCTCGACCTGCCGTGGATCGCCATGCAATAACCCCTCGACCGTGCCGTCGCTGCGGTTGCGCGTCCAGCCGCTGATGCCGCGCGACAGGGCTTCGCCCTGCAGCCAGCGGCGGTAGCTGACGCCCTGCACGAAGCCGAAAACCAGAATGCGCATGGCAATCTTGGGAATACCGGGCGGCAGATCCGGCGGTGGTGTTTCGGGTATATGTGTCGTTGTCATGGCACAATCCTCCCTGAGGCACAAACGGACGGCGGCGCCATCCTGTTCCGGAAGTCAGAAAGTCTTTATTTTTAAAGTGTTTTTATTTTTATGAACGCCATGTCGACAGAATAGGGTCTGCCGCCGTGCGTTCCTGTGCTGTGCCGTCAGTGAAATAATTATTGCGCTGCCAGCACAAGGCAGCTGTCTTTCAATATGCGGCAGGCTTGCGTGGCCTGATCGCGGCTGAGACCGGAGAGGCGCGCGCGGTAAATCACGCCGCGGCTGGTCATCAGCGGGGCGATGATATACTGGCTGCGGCCCGAAATCGTTTTCGGCAAACGCTCGCTCACGCCGCGCAGGGCCGACAGCCCCGCATCATGCGTTGAAAACGCGCCGATTTGTATGGCCCATACATCGCTGCCCAGTGTCTGGCGTACAGGCCCGCTGTCTGCTGCGGGCGCGATGTTGTGAATGATGCGCGGCCCTTTGTTGGCAAGGTTTTCCTTGATGAACAGGCTGTCGCTGCCGCTGCCGTTTCTGTCGCCTTCCTGCACGCCGACAAGGCCGGTATTGATGTCGTCTTCATCGCTGCGCAGCGTATCGTTCATCGCCACCTTGTTGCTGGCCAGCGCGCGGTCAACAGCCGTGACGGCGGCGGTATTGCCGGGCTTACGTACCGGCAGGCGGATATTCGGCGCAGCGGCAGGGGCTGCGGCCGCCAGCTGTTGCGGTTGTTGCTGCTGCTGTTCGATGCGGCGCGCCACTTGCGGCGTGCTCAGGCGGGCAAATCCTGCATCCAGCAGGTCGGCCATATGTTCGTTACGCGAAGCGGCGGTGCGTCCGCCGAAGACGACGCCGATCAGGCGGCGCCCGTCGCGCGCGGCGGAGGCGACGAGGTTATAGCCCGATGCCGCGACATAGCCGGTCTTGATGCCGTCCATGCCTTCGTAGCTTTCCATCAGGCGGTTATGGTTGCGGTAGGTATTGCCGGCATAAACGAATTTGTTGGTGCTGAAATAACGGTATTCCAGCGGAAAATCGCGCATCAGCGCACGGCCCAGCGTCGCCATGTCGCGCGCGGTTGAAATTTGCATCGGGTCGTGCAGGCCGTGCGCGTTGACGAAATGCGTGTTGCGCATGCCGAGCTGTTTGGCTTTCGCCGTCATCAGCCGCGAAAAGCGAAATTCGCTGCCCGCGATACCTTCGGCCAGGACGACCGAAATATCGTTGGCCGAACGCGTGACGAGGGACAGGATGGCATCTTCGACGCGGATGCTTTCCCCCGGCTCCAGCCCGATTTTGGACGGCGGCTGCGATGCCGCATGGCTGGAGACGCGCAGGCGCTGCGTCTTGCGCAGCTGGCCTTGCTGGATGGCCTCGAACGTCAGGTACAGGGTCATCATCTTGGTCAGCGATGCGGGGTGCAGGATTTTGTCGGGGTTGCTCTCGCTCACGACCACGCCGGTGGCGGCGTCGATGACGATGGAGGCGTATTTGTAATTCGGCTGGTTGGCCTTTTTCTGACCTTTACGGGCGGCGTCGGCATGCCCCACGGCGAAGCAGGCCACAAGCAAGGCCGCAACAAGCATGAAAAAAAGCCGTTTCACGTCTTAAACCCTTTGTGCCCGGGTTTTCCCGGCGCAGTGAACCCCTTGGCATAAATGCGGTTTTTGCATTTACCCCTTCCTTAATATGGTAGGCCGCTTTGGCGGATTTGTCCAGTCGGGGCAAACCGAAAAACACGGAAATATCGGGGTATTTCCGTGTTTTGGGTCATTTCGGGCGGGCTTAAATCTCGCGGCCGCGGAGAGAGGGCGTGCGCGGGATATAGAGAGGCTCCGGCTTGCGCTCCGGCGGGTCCTTTTCGGGCGGGACGGGCGGTGCGGCGCGCAGCACGGCAGGGGTGGATACCGGGGCAGATACCGCTACGGATACCGGCTGTACCGCGGCAGGGGCGCTATAGGTATAGCTGGCCTTGAGGTTATAGCTGCCGCTGATCGGACCAAAGGCAAAGGTGCTGCGGTCGCTGCTGCGGGCCTGACCTTCGCCATCGAAGCCGGGGGCGTTTTCTTCTTCCGGATCCTCGCTGGTGTCGGGCGGGTCGTTGGGGTTCTGCGGCAGCAGCGGCTTGGGCTGGCTGCCCAGCACGGCGAAGCCGTAATCCAGCAGCACGGTCATGTCGGCCTTGCGCTGCGCGGGGTTGTCGGCGCCGAATACGACGGCGACGATGCGCTGCCCGTCACGCTCCGCCGAGGCGGTCAGGTTGAAGCCCGACACGCGGATGAATCCGGTTTTCAGGCCGTCCACACCGTCATAGCTGCCCAGCAGGTTGTTGTAATTGCGGTAGCTGGTGCCGTTGTAGGTAAACGTGCGGTTGCCAAAGAAATGATAATACTCGGGGAAGTCCTTGATGACCGCGACCGACAGTTTCGCCATGTCGGAAACCGTGGTGAACTGGCGCGTGTGCGGCAGGCCGTTCGGGTTCATGAAATGGCTGTCGTTCATGCCAAGACGCTCGGCTGTGGCGTTCATTTTGTCGGCGAAACTCTCGACACTGCCGCCGATGGCTTCGGCCAGCACGACGGCGGCGTCGTTGGCGGAATGCACCAGCATGCCCTTGAGCGCGTTTTCAACGGTGATTTTGGTGATGACCTGACGCGTTTCGGTGCGGCGTTTGCCGTTTTTGTCCTTGTAGGTATTGGTGCGCATCATGGCAAGGTTCGTGCGTTCCTGCGAGGCGGCGCGGCGCGAGACGGTGAGTTCCTGATCGAGGCGCAGCGTGCCGTTCTTCAGCGCTTCGAACGTCAGATAGGCCGTCATGACCTTGGTGGTCGATGCGGGGCGCAGCTGTTTTTCTTCGTCGCGGCCATAAATCATGCTGCCGTTGGCGGCATTGATGACCACGGAGGCGTAGCGGCTGGATCGCTGCGGCTCGGGCGGCTCGGCGGGCTTTGCGGTTTGCGCCATCGCGGGCAGGGCCGCGGCCTGAAACGCCATGCAAAGCGCGAGATGTTTGAATAGAGAAGCTTTTCTCAAAACGGTTGATCTCCGTTCTGTTGGGTGTTGATAACGATGTGCTTGGGTCGCGGTATTTTCCGCGCGTTTATTGAAATTATGGCAATATCAGATTCGTGTAAAGCAAGAATTACGTCCGGCTTGCGTTTTTTGGAATATTATTCCGCGGTGCAGCATAGGGGCGCATGCAGGTCTGGGAGTGGTCTTTGGTTTTGGCGGGTATCTAGCGCGGCTTCGCGCGGCGCTGTGAAGGCGCGGGCTTTATGGTTTTGTATCCGGTCTTGAGAGCCTTTCGTAAAATGGCGCAGGGCGAAAAACCCTATCCAAATTTCAAAAAAGAACTACTATTTTAATGGTAGTTTCAAAGCAGCGCAGGTGCCGCAAGGCCTTCTGCGCCGCCTAAACCTTAACGGCTGCCCATAATCCAGCGGGCAGGGTCGGAGCGATGAAAACGCAGGACACAAAAACATTTCCGGTGACCATGGCCGCGCCGCCCGACGATGGCCGCGATGGCGCGCGCCCGGGCGTGGGGCTTTTGACGCGCACGCGCCTGAAGCCCAAAAAACCCGCGATGTACCGCGTGCTGCTGCTCAACGATGATTTCACGCCCATGGATTTCGTGGTGCATGTGCTGGAAAAATTCTTCAGCAAGGACCGGCAGGAAGCGACCGAAATCATGCTGCACGTCCACCGCCGCGGCGTGGGCGTGTGCGGCGTTTATACCTATGAAGTTGCCGAAACCAAGGTCGGGCTGGTGATGGACTACGCGCGCAAGCACGAACATCCGCTGCAATGCACGATGGAAAAGGAATAGCGCGGGGCGCGCGGGAAAAAGAATAGCGCGGGGCGCTGGGGAAGATAACGGCGCGGACGCGTCAGGGGTAAAGAATAACCTGCCAAACGCGGGCAAAAGAACAAAAGGGAATAGGGGATATCATGCTGTCACGACATCTGGAACAGACCCTGCATCGGGCGCTTGCCTATGCCAATGCGCGCCACCACGAATTTGCGACGCTGGAACATTTGCTGCTGGCGCTGACCGAAGATCAGGACGCCATCGCCGTGATGCGCGCCTGCGGCGTGGATATTGACTTGCTGCGGCAGGAACTGACGCATTACATCGATACCGAAATGCAAAATCTGGTGCATCCGGCGGCGGAGGAATCGAAGCCGACGTCGAGCTTCCAGCGGGTTTTGCAGCGCGCGGCCATTCACGTGCAATCGTCGGGCCGCGAAGAAGTGACCGGTGCTAATGTACTGGTGGCCCTGTTTTCGGAGCGTGAAAGCAACGCCGTCTTTTTCCTGCAGGAACAGGAAATGACGCGCTTTGATGCCGTGAATTATATTTCGCACGGCATCGCCAAAGTGCCCGGCCATAACGAAGAGCGTGCCGTGCACGGCACCGACGCGGAAGGTGGCGAAGAAGCCCCCGCCAAAAAAGGCAAAGAGGCGCTGGACGCCTATTGCGTCAACCTCAACGACAAAGCCGCCAAGGGTAAAGTCGACCCGCTGATCGGCCGCGAGAGCGAGGTCGAACGCACCATTCAGGTCCTCTGCCGCCGCAGCAAGAACAACCCGCTCTATGTCGGTGACCCCGGCGTGGGCAAGACCGCGATTGCCGAAGGCCTCGCCCGCCGCATCATCGAAGGCGAAGTGCCGGATGTACTGAAAGGCGCGGTGATTTACGCCCTTGATATGGGCGCGCTGCTGGCGGGCACGCGCTACCGCGGCGATTTCGAAGAGCGCATCAAGGCCGTGCTGACCGAACTTCAATCCATCGACGGCGCGGTTTTGTTCATCGATGAAATCCATACCGTGATTGGCGCGGGCGCGACATCGGGCGGCGCAATGGATGCGTCGAACCTGCTGAAACCGTCGCTGTCGAACGGTACGCTGCGCTGCATCGGCTCGACGACGTATAAAGAATACCGCAACCATTTCGAAAAAGACCGCGCGCTGGTGCGCCGGTTCCAGAAAATCGACGTGCAGGAACCGTCTGTTGAAGATGCTGTCAAAATCCTCAAGGGCCTCAAGCCGTATTACGAAGAACACCACAAAGTCACCTATGCCGAAGACGCTATCCGCGGCGCGGTCGAGCTGTCGGCGCGTTATATCGGCGACCGCAAGCTGCCCGATAAGGCGATTGACGTGATCGACGAAGCGGGCGCGGCGCAGATGCTGCTGCCCGAAGACAAACGCAAGAAAACGATTACGCTCAAAGATATCGAAGCCACAGTCTCCAAAATCGCGCGCATTCCGCCCAAAACGGTCACCAAAGACGACCGCGAAGTGCTGGCCAATCTGGAGCGCGACCTCAAAACCCTCGTTTTTGGTCAGAATGCGGCCATTGAGGCCTTGTCGGCAGCCATCAAGCTCAGCCGCGCCGGTTTGCGCGACCCCGAAAAGCCGATTGGCAGCTATCTGTTTTCCGGCCCGACGGGCGTGGGCAAGACGGAGGTTGCCAAGCAGCTGGCGAAAACGCTGGGTCTTGAGCTGCTGCGCTTTGATATGTCCGAATACATGGAACGCCACAGCGTCGCGCGTCTGATTGGCGCCCCGCCGGGCTACGTCGGTTTTGATCAGGGCGGCATGCTGACCGACAAGGTCGACCAGCATCCGCATGCCGTATTGCTGCTGGATGAAATCGAAAAGGCGCATCCGGATATCTACAATATCCTGCTCCAGGTCATGGACTACGGCAAACTGACGGATAACAACGGCAAGACGATTGATTTCCGCAACGTGATGATCATCCTCACCACCAACGCGGGCGCGGCGGAGCTGGCCAAGCCCGGCATGGGTTTTGGCCGCGAGCTGCGCGAAGGCGACGACGAAGAGGCCATCAACCGCGTGTTCAGCCCCGAATTCAGAAACCGTCTGGATGCGATTATTCCCTTCCGCCCGCTGTCGCCGGAAACGATTGGCCGCGTGGTTGAAAAATTCATCATGCAGCTCGAAGCGCAGCTGGGCGACCGCGGCGTGACGATTACCCTCAGCGATGCCGCGCGGCAGTGGCTGGGCAAAAAAGGCTACGACCCTGCCATGGGGGCGCGTCCGCTGGCGCGTATCATTCAGGAACACGTCAAAAAACCGCTGGCCGAAGAGCTTTTGTTCGGCAAGCTGGTGAAGGGCGGCGCCGTCGAGATTGACGAAAAAGATGGCAAGCTGGTCTTCAGCTACCCGCCCGCCAAAACCGGCAAGGCAGCGAAAAAAGAAGACGCCCCGCACGAACATGTTGAATAAAAACATCTAACCAAGAAAGACATCATGCCCGTCAGCGAACAAGGCCATATTCTGGTCGTCGAAAACAACGATATCACGCGCAAGCTCATCATCGGCATCCTGAACAATAAAGGATACGAAACGTATGAGGCCAAGTCCGGCGACGATGCGACGGCCTTTCTGGCCAAGCCGCTGCAACTGCTGGTGCTGGATGTTGAAAATGACAATATCGACAACATCGGCCTGCTGCATAAACTCAAGATGAGCTACAGCCGTCTGCCGGTCATCGCCCTGACCGACGAGGATGATTATGGCGCCGTCAAGGCGCGCATCGGTGTCGAACAGGTCACCATCATGAAAAAACCCGTGATGCCGGAAAAGCTTTTGCAAAGCATTCAGGGGTATCTGCTGCCCGGCATCGCCGAAAAAATCGTGAATGAAACGGTGCCCGCCTCGAAACCGCTGGCGCCAGATATGCGCGACCCGCAGGCCAAGGCGGACCGTGAAGCCTTCATGCGCCGCGCCATCGACCTCAGTCAGGAAAAGATGGATGCGAATTGTGGCGGCCCGTTTGGCGCGGTGATCGTCAAGGGCGGTAAAATCATCGCCGAGGGCTGGAATCAGGTGACATCCAGCAACGACCCGACGGCGCATGCCGAAATGGTCGCTATCCGCGAAGCCTGCAAGGCGCTGGGCGATTTCAGCCTCACGGGCTGCGAGGTTTATACCAGCTGCGAGCCGTGCCCGATGTGCCTTGCCGCGCTGTATTGGGCGCGTGTCGACCGCATCTATTTCGGCAATACCCGCGAAGATGCCGCACGTATCGGTTTTGACGACGATTTCATCTATAGCGAATTCAAAGTGACCGAAGACAAACGCAGCCTGCCCAGCAAAATGTTTTTGCGTGACGAAGCGAAAATCGTTTTCGAAAACTGGATGAAAAAATCCGACAAAACGCCGTATTGATTTTCCGCCGCCCCCATCCACCCCATATAAAAACCGGAGCCTGCCGCCATGAAGTACAGCATCACCGCCGACGTCGCCTTTCCCCTGCTGCGTTTCGATTTGCAGGAAGGCGAGAAAATCAAAGCCGAAAGCGGCGCGATGGTCGCGATGTCCGAAGGCATGGCGCTGACCGGTAAAATGGATGGCGGTTTCCTGCGCGGCCTCGCGCGGAAGTTTTCCGGCGAAAGCTTTTTCATGCAGCAGATCGAGGCCGTGCATGGCAAGGGATGGGCGCTTCTCGCGGCGGCCACGCCCGGCAACATCACGACGGCCGAGGTTGGCGGCGGTCGCGAACTGCTGGTGCAAAAAGACGGCTACCTTGCCGCCACCGAAGGCGTGCAGGTATCGACCAAGATGCAGGGCCTGTCCAAGGGCCTGTTCAGCGGCGAGGGATTTTTTATCGTCAAGGTCTTCGGCGAGGGGACGGTGTTTCTGTCGACCTACGGCTCCATCCATACCATCGATATCCCCGAAGGCGAAACCGTGCTTATCGACAACGGCCATCTGGTCGCATGGGATGCGTCCATGAAATATGAAATCACCAAGGGTGCCAGCGGCTGGGTTTCCGCCGTGACCTCGGGCGAGGGCTTTGCCTGCCGTTTCCGCGGCCCGGGCAAGGTTTTGATCCAGACCCGCAACCCGCAGCAGCTGGCGGGCTGGCTGTTCCCCTTCCTGCCGATTCCGAAAACTGTCGCCAGATAAGCTTTCCAGAAGCGCTACTTAGCAAGCGTTTGAAATATTAACTATTTTTGCGCTAAAATAGTGTACTTCGCGCGTCCGCGCTTCATCGTGTCTGATGGGGGATTCCATGCGTTTTCTTTCCACCGCCGTCCTTGGCGCTGTTTCCGTTTTGGCCGCGGCGGCCTTGCTGTCCGCAGACGGGCAGGCGCAATCACAGCCCCGTGCCGCGCAAACCGCGCAGGCATCGCCGGCGGCGCAGCCGCAGCCCACGCTGGCCGCGCCGCGTCTGCCTGAACGCATCCAGCGCCCGATGATGCCGATCGACCCCGTCACGCTGCGCGCGGAGGGGGTGACGATCCGTCTTTGGGGGATCCGCCCCGCGACGTCCGGCGATACGCCGCTTGAACTGCGCGCGATGGATTTGCTGACCTCGCTTATTCAGGAAGGTCAGGTCAGCTGCAAACTGGAGGGCGGCACCATCCCCGAACTCGTCGGCCGCTGCGTGACGCAGGAAAATCAGGATTTGTCCCTCGCGCTGCTCAATAACGGTTATGCCATCGTCGATCGCCGCCAGACCTACAGCACGCCCTTTGCCAGCGGCTATGAAACCGCGCAGCAGCAGGCACGTACCGCCAAAAAAGGCGTCTGGGCGCTGATTGACCGCCAGACGGTGTCGCTGCCCAAATGGTTGCAATCCGACATTCTGGCGCCGCTGGTGATTTTTGGCGGCATGTTCCTCGGCTTTTTGTTCAATGCGCTCATCATCCTGCGTTTCATGAGCCGTTTTTCGCAAAGCCAGTCGAGCGAGAACTTGCAGGCGGAGCGCAAGGAAGCGCTGCTGCAATCGCGCGAGCGTCAGGTGCTGGTCACCACGCTGGAGGGCGAGCTGACCGAAAACAAAAACAAGATCGAGGCCTTCCTCGTTATCTATGGCGACTTGCTCAAAACCCTCAACGATCCCGTGCAAACGCCGAAATACCAGCAGGTCGGCGATATCGTGCAAAAGCACCCCAGCTACAGCAAAACGGTGTTTGAGGCAAACGTTGCCAAGCTCTCCCTGCTCGACATCAAGCTGGCGGGGCATCTGTCCAAGCTTTACTCCGCCATGCCCAAAGAGCAGGAATATATCAACCTCGACCAGAACGTGCCGCTGGATACCGCCGTCAAGCTGGTTGAAAAGGTGCTGCAGGATGCGCAGGAACTTCTGGGGCCCATCGCGCAGGTCATCCGCGAATTGCAGGAAGCCGCGCGGCAGTAACAACTTAATGTCTTGCACACAGCAAAAGGCCGGCATCATGCCGGCCTTTTGTTTTGAAGTCCGTATGCGCTGTTTTTAGTCGCAGAGCGTGCGCGCGCGGCTGACCACGTTTTCGAACATCTCCGTCGTCAGCCGGCCTGTATTCACGTTGTAGCGCGAACAGTGATAGCTGTCGATCAGCGTGACGTCGCCCTTCAGGTTCTTTTTCGGGGTCAGCACATAGTGATGGTCGTGCCCGAATTTGCAGGCTGCCGCAGTGAAGCCGAGGGCCTTGAGCACGCTTTGATGCGCAACGGTGCCAAGCGCGATGATGGCCTTCAGGCGCGTGAAGCGTTTCAGCTCTTCCTCCAGATACGGGCGGCAGGCGGCGATTTCCGCGGGCAGGGGTTTGTTTTCGGGCGGCACGCAGCGCACGGCATTGGTGATGCGCGCATCAATCATTTCCAGCCCGTCATTCGCGCGCTTGTCGTAGTTGCCGCGCGCAAAACCGAATTTGACCAGCGTCGGGTACAGCAAATCGCCCGCATAATCGTTGGTGAAAGGGCGTCCCGTGAAATTCGCGCCGCGCAGGCCGGGCGCAAGGCCGACGATGAGCAGCTGCGGGTTATCCTCGCCAAACGACGGCACGGGCGCGTTGAACATCAACGGGAACGCGGCGCGGTTATCGGCGCGGAAACCGGCGAGGCGCGGACAGGTCTGGCAATCTTTATCGGGGGCGGGGCATGCTGCTTTCATGCCGGATGTGTAACAGCAGACCGCGCCGGGATCAAGGGGTGACCCCTGTCCCGGCGTGCGGCTGTGTGCTGTGTGCAAGTATTCTGATTAGGCGCGGATGCGCGGCGACGAGCTGCCGTTGCCGTTGGTATCGCCGCCAGCGGACGTCGTGGCTGCGGCTGCGCCTGCAGCGCTCTGCTGGCTGGTATTGTTCTGGCGGGTGATGAATTCCATCAGATCGACGAGATCGATGAAATGGTCGGCCTGACGGCGCAGTTCATCGGCCACCATCGGCGGCTGCGTGCGGATGGTCGAGACGACCGTGACGCGCGTGCCCTTGCGCTGCACGGATTCCAGCAGGCGGCGGAAATCGCCATCGCCCGAAAACAGCACGATATGGTCGACATGGTCGGCCAGTTCCATCATGTCGATGGCCAGTTCGATATCCATGTTGCCTTTGATTTTGCGGCGGCCCGTATGGTCGGTGAATTCCTTGGCCGGTTTAGTGACCATGGTGTAGCCGTTATAATCCAGCCAGTCGATCAGCGGACGGATGGGGGAGTATTCCTGATCTTCCATCAGGGCGGTGTAGTAAAACGCGCGAACCAGACGGCTTTGGCCCGAAATCCAGTTCAGCAGGCGTTTGTAGTCGATATCGAATTCAAGGCTTTTGGCGGCGGCGTAAAGATTCGCGCCGTCAATAAACACTGCGAGTTTTTCTGCGGGGTAGAAAAAGCTGGCGCCGGCGAATTCGGAATTCTTATTGTTTTTCAAGATTTTAACCTCTGGCTTCGAAAACGTTTTACCGCCCCTTGATTGGCAGGAGCGTTTTTGTTACTTGTGTTTCTGGCGCTGCCCCGTGTTTCGTAAATGGCTTGGGCAAAACCCACGCCCGCCATTATCAGGTCAGAGCACTTCTATAGTCTTAGATATTTGACGATGTCAAGTATCTTTATTAAAAATACTTCGTCTTCTTATAGAAACCTGAAATGATGTCGCGGACGCGTAAAAACAAGCGTCTGGTATTGAATTTTTGTTGCAAAGACAGGCGTCGGGTTTTATAAAAAATGCCTGTTTGCAGACTCGGTGACGTCCGAATCCTGCCCCCGTTATTCCCGCTGGCGCCGCGCCGGCTGAAACTTGCAAAGGTGATCCGAAATGGCTCGTGTAACAGTCGAAGACTGCGTTCTCAAAGTTCCCAACCGCTTTGAGCTGGTGCTGGTCGCATCGCAGCGCGCGCGCGAAATCGGCTCGGGCTCCCCGCTGACGGTTGAGCGCGACAACGACAAAAACCCCGTGGTTTCCCTGCGCGAAATCGCCGATACCGATATTTCGCTGGATGGCCTGCGTGAATCGCTGGTGAAAAACCACCAGAAAGTCATCGAAGTCGAAGACGAAGGCGAAGACATCATCGACGTCATGGAGGGCGAAAGCGAATGGGCGCAGGTTGCCGGTCAGGCCGCCGAGGGCGAACTGGAAGGCGCAGGCATGGGCGAAGACCTCGGTGAAGAGGCCGATACCGCCGAAGACGCCGAAGAGGGCGACGATGACATCGAAGCCCCTGCCATGGGCGAAGATTTCGGCGGCGACGACTTCGGCGGCGACGATATGTAACACCGCCGGCGTCGATTTTAACGCCAAATACCTTACAAATTCGGAAAAAGCCGCCTATACTTAAATGCTTGGGCGGCTTTTTTCATGCCGCCAGCCCTGCGGCGGGCAGCGGGCTTCAAGCCCTGCCCGCATCGCACAACAATAAAAAACTACAGGATGGCGGATGCTCCGGCAGTACGAACTCGTTGAAATTATCAAGGCCTATGATCCCGACATGAACGAGGATCTGGTCAACCGCGCCTATGTCTACGCCATGAAGGCGCATGGCGCGCAGACCCGCGCCTCGGGCGATCCGTATTTCTCCCACCCGCTCGAAGTTGCGGGCATTTTGACCGAGATGAAACTGGATACCGCCTCCATCTGCACGGCGCTGCTACATGACACGGTCGAAGATACCGGCGCGACGCTGGAGGAGATTGAAAAGCTTTTCGGCAAGGAAATTGCCCGCCTTGTCGATGGTGTGACAAAACTCAGCAAAATCGAATTCCAGAGCGCGCAGGAAAAACAGGCGGAAAATTTCCGCAAGCTTGTGCTGGCCATGTCCGAAGACATCCGCGTGCTGCTGGTCAAGCTGGCCGACCGCCTGCACAACATGCGCACGCTGCATCATATCCCCAAGCCGGAAAAACGCCGCCGCATCGGCCTTGAAACGCTGGAGATCTACGCGCCGCTCGCGGAGCGTATCGGCGTGCATAAAATCAAGGAAGAGCTGGAAGACATTTCGTTCGAGGCGCTGAACCCCGAAGCACGCGAAAGTATCGCCGCGCGCCTCAATTACCTGCGCGACGAAGGGGGCGACGTTGTCGTCTCGCGCATCATCGACGAGCTGGTCAAACGCCTGAAAGAGGCGGGGCTGGACGCCGGTGTCTACGGCCGCGAAAAAACCAAATATTCCATCTGGAAAAAAATGCAGCGCAAGAACATCTCGTTCGAGCAGCTGTCGGATATCATGGCCTTCCGTATTCTTGTGCCCAGCGTGGCGGAATGTTATCACGCACTCGGCGTGATTCACGGGCTTTACCCGACGGTGCCGGGGCGCTTCAAGGATTACATTTCCCTGCCCAAGCCGAACGGATACCGCTCGCTCCACACCACCGTTATCGGGCCGGAAAACCACCGCATCGAAGTGCAGATCCGCACCCCCGAAATGCACGAAGAGGCCGAGCTTGGCGTTGCCGCCCACTGGTCTTACAAGCAAACGACCGAGGCGAAAAACACCGAAGGCCGCCAGTACCGCTGGCTGCGCGAGCTGATGGATATCGTCGAGCATGCGCAGCGCCCCGAAGAATTCCTCGAAAACACCAAGCTGGAGCTGTATCAGGATCAGGTTTTCTGCTTCACGCCCAATGGCGACCTTATCAACCTGCCGCGCGGCGCGACGCCGGTGGACTTCGCCTATTCCCTGCACTCCGACCTTGGCGATAAAACGGTTGGCGCGAAGGTGAACGGGCGCATCGTGCCGCTGAACACCAAACTCGGCAACGGCGATCAGGTTGAAATCACCACCTCCAAAAGCCAGACGCCCAGCCCCAACTGGGAACGCTTCGTCGTCACCGGCAAGGCCAAGGCGCGCATCCGCCGTTTCATCCGCCTGCAACAGCGCGAACAGTATATGAACCTTGGCAAGGCGATGCTGCAAAAGGTGTTGAAGCAGGAAGGCTTTGATTACAACGAACGCCAGTTCAACCACGATATTTACCGCCAGTTCAAAACCGAAAACATCGAAGACCTGCTGACGGGCATCGGCTCCGGCCATATCGCCAGCCGCGAGGTTTTCTACGCCCTGCACCCCGAACAGCGTCCGAAAGAAGCGCCGCCCAGTCTGCAGAATTTCGTGGCGCCGGCGATGGACAAGAAAACGCATGCAAAAGGCAAGGCGTCGATGCCGATCAAGGGGCTTATCCCCGGCATGGCCCTGCATTTCGCGCGCTGCTGCCACCCGCTGCCGGGCGACCGCATCGTCGGCATTGTGACGACGGGCAAGGGCGTGACCATCCACACCATCGATTGCGACACGCTGGAAAGCTTCGCCGACACGCCGGAGCGCTGGCTGGACGTATCATGGGAAGACGGCGAAGACAGCCCCGAAAGCCACGTCGGCCGCCTGCTGATTACGATTGCGAATACGCCGGGCGCGCTGGGCACGCTGTCGACGGTGATTGGCAAAAACCAGGGCAATATCACGAACCTTAAAATCATGAACCGGTCGCTCGATTTCTGGGACATGATGATTGACGTTTACGTGCGCGACAGCCGGCACCTCAGCGATATCATCGCCGCCTTGCGGGCCACGCCCGAGATTACCTCCGTCAACAGAGCAAGGAGCCGCTGATGCCCTGTGCCGCCCGCCCGCAAGAATATCCATTCAAAACCGCTTTGCGGCTCTTGAGGATGACCGCGGAGCGGTCGCGGGCCACGCCGGAAATCACCTCCGTCAACAGGGCGCGCAGCCGGTAGGCTTTCATGTTCAAACGCCGCAAGCCACAAAGCCTTCGCCAGAAACTGCGTAACGTGTTCTGGCCGTGTATGGGTTGGCGGCGTCTGGCGCGCTATTATCTGCACCGCATCGGACGCTTGTCGGGCACGCCGTATTACATTGCCGCGGGTTTTGCCAGCGGCATCGTGGTCTCGCTGACGCCGTTTCTCGGGTTTCATCTGATGCTGGGGGCGTTCATGTGCTGGCTTTTGCGCGGCTCGTTGATTGCGATGGTGATTGGCACGGTGATTGCGGGCAATCCCTGGACGTTTCCCGTCATCTGGCTGTTGACGTATCACACGGGGCATTGGTTGATGGGACATACGGATACGCTGGGTGCCATCGGCATCGCGCCCGCGCCGCATGCGCTCAGTTTGAAACTGCTCATGGAAAGCCCCATGCAGCTTTTGGTGCCGATGACGGTGGGCTGCCTGCCGTATTTGCTGCCGGGCTGGCTGGTCGGGTTTTACGGCGTGCGGCGTCTGGTATCGGGCTATAAACAGCGCCCGCCCGCCAGACGAAACAAAGAAAGGAAAGCGGCATGATTATCGGCACGGGTACCGATATCGTCAGCATTGATCGCATCCGCGCGGTCTTGCTTGACCATGGCGAGCGTTTTATCGAACGCTGCTTCACCGATGACGAGCGTGAGCATGTGGAGCGCCGTGCGGGCCGCAACAGCGATATTGCCGTCGCCGGTTATGCCAAGCGCTGGGCTGCCAAAGAAGCCTGCGCCAAAGCGATGGGCCTGGGCATCCGCGACCATATCCACCTGAAAGATATAGCGGTTGTGAACGATTCTGCGGGCAAGCCGACCATCCGCCTCGAGGGTGGCGCCAAAGAGCGTTTGACCAGCCTGACGCCAAGGGGTATGACGGTGGATATACATGTGAGTCTCAGTGACGAGCCGCCCTATGCGCTGGCTTTTGTGGTCATATCTGCGAGATAAAAACAGGGATGAAAAACGTGACGACCGATCCGAACAAGATTTACACCGACATCGACGAAGCCGAAGAAAAAAAACGTGCGGCCGACGGCGGTGGCGAGGATAAAAAAGAAAAAGACGATTTCACCGAACTTGCGAAGGCAATGGTGCTGGCGGCGGCGATTGCGATTGTCATCCGCGCGTTTTTGTTCGAGCCTTTCAATATCCCCTCCGCCTCCATGTATCCGGCGCTGAAAATCGGCGATTATCTTTTTGTCGAAAAATACTCTTACGGTTATAGCCGTTATTCCTTCCCGCTGGGCATCGCGTCCTTCAAGGGCCGTTTGGGCGAGGGCCGCCCGGAGCGCGGCGATATCGCCGTGTTCCGCCAGCCGAAGAAGCCGGATATCGATTACATCAAACGCATCGTCGGCCTGCCCGGCGATACCATGCAGATGATCGAGGGGCGTCTTTACATCAACAGCATCCTTGTGCCGCGCGAATTCATCGGCACCGAAACCGTGACGGATCAGGACGGCACACGTATCTATCAGAAATACGTAGAAACCTTGCCGAATGGCATCAAACACAATATCTACGAATTGTCGGATGATAACTACTCCGACAACACGCCCGTCTATACCGTTCCCGAAGGGCATTATTTTGCCATGGGCGATAACCGTGACGAGTCGATGGACAGCCGCGAACAGGGGCAGGTCGGCTTCGTGCCCGAAGACAACCTGATCGGCCGTGCCGGGTTTTTGTTCTTCTCGACCGACAGCATTGGCGATAAATGCGTCAAGGACGGCGCCTTTGCCGCTATGAAATCGGTGCTGTGCCAGTTCGTCGAACGTCCGAAAGCTGTGCGTTATAGCCGGATTTTCAGCCGTGTCCAGAAACTCTGATTTGCAAAAAAAGCTGGGCCATGTTTTCGCGGCGCCCGCATTGCTGGAACAGGCGCTGACCCATGCCAGCCTGCGCACGGCGGCGCAGAATAACGAACGCCTCGAATTTCTGGGCGACCGTGTGCTGGGCCTGACGATAGCCGCGATGCTGTATGACGCTTTTCCCGATGAAAACGAAGGTGCACTGGCCAAGCGTCACACCGCGCTGGTGCAGCAGGCGGCGCTGGCCGCCATCGCGCGCGACATCGGTCTGCCGGACGCCATCCGCCTGTCGGATTCCGAACGCGCGGCGGGCGGCGCGGGCAAGGATGCTATTCTGGCCGATGCGCTGGAGGCGGTGATGGCCGCGGTTTTCCTCGATGCCGGTTTCGATGCGGCGCAGAAAATGGCGGCGCGTTTGTTCGCGCCTTATCTGGAATCTTTTTCGGCGCCGCCGGAAGATCCCAAATCCAGCCTGCAGGAATGGGCGCAAAGCCGCAGCCTCGCGCTGCCGGTTTATGAAGTTATCGGCCAGTCGGGCCCCGACCACGCGCCGCTGTTTCGCGTGTCCGTGCGTATCGACGGCTTCGCCGCCGAAGAGGCCGAGGCCAACAGCAAACGCGCGGCGGAAAAAGCGGCGGCCACAAAACTTCTGGCCAAGATTACAGGGGGCGCATCCACATGACGGAACAGCAAACACGCTGCGGCTTTGTCGGCATCATCGGTGCGCCGAATGCGGGTAAATCGACACTGGTCAACCAGCTGGTGGGGGCGAAAGTTTCCATCGTCAGCCCCAAGGTGCAAACAACGCGCGTGCGCGTGATGGGCATTGTGAACCACGGCGCGGCGCAGGTGATTTTCGTCGATACCCCCGGTATTTTCGCGCCCAAAAAACGCCTTGAAAAAGCGATGGTTGCCGCCGCGTGGCAGGGAATGCAGGATGCCGAAGTGACCATCCTGCTGGTCGATGCGTCCAAGGGCCGTGTCAACGACGATACGCGCGCGATTATCGACCGCCTGAAGCAGACGGGGCGCAAGGTTATTCTCGCGCTCAATAAAATCGATATGGTGAAAAAAGAAAAATTGCTGGAACTCGCGGGGGCATTGAATGCCGAGGGGATTTTCAGCGATGTCTATATGGTCTCCGCTCTCAGCGGCGATGGTGTTGAGCGCATGATGAACGACATCGCGCGCCGCATGCCCGAAGGCCCGTGGATGTTCGGCGAAGACCAGATTTCCGACATGCCCATGCGCCTGCTGGCCGCCGAAATCACGCGCGAGAAAATCTTTTTGCAGCTGGGGGACGAACTGCCCTATGCCTCCACCGTCGAAACCGAAAGCTGGGAAGATTTCGACAACGGCAGCGTGAAGGTATCGCAGACTATCTACGTCATGCGCGATACGCAAAAAGCCATCGTGCTGGGCAAGGGCGGCACGCGCATCAAGAAAATCGGTCAGGCCGCGCGCGAAGAGCTCGAAGAGATTCTGGAGCGCCGCGTGCACCTGTCCCTTTTCGTCAAAGTCCGCGAAAAATGGACCGACGACCCCGCCCGCTACAGCGCCTGGGGCCTTGATTTCAATTCCTGAAGCCAAAACGCTTGACAGGGGCTTAATATATTCTGTAAATTCTTTCGTCTTCGAAAGAAAGGGCTCCGCGCATGTTGCGCAAGATTTTCAGCAAGGTTTCCGGCAAAAGCGAGCATCAACTCGCCAATGACGCCCTGCGCGCGGCGGTCATCAAGGGCAACCTGCCCGCCGCGGCGCGGGAAATCGCGCGCGGCGCCGATGTGAATGCCGAAGATGCCAATAAACAAACGCCGGTTTATCTCGCGGCGGCGGGCGGCTATGCCGATGTGCTGCGCCTGCTGCTGGACCGTGGCGGCAAGGTCGATGCCGGAACGCCAGGCGAAGGGAAGGGCACGGCGCTGCTCGCGGCGATGGATGCGGGGCATGACGATTGCGCCAAACTGCTGATGGAACGCGGCGCGCGGCACGACCTGACGGATTACGACGGACGCTCGCCGCTGCATCTGGCAGTCTATAAAGGCAACGATGCGCTGGCGCTGGATATTCTGGCGCGCGGCGTCGATGTGAATACGCAGAACCGCAGCGGCAATTCACCCTTGCACGAAGCCATCACCAACAACAACGAAACCATCGCCATCGCGCTGGTGCGCGCGGGGGCGGATGTGACGTCCAAAGACCGCTGGGGCGCGCCGGCCGAAGACCGCGCCGTGGCCAAGGAAATGAAAGCGCT